>Ga0207716_100004_pt1 | contig 1123256 bp, 1096 predicted proteins | sample TtaePargueraPR_FD_187739 | JGI IMG/M metagenome (GOLD analysis project Ga0207716, IMG submission 187739) | Aerobic enrichment media microbial communities from Bioluminiscent Bay, La Parguera, Puerto Rico - Tt and P2 (5) (SPAdes) | ecosystem: Environmental > Aquatic > Marine > Unclassified ... | reverse complement strand
CGTGGGCGTGGCGATCGGCTCGATAAATGGCGTACTGGTGACTTTCCTGCGCGTGCCGGCCTTCATCGCAACACTGACAATGCTGCTCATCGGACGCGGGATCGTGCTTGGCCTCACCGGTGGCAAGTCGATCCGCTTTGGCATCAAGGCGCAGGAATATGATTGGTTCTTCCAGTTCGGATCCAACAATGCCTGGGGCTTTAACAACCAGATTCTGATTGTGCTCGTCGTTGTCGCCGTTGGTGCTTTGGTTCTTGCCAAGACCCGCTGGGGCTATGAGACCATGGCGACCGGCGGCAATCATCAGGCCGCCGTCTATGCGGGTATTCCAACTAACTGGGTGCGCATTCGCGCTTATATCCTGTCGTCGCTCTGCGCCACGCTTGCCGGTCTGATGACTGTTGCGCAGGACAAAGGCATCACATCGCAGGCCGGTGTGCTGACCGAACTGATCGTTATTGCAGCTGTAGTTATCGGCGGCGCCTCCATCACCGGTGGCCGTGGCCGGGTCATTGGCAGCTATATCGGCGCCATGCTGACAGCCCTGTTGCACAAGGTGCTGCGCGAAGGTGTGCCGATTGTCCGCGAGATCGAAATCAACGGCCAGACCATGCAGGTCAAAGCGCAGTCGACACTACCGGCCGGTGCCATTCCCGCCTTTATCGGTGCGTTGCTGATTTTGGCGGTTCTGATTGAGCCCTATATCATCCGCCGCAAGGTTCTGCAGAGGTTCTGGGCCCGCATACGCGGCAAGACGCCACCTCAGGTCACCGATACCGGCGGCGTTGCAATTGAGGGCGCTCAGACCAAAGGTTCGTCCGTCGAAGACCGGGCAGTGACGGCGCGGGGCATTCAGAAATTCCTGGTCCGGCGCGATGCGCTGGCGATCATACTGACGGTGGTTCTGTGGATCATAGGCCTGATGCTGCGGCCCGATTACTGGGCCGGGCTGCCCAACACATTCGCCATCCTGCTCAACTATACGGAACTGGCTATCCTCACGGTCGGGCTCACTTATGTGATCGCTTGCGGCGATATCGATCTGTCCGTGGGTTCGGTGCTGGCTTTGTCGGGCAGCGTGGCGGCCTATTCGCTCAAGGTGCTGGGGCTCGATCCGGGTTCGGCCATGATGCTCGGACTGATGGCGGGGACGCTGGCGGGATCGGTGAACGCGCTGGTGACGGTTGGGTTCGGCCTGCCGGCGTTTATCGCAACACTGGGTATGTTCTACATCGCGCGTGGCGTCGCTGCATGGGTTGTTGCCGGACAACAGCTCACCGGCTGGGCCGAAGGGTTCAACCTGATCGGACGCAAAGTTGGCGATATATTGGGTTACTTCAATATTCCGCTCCCCGGCGGTCTGATCGGCGACATTCTCAGCGTGATCTCGGTCCAGACCATCTGGATGGCAATAATCGCCACGATATTTGGAATTATCCTCGCTTACACGGTGTTCGGACAAAAGGTCTACGCGGTGGGTGGCAATCGCCGGGCCGCAGACTATTCGGGCATCAACTCCAACCGGGTCCGCGTTTACGCGATGCTGCTATCGGCGTTCTGTGCGTCGATGGCCGGTGTCATCAACATTGCCTATTTCCGCAGCTTCAACCCGGTTGCCGGCCAGTTCCGTGAGCTGGACGCCATTGCATCCGTCATTATCGGTGGCGGGTCCATATTCGGCGGATTTGGCACCGTTATCGGTGCGCTGGCGGGCGCTGCCGTCATTACCCTGGTGCGCGCACTTCTGCAATTGAACGTCATTACTGCCGATGGCGGATCGTTCAGTTTGCCGCAGCACTGGGTCAATACGTTTATCGGCATGATCCTCATCATTGCCGTTCTGGTCGATATATGGGTGCGGCAGGCCGGTATTTTCGGCCAGATCCGCGCCGTCATTTTCGGCAAGAAATCGACATAAGGAATAGTGGCCATGTCCAACGATCAGCAAAGCAAAACGCCCATCGTCGAAATGCGCAACATCAACAAGACATTTGGCGCGGTCAAAGCCTTGCAGGATGTCAGCCTCAAACTCTATCCGGGCGAAATTCTAGGGCTTGTCGGTGACAACTCGGCCGGCAAATCGACGTTGATGAAGATCATGACAGGCGCCTACACCCGCGACACCGGAGAGGTGCTCGTTGAGGGCAAGCCGACCCAGTTTCACTCACCGCATGAAAGCCGGGATGTCGGCATCGAGATGATCTATCAGGACTTTGCCCTGTGCGGGAATATGGACGTCGCGCAGAACATCTTCCTTGGCCGCTGGCCGCGCAAAGGCCCGTTTGTCGATCGAAATAAAATGTACGCGGATGCCGACACCATGATGACGCGTCTCAAGGTGAACGTGAACTCGGTGTTTCAGAAGGTCGAAAGCCTGTCCGGCGGACGCCAGCAATCTGTGGCCATCGCCCGTGCCGTGTCGTTCGAACCCAAGGTTGTCATTCTCGACGAGCCGACGGCGAACCTGTCCGTCATGGCGACAGAGCGGCTCTTGGAGACCATGCTGGAACTCAAGCATCAGGGCGTGGCGCAGATCATCATCTCGCACCGGCTGACCGATATTTTCGAGGTCGGCGACCGGGTGATGGTGCTCAAACGCGGAGAAAATGTAGGGGACCGCTACATCAAGCACACAGACGAGCATGAAGTGCTCGGTCTGATCGTCACGGGCACGCCGGGAACGGCAATGACCGCGGACGAAGCGCTTACGGCAAAGAAAGAGGCGGGATAGCGATTACATCCCGACAGTTTTTGCGTCAGCGCCCGGGCGGGTTTCACGCGCGTTAAAATGGTGAGGGCTGACACGAGAGTTGGCAGGACGGCGAGATCAGGTGGTCAGATAGTGTGGTGCAGGGCTTGTGTGGCGGCATCGGTTAGTATGGGTTTGGAACGTGTTTGAAACTGAGATAGAGGGCCATTCGACGGTCAAAGGGCGACATGCATCTCCCGCCCTTTTTGCGGCAAAGCGGGAGCGTCTGGACTGATGCCAGGGAATATACGCCGGAATGGCAAGAAGCGTTCCACCATGATGGACGTTGCCGCGATGGCGGGGGTGTCGCAAGCCACGGTTTCACTGGTCCTGAATGGCAGCACCGGCGCCAAACTTTCAGAATCGACGCGCCGCAGGGTTCTTAAATCCGCACAGAAGCTCAACTATCAGATTGCCCGCCATGGTACGCGGATGACCTCGGACAGCCCGTCGTTCATTTTGTTTATCGCCGATGAAGTGACAACCGATCCGTGGATGACACTGGCATTTGAAGGTGCACGTGACCGGGCTCTGGAGATGGGCATAAATGTCTGTCTGGTTCTCAGCCATGGTGACGAGGACGTCGAATCCAAGATCGCGGCGCAAACCGGTCAGCTGCCGATATTGGGGTTCATTTACGGAACCGTTTTGACCCGCAGGGTCGAATTGCCGGCCTCTTTGCAAAACCATCATACGGTTCTGGTGAACTGCTATGACAAGAAGCGGGCTTTCCCCTCGGTGTTGCCCGGAGACCTGTTGGGTGGCCGCACAGCGACTGAGCGCCTGATCGCGGCTGGTCATCGCCGCATCGGGTTCATCAATGGTCAGCAGGGACTTGATAACGCCAGTGATCGCCTCAAGGGCTATAAGCAGGCGCTGGCCAGCCACGACATACCGTTCGACCCTAAGCTGGTGCGTCCCGGCAACTGGGAGCCTTCCGCGGGCTATGAAATGACCCATGCTCTCATGAAAATGGACAACCCGCCGGATGCCATTTTCTGCGCCAACGATATGATGGCGCTTGGCTGTTTCGATGCGCTTGCCGAACTGGGTTTCAAGGTGCCGCATGATGTTGCCGTCGTCGGGCTGGACGATCGCCTGATCGCACAATTCATGCATCCGCCGCTGACGACCCTGGTTCTGCCCCACTATGAAATGGGCGGGATCGCCGCTGAGCTGCTGATCGACAGGGCAGGCGGTCTGACGACGGGTCCAAACCAGATCAAGGTTGAGTGTGCCCTTGTGGAGCGGCAATCGGTTACGGTACCGAAAAGACAGGGTCAATCAGCCGTTGCGCATCCAAGCTGATTGGGGCGCGCTTGCTTGACCGACTTTTATAGAGAGTGACGCAATAAGGGGCCGGATGCATATCCGGCCCCTTTGGCTTTCCCCGGTCTGCCGCGTTGTTATGTGGTGAGTTTCTGCCGGCCGTAGATAAGCAACATCGCAATGATCACCGCACCGAACACGACCTGACGGAAGGTATCCGCGGGGAGGTCGAAACCGAGTTGGGCAAAATAGCGTTGCGGTTGAACCACTGACAGCATGGATTGCAGGATGGTGATCAGAATAACGCCGGCAACCGTGCCCATATACTTGCCACGTCCGCCGAGCACGTTCGTGCCGCCAAGGATAACGGCAGCGATTGTTGGCAACAGATACGGGTCCCCCATGGCCTGGTAGGAGCGGTTCGCCCAACCCGCCAGAAGCACACCCGTGGCAGCGGCGCAGGCGCCGGAAATGACAAAACAGATCAAGACGACTTTGCGGGTTTCCACGCCGGAGAGAAAGACGGCGCGTTCCTGGTTGCCGATGGCGTAAATCTGCCGGCCCAATGTTGTGCGGTTGAGCATGAACATCACTGCCGCACCAAGAATGATCCAGACAAGGATCGGATTGGGAAGGCCCGGGATCAGATGGCCCACCGTGAGTTCGCGCATGAACGGAGTTGCACGATCCTGCGGCGCAAAACCACCGGTGTGATAGACCATCAAGCCCTGCGCAACGGCATTCATACCCAGAGTGAAGATCATCGCCGGTGCACGCAGATAAGCGACACCGAGCCCGTTGACCACTCCAATCAAGGCGCCACACAGGATGCCGAACGGCACCGCTAGCGTTACGCCCCATTCAGGACCAAGAAACCCGACAGCACCGGTCGCCATCATGCCGCCGACACCGATTGTCCAGGGTATCGACAGATCGATATGGCCGAGCAGGATGACAAGCATCACACCGGTTGCAACCACACCCAGGAACGAGGCCGTATGCAGTTGCTGCAAAAGATATTGCGGCGACAGGAATGCCGGTTCAGCGAGTGCGCCGATGAGCAGGAGAACAACGATGCAGGCGAAGGCAATGAGCGTTGCCCGATCGAACTGTCTGAAAATGACGTCAAAAGATTTCATCGTTACGGCCCTACCGATAGAGGTCGAGTTTGTTCTTGATACGCAGGACGCGCAGCGATCCGAGGCTGACTGCGACCAGCAGCACAATGCCGACAAAGAGCGGCTGCAGCACCGGATTGATATCGAAGACAATCAGCAGATCGCCGACGGTGCGCATAACGAAGGCACCGAAGATTGAGCCGACTGCACTGCCGACGCCACCGAACAGCGAGGTTCCGCCGATCACGACGGCACCGATTGCATTGAGTGTATAGTCATTGGCGATCGACATCTTGGCTGCACCGGAATAGGTGAGCGCGGTCAGAAGTAGTCCGCCGATTGATGCCATCAAGCCGGAAAGGGAGTAAGCGAGAATTTTCGCCCGCTCGATGGGGACGCCCGACATATAGGCAGCCTGTTCCGATGAACCGATTGCAAGCGCGGACCGGCCAAGGACCGAGCGCCGGTAAGGCAGCCAGATGACCAGAACCACAAGCAAAAGCAGGATGGCGGAGTGAGGGATCGCGAAGGTTGAGCGGGTCATGAAATCGGCCAGTTCGAAATTGACCGAACCGCCCGGTTGCGGGCGAATGGCCAGCGCAACACCGAAATAAACCGCGCCCATGGCGAGGGTGACGATCAATGGCTGCAAGCGCCCATAGACGATAATCGCTCCATTCAGCGCTCCGCACATAAAACCGACAATCAGTACGCCGATAACGCCGAACGTCGTTGATATCGGGTCGCCAACAACGATCGCCGAAGCGAGGCAGTTTGCGAGGACAAAAATGGCGCCCACGGACAGATCAAGACCCCCTGTGAGGACGGGCAGGGTTTGCGCCATCGCCACCAGTGCCAGCAGAGCGCCTTTGTTGGCGGCGGTGTTGATCACGTTTGGCGTCAGGCCGACCGTCTGCTTCCAGCCATAAACCGCGAACATCACCCCGAATATCAATACAGCCAGCAAAATACCGCGCTGGGCGGCCGACAACCGGATGCCGAACCGGCGCCGTTCTGTTGCGGCGGTTTGTGTTTCGGCACTCATTGTGTGGCCTCCCGTGCCTGTGCTGCCAGATCAGCTTCGTCCGTACCGGCAGGCAGGTTGAGCGCCGCCGAGACGAGGTTGGTTTCATTCAGTTCGTCACCGGACAGGGTGCGCACAACTGTGCCGTCATACATGACGAGCACACGGTCGCAGCAGCCGATCAATTCATCATAGTCAGTGGAATAGAACAGGATGGCCGCACCCTCTGCCGCAAGCTTTTGCAGCAGCTGATAGATTTCCTGCTTGGTGCCCACATCGATGCCGCGGGTCGGATCGTTGAGAAGGATGATGCGCGGCTTGGTCATCAGCCATTTGCCGATGACGACCTTTTGCTGGTTGCCGCCCGAGAGCGCGGCCACTGGGCCGTCGATGCCGTCAGCCTTGATCTTGAGCAGTTCGACGATTTCGCTGATCGCGTCTTCTTCTGCGCCCACATCGACAATACCCGCGCGGCTGACCTTCTCGATGGCTGCGAAGGATAGGTTTTCGCGTACGGTCATTGGCAGCATCAGCCCTTCACCCTTGCGGTCTTCGGGGATAAGCGCCATGCCGAGCTCGTCGGACTTGGCGCGTTTGGGGCTGGTTATGCTCACCGGCTGGCCGTTGATCTCAACCGTGCCTGTGGCGCCGATGAGTGTGCCGAACAAACCCAGTTGCAACTGCTTCTGACCCTGGCCATCAAGTCCACCAAGACCGACAATTTCGCCGGGACGGATATCGAGATTGATGCCGTTGAGCTGGTCCTGCCAGGAAAAATCCCGGACCTTGAGCACAGGATCGACATCCTGCTTGCTGTCGCTCTTGGGCGGAAAGACGCTGTCATATTCGCGGCCGATCATCATTTCGACAATGGCGTTGTCAGACTTTGTGCCGGCCTTGAATGTCTCGACCTTGTGGCCGTTGCGATAGACGGTGCACATATCAGCCAGCTCGGCGATTTCGTGCATGCGGTGCGAAATGTAGATGATGGCCATGCCGTCCTTGCGCAGGCGATGCAGCATGGCAAAGACCTTCTCGACGTCAGCGGCAGTCAAAGCCGAGGTTGCTTCGTCGAGGATAAGAATTTTGGGGTTGCGCGCCATGGCCTTGGCAATTTCAACCATCTGCCGGCGCGACAGGGACAGTTCCTTGACTGTCGACATGGGGTCGATGTTTTCGCCACCGACAAGCGCCAGCGCTTCTTCAGCGATGCGGCGCTGCGCTTTGAAATCGATCATGCCGAACCGGCGCGGCGGCCGGGTGATGCCGATATTGTCGGCGACGGTCAGGTCAGGAAGCAGTGAGAGCTCCTGGAAGATACAGGAAATCCCCAGGTCATTGGCGTCCTGAGGATTGGCGAACTGAACCTGTTCGCCGTCCAGTTCAATGGTGCCTGTGTCGGGTTGTACAACACCCGATAGCACTTTGATCAATGTCGACTTGCCGGCGCCGTTCTCACCCAGAAGGGCGTGAATGGAGCCGCGATGCGCCTCAAAACTTACATCTTCAAGCGCACGCACACCGCCATAGCGCTTGGTGATGCCAGACATGCTGAGAAGTGGTCCGACCCCGGATTCAGCCATTTCAGTATTCCCGTTCAGATTGCGCCGCCGGTACAGGTGTGCCGGCGGCGCTCTATTGCGTTAAACGCTAGTTGTTTTCCCCGGTCTGGGAAGCGATTTCCTCGGCAGTGAAGCCGATGTTGCAGGCATCAAAATTGTTGCCGGCAAAGAAGCTGCCCGGAAGTTCAGGGAACACATCCACACCCTCTTCAAACGGGGCGTAGGAAATGGATGTGGGGAGCGCGATCTGCTGGGGAATGACTTCACCCTTGAGCGCAGCAATCGCTGTCTTGATCGTAACCGAAGACTGAGCAGGGCCCGTGCCACCTGACTGACAGGTCAGACCTTCGCTGTTGCAGAGCTGACGGAACGCGTTTTCGGTTTCGCCAGTGATCGGAACAGCACCATGGCCGCTGTCGAGCAGTGCGGTGGTTGCACCCTGGGTGCCGCCCTGCACATAGATGCCGTCGAACTTGCCACCGGCTGCGATGGCGTCAGCGGTGACTTTCTGTGCATCGCCCGGTGCCCAGTTGCCGACAACGTCGACAACTTCAACCGTGCGGCCCGAAGCATCGAGGACTTCGTGGAAGCCTTCGTTACGTGCGATGTCCACCGGCTGACCGGCAGGCCCGCGCACGTGCAGGAAGGTTGCCGGGTCTGCGTCCGTCTGCTCGAGCAAGAACTGAGCAGCAGCTTCGCCGAGACCCTTCTGATCGACGTTGATGGCGATCTGGTCGGGGCTGTCGATGACGTTATCGAAGCTGAGGACAACGGTGTTGGCGTCGTTTGCCTTGCGCACCACGGAGCCGAAAGCAGCGGTGTTGTTGGCGTTGATGATGATCGCGTCAAAGCCCTGATCGATGAAGTTGTTCGCAGCGGCGATCTGAGCGGCGATGTCTTCGCCAACCGAGATAACCTTGAACTCTTCAATGTCAGCTGCGACTTCCGGCTGCTCGGCATAGGCCTTGGCAACTGCGATCATCTGCACACGCCAGTCATTGGCGATGAAGCCGTTGACCAGTGCGATCTTGAACGGACCTTCCCGCTCTTCCCACTGGAAGTAGGTTGTGTCGTCAGAGACCGGTGCGAAACAGGCCGGATCAGATCCGGGACCCGAAACGGTTGCCGGTGCTGCAGCCGCCAGAGACGTCGACAGCATAAGTGCTGCAAGCGCAGCGGTTGATGTACGAAGTGATTTCATAAGTTCCTCCCATAAACGCGTTTCCAAAAACGCAGTCGCGAGTGGTGGCCCTAAAGAGCGACCGCCACCCATTTGTTCCGGGAAGCAGACCAGCCGCCGCCCGAAATTTTCACGCGCTGTGCGCGAATTCTGTGTTGCTGTAATGCGGAGGGGATGTCGCCTGACTTGAATGCGCATGCAGCCGACAATGGCGATCCGCAGGCAATCGCCTGACGAAAGGCAGGCATTGTGCCAGCCCGCGCATAGCTGCGTTGGTCCCCTGCCAAGTTCACTCCCCTATAGCCCCCCGTTTTTGCCGGATCGATACGACCGGCTATGGAATAAGTAATATTAATGATTTTGTTGGTCAAACACTAAAATGTTAGTTGGCCAATTCGTTGGCTGGGTTGATCAGCGATTGCGTGATTGAGTGAGGGCGGGTGGCGGCGCTAATGCACATTTTATCAATGGATTAGCCGTTGCAGACGGTTGCACATTTACCGGAGCTGAAAGAAGAAAATTTGCGCGCGAAATATTATGCTTGCAACAGGAGGGATGCATTTCCGCCACCACTGCCGGAACTGGATGATTGGTCCGCTGAACAAAAAACAGGCGCATCAGATATGTGTCCGATGCGCCTGTCAGGGTCTGAATTCAGATTGTATCAGGTACGTGCCTGCCGGATTCTATCGAAGGCGACAGCAATCACGATAAAGCAGCCAACGAAGGTTCCTTGCCAGAACGTGCTGATCCCCAGAAGGATAAGGCTGTTGCGGATCACCTCGATCAGCAGGGCGCCGATGACAGCACCAAATGCCGTACCGACACCGCCGGCAAGGTTGGCGCCGCCGATAACTGCAGCGGCAATAACCGTCAGCTCCATCGCCTGACCCAGATTGGTCGTCACACCGCCGAGCCAGCCAACCTCCAGCACACCGGTGATACCGGCCATCAGGGCGGAGAACATATAGACGCTGACCTTGATCGGCTTGACCGCGATACCTGTCAGCGTTGCGGCCTGCTCATTGCCGCCGATAGCGAACAGATGCTGTCCCCAGCGCAGCCATTTGAAAGCGAAGGAGGTAATCACCGCCAGAATGATCAGAACGATCAATGGATGCGGTATGCCCATGGTTGAGCCGCCACCGAGCCACAAAAGGAAATCATGGTCCGGCCCGAACTCGTAAATCATCTTGTTGTTGGAGAGCACCATGGCGAGACTTCGCGCCACGGATAACATGCCTAATGTCACCACGAATGGTGGCATCTTGGCATAGGCAATCAGCACGCCATTGACGAATCCGACGAGCAGCGAAACACCCAGCGCAGCGGAAAGTCCCACCCAGAAGGGCATCCCAGCGGCCATGACCACGCCGATGGTCATGGCGGATATGACGACGGTGGAGCCGACTGACAGGTCGATGCCGCCTGAGGCGATGACAGCTGTCATGCCGAGCGCGACGATGCCGACGAAGGCAAAATTACGTGTCACGTTAAACAGATTACGTTCTGTGGCGAACGTATCGGTGACCAGAGACAAGGCCACACAGGCGATGACAGCGGCCATAAACACCCAGAAAGTCTGTTGCGATGTTATCCGCCCGATGATGTTCTTGTGTTCTGAGCGGCCGATGACATCGGCGAGGCTGGTATCGGTCATTATAGTTTCCTCTCTGCGCCTCAGGCGGCCGCGATGGCGCCGGTGATCAATCCGGTGACTTCTTCAGGTGACGATTTATTCGCCGACTTGCTGGCGACGAGTTCGCCCCGGCGTAGCACGGCGACTTTGTCAGCGACTTCGAAGACGTCGGGCATACGGTGGCTGATCAGCACCACGGCGATTCCATGGTCGCGCAACTGCCGGATCAAGTTCAGCACTTCGGCTACCTGCCGTACGGAGATGGCAGCTGTCGGCTCATCCATCAGCACGATCTTGGCGTCACTCAACAGGGTGCGGGCGATTGCAACAGCCTGGCGCTGACCGCCCGACATGCGATGCACAAGGTCGCGCGGCCGTGTCTCGGACTTGAGGCGGGCGAACAGTTCGGCGCCGCGTTTGCGCATAAAGTTGTAATCGACAATCTTGAGAGGCCCGAAGTTGCGCGTTGGCTCGCGGCCAAGAAACACATTCGAGGCAGCGGACAGATTGTTGCAGATCGCCAGATCCTGATACACAACCTCGATCCCGGCGCGCTGAGCGTCGAGTGGTTTGTGGAATTCCTTTTTCTGGTCGGAAATGAGCACCTCGCCTTCCGACGGGGCAAAATTGCCCGCGATGACTTTGACCAGCGTTGATTTTCCTGCGCCATTGTCGCCCATCAGGCCGACAACCTCGCCTGGCTCGATGGTCAATGACACATTCTTCAGCGCCTGGATGGCCCCGAAATGCTTTGAGATATTACGCAGTTCGAGTGCGCTCATACCTTTACTCCTCCCTTTTGACAGCCACTCAAGTCCTTACGGACATTCAGTGCGCCGGACTTTCTTCGCTGGATTTTTGCAGCAGGTCCTGTACCCGCGCTGAACGTTTTCTCTCACGATAGGCCGCAAACTGCTGATCGACCAGAACGCCAATCAAAATCACAGATCCCATGACGGCAAAATTGAGAGACGATGGGATGCCGAGCAAATTGACCAGATTTTGCAGTTCCTGCAAGAGCACGGCCCCAAGTACCACACCGATTATCGACCCTTCGCCACCACGGAGCGAGAACCCGCCCAATACGGCTGCCGCGATCGCGTAGAGTTCGTAAAAGCTGCCGTGCGATGAGGGCAGGATCGAACGGGTGTACATGGCCAGAAAGATTGCCGAGATGGACGTCAGCACGGCGCAGATCACATAAGCGGCAATAATCACCTGCGTGGTGCGGATGCCGGAGAAGCGCGCGGCTTCCTCGTTCTTGCCCACAGCGTAGAGATAGCGCCCGAACACGGAACGATGCAGCACAAACCACATGACGATGGCGATCAGCAGCATGAAAATGAACGAATGCGGCATCAGGATCGACGACGCATTGCCGCCTGTCAGCAGCGCAACAAAGTCAGTGCGTCCGGTCGTCAGATATTCCAGGTCCGGGAAATTGACCCCGAACGGGAACCCGGCTGTGGCGTCGGCGGTGTAAAACCTTGCGATACCGCGATAAATCAGCAAGCCGCACAGGGTGACCACAAAGGGTTGCATACGCATTTTAGTGATCAGCAGGCCATGGATTGTGCCCATGATCAGCGCCAGAAACACCACAATGGCGGTCGCGATCGGCCAGGGCACCCCCTGATTGGCAATGAGATCGATAAAGATCACGCCCAGAATGGCGATCATCGAACCAACGGACAATTCGATGCCGCCTGTAATGACAACGAAGGCCTCGGCAATCGAGAACATGCCGAACAGACCGACCAGATTGGCGGTGTTGGCGATGTTGATCGGGGACAGGAAGCGGGGATTGATTAACGCCACCACCATGCCGACCACGATGATCAGCACGAAAAGCCCTAGATCTTTTTTCAGCACTTTTTGTCCCCCTTGTGCCGTTTTGGCTATTTAGATCGAACCACCAACAGCAAGCTTGAGAATATTTTCCTCGCTGCACTGTTCGCGGTCGAGAATACCGGAAATCCGGCCGGCATGCATGACCGCGACCCTGTCGGATACACCGATCACTTCTTCCATGTCCGATGAAATCATCAAAACCGCGACCCCGGCGTCCGCCAGTCCGCGCATCAGACGATAGATTTCCGACTTGGCGCCGATATCGATCCCGCGTGTCGGTTCATCCATGATAATCAGCTTGGCCTGCATTGCCAGCCACTTCGCCAGAACGACTTTCTGCTGGTTACCGCCGGACAGGGCGTTCACGCGCACACTGACATCGGGTGTGCGGATATCGAGATCAATGCGGCTCTTCTCCGCTTGCACCCGCTCGCTTTGTGCTGACACCATCATATTGGGTGCATGGGCACGCAGATTGGGCAGAGTGATGTTTTCTGTGATCGCCATATCGAGGAGAAGACCCATGCCTTTGCGGTCTTCGGGCACCAGAAAGATGCCTGCCTTCACGGCGTCGGCCGAGGAGCGGAACCGGACTTCCTCGCCATCCGCGAGTATGCGGCCGCCCAGTGGTTTGTCGACCCCGAACAGGGTGCGCGCGAGCTCCGTACGGCCGGCGCCAACCAGCCCGGCCAGCCCGAGTATTTCACCATAGTGAATGTCGAGATTGGCCTTGGCGTTCGGGTTTGCAGGGGTTTGAATGTCTTCGACCGTGACCCCCACCATTCCGCGCGGCTTGGCCGGGGCCTCGTAGGCGACTTTCAAGTCACGTCCCACCATGAGCTTGACCATGGCGTCGTGATTGATCTGGTCCTTTTCCAGCCCGCCGGCCAGGCGTCCGTCCCGCAGGACGATGACGCGGTCACAGGCTTCAACCACCTCATGCAGGCGGTGTGAAATGAAGATAACCGAAATACCGTCCGCCTTCAGACCCGCAATAACTTCGAGAAGTTTCTCGGTTTCCGCCACGGGCAGACTTGACGTCGGTTCGTCGAAAATCACCAGTCGCGAGTCAAAGCTCAGCGCCTTTGCAATTTCGACCATTTGCTGTTGGGCCAGCGACAGCTTTTCCACCGGAGTCGTCGGTGTGAACGTCGCGCCCAGCCGGACCAGATAGGGCTGGACCGTTTCGTTGAGTTTCTCGTTGTCGACCAGTTGCAAGGGGCCGAACTTGCGCGGCTCACGTCCGAAATAGACGTTGGCGGCCACATCCAGATTTGAAAAAAGATTGAGCTCCTGATGCACAAACGCGATGCCGGCATCGATCGAGCTATTGACCGTCAAGGCGTTATGCGGGACGCCGTCGATCTCGATTTCACCCCGGTCGGGCGCAATAACGCCGCCGAGAATTTTCATTAGCGTGGATTTGCCGGCGCCATTTTCGCCAACAATTCCAATAACTTCACCGGGTCGTACCTCCATTGAAAAGCCATCCAGCGCGACGACGCCTGGATAGGTCTTTCGAACGCCAGACAGCCGCAAAAACGGTGTTGCGGGATCAGCGGCGGTGTGAGGAGCGGCTACGGCGGTCACAGAATCATGTCTCCGTGAAGACCCGCGGCCGCCCACAAGGACGGCCGCGGAACCTGATTGTAACGATTAGAGACCAGCGAGCTTGGCTTCGAGGTCTGCCTGGAAGTCAGCAACATTGTCCGGCGTGATCTGCAGGCCGGGGATGATGATGACGCCGTCATCCGGGATGCCGGAGTTATCACCTTCAAGGTGGTCGGCGATCAGGTGGCTGCCCTGATAACCCCACTCGAACGGCTGCTGAACAACGGTACCAACGAAGGAACCTTCTGCAACAGCACCCAGCGTGATCGGATCTTCGTCGAAACCAACAACGGTGATTTCGCCGAGCTTGCCTGCATCACGCAGCGCTTCGTACATGCGCGGCGGGTTGTAGGAGTAGAAGCCGACCATGCAGTTGACGTCCGGGTTGGCGACGAGAACGTCGTCAACGTTGGCGCGTGCACGGGTCTGGTCGATGTCGTCACCACGCACGTCGATCAGCTCAAGACCGGTGCCGGCAACAGCTTCGTTGTAGCCCTGGATACGCTCACGGGCATTGTCTGCGCCGGGAAGGCCGACGAAACCGATGCAGGTGCCGCCATCAGGCATAGCTTCTTTCATCAGCTCACCAGCCATCTTGCCGAGTTCGACGTTGGACGAACCGAAATAGGCAACGCGGTCAGACTGCGTAGCATCGGAGTCAAACGTGAAGTAAGGCACCTGAGCGGCAGCCCGGTTAATCGCTTCAGTCGACGTGGCAGGATCAACAACCGACACGGCGACGGCGTCAGCACCGGCGGCGATCAGATCGTCGACGACACGCTGCTGAATGGCAGCATCCGCACGCTCCGGATAGCGGAAAGTCAGATTGTAGTCGCCAAGTTCACCCTGGGCTTTCTGAACGCCGGCTTCAGCCAGCTTCCAGAAGTCCGACGGTCCGTTGACCACGAATGCAATCTCCGGCTTATCCTGTGCATAAGCACTTCCGGCGAGCAGAGCTGTAAGACCCGCAGCAGCGAGCATTGTTCCGTATTTCATCGATTTCCTCCCTGAAATCCGTGAAACTCAATGGTGTTTCTTAATCACAAAAGTGATAGTTTACTAATAATATAAATGATGGACGTCGATCAAGGCATTTCGCGATGATTGCGTCGTTTCTGTGTGGTTTTCCCGCACAGGATCACAGCTTGACCCAGCCGCCCTCGCGCTCACTTTTAAACACCGCATCAATAACGCGCATCGAAGCAATGGCATCGTCAATGCCGTAAGGCAGCTTGCGGCCACCAAGAATGGCCTGGGCCACGGCTTCTGCCTGTTCCGTGTACTGATCGCAGGCAGGGATAATTTCACGGCGCGCCAAATGACCATCGAGACTCTCGCCCAAATCGACGATGATTGCGGTCGCTTCGCCCTGCGGCGCGTTATAAGGAATCTCGATTTCCACCCGGCCTTTGGTGCCGTGAATCTGCAGCGTCTGATAAGGCGCGCGCTGAGTTGACACGGTGAACGTAAGCTGCCGCCCTTCGCCAAAATCGGCAATCACAGAGGCCTGGCGGTCGGTGCCGAACCTTGGGTCTCGCTCGATTAGCGAGAGCACACGTTTTGGCTCGGCCTCGAAAAAGAAGCGGCCGCCGGTGATCGGGTAGCACCCGATATCCATCATGGCGCCGCCACCATTCTCGACCCGGTTTCGGATATTGTCGGGATCATCGTTGAAATAGCTGAAGTCCGCAGTTACCGCCCGGATATCGCCCAATTCACCGGAGCGTATCAGTTCGCGCACACGCAGCCATTGCGGGTGATAACGCACCATGAAGGCCTCGGTGACGATGATATCATCGGGGCAGGCGCGCAGTTTTTCTGCATCCGCCGCATCCATGCCGATCGGCTTTTCGCACAGAACATGCTTGCCCGCTTTGGCCGCGGCAAGTGTCCATTCCACATGCATGTCATTGGGCAGCGGGTTGTAAATGACGTCGATATCGGGATCGTTGAGAAGATCCTCATAAGAGTTGTAGGTTTTGGCGATGCCGAGCCGGCTGGCCGCCTGTTCCGCTCGTGCACTGTCGCGAGAGGCGATGGCGGTGACCAGCGAGGACGGCGATTTCTGAATTGCCGGAATGACTTTTTCGGTTCCGATGTTCGCAGTGGAGAGAATTCCCCAGTTCACGGATTTTTTCGGCATTGGACCCTCCCGTCTCGTCAGAAATGCGCTGGGCCCGAAAATCGGGCCCAGCTTTTTCAGTTCGTAATGTTCTAAGCCGATTAGTTGTCGGCGCAGAAACCAGCGTCTTCCTGGTTACAAACGTCGAGGCCCGTGTAGAGCGGATCAGCAACGTCTTCGCCATTGATCAGCTGGATCATGACGTCCGGTGACTTCAGGCCCATTTCGAACGGACGCTGACCAACCTGTGCGTGGCTGCGGCCTTCACGGAAAGCCTGAGTCTGCGGCGGCAGGGTGTCGCCAGCGATGATGATCAGCTCATTGGACTCAAGTTTGTCCATAACCTGATCGGTCACCTGAGCGTAAGCCTGCGGGGCAAACTGAGCCCAGCCACCAACGAGGATGAAGGCATCCAGGTCAGGGTTGGCGGTGAAGGTGTCAGCCATCTGCTGGTTGGCAAGGTCGGCCTGGTCATTGGTGAAGACCGGGCAGCCTTCGATTTCGGTCCAGCCATTTTCACCTGCCAGACGATCGATGCCTTCAGCACCACCGGCTGTGTCACGGAAGCCCTGAGCACGTGCATTGATGTTGTCAGCAGCAACGTTACCGAGCTGCAGACACACGGAACCACCTTCAGGCTTCAGCTTCATGGCTTCTTCAGCCATCTTGACGCCCATCAGATAGTTGTCCGTGCCAAGGTAGGTGGCGCGGATGTCGCGGTCTTCGGCGAGGAAGTCAGCGTCAACCGTCATCACCGGAACGTCCGGGTTGATCTGACGGATGCGGTTGGCCATTGCCGGAGCGTTGGACGGCGAAATCGCGATCGCTGCAACGCCGCGGGTCAGCAGATCGTCCACGATCTGAACTTCGCCAGCTTCGTCAGCCGAAGAGGCCGGGCCAGTGTACAGGCACTCATACTCGGAGTCAGGATTGTTGGCCATCCACTCCTGGCAGCCAAGATTGATCTGCTCGAAGAACGGGTTGTCCAGGCCCTTCACAACGATGGCCAGGGTCTGCTTGTCCTGTGCCTGCGCAGCACCTGCCATCATGGTCAGGGCTGAAGCCGCCAAAAATATGGCTTTGAGTTTCATAGTTTCTCTCTCCCTTGTTGCTGGCCCGGGGCACCTTACCCCGGGTACCAGATCTTACGAGGATCGCTTGGGCTTCTTTCATATGCCCAAGCACGCTCAATGAGCGCCTCGAAGTCGTTGTCCGGCTGCCAATCAAGTTTCAGCCGAGCTTTTGAATTGTCCAGCCAATTACTGAAATATGGCGTCGGTACGTCAACCGACTGAATGCCTTTTTTTGTTTCCAGATAATTCGCGATTTGCTGGTAATCTATAGGCTCGTTCATGCAGATATGGAACAGCGACTGGTGCGCTGCCGGATTATCCAGTGCGGCAATGATCGCCTTCACCAGATCATCAACATGAACGAAATTGCGTTTGAGCGGCGCACCGTCCGCATCGCGCATAAGAGGCACTTTGCCATCGCGTGCGTGGGCGGCTGCTTCTTTTTCGGGCATCAGATCCGACCAGATCGGACCGCCGAACTGATCTTCGCCGAAACTCAAAGCGTATTTGAAATCGTCTTTTTCCATGATCCAGGGCGCCCGCAGGATGCAGCCGTTGAGCCCGTACTGGATCTGGTACTGTTCGAGCATCACTTCTTCGACGACCTTGGTCAGGGCATAGCAGCCCGGATAGGCCATGCGCGGCGCGTCTTCAGTGATGGGGGCCGGATATTTGTGAAAAATGTGCCCAACCGAGCAATCACCACCGATCAGCACGAACTGCCGCAGCGTTTCCGAATGCCGGGCTTCTTCAAGCATGACAAACATGGCCTTGAGCGCCACATCGACAACCATGTCGGGGGATTCCTTGACAGCCGCCATGTGCAACACATGCGTCACGCCCTTCATGGCCTTCGCCACGGTCGCCGGGTCAGCGATGGACCCTTTAATCACAGTAACGCGGTCGGAGCTTTCGATCTGCCGGTTATGACAGACGGCCGTCACTGCCCAGTCGGCATATTCCGACTGCGCAAGAAATTGGGCCAAAAAAGCCTGTCCGACTTTCCCGGTCGCTCCGGTAATCAACAAACGCATAAACTCCCCCTGTCTCTTCAATAATATTTACTAATAATAATCAGTCAAGTATGGATAATGGGTGCCGAGCAGGAATTCGGGAGGTGCGGGACGGACGGCATGAACGGCAGACTGGTTATCAGATCTGCTATTAAACCGTTCACACCGCATAGGAAAATGGCAAACAAAACCTAACGGCCATGATAACAGGGGGAATGAATGTGTGTAATTTGCATCCTCGTGCGTTTGGCGCTAGCTAAACGTACCGGAGTTCTCCACCCCTCCGGTTTTTAGAGGAAAGACTGACTGATGTCTGGCAGTAAACGCCCGACCATGATGGACGTTGCCGCGATGGCCGGCGTGTCGCAGGCCACGGTTTCACTCGTGCTGAACGGGAGTCCCGGCGCCAAGCTGACAGACTCGACCCGTCAGCGCGTTATGCAAGCAGCGCAAAAACTCAATTACCAGTTTGTCCGGCGTGGTTCCCGTACGACGCCGGAAAGTCAGTCCACCATTCTGTTTATTGCCGACGAAGTGACAGCGGACCCCTGGATGGCCCTGGCCTTCGAGGGTGCGCGCGACAAGGCGCTGGAGATGGGGATCAATGTTTGCCTCGCTCTCAGCCATGGCGATGAGGATGTGGAATCCGCAATCGTTGCGCAGGCCGGCCAGATGCCCATTCTTGGCTACATCTATGGAACCGTCCTTACGCGTCAAGTGGAGGTGCCGAAAGTTTTCCGCGATCAACAGGTGGTTCTGGTCAATTGCTATGACAAGAAACGTGCCTTTCCCTCGGTACTCCCGGGTGAGCTGCTCGGCGGTCGCACTGCGACCGAACGTCTGATCGCGGCAGGCCGTAAGCGGATCGCACTGATCAACGGCCAGCAGGGGCTCGACGCCACGCGGGACCGGTTGCGCGGATACAAGCAGGCTCTGGCCAGCAACGACATCCCATTCGACCCCGAACTCGTGCGCCCGGGTAACTGGGAGCCGTCTTCCGGTTTCGAGATGACGCATAAACTTATGGCGCTCGAAAACCCGCCCGATGCGGTTTTTTGCGCTAACGATATGATGGCGCTTGGTTGCTTTGATGCACTGCGCGAACTTGGGTTGAAGGTGCCGGACGATATTTCGGTGATCGGATTTGATGATCGTGAGATCGCTCAGTTTACCCATCCGCCGCTGACGACATTGGTGTTGCCGCATTATGAAATGGGCGAAATCGCAGCCGAAACGCTGATCGAGAGCGCCGGTGGGCATAGCACCGTGCCCAAAACCGTCAAGGTCGAGTGTCCGCTGGTCGAACGCAGTTCGGTCTGAGTATCCGGCACCATTTGACCGTGGCGATCAAAAACGCCGACTCCGAAATCCTTCAACACACCAGATTGCGCAACTCCAGCGGCGTTACGCCATAGGCTTTTTTGAAGTGGGCGTAAAACTGGCTGAGTGAATTGAACCCGGATTGATAAGCCACATTGGCGATGGATAGCCGGCTTTCAAAGAGCAGGGCGCGCGCATGCACTAGCCGCATGCGGACAATGAACTTGCGGATCGGCACGCGCATCACGGACGTAAACAGGTTGAGTGCGTAGTTGGGATGCAAGCCGACGATCTCGGCGACATCTTCCACGGTCAGCGGTTCGGACAGGTTTTCCAGTATGTACCGGACCATGGCAACGACATAGCGGGTCGGCGTGCCCTGTCGCGATTGCGAGTGCACCGGTTCGATCCAGGCGGGCATCAGCTCTTCCCAGCCGATCAGGACAGCACGGCGCAGCATGGCGCCGATTTCCACTTTGAGAATGTCCTGCCGCTCCGGATCACCACTGCGGTAATCCTTGTACCAGCGCTGCAATGTATTGGCGCCAACATTGTCCTCATCGAGACAGATAATGCCGCCACCCATCATCACCTCGTGCAGCTTTTCGACATGCGGCATGTGCAGGAACGCATCGAGTGGCAGATAGATATTGCATTGCTCGGATGTGCTTTCTTGCCCTGTATCAAGTGCGGTGGTCTGGTGCGGTAATCCGGCCCAGAACAATGTCAGGCGGCGCGCGGGAATGCGTAGGGAACGGCCATCGAAGTCATAGTCCATATGCCCGTGGCTCAACCAGTTCATCTCAATGTGACCATGGCTGTGACTGTTGGGCATGACTACCGGTTTGAACCAGCGCATGCCGAACCGCCCAAAGGCATTTGAGCGGGCATAAAACTGTCTGTCCGGCCGGCCAATGGGCTTGGAAACCGTCAGCTGATTTTTTCTTTTTTTGATGTTTGCAGCCCGTGCCACGGCATCCTGTGATGATCTTAATTTTCCGGAATAAATGATTAGCAAATCGGATTGCTAGTTGAAAAGGCCAAATACTACGATTTGGCGTAACGGGGGCTTTTCCGGGAGGAGGCCTGGCGGAGCCAATGTCTGCCTGCCCGTTGGCAAAGGGAGGAAATATGCGAAAGAACCTAGTTGCCCTATCCGGGGCAGGCCTACTGCTCGGCGTGTCTATCGTCGCGGCGCAGGCCCAGATGATAGAACCAACCACACCACCCGAGCCGCCAAAATTCGATGCGCAGCAATCGCCGAATTTTGTCGGTATCAGCGATATTCTCGAGTATCGCGCACTCGATTCCTACAACGAACCTGCCTGGGTCACGGAAAATTTCGTCGACACTGGCAAACTGCCACCGGTTGCAGAACGCTTGCCGAAAGAACCGATGGTTTATAAGGCGTCCAACATGCCTGACGGCGTTGGCGTTTACGGCGATGTCATGCGTCATGTTATCGGCGGCCGGCCCGAGGGCTGGAACTATGTCGGTGGCCAGTCCCAGGGTTGGGGCGGCATCGATATCGGCATGTATGAGTGTCTGACACGCACTGGCCCGCTCTTTACCGTGCGCGCCGAAGAGCTCGCACCCATGCCAAATCTTGCCAAGGACTGGGAGTGGTCCGAAGATGGCCACGAATTGACCATGCACCTGATCGAAGGTGCGAAATGGTCGGATGGCGATCCGTTCGATTCCGAAGACATCATGTTCTATTGGGAAGATAATGTTGTCGATCCCAATGTCAGTCCGCTGAACGGGGCAACGCCCGAGACATTCGGTGCCGGCACCACGCTTGAGGCGATCGACGCGTACACTATCAAATGGACCTTCCAGGAAGAACGCCCGACGCAATATCTCTATCAGATGGCGTATGGCACCTTCTGTCCGGGACCGAGCCATATTCTGAAGCCGGAGCATCCCAAATACTCCGACAACACATATGATGAGTACAAGAACGCTTTCCCGCCCGACTATCTGGGGTTCCCGGTCATCGGCGCCTGGGTGCCGGTGGAATACCGTCCGGACGATATCATCGTCCTGCGGCGTAATCCGTACTACTGGAAAGTCGATAGCGAAGGAAACCAGCTTCCGTACCTCGACGAAATGCACTACCGCCTCAGCACATGGGCTGACCGCGACGTGCAGGCTGTTGCCGGTTCTGGCGACTTCTCCAACCTTGAACAAGCTGAAAGCTATGTTGAAGCGTTGCGGCGCTCCGCTGATGATGATGCACCGGCCCGTTTGCAGTTCGGTGCCCGCACCATCGGCTACTCGTTGCATATGAACCAGTCGGGCAATGGCTGGGGCGAACCAGACGAGCGTGCTCAGGCGGTACGTGAACTCAATCGTGATGTGATGTTCCGCAAGGCCATCACCACCGCCGTCAATCGGCAGCGTTTGGGTGAATCCTTGGTGCGTGGTCCGTTTACGGCAATCTATCCGGGTGGCCTTTATGCCGGAACGTCATTCTACGACAAGGATTCGACGGCCTACTTCCCGTTCGATCTGGATGCAGCAAACGCTGCGTTGGATGAACTCGGCCTGGTCGATTCCGATGGCAATGGCGTGCGTAACTTCCCCGAAGGTACGGCCGGTGGGCAGGATGTCGAAATCACCATTCTCGCCAACACTGAGTATGAGACCGACATCAACCTTGCCGAAGGCGTGATCGCCATGATGGAGCCGCTTGGGCTTCGTGTGATCGCCAACTTCCAGTCCGGCACCGCGCGTGATGACCTGCATCAGGCCGGTCAGTGGGATTGGCATGTCTGGCGTGAGGCCTCGGAAGTGGTCACCGTTGTCCAGAACACCGTCGCACTTGCACCAACCGGACCGCGTATCCATCCGTTCCACCGTGCCAATGCCGATGGCGAGCTGGATCTGCAGCCCTTCGAGCAGGAACTGGTGGATGTGGTGAATGCCTTCATCGCGACCGATGACAACGCCGAACGCGCTGAACTGATGAAGCAGTACCAGAAGACGTTCACCGAGAATGTCTACTCGGTGGGTCTGACCCAGTATCCGGGTGCGCTTATCATCAACAAGCGGTTCGCCAACATCCCGGCGGGTGCCCCGATCTTCATGTTCAACTGGGCAGAAGACAACATCATCCGTGAGCGTGTCTACGTGCCGGCAGACAAGCAGCCCGGTCACGAATTGCATCCGAACACTTTGCCAGGTGCGCCTGGCGGTGACGGACCGGTGATGTAAGCGGGTCTTCCTGAAAACGATTATTGTGACGGGCGAGGATTTTGCCCGTCACGCTTTGAAGGGGCAAAGCAGAGATGCTGAAATTTTTGACTGTCAGGATACTGGGTGCACTTCCGCTGCTTTTGCTGCTCAGCGTAGTCACCTTCATCATCATCCAAGCCCCACCTGGCGATTATGCCGATTATATTCGCTCGCAGCTCATGAACCAGGGCGGTGCAACCGCCGAGGAAGCACAGGCCGCAGCTGAAAAATACCGCGAAGCCCACGGCTTAAATGACCCTCTGGTGGTGCAGTATTTTCGCTGGATCGGCGGGGTCGTCACCCGCTTCGATTTCGGACACAGCCTCTACTACAACAGACCTGTAGGTGACGTTGTCGCGGACCGGCTACCCCCCACCATCATACTGGCGCTCACCTGTCACCTGCTGGCCTCGGTGTTCGGGATCACGCTTGGTATTGTCGCCGCAACCCGCCAGTACAGCTGGGTCGATACCACCCTTGGATTTATCTCGTTTCTGGGGATGACGATCCCGCGTTTTCTACTCGCGATCATCATCCTTTATCTGCTGGTTTTCCGGCTCAATGTCAGTGAAATCGGCATGTTCTTCTCGGCCAAATATGGCGGTGCGCCATGGAGCTGGGACAAGTTCGTCAATCTCGTGCAGCATGTGTGGCCGGTTGTCTTTATCGCCACTTTTGGTGGCCTCGCTTACAATATGCGTGTGATGCGCGGAAACCTTCTGGACGTGCTCAACGCTCAGTATGTGGAAACCGCGCGCGCCAAGGGCCTACCCGAGAGCTCTGTCATTATGCGCCATGCGGTGCCCAACGCGCTGCACCCTCTCGTTGCCTATCAGGGCGTGATCATGCCCTATATGATGACTGGTGAGATCGAGGTTGCTATCGTTTTCGGACTGGCAACGGTCGGACCCGCGATTGTTGGATCAATGGCGGTTGGTGATGTGTTCGTCACTGCAACATTCATGTTGGTCCTAGCAGTTACCCTGATTATCGGCAACATCATCGCCGATGTGCTGCTGGCTCTGCTGGATCCGCGTATTCGCCTCGGTGGGGAGAAAACGGCATGAGCATGAGCGATCCCCGCCCGGACCAGAACACCAATCCTGCGCACGACGCCAAGGTTCTGACGCCTGACCAGGATTTTGTCATTGATGAAGTGACCGATACTTCCGCAGGCCATAGCGAAGGTTATGCCACATTGGTGTGGCGGCGCTTCCGCCGGTCGGTGATGGGCATGATCGGGCTGGTTCTTGTTGCGACGCTACTGATCGTCGCAATTTTTGCCGACTTTTTTGCACCGATGGACCCCAAGCATCCCTCAATACCGTTCGCGCCGCCTGATGTCATTGCGATGGAAGACCCGGACGGTGCATTTAGCCTCATCCCCTTTATCTACCCGATCGGGGAGACCGGCGAATTCGATCCCATAACCTTCCAGCCTCTCACTGGCGCAGTGATCGACGATCCAACGCCCTATGGCTTTTTCGTGCGCGGCTACGAGTACAAGATCTTCTGGGTCATTCCGGCCAACCTTCATTTCTTTGGTGCAACCGACGGGCGGCCGCTGCATTTGCTTGGAACCGACAAACTTGGACGGGACATTCTTTCACGTGGCATCATCGGTTCGCGTATCTCGCTGATGATTGCGCTGACCGTTGTGAGCCTGACAACTATTGTGGGCACCCTGGTCGGGATCACGTCCGGCTATTTGGGTGGGACCATCGACAGCTGGGTGCAAAAGTTCGTTGAGTTCGTGCTCGCCTTCCCGCAATTGCCGCTCTATCTGGCGCTGACCTCGTTGATCCCTGTGACGGCGCCCTCGAACCTATTCATAGCCTTCGTCATCGGGGTGATGGCGGCTATTGGCTGGGCGCAATTGAGCCGCGAAGTGCGCTCCAAAACCCTGTCGCTTGCCCGTATCGAATATGTACGCGCCGCAATTGCTGTTGGGTCCTCGGACATGCGGATCATCACGCGGCACATTCTGCCGAATGTTTTGAGCCATGTGATTGTGGCAATCACGCTGGCGGTGCCCACCATCGTGCTGCTCGAGAGTTTCCTTGGATTCCTCGGCTTCGCGGTCAAGCCACCGCTGATCTCGTGGGGGCTGATGCTGCAGGATACCGGCACCTTCTCGGTGATCGGGTCCTATCCCTGGATTTTGTCGCCGGTGGTTTTCGTACTGATTACGGTGTTCGCCTTCAATGCGCTCGGCGACGGGCTGCGTGATGCTGTGGACCCCTACTGATGGAGACGGTTGTGCAAACACTCGACAGCATGGCGCCGCCCGAACGGCATGATCTTGGCGAACATGGCCGGGAGCTGATTCTCGACGCCCGCAATGTCGAGGTCACGTTCAAGGTCGAGCGCGGCACGGTGGAGGCGGTGAAAGACGTCTCCTTTCAGCTACACAAAAACGAAACCATCGCCATTGTTGGCGAAAGCGGATCGGGTAAATCGGTTACAGCACGGACGGTGATGGGCCTTTTGACCAAGCGGGCAACCGTCGGCAAATCCGCGACGATCAATCTCAATGGCCGCGATGTCCTCAAGCTCAACGATGCGCAAATGCGCAAACTGCGCGGCAATGAAGTCTCCATGATTTTCCAGGAGCCGATGTCGTCGCTCAACCCGGTCTATACGGTCGGTACGCAAATCTGTGAAATCCTGCATTTGCACAACAAGATCTCAAAGTCCGAGGCCATGGCGCGAGCCAAGAAGCTTCTGGAGGATGTGCAGATTCCTGAGCCGGAAGCACGCCTTCGGCAGTATCCGCACCAACTGTCAGGCGGCCAACGCCAACGGGTCATGATTGCCATGGCGCTTGCCAACCGGCCGGAAATCCTGATTGCCGATGAACCAACCACGGCGCTGGATGTGACGGTTCAGGCGCAAATCCTCAATTTGCTGCGTGATCTGCAGGCGCGGTACGGCATGGCGGTCATTCTGATCACGCATGATCTCACGATCGTGCGGCAGTTCTCGGACTATGTCTACGTCATGCGGGCCGGGCGGGTGATGGAGCACAATCGCACCAAAACCCTTTTCAAGGATCCGCAGCATGCCTACACCAAGAAACTTCTGGCCTCTGAGCCGAGCGGCATTGCCAACCCGCTGACAAAGGATACCGGCACAATCCTGAAAGGCGATTCCGTGCGTGTGGCCTTCACCTTGAAACGCGGTGGATTTTTCAAACCGGATTTCTTCGAACTGGTCGCGGTCGACAATCTCGATATCGATCTTAAACGTTATGAAACTTTGGGCCTGGTGGGGGAATCCGGTTCAGGTAAAACAACGTTCGGGCAGGCGCTGACGCGGTTGATTTCCAATGATGGTGGTCAAATCAGTTTTGACGGACAGCCTATCGAGAAATTCTCGCGCAAGGATATGCAGCCTTTGCGTTCGCGCATGCAGATCGTTTTCCAGGATCCATTTGCCTCGCTTAATCCGCGCATGTCGATACGCCAGATCATCGAGGAGGGGCTGGTGGTCAACGGGATTGGTGCCAATGGCCGGGAACGCCTGGACCGGGTCCGGCAGGCCTTGCAGGATGCCGGCATGCCTACGAACATTCTGTCGCGGTTCCCGCATGAGTTTTCCGGTGGCCAGCGTCAGCGCATTGCGATTGCACGCGCCATCGTGCTCGAACCGGAATTCATCCTTCTCGACGAACCGACATCGGCACTCGATCTGTCGGTACAAGCCCAGATCATCGATTTGCTGCGCAAGCTGCAGGACGACAAGGGGCTGAGTTATCTGTTTATCTCGCACGATCTGAAGGTTGTGCGGGCGCTCTGTCACCGCGTCATGGTGATGCAACACGGCAAGATCGTGGAGCAGGGGCCGGTGAGTGAAGTACTGACCGACCCGAAGACCGACTACACAAAAAGGCTCGTTAAAGCCGCGTTTGAAATCGCAGCCTGACACAGCCAGAACACTGATCTCTAACGTTTGATAGCCACTGCGCTGTTCCGGAGTAACTACTATGCCCGCTAAACCGAAAATCACCTTCATTGGTGCCGGCTCCACGGTGTTCATGAAAAATATCGTGGGCGATATCCTGCAACGTCCCGCACTGAGTGGGGCTCGCATCACCTTGATGGATATCGATGAAAAGCGCCTCGGGGAAAGCAAGGTCGTTGCCGAAAAGATTGTTGCGACCCTTGGCGTGCCTGCAACGATTGAAACACAGAACGACCAGCGCAAGGCGCTCGATGGCGCTGACTTCGTTATCGTGGCCTTCCAGATCGGCGGCTACGATCCGTGCACGATCACCGATTTCGAGGTGCCGAAAAAATTCGGTTTGAGACAAACCATTGCCGACACGCTGGGCGTGGGCGGCATCATGCGCGGGCTGAGAACCGTGCCGCATTTGTGGTCGATCTGCGAGGACATGACGGCGGTCTGCCCGGATGCCATCCTGCTGCAATATGTGAATCCGATGGCAATCAACACCTGGGCCATTGGCGCCAAATATCCGCACATCAAGCAGGTTGGGCTTTGCCACTCGGTGCAGGGCACGGCGCAGGAACTCGCCAAGGATCTCGATATTCCCTATGAGAAGATCCGCTACCGCGCCGCTGGTATCAATCACATGGCCTTCTACCTCAATTTCGAGGAGATCATGGATGATGGGTCCTATCGTGATCTCTATCCCGATCTTATCAAGGCCTATGCCGAGGGCCGGGCACCGAAACCCGGCTGGAACCCGCGCTGCCCCAACAAGGTGCGCTATGAGATGCTCAACCGGCTCGGATACTTCGTCACCGAAAGCTCGGAGCATTTTGCCGAATACACGCCGTGGTTTATCAAACGTGACCGGCCCGATCTCATCGAGAAATTCGGTATTCCGCTTGACGAATATCCGCAACGCTGCATCGAGCAGATCGCCAAGTGGCAAAAGCAGGCAGATGAATACAGCAAAGCCGATGCCATCGAAGTGGAAGCCAGCCACGAATATGCTTCGGAGATCGTCAACGCGGTCTGGACCGGCACGCCAGCGGTGATCTACGGCAATATTCCGAACAAGGGTTACATTACCTCCTTGCCGGATGGGTGCGCGGTGGAAGTGCCGTGCCTTGTTGATCGCAACGGTCTGCAGCCGACACATGTGGGTTCGTTGCCGCCGCAGCTGACGGCCATGATGCGTTCCAACATCAATGTGCAGGAGCTGACCGTTGAGGCGCTGCTGACCGAGAATATTGAGCATGTCTATCATGCCGCGATGATGGATCCGCATACCGGCGCTGAACTCGATCTCGCCCAAATCTGGGACCTTGTTGATGAGTTGCTTATCGCGCATGGCGAATGGTTGCCCGATTGGGCACGCCAGCCTGCCAAGCGGCGCGTTGCGTAACCGGACTGGTGCTTGATGACGCAAACCGCACGTCACATTGCTGTTGTTGGTGGTGGCACAGCCGGGTGGCTGGCCACGCTGATGCTGCAGGACAGCGCCAAGCGCGCTGGCCTCGACGTGCGTTTGACGATGATCGAATCCTCGAAAATCCCAACCATCGGGGTGGGGGAGGGGTCAACGGCAGTGTTTCGCCAGATGCTTCAGCATCTTGGTTATGACGAATTCGAGTTTCTGAGAGAAACCGCGGCGACAATAAAATACGGCATCCGCCACAAGGACTGGCGGAGGGTGGGGGTGACCTATGACGGACCGATAGACGATCCGCATCAGGTCTGTCAGACGCCGCATGGCGTGACCTCGTCCTGGCTTAACCAGTACTGCGTTGCCGCCGGCAAACCGGTGCAGGAGCCGCACCTGTTTACCTATCTGCTCGACCGCGCCAAAGCGCCGTATGCGGAACGGGAAGGGCGCTGGATTCCGGTCGGCCCGTTCCATCATGCCTTCCATTTCGATCAGGCTCTGGTGGCGAAATATCTGAGAAAGAAAGCGGCCGGAATCGAGATGATTGATGCGCAGGTCGAGGGTGTCAAAAAGGATCCCGAAACCGGTGACATCGCGACATTGCTTCTCGATGAAGACCGGACGCTCGACGTCGATTTCGTCATCGACTGTACCGGCTTCCGCCGCATTCTGATCGGCAAGGAGATGGGCGCAGAATGGGTGTCCTACGCTAATGACCTGCCGGTCAATCGCGCCATGCCGTTCTGGATCGATCTCAAAGCGGGTGAGGAACTCAACCCCTACACACTGGCCTGGGCGCGCGAGGCGGGGTGGATGTGGTCGATACCGACGCGGGAGCGTTATGGCTGCGGTTATGTTTATTCCGATGCCTTTAAAACGCCCGAAGAAGCGCAGGCGGAAATTGAGACGGCTCTCGGCCACAAGATCGAACCGCGCAATGACATCAAGATCAATTCCGGTCGGCTCGATCGTGTCTGGATCGGTAATTGTCTTGCTGTCGGTCTGAGCTCAAGTTTCCTCGAACCGCTTGAGGCGACGTCCATTCACGGCACCATCGTGCAACTGATGGTGTTCACCCAGTTCCACCTCAAGGCGAAAGCCGACGAGATGGACAAGCATCGCAAGGCCTACAACGACACCGTTGCGCGTCAGGTCGACGATTTCCGCGATTTCATCAATCTGCACTATGTCAGCGAACGTGAGGACACGCCGTTCTGGCGCACAGTGAAATCCGAATTTATCCTCCCAAGGGTCAGGGAGCGGCTGAAGCATTGGCAGGCGCATATGCCGCGCCGCGATGATTTCACGCCGTTCCCGGGCCACTTCCCGCATATCGAGGAACAGCTTTATTACCCGGTTCTGGACGGGTTGGGACTGCTCGACCGGAAGGTCGCACGCGATGAAATGGCCCAGATGCCTAAGGTCAGGGCGCATGCCCGCAAGACGGCCGAAGATTTGACCAAGGAATACAAACGTGCCGCCAGTGTTGCGCCCGGACACCGGGCGTTCCTCCAAACGCTGGCCGCCTGATAAGGAGAACTACCCCCGTGTCTTTCAAAATTGCCATTATCGGCGCCGGATCGGTCGGCTTTACCAAAAGACTGGTGTCCGACATTTTGTGCGTTCCCGAGTTTGCCGACATCGAAATCGCGCTGACCGATATATCTCAGCATAATCTCGACATGATCCGGCAGATCATCGAGACGCTGGTTTCGGCCAGCGGTTTGCCAACCAAAGTCACAGCCACGACGGATCGCCGCGAAGCGCTTTCTGGTGCGCGCTACGTCATGAGTTGCGTCCGGGTGGGCGGGCTTGAGGCCTATGAATCCGACATTTCCATCCCGCTCAAATATGGTGTCGACCAGTGTGTGGGTGACACGATTTGTGCCGGCGGCATCATGTACGGACAGCGCAACATCCCGATCATTCTCGATTTCTGCAAGGATATCCGTGAAGTCGCTGAACCGGGCGCGCGGTTCCTCAACTACGCCAACCCGATGGCGATGAATACCTGGGCCGCCAATCAATATGGCGGTGTCGAAACCATCGGCCTGTGCCATGGTGTGCAGCACGGTGGCGAGCAGATCGCCCGCATTTTCGACGTCGAATATGAAGATGTCGATTTCATCTGCTCGGGCATCAACCACCAGACCTGGTACATTGATGTTCGGGTGAAGGGCCGCAAAATCGAAAAAGAAGAACTCGTCGAGAAGTTCGAGGCGCACCCTGTTTATTCAAAACAGGAGAAGGTCCGCATCGATGTGCTCAAGCGCTTCGGCTATTACTCGACGGAGAGCAACGGGCACCTTTCCGAATATCTGCCCTGGTACCGCAAACGTGCCGACGAAATCGAAAAGTGGATCGACATGAGTGAGTGGATTCATGGTGAGACCGGCGGTTATCTGCGGCACACCCGTGAGCAGCGGAACTGGTTCGAAACCGAATTCCCCGACCTTCTCAAGAAGGCTGAAACGCCGGTCTCAGAACACAAGCGCACAACGGAACATGCGAGCCATATTCTCGAAGCGATTGAAACGGGGCGGACCTATCGCGGGCATTTCAATGTCCGCAACAATGGGGTGATAAAAAACCTGCCGGCCGATGCGATCATCGAGAGCCCGGGTTTTGTCGACCGGTTCGGCATCAACATGGTCGAGGGTATCGAGTTGCCGATCCAGTGTGTCGCAACCTGTGAAGCGTCCATCAATGTCCAGCGCATGAGCGTCGAGGCCGCCGTGCATGGTGACATCGATATGCTCAAGCTTGCCATGCTGCACGATCCTCTGGTTGGCGCAATCTGTTCGCCTGAAGAAGTGTGGCAGATGGTCGATGAAATGGTCGTCGCCCAGGCTGAATGGCTGCCACAATATAAGGACGCTGTCCCGGCAGCGAAGGCGCGTCTGGCGAAGGGTACCGTCAAGACAAAAGACTGGCAGGGTGCCGCGCGCAAAGCCATCGCCTGATAATCATCTAACAAAAGTCCCGGCGCCATTTGACTAAGTGGCGCCGGGTGATAAAGAACATCCCCAATGACCAGAAAACTTGCACTTGTCGGTATCGGCAAGATCGCCCTCGACCAGCATGTTCCGTCCATCGCCGCCTCTTCCGACTGGGAGCTGGCGGCGACTGTTTCGCGTCATGGTTCCGTAGAGGGCGTTGAAGCCTTCACCGATATCAATCGCCTGCTCACCGAGCGCCCCGATATCGAGATGATATCTCTGTGCGTGCCCCCGGGACCGCGCTACGCATATGCGGTTGCCGCGCTCAATGCGAAGCGGCACGTCATGCTGGAAAAACCGCCCGGTGCGACGCTGGCCGAGTGTCATGCGCTTGACGCACTGGCGCGCAAACAGGGTGTGACGCTCTATGCCACCTGGCATTCGCGCATGGCCGCAAAGGTGCCGCAGGCAAAGTCCTTTCTTGCCGGCAAAACGGTGCGCAAGGCCCGCATCACCTGGAAAGAAGATGTGCGCTACTGGCACACGGGCCAGAACTGGATTTGGCAGCCGGGTGGACTGGGCGTGTTCGACCCCGGGATCAATGCACTGTCAATTGCGACCGAAATTCTGCCGCACCCGTTCTTTCTCTCCGACGCGAAGCTGGAATTTCCTGAGAACAGCGCAACGCCGATCGCAGCGCGCATGGATTTCAGTTTTGAGAACGGCGCTGTCATGGATGTCGAATTCGACTGGCGGCAGGAGGGGCGTCAGACCTGGGACATTGAGGTCGAGACCGAGGATGGGCAATTGCTGATCAGCAATGGTGGCGCCGATCTGGCGATCAATGGTGTGGCACAAGATGCCGATGGGTCCGATGACGACCTTGATGGCGAGTATCCGCGCCTCTATGCCCGTATGGCGGAATTAATTACGGCGGGGCAATCGGAAGTCGATCTGACCCCGCTGGTGCATGTTGCCGATGCTTTCCTGCGCGGTGACAGACTCATCACGGAAGCATTTCACTGGTAGATTGCAAACTGCAGTCGCCAAGACAAAGATATAAGTAGAGGAATAGTCATGCAAAAGCCGCTCAGAGGTATTCTACCCGTTGCCCCGACCCCGTTCGATGACAATGGGCAGCTTGATATTGAAGGCATGAAGCGCGTACTCGACTGCCTGATCGATCAGGGCGTCGACGCAATCTGCATTCTGGCAAACTATTCCGAACAGTTCGTTCTGTCCGACGAAGAGCGGGCCACGCTGATGCGCGTGTCGCTTGAACATGTCGCCGGGCGCAAGCCGGTGATCGTCACGATCAGCCACTTCTCAACAGAGATCGTTGTTGAGCGCGCCAAGGCCGCCGAGGCGCTTGGGGCAGAAATGGTCATGATGATGCCGCCCTATCACGGCGTGGGTCTGGTGCCGGCACCGGACATGATTTTCGAGCACTTCCAGCGCGTGAGCGATGCGATTTCCATTCCCATTATGGTGCAGGATGCGCCGCTGTCCGGCGTCAACCTGCCGGTACCGTTGCTGACGCGTATGGCCAAGGAACTGGAGCATGTCAGCTACTTCAAAATCGAAACGCCGTTCGCCGCCGACAAGCTGGCAGCGCTGATCGCCGAAGGTGGCGACAGCATCGTCGGTCCGTTTGACGGGGAGGAAGCGGTGACGCTTCTGGCCGACCTTGATGCCGGCGCCACGGGCACCATGACCTCGGGCATGTTCGCCGATTATATCCGTCCTATCGTCATGTCCTATCTCAGTGGCGACAAGGAGGCGGCGCTGGATCAGTGGACGCGCTGCCTGCCGCTCATCAATCACGAAAACCGCCAGTGCGGTCTCAGGGCGTGCAAGACCGTCTACAAGGAAGGTGGCGTGATCAAGAGTGACCATGTTCGCCACCCGCTGAAGCCCATGAGCGAGCGGACAAAGGCGCGCCTGATTTCGCTGGCCTCCGATCTCGACATTCTCGCGCTGCGCTGGGGGAAATAGGCTGAAGTTCGGGTCACTAGCCCGTCAATCACGAGCGAGGTGAAAATGTCCGAACGCATTGCCTTTCGTATGAACCTCAACCCAGGTCAGGCCGCAGCGTATGAGAAACGGCATGACGACATCTGGCCGGAACTTGCCGATGCTCTGCGCGATGCCGGTGTGAGCGACTATTCGATCTGGCTCGATCCAGAGACGCATCATTTGTTCGCCATTCTCACGCGGACGGACGACCATACCATGGATGCGCTGCCGGACACCGAGATCGTCAAGCGCTGGTGGGCGTTTATGGCCGACATCATGGAAACGCATCCGGACAATGTGCCGGTGCAGGTGGATCTCAAGCGGGTTTTTCTGCTGCCGTGACCAAGCTGACCGTCGTCGACCCGCATATACATCTTTGGGATCTGTCGACAGGTCTCTACCCGGCTCTTGACGCGCCAAGCGACAGGATGGCTGAGATTGCCAAGACTTATCTGTTGCCGGATCTTCTGGCAGATGCTGGTGATATCACCGTTGCCAAAGCGGTGCATGTCGAAGCATTCCCATCGGACCCCATCGCTGAGACACTCCATGTTCAGGCGATGGCCGATGCGGCCGGGAACGGTATACCGCAGGGTATTGTCGGCAATGCGGATTTCACGCAACCCGATGTTGAGGCAACACTCGCGGCGCAAGCAGAGTGCGCCAATTTCCGGGGCATTCGGCAGGTGGTCAATCTGCACGATAATCCTGAAAAGCGCTATGTCACCAAGGACTATCTCAATGATGCGGCATGGGTTGGGAACCTCAAACTCCTGACCAGGTACAATGCCAGCTTCGATTTGCAGCTTTATCCGCACCAGATGGCGGATGCCGCACGGGTCATCGGTACGACGCCGGACGTGATGTTTATCGTCAACCATGCCGGGATGTTCACTGACCGGACGCTTGAGGGCTGGCAGATCTGGAAAGCAGGGATGTGTGATCTGGCTGCGCGTGACAATGTCTGCGTCAAGATAAGCGGATTGGGCATGTTCGACCGTAACTGGTCGCTGGAGAGCATCCGGCCCTATGTGCTTGAAACGCTGACATGCTTTGGCACGGATCGCGCTATGTTTGCCTCCAACTTTCCGGTCGACAAAATGTTCTCGAGCTACGAAGCTGTCTGGAAGGCATTCGACGAGATTGTCGCCGATTTGTCTGACGTAGAGCGCGCCGGTTTGATGCAACACAATGCGGAGCGGTATTACCGCATCTGATCATTTCAACCCGCCCACGGACGAAGCCGGGTGGCCGGACCAGAATTGGAGTTACAAAAATGAACAAGATCGATCTTGAGGGTCAGGTTGCTGTCATTACCGGCGGCGCACAGGGGCTTGGGTTCGCGATGGCCAAGCGTATTATCGAAAGCGGCGCCAAGGTCAGTCTGTGGGATCTGAGAGAAGACCTTCTCGGCGAGGCGACGAAGGCGCTTGGCAACAACGCGTCTTCCAAGGTTGTAGACATCACCGATCTGGATGGGCTGCAGAAGGCGCACGCAGAGGTCGAGGCTGAAGTCGGTCCGGTTTCGATCCTGGTGAACTCAGCCGGTATCGCAGGCTCGAACGCAACGCTGGATGAATATGATCCCGATGAGTGGCGCCATGTAGTCGAGGTCAATCTCAACGGCACCTATTACATCAACAAGACGGTGGTGCCCGCGATGAAGGCGCGCAATTATGGGCGTATCGTCAATATTGCTTCGGTGGCCGGCAAAGAGGGCAATCCCAATCTCGCAGCCTATTCTGCTGCAAAGGCCGGGGTGATCGGGTTGACGAAATCGCTTGGAAAGGAACTGGCAAAGTACGACATTGCAGTGAACGCCATAAGCCCGACCACGGCTAATACGCGTATCCTCGACACACTGACCGAGGAGTTCATCGACTACATGCGGGTGCGCATCCCGCGGGGCCGTTTCCTCGAAGTGGATGAAGCTGCAGCCATGGTGGCCTGGCTTGTGTCGAAAGAGAACAGTTTCACCACCGCGTCAGTTTTCGATCTATCAGGCGGACGGACGACCTACTAATCGGTCACTCAGCCGCGATACTGGTCGTCGGCGACGTGTTCCATCCAGGTAACAACTTCGCCATCCGAAACCTCCTGGATAGCGATGTGGCTCATCGCGGTCTGCGGTGATGCGCCATGCCAGTGCTTTTCGTTTGGCGCAAACCACACGATATCGCCCGGGTGTATTTCTTCGATCGGCCCGCCTTCGCGTTGCACCCGGCCACGCCCGAATGTCACCACGAGTGTTTGACCAAGCGGATGTGTGTGCCAAGCGGTGCGGGCGCCGGGTTCAAAGGTTACGTGAGCGCCCTGAACGCGATCTGAATCAAATGCGTTGAACATTGGGTCGATCCTGACGGTTCCGGTAAACCAGTCTTCCGGACCTGTAGCCGACGGCCTTTCGCCTGCGCGAATGATTTTCATGGCTGCCTTCCCTTTAGGTGAGAATTCATTTGCCTCGTCTGCGTGCAAACTAGCGTGCACCAGCATCAAAGTTCAAATGGCGGAGATGTTCGCCGCGCACACTCTGCGACCGCATGAGCCGTTCTCCAATCCGTACCAGCGGCAATGGCCGAAATGTGATCGGAAGCCATGATTGATTTTGATCGATTTTAATACCTACCGTTTGGTAGGCCGGACGCGAAAAATGACGCATATATATTAATATATAGGGTGTGATTCCGACCTGTTTTTGGCCTCAAAGTTCATGCAAAAATCAAACGGGAAATCACCAATAAGATAATAAAAACAATTACATAAAAAAGTTGCATATTATACTCAATAATAACAGGATCTGTGAAATTTTTCTCAAAAACTTATTGTGTTGACACCTTTTATCGTGCGTGAAAGCATTTCGTACTTGCGGGTCTGATGAGGAACGGACTTCGTGATATGAAAATTGGGAGGAACAGTCAAAAATGACAAAACTGAACCGCAGACAAATGCTTGGTGGCCTGATGGCAGGTGCCGGCGGTGCTGCGGCTGCGTCTATGCTCGGCAGCCGCGCATTTGCACAGGAAAATCGCATCCGCCACTATTGGTGGGGTAACCCGTCGCGCGATGAACGCACCTTCAAGGTGATCGAACTGTTCATGGAGAATAATCCGGGCGTGGAAGTGTCCGGTGAAACCGTAGGCTGGTCCGACTACTGGACAAAACTGGCGACGCAGACCGCAGGCGGCAACATGGCTGACCTGGTGCAGATGGATTATCGCTATCTGTTTGAATATGCCCGTCGTGGGGCTATTCAGCCGCTGGATCCCTATATTGGCAATACTCTGGATGTTTCCAATTTCGATCAGAGCGCACTGGACGGCGGCAAGGTCGACGGCAAGCTCTACGCACTCAACATCGGGTCCAACTCTCAGGTCTCGATCTTCAACACCCGCCTCATCGAGGAATCCGGTGAGGAATTCGATCCAATTAACTGGACCTATGACGATCTGATGCGTGTTGCCAAAGCGGTAGCGGAAAACACCGACGCAACCTTCGGCACCGACGATCTGTCGCTTGGCTATGTGTTCTGGGAAGACTGGGCGCAGCAGGCCGGCCACGCATTCTACGCCGCTGACGGTTCGATTGGCGGTCGTCCGGAAGACCTGGCAGATTTCTGGCAAATGTGGACAGACCTGCGCGATGCAGGTGCCGCTCAAGATGGTGAAACGGCCGTCAGCCTGATCGGTACAGGCATGAACGAAACCGGGCTTGTCACCGGAACCACCGCATTCTCCTACATGTGGTCAAACCAGATCGTGGGCATGCAGTCCTTGATGGAAGACACGGTGGGTGCCGCCAAACTGCCGAACACCGGTGGTGGCAGCGCAGGCCAGTTCATCAAGCCGTCCATGTTCATGTCGCTGACCCGCGACACGGTGAACGCGGAACTGGCAACTCAGTATATGAGTGACTGGGTTAACCATCCTGAAGCTACGGCAATTCTTGGTCTGGAGCGCGGTATTCCGGCGTCGTCTGTTGTCCGTGACGCGCTCGCGCCGTCCTTCACACCGGCAGAGAAGATCTCGGTAGATTACTTCAGCGCCATCCAGGGCACGGTTGGCGATCTGCCGCCGCCACCGCCGGCCGGTGCAGGCGAGGTCAACGATGCGTTCGTCCGTTGGGGCACCGAAGTGCTGCTGGGCAACATGTCGCCGCTCGATGCTGCGAATGCCCACTTCGACGAAGCGGACAGCATTCTCGCGCGCGCGTAGTCGACGTAAGTAACTTTATTGCCGGACCTACGGGTCCGGCAGTTTCGATGCCGCCCAGGCCAGTCGGGTCCCAGATGAAAAAATTTCTGCAAAAAAACGCGCCAGGATATGTGTTTCTCGCACCTTGGTTGGTCGGCTTCTTCTGCCTTGCTGCGGGACCCATCCTGGCTTCGCTTGTTCTGTCATTCACAAAGTATGACATGATCAACGCCCCACAGTTTGTTGGTCTGGATCAATATCAGTTCATGTTCGAACGTGACCGCCGCTTTTACAAAGCGCTGCAGGTTACGTTTAGCTATGTTTTTCTATCGGTTCCCGCCCGCTTGATCGTGGCGTTGGCAATCGCCATGATTTTGGACAAGGGCATTCGCGCACTCGGCCTCTATCGGGCGCTTTACTACCTGCCTTCGATTCTGGGGTCGTCGATTGCCGTGGCTATTCTCTGGCGACAGATTTTTGCCGGCGAGGGTGTCCTCAATACGATCCTGGCACAGGTTGGTATTGAAGGTCCCAACTGGCTCGCCAATCCGAGCGTCTCGATTTATCCGCTGGTGACCCTTGCGATGTGGCAGTTTGGTGCGCCGATGCTCATTTTCCTGGCCGGTTTGCGCGCCATTCCTCAGGAACTCTACGAGGCGGCCGAAATCGATGCCGCCTCAAAAGTGCAGAAATTTTTCAGCATCACATTGCCGCTGTTGGCACCGGTGATTTTCTTCAACCTGGTTCTGCAGATGATCGACGCGTTCAAGACGTTCAATAGCGTCTTCATTATCTCGAACGGTCTGGGCTCACCTGCGGATTCACTTCTGTTTTACACGCTCTACCTGTTCAACGAAGCGTTCAAATTCTTCCGCATGGGCTATGCGTCAGCGCTGGCGTGGGTGCTTTTGCTGATCATCGCGGCCTTCACCGCTATCGCGTTCTACACATCGCGATATTGGGTCCATTACGAGAATGAGAGGGATTGATCATGGCAAATGCTGTTGTGAATGACGGTCTCATCTCTGAAGCTCAAGAGCTGGCCCGCTCATTGCGGGCAGAGCGCGAGAAGCGCGAAAGCCGCAGCCGATTGCTCAAGCACATATTCCTGTCGTTCTTCGCCTTCTTCATGCTCTATCCACTGCTGTGGATGCTGGCGAGCTCGTTCAAACCGGACAATCAGATCTTCGGCCAGCTATCGATCTTTCCAGAGAACCTGCTTTGGGAGAACTACATAGAGGGCTGGACGGCGCTTAAGGTCAGCTTCTCAACCTTCTATCTCAATTCAACCTTGATCACGGTCCTGACCGTGCTGGGCAATCTCATCTCATGTTCGTTCGCGGCCTATGCATTTGCGCGGCTGGATTTCGCGCTGAAGAATTTCTGGTTTGCCCTGATGATGATGACGCTCATGATCCCGTATCATGTGGTGCTGATCCCGCAATATGTGCTGTTCCTCAAGCTTGGCTGGGTGGACACCTACCTGCCTCTTGTGGTGCCGAAGTTCCTGGCGTCTGAAGCCTTCTTCATTTTTCTCATGGTGCAGTTCTTCCGGCAGTTGCCGCGCGAGCTTGATGAGGCGGCGATGATCGATGGCTGTTCGCCATTCAAAATCTACTGGGCAATCATTATCCCCTTATCCCTCCCGGCCATGGCGACAGCGGCGATCTTCTCTTTTATCTGGACATGGGATGATTTCCTTGCCCCGTTGATCTATCTGAACGATATTGACAACTACACGGTTCCATTGGCGTTACGTCTGTTCGTCGATGCGGAAAGTCAGTCTGCATTCGGCCAATTATTTGCTATGTCGGTCTTGTCACTGGTGCCGGTCGTTTTGTTCTTTGTTGTGTTCCAGCGTTTCATCATCCGCGGTATCGCGATGAGCGGACTGAAGTAAGAGGTAATCGGATATGGCGAGTGTAACGCTGAGCAGTGTGGTCAAGCGCTACGGGCAGGTTGAGGCGATCCACGGGATTGACCTTGAAGTGCAGTCGGGGGAGTTTCTGGTGCTTGTGGGGCCTTCGGGCTGCGGCAAGTCGACCCTCTTGCGCATGATCGCGGGGCTCGAGGAGATCACCGACGGCACGATCGCGATTGGTGACCGGATCGTCAATGACGTCTCGGCCAGTCAGCGCAACCTCTCCATGGTGTTCCAGTCCTATGCGCTTTACCCGCATATGAATGTCAGGAAGAACCTGGCGTTTGGCCTGTCGAACCTCAAAATGCCCAAGCCCGAGATCGAGCGGCGTGTGGCGGAGGCGGCCAAGATCTTGCAGATCGGCGAACTGATGGACCGCAAGCCGCGCCAGCTCTCGGGCGGGCAAAAGCAGCGCGTCGCCATCGGCCGCGCCATTGTGCGCGAACCGGAGCTGTTCCTGTTCGACGAACCGCTGTCCAACCTTGATGCGGAACTGAGGGTGCAGATGCGGGTGGAGCTCTCCGGGCTTTATAACCGGCTCGGGACGACAATGATCTATGTGACCCACGATCAGGTCGAGGCCATGACCATGGCGACGCGGATCGCGGTTTTGAGCAATGGCAACCTCGAACAGCTGGGCACGCCCTACGAGCTTTACAACTATCCGCAGAACCTGTTCGTTGCGACCTTCATCGGCTCGCCGAAGATGAACCTTCTGGATGGTGAGGCGGCCAAGGGCGGTGTGTCACTGGCTGACTTCGGGACGATGAAACTCCCCGGTGGCCTGCCGGATGGCACGATCAAGGTCGGGGTGCGGCCCGAGCAGTTCGCCCTCGGCGGCAAGGGCGACATAACCGCCACAGGCGAAGTGACCCTGGTTGAATATCTGGGTTCGGAAATCTTCGTTTATGTCCAGCTGCCTTCGGGCAAGGTGGTCATGGTCAAGGAACCGGGCAAGGCGCCGCACAAGATCGGCGATACTGTCAGCCTGGCGATCACAGCTTCCAATGCCCATTACTTCGGACCCGATGGGCTGAGAATTCCGTTATTTGACCAGCAAGAAGCGGCTTGAGGCCTGAAGGAGATAGGCCGTGAGCGGTAAACGTTTTAATGTCGCGGTTCTTGGAGCCGGTATCGGGTCTGCGCATGCCGCAGGTTATCATGCATGGCCTGAGCGGTTTCGGGTCGCGACGATGTGCGATCTCGATCTCACGCGCGCCGCCGAAGCCGTCAAAGACATTCCCAACGTCAAACTGACCGACAAGCTATCCGATGTGCTCAATCACGATGAGATTGATATCGTCTCCATCGGCCTGCCGCCGCACCTGCATTATCCGGTGATGATGGATGCGCTGCGCGCGGGCAAGCATGTCGTGGGCGAGAAGCCCTTCACGACATCGCTCAAAGACGCGCATGCCGCGATTGCGCTGGCGAAGGAAAAGAACCTGCGGGTCTTCCCGGTCTTTCAGTATCGCTATGGTGCCGGGTATCAAAGGCTGCTGTTGTTGCAGGAGCGGGGCCTGTTGGGCAAGCCTTATGCCGCGTCCATCGAAACGCATTGGAAGCGCGGCGCCGGCTATTATGAAATTCCGTGGCGCGGCACGTGGAAAGGTGAATGCGGCGGGTCCATCGTTGGACACGCCATTCATGTCCACAATCTGCTGACGCGGGTGCTTGGCCGGGTAAGCAAGGTTGCCGCCTTTTTAGACACACGCGTCAACGATATCGAGACCGAGGACACGGCGGCGATTTCATTCCAGATGGAAAACGGTGCGCTTGCGACCTCATCGGTTACGCTCGGGGCCGCCAACGACACCTCGCGTCTGCGTCTGTGTTTTGAACATGTGACGGCTCAAAGCGGCGACCAGCCCTATTCAATCGGTGCAGGCGAATGGACGTTTGTCGCCTGGGACCCAGACCGTCAAAAAGAGATTGATGCTGTCATCAACGAAGTTGATGCGGATGTGCCGCATCGCTTTGAAGGGTTTTGCCGCGAAATCTACAATGAATTGACCGGTGCAGAGGGTGCCGCTGCGACAAATCTGGAAGACGCGCTGCATTCGATAGAATTGATCACGGCTATCTATCATGCCGCCCGTACGGAAACGGTGGTGACATTACCGCTTGATGAAACCCATCCCCTCTATGGTGGATGGTTTCCGGCCGAAGCGCAGTAAAAAGAAAGGGCGGGTTCAACCCGCCCTTATTGTTCTAGCTGGCCAGATCGCCCGGCAGCAACGCGTCTGGCATATTCTGATAGCTCACCGGCCTCAGGAACCGCCGGATCGACAGGGTGCCGACCGAGGTGGCGCCGAAATTGGTCGATGCCGGGTAGGGACCGCCATGCACCATGGCATCGCAAACTTCCACACCTGTGGGGTAGCCATTGACCAGCAGGCGGCCGGCCTTGCGTTCAATAATCGGCATCAGCGATTGCGCCTGAGCGGTGTCGCCATCGTCCATATGCAAGGTCACGGTCAACTGACCCTCAAAGCCCTTGGCAAGCTCCGTCATTGACTCGGGACCATCGACCCGCACGACCAGACCCAACGGGCCGAACACTTCTTCACCAAGAGCGTGGTCCTGCAGATAGTGCTCGGCATCGGTTTCATAGAGGTTCGGGTTCGCATAGCGACCGTCACTATCGGTCACCAGCACCGGCTTAACCGCGTTACGACCGTCAAACCGGTCTTTGCCGTTGCGATAGGCGTCGGCTATGCCGTCTGTGAGCATGCATTGCGTTTGAATGCCTTTCAGCGCCTCTGCAGCGGCAGTGACAAGGGCATCGCCGGCTTCACCCTTGGGCACGACAGCTATGCCGGGATTGGTGCAGAACTGGCCCGCACCCATGGTGAGCGATCCGGCCCAGCCGGTGCCGATGTCTGCGCCACGCACTTTCAAGGCTTCCGGCAACACGAACATCGGATTTACTGACCCCAGTTCACCGAAGAACGGAATGGGTTTCGGCCGCGCAGCACAAAGATTGAACAATGCACGTCCGCCACCGAGTGAACCGGTAAAACCGACGGCATTGATTAGCGGGTGCTGTACCAGCGTTTCGCCAACAGCGCGGTTGCCGCCCTGGATCAGCGAAAATGTGCCCGGATGCACGCCGCATTTCTTGATGGCAGCATGAATGGCTTCAGCGACAATTTCGCCGGTGCCCGGATGGGCCGAATGTCCTTTGACGACAACAGGGCAGCCGGCTGCCAGTGCCGCCGCCGTGTCACCACCAGCGGTTGAGAAGGCGAGCGGGAAGTTGGAGGCACCAAAAACGGCAACCGGACCAATGGGACGCTGCACCATTTTGATGTCCGGGCGGGGCAGGGGCTTGCGATCCGGCAAGGCTTCATCATGACGCCGGTCAAGATAATCCCCTTTGAGGATATGCGACGCGAACAGGCGCAGCTGGCCGGTTGTGCGGCCACGCTCGCCCTCAAGACGGGCCTCCGGTAGACCGGTTTCCGCGGAGCCGATAGCCGTGATGTCGCTGCCACGGGCTTCGATTTCGTCGGCAATTGTGTTGAGGAACTCGGCCCGCTTTTCGCGGCTTGAATAGCCGTAACTCCAGAATGCTTCTTCCGCGGCCTCGCAGGCGCGGTTTACATCGTCAGGTGTGCCGACAGAGAATGCGTGTGCTTCGCCGGTCACCGGGTCGTTGTTGAAAGTCTTGTCGCCTGCTGTCCATTCACCGGCGATCAAATGCTTGCCGTGTGGCGTAAAAGTCATGCCCAATGTTCCTGATTTTTAGGTTGATGTCAGACTGTAACATGTCAGTAGCAGGTCTGACCGGGTTTGTGCACCGGGATATGCGGTGTAAATCGATTTTTTTGCATCAACCCGTTGTGACGAGCGCTTTGTCGACCGCATCAGCCAGTGCGTCCACTTCTGCTGTCTGAGACATGGTGCCGCTGAAGGAAAATCGCAAGATCTGGTGTCCGCGCCATTCCGAAGTTTGCACGAAGTACCGGCCACTGGCGTTGAGCTGTTCGCAGACTTTTAGTGTGCGGGCATTGCGCGTGTCTGTGTCGGCATCAGGTGCACCGAAACTCACCGCAACCTGGTTGAGAACGACATCATGCTCAACCCGGGCCTCCGGCATTTTGGACAGGCGCTCCGCAAGATGCCTGGCGCAGGCGCGATGGGCGCGAACCAGATCGACAATGCCCTGCCGGCCGAGTGACTGCATCACCGCCCAGACAGGAAAACCGCGGGCGCGCCGGGCGAGTTCCGGACCGAAATGCGTCGGGTTGCGGCCTTCATCTTCATTGTGCGGCAAATAGCTGGCGGTGATCTCCATGGCCCGGCGGTGCGCCTTGGGGTCGGAAACGATGGCAAAGCCGCAATCATAGGGAATTTGCAGCCATTTGTGCCCGTCGACCGACCAGGAATCGGCCTGCTCAAGCCCTTGGATGAGAGCGGCGCATTCGGGTAGCGCACGCGCCCAGAGGCCGAATGCACCATCTACGTGCAGCCAGGTCTGATTTGCGCGAGCAATCTGCGCAATATCGGCGAACCGGTCGAAGGCGCCGGAATGAATATGGCCAGCCTGTGCGATAATGATCGCTGGTCCGGCCTGATCGGCGATCGCCGCACTAAGAGCATCGACATCCATGACGCCGTTTAGATCAGTTTGAATGCGCTGGAAGTTGGCCTCGCCGAAACCTAGATAGCGCAAGGCGCTGACATTGCTGGCGTGTGCCTCGGCGCTCATGAAAATTGTGATTTCAGGCGCGCCTTGAAGTCCGGTTTGGGACAGATCACAACCGGCGCGCCCAAGAACTGCATCACGAGCTGCCGCAAGACAGGTGAAGTTGGCCATGGTGGCGCCCGTGGTGATGCCCATCGAGGCGATGCGCGGCAGATCAAGCAAATCTAGCAACCATCGGGCTACGGCTTCTTCGGCAATCGCAGCTGCGGGTGCCGTTTGATAGATGCCTGCATTCTGGTCCCATGTTGCGGTGAGCCAGTCGGCGGCTACGCCAGCTTCATGCGCCGCCCCGATGACCCAGGCCAGGAACCCCGGTTGGGTTGATCCAACCAGCCCCGGTTCAGCGCCGGCGATCAATTCGTTAAGCACCACCTGAGGATCGCGGCTATGGTCCGGCAGGTCGATGACGAGCCGCTCACGCAGTTCCGCAACCGATGCGGAAGGATGCAGCTCTTGCGGTGTTTGCCGGTAGTCCGCGGCGTAGGCGGCTATCTGCGCAAGCAAGGATTGGGCGGTTTTGGAGAAAGGTTTTGTCATCGGTCCACGCAAATTTGTCGTGGGATCGTAACGGTTTTTCCCCTTGCTCAGAAACCTCTTTTATTCACATGCACCCAACCCTAGCTGCGATAGAGCGCGATTGGCAGCCACATCGAGAATGCCGGCACGAATGTGAGCAGCAACAGCACCGCCAATAGCGGAATAAGGAACGGCGCGGTTGCCTTCACGCATTTCTCGAACGGCACGTCCGCCACCTTCGATAACACATAGAGCACCATCCCCACCGGTGGGGTCAGCAGTCCGATCATCAGGTTGAGGATCAGGATAATGCCGAAGTGCACCGGGTCGATGCCGATGGAGATCGCCACTGGCAGCAAAACCGGTGTCAGGATGGTGATGGCAGCGATGGTCTCCATGAAGCAGCCAACAACCAGAACGATCAGCATGATGATCAATAGGATGGCGGTGGGGTCTTCAGTGACGCCGAGCAGTTCGCGCGCAAACATTTGCGCCACCTGATTGGCGGTCAGTATCCAGGCGAAAATGGCCGATGCCGCGACGATCATCATGATCGAAGCGGTCGTCTCAATGGTTTCCATCGAGACCCGGAGCACCCGGCGCCAGTTAAGAGTGCGATACACAACCAACCCGAGGAACAGCGAGTAGGCCACCGCCGCGATGGCCGCTTCGGTGGGCGTGAACATGCCAGACAGAATGCCGCCAACGATAATGATCGGGGTGAAAAGCGGCAGGATGGCATCAAGGAACGTACGGAAGAATGTCCGGAGCGAGAACTTGTCATCGCGAGGATATTTGCGGATCCACGACATGATCGCGACCATGATCATCAGCGCCATGGCCATGATGAGGCCGGGGATGAGACCGGCGGCGAACAGCTGCCCGATCGATGTATCGGCAATCACGCCATAGACGACCAGCGGCAATGATGGCGGGATGATCGGGCCAATGGTAGACGAGGCTGCGGTGATACCGACCGAGAATTCGCGGTCATAACCGGCTTCGCGCATCGCCTTGATTTCAATATTCCCAAGACCGCCAGCATCGGCGGTTGCAGCGCCGGACATGCCGGCGAAAATCACCGAGGCGCCGACGTTCACGTGCCCCAAACCGCCGTACATCCACCCAACAGTTGCGCGGGCAAAGGTGAAGATCTTGGTCGTAATGCCGGAGGTGTTCATAAGGTGACCGGCAAGAATGAAGAACGGCACCGCGATGAGCGGGAAGGAATTGATCCCGTTGACCATGTTGTGCAGCACAACGACGTTGGGCATGCCGGATACAGCAATGAAGAAAAGAGATGCCACACCGAGCGCCACGGCGACATGTGCTCCGGCAATCAGCAAGGCGAACAGGATGACAAACATCAGAACGAGCGTCATGCGTGCAAATCCATATGATCAGTCAGGGACATCGGAAAGCGCATGTGCTTCGAGTTCGCGCACAACGTCTTCCGGTTTTTGCCGCAGCTTGCGGACCAACCAGACTATTGAGAAGAAGGTGATCGCCACGAGACCGGCGACGACAAGCCAATAGACGAGGCTTTTGGGAATCTCGGCCGAGGCCATCTTGGTTCTGGTCTTTTGCGCCAGTTCCACGCCAAGCCAAGCCAGATAGCCGTAGAAAAAGACTGTCAGCGCTTCCATGGCAACCGAAAGCCATTTGCCAACAACCGGCGGTAGATAGCGATAGAAGAATTCGAGAAAGATATGCGTCCCCTTGCGGGTAACTGTGATCGCACCAAGAAACGCGACCAGAATGAGGACATAGCGGGCGATCTCTTCAGTCCACGCCAAGCTGTCATTCAGCACGTAGCGGGTGAAGAACTGCAAGAAGACGATGACCGCCAATCCCCAGAGCGCGAGAAGACCGGGGAGGTCGACAAGTTTGAAGTCGATCGGACCATGGTCCTCGTCGGGCATGTGAGCGGAACGCGCGGAGTGATCCGCGCGCTCGTCTTCAGCCCTGTCATGTTCAGGCGAAGTGCTCATTTGCTGTCATACTACTCCGAGTCTCAGAGCGCCTGAAGGCGATCGAAGTGCTCTTTGGTGTAGGGTACATTGTCCCAATCGGTCAGCTTGGGTAGCACAGCATCCTGGAACGGCTTCTTGTCGATCTCGTTGACCTGAATGCCTTCATCGCGGAACCAGGAAACAAGATCCTGCTCGGCCTGATAGATCGCATCCGAAGTCCGGGCAGCCGATTCCATGAGAACTTCCTGAACAACGTCGGCATCATCGCCAACCTGGTCCATGGCGCTACCCGATGCGATGATCAGTAGCGAGTTCAAGAGGTGACCAGTCAGATTGATGTTCGACTGGACTTCATAGAATTTCTTGAACTGGATCGTCGGCAGCGGGTTCTCCTGTGCGTCAACAACCTTCTGCTGCAGCGCCAGATAGACTTCTGAGAACGCCATCGGGGTCGGGTTTGCACCAACCGCATTCGGGAACATCAGCATGACCGGCGAATTCGGCACGCGGATCTTGAGGCCTTCCATGTCTGCAGGTTCAAGAATCGGGAAGTTCGAGGTGACGTGACGCTGGCCATAATAGACAAGCGCCATGACTTCATTGCCGGTCGCGTCCTTAAAGCCGGCTGACAGATCCTGGAACAGATCGCTGCCGCGATAGCTCTTCCAGTGGTCAAAGCCGCGCATGATGAACGGATAATCGGAAATGGCGATCGGGCCATAATAGCGTTCAACAAAGCTGGGGCCGGTGTAGATGATATCCACAGCGCCGATGCCGAGACCTTCGTTGATTTCAACTTCCTTGCCCAGCGACGAAGCCGGGAACACCTTGACCTCAACGCGTCCGTCGGTGCGCTTTGCGATTTCGTCAGCGGCCCAAAGCGCCTGCTGGTGATAGTCAGAGGCTTCTTCGTAAACGTGAGCCCATTTCAGTTCGACGCCAAAGGCGCTGCCTGCAGTTGCGCAAGCCATGGCGGTGGCCAGCGCAGCTGACCAAAGGGTTTTGCCAATCATGTAGTCCTCCCATGTGTTGTCCGTGTCGTGGAATGCACGGTCCGGACAACGGTTGCAGAAATAACTAGTATACAAGATATATTTGTTATACTAGATAACTGTGGATCGCAAGAGGTTCCGGAGGCCGATGGAAAAAACCCAAGGTTGCCTTCGGAAGAAGAAAGCCGGATACAGTTGCGGCGTTCACGCATTCCGCATTGCGTGACGCGCGAAACGAAAACCGAGGGGAACCAATGCCTGCTGGTGCCAAACCTGACGAAGAGCGGACGCGCAAACCTCGCGCGCACAACGCGCCGCCAGGTGCACATGTCCCAACTGCCTTTCCTGCGACCGTGAAGAATTCCGAGATCGTTTATCGCGACCTGAGGCGCGACATCATTTCTTTGGCCTTGCCTCCCGGAGCACCCATCATCGAGCGTGAGATCACCGAGCATTATGGAATAAGCCGCACGCCTGTACGCGAGGCTGTGCTGCGTCTTGCCGAGGAGCGCCTCGTCGACGTGGTGCCGAAGTCCGGTACGTTTGTTGCCCGCATTCCGCTTTCGGTTCTGCGCGAGGCGCTGGTCGCCAGACGCGCGCTTGAGGAGGTCACCGTCCGGGCTGCGACGGAACGGGCCAGCGAAAGCCAGATCATGCAGATCCGCTCCATCATCCAGCGCCAGCAGGAAATGGCGGATGCGGGAAACGAAGAAGCCTTTCACCGGGCTGACGAGGACTTTCACGCTGCCATCGCTGCGGCGGGACGATTCCCCGGCATCTGGGACATGATTTTACAGATACGCGTTCAAATCGAACGTTATCGGCGCCTGACCCTGCCGCAGGACGGGCGCATGAAGCTGGTTGTGATCGAACACACAGCCGTACTCGACGCCATTGCCCGGCGCGACGCGGAAGCGGCCGTGCAGGGTATGGACGAGCATCTCGACAAACTGCAGCTCGACATCAAGGTCTTCCGCGATATGTGGCCGAGCTACTTCATCTACGACCCTGCCGTGGATGGTGAGTTGCTCGATCTCTGAATTTCAAATCCAACAGACGGAATAGGTGAGAGACATGACGATCCCCGTCCGCCAGGCGATTAGCGCCGACGAAGCCCGCCATTTTGACACTGACAAACTGCGTGAAAATTTTCTGGTCACCGATCTTTTCAAGCAGGGTGAGATTAATCTGACCTATTCGCATCTGGACCGCACAATCGTGGGTGGCGCCGTGCCGGGCGGCACGGAGATGGAACTCAAAACGTCGAAGCCGGTCGGATCCGATCCATTTCTCAAGCGGCGCGAAATGGGTGTGTTCAATATCGGTGGCACAGGGGAAGTGGTGCTCGACGGCACCAGCTATGTGCTGAACCGGACAGATTGCATCTATGTTCCAATGGGCACGGCCGATGTGCGTTTTAAGAGCGCCGACGCCAACGATCCCGCCAAGTTTTATATCGTCAGCACACCTGCGCACCACGCCTATCCGGCCAAGCTGATTACCGCCGACGACGCCAACAAGCTTGATCTCGGAAGCGATGCGGAGTGCAACAAGCGGGTGCTGCGTCAGTACATCCATCCCGATATCGCACCTTCATGTCAGCTGCTCATGGGCATGACGGCACTCGAGCCGGGCAGCGTGTGGAACACCATGCCATGCCACATCCATGACCGGCGCTCCGAACTTTATCTCTATTTCGACATGGCCGAACAAACGCGGGTTTTCCACATGATGGGCGAACCCAACGAGACCCGGCATTTGGTCGTTGCCAATGAACAGGCGATTTTGTCTCCGGGCTGGTCGGTGCATTGTGGCGCCGGCACCGCAAACTATACGTTCATCTGGTCGATGGCAGGCGACAATCAGGACTTTACCGACATGGATTTCATCGCCATGGAGGATTTGCGGTGAGCGAACAGCCGACACCGTTCAGTCTCGCAGGGAAAACCGCTGTTGTGACGGGTGCCAACACCGGCATCGGTCAGGCGATTGCCGTGGCTCTTGCCAATGCCGGGGCCCGGATCGCAGCGGTGGGTCGATCGCCCATGGATGAAACGCGTGAGCTTATCGCAGGTGGTGATGACGCGTTTCATGCCATCAAAGCGGACTTGTCGATGATGGAGTCCGTGCAGCCCGTCGTTGATGAGACAATCGAATGGGCAGGCGGCCTCGATATTCTCGTCAACAATGCCGGCATCATCCGGCGCAACGACGCTATCGATTTCACCGAAAGCGATTGGGATGATGTCATGGACACCAATCTCAAGTCGGTGTTCTTTCTGAGCCAAGCTGCGGCACGTCACATGCTGGATCATGGCGGCGGCAAGATCATCAACATCGCGTCACTGCTCTCGTTCCAGGGCGGCATCCGCATTGCATCTTACACGTCGAGCAAGAGCGGGCTGTCGGGCTTGACCAAGCTGCTGGCAAACGAGTGGGCGGCAAAGGGTATCAACGTCAATGCGGTGGCGCCGGGCTATGTTGTCTCCAACAACACCGAAGCGCTGCGGGCCGACCCAGTCCGATCGAAGGCTATCCTTGAGCGCATTCCTGCCGGGCATTGGGCCAAGCCGGAAGATATCGCAGGGGCAGTGGTGTTCCTCGCTTCACCGGCTGCCAGCTATGTGCACGGCATCACGCTACCAGTCGATGGTGGCTGGCTGGCGCGTTAGTCGCTTTTTAAGTGATCACGTTGCCGAACCAGAAAACCGGTTCCCACTTTTCCCGGCAACGCTCAGACTAAACAATACCACTCGAACCAGCGGCTACTTCGGGCCGGATATTGGCAATCCGGTCACGATATTGCGCGGTGCGGTAAGTGGCGAGCGGGTCGACCGCAGAACCTTTCTCGATACGCGCCATTTGCAGGATCGGTTCGACATCGGTGCGGAACGCGGTCTTGAGTGTGTTGCTGGCCATCATCGGATCGTTGGCATCCTGATGCTCGGCAAGTGCATCGCGGTCGACAATCAGCGCAGTGGTATAGGCCCGCTGCACCTCCATGGCGCTTTGCATCAGGCTTTCAATTGGATCAGTGACGTTGTGGCTCTGATCGAGCATATGCGCCGGATCGAAACCGGGGGCGTTGTTTGCTTCGGCCTCAACCAGCTCGTTGAAAACAAGGAACAACCGATACGGATCGATCGCAGCGGTATCGAGATCATCGTCACCATACTTGCTGTCATTGAAATGAAAGCCGCCGAGCTTTTTGAACTGAATCAAGCGCGCCACGATCATCTCGATATTTACGTTCGGGGCGTGGTGCCCGAGATCGACAAGGCAGTAGGCTTTCTCGCCCAGCTCGTTGGCGATCAGATAGTTGGTGCCCCAGTCCTGCACGACTGTTGAATAGAAGGCCGGTTCATACATCTTGTGCTCGGTAAACAGCCGCCAGTCGCCGGGCAGGGCGGCATAGATGTCGCGCATGGCGTCGAGATAGCGTTCGAACTGGCGGGTGAAATTCGTCTGGCCGGGGAAGTTCGAGCCATCGCCGATCCAGACGGTCAGCGCCTTGGAGCCCAGCGTCTTGCCGAACTCGATGCACTGGATGTTGTGATCGACGGCCTGCTGACGGGTGGCAGCATCGGCATGGCTGAGAGAGCCATACTTGTAAGAGAGTTTCTGATCCGGCTGATCCTGAAAGGTGTTGGAATTCATCGCATCGAACCCGAGGCCCAACTCATCACCCTTGTCCTTGAGGTCCTGCGGGTCATCAACGAGGTCCCAGGAAATGTGCAGCGAGACGGTTGGTGTTGCACCCGTCAATTGATGAATGACGGCGCAATCTTCCATCTTGTCGAAAATGTTGCGCGGTTCGCCGCGTCCGGGAAAACGGGCGAAACGGGTGCCACCGGTACCAACGCCCCAGGAGGGAATGGCGACACCATAGTTGGCAACCTTTGACTTTATCGCGTCGATATCGATCCCGCGCCGGGCGAGTTGCGCCCCTAGCGCATCATAGTCGGACTTGAGATTTGCGGCGCGCTTTTCGTTTTCAGCCGCCACCAGGCCGCCGTCGATGAGTTGAGCTGACATGAATCTTCCTCCCGGAATGAGTATCCACATGCGCGCCGGACAGCTGGGTCTTCATTTGCGGGCGCATCATGCGAACCGGCGCAGGCCATGCCGAGCCGGTTGGCTCAAAATCTCTCAACCACCCTACAGAAGTCAATCAAAATAGATCATGAAATGTCATTTCCGTTGCCAATTTGACGATTTTTGCAATTTACTGATCGAAGTTGGGTGGATGCGTGGCGATGTGATGTTGGACAGAACAGTGTATGCACCCGCATTCGGGTGTGCTGCGCGCGCTTCAGGTGGAAACGCGAATGCGGCCCGCCAAGAATGCATGGCTCCAATGCAGGCGGGTGGTTGCATCAACGCCAAACCTCCTGTTCAATAATGTTTGGAGGGCATGCATGGATCCCTTTGATGAGATGCTAAGCGGACCGGACGAAGTTCGTGGTCCGTACAAAAAGTACTATGACTGGTTCCGGGATCAGGATCCCGCGCAGTTGCGTAAGAAACTGAGAGAAGCGGAAACCTTTTTTCGCCGGTCCGGGATCACATTTGCCGTCTACGGCAGTCAGGAAGCCGCCGAGCGCCTGATCCCTTTCGATATTCTGCCGCGCATAATTTCAGGACAGGAGTGGCGACGCCTTGCCGAGGGCATTGAGCAGCGCGTCATCGCTATCAATGCCTTTCTGTCCGATATCTATCATCGGCAGGAAATCATCCGCGCCGGACGCATTCCCCGCGAACTGATCGAAGGCAATGATGCCTATCTGCCCGAAATGATCGGGTTCACGCCGCCGGGCAATATCTACACCCACATTATGGGCACCGACATCGTGCGCACCGGCGAAGGTGAGTTCTTCGTCCTTGAAGACAATGCCCGTACGCCGTCCGGCGTCTCCTATATGCTGGAGAACCGGGAAACGATGATGCAGATGTTCCCGACCCTGTTCTCAACCAACAGGGTGCGGCCGGTGGAGAATTATCCAAATGCTCTGCGCGCCTCCCTCAAGGCACTGGCGCCGCCCGGCTGCCGGGGCGAACCGACCATCGCGGTGCTGACACCCGGCATATATAACTCCGCCTATTTCGAACATTCGTTCCTCGCCGATCAGATGGGGGTTGAACTGGTCGAGGGCTCCGATCTGAGGATCGTTGACGGCCGGGTCGCGATGCGCACCACCCGCGGATACCAGCCCATCGATGTACTCTATCGCCGTATCGACGATGATTTCCTCGATCCGATGACCTTCAGGCCGGACTCCGCGCTTGGCGTGCCGGGGATCATGGACGTTTATCGCGCCGGCAACATCACCATCGCCAACGCACCGGGGACGGGCATTGCCGACGACAAGGCGATATATTCCTATATCCCTGAAATTGTTGAGTTTTATACCGGCCGCAAACCCTTGCTGCCGAATGTGCCGACTTATCGCTGTTCCGAACCGGATTCCCTCAAATATGTGCTCGACAATCTCGAGGACCTGGTGGTCAAGGAGGTTCATGGCTCGGGGGGCTACGGCATGCTTGTGGGGCCGACCTCAACGAAAAAGCAACGCAGCGAGTTCGCCAAGAAACTCAAGGCTAATCCGCGCAATTATATTGCGCAGCCCACATTGTCGCTGTCGACCGTGCCGATCGTCGGGCAGCGCGGTCTATCGCCGCGCCATGTCGATCTGAGACCGTTTGTGCTGGTGTCCGACCAGATCCGCATCATGCCGGGCGGTTTGACTCGGGTCGCGCTCAAAAAGGGATCTCTGGTGGTCAATTCGAGCCAGGGTGGCGGCACCAAGGATACGTGGGTGCTTGAAGATTGATGCTCGGTAAAACAGCAAATGGCCTGTTCTGGATGTTCCGCTATATCGAGCGGGCAGGCAATTGCGCGCGTCTCGTCGAAGCAGGGCTTAGAATGGCGTTGACCCATTCCTCGGGCGGCGAGGATGAGTGGGCATCGATCATTGCGACCGCCGGTGTCGTGCAGGGCTTTAAGGCGCGGCATGGGACCGACTATACGGCAGCCAATGTGATCGATTTTCTGCTGCGCGATCGCGAAAATCCCTCGAGTGTACGCTCATCCATCGATGCGGCGCGCAACAATGCGCGGCTTGTGCGCACGGCGGTGACGCGGGAAGTCTGGGAAAGCGTCAACCAGTGTTGGATGACAACCAATGACAATCTGCGGCATGTGATCCGTGAAGCGGAACTGCCGGCGATTCTTGAAAGCATCAAGCAGGATTCAAGCCTGATACGTGGTTCGCTGCACGGCTCCATGCTCAGAAATGAGAATTATGATTTTGCCCGGCTTGGCACCTTCGTAGAGCGGGCCGACAACACCGCCCGCATTCTGGATGTGAAGTATTACATTCTGTTGCCATCCGTGGCATTTGTCGGCTCAACGCTCGACAATATTCAGTGGGAATCGATCCTGCGCAGCGTCTCCGCGCAGCGCTCTTACCGCTGGACTTATGATCCGGACTATCAGCCGGCAAATATCGCAGATTTTCTTATTCTCAACAGACGGATGCCGCGCTCGCTTGCGTTCACCTATGACAAGATTGTCGCCAATCTTACTTATCTGGCCGAGGATTACGGGGAGCGTCATCCCTGCCATGAAACCGCGGAGCGCAACCTGAACCGGCTGCGGGGCAAGCAAATCAGTGATATATTCGAACTCGGGCTGCACGAATTCCTGCAGGAATTCATTTCCGACAATAATCGGCTAAGTGCCGAAATTGCTGAAGCCTATATGTTCGTTTGAGGAAACCATGCGGCTCAATATCGTCCACAAGTCGGAATATCTTTATGACAGTCCGGTGCAATACGGTCTCCAGCGTCTGCGCAAGACGCCAAAGTCGCGCCCCGGTCAGACTGTGGTCAAGTGGAAGGTCGAACTCGAAGGCGCTCAGGAAGAGGTCACCTATCGCGATCAGTACAACAACCATGTCGAACTGATTTCGATTCTGCCCGGCAGTGAGAAAGTTTCAATCACAGCCTCCGGCGAGATCGACACCGAAGAAACAAATGGGGTGGTCGGCCCACCACGCGGTTATACGCCGCTCTGGCTCTTCAAGCGCGAGACCGAACTAACCCACAAAAGCCGCGAAATTTCCGCTCTCGCGCGTGAAATCAAGGGTGATGACGACGTCACCCGGATGCACGATCTCATGGATCGCATTCGCGAGCGCGTTGCATATGTTATCGGGGCCACCGATACCACAACCACCGCCGACGAGGCGCTGGCGCTTGGCAAGGGTGTTTGTCAGGATCACAGCCATATTTTCCTTGCGGCGGCGCGGGCCCGAGGCTATCCGGCGCGCTATGTCAGCGGCTTCTTGCTGATCGATGGTCAGGACCATCAGGCGGCAAGCCATGCCTGGGCCGAGGTGTATCTCGAGGGGCTGGGCTGGGTCGGTTACGATGTCTCCAACGGCATATCGCCGGATGAACGGTATGTGTGCGTGGCAACCGGGCTTGACTATCGCGATGCGGCCCCGATTTCGGGCATACGGCACGGAACGGCTGCGGAAACACTTGCAGTTTCGCTGATTGTCGAGCAGTGATAGTTCATTAACAACTGTCGTTCGACACTTCTGAAATGACCTATTGCGTTGCACTCAAGCTTAATCGTGGCCTCGTGTTCATGTCCGACACCCGCACCAATGCGGGTGTGGACAATGTGTCCGTGTTCCGGAAAATGTACACCTGGTCGCGTCCCGGCGAGCGGATGATCACGCTTTTGACCGCGGGCAATCTGGCGACAACGCAAACTGTTGTCTCGTTGCTCGATGAACGCTCAAAGGCGCATGATGACCGGCAGCCCTCTCTTTTGGAAACACCGTCCATGTTCCAGACAGCGCAACTCGTCGGGCGGGTGCTACGTGAAACCATCCAGCTGAACGCCGATACCGGTCAGAAGGCAGACTCATCGTTTAACGCTACGCTGATACTTGGCGGACAGATCAAAGGTACTGATCCGCGTCTGTTCCTAATCTATCCAGAGGGCAATTTCATCGAATCCTCGACCGACACGCCCTTTTTCCAGATTGGCGAGACCAAATATGGCCGTCCCATCCTGGTGCGTGCGTATGATGCCGACATGACCTTCGAGGACGCCACAAAACTGCTGATGCTGTCGTTTGATAGCACGATCAAGGCCAATTTGTCGGTCGGTTTGCCGCTCGATTTGCAGTATTACGAGATGGATAGCTACGAACCCGGCTATGAAACCCGCGTTCAGGTCGACGATCCCTACTTCAACGAGTTGTCGACAGGGTGGGGTGAGGCTTTGAAGCAGACCTTTGCGACCCTGCCGAACTACAAGCGCTCCTGACCTGAAGCTCCGCATTCGAGGGCGTTAGAGCGCTTTTAAGCACTTTGGCGCACTGTTTGGCCCAACCCGATCAGGGTGTGGAAACGCGAAAGGGCGTAGCGTGGCGCAATCGGCGAAACTTACGGCAACGGAAATCCGCGACAAGGTCGCCTCGGGCGCGCTGAAGGCGACGGATGTCGCCAGAGCTTGTATTGAAGCGATAAAGAGCGAAGATGCCGAGATTGGCGCTTGGGTTTGGAGCGATCCCGACCATATGATGCGGCGCGCAGTTGAACTCGATGACTGGCGCGAGTCCGGCAAAAGCCTCGGGCCGCTCCATGGTGTGCCGGTGGGCATCAAGGATGTGATCGACACCGCGCATATCCCGACACAAAACGGGTCTCCGCTTGATGCGGGCCGGGTGCCGGAAAGAGATGCGTTTGTGGTCGCTAAACTGGTACAGGCAGGCGCTCTGATTGCCGGCAAAACCGTGACCACCGAACTGGCGTTTCTCGACCCGTCGCCAACACGCAATCCCGTGAACCTAGCCCATACACCGGGTGGATCGTCCGCCGGGTCGGCTGCAGCTGTTGCCGCGGGCATGGTGCCGTTTGCCATTGGCACCCAAACCGGCGGCTCGGTTATCCGTCCCTCGGCCTTCTGTGGTGTGGTGGGGTATAAACCAACCTTCGGTCTGATATCGCGCACCGGCATTCTCAAACAGGCGCCAACGCTCGATACGGTGGGTGTGATGGCGGCAACGGTGGAAGACGCGGCGCTGCTGGCCGAGGTGTTGCAGGGCTATGATCCAAACGATCCGGCCACCGCGCCCATTCCATTCCAGCATCTGGCGGATGTGGCCCGCACCAAACCCCCGGCGACGCCGATGCTGGCTTTCGTCAAACAGCCCGCCTGGGACGAAGCCGATGCTGACACCCAGCAGGCCTTTGCCGAACTCACCGGCTTTCTTGGCGGCAACTGTATCGAAATCGATCTGCCGCAGATTTTCACTGATGCCGTTGCAGCGCGTGATCAGGTGCACATTGCCGAGTTGACCGCATCCTATGCGCGCTATGGCGAACAGGCCGGGACCAAACTCGGAGCGCGCCTCAAGGAGGCGATGAAGCTGGGCAAGAAAATCCCGGCGCCGGATTATGTCGCCGCGCGTGGGATGCCCGATGCGCTGAATGCGTTTCTCGATCAGATCTTCGACCAGTTTGACGCCATCATCACACCCGCTGCTGCCGGTGCAGCACCCGAAGGATTCAAGACCACCGGCAGCGCTGCATTCAATGGACTTTGGACCTTTTGCGGCACGCCAGCGGTGACTGTGCCCGTTCTCAAGGCCGCCAATGGCCTCCCCATGGGCGTGCAGCTTGTGGGCCGCAAGGGTGATGATGGCCGTTTGCTGCGCACGGCGCGCTGGCTGCACGGACAGGTCGCCAGCGCCGAAGGTTGATTGCAATTTAATCAAACCTCGCAGGCTGTCTTTGCGTGGCCTTTGAAACTTCCAACTAGTCAGGGGATACCCGAAGTTGGAGTTATATCGTGCTCACACACAGCAAATTTACCCGCGCAGCCGCCGGGACAGCCCTCTTGCTCGCTGCCATGAGCGTCCCGGCTGCCGGACCGGTACAAGCCGGTGGTCCGCAATGCGGCCAGCGCGTTATCGCCGCGAATATCAAGCAGGCTGTATTGGCGCTCAAGGCCAAGGAATATTGTCACGACGAGAATATTCCCTACACCCAGGAGCAGGTCGAAGCGCGGATCGAATCCCTCAAATGTGGACCGCAATCCGTCGAGCTCATAGATGAACTGATCAATGAGTATGACCGGCAGTATAAGACCATTCTCGTCGGCGACGTGAGAAAGGTCGTGTGCAAACAGGCGATCTCAATCAGCTGGGTCGACGGCCAGTAAAGCTGCCGGGATTATTCAATTCCAATGGCGCGTGCCCGGTATCTTTGATGCCGGGCATTGTGTTGTTTGCAGTTCAAGCAAAATGTCTGTCGTGACAGTGCACGCCGGCGTAACGACGGCTTTTCCGGCACCAGTATATTGTTCCAAAAAAAATGCCCCGCCGAAGCGGGGCAAGTGCACCAGGTAACTGGTATGGAGGTCAGTTGATTGCAGCCATGATGGCTGCGGTAATCAACAAGACGCCGAAGGCGCCAAGTGCGGCTACTCCGATCCGCAAATACTGTTCAGACAGGAATGTATGCTCGAGCGATTGCAGGCCCTTGGCCCGAGCAAGATGCGCCAGCGCGGCGGCACGTGAAAAACTCATGCCTACATCCTTTGTTCCCTTCACGCCGGTAAGGGCGCGTCCGGGAACAAACTAGTCGGGTGGGCTTGCCGCCCTATGAGTTGAAACGCGTGGAATTAGTTCAAATGCGACGCAAGTTCCGGACTGCTTAATCGATGAACATATCCGGGTGCGCGGCCGCGATTTTCGGAAGTGAGGTCAGGATCTCCGAAAGGTGCTCGCGCATGACCCTTTCGGCGGTATCCGCGTCTTTCGCGGCAATCGCCTCGATAATCGCCTCGTGCTGGAGGATGAGTGTATCGACGGGTGTTGCCAACGGCATGGAGAGGTAACGCACCCTGTCCATCTGCGCTTTAAGACTCTCCAGCACCCGCCAAGCATATTCGCAATTCACACTCTTGGCGATTGTCTGGTGCATGGTTTCATCAAGCCGCAAAAACAGAGCGTGATCGCCCATAGCGCTGGCCTCGAACTGGCGCTTGATAATGTCGCGTAACTCTGCAACCGCCTCTTCGCCCGCCTCAATGCAGGCTTTGCGCACGACAGCAACCTCCAGCGCCTCCCGGATGAAACGCGCATTCTCCACATCCTGCCGCGAAATCAGGACAACAAATGTACCGCGCTGCGGCCGCACTTCGACGAGCCCGACATCGGCCAGTTTGATGAACGCCTCCCGGACCGGCTGGCGCGACACACCGAGCTGCTTGGCCACTTCTGACTCTGATAACAGGTTACCCGGACGTAATTGCAGTTGGACGATCGCGAGTTTCAACGCCTCGAAAACCCTATGCCCAATGGTCGTCCGCCGGGCCTGCGGATGCGCATCTTCAAGGGCTGCGAGTTCAAATTTAATGCTCATATTGACAACAACAATACTACCATACTAGTTTCGGCTCAAGCGATGACCAGTGGTTAGGTTATCGCAATCCTGGGAGGATTAACATGAAACTTAAGACTTTGAATGCCTTGCTGGCAGCAGGCGTTGCGCTTGCAACTGTCACACCCGCTTTTGCAGCCGATTACACATTGAGCGTCAACACGGCCCTCAATGAATCCGATCCGCTTTACTCCGGTCTCAATGCCTTTGTCGAAAATGTCGCCGAAGCATCTGACGGCCGCCTTGAGGTCAAATTGTTCCCCGGCTCGCAGCTGGGTTCTGACGAAGACGTGCTCGAGCAGGCCCGCGCTGGCGCGCCGGTTGCGGTGATCGTCGATGGTGGACGCCTCGCCGTGTTCCAGGAAGAATTTGGTGTGCTTGGTGCGCCGTTCCTCGCCAATGGCTATGACGGTATCCGCAAGGTTGTCACCTCCGACATGTTCGAGGGCTGGGTCTCCGATCTCAATGAGAATGCGGACCTTCAGGTTCTCAGCTTCAACTGGTGGCAAGGTGAGCGTCACTTGTTGACCAATAAGCCGATCAATAGCCCGGAAGATTTGGCTGGCGTACGTATGCGTACGCCTGGTGCACCGGTCTGGATCGAAACCATTGGCGCCATGGGTGCAACCCCGGTTGGCCTTGCCTGGTCGGAAGTGCGTACATCGATTGAAACCAATGCCATCGACGCCGCCGAAGCGCAGATCCCCGCGATTGTCAGCTCGGGCCTCAACGAAGTGATCACCTATGTGACCAAGACCGGTCATATCAACCTGATCACCGGCATGGTGACATCGGGCCAGTGGTATAACTCGCTGCCGGAAGATCTGCAGCAGATCCTGCGTGATGAAGCGCTGAAGGCTGGCGATATCGCATCTTATGCGACCCGCGATTCTTTTGAGGGTTATGAAAAGCAGATGATGGAAGAGGGCATCACCATCACAACACCTGATCTTGAGCCGTACCGCGAACGGACCGCTGGTGTTTATGACAAGCTCGGCTATGGTGAGCTGCGGGATACCTTGCGCGCCATCGCTGCAGAATAATCTGACAACTCTCCCGGGGCGCGCGTGCACAACCTCACGCGTGCCCCGTTTTCTTGGGGCTAGCCAGTCTCGATCGGAACCACAGACATGAATCGCTTCGTTGACAGGCTGGAGTTTATCGCCGGGGCAGCCCTGCTTCTGGTTATTGTCGGGTTGGTATTTGCCGCGGCGGTGATGCGGTTTTTCGGGTGGCCGCTGATCTGGTCCGTCGACATGGCGCAGTTGCTGTTTATCTGGCTGTGCTTTGTGGGCGCGACCCGCGCCATGCGCTTGCGCGGGCATATCGGTGTCGATCTGCTCGTGCGCATGCTCGGGCACAAACACCGTCTCTGGCTCGAAACCGTTCAGGCCGCCATCTTCATCGGCATGATGCTGGTGCTGGTTTACGAAGGCTATGCGCTTGCGATGCAGAACAAGGAGCGCGTGTTCGGCTATAGCGGCCTCTCCTATGCCTGGGTGACCATTGCCGTGTCCGCAGGCTGCATTGTACTGAGTCTTGCCATTGTCGCCAATGCTGTCGACGCCTGGCGTGATCGGGCCGGGGGTAAGAAGCTCATCTTCACCCGGACTGACGCGGCCTCTGAAGTGACGGAGCTTTAGGCGATGGCAGTTATCGGTCTCATCTTTCTTGTTCTTTTGGTCACCGGTGCGCCGGTGGCCTTTGCAATCGGTGTCGCGGGTTTCTGGTTTTTCATGGACTCCGACATCATGCCGCTCTCCATCGGCGTGCAACGCATAGCCGCGGTGTCCCAGAGCTTCCCGCTTCTTGCGGTGCCGTTCTTCGTTTTTGCCGGGCATTTGATGAATGAAAGTGCGATTACCGATCGCCTCTTCAAATTCGCGCATGTGACCGTCGCCTGGATGGCCGGTGGCCTGGCGCAAGTCTCCATTATCATGTCGACGCTTATGGGCGGCGTGTCGGGCTCGGCGGTGGCTGATGCGGCGATGGAGGCACGCGTCCTTGGTCCGCAAATGATTTCGCAGGGCTATTCCAAAGGCTATTCAGCTGCTGTGATCGCCATGAGCTCGCTGATCACCGCAACCATTCCGCCCTCCATTGGTCTCATCCTTTACGGCTATATCGGTGGCGTCTCCATCGGCCGGCTATTCATGGCCGGTATTGTGCCCGGTATCCTGATGATGGCGGTGTTGATGATCACTGCCTACGTCATCGCCAAGCGGCGCAACTATGTGGTCAGCGAAAGCAAGGTCCCCAGTTCGCGCGAAGTGTTCAAGGCCGCTTGGGATGCCAAATGGGCGCTGCTGTTCCCGGTCTTGCTGCTGGTGTCACTGCGCGGCGGCGTGTTCACACCCTCGGAAGTGGGCGCGTTTGCCGTGGTTTACGCCATTCTCGTCGGCACCCTGGCGCACAGGAAGCTGACCCTCGAAGGGTTCAAGACGGCCATCAGCCAATCGCTCAACGATATCGGCCTGATCATGTTCATTATCCTGTTGTCGGGCATGGTCGGTTTTGCCATCACCTTCCTGCGCGTGCCGCAGGAGATCGCCGGAACTTTGCTCGCCGGTGTCACCGACCCTAATGCCGTGGTCGCAATTGTTCTGGGCATGCTCTTCATCGCCGGTCTGTTCGTGGAAAGCACGGTGCTTGTCCTGCTGTTGACACCGATTTTCGTCCCCATCATCACCCAGATCGGCTTTGACCCGGTTCATTTCGGCATCCTGATGATGACGCTTGTGACCTTCGGCTCCATGACACCGCCTGTCGGCGTGGCGATGTACACCGTGTGCAGCCTGCTCGACGTCAAAGTTGAGGATTATGTCAAGGAATCCATACCCTTCGTAATTGCCATCATGCTGCTGGTGACCGTACTGCTCTTCCTGCCGGATGTGGTGCTGTTCGTCCCGCGTCTTGCGTTCGGTTAGGGGAACTCATGCAACTGGAATCGACTCTATGAGACAGACTTGGCGGTGGTTCGGCCCAAAGGATTTGGCCAGCGTGGACGATATGGTCCAATCGGGTGTGGAAGGTGTCGTCAGCGCCCTGCATCACATCGACAATGGTGAGGTCTGGACGCCCGATGAGATTGCAACGCGCCAGCAGCTGGTGCGCGTCATGCGCGACGGTTCGCCATCAGGCCTCGAGTGGGAAGTGGTCGAAAGCCTGGCGGTCTCCGAAGACATCAAAAAGCAAAAGGGTGATTGGCGCGCCCACATTGCCAATTACAAGACCAGTCTTGAAAACCTCGCCGCCGCAGGCATCGAAACCGTGTGCTACAATTTCATGCCAGTGCTCGACTGGACCCGCACGGACCTGCAGTGGAAACTGCCCCATGGCGGCAGCTGCATGCGGTTCGACTTTTACGACTTCGCGGCCTTCGATCTGTTCATTCTGGGGCGCAAGGGTGCGGCCGAAGACTTCCCTGAGGAGGTGGTCGCCGAGGCCGAACGCCGTTACGCCAAAATGGACGACGCGGCGAAAACGCTGATCGCAACCAACGTGACCTGCGGTTTGCCCGGGGCAAATGAACATCTCACCCTCGACGGTGTGAAAGCGCATCTCGAAGAGTATGACGACATCAGCATTGAGCAGTTGCGCGCCCATCTGATCGCGTTCCTGGAAGAAGTTGTGCCGGTGGCCGAGAAACTCGGACAGCGCCTTTGCTGCCATCCCGATGATCCGCCGTTCGCATTGCTTGGCTTGCCGCGGATCATGTCCACCGAGGCGGATTACAAGACCGTCATGGACGCCGTCGATAGCCCGGCGAATGGCATTACCCTGTGCTCAGGCTCGCTGGGCGCGCGCCCCGACAATGATTTGCCCGGCATGATGGCGCGACTTGGCGACCGGGTGCATTTTTTGCACTTGCGCAACGTTAAACGCGATAGTGAAGCCTTGCGCGGCTCCTTCTTTGAATCCGAGCATCTTGGCGGTGACGTCAACATGGTCGCGCTCATCGACGAGGTGATCAAAGAGGAAGCGCGTAGAAAGGCTGCGGGCCGCGCAGATCACCAGATTCCGATGCGCCCCGATCACGGTCAGGACATTCTTGACGATATCGGCCGGCGCGCCCAGCCGGGCTATCCCACTATCGGACGGATGCGCGGACTTGCCGAACTGCGCGGCGTTATGCATGCTCTGCGGTATAAGGAACACGGGGCGGTATAATCATGGCTGATCAGGAATTTCTGCACGCGGACCGGTTGCTGCCGGCCGACGAGCCCGCATTGTCGGTTGCACGCGAGCTCTATGAGGCGGTCAAGGATCTGCCGATCATCAGCCCGCACGGACACGTTCTGCCCGAGTGGCTGGCAAACAATGAACCGTTTCCCGACCCTGCCACGCTATTCCTGACCCCGGACCACTATGTGCTGCGCATGCTCAAGAGCCAGGGGATCAGTTATGATGCGCTCGGCGTGCCGCGCAAGGATGGTGGAACGGTTGCTGAGGGCCGGAAGGCCTGGCGGCTCTTTGCGGAAAATTATCATCTGTTCGCGGCCACACCATCCAAGGCCTGGGTCGATCATTCGCTCAACTGGGCGTTTGGGATTGATGAAGAGTTGAGCGCGGACAATGCAGATACGATCTACGATACGATTGATAAAAAACTGAAGCAGCCGGACATGTTGCCGCTGGCGATTTTGGACAAGGCCAATGTTGAGGCGTTGGCGACAACCGAATTTGCGCTCGATGAGCTGCCGCATCACAAGGCGCTCAAGGAAAAAGGCCTGATCGGACGTATCCGCACAACCTACCGGCCTGACGATGTGACCGATCCCGATGCGGTTGGATTTGCCGACAATATTAAGAAGCTCGGTGAGTTGACCAGCGAGGATACAGCGCGTTGGGACGGGTTGATCGCCGCGCATCGCAAACGTCGCGCCACATTCCGCGAGATGGGCGCAGTCGCCACCGACCACGGGGTGCCGACCGCCAACACGGCTGACCTTTCGTCAGGCGCCAAACAGTTGCTGCTCGACAAGGTGCTCTCAGGCAATTTCGAGCCGGGCGAGGCGGAGCTGTTCCGGGCCCAGATGCTGACCGAAATGGCAGGGCTTTCGGCGGAGGACGGTATGGTGATGCAAATCCATGCCGGGTCCAAGCGCAACACCGATCCGCAACTTATGGCCGAACGTGGTCCCAATCTTGGCGCGGATATTCCCACCGCGGGCAATTTCGTCAATGCGCTGCAACCGCTGTTGGGTCGCTACGGGAACGCGGACAATTTCCGCCTGATCCTCTTCACGCTCGATGAAACAACCTACGCCCGCGAACTGGCGCCCATGGCCGGCTATTGGCCGTCCGTGCGCATTGGCCCGCCCTGGTGGTTCCATGACAGCCCGCAGGGCATTCGTCGCTATCTCGACGGTGTTGTGGAAACCGCAGGATTTTACAATCTCGCTGGTTTTAATGACGATACGCGCGCGCTGCTGTCCATTCCCGCCCGGCACGATGTGTGGCGGCGCGAGGTCTGCCGGTTTCTCAGCCAGTTTGTCGCTGAACGCCGGCTTGGCAAACAAAGCGCCATCGAAATTGCCAAACATCTGAGCTATCAGGCAGCCAAGGACGCCTATCGGCTTTAGGCAAATTTGCAAGCGTTGCCTTTGCACAACGCCCCGGCGTGTTAGGGGTGGAGCATGCTACGCACTGATTCTGCCTCAAAACTTAAATCCTGTGTCGATCTCTGGCGGCTGGAGGACGCGGAAGCGGTTGCCGAAACGGCAACCAGCTGGGTCTACCGGGTGATGCAGCGCGGCCAGCCTATGGCGCTCAAAATTCTCAAGCCGGAGCATAAGCATGATGAAAGGCGCGGCGCTGCATTGCTGGCCTGGTATGCCGGGACCGGGGCAGCAGTTGTCTTTGAGGCAACAGAGGATGCCTGCCTGATCGAGTGGCTCGACGGACCGCCGCTGTCCACCATGGTGCATGATGGAGAGGATCTTGCGGCAACCGACATTGCGTGCACGCTGGTTCAGCAACTTCACGCAGACCGCTCAGAGTCCGCGCCGGTGCTCTTACCGCTCGGAGAGCGATTCAGCGCTCTGTTCGAAACCGATCGCAGTCTATGGCCTCCAGCCGGTCATGATCTGATGATCCGCGCTCAAGGGGTCGCGCGCCGCCTGCTTGAAACTACATTTGTCGAGGTGCCGCTGCATGGCGATTTGCATCACGACAACATTCTCGCCGCCAATGGAGACTGGAAAGCCATCGATCCCAAGGGTCTTTTTGGCGATCCAGCCTATGAAGTGGCGAACATGTTCATCAATCCCGGCGGCGCGCTGGATATCTGCGCGGACGGAAACCGGATTGCGCAAATGACAAACCGTTTTGCCAGCGCACTGAATCTTGATCGCAACCGTATTCTGGGTTTTGCCGCCGCCCATGCGGCGCTGTCCATTTCGTGGAGCATCAAGGACAATACGCCGTTCAATCAGGCCATGGCGGTATTGCCGAAGCTGTTGTCGGCCTATGAACTGGCGGCAAACGATTAGGACAGGTAGTGCGAAGGCGGGTGGCCTGTTAGTGCTCTGAAGCGGTTGGTGAAATGGGCCTGGTCGAAATAGCCCAGATCGTGAGCAAGGCTGGTGAGGCTTGCTTCCTCGCCGCGATTGAGGTCGTCGACCGCCGCAAGCATGCGATACCGGTCGATCACCCATTTCGGGCCGACCCCCACGTAGGTATCAAACAGGCGTTGCAGGCTGCGTACGCTCATATCCGCCGCCTTGGCGAGATCGGCGTTTTGCATGATCTCTGGCGTATCTGCGATCAATCGAACCAGGCGTTCAGCCTCTTCGGCGTGGCTGTCGCGTGTCGGATTGGCAGCAAGCAGCATGGCCTCAATATCGCGGGCAAGACCCGCTGGATCGTTCAGAGCGCACAATCGCGCTTCAAGATCTGCGTCCATCCTGGAAAAGATCGAGCTAATGAACACTGAGCTATCCATAATCTTTTGAACGGACGATTTGCAGAAAGTGTGGAACGCTCCGGGTCGGAATTTCGTGCCGAATATCTGCCCCGTACCGGACATGGTGTAGGTCCATATGCCAGTCTGAATGCCCCAGATGCCGGTATTAGCCTGCGGGTCGACAACCATATTGACGCTTGGGTGTGGCAGGTTCTCCTGCGTGTAGGCCGGCTTGTCCGTCAGATCCCAACTGATGACCCAATAATTTTCGACAAACGGCGCCAATGCTTCCGACGGCGCGATGCGGGTCAGGTCGAAATGGGTCATGGATGTCCGCTTGGCAAGCAAGCCGCTGGACGGCGCCACGCCGTCTGATGTGTATTCCATGCAATCACGATAATCCGCTGGCGCAAATTTACAATCGATCGCAGCGCCAAGCTGGCATGTAACGCCCAACCATCGAGCAAGAGGTAAGACCATGCCAAAAATTACTGGAACATATGCCATGGCTGATTGGCAGGAGGACGTCTGGCGTGACGAGCCAAGTCCGCTCAAACTCACCCGCGTTGCTGCGCATGGCAAGATGTCAGGTGGCCTGACGGGGTCGGCCAAAACATTTTATCTGATTGCCTATGTCACCGCAGAGAAGGGGCCATATACCGGTTACACCCAGTTTACAGGCACACTCGATGGCAAATCGGGGAGTTTCACGCTGGCGGATACCGGCATTTTCGAACCGGCTTCGGCTACCACACGCTGGGAAATAGTCGAGAATTCCGGAACGGATGAGCTTGCCGGAATCAGCGGAAGCGGTGGGTTTAAGGCGTCTGAGGGCATGACCTTCGACTTCGAGCTCGATTACGCGCTCTAGCGCATTCACCATGTGAGACGCCCTTTATTTCGCGGGATTTGCCGCTGCGCTATATTTGGGTATGGCAATGACAGGCGACATGACTGGTATGACCCGCCGCGCGGTTTTGACCGCCGGGGCGGGTTTGCTCGTCTGCGGTGTGCCGGAAATTGCCTTCGCGGCGGATGAAAAACCGCTCAAGGCGGTCCGTCGGGTCTTTGGCGTTCAAAAGAAGATTGAATTCACAACCCATACGACCGTTGCTGGTCTTAGTAACGCCAAGGCAACAAAGGCTGTGAATCTCGTGCGGGCTGCCCGTGGGCGTTCACCGGTCCGGCATCATGGATTGTTGCACCAAGCTGCGCAGTGGCAGGCGCGGGAAATGGCGCGGCGCGATGAATTTGCGCATCAGCTCGGGCCGGGCCTTTCGCTCAAAGACCGCGTGCGCCGTACTGGCTACAAGGGCATCATGGCGGAAAATCTGGCCCGGACCTATGAGACATTGGAAGAGGCCCTGCTGGCGTGGCTGAAATCGCCCTCACACCGCACGACACTTTTGAGCGAACGCTACACCCAGTTCGGTGTCGGTGCTGCCACGGTTCCAAGAAGTCGCGAAAGCGAGTACCGCTATTACTGGGCCATTATATTCGGAAAAGTCTGACATCATGCGAAACGCGATGACTTCACATCAGGCGCTGGCCTATTCCCGGCGCGGTTTTCTGGTTTTGGCTACGGGGGCGGGGCTAAGTGCCTGCGCCTCTACCTATGAGTTCAAAGGCGAAATCTCTCCTGCGCGACTGACAGTTGCAGGAATGACCAGCCGTATCAACGAAGTGCGCCGTTCGCGCGGATCAAAGGCCGTGACCTACAACGCCAGGCTCGCTGTCGCCGCCCGCACGCAGGCCAACCGCATGGCGGAACTCAACAAGATCTCGCATGATCTGGGATCCACACTGCGCGACCGGGTCACCGCTGCCGGTTATGAAGGTGCGGTGGGCGAGAACCTTGCCGCCGGTCACAAATCCCTCGAGTCAGCCATCAATGGTTGGCTGGAGTCGCCGGGTCATCGCAATACGCTTTTAACCGACAAGTTCACCGAATTCGGCCTCGCCGTTGCCAGCTCGGGCAACCGCAACTATTGGGCGCTGGTTATGGGCGGCAGTTTCAATGCCTGGAACAGCTAGAGTGTTTTCAGGAAAAGTGGATACCACTTTTCTGGTTCGAAAACACGACCACACAAAGACTTAGAGCCAACGTTTTGATTCTATCAAAACGTGAACGGCTCTAGCTCAGCGTCCGGCGAACCGCGTCCGCCCATCCCGCACGTTTTTTCTCACGTTCCGCAGCCGGCATTTTCGGCGTGAACTGCCGGTCCAATGCCCATTTGCTGGCGAACTCTTCAGCTTCGGGCCAGACGCCTGCCGCTGATCCGGCAAGCCATGCGGCGCCAAGGGCGGTGGTCTCCAGAATGGTTGGCCGGTCGACCGGCGCATCGAGAATGTCGGCGAGGAATTGCATCGTCCAATCTGACGCGACCATGCCGCCATCGACCCGGAGGACCGTATCAGCACTGCCGCTCCAGTCCTTTTGCATCGCATCAAGCAAGTCATACGTCTGGTAACAGACCGATTCCAACGTGGCGCGGGCCAGCTCTTTCGGCCCGGTATTGCGCGTCAAACCAAATAGTGCGCCCCGTGCATCGGCGTCCCAATGCGGCGCCCCGAGCCCCACGAAGGCAGGAACCAGATAGACATTTTGGTTCGGGTCCGCCTCGGAGGCCAGCTGGCCCGTTTCCTCGGCGCTATCGATCACACCCAATCCGTCGCGCAGCCACTGCACAGCTGCACCGGCAATAAAAATCGACCCTTCGAGGGCATAGGTTGTTTGCCCATTCAGTCGGTAGGCAATGGTCGTCAGCAGCCGGTTTTTGGAATGGACGAGATCGTTGCCGGTGTTGAGGAGGGCGAAGCAGCCGGTGCCATAAGTTGATTTGAGCATGCCGGGTTTGAAACAAGCCTGACCGAGAACGGCGGCATGCTGATCACCTGCGACGCCGAGGATGGGAATGGCAGCGCCAAACAGGTCTGGCGTAGTCGTGCCGAAATCGGCGGCACAATCCTTGACCTCGGGCAGGATGGCGCGCGGGACATCCAGCAACTTCAGAAGCTCATCATCCCATGCGTTGCTAGCGATATCGAACATCAAGGTGCGGCCGGCATTGGTGGCGTCGGATGCATGCACCTTGCCGCCGGTTAGCCGCCAGATGAGATATGTGTCGATTGTCCCGAACGCCAATTCGCCCGCTTCGGCCCGCCGCCGCGCGCCCGCGACATTATCGAGAAGCCAGGTGACCTTGGTGCCCGAGAAATAGGGGTCGAGCAGCAGGCCGGTTTTTGGGGTGAAGGTCTCTTCGGCGCCATCCTTCTTAAGTCGCGCGCAAATCTCCGCCGTGCGCCGGTCCTGCCAGACAATGGCGCGATGGATCGGCTGGCCGGTTTTGCGGTCCCAGATGACAACCGTTTCACGCTGATTGGTGATGCCGATACCGGCTATGTCACGCGCTGCGATGCCGGCCTTGGCAATGGCCGTGCGGCAGGTTTCAACGACACTTTGCCAGATATCCTCCGGGTCATGTTCGACCCAGCCGGAATCCGGGAAATGCTGGGGGAACTCCTGTTGCCCAACACCGATGATCTGCATGTCCGGGTCGAACACAAGCGCCCGGCTTGATGTCGTGCCCTGATCGATTGCCAAAATAAATCCGCTCATGCGTCCCCCCTCGCACCCTGACGTTCCAGATAGGCTTCGAGTGCCTTTATGTCCGGTTTGCTGACCCGCAACCCGAGTTTTGTGCGGCGCCACAAGATGTCGTCGCTATCGCGCGCCCATTCGTACGCGACAAGATAGTCGACTTCGCGCGCCGTGAGGTCTGCGCCGAAATTCTCGCCCAGATCGGTCAACTTCGTCGCGTTGCCGAGTATGTCTCGCGCCGTTGTACCATAATGGTGGAACAGTCTCCGGGCGTGCGCCGGTGTCAGGAATGGGTAGTCCGCCTTGAGTTGTGAAAGCTCAGCCTCGAACGCCTCGGCAAGGAAATCACCGCCCGGAAGCTCGGACCCGGCGGTCCATGGCGCACCCATTTCGCCGATGGCCTCGGCAATGTCTTCCAGCGCTTCCTCAGCCAGCCGCCGAAAGGTCGTCAATTTGCCGCCGAAGATGCTGAGAAGCGGCGCTTCGCCGTCCTTTCCCTCACGTTTGAGCACATAGTCGCGCGTGGCCTCCTGTGCCGAACTGGCGCCATCGTCGTAAAGCGGGCGCACGCCTGCGTAGGCCCAGACGATTTTTGAGCGCTCTACCGGCTGCGCGAAATATTCGCTTACCGAGGTGCACAGATAGCCGATCTCGGCGGATGTGATAGCCACATCGGATGGATCGCCGTCATAGTCCATGTCGGTAGTGCCGATAAGCGTGAACTGGTTTTCGTAAGGGATTGCGAAGATCACCCGGCCGTCCGAATTTTGAAAGATGTAGCTGCGGGCATCGTCAAACAGGCGCTCCACTACAATGTGGCTGCCTTTGACCAGACGGACATTGTGGCCGCTCTCATGTCCGGCGATCGTGCCAAGCGTCTTGTCGACCCACGGCCCGGCCGCGTTGACAAGTATGCGTGCCGATACGGTTTCACTGGTGCCCTTGTCGAGATCGACAAGATCCACCAGCCACATATCGCCATTGCGGCGGGCAGAGGTGACCTTGGTGTGCACACGAATGTCGGCGCCCTTATCCGCCGCATCGCGGGCGTTGAGCACCACCAGCCGCGCGTCATCGGCCCAGCAATCGGAATATTCAAAAGCCGTGGTGTAGCTGGATCGCAGAGGCTTGCCTGCCGGGTCGCGCCTCAGATTGAGGGTTTTGGCCGGCGGCAATTTCTTGCGCCCGCCGATATAGTCATAAAGAAACAGCCCCATGCGCAGCAGCCATTTCGGCCGCAAACCGGCATGGTGCGGCAATACGAACCGCAGCGGCCAGATGACGTGCGGCGCCATGTTCCAAAGAATTTCGCGCTCGGTCAGGGCCTCGCGCACAAGCCGGAACTCATAGTGCTCAAGATATCTGAGGCCGCCATGGATCAGTTTGGTGGAGGCCGACGATGTGCCCGAAGCCAGGTCGTCCATCTCCGCCAAGAGTACGGAATAGCCGCGCCCGGCAGCATCGCGTGCAATGCCGCACCCATTGATGCCCCCGCCAATGACGAGAATATCGAATGTGCGCGATACCATAAGGACTTCCGTTTTCGGCGTATGATCGTTTCCGCAAGTCTATAGTGATTTTAGCTGTTTGGCACAGACCCGGATTGATCAAATTTGGCGCTGCCATTGACCTAACGGTCGAATTCTGTCCATTTCGACTCCAAGTTCTTGCCCCGGATACCCCAAGTCCATGTTGTCGATCCTGATAATCGTTTCGCCGATCTTCGCAATCGTTGCGACCGGGTATCTGGCTGTCAGGTTCAAGGCTTTCCCGGAAACCGGGGGCCCGGCGCTTGTCAGCTTCGTCAATAATTTTGCCACGCCATGCCTGTTGTTCCGGGCCATGCTTTCGGTGGATTTCAGTTCGGCATTCAATTTCAGGATCATCACCTCATTTTACTCCGGTGCCGTCTGCGCCTTCGTAGCGGGTATCTTTTTGTCACGGCTGATATTCAAACACCGGCCCGGCGAGAGCGTTGCGGCGGGATTTGCGGCCATGTTCTCGAACCTGGTGCTGCTCGGTATTCCGATCATCCAGCGCGCGTATGGCGAAGATGCTCTGCAGGTCACTTTCACGATTATCGGGTTCCATGCCCCGATTTTGTACACAGCCGGTATTTTGAGCATGGAGTTGTCACGCCGGGAGGGCGCGCCGATTGCAAGTGCGCTGCGCACCGCTGGCAAGCGCGCCGCGACCAACCCGCTATTGATCGGCATCAGCCTTGGCCTGCTTGGCAATGTCTTCGGCATCAATCTCATCGAGCCGGTGGATGCGTTCACCCGCATGATGGCGCAGGCCGTATTGCCGGCAGCCTTGTTCGGTCTGGGTGGTGCGCTCAACGACTATCGCATTCGCGACAGCTGGACCCATGCGGCCAGCATGTCGGCACTAAAGCTTTTTTTGCAGCCCGCGATTGCCTGGCTCATCATGGTGCCGATCTTCAGGGTGGATCATGATGTTGCGCGTTTCGCGGTGGTTCTGGCGGCCATGCCGACCGGTATCAACGCCTATGTTTTTGCCACCAGTTACAAGCGTTCGGTCGATATCGCGGCCAACACGATTCTGATCACCACTGCCGTGTCCGTCCTATCGATATCGTTCTGGCTCTACCTGATGAGCCTTTGATTTTTTGGTGTGTACGTCGACATGATCCGGCGTGAGCGCTATGAAGTGTATTTCCGTTAATACAAGAGGACAAATCAATGCCCGATGAGGTTCTGATCACGCACAAGCTGCTTCAAAGCTGCGAAGATGCGATTGATGCAAAGTTTACCGCGCACCGGCTCTACGACCAGTCGGATCGTGATGCCTTTCTGGCTGAAGTCGGGCCGCGTATTCGGGCGATTGCTGGCGGTGGTGTCGATCCGGCATTGATGGACAAGCTCCCGAACCTGGAGATGATTTCGAATTTCGGTGTTGGGTATGACAGCATCGACACCGATGCCGCCCGCCAACGCAATATTAGCGTCACCAACACGCCGGATGTACTCAATGATGCTATGGCAGAAATCACCATCGGCCTGATGGTTTCGCTCGCTCGGCGCCTGCCGCAGGCGGATCAATATGTCCGCGCGGGCAAATGGCCGGAGGCAGGATTCCCGCTGCAAAGCGAATTGACGGGCAAAACAGTTGGTATTGTGGGGCTCGGGCGGATCGGCAAGGAGATTGCGGCGCGTTGTCTCGCGATGAAGATGCGGGTCGTATACTTCGGCCGCAACAAGCAGCTGAACCAGCCCTATATCTACTACAATACACTGACCGACATGGCGCGGGACGCGGACTGGCTGGTTGTGATCACGCCGGGTGGCGCAGGGACCAACAAGCTGATCAATCGCGAGGTGCTCGACGCGCTGGGACCTGATGGCTATCTGGTCAATATGGCGCGGGGCACCGTCGTCGATGAACCGGTACTTGTCGACTATTTGAAGTCCGGCAAGATCGCGGGTGCGGCGCTCGATGTCTTCGAGGCAGAACCAAAGATTCCCGCCGAATTGTTCGATCTCGACAATGTCGTTCTGTCGCCTCATCAGGGCAGCGCGACGCATCAGACCCGCTATGCAATGGGTGCGCTGGTTGTCGCCAATCTTGCCGCACACTTTGCGGGTGAGCCGTTGCTGACGCGGGTTGTCTAGCGGTCCGTTTCGCGCTGGCGCAAAAAGCCAACGGTTGGGACAGCGAGTGTCAGAATAAAAAAGCGCAGCGTGTGATGCGCCGCGATAAACGCGGTGTCGAAACCAAGCGCGATACCGAGCGCGCCCATAGCTTCAAGCGCGCCCGGGGCGAGCCCGAGCCATAGTTGCCCAAACGGCAAGCCGGTCATATTGGTCAGGATCAGCGCGGCAGCGGAGACAATGGCGACGCTGATTATTGTGACGGCGACACCACCCAGTGCGACCCGTGTCAGTTCCCTCAACGTCGTGCCGGCAAAGCGGGAGCCAATCAGGCTGCCCATGACGACGAAACCGAATGAGGTGAGCAGGACGGGCAGATGCCCGTCATAAAGCCCCATCAGCTTACCGGTGGTTGCAACCGTCATCGACCCAAGAACGAACGCTGCCGGGAGCTTGAAAAGCTTGAAAACAAAGCCACCCGCTGTGCAGGCCGCGGCCAGTAGGATGAGTGACGTCAGGTTCATATCTGCACCTTGTGGTGCGATGGTCATCTCGGTGGTCGACGTAAAGCGTGCGACGATGGGCACGAGAACGGTCAGCAACAGGATACGCATGCTCTGAATGACAGCAATCTGCCGCGGGTTGCCATATCCGGATTCCGCCATGCCGAGCACAAAGGACAGGTGGCCGGGGAAGGACGACAAATATGCGGTGGCCAGGTCGAACCTGAACAAAAAGCGCAGCGTCAATGTTGCCAGAACAACAATCAGTACCAGAACGATCAGCAGACCCGCGATGGATAGCGGCCACTGATTGATCAGTTCCAACGCGTTACGGCTTACATTTGTGCCCAGCGTCATGCCGATGATGACGAAAGCGACATCGCGCAGCGGGTCGGGAATATGCGCCTTCAACCCGGCAATCGAGGCGATGCTGACGGCGACGGCGCCGCCGATCAGCAGGCCAGCCGGAAAGCCAAGTGCCTGCGCGACCAGTCCACCGGCCAGCGCGACAGCAAGCGTTGGAAAAAGGGTTCGAAAAACCTCCATGCAATCTGCCGTCAGGAGGTGGGCAGTGCGGTCTCGACCAGCTTCGCCCAGTATGAGACCCCGGTCGGGATGATCTCGTCATTGAAATCATAGGTGTCTTCATGCAAGCCGGGTGTGTCGCCCTGACCGACCATGATGTAGGCGCCGGGACGCGCCTGCAGCATGTAGGAGAAATCCTCACCACCCATGACCGGGTTGACGTTGCGATTGACCCTGTCGTCTCCGGCCACGAGCGCTGCAACATCGGCTGCGAACTCTGTCTGCTCGGGCGCGTTGACTGTCACCGGGTAGCCGCGCCGATAGGCGACGGACGCCTTGGCGCCGAAGCTTTGCGCAAGCTGCGGCACGAATTCATTGAGGCGCTGTTCCATCAGGTCGCGCACATCCTCGTCGAGCGTACGGACGGTGCCAGCGACTGATGCGGTACGGGGGATGACATTGTCAGCATCGCCGGCCTTGATGATGGTCACGGACAGAACGCCCGATTTCACCGGATCAACATTGCGGCTAACGACGGTCTGCAACCCGACAATCATATTGGCCGCGACAACGATCGGATCGACGGTTTTGTGGGGCAGGGCGGCATGTCCGCCAACACCTTCGATCTCGATCTTGAACGTGTCGGTTGCCGCCATGATGCCGCCGGTGCGGATGGCGAACTGACCGAATGGAATGCCGGGGAAGTTGTGCATGCCATAAACTTCCTCGATGCCGAACTTCTCCATCAGCCCGTCATTGACCATGACTTTGCCGCCACCGCCGCCTTCTTCCGCCGGTTGGAAAATCAGCACTGCGGTGCCGTCGAAATTGCGGGTTTCGGCCAGATATTTCGCCGCGCCCAGCAGCATGGCGGTATGCCCGTCATGGCCGCAGGCGTGCATCTTGCCTTCGTTCTTGGAGGCGTAGGGTTTGCCGGTTCGCTCGGTGATTGGCAGGGCGTCCATGTCGGCACGCAGGCCGATGACCTTGCCGCTCTTGTCGGTATTGCCCTTTATCACTGCAACAACGCCGGTACGTCCCAGCCCGGTGACGACCTCGTCTACACCGAAGCTCTTGAGCCTCTCTACAACTTTTTCGGCGGTGCGATGCACGTCGAATAAAAGCTCGGGATTGGCGTGAAAATCCCGCCGCCATTCGGTGATTTCATCGTGAAACTCGGCAATACGATTGATAATGGGCATGATTTAGTCCGGTTGGAAGGAGAGGCCCCTGTTTTCCTCCTGTGAGGGCGCGGCGTCAACTCCCCGTGTCGATCAAGTATCCGTCGATCATGATATGAATGTTCTTGCTGGACAGAGGAGGCAAGACCACAAAGCCCCTTCTCAGTTGATCTTCAGTTGGCCAACTTTGCTGATCATCCGCTTTTATAGTGACAAATGTTGTGTCAGCTGGTTCCGGCAGTTTTTTGGTTTGGATTTTTTCGAAGTATCCACCCGCGAGCGTCACAAAGTGCAGAGATTGTCTGTCCGCTCCGGGCAATGCCAAATCAGCGATCCCGTCCCCGTTAAAATCGGCAACCGCAGACATCCCGGTGTGTGTCGAGCCGTTGCGGTGATTAGAGAACCCGTCTGCCTCGGCAATCTTGACGAAGTTGCCGCCCTTCAGCGTCCAGAACTCGAGTCGCTTGACGAGATGTGGCATGGCAACGAAGGCCACATCCAATCTCCCATCACCATCGAAATCTGCAATGCCCGCGGGATTGAGCCAGCGGAACGGCTGGCCGATATAAGGTGTTTGCGCCTTGAGAACGATGCTCTCGCCCTCAACCGAAAACGCGGCGAGGGACGCGCCCCGCGTCACCGATGTCAGCACGAGCACGATCTCGTCGCGCCCGTCACTATCCAGATCGGCAAGACGAGGCAGCCGATCCTCGAACACTTGCGCTTCATCGAGTTGGAGGGTCAGCACCCTGCCATCTGTCGTGCGTAGACGCAGGCCACCGGCTTCATAATTGCTGCCGAGGACATAGTGCGGATACCGTGTCACCGGGTCAATCAGCCAGGCTTCTGCAATGTCGTTCGAACCGGTGGCGACGCGTAAATCCGGTAGCGCTTGCGGGTCGGATGCGCCGTCAAGTTCCGCGGCGCAGGCACTGCTGAACATGATCAGGAAGTAGATCGCAAAAGAAAATGCGCGAAGGGCCATCACGGGCTCCACTGACAATTGCAATATTTGCATGTGTGCCTATAAAGGCACCACCTTAATTTGCCGGACCGAAATGATGTTCGAAACCCTCAAAAAAGCCCCCGCCGATAAAATTTTCGCGCTTGTCGCCGAATTCAAGGCTGACGACCGTGCCGACAAAGTCGATCTCGGGATCGGCGTCTATAAAGATCCCCATGGTAGCACGCCGATCATGTCGGCAGTCAAAAAGGCCGAGCATTCAGTTATTGGCGCCGCTGCGACGAAAACCTATGTCGGTGTGACCGGCAATCGCGGTTTTTGTGATGCCGTCAGCGACCTTGTGTTTGCCGATAGTGTGCCATCAGACCGGATCGCCGCCGTGCAGGCGCCGGGTGGCACGGGGTCTCTGTGGGTACTGTTCCAGTTGCTCAAGCGGGCAAAACCCAATGCAACCATCTATCTGTCCGACCCGACTTGGCCGAACCATAAGCCGATGTGCGAGGCGGTGGGGCTGAAGGTGGAGACCTATCCCTATTTTGACGCCGAAACGGGTACGGTGAAGTTCGATGAGATGCTGGCCTGCCTAGACGGGCTGGGGCCGGATGATGCCGTGCTGCTGCATGGGTGCTGTCATAACCCGACGGGCGCCAATCTGACGCCGGAGCAATGGGACAAGGTCGCGGCGAGCCTCAAGAAAACCGGGGCGTTCGCAATTGTTGACCTCGCCTATCTCGGATTTGGCGACGGCATCACCGAAGATGCCTATGGAGCGCGCAAGCTTGCATCCGAAGTGCCGGAGTTGATGCTGGCTTTTTCCGCGTCGAAGAATTTCGGGCTTTACCGTGAGCGGGCCGGTGCGGCGATTGCGATCGGCAAGGATGCCGATGCGACTGCGATTGCCTTGTCGAACATGGGCAATATCGTGCGCACTTCCTATTCGCAACCACCCGATCACGGCGCGGAGATTGTGCGCCTGATCCTCACAGAGCCCACATTACGGGCTGAATGGGAGACGGAGCTCAAAGAGATGCGCGAGCGTATGGCACGCCTGAGGCAAAAGTTGGCGGATGCTATCCGCGAACGCTCGAACGCCTCTGATTTCGACTTTGTCGCCGAGCATCGTGGCATGTTTTCTCTGCTTGGGCTGACGCCGGAGCAGGTTGATCATTTAAAAGTCAAAAATGCGCTCTATATGATAGGGGACAGCCGCATTAATATTGCCGGCATTCCCGAGGACCGGGTTGGCGAACTTGCAGATGCCATTCTTTCAGCGGTCCGCTGACCATTCGTCCCCAAATGCCCTTGCGGCGCAACCGTGCCGTGTTAAACAATCGCCACGCGTTTTTTAGAAAACTCAGTTCCCTGGAGGAGAACCCATGAAGTTTTTTGTCGACACAGCAGAGGTCAAGGATATCCAGGAACTACATGAGACCGGATTACTTGACGGTGTAACCACCAATCCGAGCCTGATTGCGAAATCTGGCCGCGATTTCAAGGAAGTGGTCAAAGAGATTTGCGGCATTGTGCCAGGCCCGGTGTCTGCCGAGGTAGCGTCCACCGAAGTTAAAGGCATGATCGCCGAAGGTGAACACCTGGCCAAGATCGCCGACAATGTCGTGGTCAAGATCCCGCTGACCTGGGACGGTCTGAAAGCCTGCAAGCACTTCACCGACAATGGCATCAAAACCAACGTCACATTGTGCTTCTCGGCTAACCAGGCCTTGCTGGCCGCGAAGGTGGGTGCAACCTACATTTCGCCGTTTATCGGTCGTCTGGACGATATCAACCTGCCGGGCATGGACCTGATTGCTGACATTCGCGCAATCTACGACAATTACGCTTTCGCAACGGAGATTCTCGCAGCGTCCATTCGCGGCGTGAACCACGTGTCTGAAGCAGCCATTGCCGGTGCCGATGTCGCAACGATCCCGCCCGATGTGATCCGCAAGCTGGTCAACCACCCGCTGACGGACAAGGGTCTGGATGCGTTTGTCAAAGACTGGAAGTCCACCGGACAGACCATTCTGTAATCCACCGGAGTCCTTATGGCCGACACTGAATTAGCCGCCGCGGTGCGCGAGGCGCTCAAGCGCGTCGAAATTCCTGGTGGCGGAAACCTGGCCGACTATCCCGGCTTGAGCGAAATTATCGTCACGCCGAGTGCGGTGGCGCTTGCCATTTCGGTCGAGCCGGGCATGGAAGGCGCTTTCGGTCCGGCGCGCGCCGCTGCTACCGAGGCTGCCGAGGCTGTTGCTGCGGGCCGCAAGGTTATGGTGTCGCTCACTGCCGACCGGGCACCCTCGGGCGCCGGGCAGGCGGGCGCTGCGCCGCGACAACAGCAACAACCCGCCGGTCCGGCAAAAACGCCGGTGCCAGGGGTCAAGAAAATCATTGCGGTTGCATCCGGCAAGGGTGGTGTCGGCAAATCCACGGTTTCGGTCAATCTGGCGCTGGCGCTGGCGGCGACGGGACTGAAAGTTGGCGTGCTTGACGCCGATCTTTATGGCCCGTCCATCCCCAAGCTTCTGGGGCTGGAAGGCAAGCCGGCAGTGCGCGACGATCAGCTGTTCGTGCCGTTTGAGGCGCATGGCCTCAAAGCGATATCCATCGGCCCGATGCTTGAAGGCGATCAGGCGGTTGTCTGGCGCGGTCCAATGGCGTCCTCGGCGCTTCGGCAACTGCTGCGCGAGACGGCATGGGGCGAACTTGATGTGCTGGTGATCGACCTGCCGCCGGGCACGGGCGATATCCAGATATCCCTTTGCCAGCAGGTTGAACTTTCAGGCGCGGTTATCGTCTCAACGCCGCAGGACCTTGCGCTGATCGACGCCAAGAAAGCGATGGACATGTTCCGCCGCCTGCAAATACCCATTTTCGGCCTGATCGAGAATATGAGCTATTTTATCGCGCCAGACACGGGCAATCGCTACGATATTTTCGGGCATGGCGGCGCAAAAGGCGCAGCGGAAGACCTAGGGCTACCCTTCCTCGGCGAAGTCCCTCTTCATATGGCGATCCGCGAGCAATCCGACGCCGGCACGCCCATTTTTGCGTCTTCGGCAGATTCGGAACAGGCGCAATCTTTTGCGGCAATCGCGGAAAAACTGCGCGACCACGTCTGATTTCCAACACTGTTTTGCGTGCTTAAGCCTTGACTCACACCGGCGCAACCGGCATCGCTGTCGGCTGATGTAAACGATTGCACCTGAGGGGGGTCCATGTTTTCGGTATCACGCGCCGATTTTGGCGATGAGTTCGTATTTGGTGCCGCAACAGCGGCATATCAGATCGAAGGTGGACAAGGCGAGGGGCGCGGCCCGTGCATCTGGGACACGTTTTCCCGCACGCCCGGCAATGTCGTCAACGGCGACACCGGCGCCGAGGCCTGCGACCACTTCAACCGTTGGGCCGAAGATCTCGATCTGATCCGTGATGCCGGGTTTGATGCCTACCGGTTCTCGTTTTCATGGTCACGGCTGATCCCGGAGGGTACCGGTGCAATCAACGACAAGGGCATCGATTTCTACGATCGTCTGATTGACGGCATGCTGGAGCGTGGAATCAAACCATTTGCCACGCTTTATCATTGGGATTTGCCCTCACCCCTGCAAGATAAGGGCGGCTGGGCCAATGGCGATATCGCCAACTGGTTTGCTGACTATGCAGTGCTGGTTCAGGACAAGTTCGGCGATCGCCTTGCGGCGACTGCGACAATCAACGAGCCGTGGTGTGTTTCGTTTCTCAGCCATTTTCTCGGTGTGCACGCCCCGGGTCTGCGCGATGTCCGCGCAACGGCGCGCGCCATGCATCATGTGCTGTTGGCCCACGGCACGGCGGTGAATGCCATGCGCGCCGAGGGGGGTGAGAAGCTCGGTATCGTGCTCAATTTCGAATGGTGTGAACCGGCAACCGACGGCGTGGCGGACAAAAAGGCAGCGCACACCTGGGATGGCATTTTCAACCGCTGGTTCCTCGATGGCGTGTTCAAAGGTGCCTATCCCAGCGACATCGTCGCAGCGTTTGGCGATCATATGCCAAAGGGCTTTGAGGATGAGATGAAGACCGTCTCGACACCGATCGACTGGCTCGGCGTGAATTATTATACACGCGGCCTTTGGGCCGCTGACCACACACAGCCCATCTTCCCGATCAAAAAGGTCGACGGACCTCTGGAGACCACCGACATCGGTTGGGAAATTTATCCCCAGGGTCTTGAAAATGTGCTGGTGCGGATTGCCGACAACTATACCGACCTGCCGCTTTATGTGACTGAGAACGGTATGGCTGAAGTGGAAGGCGACGAGGACCCGCGCCGCGTCGCCTATTACGATGGGCACCTACAGGCGGTGCACCGGGCCAAGCAGCGCGGCGCCGACATGCAGGGCTATTTCGCCTGGTCGCTGCTGGACAACTACGAATGGGCCGAAGGCTATGAGAAGCGGTTTGGCATCGTGCATGTCGATTATGAAACGCAAAAACGGACGCCGAAGGCGAGCTATCGCGCCTTCCAGGGCATGCTTCACAACACTTGACGCAAGGTTGGCGCTATGACGATTTCCAGCGTTTGCATCTATTGCGGCTCGGGGCCGGGCAGCGATCCCGCCTATGTGGATGCGGCCACTGAACTCGGGGCGGCGTTGGGACAGGCGGGTGTCGGGCTGGTCTATGGCGGCGGCTCCACCGGACTGATGGGCGCCGCTGCTGATGCGGCGCTTGCCGCCGGTGGGACGGTGACCGGAATCATTCCGCAGTTTCTTGTCGATCGCGAAAAGGGTCACACCGGTTTGACCGAACTGATCGTCACCAGGGACATGCATGAACGCAAATGGGAGATGTTCAACCGCGCCGACGCGTTCATTGCACTGCCGGGTGGAATTGGTACGTTGGAAGAGCTGATTGAGGTGATGACATGGGCACAATTGGGCCGTCATTCAAAGCCGATCATCATCGTGAACACAAACGGGTTCTGGAACCATCTTTTGGCGTTGCTCGAGCATATGAGCACCGCGGACTTTTTGCATTCACAGCATCAGCTTCGTCCAACCTTTGTCTCTGATATACCTGAAATATTATCAATAATTTCAAATAGTTAGAATTGTTATCAACTGATAGCGCCCCAGAAATTCCGGCCAAATTGGGATTTGGACTTATTCATATTGACAGCCGAATAGGCGTCTGACACTTTCATCGATAAGCGTTTGGGACCAAGCTCACAGATAAGTTTGCGGGTTTCCCAAAACGTTTTGGGAGGTGACATTTCCGGGCGGTTTTCGCGTGCACTGCGCGAACAATTGGGCCGTACCTCCCATCCGATGTGTTTGTTAGGGAGGAAATCCAATATGTCCAAAAATAATGTCGCGCGCAGTTTCAAGTCCGCCACTTTGGCGGCTGCGGCACTGGCGCTGATGTCGTCCACGGCCCTTGCGGCAGAAATCACTTTTGTGTCGGGCGCTGTTGGCAACGCTGTCGAAAATTTCAAGGAAATCGTCAAGCCGTGGGAAGAGGCAACGGGTAACACCGTGACCATGGTGCCCATGCCGGCTTCGACAACTGACCAGTTCGGCCAGTATCGCTTGTGGCTGGCTGCCGGTACCTCCGACATCGACGTCTATCAGACCGACGTGATCTGGGCACCCCAGCTTGCTGAACACTTTGTCGACATGACCGAGGATGCAGCCGATCTCATCCCCCAGCACTTCCCCTCGATCATTGAATCGCAGACGGTAAACGGCAAGCTTGTGGCACTGCCGGTCTTCACCGACGCTCCGGCGCTCTACTATCGCAAGGACCTGCTTGAAAAGCACAACATGTCCGTTCCGACCACTTGGGAAGAACTGACGGAAACCGCACAGGCCATCCAGGATGCCGAGCGGGCTGAAGGCAACGCCGACATCTGGGGCTTCGTATGGCAGGGTAACGCCTATGAAGGTCTGACTTGTGACGCGCTGGAATGGGTCAAATCCTTCGGTGGCGGGCAGATTGTCGAGCCGGATGGCACGATCTCGATCAACAACGAAAACGCCATTGCCGCGCTTGAGCTTGCATCGACATGGCCGGGCACGATTTCGCCGGAAGGCGTTCTCGCCTATCAGGAAGAAGAAGCCCGTGGCGTGTGGCAGACCGGCAATGCCGTGTTCATGCGCAACTGGCCGTATGCCTATGGTCTTGGTAATGGCGATGACAGCGCCGTGGCTGGCAAGTTCGACGTAACGACCCTGCCCACCGGTGGTGGACACGATACTTCCGCGGCCACGCTTGGCGGCTGGAATGTCGCGGTTTCCAAATATTCCGAAAATCAGGAAGCCGCCAAATCCCTGGCACTCTACCTGGCCGGTCCGGAAGCCCAGAAGACACGGTCTTTGATCGCGTCCAACCTGCCGACAATCGTCTCGCTTTATGACGATCCGGATATTGCCGCTGAGGTGCCGATCATTCCGCGCTGGAAAGATGTGTTCCTGCAGGCTGTGCCACGTCCGTCGGCACCGACGAAGAGCGCCTACAACGAGGTCTCCTCGCTGTTCTGGAGCGCTGTGCATGACACATTGAGCGGCAACGGTTCCGCTGCCGAAAACCTTGAAATCCTCGAGGCTGATCTCGAAGACCTCAAGGGCGACGGTTGGGATTAATTCCTCCAAAGAACGCTGCATAAGCAGCCAATAACCAACCTCGGGCGGGAAAAACCTGCCCGAGGTCGCAAAAACCGGCACACCAGCAACCTGGACATAACGTGCCACCGCATCCTGGGTTTTAGGGGGAAGGGATGACGATCGAGGCAGAAAGCCGCGTCACTGCGGCAAACACGGGGCTTTCCGAACTCAAGGCACAACGCGTCCGCGCGGCCATGTGGTTCCTTCTACCGATGATCGCGGCGCTGATGATCGTGGCGGCGTGGCCCTTGTTCCGCACTATCTATTTCGGCTTTACCGACACGACACTCAACAACCTTTACGGGGGTGAGTGGATCGGGTTTGAGAACTATTTGAACTGGCGCGTTCTTTCGTCCGGTGCCATTCGCTGGCGCGGTATTCTGGCTGACCCCAACTGGTGGCAGGCGGTGCGCAATACCATCTATTTCGCCGTCATCTCCGTCAGTCTCGAGGCGGTTTTCGGGATGATCGTGGCCCTTGTGCTTAATGCCGAGTTCAAGGGTCGCGGATTTGTACGCGCGGCCATCCTCATCCCCTGGGCGATCCCCACCATCGTTTCAGCCCGCATGTGGGGCTGGATGCTCAACGACCAGTTTGGCATTCTTAACGACATCATGCTCAAGCTCGGCCTGATCAGTGAGAAGATCGCCTGGACAGCCAGCGCCGATACCGCAATGACGGCCATCCTTATCGTCGATATCTGGAAGACCACGCCATTCATGGCGCTGCTTATTCTTGCCGGTCTGCAAATGGTCCCACGTGACATCTATGAGGCAACCAGGCTCGATGGCGTGCATCCGGTCCGGGTGTTTTTCAAGATAACCTTGCCGTTAATCCGGCCCGCCATTATGGTTGCGGTGATTTTCCGCACGCTGGATGCGCTCAGAATCTTCGATCTGGTCTATGTGCTGACGCCCAACTCCTCGGCGACCAAAACCATGTCGGTCATCGCGCGGGAGAATCTCATCGACTTCAACAAGTTCGGATATGGCTCTGCCATGTCGACCCTGTTGTTCCTGCTCATCGCCGTGTTTGTCATCTTGTACATCTGGCTTGGCAGATTGAACCTTGGCGGGGAGACGACACGATGAATGTGAGAAAACTCGTCAATACGGTTCTGTTCTACGCGCTCGTGGTCGTCATCGTCATCGTTTCGGTGTTTCCGTTCTACTATGCGCTGGTCACCAGCTTTAAGTCGGGCACGGCGCTGTTCACCATCTCCTACTGGCCGGAAGTTTTCGACTGGTCGAACTATGTGAATGTGATGACCGGGCGGAACTTCCCGATCTCGATCTGGAACTCGGTGTTTGTTGCAACGCTTACCGTGGTGTTTGCGCTCTTTCTTGCAGTTACGGCTTCCTATGCATTATCGCGGGTCCAGTTCCGCGGGCGTGGGCTGGTGCTGATGACGATTCTGGCGGTCAGCATGTTCCCGCAGATCGCGGTGCTGGCAGGTGTGTTTGAGCTGATCCGGTTCCTTGGACTGTTCAATACGCCCTGGGCGCTCATTCTCAGCTACACCATTTTCACGCTGCCATTCACCGTGTGGGTGCTCACCACCTTCATGCGTGACCTGCCAATGGAGATCGAGGAGGCGGCGATCGTTGATGGCGCGTCACCCTGGGTGATCATTACCAAGGTGTTTTTGCCGCTGATGTGGCCGGCGCTGGTGACTACGGGGCTTCTGGCCTTTATCGGCGCGTGGAACGAGTTCCTGTTCGCACTCACATTTACATCGTCTGAGACGACGCGCACAACGCCGGTGGCCATTGCGCTTTTGTCCGGTGCCAGCGAACAGGAAGTGCCATGGGGCAACATCATGGCTGCGTCGGTCATTGTCACTGTGCCGCTGGTCATTCTGGTACTTATTTTTCAACGCAAGATCGTGGCGGGTCTCACCGCCGGCGGCGTCAAGGGTTAATGGGAGGCGTTTGAGCGATGGCCAAACTCGAACTGAAAAATGTCCGCAAGAGCTACGGCGCCGTGGAAGTCATCAAGGGTGTCGATCTGGAAATCCAGTCCGGCGAGTTCATGGTCTTTGTGGGACCGTCGGGTTGCGGCAAGTCGACCTTGTTGCGGTTAATCTCCGGGCTTGAGGATATCACCAGCGGCGACCTCTACTTCGATGGCGAGCGCGTGAACAATGTGATTCCATCGAAGCGCGGCATCGCCATGGTGTTCCAGTCCTACGCGCTTTATCCGCACATGAAGGTCTATGACAATATGGCCTTCGGCATGAAGCTGGAAAAATCCAGCAAGGAAGACATCGACAAGCGTGTGCGCAGTGCTGCGAAGCTCTTGCAGATCGAAGAATATCTCGATCGGCTGCCCAAACAATTGTCGGGCGGACAACGCCAGCGCGTTGCCATCGGCCGCGCCATTGTCCGTGACCCGCGTGTGTTTCTGTTCGACGAACCCTTGTCGAACCTCGATGCCGCCCTGCGTGTCGCAACGCGTCTCGAGATCGCCAAGCTGCACCATTCGATGGACAATGTGACGATGGTTTACGTCACACACGATCAGGTGGAAGCAATGACGCTGGCGGATCGGATTTGTGTCTTGAGGGACGGGATCGTCGAGCAGGTGGGGACGCCCAAAGAGCTTTACGAAAAGCCTGCCTCGCTATTTGTCGCCGGTTTTATCGGTTCGCCGAAAATGAACTTCCTCACTGGGACGTTCGCCAAGGCCTATGACTGTCACACGCTTGGTATCCGGTCCGAGCATTTGAAGATCACCGACGATAATCCTGTCTGGACCGGAGAGGTTGTGCATTCCGAGAATCTCGGGTCGGACAATTACATCTTTGTCGAAATCGGCAGTGACGAACCGATAATTGTCCGCAAGATCGGAAATGAGGATGTGCCGCTTGGCTCGAAGATCGGCATGAGTCCGGAACCGGACAAACTGCACCGCTTTGACGAAGCCGGAAATCCGATCCGCTAGCCGTCAAGAGTACCCGCAGCGTCCAGCATGTCGTGAATAAAGAAGTGGTGGGGGATAACAACACCCTGCGAAGAGGTGCCCGTCTCAATCTGCGAGATCAGTTGGGAAACAAGAACGTATCCCGCATCGCGCAGTGAGGACCGCACAAAGGTGAAACGTTCCTCATAAGGCGATAGATCGAGATAGTGCAGTTGGTCATCCATGGTTGCAATGGCGATATCCTCGCCGATCCGCCGCCCAGCGCGCACGAGCGCGGAATGCCCGGCTACTGCCATGAGCACCGACGAGTACAGGATCGCGGTCACATCAGCATCGCGGATGGCTTGCTGGGTCAATTGAAAGCCGGCTTCACCCATCGGGTGCACAGTGCTTTGGAAGGTGACGGTGTCGTGCGGCAATTGCAGCTCATCAAGCGCGGCAATCACGCCCTTGCGGCGGTTAAGTGCGAAGGAATACTGTTCGTCGCCATTGATGAAGGCGATCTTTTTGTGCCCGTTGGCGATCATCAGGTGCGTGAGGCTTTTGAAGATGCCGAAATTGTCGATATCAACCCAGCTGTACTCATTCCAGCGCTCGCCGCGCCCGTGCACGATAAAGGGCTTGCCACTTTCAAGAAGGAAGCTGATGCGCGGATCGTTTGGCTGAGGCAGATCGATGATGAATCCATCGACGCTGTTGTCTTTCACATAGCGGTTATAGATGTCGATCTGTTCGTCAGGCGGGTGCCCACTCAGCACGACGTCATACTGGCCGCGGCGCGCACCGCGCAGCACACCGGCCATCACCTCAACGAAGTGCGGGTCAACAAATTTCTGGTCATTGTCAGACTGAACCCAAGCGATGTTATGCGTGCGCTGGGTGACGAGCCTTTGCGCATTTCGGTTTGGCAAATAGCCAAGCGCCGCGGCTTTTTCCTCAACGCGCTGACGGGTCTTTTCGCCAACATCGTCATAGCCGTTAAGAGCGCGGGAAATCGTGGTGATGGACAGGTCGAGTTCGCGCGCAAGATCCTTGATCGTTACGCTGCGCCGGCCACGACCTGAGCCGGTGCTTTTGCGCTGCTGGACTTTGTCGCTCATCTGTCCCCCCGCTTGACTGAACGGGAAACTACCCAACGTAAACGTATTGGTAAACCAAAGGTTCTGCTATCAATATTGCGAACCGTACAAGTGAACGGAGACAGGATTGACCAACGAAACGCCCACCCAAACCAAATCGACAGATACAGAGCAGGACTGGTGGCGCGGCGCGGTGATTTATCAAATCTATCCACGCTCGTTTCAGGACCACAATAGCGATGGTGTCGGCGATCTCGTCGGCATTACGCAGCGGCTCGAATATATTGCGGATCTGGGTGTGGACGCGATCTGGTTGTCACCATTCTTCACGTCGCCGATGCGTGATTTCGGTTATGACGTGGCCAACTATCGCGAAGTCGATCCACTTTTTGGATCGCTCAGCGATTTTGATCAGCTTGTCAGCAAAGCGCACAAGCTGGGCCTGAAGGTCGTGATCGATCAGGTGATTTCGCACTCATCAGACAAGCATCCCTGGTTCGAAGAAAGCCGTCAGTCACGCGATAACGCCAAGACCGACTGGTATGTGTGGGCCGATCCCAAACCGGACGGGACGGCGCCGAATAACTGGCTGTCCGTTTTCGGTGGTCCCGCCTGGACCTGGGACGGGCGCCGGCGCCAATACTACTTGCACAATTTCCTCTCCACGCAGCCGGACCTCAATTTCCATTGCAGGGATGTTCAGGACCAGGTGTTGTCCGAAATGCGCTTTTGGCTCGAGCGCGGTGTCGACGGGTTTCGCCTTGATACGGTGAACTATTACTTCTGCGACGAGAAGCTGCGCAGCAATCCGCCGGTTGATCCCGAGGATTACAGCGCCGCCGATGCTCCCGATGTGAATCCCTACAATCTGCAACGGCATCTTTACGACAAGAGCCAGCCGGAAAATGTCGTGTTTCTGGAGCGTGTGCGCGCACTGCTAGATGAGTTTCCGGGACGTACATCAGTTGGCGAGATCGGCGATGGCCAGCGTCAGCTCGATCTGATGGCGGACTATACCGGCGGCAATAAACGCCTGCATATGGCTTATACGTTCGATTTCCTTGGCGGCGCATTCTCAACCGAACACTTTCGAACCTCGATCGACGAGGTCGAAACCAAGTCGCCGGATGGTTGGACCTGCTACGCATTTTCAAACCACGATGTGGTGCGCCATGTCTCGCGCTGGGCACGTCACGGACATGAAAAATCATTCGCCTGTCTTGCCGCAATGGTGCTTTTAAGCATGCGCGGTTCAGTTTGCCTCTATCAGGGTGAGGAACTGGGTCTGACCGAGGCCGAAATCGCCTACGAGGACATCGTCGATCCCTATGGCAAACAGTTCTGGCCGGAATTCAAGGGGCGCGATGGCTGCCGGACGCCGATGGTCTGGCAGTGCGACGCGCACCTGGGTGGGTTCACCACTGCGGAACAGGCCTGGTTGCCGGTGCCAGCCGACCATCTCGCCCACGCAGTTGATGTTCAGGAACAAAACGCCGGGTCGGTCCTCGAATTCTACCGTGCTTTTCTGCGCTTCCGCAAAAATCATCCAGCGCTTGTCAAGGGTGATATTACGCTCCTGCCCAGCGAGGAGGGCGTTCTCGCATTCACCCGGCAAACCGCAGACGAAAAGCTGTTGTGCGTCTTTTGCCTGACCGAAGACTCGCAGGAATTTGTCCTTCCCAAGGGTATGTCAGTTAAGGGAATCGAAGCACCGGAATCGGTTCCGGCACCGAAAGGCAGCACGCTGACTCTACCGTGCTATGGCGCTTTTATTGGTGCGGTGACCTGATCAATCGGCATCCCGCTGAAGGCTCATGCGCGTGAGCATGATGACCGGAATAATCCCAATCACCATGACCAGCAGGGCCGCCAGTCCGGCCTGCTCGATGCGGCCCCGTGATGCCAGATCGTGAATATAGATCGAGACGGTTTCGATGCCGAAGGGGCGGAGCATCAGCGTGGCAGAGAGTTCTTTCAGACTGTCGATAAACACCAGCAGTGCCGCTGACGCGATTGCAGGTTTTAAAAGCGGCATCAGAACCTGCGTCAGTGTTTGCCAGCGCGAGCGGCCATAGCAGGCTGCTGCCATATCGAGGGTTGGCGAGATCTTCCGGAACCCGCCATCGATTGTACCCTCGGCAATGGCCATGAAGCGAACCGCATAGGCGTAGATCAGGGTCACGCCGGAACCGGTGATGAGCAATCCTGTAGAGACGTCGAAAAGCATGCGCATCTGACCATCGATGAAATTGTCGAGCCGTGCCAGCGGCATGAAAATGCCGAGTGCGATTATCGTACCCGGCATGGCATAGCCAACTGCGGCCGCGCGCACGGCGAGCTGAATGCGCGCCGTGTTGCGCACCCGCACAGCATAGGCCAGCAGCAGGGCCAGCAGCACTGTGACCAGAGCTGCGATTGCCGCGAGCATGACACTGGTGGACAGGGCACTCAGCAAGCGCGGATCTAGCCCGCGGCTGACATAGCGCAGGGCATAGACACCGAGGGTGAAGAACGGCACGCCAAAGCCCAGAGCGACAGGCAGCACGCATGCGACAAAAGCCGCAACCGCTCCCACGCCGGAAAGCCTCTGGCGTGTAAAGGGCTCTCGCGTCACGCGCACTTTGCTGTCGTCATAGCGCTGGCCTTTGCGGGCCCAGCGCTCGGCGGCTATGAGGCAGATCACGAACAGTAATAGGGCAAGCGCCAGCTGCGCCGACCCGGCCATATCGCCCTGATTGACCCATACGGAGAAGGTCGCAAAAGTCAGCGTGCGGACGCCGAGGAACTCCATCGCGCCAATATCGTTGATCGCTTCCATCATCGCCAGAATGATCCCCAAGGCCAGCGCCGGGCGGGCGAGGGGAATGAGGATGCGGATAAGGATGCGCCGGTGTCCGGCACCCAGCACCTGCGCGGCTTCAATGGCGCGCCGGCCCTGCAACTGAAAGAGCGCCCGCACCGCGAGATAGACATAAGGATAGAGGACCAACGAAAGCACCAGGATCGCGCCGGGCAGGGACCTTATGTCGGGGAACCAGTAATCGCGGGCTGACGTAAAGCCGCCAATCTGCCGGATGAAGCTCTGGATCGGGCCGGTGAAGGTGAAAAATTCGACGAAGGCGTAGGCGCTGATATAGGTCGGTACCGCCAGAGGCAGCATAAGTGCCCAAGACAGAATATTGCGGCCGGGAAAACTGAAATAGGAAATCAGCCAGGCGCTGAGTGCGCCGATAATGCCGGTTAAAACCGCGAGGCCAGCCAAAAGGCCTAGCGTTGTCAGGCTGGCGCGAGGAAGAATGGTTTCCACCAACCGCCCGAAACTGGCGCCATCACCGGTGGCTGCCATCACGAAGAGCGCGATGATCGGCATCGCGACCACCAGCGCCACAAGAATGGCGCCGGCACCGATCGCGATGTCGCTTTGCAGAAAGGGGAGGACCGGACGGCGAGTCCGTGTCGGCGGCGTTACGTCAAATGTCATGCCGGAACGCCGCCATGATGTCAGCCGTCGAAATCGACAGCGTCAACGAGCTGGGATGCCGTGCTGCGATAGGTTGCAATTTCCTCAAGCGGCAAGGTGTCAGGATTGATCTCGCCGAAGCTCTTGACGATGTCCGAAGGTTCGGTGCCATCCTTGAGCGGATATTCGAAAACCTCTTTGGCGTAAATCTCCTGCGCCTCGCCGCTGGACAGAAACTCCATCAGCTTCAACGCATTTTCGCGGTTTGGCGCATTCTTGGCCATCGCCATGCCGGAAATGTTGACGTGCGTTCCACGATCATTGGCATTGGGGAACAGCACTTTCATCGCTGCGGCCCAATCCTTTTGCTCGGGATTTTCCTCATTGGTGAGCATCAACCCGACATAGTAGGTATTGCCAATCGCCAGATCGCATTCGCCGGAATAGATACCCTGCGCCTGTGCACGATCGTTGCCGGCGGGCGGGCGGGCGAGATTGGCTTTCAAGCCGCGCAGCCAGGCCTCAGCGGCTTCCTCGCCTTCATGGGCGATGATGGAGGCAAACAAGCCGATATTGTACGAATGCTGACCCGAGCGTGTGCAGATACGCCCAGCCCATTTGGGATCGGCCAATTCCGCGTAAGTGATTTCATCCTGCGCCACGCGCTCCTTGGATGCGTAAACGACCCGGCCACGCATCGTCAGCGCGAACCAATGGTCTTCGCTGTCGCGATACTGAGCCGGGATGTTCTCATCGATAATTTCGCTATCGACGGGCTGGGTAACGCCGCCATCCTTGACGCCGACAAGCCGACCGATGTCGACGGTCAGGATCACGTCAGCAGGTGAGTTTGCGCCTTCAGCCTGCATGCGTTCGAGCAGGCCATCCGACAGATTAAGGACCTGGGTTTCGATCCCGGTCTCGGCGGTAAAGGCGTCGAGTACGGGCGCGATGAGTTCAGGCTGGCGATAGGAATAGATGTTGACGGTGTTGCTTTGTGCCATCGCGGGGGTGGCGAGTGCCGACAATGCGGCAAGGGTGGCCAACAGGCCGGATCTGGTTGTCATGTTTTTCTCCTTCCCATGGGAGTCAAGATCCCATGCAAACGCCGTCCTTTTCGCCGTTCAGCGATTGCGTGTCAAGAAGTGATGTAAAAACAATGCGTTAGAGGCCTCTCACAGTTTAGAACCCTTCCAGAAACCGCGGCAAATCCCAAGCGGATTCAGTGCGCTAGCCGGGAGTACCCGAAGGTGCGATTAATGTGTTTTTTTGTCAGGCGAAGCGACAAGTGCGGCCGGAATGACCAGATTGAACAGGGTTCCCAGCCCGGCGGTGGGGTCAATTGAGAGCTTGCAGGTGTTCACTGCAAGCAGGGAACGGGTCAAAGCCAATCCCACACTCGAGGGTACGGGACGACGCACCACGCCATCCTCGTCAGTACCATCGCGGAACACGACGAAGCGTTCGGCAAGGTCGCCATCAAATTGACCGGAATCGCGCAAATGGATGGTGATGTCACCATTGTCTTCGGGATGAGCCGATATGACCACCTGACCACCTTGCGGCGTCTGCTCGATCGCACTTGCCAAGAGGTTGAGAATGGCCTGGCCCAGCGAAGCCTCGTCCGCCTTTATCTGCGGCAGACTGTCGGGGAAGGCGCTGCGGACCAGCACCCGCGCCTCGCCCGCCTGGTGCCGCACACGCGACAGGCATTTTTGCAATAGCATCCCCAGATCGAAATCAGCTGGCGCGATCTGATAATTCTCATCGTTGAGCCGCGCATATTCTTCGATCTCATCGATGATATCGGCGATGTCCTGCCCGGCGGACTTTATGTCCCGCGCATATTCGAGATAACGCTCATTCTGGATTTCACCGAAGGCGTTGGTGCGAATGAGCTCTGAGAAACCGATAATGGTGTTCAAGGGCCGGCGGACGCCACGCGTCAAACGCCCGAGTAGAGCCGTATCGGACTTGTCCATTTTGCCGGTTTCGGCAGTTGGAGCGGACACTTTTTCTGCCCGGCGTCTGACAATGCCGAAATAGCCGGTCACAATTCCGGCCTGTCCCTCGGCGAACAGCAGTATATCGAGTGCGGGGTCGATGCCTTCGAGCAGAATTGAGGGACGGGTTGTCTCCGCGAACCGGGCCGGCTGGTCCAGAAATTCTCTCAGCCGGGCCGCTTCATGATGGCCCACCAACAACATGAGGGGCCGCCCGATCATCACATCCGGCGTCCGCGCAAACAGCTCCGCTGCGCGGCCGGAAACTGCATCGAGAATGGCGGCGCGGCTGGTCTCGAAAAACCCGTTGCCATCCAATGTCGCCAGGGTCTCGGCAAACGCACGCACGGCGGCCTCTGTCCCGGGCCGCGCTTCCGCCGCCCGCGCGGTGAGCATGAAGGCCGAGCTGCCCTGCCAGGTGATCGATTGCAATCGCGCAGAAACGCTGACCGTCGTGCCATCCCGGGTGATCAGCTGTGTGACAGCACCAACCGGTTCGCCATCGTCACCGGCCAAAGGAAAAATCGCACTCAATCCGGCCCGGCGCAGCGTATCAGTGTCCGGGTAACGTATGAGATCGGTAAGGGCGCGGTTTGCGAACAGGATTTCCTGATCCCTGAAGATGAGCAATCCGAGCGATAACCGGTTGAGCACCAGTGTTTCGTCGCTGAGATTGACGAGTGCGCCGGTGGCATCGGCTCTCAGTGCGGTATTGTGCTGTCCACGCGCCTCATTCCCGATGCGGTCGGTCAGGATGCGCGAAAGCTGATCGAAATTGTAACGCGAGGTGCCTGCATCTTTGGACCGAGCGTCTGATGCATCTGCAGTTTTCTGCTCATCCCCGGAGGCGTCAGGCTGAAAGCCGCGGGCCGTTATGCGCCACAGCTCCGGTTTGTCCGGTTCCGCCGTGCCCGAATCCGCCACCGTTTCACGCAATGCAGCATCGGCCTCTTCTTCCGCCCAGTCCGCTTTGGTGTCCTCGGGTTCAGCAGGTGCCGGTGCCGGGGCGACAAAAGCATCATCCTCGGGGCCAAGTGGAGTGAACAGCGCCTCATCCTGTGACAATTCATCAAGAAGCGATGTCAGGCTGTTGCGCCGCGCCGGGGTTTCAGGGGTGGCGGGCTTTGACGGTTCCGGCTTGGTATCCGGTTCGGGCTGCAACGGCTCCAAAGGCTCGGTTTGCGCTACGAACAAACGGACGGTCGCCGGTCCCGGGCCGGCGGCAAACTCCAGAACGTCCTCACCGGGACGACCGTCAATATCCTTGCCTTCACCCGCTCCGGTCTGCACTCTGTCGGCGGTCCCACCGATAATTTCGCCCTTATGGTTGGAGACGAGGAATTCAGCCTCACCAGCAAACAAGCCGTCAACAATATCCGCGCTCATGCCGAAGTTTGACATCAGTGCCTTTTCGACTGGATCGACTCCGACGATCAAAAGCGCCCGTCTGTCATCAACCAAAGTGAGTGGTGTTGCCGTGCAGGTAGCCGAAATAGGTTTGCCGCCGGCAATAAACTGAATGCGCGACAAACTGGCGCGGCCAGGCGTTCCGAGCCGCATCAATCGCGGCACCAGACCCTTGATCGGTTCTGCAGGCGGCGCAAGTTTGAGCTTGTGTTTTTTAATCCGGGCGCGGAACAGCCGGGCGGCCGGATTACGCCATAAAAGGCGCTTGCCATCGGATGACCATAACCAGGCTGGCCGGGGGTCGGTTAAATAACCGATGGCCCGCGCTGCCTGCGCCGATCTGAACCATTCCGAACCCATACTGTACTCACAACGCGAAAAGCTCGTGCCAATATGGCACGAAACGAACAAAAGCTTTACCTTTTGTTTAGATATCGCGCGTGAGGAAAAACGTCCAGACGAACCGGGCGTTGAGACGGACTCTGTGTGGTGATGGTTAAGGCGCCAACCGCGCGTTAACAGCGTTCACAATGGCCCAATAACAGGCTTGTCACCCGGCGCAACTCGCCCTATGTTCCGCCCCGGTCGCATAAGGCCGTTCCGGGCCGCCTTAGCTCAGTTGGTTAGAGCGCTAGATTGTGGATCTAGAGGTCCCCCGTTCGATCCGGGGAGGCGGTACCACACTCCCCGAACCCCCAGGTTTCGATTACAGCGACAGGCGCAGTTCTGCCAGCTGGTTGGCGATCTCTTCAAAAACTGTTCCGAGTTCGGACGTGTTCTCAGGGAAATAGGCCTGGCTGGGGTCGGTCGCGCATGCTGTCAGCATTTCCACCATATCGCTGATGCCATTACCGTTATCGTCATCCGATGGCGGCTCAAGGCCGATGGTGAAGATGTCGATATTGTCATTCTTGGCATTGGCGCAGGTCTCGACCATCAGTTCGTCCATAACGTCCATGACATCTTCCTCGTCATTGGAGTTATCCAAAGCACTGGTGGCGGCACTTTCGATACGACCGTTCCACAGGAAACTATAGGACGAGTAATACTCGGTGCCATTGATATTGGACCGGTCATAGAAAGTGTTCTTGCCGTCCGTCATGATGATCATGACCTTGTAGGTTGCCGTATCGTAGGCATAGCCTTCAGTGAACGGTTCCGTGGGGGACAGGACCCGGTAGCCCCAGACCGTACCCATGTGAATGTTGGTGCCGCCGCCAGCCGACATGCTATCGATCATGTCGTCCAGATCGGACCGGTCATTGTGGAGCGGCTGAATGGCGATGTTCGGACATTCGGTGTTCGGCCCGCGCCAACCGGGATCATTGCCGTCATACTTGCACAGGCGTTCCTGCAACTCGCGGCTGCTGAGACCGCTCGCAGTCGACATCATATAGTTGTCGGTGCAAGTCCGAACGCGGTAGCGGCGCCAGCCATAATAGTAATACCAGCTCGAATTGTCCGAGGTGATGGTCTCGCCACTGCAGGAACAATTGCTGTCCGTTGAGCTGTCGGGATAGGTGGCCGTCGTATAGTCCGTCCATGAACTCCCATAGCAAGTTGTGTCGCCATCATAGCTGCAGCCTGTATAGGTCCGCGCATATTCACATTGGCGGGTTGCGGCAACCTGACAACTGGCCGGATCGTCGTTCAGGTAGGAATTGCTGTAACCGCCAGAATCCGGCTCGTCCGGCGCAAATTGCGGCGTGAAGAGCTTCTTGGCCTCTTCTGTCGCAAGTACGGGCCCGGCAGGGTCCTCGGGATAAGATGTCAGCGCATTGGGTGGCGTGTCATCAGTTGTATTGTAGGGGTATTCACGGGCCTCGACACAGCCTTTCCAGGATTCATTGACCAATGAGTCATAGAGCGCCAACCGGTCAACATTTCCGGTGAAGGGCGTGCTGTCGTCCTCATCATCGTCGAAATTGTCATTCGAGATCGGGGCCACGCCGGCCTGATCTATCCAGCTGGCGCCGGCAAAACCGTTCCCCACATTGACCAGCAAGGTGAACGGCACAATGCCGACGGCGACCTTGTCTGACTGGTCCTCGCCCTCGAAAAGGATGTTCGTGGCGGACTTGGCGGCCAGCTTGAGGGCATCCATACGTCCATAGTCACCCATGGACCCAGAGTTATCGAGCACCATGGCGACTTCGACGCGCAGTTTTTTCTGTGTTGCCTTGGAGACAACCTTGGCATCGATATGCGTGATGCCGACAAGTGCAACGAATGAGAGCGGGACATCGATGCTGGCTTCAAGGAACAGCGTGCCATCGGTTGGATCGATATCGATGTCGTCAATGGACGCCGTAATGCGATCGTTGGCGATCTGTTCAATGAGGAAATTTTCGGCTTTGACCCTAAGGGCTTCTTCGTCGGCGGCGTTCTCGACTTCGGCGATTTCCGGCTGAAGCGCCAGAACGGCGGAATCCAGTGCGACCTGGGCGCGATTGCGTGCCTGCTCTACGGTCACATAGTCGACAACCGCACCGCTGGTGGCGACCAGAACGATCGCCATAACGCCGAACAGTACGAGAAACGCACCACTTTCATCGCGGATAAACCGCTTTATTTGCTCTTTAAACACGTCGAGGCACCTGATTATCCGGAAAATGCCAAGTAAGCAGTGTGCCGGAAATTCCTAACTAAAGAACAACCACCTTGGTTCCAATTTTAACCCTCGCATAAAGGTCGATTACGTCATCATTGGTGAGCCGGATGCAGCCGGACGAGACGTTGCCGCCAATCGTCCAGGGCTGGTTCGTGCCGTGGATGCGATAAAGGGTTGAACCGATGTAAAGTGCGCGTGCACCCAATGGATTGTCAGGACCGCCCGGCATGAAGGCTGGCAGGCCCGGCTGCCGCTGGCGCATTTCGGCGGGCGGTGTCCAGCCTGGCCAGTGGCGTTTGGCCGTCAGCTTATGCGATCCCGACCATTCAAATCCCGACCGGGCAACGCCGATGCCATAGCGCATGGCACGGCCATGCGGCAGCACCAGATAGAGGAATTTCTGGCCCGTATTGACGACGATTGTGCCCGGACGCTCACTTGTTTGATAAGGCACGACCTGACGCAAAAATTGCGGATGCACCGGGTTGGCGACGCGCAACATCAAACCGTTTGTCGGCTTGCCGGTGGTCAGGGTCATACCCGGCGGGGGTGGATAATAAATGCGCGCACCGCGCTCTTTGCCATAGGTGCCGGCAGCGGAAACGGGCGCGGCCATCATGGCGATGGCCGTCAATACGCCAACGGGAATTGAAATGAATTTTGAAAATCGCGGCATGGGACAAACTCACCAAAAAGAACCAGCCGGACGCATGCATCCGGAACGCAGGTTGATGCCGCTTATGGTTACGCAGATTGGCCAATATTCGGTGAAGCCGAGTGGTTAAACTCAGGTGAATTTTCATGGTCAACAGGTGCTTAAATTTCACTCCTGACAGTTTCTGTCGCCGGAATCGGGCTAATGTCATCCGTACGATGAAAAGGAAGTGACCATGGAACGCTGCCCCTGGCCCGGAGAGGACCCGCTTTATCTCGATTATCACGATCATGAGTGGGGCATGCCGGTGACGGATGATATCCGGCTGTTCGAGAAAATCTGCCTTGAAGGCTTTCAGTCGGGTCTGAGCTGGATCACCGTGTTGCGCAAACGCGAGCGGTTTCGCGAGGTGTTCGAAGGCTTCGATTTCACCAAAGTTGCGCGGTTCACTGATGATGACGTGGATCGGTTGCTCAAAGATGCCGGTATCATACGCCATGGCGGCAAGATCAGGTCGACCATCAACAACGCCCAGCGTGCCATTGAGATGCAGGACGAGTTCGGATCACTAGCCGCCTATTTCTGGCGCTTCGAGCCGAAACCTGAGGAGCGGCCGGACGATCTCACTTGGGAAGCCTTGATGAAGATGGCGCAGACCGATGCTTCCCGTGCACTCTCAAAAGACCTCAAGAAACGCGGCTGGACCTTTGTGGGACCGACAACGAGCTATGCCTTCATGCAGGCCATGGGGTTGGTCAATGACCATATCGAGACCTGCTTTTGCCGTACGCAGGTGGAAGCAGCGCGGGATGCGCTGGTCAGACCAGGCTGATACCGCGTTGTGGGTCTGTGTCAGGACCGGCGCTGTCGCGCCAGAATCGCAACCGCAACACCACCCAGAATCAGCACTGATGACACTGAGAAGCGTAAGGTGATGCTCTCGCCGTTCAATGCTAAGCCACCGATCGCTGCAAGCGCTGGCACGGACAATTGAACGATTGCGGCGCGCGTCGCTGTCAGATGTTTCAGCACCCGGTACCACAGTGCATAGCCAAGCCCCGAGGTTACCGCACCTGAAATCACCGCCAGAACCAGACCTGTTGTGGTTATCGAAACTGCCGGAGCGCCGGCGATGACGATCACCAGCGCAATAGGCGTGGCGCGCACGAAATTGCCGCTGGTCGCCAGTAGCGGGTCGCCTTGCCGCCGGCCACGCAGTGAATAGACACCCCAGGCGATGCCTGCCGCAGCCATCAGCGCTGCGCCAACAGGGTCGGGCGCTGAAATGCCCGGTGAAACCAGCCAGATCAGGGCACCGAAAGCGACCACAAGACCGACCCACTCAAGCCAAACGGGCCGCTCACCCTTGATCAGACCCCAAACGATCATTGTTGCCTGCACACAGGCGAACAGGATGAGCGCCCCGGTGCCGGTGCTCAAGGCGAGATAGGCGAAAGAGAACCCGGCGGCGTAGACCAATAGCGCCAGCCCGGACGTCCAGTCGCCACCCGGTTGGAGCGCAGCGCGGCCATGTGTGCGCCAGACCAGAAACATGAGGAGAACCGCGCCTGAGGCAATGCGCACGAATGTGTAGGAACCGGCATCAAGGCTGCCATCCGCCAGCGCCAGCCGGGCGAGTACCGAGTTGGCGGCAAAGGCGATCATGGCTGCCGCAGTCAAAAACAACACCTGCATGACGATCTCCTTTGCGCCACTGAGTGTAGCGCCATTGGATATCGTCACAAACGATTTTCGATTTAGACTGCAACTTCCCACCTGATGCAGACATGCAACACCCCGGCGGGGGTGTGCGCGAATGTCGCACTTTGGGCTTGTCGCGAGTCGCAGGCAGGCCTACAAGCGCGTCGTCCCAATAGGCACCAACAATGGAGGGCGCCAAATGAAATACATGCTTTGCGTCACCCGATGCGGTGCTCTGTTTCCCAAAGGTCATTGGCATCCCTGCCAGTAGCGTGACCTTTCCCTCCGGCCAAACGGCCTGACCGGGACATCACCAATCTCAAAAAAAGCGCGATTGACCTGACGGGCTGAGTCCGTCCGGCGTTCGCATCACTTCAACCGACAATGGAGCCGGTGCGCGCGTACGCGTGGCCGGATGAGAAAATGACTCTTGATGCCAATTCGGCACGGCGTCCCAACGCCGTCCCAGTCATCACAGTGCCCACAAGTGCGTGGAAGCGGTTCGTCAACCGGGTCGACAAGGCTATTGCAGGCCTGTGGAACCGTTCAGCCCGCCCGCCGGATGCTGACGATCTGCCCGACTGGATTAGACGCGATGTCGGTCTGCCACCGGTTATGCCGCGTCGCGAATGGTACGATATCGATCCGCGCCGTTAATCCTGAAATCGCAGGAAGAGGGGCTTTTTCTTGTCTCTCTTCCCGCTTTCCGTTAGACACGGGCCGGGTGATTTGCGGGGCGTTCGCCCCTGAGCAAGCGGATATATGACATGGCCAAAAACAAGGCGCCGAAAGCGTCCCTGATCTCGCCGCGCCTGCCGCGCGGATTTGAAGATCGCGGGCCGGGCGACATCGCTGCGATCAATCAGATGATCGCGAAAATCCGCGAGGTTTATGAGCGTTACGGCTTTGATCCGGTCGAAACGCCGTTTTTCGAATATACCGAGACTCTCGGCAAGTTCCTGCCCGACGAGGACCGGCCCAATCAGGGTGTGTTCTCATTGCAGGATGATGACGAGCAGTGGATGAGCCTGCGCTACGATCTCACCGCGCCGCTCGCCCGCCACTTTGCAGAGAATTTCGAGACCCTGCCCAAGCCCTACCGCACCTATCGTCAGGGCTATGTCTTCCGCAACGAAAAGCCAGGGCCGGGGCGCTTCCGCCAGTTCATGCAGTTCGATGCCGACACCGTCGGCGCGGCGGGGCCGGAGGCCGACGCCGAAATGTGCATGATGATGGCGGATACGATGGATGCGCTGGGGCTTGCGGGGAAGTATGTCGTCCGGGTGAATAACCGGAAGGTGCTGGATGGGGTGCTCGAAAGCGCAGGCGTGATCACCGACGACCAAAAACTTGCGGTCATGCGTGCCATCGACAAGCTCGACAAGTTTGGAATCGAGGGGGTGAAGTTGCTGCTCGGCGATGGCCGTAAAGATGAGAGTGGGGACTTCACGAAAGGCGCGGGCGTGCCTCCTGAGATGGCCAGTGGGATTCTCGAGTTTCTCGACAGTTCAAGTGTCGTAAATTACGACCCGGCCCGTTTCAGCTCTAGCGAACTCAAGGGCACGATCGGCGATGTCGAGGGCGTTCGGCTCATGCGCATCGAACCGAAATCCTTTGTCGCTGCTGGTATCGATCTGATGGCCAATCAGAACTACGCCCACGGTTGGGCCGAGCTCTCAGCGATGAAAAGCCTTTTTGCATCTGCTGGTTATGATTCAGACCGTATCAAAATCGATCCTAGCGTCGTCCGCGGCCTCGAATATTACACTGGCCCCGTCTTCGAAATTGAACTGACTTTCCCCGTCACCAACGAAAAAGGCCAGGAAGTGGTCTTCGGTTCGGTCGGCGGTGGTGGGCGCTATGACGGTCTTGTTTCGCGCTTCCGCAAGGAACCTGTCCCGGCAACTGGCTTTTCCATCGGCGTCTCGCGCCTTGCGCATGCGCTGAAACTCACCGGCAATCTCGACGCGGAAACGCCGCTCGGCCCGGTCGTTGTCTGCGTCATGGATAAGGACCAAAAGGCCGGTTACCAGAAGATGGTCGCCGAGTTGCGGCAGGCCGGGATCCGCGCAGAGCTCTACCTCGGTAATCCGAAAAATATCGGCAAGCAGTTCGCCTATGCCGATCAACGCAACGCGCCTGCCGTCGTCATCGAGGGCACGCAGGAGCGCGAGCAGGGCATTGTGCAGATCAAGGATCTGATTGTCGGCAAGGAAAAATCCGCCGAGATCACCGACAATGAACAGTGGAAAGCCGAGCGTCCGGGCCAGTTCGAATGCGCCCGCCATGAAATGGTCGCGAAGATTGCCGAATTGCCGGCGGTGAAGGCGGCATTGGACGCAAAGAAGTAATGAGCACACCTGAGGAACGGCGCGCGGCGCTTTTGGCGCTTACGGGCGGAGAGGGGTTTACCCATGTCTCCCCGCCAATCCTCATGCGTGCCACGCCCTATTTCAATCTTGCCGGTGAAGAGTTTGGCCGCCGCATGCTGCTGACCGCGGGCAATGATGGCGAAGAATATTGCCTCAGGCCCGATTTCACACTGCCGATAGCCATGGGTTATCTCGATGGCGGGGCGGCGGGGCTTGCGGCATCTTTTGGTTATCTCGGTCCGGTGTTTCGCCAGCGGCAGAACGGGCCGACCGAATTTGAGCAAGCGGGGATTGAGCTGATCGGACAACCGGACCGGGACGAAGCGCTCGACCGGGTGTTTGCCTTCGCAATTGCCGCGACGACCGCCTATGGGGTCACGCCTGAGGTGACCCTCGGGTCGGTGGAACTGTTTGAGGCGCTGTTGGCAAAAGCCGACATGCCCGACGTCTGGCGCCCACGCATCCGCCACCGTTTTGGACACCCCGAGGCGATGGAGCGGTTGTTGTTGCGCCTGTCGGACCCGCACGGCGGCAGCAGCGGATCGCTGCCCTGGAAACACAAGGAACTGGTCTCGGTCGTTACCGACCAGATGGTGGCCGCCGGTCTCAGTCTCACGGGTTCCCGTTCGCCCGAAGAAATTGCCGAGCGCTATTTTGAAAAGCAGCAGCTCGCGGCGGCGCGCGTGCCTTCGGAGACCATCACTCTGTTGCGGGCGTACCTCGCTCTCAGCGGGCCGGTGGCGTCGACGCTTGAGCGGATCGAAAAGCTGGCGGTGGATCAGGGTATCGATATTTCGGTACCGCTCAAACGGCTTGGCATGCACATCGATGCGCTGGAAAGCGCCCCCGGAGTGGGTAAAATCACCTTCGATGCTGGGTTCAGCCCGCGCCTCGATTATTATACCGGGCTTGTGTTCGAGCTGACATCGAACGAACGGACCCTGTCGTCCGGCGGTGAATATGGCCGCCTGCTGCAGCGGCTCGGCGCAACCGACGAGATCGATGCGGCTGGCTGTGCGGTCTGGGTCGACCGTCTCGAAGCGGAGGCGGGGGCATGAACGAGCTTATTCTGGCTGTGCCCTCCAAAGGGCGACTTGAAGAATTGTCGCGCGCCGTGTTCGCCGAGGCGGGTGTGCCGATCACCCGGCCGGGCGGGGCGCGTTCCTATGCCGGGGCGATTGAGAATATGCCCGAGGTCACCGTGCGCTATCTGCCGGCAGGTGAGATTGCGCGCGAACTGATCCGCGGTACGGTCGATCTCGGCATAACTGGCGTCGACCTCATTCACGAGGCGGCGGAAAACGGCCCGGACAATGTGGTGTTTGCCTGCGAACTCGGGTTCGGCCAGGCCGATGTTGTCGTGGCGGTGCCGGATGCGTGGATCGATGTCACCCATATGCGCGATCTGTCCGACGTGGCATCCGATTTCCGCGCCCGCCATGGCCGCTGGCTGCGTGTGGCGACGAAGTATGTCAATCTGACCCGAAAGCACTTCGCCAAGCATGGCATTGCCGAATACCGGATCGTTGAAAGCGTGGGCGCAACCGAAGCGGCACCTGCTTCGGGGGCAGCGGATTTGATTGTCGATATCACCTCGACCGGTTCGACCCTGAATGCCAACGGGTTGCGTATCCTGTCAGACGGCGTGATCCTCAAGAGCGAGGCCAACCTGATCGTCTCGCGCGCCTCGGACTGGTCGCCGGCACAACGGCTGGTCCTCACCCAGTTGCTCGATGCCATCGGCGTGATTTCCAACGAGCAAAGCTAGAGTGTTTTCAGGAAAAGTGGATGCCACTTTTCCGGTTCGAAAACACGACCACGCAAGGACTTAGAGCCAACGCTTTCGTTCCGACAACACGCGAACGGCTCTAGTTTCTGCTTCTCTTTGCTGGATTTCCCTAACGAATCGTCCACGCTTTGCCGGTATTGCTTGCAGTAATCTGCAACGAAAACCGCCAGTTTCCGTGACGATTGGGGGCGAGATGGCGACCACAGCAACTGAACTGACCATCCTGATGCCGTGCCTCAACGAGGCCGAGACGCTCGAGGTCTGCATCGCCAAGGCCCGGGGCTATATCAAGCGTGCCAAGATCAAGGGCGAAGTGTTGATCGCCGATAATGGCTCGACTGACGGGTCGCAGGACATCGCCACAAAAGCCGGTGCGCGGGTCGTCGATGTTGATGAAAAGGGCTATGGCGCTGCGCTTGCCGGGGGTATTGCCGCAGCCAAGGGCCGCTTTGTCATTATGGCGGATGCCGATGATAGCTATGATTTCTCGCGCCTTGATGCGTTTGTCGAAGCGCTGCGCGATGGCGCTGATCTTGTCATGGGCAACCGCTTCAAGGGCGGGGTTGAACCCGGCGCGATGCCGCCGCTGCACAAATATATCGGCAATCCGGTGCTGTCCTTTGTGGGGCGGTTGTTCTTTTCCTCAAAGATTGGCGACTTCCATTGCGGCTTGCGCGGTTTCAAGCGTGATGCCATCACCCGGCTGAACCTGCGCACTACCGGCATGGAGTTCGCCTCAGAGATGGTGGTGAAGGCCACGCTCGCGGGACTTCGGATCGAAGAGGTGCCGACAACGCTTTCTCCAGATGGCCGCTCACGGGCGCCGCATCTGCGCTCCTTCCGCGATGGCTGGCGTCATCTGCGGTTCCTGCTTCTGTTCAGCCCACGTTGGCTGTTCCTTTATCCCGGCGCGGCCTTGCTGTTAGTCGGGATGATCATGCTCTGGATGCTGTCACGGGGGCCGGTGACCATCGGTTCAGTCGAGTTTGACGTGCATACGATGCTCATCGGTTCGATGGGGGTCATGGCCGGTTTGCAAGCCATCACCTTTGCGCTGATTGGCCGCAGTTTTGCCACCCGCTACGGCATGATTCCCCCATCCGAAAGCTGGTCGCGCATACTCGAAGCGCTGACGTTGGAGCGGATATTGATTGCCGCTTTTATCATTATTGTGACCGGTCTTGGCGGCATGGTCTGGGCCACGTTTCAATGGGCGCAGGTTGGGTTTGGTGAGTTGGTCTACACCGATGTGCTCAGGGTCATGATCATTTGCATGACCGGACTGGTCGCAGGCATGCAACTCGCCATGACAGGTTTCCTGGCATCGATGATCGACATCCCGTTCCGTGAACGGCGCGTTGCAGAGCCATCGAAAAGCCGTAAACAGCCGCGTGCGACAACGCGCGCCAAGCGCGAAGTCAGCAGTGTAAGGTGACCCTCGACATCTGGTTGCTGGTGCTACTCGGTGGCACCGGCGTTCTGGCAGGGTTTATCGATGCGGTCGCCGGCGGCGGCGGCCTGATCGCGCTCCCCGTTCTGCTCTCTACCGGTATGCCGCCAGTCGCGGCGCTGGCGACGAACAAGCTGCAGGGCGCTGTGGGCACAGGCATTGCCGCAATCACTTTCTGGCGTCGCGGATTTGTCGCTTTGCCGCCGATGATTGCCGCCATCGTCGCGACGTTCGCCGGATCCTATGCGGGCGCCTTTGCGGTCAAATCCATCGATACCAGCAACCTGCAGGTTGCCGTGCCCATCGCCTTGATGGCGATTGCGCTTTATTTCCTGCTCGCTCCGCGGCTCAGTGATGAGAACCGCCAGGCGCGGCTGCCTTTTATCTGGTTCGTTCCCGTGTTCGGTTTTGGAATTGGGTTTTACGATGGGCTGCTTGGCCCGGGTACCGGTTCGTTCTTCACCGCCGCATTTGTAACGCTGTTCGGACTGGGTATCACGCGCGCGGCGGCGCACACCAAAGTGCTCAACTTTACGTCCAATCTTGCGGCGCTGGCGCTTTTCATTCCGGCAGGCGATGTCATCTGGCCGGCAGCGCTGGTCATGGCGCTGGGACAGACTGTCGGCGGTTATATCGGCGCATTAACGGGCATCCGTTTCGGCGCCCGGCTCATCAAGCCGCTTGTGGTCGTTGTCTCACTGATCCTCGCGGCGCGATTGCTTCTGGCTGGGTAACCGTTGGACCCGTTAAGCCAGAGGCTAGGCCGAGCGCCGGAAGTCGGGTTCTGTTGTCATGTCTGTCGTAAACTGCCGCACGCATGACCGGCCTGCGCGCTTTGCGCAGTAGAGGGCCATGTCCGCGCAGTGCAAAAGCATATCGGTGGATTTGCCATGGTTTGGCGCGATGGCAATCCCGATACTGGCGCCGATGTGAACCGATGTGTTGTTGACACTGAACGGTTCTTTCAGCCGTGCGATGATCCTGTTGCCAAGCTCTTCCGGCGTACAGGCTAGCTTGTCCAGTGATCCGAATAGTGCAAATTCGTCGCCCCCCAGCCGCGCGACATTGATGCCGTCGAAAACCGAAAATTTCAAACGGTGCGCAACAGTGCTGAGAAGCTCATCACCGGCGGCGTGGCCCATTGTGTCATTGACCGATTTGAAGCCATCCAGATCGATCTCAAGCAGTGCGATTGGAGATTTCAAACGCCCGGCACTGAGGACCTCATTGAGAAGAAACAGGAACCGTGCGCGGTTAAGAAGGCCGGTCAGCGGATCATGCCGCGCCATATAGACAATGGATTCAAGCGCCTTGCGTTGCTGGGTGACATCCTCATGCAATGCAACACAGGCCCCATCCGCGATGCGCGCAATGGTAATTTCAATCTGTCGCCCGTCTTCGAGCAGCCATTCGCGGACCACCACCGGGTCGTCGGGGTTGTATCGCAGTTGCCGTTCGGTGCCGGTTGCGTTTTCACCGCGATCCTTGATTTCGGATCCGGGCGTATTTTCGATGATGTCTTTGAACGGTGTACCGGGTCGCGTGAGCGAATCCGGGTGCCCATAGATTTGCTTATAGCGTTCGTTGGAGATGATCAGCCGATCATTGCGATCGAACATGGAAACGCCAAGAGGCATGTTCTCGATCGCAGAGCGGAACAATGCATCATTCTGACTAAGATCCCGGATATCCGGGAGTGACATGAGCGCAGGAAACTTCGATTTCATTTCGTTTGTCCTGGTGACGAGCAAGGAGACCAGTCAATATAGTGCAAGCGCCTGCCATATCCGTGGCCAAGTCGGAAAAACACTGCTGTATGAATAACCAAAAGGTAAAAAAACCGGTGCAATTGGCTCAGCTTAAATTTTTGCCTGTGGCGTCCTTTTGTTCATGCGAAGTTGGTGCCGTTAAGTGTCAACACAAAGAAAAACCCCGGAGCCGAAGCTCCGGGGTTCTTGCTTGTCCGTGACTGGGAAGTGACGGAACAAACTCTTGGCTGGGATGTCTCAGGCTTAGAAGCCCATGCCACCCATACCGCCCATGCCACCCATGTCGCCGCCACCGGGCATTGCCGGGGCTTCATCCTTGGGCAGTTCGGCAACCATGGCTTCGGTGGTGATCAGCAGCGAGGCTACCGAGCACGCATCCTGCAGTGCGGTGCGCACAACTTTGACCGGGTCAACAACACCCATCTTGATCATGTCGCCAAATTCACCTGTCTGGGCATTGTAGCCGAAGGTGTAGGTCTTGTTGTCGAGCACCTTGCCAACAACCACTGATGCTTCGTCGCCGGCATTGGATGCGATCTGACGGATCGGAGCCTGAAGGGCGCGCCGTACGATGCCGATACCGGCTTCCTGATCTGCGTTCACACCCTTTGCCTTGAGGTTGGCGGATGCACGGAGGAGGGCAACGCCACCACCAGGCACGATGCCTTCTTCAACAGCAGCGCGGGTTGCATTGAGCGCATCTTCGACGCGGTCCTTGCGTTCCTTCACTTCAACTTCAGTTGCGCCACCGACCTTGATCACGGCAACACCACCAGCGAGCTTGGCCAGGCGTTCCTGCAGCTTCTCGCGGTCGTAGTCAGAAGAAGTCTCTTCGATCTGAGCCTTGATCTGGCTGACGCGGGCTTCGATGTCGGCCTTTTCGCCAGCACCATCAACGATGGTGGTCTCTTCCTTGGTGATGTCGACGCGCTTGGCGGTACCGAGCATATCGATGGTCACATTCTCAAGCTTGATGCCGAGATCTTCGGAGATAACCTGACCACCGGTGAGGATGGCGATATCTTCCATCATGGCCTTGCGGCGATCGCCGAAGCCCGGTGCCTTGACGGCAGCAACCTTGAGGCCGCCGCGCAGACGGTTGACCACGAGAGTGGCCAGCGCTTCGCCTTCAACGTCTTCGGCAATGATGAGCAGCGGGCGCTGGCTCTGCACGACCGATTCAAGGATCGGCAGCATGGCCTGCAGGTTCGAAAGCTTCTTTTCGTGCAGAAGGATGAGCGGATCTTCGAGCGACGCGATCATCTTTTCGGTGTTCGTCACGAAGTAGGGCGACAGGTAGCCGCGGTCGAACTGCATGCCTTCAACAACATCGAGTTCGGTTTCGAGCGACTTGGCTTCTTCAACCGTGATGACGCCGGAATTGCCAACCTTTTCCATCGCATGGGCGATGTCGTTACCGATCTGCTCTTCGCCGTTAGCGGAGATCGTGCCGACCTGAGCAACTTCTGCGGAAGAGGAAATCTTGGTGGCCGACTTCAAGAGGCTGTCCACAACTTCGGACACCGCCAGATCAACGCCGCGCTTCAGATCCATCGGGTTCATGCCGGCGGCAACGAGCTTGACGCCTTCATTGACGATGGCCTGCGCCAGTACGGTTGCAGTGGTGGTGCCGTCACCAGCTTCGTCGTTGGTCTTGGAGGCAACGGTACGCACCATCTGTGCGCCCATGTTCTCGAACTTGTCTTCGAGATCGATTTCCTTGGCGACAGTCACACCGTCTTTGGTGATGCGCGGAGCGCCGAAGGACTTGTCGATCACGACGTTGCGGCCTTTCGGGCCAAGTGTCACCTTCACCGCGTTGGCAAGGGTGTTGACGCCGCGGAGCATCTTGTCGCGGGCGTCTGTAGAGAATTTGACTTCTTTGGCAGCCATTTTTAGCTCCTGAAATGTGTGTGTTCTATTGGGCAGGCCGGAGCGTTCTCAGGAAAACTGGATACCGGTTTTCCGGTTTGAGAACGCGACCACACAAGAAGGCCTTAGCCTTCCACGATGCCCATGATGTCGCTTTCTTTCATGATCAAGAGATCTTCACCGTTGATCTTGACCTCGGTGCCGGACCACTTGCCGAAAAGAACGCGGTCGCCGGCCTTGACGTCGAGCGGCGCGACTTTGCCGTTCTCGTCGCGGGCGCCGGGGCCAACCGAAACGATGACGCCCTCGGAGGGCTTTTCTTTAGCGGTGTCGGGGATGATGATGCCGCCAGCGGTTTTCTCTTCGCTGTCGACACGGCGTACAACGACGCGGTCGTGAAGGGGACGAAAGCTCATGTTCGCTCCTATACCTTTTAACTGTGCCCAGTGTGGGCTGAATGAGTGGTGTTAGCACTCTCAATCATAGAGTGCTAATCGCATGCGGGGATATAGGAGGGGAGATTTTCCGAGTCAAGATCGCGCAAACAAGCTTTGCCGTTCTGAGACAAAAATATTTGGTTGGCGGCAGTCATAAAGAGGTAGATCGACGAATGCAACAAGGGCGCCGAGATGGCGATATGACATTCGGGCCTGTTTGATAGTATCCGGTACTCTGTCCGCTATTGAACCGATCCGCGATCATGTTGCCTTTTGGGGAGACAGGGTGACTGTCAAAGCCGCCTGACTTGCCATCGCACAACCCAGCGTGTAAGCGCTCAGACAGACTGGTTGGACGGACAGATTATTGGCGGAAACGGCAGGTTACACGGACAATATTTTTTCACCGGAACGGACCGAGCCTGTTGCCCGCGCCGTCATCTGGATCATTGTGGGGTGGTTGGCCGTACGTACGGTTCTCGCGGCGACATTTGGGTACAGTCACGATGAATCCTACCTTGTTGTCGCCGCACGTAACCCGGCCCTTGGCTATCCTGATCATCCCCCGCTGACAATGTGGCTGGCCTGGCTGTCGAGCCAGATTTTCAGAAATGAATCCCTATTGGTGATGCGCCTGCCGTCGTTGTTGCTTTTTTGCGGAACAACCTGGCTGATCGCGCGGACCGCGACGCGACTGTTTACGCCTCTTGCCGGTATCTATGCCGCTGCGACCTTTACGCTGAGTGTGACATTTGGCGGTTACCAAGGCTTATTGATTGTCACAGATGCGCCGATGATATTCGGCCTTGCGCTTGGTATAGATTCACTCGTCGCAGCGCTGATCACAGCAAACGGACGCACAAACTGGCGGGCTTGGTGCCTCGCCGGAGTCGGACTCGGGGTCGCCTTGCTGTCAAAATATAATGCCGTTCTCGTCGTCCCCGGACTGCTGGTCTATTTTCTGTCTTCCAAAGAGAACCGGCGCTGGCTTGCGCACCCGGCACCTTATGTGTCCGGCCTCATTGCCGCTGCGATGCTGGCGCCGAATATTGTTTGGAATGTTCTGCATGATGGCGGATCATTTGTATTTCAGAGCGAGCGCGGTGCGTGGGGTCTCACGCCTAATTGGACACGCTTCACCCGCTTTACGCTGTTGCTGATCGTCTCGTTCACACCGCCCATCTGGATTGGATTGTTCATCGCACTGATCGACGGGCTGCGTCGCGGACCGCGCGGAGAAGGGCGCTGGCTACTTGCATTACTCGGGGCACTACCCGTCTTCTATTTTCCGCTGACCTGGCTCCTCGGAAACCCGGACGCGCGCGGTCTGCACTGGTCGTCGCCTGGCTACCTTGTGCTGTTTCCATTGCTGGGCGGATTGCTTGCGGTGTGGAGCCAGTATGCGCGCCGTTTGATCAACGGCATCCTGGCCGTTGTCGCAGCGTTGCTGATGGTGATTGGCACCTACCTGGTGTCCGACCAGCTGACCGACTGGGCCTATTATGCCGGTTGGCCATCGATCAAGCACGATGTGGACAATTGGTACCGGGTTGAGGAAGCGTTGGCTGAACAGGGCATCACCGATCTTGAGAAATATTATGTGGTCACCCCCAACTGGATCGACGCGGCGCGGGCCAGCGTCGTCTTTGGACCTGACGTGCCGGTTGTCAGTTTGGCCGGGACGCCGCCGGATCAAACGTTTTCACCAGCACCGGAACGGCTTGCGGGGCGCGATGCAATCGTCATTGCAGTGGTGGGCCGTACCAGCACCATCAGGGAGCAGGTCGCTGACGCCTTTGAACGGATTGAGCCGCTTGGAGACTTGGCTGTTTCACGCGGGCTGCCGCCAATGATTGCCCGGGAGACCTTTGTTGCCCGTGGCCCGGTTAAACCATTGCTTTGAACCTTGCCGGCGCCGGTTGCAATCCTGGGCGCGACCGAATACCAAACGCGCTGAGTAGTGTATCAGGGCACCCATGATGGAAGCGAAGGTGATCGGAGCCGATGAGACTCCTGCCAAGGCATCGGCTGCGCCGGTCCTGAGTGTCGTCGTGCCGTCGTTCAATGAAGCGGGCAACATGCCGCTTATGGTTGAAAATCTCGGCAAGGCGCTCAAGGATGTGCCCTGGGAACTCATTGTTGTTGATGACGATAGCCCCGATGGTACCGCTGAAGTTGTGAAATCTCTGTCTCGTCAGCATCCCAACGTCCGCTGTCTGCGGCGGATCGGGCGGCGGGGCCTGAGCTCAGCGTGCATTGAAGGCATTTCCGCAAGCGCTGCGCCCTTTGTGGCGGTGATGGATGCCGATCATCAGCATGACGAACGCATTTTACCCAAGATGCTGGCTGAAGCCGAGCAAGGTGCCGACCTTGTCGTGGGATCGCGCTACGTGGATGGTGGGTCGGCGGGTGAAGGTTTCACCGAAACGCGGCTGCGCGGCAGTCAACTGGCGACCACTCTGAGCGCGTTGGTGCTGGGCAAGAAGACCACCGATCCGATGAGCGGTTTCTTCCTTATGCGGCGCGACAAGTTCGACCAGCTCGCTTCGCGTCTCGCCACCGACGGATTCAAGATCCTGCTGGACATTATCGTTTCGGCCGGATCGGCGAATGTCGATCTGAAGATTGCCGAGGTGCCCTACACCTTCCGTACACGCCATGCCGGCGACAGCAAGATGAGCCCGCTGATCACCGTTCAGTTTCTCGGGTTATGGCTTTCCAAATTGACGCGGGGCCTTCTCCCCACGACGTTCTTGCTGTTCTCCATGGTCGGGGCCAGCGGTATTTTCGTGCACATGACGGTGCTTTGGGCGACACAGACCCAGATGGGCGCAAGTTTCACGGTGGGCCAGATCACGGCCACCATGTTGGCGATGACCTGGAACTTCTTCCTCAACAATGAACTCACCTATGCCAACAAGCGCTTGCGCGGCATCAAAATGCTAACGGGTCTGTTGAGTTTTTATCTGGTGTGCTCGCTTGGCGCGATTGCCAATATCTCGGTTGCCGAAATCATTTATTCCGTCCGTCCTGGCGCTTATGTCGCCGGGCTCGCGGGTGCTTTGATGAGTGCGGTGTTCAACTATGCCGTGACGCGCATGTTCACCTGGCGATGACCGATCGTCCCGCACCTCTTGCCGGGATTGAAAAACTCGCCATCGTCGGGCTGATTATTGCTGCGATTGCGCATGTCGCGCTGGCTGGTATCGCCGATATCATTCTTGATGAAGCCTATGCGCTCGCTATCGCGCACAAGTTCCAGCTTTCTTTTTTTGATCATCCGCCACTGGCCTTCTGGCTCGCCGGGTTCATGCTGGCGATAGCCGGACCGGATGCACCCGCGATTATTCTAAGGTTGCCGTTCGTCCTGCTGTCATTTGGCAGTCTCTATCTGCTCTACAGATTAACCGCGCGCAATTTTGGACGGGCAGCCGGTCTTTGGGCAGCGCTGTTGTGGCTGCTTGTGCCGCATTTTTTCTTTGCCTCGGGCGCGTGGATTTTACCCGACGGGCCCTTGTTGTTTTTCCTGCTGCTGACGGCTTTGACGCTGGATCGGGTTGTGTTGAGACCAAAGGAAACTACGCCCTGGCGTGGTTGGCTGTTGGCGGGTGTGTGGCTGGGTCTCGCCATGCTGTCAAAATATCACGCCGTCCTGTTCCCGCTGGGTATCCTGCTGTTTCTTGCCGTATCACCGGCTTATCGGCACTGGCTCGCAAAGCCGCATCCCTATGTCGCCGGTCTTGCCGCACTATTGGTTTTCTCGCCGGTCATTATCTGGAATGCCACCCATGACTGGGCATCGTTTGCGTTTCAGTTTGGCCGTGCAAATCCGGCACAGGGCGCGCCACTGATAAAACTACTTGGGTCGGTTCTGGGGCAGGCGGCTTATTTGTCACCGTGGCTGATGATTCTGGCGATTTGGGCCGCGTTTCGCGTCCGCGATAATGGCAAGCCCATTGCCGGACTTCTGATCGCAGTCGCTGCCCTGCCGATTGTGCTGTTCACTCTGGTGTCGATCTGGGGCACCCATAATCTGCCACATTGGCAGATGGTGGGTTGGCTGTTTCTGTTCCCGCTGCTCGGAAACTGGTTGATGCCGCCGAACGGAGCACGGTTTCGTCTCGCGGGTACTTTATTGGCCCTCGGGGGAATTCTGCTCGCCATGGCCATCGGTTTCTGGTCCGCGCTCATTTACGAAATGCCGGTGCAGTTGCCTAAACAGGCGGCGCGAGATGGTGTCAAAGAAGTCGCGTCATGGCGGCGTCTGCAACCGGTGTTGGCGGATACGGGTATCGTGTTGCAAGACGATGAATTTCTCGCTGATCCTGGATGGATTGGTGCGGCGCATGCGGCTGAAGTGTTTCCGGGGACACAGGACGTGCTGGTGCTCGGCACTGACAAGCGCGGATTCGCCTATGTCACCGATCCGGCTATCTATGCCGGTCGGGATGCGCTGATGATAAAGTGGTCCGAGAGCGCGGACGAAACGCTAGCCATCGCGCAAAGCCATTTCGTCGAGGCGGAAATTGTCGCCACACTGCCCTTTCCGGCGGCGCCAAGCGCAGGGCGGACTGTTGTGGTCATTCGTGCGCGCGACTATCAGCCTCCTGAGTAATCAGGCAGCGCCCTTGCGCACCACGGCCATTTGCTCCCAGATTTGCCGCTTGCGGTAAATCGTCGAGGGACTGATCTCCAGCGCAGCCGCCGCTTGGGCGATATTGCCGGAAAATTTGGCTATAGCGTCTTCGATAATGCGCTGTTCCTGTTGCCACATGGGCAGGATTTGCGGTTCCCGGCGCGGGAACATAGCTGGTTGGACAGAGTTGGCTGGAACATTGGCCGGTTTGGGCAACCTTTCTTCCGCATGGGGCACGCCGCAAAACGCGTTTGCCAGTCCATGCCGGCGACCGAGATTTTGGATACGGCTCATCATCTGGTTCACTTCGATCGGCTTGCCCATCAGATCATGAGCACCCGCTTGCATCGCAGCGACGGACAGCGACACCGATGTGTCCTTTGAAAGGAAAATAACCAGTGCCGCACCGGACATCCGGACGAGGCGGGGCATGGCTTCTTCGCGGGGCAGCCCGATATCGTCGATGCCATCAAGATCGAGCAGCACCAGATCAAAAGTCTGCCCGCGCAACAAGGCGTTGGCCTGCCGGCCATTGTCCGCCGTGACGACAATGCTTCCTGATTTGGCCGCAGATTTGAGGTCCGCACAGATCTGGGCGCGGTTTTGTGCGTCACTATCGTGCAGGAGAATACGTGCGATGGCTTCTGCCTCGCGCCCGGACTTCATCACCAATCACTCCTTGAATGGTATCAAATGCACAAATCAGTGCCGTCTGATTGTTTATGAACAGGGTAAACAAAGAGTTTTAAACGGGAATGCGTCGCATCCGCTTTTGACATGAGCACATGGGTGCTATTCAGGTGCGATTGATTCCGTCGACCGGTAGCGGACAACCAACACGTGCAGGCTTTGGTTTATATATTCATCTCCCTGGCAGGGCTGGCAGTCGCCGCCACGGCCTATTTCGGCCTGACATTCACGCCGATTGAATCCGTGCTGACCGGGTTTGTCGTCGTGGCGTTGGCGGTTGTGGCGTTCGAACGCACCCTCCGGCGGCGTTCCGAGATGCGTCTGGAAAAGGCTGTCGGCGATCTGTCGCGCCTCTTGTCCACCGATGCTCAGGCAGGGCAGGTACTCAGTCAGCGCATCAATGAAATGGCTGATGTCAACGCTGCCGACCGTCTCGAAACGGTTGAGGCCGATCTGTCTGTCCTCGGAACGGTTGTGCGGCAAGTGGCTGAGGCGGTCGCGGAAATCGAGGAAATTCAGGAGCAGCTGAAAACCGCGACAGCGGCACCTGCCGAGGATGAATCCGACCGCATTTATGGTGACGGCGCACCTGCAGCATTGCGTAAACCTGAGATAGACAGAGCGATCACCGCAACCGATCTCAAGGAGGCGCTGAGACAGGATCGTATCGTCCTTTACGCGCAACCCATCGTCACACTGCCGCAGCGCCGCGTGAACGCTTACGAAATCATGCCGATGTACCGGCGCGACAATGGCGCGCTTGCCGATGCATCCGAGTTCATGTCGATTTCAGGTGGTGAGGCGCAGATACGGCAGATCGAGCGCCTGGCCTGGCAGGAAGCCTTTGATGCCGCCCGTGAATCCCGCGCCGACGATGATGCGCTGGCCCTGCATATTCCGATATCCCGGGCGACCCTGTCGGACCCGGATTCTGTCGATATGATGATGGCCCAGATTGACGCCAGCCGGGCGACCGCTGGCGATATTTCCTTTGCCATGACTGAAAAACAATGGCGGACGCTCAACGCCATGGAGCGCAACACGCTGTCCATCGCAGTGGAACGCGGTGTGCGCATATCGATCCGCGATGCCCGGTCTTTGCGGCTCGATTTCAACGAGCTGGAATCTTATGGCGTGACCTCGATTGCCGTCGAGGCCGAACGCTTTATTGAGACGCCTGAAAAACTTACAGATTTCCACGCGTCCGATATTGCAAGCTATCTCACCCGTTTCGGCATTGATCTCATCGTGGTTGGTGTCAGTAACGAACAGCAGATCCTGTCTTTGCTCGAAGATGGCGTGCGCTTTGCGCAGGGTAATCATTTTGCCAAGGCCGGTCCGGCGGAAGCTGTCCTGCAAGCTGATACGATTGCCGAGATGCGCGCCGAAGCCTGATTGTCAACATCTAACCGGATACACCTTCTTGCCCACACCCGCTGGCCCCCTCTCACGCCTGCTCGACCTCAAGGATAAGTATGACGGCGTTCTATCCGACATCTGGGGCGTGCTTCATAATGGCGTAACGCCACATGAGGGCGCGGTTGCCGCGTTGAGCGCCTATCGCGCCGCGGGTGGTCGTGTCGTGCTGATCACCAACGCTGCGCGCCCTGATTTTGCTATTCGGGCGATGCTCGATGAAATCGGGGTGCCACGTGAAGCTTATGACGCGATCATCTCATCGGGCGATGTCACGCGCCACCTGATGGCCGCCTACGCAGGACGAACCGTGCATCATGTTGGCCCGGACAGCGAACTGTCCTTGTTTGAAGGGCTGGATGTAACGCTTGGTGACGTCAATGACGCGGCAGCAGTCGTTGTGACCAAACTCTATGATCCGCGCCACACGCCTGATGACTATATGCAGGCTATGACCGAATGGCGCGCACGCAACCTGCCGTTCATCTGCGCCAATCCCGACAAGGTGGTGGAATCCGGAGACCGGATCGTCTACTGCCCTGGCGCGCTGGCGGACATCTATGAGGAGATGGGCGGTACGGTGCTGGTTGCTGGCAAGCCGCACGCGCCGATTTATGAAGGCGGCTTGACGTTGCTGGAAACGGCTGCTGGAAGGCCAATCCCACGCAACCGTGTGCTGGCGATTGGCGACAGTGTGAGAACCGATGCGACCGGCGCGGCGGCGATGGGTCTGGACCTGTTGTTTATTACCGGATCGATCCATGCCGAGGAGCTCAACGCGCATGGCGATGCGGACCCGAAAGCGGTGATCGATCTTGTCGCGCCAAGTGGCGCCAATCTTGTGGGTTATCAGACCTACCTAAAATAGTTTGTCGATATCAGCTTGTGCCACGCCCTCGCCTTCGTGGGCAGGGCCATGCAGGATAAGCTCTTTCTTGCGCATTTCGCGTGCAGCGAGTTTCTCATCCTCGGGCGGGACATCGGCAATCGAATCCATATCCAGCATGTCGCACAACAGGTTCACGCGGGTTTCGATGATCTCGACGGTCTCGACAATCTTGTTGACCCGTTGGCCAGTCAGATCCTGAAACGAGCAGGCTTCAAAGATCGCCATCATCTTATCGGCAACCAGTTCGGCGTAACCGGCGTCAGTGCTGTCCGCCGCCAGAACCGCTTCCGCCGCTTCCATGATCGTGTTGGTGGCGCCTTCTGTCGCCGCCACGATGGCGGTGAGCTCGCGCCCCATCTCGGGGATCCGGTTTGCGGAGATGTCGTTGGGGCGCACCTTTGCGATTTCGGTGCGCAGGCTTTCAATACGTTTCAAAATGGCGCGAAGCTCTGCATGGATGGTGGAATCGATCCGCCGCAGCAAAGGTTGCAACGAGCTGGTCAGTAACTCGGCGACACCAATAACGTCGGACAGGGACAGGTTCTCGCTTTTTGTGTTTTTCAGTTTGTCACTGAGGGCGATCAGAGATTCAAAAGGTGAATCACTTTGCACTTCGGCATGCTCCGCCGCTTTTACTGCGCCCATGATCCTACTCCCCGAAAACCGCATCGATTTTGCCTTTCAATGTCTGGGCGTTGAAGGGCTTGACGATATAGTTGTTCACCCCCGCCTTTTTGGCTGCGATGACATTTTCGGTTTTGGACTCGGCAGTGACCATTATGAAGGGTAGGCGAGCGGTGTCGTCGCGTGCGCGCACATGCTTCAATAGCTCGTAACCGGTCATGGGTTCCATGTTCCAGTCCGAGATCACAAGGCTGTACTTCTTCTGGCGAAGCAGTTCCAGGGCCTCGGTGCCATCCGATGCGTCATCCACGTTCTCGAATCCGAGCTGCTTTAACAGGTTGCGCAGAATGCGGATCATGGTCGCATAGTCATCGACGACCAGAATGGGCATCGCGGTATCGATTGCCATTATCGTACTCCAAACAGGTTCCGTGCTGACACCGGCCGCTCAGGGCCGTTTCGTATGCCCGGCAGGCTAAGCAGCGATACTGAAACCGTAGTAAAGCGTGAGGTCAGGACAATCGCGATAAGGGTATGGGCGTAAGGGGGTGTGCCGCACACTTGCAAACCGCCTGAGAAAAGGGCAGGTTCCGCCGCAGTTTCAAAAGGTGTTCTTTCCGGGGTTGCCTTGACTGCATTTCATGTTCTCGACGGCCTTGCCGACGTACCCGACGAATTGAAGGGTGCGGTGGTGGCGATTGGCAATTTCGATGGCTTTCATCGTGGCCATCAGCGCGTCTTTGCTGCTGCTGCAGGCGTTGCGCATGCCAACAGGAAGCCTTTGGTCATGCTCACTTTCGAGCCGCATCCGCGCGACGTCTTTGCGCCGCAGCCGGTCCTGTTCCGGCTGACTGATGGCAAACAGAAGACGCGGCTGGCTGAGGCATTCGGGTTTGCGGGCATTGTGATCATGCCCTTCAGCCGTGACCTGGCTTCGGTTGAAGCCGAGGATTTCGTGCAGCGGTTTTTGATCGACGCGTTGGCCGCCAGTGCAGTTGTCGTCGGTGCCGACTTTCATTTCGGCAAGGGGCGGGGCGGTACGCCAGAATTTCTCGCCGTCGCAGGCACCCGGCACGGATTTGAAGTCCATCAGCTCAATCTTCTGGAAGATAATGATGAGCCGGTGTCCTCGTCGCGGATCCGCGATGCCCTGACCGCCGGGCGGCTCGACAAGGCCAATCGCCTGCTCGGTTACCACTGGATCGTGGAGGGTGAAGTGATCGAGGGGGACAAGCGCGGACGTGAACTTGGCTATCCCACAGCGAACTTCGCTCTGCCGGTCAATTCGCATCTGGCGCAAGGTGTGTATGCGGTCAAACTCAAGCTTGGCGATCGCCTGCTTGACGGCGTGGCCAGCTATGGCAAGCCGATGTTCGACAACGCGCAACCCCCGTTCGAGGCCCACATATTCGACTTTGACGAAGATATTTATGGCGAATTAATCGAAGTGGCGCTAATAAGCCACATCCGGGGTCAGATGACCTTTGACGGACTGGAAGGATTGATCGCACAGATGGATTTGGATAGCGCAAACGCCCGGAAAGCCCTCAAGGCCGCCGTGCCGCTTTCCGATCTCGACCGGCATCTGGGGTTCATTATCAAGGGATAGCGGAGAGACGCATCTCTCGGCTGTCCCGGAAAACTGCTGGAACCCTTTCGCCACGCTTGCTAAAAGCGCCGGCGGATTTGATCGACATCCAAAGATTTGCAAGGCCATTATGACCGATACCGCATCAGGCGCGACCGAACGCGACTATTCTGAAACTCTTTTTCTTCCCGTAACCGAATTCCCCATGCGCGCGGGGCTTCCCAAGCGCGAGCCGGACTGGCTGCAACGCTGGGCGGATATGGACCTCTATAAACGCCAGCGCGAGCAGGCGAAGGGCCGAGAGAAATTCATCCTTCATGACGGTCCGCCATACGCCAACGGCAACATCCATATCGGCACCGCCGTCAATAAACTGCTCAAAGACCTCGTCTCCCGCTCCATGCAGATGCTCGGGCACGACAGCCCCTATGTGCCGGGCTGGGACTGTCACGGCCTGCCCATCGAGTGGAAGGTCGAGGAAGAAAACTACCGCAAGAAGGGCAAGCAAAAGCCTGATCTCAGCGACCCCGAAGCGATGATTGAGTTCCGCAAGGAATGCCGCACCTATGCCGAGCACTGGCTCAACGTGCAGCGTGAGGAATTCAAACGCCTTGGCGTCGTCGGCAACTGGGACAATCCCTACACGACCATGGATTTCAAGGCCGAGGCACAGATCGCCCGCGAGCTGATGAAATTCTCCATGTCGGGGCAGCTCTATCGCGGTTCAAAGCCGGTGATGTGGAGTGTGGTGGAACGCACCGCGTTGGCTGAGGCGGAGATCGAGTATCACGACCATGAAAGCGATACGATCTGGGTGAAGTTTCCGGTTCAGGGTGCCGACAGTTTTGTCGTCATCTGGACGACGACGCCATGGACAATCCCCGGCAATCGCGCGGTATCGTATTCGTCGCGGATTTCCTACGGACTTTATGAGGTCACCGGCGCGGAGAACGATTTCGGGCCGCAGGCGGGCGAGAAACTGATCTTCGCTGACAATCTGGCTCAAGAGAGCTTTGAGAAGGCCAAACTGACCTTCAATCGCCTCAGCGATGTCACAGCCGAAGACTTGGGCAAGATGACACTCGCGCACCCGCTTAAAGGTGTTGGTGGCGGCTATGACTTCGTTGTCCCGCTCCTCGATGGTGATCATGTCACCGAGGATGCTGGTACCGGCTTCGTGCACACGGCCCCCGGCCATGGCGCGGACGACTTTGATATCTGGATGGCTTCCGGAAAGCTGCTGGCTGAAAAGGGTATCTCCAACGAAATCCCCTTCACTGTCGACGATGCCGGGTATTATACCAAAGACGCGCCGGGTTTCGGCCCGGATGCCGAAGGTGGCGCGGCGCGTGTCATCGACGACAAGGGCAAGAAGGGTGACGCCAACCAGAGGGTGATCACCGCGCTGATTGAGGCGAATAATCTTTTCGCGCGCGGGCGTCTGAAGCATCAGTATCCGCATTCCTGGCGCTCGAAAAAGCCGATCATCTTCCGCAACACGCCGCAATGGTTTGTCTACATGGACAAGGAGCTTGATGGCGCTGGCGACACGCTGCGCGCACGGGCGCTGAAAGCCATCGATGACACAAAGTTCGTGCCGGAAATTCGCCGCAACCGCCTTCATGCCATGATCTCGGACCGCCCGGATTGGGTCCTCAGCCGCCAGCGCGCCTGGGGTGTACCGATTTCGGTGTTCGTCAACAACGAGACCGGCGAGGTTTTGCGCGACGAAGCGGTGAACGCCCGTATTGGTGAAGCCTTTGAAAAAGAGGGCGCCGATGCCTGGTTTGCCGAAGGCGCGAAGGAGCGGTTCCTCGGTGATGCTGTTGGTGATCCGGAAAACTGGGATCAGGTCAAAGACATTCTCGATGTCTGGTTCGACAGTGGTTCAACCCACGCCTTCTGCCTGCGTGATCAGGACAAATGGCCCGAGCTGCAATGGCCCGCGACGGTTTATCTCGAAGGTTCGGACCAGCATCGCGGCTGGTTCCATTCCTCGCTGCTGGAAAGCTGCGGCACCAATGGCCGCGCGCCTTACGATCAGATCATCACCCATGGTTTCACCATGGACAAGAACGGCATGAAGATGTCGAAATCGCTGGGCAACACCATCGCCCCGCAGGACATCATCAAGCAGTATGGCGCTGATATTTTGCGCCTCTGGGCTGCGACAATCGACTATTCCGAGGATCACCGCATCGGCGATGAAATCCTCAAGAATGTGGTCGAGACCTATCGCAAATTGCGCAATTCCTTCCGCTGGATGCTGGGCAATCTGGCCCACTACAATCCGGATGAAGAGGTAATGCCGCGTGAAATGCCGGAGCTTGAACGCCTGATCCTGCACCGGTTGAGCGTGCTCGATAAGGATGTGCGCAAAGCCTACTACGCGTATGACTATAAGCGCGTCGTGTCGCTGATCTCGAATTTCATGAATCTCGAATTGTCGGCGTTCTATTTCGATATTCGCAAGGACACGCTTTACTGCGATCCGATTTCGTCTGTCGCCCGCCGCTCGGCGCTAGCAGTGCTCAACCAGCTTTATGACTATCTCACGGTCTGGCTGGCACCGGTTCTCTGCTTCACAATGGAAGAGGTCTGGCTGGAGCGCCATACCGAAAAGGATGCCACCGTGCACCTTGAGACCTTCCGCGATATTCCCGCCGAATGGGAAGATGCGGAACTGGCCACCAAATGGCAGAAAATCCGCGCCGTGCGGCGTGTGGTGACCGGTGCGCTTGAGATTGAGCGCCGCGAAAAGACCATCGGCTCGTCGCTTGAGGCGGCACCGAAGGTCCATATTGCCGACGCCGATCTTTACGTCGCTTTGCATGGGCAGAATTTCGCCGATATCTGCATCACTTCGGCCATTGATGTCATCCAGGGTGAGGGGCCGTCCGACGCTTTCCGGCTCGATGATGTGCCGGGTGTTTCGGTTGTGTTCGCGCGCGCCGAGGGTGCGCGGTGCGCCCGTTCGTGGAAGGTTTCGCCCGAGGTTGGCTCAGACAAGGATTATCCTGATCTCAGCCCGCGTGACGCGGCGGCGATGCGCGAACGCGTGGCGGCCGGGTTGTAGCGGGCGCAAGAATATCCGGGGTCATTCCCGACTTGATCGGGAATCCAGTGCGAGGCGTCTGCCGAGCGCAAGAAACCTTCACACGCAAGGACTTGCGTGAACTGGATTCCCGCTTTCGCGGGAATGACGATGTTCGGGTGGATGGCAAGGTGATCATAGAGTGTCCATGACAAAACATCACTGGATCAGCCTCTTTTTCGCCCTTGGCATTTTCGTGGCCGACCGGGCGCATAAATACGTCCAGATCGAAATGCAGGGGTGGCGCGGTGGCGAATTCGTCACCGTCGCCCCGTTTTTCGACTATGTGCTGGTGTGGAACACTGGCATTTCCTACGGGCTGCTTGGCGACCTACCGATCACCGCGCTACTCGTGATCATGGGGGCTGCGTTTGCCTTGCTGACGGTGTGGTGGTGGCGGGCGGAGACGATGATCGCGCAGATCGGCCTGGCGATCTGCCTTGGCGGGGCCGCCTCCCACATTATCGACCGCTGGATATATGGTGCCGTGCCCGATTTTTTCCATCTGCACTGGGGCGATTGGTCGTTCTATATCTTCAATATTTCCGACATGGCGATTACATTCGGGGTTATCATCCTGATCCTCGACATGCTGCTGGCAGGACGGGGGCAGAAATCACCGCAATGATGCCCCATTCAGGGGTTAGAGGCCGGGCGTCGGCCGCGTGTAAAAACGGGTTGATCGCTTTTGCGCGCGCAATGGCGATGCTATATAAGGCTCAGCTGCTGGCGGCGGCAGCAGCGAGAAGGGCAGTGTGAATGAGTAAAATTTTCGATCCAAAACGGGCCGGGGTTGCGCTTGGCGCACTGTGTCTGGCTGTGGGCATGTCCGCCTGTACAACGGTCGAAGGTACCAATGCATTCGTTGATGCTGAGACCTTCGAACGTGAAGTTGCCTCCGAAACGCTGCGTGGTCTGGGCATTATCGAAAAGGGCGAGCCCAAGGAACTCGGCAATGCCCGCGGTCCTTTGGTGCTGCCCAAGGACACGGATTCCTTGCCGCCACCGCGTGAGGAGACCATGGTCGCCCAGCTACCCGAAGATTCCGACAAGGTGCAGATCGATACGACCGGGCTGACCGACGAAGATATAAGCCGCCTGCGCAACGCGCGTGTTGTTGATTTGCGCGCGATCTCCGGGCGGCCTTTGACCGACGAAGAATCGCAAAAGCTGACGGCCCGCATGAAGGCGGCGCGGATCGAGGTTCAGGAAAACACCGAACGGCCACTGTTCCTGCCGCCCGACGAGTATTTCACAACCGTTGGCGGTCAGGATCTGATCTGTCTTGCCGACAATGGCGACCTGGTGCCGCTTGACGATCCGGCATGTCCGCCGGCGATCCGCGCAGCGCTGGAATCGTCGTAAGAGTTTTATCAGCGCAACAGCGCTTTTTGGGGCAATCATGGCCGAGACCGCACCAACCTCCGCTAGTGGCGACAGGCTCGCCAAGGTTATGGCACGCGCCGGCCTCTGTTCGCGCCGTGATGCCGAGAAGTGGATCACCGAGGGCCGCGTCAAGGTCAACGGCAAGGCCGTGCGCACACCGGCATTTAACGTTTTGCCCAGCGACAAGGTTGAGGTGGATGGCGCGCCGCTGACGGCCCGTTCGGGGACCCGCTTGTGGCTCTATCATAAGCCCGCGGGTCTCGTTGTCACCGAAAAGGACCCCGAAGGCCGCCCGACGATTTTCGAGGCGGTGGAAAAGCATGGCTTGCCGCGATTTTTGACGGTGGGCCGACTCGACATCAATACTGAAGGGTTGCTGCTGCTCACCAATGATGGCGGACTCAAGCGCGTGCTGGAACTGCCCTCTACGGGCTGGCTCCGGCGCTACCGGGTGCGGGCGCATGGGCGCGTGACACAGGACCAACTGGATGGGCTGAAAAACGGCATCGAGGTCGAAGGCGTCAAATACGGTCCGATCGAAGCACAGCTTGAGCGCGAGCAGGGCGCCAATGTCTGGATTACGGTGGCGCTGCGCGAAGGCAAAAACCGCGAAATCAAGAATGTGTTGAGCGCACTCGGTCTTGAGGTCAATCGTCTGATCCGCACCTCTTATGGGCCGTTCCAGCTGGGTGATATCCCCGTGGGTGCCGTCACGGTGGTGAAGGCGCGAATATTGCGCGATCAGTTGGGCAAGAAACTCGCAGCAGAAGCTGGCGTCGATTTTGATAGCCCACTGCCCGAGGATGAGGTGGTTGATCCGAAAAACGCTGCGCGCGATCCGAACCGGCGGATGAAGGCCCGGTCGGAATCCGCACCGCGACCGCGTGGCCGGGTGGTCAAGCCGCGCCGCGATGAGGACAAGCCACGCACTGCGCCGCAGCGTAAAGGCAATTTCGAGTACAGACAGCGCCCTGAATGGGAAGCCCCAGAGGCTGAGAAGCGCGTCGTCCATTTTGAGGACGGACGCACTGAGGAGTTCGAGCCCAAAGCCAAAAGGGCTAAATCGGAAGAACGTGGTGACGGGCCAAAGCGTGATTTCAAGGATCGTCCGCCCCGTCCTGATGATCGGAAACCGGACCGTGGTTCGGACAGGCCGTCTCGAGATGGCAAGCCATCTCGCGGTAAACCGTTCAGTGATCGCCCACCGAGGGGTGACGGTGGCAAGCCATTTGGCGATAGACCGCCCCGGGGTGATGGCGACAAACCAAGAGGCAAAGGTCCGCGTCCAGGTGCTGCACGCTCGGATGACAGGCCGAGCCGGGCTGATAAGCCAGCACGAGGCAAATCGTTTGGCGACAGGCCGCCACGCCGCGATGGTGGCAAGCCTGTCGGTGACAGACCCCGCAGTGCCAGGCCACCACGCAAGGATGGCCCACCTCGTTCTGGCGGCCCGCGCAAAGGCCCGCCGCGTGGCAGGACATCACGCTAGATTATGCGCATTGTCGGCGGCAAATTTCGCGGCAAGCAGCTGACGCCGCCAAAGGACGATGAAATCCGCCCCACATCCGACCGGGTGCGGGAAAGCCTGTTCAATATCCTCTCAAGCCGCCTTGGTCCCAATTTCGATGGAGTGCGTGTGCTTGATCTGTTTGCCGGAACAGGTGCCCTCGGACTGGAATCGCTGTCGCGCGGCGTAAGCTTTGCCGCCTTCGTCGATAGCGGTGTTGCGGCACGTGGACTGATCCGTGGTCATATTGAAGCCTTCGGGGTGGGCGGGCAGACCAAGCTTCTGAAACGTGATGCGACCAGCCTTGGGCCAATTGAACGGTTCAAACCGTTTGACCTGATTTTCCTTGATCCCCCTTATGGCAGGGGCTTGGGCGAAGCGGCGTTGATCGCTGCGCGCGATGGTGGCTGGATCGCTGAGGGCGCGACCATTGTGCTCGAGGAGCGCAAGGGTGCCCCGGTCACCGTGCCAGATGGCTTCGTCTGCGAAGATCAGCGTGATTATGGCGAGACGACTATCCGGATTCTGGTCCATTCGGACTGAGACAAAGTCCTCTGCATACTCAAATAAATGAGGTGCCGCTCCCCGCACAAATATATCGGCGATTGACAGATTTGGACATTTGACCTAAAAATTAGGACAATTGACCAAATACGGAACTGGCGCCGTCCATGCCCACTCAGGAAACACGTCAAAACATCATCGATGCTGCCGATCGTCTGTTCTACCAACAGGGATTTGAGCGCACTTCGTTTGCTGACATTGCCAGCGATGTCGCTATCTCGCGTGGAAATTTCTACTACTATTTCAAAACCAAGGATGCGATTCTGGATGCAGTGATCGCAAAACGCCTTGGTGACAGAAAGAATATGCTCGCAGTATGGGAGCACAGCGGTGCGACGCCTGAGGACAGGATTTGCAGCTTCATCGATATCTTGCTGGTCAATGGCAACAAAATCAGAAATTACGGCTGCCCCATCGGCACATTGAGTGCCGAGTTGATCAAGCTGGACCATGCTGCGCAGGACGGTGCAACGGGTCTATTCACCGTGTTCAGAACCTGGCTTCGCCGCCAGTTCGAACGCATGGGCCATGCGGCAGATAGCGATCGGCTGGCAATGCATTTGCTGGCCCGAACGCAAGGTGTTGCGACCCTCTACCAGGCCTACAAGGACGAGGCGTTTGTCGCGGACGAAGTGCGCCAGATGCATGCATGGGTCGCCTCTCGTGCAAAATCCAAAAACCATTGAAATCGGGGAGACCTTCAGTGTTCATCATTACCCTTACATTTGCTGACAAAAGCCGTGCCGGCGCGTTGATGGATGGCCATAATGAATGGATCCAGCAAGGGTTTGCTGATGGTGTGTTTCTGCTTGTTGGCAGCTTGTTGCCCAATAGCGGCGGGATGATCGTTGCGCACAACACATCGCGTGAAGAGCTCGACGCACGGGTTTCTGACGATCCGTTCGTCCGTGAGGGTGTTGTTCAAGCGCGGGTGGATGAGGTCAGCCCCAAGCGCGCGGATGCACGGCTTCAGTTCCTGGTTGCTTGATCAGTCAGGTTCATCGCCGTCCAAACAAGCGCTCCAGATCGTCCTTTTTCAGTTCCACATAGGTGGGGCGGCCGTGGATGCACTGGCCTGAGTGCGGCGTGGATTCCATGTCACGCAAAAGCGCGTTCATCTCATCGATGCGGAGACGGCGGCCTGAACGGACCGAACCGTGGCAAGCCATGCGGGCGATGATCGCGTCGAGCCGGTCCGTGAGGGCGGTTGTGGTGTCCCATTCCGCCAGCCCGTCCGCCAGATCCTTGATCAGAAGAGTGATGTCGGTACGCCCGAGCAGGGCCGGGATCTCGCTGACGGAAATCGCGCCGGGGCCGAACCTGTCGAGATACAGGCCGAGTTTTTCAAGCGTTGGTGTGGCCTCTTCCAAGCGGTCGCAGTCTTCCTCAGTCAGCTCTATAACTACCGGGATGAGCTGCGCCTGGCTGGCGACAGGACCTTCAGCAAGCTGCGCCTTGAATTTCTCATACACGAGCCGCTCATGCGCGGCATGCTGATCAATCAGCACCAGCGCATCGCCGTTTTGGGCGACAATGAAATTTTCAAACATCTGCGCTCGGGCTGTGCCGAGTGGATACTCGGTAGGTGTATCCACGGGCATCTCTTCATAGCGGGCGCTGGGTTCGCTGAGGCCAGAAATGCCATAGTCAGCCTGCCGGGGAGGCGGTGGGTAGGTTGGGGATGATGCTGGTGCAACGCTGGCGGTAACCGTTGCCGGTTCCGGCTGTCGTTCGGGTGCGCGGAACGCATCGATTGCAGCCTCCGCGACGCTTGAAGCCGCCTTGTATCCAGCAGCTGCCAGCGCTTCCTTGATGGCCATGATAACGGCACCCCGAACGGCGCCCTGGTCGCGGAACCGCAATTCCGCCTTGGCCGGATGCACATTCACGTCGACCTCTTGCGGAACGATGGCGACAAACAGGGCGATAACGGGAAATCGATCGCGGAAAATAAAGTCGGCATAAGCGCCGCGCACGGCACCGAGCAGCACCTTGTCGCGCACAGCACGACCGTTGACGAAGTAAAACTGCCCCAGGGAATTGGCGCGGGTGAAGGTCGGTAGACCGGCGAGGCCGGCCACGACAATGCCGTGCCTTGTGTGACCGAGTTCCATGGCGTTTTCGACAAAATCGGCACCCATGACCTGCGCAACACGTGCCTTCAAGGCACCAGTGCCCGATTGCGCCGGCCAGTTTTGTGTCGTGCGGTCCGAACCCTCAAGGATGAAATGCACCTCCGGATTGGACATGGCAAGGCGGCGGATCGTATCGGTGATCGCACCGGATTCGGCTCGGTCCGATTTGAGGAATTTCCGGCGTGCTGGAATGGCGGCAAAAAGATTTTTCACCTCGACGATTGTCCCACGGTTCATCGAAAGCGGCGATGGTCCACGCCGCGTACCCCGTTCCATGACAAGTTGCAGGCCGCTCTCTGCACCATCAGGCCGCGAGGCGATGCTGAGGTCGGAGACGGCGCCGATAGAGGCCAGCGCCTCACCGCGGAACCCGAGTGAACGAATGTACTCCAGCGTGTCAGCGGTCAGTTTTGAGGTTGCGTGCCGTTCGACGGAGAGTGCGAGATCGGTCGCATCCATACCGCAGCCATCATCCTCAATCCGAATGAGACTTTTGCCACCCGTCGCCGTGGAGATTTTAATCCGCGATGCGCCGGCATCGAGCGCATTTTCCACCAGCTCTTTGACGACGCTGGCCGGGCGCTCCACCACCTCACCGGCGGCGATGCGGTTGATCAGATCATCTGGAAGTTGCCGGATGGGCATAGCGCGCGATTCTCCTTCGGCGCGACAATAGAATCTTCTTGATCCCAATGCACCCGCTCGACAGCTTGTCTTGAACTGGTAAAAAGCGCTGATGAACACGCCCGAACCGACATTCATGGATAAAGCGCTGAACCTTGCTGCTGAGGCGGCAGCGGCCGGAGAAGTGCCGGTTGCCGCGGTGATTGTGATGGATGGTGAAATTATAGCCAGTGCCCGCAACAGGATGCGCGAACTGGCGGATCCGACAGCGCACGCCGAGATGCTCGCGATCAAGACGGCGCTTGAAGCCGTTGGTTCCCGTCTTGGCGCCTGTGATCTCTATGTGACGCTGGAGCCCTGCACCATGTGCGCTGGGGCCATCGCGCACGCCAAACTGCGGCGGCTCTACTATGCTGCGGAGGATATCAAAGGTGGTGCGGTGGATAATGGTGTGCGGTTTTTCAACCAGCCGACCTGCCACCATGCGCCCGAGGTGATCTCCGGACCGGGCGAACAGCGGTCAGCTGAAATGCTCAGAGACTTTTTTGCTGCCCGGCGATGAACTTGTCGACCTGATCGCTCAAAAGACTTTTAAACCGGTCCTTTTCCTTGTCGCCGGCGGCGATGATTTCGCGGACGCGCCAATATTCATAAGCCCCGAATGCCTGCAGTTGCGGGCGGATGTAAATGTCAGGCGGGTAGGCGGCGATGTAATGCGCAATCAGCGAGTGCATCATGATCTGCGCGGACCCCAGCGTCAGATCAATGGCTGAAGGGCTGCCTTTGGCCTTGCGCTCCATGGGATCGCCATTGACGTCGACACCAATAAGGATGTCGGTGTCCGGCGCAGCGGCAGCATCGAGTGGCAACGGATTGACCACACCACCATCGACCAGCAGATGCCCGGCAAATTCCACAGGCCGGAACAGGCTCGGGATCGCGATCGATCCGGCAATTGCCGGCACGATCTGTCCGGAGTGAAACACAACCTGATGCCAGGAGCGGAAATCGGTTGCGATTACATACAAAGGAATGCGCAGTTCGCTGAAATTTTCGGTGAAGCCCTCGGGCAGGAACGCCTCCGTAACCTTCAGCGCATCCAGCTGCATCGACAGGCCACCGCGTAACAGTCCGCGCAGGCTGCGCACGTGTGTGTTCCACAGCCGGCTGGTGATGGACCGCATGTCACCTAGCACCTCGATGGCATGTTCGCGGATGGCGGCTCCGCTCATTCCAGCGGCCCAGCCGGCACCGATCAACGCACCGATTGAGGTGCCGGCAATGACCGAGGGCCGCAACCCAAGCTCGTCCATCGCCTCGATAAACGGGATATGCGACAGGCCACGGGCCGACCCGCCACCCATTGCGACGCCGATACGCGGTCCCTGAGATGTCATCGCAAGACCTGCCTCCGCTCCTCCCGGAAACGCATTCGACGCTTCCGGTTGCTATTAGAGCCTAGCAGAGGTGGATTTGAAAAGGCGTTAAGCGCTCGGTTTCTCGCGCGCAATCGCCCGCCAGCCGATATCGCGGCGGCAAAATCCCCCCGGCCAATCGATGGCGTCAACGGCCGCGTAGGCGCGTTTTTGCGCTTCGGAAACAGTGCCGCCAAGTGCGGTGATGTTAAGAACGCGGCCACCGGAAGCTATTGTTTTGCCGTCATCTAGCGCCGTGCCGGCGTGAAAGACGTGCACCTGATCGCTGTTCAATCCATCGAGCCCGGCAATGCCAGTGCCCTTTTTGTAGCTGCCCGGATAGCCGTTTGCGGCCATGACGACGGTCAGCGCGACCTCGTCTGTCCAGGTTGGAGTGACGCCGGATATATCGCCACGCGCTGCGGCGTCGAGCAGGTCAACCAGATCGGAGGTCATGCGCATCATGAGCACCTGGCATTCGGGATCGCCGAACCGGACATTATATTCAATCAGTTTCGGCCCGGCCTCGGTCAGCATCAACCCGGCATAGAGCACGCCCTGAAAAGGCATATCCTGATCGGCCATGCCTGCGACTGTTGGCGCGATGATTTCCTTTTCGACCCGTTCCAGCATGGCGGTGTCGATGACCGGGGCGGGGGAGTAGGCGCCCATGCCGCCGGTATTCGGCCCTTCATCGCCGTCATAGGCACGTTTATGGTCCTGGGCACTGGCCAGGGTGACAAACCGCGTTCCGTCGCAAACAGCGAAAATGCTGGCTTCTTCGCCCTCGAGAAATTCTTCTATGACCACTTCAGCGCCTGCCGCACCGAACGTGCCGGAGAAGCAGACTTTAACGGCGGCAACCGCTTCGTCTGTAGTCATGGCGACTGTCACGCCTTTGCCAGCGGCGAGACCATCCGCCTTTATGACGATAGGCGCACCCTGCGCCGAAATATAGGCCAGTGCATCGTCCTGATTGTCGAAGCGGCCATAGGCGGCGGTGGGAATGTTCATCCGGTCACACAAAGCCTTGGTGAAGGCTTTGGACCCTTCAAGCTGGGCAGCTGCTTTGCTGGGACCAAAAACTTTGAATCCGGCAGTCTGCAGATCATCTGCGAGACCTGCGACCAAGGGCGCTTCCGGCCCGACGACGACCAGATCGATTGTTTCATCACGGCAAAACGCCACCACCTGGCTGTGATCGCCAATGTTCAGATCGATATTGGTTGCCACCGCGCCGGTGCCGCCATTGCCGGGTGCGACAAACAGCGTTTCGCAACGAGGCGATTGCGCAAGTTTCCAGGCCAGCGCATGTTCGCGTCCGCCCGAGCCGATCAGCAGAATTTTCATGGTCTTGCGCCCTGTGCCACCAACACTGACGCCCCTCTAACATGTGCCTGATTGTGCTGCTACCCTTGACGGCGTGCAGATCAACAGGGCACTCACAATATATGAACGACGCCCCTTCAAACGCCCATGAATTTACAGTCTCGGAAATCTCCGCGGCGGTGAAGCACACGATCGAAGATACGTTCGGCCATGTGCGTGTGCGTGGCGAGGTCGGGCGGCTGTCGCGTCCCGGTTCCGGTCATCTCTATTTCGATCTCAAGGATGACAAGTCGGTCATGTCCGCCGTTGCCTGGAAGGGTGTCGCGGGGCGCTGGCCCATCCAGCCCGAACAGGGCATGGAGGTCATCGTCACGGGACGGCTGACAACATTTGCCGGGCAATCCAAATACCAGATCATAGTTGAGCACGTTGAACCGGCTGGCGTCGGCGCGCTGATGGCGTTGTTGGAAGAACGGCGCAAGAAGCTGTTGGCCGAAGGGTTGTTCGATGCCGACCGTAAGAAAAAGCTGCCCTACCTGCCGCGTGTCATCGGCGTGGTGACCTCACCCACTGGCGCGGTGATCAGAGATATTCTGCATCGGCTGGATGACCGCTTTCCAACCCACGTGATCGTCTGGCCGGTACGCGTTCAGGGCGAAAGCTGTGCGCCGGAGGTTGCGGCGGCGGTTGCTGGTTTCAATGCCTTGCCCTCCGGTGGTCCCATCGCCCGGCCCGATATCATTATTGTTGCGCGGGGTGGCGGGTCGGTTGAAGACCTTTGGGGTTTTAATGAAGAGGCGGTAGTGCGGGCTGTTGCGGCAAGTGACATCCCGGTGATTTCCGCCGTGGGTCATGAAACCGATATCACCCTCGTCGATTATGCCGCCGATATGCGGGCGCCAACGCCAACTGGTGCGGCGGAAGTCGCGGTGCCGGTGCGGGCTGAATTGATCGGCTATGTCGAGGATCTGGGCAATCGCCAACGCGCTGCCACGCGCCGTCTGGCCGTGTCCGGGCGCGACCGGTTGCGGGCTGCTGCTGCGGGTTTGCCAAGACCGGTCGAACTTTTGTCGACCGCACGCCAGCGTCTTGACCTTGCGACCGAGCGCTTGTCGGGTGGGTTGCGCGTTGCGCGGCAGAAAAAGGCGTTGGCTCTGGCCAATGTCGCGCCGCGCCTTTCCGCGAACGTCTTGCGGCAGCGCACGCGCGATGCCAATCTGCGGGTTGTGCAGCTTGCCGATCGGATGCCACGGGCGGCAACGCGGATTGTCGCCGACAAGCAGCGGCATTTTGCCAATCTCGCGAAACTTCTAGAGACCGTCAGTTACAAGTCCGTCATCGCGCGTGGTTTTGCTCTGGTGACCGATGCATCAGGCAATCTCGTGCGCGCAGCGTCCGGCCTGAAATCCGGAGATGCGGTGACGCTGGAGTTTTCCGATGGCAAGGCCGGTGCGATTATCGATACCGGTGCGGCAACGCCAAAACCGGCGAAGAAATCCAAGCCTTCACCACCCGATGAACAATCCTCGCTCTTTTGATTATGCTGCCAACGGTTTATATGGGGAGTGAAAGGCAAGGCCGATGAACATTCTCGATCCCAAATTCACGCCCTCGGAGGCGCATATCCGTTACCTTGATGCCGACTATGTCGTCCTCAAGCCGGGAACATTTGTCAAATGCGCGATCACCGGCAAGCCGATTGCCATCGACGATCTGAAATACTGGAATGTGGACCGGCAGGAAGCGTATATCGATGCCGAAGCCGCCCATGAGGCCTATCTGCGCTACGCTGATAGATAGATAGATAGCGTGCGCCGGGTTCTTTTTATTGCCAACGGCCTTGGCGAAGATTCCATCGCCGCCGCCATCATTGCAAAACTCCCTTCAGATATTGAACCTGCAGCCTATCCGGTCGTGGGAAGTGGAAAGGCGTATGACGGGCTTTGTCCGATTGTAGGGCCGCGCGCGCATATTCCGAGCGAAGGCTGGCGGCATACCTCTGGTTCGGTTGCCCGCGATATCAAGGGCGGCATGTTGTCCTCCGTGCGTCCGGCCATCAACTTTTTGAAAGAACAACGTGGCACCTACGATCGTGTGGTGACGGTCGGAGACGCCGTCACGCCGTTGCTGTGCCGTCTTGCCGGGTTGAAGATCGATATCTATCTCGATGTGTTCAAATCCGGATACGCCCATCGCTACAGTTTTCTGGAGCGCTGGCTGATTAAGTCGGTTGCCAGGCGCGTTTATTGCCGCGACGACATGCTCGCCGCAGCTCTGCGTGATGCAGGTGTGGATGCGAAATGCGCGGGCAATATCATGCTCGATACGGTGCCCTATGGACGTTATGGCATCGGGAAACGCCGGACGCATGCTCATATGATCACTCTGATGCCCGGAAGTCGCGAATGGACGGGTGAAAGTCTGGCGCTGCAACTGGCGGCGCTTAAAAAGCTGCCAGAAGCGCTCATGCCGGATATTTTCGTTGCGGTGGCTGGTGGCGTGGATATTGCGGATCTGACCGAAGCCACCGGACTTCAGCACAAGAAGCCGAAAACCAAAACCGGTGCCGATCTTGGTCGACTCGAAGGCGATGGGCTGGTTGTGCATCTCGCACGCGGTGTCGCGGGCAATCTGATCGAGGAAAGCGATGTAGTGCTATCGCAGGCCGGCACCGGTACGCAGCAGGCGCTGGGGCTCGGCAAGCCGGTGATCACCATCAACCGTGCCGACAATCGGCCCAAACGCATGCGCGATGAACAGGCCCTGATGGGAGAGGGGCGCATTCTGGTGCCGGAGGACCCGGATGCGCTGGCGTCAGCTTTGACCGGCCTTCTCGAAAATGAGGATGAACGCGCAAGACGCGGGACTATCGGACGCGAACGTCTCGGCGGTCCCGGGACCCTTGATGCCGTGATTGCTGATTTAACCAGCTAGATCTTCGTCATTCTCGGGATCGAGCAGACGATGCAGATGCACGATGAAATAGCGCATCTGCGCGTTGTCCACGGTCATCTGCGCCTTGGTCTTCCAGACATCATAGGCCGCGGCATAGTTGGGATAGACGCCGACAATATCGACCTCATCGAGATTGACGAATTCGACGTCGTCCAGATCGGAGAGCTCACCGCCGATTACGAGATGCAATAGTTGTTTGCTCGAAGTGTTCATCGCTTTTGCTGCTCCAGGCTCATTTCGCTTGCCGTTTCGGAAGGGCAGCCATAGACCCGCCGCAAAACGTCGCTGACCAGTTTTTGTATAGATTTATCCCGCAACGCCGCAAGAGCGCCGTGACGGGTTTCAGGCTTGTTGAACACCAAACGCGACGCGCAGACATCTTCAAACGTGATAGCGGCTTCAGACAGGATGATTGCGGCTGCGGCAATATCCCAATCCTGAGACCCGCGACGCGCCAATGCGGCATCGATCTTGCCGGTTGCAACCTGCACAAGACGATATGCCAGTGATGGGTAAGCCGGCCCTTTGAGGTGTGTAAACGCGGACTGATTGAGTTCGTTATGCACGGCACCGGGGGCGGGGATCAACGGCGCCGCGCGCTCCTCCGCATCGAATGGCAGCCGTCTCTTGTTGCAAAAAGCGCCGTTGCCACGACTGGCTTCGTAAAGCTCGTCGCGCGCCGGAGCGTAAACGACGCCGGCAATCGGCTCACCGTCCTCGACGACAGCAATGCAAATCGTCCAGCAATCTTCGCCCCTGATGAAGGCGCGGGTGCCATCGATGGGGTCAACGACGAACACACGCTTGGCATCAAGCCGTTCAGTATTGTCCGGACTCTCTTCGCTCAACCAGCCATAATCAGGCCGCGCGCCGCGCAAGGCCTGTTCAAGGTAAAGGTTTACGGTCTCATCGGCTTCGGTCACCGGCGAGGCGTTTTCCTTGGTCCAGGTTTTCACGCTTGTGCGGAAGAAACCAGCCGCGATGATACCCGCGGCCACAGCGGCGCTGCGCAGCAGTTCAAGATCATCCTGAGGATCATGTTGGCGCGGGTCGGCCATTCGTGTCCTTTGTCACGGAAATTTGGTGCCTTCTAGGCGAGGGCGGACCGGTGTGCAAGCGCCGGTACGGGTTAATCGCTGCTTACAGCAATTGAGAACCTGCTAACCCTTTTCAAAACAACAAAAACTTAACCCAGTTTCTTAAACGGAACGAGATGGGGACGGCGTAGATTGCATTTCAACAAGAGCGAAAAAACAGCTCTGGCAAGTTAACAGGAAGACATTGGATCATGACACGAGATGTCAGGCTTCAAGGCACATCAAGCGTTCTCATGTTTGCGTCGGCCCGCAACGCAGGTATCCGGCTTGCACCGGCCAACGACAATCAGGTGGCCGAACCGGTTAAAACCGTGACGGTACGCAAGCACCTCGAGTTGAGCGGCGTTTCCGTGAAGATCAAGGTACCGGTCCACGAATATTTTGGCGTCGCGGTCTCCACCACGATTTCCGATGAGGGTGTTCTGTCCAGCGCCATTGATCTGGTGCATGAGGATGAAAACCTCAATTACCGCGTTTTTCAGGAGCAGGGGAACTCGGACATCGTTGCCGAATGGCAGAACTGGGGCAAGAAACTGCGCCTGCCGCTGTTCATTCGCACCGGCGCCGGTGAGCTTTTGCCCTACAGCCAGCGGGTTGATGGCATTGTGGTTGGTCTTAACACAGAACGCCGCCGCACCCAGGAGCAATCCAACCGCCGCCCAAGATTTCTCAACCGCCGCAAACCGGGAACCAGCGAAACCGCTTGACCCCCGGGGATTGAGTTAAAAAAGAAGAGCCCGTTCCACCTCCCTGGAGCGGGTTTTTCTTTGAGATATCAGGAACGCCTCTAGTACCGCCAGCCGATCCAGAGTGCGGCGAGGAACGCAATTCCCACAAAATGGTTAGCCTTGAAGCGGAAAAGGCAATTGCCGGCATCTTCAGGTTTGAGCGTGGCGACCTGCCAGGCGAGGATGGAGGCGGGTAATATCAAAGCCACGAGGTAAATTTCTGCTGCACCGGCCGCCCAGCCGGCCCAGCCCCAAAGGATCAGCGCTCCGGCATAGAACAGGCTTACCATGAGACGCGCGTGCTGGCCGAACAGGCGGGCAGTGGATTTAACACCGATCAGTGCGTCGTCCTCGACATCCTGCAGTGCATAGATGGTGTCGTAGCCGATCACCCACAGGATGCAGCCCACGTAAAGAATGTAGGCGGGTGTGAACAATTGTCCGATCATGGCGCTCCACCCCATGAGCGCGCCGTATGAAAAGGCGAGCCCGAGGAACAGTTGCGGCCAATAGGTGACACGCTTCATGAACGGATAAATTGCCACGAGCGCCAAAGATGCGATTCCGAGCCAGACCGTGTAGCTGTTGAACTGCAGAAGGACGGCGAGGCCGACAAGCGATTGCAAGACCAGAAACACAGCTGCCTGCCAGACCTTAATCTGGCCGCTCGGGATCGGGCGTGAGCGGGTGCGGGCGACCTTGTCGTCAATATCGCGGTCAACAATATCGTTGAAGGTGCAGCCGGCACCGCGCATGGCAATCGCACCAATCAGGAATAGAAGAATGTAGGGCCAGTTGAACGCGGTATTGGGCACCGCAACTGCCGCCAGACCGACCGAAAAGGCGCAGGGCCAGAACAAGAGCCAGAACCCGATCGGACGATCCCAACGGGCCATGCGCATGTAGGGTTTTAGTGGATCGGGGGCGAAGCGATCCACCCAGTTGCCGCGCGGGGCATCCGCTACCTTGCCACTGCTGGTTTTGTCGTCGCCTTGCATTGCCACTTCACTGTGCTTAATGCGTGGGGACGCTAACGTTTGAACGGGTGAAGTCAAGCCGCCATGCCGCGCACACACAAATCCCTGCAACGGCTTTATATTGACGCGCCGCTCGCGCCCGTTGGCACGCTGAAGCTGGAACGCGACCAAACCAATTATCTCGTCAATGTATTGCGCAAGCGACCCGGCGATGAGGTGATCGTGTTTAACGGCAAGGACGGCGCCTGGCTGGCGTCGATTGCCGAGGCAGGCAAAAAATCTGTCTCGCTGTCACTTGTTGAGCAAACAGCATCGCAGACCCCGCAACCAGACCTTTGGTATGGCTTCGCGCCGATCAAGGCCGGGCGGCTCGACTATATGGTGCAAAAGGCTACCGAGATGGGGGTTGGCACCATCCAGCCGGTGCTCACCCAATTTACACAAGTTAAAAGCATCAAACAGGGGCGACTGGCGGCGAATGCCATTGAAGCCGCCGAACAGTGCGAAGTGCTGTCGGTTCCCACAATCGCGCCCGAAGTCAAATTGCCGCGGCTCATAGCCGATTGGCCGCAAACACATGCTGGGCGGGCTTTGATTTTTGCGGACGAAGCTGCCGATTCCACGTCGCCTGTCAATGTGTTCGAGCAGCTGGACGGGCGGCCGATTGGTGTCCTGATCGGCCCGGAAGGCGGGTTTTCTGCCGAAGAACGGGCGCTTTTGCTCAAGCAGGATTTTGTCGTGCCGATCTCGCTTGGTCCGCGCATTCTACGGGCTGACACAGCGGCGGTTGCCGCTCTTGCGGTCATTCAATCAATCATCGGTGATTGGCGATAAAGGGATTGATTTCATCCTCACACCGGCTATGGTCCCCACCGGTGTCAACCCGATTTTGGCGTGCACCCAATGACAACGAACAAATGCCTGCCGGTCGTGTCCGCTGGGCTTGAGGAATTGCTGCATGTCCATGCCCAAAGACGACGGTGTCTCGCCGCCGGTTGAAAACCGCACCGATCTGATTGAGACGCTTTCGCGCGGCAACAAACCCAAGTCCGAATGGCGCCTGGGCACTGAGCACGAAAAGTTCACCTTCTATCGCAAATCGCTAAAGCCGGTACCGTATGAGGGCAGCAACGGTATTCGCACCCTCCTGGAAGGGGTGATGCTGGGCACCACCTGGGAGCCGGTGTTGGATAATGGTAAGATTATCGGGCTGAAATGCTCCGAATCCGGTGGTGCGATTTCTCTTGAACCCGGCGGCCAGTTCGAGTTGTCAGGTGCGCCGCTTGCAACCGTGCACGAGACCTGCGTCGAAACCAACGATCATTTGAAAATGTTGCGGTCCGTGACCGATCCGCTCGGCATCGGGTTTCTGGGCCTTGGTGTTGCACCCACATGGACACTGGCGGACATGCCGCAAATGCCCAAGAGCCGGTATGGCATCATGGCGCCTTATATGGAAAAGGTCGGCACTCTGGGCACATCGATGATGTTTCGGTCCTGCACTGTGCAGGTCAATCTCGACTTTTCTTCCGAAGCTGACATGGTCAAGAAATTGCGTGTCGGTCTGGCACTGCAGCCAATCGCTACGGCCTTATTCGCCAATTCGCCCTTTCTTGAAGGTAAGCCGAACGGTTTTCTCTCCTATCGCGCCCACATCTGGCAAAACACCGATGCCGACCGGACAGGCATGCTGCCCTTTGCCTTCGAGGACGGTATGGGGTTTGAGCGTTATGTCGATTATGCGCTTGATGTGCCCATGTATTTCGTTCGTCGCAATGGTGCCTATACCGATGTCGCTGGCGAAAATTTCCGCGATTTCCTTGAAGGCAAGTTGCCGCAACTCCCCGGCGAAAAACCGACGATTGCCGATTGGGAAGATCATCTCTCAACGATTTTCCCCGAGGTGCGGCTCAAACAGTTTCTCGAGATGCGCGGCGCTGATGGCGGCCCGTGGCAGGAAATCTGTGCACTGCCCGCATTCTGGGCTGGGTTGCTCTATGATCAAAGCGCACTCGATGCGGCATGGGACCTGGTCAAGGACTGGTCAGCGGAAGAGCGGGATGCGCTGCGCACCAACGTCGCCAAAACCGCGCTCAAAACGCCTTTCCGCGATCACACGGTTGCCGATATCGCCCGGAAGGCGCTCGATATCGCGCATTCCGGCCTCACGGCCCGCGCCAACAAGAACTGGGAAGGCGCGGATGAAACCGTGTTCCTCGCCCCACTGGAACAAACGCTGGAACTGGGCAAGACCCGCGCTGAGCGTCTTTTGGACCTTTATCACGATGTGTGGACTGGCGATATCAGCCGGGTGTTCACGGACGCGGCGTACTAGGAATACTGGCGCTTCCGGGACATCCAACCACCTCTATTCCGCCGCGACCGACCGTTCTTCCTCCTGCCCCTCGAGATTGCCCATGCTCGCAACGATGTGGGTCGCCAGTGCGTCATAGATGCCGCCATAGGCATTGCTGGCGCGCATGAGGGCGATCTGGGCGTCACGGAGGCGTGGTAGGCCGTGGGCCTGTTCATCGACGATGCGCATGCCGGGCTGGCAGGCGCTTTCCGGCAGGACGCCGACGGCGAGATCGGCCAGCACCGCACTTGAGATCGACGTGGCGTCTGACGATGTATAGGCGATGCGATAGTCTTTGCCGAGGCGGTTAAGTCCATCTACGGCATCGCCGCGCCAGCAGCAGGTCTGCGGGCCGCAGGCGAGGGGCAGTGGGTCGTCGGCAAGCGCCCGCCCGCCATGCGAGGCAACCCAATGCATCTTCTCGGTGCGGAACAACTCTCCGAACTCGTGCAACGTGCCCTGGCTGAACACGATCAGGTCGAATCGACCTGTGCGCATGCCATTCAACAAGTCCTCGGAAGCCATGCATTTCACATCAACGGCAATGCGCGGGTGGGTGCGTTGAAAGCTCGACAAAACGATCGGCAGCAAACGGACTGCGTAATCGTCAGGAACGCCGAAGCGGATATTGCCGACAAGATCATCGTCCGAGAACGCATCGAGGATCTCGGCGTTGATGCGCAACATGCGCCGTGCTCGTGTGTAAAGGGCATCGCCTTCAGAGGTCAGGCTGACCGTCCGGCCCTCGCGTACAAACAATGCGTGTTTGAGCCGCTCCTCAAGGCGCTTGATCTGCATGGAGACAGCTGACTGGGTTTTATGCACGCGCCGGGCCGCTTCCGTGAAGCTGCCGCAATCGGCGATGGCGCAAAAAGTTTGCAATTGGTCGAGGTCCAGCGGCGCGGCCATGGGATCGCTCCATCACAAGAATTGATTAATCGAATAAAATCTATTTGTTGGACTGATGAATGGCAAGCCCCTAAATACAGGACAACGAAATTGACACGTTCGGGACATGTCGCCGGACGTGGAATTGAAACAGGAACACTCAAATGAGCATCTTTTCTTTGTTTGGCCGCTCGCCGGTCAAGGCTTTGTCAAACCTCGATGATCGCCGGTTGAGCGATCTTGGTCTGAACCGTTACGATCTGTTCGACGCCCGTCGCAGCGGGCGCGGTGCGTCCAGCCTGCTTTCCGATCGCCGGAACGAACGCGCATCTTCCTGGCTGCGCTAAGCGCAACTGGATACCCGTATTGCTGGTGGGTTTACGAGCCCCGCCATGCATGTGACCGAGCCGCAACCCTGCCGGCTTGTTCCCAACCCTGACCGGACCTAATTACTGTCCCCCGACAGTCGCTGGGTCCGGTCACTCATATTATAGGGTCTATTCTCCCGCAGCTTGCGGTGCGCCGATCGCCCCGGCATCGGCAGGCGTGACCTTGATCAGCCAGAATGCGGTGAACAACGCGCCAAGCGCGAACGGTATTGCACCGAGCGACCAACCGATCGAAATTCCCGGAAGCCCGGCAATATTGGCACCAATCCAGACAAAGGGAATGACACCGAAGGTCTGGCGGCCCCAGTTGAACAGCATCGCCCAGTGCGGTTTGCCCAGATTGTTGAAGGCAGCGTTGGTGACAAACAATATGCCGTTGAACAGGAACGATCCGGCGACGAACGTACAGAACAGGTCGATGACCAGTGCCATGTCGCCGGTTGCCGAGTAAGTGGCGATGATCTGGTTGCGCAATAAATAGAGCAGCCCCCAGGCAAGCGTCACATAGATGACGTTGAAGACGATACCATCGATCAGGGTGCGCCGCACGCGATCCATCAGTCCGGCGCCGAAATTCTGGCCGATGATCGGCCCGACCGCGCCGGAAAGTGCGAAAATCACGCCGAAACTGACCGGAATGAGGCGATCGGTCACAGCTTGGCCGGCGAGGGCGAGATCGCCGAACTCGGCAACTTTGAGCGCAATCAGGAACACGCCGACATGCGGCGCCAGATTGGTCATCGCTGCTGGCAGGCCGAATTTGAGGATATCTTTTATGTCGCTGAGAAATCTTTGCGGACTGGGCAGGGTCAGGATGTCATGCACTCTGATGAGATAGTAAAGGCCCATCACAGCCATTCCGACGCGTACAGTCGCCGAGACGATGGCGGCGCCTGTTACCTCGAGCCCCAAGCCGAATATGAACAACGGATCTAAAAGCGCGGTCAAAATGCCACCGGCCAAGGTCACGATCATCGCCCGCCCCGCATCGCCATTGGCCCGCAACAATCCCGTGGCGACCAATCCAACACCAAGGAACGGTGTCGCTGGCAGGACGATGTTCAGGTAGGTCCGGGCATAGGCGAGGGCATCGCCTTCAGCATTGAGTTGATCCAGCATCCAGTCGCGCCCAAGCAACAGGATGACGGTGACGATGGTGTTGAACAAGAACACCAGGAGAAGCGACGATCCGGCATAGGAGCGGGCCGCTTCGTCGCGGCTGGCGCCGATGGCTCGGGACACGACAACCGACGCGCCGATCATCATGCCAACAGAAATGCCGATGACAAAGCCGAGGGCATAGCTGGCGCGGCCGACGGCTGCGGTCTGGGCAGGGTCGCCCAGAAGGCTGATATAGAAAAGACTGATTGCGTCGACGAAGAATACGGCAATGAGGCCGATCGCCGCCGTCAGGGTCATCACCACCACATGCCGCATGGTGGAGCCTTCGGTAAAGACCGCTCTATGTCTGGGATGGGCGGTGGCGTCTGCGCTCACGGGAAACCGGGACTGTTGAATGGCTCATTGTAGGGCGCTTGCCCTGCCTGCCGTTCTACGCCCAATGTCCGCGCTGCGACCGGTGAGGCACGTTCGTTTCATCACGCAGACCCACCGGTGTCAATCGGATCGGATTACGGGAGCGCCGCGAACCCTTCTTCGAAACCACTCAGCGAAACGGGGATGCCGATCCCTTCTTCAGGTGTCCGGAATACCACGAAGATGGCATTTTCGCCGGAGGACAGCGTTGCGATCAGATTGTCGTCCATAATGACTTCGGCAACGCACCCGAAATTCGGCAAACAACGGGTGAACGCCACCCGGCCGAGATCAGTGCCATCGACATTGAGCCCGAGACCATTGGGCAGCAACACGCCAAGCGGGGCGGCAACGCGCAGAATTCTGGCCTCGCCGTCGGCGGTTTTCAGAACAGCTACGTTCAATTGCACGTTCGGCTGATTGGTTGCGGTGACCAGTTGTACAAGGCCGCATTGCTCGAAGCTGGCGCCCGGCGGGGTGTCACAACTCATCTGCCAGTCGCCGTGCTGAGACTTGACGACACCTTGCGCCATGGCGCCGGCTGTTGCGAATACGAGACTGGCGGCGGCCAGTAATCCAATAATAGTCTTTGTCACGTGTGTCTCCAGCCGGAATTTCGGCCCAATTGAGGTATACCTGTCTCGTTAATGACCGGTTGCTTGTCAACCGGCGCGGCATAGAGCGGCAGAAGTGCGGCAAGCTTGAGGCAGGTAAATGCCGATTCCCACAGGGTGTGCAATTTGACGCACATGCAGAACCGCTCTCGCAATTGCCTATTGTGACGGGATGTGGTTTAGGTCTGGCGATCAAATGTGCGTCCCGGCCTGAGTCGGGGGTATTGGCTATGCTGATTGCCGCAGGCCTGACCGGCACAAGGCGGAACCAGGACGATGCAAGGGGGATACAGGTGACCGGATCGTTTTTCCGTATCATTACGCACTTGGGTGCGCTGTTGGCGGTTTTGGTGCCAGGTATGGCATTGGCGCAGGACGGATACGCAACAAGCGGGCAGATTGGATTTCAGCAGTCGGTAACACCGATTATGGATTCCATCAGCTTCTTCCATGACAATCTACTGATGTGGATCATCAGCATCATCACAGCTTTCGTGCTGCTGCTGTTGCTGATCGTCATGGTCCGGTTCAACCGCCGCGCCAATCCCACGCCCTCCAAGACAACACACAATGTGTTTGTGGAGGTGGTCTGGACCGTTGTGCCGATCCTGATTCTCATCGTGATCGCGGTGCCGTCATTCGGCGTTCTTGCCGATCAGATGACTATCCCCGATGGAGAGCGCAAATATCTCGGTTCTGACATTTTCTCAGGCGGTAGTGTCGAGGTTCCGGCACCCACCGTCACCATCAAGGCAACCGGCTATCAATGGTACTGGGGTTATGAGTATGTCGTGGATGAGGAAGGCGCCTCAAATGTTGGCTTCGACTCCATCATTCTCGGGAGCGCCGACACCAACTATGTGCAAACGGTAAAACCGAACCAGCCACGCCTGCTTGCGGTGGACAATGAGCTGGTTGTTCCGGTCAATACAACCGTACGAGTCCAGGTGACCGCGGCTGATGTGATCCATGCGTTCGCGGTGCCGGCATTCGGCATCAAGACGGACGCCGTGCCGGGCCGCCTGAATGAGACCTGGTTCCACGCCCGCAAGACCGGCATTTATTATGGCCAGTGCTCCGAGCTTTGCGGCAAGGATCACGCCTACATGCCGATTGCCGTGCGGGTCGTTGAACAGGACGAATTTGAAACCTGGATGGATGCTCTCGAAGCCGGCGATGTTGAGGATGCCAACCTCACCCTCGCCGCTGTTGAATAGACGCCGCGATTTGTAAAAAAATCAGCGCGAAGAGATTGAGAAAGAGGAAGACTTAGATGGCTGAAGCTCAGGCTGCTCATCACGACGGTGCGCACGATCATCCCACAGGATGGCGCCGCTACGTCTATTCGACCAACCACAAAGACATCGGCACGATGTACTTGATCTTCGCGATCATGGCGGGTCTGGTCGGTGGCGTTATGTCCGGTCTGATGCGTTGGGAACTGGCCGAGCCGGGCATTCAGATCTTCAAGGGTCTGGCCCAGATGGTCTATCAGACGCCTGAGGAAGCCGCGCTTGATGCCGGAAAGCACATGTATAATGTGTTCACCACCGCGCACGGCCTCATCATGATCTTCTTCATGGTCATGCCCGCACTGATCGGTGGTTATGCCAACTGGTTCGTGCCTATCATGATCGGCGCGCCGGACATGGCGTTCCCGCGCATGAACAATATCTCTTTCTGGCTGTTGCCGCCGGCATTCCTGCTGCTGTGTATTTCGATGTTCGTCGAGGGCCCTCCAGGCGCGATGGGCACGGGCGGTGGCTGGACGATCTATCCGCCCTTGTCGACATCCGGTCAGCCGGGTCCGTCGATGGACTTCGCCATTCTGGCCCTGCACATCGCCGGTGCCTCGTCGATCCTTGGCGCCATCAACTTCATCACGACCATCTTCAACATGCGCGCGCCGGGCATGACCCTGCATAAGATGCCGCTGTTCCCATGGTCGGTGCTTGTAACGGCGTTCCTGCTACTGTTGTCGCTGCCGGTTCTGGCTGGTGGTATCACCATGTTGCTGACGGACCGCAATTTCGGCACGACCTTCTTTGCGCCGGATGGCGGTGGTGACCCGGTTCTCTTCCAGCATCTGTTCTGGTTCTTCGGGCACCCCGAGGTTTACATCCTCATTCTGCCCGGTTTCGGCATCATTTCGCACATTGTGTCGACCTTCTCGAACAAGCCGATCTTTGGCTATCTCGGCATGGTCTACGCCATGGTTGCCATTGGCTTTGTCGGCTTCATCGTGTGGGCGCACCACATGTACACAACCGGCCTCAGCCTCGACGTGCAGCGCTACTTCGTTGCCGCGACGATGGTCATTGCCGTGCCGACGGGTGTGAAGATCTTCTCGTGGATCGCCACCATGTGGGGCGGCTCGATCACATTCCGGACGCCGATGCTCTGGGCACTTGGCTTCATCTTCCTGTTTACCGTTGGCGGTGTGACAGGTGTGGTCCTTGCTAACGCAGGTGCCGACCGGGCGCTGCATGATACCTATTATGTGGTCGCGCACTTCCACTATGTGCTGTCGCTTGGTGCCGTGTTCGCGGTCTTTGCAGGCTGGTACTACTGGTACCCGAAGATGTTCGGCTACATGTACAATTCCATGCTGGCCAAGACTCATTTCTGGCTGACCTTTATCGGCGTGAACGTGATCTTCTTCCCGCAGCACTTCCTGGGACTTGCCGGTATGCCGCGCCGCTACATCGATTACCCGGATGCCTATGCCTACTGGAACATGGTGTCCTCGATCGGTTACGCGATCACGGCGTTCGGTGTTCTGGTGTTCCTTGCGGTTCTGATCGAGGCTCCGCGCGCCAAGCGCAAGGCTGAAGACAATCCGTGGGGCGAGGGCGCAACCACGCTTGAGTGGACGTTGCCGTCGCCGCCGCCGTTCCACCAGTTTGAGACCCTGCCGCGGATTTCGTCCTCGTCGGGTCACTAACAGGCGCGTTTGCCAAAAGAGGTTTTGCATTGGCACTTGCAGGTGAAAACCACGATGTCCTGAATGCGGGGGGCGCGGAAGTCGAAGACTATTTCGCGCTCTTAAAGCCCCGCGTCATGTCGCTTGTGGTGTTCACCGCCTTTGTTGGCCTCATCGTTGCGCCATCCGGGTTGCACCCCTTCGAGGCGGTTCTTGCCCTCGTCTGCATTGCCATTGGCGCCGGTGCCTCAGGGGCGCTGAACATGTGGTATGACGCCGATATCGACGCGATCATGAGCCGCACGGTCAATCGTCCGATCCCGTCCGGACGCATGGCCCGCAACGAGGCGTTGGTGTTCGGTCTGGTGCTGTCGGTGTTTTCGGTAGCCGTTCTGGGTCTGGCAACCAATTGGGTCGCTGCCGGATTGCTGGCCTTCACCATCTTCTTTTACGCCGTGATCTATACGGTCTGGTTGAAGCGGGCTACACCGCAGAACATCGTCATCGGAGGCGCTGCTGGTGCGTTCCCGCCAATGGTGGGTTGGGCTGCGGCCACAGGTGATATCAGCCTCGATGCTGTGGCGCTGTTCCTCATCATCTTTTTGTGGACCCCGCCGCACTTCTGGGCGCTGGCACTCTACAAACAATCGGACTATGAGGCTGCCGGCGTGCCGATGATGCCCAACGTTGCCGGTGAAGTATCGACGCGTAATCAGATCGTTGTGTATGCGGTCCTGCTGACGCTTGTGGCGTTCACGCCGGTTCTGACGGGACTGGTCGGCTGGATATATGCCGTGCCGGCAACTGTGCTCGGCGTTGGATTTTCGTGGCTCGCTGTGCGCCTGCGCATGGCGGAAGGCGCTGAAATGCGCCGCAGGGCCCGCGCATTGTTCGCCTATTCCCTCTATTATCTGTTCATCCTCTTTGTCGCGCTTCTGGCGGACGTGGGGATTATTCGCTGGTTCGGAGGCGCGTAATGGCCGAACAGGAGACGAACAGCACTGAATTCACCGCCCGCCGCCGCAAGCGCTCGATTGCGCTGGCATTGGCTTTGGGTGCGCTTGTGGTTGCCTTTTATGTCCTGACCATCGTCAAGATGGGACCCGGCATCTTCGACCGGGGACTGTGAGCGGCATGATGGCGGATACTACATACACGCAGCACCAATCCTCACACCGCAACCGCAAGCTGGCGGGGGCACTGATTTTGCTGGTCGGTGGCATGGTGGGGCTCGCCTATGCCGCGGTGCCGCTCTATCAGATATTTTGCCAGGTCACCGGCTATGGTGGGACGACGCAACGCGCGGACGCCAACCTGAAAGGCGTCATCGGCCGCGAGATGACGACCCGGTTTGATGCGACTGTGTCCAACGGTTTGCCGATCCGCGTCGAGGCCGCCAAGCCCGTGACAGATGCCATCGGTAACGCCCGCACGGTTACCTACACGGCAACCAATCTGACGGCGCGCGAAGTCACGACGACCGCGAGTTTTAACGTCACGCCGGATCTGGCAGGCATCTACTTCAACAAGATCGAGTGTTTCTGTTTCACTGAACAAACCCTCGCGCCCGGAGAGTCGGTCGAGATGCCGGTCACATTCTTTGTCGATCCGGATATCGACGACAATCAGGATCTTGATACGGTGCGCGAAATCACCTTGAGTTATACCTTCTACGCTTCAGACAACGGGAGAAGCTGACCATGGCGGCCCATGCCAAAAACCATGACTATCATCTCGTCAATCCGAGCCCTTGGCCGGTCATTGGCAGTATTTCAGCCTTCATTATGGCCGTGGGCGGCATCTTGTGGATGCGCGATGTCACACCTTGGGTGTTCCTGATCGGCCTCGTTGGTGTGCTTTACACCATGTATGCCTGGTGGGCGGACGTGATCCACGAGGCGAACACGGGCGATCACACACCGGTTGTGCAACTGCACCACCGATACGGCATGATGCTGTTCATCGCCTCGGAAGTGATGTTCTTTGTGGCCTGGTTCTGGGCCTATTTTGATGCGTTCTTCCGCTTCGATGATCCTGAACAGCCGGGTCGAGTAGCAGCAACCGGCGGTGTCTGGCCGCCTGTTGGCATCGAGGTATTCGACCCCTGGCATCTGCCAATCTTCAATACACTCATTCTGCTGACGTCCGGTACGACGGTTACCTGGGCGCACCATGCGCTGCTGCACAATGATCGTGAGGGGCTGAAGTGGGGTCTGGTTTTGACCATCGCGCTAGGTGCCCTGTTCTCCGTCGTACAGGTTATTGAATATGCCTCTGCCGGTTTCGGTTTCTCGGGCAATATCTACGGCGCCACCTTCTTCATGGCGACCGGGTTCCACGGCTTCCATGTGTTCATCGGAACCATATTCCTGCTCGTGTGCCTGTTCCGGGCACTCGCCGGACAGTTCGACGAGAAGAACCATCTCGGGTTCGAGTTTGCCGCCTGGTACTGGCACTTTGTGGACGTGGTCTGGCTGTTCCTCTTCGCCTGCATCTATGTGTGGGGAAGTTGGGGCGTTGCCATTCATCACTAGCTGAACAACAAGGCAAGGCCCCGGCAACAAAGCCGGGGCCTTTTCGATTCATGGCCCTCGCGAAAAAGAAACAGACCGAACCGCTACCCTCTCCATTCTCAGCCGGGATGAAGTGCCGCTGCCCGCGTTGTGGTGAAGGACCATTGTTCCGATCTTATCTGAAAGTTGCCAGCCGCTGTGAAAGCTGTGGGCTTGATCTGGAGTTCGCCGATAGCGGTGATGGACCGGCCATTTTCATCATCTTTATCGTTGGCTTCGTCATTGTCGCTGGCGCGCTGATCGTCGATGTGCTGTTTCACCCGCCGGTGTTTGTGCACTTGATTCTGTGGCTGCCGACGACAGTCATTCTCTGTCTCGCGCTCCTGCCGCCGTTCAAGGCGACCATGGTCGCGCTGCAATACCGGCATGACGCCAAGGAAGGCCACCCTGACTAACGAATATGCCAAAGTCACTGGGGAACTGAACGAGATGCGCCGACCGAAGCGGCCAAAGCTCTCGTGGATGTTTGTGATTTTCATGCTGGCGTTGTCGGCGCTGTGCGCCGGTCTTGGCTATTGGCAGGTGCAGCGGCTCGCAGAAAAAGAAGCGCTGATCGCCACGGTGACCGACCGGATCAGCCTGGAGCCGGTCGCTATGCCTCCGACCGCAGAGTGGGTCGGGCTCGATCCCGAAATTTACAATTACCGGCCTGTGACCGTTACTGGTCAGTTCAGGCCTGAGGACACGCTGTTCGTGTTCACGGCCCTGACCGATCCCGTGGGCACCCACCAGGGCGCCGGCTATTGGGTGATGACGCCGTTTGTCACAGAGGGCGGCGGCATGGTCTTCGTCAATCGCGGTTTTATCCCACAGGATTCCAAATCGGTATTTGAGGATACTGACGGCGTCGGCGCGCCGCCATCCGGCATGTTGACTCTGACAGGTATTGCGCGGCTTCCTGAAAAGGAGAACGCCTTCACACCGGGACCGGAGCAATCGGCGCGAATTGAGTATGTACGGTCTGTTGAGCGGATGCGTGCTTTCCTTTCGGGTGACTATGATCAGATTGCCGGTTTTTATATTGACCAGAAGGCTGGTCCCAAGGACGCCTTGCCGCAAGGTGGCGAGACAAAACTCACCTTCTCCAAGCGTCATTTCGAGTACGCACTGACCTGGTTCGCACTCTCGGCCATCACGCTGGTGATGACACTTTTCTGGCTGTTTCGTTCACGCCGGAGTTGATCCTTGCCCCAAAGCGGTCAAGGGCTTAGTGTGCCGCCCGATCTCATCCTTGGGTAAACCTACATGCAGTTTGTCTCAACGCGTGGCCGTGCGCCGTCCCTCGGTTTTTGCGATACCGTCATGACCGGCCTTGCAGCAGATGGCGGGCTCTATCTGCCGGAAACCTGGCCACAATTCACTGCAGACGAAATTGCCGCGTTCGCAGGCAAACCGTTCGCGGAGATTGCCTATGCGGTGATCTCGCGTTTTACCAGTGATGAGGTTCCCGAACCGGTCCTGCGGGAGATCATTTCAGCAGCCTATGCGAGCTTTAAGCATCCCTCCACGACACCGCTTGTGGAGTTGGAGCCAAACCATTTCATCCTTGAGCTGTTCCATGGCCCAACCCTGGCGTTCAAGGATGTCGCCATGCAGTTCCTGGCGCGGCTGATGGATCATATCCTCAATCAGCGAGATGCCCGCGCAACGATCGTTGGCGCGACGTCAGGCGACACGGGCTCGGCGGCGATCGAGGCGTTCCGGGACCGTGACAATATCGATATATTCATTCTACATCCGCACAATCGCACCTCCGAGGTGCAAAGGCGTCAAATGACCACGGTGCGCGATGATAACGTCCACAATATCGCGCTTGAGGGCACATTCGACGATTGCCAGAAAATCGTCAAAGGCCTGTTCGCCAATCCCCGGATCCGCGATGGCGCAAAGCTCTCCGGGGTCAATTCCATCAATTGGGGCCGGATCGTCGCGCAGATCGTTTATTACTTCAAAGCGGCCGCCGATCTCGGAGCGCCGCATCGTCGTGTTGTGTTCACGGTCCCGACCGGCAATTTCGGTGACATTCTCGCCGGCTACGCCGCAAAACGCATGGGACTGCCCATCGACAAACTGGTGATCGCGACGAATGAGAATGACATTCTGGCGCGCACGCTTGAGACGGGTCGCTATGAAACCGGCAAGGTGACACCGACCACCAGCCCGTCCATGGACATTCAGGTATCCTCGAACTTTGAACGCTTGTTGTTTGAAGCGATGGGACGCGATGGCGCTGAGGTCGACCGGCTGATGCAAAGCCTTAACCAGTCCGGCGCTTTTTCACTGCCTGCCGCAGCGCTGGATACGATCCGGGCCGACTTTTCCGCGGCGCGCGCGGATGAGGCGCTGGTCAAACAAACGATTGCCGGTTGTGCCGAAACATCCGGCTATGTCGCCGATCCACACACGGCGGTTGGCATCGCTATTGCCCGTCAGTTTGCAGCCACAGATCAGCCGATGATCACCCTGGCAACAGCGCATCCCGCGAAGTTTCCCGACGCGGTGGCAGCAGCCACTGGTAGCCGGCCGGACTTGCCTTCATGGCTTGCCGGATTACATGATAGGCCTGAGCGTATGGACGTTCTGGCGAATGATCAGGGCACGGTGGAGAGCTATATCTCCAGTAAAACCCGTGCCTGGGAGGACTAATTGAACGTAAGAAGTACCCAACTCGACAATGGCATGACGGTTCTCACCGACACCATGCCACATCTCGAAAGCGCGGCCCTTGGTGTCTGGGTAAAGTCGGGGTCGCGCAGCGAGCGCGAGGAGGAACACGGTATTTCCCACCTGCTCGAGCATATGGCATTCAAGGGTACGACGACCCGCTCGGCACGTCAGATTGCCGAGGAAATCGAGCATGTCGGCGGCGATCTCAATGCTGCGACCTCGATTGAACATACAGGTTACTTCGCCCGGGTGCTCAAGGACGATACGCGTCTTGCCGCAGACATTCTGTCCGACATTTTGCAAAATGCGCTGTTCGACGAAAAGGAACTGGCGCGCGAGCAGCAGGTCATCGTGCAGGAAATCGGTGCATCGCATGATGATCCTGATGATCAGGTGTTCGACCTGTTCCAGAATGCAGCCTTTCCCGAGCAGGCGATCGGTCGCACCATACTCGGCACAACGGAATCCGTACGCGGCTTCGATGCTGACGCGATCCGCACCTATATGGACCGCAACTATGTCGGCGACCGCATGCTGATCGCGGCTGCGGGCAATGTCGATCATGATCAGCTAGTCGATGTTGCCAGCAACCGTTTCAAATCGCTCAAGGCGAACGGGGCGGCGGAGCCGGACAAAGCCCGCTATGTTGGTGGCGAAAAGCGTGTCCAAACCGATCACGAGCAGGCGCACATTGTGCTTGGTCTGGAAGGGCGGCCATACAACTCGGATGGCTTTTATGCCTCCCAGATCCTGTCGCGCATTCTTGGCGGTGGCATGAGCTCGCGTCTGTTTCAGGAAGTGCGGGAGCGGCGCGGTCTCTGCTACTCCGTTTTCTCCTTCAACTGGTCGTTTGCCGATAGCGGCATTTTCGGAGTGGCTGCTGCCACCGGTGAAAACGAGGTGCAGGAACTGGTCCCGGTCATTCTGGAAGAGTTGCATAACGCCACCGAGACGATCACCGAGGAAGAAGTGATCAAGGTGCGCAACCAGATTCGCGCCGGTCTGCTGATGTCGCTGGAAAGCCCATCCGCACGGGCCGGGCAGTTGGCGCGTCAGCAGATTCTGTGGGGGCGGGAAATCCCCTTGCAGGAAACCGTTGATCGGATCAATCGGGTGAGTGTGGACCGGGTCAAGAAAATCGCCGGTGAAATCCTGAGTGCAGCCAATCCGGTTGTGGCCAGCATCGGTCCGGTGTCGAAGATGCCCGACTATGACACCATCGTCGATCAATTGAGACACTAAGGAGCGGCATCCGGTGTTCGCCCGCTGGTTTGCTCCGGATCAGACACCGGTCATTCACCGGGGAAATCTCATTCTTCGCGGCCCGCGCCCGGCGGACTACGACACTTGGCGCACTACACGGTTGAGCAGCCGTGCTTTCTTAAAGCCCTATGAGCCGCGCTGGAGTGAAACCGACCTGTCGCGCAAGGTTTACAAACGCCGTCTCAAGCGGGCCCGCCGGGAAAGCATTGCGGGCAACGAATTTACTTTTTTTATCTGGATCGAAGGTGGAGCCGGCGCGGAACTTGCCGGTGGCATGACATTGTCCAATATCCGCCGCCGGGTCGCCCAACAGGCAAATCTTGGCTACTGGATGGCCGCTGATCATGCCCGAAAAGGCATAATGAGTCAGGCGGTTGCCGCTATTTTGCCATTTGTGTTTGATGAGTTGCAGCTCAACAGGATCAACGCCGCTTGCCTGCCCGACAATCTGGCCTCCAGGCGGGTGCTTGAAAAGAATGGTTTCCGCGAGGAAGGTTATGCCGAAAACTATCTGCAGATCGATGGAAGCTGGCGCGACCATGTCCTCTTTGCCCTTACACGCCAACGCTATCTGGCATCATCTGTGACCGGGGACCGGCAACGCTTGTAGCGAGCGTTAAAGCCCGTTACCAAGAATAAACCCTCGGCAACTTCCAGGATCGACCGAACTCAATGCGTCTTCGACTGGCCATCGCGATCTCCATTGTGTTCGTGCTTATCGGGCTATTGCCCGCCCGGGCTTTCGAAGTCATTCCGGTGCCCGAAGACGTCAATGCCGTCAACCTGATTGGCGGTGTGGACATTCTGCCGGGTGAGGATGGGCGCATCCAGCTGGCAACTGCCCCGGGTGAAGACGGTATTATCCGCCGCATCGAAGTGCTGGCCGCCGAGGAGGGGACGAACCCCTCATGGGCATTGTTTGCATTGAGAAACGACACCGACGTGCAACAGGAACGGTTGCTGGTGGCGCCGTTCTTCCGCTTGCCGGGGTCCGGCGTGATCAACCCTGACCTCGGGGCTGACCGGATCAGCTTTCTGACCGTCAGCGCCGGTTTGCGCCCCGTGCGTCAGACGGACCCTGAAGCCGATGTGTTCGAGATCACCATCGATCCGGGCGCAACTGTCACCTTTGTTGCCGAACTGACAAACGACAATTTGCCCGAACTTTATTTGTGGCAGCCGGATGCCTATCGCGACTATGTGAACTCCTTCACGCTGTTCCGCGGCACGGTGCTCGGCGTGTCGAGCCTTGCCGCTGTGTTCCTGACCATCATGTTTGTAGTCAAAGGGCGCGGCGTTTTTCCTGCGACCGCCGCTGTGGCCTGGGCGGTGCTGGCCTATCAATTGATTGACTTCGGCATCATGGGCCGGCTGCTGGGCATCGGCAACGGTTCCATCCAGCCCTTCCGCGCCGCAGCGGAGGCGGCGCTTGCCACAACCCTGTTCGGGTTCCTGTTCATCTATCTCAACCTGCATCGATGGCATTTGCGTTTCGTGCATCTGGCGCTGGCGCTGGCGGCAGTGTTTTTGCTGCTGTTCGGATTTGCGTTTTTGCAGCCGGAATCGGCTGCGACCATTGCCCGTTTCGTTCTGGCGATACTCGGGCTGATGGGATTGTTCCTTATCTTCCTGCTAGCCCTGCGCGGCTATGACCGCGCTGTGCTGCTGGTGCCGACATGGATTATCTACCTCGCCTGGCTCTTCTATGGCTGGCTGGTGATTTCCGGGCGGGTGTCCAACGACATCGCGCAGCCAGCCGTTGCCGGTGGCCTTGTGCTTATCGTCATGCTGATCGGGTTCACCGCCGTACAGCACGCTTTCTCGGAAGGATCGGTTTCGGTTGGGTCGCTGTCGGAGGTCGAACGGCGGGCGCTGGCGCTGACCGGCAGCGGCGACTTTGTGTTCGACTGGAATATCGATCGCGACCGCGTCACCGTGTCCGATGAGCTGTCCGCCCGTCTCGGCGAGCGGCGCGGTGCGCTGCGTGGTGCGATCAAGCGATGGCTGGACCGCATCCATCCCGAAGACCGCGACAGATTCCGCACGGCGCTCGACACGCTGGTGGAGATGCGCCGCGGCAAGGTGAACGCCGATATCCGGCTGGTTGACAGCGATGGTGGCTACCGGACGTTCCGGCTGCGTGTGAAGCCTGTGCTGGGCGGGGACGGGCAGGCCATCCGCATCGTCGGTACACTGCTTGATGTAACGGACGAACGCACCGCCTACGCGCGTCTGCAGCACGACTCGGTCAATGACAGCCTGACAGGGCTACCGAACAAGCAGCTTTTCCTCGACAGATTGACCCGGGCACTGGTGCGTTCGCGCGTTTCAAAAAGCGCCAATCCGGCGGTATTTCTGATTGATCTGGACAATTTCGCCGATATCAACACGCAGGTCGGTGCAACCGCAGCGGATTCCGTTTTGCTGGCCGTGTCGCGACGCATTGCGCGGCTGTTGCGTCCGCTGGACACGGTTTCACGCATTTCCGGCGACCAGTTTGCTGTCATCCTGTCGTCGGAACAGAACGCTGCCAAGATCGCCGAGATTGCTGAACAGATCCGCAAGAGTTTGCGTGGCTCGTTCAACTTTGGTGAGCGTGATCTGACGCTGACGGCCTCCATCGGCATCACGATTTTCGACAATTCCGACACCACCGCCGATCAGGTGCTGCGCGATGCCGAACTGGCGATGCACTACGCCAAGCGCAATGGCGGCGACCGGATCGAAGCCTACCGTGCCTCCGCCCGGTCGATTGCCGCCTACACAAAGTCCACTGAAGAGGATATGGAACGGGCCCTGCTTCAGGATGAATTCAAGGTTCTGTTCCAGCCGATTATCGATCTGAAGACAAACCGCACTGTGGGAGCTGAGGCGCTGATGCGCTGGCAGCACCCGACGCGCGGCGCCATCAGCCCGGATGAATTCGTGCCAATGGCGGAACGGTCCGGACAAATCTCAAAGATCGGCCGGCTCGCCTTCGATCAGGCTGCCTTGCAGGTTGCCGATTGCAAGAAATCAATGAGCCTGCCGGATGACTTTTTCATTGCGGTCAACCTCTCGGCCCGACAAATCGAGAGCGAAGCCATGATGGCAGAACTCAAGGCGTTGGCGAATACGCATCTGCCGGTCATTGACCATCTCAAGCTCGAGGTTACGGAATCGCAGGTGATGGCCAATCCCGAGCAGGCGGCGTTTGTTCTTTCGAATTTCAAAACGCTCGGGCTAGGCTTGGCGCTCGATGATTTCGGCACCGGCTATTCCTCGCTTGCCTATCTGCACCGGTTCCCGTTCGACACCATCAAAATCGCCTCGCCCTTCGTGCAGATCGGCAACGACACCGGTTTCGCGCACACACAGGTGCCAATTCTGCGCTCAGTGATCTCGCTGGCGCGGGAATTGGGCCTCAAAGTCGTTGCTGAAGGCGTTGAGACCGAGGAAGAGGCGGAACGCCTCCGGCACCTCGACTGCGACCTTGCACAAGGCTATGCGTTTGATGCCGCGATGCCGGGCGCAGAGTTCAAGGCGCGATTGGCGAGTGAGCAGAGCCGGCAACCAAGCGAGCGGTCGGCAGAGGCTTAAGCCGAACCGGAAAAGGGACTGAGATTGGCGCGCGTGACGCCCAATTCATTCAAGGCCTGATCGTATCGCATATCGATCGGGACATCGAACAGCAGTTCGCGCGATTGCGGCAGTGTGAGCCAGCCATTCTGCTTGAGTTCTTCCTCCAGCTGACCGGCAGCCCAGCCGCAATAGCCAAGGGCAAAGAGCGCGTTTTCGGGGCCAGGGCCGAAGGAAATCGCCTTGAGCGCATCTGTCGTCGCTGTCAGGCAAATATCGTCTGTGATGGCAAAGGAGTTGCCCTGACGGAAATAGTCGGCGGAATGCAGCACAAAGCCGCGTTCCCGCTCCACTGGTCCGCCTTGCAGGACTTCGCGGTCACGCACGGCGCTTGGCAGCTTGATAAGCTCCTCTGGCTCCCCAAGCTCCATTTCTTCTAAAATGTCGGTGAACCGCATGTCCGGCAGGCTCTGATTGATCACCAGGCCCATGGCACCATCATCGCCGTGCCCGACCAGATAAACAACGCTCTCGACGAAACGTTCGTCCTGCATGCCCGGTGTGGCGATAAGAAACTGGCCTTTGAGTGATGTTTCCATGAAACACTCTCCTGAATCAGTCGCCCCTTAAACAGCACTCTAGCGCCTTCGATGGAAAATTGCCAAATGGCAACCGTTCACGAACCAATGAACAAAAGCTGTTTTGCGCGTTAGAGCCGCATCGGATAAAGCGTACGGTATGAAATGGATTACAGGAATAGCCGTTTTTTGCATGGCAGTTCCCACGCTGGCGCAAGCGGGGGAGACGGCATGGATTGAGGTTGCGCCGGACGCGCGCGTGCGATTGATCTCATCAGACGTTTATGCCGATGGCAAAACGCTGGTGGCGATTGAAGCCGACTTGCCGGCCAACATGAAAACGTACTGGCGTATTCCCGGGGAAACCGGCATTCCGACGCTCCTTGACGCATCGACATCCGTTGGCGTTAACGACGCGCAAATCCTGTGGCCGATCCCGCGCCGGGAGAAAAAGGACGGGTTCGTCGATCACGTTTATTACGGCTATACGGTATTACCGGTCGAAATAATGCTCGATGAACCGAATGGCGTTTTAAACGCCAATGTCATCATGGGTGTTTGCACCGATATCTGCGTCCCGGTCCGCGCCGATTTCAGCCTGCCACTCAATTTTGAGAAAGCCGATATCGGGCATGATCTGCGCATTCAACAAGCGCTTTCGGCGACACCGCAACCTTTTGATGGCGACGCGGCACCAATTGGAGAGACCTGGTTCGATGAAGGCACCGAAACGCTCCATGTTACGGTGCTGGAGCCTGGTCTCGATATCGAAACGCTGATCGTCGACACCGGCAATCCCGCCGATCTGTTTGGTGTGCCGCAAAAAAGCCCAACAGCAGGTGTAATTTTATTCAAGTTGCTGGGTAGAGGCCGGGAAGACGGGTTGCATGGGCAGCCTGTTCACTTCACATTTGAGCTTGGTGGTGCTGTCTACGAACTTGATGGGCAGATAGCGCCTGCGGGCTTGTGAGCAGTCATTCAGGTTGCGGAAATCCTTTGGTATCTGCAGGACGTTGATAGCGGTGCCGGGCACCCTTGGAAGGATTAACTGAACATGATTGCCGTGGGGGACCGGATACCGCAGACCGGTGTCAAGCTGGTGAACAAGAGCGGGCCTCTCGATGCGGATAGTGCGGTGGTTTTGGGTTCGGGCACGATAGTCCTTTTTTCTTTGCCCGGGGCGTTTACGCCGACCTGTCACACCAATCATCTGCCCGGCTATATCGATAATGCCGACGCGCTGAAATCATTTGGTGTCGATCGCATTATCTGTCTGACGGTGAATGACCATCATGTGGTCAGAGCATGGGCGGAGGCGACGGGCGCGTTGGACAAAATCGAGTTCATTGCCGATGGCAATGCCGACCTTACGCGGGCCCTGGGCCTCGATAAGGACATGCATGCGTCGCATATGGGGATCCGGGCGGTACGTGCCGCCTTGGTCGTGAAAGATGGAATTGTTCGGAATGTGTTTACCGAAGCTAAACCAGGGCAGGTGACTTCCTCAGGAGCACCGGCTATTGTGGAAGCGCTGGGGGCAGCACAATCCGTGAGTAGTGCGTAAGGAGATTGTTGATGGCAAGACGTTGGGGCAAAATGGTGCGCGGGACAACCGCAGCAAAAGGCGCGGTGGCGCTGATGATGGCAGCGGCGTTGGCTGGCTGTGGTTTTGGTGGATTTATGGGTGGTGACAATACGACCACCGGCGCAACCAACCGCACGCTGGCAGATTCTTCCCCCAGCCAGGCTGCTATCGATCAGGTGGCGCCAAATGCGCTTCCGGCGATTGCGACCGAGTGCCCACCCATGCGCATCCGCGCAGGTGGCGAGGCGATTTTTGCCTATGAAAACAAGCGCGAAGGCAACCCCCAGGCCTTGAACTACCAGGCCGTCATCGACAAGCAATCGCGCAATTGTGTCGTCTCCAACGGATTGATTACTGTCAAAATGGGTGTGGTCGGACGCTTGTTGCTTGGTCCTGCCGGCCAGCAGAAAGACGTCACCCTGCCGATCCGCTTTGCCGTGGAACGCGACGAACAGGCCGTTTTCAGCCAGAAATATGACATTCCGGTGCAAATCACGCCGCCCAATGAAAGCGAAGAGTTCATCAAGGTGGTTGAGAATGTCGCCATCCCGTATATTGGCGGTGAAGACATCGTCATTTGGGTCGGTTTCGACACATCCAGCTCATAGCTGAGCCGATTTCCCCCGTTTCAAGGCGTCAATCCGTGCCGCGGATTTGACGCCTTTTCGATTCTGCCGCATTGTTATGCGGACTGCGGGAGAGATCGGACCATCTGGCCCGGCGCCGAAGGAGCAACCGCCCCGGAAACTCTCAGGCAAAAGGACCGCATTGAAATAGAACTCTGGAAAGCGGATAGGCTTCACAGCATATCCCACCGAAGGCGTAGCCGGGTTTGAACACCCGGGAAATCTCTCAGGTTTTTAGACAGAGGGGGCACGAATAGCATCCGCAAGGCTGCACTGTGTGCTCTGAGTCAAAAACCGAGGTGATGTATGGCGTCAGCCCCAGCTGACAATCTCAATAAAACGGTCCTGTTTGCGCAGCATGAGGCTGCAGGCGGTCGGATTGTGCCGTTTGGTGGCTATGCGCTGCCGGTGCAGTACCCAACCGGTATCATCGCCGAGCATAAATGGACGCGCGAACATGCGGGTCTGTTCGATGTCTCGCACATGGGACCGTGTACGGTCACTCTGACTGATCCGACAGGCGACCCCGGGGCCGATCATGCGGCGGTAGCCACTTTGGTCGAACCCTTGGTGTGTGGCGACATTGCTGGGTTGAAACCGGGCCAGATCCGCTACACGCTGATGCTCAATGAAGCGGGCGGCACACTGGATGATCTAATGATTGCTCGGGCGCCCCGGATCGAACATTCGGGCACGCTCTACATCGTCGTCAACGCCGGTACCAAGGAAGCTGATTTTGCCCGTATTGAAACGGCGCTGGATGACAAGGCGCTGTTCAAGCGCGTTGATGAGGGCGCACTGTTGGCATTGCAGGGGCCGGACGCCTTTGCTGTAATGGCTGATCTGGTGCCCGAGGCGACTGACCTGTCATTCATGACTTATGGCGTGTTCGGCTGGCGGGATGCGCATTTGAAGATCGCGCGGGCTGGCTATACCGGCGAAGATGGTTTTGAAATTCTCTGTCCAGCCAAGCATGCCGTCGCGCTGTGGGAAGCCTTGCTGGCTGATGAGCGGGTGAACCCTATCGGACTGGGCGCTCGGGACAGCTTGCGCCTTGAAGCCGGTTTGCCGCTCTACGGGCACGATCTGGATGAAACCGTTTCGCCCATTGAAGCCGGTCTAAATTTTGCAGTTTCAAAGCGCCGCCGAACGACGGCGGATTTTCCCGGCGCACAACGCATTCTTGCAGAGATTGCCGACGGTCCGGCACGCGTGCGTGTCGGTCTGCTGGTGGACGGCGCACCGGCGCGCGAAGGCGCGGCCATACTCGATTCTGATGGTGCCGAGATTGGCGTTGTCACCAGTGGCGGTTTTGCGCCCAGTCTCGGGCGGGCTGTAGCCCTCGGTTTCGTGCCGCCCGCGCATGCAGCCCCTGGCATGCAATTGCAGGTTTCAGTGCGCGGCCGCGCGCAGACCGCAACCGTCACCGAACTTCCATTTGTTCCCCATCGCTATGTCAGAAAACCGGCTGGAAAGGCTTGACCAATGACAAAACGCTATTCCGAAGATCATGAATATGTCCGCGTTGAAGGTGCCGTCGGCACGGTGGGCATTTCGCCCTACGCGCAAGAGCAACTCGGCGACATCGTTTTTGTCGAATTGCCGGAAATCGGTGCGGTTTTTCAAAAGGGTGATGAGGCGGCTGTGGTTGAATCCGTCAAAGCGGCCTCGGAGATCTATACGCCTGTTTCTGGCAAGATTGTCGAGGTGAACGCGGACCTTTCCGGCGACCCCGGCCGCGTCAACGCCAATCCCGAGGGTGAGGGGTGGCTTTTCAAAATCGAGCTCTCCGATCCGTCCGAACTGGACGGACTGATGGATGAAGCCGCCTACACCGCACACATTTCGTAAAAAGGGGCATTTCCCCATGCGTTATCTGCCACACAGCGATGCCGACCGCGCCGACATGCGGGCCGTCATCGGACTTGCAACAGAGAACGATCTGTTCAGTGCTGTACCTGAGAAGGTGCTGCACACGGATCCTTTGAACCTGCCGCCACATGCAGCTGAATTCGATGTTGAAGCGCGGATGCGGGCGCTTGCGGGTCGCAATCATGCCGCTGGTAGTGGTCCGTTTTTCGTTGGTGCCGGAGCGTATCGTCACCATGTGCCCGCAACGGTCGATCATCTCATCCAGCGTTCAGAGTGGCTGACGGCTTACACGCCGTATCAGCCGGAAATCTCCCAGGGCACGCTGCAAATGCTCTTTGAGTTCCAGACGCAGGTTGCGCATCTGACCGGCATGGAGGTGGCCAACGCCTCCATGTATGACGGCTCAACCGCAACGGCAGAAGCTGTGCTGATGGCCAAGCGCCTGACGCGGCGGAACAAGATCGTATTGTCGGGTGGCTTGCACCCGCACTATCGCGATGTCGTGCGCACCTATCTTGGCGATAGCGATGACCTGGTCTGTCTCTCCGCCAGCCCGGAAGGGCAGGGGGACATCGCCGCACAGATTGACCAAACCGTTGCAGCGATCGTGGTGCAGACACCAGACTTCTACGGGCACCTGCGCGATGTGAAGGCGCTGGCCGAGGCTGCGCATGCTGAGGGCGCGTTGCTGATTGTCGTTGTCACTGAGATCGTTTCGCTGGGCCTGCTCGAAGCTCCCGGCGCGCTTGGCGCGGATATTGTCGTGGGCGAAGGCCAATCCATTGGCAATGCCCTCAATTTCGGCGGCCCCTATGTCGGTCTGCTGGCAACGCGTGAAAAATTTGTGCGGCAAATGCCCGGGCGCGTGTGCGGCGAAACGGTCGATGCGGAGGGCAAGCGCGGGTTCGTGCTGACACTCTCTACGCGTGAGCAGCATATCAGGCGCGAAAAGGCGACGTCGAACATCTGCACCAATTCGGGTCTCTGCGCGTTGGCGTTTTCAATCCATATGTCGCTTCTGGGTGAGGCCGGGTTGGTGCAGTTGGCACGGCTCAATCACGCCCGCGCGTGCGATCTTGCGGCCGCTCTTGGAAAGGTGCCGGGTGTGGAGGTGCTCAACAAGACGTTTTTCAACGAGATGACCGTGCGGCTGAACAAACCCGCAGCAGGCGTTGTCGACGCGCTTGCCAAGGGCGGCATTCTTGCCGGGGTGCCGGTCTCGCGGCTGGAGCCGGGACAGCCCGACCTTGAGAACCTGCTGGTGCTCGCCGCAACGGAGCTGACACGTGAAGATGACATCGCTGCGCTGTGCGATGGATTGAGGGAGGTGCTGGTATGAGCATGAACACCCAGGGCCGCCCCACTGCGTCGGGACCCGTCGCAGCCAGTGCAACCGGCGTAGCGCTCTTGCCGGAGGAGCCGCTCCTTTTCGAAATCGGCGATACGGCGTGCACCGGCGTTGACCTTCCAGAGGTCGAGATCGATAACGGACGCCTAGGTGGCCATGCCCGCAAAACGCCGCTCGATCTGCCTGGCCTGACCGAGCCGGAGGCGATGCGCCATTATGTGCGCCTGTCGCGCCTCAACTATTCCATCGATAGCGGCATGTATCCGCTTGGCTCGTGCACGATGAAACACAATCCGCGCCTCAACGAAAAGATGGCGCGGCTGCCCGGCTTTGCCGACATTCATCCCTTGCAGCCGGTGCAGACGGTGCAGGGTGCGCTGGAGTTGATTTCCGATCTGGCCGATTGGCTCATGACCCTCACCAACACCTCTGCCGTGGCGATGAGCCCGAAGGCCGGGGCGCATGGTGAATTGTGCGGCATGATGGCGATCAAGGCGGCGCACGAAGCCAATGGCCAGCAGGACCGCACGGTTGTGCTGGTGCCTGAAAGCGCCCATGGCACCAATCCGGCGACAGCTGCGTTCCTTGGCTATTCGGTTCGGTCGATACCGGCCAATGCCGATGGCACCGTCGACGCGGCGGCAGTGAAGGCGGCACTCGGGCCGGAAGTCGCTGCGATCATGCTGACCAATCCAAACACGTGCGGGCTGTTCGAACGTGAGGTGATTGAGATCGCCGAGGCCGTGCACGACGCGGGAGCCTATTTCTACTGCGATGGCGCCAACTTCAACGCCATCATGGGCGTGGTGTGTCCGGGTGATCTCGGTATCGATGCGATGCACATCAACCTGCACAAGACCTTCTCGACGCCGCATGGCGGTGGGGGTCCGGGGGCAGGGCCGGTCGTTCTGTCCAAAGCGCTAGCGCCATTTGCGCCTGTGCCGTTCGTTACACGCGAAGGCGGAAACTTTGAACTGTCAGAGGCTCTTGAAACCGGCCAGAGTTTCGGGCGGCTGACAGCCTTCCATGGCCAAATGGGCATGTTCGTGCGCGCACTGACCTATATGCTCTCACACGGGGGTGATGGCCTGGCGCAGGCGGCCAAAGATGCAGTTCTCAACGCCAACTACATCAAGGCCCGGCTGGAAGGTGTGTTCTCAGCGCCGTTCGGCGAAGGGTTGTGCATGCATGAGGCGCTGTTCGATGACAGCTTTCTTGCAGGCACTGGTGTGACCACGCTTGATTTCGCCAAGGCGATGATCGATGAGGGGTTCCACCCCATGACCATGTATTTCCCGCTGGTGGTACATGGCGCCATGCTGATCGAGCCGACGGAATCGGAATCCAAACAATCGCTGGACCGTTTCTGTGATGTGATGCTGGAACTGGCGGCGGCTGCAAAGGCCGGTGATGCGCAGCGGTTCACATCCGCGCCGATGAAGGCACCCTTGAAGCGTCTGGATGAGACCCGTGCCGCACGTCAACCAAAACTGAAATGGGCTCCTGAGACGGAAGCGCAGCAGGCTGCGGAATAGTTAGCCTTTGGATCTATTGGATCGATCGCAGCTAGCGGCCGGGTTTCCCTCCCCCTTGAGGGGAGTGACCGATTGAACCGAAGGGCCGCAAAAAAAGGGCCGCGAAATCCGCGGCCCTTTTCAATTCAATACCAGAGAAACACTAGTTCAGTTTCGCAGCCACATCCTTGATGGACTGGGTAACCAGTGTGTCGCCCTTGGTTTCCATTTCCTTGGCCAAGAGGACGCGTGCGGCCTCGATCGAGACATCGGCGGAGACAGAACGCACCTCGGCGAGCGCTTGGGCTTCGGCCTGAGCGATCTTGTCTTCAACCGCCTTGGTGCGGCGGGCGATGAGTTCTTTCAGCGCCGTTTCAGCTTCCACGGCGATGCGATCCGCTTCTTCCTCGGCGGCGGTGATAATGTCGGCAGCTTCGCTCTCAGCGTCTTTGCGCTTGCGCTCATATTCGGCCAGCAGGGCTTGTGCTTCTTCACGGAGGCGCTGGGCTTCGTTCAGATCATCCTGAATTTTGTTGATCTTGCCGTCCAGCGACTTGGTGATCATTGCCGGCAGACCGAAATAGACCGCAACGCCAAGAAAGATCACCAGCGAGATGGTGGCCCAGATGGAGGCCATCAATGTTGCATCCATTATGCCTGCTCCTTCATCGTCTTGCTGACGGCGTCGCGGGCCGATTTAATGGTCACCTTGCCAACCAGCTGGCCGACGAGCGCCTGCGCGGTCTCAGCGGCGATGTCGCTGACATTCTTGAGCGCATCGGCCTTGGTTTCCTGGATACGGGCTTCAGCCGCGGATACCTTTTTAGAAAGGTCCGCTTCGGCTGCAGAGCGCTTTTTGTCCTGCGCGGCTTTCACTTTGGCGCGGGTTTCTTCTGCGATTCCCTGTGCCTTGGATTTTGCGTCAGCCAGAGCCTTCTCATAATCGGCCAGAGCCTGATCCGTCTTTTGACGCATGCGTTCGGCTTCAGCCAGATCGCTTTCAATCCGGTCGCGCCGGACTTCGAGGATCTCGCCGATGCGCGGCAGCGCAATCTTGCTCATCAGCCAATAGAGTGCAGCGAAGGTTATCGCCAGCCACAAAAGCTGTGAGGCAAAAGTGGAACTGTCAAAAGGCGGGAAGACGCCATGTGCGGCTTCGCCGCCATGGGCTTCGGTGCCTTCATGCAGTTCCGTCGCGCCGTGGGCGTCTTCGGTCGCTGTTTCAGCGTGAGTTTCGTTTTCGCCTGCCATGGTCTTGCCTGCCTGGATAGTGCTGTCCGGCTCAGCCGGATAGGTGAAAGGCAGCCACGGGCTCAGCCCCGGCCGCCATCACAGCATGGTAGAGTTGTCGCGCTTAGACCGCGAACAACAGCAGCAGGGCGACCAGGAACGAGAAGATGCCCAGAGCTTCGGTCACGGCGAAGCCGAAGATCAGGTTACCGAACTGGCTCTGCGCGGCCGACGGATTGCGAAGGGCACCCGACAGGAAGTTGCCGAAGATGTTACCCACACCCATAGCGGCACCCGCCATGCCCACACAGGCAATACCGGCACCAATAAGTTTCGCTGCTTCCGCTTCCATGTTTTGCTCCTTTAAAAGCTAGAATGCGTTGATTTTGCTACGGCGAGGATCGCCGCAATTTTTCTCCTAGTGTCCCGGATGGATCGCGTCATTGAGATACATCGAGGTCAGAACCGCAAACACATAGGCTTGCAGCGCCGCCACCAGAAATTCGAGTGCTGTCAGCGCGACTGTCATGAACAGCGGTAGAACCGCGCCCATCCAGCCAAGCCAGCCCAGCGCGCCAAGCGTGACGATGAAACCGGCGAACACTTTCAACGTGATGTGGCCGGCAAGAATGTTGGCGAACAGTCGTACGCTCAAGGAAATCGGGCGCGAGAGAAACGAAACGATCTCAATCGGCACCACAATGGGCAACACGTAACCGGGCACGCCGGAAGGGACGAACAGCTTCAAAAAGCCGAGGCCGTTCTTCATGAAGCCGTAGATAATCACAGTGGTGATCACCAGCATTGCCAGTGCAAATGTGATGATGATGTGGGAGGTGACGGTGAAGAAGAAGGGCACCATGCCGAACAGGTTAGCCACCAGAACGAACATGAACAAAGAGAAGACGAAGGGAAAGAACTTCATCCCTTCGGTGCCTGCCGATTGCCGCACCATATTGGCCACAAACTCGTAGAGCATCTCCGAGATGACCTGCATGCGCGTCGGCACAAGGCCGCGGCCGCTGGTGGAGAAGATCAGAAAAGCTGAAATCACACCTACAGTCAGCACCATGAAAAGGGCCGAGTTGGTGAAACCGATGCTGAAACCATCATCTCCGCCACCCATGGCGAAAATGGTTTCAATATTGAACTGGTGGATGGGGTCGACTGTATTCGGGTCTGCCACGATCTATGCCCTGCTCGCGTTCAATCTTCGTCTTCGTCGTCCGGACCGAGGTCCGCATTCTTTGGCGGCGGATTGGCCGCATTCATGTCACTGGCCGCCCTGACGACGTTCATGACGCCTGCGGCAAACCCCACAAGAAGCATCACCAGCATCAACCAGGGTCCGGTGCCCAGAACCCGGTCAGCCACGAACCCGATGCCCGCGCCGACGAGGATAGCGGCAATGAACTCGGTACCAAGCCTTGCCGCCCTACCCAGGCCCGAAAGGTGACCGGTCGATGACTGGCCCTGTTCGGACTGGTTCGACCCGCTCCGTCGGCCTTGTGCCAAAGCGATCCGTTTTGCCAGATCGGAAGTCACCAGACCGCTCTTTGCGCGTCTTTCCGGGCCGTCATTGTTACGCGTTTTTGCCATCGCGTCACCACCCCGCCCGGATGTTCCTGTCGATGATGAGGGTGCCCCTCAAAGTCGGGCGCACCATAGTGTCACCCTTCATGCGTGTCAAGCAACCGCATGAACATTTAAGCCATTGAAAAATATGGATAATTAAGAACATCGCTATGGTGCGGCATCGAGTCCCGCACGCTTGGCTGTTAACCGGCCGCAAACCGGGGTCAAACCGGGGAGATTTCCCCTAGCTGGCTTCGGCCACGGCATGCGCGGTCGAAAGGTCCACGGAGACAAGCTGGCTGACGCCACGTTCGGCCATGGTGACACCAAACAGCCGGTCAACCCGGCTCATGGTGATCGGGTTGTGGGTGATGACGACAAAGCGGGTGTCGGTGCGCTCACACATTGTGTCGAGCAAGGTGCAGAACCGCTCCACATTGGCATCATCCAGCGGCGCATCGACTTCGTCGAGCACACAGATTGGTGCTGGATTGGTCAAGAATACAGCGAAGATCAGGCTAAGCGCTGTCAGCGCCTGCTCGCCACCCGACAGCAATGTCATGGTCTGAGGCTTTTTGCCCGGCGGGCGGGCGATAATTTCCAGCCCCGCTTCCAGCGGATCGTCGCTTTCAACGAACTGCAATTCGGCCGTACCACCGCCGAATAGGGAGGTGAACAGCTCCTTGAAGTGACTATTGACCTTGTCAAAGGCGTCATTCAGCCGAGCACGACCTTCGCGATTGAGACTTGAGATACCGGTGCGCAGTTTGGCGATAGCGGCAATCAGATCCTCACGGTCATTGACCATGGTGTCGCGTTTCTCGCGCACCTCTTCGGCTTCCTTCTCGGCACCAAGATTGACGCCGCCCAACCGCTCGCGCTCCGCTTTCAGCCGTTCAACACGCCGCTCCGTGGCGTCTTCGTCGGGCAGGGGGGCGTCTGGTTTCAGGCCAGCCAGTTCTGCTGTCTTGTCAGCAGAAATCGAGAGGTTCTCGCTAACCGTGCGCTCGATCTGCTGGCGCTGGGCGATGATGCCTTTGAGCCGTTCCTCGACGCGCGCCAGTTCCTCACGTACCTGGCCAAGCGCATCATGCGCTTCTCGCGCCGCTTTGTCGGCCTCGCGGAATTCAGTTTGTGCGGTCGCCAGGCGATCCGATGCCGATTTGTGATCGGCTTCTGCCGCTTCAATGTCTTCATCAAGTGCAGCGCGCTTGGCGGCAAAGCTGTCCGGCGTGGCGTCGAGAACCTTGAGTTGCTCGACAACTTCCGACTGTCGCGTGGTCAGAGTTTGCAGCTGCGCAACAGCACTTTCCTTGCGCCGCGTCCAGCTGTCGGTATCGGACTGGATCTGCGTCAGGCGGCCTTCACGCAAACGCGCGGCATTTTCAAACCCGCTGAGTTCGACCCGTGCCTGCTCGGCCTTTTCCCGCAGCGCACTTAATATGCTGCCAGCCGCTTCAGCCGCGGCGCGGGCTTCATCCTCGGCACTGTGATCGGCGCTGACCTTTTCGGCCTCGCTGAGGGCGGCTTCGGCTTCCGACAGGCTTGTGGTGAGGCGAGCCTTGGCCTCTTCGAGAGCGCTTTGGCGCGTTGTCAGATCCGAGAGCGCTTTTTGGGCGACATCGAGCCCGGTCTGGGCGGTGGCAATACCGCGCTGAGCTTCGCGCCAGGCTTCGCGGCAGGTGCGTTCAGTGTGCTGCGCTTCCTCGAGTGCTTGCCGCAAGGATTCAGTTTCGGCCTGTTGCCGTGCCTTCTCTTCTCGAGCCGCCGCGATCTCGCTGTCGAGTTCGTTGAGACGGTTGCGCTGGCTGAGGCGTTGGGCCGCAGCTGTCGGCGCGTCGGCGGCGGCCACGAATCCATCCCAACGCCACAAACCGCCATCGCGCGTGACCAGTCGCTGACCGGGTTTCAGTGCCCGCATCAATCGCGGCCCGTCGGCTTTGTCGACCAGCCCGATCTGATTGAGCCGACGTGCCATCAGTGGCACCCCCGTCACATAGTGCGAAAGCGGCGTCGCCCCATCTGGCAATTGCGCATCCGCATCCCCGGCGCCGGGTTCCGACCAGTAGATCGGTGCACCACTGTCTGAAGAGGCATCAAGATCATCACCGAGCGCAGCGCCAAGAGCGGTCTCATAACCGCTCTCAACCGAGAGCGCATCAACAACGGATGGCCAGAGCGCGCCGCCTTCGACATTGAGAACACGCGCGAGCGTTGCTGCCTCACTTTCAAGGCTGCTGAGTTTCGTCTCGGTAGCGGCCAAAGCCGGACGCGCTGTATCGAGCTCCGACTGTTTGTCGGCAACCGCCTGTTCGGCAGCGAGCGCGGCAGTTTCTGCCTCCGCCGATTGCTCCCGTGCGGCAGCGAGGGCGGCACTGCGCTCGGCCACAGCCTCATCGGCATCAAGGCTGGCACGCACGCCAGTTGCCTCAGCTTCGACGGCTTCCAATTGGTCCTTGAGTTTTTCAACCCGCTGCTGCGCATCGGCAAGCGCGCGTTCCGCCTGCACACGTCGTGCCTGCAACTGTGCCAGTTGATCCCCAGCAGCGCGGGAGGCTTCTTCCGCCGCGATCAGATCTGCGCGCACCTTTTCAAACGTGCGTTGCGCCGTCTCCATTTCGGCCCGGGCACCTTCCGCCTCAGCGGAAAGGGCGGTTCGTTCATCGGCATATTTGGCAAGCAGTGTCTCTGCTTCCTGAACGGACGCTTCTTCGCGCGCCGCGTCGTCTGCCAACTGCTTTTGCCGATCCTCAAGTTCGGCCCGGCGCGAATCAGCACGCCGCATCTCGTCATCAAGCTGCCCGCGTAAAATTCTGAGGCGTTGCAACGCTGCTGCTGCCGCCGCTTCGGCGCTGCGCAACGGTTCCACCCGTTCTTCGGCAGCTTCGAGTTTCTTGGCGGCCATGCGTTCGGCATGGGTGGCATCGGCCATGCTGCTGATCAAGCGGCCCTGAACCGCTTCAGCTTCCTTCTCGGCGTAACGGGCACCCGCCCAGCGAATGTGATAAAGCGTAGCTTCCGCCTTGCGGATATCGCCTGAAACGTTGCGGTAGCGTGTGGCAAGCCGGGCCTGTCGCTTCAGCGTGTCGAGCTGTTGCTCGACCTGGGCGATGATATCGTCAACCCGCTCGAGGTTTTGCTCGGCTGCGCGCAGGCGCAGTTCAGCCTCATGCCGTCTTGAATGTAATCCGGATATCCCAGCAGCTTCTTCAAGGAGGGCGCGGCGTTGTACAGGCTTTGCCGCAATCAGCTCGCCGATCTGGCCCTGACGCACCAATGCCGGCGAATGGGCTCCGGTCGATGCATCGGCGAAGAGAAGCTGTACATCGCGGGCGCGCACTTCTCGCCCATTGACCCGGTAGGCCGAACCGCTCTCGCGCTCGATCCGGCGGGTGACTTCCAGCACATCGGCATTGTTGAGCGGCGCCGGGGCCGTGCGGTCGGAATTATCGAGAACCAGCGTGACTTCGGCGGTGTTGCGGCCCGGGCGGTTGGCCGAGCCGGAGAAAATCACATCATCCATGCCAGAGGCGCGCATGGCCTTGTATGAGCTTTCGCCCATAACCCAGCGCAGCGCCTCGACGAGATTGGATTTGCCACACCCGTTTGGCCCCACAACACCGGTCAGGCCGGGTTCGAGATGCAGTTCGGTTGCGTCGCAGAAACTTTTAAAACCGTGCAGCTTGAGGCGCGAAAACTTCACTCCGCGCCCCCAATAGCGAGGCCGGGCCTAGCCGATCTGTGGGTCGATCTCCGCCGCAAGATCATCAAGGCTCATATCTCCGGAAAACTGCTTACCATTAATATAGAAAGTCGGCGTTCCGGTGAGATCGAACTCCTCGGACGCCTGCTTACGCGCAGCGTCAATTGCATTGAAGAGGTCTTGATTCGTCAACGCGGCTTCGAAACTTTCCTCAGTAAAGCCGAGCTGAAGTGCGATATTGAGCAATTCGTCGCGCGGTTTCTCCGAAAGCGACCACTGGCTCTGGGTTTCGAAATAGGTTTTGACGATCTGGTGATAGCCATCATCATCCGCCGTTTCGGCTAGCATGAACACCACGGCATCAAGCACATTGCGGGCGTAAGGGCGCAGGATGAACTTCACCTTGCCGGTGTCGACATACTGTTCCTTGAACGCGGGATAAGTGTTGATATGAAAGGCGGCACAATGCGGGCATGTCGGTGACGCATATTCAATGACGGTTACCGGTGCATCGTCGGCGCCGAGAGGCCGGTCGGCCGGGCCTTTATTGTTCATCAGCTGGTTCATGGCGAACACATCGCCATTGGCTGCGAAGGCCGGCGCGGCACCCGTCAGAGTGGTTGCGGACGCGGCGAGGCCGATGGCAAGGGCATTGCGGCGGGTAATGGTCACTATCATGTACTCCAGTCGTTAAATTGGCGCCGACACTACATGCCAATTGTGACAGGGCAAGAGGTTGGCGGCGATTTCAGCTTCAACAGACGGTGAACGCTCTATCCGTCCTTACTCATCAATCCAAGGCCCAAAGTCCGCAATGCGGCTTTCAAACCGTCATCTTCGATGCCGGTCAGCGCTGCGTTCACCTTTTGGCGCACTTCAGGTCCGGCTTCCCGTGGAGTGTCTGATTTTCTGTCTGAATGGGCAATGAACGGTGCTGCAGACAGTTTGACGGCACCCACCAGAATGTAACCGAAATAGCGATTGACTGCTGCGGCAATCATTTGTCCCTCATGGGCGAGCGCCAGCCGGTGACTGTCGGCGCAACGCAAGAAGAGTATCGCCCCTTCGGCTCCAGCCTCACCCCTCGGCCAGTGCAGCTTATCGGGCACCGACACCTCGCCATAAGGCACAGGCGCGATGGTTTTCCAGTGTGCGATAAGATCGCGGCTGGCAAACCCGCGCTTTTTCAGCGCAGGATCGAGCGCCCGGTTGATGGCTTCGTCCAGCCCGGCCCTGCGGTTAAAACGGTCGTTCTCAGGTTTTGCTTTGCGCATTTCACGGCCTGATGGGGATATCGGCCAACTGTGCTTGCCCTTGGTCAAGCGATGGCCTTTGCTTCCCTCCATCATGCCCGAACTGCGCAGCCGACAAAAGACCCAAAACCAAAACGACGATCCGGCACTGGACGCGCACGCCCTTTTGGCATGGTACGACCGGCATGCGCGAAACTTGCCCTGGCGCGTCGCGCCGCATGAACGGGCAAAGGGAGTGCAGCCCGACCCGTACAGGGTGTGGCTGTCTGAAATCATGCTGCAGCAGACAACGGTTGCTGCGGTGCGCGACTACTATTTGAAGTTCACAACGCGCTGGCCGGATGTCGCGGCACTGGCTGCGGCACCGTTGGACGATGTGCTCGCTGCCTGGGCCGGGCTTGGCTATTATGCGCGTGCCCGCAATCTGCATGCCTGTGCGCAAAAGGTGGCGGAACGCGATGGTCGGTTTCCAACCAGTGCCGATGAATTGCAGGCCCTCCCGGGCATCGGCCCATACACGGCGGCGGCAATAGCGGCCATTTGTTATGACGAACCCATCGCGGTGGTCGACGGCAATGTCGAGCGCGTCATGGCGCGCTTTCTGGCGCTCGATAAACCAGTACGCGAGGTGAAAGACGACATACGTAGCGCTGTTCAGGCGGTGGTGCCTGGGCGGTCCGGCGATTTTGCGCAGGCAATGATGGATCTCGGTGCCAGCCTCTGCGCACCCCGTGCCGCGAGCTGCATGTTGTGTCCGTTGCAGCCGGATTGCCGAGCAGCGGCGACGGGGCAACCGACCGATTATCCAGTGAAAGCGGTGAAGGCAGATCGCCCGGTGCGCTATGGACATGCTTTTGTCGCGCGGCGGGCCGATGGGGCGGTCTGGCTCACCAAACGACCGGAAAAAGGCCTGTTGGCAAAAATGGCGGGCGTGCCGGGAAGCGATTGGCAGGACGACAAAACGGCACCGGCCCATCCAATTTCAGCAGACTGGAAATATCGCGGCACGGTTGTGCACGTTTTCACCCATTTTCGCCTTGAGCTGGACGTTTGGGTGGCAGACACGGACGTTCAGCAACCCTTCGAAGCGGGTTGGTGGTCAGCTCCGAAGCAATGGCCCGGTGAGGCGTTACCCAGCTTGTTCAAGAAAGTTTTGGCGACGACACAAAAATAAACCGCCAGCTGGTGAGGCCGGCGGTTTAAGAGCCTGATACGTTGGAGGTCCTCTCAGGCAGAAAGTCGTGTCATCTGGGCGCGGATTTCAGCGCGCAGGGTGTCGATCGGCATCAGTTTGCCGTCGTTTTCAAAATGCCAGAAGGTCCAGCCGTTACAGGCTTCGGCACCCTGCACGAGCGCGCCGACCTTGTGGATTGAGCCGGTGTGCGTGCCGGCGGACAGGCCGCCGTCTGCGCGCACGAGGGCTGTGTGACGTTTTTTGGAATCGAACAATTCTGCGCCTGGAGCAATCAGGCCCTGTTCGACGAGGGAGCCGAACGCCACGCGCGGCGCGGCGCGTTTCGGTGTCGGTTGCGCGAGGGCTTCGGCAGCATAGGTCTTGATTGATTTCAACCGTTTCAGTGCAGCGTTGATATAGGCATCTTCGCGCTCAATGCCGATGAAGTGGCGGCCGAGCTTTTTGGCAACGGCGCCGGTGGTACCGGTGCCAAAGAAGGGATCAAGTACGACATCGCCAGGTTTTGTCGTGGCATTGAGGATGCGGAATAGCAGCGCTTCGGGCTTTTGTGTCGGATGGACCTTTTCGTCGGCCTCATCCTTCAATCGCTCGGCACCGTTGCAGATGGGAAACAGCCAGTCAGAGCGCATCTGCGTGTCGTCGTTGGCCTGCTTCAGCGCTTCATAATTGAAGGTGACCTTGCTCTTCTGGCTCCGCGAGGCCCAGATCAGCGTCTCATGGGCATTGGTGAACCGGGTGCCGCGGAAATTCGGCATCGGGTTGGCCTTGCGCCAGATCACATCGTTGAGCATCCAGAATCCGAGGTCCTGCAACACCGTGCCGACGCGGAAGATATTGTGATAGGAGCCGATCACCCAGATGGCGCCATCTGGTTTCAGCACCCGGCGCGCGGCTGCCAGCCAAGCGCGGGAAAATTCGTCATAGTGCGCAAAGCTCTCGAACTTGTCCCAATCGTCATCCACCGCATCCACGCGGGACTGATCGGGGCGGGTGAGACCTGATTCAAGCTGAAGATTATAGGGCGGGTCCGCAAAAATCAGATCAACTGAACCAGCGGGCAGAGCGTTCATGCGCTCAATGCAGTCACCGACCAGAATGGTGTCGAGGGGAAGATTTTCAGTTCCGGCAGCGGGCGCCGGTGCGGCAGCCGCCAATCGCTCGGTACGCAACATATACTTAACCCTAACGCAGCACTAACGCTCCGGTTCTACCGGGTCAGGGTTAAGCGGCAGCTAAAGGTTAGGGTAAACAGTCGGTTAAAGCGACAAGCTGTTGGCAACAGGCGCAAAACTCCGCCTGTGGTGCGGCGTGGCACCGTAATCCTGCAACGCCGTCATATGGATCGCGGTGCCATAGCCCTTGTGTTGGGCGAAAGCGAAACCGGGATGGTCGCAATCCATGACCGGGCACATCCGATCGCGCATGACCTTGGCGACGATGGATGCGGCGGCAATGGACACGCTTTTGCCGTCCCCTCCGATCACGAAGTCTGCCGGGCAGGGCAGCCCATCAGGAATATCGCGACCATCGATCAGCGCATGGTCCGGGGTGACCGCCAGGCCCAACACGGCGTGCCGCATGGCCCAAAGTGTTGCGCCGCGAATATTGAGCGTGTCGATGAGTGCGGGAGGCGCGGCGACGATGGCTATCCGTGCGGTTGCCATGATCTCAGCGAACAGTGCGGCGCGCCGTTTCGGCGTTAGCTTTTTTGAATCGTTGAGCCCGGTGGGAATCCTGTTGGGATCGAGAATGGCGGCGGCTGCAACTACCGGCCCGGCGAGCGGTCCACGTCCCGCTTCGTCAACGCCCGCGACATGCCGCGCACCTTGCGCAATCAAGGCTTGCTCGAGCGAAAAATCAGGCGGTGTACGGGAATCGGATTTAGGCATGCACCAAAGCATGCCCAAGCCGGAGGCGTTTGCAAGCCTGCTTTGGTTGTCAGAATTTTGACTGAACGAAATTCAACATCGCGTCATTCCCGCGAAAGCGGGAATCCAGCTGCGGGCAGTCTTGCCCGCGAAAGAGCCTATTGCGCGATGGACATCGCGCGCTGGATTCCCAATCAAGTTGGGAATGACATGAATATGTGGAGCAACCCATCGCACTCAAACCGCCTTAGAACAAACTCAGCTGTTGTTCGTCTTCTTTCGGTGCCTTGAACAGATCCGTGCGCAGGTTGGGTAGTTTGCGGGACAGGCCGTAACGGGTCAGCGCTTTTTCGAAGCGCTGCCGCAATAGCACTGCGTAAGGTCCTTCGCCCGCCATGCGTGTGCCGAAACGCGGATCATTGTCGCGGCCACCTCGGGTATTGCGCACCAAATTCATCACGTGATGGAACTTATCCGGGTAGTGCCGCAGCAGCCACTCGCGGAAAATATCACGCACCTCGCCGGGCAGGCGCAACAGAATCATGTTGGCGGCGACAACGCCCTGGGCCGCTGCAGCATCGAGGATGCGCTCAAGCTCCATATCGTTGATGGCGGGGATCATCGGTGAGGCCATGACCATGGTCGGCACGCCGGCCGCCGACAAGAGCCGCAAGGCTTCGAGCCGTTTTTCAGGTGTCGAGGCGCGTGGCTCCATGCGCCGTGCGAGTTTGCGATCCATCGTAGTGACGCCGATGGCAACGGATACCAGCTTGCGTTCGGCCAGTTCGGTGAGGATGTCGAGATCACGCACCACCAGTGCCGACTTGGTGACAATGCTCACAGGGTGATTAGTGTCGCGGGCAACCTCAAGGATTGAGCGCGTAATCTTGTGCCGCCGTTCCATGGGCTGGTACGGGTCGGTATTGGTGCCCATGGCAATGGGTTTGACCTTGTAACGCGGATTGGCGAGTTCGCGCACAAGGCGCTCTGCAGCATTGACCTTGACGTAGATTTCACGCTCGAAATCGAGACCCGCTGAATGTCCCAGATAGGCGTGCGTTTGCCGCGCATAGCAATAGGAGCAACCATGCTCGCAACCCCGATAGGGGTTGATCGACTGGTCGAAGCCTACATCCGGACTTTCGTTTTTCGATATGATGGATTTCGCGCGCTCGACATGTTCGCGGGTTTCAAACAGGGGCAGCGGTTCGGCGTTCTCCCATCCATCATCCACTTCCTCGCGTGTTTCGCGCTCGAAACGGCCTGTTGCGTTGCTCTGCGCCCCGCGGCCACGATTGCGGCTCGGGTCAACCAAAACCCGGCGCGTCAAATCGGCGTCGGCACTGCGCGACAGGCGTTCAAGATTATCGAAAGTTGGCCGGACAGGCACGTGCATTTTGCTCTCCACGCATCTCATTGGTCGCGCTTCCCAGGAAACGCTCCGGTGCATGCCCCCGAATCAGGACCATGCTGACAGCCAAATAAGGCTATCGCGCGAATAAGAACAAAACAAGAACTTTGTTAGTCCTCGCCTTTGGTGTTGACGCCATCGCGTTCGGCGAGGCGCGGCATGACCTCGATGAAATTGCAGGGCAAATGGCGATTGTCGAGCTGGTCGCGCAGGACGCCTTCCCAGGCATCGCGGCAGGCCCCGCGTGAGCCGGGCAGGCAGAAGATGAATGTCGTACCCGCGAGGCCTGCCGTGGCGCGGCTCTGGACTGTGGAGGTGCCGATCTTGGTGGCCGAGTACTGATGGAAGAGAACGGAAAACCCATCCATGCGCTTGTCGAAAAATGGCTCGATGGCTTCCGGCGTGACATCCCGGCCCGAAAATCCTGTACCACCTGTGGTCAGTACGACGTCGATTTCCGGATCGTCGATCCAGGTCTGGACCTTGCTGCGGATCACATCGACATCATCGGTGACAACGGCGCGATCGGCGCATGTGTGCCCGTCATCCTCCAGCAATTCTTTGAGCAATGCACCTGCGGTATCGGTCTCCAGGGTGCGCGTGTCAGACACGGCGACGACGGCGATGGAAAGCGGGATAAATGGTTTGGCGTCGTCGCGTTTGGATATGAACATGGTTCGCGCTCCTTAGTTTTTCGTGTCGGGCTCGGTAGCTTCCGGCTCATCGGCGATATCATCATCGTCACGAACCGGCGGTTCGTAAATATCATCGGGAGATGTGGTTTCGTCGAGGAACTCGTCGGCTTCAATGCGCGGGTCAAGCACAATAGTTTGTACCGTATTGGTGCGGCTCTGCATCTGTGCCTGGAACGGATCGCGATCCTCGTCCAGTGTTGCGGGACGCAACCGCATGCGGACGAAGGCGAACAGCGCCAGCAATCCATGCACGCTTGCCGTGGCCAGAAACAAGGCTGCAGGTGACATTACGCTCATCGCCGCCGAGCCAATGATAGGCCCTATAGCCAATCCAATGCCGAACACGAGCAGTAAACCGGATGCGACATGGGCGAATTCGCCCTCGTTCGCGTAGTCATTGGCATGGGCAACAGCGACCGGGTAGATGGAATTTGCCCCGAGGCCGTAAAGTCCGAAGAGGACCCATAGAACCCAGCCATCGCCCGGGTTCAGGATTAGGAAGGCGATGCCGGCGGCACTGGAGAAAAGCGACGTGCTGGCGAGGACAATACGCCGGTCCATCGTGTCGGACAGTCGGCCAACCGGCAATTGCCCAACCGCGCCGATGATGATGGAGAGGCTCATCAGATAGGCGATGGTGGAACTGCTCAATCCGATCTGAATGCCATAAACAGGCGCGAGTGTACCGAACGCACCACCTGCAACACCCACCCCTAATGCGGCCAGCACGGCGACGGGCGACGTTCGATACAATAGGCCGAGGTCCAGCCGGGCGCGCGCCAGTGGGCGCGGCTGGGTGCTGATGGTCAGTGCCGTCGGCAGGATCGCGAGTGAGAATCCGAGTGCACCGATGACGAATGGCAAATAGCCCTGCACCCCGGTGACAGCGATGACCATCTGCCCGGCGGTCGAGAACACAAGATTAGCCATCATATAGGATGCGAATACCGTGCCGCGCCGCTCGCTGGAGGTGACCTCATTCAGCCAGCTCTCAACGATCATGGCCGCACCGGCGAAACAAAAGCCGGACCAGGCGCGCAGTATGATCCATGAAATCTGTTCCACGAACAGGAGGTTGAACAGGATAACGATAGAGGCGATGGCCGCCATGACGGAGAAGGACCTGATATGCCCCGCCCGTGTGACAATGGTCGGCACTACAATTGTGCCAAGCACATAACCGGCAGACCAGCTGGTACCGATCAGACCCAGTGCATAAAGCGAAAACCCTTCCTCACCGCCACGGATGGCGATCAAGAGGTTCTGCAGGCCGCCCGCGAACATCAGAAGCGCCGAGCCGAGTAGGAGGGCTGAAACTTTGAGAATATCGCTCATCGGCTATCCGTATCAGGCGCCGCATGAATTGACGCCGGTTGCGGTGTTCCAGATAGTTTATTCGTTAGATGCCGCAAGAGTTTTCTTGAGCGACAGCATATCGAGCCACGCCATACGTTTTTGCGCCGGTTGGCGCAACAGGAACGCAGGATGTAGTGTCGGTATGGCCTTAATAGTCTTGCCGTTTATCTCAAGATCACGCCATTTGCCGCGCAGCCGCGAGATCGGATCTGTAACGCTAAACATCGTATGCGCCGCCGGCTTGCCGAGTGTGACGATGACTTTGGGGTCCACAAAACCGATCTGCCGATGAAGAAATGGCATGCAGGTAGCGATCTCGGCGGGGGTTGGCGTTCGGTTGCCCGGTGGCCGCCAGGGCACGGTGTTGGCGATATAGACTTTTGTCCGGTCAAGGCCGATCGCCGCCAGCATCCTGTCAAGTAGTTGACCGGAGCGCCCGACAAACGGCTTGCCCTGAATATCCTCGTCACGGCCCGGCGCTTCGCCGATCAACATGATGTCGGCTTCGGGATTGCCGTCGGCAAAGACAAGTTGCGTGGCCCTGAGTTTCAGGGCGCAGCCATTATAGTCGCGCAAAATTTGCTCGAGTTCTTCCAAAGACGCTGCTTTTGCCGCCAGCTCCCGCGCTTCGGAGGGGTCGGTTTCAATGGCTGACTCTGGTTGCGCTGGAGCCGGTCTTGACGATTGTTCGGTTGAAGCTGGTCGGGCGGGTGCTTTTGGCGTCATTGCCGAAGCAGCAAACAAATCGACCGGCGTCTCACCAACCGCCAGATCAACACCAGCGGCGCGATACCAGTCGAGCAGGACTTTCGGATCGTTTTCGGACGGATGCGCCATCATCTTTTCTTTATGTCATAGCGTTGGATGACCCGCCAGATTGAAGGTGCGCGATCGTCGGCGCTCCGTGGAAAAGTCTCGAGATGGTCGCAAAAAGTCTTACTTGCAGTTACAAACCCGGAACCTGCGCCTAAATGTGACCTCTGTTTACTTGCAGTTGGCCGCAAAATGGCCAATCTTTGGGCGCTATTTCCGCCGCATCCGCTCTGGAGACTTTTTCTTGACTTCATTCCTCAAATCGAGCTTCCGCATCGCCGTTTTTGCAGGGGCGCTTGTAGCAATCAGCAGTACCGTATTCGCGCAGACGGATGTTTTATCACCTATCGAACCGAGCGCAACGGGCAGCTATCTGGCCGGACAACAGGCCTTCGAGGAGCTCAGAACCAGTGACGCTGCCAGCTTTTATATGGATGCAGCGGAAGTCGAGTGGGAGAATGTCGCGATTGTTGAACGGGCGTTCATTGCGCTTGCGGCTGATGGCCGGGTCGATGATGCAGCCAGCCTTGCCCAGCACCTGATAGAGCTTGAGCCGGAAAATGAAATTGCGCGCCTGCTGCTGGGCACCGTGGCGCTGAAGGAACGGCGTTACTCCGCGGCAAAAAGCCAGCTTGAGAATATCGGGACCGAAAGTTTTCTCGGCATTACCGCCGCAATCGTTCGCGCCTGGGCGCTGGTTGCTGACGACGATTATGCCGGTTCATCCGCGCTGCTGGATGAGTTGGGCCGGGCCGGACTTGAAGATTTTCTGACATTCCATCGCGCATTGATGGCGGATGTTGCCGGCGAGCGCGATATTGCACTGGAATATGCGGCGTCTGCCTACGAAACCGACCCGTATGTAGCGCGTGTTGTGGAGGCCTATGCCCGCATGCTGGGCAACGCCTCGCGGTTTGCCGAAGCACGGCGGGTGCTTGATGACTACGAGACGGAAGGGTTGACCCATCCTCTGGTGCTTAAGGTCGCTGACGCGATCAAAGCTGAAACCCGGCCAGGCAAATTCGCGACGTCTGCACAAGCGGGAACAGCTGAAATGTTCCAGGGTATCGGTTCGGCGCTCGCTGCCGATGGGTCCGTCGATCTGGCTGTCGTCTTTTTGCGGCTCGGCCTGTTCCTTGATCCCGATGCGGACATACTGGCGATGACCCTGGCGCAGCTTTTTGAATCCGTTGAGAACTATGACGCGGCCAACCAGATTTATGAGGCGATCAACAAGGATTCGCCGATGAAAAGTTCCGCCCAGGTGCGGATGGTCGAAAATCTCGATGCTTCCGGGCAGCGCGAAGAAGCGATCCGGCGGCTCAAGAACATCACCGTGGTACAGCCCGACAACGCCGATGCGTTCAATGTTTTAGGCAATCTTTATCGGATCGATGAACGCTATATCGATGCGGTTGAAGCTTACACCAGGGTGATTGAGATCGTTGGTGGCGAACATCCGCGCGACTGGCGCTACTACTATGTGCGCGGCATGTCTTACGAACGCGCCGATAAATGGCCTGAAGCGGAAGCGGATTTCCTTAAGGCGCTGGAGCTGAATCCCGGCCAGCCGCAGGTATTGAATTATCTGGGGTATAGCTGGGTCGATAAGGGGCTCAACCTTGACCGGGCACTGGGCATGATCCGCGAAGCGGTGCAGCGCAATCCGGGTGACGGGTACACGGTCGATAGTCTTGGCTGGGTTTACTACAAGCTCGGACGGCTGGAAGAAGCTGTCGAGACCCTTGAACAGGCGGTCCGGCTCTTACCCAACGATCCGGAAATCAATGATCATCTCGGCGATGCCTACTGGAAGGTGGGGCGCTATCTCGAAGCCCGGTTCCAATGGACAATCGCCATTGATGTCGATGAAGAAGGCGGCAAGGTCACCGAGCGTGCCACGGTCAAGCTTGCGAATGGTCTGGATTCAACGGACGGCTAAATGCCGGATATGCTCACGGAGACGGCCCCCGCCAAAATCAATCTGGCATTGCATGTGACCGGCCGGCGGCCGGACGGATTCCACAATCTGGAAAGCCTCGTTGTTTTTGCCGGTATTTCAGATGAATTGTCAGCCGTCGCAGGCGATGGCGACACGCTGAACATCACCGGCCCGTTTGCCGGAATGCTCAGCAGCGGCCAGTCCAACCTTGTTCTCAAGGCAGTGGCGGCATTTCGGGACAATTGGCCCGATCTCGTGCCGCATGGTGTGGCGCTGAGTCTGGCCAAAAATCTGCCTGTCGCTGCAGGTGTTGGCGGGGGTTCAGCTGATGCGGCCGCGGCCCTGCGCCTGATGGCATCGTTTGCCAAGACGCCAATTGCTTTTGAGGAATTGGTGAAGATTGCCGGTCAGCTTGGCGCTGACGTGCCGGTATGTCTTTATTCGCAAACGTGCCTGATTTCGGGCGTAGGTGAGATCGTGCAGCCGGTGGCTGAACTGCCGGATTTGCATCTTTTGTTGGCCAATCCACTGGTGCCAATCGCAACGGCAGACGTGTTCCGACGCCTAACCGAACGCGACAATCCCGCACTTCCGCCTTTGCCAGCTGATAAGCGCGCCGCAATGCTGGCGCTTTGGTTGGCCGATACGCGCAATGACCTTGAAACTGCAGCGATTGCGCTGGTGCCGGATGTCGGCATGTTGCGTGATGATATCGCGAAGACACGTGGCTGCGTGCTTGCCCGCATGTCAGGGTCCGGTGCGACCGTATTCGGTGTGTATGGCACTTCAGCAGAGGCGCATCAGGCTGCGCAAGATATCAGGGCCAAATGGCCCGATTACTGGGTGGCGGCAGCCCCGGTTCTTTGAGGCAGGACTATCAGTACGCGCGTTCGACGCAGAAGCGGGCGACATCGCTCAAAAGCGTGCGCATCGGCGTGTCTGGCAGGCCTGTGAGTGCGGCCTGCGCCGTTTCCGCATAGCCTGTAGCAGCCTTCAGCGTCACATCAAGCGCATCGTATTTTTTGAGAATCGCCAGGACCTTGCCGAAGGTTTCCGCATCGGCGTCGGCATTGCCAAGCGCCGAGGAGATCAGTTCCCGCTCGACGGATGTGGCTTTGCCCAGCGCCAATATGATCGGCAGGGTCATTTTGCCTTCACGCAGATCGTCGCCGGCATTTTTGCCCAGCACGCCGCTACTGCCGCCATAGTCGAGGACGTCATCAACGAGCTGGAAGGCGCGCCCCAATTCAAGCCCATAGGTTTGCATGGCCTTGCGTGCGGCATCATCGGCGCCGCCAGCCATGGCGCCGACTTCCGTCGCGGCGGCGAAGAGGGTCGCCGTTTTGGCGCGGATCACCTGGTCATATTCGTCCGGCGTTGTGGCGACATCACCGGTTTTGGCAAGCTGGAACACCTCACCCTCGGCAATGATTGCGGCGGCGCGGGACAGCACTTCGAGCGCGTCGAGGCTGCCGGTTTCAACCATCATCAGGAACGCCTGACCGAGCAGAAAATCACCAACCAACACGCTGGCCTGATTGCCCCAGACCATACGGGCGGCAGGCTTGCCGCGCCGCATGTTGCTTTCATCGACCACATCGTCATGCAAAAGCGTGGCGTTGTGCATGAATTCAACGGCGGCGGCGAACTTGATTTCCGCACCACCGGCTTCGCTGAACAGACGCGCAGCAGCCAGTGTCAGCATGGGGCGCAGGCGCTTGCCGCCGCTATCGATCAGATAGCGCGCCAGTTCGGGCACCATATCGACATGGGAATCAGCGCGCGACAGGATCAGTTCATTGACCTGTTCCATGTCGGATTGTGTTGCAGATACCAGCCGGTCGAGGGCGGTATCAACAGGCGCATTCGGGGCGTGTTGTGTCGCGATACTGGCCATTTCTTTCCGCGCCTGAGAGGGCAAATCGGTGAAATCGTTTGGGCAAAAGGCATTTTCACGCCTATGCTTGGGCGAACGCACCAAATTTCAGACTTAGATGTCCCTAGACCACGACGCCGGATTTGGCAAACCACAAAAGGTCACACATGACGCCTTTTTGGGCGGCAGATTGACGCTTTGCCAGCCGGAAGCCGGATTCCGGGCCGGACTGGATTCTGTTTTGCTGGCGGCAAGCGTGGCGCGTGACAGTCGGACTATTCTCGACCTTGGGGCAGGCGTGGGCACGGCGGGGCTATGTGCACTGGCAGATATTCCGGAAGCAGTCGCAACGCTGGTGGAACTGGACCCGGATATGGCAGCGCTGGCCGAACGCAACGCGCGCGACAATGAATTGTCAGGCAGATGCCGGGTGATCCAATGCGATGTTGCAGCCGCAGGCGCGGAGCGGGAAGCCAAGGGTATTGCGCGGGATCACTATGACAGCGTTATCGCCAATCCGCCCTTTTTCGAGGCTGATGCCGGTACGCGCGCGCCTGATAGCAAGCGGGCAAATGCACGGCATATGCCGATTGGGACGCTGGACGACTGGGTGCGCACCGCGGCGGCGAGTACTGCACCGAAAGGGGAAATCATTTTCATCAACCGGGTGGAGGCACTACCGCAAATGCTGGCGGCATTTTCAGCCCGGCTTGGCAGTCTCACGATCCTGCCGATTCAACCGCGGCCGGGTAGCCCTGTGACGCGGGTGCTGGTGCGGGGGCGCAAGGGATCGCGTGCGCCCTTGACCATGCTGGCGCCGCTTGTTCTGCATGGTGCAGAAGGTCATGCGTTTGCGCCGCCAGTCTCGGACATCCTGATGGGTCGGGCGCGGCTGGACTGGTAAAAAGCGTCACCTACTCCTAAGTGTTGGGCACAGAATTTGAAGGAAAGCGAAATGGCTGACGAGCAGCACCTTACCGGTCCGAAATGGTTGCCTAAATTCATGCGCCGCCCGGTTGTCCCAGTTGTGCGCCTGCAGGGTACGATTTCGGTCGAGCAGCGGCCGGGCCGGATCAATATCCAGACCTTTGCGCCGGTGCTCAAGCGGGCGTTTGCCGTCAAAAACGCCCCCGCCGTCGCCATCGTCATCAATTCGCCGGGCGGTTCTCCGGTGCAATCTCGGCTGGTCTCCAAACTTATCCGCGACCTGGCCGATGAAAAGGGCAAAGAAGTGCTCGTCTTCATTGAGGATGTTGCCGCATCCGGCGGTTATTTCATTGCCGTCGCCGGGGACGAGATTATCGCCGATCCGTCATCGATTGTCGGTTCCATCGGCGTAATCTATGCCGGGTTCGGTTTTGAGGAGGCCATCGAGAAGATCGGCGTAAAGCGCCGCCTCTATACGGCGGGCAAAAACAAATCGACCCTCGACCCGTTCCTGCCTGAAAAGGCCGCTGATGTGAAGCGCATCAAGGCTTTTGAGGGTGACATTCATGAGGTTTTCATCGATCACGTGAAAGCACACAGGAAGGGTAGGCTCAACGGTGCCGACGATGTGCTCTTCACCGGCGAGTGGTGGACAGGCATACGCGGGCTGGAGCTGGGGTTGATCGACGCGCTCGGTGATATGCACACCGTTTTGCGCGAACGCTACGGCAAGGATGTGCATCTCAAGCCTTTCACACCCAAGCGGCCGCTGTTCCAGATGCCGCGTTTTGGGCTTGGTGCTCGGCTGGATGGCGGCACGCTGACCAGCGAGGCCATGGCAGCTATCGAAGACCGGCTGCACTGGTCCCGGTTCGGACTGTAGCCAGGCTGCGGGGGAGGGCGCGATGGGTATACGGATCCTGATCTACGCGATCATTTTTGCACTCATCTATTTCGGCATCCGCAAGATCCTCAAGGACTGGCGCGAGCGCTTCAAGGAAGTGGACGAGCAGACCCGCAAACGCGACCTCAAGGAGCGCCAGCGGCCTGACGTGATCGATCTCAAGCGCGACGATGACGGGATTTACCGTCCGGGGGATGAGGATAAGTAATGACGGGCGAATCCCGTATTTGAAACAGGCATTTCTGCCCTCGAAAAGCCTCGCTGCCGCATGAAGTTGCAAAGTAAGTTCAACAGCTTGCTGTTAAATCAGTGCGCCATGGTCAGGAAAAATATTTTCTCTTCACCAAGTATTAGCAAGTCATACGGAAATATACTTGCTATGGACGCTCTGGAAATACTGAGGACACAGAATGTTGAACTCCCCCTCCCTTTTCGGCCGAGCGAATGAAAAACATGCCAGTAGTGATCGCAGCAAAGTTGATGCGATCATGCGCAGCCAAGCCGTGATCGAATTCGAGCTTGACGGCACCATAGTTACAGCGAACGAAAATTTCCTGAAAGCGGTCGGGTACACGCTGGAGGAGATCGTGGGCCAGCACCATCGCATCTTCGTTCCGCCGGAAGATGCCAAGTCCCAGGAATATGCCGATTTCTGGCACGAGCTTGGGGCCGGAAATTTCCAAAGCGGTTCGTTCCGCAGGATCGACAAGGCGGGCAATGAATTGTGGTTGCAGGCAACCTACAACCCAATCCTGGACAAAAACGGCAAACCGGTACGGGTCATAAAGTTCGCTTCCGATATTACCGAACAGAAAAACCTTGCGGCAGATCATGCGGGTAAGATTGCCGCCATTGTGCGTTCGCAGGCCGTGATCGAATTCAATCTTGATGGCACTATTATCACTGCGAACGACAATTTCCTCGGCGCAATGGGCTACGAACTGGCTGAAATCCAGGGTAAGCATCACCGTATGTTCGTCGAGAAGGACTATGCGGCGAGCGCTGATTATGAGCAATTCTGGGAGCGTCTGCGCGCGGGCGAGTTTATCGCCGACCAGTTCCTGCGTTTTGGCAAGGGCGGTAGGGAAGTATGGATTCAGGCTTCCTACAACCCGGTTTTCAATGCCAATGGCGATGTCATCAAAGTCATCAAGTTTGCCCGCGATATCACGCAGCGGAAGCGGGCTGAAGGGGTCATGCAGGAGCTGATGCACGCGCTTGGCCGCATGGCCAATGGTGATTTGGATGTCGAGATCACCACAGAATTTACCGGCGAACATGAGCAGTTGCGTCAGTCTTTCAATTCCTGCTTGAACCGGTTCAGCGACATTATCGGGCAAGTGCGGACCACTTCGGGAGCCCTGAAGACAGCGACAGGTGAAATCCTGAGCGGCGCAAACGATCTGTCGGAACGGACAACGAAGCAGGCGGCGAACATCGAGGAAACCTCGGCGGCGATGGAACAGCTCTCTACAACCGTTACCGATAATGCCAACAAGGCGGAAAGCGCCACCGACAAGGTAGAAGTTGCCTCGCGGCTGGCCGAAGAAGGCGGGGAAGTGATGGGTCGCGCGACTGGCGCCATGGAACGGATCACATCATCATCCGAGAAGATCTCGAACATTATCGGCATGATTGACGATATTGCTTTCCAGACCAATCTGCTTGCGCTTAACGCCTCGGTGGAAGCGGCGCGGGCGGGCGAGGCTGGTAAGGGTTTTGCCGTGGTGGCTGTAGAAGTACGGCGTCTCGCTCAGTCAGCTGCCGAAGCGTCATCGGAAGTCAAAACCCTGATCGAACAGAGCACTACGGAAGTAGGAGATGGTTCGAAGCTGGTGGCGGAAGCGGCGGAAAAACTTACAGCCATGTTGAATGCCGTGCAGGAAAATGCCGTGCTGATGCGGGAGATTTCCACCGCCAGTCGCGAACAGGCATCTGCCATTGATGAGGTCAATACCGCCATCCGCCAGATGGACGAGATGATCCAGCACAATGCTGCACTGGTCGAGGAAACAAACGCGGCCGTGGAGCAGACCGAAGCCCAGGCGGTGGAGCTCGACAAAATTGTCGAGATCTTTGGTATCGGCGGCAATGCAGCAGCTGGCAAGCCCAAGCCGGTGCTTGCAGCCTGACTTTCAGACGTTTTTGGTGGGCGGGCTTATGGCCTGCCTTGCCGATTTGCGCCGTGCTAAAACGACCGTAACGCCGCTTGGCAGCGATCAAAGTATTGAGCGACCGGAAGCGTTGACGAGGTGAATTCTCAAGCGACAGAAGCGCGGTCCGGAAGTCAAAGACTTGAGTGTATTTAGTAAACTGTCACCGAAATAGGGGTGCTTGACCGTTTTATCGGTCGCGCATAGGGTCCGCGCGCCGCATGCGGCAGATGCGCCAACCGGATTTTACCCGTAATGACAAAGACTCTCGCCCCGCATATGGACCCGAAAAATTCGTTTCAGGGTCTCATCCTGACACTGCAGAATTATTGGGCCGATCAGGGTTGTGTGATTTTGCAGCCTTATGATCTGGAAATGGGCGCGGGCACGTTTCATCCGGCGACGACACTTCGGGCGCTGGGGCCGAAGCCGTGGAACGCGGCCTATGTGCAGCCTTCGCGGCGGCCGACGGACGGGCGCTATGGCGAAAATCCAAATCGGCTGCAGCACTATTACCAATATCAGGTGATCATGAAGCCATCACCGCCGGACATTCAGGAGCTTTATCTCAAGTCCCTTTATGCCATTGGCATTGACCCCAAACTGCATGATCTGCGCTTTGTGGAGGATGACTGGGAAAGCCCGACGCTTGGCGCCTGGGGGCTGGGCTGGGAAGTGTGGTGCGATGGCATGGAAGTCTCGCAGTTCACCTATTTCCAGCAAGTTGCAGGATTTGAATGTTCCCCGGTTTCGGGCGAGCTGACCTATGGGCTGGAGCGCCTCGCCATGTATGTGCAGGGCGTGGAGAACGTTTACGATCTCAATTTCAACGGGCTCGAGGGCGACGCCAAGGTCACCTATGGCGATGTGTTCCTGCAGGACGAGCAGGAGTTTTCGAAATACAATTTCGAGGTGGCCGACACCGAAATGCTGTTCCGGCATTTTGCGGATGCGGAAAAGGAATGTCAGGCGCTTTTGGAGAAAGGCGATGCGGGCAACAGGCATACGCTGGCCGTGCCGGCCTATGAGCAATGCATCAAGGCTTCTCACGCCTTCAACCTGCTGGACGCGCGGGGCGTGATTTCGGTGACGGAGCGGCAAAGCTACATTCTGCGTGTGCGCGAGCTGGCCAAGGGCTGTGGCGGCGCCTGGTTGAAAACGGCGGGTGGGGGTGTGGAATGATCGCGATCGATCACATCAATGTCTGCGTCAACGACCAGGAAGCGGCGTGCACCTTCTTGTGCGAATTGCTCGGGCTTGAGGACGGATACCGGCCAGATTTCAGCTTTCCCGGCCATTGGCTCTACCTCGGCGGCAAAGCCATCATCCACATGATGGGGCGCGACCACGCGGAAGCCAGCAGTGGCTGGGTCGATCATATAGCGTTTTCCGGGTTTGATTTCGATGCTGAAACCAAGCGGCTTGATGCGCTTGGATATGTTTATGGCACCGGCGGCGTGCCCGGTGGTCCGCGGCAGATTTTTGTGACCGGGCCGGAAGGCATCAAGGTCGAGTTGCAGTGTACCGGTTGACGGCCTGACCGCTCTTCTGTGCGCTGAGGGTGGATGGTGCTTGCGGCCGGTTTACCGACTCAGCGTAATTTATAGCAGTACTTCGATCCGCGCCGGGCGGACAATTTGAGGGCACTTTGATGAATTTCGGCGTCAAACTGTTTTTGCATGCGATCAAGCTGGTGCTGGACAATTTCAGTGAGGCGCTGCGTGTTTCGCTGTTTTTGTATTTCGTGCCCATCGTCATTGCGCTGGGTGTTCCGGGCGGTCCTGAAACGGTGTCGCCTATAACGATTGCCGCGCTTATCGCTTCTTTCATCGGCGGAATCTGGGTGGCGGTGGCCTGGCACCGCTTCATTTTGCTCGGTGAACAGACGCGCGGTTGGATTCCTGATTTCAGCGGACGCCGGATGCTGTCCTATTTTGGAAAATCAATCCTGATCGGGCTCATAATGGTGCTGGTACTGATGGTTCCGATGATGGTTCTCGGTTTGATCGGCGCGCAGGGTGGTGCGGCAACGCTGCTGCTTGGCGGGGCCGTGCTGTCGTTTGTGGTCCTGCTGGTGATTTACCGGTTGGGCGCGATCCTGCCGGCGTCCTCGGTTGATGTCCGCATGCGGTTGCGCGAATCCTGGACGGCAACATCCGGGGCCAGTGGATCTATCCTGGCGCTCGCCTTCCTCACCAGTATCGCGCAGTTGTTGCTAGGGCTCCCGTCCCTTTTGCTGGCACAGATATTCGGCCCTCTGGCAGTGGTGTGGGATGCTATTTCCGGCTGGTTTATCCTGCTCGTGAGCATCAGCATCCTGACAACGCTTTATGGACACTTTGTCGAGGGGCGACCGCTCAAGGATTAGCGGTATCCTGTCGGCACCGTTCGCAAATCCGCGATAGGTCTGGCCTTTGCCGTGCGACAGTCCTATATCAGGCGCGCAACCGCAAAGGAGGTGCTGCCATGAGCAAGCACAAGAATCCGCGTGCGGTGCGCAAAGAACCGGCGCGTCCGGCCAATGAAATGGCCAAAGCGCTCGGTGACCGGCTGTTCAAGCCGCGCATCGTCAAGAGCGGAAAAACCTATTCCAGAAAGATCAAACACCGAAAAGGGGAGGGCAACACATATGCACCTCCCCTTTTTCGTGGTTTGGATGGGGCTTCAATAGTGGCGTAACTGAAATCAAGGCAATAATAAACTATAATTAAGTTAAGTTTCCTTGGGAAGGGATATTAACTGGATTCAAGGTGATCACCGCTCCGGACGTAGTTGGGCGCGCAATGGGCTCAGCCTGTCGAAAGCCCGCGCGACCGGATTGTGTCTCCCCTGCTTTGGTGACAAACTGATACGGCTCCTTGCAAGGGCGCGGCAACCGGAGGAACACCCATGGATTTTGGTCTGATTTTGCTGCTGATCATCGTCGCAGCGGTTGGTTACGGCATCTACGTCTACAACCTTCTGGTCAAAAACCGGCAGTTGGCCGAAGAAGGCTGGTCGGGTATCGATGTGCAGCTCAAGCGCCGCGCCGATCTCATCCCCAACATGCTCGAGACGGTCAAAGGCTATATGAGCCATGAAAAAGAGACCTTGCAGGCCGTAACAGATGCCCGTGCAGCAGTGCAGGGCGCATCAAACGCCGGCCCCGAAGAGCGCGGCAAGCTGGAAGGCATTTTGTCCGGTGCATTGGGACGGTTGATCGCGGTGGCCGAAAACTATCCTGACCTCAAAGCCAACACCACTTTTCTTGAATTTCAGGACGCTTTGCAGACCGTTGAGGACGAAATCCAGATGTCGCGCCGCTACTACAATGGTGCAGTGCGCAATCTCAATGTGGCGGTGGAGAGCTTTCCCTCGAACCTGGTTGCCAACGCTTTCAAGTTCGACAAGCGCGAATATTTCGAGCTCGAGAACGAGGCCGACCGGGCTACACCCGAGGTGAAATTCTGATTTTGCACGAAACAGGTGCACGCTTGCGGCAAAAGCAGATCGAACAGCGAATGACTGGGATGATTGTCCGTCTGGCAGCGGCATTGGCGCTGCTGCTGACCATGCTGACGCCGGCGATTGCGGCAGAGGTTATCCGGTCTTTTTCTGCCAATATCACGGTGTTGCAGGATGGCTCTGTCGATGTAACCGAGATCATCGAAGTGCGTGCCGAGGGCGACAAGATCCGCCGCGGCATTTATCGCGATATTCCCACCTTGCTTCTGGATGAGGACGAATTCGGCAACGAAATCGCGCGCCGCCACACGCGGCTTGATGTGCACGAAGTGTTGCGCGATGGCGAGGCTGAACCCTGGTTTACCGAGGGTATTCAAGGTGGAACGCGCATCTATATCGGCGAGTCCGATGTGTTTTTGCGTACCGGCGTCTACCGCTACACGATCCATTACACGATGACGCGCGCTGTTCGGTACAATGAACAAAGCGACGAACTTTACTGGAATGCGACCGGTAATTTCTGGGATTTTCCGATCCTTGACGCCGTCGCGACGATTACCCTGCCGGACGATGCTGTTGTTGATGAAGCCTATGGTTACACGGGCGAATTGGGCAGCACCGATCAGGATGTCGCCATCACGCAAATATCCGACAATCGCTACATTTTCCGGGCGACCCGCTCGTTCCCGCCTTATGAAGGCATGACCATTGGCGTGGTTTTTGAAAAAGGCGCGATCCTGCCGCCGGGCACCACCGAGGCGGCAATCAATTTTTTGTCCGACTACCGGGCAACAATTCTGCCGGGCATTATGGTGGCACTGGTGCTGCTGTATTACCTATTTGCCTGGGATGGGGTTGGGCGCGATCCGAAGAAGGGTGTCATCATCCCGCGCTTTTATCCGCCCAAGGGCTATTCCCCGGCTTTGGTGCACTACATCTGGACGATGGGTTGGAAAAACAGCGGCTGGCAGGCGTTTACAGCTGCCCTGATCAATCTGGCCGTCAAGGGGCTGATCACGATCGGCGGCACCAAGAAGAAAACACGTTTCGAGGTTACGGACAGTCTTAGAGATGAGGATCTGCCACCCGGCGAGGAGCTGATCTATGCCTATCTGGTGAGCAAGGGCACGCTTGTCGTCGACAAGGATACCGGGGCGGAAATCCAGTCCAAAAAGTCGAAATTCATCGAAACGATCCAGACGGAAAATCGCACCCGCTATTTCAACAACAACATTCTTTACACCGTTGGCGGTGTGGCCCTGTCGCTGGCCTGCCTCATAGGGCTTGTGCTGTCGGGGGTGCTTGCGTTCGAACTGTTTTTCGTCGCCATGTTCGGCAGCATTATTGTGGGCGTGCTGCTCGGGACCGGCCTGTTTTCGTGGAGCGGCCGCAATCCGCTGTCGATCTTTCAGTACATCGTGTTCGGTGTTTTGGCGGCCAATTTTCTTGGCATTGCCTGGCCGATGATCGACTATGCGCCGGCGCTTTTGTCCAGTTTTCCGATCCTCGCAAGTATTGCCGTGATCATCATCAACGTGCTGTTCGCCATCCTGTTGCGGGCGCCAACGGTTCTCGGCCGCCGGGTCATGGACGAGATCGAGGGCTTCCGCATGTACCTCGAAACGGCGGAAAAAGAACGGCTGAACTTTGTTGATGAGCCGGACATGACGACGGCCCGTTTTGAGGGCATTCTGCCGTTTGCGGTGGCGCTTGGCGTTGAAAAACCGTGGACGGAGCGGTTCGAAGCTGACTTGTCCCGGCATGCGGTGTCCGACACGCAGGATGGCTACTCCCCGCACTGGTATCGCGGCTCGTCGTTCAGCTCATCCAGCTTGAGCAACAATGTCTCATCGCTCGCCACCGGAATGAGCGCAGCGATGATTGCCTCGCGACCGGCGTCGGCCTCCGGTTCCGGCTCGAGCGGTGGCGGTTTCTCCGGCGGCGGTGGCGGCGGCGGCGGTGGCGGCGGGTGGTAGTCAGCGCGTCCGGTAGATCATTCTGCGGTGATCAAATCGTCGGGTTTGAACACATAAGCTTTCCCAAATCCGCCATTGTAGCGCCCCTCTGAAGGCACCAACCTGAAGAACCGGAAGTCCGGCAAATCGGCGTATAACTGTGCTTTCGGGTGTGCCGAAAGATATGATGTACGTGCCTCAGCAACCGTTTCGCTCCCCGGGTCGATCAACTCGGCTTCGCAACTCAATGTGATGCGCGGATGCGCTAGCGGATCGCCTTTGCCTGGCTCTCCGATCAACAGCGAGCAGCGCGGATCGGCCAGCAGGGCCGGTGTGTGCGCCGCAAGTGCGGAGCAGAAAATCAGTGGTGTGCCATCGGGCAGGGTTGCGAGGCCAACGCGGGTGCATTGCGGCGCGCCGGTGTCCGGGGCAAGGGTGGCGATGGCGGCATGACGGGCGTTGGCAATGAGTTCACGCACGTCGCGGCGGACCGCATCTGTTGGCAGTTGCCAGCGCTCGGGTGCCTGTTTTTCGTTCATCGCTGCATCACCTTAATCGCAAAGCCGATAGACTTTTGCCTGTGCCCTTGTTAGGCAATCCCGCCGATTATCGCGACCTTTCCGGACGAACGCCATGCCCGAACTGCTGCTTGAACTTTTTTCCGAGGAAATCCCGGCCCGCTTTCAGCGCCGCGCCGCCGAAGATCTCAAAAAAGCGGTCACCAATGCACTGGTGGACAATGGCCTGACCTATGAAAGTGCGGCCGCGTTCGCAACGCCGCGGCGGCTTGCGCTAACCGTAACCGGTCTGCCGCCCGCCTCACCGGATGTGAAAGAAGAGCGCAAGGGCCCGCGCGTTGATGCGCCGGAGAAAGCCATTGAAGGTTTTCTGCGTTCGGCTGGGCTGTCATCTGTCGATGAAGCGGAAGTGCAGTCCGACCCGAAAAAGGGCGAGTTTTACGTCGCTAAGATCGAAAAGAAAGGCGCTGCGGCGACAGCGATCCTGTCCGAGCAGCTTCCGAAGATTATTTCCAGCTTCACTTGGGCCAAGCCGATGCGCTGGGGCAGCGGCACGCTCGACTGGGTGCGTCCGCTCCGCGCGATCACGGCGACCTTCGGCACCGAGAATGACGAGCCGGAGGTGGTCAAATTCGAAGTCGATGGTCTGGCTGCCGAGCAGACGACTTTTGGCCACCGGTTCCTTGCGCCCGATGCGATCCGGGTGAAGCGCTATGACGATTATGTTCAGGCGCTCGAAAAAGCCAAGGTCGTGCTCGACCTCGACCGGCGCAAGGAGATCGTCAGGGCTGACGCCGAGCAATTGGCCTTTGCGCAAGGGCTGAACCTCATCATGGATGAAGGCTTGCTCGAAGAAGTGGCCGGGCTGGTGGAATGGCCCGTGGTGATGATGGGCAGCTTTGACGAGAGCTATCTCGAACTGCCCGAAGAGGTGATTATCGCCACCATCAAGGCCAACCAGAAATGCTTCTGCCTGCGTGACGGGAAAACCGGCAAGCTGGCCAACAAGTTTATTCTCACCTCGAACATGATCGCCGATGATGGCGGCAAAACGATTGTCGCGGGCAACGAGCGCGTCATCCGTGCCCGGCTCAGCGATGCGCTGTTTTTCTATCGCAACGACCTCAATACCCCGCTTGCCGACCGACTGCCCAAGCTCACCGACATGGTGTTCCATGCCAAGCTCGGCACGCAGGCCGAACGGGTCGAGCGGCTGGTGGCGTTGGCGGTTGAACTGGCGCCGCAGGTTGGCGCCGACCCGAAACAGACCGAACGGGCTGCTAAGCTGGCCAAGGCCGACCTTGTCACCGAAATGGTGTTTGAATTCCCTGAGTTACAGGGCCTGATGGGCCGCTATTATGCGGCGGCGCAGGGCGAGCCGGAGGCGGTTAGCAACGCCATCGAGATGCACTACAAGCCAGTTGGTCCGTCAGATGAAGTGCCGACCGATCCGGTGGCCATTGCGGTGGCGCTGGCGGACAAGCTTGATATGCTCACAGGCTTCTGGGCCATTGATGAGAAACCGACCGGTTCGCGCGATCCGTTTGCGCTGCGCCGGGCGGCGCTGGGTGTGATCCGGATCCTGGTGGAGAACGGGCTGCAATTTAATCTCAAGGTCGAGCCGGACCTTTTGTCCTTCTTCCACGACCGCTTGAAGGTCAATCTGCGCGAATCCGGGGCACGGCACGATCTGGTGGATGCCGTTATTTCCGCCGAGAGTGACGACATGCTGGAAATCAGCCAGCGGGTGCAGGCGCTCTCATCGCTGCTCGATACAGACACCGGCCAGAGCCTGCTGGCGGGCTATCGGCGCGGTGTGAACATTCTCGCTGCGGAAGAAAAGAAGGACGGCGAGACCTATGCCGGCGACGTCGACAATGGCGCTTTGAAGCTACCGGAAGAGCTGGCGCTGGCCGAAGCTGTCGCGACAGCGCAGACCGATGCGGCGACACACATTGCCGACGATGATTATCGCGGTGCCATTGAGGCGCTCTCTGACCTGCGGTCGCCAGTGGATGCGTTTTTCGAGGCGGTCCTGGTCAATGACGAGGACCCGGCCATCCGCGCCAACCGGCTGAACCTTTTGGCCCGGCTTCGTGACACCATGTTCATGGTGGCGGATTTTTCGAAGATCGAAGGCTAGTGGCTTTCACGTTCACCTGGAAGCAGGGCCCTCTTCTCCCTCTCCCTTTGGGGGAGAGGGTTGGGGTGAGGGGGCCTTGGCGGCAAACTCTGGTGCGTGCGGCAAGGCCCCCTCACCCGCCGCTTTGCGTCGACCTCTCCCCCAAGGGAGAGGTGAAGCGGCTGCTGCCGTTTCCATCAAAACTTGAAAAGGTCTAGAAAGGCAGCGGTTCGTCCGGCTTCGGCGATTTTGTCGCTTTCTTTTTCTTCGGCTTGAAGGGCGCCATGCCCTCGTTGGCAAGAGCATCGGCGCGTTCGTTCATCTCGTCACCGGCGTGGCCCTTCACCCAGTGCCAGTTGATCGTGTGCCGCTGCACAGCGTCATCCAGAGCCTGCCAGAGATCGGCATTCTTGACCGGCTTTTTCTGCGCCGTCTTCCAGCCGTTGCGTTTCCAGCCGTGGATCCACTTGGTCAGACCGTCCTTGACGTACGTACTGTCCGTGTGCAGCTCAACGGTGCAGGCGCGGTTGAGCGCCGTCAGCGCCTCGATGGTGGCCGTGAGTTCCATGCGGTTGTTGGTGGTCTCGGGCGCGCCGCCCTTAAGCTCTTTCACGTGGCCGTTGAACTGCAGTACCGCACCCCAACCGCCAGGGCCAGGATTGCCCGAACAGGCGCCATCGGTGTGCACGATGACCGGATCAGCCATTCCAGTCACTCTTGTTGAAGATGAAGAACTGCGCGCTCAAACCGCTCGGTTCGATATCGACATGGGTCTCTTTCATTCCGATCCGGCGGAGGACTTTGAGCGAGGACTCGTTGCGTGTATCGGCTAGCCCGATGAAGTGATCCCAGTTCGTTTCGCGGAAAATCCAGTCGCGCAAACCGGACGCGGCTTCGGTTGCATATCCGTTGCCCCAGTGCTCGGGAAAAAGCGAGTAGCCGATCTCCGGCTCACCCGTTGGCTCATAGATTCCGAACCCCGCCCGACCGACCAGTATGCCATCCGATTTACGGATGGCGCGCAGCTTGCCCATCCGGTGTTCGGCAAAGTTTTTTGCCCAGGTCGCCAGCCGGTCTTCAGCTTTCTCACGCGGCCAGGGCACGCCGTCATTATCAAGGTAGCGTGCTACTTCGGGGTAGCCGTGCAATTTAACCAGATCATCAAGATGTTCCGGCAACCAATTGGTCAGCCGTAATCTTTCCGTCTCCAGAACAGTCTCTATCTGCATCAGGCAGATACCGCCCTAAGCTCGCGGGGCAGGTTGAAGGCGATGTCTTCGCGGGCTGTGACCCGGCTGGAAACCGAGATGTCGAAGCGCTCGCCAAAAGCGTCGATGATCTCGTCAACCAGCGTCTCAGGCGCAGAAGCACCAGCGGTTATACCGAGCTTCGAAATGCCTTCAAAAAGCGTCCAGTCAATTTCGCTGGCACGCTGCACCAGCGCCGAGCGGGGACAGCCGGAACGTTCGGCGACTTCCACCAGCCGCATGGAATTTGACGAGTTCGGCGCCCCGACCACAATCATCGCATCGACTTCCGGTGAGACCTGTTTGACGGCTTCCTGCCGGTTGGTCGTCGCGTAACAAATATCTTCTTTGTGCGGGCCCTTCACTTCCGGGAACCGGCGCTGCAGCACTGCGACAATATCCGCCGTGTCATCGACAGACAGGGTGGTCTGCGTCACGAAGGAGAGCTTGGCCGGATCCTTCGGCTCGAACACTTCGGCGTCCGCCACGGTTTCCACAAGACTAATCGCGCCCTTGGGTAGCTGTCCCATGGTGCCCACCACCTCAGGGTGGCCCTTATGGCCGATCAGGACAATCTCATGCCCATCGGCATGATGACGCTGGGCCTCCACATGCACCTTGGAGACAAGGGGGCAGGTGGCATCAAGAAAGAACATTTTGCGCGACGCCGCTTCCGCCGGCACCGCCTTCGGCACACCATGGGCGGAGAATACGACCGGGGCATCGGTGTCGGGAATTTCGTCGAGTTCCTCGACAAACACAGCGCCCTTGGCCTTCAGTCCATCGACCACATACTTATTGTGCACGATTTCATGGCGCACATAGACGGGCGCACCATATTTCTCCAGAGCGATCTCAACGATCTGAATGGCGCGGTCGACGCCGGCGCAAAATCCGCGCGGGGCGCAAAGAACAATATCGAGGTGCGGCAAATCGGTCATAACCCCTCAGATGCTTTCCGGTTGAACGCAAGTCAAGTGTTGTTGGTGTGTAAACCTTCGATGAGGCATGATAGTGGTGAATGTCAGGCTGGGGATAATACGTGGTAACCTTCGCCCAACAAATTTTCGCCATCGCACCTGCGACGGGGCGGGCTGTGCTCACCGGCGAGCAAAAGCAATTGCTTCAGGGCAAGGCGCGCTGGATTGCAGCTGCAGCCGAGGCCGGGCAACCGGTTGCCCCCACGATCTGCCTTACACGTGCCGCCTGGACGGCGCTTCAAGCCGAGCGCGAATCCGATGCGCACCGGCTGCGCACCGTGTGGGTTGCAACCCTTTTCAAGCTTGTCGCCAAGGACGAAGAGCCGCCGGTACTTGTGGTACGTACATCAGCGACACGGCATAGTCCGGGTTTGATGCGGGCACGCACTGGCATTCCCGCACCGTCCAGCATTGTCGAATCCGTTGACCCGCGCCGACCACTGGCGCGTGCCATCACCGAAGCGTTCGATTCATACGCGACGTTCAGTCCGGTGTGGGGCAGTGCCCGCGAGCAAGCGGCGCATGAGCAACAGATCGTGATTGTTCAAGCCGAACTGGAAGGGACCTTTGAGCAGTTCGCCACCCGCAACATGCAGACCGGCACCATCGGTCCCGCGCCGGTGGATAGGCAAGGTTTACCGCGTTTGCCGGACAATGCGCAGGACATCGCCCTGGCGATTGATCGCGCAGCCGGACAGCACATGAACTGTCTTGTGAATATCGACGGCGACCAGGCGCGACTCGTGTCCGCCCGCCCGCTTGTGCCGAGTGCTGCTGCCGAATTGGAAGCCGCAATCGACCGGGTCGATCGTGGGTTTTGGTCACCGCGTGAAGCCGTGTCGCGTATCGATGCCCGCCGGATACCGCAACTCCTGCACCCAAGACTTGCGGCGGCTGCCGACAAGGAGCCTGTGGCTTTTGGCGTAGGCGTGTCTCCAGGTGCGGCGAGCGGCGAGATCGTTTTCACCTCCGAGGATGCGGCGCGCATCAAGGCGCGCGGCAAGCATTGTATTCTTGTGGCAACTGAAACCGGTCCTGGCGATATCGACGGAATGCAGGCCGCGACGGGCATTCTGACGGCCCGGGGCGGGCAGAATTCGCACGCAGCGATTATTGCTCGCGTATCCGGCAAGCCCTGTGTGGCCGGGGTACGGACATTACATATCGACCCTATCGAGGAGACGTGCCGGTTTGGCGACGTAACGCTCAAAGCCGGCGACAAGGTAACGATCGATGGAACCGATGGCACCGTCTATGCCGATGCCCTGCCATTGTCGCAGCCCAATATTGGCGGACCGATCGCCAAGTTACTCGACTGGTCAGACGGCAGCCGGACAGTCGCGGTGCGCACCAATGTGGAGACGGTCGATTCCGCCCACACGGCGCTGAGTTTTGGCGCCGAGGGGATCGGTCTGGCGCGGTCCGAACACATGTTTTTCACACCGGAGCGCATGGTAGCGCTTCGACGTTTGATTCTGTCCGAGAGCGAGGCTGATCGAGTCAGTGCACTCAAGGGGTTGGTCGAGTATCAGACTGGTGACTATGCCGATTTGTTCAAGACCATGCCGGGCAAGCCGGTGACTGTGAGATTGTTCGATCCGCCGCTGCACGAGTTTTTGCCGCGGACGGATGAGGATATTGAAGAAACGGCCGCTTCGCTCGGCATCGACGTGCGCAATTTGCGCGGGCGACTGGAACGGCTCGAGGAAGTTAATCCGATGCTTGGGCATCGCGGTTGCCGGCTCGCCATCACTTATCCCGAAATTCTCGAGATGCAGGTCAACGCGCTTTTTTCGGGTGCCCGGGCGGTGATGAAGGAGACCGGTGAGCCGGTGGATCTTGAAATCATGGTGCCGTTTGTCACCTCGCCACGCGAGGTGAGTTGGCTCAAGGGCGAGATCGCCGCCGCTGCCGAGCGCGAGCATGCCACGGCTGGACAAGAACTGACTTATCGCCTGGGCACCATGATTGAGTTGCCCCGTGCCGCGTTGCGGGCGGGTGAAATTGCACCCATGGTCGACTTCTTTTCTTTCGGCACCAACGATCTGACGCAAACCACCTTCGGCATTTCACGTGACGATGCGCCGGCTTTCCTCGCGACATACAAGCGCAAAGGGGTTTACGACGACGATCCGTTTGCAACCATAGATCAGCGTGGCGTTGGCGAACTGATCCGTTGGGCTATCGACCGGGGGCGGGCGGCCAACCCGGATCTGGTGATCGGTATCTGCGGTGAGCATGCCGGTGATCCGGAATCGATCCGGTTCTTTGCCAGCCTTGGCATCGATTATGTGAGCTGCTCACCCTATCAGGTGCCTGTCGCGCGGCTTGCTTTGGCGCAGGCTGCGCAGCGAATCTGACCACCAAGCCGGATTCTTGCCTTGTATGTGCCGGATTCTGTCCCCGCTCCTGTCCAATTCTCCCTGTTTACCGGGTGTCAACGTTAATGATCCATCTTGAGTAATGCCCGCATTTGAGTGATGCGCGCGACGCGTAACGGTCGATAGTAAGATGCGTAAAATAATGGCCCAGAAGACAAGGCCGTCAACCGCCAGAAGGGCGCGCGGCACCGGATTTATAAAAGGCGTGTTCGCCTTTGTTTTTGCCGCAGCCGGTTATACGTCGACGATTGTTGACGCGCGGAGCCCTGAGCCTGAGCTCGCCTATTCCATTCTTTCAGAAAATATTCCCGCGACGCTGAATTACTCCGGGCGCGATGTGACGATTACCGGATCCGTCGGCAATCTGTTTACCGGCCCGACATTCTCCGGCCCCAACCGTCTCGACAAGCGCAGCCGCCATCGTCCGGAAGAGGATGGGATCAAGGTGGCGCAGAGCTTTGATCACATGCGCTCGCAGCTTGCGGAATTGCGGGATAATCCGAAATTGCTGGTGGAGAAGGGTGCGACCTATCCGGTTGCCGGTGACGGAGCGGACGGGCCGCGGATCAAGATTGCCGCGATTGACCCCGCTCTTATGTCAGCGGCTCTTGATGCCATCGATAATCTCGATAATTCAACCGACCCGGCACCGTTGTTGCTGCCGCAACGCCTTGCCTATGCCCGCGCCAACACCCCGGCGACGATTTTCGAGACACCGATCAGCCGCAAGGTCTCGGAGCGCGACCTGTGGTGCCTGGCGTCGGCGGTTTACTTTGAGGCGCGCGGGGAATCCTATCGCGGACAGGTTGCGGTGGCGCAGGTCGTGATGAACCGGGTCAACCACAAGCTATATCCCAACAATATTTGCGGGGTGGTGTTCCAGAACCAGACCCGGCGAAATGCCTGCCAGTTCTCATTTGCGTGCGATGGCAAGCCAGAGCATGTCAACGACAGGATATCCTGGGCCCAGGCGCATGATATTGCGAAGAAGGTGACCAACGGCACGCTGTATCTCACCGAAGTGGCGAACGCGACCCACTACCATGCGACCTATGTCTGGCCGCATTGGGCGCCGCGCATGCGCAAGGTCACCAAGATCGGGCTGCACGTCTTCTATCGCTTCCGGCACGGATAAAAAAAGCCCCGCACAAGGCGGGGCTTGAGTTTGGTGATAAAACTCATTGCGATTAGGTGCAGGTTATGAAACCGGAACCGCGGAAGCAGCTATTGCCACCGCTGGAAATGTATTGATTGGCACCGCGCCCACCGAAAAAGACGGTGGATTGCGCATCGGCGAGACCTTTAAGTTCGATCCAGCCAAGGCCGGGAATAAGGGAAAAAATACCAGTCATTGGTGCCGGAGCCGGTGTCACCTTGATTCCGGGATACAGCACGTTGGGCGAAAACAGCCCGTCAGTTGAGTAAACATTGGTTGGGGTGCGGAACACACGCACTTCGGTGGATTTGCCGTAACCCAGTTTCGTAATCTTGTGCGTGGCCAGAACTTCGGTGGACATGGTGCCGTCATGTTCGATGACGTAGTCCTTGTCCTGATACTTGACCAGCTTGTCGAAATCGATCGCCGATGTGGACGCTTCATCTGCCATTGCATCCATGGACAGCAGGTTGCCTGCAGCTTCCAGGCCATCCTCGGCCATGGTGTTGATGGCACGCGAAGACCGCCAGTCAAGCAAGCCGCCATTGGTCTGCGCCAACACAACAGGTGTGGCCAGAAGTACGGCAGCTGAGATGCCCGCTATGGTCTTGTTAATCCGCATCAATCTTCGCTCCACCCGAAATGGGACAGTTCGTTAAGGAACCATCAACCATTTCGCGGGCAGCGATGCAAAGCATCTCGGGTGTTAAACTTAACCGGTATGCTGAACGAAAATGGTGAACGCCGGAGGGGGCGATCAGCTACCGGATTCGGTGCTGACGCTCTCGTAGGCGGCAATAAAGCGGTCGTGCGCTTCCTGCGTCGGCCAGGGGCGGATCAGCCGTTCGAAATCCTCGATATCGAAGCCGGGCAGCAGGGGTTCGCCAAAGAGCTGGCGGGCCTCGGCAGGGTCGAAGCCGGCGAGATAGGTTGCCTCAAAAAAGGCGGCCTGCTGATCGGCTTGTTTGATAGCTTTGACAGTAGATGCTGCCGGAGATGCGGGCAGGGAGAACCGCATATGGATGGCGCCGAGCAGACGCTTTTCGACATCCTTGTAATTGCCACCCATGGCTGCCTTGAACGGGGAAATAATGTCGCCCATCACATATTCCGGCGCGTCGTGCAAAAGCGCGTACAGGCGGGCCTGATCGTCGGCTTTGGTGTTGAGCGTTGAGAAAATGCCCATGACCAGCAGGGAGTGTTGCGCCACCGAAAAGGTGTAATCGCCCTTGGTTTGCCCATTCCAGCGCGCGACGCGGGCAAGACCGTGGGCGATGTCGCTCAATTCCACGTCAAGCGGCGAAGGGTCAAGCAGATCAAGCCGCCGCCCCGAAAGCATACGTTGCCAAGCCCGCTGCTGCCTCCGCGTCATGAGTGCTCCGGTGAAAAGATCAATGGTTTTCGGAAGAACCCGAGTCGCCAAAAGCGTAGCTGGCCCAGGAGGGCAAGGCAAGCTGCACGGGCTGCCCATCGACGGTTGCATCGGCTGGATCGGTGACGCGGCTGAGCCGCAGGATAGCGAGGGCTTTGCCTTCAGCCTCCGCGCCTATGGTGCCAGCCTCCTTGCCGCCGCAGATAACGGCGGTGCCCGGTGCGCTCGTGACGCCGGACACGATGACGGGGCGCCGCCGTGCCGTGCCGCGGTGCTGCATGCGCGAGACAACCTCCTGGCCGATGAAACAGCCCTTTTTGAAATCGACGGCCTTCAGCAAATCCATGCCGATATCGTGGGGGAAGACGGAATCGGCATCAAAATCCGCGCCCTGTTCGCAGAGACCGGCGGCGATGCGCCGCTCTGCAAAATCGATGTCGCTCTCGTACCAGTCGGCAGTCGCGTCGTGCGGAGCAATGATGCGATAACCCATGCCCGGCTGGCGCGGATCTTCATCACAAAGCGCATCGGTGACCGGCTCTGCCGACCAGCCGACATAATGGCCGTGCTGCATATCCTCGATCTCGACATTGGCGCGCAGCTTGTACATGCGCATACGCTTGAGAAACGCCTCGGCGGCAGCGCGGTCAACATCAAGCCAGAACCCGTCCTCATGTGGTGCGATCAGGCCTTCCGCCTGCACCTTGCCCTGCGGGGACAGAAGCGCCCACCAGCGGACGGCTCCCGGCTCGGACGAGACATCTGCAGTGAGGACATCGTCGAGCAGTTTTTGCGCATCCGGACCAGAGATTTTCACCGGCAGACGATTTTTGCGGAGCGATACAGCCATAACAGTCCTCTATCCTTGCAGGGAGCCACCGAGCGTGTTCAGCAAAAGTGGACACCACTTTTGCGGTTCGAACGCGCGACCACTAAAAATCAGATCGGACGCATGTAATCCAATCAAAAGGTGACATGACCTGATCGCTTGGTTACACCCGTTTGAAACCAAACGAACCGGCGAGACCTTCACATGGCCCGATACGACCAGATTTTCAAGAATGGCACACTTGTCAATCACGATGGGATCGGGCTGGCCGATGTCGCGGTGAGCAATGGCCGGATCGCGGCTTTGGGCAACCTTTCGGGCGCCGACGCTGCCGAGACGGTGGATTGCACCGGCTTGCATATTCTGCCCGGCGTTATCGATAGCCAGGTGCATTTTCGCGAGCCGGGGTTGACGCACAAGGAAGACCTGGAGACGGGATCGCGATCGGCTGTGATGGGCGGGGTGACGGGTGTGTTCGAGATGCCGAACACCAACCCGCTGACCACCACCCGCGAGGCCTTCGACGCCAAGATTGCCGCCGCGACGAGGCGCATGCATTGCGACTTCGCGTTTTACTTCGGCGGCACGCACGACAATGTTGCGCTGTTACCGGAGATGGAGAAGCAGCCGGGCTGCGCGGGCATCAAGGTGTTCATGGGCTCATCCACCGGCTCGCTGCTGGTCGCCGACGATGACGGGGTGGAGGCGATCCTGACCGCCATCAACCGCCGCGCCGCGTTTCACTCCGAGGATGAATACCGGCTGGAGGAGCGCAAGCCGCTGCGCGTCGAGGGTGACCCGTCGTCCCACCCGGTCTGGCGCGATGTGGAGGCGGCGCTTAAATGCACAAAACGGCTGGTGGCGCTGGCGCACAAGACGGGCAAGCGCATTCACGTGCTGCACATCTCCACCGCCGAGGAAATGGTGTTCCTCGCCGAACACAAGGATGTGGCGAGCGTTGAAGTCACCCCGCATCATCTGACGCTGGATGAAACCGGCTACACCCGTCTCGGCACGCTGGTGCAGATGAACCCGCCGGTGCGCGACAAGGTGCATCGCGAAGGGATTTGGGCCGGGGTGCAGAACGGCGTTGTCGATGTGCTGGGGTCCGACCACGCGCCGCATACGCTTGAGGAAAAGCAGCAGGCCTACCCGGCATCGCCTTCGGGCATGACCGGCGTGCAAACGCTGGTGCCTATCATGCTCGACCATGTCAACGCCGGCCGCCTCAGCCTTGAGCGCTTCGTCGATCTGACAAGCCACGGCCCTAACCGTTTGTTTGGCATTGCGAAAAAGGGCCGGGTTGCAGTGGGATATGATGCCGACCTGACCATCGTCGACCTCAAGCGCAAAGAGACGATCACCAATGATTGGGTGGCCGCCAAGGCGGGCTGGACGCCTTATGACGGTGTTGAAGTGACCGGCTGGCCGGTTGGCACCATCGTGCGCGGCAACACGGTGATGTGGCAGGGCGAACTGGTGACGCCGTCCGTAGGCCAGCCGATCCGGTTTCTGGAGGCGCTGGGCGCAGATTGAGCGAGAGCGCCAAACACTTTATCCGCACCCATTTGCACCTGAAGCCGGTTCCCGGCCTTCCCGATATCAGCCTTTACACCGCCCATTCCGGCAGCGGCCTCTCCCAACTCGACAGCGATGCCGCGCCCTATTGGGCCTGGCCCTGGGCCGGCGGCTTGGCGCTGGCGCACTATCTGCGCGATCACCCGGAGGCGGTTGCAGGCAAGCGCGTTCTCGACCTTGGGGCAGGGGGTGGCATTGTCTGCATCGCGGCGATGCGGGCTGGTGCCAAATCTGTTCTTGCCGTCGAACCCGATCCTTATGGTCGTGCCGCGCTTACTCTGAATGCGGAGGCGAATGGGGTGGCGATTGCGGTTGTGCGGGAGATGCCGTCATCGCTGGCGGAGATCGACCTGGTGGTCGCCGGGGACGTTTTTTACGACGCGGATGTTGCGGCGGTGATGACCGGGATTTTCGACGAGTGCGCGGCGGCGGGTGTGCCGGTGCTTATCGGCGATCCGGGGCGGAAGGATTTGCCAGTGGGGCGGTTGGTGGTGTTGGATAGGTATGAGATTCAGGATTTTGGGGTGGGGCTACTAGAGGTTGAAGGCTCTTCTTCGGTTTATGAATGGCTTTGGCCAACCCATTGAGGGATTAGAGGAGCAGCCGATACGTATGCGGAAGATCGCTAAGCTCTTGAGAAAGCGACGTTCTGCGAAAATCCTGTGAATATGGGGAAATCTCTTCTTTGGGTCTTTTTGATTCGATGGAATCGCGCCCAAAGTAAAAGGCGACGGTCTTGCACACCGTCGCCTTAAATCGTGAAAACCAACCGGATGGGGTTGGCTACCTCCACAAGGTCATTTTGCGCTGATCGCGCAGAACGTCAAGCCCACCGGTTCCAACAAAGGAGCCGAATTGTGGCTTTCAACCTTTTTATAGCCTACGACTTGTTGTCACCAGGTCAGAACTACGACGCCATACGAGATAGAATAAAAGAGCTCGGGCAATGGCACCAGTTCCAGTACTCTTTGTTCTACATTCACAGCAATTATACACCTCAAGAAGCGTACGCTCATGTCTCGCAAGCATTGGACGGGAATGATAGGCTTGCCGTTATCAATTGTGCCGACATGTTTGGTGCCTTTGTAAGCAACTGGGACAACCCGCCGATCGATGCAATAAATACTATTTGGCGAGTTGGGTAAGGCATTTCCATGGATGATAAAGACGAAACGTCGCTCTACCCACCCGAGGCCGATCTGAATATTTATTACTTATGTGTAGGCCGTGTGGCCATGGGATGGGCTGCATTCGAAACCCGATTAAACCACACAATCTGGCGCTTAGCTGGTGTGGAGCAATACGCGGGTGCGTGCTTAACCGCTCAAATAATGGCCCCCATCGCCCGCTTCAGAGCGTTGGTGGCACTCGCGCAATTTAGAGGCGCAACAAAAGAAAGGTGTAAGGCGCTAAATGCTTTGAGTTCCAAAGCGGATGCGGTTGCACGCCAGAGAAACCGCATGGTTCATGATCCAGCCTATATCAAGGATGATGAAATGTTCCGGCTTCAGGTTACTGCAGATCGAGTGATTGATTTTGAAATGAAGTCTGTAGACCTCAAAGATTTCGCCAAGCTTGAAGTCGACATCTCCAAACTCACCCAAGAATTTATCAAGCAGGCGAGTGAGATGTTCGCTGAACTCCCACAATACGACGACACATCCTTTCAGCAGAGCGAGGGTATTGAGATAGGGCCTCTTCCAACACCAGACACTGCTCAACTATAATTGGAACAGTAGACTCGACCACTTCAACGATTTCGACGCAACTCGAAAACTTGGTTCCATTGTTTCCAGACGTAATGTGTCCAGAATTTATAACCTTGTGTAAAACATTATTGACATACAGACACACGCGTCTTACCTAATGTCAAAATTATTTTACACAAGGTACAAAAAACATGACCCATGAAGAGCGCAACAATCTCATCGCGATTGTCACCAGCCTGCTGATCAATGGCTGGCTCGGGTGGCGGGTTTGGACCCTGTATCAGGCCGGAGAATTTGCCGGGCCGGATGCGCTGATGCTCTGGGCGCGGACGGTGCTTTGGGTCATTCCGGCATCTGTGGTGCTCACCATCATCCTGACCATCGTTTTCACCATCCTGTTTGCCATTGCCACGCGGGACGAGAACCCGGATTTCACCGTCGACGAGCGCGACAAGAATTTCGGGCGGCGCGGGATGATTGCGGCGATGGTGGTTGCCAGCGGCGGGTTTTTGCTCGCGGTTGGCCTTCTGGCGCTGGGCTGGACGGCGTTTGCCGCATTCAACATCCTCTATGCCGGTTTTGCGCTCGCTTCGCTTGCGGGCAATGTTGTGACCCTCGGTTCTTACCGGCGGGGCTATTGAGATGGCCAAATCCCGCATTGCCAATAATATCCGCCGCCTGCGCTTCGATAATGACGAGATGACGCAAAAGGAGCTTGCCGAGAAGGTTGGCGTCACCCGCCAGACCATAATCGCCATTGAGCAGGCCAAATATTCGCCCTCGCTGGAACTGGCCTTTCAGATTGCGGCTGTGTTCGGCGTGCCGCTTGGCGAGGTCTTCACCTACACGCCGAAAGAATAGCCTCGGCGCAATCCATACGAAAACGCATGTAACAGTTGCGAAAACGGGCAATTCCTTTGTCATGAGTGCATGGATATGACCAGTCATCGCAATGCAATTCAGGAAACAGCACAATGACTACAGCAGCATACGCGCCCACCGGAACGGATGGGACTTCACTCAAAACAACAGCCCGTTTGACGGGCCTGTTTTATCTCGGTCTCGGTATAACCGGGATGCTGGGATTTTTGCTGGTCCGTCCATCGATTTACGATGCGGCCGATCCGGCGGCCACCGCGGCAAATCTTGTCAGCCAGGAAGGGCTGGCCCGCATCGGCATCGCGCTGGAACTGGGCATCGTGCTCACCCAGGCGCTGGCCGCCGTATGGTTTTTCCGCCTGTTCCGCGCGGCTGACGATTTTGCCGCCGGTCTGATTGCCGTGTTCGGCATGGTCAATGCCATTGCCATCCTCATGAGCGGGGCGGCGATGTGGACGGCGCTTTCTGTGGCGCTCGACCCGACGATGGCACCGGGGGGTGATGCGGGGGCAATCGCGCAATTGATGTATGAACTCAGCTCCAACTTCTGGGGCGTCGGCAATTTGTTTTTCGGCCTCTGGCTCATCCCCATGGGGTATGTGGTGATCGTGTCGAACTGGATGCCGCGCGTGATGGGCTGGATCCTCATTGGCGGCGGGGTCGGCTACGTTCTCAGCGGCTTCGCGGCCGCCCTGTTGCCGGATGCGCCGGGTTGGATCGTTGACGTTTTGACGGTCCCGGCGACCGTCGGCGAATTCTGGATGATCGGCTATCTGCTGATTTTCGGTGTCCGCTCTAAAGCCGCAGCCTAGCTACGCCGAGCCAGTTCCTCGGCCAGCATATCGAACACCAGCCGCACCCGGCGGCTGGTGTGGACCTCCCGGTGGGCGGTGAGCCAGATGGGCACCATGATCGGCTCCATGTCCGGGATCGCCTGCATGACCTTCGGTTCGGCTTCGGCGATGCGATGGGTCATCACCCCAATGCCCAGACCCTGCTTCACACACGCCCATTGAACCGTGTGATTGGCGCTTGAAATGACGAAGTTTTCAAGCGTCACCTTCAAACCCATCCCCGTCAAATATTTGACCATCTGGTCTGTTGGCTCGAAGCCGATGAAGTCGACACCCGCCAAATCATCGGCGATTTTCGGGTGCCCGACCTTGTCGAGATAGGCCGGTGTTGCCCAAAGCCCGCCGGGTTCGTCCAGCAACTTCCTGGCGATCAGATCCGGCTGCTCGGGGCGGAAATTGCGCACCGCGATATCGGCTTCCCGCCGTTGCAGGTCCGCAGCCTCGTTGGTGCCGATGATCCGGACCGAGATGCCCGGTTGTTCACGGCGTAACCGCTCCAGAAAGGGCGGCAGCAGGTAGGTGGAATAGGCCTCACTGGCCGAGATGGAGATTGTGCCCTCGATCTCCTGCGACTGGCCCGATGCCGCCAGGGAAATCTTGTTGGCGGCGGTGCCCATCTCACGCACATGGTCGAGCAGCTCCAGCCCGCTCGGTGTGAGCACAAGGCCGCGTCCCGCACGTTCGAACAGGGCGACGCCCAACTCTTCCTCAAGCGCATCCACCTGCCGCCCAAGGGTCGGCTGGGTCATGCCCAACGCCCGCGCAGCAGCCGACAGAGAGCCTTCTTCCGCCGTGACGAGAAAGGCGCGCGCCCTGTTCCAATCAAATCTGACTGACCGCCAATCCATACGCTAATGCATACCTCAACTACGAATTCAGGCAATTTTATTTGCAAATGTGCATGGATATCTTTGCTGCATCGCAACACAAAACACATGAGCAGAACAATGAAAGCAGCAGTTTACGAAAAATACGGTTCACCGGACGTTGTCCATATCGCCGACATCGAACGCCCGGAAATCACACCGGATCAGATCCTGGTTCAGGTCTACACAAGCTCGGTCACCTCGCCTGACTGGCGCTTCAGAGCCTCGGCCTTTCCCGGTGGATTGATGTGGCTTGTCGGCCGGTTGATGTTCGGCGTTTTCGCACCGCGCAACCGCGTTCTTGGCAATGAGTTTGCCGGGCGGGTTGTCTCCGTGGGGTCCAATGTCACGAAATTTCGCATGGGCGACCCGGTCTTTGGCTTCAACATGGGCGGAGGCCACGCAGAATACCTTGCCATCGATGCCAACAAGGCTGTCGTGAAGAAACCCGAGGGGTTGAGCTATGAACAGGCAACGGGCCTGCCGTTCGGTGGTGGCACCGCGTTGGTGTTCCTGCGTGATTTCGCCAAGCTCCAGCCGGGTCAGAAGGTTTTGATCGGCGGCGCATCGGGTGGGGTGGGGACGTTTGCCGTCCAACTCGCCAAGCATTTTGGTGCAGACGTCACGGCGATCACCAGCACCAAAAATGTCGATCTGGTGAAATCGCTGGGTGCCGATCACGTCATTGACTACAAGCGCGAGGATTTCACTGACCTGGGTGAGCAGTTCGATCTTGTCTTCGATACTGCGGCAACCATGACGGTCAAACAGGCGAAATCGGTTCTGAAGCCGGGCGGTAACTTCATGCCGTTGGAAGGAAATGGTGCGCTTGCACTGCAATCGCTGATCACCAATCCATTCAGCAACAAGAAAATCCTGTTCCGGGTTTCGGGTGATAGTGCTGAAGACCTGAAAACACTCGGAGACCTTGCTGCAAGTGACAAAATAAAAGTCGTCATCGACACGGTTTATCCGCTCGACAAGATTGTCGAAGCACATCGCAAGGTCGAGACGCGGCATAAGACCGGCAGTGTCATCATCGCTGTAGCAGAACAGGAAAAGAAGCTGGCGGCGGCCTAGAGCCATTCTGCCGGAAGTGAAAAAGCCCGCGGCGATCGCCGCGGGCTTTAATTTTCCCCCAGTGCTATTGCCCCAACGGGCAAAACCTATTGAATCGACCGATCGATGCTGTACTCGCCATGCCGGATGCGCTCCGGCAGTTTGGCAATAAGATCGGCAGTCGTATCCTCACCAAATGTTTTGACGAGTGTGGCAAACGCCGCAAAAATTGCGGCATGCGCAAGTGCTTCGGTTTCGACACCGTCGCGCTCGGCGCTGTTCCAGGCATCGGCAAGATATTCAAGGGCGATCTGACGCTCCTCATTGTCCCGCTCGATCTGGCTAACTTGCTGGCTGAAAAGTAACATTACCCAGTTTCTCTTTTGTTTTTCTTGTCTTTAGCACGCATGCGTGCGCAATGGGCCAATTCGTGACCCAAAGGTTAATGTATGGTCCGTTGTCGTACAGATGGCTATTCGGCAAAACGCGCATGTATGTCGCGCGCCGCGGATTCGGCTTCCGTCATCAGGCGCAACATCGCAGCGCGCGCAGACTCGGTGCAACTGCGATAGACCCGGGCATAATTTTCGTATCCGGTATTGAACGCGCCTATGAGCCGTTGCCGCCGATCATCGTCCGGTTCGTCGAGCGCGATGAGGCTGGCTGCCTCCGCCCGCCAATCCGTGGTGCTGGCCGCGCATAACGGGTCGAGGAAATAAAGGCTGCCGAGCACCTCCGATAATCGTTCCATGTCCGGTTGGTAGGGCGGGTCGACGGCAAAAGCCGCGCCCGGGCTGAGGCAAAGCGCCAAAGCCAGGCACATAGCACGGTAGAATCGCTTGGCTTGGCCCCGATACGTCATGACCATTTTCCTGCCAGAGCGGCGGGCGGGGCGCAAGCTGTGAGTGCCAACCACTCAGATATCTTCTGCTGCGCCGAACTGACCTCTCTCACACCACATTGAGGCGGTCGCGGGCTGTGATCAGTATTTCACCAAGGTTTGGCGTGGTTTTGAGGTGAGCGATATCATCAGGGGTGATCCAGGCCCAATCCGCAATTTCATCGGATGGCCGGGGAGTATCTGAAGGCGCAGACGCGGCGAAGACCTCAAGCCGCCAGGTACCGGCGATCTGCGTTGTGACAGGCGTCAATCCGGCGACGGAGAGACCGAGTTCCTCACGGACTTCGCGGATGGCGCAATCGGCAGCAGCTTCCCCCGGCTCCAACCTGCCACCCGGCAAGGTCCAGCAATGCTGGTACGGGGGCAAGGCGCGCTTGATGAGCAGTACTTTCCCCGAATGAAATAGCGCGACGCTGGCAGCATTGGGTGGTTCGGACATGTGCCAGTGATCGCCGGGAATTCGGGTTTAGTCAAACAGCGCGTCGATCTCGGCCTGCTTGTGTTCGCTGTCAATATCCGCACCGGCTTCTGGCCCGGTAATCAGCGCAGCTACGATATCGCGTTGTTCGCGGATGGGATGCAGGTCAGTGGGGGCATTCAAAATCTCAGCCTGATGATCAAGGATGAGATCGATCAGTTTTCCGGTGGCGTTGTCGAACGCGTGATGGGCATCATCAGGCAGGCACCGATATGCAGCGAGAACCGTTTTAACCCCGGAAAAATTGGTCTGGACGAAATGGCCTTCATAGTCGCGCGGCTGCCAGTCTTGCAAAATGTCCGGAGGCATTGATCCTTCCTCGACGAGTTCGGCCAGCATAATGTATTCATTGAACAGGTTGAGATAGTCGGTGGCGAGACCGGTTGCAGGGTTCACATTCGCCGCGCGCATCTCATCCGGGCTGGGCGCATGAAACGTGTTGTCGGCGGCATGGAAATTGTCGCTGTTCATGGGCACGGATTGTGGCGCAGCGTGTTTTTTGTGATGTGAACGCGGTCATGCGTAATTGTCCGGATCAGCCAATCCGGCGGAATGTGTCGAGGACGGGTCCATGTGCGGGCGTTTTGTCTTACCTTACACCTGGCGCGAAATTTATGAGCACTATCAGGGCTTTGTTGATGCGCTCGACAGGGAAGCCGGACTTGAAGTCGCCAATGCTCCGCCCCGCTACAACATTGCGCCGACACAGCCTGTTCTGGTGATTCACGAGCCGATTGATGGTCCGCCAAAGCGCCGGGCCGGTTTGATGCGCTGGGGCCTGATGCCGGTTTGGGTGAAGGACCCCAAGGACTTTCCGCTGATCATCAATGCCCGGTCGGAAACGATCAATGAGAAGGCGTCGTTTCGCGGCGGCTTGCGGCATCACCGCTGCATTGTGCCTGCTGGCGGCTATTACGAATGGCGCACCGGTCCGGACGGTAAGAAACAACCGTTCTATATCACGCTGGCGGACGGCGGCCCGATGGCCCTGGCGGGCATCTATTCGACTTGGCTCGGAGCGGACGGCAGTGAAATCGATACAGTCGCAGTGGCAACGCTGCCGGCGACGGGTGAGATGAAAGCGCTGCACGATCGGGTGCCGGCTATCATCCCGGATGCCGACCTCAATGATTGGCTCGATATCAAAAAAGTCGACGAGAAACAGGCGTATGAAATGCTCAGGCCGCTGCCGGAGGGCATGTTGCGCTTTCATCCTGTGAGCCGCCGGGTGAATGCGGTCCGCAATGATGATGAAGGACTGATTGAGCCTGTCTCGGAGGATAAGCCGTTGCCGCCGAAACAGGGGGAGCTGTTTTGAGCCGGTTCTAGACTGTCAGCACGAACACCAGTTCTTCAGACCGGTCCGGGTCGAACGGGTTACGTTGCCAATCCCCATAGAATTCGGCGACCTTCAAACCGGCCTGCGTGGCGAGCGTGCGTATCTCGCCCTCAGTCCAAAATCTCAATTCACTCGAGGACACGAAGCTGCCGTCTGGGAATGTGAAGTGTGTTTCGAACCAGATTCGTTCTTCGGTGTGGCGGGTGACGATGCGTTGGATACCCAGAACACCGTAAGGCGTTTCCAGCTGCTTTTCGTGCGTCCAACGGGCGACCCAGTCAATCGCGCGATTGCGGGTTTCGAATACAAACCGACCCCCCGGTTTCAGAAGCGACGCGACATTTGCAAACGCAGTCGCGACATCCAGCGGTTCGGTTAGAACCTGAAATGCGTGACCGGTCATGATGATGAGGTCGAACTGCTTCTCAGAGCGGAAATTCTGTGCGGTTGCCTCAATCCATTCGATCACGTCGCCATGAGGCGATCTTCGTGCGACGTCCAACATGGCGAGCGCCGGATCAGCGCCTGTGACGCGGTGGCCTTTGGCGGCATAGGCATTGGCGATGAGGCCGGTTCCGCAGCCAAAATCGAGAATGTCGATGGGGGTATCACCGGCAAGGTCGAGATAGAATTGACGGTCTTCCGACCAACCGCTTTCGATATCATAAACCGCTGCAAGTCGTGGGTTTATATAATGCTCGTCAATCACTTAACCGAGAACCTTGCCGGGATTCATGATACCGTTGGGGTCGAGCGCCTGCTTGATCGCCTGCATCATTTCCATAGCAACGGGGTCTTTGACTCGCTTCAGCAAATCGGTTTTGAGTTGCCCGATCCCGTGCTCGGCTGAGACCGATCCACCAAGCTTCAGCACGACTTCATAGACCGCGTCATGGATTTGCGGCGACATGGCCATGAAGGCGTCTTTTTCCATGCCGCGTGGTTGCGAGAAATTGAAGTGCAGATTGCCGTCACCCATATGCCCGAACGGCACCGGCCGGATGTCGGGATCGATGGCATGGACCGCAGCAACGCCCTGTTCAACGAGATCGGGCACTGCCGCGACCGGCACCGAAACATCGTGCTTGATAGAGGCGCCTTCGCGGCTCTGGCATTCGCTCATCTGCTCGCGCATCTGCCACATCAGCACCCGGGCGCTTTCGCTTTCGGCGATAGTTGTCCCGTCGCCGATCAACCCGGCCTCGTAGGCCGCTTCAAGACCAGCGGTGAGAAGACCTTCCTGGCCACCCTTGGGGCGGGAAATTTCGATGAGCGCATACCAGGGTGAGACATCAGCAGCCGGATCGCGGGAGATCATGCCGTGATGCAGCTGAATGTCGATCCCGATGCGGGGCATCAGTTCGAAGGCGGTCAGCGAGTTCCCGGCCCGCTCGCGCATTTGCGCGAACAGGGTCAGCGCCTGCTTGGGAGATTCAATTGCGACGAGTGCTGTCTCATAGGCTTCGGGGCGCGGGTAGAGTTTGAGTGTCGCGGCGGTGATTAATCCCAGCGTGCCTTCAGCACCGACGAGCAGATCTTTGAGATCATAGCCGGTGTTGTTTTTTCGAAGGGCATTGAGCCCCTGATAAAGCCGACCATCCGCCAGAACCGCCTCAACCCCGAGGCAAAGTTCGCGGGCATTGCCATAGGCAAGCACCTGCACACCGCCAGCGTTTGAGGAGAGAACGCCACCGATGCGCGCCGAACCTTGAGAAGCGATGGTGAGTGGCAACAGCATGCCGGCCTGCTCGGCGGCTTCCTGTGCATCCTGCAGGGTCACCCCTGCTTCGACCGTCATCGTCCCGGCACTGGCATCAACATTCCGCACTTTGTTGAGCTTTGTGAGGCTGACGATAACCTCGTCACCCTTGAGAGGGACCTGACCGCCAACAAGCCCGGTGTTTCCGCCCTGCGGGATCAGCGGCACCCGGTTTTCGTCGGCCCAGCGCGCGACAGCCTGTACCTGCTCCACGGAGCGTGGCAGCGCTACAGCCAAAGCCTTTTGGTGGAACCTTTTGCGCGGTTCATCGAGAAAGGCGGCCATGTGCACCGGGTCGGCGACGACCGAATCCGGTTGCAGGATTTCGAGAAGATCGGCGGCGATTTGTTCAGGTGAGCGGCTCATGGCTGGCAGCATATTGTGCCTGTCAAAAGGAGGGAAGGGAGAACTTGCCCCGTTTCCGGGTCTGTGACACAACCAATTCGAAACGACAAATTAGGGAGAACGGTCAATGGCTGAAGGTTTGATGGCGGGTAAGCGCGGGCTCATCATGGGGCTGGCGAACAATCGGTCAATCGCCTGGGGCATTGCCAAAGCGCTGGCCGACCAGGGTGCGGAGCTGGCCTTTGCTTATCAGGGTGAAGGCCTGGCGCGCCGCGTGGAACCTCTGGCCAAGGATGTCGGGTCCGACTTTCTCGTCGAATGTGATGTGTCCAACGAAGAGGCCATCGATGGCGCATTCGCCGAGATCGAAAAGCGTTGGGGCAAGCTGGATTTTGTTGTCCATGCCATAGGGTTTTCCAACAAGGACGAACTCGAAGGGCGCTACATCGAAACCTCACGCGACAATTTTGCCCTGACGATGGATATCTCGGTCTATTCGTTTACAGCCGTTGCCAAGCGCGCCGAAAAACTGATGAGCGAAGGCAGTTCACTGCTGACACTGACCTATTACGGCGCGGCGAAATATGTTCCCAACTACAATGTCATGGGCGTGGCCAAGGCCGCGCTGGAAGCCTCGGTGCGTTATCTGGCGGTTGATCTGGGCAAATCCGGTATCCGCGTCAACGCGATTTCGGCAGGTGCGATCAAGACGCTTGCCGCGTCCGGTATCTCGGGTTTGCGTGACATGCTGCATTGGCAGGAAGCCAATTCGGCGCTGCGCAAGAATGTGACGATTGACGAGGTGGGTGGCGCTGCCCTCTACCTGCTGTCTGATCTTGCAGGCGGCGTGACGGGCGAAATTCACTATGTCGATGCCGGGTTTAACATTGTTGGCATGAAATTGATGGATAATCCGGCCGACGAAGGCTGAGACTCCCCTCAGTCCCAAACTAAAAGAAGTGACGAGTATGACCAATTGGCCCGAATTCTATTTCGCGCGTCATGGCCAGACAGAGTGGAATCGCGAACGGCGCTATCAGGGCACCCGGGATATCCCGCTGAACGACACGGGACGGCGCCAGGCTGATGCCATAGGCCCGTTGCTACGCGAGCTCTTGGAGCGGGACGGCCGTAGTCCACACGATTTCGGCTGGTATGCTTCGCCCTTAAGCCGCGCCGCCGAAACCATGGATCGCATGCGGGCCGCCTTTGACACCGACTTACCAGCAGTCCGGTACGATGACCGGCTCAAGGAGATTTCCTTCGGTCAGCTCGAGGGGTTCCTGCACAATGAATTGCCGCCGGAACTGGCGACAGCGCCGGGTGGACGGCCGCCGGAATACTGGTATCACCGCCCACCCGAAGGCGAGAATTATGAAGATGTCGGTGAGCGATTGACTGCGTTTGCCGAGGATCTCGATGGTCCCGCCATCATTGTCGCCCATGGCGGTATTTTGCGCGTGCTGCGCCACCTGGTGGAAAGCGTTCCGCATGCGGATGTGGTCAATTGGCCGCCTCCACAGGGTACGATTGCGCATTTCAAGGGTGGTCTGATGACCATGTATGAGTCCGAAGAAGCCAGCCTGCAGCAGGCGTGACCGCCAGCGCGGATAACCAACATCGCGCTGAACGATTGACGCACGGTCCCGCCAAACCTAGAAGAAATGCATCTTTTTTGATGGGTCACGCACATGTCCGACAACACATTCGGCAAGCTATTCCGCTTCACCACCTGGGGTGAAAGCCACGGACCTGCCATCGGCGTTGTTGTCGATGGCTGCCCGCCGATGCTCGATATCTCGGCGCATGCCATTCAGCGCGACCTCAACCGGCGGAAGCCCGGCCAATCGAAATTCACCACCCAGCGCAAAGAACCGGATGAGGTGAAGATCCTCTCCGGCGTGTTTGAGGATGAGCGTACGGGTGGCCTCAAAACAACCGGCACGCCGATTTCACTCGAAATCGAGAATGTCGATCAGCGCTCCAAGGACTATTCCGATATTCGCGACAAATATCGTCCGGGACATGCCGACTACACCTATCATCAGAAGTATGGCATCCGCGATTATCGCGGTGGTGGCCGGTCTTCGGCGCGCGAGACAGCAGCACGCGTTGCCGCTGGCGCGGTGGCGCGGCTGGTGATTCCTGATGTCCGGATTCGCGCCTCATTGGTGCAAATCGGTCCGCATCATATCGATTACGACAATTTCGATTGGGCCGAAGTCGACAACAATCCGTTCTTTTGCGCTGACAAGGCGGCGGCAGAGCACTGGGCCGATTATCTCGATGGGATCCGGAAGGCCGGCTCGTCAGTTGGTGCGGTAATTGAAGTGGTCGCCGAAGGCGTGCCGGCAGGCTGGGGCGCGCCGATTTATGGCAAACTCAGTGCAGACCTCGCATCGGCGATGATGAGCATCAATGCCGTCAAAGCGGTGGAAATCGGCGCCGGGTTCGAAGCGGCTGAACTGACGGGAACCGAAAACGCCGATGAAATGCGGGCTGGTGAAAAGGCACCCTATTTCAAATCGAACCATGCCGGTGGCATTCTTGGTGGGATTTCCAATGGCGATCCGGTTGTTGTGCGTTTTGCAGTGAAACCGACTTCATCGATCCTTTCGACCCGCGAGACCGTGACAACAGCCAATGAGGACACGGACATCGTGACCAAGGGCCGTCATGACCCTTGCGTCGGTATTCGCGCTGTGCCGGTTGGCGAAGCCATGATGGCGTGTGTGCTGGCGGATCACTTCCTCCGCCATCGCGGCCAGACCGGGCGTGATGGTGGTGTTGGGTTCGAGTCCTGACGAGACACACCTTTCCGTAATCGTGCAGACGTAACGGTATACCGTCACTCTTGAAGTCGCTGTAAATGCCTCTAGCTTAAGAGAAATAGATCGCTCTTAAGGAATCGCATTAATGGCGCACAGCCACAAGCACCATCACCATCACATTGATCCGAAGGCGGGTGACGGTCGTGTGTTTCTGGCGGTAGTTGTCAATCTCGGGCTGACCCTCGCGCAGATTGTCGGAGGCATTCTTTCGGGCAGCCTCGCCCTCATCGCCGATGCCTTGCACAATTTTTCCGATGCCATCGCGCTGATCATCGCTTTTGCGGCCCGCAAAATCGCGCGGCGTCCGTCTGACGCGAGCATGACATTCGGCTATGGCCGGATCGAGGTGGTTGCGGCGCTGATCAATTACACGACCCTGATCGTTCTGGGATTGTATCTCGTCTACGAGGCCGTGTTGCGGTTCATCGATCCGCAGGGCGTTGATGGTTGGCTGGTGATTATTATTGCCGGGATCGCCTTGCTTGTGGACGTGGTTACGGCGCTCCTGACCTACAGTCTATCAAAGGAAAGCATAAATATCCGGGCAGCGTTCCTGCATAATGTTGCGGATGCATTGGGATCGATTGCGGTGATTGTCGCCGGGACGCTGATCCTTTTGTATGACTGGCGCCTTGTTGACCCGCTGGTGACGCTCATGATTGCCGGGTACATTTTGTGGCAGGCATTTCTCGAGGTTGGCGGGGTAATCCGTATCCTTGCGATGGGAACATCCCCGAATCTCGATACGGACGACGTTATTACCCGGATGAAATCGGTCGACGGTGTGAAGGATGTGCATCATGCGCATCTTTGGCAGATGAATGAGCATGACGATGCGCTCGAAGCTCATGTCGTGATCGACGAGGGTGCCTGGTCGTCAGCGGACAAAATCAAGTCTCAGGTGAAAGAGTTGCTGAATGCCGAGTTTGGTATCGGCCATTCGACGCTCGAGCTTGAATGCGCCCATCACGCCTGTGTCGATGCGCAGGAGATCGGCTAGATTCCGACAAGCCGACGAATTTCGGCCAAAGCAACCTCCTTTTTAACACCGTAGGAGAGGCGGCCCTCATAGGTGCCCTCCGCACTGATCATGAAAACACCAGCCGTGTGGTTGACCAGATATTCGGTGCTGTCCGGATCTTCGACTTTTTCAGAGAAAACACCGAATGCTGTCTTGATCGCTTCGGTCTGTTCCTTTGTGCGACCTCTGAGGCCGATCACATGACCGCCGAACGCCTCCAGATAGATACGCAGGTTTGGGATCGTATCGCGGTCCGGATCCACCGTGACAAAGATGATGCGCAGTCTATCGGGCGAGATGCGCAGGGCCGCGCGCCAGGCCACAGCCTCGGCAAGTGTCGTGGGACACACATCGGGGCAATAGGTGTAGCCGAAGAAAACGAGACTTGGTGTACCAACAAAATCTTCGTCGCGGAACAGGGTGTTTTCGGTGGAGATCAGACGAAAATCTGCCGAGGCCAGACCCAGGGGCCGTTGCGGTGGAAAGAATACGAACATCAGCGTGGCTGCGACGCCGGAAACGAACACCAGCCCCCACATAATCATTCGAAATCGCGAAAGCGCCGAATGATGTTGTGAAGGGGTGTCGTTCATCGGCTACCCGTCCAGCGGTTCCGTGCCCGCTGGCGCGCCGTCACGCGTCAGGGTGATCTTCTCGATCCGGGCTTCTGCTGTTTTCAACAACGTCTCGCAATGCGCCTTAAGGGCCTCGCCGCGTTCGTAGATCGCAATGGATTCCTGCAAGGGCGCCTGGCCGCTCTCGAGCTTGCCGACAATCTTTTCGAGTTCGTCGAGTGCCTGCTCGAAGCTCATATCCTTGATGTCGCTATGATTTTTATCAGCCATAAAACTATCCGTTCAGTTCGAACCCAGAGCGCCGTTCATCAAAACCGCAACATGCGCAGTGACGCCGTCCTTGAGCCCGCCAAGATCATACCCGCCTTCCAGTAGCGAGACGATGCGGTTGTCGCAATGCTCTTGCGCAATATCCATAAGCTTTCCAGTGACCCAGGCGAAATCGTCGCGCTCCCAATTCAGTTGCGCCAGCGGGTCCCGGCGTTCGGCATCGAAACCTGCTGAAATCAGGATGATATCCGGCGAAAAATCATGCAATGCCGGGAAAATCCGGTCGGTATAGGCCTCACGCATACTGTCGCGACCCGTATTAGCGGAAAGGGGCGCGTTGAAAATGTTGCCGATACCGGTCTCGCTGAGCGCGCCGGTGCCGGGGAACAGCGGCATCTGGTGACTTGAGGCGTAAAAGACAGTTGGATCGTTTTCGAAAATGTCCTGTGTGCCGTTGCCGTGATGGACATCGAAATCGATGATTGCGATACGTTCGGCCCCGTGCTTGCGCTGGGCCTCGCGTGCGGCTACGGCGACTGTGTTCACAAGGCAAAAGCCCATGGGGCGGTCGATTTCAGCGTGGTGCCCCGGCGGACGAATGGCGCAAAAGGCGTTGTCCACTTCGCCAAGCACAACCGCATCCAGCGCCTGCAGCGCCGCACCAACAGCAGCCGCTGACGCATCGAAGGAGCCTTTGGAGATGAACGTATCGGCATCAAGCATGCCGATCCCTTCCATCGGGCGCGCATCGCGCAATGCCTTGAGATAGCGTTTGCCGTGCACCAGCTCCGCGATGGCGAGGTCGACCGTCTCAGCCTTGGCACGCTTCAAATTCTTGAAAGCGGGTTGCGAAAGCGCGTCTTCGACAGCTTCCAACCGCTCGACCCGTTCGGGGTGCCCTGGCGGGGTCAAATGCTCGTGTCCCTGAGGGTGGGTGACTAAAAGTGTGGTCATTCCATCTCCGCCGCGTAACCTGAATTTCTTGACGTGCCGCGAAGCGCTTGTCAAACAGCGGCGATGAACACACCCGTAACCCATCCGAAAACGTCAGCGGACGCTGCCGAGATTCTCAAGGCAGGCGGGGTATGCGCATTTCCCACCGAAACCGTCTATGGGCTCGGCGCCGATGCCACCAATGCCGATGCGGTGTTGAAAATCTATCAGACCAAGGGCCGGCCGCGTTTCAATCCGCTGATCGTCCATTGCGCGGATATGGCTATGGCGGAGAATCTTGTCGTTTTCACGCCGTTGGCGCGCAAACTGGCGGACGCCTTCTGGCCAGGACCGTTGAGCATCGTTCTGCCTCTGAAGCAGGGCGCCGGCATTGCCGATATCGTGACGGCGGGACTGGATACGCTTGCCGTGCGTGTGCCGGCGCATGAACTGGCACAAACGGTTGTTGTTGAAACCGGTAAGCCGCTGGCGGCGCCTTCAGCAAATCCATCTGGCCGTTTGTCCGCGACAAGTGCGGATCAGGTTCTGAGCGGCTTTGGCGGGACCGTTCCGGTGCTTGATGGTGGTCCGTGTAAGGCGGGGCTTGAATCCACGATCATCGGGTTTGACGATGGAAAGCCCGTCCAATTGCGCGCCGGAGCAATTGCGCGCGGCGAGATTGAGGACGTACTCGGCATGCCGGTCGGCGTCGTCAACGAGGATGGCGCCGTGAAAGCCCCGGGCATGTTGTTGAACCATTATGCGCCGAATGCGCATTTGCGATTGAATGCTGACGCGCCAGAGCCCGACGAGGCCTATCTGGCGTTCGGTTCGGCACCGAATACAGATGGTCCGCTGGAAAATCTGTCACCCGAGAGTGATCTGGTGGAAGCGGCCCGCAATCTGTTTTCCATGCTGCATGCGCTGGACGCGACGGGTGCGGAGCGCATTGCGGTTGCGCCGATTCCGGACGAGGGGTTGGGTGAGGCGATCAACGACCGGCTGCAACGGGCGGCTGCACCAAGAGAGTAATCAGTCCCGAACCTGATAGGGCTTCTGGTCTTTCCAGAAGCGCATCAGGCTTTCTAGATCGGCATCGCCACCCTCGGGCAAAACGATCCGCAGGCTGACATAAATGTCGCCCTTGCCGAACAGGCCTTTGCCCTTCAGGCGCAGCGATTTTGTGGTGTCGACCTTGGCCGGAATATTGAGTTCCACCTTGCCACTCAGAGTGGGCACACGCACCTTGGCGCCAAGGATTGCCTCATAAAGCGTGATTGGTACATCGACCCGCAAGTCATTGCCATCACGGCGGAAATGCTTGTGCTTTTGAAACTTTACTGTCACCAGCGCATCGCCCGGTTCACCCCCAAGCGGTGAGGGTTGGCCCTGGCCCTTGAGCCGGATCTGCTGCCCGTCTTCGACATTGGCAGGCAGCTTAACGGAGAGTGTTTTCTTGTTCGGCAGCTGCACCTGAACCGAGGCGCCTTCGTTCACCTCTTCCAGGGTGGCACGGGCGGTGGCAGCGACATCGGCACCTTTGGTGCGTTGTGGTCCACGCGACGTCGCACCCGAGAAAGGATCCCAGCCCTGGCCGCCGGTTTGACGACCGGCACCCGCGCCGGCATTTGCCCGGCGCGCGCCACCAGTGCCACCAAATCCGCTCATGAATTCCTTGAGTACATCTTCGGCGCTGAAGCCGCCACCGAAGCCGCCGGCCTGTCCACGGCCACCCATGTTCGAATAATCGAACCCGGCGAATTTGGGATTGCCGTCAGCATCGATCTCGCCGCGGTCATATTGCCCGCGCTTTTGCGTGTCTGACAAAAAGTCATAGGCAGCCGTCACCTCGGCGAACTTCGCCTGGGCGTTCGGGTCAGACTTGTTCTGGTCGGGGTGATAAGTCTTGGCCAGCTTGCGATAAGCGGACTTGATGTCCTTCTCGCTCGCCGTCTTGCCTATCCCCAAAACCGCATATGGATCACGCATTGTCGTTTCTAAATCTCCGACGGCTGTTGCCAGCCACCTTTCTCAACGGCATATATGGCGAGCGCCTGTCACAATGTCCAGTTTGACAGTAAGACCGGCAATGAAGAGTTAAGGCCCAATATGTCCGATAATCAGGCGCAATTGACCGAAAATCTGTTCGATGATGGCTTTAAGGGGCCGCTCGATCCGTTCGCAATCTTCGCGGCGTGGTTTGCCGAAGCTCAGGAATCTGAACTCAATGATCCCAATGCCATGTCGTTGGCGACCGTTGATGAAAACGGTTTGCCCGATGTACGCGCCGTGTTGATGAACGGGCGCGACGACAATGCGATCCATTTTTTCACCAATCTTGAAAGCGCAAAAGGGCGGCAACTGCTGGCAAGCGGTAAGGCCGCGACGCTGTTTCACTGGAAGTCCCTGAGACGGCAGGTGCGGTTTCGCGGCCCAGTGACACAGGTCACTGACGCCGAAGCCGACACCTATTTCGCCTCCCGGCCGCGCCGTTCACAGATCGGTGCCCATGCGTCGGCGCAGTCGCGGCGGCTGGACAGCCGTGCCGATCTTGTTGCGCGCGTCGAAGCGCTGGAAGCGCAGTTTGGCGATGCCGATGTGCCACGGCCTGCCTATTGGTCCGGATTTCGTCTCACGCCACTTGAGATTGAGTTTTGGAAGGATGGTGCTTTTCGCTTGCATGACAGGGTTGTTTTTAAGCGAAGTGCGCCAGATGGGTCCTGGTCACGCGAAAGGCTCAATCCTTGACGAGAGAGGGGAAGACCTGAGCGCCTGACAGGCTGGGCTCAGAACGGAAAATGCGGATTCCGGTCAAGACTTCACGATGGGCGCTTTGGGCGCGGCGGCTGGGCGGCTTTGCCATTCCGCTGGCGATCATCCCCGTGTTCATGCACCGGGCCGCCGCCATTCCTTCCGATACGTTTTTGTTGCTCATTGCTGTCGCCGCCGCGTTCGCGGGGCTGGCGGTTTTCGGTGCGTTGATAGCGATATTCCGGTTATGGCGCACCGGGGACGAGGGGTGGGGGCATGCAATTACCGGCTGTGCCCTTGGCTTGCTCTGCCTCGCACCGATAGCGTATTTCGCCATCGACTATCAGCGTTATCCGCCGATTATTGATATCTCTACCAATCCGGTGCGGCCGCTTTCGCTTGTTGAAGCGCCGGATCGCGATGACGCCGCACGCGCCGAGGTACTAGCCGCATTTCCAAACACCGTGTCGCGCGATTACCGCCTCACAGCGAATGAAACGTTCCGGCTTGTCGAGGACCTTGTTGCGGATAAGGGCTGGGCCGTTGTCCGCCGCCAACCACCACAATTGGAAATTGCGGAAGGCCAGATTAATGCGATCGATGTCAGTCTGTTGGGCTGGCGCGATGAGGTTGCAATCCGCATCAGTGGCGATTTTCTGGATGCAGAAGTGGAAATGCGGTCTGCTGCGCTTGCCGATATGCCGGATTTTGGCCGCAACGGCAAAAGAGTCGAGGACTTTCTCCTGGAGCTTGATGCGATCGTCATCGAGGCCGAACGCAACCGACCGGCACCAGATGCGCCGCCAGTACCGTTGGATAGGGACTGATGTCGGTTAGATTGCAGTGTAACGACGGCCTAACAGGCCTGTCGCGCTTATGGTGCCGGTCTCAATCAGATACTCCAGATGTGCACCGAGGGTCATGCGCGCTGCGAAACGCACGCGCGGCGGCAGATCCGGATAGATCAGATCGAGCAGAGCTCTGGTACTCTTGGGCCCGGATTGAAGCGCCGCGATGATTTGATCGTTCCGGTGCAGCCGATGCGCCTTTAGTGCTTCGGCGTAGCGCTTACCCCTGACAATCGACCCGCCATGGGCGGGCAGATAGAAAGTCCAGCTGCTCGCTTCCAGTTTCTCAAGTGATTCAAGATAGTCGCGCATCGATCCGTCCGGTACGGCGACCAGCGTTGAGTTCCAGCCCATGACGTGATCTCCGGTCAGGATAAACGGTGTGCCGTTGATGCCGAAAGCGAGGTGGTTGGCGCAATGGCCGGGCGTTGCGATGACCGTGAGGCTCATGCCTTTCAAATCTATTGTGTCGCCATCGCTTAGGGTGCGATCCGGCACCAGTGACCAATCAGATGACCGCGCAATAGGGTTGATTTCAAAGAGTTTTTTTTGCCGCGACAGCCGGTGCCGCCCACCGAACCAGAGTGGCGCGCCGGTGGCCTGATGTAAGCGCTTGGCGAGGGCGCAATGATCGTTATGCGTGTGCGTGAGCAGGATCGCTTCAAGCTTTCGTTTTCCGATGGCTGCCAGTAGAGCCTCCAGATGAGGATCGCTGTCGGGCCCAGGGTCGACGACCACAGGAGAATCATTGCCGATGAGGTAGCTATTGGTACCTTTGAAGGTGAAGGGCGAGGCGTTGGGCGCGGTGATGCGCACGATGCCGGGCGCTACCGGTACGGCTGTGCCCCATTGCGGATCGAATTCGGTGTCGAAGTTGAGGGCAGGGGCGGGTCCGGGCATTGCGTTCGGTCAGGCTCGCGGCTAGAAGGGATTAACGCTACAGGTTACGAGGACCATAATATCATGGCTATGACGTTGACGACCCCAAACACGATCCTTGGTGCATTTCAGCCCAAAGGCGAAGCGGCCAAGCTTGCGGCCAATTTGGCGATTGTTGTTCTGGGTACGCTGCTACTCACCATCGCTGCCAAGATTTCGGTTCCGGTCTGGCCCGTGCCGGTGACTTTGCAGTCCATGGCAGTTGCCGGACTGGCAGCGGCATTTGGCGCCCGGATCGGTGTGGCGACCGTGGCCCTCTACATTCTCGAAGGATTCTCTGGTCTGCCCGTTTTCGCATCGGGTGGCGGTGCGGCCTATATCCTTGGTCCAACGGGCGGCTTCATCCTCGGTTGGATTCCGATGGCCTGGGTGATCGGCCGCGCGGCTGATCGCGGTGCGTCGGGCAGCTTCCCGCGGCTGTTCGGCTGGATGGTTGTTGGCGACGCCATTTCGTTTGCACTTGGTTTCGCCTGGCTGATCGCACTCTCAGGCAGCGCTGGCTGGATCGACCAGTCAAACGTAATTGGCGACGCATTCGCAAAAGCAGTGCAGCCGTTCATCGTCTGGGATTTGCTGAAGCTGGCTTTTGCCGCACTGACCGTTGTCGGCGGCTGGCAGTTGATCAAGTCACGCAAAGACTGATTACATACTATTTTCGAACAGCGTTAGCCGGCCCTTCGGGGCCGGCTTTTTTATTTCCACGGGATTAGATAAATCGAGCCCGGATTTTTCAAGTAAATCAATTGTCTGCAATATTGTCGACAAGTGTTGCGCCGCGCAACTGGACTCTTGCTGATGAATCGTTAGGTTAATAAGTTCTTAATTTCCATATTATGAGTGGCGGGGCGGCAAACCATGACTTTGGAAACGAGACTTTTTCTTTCAATTGCAAGCGCGACAACACTCGCGGCTATGACGACGCCAGCGCAAGCGCAGTTGGAAGTGTCAGTCGGTGTTGATTTATACTGGGAGGCCGGCTTTGATGAACCCAGTGACAATTTGAGCACCTTCGATGAGGATTTTGATGTCACAATCGGATCAGGCAACACGCTGGACAATGGGCTGACATTTGACTCGCGTATCAGTCTTGATGATGCGGACGATTCATTCGGATCAGACATAGACGAGACGACAATATTTCTTAGCGGTTCATTTGGCAGTGTACTCATCGGCGACGATGATCCGGCAGCATACGGGGCCGGTACACGTCTCGGCTGTGATGGAAGTTTTAGTAGCAGTGCCGGTCAGAATAGATATTTCACGCCAAGCTTCAGCGGTTTTCAGTTTGGTGCCGGGTATATCACCGACGTTGAGAACGAACGTGGCGCAATGGCGACGGAGAATCCTCCGGGTACAGTCCAAAATCCTGCGTTCAGCCTGGACGGGGCACTTTCCGGTTATGAAATATCTGGCCAGGCGACAGCATGCGCAGAGATATTTAACTTGCCGACATATTTCTCATTCGGTGCTGACTATCATGACCTATCCGGCAGCGGATATGTCATGAACCAGAACTTTGCAAACGGGCTTGGGTTCACAGGTATCGGCGTCACACCAGGGACATTTATTAATTCAGCAACAGATGTAACCCGTGCCGATTATTGGTCGGATCGCTGGGGGTCCTCGGCAACCTTCCAGTTCGATGAACCATTGTTTGTCAATTTCGCCGGACTGCGGGATGGGGATGATATTTTTCCATCAACGACTTCACTCAGTCTTGCCAAGGGTATTCGCGGTGGTGTGCTGAACCAGCAGGATCGGGTGGATATCGCGACTGATTCTCCGGCATTCGGTGCCAACAGCGCCTCGACTTTCCGTTATGACACCACGTTTGATGGCTCGTTCGTCGGTGTGTATGGCGGGCTTTCTCTAGATTTCTCCAAAGTTCTTTCAAAGGGTCATGTGTTCACCACGTCGTTGAGTGCGACGGGCGGATATGACTGGTACAATTTCAATGTCCATGACTCTGTTGATGCGCAAGGTCTTGGCGGCGCCATCAATGTTATGCAGCAAAATGATCTCAACTATCACCTCGGAACACCGACGGCCTCGGTCAGCGCATCGATTGGGCTCGATACCGGTAAAGTCGCTTATTCCGGCTATGGTGGAGTAACTTGGGGACAAAATCCAAGTTTGGATTATGATCGGCCAGATTCTCTGCCCGGTCCGGTTACGTTGGATCCGACGCTGGGTTTGAAGCTTGATATGTCGTACAAGTTTGGCGCGGCTGTGAACGTCAAGTTTGACTAAGTTGATGGTGCGCGCAGGCTGGATGCTTTGAGCGCGCCAATGTCGGTCAAGAATGCGAGATCCTCACGCGCATCGCTGTTCAGTTCCTTAAGGCCGGACTGCATCAATGCCTCACCGAGAGTTGTGTTTCCATCGCAAATAGCAATGAGAGAACCGATTTCGCGAGCGAGGGTTCGCGCATATTTGTTGTCGTCGAGCGTTATGCTGACCGCCTTGCCATTCGTGATGTGATCGCCGATTTTGGCTGCCGGTACACCGGATAAATGCAAAATTGCGTTGCTGTTGTTCCACGGGTCTTCGGGAGGTTTACCCTTTACGGCGTAGAAAATGTGGTTCTTCATCGATCCACAAAGCTCTTCTGCAACCCGGGCACGCGCGGGATATTTCAATGCGTCACTGCGTGTACGATGGTCCTTGCTGGCAGGTAGATAGTACGCTGGATCGTATTTAATCGCGTGCACAAAGCCAGCGAAATCCAATCCTGACCTAGTGACAAGGGAGATGACTTCATCGCTCCAGAACGGTTGATCTTGATCGTGGAGAAGAAGGTCGAACAATCCGGCATCGCCGATCTTGTGATCCTGAACGAAAGGATTGCGTCGTAGCCAGTTTGACTTGGGCAAAAACGCCAAAATCTGACGCGCCTCGGCGACTTGATCCGGATAGGGTAGGTCGGCCAGCATGGCGCCGAATGCTGACTGCAGCGGATACACACCCGTTCGCCCGAGTGGCGCGTAGACCATGCCGCCAACCCCGCCGCCCTCTGTCAGCGCGCTGGCCAATTTTTGCAGTCCGGAAAGTGGAGAGGGAAGGTGATGCAGCACACCGCAGCAATCGATGTAGTCGAATGCGCCGTCAGGCATTTCCTGCGTAAAATCACCGGTCAGGAAAGTAATGTTTTCAAGGCTGCGTATCTCCGCGCGGTCGCGGGCGGTTTGCATGCTTTTTCGAGACGCGTCGATATAGGTAATCTCGTGAGGGACAGCGTGATCCGTGAGTTGCTGTGCCAGCATGATCAACCCGTCGCCCGTACCGCCGCCAGCAACCAGAACTTGAAAGGGCTGGGACCAGTCGCGCCGGGCACCAAAAACGAAATGATCGATTTCATATAGACTTGACGGGGAACCGGTCAGTAGACGTTGTGTCTCTTCCCGAGGATCACGCTCGGGATAGGGATATGCATCGTACCTAGTCTTGCTCATAGCCGCAGTCCACTTTGGTCGGGTGCATTTTGCGCCAAGAAGCTAACACGAGCTGTCGGTTATGCGTATGCGCTGATCTTATCCCGGAAAAATCGCATCCGTCCGCCCGGTCAGATTATACGCAACCAGGCCGATCCACTCCTTCATTGCCATGCCGAGTTTTTCCAGATTGCCGGTTTGCGTTTCCAGTGAAAGGAAAAATCCGGGGCCGCCGACGCGGTAATCGACCGGCCAGGGGATGATGTCATAGCCTGCCTGCCGGAAGACGCCGACTGAACGCGGCATGTGGAAGGCGGAGGTGACAAGGAGCCAGGGGCGGCCCGGCGCAGTGTCGATGAGTTGGCTGGTGAGCAATGCATTTTCATGCGTGGTGCGTGAATCCGCCTCAATAATCAGGCGCTCTTGGGCGATGCCGAATTTTTCGAAGAAGCGTTCTGCGATGAATGCTTCCTTCTCGCCGGTGTTGGAAAGAGAGCCGGTGCCGCCTGTGAAAACTATCGGCACGTCGGGATAGTGACGTGCCAAAATCAAGGCTTCCGTGTAGCGGTCGCTTGAACTGACAAGCTCAGTATTGCCACGCCTGAGGCTGACATTGAGATCGAAGGCACCGCCAAGCACTATGATGCCGGCAATGTCTTGCGGCGGTTCTGAAGGCTGGCTGAAGCGCTGCTCGAGGGGTTCGAGCATGAGCATGCCGATATTGGTCCAGCCCCCTACCACCAGAATCGCGATGGAGACACCCATGGTGAGGCTGGCAAGGCGTCTGCGTTGGAACAGGAACAAAAGGCTGCCAATGAGCGCCAATAGAATAGCCAGGTTGAGCGGGCTAACGACCAGCCAGAACAGCTTTGAAAGATAATAGAACATGCCGCCGTCTCCCTGCAGACAATAAAAAAGGCCGGCCCCATATCGCGGGCCGGCCTTTTATTGGTCGGAGTAGCAAGATTCGAACTTGCGACCCCCTCGTCCCGAACGAGGTGCGCTACCAGGCTGCGCTATACTCCGTCAGTCGACAGAGGCGCGTTATATAGCTGCTTGTTCCAAGGTTCAAGCGTTGAAACAGCATCGATGCAGTGTTGCGCGGTTCACGCAAAGCGTGTAGGAACCGCCACGCTTTGGGGCGTCGCCAAGTGGTAAGGCACCGGTTTTTGGTATCGGCATTCGCAGGTTCGAATCCTGCCGCCCCAGCCATCCTTCGCCGATGGGTTTCGGGTGGCACGCAACCCAGGCAATTCCTATGCATTTTGATGAACCGAAGCTGAACGGCGGTCTCAGTAAGGGTTCAAGGCCGTTTTGGCACTCTCCTCCCACAGTCAAGAACACGACCTCAGGGAGAGGACGCCATGAACAGAACACACGAAAGCCTTTTAGTCGCCACGCTTGCTGGGTTGATCCTTGTCAGCGCTGCAGCCTTCGCCGTCACACCCGCGAACGCCGCCGGGTACCAGGTTGATCAAAAAGCACAGGTCACCGGCGTGGCCTGGTGGGATCACCTCAATGTCCGCAAATGGCCGGCACACTACTCGATGAAGATCGGCGAAGCTGAACCGAACAGCTGGGTCTGGGTCGAGCGCTGCATCGAAGTCGAAAACGCATCAGACTGGTGCAAGGTTGAAAACGGCCATTTCTACGGCTGGGTCAACTCCGCCTATCTGTCGCTTTATGACCCCATGACCGACGATGAATTCAATTACCCCCAGGGTTATCAGCAGACTATCAACTACTGAGCTTCCTGACCGACGACCTCCGTTGACTCTGCCCCGTTCTTGCCGTTTGTGTTGCGGCAGAACGGGGATATTTTTATGACAAATGCCAATCCGGTTCTTGCCGAGGTCATCCGTGGAAACTGGGTCGAAAATATTCATCGCGGGGCGATTTGCGTCAGCGATGGACGCGGCCGTGCGATGTCTGCTGGTGATGTGTCCCGCCCAATCTTCCCGCGCTCCGCGATCAAATCGATGCAGGCACTGGCGATGTTTCGCTCTGGTGCTGTGCAGAAATTCGGCCTCACCGACACGGATCTGGCTCTGGCCTGCGCATCGCATAATGGCGAGCCGGCCCATGTGGCGGGCGTGCAGGCGTTTCTCGACAGGATTGGCTGTTCTGTTGATGATCTTGAGTGTGGTGCGCACCCGCCGACCGACCGGAAAGCCCGCAAGCAGCTGACCGAGCCTCCAAGCGCGATCCACAACAATTGCTCGGGCAAGCATGCCGGTATGCTGGCGGTGGCAAAAGCACTCGGCGTTGATACCCAGGGCTATTCAACTCGCGATTTCGCCGTGCAACAGCTCGTGCGTAGCATGGTGGAGGAGGTGATTGGCACCGAGCTGACTACCGACAAATGCGGCACCGACGGGTGTTCAATCCCGACCTGGGCTGCACCGCTGTCAGTATTTGCCGAAGGCTTTGCGCGCATGACATCGGGCCACGATTTGTCGCCTGATATAGCGGAAGGTGCTGCGCGTTTATTTGATGCGGCAACGGGTAATCCGTTTCTCGTGCGCGGGACTGAGACGCTCGACACAGAGCTGATGGCGGCCTTCAATGGACAGTTGATGCTCAAGATCGGTGCGGAAGGCGTGTTCTGCGGTGCGTTGCGCGACCGGAAGATCGGCTTTGCTCTCAAGATCGATGACGGCAACATGAAAGCCGCTGAAGTCGTTGTCAGCACATTGCTTTTGGCTCTGGTTGATGCGGCGGACGAAGCTCGTCCGGCCCTCGAGAAATGGGCCACGCATACAATGAGCAACTGGCGCAAAATAGAGGTGGGGCAGGTGCGTGGAACCGATGCGGCGCGCCTCAGCCTTTAAAGGAGATGGACGATGGATAGTTTTCGCGGTCTGCTGGTGGAAAAGGATGATGACGGCTATCGCGCCAGCCTGAAAACGCTTGATGCATCTAATCTCGGCGAAGGTGATGTGATGGTTGCGGTCGATTATTCGACCCTCAACTACAAGGATGCACTCGCGCTCACCGGCACCTCGCCGGTTGTGCGCAGTTTCCCGCTGATCCCGGGGATCGACTTTGCCGGGACGGTGGTGGAGAGCGAAGCGCCGGACTGGGAAGCGGGCGACAAGGTTGTGCTCAATGGCTGGGGGCTGGGTGAGACCGCGCCGGGCGGACTTGCTGAAGTTACGCGGGTGCCGGGTAGCTATCTGGTGCGCTTGCCGGACAGCCTATCCACGCGGGATGCGATGGCATTCGGGACCGCAGGTTACACGGCAATGCTGTGCCTGATGGCGCTTGAGGCGCATGATGTGACACCTGAGAAGGGCGAGGTGCTTGTAACCGGCGCTAGTGGCGGGGTCGGATCGGTCGCGGTGGCGCTGCTGGCGGCCAAGGAATATCGGGTGGTGGCATCCACCGGCAAGGTTGATGAGGCGGATTATCTTAAAACGCTCGGCGCCAGTGAGATCATTGATCGTAAGGAGCTGTCCGAACCGGGCAAGCCGCTGCAAAAAGAGCGTTGGGCTGGCGTGGTCGATAGCGTGGGATCGCACACACTGGCCAATGCCTGCGCCCAGACGAAAGCCGATGGTGCTGTAGCTGCATGTGGGCTGGCGCAGGGGATGGATTTTCCGGCAACCGTTGCGCCGTTCATTCTGCGCGGTGTAACCCTGTGCGGGATCAACAGTGTGCACATGCCGGTTGAAAAGCGCGCCGAAGCCTGGAAGCGATTGGCAGCAGATGTGGATCCGGCGATTTTAGCGTCGATAACCAGCGATCCGATTGGATTGGAAGACGCGCTGCGCGTTGCGCCTGAATTTCTCGAAGGCAAAGTGCGTGGCCGGGTCGTGGTGGACGTACGGCTCTAAGCGTTTTTGCCGTTCAGGTTTTTCTGAGTTTCACTGCCGTACCTGAAGCGGTGACCATGATCATGGCGCCGCGGCTGCCGATGGTTTCATAATCAAGGGATATGCCAACGACGCCGTCCGCGCCGCGTCGACGGGCCCGGTCTGTCAGTTCTTCCAACGCGCTTTCTCGTGCCCTTCCGACCACTTCTTCGTATGTGCCGGAGCGGCCGCCGACATAGTCGGTAACCGTGGCCATGACATCGCGGACGAAGTTGGCGCCTGAAACCGTCTCGCCGGTGACCACGCCGAGATACTCGGTTATTTCGAATCCCATCAGCGTGTCTGTTGTACTGATCAGCATAATGCGCCCCAATTGCTCGCCCGCTATGACGCCACACATAGGCATTGCCGGTGAAAACGCCAAGTGCTGCTTGTGCGTTGCCGCGCGCGCTCTTGTGCGTGGCATTATGCAAACGCTATAAGTTTTGCTCGTTAGGTAAGAGGCGTGACACAAGCATGCTTGTTGATGACAAGGTCTATCTCGGGACCAGCACCCGGGCCGAATATCTCCCGCTTAAATATGCCAACCGGCATGGACTGATCACCGGCGCCACAGGCACCGGCAAGACGGTCAGTCTGCAGATCATGGCAGAGGGGTTTTCCCGCGCCGGTGTGCCGGTCTTTTGTGCCGATGTGAAAGGCGATCTTTCTGGCATAGCCGTTGCCGGGACGCCAAAGGATTTTTTGAGCGAGCGCGCCGAAAATATCGGTTTTGACGACTATGCATTCGATGCGTTCCCAACGATCTTTTGGGACCTGTTTGGGCGGCAAGGGCACCCGATCCGGACGACGATTTCGGAGATGGGCCCCCTGCTGATTTCGCGGCTTTTGGATCTCAACGCGACGCAGGAAGGTGTGCTGAACATCGCCTTCAAACTGGCTGATGACGAAGGCTTCTTGCTGCTTGATCTCAAGGATTTGCGGGCGCTTCTTATCAACATGGATGAGCGTGCTAAAGAGCTGTCAGCAACATACGGCAACGTCTCTACGGCTTCCATCGGCGCGATCCAGCGGGCGCTGCTTGTGCTCGAACAACAGGGTGGCGAAAACTTCTTTGGCGAGCGGGCGCTCAACATTGCCGATCTGATGCGGACCCATACGGATGGGCGCGGGATCATATCGGTTCTGGCCGCCGACGAACTGATGCATTCACCGCGGCTCTATGCAACGTTTTTGCTCTGGCTTTTATCGGAACTGTTCGAGGAATTGCCAGAGGTCGGAAACCCGGACAAGCCACGGTTGGTGTTCTTTTTCGACGAGGCGCATCTGCTGTTTGACGAGGCACCGAAGGTGCTGCTGCAAAAGGTCGAGCAGGTGGTCAAGCTGGTGCGCTCCAAGGGCGTCGGCGTTTACTTCGTAACGCAGAACCCTGTTGACGTGCCTGACGAGGTTCTGGCGCAATTGGGCAACCGCGTGCAGCATGCACTCCGTGCCTATACGCCACGCGAACAAAAGGCCGTGCGCGTTGCCGCCGAAACATTCCGGCCCAATCCCGATTTCGATACGGCGGACGTGATTACGCAACTGGGTGTTGGCGAAGCGCTGGTCTCGACGCTGGAGGCCAAGGGTGTGCCTTCGGTCGTTGGACGCACAATGATGCGGCCACCCTCATCGCGGCTGGGACCGATCCTGCCGGACGAGCGCCGGGACATCATCGCCGCCAGTCCGATTGCCGGACTTTATGATGAGGTGGTCGATCGGGAATCGGCGTTTGAGGTGCTGCAGGAAAAACTGGAAGAAAAGCAGCGAGAGGAAGAACGCCAGCGACAGCGCGAAGAACGCGAACGCGAGGAACAGGGGCGCATGCGCCGGTCGCGGACCGGCTATCGCGACGACTATCGCGATGACCGGCCCACCCGGCGCGCGACATCCCGCCGGCGGTCCAATCGCCAGACCGTGACTGAAGCTGCGGTCAAATCGCTGGCGCGCTCGGTGGCGCGGCAGCTTGGAAACTCGCTGGTGCGCGGTATCCTTGGAAGCCTGAAGAAGGGATTTTGATGGCGGAGACTGCAAAATCGCCAGTACCTGCACGCAATCTGACCGTTGCCGTTTACACCTCTGATCGCGGCGCCGGTGATGCCGAACGCGCCAGCATCATGTCGCAGGCAGGCGCGTTTCTGGCCCGTCGCGGTGTCAAGATTGTCTGTCCGATTGAAAATCAGGATGTTTGCGTGCCGCTGATCAAAAGCGCACTCAGTGCCGGAGGCGACGTGCGGATTGTTGCCGATAGCAAGCTCTCCCTGCCGTCCGCGCTTTCAACGGTTGCAGTTGAGCAGATAGTGGCTATCGAGAAACGACGCGCCTTTGTCGGCAAGTCCTGCAATGCCATGATCGGCTTGCCCGGATCCCTGGCTTCGGTGACCAACCTCTATGAAACCTGGGTTGAGACAGGCGGTACGCTCCCGGTTGCACTGCTCAACCGCAATCGGGCCTATGAAGTCATGCGCGGTATTGCGATGGACATTTTCCAGCACACGGTGCCGGCATGGGAAAAGAAGCTGATTATTTCGGAATCATTCGACGATCTTTGGAACCGGTTGGCAAAAGTTCTGCCGAATTAGGCGTGCGGCTGCCAATCTGGCGCGGGGCGAACGCCGAAGAGCGGCACGACGTTTGCGGGCCTTCGGGACGGATTGCGATCCGCGTTCCGGGAAGTCGGCTTTTGCCCCTGTGATTGCAAATAGATATCGGCGACCCGGTGCTGGGTGACTTCGTTGAGCCGCGCCAGCACACGATCTTCCAGATAGCGGGGCGACACCGGCTTCATCATTACCTCATCGATTCCCGCACCCGCGCAGCGCGCGCGCAATGAGGGGACAGCCGTACGGCTGAGAATAACGGCCTGAAAGCCGGGGCTGGCAAGTTCTGGTGTCGCACGAAGCCGCGAGACGACGCCAATGGGGTCGATGGCATCGCTATTGTCACAGACAAGCAGTTCGACCGGGGCGATCAGCATGTAAAGGCGCAGCGTGGCCTCGTCCTTGAAGGTGCGCACCCGCAATGAACGGTGGCTGGACAGCACCATTTCGACGATTGCCGACAACGCTTCATTGTCACAAAGAACGGCAACTGTTTTCAACTCGGTACGCATCGGCCTTACCCACTCAGGACGTTAACAAACTGTTAACACGCCGAATGTGGCGAGACCTAGTACGATCACGCAACAGGTATCAAAAAACCCGCCCGGCGGTGCCGGACGGGTTTCATTCTTTGTGGAGAAATTTCGTGCCGTAGATTAGCTGGCTTTTTCAAGCAGCTCCGTCACATATTCCCAGTTCACGAGATTGTCGAAGAACGCTTCGAGGTATTTCGGGCGCGCGTTGCGGTAGTCGATATAGTAGGAGTGCTCCCACACATCGACACCCAGCAGCGGCGTAGCGCCGTGCACCAGCGGGTTCTCGCCGTTCGGTGTCTTCATCACTTCGAGCTTACCATTCTTGAGCGCCAACCAGGCCCAACCGGACCCGAACTGGGTCGCACCTGCGTTCAGGAAGTCCTCACGGAACTTGTCGACGCCACCAAGATCTTCTTTCACCTTGGATTCGAGATTGCCGGGCATGGCACCGCCGCCATTCGGCTTCATCCAGTTCCAGAAATGGATATGGTTGTAATGCTGGCCGGCATTGTTGAAGAGACCGGCATTCTTGCCGTAGCTGTCTTTCACCACGTCTTCGAGGCTCTTGCCCTCAAGGCCGGAGCCCTCAAGCAATTTGGAGCCATTGGTCACGTAAGCCTGATGGTGCTTGTCGTGGTGAAATTCCAGTGTCTCTGCGGACATGTAGGGCCCAAGTGCGTCATAAGCATAGGGTAGGTCGGGCAGTTCAAAAGCCATTTAAGCCTCCTGATGTTTTTGGAAATGACCGCTTTGAAGCGGTGGGCCGTAATCCTGTTATAATCATTCACCGTGACGGTCTCAATGGGTGTCGCCCATTGTTGGCGAAATTCAGTTCGCACCAGCGATATCGATAGCAAACGCATATGTCAGTGCTGTTTCCTTCAACCTGTCGAAACGTCCGGACGCACCGCCATGACCGGCGCCCATATTCGTCTTCAGGTATAACGGCGCATCACCGGTTTTGGTTGCACGCAATTTCGCCACCCATTTCGCCGGTTCCCAGTAGGTCACGCGGGGATCGGTCAGTCCGGCAAGAGCGAAAATGGCGGGATAGTCCTGTGCCATCACATTGTCGTAGGGCGAGTAGGACGCGATGAGATTGTAGTCGTCGTTACTGGCGAGCGGGTTGCCCCATTCGGGCCATTCGGGCGGGGTGAGCGGCAGGGTATCGTCAAGCATGGTGTTGAGCACATCAACAAACGGGACCTGCGCGATAATCCCGGCAAATAGGTCGGGACGCATGTTGGCAATGGCGCCCATTAGCATGCCGCCCGCTGAGCCGCCGAGCGCTATGACCTTGTCTGGCGCCGCATAACCCTGATCGATCAGCATTTCAGCCGAGGCGATGAAGTCTTTGAATGTATTGAGTTTATCCTTGTGCCGGCCTTGCTTGTACCAGCGATAGCCTTTTTCCATGCCGCCGCGGATATGCGCTGTCGCATAGACGAAACCGCGGTCGACAAGCGATAGCGCCGAGATGGAAAAGCCCGCCGGCATCGACATGCCATAGGCACCATATCCGTAGAGTAGGCAGGGCGCGGTGCCGTCTATTTTGGTGCCTTTGCGATAGAGCAGGGTGACCGGCACCGTCTCGCCGTCTGGCGCTGTTGCAAAGACACGGTCGGTCTCGTAGTCGGCCGGGTTGTGACCCGAAGGCACTTCCTGCTCCTTGCGCAGCACACGTTCTCCCGTGGGGATATCGAGGTCGTACACACGCGCTGGTGTCGTGGGCGAGGAATAGGTGAAGCGCAAGGTCTGCGTATCGAACTCATAGCCGCCGGCGATGCCAAGCGCATAGGCGCTTTCGGCAAACTGCACCGGTTCCTCTTTGCCGGTATCGAGATGCCGGATGATGATGCGCGGCAGACCATCGGCACGCTCAAGCCGGACCATTTGGTTCCTGGTGACCGAAACGTCGAGGATCAGTACGCCTTCATTGTAGGGCACAAGATCAGTCCAGTTGCCCGTGTCCGGATTGTCCACCGGCGCTGTGACGATCTTGAAGTCCTCGGCGCCATCGATGTTGGTGCGGATATAGAGTTCGTCGTGACGCTCATCGACATCGTACTCGTGTCCCGCCTGGCGTGGTGCAACAACACGCGGGGTATCGTCCTTTGCCGGATCGATCAGCCAAACCTCGGAGGTCTGATGGTCGTGGGCATTGATGGTGATGAACTTGCGCGACAGCGTCTCATCAACGCCAACGAAAAAGCCCGGGTCCTTTTCCTCATAGATCAGCGTGTCATCGGACTGTTTTGTGCCCAGCACATGCTTGAGCACCCGGTAGGGCCGGTGGTTATCGTCGAGCTCGGTGTAATAGAAGCTCCTGGAATCCGGTGCCCACACTGCGCCGCCGCTCGATTTCTCGATTGTGTCGGGCAACTCCTTGCCTGTTGCCAGATCACGCACATAGATCGTGTAATATTCCGAGCCGTTGCGGTCGCAAGACCACATCAGCAATTTGTGCGCGGGATCGTGGGATCCCATGCCGAAGCCGAAATATTCGCTGTCGCCCGCTTCCACATTGCAGTCGAGCAAAACCTCTTCGGTACCGCCATCGCGTGGTGTGCGCACCAGTTGCGGATATTGCTGGCCGTCGAGCATCTTGGAGAAATAGGCGTATGGGCCGTCCGGTGACGGTACGCCGCTATCGTCTTCTTTGATGCGTCCGCGAATTTCCTTGTAGATTTTGTCCTGCAAGGCTTCATGCGGTTTGCCGAAGGCAGCTTCGAAGTAGCTGTTTTCCGCCTCGAGATAAGCCCGGATATCCGTATCGAGCACGGAGGGATCACGCATCACCTCCTGCCAGTTCTCTGCCCGCAGCCAGTGATAGGGATCGTCGCGCGTGATCCCGTGATGGGTCGCCGCATGCGGTTTTTGCGCCGCAACGGGCATATCCGGTTTACTCATGGTGGGTTCGCTATTCTTCCTGCGGTTCGAAATCGAGCGCCACGCCGTTCATGCAGTAGCGTTGACCGGTCGGGGCCGGACCATCGGGAAATACATGGCCGAGATGGGCATCGCAACTGGCGCAGCGCACTTCGACCCGGCGCATGAATAGCGAGCGGTCTTCATGCTCGGAAACGGCATCCGGTTTCACGGGCTGAAAGAAGCTTGGCCAGCCGGTGCCGGAGTCATACTTCGCATCGCTTTTGAACAAGGGTGCGCCGCAACACACGCAGTGGAACAGGCCGTCGCGCTTTTCGACATTGAGCGGACTGGTGAAGGCGCGCTCCGTGCCGTGCTCGCGCGTTACGCGGAATTGCTCAGGTGTCAGCTGCTCACGCCATTCGTCCTTGGACTTTTCAATTTTTTGGGACATTGGATTTGATCCTTTCCTTCCACACACGATGTAGGTGCCGAAGCGGTGAACTTCCATTCAAATCTGTGTGTCATCGCCCGTTCAGTGGCACGTGGGAAGGTTATCGTCTTGTCCTGAAAAGGTGAACGGTTAAAGCTCTTTGAAACGATTCGGTAGCCTCGGCGCTGCCGATGTCTTATCACGACCATAGAGTGAGGAGCCGAATTGGCGCTCAGCCTGGATTCTACCATAGCACTTGTTCCCATCCTGCCATTTCTGGCGGCGCTTTTGGCGCCGTGGATTCACCGGTTGATGGGGCATTATGCCGGCTGGGTGCTGGCCATCGTGCCGGCGGCGATTTGCTATTTCTTTATCACGCTGCACCCCATCGTGCTCGAGCAGGGCGCAGTGTTTGCCACGCTTGAGTGGGTCCCGGCATACAATCTGTTTCTGACCTATTATGTCGACGGGCTCAGCTTGCTGTTCGGCTTGCTCATTTCCGGCATCGGCACGATTATCGTTTTATATTCAGGCTATTATCTCAAAGGTCACCACCATCAGGGCAGGTTCTTTTCCTTCATCCTGATGTTTATGGGATCGATGTTGGGGCTGGTCCTGGCCGACAACATGATCGTGTTGTTTATCTTCTGGGAGCTGACCTCGATCACGTCGTTCCTGCTGATTGGGTTCGATCACACGCGGCAGGCCTCGCGCCGTGCTGCTATCCAGGCGCTGGTGGTGACCAATGCTGGCGGCCTGGCGTTGCTCGCTGGTATTTTGCTGCTGCACATTGTGACGATTGAGATCGATCTTTCAGGCACGGGCACCTGGTCGCTGTTCAACATCATGCAGGTGGAAGGCCTTCTGGCTGGGCATCCGCTGCTGTTGCCGATCCTCTTATTGTTCCTCGCCGGGGCGTTCACGAAATCGGCGCAGTTTCCGTTCCATTTCTGGTTGCCGAACGCGATGGAGGCGCCGACGCCGGTTTCCGCGTTTCTGCACTCCGCCACCATGGTCAAAGCCGGTGTTTATCTGTTGGCGCGCATGGCGCCGACTTTTGCCAATGAAACCATGATGGCCGACTTGCCGATTCTCGGTGAGACGGAGGTTTACCTCTGGAACATTTTGCTCGTCAGTTTTGGTGGCGTCACGCTGCTCTACGGCGCGACACTGGCGCTGCGACAGACCGACATGAAACAAATGCTGGCGCAAACCACCGTGGCTTCGCTAGGGCTTCTGGTTCTGCTCATTGGCATCAACAACGAGTTGGCAGCCGCCGGTGTCATTCTCTACCTGACGGCGCACGCGTTCTACAAAGCGGCGCTATTTCTGGTTGCCGGTATTATCGATCATGAGGCGGGCACCCGGGAGATTACCGATCTTGGCGGCATGCGGGGGCTGATGCCGGTGACATTCGTGGCCGCCATTCTCGCGGCCCTGTCCATGGCTGGCCTGCCGCCGATGATCGGGTTTTTCGCCAAGGAAGAAATGTATGCCGCGCTGGCCGCGTGGGACTGGTTGAGCATCGTTGTGCTTGTGGTGCTAATCCTTGGCAATGCCTTCATGCTGGTCGTTGGCGCAGCAATCGCCATCAAACCGTTCATGGGTGGACTAAAGCCCACCCCATTGAAACCACACGAAGCGCCATTCGGCATGTATGTGGGGCCGGTTCTGTTCGGGCTATTGGCGCTGGTTGCTGGTCTGATGCCCGACCAGTTCGGATATCTGATCCTCGAGCGGGCCGCGTCAGCGATCTATTTCGAAGGTGTGCACAATCACCTCAAACTTGAGTTGAGCATCTTCTTTAAGCCGATCATTTTACTGTCCATTTTGACCTGGGCGATTGGCGCAGCGCTTTACTGGAAGCTGGATGATGTGCGGCGGATACTGAAAACTGCCGAGGAACGCATCAACTGGAACTTCGACCTGTTGTTCGATCAGCTCATGTTCGGGCTCATTCGCCTGTCGGATGCGATCACGCGGGTCTGGCATCATGGCCGTCTGGAGCTCTATCTCATCGTGGTCTTTATCGGCTTTGCTGTGGCCCTTCTGGCGCCGCTGCTGATTTTGGATGTGCCGGTCACCATGCCTGCGATCCCGGATATGACCTTTTACGAGTGGGGCGTGATGGCGATTGCCGTGCTCGGCCTCATCGCTGTGACGATCGCACGGACGCGGCTGGTAGCCATCGTATCGTTGGGTATTCAGGGTTTTGCGGTGGCATTGATTTTCATGCTCTTCGGCGCGCCGGACCTCAGTTTCACCCAGTTCATGGTCGAAACGCTATCGGTCGTCATTCTGGCCCTTGTGATGACGCGACTGCATCTGGAACAGCGCGATTTCCGCGTGCTGGAAGAATTGTTGCGCGACGGCACGCTGGCGCTTCTGTGCGGCGTCGGGGTCACCGGACTGCTCTGGGCCGTGCTGGACCACCCGCTCGATACCCGCCTGACCGATTTCTTTGCCGCGACCAGTGTGGCGATCGCGCACGGCCACAACATCGTCAATGTGATTTTGGTCGACTATCGTGGTCTTGATACGCTCGGTGAAATCTCAGTGGTGATGACGGCGGGGATCGCCATTCTCGCACTGATCCGCATCAGGGCGGGCGGTCCACAGACCGGCATTGGTGCGCTGAAAAAAGACGATAAGCCAAAGTCTTCGCGCAAACCGGCAGCCAAGCGCACAAGCGCGAAATCGGCCGCATCCAGGGCGACTTCAACGAAGTCCACGGCACGCAAGCCGCGTACGCGAAAATCGGCGACAAACAAGCCCTCGAACGGGGAGGCGCCAGCATGAGCACAGTTATCTTCCGCACCATTGGCCCGATTCTGGCCGCGATTATGGTGGTCTTCTCGGTCTTTGTGCTGTTGCGTGGTCACAATGAGCCAGGAGGCGGATTCATTGGAGGCCTGATCGCTGCGTCCGCAGTTGCCATTTACGGTATCGCGACCAGCGTCAAGGATGTCCGCAAGGCCATAATTGTTGATCCGATCACCTTAGCAGGTTTTGGTGTGTTTATCGGAGCGCTCGCCGGGTTGGTGTCGCTGGGTTACGAAGTGCCGTATCTCACGGGTATCTGGACATTCTTCACCGTCAACGACACGGAGATCGCCATTTCCACACCGCTTGTGTTCGACATCGGCGTTTATTTCGCGGTTGTTGGCACGATTTCGTGCGTGGCGCTGGCGCTGGAAGAAGACGAGGAGGGAAAATAATGGAACAGGCACTGGCTGTCCTGATCGGTATGTTTTTCGCCGTCGCCGTCTACCTCATCCTGTCCAAGGCGATCATCAGGATGCTGCTGGGGATCGTCATATTGGGCAATGCTGTCAATCTGCTGATTTTCACCGCTGGACGCCTGACCCGCGAGGTGCCGCCGATTGTGCCCAACGGCGTGAGTCAGATTGAAGGCGACTTTGCCAATCCATTGCCGCAGGCCCTGATTTTGACGGCGATCGTGATCGGCTTCGCGTTGTTTTCATTTCTTCTTGTGCTTGGCTATCGCGCCTACCAGGAACTCGATGCTGACGACACAGACACAATGCGGCTGGCCGAGCCCGAGCGCGCGCCCCGGCCGCCACTGAGTTACTAGAGGGCCATTGAATGGCAACGTCTACTGAAACAAGTGCATATGGCGACCTGCCGCCCGCGATGATCGAGGGTGCAACACCGGCTGCTGACTGGATTGTTATCCTGCCTGTCGTTCTGGCGTTGATGGGCGGTGCGCTGCTTTTGATGCTCAAGAACACCCGCAACGGACAAGCGCCGTTTGCAGTGTTGATTGCGGCGGCGGTGGCGATGCTCGATGCCATGTTGTTGTGGCGGATTCTCGATACCGGGCCCTTGACCATGACCATGGGCAAATGGCTGCCGCCCTTCGGCATCAGCTTTACTGCAGATGCCATGGGGGCAGGATTTGCACTGGCATCGGCGGTAGTGACCGTCATCGTATTGTTGTACGTCCAGTTCGATATCGCGGCGCGCGAGATCAAATACGGGTTTTACTCGCTTGTGCTGTTGTTGCTGGCGGGCGTGAGCGGCGCGTTTCTCACTGGCGATCTGTTCAATCTTTACGTCTGGTTCGAAGTGATGCTGATCGCCTCATTCGGCCTTATCATCATGGGTGGCCGCAAGATCCAGCTCGACGGGGCGATTAAATACGGCTTCCTTAACTTCCTTGCGACGACTTTCTTCCTCACAGCGCTGGGCTATCTCTACGGACTTGTCGGCACGCTGAATATGGCCGATATCGCAACGGTTTCCGGTGATGCGCCTGTGGGGCCGATGACGGCTGTGGCAGCACTGCTTTTGCTTGCCTTCGGCATGAAAGCGGCAGCGTTCCCGGTCAACGCCTGGCTGCCCGCGTCCTATCACACACCAAGCCCCGCTGTGTCCGCGCTGTTCGGAGGGCTTTTGACCAAGGTGGGCGCTTATGCGCTGCTGCGCTGCCTTGTGGTTTTATTGCCCGCAAGCCGCGACATTATGGAGCCGGTCATTACCGTGCTGGCAGTGGCAACGCTGATCCTGTCGCCAATGGGCGCAATAGCGCAAACCAATCTGCGGCGCATGATCGGGTTCATTCTGATCGGTGGTATCGGTTCGGTGCTTGCGGGACTGGCGCTAGCCTCTGAGCAGGGGATCGGCGGTGCGACGATCTATGCCTTCAATTCCATTCTGGTGATTTCAGCGCTCTATCTGGTTGCCGGTTTGATTGAACGCGTGACCGGCGAAACCGATACACGGGCAATGGGCGGGCTTTACGCGGCAAATTCCGGCTTGTCGATCGCCTTCCTGGTGCTTGTTTTCGCGGTATCGGGCATGCCGCCATTTCTTGGCTTCTGGCCCAAACTGATGCTCATGGAAGCTGCGCTGAGTGCGGGTGGGGTCAGCCTGACGGTTGCGATTATTCTCAATGCGGTTCTGACCGCGATAGCCGGAACCCGCGCCTGGGCGCACATTTTCTGGCGCGCCGGACGTGAAGGCGAGGGATCCGAACAACCCAATGACCGGTTGCGCCCAATGAGCGGGCCAGAGTTCCGGTGGGGCCTGCTCCCCGCAGCCGTGTTGACGGCGCTGATATTCTGGTTCGGGGTTCAACCAAACCTGGTGATTGTCGGCGGCCGGACCGCAGCTGTGGATATGCTTGATCCCGCTCGCTATGTCGCGTCGACAGGTCTGGAGGTGAAGGAATGAATTTCGCCCTCGTAGTCATTGTTCTGGCGCTCGTCTGGGTGACGATCACCGGGAATTTTAATGAGCTCAATCTGCTGCTTGGTGCGGCGATCGGTGCTTCGGCTCTCTGGTTCGTGCGCGAGCAGATCGCCCGGCCCGACCTGTTGCGGCGCATACGGCGGGTGCTGGCGCTGGTGCTGCTGTTTTTTTACGAGCTGGCGCTCTCCGCGGTGCGCGTCGCGATCCTGGTGCTGTCGCCTGATCTGAAGTCGAAGTTGAAACCGGGCATCATTGCGTTCCCGCTGACGGCCAAGACCGATCATGAGATCACGCTACTTGCCAACCTCATCACACTGACGCCCGGCACGCTGAGTGTCGATGTGTCCGAGGACCGCAAGTTCATCTACGTTCATGCCATTTCGGTGCCCGACAAGGAGGCGCTCATCAAGGATATTGCGACCGGGTTCGAGGCGAAAATCATCGAGGTGTACAAATGAGCGGCGCAGAGTTTTTGTCCCTTGCGGTCACGATATCTTTGGCCATCCTGACGCTGTCATTTGTGCTGACGATTGTGCGGATCGTGATTGGACCCACATTGCCCGATCGCATTCTGGCGCTCGACATGCTGGTCACCATCGGCATCGGATATATCGCCATTATTGCGATCAAAACCGGCTATTCGCTTTATCTCGATATTGCGATTGCCCTGGGATTGGTCGGGTTTCTGGCCACGGTGGCTTTCGCGCGGTTCGTGTTGCAGCGCGGCAAACATGATGAGGCGCGGCAAATCCATAAGAGGGGGGCGAGCTGATGCTAGTTCAGATCATGCAATATGCCGCCGGACTATTTATTATTGTTGGTTCGCTTTTCGGCTTGCTGGCGGCCATCGGCGTTCTGCGCTTGCCGGACCTTTACACCCGCATGCATGCCGCATCGAAGACCGGCACCATGGGCGCGGGGCTGATGCTGGCCGGTATCGCCGTTGTCGCTTTCGATAGCGGCGTTATTCTGCGCGCGATTGCCGGTTTCGTGTTCTTGTTGCTGACGGCGCCTGTGTCGGCACATTTACTTGCGCGTGCTGCATATCTTTCTGGATACAAGACGTCAGAGTTGACTCAACTTGACGAAATGCAATCTGTATCAAAAAAGAAATGATAATATATTTTCGTATTCAACAGTTGGTTCTATTCATGTTGGCGCGCCGTTGTTGCAATTTCACAATTTAAAGGATAGATACCAAGAACCGGCGTCTTGTGTACAAGGCAATCGGAAACAAAAAAAGAAAAGGATACGATATGAACGACTTATCTGGTGCTCCTGCACCGGCTGACGTCGATCTCGTCGAACTAAGCACGGAGATCGTGTGCGCCTATGTAAGCCACAATGCCTTGAGCCCGTCGGACCTTCCCAAAGTTATTGCGGAAGTTCATACGGCGCTGAAGAGTCTCAATACTAATGAGGCACCGGAGCAGGTTGAAGAACGGAAGCCGGCTGTGCCGATCCGTAAATCGATCGCGCCCGATTACCTTATTTGTCTTGAAGACGGGAAGAAGTTCAAATCCCTCAAAAGACATTTGAGAACGCACTACAACCTTTCACCCGAGGAATACCGGGAGAAATGGAATTTGCCGGCTGACTATCCAATGGTTGCGCCGAGCTACTCCGAGACGCGGTCACGTTTGGCCAAGGTCAACGGATTGGGCCGCAAATCAGGCTCCTGATTGACGTTGTCCTATTGTTAAAAGCGGCTGCTCCGGAAAAGCGGCCGCTTTTTTTGTTTCATTGTATCAAGCCGGCATGTCATCAACTCACTGAGTAAGCGTGACAGTCACGCTCAAGCAAACTTGAACTGAGTGCCGGCTTTATACGCCCCACAATTGCGGCTCATCTTATCCACGCGGCTCCCAACTACGTTATAGGAAAATATTCCTGTAATCATTGGAGCGGCTATGATGGATCTTATTCGCAACACGAACCTTCGCGAGTCTCGTCTTAATCCTGTACTGCTTTGCCCGTGCTGCAGAAGTGGAAGCAGGCGCATTGAAATTTCCATTCTGCGTTTGGTGGCGCGGCACGCAAAGGTACCGGTTGAGCTGCTTCTCCATCCAACACGGGGAAGCCATCATGTCTCGCAAGCACGGCAGCTGGCGATGTATCTGATGCATGTGGTGGCGCGGCGGACAATGTCTGAAATTGGTGAATTTCTGGGGCGCGACCGTTCAACAGTCTCTCACGCCTGCGGGCGGGTCGAGGATATGCGCGATAGTGCGGAATTCGATCGTATCGTTCACGGCCTCGAGCAAATAATAGCGCGCATTCTGTCGCCCGTGGATCAGCAATTTGGTGACGCCTATGGCCACGCCTGAGCGCAGAACCGTTCGGTTTGTCACTGCACTTGTGCGTGGCGCAGTTGCCATTGATGACCTGGGCGGTGGCTACAGAGTAAAGACAGACGGCGCATCGGTGCGCTTGGACGGAGGTACGGTGACTGCGTTAATAGGTCAGGGAATTCTTGGCCGCCGCGGAAAGCAGCTTGTTTGCCGCCCGGAAGCCAGGACCTGGCTTCGCCGCATGCGTGCAACCACGGACAATGCCTATGCGGATCAGCATCGAGTCTTGTCGGCAAGCACCAACGCACCGACGATCAATCTGAACGAAAGCCCTGTCGCCCGTCTTGCGACGGGATCGGGCCGGTCCAGGGACCCATTTCTTGCACCACACCACACCGAGGCGGCCAGACGTTTGCATAACTTGTTCGAGAAAGCCCAACTCAGGCGGGCGGTGACATTGTCCTATGATGAGAACCGAACCGGGAGTGGCGGCAGTCGTGCGCCAGCAACCACGGACATATCCGACATGGCGGTGGATGCCCGCCGTCAACTTGATCGTGTCAGGCAGGTGCTGCCGCGTGATTGTGCGATCGCGGTCTATGACGTCTGTTGCCTGGAAAAAGGCCTGCAACAGGTCGAGTCGGAGCAGGGTTGGCCGCGGCGCAGCGCCAAATTGGTGCTGCGCATTGGTCTGGAACAGGTTGCGGCCCATTTCGGGCTATCGCATGCTGCAAGAGGACCGGCGACGGCAGGCAAGCGCGCGCGTCAATGGCGGGATCATGATGCCCGGCCAACAGTAGTGGGATAGCGTTTTGCGTCAGATACGAGCGCCTGCTTCGTCGCGCATGCGCTTGACCATGGCAACGAGACCATTAGAGCGCTGTGCTGTCAAATGCTCGCGCAGGCCCATTTCATCGAAGATGGCGATGGCATCGGTCGTGGCAATTTCGTTGGCAGGACGGCCGCTATATAGGGCGATCAGAATGGCAACCAGCCCCTTGACGATCATCGCATCGGAATCGCCGCGAAAGGTGATGATTTTTGCACCGTCGCCGCCATCGGTTTCGGTGACCAGCCACACCTGCGAAACGCATCCATTGACCTTGTTCGCCGCCGTTTTTTCATCGTCTGCCAATTCCGGCAGCATCTGACCCAATTCGATCAGATAGCGGTACCGGTCCTCCCAATCATCGAGGAAGCCCAGATTGTCCGAGATTTCTGAAAAGTCAGGTAGTGCGGTCATGGCGCTTGTCTAGCTCAACCCGAACGCGGTGCCAACGGGCATGCGCAAAAAAGCGAACCGCAAGCACGGGGCAGCGTGCTTGCGGTTCTGATCAGGGACCGCTGGTTGGAGTAGCGTCGGGGGAAGTGACGCAGTCCCTGTTTTTAACCCGCTCTGTCCAGCCGCGGCCGGGGGACCGGGGCGAGGATCAGGCTTGGCGAATCCTGCATGGTGGAAGCCTGAGACGGGTTAAACTCCACACTGGTGGCGGTCAGGACCAACTTGCCTCCAGCGCATTGAATTGATTCACATGGGGTATTCATCAGGTGGCGGGTCACCGCGCGATGTCCGGCATCCAGCGCAACAGCAGGTTTAACTGAACGCGCCTGTGCGGTCAGGTTGATGCCATAAGGCTGGATCACAGCGATGGCCAGACCGAGCCAGAATGCGGAACGGATAATTTTCATGCCACCTCACCCCTCTCTGCGGGGCACATGCCGCCGCGTTTGCCTGACACTAGGCCGCGGGTCTTAAGGTGCGATGCGCGAATTAGATAAGGTTTTATGTAATTCCAATCGAACGGCAGCCCGTTCCATTCCTCCCGTTGGCAATGTCTTGTTTACGCTAACCCAAAAAACAGAGGCTGGATTGATGGAAAACGGCCCGCTTTTTTGCGTGAGGGAGAAGGGCTTAAGGGTGTTTTAGGGCTTCAATGAAAACGTCCCTGTCAACAGGCGTCACCCGCCGAATATGAGTAGAGTAAATGAGTAGTCTGAACCCGGCAGACGCGTCTCCGGTCACTGAAAAGCCAGGAAAATCGGCCAGCATTCAAGGTGCGGACAGGATTCGTGCGCTCATCGGCGGCAACAAGATTGCGCTGGTTGCAGGACTGCTTGCGCTACCGGTCTCTCTTTTCAGCTACGCGAACGGCAACCAGCTTCCATTTGTCATGGCACTTTTTGTCGTTATTGCGGCATGGGCGGCCACATGGTTTGCGCGGAAGCGCAATTTCAGCGTCGTGCTGGCCATTCAGGTTGCGACCTTTGCCGGTGTCGGTACGGCACTCAGCCTCATTAACAGGGAACTGGTGGATTTTGGCATGGCGCTGACGCTGCTGGCCCCGATCCATGCCTCAATCCTTGGCCGGGGACCTGATATTAAACTATCCTGGGGATTGGTCACCGCTTCGCTATTTGTGTCGGCACTTGCCAGCATACAGCCAGATCTGTTCACGCGCATGCCCGGGGCAGGTGATGCCTTTTCACAGGCAATCGCCTATGCCGTCGCCGCGCTGATTGTCACCAAATCCGCCATTATCGTAAGCCGGCATCAGAGGTCGCGTGCGCGAGCGGAAACCGAAGCGGTCAATCATTTGATTGAGCATGTCCGCGACGCGGTGGTGCGGTTCAATGCCGATGGCGATCTTGTTTTCCTGTCGCAATCTTCGGAAAAACTGTTCGGTTGCCGTAAATTCGAACTGGCGGGTGCCGGGCTGGCCGAACGCACGCATGTGCTGGACCGGCCCTTGCTGATGACGGCATTCTCAGATGCGCGCAACAAAGGCACCGACCGGCTGATCGATGTGCGCATGCGCAAGGACGATGACAGCGTCGGCAAGGCCGTGCCGGATTTTATCTGGGTGGAGGTGAGCCTTTCGCCCGTGCCGAGCACGAAATCCGATAAAGGGCCTTATGAGGTGATCGCTATTCTGCACGACATCACGCGCAGAAAGCGTGATGAGCAGGATATGAAGGAAGCCCAAAGGAACGCCGAGGGTGCTTCGGAAGCGAAATCACAGTTTCTGGCGACAATTGGTCATGAACTGCGCACGCCGCTTAACGCGATTGTGGGCTTCTCCGACATGATGGCCAACGATATTGGTGGCGAGTTGCCGCCGACGTTCCGTGAGTATTCGTCGCTGATTTCAAGGAGCGGATATCATTTGCTCGAAATCGTGAACATGCTTTTGGACATGTCCAAGATTGAAGCTGGCCGATTCGAGTTGCAGACAAGCAAATTTGATCCAAAAGCACTTGTGGCGCCGTGCATTCAGATTGTGAGCAAGGCGGCCCAGGAAAAGAATATCGAAATCGAAGTCAAGATGGAGCAGGCGCTCCCAATGATCATCGGCGATGAACGCGCCTGCCGGCAGATCGTGATCAATCTGTTGTCCAACGCGATCAAGTTTTCAGCCGAGGGCGGCAAGGTTCTCTGGACGCTCAAACCGCAGGGTGCACATCTGTTGATGTCGGTGTCCGACACCGGCCTTGGCATGGATAAGGATGCGATCGACCGGCTGGGCGAACCGTTTTTCCAGGCGGATGGCGGGCTGGACCGCAATCACGAAGGTACCGGACTGGGGGTCTCTATCGTCAAGGGTCTGGTGCAGTTGCACGATGGCAGCCTGAAAGTCAGCTCTGAACGGGGCCAGGGTACGACGATGACAGTTTTACTTCCTGTCAACGGTCCTGAAACCAAAATGCCGGATACTGCTGAGGTAACCCAACTTCGCAGCGAATCGGACAGGGCAGTTTCCGAAGAATGGCCAGAGCAAAAAAGCGTAGCACTGTAACATCATTTCCGCTTTCAAGCGTGCCGGCACTTGTTGGTAGCGCATTGCTGGGATTTACGGGCCGCGGGCTCAAATGGGGCATTACCCATGTCTGGCGCAAACCCGGCGGCACAGCGGTGACCCTGGTCATGACAATTGGTACCGGATTGGCTGCGGCCAACGCCATGTATATGCAGTCGAGCCGCCATCCCGCGCCTATGCTGATCGATCATTCGGCAGTGACGGCATCGGTCACACCGGCCGATCCGCCGCATCGCGAACCTGTGGTAACCCGGAAGATTGAAGTCGCTGCGCTTCCCAAGAAAACGGTATTGCCGCCCATCGAGGTGGAAAAAAGCGTCCCGGAACCTGTGGTTGAAACTGCACCAGAGCCAGTTTCGAGTCCCGAGCCCTTGGAGGGGAACGTCGGAGATGGCCCGATCACGCATAGTGATGTACTGACGCTGCAGAAAAAACTTCAGGACCTTGGATATTTCAATGGCGATGTTGACGGGTTCTATGGTCCGCAGACGGCCGATGCCATCCGGGAATTTGAAAAAGCGTACGGTTTGGAAGCCGTTGGCGCTCTGACGCCCGAAACGCTTGCGCGCGTTGCCGCAGCCGATGGCACACCTAAGCCTGTTGCAGAACCTGCACCGGCACCTGAGCCGACACCAATGCCGCTTGAGGTCGTTGAGACGCCAGTTGAGGACACAGCCTCGGTTGAGCAGCCGGTCGTGGACCTTGAACCTGCCGAGACTCCCAGCCAGAACCTGCCAAAACGACTGCAGGGTGATCCGTTGACCGTGATCGCAAACAAGGTCGCGACAACTGCACGCAAGGCCATTCTGGAATCCCAGCCGACGGAAGATCAGGAACTGGTTGAAAACGTGCAGCGCGGATTGGCTAGCCTTGGCTTCCTGCAAGGGCGTATAGATGGTGTCGCCGGAGAGGCCACAGCCAAGGCAATCCGCAATTTCGAGGTCTACTACAATTACGATGTCACCGGTTCAGCAACACCGGAATTGCTTGACCTATTGAAAAAAGCGGGTGCTGAATAGGTCAGCTATCCTCTGGGCTGCTTTGACGCTGCCCACAATCCGATTTGGTCATGAAGCAGCTTCGCGCAGATATCTGGTGCGCCGCCTTTGTCAGACGGCACAATGATCTCGGTCGTATGTGCGTAATTGCGCGCAAGGGCGATCCGGTTGCGGGACAGGTGTGGATCGAGGTCGATCACCTCAATGGCACGCACTCTCTGTATGTACCTGCGCCGAGCCTTCTTAAAGCTGACAACGCAGACCATCGGCTGTTTCAATGTCGTTATGAGCGCGTCGAGGCACAAAAAATCCGGGAACGGATTACGCAGGAAGCCGAGTTCGACCCTGATCTCTGGGTAGTTGCGCTGGAAATGCGTGACGGTGACCCCGGTATCGAGATCGCCGCCACAAATGACTGATGTCGCCTAGCTTGCCTGCCGGACGCTGAGTTCTTCGAGGGTGCGGGCGACTCGATCGCTGGCGGGTGCCACCTCGGCCACGGCACGGCGGCGCTGGTCGCCGCTGAGTTGCCGGTACTCGGGCTTGACCAGATCCAGCAGGTTCACATCACCCCGCCAGGCGCTCATCAGGAACGTCATGGCTTCGATGCTGACTTCCTGGAAGAGTTTGGCAAAGTCGCTGAGCGCTTTGGACCGGTCTTCATCATGGCTGGTGGCATGGATCAGCACCTTGAGGCCGTCATAGGCGGTACAGCCAAAGGCCCGCAGCACCACAAACAGCGCCGCGCCACTGATGTCGTGGGCAATCTGGCCGCAGCGAACCTCATCAAGCCCGGTGACCTGATTGAGCAGGCGCGTCACTTCGGGTCGCCGGTTGTTGGTGAAGAGTTTCATAAGCGCGCGCGTGAGTTCGCTGTTGGCAACCGAAAGCTGCTCCAGCGTCTTGCGGATCGGTGCATCCGGTGTCTTACGGACGGCAAAGGCCTGAATGACTTTGATGCGATCTTCTTCACGCAAATCGAAAAAGGCGGGCGCCAGAAGCGCGGCATCGAAATCCGACCGCGCGGCGAGCGACCAGGCAACCTGATGATCCATCTGTGCGGAGCGGGCCAGGGCACTGAGATAAGGACCGCGTGGCACGATCGACGTGTTGGCTGCCAATGCGCGATAGACCTTGCGACTGTTCATCTGGAACAGTTTTGCAACGACGTTCGGCTCGAGATTTTCGCGCCGCGCGACTGCCGAACACACCTGAACGTCACCCCGTTCAATCACCGACATAAGGGCCTGTTCGGTAATGTCGGATGCCTCAAGCAGATACTCGTTCAGATCGTCACCTAGATTTTCGATAACCAGTTGCTCGAGGGTAGGTGAGAGATATTCAGCACGCCCCAGCGTTGCGGCCGCTTTAGCGCGTGCTGCGGGTGCCGCCGTTGGGAACAGGCGGCGGGCCAGCGCTTCGAATTGCTCAACCTCCGACTGCGGCGGTTTGAGCCGGCGCGCATAAGCATCACACGCTGCGACGAGCAATGTGTTGGCGCGGTCTACGCCGCCGGTCTCAATAAGGAGCTGAAATGTCTCGTAGGGCTGGAAGCCGATCATGGGCGACTCACGTAAATCTTAAGGAACGTTAACCTATGTGCACTATTTCCTCCAATTCGTTAGCAGACTGTTAACCTTGCCGAATTCTTAATGAAAATAACGCGGCAATTCACAGTGATTTGGCGTGTGGAAAAATAACGGCGCAAACGCCCGGAGAGCGGGCGTTTGAGCGCGGAGAAGACAATGGGGCAGCTTGTTCGATTCGCTAAACGCAACCGTACCAATCCGGAACACTCGACTGAGAACCGGGGTGGACAAGTCCTGATGTTCACAGGTGTTCGCTATGAACGCGGGGCCGCAAAGCCGGAAACACCACAAACCGGACCCAAGGACGCGTCCGCTGATTCTGAACGAAAGCGTGGTTGAGACCGTCTGTGCGCACATTTGTTATTCTAATACTCATAGCCGCGCTGGCCGGTTGCGCGCGGCCGGAAGGTGATCTGGGCCGGGCGCGGGAAACCTATACCCACGACACATTGATGCCGGCCATCGGCACAGTGCGCACACGCGCGGCGGGTGAGCCGGAATCGAATTTCGTGCGCACCGATGAAGAGCGCGAGATGCACGATCGCGTGTGGCGATTCCTGACGGCGCCGCATGCGCGTGACTGGTTCCAGAACATCATCGTGGAATGGCAACGCACCCGGATCATGACGCCGGGCGGTAAAACATTCAAGGATACGCGCTATTATGACTATCTGCGCCGCGAACCGTTCCGGTCGTCACGCGCCCGCTATACGCGGTTGATGCGCGATATTGATGCCGACATCAGCACGATGCCAAAAACTTTCGCCGCAATTTGTGCGGTTATCGAAATCGATCGCCGCCGCATCACCGCGGCAAATGAGCTGGCATATGATGATGCAGAGCTGATGGAAGAAACCATGATGCGGCGCGCCGAAAACGAGGTTAGCATCAACTGGTTCGTGAGCGCAGCCCGGTTCCGCTACGATTCCTATACGCTGGCGCTCAAGCGGTTGCTGATTGAAACGCCCCATGAGGAAGCCCGTTCGGTCGACCAAAGGTTGAGCGAGCTGGCCATTCTGGTTGAGCGCGCGGAGCGGCGCGAGTTTTGCGGGACGATGGATCTGTACGGTGCCGACAAGAGTAGTGGCGTCATCCCGTCCAGAATGCTGTCGCAGCCGTTTACGAAGGATCCGGACTTTCGGAAATAGCATCGGGAATATCGATGTGGCCGCAGCCGATACTCTCCAGCCCGGTTTTATAACGCGCGTGCATGGCTGGGTGCGGGGGCGCGAGACGGACCACAGCAAACACGAGATTAGCTGGTGACTCGACAATAAGCATACCTTGCTCAATCTCAAACTGCTGTTCTGCAAGCAGGCGTGTCTGGTTGATGTTGAACAGGCCCAGTTGCAAGGTGCGGCCGACACCAGCGCGATTTGTGGTGCTGTATACCGCAACGCCATTGCTATCGAAGATACCCAGTGACCAGAAATCGAGAGGCAATTCGCCTTCCATGACGCCCGGACCCTGAGATAGGTCGAAGCGGCAAAGCGCATAAACCAGCTCGGGATCGAGTTGCAGGAGGTTGCGTTCGCCCGGATCGGCGGCATCAAGCAACATGACTTCACCGGGTTCGGTCATTTCGCTGATCCGGTCCCACAGGTCATTTGTCGCAACGGTTGGCAATGTCAGGATCACTGCAAGGTGAATGATGCCACCCAGAACAAGTCCGCCCGTGATCCACAGCAGTACCCGGCTCATGAACAGCGCTCCCGGGTAATCACGGGCAATGCTTCAACAGTGGTGCCAAGTCCCGCAAAGACTGATGCATCATAGAGCGTGAGCACCAGCTCAAACTGACCGTCACCCTCGAGCTCGAGCCAATTGCCGGGGGCAACGGCGGTGCCGATTTGGATGGTTGCTATCCCGTCATTATCACGCACCAGCCGGTCGCTGCGCATTGTTTGCTGCGCGTTCGCCGGTGCGGCATTGGAGGTGTCAGGGTGTACAGCCCGCAGGGTCCAGAATGCAGCGATGGGTGTTGGACCAGACAGGGTATACTGACAGGCCAGATCAAGCGTCTCTCCCGCTTCATCGGTGCGGGCAGTAAAGACAACCCCTTCACCCCGCCCCAACGGCAAGGCAGCGTTCCGGGCGATCATGGCGCGAGTATAGGGATCCGGATCCGGTGCGCCCGCGTTGGGCCAAGTGGTCCAGGGACCCCATGTATAAGCGCCAAAAAACCGCCCGTCAGTCAGCGCGAAGTAGCTCAGACCGAAACCGGTTCCAAGCGCGATGACCGCCATCATCACGAAAAGTGCAAGGAACCGCAAACGTTAGAGCCTCTCATTTTCGGTTGAAACATCGAGCGCGGCCTGAGCGCCGATAGGCTTCATAGTCTTCAAGGCTTCGCCGAGTTGATCAGCGACATCGAGCAGTTTACGCGCCGCCGCCGGTTGCAGGGTGGGTGGACGCGCTTCCTCGGCCTCTTCTTCGCCATCGGCAGCCTGGACGATTTCGGCCTGTGGTGGCACGAAGTCCACCCCGTAGGCTGGCATTACCTCGACATTGGTGTGGGCGTATTCCATGAATTTCTGCCAAATGGTCGCCGGCAGCGACCCGCCAGTCAGGCGACGAGTTGGCCGATAATCGTCATTGCCCATCCAGACGGTAGCGACATAGTTGCCGGTAAACCCGCAGAACCAGGCATCGCGATACGACGAGGTGGTGCCGGTTTTGCCCGAAGCCGGGACGCCTTCGACCTGCGCGCGGCGACCCGTGCCGGAGGTGACCACATTGCGCATCATGGAGTTCATATTGCGAACGGTCTCATCGCTCAAAAGTCGCTCACGCGGCGCGGTGGGATCGGCCTCGTACACCACTTCTCCACGCAAGGTTGTGATCCGTGAAATGCCGTTAGCCGGGGTCTTAAATCCACCGCTCGCGAACACGGCGTAAGACGATGCCATGTCGAGCACGCTCACAGACGCAACGCCGAGCGCGAGTGAGCGCGTCACGGGAAAGTCGGTGGTGATCCCCATCTTGTGCGCCATATCCGCGATTGGTTGCCGACCGGTTTCGATAGACAGACGCACGGGGACGGTGTTGATCGAACGGGTGAAAGCATTGAGCAAAGTGACCTGTCCGGAATAGGATCGGCCATAATTTTGTGGACACCAGTTGCCGATGCACACGGGGCGGTCGCTGACCACATCGCGGGGGCTACGCCCGGCTAGTTCGAACGCTGTTGCATAAACGAACGGTTTGAACGATGAGCCAGGCTGGCGGGTACCGGCGGTAGCGCGATTGTACTGGCTCTTGCCGTAGTCGAGGCCGCCGACCATGGCGCGGACCGCGCCGTTGGTGTCGGTGACAACCATTGCCGCCTGCGTCACGCCATAGGCTTCGCCGCTTTCGCGGATAACCGAGGTCGCCGCTTCTTCGGCATAGGATTGCAGCGCCGGGTCGATTGTCGTGCGAACGACAAATCCGATTTCGTTGCGTCCGGCGACACGTTCCTTGGTTTGCTCAAAAGCCCAGTCGAGGAAGTAGTTCGGAGAATCTGCTTCATAGGATCTGTCGACCGGCGCAGCTGGGTTGCGGCGTGCGGCTGTGACCTGTCCCTCAGTCATGTAACCGGCATCGACCATACGGCTCAAAACAACATTGGCACGGCCACGGGCAGCAGCCAGATCGATATGCGGTGCATAGCGCGTTGGTGCCTTGAACAGACCGGCCAGCATGGCGGCTTCGGCGAGATTTACATCCTGCACGTTCTTGCCGAAATAATAGTCGGCGGCGGCGGTGACACCGAAATTGCCGCCACCCATATAGGCGCGGTCAAAATAGAGCTTGAGGATTTCGTCCTTGGTGTAGTGGGTCTCCAGCCAGAAGGAGAGGAAGGCTTCCTTGATCTTGCGCTCGTAAGTGCGCTCGGACGACAGGAAGAGGTTCTTCGCCAATTGCTGGGTGATGGACGAGCCACCCTGCAGGCTTGCGTCCCCTTGGGCATTTGAGACGACGGCGCGCAGTGTGCCGAATACATCAATGCCAAAATGCTTGTAAAAATGCTGGTCTTCCGTCGCCAGCGTCGCCTTGATGAGATTGTCCGGCAGCTTGTTCAATTCGACAGAATCGTCGGACCGGATTCCGCGACGCCCGATCTCCTTGCCATAGCGGTCGAGAAAGACGACGGCGTAATCTTCCGCCTTGTTGAACTCGCCGGATGCCGTGACATCGAAAGCAGGCCGCGCAAGAGCGGTCATCAGAACGGCGCCGATGATCGTGAAACTCAGGGCATCCGAAGTCAGCTCAACGACGACGCGGCGGAAGCCGGTGACGTTGAACAGGGACATGAAATCCTGAAAACGCGTATAGCCGCGCCCCATGGACTGAAAAAAGTCATAGAGCGACGAATCGAGCCAGGCATCCGCCGCCAGAAGCGGTGACTTCCTGATCTTCTTTTTCTGTTTTTTGGCCGGCTCGTCCAACACTAACCTCTTGCCGCTTGGCCGTATAAATGACTTTTTCCAAGTGGCGGTCTAAAAGCAAGATGCAATAGGCCGCAGCTCCGCCGAATGACATGACGAAACCTGCGCATCAAGGACATACAGTATATGCCGTTCTGGGAAGAAAAAACACTCGCTGAAATGAGCGCCGAGGAATGGGAAGCCCTGTGTGACGGGTGCGGACGGTGCTGTTTGATGAAGCTCGAGGACGAGGACAGCGGAGAGATTCTCAATTCGGATGTGCATTGCCGCCTGTTAGATCCTGACAGTTGCCGGTGCACCGATTATCCGAACCGGCAGGCCAAGGTGCCCGACTGCATCAAGCTGACACCTCAGAATGTGACGACGATCAGCTGGATTCCAAAAAGTTGTGCATACCGTCGCCTGGCGGAGGGTCGTGGACTGGCCTGGTGGCATCCGCTCATCTCGGGCGATCCTGAAACCGTGGTCGCAGTCGGCGTCTCGGTGCGGGGGCGTACGATGAATGAAACCGACGTTAAAGATGGCGAGTGGGAAAGTCATGTCGCCGAATGGCCGGAATGGGAGCCGCCTGAGAGTTAGGCGCGTTGATCAAACATCATATCAAACTGATGACCGCGCGTGTGGCAAAGGCCGCGGTCAATGCCCAGATGAAACTGGCAAGGGTGCCGACAATCACATACTCACCGGTTTTCCGATCCTGGCTGGCGCCGAAGCGGAGTATCGACTTTGCGGCAACGAGGAATCCGATGCCTGCAACCTGGTCGACCATGACCAGAAGGAAGATCATCGCACGTTCCAGCAAACCGATATAAAGGCCACCATTTTCGAGGCCGGCATCGTCTTCATCCGGTTGGTAGTTGAAGCGGTCAATGAAGAGACCGATTGCGAATCCACCCATGCGCAGGGTGACAATGAGGCCGGAGAAGATTGCCAGTATCGTCGGATACTGCGCCAGCATGCCATCGAATCCTTCGATCTGCATTGACACATTTTCCCAAAGTCCATCGGTGAAGATGCCGGGAAACACCATGGCGACAATGACCACGGAAAGCAGATGTGCGCATTGGTCGATTATGAAGCCTGCGAGTTTTTGACCACCAAAGATTTGCTTCCACACATCGATGATCAGATGCACGGCACCGATGATGAGCAGCGGCAGCCAGGCGATCGTTCCCGCAACAATTATCGTCGTGGCGATCACTATGATGATGTGCAGTGCCATGATGGCGGGTCGTTTTTTCTGCGCCACCATCCAGCCGGGCTGCAGAATGAAATCTGCGATCAGATGGGCGGTGTAGAGCGCTATGGCTGTTTCGAGCATCTGGTTGTCCGGTTGTTCGGGCTTTGATCGATAATCTATAATATCGACTAATTAGCCTATAAATCATTTTATAGGTTATATGACCTATTTCATTTCGACTGCTTCGATTGCGTCGAGTAATGCGGGGCCGTTTCCGACCAAATAGTGTTCAGCAACGGTTGGCTGGGAAACGGGTGGGCGCATCGCAGCACCGATCTCCGCCTGGTTCGGACTGTCCGGTGCAAGGATGAAGCTGAACACTTCGGCCTGTCGTGCCGTCCAGCCGCGCGACAGGGCATCGGCCATAACAAAGACACTGTGAAATAGAGTGCTGTCCGCCCCGCCATTTCCGACATCTATGCCGAACATGAAATGCTTGGGCAGCGTATCGAGACTGTGTCCTGACCGTTCAAAGACCGGTCCGCTGGACGCGCCGATGTCGGAGGGGTCAAGGGTGCCGCCGCCGATGCCGACACCGATGCGGGTTTCGAAAGCCGCGTCTTCCATTCGGATTGATGCCCGGATGAACAGCGCGGCGCGCAAAGCCCATTCGGGCTTGCCCAGGACCAGTTGCCAGCCGTCTCCTCGATAGCGCGACCCGACCAGAAGATCAGGTGCCCCAGGCCAGCTCTGCATCTTCGCAATCGCTCGCTCATGGGCGGAAAACAGCTGACGCAACTTCGCCGCAGAGAGCGCCGATGACGCCACGATATCACCTGTGAGAACGGCTAATGTCTGTACCACGCTGTCTCCGTCAGTTCATGAATCGTGTGCGCGCGATGCTAGCGGCGGTGTGTGGCAAAACCAATAGCGTATCTACTTGTCCATGCGGTTCTGAACCCGCATCACGAACCCGATGACTTCGGCGACAGCCTGATAGAGTTCGATAGGAATCGTGTCGTCGAGTTCGACGCCGCTCAAGGCTTCGGCGAGTTGGGCGTTGGATTCGATGACAACACCATGTTCGCGGGCAACCTCGACGATCCGGCGCGCGAGCTCACCATGGCCCTTGGCAATGACACGCGGTGCCTCGTCACTGGTCTTGTCGTAATCGAGCGCGACGGCGACATCTTTGTTCGGATCATCGTTCATGACACAGCATCCACAAATCCACCCGACACGGACGGCCGGTTGTCCGGCGTGCCGATACGCACGCGGATCGCGCCGGGTTCAAGTCCGTGCGCTTCCAGTCCGGAGACCAGCTCCGGCAACATTTCTTCGAGCGTTTCGGCGGTTTCCTCCTCGGCGGCCCAGAGCATGACGGACGTTTTCTTTGCGCGCAGGGAAACCTTGGCGCCGATCTCGCCGGTGACCTTGAAGTTCACCGAGAAGGCCATGTGCCATCCACGTTCAGCAGGATTATCGCCCTGGGTGCCGTCGCGGCTGATCTGAAACTGGGCTATTGCGCTTTCCTGCCCGAGCGTGACCGGCAACTCCATATTCCACTCCGCGGCGCTGGCCGGATTGCCGCGTGCGTGTGCCTCCGGCAAGGAGGCGAGCTGGAAAAGACGGATCCGGGAGAGGGCGGAGTCGGTTTGACTTAAGAGCTGACGACCGGCTTCGCGTGCCGAACCGGGATCGGGTGGCAATTGCGGTTCGCCGCCTTGCGCGCGTGGATGACCGCCGCGCACCGGCGGTGGCGGACGATTTCCGTGTTGCGGCAAAGGTGCACCATCTTCGCCCAGCCAATTGGTGAGGGTACCGCGCAAGAGCAAAAGCAGCGATTTGAGATCGCCTTGTGCATTCGCGGTGCGCCCGGTGGCCAAGAGATTTTCTGAGAAGATGCCTGACTGGACGATGGCCTGTTGCAGGATGCGTGGATCGGGTGAAGTTGTGTCCAACCGCAAAGGCGATGCGGCAAGGCGGCGGACAGCATTTGCGACCGGTGCCGGAAACTCGGCCTGCCGGGTTTGCGAGAAGCCGGTGATGCTCGCGAGTAAGGTGCCAACCGAATCCTGCCGTGCAATGGCGGCATTTGGTAATGCCTGAGCAACGAGTTGTTGCGGTGCGACTGATGGAGCTGGTGACGCGTATGGAAGCGGAGTCGCCCGCGATGCCGTCGGCTGCGCTGGTGGAGCGGAATGGGTTTGTGAGCCCTGCGGTTGAGGAGTGGGTTGTCCCGGCGTTGGTGTTGGACGTGGTAACACCAGTTGCAAGCCATCGGCTGTGGCCTGAACCTGGGCGGTGACTGGAACGCTAGTCGGCAAGCCCGATGGCAAAGCTGCGGCGATGGTTTGACCCGCGACTGTGATGGTCGACGGTATGCCTGAAGCTGGTGGCGGGGTGATCTGAACGGTCACGGATTGCCCCGGCTGCAATGCGATAGCGTTGCGCACGGCGGCGGGTATGGGAATCTGGATGTTTTGCGGTTGTGCTTGTGGTGTTGGTGCCGGGGTGCCCGAAGACACTGGTGAGCCAGCAGGCGCAGGCGAATTCGGCTGTGCTTGTGGTGCCGGATTGGCGGTCGCGACCTGAGGTGTTGATGCAGGTGCGGATGGCTGCTGCGTAAATATTTGCGCCTCAATGGTGACCGGTGTTTGCGGCAGCGGATTTGCTGACTGAGGAGCCGGGATCGGCGTCGTCGGACGTGCGGCGACCGGGGCGATCTGCGCGGTTTGCACCTGCTGGGCTTGCGGTGGCGGTTTGCCACCCTGCTGCTGCCCGTCTGTCAGCAGGGCGAGTTGCGGGCGCTGGCCGCCACTTTGAAATTCGAACCGCAAAAGTTGTCCCAATTGCGGCTCGAGTGGCAGATTGAGGTTGATCGTCTGGCCGTTGATCTGGACCTGGACACCCTGACCCGGTGTCTGCCCGACGACCCGGGCGGTGAACACCTCGCCAACGCGAAGGCCAAGCGCCTCCAGCACCCCGGAGCGGGGTGGGGTGACAGGCACCTGAATATCGCTCGGAATGCGCATCCAAAATCGCTCCCGATTCGGTTGCACGCCAGTCTAGGGTAATCCGCGACCCCCCGGCTAGCGCCGATTTTTGCCATCCTGAACCAAAACTTATCCCTCAAAATCCATGCGGCACGCTGCCGGGTTATGTTTATGCCATGGTCGCAAAAGTGCGGCCGGCGGCGGTTGACCGGCTTGCCCCTCCCCGGGCCGGTACCGCGCCCCCGCGCTTTTGCGGCCACCCTCATCTCAAGGACGATATGACTGACGGACCAGACTGGGCGGCGATCCGGACCGCATATGAAACGACACCTGAACGGCTGACGCAGCTGGCGGCACGGTTTAGCGTGCACTGGCAGGCGATTAATGCCCGGGTTCTGAAGGAGGGCTGGAAACAGCATGACGCCGGCAGAAGCGGCGACAGGCAATCCCTGATCGACCGGCTCATCACCATGCTCGAACGGCAGATCGGCTATCTGGAGGCAGCAATGAAAACAAGCGACGAAAAAGAAGTGACCCTTTTGGGGAACATGGCGAGGACCCTGGAAAAACTCATCGACCTGGACGCCAAGGTGGCCGGCAAAAAGCCGGACAAAAAGCGGGACCGCGAACTTGAAGACATCAAACGCAAACTCGCCGACCGTATCGACCAGTTGCGGCAAAAATGACCTGCCGGCCGGCGAGGCTCTGGTTGATCAGCTGAGCGAAGAAACGGTTCTCTCGCTTTATCATGACTGGCCTTTGTGGGCCCGGCCCGAGCAATTGCCGCCATCGGGCGACTGGACAACATGGTTGTTGCTGGGCGGGCGCGGCGCGGGCAAAACCCGGGCCGGGGCCGAATGGGTGCGGCAACTGGCGCAAGAGGGTGTGAGCCCGATTGCGTTGGTAGGCGAAACCATCAGTCAGGCACGCGCCGTGATGGTGGAGGGCGAAAGCGGGATATTGAATATCGGCACGCCCGACGAGCAGCCGAATTTCGACCGCAGCCGCAATACGCTGTTTTGGCCCAACGGGGTTGAAGCACAGCTGATGTCCGGCTCGGAACCGCAGCGGTTTCGCGGGCCGCAATTTGCGGCCGGATGGGCGGACGAAACGGCGAAATGGCCCAATGCGGAAGCGGCGTGGGACATGTTTCAGTTCGCCATGCGGCTGGGCGACAGGCCCCGGCAACTGGTGACGACGACGCCCCGGCCCACCAAGCTGATCAAGCGGTTGATGGCGGAGCCGGACACGGTGGTGGTGCGCATGACCACCGACGATAACCGGGACAATCTGGCTCCGGCGTTTCTGGAACGGATCGTGGCGCGTTATCGCGGCACTGTGCTCGGGCGGCAGGAGCTTGATGGCGAGCTGATCGAGGATTTGCCGGATGCGCTGTGGCCGCGCTCGCTGCTGGAAAGCGTGCGGGTGACGAAACCACCGCTGTTGCGCCGGATTGTGGTCGCCGTCGATCCGCCGGTGACGGGGCATGCAAAATCCGATGCCTGCGGCATTGTTGTCGCGGCGGCAACCGACGAGGGCGCGGTGGTGGTGGCCGACCGGTCACTGAAACCAACGCCGCCCCTCACATGGGCGGAACGGGTGGTGTCCACCTACCGGCAGTTTTCCGCCGATGCGGTGGTGGCCGAGGTCAACCAGGGCGGGGAGCTTGTGAGCGAGATCATCGGGCAGGTGGACCGCAATGTGCCGGTGCGCACCGTGCGGGCGACGCGCGGCAAATGGCTGCGCGCCGAGCCGGTGGCGGCGCTTTATGCGCGTGGGCTGGTGAAGCATTTCGGCGATTTGCGCGAACTAGAAGATGAAATGGCGAACTTCGGACCCGACGGCCTGAGCGGCGGACATTCGCCCGACCGGGTGGATGCGCTTGTGTGGGCGTTGACGGAGCTGATGCTGACGGGCGGGGAGCCGCGGGTGCGCACGGGATAGCTGGTTACTCTACGTCATTCCCGCGAAAGCGGGAATCCAGTTCACGCAAGTCCTTGCGTGAGAAAGATTCCGACGCTCGGCGGACGCCTCGCACTGGATCCCCGATCCGGTCGGGGATGACGCGGTGGGTTTGGCGAGTTTTACCAGAAGGGAACGAATTCATGTCCGGCTTTGACACCCTTCACCTCGCAGCACTGCGGATCAAATCCGCAACTGCGCTGATGCGCATGGACCTGGTTCTGCGGTCTTTCGCTGAGGTGTTCGAGGATAAATATAGCCCAAATCAACCTCGTGCACCGAAAGGCACGCCGGAGGGTGGGCAATGGATTGTCGATCCGGGCAGTGCGCGGCAGCGGCAGCTGGCAGGGGAGCGGGTAAGGGTTGCTTGGTCTCCGATGGGGTTTACCAAACACGGTATAAACCAGAGTATCAATCGAGGTGTCAGTGCCAGTGCAATATTGGACGCGCTTAATAATCCAAGCAAAATAAGTCCAGGAAGTTCTCCTCACTCGTGGAAGTATTATGGCTCTTCTGCAGTTGTGGTGTTAAATCCATTTGGGGAAGTGATTACGCTATGGCCTCGGTAGATGTTGAGAGGTGGTGAGCATGAAATACCAGGGCAACACTGAATTGGTGCGCCGTGTCCTGATAGATTATTGGGATCCCATAGGTGTGAAGGACGTTCCGCAAGCGCAGGACGAGTACGACACTTATGTTCCGGGCGTTTTGCGACTTCTGCAGCAAGGCGCGTCCGCGGACGAACTTGCACAATACCTCAGTGACATTGCTTCAATTGAAATGGGGCTAATGCCGGTCGAAAACAGGAATCGGGTTGCTGCGGAAAAGCTAGCGCGGTTAGCTGGTTGAGGCGATCGAATATGACAATGATAGAGCCGAAAGCATTTCGAGAGTTCGCGCTTTATTGTCTCGATCTCGAAGGCGAAAACAACGATTTGGACGCGATATTCGCTGTTGTGCGGAGAGCTTATCAGCGTTTGCCGCGACATGATCAGGAAGACCTGCTGGACTTTTTGAACGGTTTGCTCGTCGAAGGCGCTCATACAGATGAAGAATTACGAGATATCTGGTGGGGAAGCGGCGCACGCTTTATTTTCTTTTCTGGAGTTCGGGGCTTTCTCAAACACGTGCGTGATATGCTAGCGCAGGAAATTACGTAACGCAGTATTGCCGCATGTACGGAAGTTCAGAACTGAGGCGAGAGGATTAAAATAGTGACCCCTCCAGCCGCGTTTCGCACTTTTTGCCAACGATTGTTTCAAGATGTTCATTTCATCACGAAGGGTGAAATTGACATGATCGAATTTGCTGCGGAGCATCACTCGCAAGATGATAGGGCCGTTGTTCGCGAATTCATCGCCACGCTTGAACAGAAAGACCTTCCAATCGAGGATCTTCAGGATATGTGGTTCAAGAGCGGCTCAGATATCTTCTTCGAGGGTGAGGACCTTCGCAAGTTTCTGCACTTGGTGCGGGAAAACATTTGAGCTGAATGTGTAAATGGATCGAATACGAGCAGAGAAATTCAAAGCTGTACGCGGCATCCTGATAGACCATTGGGATCCAATTGGCGTGAAGGATGTTCAGCAGGCGCAAGACGAATACGATTCCTATGTGCCAGGTATTTTGCGCCTTTTGGAGCAAGGCGCGTCGGTTGATGTTCTGACCGAACACCTCAGCGATATTGTTTCGCTTCAAATGGGACTCACGCCGGTTGAGAGCAAAAACAAGATGGCTGCCGATAAGCTTCGCCAGATTAGTCTGACCTAAGTTGAATCATGGACCCTCGGGTCAAGCCCGAGGGTGACGATGGGGGGGGCGGAGAGCCACGGGTGCGGCGGCGGATGATTGGCCCTCAAACGCCATGGGTATCTGCAAACGCCTGAGCGACAATCTGAAAATCGTCTTCATAAATGAGATAGTCGGGGCGTTGGGTTTTGATTTCCTCAGTCAGATAGCCGGCGTCGTTCAGGATTAATGCCAACTCTCGCATTCGTTCGATGTGTTGATGCGCATTTGATTTGAACCAGGAAATACCGGGGCCGCCACGTCGCCAGGCACCTTTTGACGTTGAGCGATTGAACTTTTCCGGAATTTTCAGGTTGTTGCGAAACCAGGTGAGAAGTTCGTCCAACTGCTCGACCTGATATTTCGGCAGGTTGCCATTATAGTGCACGTCATACGCGGCCGTGAATAACCCCGCCTGTTCGCCCGTGTCGGGGTGAGAGGCCAGAACGACAAAGCGCAGGTAGGTTTCCGGTTTAGCAGACATGCCCAACCATAGTCTGTGAGCCTATCAAAACCGTTAGCGCAATCGCTCAGAAATGATGGACCCTCGGGTCGATCCCCGGATCAAGTCCGGGGACGAGGGTGACGGTCGGACTGGCTGTCTACCCCATGTCATTCCCGCGAAAGCGGGAATCCAGCCCACGCAAGTCGTTGCGTGGGAGAGATTCTGATGCTCGGCGGACGCCTCGCACTGGATCCCCGATCAGGTCGGGGATGACGCGGTGGTCGGGGTGGAAGAGCTGCCCCTTTAAACACTCCAAGAGGAAAACTTCATGCCCTCCATCTGGAACCGCCTGACCGGCGGGCGCACGAACGCGCCTGCTGAACAGAAGGCGACGACTTATTTTACTGTGACCGATCTTGCCAATGCGCAGTGGAGCAAACGCGGGTTTGCATCGCTGGCGAGTGCGGGGTTTGCGAGAAATCCGGTGGTTTATCGCTGTGTGCGGATGATTGCGGAGGCGGGTGCGCGGGTGCCGCTTTCGGTGCTTGAAGACGGCACGGCGATGGACCGGCATCCGGTGCTGGATTTGCTAAAGCGGCCCAATCCGCATCAGTCGGGAACCGAGCTGATCGAGAGCCTTTATGCCTATCTGCAGACGGCGGGGAACGCCTATCTGGAAGCGGCGCTCGCTGATGGCGAGGTGAAGGGGCTGTTTGGTTTGCGGCCCGACCGGGTGCGGGCGATTGCGGGCAAGGATGGCTGGCCGGTGGGGTATTCCTATACGGCAGGGGGCAAGACGATCCGGCTGGATCAGGACACGGTGCCGGTGCCGCAGGTGTTGCATCTGACGCTGTTCCATCCGCTCGATGATTATTACGGGCTGGCACCGCTGGAGGCGGCGCAGACGAGCCTTGATATTCATAATGCGGCGGCGGAATGGAACAAGTCGCTGCTCGACAATGCGGCGCGGCCTTCGGGGGCGCTGGTTTATTCCGCCGGGTCGGGGAACTTGACCGCCGATCAGTTTGAGCGGCTGAAGTCGGAGTTGGCGGAAGGGTTCCAGGGGGCGACGAATGCTGGGCGGCCGCTGGTGCTTGAAGGCGGGCTCGACTGGAAGACGATTGCGCTGACGCCCAAGGACATGGATTTCATTGAGGCGAAGAATATCGCGGCGCGGGAGATTGCGCTGGCGTTCGGCGTGCCGCCGCAAATGCTCGGGATTCCCGGTGATAACACCTATGCGAACTATGCCGAGGCCAACAAAGCGTTCTGGCGGCAGACCATCGTGCCGATGGTGCGGCGGGTTGCGGCGAACCTTAGTCACTGGCTGGATCCGGCGTTTGCCGGGGATTTTGAAATCGTGGCGGACCTGAGTGCCATCGAAGCGCTGAGTGAGGACCGGGCGGCGCTCTGGAAGCGGGTGAGCGAGGCGGAATTTCTGACGGACGATGAGAAGCGGGCGGCTGTTGGTTTGCGTTAAGTAGATGCACTTAATCAAATATAATGGAGATTTTTACTCAGATTAACGGCGCCCGGCACGATGTCTGGCGTGGCGCCGATAACGCGGCGCCTGGTGCAACCAGCATTTTGTTTGGAATCTATCATGGATGAATTGACCAAAACCATCGCCACGCGCGGCGACCTGGCGCATCTGGCACTTTTTCTTTGGGCGAGTGGCGCGAGTGCGTTGCTGATCTGGACGCTTAAGGAGTTGAGCGCGGCAAATCGCCGGTTCAACGACTTTGTATCTGAGATCGCCAACCTCAACCGACTGTTCCGCAAGGGGGACTGACGCATGTCTGGGAAAAACAAGACCGTCGATCGCGAGACGGCGCAGCAGGTGTTTCGTCAGTTTGCCTGGACTCTCGCCGGCACGCTGGCGGCGCAGCGCAAGGTGGGAACAACGAAAAATACAGGGCGCCGGGTAACGGGCGGAAGGACGGTGCGCAAATGAGTGCGGGTTCCATGCCGGTCGGCCCGGATGGCCGGTTTTCCGGGTATGCGAGCGTATTCGGCAAGCTCGACCAGGGTGGCGATATCGTCATGCCTGGCGCGTTTGGCAAATCGCTTGCGGACAAAGGCCGTGCGGGTGTTCGCCTGCTTTTTCAGCACGATCCCAAGGAGCCAATTGGCATCTGGGAGCGGGTGGTTGAAGACGGCGTCGGGCTCTGGGTAGAGGGGCGTCTCAATGCCGGGGTGCTGCGAGCGCGGGAACTGTCCAGTCTCATCGCGGGCGGCGCTATCGACGGGTTGAGCATCGGTTTTCGAACCGTCCGCGCGACCAAGGACCGGGCCACCGGCCACAGACGCTTGTGGCAGGTCGATTTATGGGAAATCTCCATCGTCACCTTTCCGATGATGGATGGGGCGCGCATTACTGCGCGTGCCGATGAGGTGGACACTGTCCGGCTCAAAAGGTCGCTCGACGCGGCCGTCTCGCTGTTCCGGGCCTGACCTGAACCCGACCCGGGCTGAATGCGAATGCCCGAAGCCCGGGTCACACCGGCGCGGGCCCGAAACCTTCACAAAGGATAAAATCTAAAATGGAAAAAGCGACCGAACGCCTTGAGATCAAGGCGGCGGCCGGCGCGCGTGCCGGCGATGTTGATGGCATGTTCTCCGAGTTCATGTCCGCCTTCGAAGAGTTCAAGCAGACAAACGATGCGCGGATTGAGAAGATCGAAAAGCGCGGTGCTGTTGATGGTCTGATTGAGGACAAACTCGACCGGCTGAACGCTGTGCTTGATGGTCATAAGTCGGCACTAGACCAAATGGCCGTCAAGGCTGCCCGCCCGACACTTGAAGGCTCGGCATATGGTTTGACCGGTGAGGACGAGTACAAGGACGCCTTTTCGGCCTACGTAAAACGCGGCGAAGAAAAGGCGCTGTCTGTAGGGTCGAATCCGGATGGCGGCTATCTGGTGCCGGACGAAACGGAGACCGAAATTTCCCGCCTACTCAAAGACATCTCGCCGATCCGTTCGATTGCGGGCATCCGAGTTGTCTCGTCCAATGTCTATAAAAGGCCGGTGACGATTGCCGGGCCGACGGTTGGCTGGGTCGGTGAAACGGCGGCGCGGCCGGAGACCAATTCGCAGACCCTGGTGGAAATCTCGTACCCGACGACCGAACTTTACGCGATGCCGGCGGCGACTTCGGCCTTTCTTGACGATGTCGCGGTTGATGTCGGGCAATGGATTGCCGACGAGGTGAATGCCGCTTTCGCCGAGCAGGAAAGTGCGGCTTTCGTCAATGGCAATGGGACCAACAAGCCAACCGGCTTTTTGCAGGAGACGACTGTCGCGGAATTGAGCTGGAGCTGGGGCAATCTTGGTTATGTCGCGACCGGTGTGGATGGCGACTGGCCAGCGAGTGCCGAGAGCGATGTGCTGATTGATCTGATCTACACACTGAAGTCGGGTTACCGCCAAAACGCCAGCTGGGTGATGAACCGGACGGCGCAGGCCGCGATCCGTAAATTCAAGGACGGCGATGGCAACTATATCTGGCAACCGGCGGCAACGCCTGGCGGCCGCGCAAGCCTGATGGGCTTTGAACTGGTGGAAGCCGAGGATATGCCGGATATCGGTTCAGACACGATGTCTGTGGCTTTTGGTGATTTCCGGCGTGGATATCTGATTGTCGACCGCCAGGGTGTGAACGTGCTGCGCGATCCGTTCTCTTCCAAGCCCTATGTGCTGTTCTATACGACCAAGCGCGTTGGTGGTGGTGTTTCGGATTATGATGCGATCAAATTGTTGAAGTTTGGCACGTCTTAAGCCTACGGGGTTATCTGGCACTTGAAGTCCGAATTGCAGAACGGCCCGCTGGGCGGGCCGTTCAAAATCGAAAACATGCTGGTTAGGCGACTGCTTTTTTTCTGCGTTTTTGAACGAGTGCCAGTATTCCCAAACCGCCAGCCAACAGTGGTAAACCCGCCGGGATCGGAACAACTGAAGTTCTGATGTTCATGGAAATAAAATCTGCATTGTCGCCAGTGCCCCAAGACATCACGTTTGCATAGCTGCCAGCGATCAATCCAAGCGAGGCCAGCGTTTCGCCCGCCCACGACATGGAGCCGCTTAGCAAGGCGCCAGAAATGTAATCATCGGCGAAATAGACCGTTTTATAATTAGTGAGAGTGCTATGAAACCCGAAGGTGTCACCAGAAAAAGCGCTCGCCAAGTGATCTCCGGTAAGACCAGTTGTCCATGTTTCGTCGCTGGCACTTGCAATGAATCCGTCGAAGCCGCTGCTCATGCGGTAATAGGCCGAATCTGCGGGCCTTAGCTCATTGAAGGAAGAGTAGAAAGTACCCGCGGTCGATACACCGGCAAGGTTTAACGTGCCAGAATAAGTTGAGAATACACCGCCGGCATCTTCCCAGATATTAACGGTCACCACCGCTTGGGCGGCACTGGATAGGACGGCGCTTATACCAGCGGCCAATAGCACCTGTTTAAACATTTGTACGTCCTTAAGTATTGATTAATAGCTGAATTCCAACACGATTTAGCCAGGCAGTCAAACGAGCCCCCGTTTCGACGGGACAACGTTCATAGCCAAATACCCAACCAAACGAGACATTCATGACCTCATATCTCCTCGCAGGACCTGCGGCGGAGCCGGTTGCGCTTGGAGAGGCGAAGGCCTTTTTGCGCGTGGACGGCACCGACGAGGATGCGTTCATCTCGACATTGATCACGGCGGCGCGGCTGCATGTTGAAGGTACAACGGCCCGGGCGCTGATTGCCCAGACCTGGCGGCTGGTGTGCGATGACTGGCCGGTGAGCCGGATCATCGATCTACCTGTGGCGCCCGTGATCTCGCTGACAACCATCACGGCGTATGATGCCGACGGCATGGGAACGAGTATTGCGCTGTCGCAGTTTCAGCCCGAAACAAATGTCGCGCCGGCGCGGCTGTTTTTGCCCTCCGGCATTGCCGGGGCACCGGCGCTTCGTGAGCGCAACGGGATCGAGATCGATTATGTCGCCGGCTATGGCACTGAAGCCGATGATGTGCCCGACGATCTGAAGCAGGCTGTTCTTTCACTGGTCGGCTATTGGTTCGAACATCGTGATGCGGTGGTGATCGCGGGAAGTGGTGCTGTTGTGCCACCGGGGTTCGACCGGCTGATCGCGAACTATCGGGTGCACCGGCTATGAGACGGGATATGCCGCAGATCGGGACATTGCGCGACCGGGTGCAATTGCTGCGCAAGGACATGGCCGCCGAGGCGGAGGGTGGTCATGCAGTGAGTTATGTCTCACTGGCGACCGTTTGGGCGCGGGTGACATCGCTTAAGGGCCGTGTCGGCAGTGAAGCCGATGCGCGGGCGGCGCAGATCTCGCACACCGTGGTGATGCGCTTTCGGGCCGATATTGGGGCGGGGGATCGGATCGTCTATCGCGGGCGAAATCTCGAAATTCAGTCTGCCGACGATCTCAACGGTCGCCGGGCGTTTCTTAATTGCGCGTGCCGAGAGACAGAAGTGGCGGGCTAGCGATGACACACCCGATAGTTGAATTACAGGCAAGTCTGGTTGCGGCGTTGCTGGCAGACGGCCAACTGACTGCTGCGCTGGGTGGTGATGCCGTTTATGACACGCCGCCAAAGAATGCGCAGGCGCCGTATGTCGCGATAGTCCGGCACGACGTGTTGCCGCGTGATGGTGACGATACACCGGGCAACGACCACCGGCTTTTGCTCCAGTGCTGGCATAGCCAGGCGAGCCGTAAGGCAGTGCTGGGGATTGCGGACAGGGTGATTGCCGTTGCACTGACAGCGGATATTTCGAGTGCCGGGTTGCTGGTGACGCATGTGCAGCACGACCGGACGGACACCGCTATCGATGTGCAAACCGGCTGGGCGCGGGCGGCGGTGACGCTGCGGTTTTTGAGTGAAGGTGGTAGCTAGCGCGGCACCCCCCTTTTGTCATCCCGGGCTTGACCCGGGATCCATTATGCCGGGCCGGTTTCATCTGCGAGCGGCAGTGTGAATTTACTGCCGCCACAGGTGCCAATGGACCCCGGCTCAATGGCCGGGGTGACACCCGAGGTCTCGCGAAAATTATCTATCAAGGAGAATCCCATGAGTGCCCAGAGTGGCAAGGACATGCTGTTGAAGCTCGACCAGACAGGGGCGGGCAGTTTCATTACCGTTGCGGGATTGCGGTCTAAATCGCTCGCGTTCAATGCGGCCAGCATTGACATCACGGATGCCGAAAGTGCCGGGCGCTGGCGCGAGCTGCTGAGTGGTGGCGGGATCAAGCGTGCGGCGGTGACCGGGTCGGGTATTTTCAAGGATCAGGCCTCTGATGCGGAAGTGCGGACCCTGTTTTTCGGTGGGACCATCCGGGACTGGCAATTGGTCATTCCCGATTTCGGCACGGTCGAGGGGCCGTTTCAGATCGTGGCGCTGGAATTTTCAGCCGATCACGCTGGCGAGGTGACGTTTGATATCGCGCTGGAAAGCGCTGGTGCTTTAAGCTTTACGGCGGCCTGACCATGGCAAACCTGCAACGTGGTGAAATCGACGCCTTTATTGGCGGCGAAACGCGGACGCTTTGCCTGACACTCGGGGCGCTGGCCGAGCTTGAAGCGCGATTGGCTTCAGACGATCTCAATGGGTTAGCGGACCGGTTTTCCGAGGGGCGGATATCGGCGCGTGATCTGCTGGCCATACTTGGTGCGGGCTTGCGCGGTGGTGGCAACGCGATCGCCGACGACGATCTGGCGCGGATGACGATCGAGGGCGGGCTGAAAGGCGCGGCAGAGATTGCCGCGGCGTTGCTCAAAGCAACGTTTGGAGAGGCGGAGTGACGCCTTTTCCCTGGAAGGATGCGATGCGGTTCGGGTTTGGCGTGTTGCGGCTCAGCCCGTCCGCGTTCTGGGCCATGACACCGCGCGAACTTGGTGCGGCCTATGAGGCTGTGCGGGGCACTGTGCAGCCGTTCACGCGGACACGGCTCGACGATTTAATGCGGCAACACCCGGATATGGAGACAGACAATGGCCGGTGATAACGGCATTTTTTCTGATGAATTGAGGCAGGAGCTCACAGATGTGGAGATCGACCTGGCGCGGATCGATGATCTTGCGGACAGCGTTTCGCGCACTCTCAGTCGTGCTTTTCGCGGGGCCCTGCTGGATGGCAAGGACCTCAAATCGCTGATGTCTGATATCGGGCGCAGCGTGGCGGACATAACCTTGAAGGCGGCGTTCAAACCCGTTGGCATTCTCGCATCCGACCTGATCAGCAACATTTTCAAAGCCACAAATCCGGCGGTGCAGGCCTTTGCGAAAGGCGGAGTCGTTTCCTCGCCGAGTTATTTCTCCATGGGCAATGGTCTTGGGCTCGCCGGGGAGGCGGGGCCGGAGGCCATTTTGCCGCTGCAGCGCGGCGCGGACGGGCGCCTCGGTGTCGCGAGCGCGAGCGGCGCACCTATCTCGATTTCAATGAACATCCGCACCGACAATGCGCAGAGCTTTGTTGGCGCTGAGGCTGAGGTTTCGGCGATGTTATTGCGGGCGGTGAAGCGGGGGCAGAGAGGTTCCTGATGGCGTTTCATAAAGTCCGGTTTCCGCTCGATGTGGCGCTTGGCGCGCGGGGCGGGCCGGAGCGGCTGACGGATGTTGTGTCGTTGGCTTCGGGCGCCGAAGAACGCAATCAGCGCTGGGCGCATGCGCGGCGGCGCTACAATGCCGGTTATGGCGTTAAATCGCGGGCCGACATGCAGGCGGTGCTGAGCTTTTTCGAAGAGCGGCGCGGGCGGTTTCATGCTTTCCTGTGGCGCGATGCGCTGGATCATTCTTCCAACGGTGGGACGGGTGTGCCGACGCCTTTGGATCAGGCACTTGGCACCGGGGACGGTGTTGAGACGGCGTTTCAGCTGGTCAAGCGCTATGGGGCGAGTTTTGATCCCTATGACCGGCCGATCACCAAACCGGTTGGCGCGAGCGTACGTGTGGCCGTTGATGGCGGTGAGCTGAGCGGAGGGCAGTTCGCCGTCGACGAATTGACTGGGATTGTCACGCTTTCAACGCCGCCGGGTGGCGGGTTGGCGGTGACAGCCGGGTTCTTATTCGATGTGCCGGTGCGGTTCGATACGGACCGGCTGGATATCGAATTGTCGAGTTTCGATGCGGCGGAAGTGCCAAACATTCCGGTGATCGAGGTGCGCGCATGAGGGATCTTGATCCGGGATTTGCGGCGCATATTGAGAGCGGTGCGACGACGCTTGCCAATTGCTGGCGCATCGTGCGGACCGATGCGGTGACCTATGGGTTCACCGATCACGATACGGCTTTGAGTTTCGATGGGACGACTTTCGACCCTGCCCATGGGCTGGATGGAGGAGAGACGGCGGCAAAGCTTGGGGCGCAGGTGGATACCAGCGAGATCGTCGCCGTGGTGCATGCCAGTGCGATCAGTGATGACGATGTCATGCTGGGACGGCTGGATGGTGCGACTGTGGAGACCTGGCGGGTGAACTGGAGCGACCCGGAGATGCGGCATCTGCTGCGCCGCGACACGATTGGCGAGATTGTGCGCGAGGATGGTGTATTCCGGGTGGAACTGCGCTCGGCGCAGCATGCGCTGAATGTCGTGAAGGGGCGTGTTTATCAAAGCGCGTGTGATGCGGAGCTCGGGGATACGCGGTGCGGGATCGATCTCGATCAAGCTGCGTTCAAGACGACCGCGAGCGTTGTGGCTGTTTCAGGGCGGCAGAACGTGCATGTGACGCTGGCGGACAGCTTTGCCGATGGGTGGTTTGACTTCGGGCGGGCGGAATGGAGCTCCGGCAAAATGGCCGGTCTGCGGCACCGGATTGTGCGGCAGAAGATTGATGGCAGCGCGACGGCACTGCTTTTGAATACGCCTATCGAGGACTGGGCCGCGCCGGGGGACACGTTGACATTATATGCGGGGTGCGACCGGCGCTTTGCCACCTGCAAGGCGAAATTTGCCAATGGCGCAAATTTTCGCGGGTTTCCGCATTTTCCCGGGTCCGATTTTGTGCTGCGCTATCCGAAGGCGGGTGGTGACTATAACGGGCAGCCGCTGTTTCGATGAGCGTGCATGCAGACGCCGTTGCCGCCCTCGCTGAGGGCTGGATCGGCACACCTTATCGTCATCGCGCGAGCGTTGCGGGCGTGGGGTGCGATTGCCTTGGGCTGGTGCGGGGTGTGTGGCGCGGACTTTTTGGAGCGGAGCCGCAGATCGTGCCGCCCTATGCCGCAAATGGGCGTGATCGTGCAGGCGCGGATGCGCTTTTGCGGGCCGCAGAGACCTATCTCATCCAGCGATCCGGCGCGCCTTCAATCGGCGACGTTGTGCTTTTCCGGTTGAGCCGGAACCGGCCGCCGCGGCATTGCGGGATTATGCTCGATGACGAGACGTTTGTGCATGCGCAGGAGCATATCGGTGTCGTCGTAGCGCCGCTGAGCGCGGCCTGGCGGCGGCGGATTGCCGGTGTTTATCAGTTTCCACAAAAGGACGGGCTTTAATGGCCACACTTGCTTTTTCGGTCGCCGGGCAGTTTGCCGGCGGGCTGATCGGAGGGCCAATCGGGGCGACGATCGGGCGGGCGCTGGGTGCGCTGGCTGGGAGTGCCGTGGACAATGCGCTCTTTGGTGGCCGGGAACGGGCCGAGCCGGTGGGCCGCGATATCCGGTTGCAAGGGTCAACCGAGGGTATTGCCATTCCGCGTGTCTATGGCTGGAACCGGGTGGCTGGAAACATCATCTGGGCGACTGAACTGGAGCGGATCAGCGCACAGTCCAGCGGGTCGAAGGGTTTTGGCGGCAGTTCATCTAATGACGATGCCGAGGATCAGATTGTTGCCAGTTTTGCAGTGGCGTTGTGCGAAGGCGAGGTGACGCATCTTGGGCGCATCTGGGCCGATGGCGAAGTGTTGGAGACGGAAGGTCTAACTATCCGGTTCTACGCCGGGGCGGAGGATCAGGCGGCGGATAGTCTGATTGTCGCGAAACAGGGTGCTGCGAGTGCGCCAGCTTATCGCGGTATAAGCTATCTGGTGTTCGAGCGGTTGCCGCTCGGACCGTTCGGGAACCGCATTCCCAATATCTCTGCCGAGGTCTGCCGGTCGGCGGGGGATCTGGAGCCGGTGATACGGGCGATCAATGTGATCCCCGGGGCGACAGAGTTTGGCTATGACCCAGTGCCGCGCGTGCGGGTGATCGGACCGGGGTCTGTTGTCAGCGAGAATGCGCACTTGACCGGGCGGGATTCGGATTGGTCGCTTTCAATCGATCAACTACATGCGCTTTGTCCAAATCTCGAGCATGTGGCGCTGATTGTTGCCTGGTTCGGGGATGATTTGCGGTGTGGCGAGTGCACCATCCAGCCGCGCACCGAAGGTGCAGATCGACAGATCAAGGATGCGACCTGGACAGTCAATGGGCTGGGGCGTGGCGATGTTCCGGTGGTGTCGTTCCATGAGGGTGGGCCGGCCTATGGTGGTACGCCATCGGATGCTGCGGTTTTAGCAGCGATTGCCGACCTCAAGGCGCGTGGGCTGAAAGTTACGCTGTCGCCGTTCCTGTTGATGGATGTGCCTGATGGGAATGGGTTGCTAGATCCTTATACGCAGGTTGCGGGACAGCCGGCCTATCCGTGGCGGGGGCGGATTACGTGTGATCCGGCGCCGGGTGTTGTCGGCACACCTAATCTGTCGGTTGGAATCGATGCGCAGATCGATGCGCTTGTCGGTACGGCGGCGGCCGGTGATTTTTCTGTTGGCGGCAATACGATCAATTATGCGGGTCCATCCGAATGGAGCTATCGGCGCTTCGTGCTGCATCATGCGCATCTGGCGCAACTGGCAGGCGGTGTGGATGCGTTTTTGATTGGATCAGAGCTGCGCGGACTGACAACGCTCCGGCGCTCGGATGATGTATTTCCTTTCGTTGATGCGCTTGGGGCGCTGGCAACTGATGTGCGCAGTATCGTTGGTGGCGGCACCAAGATCACTTACGCCGCCGATTGGTCGGAGTATTCCGGCTACCAGCCGCCATCTGCCCCGGCAGACAAGCTGTTTCATCTCGATCCGCTGTGGGCGCATGCGGATATCGATGCGGTAGCGATCGACAATTATATGCCGTTGGCTGATTGGCGCGATGGGACCAGCCATCTCGACACAGCCGATGCGACCGGTCCGCATGATCTTGATTATCTCAAGGGCAATATCGCTTCTGGTGAGGGCTTTGACTGGTACTATGCGTCCGATGCTGATCGGGAGGATCAGACACGGACACCGATTACCGATGGAGCTTATGGCGAGCCCTGGGTGTGGCGCTACAAGGACATTTATAGCTGGTGGGCTAACGCGCATCACAACCGTGTTGGCGGTGTGCGGCAGGCCAGCCCGACCGCATGGGTCGCCCAGAGTCGGCCGATATGGCTGATGGAGCTTGGTTGTCCCGCAGTCGACAAGGGCGCCAATCAGCCCAACGTGTTTCCCGATGCGAAGAGCGCCGAGAATGCACTGCCCTGGGTTTCCAACGGCAAGCCGGATCCGCTTATTCAGCGGCAGTTTTTGCGGGCGCATTTGCAATGGTGGCGGCCGGACGCTGAGGGTTTTGTCGATACACAAAATCCGGTCTCTTCAGTCTATGCGCAACGCATGCTCGATCCGGACCGGATTTATCTCTGGACGTGGGATGCGCGGCCACACCCGGCCTTTCCCAATTTGCAGTCGGTTTGGGCGGATGCCGCCAATCATGAAACCGGTCACTGGCTGACCGGCAGGCTGGGCGCGGCGGGTGTTGCCGAACTTGTGACCAGGATCGGCGAGGATTATGGCGTGGCCATCACCCCGCGCCAGTTTGGCGATATCCAGGTGGCGGGTATGCAGATCGACCGGCTGCAAAGCCTGCGTGATGCGACGGACGTGTTGTTGTCGGCAGCTGGATTGAAATTTGCAGACCGGCCCGAGGGGTTGGTGCTGATCGCGGCAGATGGCACATCAGTGCGGGATCTGTCTCAAGATGACGTCGCGGTGGTTGGGCCCACTTTGGTCACGCGACGGCGCGGGGATGCAACGGCGCGGTTGCGGCGGTTCAATTTCAGCCATTTTGACCGGGCGCATGCGTATCTCAGTACCACAGCGGCGGCGCAGGCGCTTGATGGTGATGGACAGGCGGCGGCGAGTGCAAACCTTTCCATGGATAGCGCCGCTGCGCGAACGGCAGCTGAGCGGTTGCTCGCGGTTGCGCGCACGGGGGATGACGCGGTTGACTTCGCTTTGCCGCCATCAGCTTTGGCGCTGGAGACTGGTGATGTGGTGACGCTGGAGGGCGAAACGGCAGGACCGTTTTCCATCAGTGAAGTGCGCGACGGCTTGGCGCGGCGGCTGGTGGTCGGAGCGGTGCCGGTGGACACCGAGTTTGCTTCCTCGAGCAACAGCCGCGGTTTCGAGACGATGCCCTCGCCTTCAACCGGGACTCCTCTGGTTTATGCGGCGCATCTGCCAGCAGCAGAAGGTGCAATGGGGCCATCGCGATTGGCGCTTGGCGCGCTGGCTTTACCCTGGCCGGGTGAGGTTGTGATCACTGACAGTGCTTCGGGTGAGGAAATTGCGGCGTCGCGTGCGGCGGCAACTTTGGGTGTGCTGACGACCGATTTTGCGGCGGGCACATCGGCCATTTGGGACCGGACGAACCTGCTTGAGGTTCAGCTTTTTGGCGGCATTCTCGCCGCTGCGGATGAGGTAGCGGTACTCTCCGGAGTCAACCGGTCGCTGGTCGAATGTGACGATGGTGGTTGGGAGATGATTGGTTTTGCCGAGGCTGAACTGGTTGGGGCTGAGACCTGGCGATTGTCCGGACTTTTGCGTGGCTTGCGGGGCACGGGCGGAGGCAGCATAGCGTCTGCCGGTTCGCGGTTCATGCTGTTGAACACGCGGGTGGCGATGATCGACGTCGCCGCAGACCGGCTTGGGGGAGAGGTGACGGGCGTGGCCTATGCGGGTCGCGCGGACGCAACCGGCGAGGTGTTTTCGACCACTCTTGATATTGATCCCCTGCTGCCGCTTGCGCCCGCGCATCTGCGCTCTGAACGGGTGGCGGGGAGCGGTGACATCAACATGAGCTGGGTCCGGCGGAACCGGCGCGATGGCAATAGCTGGGCGCTGAACGATGTGCCGTTGGATCACATGCCAGAAGCGTATCGGGTGACGATCTTCGACGGGCCATCTGTAGTCCGTACAATTGAAAGTGGAACGCCGACCGCGGTGTATGCCGCTGCTGATCAAACGACAGATTTCGGCAGTCTGCCGGCGACATTCAATTTCTCCATCGCCCAACTGAGCGCCGCCTATGGCGCCGGGCACGCTGCAACAGGAGTCTTCAATGGCTGACACGGCCCGCCTTGCCCTGCCGCTAATCGCGGGAGAGCAGGCGCTTAAACATGTGACGCACAACGAGGCGTTGGTGACACTCGACGCGCTGGTGCAGCCCGTCGTTGAAGAATTGGGTGTTGTTGCGCCGCCAGGTGTGCCGGTCGAGGGCGAAACCTATGGCATCGGGCCAAGCGCAACAGGCGATTGGGCCGGCAAAGACGGACAGTTGGCGGTCTGGACGAATGCGGGGTGGCGCTATGCCAGCCCGGCAGAAGGGTGGCTCGTTTGGGACAAGTCCACTGAAGCGCTTTACGTGCATGATGGTGCGGATTGGGTTGCGATGCTGGCCGAGCTGCAAAATCTCAGCCTGCTTGGCGTCAATACGACCGCAAATGCCACCAACAAACTCGCGGTACGGTCCAACGCAGCCCTGTTCACAGCGCTGGAAGCCGGTAGTGGCGGCACCGGCGACATGCGCTTGACGCTCAACCGGGAGACGGGGAGCGATACGGCGAGTTTCGTTTTCCAGTCCGGCTTTTCGGGGCGGGCGGAAATCGGACTCGCGGGCACGGATGATTTCGCGTTCAAGGTCAGCCCGGATGGGTCGGTTTTTCACACCGGCATGACCATCGACAAGGATAATGGCTTTATCACTTTCAACCAGATGTTCGGGTCCGATCCATCATTTCCGACGGTTTCCGGTGGCGTGCTCAGCGTCGACACAAGCTACGTCGTGCCTGCACCTGAAACCGGGGTTACGGATACGATTGATACGATTTCCGGCGGGTTCGATGGGGCGATGCTCGTGATCACCGGTTCGGCGGGTATAACGCTGACATTTTCCGATGGGGCCGGAAATCTGAAACTCGGTGGGTCGCGGGTGCTCGACAATTTCGAAGACAGCCTTTTGCTGGTCAAGCGCGGCAGCGACTGGATTGAACTCAGCTATTCGGACAACGGATAGTCCACATGGCAACAGCGAATCTGACGAGGTGCCTCGAAGAAATTCTGAGGCGCGAGGGTGGTTACGTCGATCATCCGGCGGATCCCGGCGGGGCGACGAATATGGGCATCACCCGCAAGACGCTGGCGCGCTGGCGGCAGGTGAGCCCCTGGTGGGCGCTGCCCAAGTCCGAGGTGAAGGCACTTCGGCAATCGGAAGCGAAATCCATTTACAAGGCAAGCTATTGGGATCGAATTCATGCCAATCAACTGCCATCCGGTTTCGATCTGGCGCTGTTCGACTATGCGGTCAACTCAGGACCGTCCCGCGCCGTCAAGGCGCTGCAAGGCGAGCTTAAAGTCCTGCGCGACGGCATTATTGGGCCGATTACGTTGAGAGCGCTCAAACTCCGTATAGCTTCTGAAAGCGTGGACGCACTGATCCGCACGATCTGCGGTCAGCGGTTGACGTTTCTGCAGCGGCTCGCGGCATTCACAGTTTTTGGGCGCGGCTGGACACGCCGGGTCCGGGAAATAGAGAAGGCGGCGCTGGCGATGGCTGGCGCTGATCCTGACACCCCATCCAACCCCTCAAGGAGACCTCCTATGGACCTGTTTTCAGGCTACAAGACTTACATAATGGCGCTGTTGATGCTTTTAACCGGCGTCGCACAGGCAATGGGGCTTGATGTGCCCGGTTTTGATGGCCATTCGGCCGGTCAGCTGATCATGGAAGCGCTGGCTGTGATCTTCCTCAGAAAGGGCCTGAAGTCGGATATTTCGAACGCCTGAAAACGTTCATCCCGCATTCAGATTGCGGCGGATAATGTCGCCGCATGATGAAGACACTCAAATACACCACCGCGCTCGCGACCACGCTCCTGATCCTGCTGGGCGGCTCCTCCGCCGCTCTAGCAGCATGCCTGAGCAATGGCGAGATCCAGCAGGCTGTCGGTAGCGGGCAGATATTGCCGCTCAACCAGATCGTGGCGATGTCGGGCCTTGATGCGAAGGTATTACAGCCTGTTATGGTCTGCGAGCATGGTGGCGATCTCTACTATGAACTCTCTGTGCTCGACAAAAGCGGCAATGCCGGCAAAGTCCGGTTGCATGCACTGACCGGCGCCTCGTAAGGTCTGATCCGGGATTCGAGGGGGCGAGCATGCGCATTCTTGTTGTCGAAGACGATGAAAACCTAAATCGCCAGATCAAGGACGCACTGACAGAGGCCGGTTACGCGGTGGATGTGGCGTTTGATGGCGAGGAGGGGCATTTTCTCGGGGATACCGAACCTTATGATGCCGTGGTGCTCGATATCGGCCTGCCGCAGATGGACGGTTTGAGTGTTCTGGAAGAATGGCGCCGTGCGGGTCGGACGACGCCGGTTCTGCTTTTAACGGCGCGCGACCGCTGGAGTGATAAAGTCCAGGGCATTGATGCGGGCGCTGATGACTATGTTGCCAAGCCGTTTCACATGGAAGAAATCCTGGCGCGCTTGCGGGCGCTTGTGCGCCGTGCGGCGGGACATGCGTCCAATGAAATCACCGCCGGTCCGGTACGGCTTGATGCCAAGGCCGGGAAGGTGACGGTGGATGGCAAATCCATCAAACTGACGTCGCATGAGTTCCGGCTGTTGTCGTATCTTATGCATCACAAGGGCAAGGTCATCTCGCGGACCGAATTGACCGAGCATCTCTACGATCAGGATTTTGACCGCGATTCCAATACCATCGAGGTCTTTGTGGGCCGGTTGCGCAAGAAACTCCCCGACGAGTGCATTCAAACGGTGCGCGGCCTCGGCTACCAGATCGCCGAGGATTGATGCAGCGCGGCTCGATTGCGCTCCGCTTGTTCTGGTATTCGCTGGTCTGGCTGGTGCTGGCACTGGCGGTGACCGCCTATCTTCTCACGGACCTTTATCGCAACGCGCTCGATAACTCATTAGGTGACACGCTGGAGTTTCATCTTGAAACGCTGGTGGGTGTCACGCTCTCCGGGACAGAAGGTGACGTGCCGGCGTCCGGTCTTGCCGATCCGCGCTTTTCCCGGCCTGCCTCGGGCTGGTATTGGGAAATCCGCGATGCGGATGGCAATGTGTCCAGCTTTTCCCCCTCCCTTATCGGTACTGTTCTCCCAGAACTGCAGCTTCCCTTTGATGCCGATAATGTCCGCACCGGTGTTTTGACCGACGGCTACGGCACGCAAATACGTGTGATCGAGCGGCGGATATCTATCGAGGGTGAACCCATCGAGATTACTGTGACCGGAAATCTCGATGAAATTCTTGAACTGGTTGAGGATTTTCGCGGGCAAACGTTCGTTGTGCTTGGAGCGGTCGGCATCATGCTGGCGGTGATGAGTGGTCTGGTGGCGCGCTTTGCGTTGCGCCCGATTGGGCGCTTGCGCCGGGCTGTTGAATCCGTGCGTGAAGGCGAAGCGGAGCGGGTCGAAGGCGAATATCCCCGAGAAATAGAGCCATTGGCCGAAGAGGTGAATGAGCTCCTGCGCTCAAATAGCGAGATTATTGAGCGGGCCCGCAGTCAGGTGGGTAATCTCGCGCATGGCCTCAAAACGCCATTGGCCGTTTTGCGCAATGAAGCGGCGGGCAGCCGTACCGGCCTGTCCAAGATTGTGCTTTCCGAAACCGATAAAATGGCCGGCCTTGTGGCCTCTTACCTGGATCGGGCGCGCCTCGCGGCGCGCACGGCGATTGTTGGGCGCAAAAGCAATGTTGGCGAGGGACTTGAACGGCTGGTACGTGTCATGCGCAAGCTGCATGGCGATCGGGAGGTGCAGTTTTCCTTGCCTGTGCCAGCCTTGTGGTTTCGCGGTGAAGAGAGTGACTTTGAGGAGATGGCCGGCAATCTGATCGACAATGCCTGTAAATGGGCGGATTCAACTATAAGAATTTCTGCAGCGCCGGTTCCCGGTCAGGAGCGTCAGTTGCAGGTCACTGTCGAGGATGACGGGAAGGGATTGTCGCCCGAAGAAGCTGAAAAGGTGCTGCGCCGCGGTGTGCGTCTTGACGAAAAAACGCCGGGTAGCGGACTGGGGTTGGATATCGTCAAAGAACTGGTAGATGTATATGGCGGCGCGCTGTCCCTTGACCGGTCGGAGCTTGGCGGATTGAAAGTCTGCCTGAGACTGCCGTCCGTACGTGGGACTGGCCGCTGATCTCAATTTGGCCGCATTGGCTACGCAACAACACGGCGACGGCGGAAGATTGGTTATGTTTGGGCAGAAATACTTCGCAATTGCATTGGTAGCGGTAACGGCTTTGAGCGGCTGTGCACGACTGGAGTCTGATTCTGGTCCGGCTGTTGCGCGCGTTGCGGACGCACCTCCGGCTGCATCGAATCAGAGAATAAGCGCGACCGAGCTCGCGAAATTTGTCGGTGCGGATATTGTCGCGGACATGAGCGACAAGGACCGTGCCGAAGCGATCAGCGCCCAGTTTTATGCCCTTCAGTATGGCCGTCCGGGCGCTCCCCGGTCCTGGCAGGGTGATTCAGGTGCGAGCGGCCGTGTTGCCGTTGGCCCATTTGTGCGGGTCAACGCATTGTATTGCCGGGACTTTTCGCATCTTGTGACCATTGACGGCGAAGCACGCCAAAACGATGGCACAGCCTGCCGGGAAGCCGATGGCAGCTGGAAAGTTGAAAACAGTTAGCAGTTTTTGGCGAAATCACCGCGATTCAGGCGGTTGCGAAAGCGCTTTGTTTACGTTCGGGCGTTAGATTTCACTACGCTTCCGCATTTTGCGGCGCGTAGTTTCCATATTGAAGAAGTGTTGTCGTGGCTGATCTAGCGCAACAAAAATCAGAAAATAGCCGCCGGAGCGGTGATGTCCGGCCGGGTGCCGGGAATAAAAACAACAGTCATGAAAGTGCCGAGACGGCGTTCATGGAGGTGTTCGAGCGCGTCATTGTCGACGAGCCGGTTTTGTATAATTTTGATGGTTCGATCAACCGGGCGCATATGCAGGCGATCTGGACCTGGATCGCACGCGATCTTGCACCGGATCTCGTTGAGAGTATCGAACAGGCACTGTCGGCGAACAAAGACGCAAATGCGTTTGTGAAGCAGTTGCTTCCCGACTTGTTGTCGCGGATACGTGCCGAGATGACTGCCGCATCGAGCGACCCGGACCGCGAACGCCGGATGACAACGCAGCTTGGTGGCGACGAGGTGCGGGTCAGGTTGCCGGTGGTCCTCAATGCAATGCGCTGCCAGCCACTCTTCGACAAGGCAGATGCCTTTGGCAAAGCCACAAATACGATTACAGACGAGGCGGCGCTGGCCACGGCATTGCAATCAATGCCGCTCAAGGAGCCCAAGGTTGCTGCACTGTTGCTGCATGCGGTTGTCGGGCAATCAGCTAGTCCGGTCCGGCTCATGGCCGCGGTTGTGCATGCTGCCGGGAGCCCGAAAGAGGTTGTTATCAGGCAATCGGGCCTAGGCCCGGTTGTGGATGCCTGCCTGGCACATGCCCAAAACCAGCTGTCGGCGTTTGGCGGACAAAGCGGCGTCTTTGTCGACGTTGATCTCATGTGTAAGGCGGTTGCACGTTTCCATCGCCTCATTCGGGCGATCAACGGCAATGTCGATTTGAATCAGGATTCGCCGTGGCTCAAGGTGATCGGTGGGATCACCAAGCAGATGGCCCGTTACCTGGAACCCAAGCTGCGTGAAGTCAGCGCCGATGTCTCGCAGTCCCTGCGCCGCTCGCGTGAGGGACCGGACAAGCTGGACAATGACCGGTTGCTGGCTGCGCTGAACGGTGTCTACCTGCTGGCAACCGTGAGAGATGCGCGCGAGTCTTTGGCGCTTAACACGCTGTTTGAAACACTGTGGGCCGAAACCGGGCGTAATCTTGAGACCCTGATCGAACGGAACATGGATCTGTTCAAGCGTGATCCCAGCGACGGAAACACCGCCAAGCGGCTCGATATGGCGATCAAAATGGCTGAAGTCCGATTCAACCCCGAATATGCCGAGATTCTACGCCGGGCACGGGATAGCGCCGGAAAACGCGGCGAGGCCGGCTAGTCCGACATCAGGATTTTTTCACGGAGGACTGCAGCGATCTGCGCACCGGATGTTTTGACCGCAACGTGGCGATCCGGTTCGTAAGCGTTTGCTCGCAGGAGAGCTATAAAACCGGAGTCGTCCATGGGTTTGAGGACAACGCCGATGGCAGCGTCCGGCTCTGCCACATCGGATGAGTGGTAGATCAGATTTCCGGTTTCGAATCTGCCGCCCTCAGCTGGGATGATTTGGCAACAAACCGCGCCCTTGCCGAAACGGCCGGCGAGGTAAGTTGGGATGAGTTGCTCAGTGTCTGGTTCCGGTGTTTCCACTGTCTTGGCTAGGTCAGCGTGCTCTGCGGTGTAGCTGCGTGACACGATAGCCCGCTCACGGACCAGCGCATCAAAATCGTCTGCTGCTGTTTCGCCGCTCAGTTGCAACGCAATCAGATCGCCAAGAGCCAACGCCCGTTCCGCCGCGCCCATTGTATCGGTCCGAGCGCGCAAGAGCGCCGCGAAACCGGCTTTTGCCGGTTTGAGATCGCGCGCGACAAGAGAGGGGCCGTTGCTCAAGAAAGCAGGTGTTTCAACATCAGCCTCGGTGATGGTGAGCTTGTCATCAGGCGTCTCGAACGCGACATCGATCGGGCGTTCCGTCACGCGCTTGAGATTACCCTCCAAAATGGCTCCGGCTGCGGCTTTGCCACTTCGGATGGTGGCGGATAGGCTTTGCATGCCAGCACAACTCCCCGCCAGATAGATGTGATCAAGCGTACCCGTTGCCGTGATCTTGCCGCGCTCCATGTACAGCGCCACATTCCCCTCTGCCTGCTGCCATAGCCCCAGACGCGGTTGCCAGCCGCCGCTGACGATAATGCTGCCCGCCACAAGTGGTTGCGTGTTGGAGATGCTTTCTTCTTCCCACGAGGAATCGAGCTCCAGCTCAACATTCTTGCTGCGAGGTGAGCAGCGGACGGCGTGCGGGCGCAGGGCGGACTCGAATTTGATGCCATAGGCTTTGGAGAATTCAATGAAACGCGATTGCGGCGAGAGGCGTGAGTCCGCGATTTTGGTAACTTCGATCCCGGCATCTTTCAACAGCAATGCCAATCTGTAGCCGACATTGGTTGCGGTCGCGATGGCGGTTGTCGGAGCCGGTAGTGCCCCGTAGGCGCTGGCCGAATGGTAGGTCGCGGCGAGGCCGCTAATGCCCGGCTGCCGGTTGCCGGGAAGGACCGGCAAGGTTTCGGTACACCCCGTGGCAATGACGATATTCTCCGCCTGGATATCCAGAAGTTTCGCTTTCGCCTGCCCATCTAACAGGTAAACCTTGTGCGCCTGTACGGTCTTGCCATCCAGCATCAGCGCTTCGGTCAGGCAATGGACCTGACAGGTCTCCAGTCCGTCCAATGTTTCCAGCAAGCTGGCGATCACCTCTTCAGGTGCATCCTCACCCTCGGCCCTGCCAAAGAGCGGCGCATCACCCCCGCAATAGCCCCGCCGTTCGAGCAATATGACGTCGCGCCCTGCCTGTCCCAGTTCAATTGCTGTTGCGAGACCGGCGACCCCGCCACCGATAATGACGCAACTGGCTTTGAGCGTTTCAATGTCAGGCGTTTCAATCCAGGGGCCTGGAATGTTGAGCGGTATTGAGAAGTCCGCATTCAAATTGCGGGGGCGAAAGGCATCGAGCCAATCGGGCAGCCGTGGCCATTTGAATGTGCGCCGGCTCGGCTCGGTGACATAGTTCACCCCGTTCAATGCCGGTGTGCGCGAAATCGGCAGGGGTGCCGGATTGGATTGCCCAACCGGATAGATCGGTAGATCAAGATTTTCGTTCAATCCCAAGCGTGCGCCGCAAAAGGTGCCGGCAGTCAGAACGCCATCGGCAATGAGGGCCGATAAAACCGTATCGCCTGCATATCCTTGTACCGGAATGCCGTTCAGTGTGAACGTTAGCGGCTCGTCGCGATCGATTTGATGACCTGTGAACAAATGGTCTGTCAGTGGTGGCAGTCTCATGCGGCACCTGAACGACGCTTGAGCAAGTCCTGACTGATCGGCAAAAACTCTGCGACCGAAGGGCGTTTGCCGCGACCGGATGGTTTGCGGGCGGCAAAATAGTCGGATTCTGCGTCACTGCTTTCACTGGCGAGATAGCGGGCGAGAGCGGGAACCTGAAACAGGGTTGTCGGCCCCAGACCGCCGATCATATGTGCGGCGCCGGCGCGCATAATGCCACAGACGGGTGCGCCATCTCGCGGGATCAACTGAGTATATCGCGCATGACCTGCAAGGCGAACAGGCTTGCCACCGGCGGCATAAGTGCTGGCGAAGCGGGCAATGTCGGCAATCGATCCCGGACCAACACAGTCGAGGGCGCCGCTTGCACGCTGGTGGAGAGTTGTGCCGCGGTCAACGTCCGTGACGATGGACTTAGCGCCTCCGGCTATTGGTTCCAGCATCACGGCAGCGTGCGGGATGGTGTGAAAAACGGCCGACACATCGCGGACCTTAACACGCGATAGCAGCGCTTCATCATCCATGTAGACGAGCGCGGCGGCGCTGAGACGTTCACTGCCATATCTTAGTGCGAAGTTTTGGCCCTTTTTCGCCAGCAAAGTCAGCTTGTCTTCCTGATAGGTTTCCACACCGATTTTTGAGAGCCATGTTGGCAAAGCCTGAGCAAGCGGTCGGCGCAAGACGCGCAGCGCGCCGGGAAACCTGTAGCCGGCAAGATAATGTTCCGATATCGGCTCTGGCGCGACATCGACACCAAACCCGGCGGCGATATTGCGCATGTGCGCCAGTCCCTCGGCCCCGATCTCTGTTTGTGTGACAAATCTCGGAGAGACCCGTTCGGTTATGCCGTCAGGCCGAATGTCATGAAGAAGCTCCTGGGTTTGCGGTATGGTTTTACGTAGCACCCGCCAGGTCTCCGGGCGGGTTATCGGCGCCACCGACAGATCGAAACCGCGCAAGGGGCGCATCGGATGGGGCAGGGTTCCGCACAAACCGACAGAAGCGCGATGCGTTTTTGCCAGCGTTCCTGCAAGAAGCGCCGCTGCGGGGGTTGAGCCGAAGATCAGAAAATCGAACCGGGCGCTCATGGTCTGTCTTCTTCCCACAGGACAAATACAGGTGCGGCAATGCGCCCGGTCACACACGCGTGTGTCCGCTGCCCTTTTTGCCCGATTCCCGTTATACAGACACCATCAATCGCAACGCATGCACCAAAAGCCCGCGTCAACATGATGTTCTGGATACTTGCCGCAACACTCACTCTTGGCTCCCTCGCCGCGCTGTATTATGCGGCGAGTTTCTCCAGGGTCAACGCAGCCGGCGGAAATGATGAGGCTGCAGTCACAGCCCATTTCAGATCCCGGCTTGCAGAGATTGATGAGGCAGTCGCCGCCGAGCGTCTGACGGACACCGAGGCTGAGGCCGCGCGCGCTGAACTGGCACGCGAACTGGTGCGTCAGAAAAAGGACGCACCCAAGATAACGGATGATCAAGATGGTTCGGTCCGCAATCTGCGGATCGCTGCGGTCGTTTTTGTCGCGGTTTTCAGCTTTGCGCTTTACTATTCGATCGGCCGGCCGGATCTTCCCGCACTGCCACTTGCTAGCCGTGAGCAACCACAACTGGCTGACCTTGATATGGATGAAGCCGTGCGCCGGGTCGAGGCGGCTCTGCGTGAAAATCCTGAGGATGCGCGGGGTTGGGCAGCGATTGGGCCGGTTTATATGCAGCTCGGCCGCTACGAAGATGCGGCAAATGCGTTCCGGCAGTTGATGGACTTGTCGCCGGTCACCCCCGATATGGAAACCGATCTGGCTGAGGCGCTGATGATGACGCAGGGCGGATCGGCGGAGGGTGAGCCGCTTGAACTGCTTGAGAGCGCCGCTGCGCGCGATCCGGACCATATCCGTTCGCGCTTTTATCTTGCGGGAGAGGCGACGCGGGCCGGCGACTATGAAGTTGCCATTACCCGCTGGCAAAGCCTTCTTGCGCTCGGCAATGGTGATGAACCATGGGCCGATGTGGCGCGTAGCGGACTTGCGGCAGCTGAGGCCGGTCTGCGCGGTGAGCCGTTGCCCGCTGCGCCGAATGCTGCGCAACCTGATCCTGATCAGGAAGAGATGATCCGCGGCATGGTAGAAGGTTTGTCAGAACGACTGTTTGCCGAGGGCGGCAGTGTGGAGGAATGGACGCGGTTGGTTCGGTCGCGCCTTGTTCTCGGGGAAACGGAATTGGCGCAGCAAGCCTATGATACTGCTAAAGAAGCTTACCCTGAAGCCGTCGACCGCGCGGACCTCGATACTTTGGCGCTGAGTGCTGGACTGGAGTAAAATAATGGCCATGACGCGAAAGCAGAAACGCCTCTCGATTATCGCCGGACTTGGGCTGGTTCTGGCGATTGCAGCCGGGCTGATTTTCACCGCGCTGCGCGATCAGATCGTGTTTTTCTACTCCCCTTCCGAACTTGAAGAGAAACAGGTCGCCGTTGGTCAGGCGATCCGGGTTGGCGGACTTGTGGAAGATGGCAGCTGGGTCAAGAACGGTGAAATCAACAGGTTCGTTGTCACCGATGGGGCAACAACGACGACCGTTGAATATACCGGTATTCTTCCTGACCTGTTCCGGGAAGGGCAGGGCGTGATTGCGGAGGGCAGCCTGTCCGCGCCCGGCATGTTTGTGGCAACGACCGTGCTCGCCAAGCATGATGAGAACTATATCCCGAAGGAAATTGTCGATACGCTCAAGGATCAGGGCGAATGGCGGCCTGAGGCAGGTGCAGGCGACTGATGCTGATTGAACTTGGACATTTTGCCCTGATCCTCGCCTATGGCATCGCCATAGCCCAGGCCGGTCTAGGGTTGTTTTTCTGGCGTCAAGGCGCGGTAGTGACCAGCCTTGTACGACAGGCGGCGTTGCTGCAATTCATTCTGGTCGGCTTGTCGTTTGCGGTTTTAATCCAGGCCCTTGTGCTGTCCGATTTCTCATTGGCGCTCGCCTTCGAGCATTCGCACTCGCGCCAGCCACTGATCTACAAAATCACTTCGGTTTGGGGGAACCATGAAGGGTCCATTCTCCTCTGGGTTCTTATCCTCACCCTTTTTGGTGCGGCAGTAGCGGCCTTTGGGCGTAATCTGCCAAATGATCTCATGACACTTGTGTTGGCGGTGCAGGGATTACTGGGCGCGGCCTTTATCGGGTTTGCCGTGCATACCTCCAATCCGTTTGAGCGGCTCAGTCCGGCGCCGTTCGAGGGACGCGATCTCAATCCGATCCTGCAGGATATCGGCCTCGCGATTCACCCGCCGCTGCTCTACACCGGCTATGTTGGTTTCTCGATTTGCTTCTCTTTTGCAGTCGCGGCGCTGATCTCGGGCCGGATCGATGCGGCGTGGGCGCGTTGGGTGCGACCCTGGACCTTGCTGTCCTGGACGTTTCTGACCCTTGGCATCGCGATGGGTTCGTACTGGGCCTATTACGAGCTCGGCTGGGGTGGGTGGTGGTTCTGGGACCCGGTCGAAAACGCCAGCTTCATGCCGTGGCTCGCAGGTACGGCGCTGTTGCATTCAGCGCTGGTGATGGAAAAGCGCAATGCGCTGAAAATCTGGACGATTTTCCTGTCGATCATCACCTTTTCACTGAGTCTTCTTGGCACATTCCTTGTGCGCTCGGGTATTTTGACGTCGGTGCACACCTTTGCCTCAGATCCAACGCGTGGCGTTGTGATTTTGTCGTTGCTGGCAGCCTTTATCGGTGGGGCATTCGCGCTGTTCGCGTTCCGGGCCAATGCGCTCAAGGCGGGCGGACTGTTCGCGCCGATCAGCCGCGAGGCGGCACTCATCCTCAATAATCTGTTCCTCGCGACAGCTACGGCTGCAGTGCTGGTCGGCACGCTTTATCCGCTGATCCTCGACGCGGCGATTGGCGCCCGGATTTCCGTCGGCGCACCGTTCTTCGATCTGACGTTTGGTGCGCTCATGGTGCCGCTCTTGCTGGTGCTGCCGTTGGGGCCATTTCTCGCATGGAAGCGTGGCGATCTCATTGCCGTTGTGCAACGGCTGACAGGTGCTATCGTTCTCACGCTCCTTGCGACTCTGGTCGTGTTCGCGCTGAGCGGGTTCTCCATGTCGCTGGCACCGCTTGGGTTGCTCCTCGGCTTCTGGGTGGCCTTTGGGGCGATTGCCGAGCTTGTTGACCGGGCGAAACTGGGCCGTATTGCGCCAAACGAAAGCTGGCGCCGGCTAATCGGTCTGCCGCGCTCGGCATGGTCAACAACGCTGGCGCACTTGGGATTGGGCATCACTGTTATCGGCATCGTCACAGTAAGCGCATGGGAGACGGAAACCGTTACAACGCTCGAGGTCGGTGAAAGCACGGAACTGGCAGGTTATGCCGTGACACTCGAGGGCTATGAGGAAATTGCCGGACCAAACTTTGATGCCGAGCAATTGCTGTTTGCGATCACCGGACCGGACGACAGCAGCAAGCTCACGACTTCTGAGCGGCGCGTTTACACGGCCTCGCGCATGCCAACAACAGAGGCGGCAATCCTGACCTATGGATTTTCCCAGCTCTATATCGCTGTTGGGGATGCGGTGGGTGATGACGCCCACGTCGTGCGCGTTTGGCATAAGCCGTGGATCACACTGATCTGGTGGGGTGCAGTAGTAATGGCTCTCGCCGGATTTGTATCACTCAGTGACCGGCGTTTGCGCATTGGTGTGCCACACAAGCGGGCACAAGCCGAGGCAGCGACATGATCCGGCTATTGCCCATCCTGCTGGTTTTTATTTTCTCGTTCGGACCCGCGCTGGCGGTCGAACCCGACGAGATTCTGGATGACCCTGCACTTGAGCAGCGGGCGCGCGATATTTCCGCCAATCTGCGCTGTCTGGTGTGTCAGAACCAGTCCATCGACGATAGCGATGCCGACCTCGCCAAGGATCTGCGCGTGCTGGTGCGTGAGCGTCTGGTTGCCGGGGACACCAACGAAGAAGCGATGCAGTATATCGTCGACCGATACGGCGAATTCGTTCTGCTCAATCCGGTGATCGCGCCACATACAATCGTGCTTTGGGCGCTTGCTCCAGTCATTTTCGTTGCTGGCCTTGTCGCCTTGGTAATCGTTGGGCGTCGCCGCAAGACTATCGCTAATCCAACGAAAATGAGCGCCGAGGAAAAGGCCGCTCTTGCGGAACTGACGAAAACCGACGATTAGCAGGGCATGCTTGCCGATTTTCTGTCTGCAGTCCTGCCAACTAGCGTATCACCCCTCATTGCCTTGCTTCTGATGGCGGCAAGCCTGACGGGGTCAATGATTACAGCTGCGTTCGGGCTGGGTGGCGGCATATTCATGCTGTCGGTCATGACGCTGATTTTCCCGGCGGCTGCGGTTGTTCCAGTGCACGGCGCCATTCAACTGGGGTCCAATTCGGGCCGTGCTCTGGTTCAGCGTAAGCATATCCAGTGGCAGATGGTTCTGTGGATTTCCCTTGGCGCGATTCTCGGTTCCCTTGTGGGTGGACGCTTTGCGGCAACGATGCCTGAGGATTTGTTCAAGATACTCGTCGGCGCCTTCATCCTGTTTATCATCTGGGTGCCGCGCCCCGACGTACAGACCCGTGGGCCGGTATCAAGCTTGATAGGCGGCGTTGTCACGGCTTTCGTGGGGATGATTGTCGGGGTTGCTGGTCCGCTGGTGCTGACCTTTGTTCGCGTCATCAGTGATCGGCGCGAACTTATTGCGACACATGCCGCTCTGATGACGTTTCAGAACACAGCCAAGATACTGACTTTCATGTTCTACGGCTTTGCCTTTGCCGCTTACCTGCCTCTGATTCTTGCTCTCGTTGCTGCCGGGTTTGTCGGCACACTCATCGGCAGTCACATCCTGAACAAACTCCCCGAAGCCGCCTTCAGAACAGCATTCAAAGCACTTATCACCCTGATGGCGCTCGACCTTTTACGCCGCGGACTTACTTAACCGTACAAGTTGTGCCCCATTTCCGCCCAGAGCATTACAAACTTGTAATGTTGGTGTCACGGCGCGGAAAGGTGCGCTCCTTCATAAAAACGGCAACTGTTGAGGCAGTTATTTGAAGGAGAAGAATACTCATGGGCACCAAATTGCTCTCAGGATCGCGCCGCTGGCTCGGCGCATCATCCCTCGCACTTATCATTGCGCTAGGTGGTGGCGCCGGTGTGGCGCTGACCGCGCATCAGGCAGCGGCGCAAGTCGCTGTCCAACCAGGCGCCCCATCCAGCTTTGCTGATCTCGTCGAAGCGGTGAAACCGGCTGTTGTATCCGTGCTCGTTGAGGGCGCCGACGACACCCGCCGTATCACTCGCCGTGACGGGTTCAACTTCGATTTCCCAGATCTGCCGGAGGATCACCCCTTCCGCCGCTTCTTTGACGAATTCGGCGACCAGTTCGGACCGAATGACGGCGACCGCCCCCGCGCTCCGCGCCGGTTTGAGGCTGCCGGTTCGGGCTTCGTGATTTCTGAAGACGGCTATGTCGTCACCAACAATCACGTTGTGGAGCGCGCCGAGCATGTCACGATCCTGCTCGATGACGACACTGAATATGAAGCCCGTATTATCGGGACCGACGTCCGCACCGATCTGGCTCTGCTCAAGATCGAGGATGTCTCGGGTCTGAGCTATGTTGAGTTTTCGGAAGATGAAGCGCGTGTGGGCGACTGGGTTGTTGCGGTCGGTAATCCCTTCGGCCTCGGCGGCACCGTGACAGCCGGTATCATCTCCGCACGTGGCCGCGATATTGGTGGCAACAATTACGGCGATTTCCTGCAGATCGATGCTGCGGTGAACCGGGGCAACTCCGGTGGCCCGGCCTTCAATCTTGAAGGTGAGGTTGTGGGCGTAAACACAGCGATCTTCTCACCGAATGGTGGCAATGTCGGTATCGCATTCGCCATCCCGGCATCCACTGTCGAGGCGATTATTGAAGACCTCAAGGATGATGGTGCTGTGACCCGCGGTTTCCTGGGCGTCAGCATTCAGGATGTGAGCAAGGATATCGCCGATAGTGTCGGGTTGCCGACAGCTCGCGGTGCCCTTGTCACACAGCCCTCCGAGGATGGTCCCGCAGGCAAGGCGGGCATTCAGTCCGGCGATGTGATTGTCGAGGTCGATGGTGTGCCCATCGACAATGCCCTCGACCTGTCGCGCACGATTGCCCGCAAGTCACCGGGTGAAACGGTCGCCGTAACGGTCTGGCGTGATGGCCGCAGCCAGCAGATCGATGTGGTTCTTGCCACGTTGAACGAAGAAGCTGTTCAGCCGACACCGCCTGCACCCATCGAGGAAGACGAGATGACACCGTCAGAGACGAGTGTTGGGTTGATGCTGGTTCCGAATGCGGATGGTGAAGGTGTTCTTATTCAGGATGTTGATCCTGAAAGCGTCGCTGCAACCAAGGGCTTTGCTGTTGGCGATACCATTCTTGAGGTCGACAACAAGCCGGTCAATTCGGTCGCAGAGTTCGAGGATGCGATTGACGGCGTTGCTGCCAGTGGCCGCCAGACGGCGCTGATCAAGACCAGCCGTAACGGCAACATCAGGTTCATCGGCTTGCCCCTCAGCGAATAGGCACCGATGCCTGAAGCCGGCCCCGGACAAATGTCCCCCGCATCCGGGGCCGGCTCTTCTCTCCCATTGTGCGCAAGGGGGCTCGCGCATAAGGTATTTCCAACATGAAGATTCTGCTCGTTGAGGATGATCGTGAGGCCGCCAGCTACCTGATACAGGCGCTGGATGAGGCCGGGCACGTCACCCACCATGCCGCTGACGGTGAAACGGGTTTCGCCATGGCGTCGGGCATGGATTACGACGTTCTGATTATCGACCGCATGCTGCCCCGCCGCGATGGCCTGTCCATTGTGGAATCCTTGCGGGCGGAGAACGACAAAACGCCTGTTCTCATCCTCTCGGCGCTCGGCGAAGTGGATGACCGGGTGACCGGTCTACGCGCCGGTGGCGACGACTACTTGACCAAACCCTATGCTTTCACCGAATTGCTGGCCCGTATCGAGGTTCTCGCGCGCCGCAACAGCCCGTCCGAAGCGGAGACGAGCTTTCAGGTTGGCGATCTGTCCCTCGACCGGCTGTCGCGCAAGGTTGTGCGCAGTGGCGAAGACATTTTGCTGCAGCCGCGTGAATTCCGCCTGCTCGAATATCTCATGAAGCATGCCGGGCAGGTCGTTACCCGGACGATGCTTTTGGAGAACGTCTGGGACTATCATTTCGATCCGCAGACCAATGTCATCGACGTGCACATGTCGCGCCTGCGTTCGAAAATTGACAAGGGTCACACCAAATCGCTGCTGCACACCATCCGCGGCGCGGGGTACATGATACGTGAATAATTTTCTGCGGCTCTGGCAAACGACCACCGTCCGGCTGACGGCGCTTTTTATCGTCATTTTCGTCGTTGCGTCGGTCGGGTTGCTGGCCTTCATGGCCTATCAGTCGACTATTGTCATTCAGCGCAACCAGACCCGGGATATTGAACGCGAAATCCGGCAGATCATGCGGATCGAGCATGAGCGCGGCGTTCGCGCGACAGCCGTCGCCGTACAGGCCCTCTCCAATCGACCAGGACAGGGCATCTATTATCTCGGTGATGATGCCGGGCGCATGCTGGTCGGCAATTTGTCGGACTTTCCCTCAAGTGTCCTGGCCATCGAGGGCGTGCACACGTTCGACTATGACCGTGGCCGCGCTTTTTCAGAAGAAGGTGAAGACGAAGCGGAGCACTTTGAAGGCTATGCCCTCGTCCAGTCCGTGCTGCTCGATAGCGGCTTGCGGTTGATTGTCGGACGCGACATTCGGGAACGGCGCGGCTTTGCGGCCATTATCTTCCAGGGGTTCTTTTTCGGGGTGATCGGCATTGTCGTTTTCTCGGCAGTGGCGGGTGGCCTGACGGCACGCCGCGTCCTCAGGCGCATCGATTCCATCACCGATACCTCGACCAAGATCATGTCCGGCAATTTGTCGGAGCGGGTGCCGGTAACCAAGCGCAACGATGAGTTCGACCGGTTGGCCAACAGCCTCAACGACATGCTCGACAGGATCGAGCAGCTCATGCAGGGCCTCAAGGATGTGACCGACAATGTCGCGCATGACCTCAAGACACCGCTGACCCGGTTGCGCAACAAATCGGAAGCGGCGCTCCGGCCGGGCGTGAGCGCCAAGGAGCGGCAAAAGGCGTTGGAAACCACCATCGAGGAAAGCGATCAGCTTATTCGCACATTCAATGCGCTGTTGATGATTGCGCGCGCGGAAGCAGGGGCACCCTCAGGCGCGTTTGCGGACGTCGATATCAGCGAGGTCGCAACCGACATGGCTGAGCTCTATCAGCCCGTAGTCGAGGATGCTGGCATGACGCTCGAGACGAATATTGCGGCAGACATTCATCTGCGGGCAAACCGGGAACTGATCGGTCAGGCGCTTGTGAACCTGGTGGAGAACGCCGTAAAATACGCCCGGACCGGCAAGGTGACTGTCGGGGTGAGGGAAAGCAATGACCGCGTACTTATTGAGGTTACGGACGAAGGCCCCGGCATACCGGAAGCGGATCGCGGCGAGGTCACCAAACGGTTCGTGCGGCTGGAGAAAAGCCGCACCGAAACCGGATCCGGACTCGGCCTTTCGCTGGTCTCAGCCGTTGCGCAGCTGCATCGCGGTACCTTGCGCCTTGAGGATGCGGAACCCGGTCTACGCGCAATTATCGATCTGCCGAAATCTGCCAAAAACTGAATTCGTGCAGGAGGGATCATGACCCTCGGCGCATCCTTGTCGGCATTGCCGGGTGCCACCGGTTCAGAGGTGCAAGTCTGGATTGACGCCTTGCCTGAACCCGCGCGGGACGCAGTTGTTCAAGCAAAATCCAGTTTAGGACCGTTGTTCACGCTCTCGCCATATCTTTTTGATTTGGCAGAGAAAAATAGCGATTGGCTCATCTCTACTTTAGGTGCGAATGCCGATGCGACGCTGACCGAATTGTTTGCGGAACTCGCCGATGCCGGGCTTGCGCTTTCGGATGAAGAGGCCTTGTCGCGCGCCTTGCGGAAAGCGAAAGGCCGGCTGGCGCTGCTATCAGCGATTGCGGAAACCGGCGGTGTGTGGACACCGGCGCAAACCACATCATCCCTCGCTGATCTGGCCGATCATGCGCTTGAGGCATGTCTCGATTTTTCCATGAAGCGCGCAGCCGCGAAGGGTCAGCTTACACTGTCTGTCGATGACGCGCGGGCGGCCAATTCCGGCCTGGCGATATTTGCACTGGGCAAGCAGGGCGGACGCGAACTCAACTACTCCTCGGATATCGATATCGTCGCATTCTACGATGCGGAAGCGGGGGTGCTGTCCGACCCGTTGGAAGCTAACAAGTTTTACACCCGCATGATCCGGCAGATGGTGTCGCTGATGGAAGACCGGGTCCATGGCGGCTATGTGTTTCGCACTGATTTGCGGTTGCGGCCCGATCCTGGATCGACACCAGTCGCCATATCCGTCGACGCGGCACTGGCCTATTACGAGGCGCGCGGGCAGAACTGGGAGCGGGCAGCCTGGATCAAGGCGCGCGCCTGCGCTGGAGACAAAACGGTCGCGTCAGCATTCCTGCGCGACATGGCCCCCTTCGTCTGGCGCCGTCATCTCGATTTTGCGGCGATCAGCGACATTCAAGCCATGAAGCGCCAGATCAATATTGCTCGCAAGGTCGGCAAGGCGCGGGTGGAGGGGCACAATGTCAAGCTTGGACGTGGAGGCATTCGCGAAATCGAGTTTTTCACCCAGACGCAGCAACTGATCGCCGGTGGGCGTGATCCGGAATTGCGCGTGCGACCCACCTGCGATTCTCTCGCAGCCTTGGCACATGCGGGGTGGATCACGCCGGAAGCTGCCAAAGAGCTCACCGAAACCTACTGGTATCTCCGGGCGGTCGAAAACAGGCTGCAAATGGTGCGTGACGAGCAGACGCATACCATGCCGGACACGCCCGAAGGTGTTGCGGACATCGCTTTGCTTATGGGCGAAGCTGATGTTGCCGTATTCGAGGAGAAATATCGCGCGGCGCTGTCCACGGTCATGCGCTATTACGCTGAATTGTTCATCGAAGGGGAGACCCTTGCCAGCGATATCGGTGATTTGGTGTTCACCGGCACAGACGATGATCCGGCGACCTTGGAAACACTGCAGAACCTGGGCTTTTCCGACCCGGTCAAGGCATCGACCATAATACGGAAATGGCACTATGGTAGCTATCCGGCCACCCGTGCGTCCGCCGCACGTGGTCATTTGACCGAGCTGACGCCGTCGCTACTGACAACAATATCCGCGACCGGCAATGCCGATGAGGCGTTGGCGCGGTTCGATCATTTCCTGTCGCGCTTTCCCGCAGGTGTGCAACTGTTCTCCTTGCTGCGCAACAACACCCAGCTCTCCCGATTGCTGGTTGCATTTATGGCTTCGGCGCCCCGGCTTGCCGAAGCGGTCATCAGTCGCGCACACGTCATGGACGGGCTGATCGATCCGGCGTTTGCGGATGGTGTGACCAACACCGATACGCTGGTTGGCAAGGTCGATGACTTTCTGGGGCAGGCGCGGTCGTTCGAAGATCTTATAGATCGGGCGCGTATTATCGGGCAGGAACAGAAATTTCTGATTTCGGCAGGTTTTGTGTCCGGTACGGTGGATGCCGCACGCGCCGGTGTGCAGTTCAGCGCTTTGGCGCAAACGCTGCTTCAGCGCCTGTTTGTCGCCACGCAGGAAGAATTTGCGCATCGCCACGGTCATGTGCCCGGTGCGAGCGCGGCGTTGCTCGGGTTTGGCAAACTTGCCAGCCGGGAAATGACATTCACCTCCGATCTCGACTTCATACTGCTCTACGATGTGCCTGAGGGCGTGGATGAATCGGATGGCGAAAAACCTTTGGCGCCAACGCATTACTTCTCCCGTCTCACGCAACGGTTAGTCGCCGCGCTGTCTGCGCCAACTGCTGAGGGCGTGCTTTACGAGGCTGATATGCGTCTGCGCCCTTCGGGCAATGCCGGGCCGCTGGCCACCAGCCTTAACGGCTTCACGATTTATCAAATGGATAGCGCCTGGACCTGGGAGCATATGGCACTCAGCCGTGCTCGTGTTATTGCCGGTGGGGATGAGATTGCGGGCCGTATAGACGCCGCCATCAGGCGGGCCCTGGCGCAGCCACGTCATCGCGCCAAGGTCGTAAGCGATGTGATCTCCATGCGTGAACGCATCGCACGTGAGCGCAAGCCGCGACACCCTTTCGACCTCAAACTTCTGTCCGGCGGACTGGTCGATATCGAGTTTGTCGCCCAGTCGGCGCAGTTGATGTTCGGAGAGAAAATCGATGCGCCACGAGCGCCGGTTGCGCAGATCCTCGAACGATTGGGCGAAACCGGACTTCTAACGGATGCTCCCGTGCTTCTTGATGCCTTCACGCTCTATTCCACGGTTCTGCAGGCGATGAGTATTGGGCTGACCGATCCTTTCAAGGAAACGTCGTGGACCCCGGCATTCAAGGAATTGCTGGCGGAGTTGACCCATTTGCCGGATTTCGCAAGGCTCGAAAGCGCCGTGCAATCGGCGACCGAAGACGTGCAGCGCATATCAGCCGACTGGTATGCGTTTGCCGAAAAGGATTGACAGCAAGGGCGCCCTGACTAGGCAGCGTTGGAGAGGCGAGCACTCAGTTTTGCGCGGTCCGGCAGCGATATTGCAACCGTAGTCCCAACGGCAGGGCTGCTGTCGATTTCGAGTTCGCCACCACTCAACTCGGCAATGGCGCGGGAAATGGAGATACCAAGGCCGACGCCACCCTCGCGCGAGAAGGCGGCATCACCCAACACGAAGGGTTGCGACAGATCATCGATGCGGTCCGGCGAAATGCCAATCCCGGTATCAGAGATTTCAAAAACTGTCCCATCCTGCGCTGACCAGGCGGCAAGGCGCACGCGCCCACCTGATGGCGTATAGCGGATAGCGTTCTCGACGATGTTGCCCAGCATGCGTTCGACGCAGATGCGATCTGCATAAAGGTTGGTGTTTGACGGCAGCGATATATCGAAGGTCACGCCTGCGCGTTGTGCCGGTTCCTTGAACCGGTTGGATATTGTGGTGACCAGTTCGGCAACGTCAAAATTCTCGCGCCGCAGAATGAGGTGGCCGCCCTCGAGTTGCGACAGTTCCAGAATTTCCGCGAAGCTCTCAAGCAGCTTCTCGCCGGAACTCTTTATGTCGTTGACATAATTGACATATCTCTTGTCCCCCACCGGACCGTAGGTCTGATGCACAATCAGATCGGCAAAGCCGATAATGTGGTTGAGGGGCGTGCGGATATCGTGGCTGAGATGGGCGAGGAAACTTGTTTTGGCGCGGCTGGCCGCTTCCGCTTTCAGCTTTTCCTCGTGCAGTTGCTGGGTCAGCATGCGTTGCTGTTCGCGGATGACGTCGAGCTGTTTCTCGACTTCTTTCTGTTCACTGACATCTGTAACGAGAGTGACAAAGCCGCCTTCGCGTAACGGGCGTTCATCTATCAGCACACAGCTGCCATCTTCGCGCTGAATCTCGGTCAGGCGGCCTGTTTCGCTTTCGCTGACTGAACGGCAGCTATTGCCGTCGGTCACGCGCGCCATGGTGACCACATAGTCGCGGCCGGATTTCGTATCACCTTTGTTGAGGCGCAGACGGTTGCGGTAGTGATCATTGCAGCTAACCAGTTGACCGTCTTCCGACCAGTGCGCGATACCGAAGGGAAGGGTATCAATCAGTTCCCGCAAGCCACGACCTTCAATGGACGACATTGTGGTCTGACCGGGTATGATCCATCGCATGATCGCGGCCCACAACAATGATGCGATTATAGCTGCGAGAGCAGTACGTTGAAGGGTTGGAACAATCGACGCGATGAGGGGGGAAGCGACATAGATGGCGCCAAGGTCCCCGGTCACATCAGCCTCCGCCAGAATGGCGTTGTCATTGACCGCGGCGCGGGAAAAGCTCTGGTCCGTAAAATCAGCCTGCCCGGTCGCCGCGAGCAGTTGCCCTTTATTGTCAGTCAAATAAACCGAGGCGCTCTGGGGAACCTTGCCGACGAGAAATCCCAGAACGGTAGCGGCATCGGAGATGCCGGCCTGATTGAGTTCCGATGCCAATAGCTGCGCGCTAATATCCAGCCGTGCGCTGAGATCATCATAGCCGCGCAATCCATCGTAGGCGCCGAACATCAGGACGAGAACGGCAAATGCAACCGCAAGCAAACGGCCGGACCCGGCAAAGGATAGCGGCTGTGCGCCGCGCATCTCCCGCATTGCCGTATCCCCCGCCATCGCGTTTTTGAATCCCGTTGCCCCGGCATCTGATGCGAATGCCGCAGCGTCTGTTGATTCCGGTTTATGCACCCTGTTGTGCCGCCTGTTTGATTTGCCCCGTCGCAAATTGAATCAGTTAACAGAGTCTTGTCCATACTGGTTTTTCATCAGGAAATTGCTCAACGGAAAATCGTGAATCGCAAGAGTCACTTAGCGCTTGTGAAAAATCTTTTTCCACAAGCTGCAATTCTGTGAAGTCTCTGATTCGTTAGCAAAAATCACTTCATTGAATCGCAGCTGGCACCTGATTCTACTTGTCTGAGGCTTCCAAAGTGCGGGTGAGGATCTCCGTGACATTGCGCGAAAGGCTGTCCGTCGACGCCAGGATGTCGAGTGCCGCCTTTGCGGCCTTGCGGCGTTCCGGTTCATAATCGGCCCAGGAGCGGAATGCGGTCAGCACCCGCGCGGAGACCTGCGGATTGATTGGATCCACCTCCCGGCAGAATTCGACAATAAAGCGGAACCCGGCCCCATCCGGCCGTCCGAACTGCACCGGATTGCTCATGGCAAATGTGCCCGCCAGCGAGCGCAGCCGGTTGGGATTGGTCTTGGGGAAGGCGGGATCGGTGAAGATCGCGCGTACCCGTTCCAGGCAGCCATCATCTGGCGCGCTTGCACTCAGGCTCAACCATTTGTCGTAAACCAGCATGTTGTCGGCATAGCGTGCATGGAATTCGTCAAGCAGCTTTTGCGCATGCGCTGATGCGTTCGCCACAAGCACGCCGAGCGCCGCCGACCGGTCAGTCATGTTATCCGTGGTCTCATACTGGCTGACAGCAAGGCTTTCAGCATCTTGTGTGCCACTGGCAACGAGAAGCGAAAGGCATTGATTGCGCAGTGCCCGCGCCCGCGTGGGCTCGGCGTCGATTGAGTAGGGGCTGCACACCTCACCCAGCCGGGTATAGGCCGATTTGAGTTTGTCGTAGAGGTGTTGGCTCACCGTTTTCAGCAGAGTACGGCGTACCGTGTGGATCAGCGCGGGATTGATGTTTCTGCCGAGCGTTTGCGCAATATTGGATTCCCCTGGGATCGCGAGGGCATGCGCCTTGAACGCAGAATCGAGCTGATCACTTTCCAATGTCTCGCCAAGGGCCTCGGCAAACCGGGTGACAGCCTCGGGATCGGCAAAATTGCCATTGTTGCGTACGGCGGCAGTCATAAGAGCCATGGCCGCATCCTGCAGCGCCTGCCAGCGATTGAACGGATCACTGTCATGCCGTGCGAGGAACAACTTGTCGTCCTCGGTTGCATCGGAGGAGATCCTGACCGGTGCGGAGAATCCGCGGAAAAGCGATGGTGTCGGTTTGTTGGCCAAACCCTCAAACACCAGCTCCATACGGGGGCGGTCGAGAACAATCAAATCGTCTTCCACGGTGCCGCCTGTGACCCGGCTCCATGTCATGTCGTTGCCATTGGGGCCGACCAGTCCGAACTTGATTGGCACCAGCAAGGCATCCTTGTTCGGTTGTCCGGGGGTGGGGCGCGTTTTTTGCGTCAGGATCAGCCGATATGTCTTTTTCTCAGCATTCCATTCCCCCTCGGCGCTGATTTCGGGCGTGCCGGCCTGGGTGTACCATTTGCCGAACTGCGAAAGGTCGCGACCGCTCGAGTCTTCAAACACCTTGAGCCAGGCCTCGATTGTCGTTGCCTCGCCATCATGCCGCTCGAAGTAAAGATCGGTGCCCTTTCGGAACCCGTCATCGCCGAGCAGGGTTGCCAGCATGCGGACAATTTCAGCGCCTTTGTCGTAGACAGTCGACGTATAGAAATTGTTGATCTCACTGTAGTGATCCGGCCGGGCGGGGTGGGCCAGCGGGCCACCATCTTCGGGGAACTGCGCCATGCGCAGGCCGCGCACATCCTCGATACGTTTGACGGCGCGCGAGCGCTCGTCGGAGGTAAACTCCTGATCGCGATAGACTGTAAGCCCTTCTTTCAGGCAGAGCTGAAACCAGTCGCGGCACGTGATGCGATTGCCCGTCCAGTTATGAAAATATTCGTGCGCGATGACGCTTTCGATGCGCTCATAGTTGGCATCGGTTGCGATATCCGGGCTGGCGAGTACAAGCCGGTCGTTGAAGATGTTGAGCCCCTTGTTCTCCATCGCGCCGAAATTGAAATCGGAAACGGCAACGACATTGAAGACGTCGAGATCATATTCCCGCCCGAACCGTTTTTCGTCCCACGCCATGGAACGCTTGAGCGAATCCATCGCATAGGTGCACTGGTCTTCCTTGCCGTGCTCGCAGTAGATGGCCAGCGCAACCTCGCGGCCTGAAGCGGTGGTGAAGCTGTCAGTGATACTGCCAAGATCGCCCGCGACCAGCGCGAAGAGATAGGACGGCTTGGGGTGGGGATCTTCCCAGACAGCGAAGTACCTGCCTTCCGGCAAATCACCCGTTTCGACACAATTACCGTTGGCGAGAAGAACCGGCGCCAACTCCTTAGGTGCATTTACGTGAACCGTGTAGCGCGACAAGATATCAGGCCGGTCGAGAAACCAGGTGATCCGGCGAAAGCCTTCGGGTTCGCACTGTGTGCACCAAACGCCGCTCGAGCGGTAAAGACCCATCAGTTCGCTGTTTTTGTCCGGAAAAATCGTCACTTCCGTTTCCAGCACGAACTGCTGATGTGGCGGCGTGACTATGGTGAGCGTGGTTTCGTCTGCTGCGAACTGATCCTCGGTCAACGGCGCGCCATCGATCGCGATACTGTCCAGGCCGAGCGTGTCGCCATCAAGCACCAGCGGTGTGTCCGGCGCCGTGCCGTCCGCCGGTACGACGGTTAGCTGCGCGACGACGCGGGTCTGCGCCGCGCCGATATCAAACCGCAGTGTCACCTCTGGTATCAGATAGGGGCTCGAGGCGTAGTCCTTGAGATAGATGACCTGATCGTTGTCGGTCCGCATGCAGTGTCTCCGATTAAACGGCGAGATGAAAATGAGAAGGTGTGGCCGAACTGTGACAGCCGAATCCTAGAGTTGGTGTATTCTGACCGGCTGGCAACACCCCGGTCCAGTCTTATCCGCATATTCTTTTCGCGGCATGGATCGGGTGCCGCCGGCACGCAGCTCCTCTGTGTCGTGGAACGCATCGAGCGCGTCATTCAACAAAATGAAACGCGATCAGGTGCCCCATGCTGAGCTGGTTTGAAAGCCGTCTCGACCCATACCCCTCCGCTGACCCTTCGGAACCGCCGAAGGGGCTGTTTGCCTTTTGCCTGCACTACACGAAGGGCGCCAAGCGCTGGCTCGCCCTGATGTCGGTGACGGCGATCATCATTGCAATCATCGAATTGTCACTGTTCGGTTTCCTCGGCAGCATTGTAGATTGGCTGGCAACCGTCGACCGGGCGACCTTCTTTCAGGATGAGTGGCCGACACTTGTCTGGATGAGCGCGGTTCTGCTCATTCTGTTTCCCATTGTCGCCCTCATTAACACGCTGGTTATGCACCAGACTCTGCTCGGCAACCTGCCGCAGCGCATTCGTTGGATGGCGCACCGCTATCTGCTCAATCAGTCGATGTCGTACTTTCAGGACGAGTTCGCCGGGCGCATTGCCACCAAACTGATGCAGACATCGCTCGCGGTGCGTGAAGTAGTGATGAAGATGCTCGACGTGGCGGTTTACGTCATCACCTACTTCATCGGTGCCATGGTGTTCGCCTTTTTGAGCGACTGGCGCTTTGCGGTGCCGTTCGCGATCTGGCTCGCCTGCTATGCAGCGATCATGTACGTCTTCGTGCCCCGTCTCGCCGAAGTGGCACGCAGTCAGGCGGATGCGCGGTCCATGATGACCGGCCGCGTGGTGGACAGCTACACCAACATTTCAACGGTCAAACTGTTCTCACATGCGCGTCGCGAGGAAAGCTACGCCCACGAGGCGATGGATGGATTTCTGCACACCGTCTATCGGCAGATGCGGTTGGGATCGTGGCTGGAAATTGCCCTCGATACGCTGAACTTTCTGGCAATTTTCGTCATTGCCGGTGTCGGGTTGTGGCTGTGGAGCCTTGGCGAGGTCAGTGCCGGTGCGGTTGCGGCAGCGATCGCCATTATCATGCGCATGAACAACATGTCCCACTGGATCATGTGGGAAATGTCGGCCCTGTTCGAGAATATCGGCACGGTGCGCGATGGCATCAGCTCGATTTCATTGCCGCGCCTGGTGCACGACAAGCCGAAGGCGACAGTTATGGGGCGTGCGAACGGCGAAATTCACTTCGACAATATTCGCTTCCACTATCAGCGCCACAGCGCGGAAGAACAGTCGGCACGCGGTGCGGCAGTCATCGATGATCTCGATCTCAAAATCGCACCGGGCGAAAAGATCGGTCTCGTCGGACGTTCGGGTGCGGGCAAGTCGACATTGGTCAATCTGCTCTTGCGTTTTTATGACCTGGGCGGCGGCAAAATTACCATTGATGGCATCGACATCGCATCGGTTACGCAGGAGTCCCTGCGCGCCAATATCGGCGTTGTGACCCAGGATACGTCGCTTCTGCATCGCTCGGTCAGGGACAATATCGTCTATGGCCGCCCCGATGCTTCAGAAGAAGAAATGATCGCAGCGGCGCAACAGGCCGAAGCGCATCACTTTATTCTGACTCTCGAGGACGCGCAGGGCCGCAAGGGCTATGACGCCCATGTCGGTGAGCGCGGTGTGAAACTGTCTGGTGGACAACGCCAGCGGATCGCGATTGCGCGCGTGTTGCTCAAAGACGCGCCTATCCTTGTGCTTGATGAAGCCACCTCGGCGTTGGACAGCGAGGTTGAGGCTGCCATTCAGGGGCAGTTTGAACTCCTGATGCGCAACAAAACCGTCATCGCCATTGCCCATCGTCTATCGACCATTGCGGCAATGGACCGGCTGATCGTGCTAGATGCCGGCAAGATCGTCGAGCAAGGCAGCCACGCAGAATTGCTGAACGAGAACGGGCATTATGCCCGGCTCTGGCAGCGTCAATCCGGCGGTTTTTTACAATTGGACACTGAATCAGACGCGGCGGAATAACCCGCCGTCCAATCAACCCATCGCACAAAGGAGACTTCCGATGGAACATCACAACGGCCCAATTTTCACCCTCGCGGATCGACCGAAAACCGATGAACGCATGGTCAAACGAAAACAATTCATTCGAGCCCGCCTCAAACATTAGAAAGCTTTTGCGGGCTCTCAGACGATGAGAGCTGAACGATGTTAAATCATCTATTCGACTGGTTCGAAGCGCGTTACCGCGCCACCGAACTGGCCACTAACCCACACCCGCCGCAGGGGGTGTTGCGGTTTTATACCTACTTCCTTCAACAGTTCCGGGGCGGCATTGCCGCCAAGATGACCACGACCGCAATCGGTTCGGGGCTTGATTCCCTGTTGCCGATCTTTCTGGGGCTTGTGGTCGATCTTGTTTCCTCAACCCAGCGCGGAGAGATGTTCTCTCAGAATGCCGGGCTTCTGCTTGCCATGGCGGCACTGATCCTCATCAGGCCGGCTGTATGGTTGCTCGATATATTGAGCCACTTCCATGCGGTCACACCCAGTCTTGTGGACAGGGTACGTTGGCAGTCGCACTGGCATGTGATGCGGCAAAGCTGGACGTTCTTTCAGAACGATTTTGCCGGGCGGGTTGCCAACAAGGTGGTGCAGTCGGGCGAAGCGCTTGAAACCAGCTTCATGCAGATCGTCGATGCGGTCTGGTATGCACTGGTTTTCGTGATCATCGCATTCTTTGTACTGGGCGGTCAGAGCTGGGTATTTGTTTTGCCGCTTATTGCATGGCTCGGCATCTACGCGGTGCTCATGGCGCATTTCATGCCGAAGATCGCCAATCAATCGGCTGTGCTATCGGAAGAAAAATCGGTTGTCACAGGACGGATTGTCGATTGCTACACCAACGTGCAGACCCTGAAAACCTTCTCGACTGGTGGCCGCGAGGACGATTATGTCGCCTCTGCAATGGAGAGCCATGCCACCCAGTTCCGTGGGTTGATGCGGATATTCTCGCGGATGTGGCTCAGCCTGTTTGTGATCAATGCGTTACTTCTGGTCGCGACCGGCTGGCTTGTGCTTGATGGCTGGAACCGGGGTTTGCTGACTAATGGTCAGGTGATCACGATCATCCCGTTTGTTTGGCAGATCATCAACATTTCGGGCTGGATTCTCGATGTAGCATCGGGGATTTTCCGCAATATCGGTACTGTGCAAGACAGCATGGAAACCATCGCCAAGCCTTTGACGATGCTGGATAAACCGAACGCGCCTGATCTGAAGGTCCAGGACGGCGGCATTGTCTACCGCAATGTCTCGTTCAACTACTGGAAAGGGGGAGAGGGTCAGGTCATCGACGCGTTCAACCTCGCGATCCGGCCCGGTGAGAAGGTTGGTTTGGTTGGCCGCTCCGGCGCTGGCAAATCGACGCTGGTCAATTTGTTGTTGCGCCTGTTCGATGTCGAGAAAGGCAAAGTGCTGATTGATGGCCAGGACATTTCCGAGGTCAATCAGGAGTCGCTGCGCCATGCCATCGGCCTTGTCAGCCAGGACACGTCACTTCTGCATCGTTCAATCCGTGAGAACATCAAATACGGGCGTCCTGACGCGTCCGAGGATGAAATGATCGCGGCAGCGGAGCAGGCACGGATCCATGACGTGATCGCGGGACTGAGCGACGGACAGGGGCGCACCGGCTATGATGCCCATGTCGGTGAGCGTGGCGTCAAGCTTTCGGGTGGGCAAAGGCAGCGTATCGCCATTGCCCGGGTTTTGCTGAAGGATGCCCCGATCCTGCTGCTGGACGAGGCGACGTCTGCGCTCGACAGCGAGGTCGAGGCGGCCATTCAGGAGCAATTGCAACTCCTGATGCGCAACAAGACCGTGATCGCCATTGCCCACCGTCTCTCAACCGTCGCCGCCATGGACCGGTTGATCGTGATGGACAAGGGCAAGGTCGTCGAAGAAGGCACCCATGCTGAATTGCTGCAAAAAAAGGACGGCCACTATGCCAGCCTTTGGAAGCGGCAATCCGGCGGGTTCCTTGAAATGGCCGATCACTAGTGTCGTTCAGCGTTTCCCGGAATCGCTGAACGACACTAAGTGTTTGGTTTGTCGCGCTTCCGAACCGGAAAACCGTTTGCACTTTTCCTGGAAGCGCTCAAAATGATCTGTGGCCCCGGTTTCGCGTGACAGAAATCGGGGCTGCAGGCACAATAAGCCGATGCAATTTATTCGTCCCTTTGCCCAACTGTTTGAAAACTGGATCGACCCACTGCAAAAGGTCGCCATGAACCGGCCGCCGAAAACGGTCAGCGGGTTCATGTGGTATTATATCAGCCAGGCCAAGGCGCCGTTCCTGGCATTCATCATCATCAGCGGTTTGACCGGCGGTCTTGAAGCGGTGATGTACTATTTCCTCGGGCGCATCATCGACATTCTCGATGCCTCCAATGCCGCAGAGGGCTGGGCGGGTATATTCGGCAATTACGGGCAGGAACTGCTCGTGCTTCTGGTGTTCATGCTGTTTGTGCGCTGGCTCGTGACATTTCTGGCCGGTCTCATCGACAATCAGGTGATCGACCGGACATTTTTCAATCTGGTCTCATGGCAGACAACAACCCATGTGATGCGCCAAAGCGTCGGGTTTTTCGCCAGCCGCCATTCCGGCAGCGTTCTGACCAAGGTCGGGCAGGTCTCGAGTTCAATCATCAACCTAATCACCGGTGCCGTTGGTGCCTTATGGACCATTCTCGTTTTCACAACGACCACGATGGTGCTGCTCGCCCAGCTCGACATCATGCTGATGGTCATCGTGATGGTGTGGATAGCGCTGGTGCTATTACTCGCACGCTATTTCTTGCCGCGCATGCGCAAACAGGCCGCCAAGGTTGCCGAAGCGGGGGCGGCACTGAACGGGCGGGCGGTCGATATCTATTCCAACATTCAGACGGTCAAACTGTTCGGCACGGACGCCGATGCCGATGGATATCTGCGTGAGGCCTATGAACGCCAGCTTGGCGTTTCGCTGACACTGGGCCGCTTTTCCATCGGGCTGCAAACATCGCTGGTGATCGTCTCGAGCATTGCGTTCGTTTCCGTTGCCGCAATGTGTGTCGACCTTTGGACGCGCGGCGCCATCACGGTGGGTGAGATTGCGTTTGCACTCGGGCTGGTCTTTCGGCTTGCCAATTGGCTCGGGCGCTTGCTGGGCAGCTTCAACCATTTGATGCGTAACTTCGGCATCTTGCAAAATGCCATGGAGACAGTGACGTATCCCGTTGAAATTGCAGATAAACCGGACTCGATTGACTGGGCACCGGAAAAAGGCGCGATTACGTTTGAGGATGTCGATTTTGCCTATCTGCCCCGTAAGGAAGTGGTTGAAAATTTCTCATTGGAGATCAAGCCAGGCGAGAAGATCGGTCTGGTCGGGCAGTCGGGTGCCGGCAAAACGACCATCGTCAACCTATTGCTCAGGTTCTACGACCGGGACAGTGGATCAATCCGCATCGACGGACAGGACATTGCCGATGTGAAGCAGGAATCTCTCAGGGCCGCGATAGGCGTTGTCACCCAGGACACGGCGCTGCTGCATCGTTCCGTCCGGGACAATATTTTATATGGCCGCCCGGGTGCCACCGATGAAGAAGTCATCGCCGCGGCAAAGCGGGCCGAAGCGCATGACTTCATTCTCGATCTGAAAGACAGCGAGGGCCGGACCGGCTATGATGCCGAAGTCGGCGAGCGCGGGGTCAAACTGTCCGGCGGGCAGCGGCAGCGCATTGCCATCGCCCGTGTCATTTTGAAAAACGCGCCAATCCTTGTGCTGGATGAGGCGACGTCGGCGCTTGATAGCGAAATCGAAGCGGCCATTCAGGAACAACTGGCGGGGCTGATGCGCGGCAAAACGGTTGTCGCCATCGCCCACCGGCTCTCGACAATCGCGGCCATGGATCGCTTGGTGGTGCTTGATGGCGGCAAGATTGTCGAAAAGGGCACGCATGCCGAATTGTTGCGCAAGAACGGGCATTATGCCCGTCTCTGGGCGCGTCAGTCGGGTGGCTTTATTGGCGACATTGAAGAAGAAAGCGACGCCGCAGCGACCTGACGATGCGCTGGGCTGCAATCGTTTGCAGATAGCGTTGCGCCGTCTCTTATTCTATGCTGTTTGAGAGTAATCACTCAGCGCAGCATTTGCGCGTAAAAAATCATTCTTCGGGAGAGATGATCATGCCAACTGGCATCGCCACGGCCAACACCTATGCCGAGCTTGATCTGGGTGGAGCTTATCGGCTTTCGAGCCCCGCTAGAAAAGACGTCGATCATCCCATCACGCTGCCCGGCGACGTACACACGGCGCTGCTTTCGGCGGATGTTATTCCCGATCCCTATTTTGGTGCCAACGAGCAAAAGGTCATGTGGGTCAACCACACGCCTTGGTCTGTTGAGGGCACATTCGACGTGCCGGCCGATATGGTAGAGGGCAATCTCACACTGACACTGTCCGAGGTGGATTGTGTGGCAACCATCACGCTGAACGGCAAGACCCTGGCGAAGGTCGATAATCAGTTCATCCGTCACGATTTCGATGTCAGCGGCAAAATCAAGCCGGGCGAAAACCAGATACGGTTCGACTTTGCCGTGGCTCGCGACGTTGCCAAAGCACGTGCGGAGGCGCATCCCTTTCCGCTGCCGTTCACCAAGAACTACCAGACGAACGGCCTTGAAGGTGTGCACCTTAATTTCCTGCGCAAGACAGCCTGCCATGCGGGCTGGGACTGGGGCATTTGCCTCATGCCGACGGGCGTATACGGGCAAATGCGATTGCGGCGCTCGGCGCTGGCGCGGCTCGACAGCGTTCAGGTTTTTCAAAGGTACAAGAAGAACAAGTGCACGTTGAACATTGTCACACGCGTACATGCATTCGCCGAAGGTCAGATTCAGCTGACACACAAGATCGATGGGCAAACCATTGGCGGCAAAAAGAAAGTCGACCCGGGTGAGAATGTGTTTGAGCACAAGATCACCATCGACAATCCCGACCTGTGGTGGCCTGCCGGGCAAGGCGCGCAGCCGCTATATGAACTGACAACCGACCTGGACGGGGAGGCAGAAACCCGCAAAATCGGTCTGCGCGATCTGGAGTGGGTGATCGAGAAGGACGAGATCGATCACAATTTCAAATGCCGGGTGAATGGCCGGGACATCACCATGATGGGCGCGAACTGGATCCCCGCCGATGCCATCCCCTCACGTATCACGCCTGAGGTTGTGCGCGACCTGCTCGAAAGCGCCGTTGCCGCCAATATGAACATGATCCGCATCTGGGGCGGAGGACAGTATGAGCCGGACTATTTCTATGAGATCTGCGACGAGCTGGGGATTCTGATCTGGCAGGATTTCATGTTCTCCTGCATGCCCTATCCCAGCGATCCGGATTTTCTGGCGTCGGTCGAAACCGAAATCACCCAGCAGGTGCGGCGACTATCGCACCATGCCTGTATTGCGCTCTGGTGCGGCGACAACGAGGTTATCGGCTCGCTGACCTGGTATCCGGAAACCATTGCCAACCCGGAACGCTACATCGCCAACTATGATCGTGTTTCCCACCTCTTGCAGAAGATCGTAGCGGCTGAAGATCCTGACCAGCGGTTCTGGCCTTCGTCACCATCGCTCGGTTACCTCGATTTCTCCGACGGTTGGCACAGCGACACCCGCGGCGATATGCACTATTGGGATGTCTGGCATTCGGCCAAACCTTTCGAGGCGTATCGCACCGTCAATCCGCGTTTCGCGTCCGAATTCGGTTTTCAGTCGTTCACTTCGACAAATATCATTGAGAGGTTCACTGAGCCGCAGGATCGCAATCCCTCATCACCCGTCATGGAGGTGCATCAACGCAATGATGGCGGCAATGCCCGCATTCTCGAGACCATGTGCCGCTATTTCCGCTTCCCAAGAGGGTTCGAGGAGATGGTCTTTCTCTCGCAGGTCCAGCAGGGTCTGGCGATAAAGACGGCGATTGAATACTGGCGATCAACCAAACCGCGTTGCATGGGTACGCTCTATTGGCAGATCAATGACACATGGCCGGTGCACTCTTGGGCATCACTCGACTATGGCGGGCAGTGGAAACTGCTGCATTATATGGCGAAGCGGTTTTTCAACCGCGTCAGTGTTGTCGCGGTTCCGGTGCACTCCGAGCAAAAAACCAACTCACGGGGCAAGGCAGTGGAGGGCGCGTTGCCGTCCGAATTGCATTTCCGGGCTGTGAATGACACCGGATCAGCCACTGAAATCGGCTTCGAGGTCCTCGCGGTGAGCATGCAGGGCAAAAGCCGCTCAGTCCTCAAAGGTAAAACAAAAGTCTCCCCGTCTGCAGCAAAGACTGTTGGCAAGATCAAGCTCACCGCGCTGGCTGATGATGAGTTTCTGTTCTTTTCCTGGAAGGATTCACAGGGCCGGGTTCTTGGCGAGAATGACTTCTTCCCGCGCGCTTACAAGTATTACGATATCGAAGATGCCAAAATAAAATCTGCCTGGAGTACAGACAATGGCAGCGCAGTGTTGACCCTGACCACCGACAAGCCTGCCTTTTTCGTCACCGCCTCAACGGATGTTCCGGGCTATTTCTCTGACAACGCGGTGACCCTGTTGCCCGGCCGTGAAACCCGGCTGACATTCTCGCCGCGGAACGGCGCCAAGGTGACAGAAAAAGAGCTTGCGAAGAGTTTGAAGGTTCAACACCTCGGGCAGACCTATTGATTTTGGTGCCATCGCGCCAGCCAACACATGGAAACCAAGATGAACAAACCATCGCTAAAGCGTTCCCGCGTCAACGAAATCATGCGCGAGGCGGATGCGTTTATCCGCTCATTCGGTTATGTCCTACCGCCCTTTGCCTATTGGTCGGCTGGTGATTTCAAGGCCAATGCCAGCATCGCCGGCAACATCATCAATGCCGGTCTGGGATGGGACATCACGGATTACGGCCTTGGGGATTTCGAGGATACGGGTCTGTTCCTGTTCACGGTGCGCAATGGCAATGTCGGCGATCTGAGCAAGGGCCGGGGTATGCTCTATGCGGAGAAGGCCATGATCTCACGGCAGGATCAGTATTCGCCCATGCATCGGCATAATCTGAAAGCCGAAGACATCATCAATCGCGGCGGTGGCACGCTGGTAATTGAGTTGTTTGGCGATACCAACGGCGAATGCGACCGTGAAAAGGGCACTGTCGTTTATACCGACGGTATCCGCCGTGAGTTGGAACCGGGGCACAAGCTGCAACTCAAGCCCGGTGAAAGCGTTACCCTCATGCCGAACGAGCATTGGCACGCCTTCTGGGGTGAGGGTGGTGATGTGTTTGTCGGCGAGGTCTCAACAGTCAATGATGACGCGACCGACAATGTCTTCGAGGACAAGCGCATCACCCGTTTCTCAGGCATCGAAGAAGACGAGGAACCGTTGCACTTGCTCGTCAGCGACTACAATCGGCTTCTCTCGTGAGAGCTGGCCCTCAGGCCTTGTGGATGGAAACGCGATTGCGTCCCTGTTCCTTGGCGACATAACAGGCGTCGTCGGCCCGCTTGTAATGCGCGTCGGAGCCAAGCGCTGCGTTCTCTGACGTGATTTCAGTGATGCCGATGCTGGCGCCAATCCGGTACACCTCATCGTTCCATGCGAAACGGATCGAAGAGACGGACTCGATGAATTTGTTGGCGATCTCGACGGCGTTTTCCGCCTTGCAGTTTTCGAGAATGAGCACGAACTCGTCGCCACCCATGCGGGCCGCGAAGTCATTGTGCCGGCAGCATGATTTTAGCTTGTTGGCCACATCCTTCAGCAGGGCGTCGCCGGCCAGATGACCACCATTGTCATTGACCTGTTTGAAGTGGTCGAGGTCGATCAGGCAAAGAGACGTGACCGCGGCGCTCCGCATTTGGGATGCGCTCTCCAGAACTTCAGCCAACCGGGTTTCAAAAGCCATTCTGTTGGGCAGGCGGGTCAGACTGTCGTGGGTCGCGGTATAGGCGAGTTCCTGTTGCATTTTGCGGCGCAACGTTGCGTCCTGAATCACCATTACAGCGCCGATGATCGCGCCGTCACTGTCGCGCACAGGCGCAGCCGTTTCGCGGACGTACCGGGTGACGCCCGCCCGGTTTGTTGTCCGGGAGTGAAATTCGGGGCGGTAGATCTCTCCACTGGCAAGGCAGGTGTCAACAGCGCGAACTTCTTCAGTTTCGTCTGTGTCATCTTCCTGGAAGCTATGGAAAACCTCGCTCACGGGACGGCCTATTGCATTATCATGCGTCCAGCCGGTCATGTCTTCCGCGATGCGGTTGATGAAGTTGATGCGGGCGTGAGCGTCGGTTGAAATCACGCCCTCGCCAATGGATTGAAGCGTCACGCGCAAACGCTCTTTTTCTTCAGCCAGTTGCGCTTCAATCTGTTTGCGTTCGGTGATGTCCGTGTCGGTGCCAACGGTACGGATCGGTTCACCGTCCTCCGACCATTCAATCGGGCGGCCACGGCTGAAAATCCACGCGTAGCTGCCATCCTGGCGGCGTTCTCGATACTCGAGCGTATCGAATCCGTCCTCACCACGTTCCTGTTTGACACGCCGGTTCTGGATGCGGTCGCGATCATCCGGATGTATCCGCGCCATCCATTCTTCCGGACCATGAACGGTTCCCTCGCCCGGCGCATAGCCGCGTATGGTATGCCAGGTGACGTTGTGAAAAGTCGTGTCATTGCGCCGGTCGTGATCCCAGACACCCTGGCCACTGGCCATCAAGGCGTTGCTCCAGCGCTGTTCCCGATAAACCAGGTCCTCTTCGGCACGTTTCAGCGCGTCGATCTCGGTGAGTTGCAGCACGAACCCTTTTGGTCCTTCGGGCACGTCTTGCTGAACAGTTGCCTGCGCGACGACCCAGATGAGAGAGCCGTCTTCCCGGGCACACTGATAAGTCTGGTTGAAAGATTGCGTCTTGCCGGCCATCAGCCTTTGGAATTCGACAAAGGCGGCAGATGTCTCGTTCGCCGGTGCAATGCGCATTACCGACAGCCCGGTCAGATCCTTTGTGCTGTAACCAAGCAGGTTTGCAAAGGCCGGGTTGGAATAGGATAGCGTGTTGTCGGGGCCTATGACAGCCAAAGCAACCGCCGACCTGTCGAGCACGTCACGAAACGGATCGACGGCAGCAGACTCTTCAGGCTTGGTTGCAGTCGAGTGTCTGGTCTTTGTCATAGTGTGACAATTGTGACGGCCAAAACCTAATAAAGGCTACGCAATTCAACGACTTTGGAACTAGTTTTGACTATGCTTTCCCGATTGCTAAAACGCCGGGTGTGCGTTTACGCCCAGGTCGCATTCCCGTGACATTTGCCTATGGTCTCCGCGTGGTCGTAGAGCACCGGTCAGCACCCGACAATGGCACACCCGCGACCGTTGCGTTTGGCTTCGTAGCAGGCGGCATCGGCAAGTTTGAACAATTCAACCGGATCGTTTGTGTCGCGTGTGATCGAGGCTACGCCGACACTGGTGCCAACCTTGAAGACCTGCCCGTGCCATTCGAATTCCAGTGCAGCGATGGCATCCACAATCCGGTTTGCAACGATGCGCGCTTCTTTAATTGACCGGTCAGCGAGAACGATGACAAATTCATCGCCACCAATACGTGCGACACAATCATCTTCTTTGCACAGACCGGTGACAATATCGCTGATGGTCTGCAAAAGCGCATCACCCGCCGCGTGTCCCGCGCCGTCGTTCACTGCCTTGAAATGATCAAGATCCATGAGCAACAGGGCATGCTCCTGGTTCTCTTCGCGCGCTGTACTGATGGCATCATCAAGGTAGGTTTCAAGGGCATTCCGGTTCAAAAGACCCGTCAACTGATCGTGGGTGGCCGAATATTCTAGGTCCAGTTGCTGCTGGCGGCTTCGGGTCGCGTCCTGGAACACCACAACGGCACCGCTATTCGCGCCGGTCATGCCGTGGAGAGGAGACGCCGACTGACGGATATACCGCTCGCGTCCATCGCGGCAGATCAGTTTTGAGTAATTCTTATAGTGCTGAACGGACCCGTCGCGCAGACAGATTCCGGCCAAATCGATCGGCTTTTCATCCGCACTGTCCTCGACGCTTTTGAAGACGTCGCTCAGTTTGCACCCTATCGCTTCTCCCGCTGGCCAGTCCGTCATCTGTTCGGCTGACTTGTTCATGAAGGTGATTGTTCCGTTCGCGTCACAGGAAATAACACCGTCCGCAATGGATTCGAGTGTGACCCGCAGACGCTCTTTCTGAGCGGCGAGTTCAGCCTCGATGGTTTTGAGTTTGGTAATGTCCGTATCGGTGCCGATAACCTTTAATGGCTTGTCAGTGTCATCGAAATCATAGGGACGGCCGCGGCTGTAAATCCAGATATAGTGGCCATCGCGGTGGCGCTCGCGGTACTCCAGCGTGTCAAAGCCATCATGGCCCTGACCCTGCTGATCCGATGTTTGATTAATGCGTTCGATATCGTCCGGATGGACGCGGGAGAGCCATGAGTCCCTGTCCATTTTCACGTCTTCGTCGACAGGCACGCCGCGCAACTTCTTCCAGCCGGGGGACAAGGTCAGCGTATCTGTCCGCCGGTCGAACTCCCACATCCCGTGTCCTGCCGCTTCCAGAGCGGCTTCAAGTCGCTCTTGATTGTCGGCGATCTCGGCCAGGGCCTTCGTCTCGCGATCGATATCGATAAGGCTTACCAAGGTCAGCGGCAGTCCGTCCGTGACACCCGGCACTTCAAGCCTGGTGAGGCTAAGATCGACCCAATGCGGTTCGCCGTCAGCGCGGTTCACCTGGCACTTTTCGCTAAATCGCTTCAGCTTACCCGCACGAAACCGTTCGAACTGAATGAAGGCTTTGCCGGTTTCGTCAACAGGTACAAACCGCTCAAGAGTGCAGGCGTGTTGTTCCTGGCTGAGCCCCAGAATGTCCAAAAGACGAGCGTTGCACCTGGACACGCCCGGTGTCTGGCTCAAAATGGCCGCACCCGCATTACTGGCGTCGATAAGGGCCGTAGCCAATTCGACAGCAGGGTGCTGTTGTTCGTCGCTGGCAATGTTGGACTTCATTACGGACGCCTCTCCCTGAACCGCACCGGATTAGCCATCGCAAAACGGCAGAAGTCCGGTACGGAGGGCATATTCCCCGGCAAAGGCTAAGAAAACCTGTCGTATGCACGGCGGGCGTTGCGGATTTTCACTTATGCTTGCCTTTTGGTTAAACCTGCCACCGTCGGCGTTGCGTGGTATCTGGCCAAATGTATACAACGGGATTGTCAATACCGCTTTCAGCAAGCTAGAAAGCCACAGCCCAAGCTAGGCAATAATGAGAGGAGAAATCATGCCCAACGGAAAGCCCCCATTTCGCGCTGATCATGTTGGCAGCTTCTTGCGTCCAAGCCGCCTGACCGAGGCGCGCGAGAAAAAAGCGAACAACCAGATTTCAGCCGAGGAATTGCGGGCTGTTGAAGACGAATGCATCGCTGAAGTTGTTAAAAAGCAGGAAGAAGTGGGCCTCAAAGGCATCACCGACGGCGAATTCCGCCGCACTTTCTTTCACGTCGACTTTCTCGAACATCTCGATGGTGTCGATGTAACCTATGGCGCATTCCAGTCGCATTTCCGCAAGGATGACGGCACCGAAGTCGGATTTGCGCCGCCGACCATGAACGTGAATGGCAAGATCGGTCACGCCCACTCCATCCAGGGCGACGACTTCGATTTCTTGAAGTCCAAGGTCAGTCAGACGCCGAAGGTTTGTATACCTGCACCGTCCATGCTGCACTTCAGGAGCGGACGTGAAGGTATTTCGAGCGAAGTCTACCCCGATCTCGACCAGTTCTACGCAGACCTGTCCGCAGCTTTTAACGAGGAAATTCAGGACCTCGCCAAACGCGGCTGCCGGTACCTGCAGATGGACGATACCAACCTTGCCTATCTGTGCGATCCGGAAATTCGCGCCCGCACCGAAGCGCGCGGCGACGATCCCGATGCGCTCGCGCACCTTTATTGCCGTCTGGTCAATGACGCCATCAAGGGCGCGCCGGACGACATGGTGTTCTCCATCCACCTCTGCCGTGGCAACTTCAAGAGTGCCTGGGTTGCGCAGGGCGGTTACGAACCGGTCGCCGAAGTTCTATTCAACGAGATGAACATCGACGGCTTCTTCCTCGAGTATGACGATGAGCGTTCCGGTGACTTTGCGCCGTTGCGCCACATGCCCAAGGGCAAGACGGTTGTTCTCGGCCTGATGAGCTCCAAAAAGGGTGAAGTTGAAAGCGCCGATGCGATCAAGACCCGCATCGATGAAGCAGCGAAATATGTGCCGCTCGATCAGTGCGCGCTGTCGCACCAGTGCGGATTCTCGTCCACCGCGCACGGTAATGATCTGACGGACGCCGATCAGTGGACCAAACTTGCGCGCTGCGTTGAGGTTGCCGAGGACGTTTGGGGCGAAGTCTAAGCTTTCAGAACGTCCCATAAACATTTGAAAACCCGCCGGTTCTTCCGGCGGGTTTTATTTTGACTCGTTGCCAGCGCCGTCACGTGTCGCCGCTTCACGGATTGTGCGCATAAGCATGGAAAGCGGCGCGGAGATGGGCGCATCAGCGCGCAATGTCAGTCCCACGGAACCGCTGGTGCCGACCTTGCTAAGGGGCAGGGCCACAAGTGTCCCGTCATTGAGATCGTTGGCGATCACGCCGGTCGATATGAACCACAAGGCATCGGTTTTGCGGACAAAAGCGCGCCCGAAACTGTCGGACACGGTTTCGATCTGATGCGGCAGATCGGTGATGCCGTACGCAATCAGCAACCGTTCGACAAACGGGCGGATGATTGAACCGGGTGGCGGCATCAGCACGGGAAACTCCCCGATACGCCGAAAGTCGAGTTGTTTTGACTTCAGCAGCGGGTGCCCGCTCCGGACGGTGAGTGTGATCTCCTCGGAATAAAGATGCTCAAACACAAGTCCGCTCATATGTTCCGGCGCCGCCAAACGGCCCACAACGATGTCCAGATCGCCTGTTTTGAGCTGATTGAACAGAACGCGGTTCTCACCCGTGATGACCCGAATTCCCGCGCCGTCAGCCTCCTTTAAAAACAGTTCGATGGCCTCGGGCATGATCCGCGCGGACACGGTCGGCAATGCGCCCACGCGCAGGGTCGGTCCGCGCATGCTACCTTCTCGTTTGATCGAGTCGACACCTTGCCGGACCGCATCGATACTGGCAGAAGCGTGCCGGAGAAACACTTCGCCCGCACGGGTTATTCGGATTCCGCGCCCTTCCTTCTCAACGAGGCGGGTGTCAAGAATGCTTTCAAGTTCCCGGATAGTTTTGGTCACCGCTGGCTGACTCACATGCAGCATCTCGGCGGCGATGCTGACACTTTTCTGGCGCGCGACCTCCAAAAATGTCTGCAAATGACGGATTCGTATGCGCAGCGGGGACATATGCGCCTCCAATTGATAACCTCTATGTTATACGAAGGGCTAAAAACCTCAATTTATTTAACCAATCAAGCGTTGAATAATAAAACTTGAACCAAGAGCAATCGGGGGGAATGTGCTAAAGAGCATGGAATCCCGTACCAGGGACGCCAGATAGATCGGGGAGAGCGAATGCTAAAGCAATCCGAGCGCTGGATCGAAAGGCTCGCCTATTGGGTTGCGATCACCGGCGGTGTCGTCCTTTCCGCTATCGCGGTCATGACCTGCATCAGTATTTTCGGGCGGGCCTTTCTCGCCTTTGGACTGAAACCAATCCGTGGGGACTTCGAACTGGTTGAGGCAGGGACTGCGTTCGTAGTCTGTGCCTTTATGCCGTGGGCCCAGCTCAAAAGGGGTCACGCCAGCGTTGCGATCCTGACTGATCTGTTCAGCAGACGTGCCAACAAATTCATTGATCTATTGTCGGACGCCATTCTGCTTGCAGCATCCACCATCATGACCTGGCGACATATCGCCGGTCTTGAAGACAAGCAGGCTTATGGTGAAACAACCTTCATCATCCAGTTTCCGCTTTGGTGGGCCTATGCGGGCTGCCTGTTTGGTTTGATCGCATGGATCATTGTCGGGGTATGGCTGGTGATTGCAGATATAAGTGCTTTGCGCGACGAATCCCTTGCGGGTGAGGGGGCAGCGCAATGAGCGATCTTCAGATCGGCATCCTGTCGTTTCCCGTTCTGCTGGTTCTGATCTTCCTGCGCATTCCCATCGGATTATCGATGCTGGTTGTGGGTGTTCTTGGCAATATCCTGATCCGCGGATCGGCGACGCCTATCTTGGCGCAGTTCAAGGACCTGACCTACTCGACCTTTTCCAACTATTCGCTATCGATTATTCCACTGTTCCTGTTGATGGGACAGTTTGCTGCCCTCGGCGGCATGTCGGCGGCCTTGTTCAAGGCGGCTGAGACATGGCTCGGTCATCGGCGCGGCGGCGTCGCGATGGCGGCGGTGGGTGCCTGTGCGGGGTTCGGCGCTATTTGCGGCTCGTCACTCGCAACCGCGGCAACCATGGGGCAGGTGGCTCTGCCCGAACTCAAGCGCTACGGCTATTCCGGCGCACTTGCCACTGGCACCCTCGCGGCAGGCGGTACTCTTGGCATCCTGATCCCACCGTCGGTGGTTCTGGTCATCTATGCGATCCTGACGGAGCAGAATATCGCCAAGCTCTTCGTTGCGGCTTTCGTGCCCGGCCTTCTCGCGGCCCTTGGCTATATGATCGCCATCTCCATTTATGTACGTGTTTGGCCCAATTCCGCAGGCAAAAGAGAACCGGCGCCCTATAGAGAACGTTTGTTAGCGCTGGTGTCTGTGTGGCCGGTGTTGCTGGTCTTCTTCCTTGTTGTCGGTGGTATTTATTTCGGCTGGTTCACGCCAACCGAAGCGGCGGCCATCGGCGCTGCGGGCACTGGCCTGATCGCAATCCTCAACCGGGGCATGAACCTCAAAGGCTTCGGCCAGGCCATCTTCTCGACGGCTTCGGCGACCGGCATGATCTTCCTGATCGTGTTGGGCGCAAGCGTCTTCAACTCGTTTCTGGCACTGTCGCAACTCCCACAGGAGGCGGCGAGCTTCGTCACCAGCCAGGGCTTTAATCCATGGCTCGTGATGGCGGTGATCCTGCTGCTTTACCTGGTGTTCGGGTGCGTCATGGACTCGCTTTCGATGATCCTTTTGACGATTCCGATCTTCTTTCCCATCGTCTCGGTGCTCGACTTCGGCGTATCGCCCGCCGAGTTTGGCATCTGGTTCGGTATTCTCGTTCTGATCGCCACCGAGGTTGGCCTGATCACACCACCGGTGGGACTTAATCTGTTCATCATCAACAATATGGCCAAGGACACGCCGATGGTTGAAACCTACAAGGGTGTGCTGCCGTTCGTGATCACCGACGTGCTGCGGGTGATCATACTCGCCGCATTTCCGATTTTGACCCTGTTCGTTGTGCGCTGGCTTTACTGAAGGGAGGCTGCACTCGACTGCCAATCCGATACAATTCGCTGCTAATGCCCCATAAATCATAATGATTTTTGGCCATTGAAGCGATTTCGGGTTACCATAAGATACAAACCTAGAACAAACTGCTCATCATGGGAGGACAATACATGAAGCATTTTGCAACATTCATCGGCGCCACAGCCGCTGCTCTGGTCATGACGGGAGCCGCTTTCGCACAGGAAGCAACTCTCCGCCTGCACCAGATGCTGCCGCCGCAGGCAACGATTCCGGCCAAGGCAATCGAGCCCTGGGCCCAACGCATTGAGGAAGCCTCTGAAGGCCGCCTCAAGATCGAGCTTTATCCGGCGATGCAGCTGGGTGGCGCTCCCCCACAGCTTTACGATCAGGCCAAAGACGGCGTCGTTGACATCATCTGGACGGTTCTCGGTTACACGCCGGGCCGTTTCCCCAAGTCGGAAGTTTTCGAAACGCCGTTCATGGTGACCACGGGTGAAGCGACTTCACGTGCGTTCCAGGAGTTTGTGGAAGAGTACGCAATGGACGAATTCGAGGGCGTCAAGCTCATCGCTGTCCATACGCACGGCCCCGGCCTGTTCCACATGAAGGATCCGGTTAATTCACTTGAAGACCTCAATGGCAAGAAGGTCCGTGGCGGTTCGCGCATCGTCAACGAGATGCTTGTGAGCCTCGGCGCAGAGCCGATCGGCATGCCGGTTCCGGCAGTGCCTGAAGCCCTGTCCAAAGGCGTCATCGATGGAACCACCATTCCGTGGGAAGTGACAACTGCTCTGCGGACAAGCGAACTGGTGACCAATCACACCGGCTTCTCAGGTGATCATGGTCTTTACACCCAGACATTCGGTCTGGTGATGAACCTCGATGCCTACAACAATCTGCCCGATGATCTTAAAGCGATCATCGATGCGGAGTCCGGCGTTGAAGTTGCTGCCGAGTTCGGTCGTGCGATGGATGCAGGCGATGTTGGTGGCCTGAAGGTTGCTGAAGATCTCGGCAACAACATCATCACGCTCGATCCCGGCCCGTGGCAGGACGCGGCACAGCCGATCATCGATAACTGGATTGAATCGACACCCGATGGCCAGATGCTTTTCGATGCCGCGAAAGCGCTCGTCGACAAGCATTCGATGTAATCGATCAGACATCCAAACCCGTTTCGGCGGGTGGATAGATGTTCTTGTGGAGCGCCGTTGAGAGACGGCGCTCCTTTTAGTTCTGAAGGCGGACAGAAAAATGGCACAAGGCACTATCGGCGGTTCGAACCCGGCATTCCGGCAAATCTCACTTGGGACGTTCAAGATCACGACCATTCTCGACGGGGTCGTACGGCGCGACAGGCCGGAAAGTATTTTCGGCACTGATCAATCGGCAGATGACGTTGCGGCTCTGCTGAAAGCGAACCACCTGCCCACGGACTGGTTCGTGCACAACTTTGTGCCGACTCTCGTTGAAACACCCAACGAACGCGTCCTGTTCGACACAGGTTTCGGACCCATGGGGCGGAATGCGGGTAACGGGCAACTGACAGCCCGCATGCAACAGGCCGGCTATGCACCTGAAGATGTTAGTATTGTTGTACTGACTCATATGCATGTCGATCATATCGGCGGGCTCATGGATGTGGATGGTCCGGCTTTTCCGAATGCGCGCTATGTCAGTTCCAAAACCGAATTCGATTTCTGGACATCCGATGAACGCATCGGAACGCCGCAAGAGGATGGTGGAAAGCTTGCGCAGAGAAACGTGTTGCCGCTCAAGGACAGGTTTAGCTTCGTTGATGACGGCGACACGGTGGTTGAAGGTATCACCGCAATGGCGGCACATGGTCATTCACCCGGGCATATGGTCTTCGTTCTTGAAAGCGAAGGGCAAAAGCTGATGCTGACGGCAGACACCGCCAATCACTACGTCCTTTCGCTGCAAAAGCCGGACTGGCATGTGGTGTTTGATTTCGACAAGGACGCGGCCGCTAAGAGCCGCAAGAAAGTGTTCGGCATGATTGCCGACGAGGGCATCCCTTTCATTGGACATCACATGCCGTTTCCGTCGGTCGGCTATATAGAAAGACTGGGCGAGGGCTTCAGGTTCGTGTCGGCAAGCTATCAGTTCGAGGTGTAGCGTCCGCTATTTCGCGCCTTGCCGCATACGGGCCAGTTGGCCGACATGCCGCCAGAAAGCCAGGTCCGCCGGCCGTTCCTGCGGGCGCCATTCCGGGTGCCATTGCACGGCAAAAATGGACGGGCCTGAACGCGAGGCAATAGCCTCGACAACGCCATCAGCCGAAGTCGCCTCGACGCGCAGATCATCGCCCAGCCGCTCGACCCGCTGATAGTGCACGGAGTTGACCAGCATCTTGTCGGTGCCGACGACCTTTTGCAGGTTTGATCCCGGCGCGATGTCTATCGGGTGATAGTGGGAGAACATTTCCTCCAGCGTCGCATCGTCGGAACTGTGGTGTGCAATCTTACCTGCCGGGTTCTCCCGTTGATCAGCCAGGGTGCCGCCAAGCGCGACATTGATTTCCTGCATGCCGCGGCAAATGCCGATAATGGGCATATTGAGCGCGTGGGCCGCCTTGATAAGCGATAGCGATGTCATATCCCGGTTCGGATCCTTGGGGTCGGCTTCGCCATCGGCGCCGTAATGCCTGGGCTCGACGTTCGAGGTGGCCCCGGTCAGCATTAGGGCATGCACGCGGGCGATCATCGGCCCGGCATCATCCGGGCGGCCGAAACTGGGAAAGATCAGCGGGATAGCGTCGGCATAATTGATGACCGCTTCGATATAGCGGTTCTTCACCGCCTGAGCGGTTTCACCTTCCAGCGGCTTGTTGCAGGCGATGACGCCAATGACCGGTTTTTCGTTCATCTCAGATCCTGTCGCGCAAAGCAAAATAGAGCATGGCCAGCACCAAAAGCGGCTGGCGCAAAAGTGTGCCGCCGGGAAACCGGGGTATCGGCAATCCGGCCATTACCTCGAAGCGTTCTGCTAGTCCGGCAACAGCCTCGGCCATCAGTTGCCCGCATAGTGTCGACATGCCCAACCCGTGTCCGGAATACCCTGAAGCCGACAAGATGTTCGGCGACAGCCGGGCGACATGCGGCATGCGGTTCATTGTGATGCCCAGCGTCCCGCCCCAATAGTAATCGATTTTCGCATCGGCAAGCTGCGGATAAATCCCTGTCATCCGGCGTTTGACGGACTCTGCGATATCGTTCGGCGTTGTGTAGCCATAGCTCTCGCGTCCACCAAACAGCATGCGCCGGTCTGCCGATAACCGGTAGTAGTTGACCACGAAACGGCTGTCGGCCACCGCCACATCATTGCGGATCACATCGCGCGCCAGTTCCTCCGACAAAGGTTCTGTCGCAACAATGTAGGAATTGATCGGCATGACCTTGGCGGCCACATCCGGCGCCAATCCACCAAGATAGCCATTACAGGCCAGAAGCACATGCTCAGCCCGCACAGTACCTGTCGCCGTCTTCACCTGCGCCCGCGCGCCGGGTTCAATCCGCAAGACCCGGGTCTGCTCGAATATCTGCGCGCCCGCACCTTCCGCAGCGTCCGCCAGTCCCAGTGCAAAATTGAGCGGGTGCAGGTGTGCTGCACCCATATCGATTGAGCCACCGAAATAGGCAACCGTGCCGATCTCTTCGCGCAGCGCAGCGCGGTCGAGAAAACGGATGTCTGCATAGTCATACGTCTCGTTCAGGTGTCGGACATAGTCTTCCGTGCCGGACGCAAAGCGCTGCTTGTGATCAGCGTAGATAATGCCCGGCTTCAGGTCGCAGTCGATTTTGTATTTTGCAATCAGGTCTTTGACGAGATTTTTTGAGTCTTCCGCCAACTGCCAAAGTTGCTTGGCGCGTTCCAACCCGACCATCTTTTCCAGCGTTTCCTGGTCAACGCGCTGGCCGGTGCCGAGTTGCCCGCCATTGCGCCCGGACGCACCCCAGCCAACGCGTTGCGCGTCGAGCACTACGACTGCGTATCCGCGCTCAGCCAGATGCAGGGCGGCGCTGAGGCCGGTATAGCCTGCACCGACAATACAAACATCGGCGACCAGATCGCCGTCGAGCGCTGAAAAGTTCAGCTCACGATTGGCCGTCGCCTTATAGTATGAGGCCGGGTAGGTGCCTTTTTCCTCTTGTCCGTAAATGAGGTCCATTAGCGGGCAACCATTAGACCCTGCTTCTTGGCTTCGTCGTACGTTTCATCAAGGCTTTGCCAGGCCAGCTCCACGAGTTTGTCGATCTCGGCATGGGAGATGACAAGGGGTGGGGAGATGATCATCTTGTCGCCCACATGGCGCATCACCAGACCGTTCTTGAAACAGGTCTCTCGCCCGATAAAACCAACCGTGCCCTCATCGGCAGCGAATTTCGCCCGGGCGGATTTGTCCGGCGTCAATTCGATGGCGCCCATGAGTCCTTCCATGCGCGCTTCGCCGACCAATGGATGCTCTGCAAGACTCGCCCAGCGCGACTGCAAATAGGGGGCAACATCTCTGCCGGCTTTGGCAACGATGCTTTCCTCTTCCATGATTCTGAGATTTTCCAGCGCTACCGCGCACGAAACCGGATGCCCGGAGAAGGTGTAGCCGTGATTGAACTCACCCCCGGCTTCCAGACCAGCCACAACCTTGTCGCTGACCAGGGAGCCGCCGATGGGAATGTAACCGGAGCTCAATCCCTTGGCGATGGTCATGATGTCGGGGCGAAGATCATAGTGTTGCGAGCCGAACCAGTTGCCGAGGCGTCCAAATCCGGTGATGACCTCATCGACGATGAGGAGAATGTCACGTTCGTCGCAAATGCGCTGGATTTCGGGCCAGTAGGTTTCGGGAGGGATGATGACGCCGCCCGCACCCTGAACGGGCTCGGCGATAAAGGCTGCAACCCGGTCTTCACCTAGTTCGTCAATTTGCGTTTCAAGCAACCGGGCGCGGGCCAGCCCGAATTCCTCCGGGCTCATATCGCCGCCTTCACCCCACCAATAGGGTTGGTCGATGTGCACAATCCCGGGGATCGGCAAACCGCCTTGGGCATGCATACCGCCCATGCCGCCAAGACTGCCGCCACCCATGGTTGAGCCGTGATAGGCGTTCTTGCGGGCGATCACGATCTGCTTGTCCGGCTTGCCCATTGCGGCCCAGTAGTGGCGCACCATGCGTAAATTGGTGTCGTTCGCCTCTGAGCCGGACCCGGCGTAGAACACGTGATTGATATGTGGTGGCGCCAGTTCCGCCAGTTTAGCCGCAAGGGCGATCGCCGGTGGGTGCGAGGTCTGAAAGAAGGTGTTGTAGAATGGCAGCTGCTTCATCTGGCGCGCTGCAGCATCCGCCAGTTCCTCACGTCCATAACCGATATTGACGCACCAAAGGCCAGCCATCCCATCGAGCAGGCGCTGGCCTTCGCTGTCTGTCAGCCAAACGCCTTCGGCGCGGGTGATGACCCGCGCACCCTTTTTTTTCAGTCCCGCCGTATCGGTAAAAGGGTGCAGGTGATGCGCCGCGTCGAGCGCCTGCAACGCTTCGGTCGACTGGTGATTGTCTATGCCATTCATGTGTTTAGCCTTAAACGTTGAGCATCAGGTGCTCACGCTCCCAGGGGCTGATCACCCCGAGATAGTCGTTATATTCTGATCGCTTGATCGCCAGATACAGGCTGGAGAATTCTTCGCCCAACAACTGCTGCACGTTCACTGCTTCTTCAAACAGATTGAGCGCTTCGGTGACATCATGCGGCAGTTCGTGGGGCAACTCACCCGCATCACTTCGCACAGGCGCGCGCGGCTTCAAGCCCTCTTTCATACCGAGATAACCGCACGCCAGACAGGCTGCGATGGCAAGGTAAGGGTTCGCGTCCATGCCGGTGACACGGCATTCGACCCGCCGGGCGTTAGGCGCGGAAATGGGAACGCGCAGACCGGTCGAGCGGTTGTCCACACCCCATTCAAGATTGATGGGTGCTGCCGCACCCGGCACCAGCCGCCGATAGGAATTCACATAGGGCGCGAGCATGCACACAACCGAATTCAGATAGGCCTGCTGCCCCGCCAAAAAGCCCTCGAACAACGCTGTCTGCTTGTCGTCCGGACCGTTGAATACTGGTTTGCCAGTGGCGAGTTCCACAACACTTTGATGCATGTGCATGGCACTGCCGGGCTCGTCCTGCATCGGCTTGGCCATGAAAGTGGCATAACAATCATGCCGAAGAGCCGCCTCGCGAATTGTCCGCTTGAACAGGAATATCTGGTCGGCCAGATCGACGGGATCGCCATGATTGAGGTTGATCTCGAGCTGACCCGCGCCACCTTCCTGCATCACGGTATCGATTTCGAGTCCCTGCGCCTCGGCAAAATCATAGATGTCGTCGACCACAGCGGCATATTCATCCACACCGCTGATCGAATAGGCCTGCCGCCCAACGCCTTGCCGCCCGGTGCGGCCTACCGGCGGTTTGATCGGCAGGTCAGGATCGATATTCGGCTTGGTGATGTAAAATTCCATCTCCGGCGCGACGACAGGTTTCCAGCCTTCGCGCTCGTAAAGCCCGACAATCCGTTTCAACACGTTGCGCGGTGCCAACTGATGCGGCGTGCCGTCCTGATTGTTGACATCGCTGATCACCTGAAAGGTAACATCAGATGTCCAGGGCACAGCGCGCGCGGTTGAGAGATCCGGCACGATCAGCAGATCAGATTCTGCCCAGGCATTGGGAATATCGACCTCCGCATAGCCGCCAGTGATAGTCTGAAAAAAGATCGAGGTGGGCAGGAACATGCGCGCCTGAGTGGCGAATTTTCGCCCCGGCATGGCCTTGCCACGCCCGATCCCGACCATATCCGGCACAACGCACTCCACCTCCTCGGGGATGCGTCCGCCCAGCCAGTCCTTTAGCTGATCAGGCAGTTGTGCGATCAATTCCTGCATTGCTTCGCTGCTCATTTGAGCCCCTAACGGGTTGTCTATTATCTTTATATTATAGACACTTACCAAAATATGCGCGTGTCCCGGTCCAGAGCGTCGAGCCGCCCCGAACCATGCCGCAGAATATGCCGAATGGCTATTCTGGCAAGCCCCTGCAAATTGCCGCATGGACGCACCCGTACGATTAGCCACAAAGGTGGCTGGCGTCCGGGCAATAGCTGGCTATAGTCGGCACTGAACCAGATACGAGAACCGCATGACGCGGCAAGATAGTATGAAGATCGACCAAATCGGGCATGATGACGTCCAGACAACTCTCAGGCGTTTCATCGCCGAGAACGGCGACATCGAACGCGTCGAGTTGCTGTTCCCCGACATGAACGGCGTGTTTCGCGGCAAATGGGTGCCGCTTGAAGGGCTTGAGAAGGTCGCGGATGGCGGTGTTCGGCTGCCGATTTCTTCATATGGCCTGGATATCTGGGGCCGGGATGTCGATGAAACCCGGCTGGCGCTCGAAAGCGGCGATCCTGACGGGGTTGGCGTGCCGGTGGCTGATAGCCTGCGGCGCACGCCATGGTCGGAATATCCCACCGCGCAGGTGCTGATGACGCTGGAGACAGCCGATGGTGAGCCGGTGATGTATGATCCCCGCCAACAACTCGTGGCGATGGTCAATCGTTTTGCGGAGCTGGGGTTGACCCCGGTGATCGCGGCCGAACTGGAATTCTACCTGTTCAAGTCACGCACTGAACCCGATGCTTCACCGGAACCGCCCAACGGTTTCAGTGATGGCACCCAGCTTTACGATCTTGATGTCATGAGTGAGTTGGAAGAGGTTCTGCGCGAAATTCGCATCGGATGCGAGGAACTGGGCATCCCTGCCGACACGGTCACCGCCGAAATCGGCCCGGGGCAGTTTGAAATCAACTTCCATCACCAGCCCGATGCCTTGCGTGCCGCTGATCATGCCATGCTGTTCCGGCGCGTGGTCTGGGGGTGTGCAGTCAAACATGGTCTGGAATCCACATTCATGGCCAAGCCTTATGGCCGCGAGGCGGGGAGCGGCATGCATGTACATATCAGCCTGCTCGATGCTGACGGCACGAACGTGTTTTCAAATGAAGGTGTGCCGGGCGAGATCCTGTTAAACGCCATTGGCGGCACGCTGGAGACGATGCGTGATTTTCAGGCGATCTTTGCGCCGAACTACAATTCCTACCGCCGGTTTCAACCGGGATCCTATGCGCCTCTGACGGCAAGCTGGGGTGTCGATAATCGCGGTGCTGCGGTGCGGGTGCCTGAATTCGAGGGGAAGGGTGCCCGGCTCGAACACAGGATTTCCGGATCGGACGTCAATCCCTATCTTGCCATCACTGCTATTCTCGGTGGCATTTTGCATGGGCTTGAAAACAAGATTGATCCCGGACCACCTATCGAAGACGGTGCCGCCAATCCGCATCGGCTCTATCGTAACTGGAGCCGGGCTGTGGAGGGGTTCTATCGCTCTGCCGCCGCTGCCAAAGTCTTTGGTAAAGACTATCGCCGCGTTTACACAGTTTGCCGCCGCGCCGAAATCGAGGAACTGGCAAACATGGTCACCGACGTGGAACACAAGACCTACCTGTCACGTATCTGAACCGGATCTCCAATGCCCATTTCGAACCCCAAAGCCTTTCTGACCGGCTTGTTTGAAACTGCTGTCGCCGCTGCCGACCCGCACAAGTTGATGGCGGCCTATCTGCCGAAACCGGTGAAAGGGCGGACCATTGTCATTGGTGCAGGCAAAGCCTCGGCGGCGATGGCGGCGGCGTTTAACACATCATGGCAGGCCGCAGGTCATGGACCGCTCGAAGGTCTTGTGGTGACAGCGCACGGGTCCGGGGAAGATGCCGGGCCGATCGAGATCATCGGCGCTGCCCATCCCGTACCCGATGCCGGCAGTCATCAGGCGGCGAAGCGGTTGCTTGAAACTGTGTCCGGTCTGACGGCGGATGATCTGGTTGTAGCGCTGATTTCCGGTGGTGGCTCATCGCTTTTGTCGTTGCCGGCCGATCCGTTGACTGCTGAAGACAAGCAAGCCGTGAACGCGTCATTGCTGGCCGGCGGTGTGCCGATCTCGGAGATGAACTGCATTCGCAAACACCTGAGCGCCATCAAGGGTGGCCGGCTTGCTGCAGCGGCGCACCCCGCGAAAGTTGTTTCACTGGTGATCTCCGACATCCCGGGTGATGATCCGGCACTTGTTGCCTCCGGTCCGACCATTCCCGATGCCACCTCGCGCGAGGACGCGCTCAAGATTGTCGAACGATACAATCTGAACCTGCCGCAAGCCGCGATGGACTGGCTCAATGATCCGAAAAGTGCCGCGCCCGATCCGTCAGACCCGGTGTTTGCGAACAACGAGGTCCATCTCATTGCCGCTGCGCAGATGTCACTTGAAGCAGCGGCAAAAGAGGCACGAACGCAGGGGATTGAAACCCATATTCTGTCCGATGCCTTTGAAGGCGAAGCGCGGGTCGCAGGCCGGTTTCACGCCGCACTGGCGCGTCAGATTGTGGATCACGGGCAACCGTTCAGCAAACCGTGCCTGGTTCTGTCTGGGGGCGAAACGACCGTTACTCTTAAACATAAGGGCAAAGGCGGGCGGAACAGCGAGTTCCTGCTGGCTTTCGCGCAAGGCATTGCGGGCTACCCTGTCGCCGCAATTGCCGCCGACACAGATGGGCGCGATGGAAGCGAGAACAATGCCGGCGCTTTTGCAGACGGAACCAGCGTCGACCGTATGCGCGCAGCCGGTGCCGATCCTCTATTGCTGCTGGACCGCAATGATGCCTATTCCGCGTTCGAGGCAGCGAACGATTTGATTGTCACCGGGCCAACGGCAACCAACGTCAACGATTTCCGGGCAATCCTGATCGGCTGACCGTCTCAATAACGCTTCACTCCGCTACGGGTGAGCCGAGAAGCGACTTGCCCTGTTTCACTGCAGTGATTTCGGCGCGTTCGAGTGTGACGCGGAAACAGGCACCACCCGAGCGACTGGGCACCAATTCGAGTTTGCCGCGCATGCGGGTAATGAGCTGGTGGCTGATCGCCAGCCCTAGCCCGGCGCCGGTTTCGTCGCTGTCGCCATGCCGGCGTCCGCGCGCGAATTTTTCGAAGATCAAGTGCTTTTCCTCCGGCGGAATTCCGGGGCCGTTGTCGAGAAATTCGTAGACGACCCGCCGCCGATTGGCGATGGAACTGATGTGCACAAACGGGTCATCCGCATCGTTATATTTGGCGGCGTTGGTGATCAGATTGATGAACACCTGCGCCAGCCGGTCCGGATCAGCATTGACCTGTAGCCCGGCGGTTTTGTCCGTGTGCCGTTCGATTTCCAGGCCGCGCTGGCGGAGCATTGGGTCGCAGATTTCAATCGCGCGACTGAGCACGGCTTCTGCATCGGTGGGATGATTGTTCCATTCGCGTTCACCGCGCTCAAGGGCATTGAGATCGAGGATTTCATCAAGAAGTTTGGTGAGCCGCAGGCTCTCGCGGTGAATCGTCTCCACAAATTTGGCCTTCTGGTCCGGCGTCAGGCCATCCGGGTCGAGCAGGATTTCAGAAAAGGAGCGGATCGAGGTCATTGGCGTGCGCACTTCATGGCTGACCTGGCTCAAAAATTCGTCCTTCTGCCGGTCCAGCGCATGCATTTGCTCGTTGGCAGTTTGCAGTTGCGCTGCGGTTTTGCGGAGCTCCTTGGAGGTTTGCTCGAGCTTTTGCGAGTACTCGATCACCTGCTGTGTTTCATCGGCGATGCGCATCACTTCTTCCAGCGACACTTCATCGCCCGATACCACCTTTGACAGCATGACGTGCGCCGAGGCCGCGCCGATGGAGCCGGCCAGTTCACGCTCCAGTCGGCCGATCAGCTCCGGTGTGGGTTCCAGCCGCTCCAGAGATACGCCACTTTCCAGCGCGTAGGTTTCGAATAGCGTCAGTGCGCGGTCGCCCAAAACCCGCTGTGCGACAAAGTAGAGGTCGTTTGTGGTTGCCGATCCGCGAATGATGTTGGCGCTTTCACTGCCCTGGCGGCGGAAAACATCGACAAAGAGCGTTGCCTGTATACGCTCGAGCGCCGACTGCGAGGATCCCAATGATACAAGGATCAGGGTCGCAGAATTGAGGAACAGGCTCCAGAACACCGAGTGGACAAGCGGGTCCATCTCCGAAAGTCCAAACAGCGCCTGCGGTTTGAGCAATGTTATGCCGAATGGACCGTTGGCAATGAGATCGGCCACCCAGGGACTGGTTGTGCCAAACGATGGCAGGAACATTGTCCATGCCCAAATGAGGAAACCCACGCATGTCGCGGCAATGGCGCCTTTCATCGTCGCCTCGCGCCAATAGAGGGCGGCAATCATCGGCGGCAGGAATTGCGCCACACCGGCAAATGAGATCAAGCCGATCGCTGCAAGCGCATCGGAATTACCGGTCAGCCAATAATAGAGAAACCCGAGAAACAATATCACACCAATGGAGGCGCGGCGGCTGTTGAGCAGGAGCCGTGTGACACCTCTCTCATCACCAGCGCCCAGCGTTTCGAACGTCCGCAAGGCGATGGGCATGACGATGTGGTTGGACACCATGATCGACAGGGCAATGGTGGCCACGATGATCATGGATGTCGCGGACGAAAATCCGCCGATAAAGGCAAACAATGCCAACCAGCTATTTCCCGAGGCAAGGGGCAGGGTGAGGACGAACATGTCCGGATTGGAACCCTCGGGCAGGGTCGTCAATCCGAACAATGCGATCGGCATGGTGAACAGGCTCATCAGCAGCAGATACGTGGGAAACGCCCAACCCGCGGTGCGCAGATGGTTTTCATCCGAGTTTTCGACAACGGTGATCTGAAACTGGCGCGGCAGACATAAAACCGCGGTTGCAGACAGGACCAGGATCGCCACCCAGCGCGGCCCGAATGTATCTTCTCCGAAGGGGTCGATACCGGCCTCGCGGGCGTTGAGATAGATGGATTCAAAGCCACCGCCAACGCCGAACACCACGAATACGCCAACGGCCAGCAGCGCCAGCAGTTTCACAACGGCCTCGAAGGCGATAGCCGCCACAACACCATGATGCTGTTCCTTGGCATCGACATTGCGGGTGCCGAACAGGATGGTGAACAGCGCCATGCCTGTCGCCACGGCAATAGCCAGCGTGACATCATCAAATCCTGAAAGGCCGCTTTCGCCTTCCGCTGCACTAATGACGCGGATCGATGAGGTGATGGCCTTAAGCTGCAGTGCAATGTAAGGCGTCGTGCCAATGACGGCGATAAGCGTCGCGATAACAGCAAGCTGGTTTGATTTCCCGAAGCGGGATGACAGTAAGTCAGCAATCGACGTAATGCGCTGGGTCCGGCCGATGCGCACGAGTTTGCGCAGCACAAACCACCAGCCTACAAAGACCAGAGTCGGCCCCAGATAGATGGTGAGAAATTCCAACCCGTTCCGTGCTGCAGAGCCCACCGCTCCGTAGAACGTCCAACTGGTACAATAAACCGAGATGGATAGGGTGTAGATGAAAGGTGATGCAAGGAAGCGCGAATTGCCGCGCTGGGCCTGCTTGTCGCTGAACCAGGCCAGCACGAACAACAGGCAGATATAGGCGAATCCCGTGAGTATGACGAAATTGGCCGAGAGCATCACGCGTCATCCTTATCAGAACGCGGGATCAGGTCGTTGGTGCCTTTATCGGATCTGCCAAGTTTGCGTGACAATATCGCCGTGATGACAATCAGGCCTGTCCACACCGTAAACAGGTAGGCGACTTCCAACGGCGTACCCAGTATCAGGATCGGCACGTCGAAGACGTTGATCAATGGCGGCATGGTCAGGGCGGCGCCGAACACCGGCAGCGCCAGTGCGGCTGCTGCGAGTTTGCGCCCGTCAGACATCAGTCCGGCATCTCGCCGAGCAAGCGGCGGACCTCTTGTATCACATCGGCGTTGGCATAGGGTTTGGTCACAAACCCGTCGGCGCCGAGTTCTTCGGCAACGCGGCGATCCTGCTGTTGGCCCTTTGCAGTCAGGATCAGTATCGGTAATGCCGACGTGCCGGTACCGCTCTTCATCTGTTTGAGGACCTCAAACCCTGAGCGTTTGGGCAGCATGACATCAAGGATCAGCATGCGCGGTGTGAGCGTGCGCACCGCTTCAGCGACCGCTTCCCCATCGGTCACCGCACTTATCGACCAGCCGGCCCGCTTGAGAATGAAATCGAGGGATTCCAGAATCCCCGGTTCATCCTCTGCAATCAAAACGTCTATCGTCATTTCTCCCCCCGTCCGGGTTGATACCGGATCGCGCTGAGTAAACAGCAATCAGTCCTCGCCGCCAAGATCAAACCCTGCAGGCACCAGCGGAGCCCGCACGGTCTGGTCACTTGTGTCCGGATCCAGAGCCTCCTCCTGGCGGTGAATGCATGAGCGCCGTACGCACATGCGGCAGGATGGCCCCACCGGCGTGTCAGAGGCCTGGTTGTCGAGGTCCAGCCCCTGTCCATAAACGGTCCGGTCGGCATGCAGAATGTCACAGATCAGCATGATGGACGAATAGAAGGGCTGATCCTTGTAGGTGGACAATCGCTTGGCAACGGCCTGTGCGATGAACAGGAAACGCGATCCATCCGAAAATCGCACGGTCTGGCGCATGACCTGGCCGGGTGCGCGAAATGCGGAATAGATCACCCAGAGCGGACAGGCATGCCCGGCATTTGGCAAAAGCAGTCCGGAAAGCGGGAACTGTTTTGTCAGCCGGCCAGCAGGGTCTGAGCGTAGAAATCCGAAAGGAATGCCTTCCTCGCCCTCCCGGCGCAACGTCACGAGACGATGCGCGACCTGTTCAAAGCTGGCCGTATAGGCCTGCGCCAGGAAATCGATGTCATAGGCATTTGCCTCAGCATCTTCGAGAAATTGCGTGTAGGGAAAGATCAACGCACCTGCCATATACGAACCCATCGCCCGACGGGCTAGGCGGCGGGCTGCAGGTGTCGTCAGAAAGTCGTGCTGTGTATGTTGTGTGATGACGTCCGGCGCCGCCAACTCACAAAAAAGCCGGGCCAGTTGGAACTGGCGGGTCGCCGCTGTGCTTGATCCCTCGAACCAGATTTCCCGCGCATTCGGATCGAACTGATATTTGCTTGGAAAGCCGCTGGGATTGCTGGCTGGTGGTCCGCCGCGCCGCACGGTCACATGAAACGCCGTTGCGAGCTTTTCGGTCAGGGCTGCCTCGCCGAATGTCTGATCACCGGCCAACTCCGCACGTAACGCGGCCGCGGTTTCCTCAAGCTGAGGGAAATAATTCTTCTCCTGGATGATCAGATCGTCCAATTCGCGTGACGGCAGGATGGAACGACGCACATCCGAGGTCTGATCGAAATGCCGGATAAGCGTCTGTGCGACGTCTGACATTGAACGTGCGCCGCGTGAGATCGATGTGAGAAATCGGCGGCGCTCCTCGTCGGACAAATCCTCGACCTCTTCCAAAATCTCGGCGCCGGACCGGACTGTTGTTATCTGGGTCAGGACCTGGTGCAGCAGTTGTGAAAACAGCGGGTCGGATTGCAACCTGTTCGCCTGTGCGTCGAGACTGGCATTGACGTCCGAGTAGGCGCGGTAGAGACGGGTGAGAATATCGGCCGCGCGCGGGAACTGAGCGACAAGCTCACGTGCATCCTGAAGCGTCAAACCATCGCCGCTGAACACCGGATCGGTGGCGGCTTCTTCAAGCTCCTGAATCAGCCGTTGCTCGTTCTCGCCGGTAAGTTCGTCGAGGTCGACATTCAGAACAGAGGCAATTTTTTGTAAAAGTTTCCCGCCAACATCGCGCTTGTTGCGCTCGATCAGGTTCAGATAGCTGGGGGAAATACCTATGTCGCGGGCCAATCCGGATTGGGAAATCCCGATTGTTTTCCTGAGGTTGCGAATTTTCAGGCCAATAGGTGCGCGCATTGATCAGGTTTCTTGTGTAAACAATTTGACAACATTTTCTCGCCAACTGTCTACAAATTTACAGAAATGTTGAAGAATAACAATGTGGTATTGCTTTCTTTTTCAAATCATCACTACTGTTTGCGCTGGTGAACAAGGCTGGCGCTGACCAGTGTCACCGATAAAAGGAGGAGAATATGACCGAACGTAAAACGGGTGTGACCCGGCGCAAGGTGCTAAAAGGTACCGCAGCTGGCGTGATTGGCGCGGGTATTGCCCCGACGATCATCACCAAAGGTTATGCCTATACGAACGAGCCCACTGGGAGCACTGTCACTTTTGGCTTCAACGTGCCGCAGACAGGTCCGTACGCCGCTGAAGGTATGGACGAACTGCGTGCGCAGGAGCTGGCTGTCGAGCACCTGAACGGTATTGGTGACGGCGGCATGCTGAACACCTTCAGTTCAAAGGCACTGTCCGGCAACGGCGTTCTCGGCAAGAAAGTCGAGTTTGTCACCGGCGACACACAAACCAACTCTGACGCTGCCCGCGCATCGGCCCGGTCGATGATCGAAAAAGACGGCGTTGTGATGGTGAACGGTGGTTCGTCCTCGGGTGTTGCCATTGCTGTGCAGGGTCTCTGCCAGGAAGCCGGCATCATCTTTATGGCGGGCCTGACCCACTCGAATGACACAACCGGTAAAGACCGCAAGGCCAACGGTTTCCGTCACTTCTTTAACGGCTATATGTCCGGCGCCGCACTTGGCCCCGTGCTCAACAACGCCTATGGCGGCGATCGCCGCGCCTACCATCTGACCGCTGACTACACCTGGGGTTGGACGCAGCAGGAATCCATGGTTGCTTCGACAGAAGCGATCGGTTGGGAAACTGCGGAGACAGTGCTGACACCGGTTGGTGCGGGTGACTTCTCGTCCTACATCACCCCGGTTCTGAACTCCGGCGCTGACGTTCTGGTCCTGAACCACTACGGCGGCGACATGGTCAACTCGCTGACCCAGGCTGTTCAGTTCGGTCTGCGCGACAAGCAGGTCAACGGCAAGCAGTTCGAAATCGTCGTACCGCTCTATTCAGAGCTGATGGCTGAGGGTGCTGGTGAGAACATCAAAGGCGTGTTCGGTTCCATGAACTGGAACTGGCAGCTGACCGATGAGGGCACCAAGGCATTCGTCAAGTCGTTCGGTGAGAAGTTTGGCCGTCCGCCTTCGAACTCGGCACACACCTGCTATGTGCAGACACTGCTCTATGCTGATGCTGTTGAGCGTGCCGGCACCTTTGATCCGTGTGGTGTTGCAGAAGCTCTTGAAGGCTTCGAGTTCGACGGTATGGGCAATGGTCCGACCACTTATCGTGCTGAAGACCACCAGTGCTTCAAAGACGTGCTGGTCATGAAGGGCAAAGAAAACCCGTCCAACCAGTTCGACACGCTTGAACTCGTTGAGGTCACGCCGCGTTCGCAGGTCGAGTATGCGCCTAATCACCCGATGTTCGGTGGTGATGAAGCAACGCTCGGCGAGTGTAACTCCGGCGCGTAAATACCACACTCATATATGTGGAACCGGCCAATCGCGCGTTTGCGCGATTGGCTCTTAGCCTGCACGATGGCGCATCTCAAATATAAGGGGCAGGGGATATGGACGCCATAATTCTGCAAGTCCTGAATGGTCTGGATAAGGGCTCGGCGTACGCTCTTATCGCACTAGGTCTAACTCTGATTTTTGGCACGCTGGGCGTAGTAAACTTCGCGCACGGTGCCCTGTTTATGATTGGTGCTTTCTGCGCGGTGACGCTGCAGAGGCTACTTAATCTCTCCTATGAAATCGTCGATGACACACAAACCGACTTTCTTGGCAATCCGCTGAAGGTCGAAGTTCCCTATGTGGAAAGCTGGTTCGGTGCAGATGTCGGACATGCGATCATCGATTGGTCCGTACCCCTTTCGATTTTGCTGGCGATCCCGGTGATGCTGCTGGTTGGCATCGTCATGGAGCGCGGGCTGATCAAACACTTCTACAAGCGGCCGCATGCAGACCAGATCCTGGTGACGTTTGGCCTGGCAATTGTTTTGCAGGAAATCGTCAAGCACTTCTTTGGCGCAAATCCCATCCCGACCGGCGCGCCTGACGCGTTTGCCGGGTCGTTTGATTTCGGCGCTTTGATCGGCATAGATTCCGGCGCGATCATCTATCCCTACTGGCGCATGGTCTACTTCTTGTTCGCCGGTGTCGTGATCAGTGCGGTGTTCGCGTTCCTGCGCTACACAACTTTTGGCATGGTCGTGCGCGCCGGCATGAACGACCGCGAAACGGTCAGCCTGCTGGGAATCAATATCGACCGGCGCTTTACGATCATGTTCGGTGTTGCAGCCGTAGTCGCCGGCATGGCCGGTGTCATGTACACCCCAATTCTCTCACCAAACTTCCACATGGGCATGGACTTCCTGGTTCTCAGCTTCGTCGTGGTTGTTGTGGGCGGCATGGGGTCGCTTCCCGGAGCGGTTCTGGCCGGGTTCCTTTTGGGAATTCTCCAGTCATTCGCATCGATGAACGAGGTCAAATCCATCCTTCCGGGTATTGACCAGGTCATCATCTATCTTGTGGCAATCATCATTTTGCTGACGCGTCCGCGCGGTCTTCTGGGCCGCCAGGGCGTTATGGAGGAATAGCAATGTTGGGTTTGAGCAAAAAAGACTTCGGCTTTCTCCTGCTTGTCATATTCCTGACGCTGGCCACGCCATTCCTGCTGCAGCCATTTCCGGAGAGTTCCAGCCTGGCGCAGTTTAACGCAGGTTATCCGGACCTGATGCAGCGCTTTGCGATCTACGGAATCTTCGCGATCGGATTCAACATCCTGTTTGGTCTGACGGGCTATCTCAGCTTCGGCCATGCCGCATTCCTCGGCGTTGGATCCTATTCCGTCGTCTGGATGTACAAACTGCTGAATTACAACGTCATACCGGGACTTGTGCTGGCGATTGTCGTCTCAGGCATCTTTGCCCTGTTCATTGGCTTTGTGTCGCTCAGGCGCTCAGGCATCTACTTTTCGATCCTGACGCTGGCATTCGCGCAGATGAGCTACAATCTGGCTTATTCAGTGCTGACGCCGCTGACCAACGGTGAAACAGGTTTGCAGGTTTACCTCAATGATCCGCAGGTTTTGCTCGGCGCAAACGAACCCAACGTGCCGCATCTTTTCGGACTGGCGATGAACACCAGCATGCGCGTCAATGTCGGCGACTGGTTGTTCACTTTGAACGCGGGTTACTACTTCTGTGCTGTGATCGCGATCCTGGCCTTCTACCTGTCGATGCGGATATTCCGCTCACCTTTCGGCATGATTTTGCGGGCGATCAAAACCAACCGCACACGCCTCAATTATGCTGGGCTCAACACCAAGCCCTACATGCTGACGGCCTTCGTGATCTCGGGCATGTATGCCGGTCTTGCCGGTGGCCTGCTCGCTGCAATGGACCCGTTGACGGGTGCGCAGCGCATGCAGTGGACAGCATCGGGTGAGGTCGTTCTGATGACCATTCTCGGCGGTGCCGGCACGCTGATGGGACCGGTGCTGGGCGCTGGGTTCATCAAGTACTTTGAGAACATCTTCTCCAAGATCAACGAAAGCGTGCTGCATGGCTGGTTCGGCTGGTTGCCCGAAGGTCTGGAAGACTTTGTGATCGAGCTCGTCGCACCGTTTGTCGGTGAAGGCTGGCACCTGACACTTGGCCTTCTGTTCATGCTGGTCGTGATCTTCCTGCCGGGTGGCATCATGGAAGGCGCACAGCGCATCGGCAATCTGTTCCGTCGCGGAGATTCCGGCGGCAATGAAGACAAAGCGGCTGCGCCGCAACCGGCGGAGTAGGAGACGGTCATGACCACCGGGAAAAACAATGTTGTTCTGCATGTCGACGACGTCAAAAAGACGTTTGGTGGTTTGCATGCTCTGGCAGATATCGATCTGGAGATTGAAGAGGGCAAAACCCACGCGATTATCGGTCCGAATGGTGCCGGCAAGTCGACACTGCTCAACGTGATTGTGGGGCGTCTTGCCCCCACAAGCGGCGCTGTTGTGTTCGATGGGACGGTGCTGACAGGCAAGGAACCGCACCAGATCAATCAGCTTGGCGTGGCGCGTGTGTTCCAGACGCCGGAAATCTTTCCCGATCTTCCGGTGCTGCAGAATGTGATGACGCCGGCACTCGCCAAGCGGGACGGCTCATTCAAGCTCAACTTCCTGCCGACACTCGACAGCCAGCATGATATCCGCGAGGAAGCCGAGGATATTTTGAGCGAGGTCGGGCTGTATGAACGGCGGTTCGATCATGCCGGAGCGCTCAGCCGCGGCGACAAGCGCCGAATGGAGTTGGCCATGTGCCTGATCCAGCATCCGCGTCTGTTGCTGCTTGATGAACCCACAGCCGGCATGTCGCGTCACGATACCAACACCACCATCGATCTTTTGAAAAAGATCAAGGAGCGTGGCATGACCAAGGTCATCATCGAGCACGACATGCACGTGGTGTTCTCGCTGGCTGACAAGATCTCTGTACTTGCAGGTGGCCGCATCATCGCGGAAGGTGAGCCGGATGCCGTGCGGAAAGATCCCAAGGTGCAGGAAGCCTATCTGGGTGGAGCACACTGATGAATAAGCTGGATCTGCCAGGTACGATTACGGAAGGGGCCAGTACCGTGGACACACAACCGTTTTTCTCCGTCAAGGACATACACGCCTATTACGGTGAGAGTTACATCGTTCAAGGTGTGAGCTTCGACATAAACGAGGGCGAAATCCTGGCGCTGCTTGGGCGAAACGGCGCTGGTAAAACATCAACTTTGCGCACAATTGCACGTGCCGGAAACCCGGTTCTGCAGGGTGGCGAAATCTACCTGGAAGGCAAGGTGCTGCACACCGTCGCCGGCCATGAGGCCGCGCGCGCCGGTGTTCAGCTGGTGCCTGAAGATCGCCGCATCATTCAGGGTCTGACCGTCGAGGAAAACCTGCAACTGGCGCAGGTTGCGCCGGGGCACGGCTGGTCTGTCGAAGAAGTTTATGAACACTTTCCGCGTCTGGGCGAACGCCGCAAGCAGGAAGGCACGACACTTTCTGGTGGTGAACAGCAGATGCTGGCCATTGCGCGGGCACTTTCCCGTGACGTGAAACTGCTGCTGCTCGATGAACCGTTCGAAGGGCTGGCGCCGGTGATTGTGCAGGAAATCGAACGCATTCTTGAGGGCATCAAGAAGCTGGGCATCACGACGATCATCGTTGAACAGAATGCCGTGGCCGCGTTGCGCCTCAGTGACAGGGCCGTCATTCTCGACACTGGCCTTGTAGCCTTTGACGGAACCGCAAAAGAGGTTCTGGACAGCGAAGAATTACGGCAGGAATATCTCGCCATCTGATTTCAATCAATCGGAACGCTATTTAGGCGCGGTAGCTTAGGGGCGAAGTTTCGGGAAAAGCCGTTTAAGGTGTGCCTGGGACGGCAAGCCGAGGGAGAGCAATTATGGAAGAACAAGTCTTTAACCCCCCCGCGAACATTGTAAAAAATACGCACGTCACTGCCGAGCAGTACGAGGAAATGTATGCGGCGTCAGTGAACGATCCGGATGCATTCTGGGCCGACCAGGCCAAGCGGATCGACTGGATCAAGCCATTTACCAAGGTCAAGAACACGACATTTGCCTACCCGGATGTCTCGATCAAATGGTACGAGGATGGCGAACTGAACGTTTCCGCCAACTGTATCGACCGGCACCTGCCCGAACGCGCCAACGATGTTGCCATCATCTGGGAGCCGGATGATCCGAATGGCGAAGTGCGCAAGATCACCTACGCTGAACTGCATCGTGAAGTTTGCAAACTCGCCAATGTCTACAAGACAATGGGTATCAAGAAGGGCGACCGCATCTGCATCTATATGCCGATGATCCCCGAAACGGCATACGCCATGTTGGCGGCGGCGCGCATTGGCGCTGTGCACTCGGTGGTGTTCGGCGGATTCTCGCCTGACGCGCTCAAGGGCCGTATCCAGGACAGCAGCACCACGCTGGTCGTCACGGCCGATGAGGGATTGCGCGGTGGCCGCAAAATTCCACTCAAGGCCAATGTTGATAAGGCGCTCAACGGGCTCTCGGACATTGATGTGCTTATGGTCAAGCATACAGGCGGTGACGTGAATTACGTCCCGGGTCGCGATCACTGGTATCAGGACCTGATGGAAGCGGCTTCGGAAGATTGCGCGCCAGTGGCGGTCAATGCCGAAGATCCGCTGTTTATCCTTTATACGTCCGGTTCGACCGGAAAGCCGAAAGGCGTGTTGCACACGAGTGGCGGCTATATCGTCTATGCCTCACTGGCACACCAGGTGAATTTTGATTATCATCCGGGTGAAATCTATTGGTGCACCGCCGATGTGGGCTGGGTGACCGGGCACTCCTATGTGGTTTACGGCCCGCTCGCCAATGGCGCGACGACGCTGATGTTCGAAGGTGTGCCCAACTATCCGGACGCCTCGCGTTTCTGGCAGGTCGTCGACAAGCACAAAGTCAACATTTTTCACTCGGCCCCGACCGCCATTCGTGCGCTGATGGGCGCTGGCGATGAGTTTGTCGAGAAAGCCGATCTGTCCTCGCTCAAGATTCTCGGAACGGTCGGTGAGCCGATCAATCCGCAGGCCTGGATGTGGTATTACGAAAAAGTCGGGCGCGGGCGCTGCGTCATCGTTGACAGCTGGTGGCAGACGGAAACCGGTGGCTCAATGATCACCGTGTTCCCCGGCGCTATTCCGACAAAACCCGGTTCGGCAACCAAGCCGTTCTTTGGTGTGCAACCGGTTATTCTCGATCCGGCAACCGGCAAGGAAATTGACGAGACCGAAGCCACCGGTGTGCTGGCGATCAAGGACAGCTGGCCGGGCCAGATGCGCACCGTTTACGGAGATCACGACCGGTTCGTCTCAACCTATTTCGAGCAGTACAAAGGCTACTACTTCACAGGCGACGGCTGCCGCCGCGACAAGGATGGCTATTACTGGATCACAGGCCGTGTCGATGACGTGCTCAATGTTTCGGGTCACCGCCTTGGAACGGCGGAAATCGAGAGCGCTCTTGTCGCACACCCCAAGGTTTCTGAAGCCGCCGTAGTTGGCTATCCGCACGATATCAAGGGGCAGGGCATCTATTGCTATGTCACGCTGATGTCAGGCGAGAGGGCCGACGACGATTTCAAGAAGGAACTCGTCAAATGGGTGCGGCAGGAAATCGGCCCGATCGCGACACCGGATTTGATCCAGTTCGCACCGGGTCTGCCCAAAACCCGTTCCGGCAAGATCATGCGACGTATCCTGCGCAAGGTTGCCGAGAATGACTACGGGGCGCTGGGCGACACATCGACCCTGGCCGATCCGGCGGTTGTCGACGACCTCATAGAAAACCGGCAGAACCGCTAAGGTCCTGCCGGTCCATTCTGCCGAGTTGGGCCAGACTTACTTGCTTTTTGATTGACGCTGGGCGTTCCGCTCCCTCTCTCTTTGGGGGAGAGGGTTGGGGTGAGGGGGCCTTGGCGGCAATCTCCGGTGCGGGTGGCAAGGCCCCCTCACCCGGACCTGCGGCCCGACCTCTCCCCCAAGGGAGAGGTGAAGTGGCAGCAGATTTCATCAGGTCAAGAAATGCTCTGACTAACCCTCGCCTCTCGCGGGTTACTCGACCACGGGGTCGGGTTCACCCGTGTCAGTGTCAGCGACGTCTCCAACCGGCTCCTCCTCCGGGGCGTCGCGGTTGAGCTGCTCGCGGGCCCATTCCAACATGTCGTCGGTGATATCCTCAGGACCGGTCAGGCGCGGATCGTTTGCGGCGGCGAACAGGGCCTCGCGCAGCGCATCGTCACTGACGGCGTCACCGGCTTCCTCAAGCGTGCTGAGGGCATCGGAGAGGTTTGTCTCCGCTGTCTGCAGTTCGGTCAGCGCATCGCTTTCGGTTAGTGTGTCGGAGAGAGTGTTGAGGGTCTCAAGTTCTGCCAGAAGCTCCTCATTCTCAGGATCCTCTTCAAGCAGGGTTTCGATTTCACCGATACGTTCGTTCAACGCGTTCAGCGTTTCGTTCGCATAGTCGGGCGTATCGTTTTCAAGGGGTGGCGTGATGCCGCTCTCGTCAAATAGCGCATTGAATGCGTCGATTGCTGCCGTCAGTTCAGACTGCGCATCCTCAACCGCCGTACCAGCTGCCTCCGCACCATCGCGTGCATTGAGGTAATCGCGAATTCCCTCGAAGTGCGGACTTGAGCTGTTCATCAGACCGTTGATATTGCGCTGAAGAGAGTTCAGGCGTCCAAGGCGCGCATGAAGGTTGCGTGCCGGCGGCGGGGGTGCGACTTCCGGGGAAATGTCAGACGCAATAGCGAATTTGTTCACCCGCGCCGGTGCCTTGGATTTCGTTCGCGTGGTTTTACTTGAGCCGCTGGTGTTTTGGTCCGTTCCCAGAAGCGCATCGAAAAAGCTGGCGCGCTTGCCTTTGTTTGCACCGGAATTTCCATTGCTTTTCGATTTGTCGGTGGATTTGCCTTTGCCGCGGGACTTGTCCCTATCATCCGACTTGTTGCTGTTGCCCTTGCTTTTGTCGCTGCCGCTACTTTGGGACTTGCTACTGTTCCCGCCGCCATTTCCACCACCGTTGCCGTTACCGCCACCGTTTCCATTGCCGCCCTTGGCGGCATAGGCGGCGGTGTCCAAACCCGGCAGAAGGTCGATTGTCGGGACAGCGATGGGGGCCGCGATAAGCGCAACGGTGCCCGTCGCGAGAATGGCGAGTTTACGAATGCGTTTGGTCAATTTTTGCTCCACTTAAGCTCAGGTTAGACATCGTCAGGATGTAGAAGACCCCGATCCCGTTAAAACGACGACGCCGGAATAGCTGCAATTTGAGTAGAGTCCCCAATGTAGGTGGCACATGATTGAGATGTTGGTCCGGGTTTCGCATGCAACCAAGATTTCGTGTATACATTGATCCGCAGGAATGGCCGGTCGATCACGCGGCCGCCTTAATGTTTGTCGATGCAATGAGGACGAGGGAAGCGATGAACGACAATACCGGTTCAAGCCACACCATGCGGGCACTCACAGAATTGCGGCAGCGCATTCTCAGCGGAGAGTTGCCCGGCGGGGAGCGTTTGCTGGAAGTGCCGCTGGCGGCAATGCTGCAGATATCGCGCACACCCGTGCGCGAAGCCATGTCGCGTCTTGCAGAAGAAGGGCTGCTCGAGCGGGGCAAAGGCGGCGGGTTCCTTGTTCGGGCTTTCGGACTGGACGATGTGATCGACGCCATTGAATTGCGTGGTGTGCTTGAAGGCACAGCTGCCCGGCTGGCAGCAGAACGCGGTGTCGAACCGGAAAAACTTGCGAGTATTGAAGAGGTTGTGGCGCAGCTTGACACCTGTTTCGGTGAAAATGCCGGCGAGATCGACTTTGACAGCTATTCGGCGCTGAACGCCAAGTTTCACCAGCTCTTATCCGGTCTTTCGGGTAGCAAAATCGTGACACGGGAGCTGGAGCGCGTGACACGTCTGCCTTTTGCGTCGCCATCGGCGTTCCTGCCCGACAAGGTCGATATGGAAAGCCGCCGGGGCACGCTTGACCTGGCGCAGGCACAGCACCGCGAGATTGTCGCGGCGATTGCCGCCCGCGAGGGTGCCCGTGCTGAAGCGCTGGCGCGGGAGCATGCCCGGACAGCCCGGCGTGATCTGGAATTCGCGATGGAGAAAAAGCGGCTGATGAGCGGCGAATCCGGGAGCCTTGCCCTCATCGTCAACTAAGTCTCGCGCTTGAGATTGTCGATAATGTCGACATTATGTCGCGCAAATCCAAGTTTTGGCTGGATTTGTCCAGAAAATTGCGCGAGAATGTATACATCGAAAATCTCTTCGGGAGGAAATCATGGCTACGAGCCTTGCAGGTAAGATCCAGGAGCATGGCGGCGATGTCGTCAACATGCTGCGCAATTCCAAAATCGGTATGTATGTTTATCCGGTCGTCGCACCGGAGTTTTCGAACTGGCGTGATGAGCAGCGCGCCTGGCGCGATGGCGCTGTGCTGTTCGACCAGTCGCACCATATGGATGAAGTGATTGTTGAAGGCCCTGATGCGGAGAAGTTCCTGGCGCACCACGGCATCAACTCATTTTCCAATTTCACTCTGAACCGCGCCAAGCACTTCGTGCCGGTGACGCCGAATGGTCACGTGATTGGTGACCACATCATTTTCCGTGAGCGCGAAGACAAGTTCATTCTGGTTGGCCGTGCGCCGACATCGAACTGGCTGCTGTTCGCCGCCTCTTATGGCGAATGGAATGTGCGCATCAAACATGACCCGCGTTCGAATTCACGTCCCGAGGGTGAGCGTATCCTGCGCACCCACTATCGCTACCAGATCCAGGGCCCGCAGGCGCCGGCAATATTCGAGAAGATGAATGGCGGACCGGTTCCCGACATCAAATTCTTCCACGTTGACTGGATCAATGTCGGCTCCAAGAAGGTGCAGGCCCTGCGCCACGGCATGTCCGGTGCGCCCGGTCTCGAAATCTGGGGTCCTTATGAGGATAAGCACTACATCCTCAGCACGATCCTCGAAGCGGCAGAAGCTGCCGGTGTTGATCTGGTACGCTGCGGCAGCCGTGCCTACTCCACCAACACACTTGAATCGGGCTGGATTCCCTCGCCGCTGCCGGGCATCTACACCGGTGATGGCATGCTTGCCGCGTACCGCGAATGGCTTGGCACCGACAGCTATGAAGCCATGGGCGCGATCGGTGGGTCCTATGTCTCCGACAATATCGAAGACTATTATGTGAACCCGTTCGAGCTCGGTTACGACTTCTATATCGGCTGGAAGAAGGACGACTTTATCGGCAAGTCTGCACTTGAAAAGATGAAGGGCCAGACAAACCGCAAGAAGGTGACCTTCGAGTGGAATGCGGATGACGTGGTCAACGTTATCGCCTCTGCCTTCAAGCCGGGCGAAGATCACTATAAGTGGATCGACTTCCCGCAGCCGAATTATGCGTCTTCGAGTGCCGACATGGTTGTCAACGATTCCGGCAAGATGGTCGGCATGTCGATGTTCAACGGCTACTCCTATAATGAGCGCACGTTGCTCTCTCTGGGCGTGGTCGATGCCGATGTTCAGGTCAACGACATTTTGACCCTCAAATGGGGTGAACCTGAAACGACCGGTAAGACCTCGACAGAAAAGCACAAGCAGGCCGAAATCCGCGTGCGTGTGGCTGAGACGCCTTATGCGGCAGAAGCCCGCGAAAACTACGCCGATAGCTGGCGGACCAAGTCCAAGGTCTGACCGAAGACAATCCGGGTGGCGCGTGCGCGTCACCCGGAATCTTCTGGAATTATGAAGTCGTGTTTAGTGCGCGGCTTCAGGCACTAATGACAAGTAACGGATAATAATAATAAAAATAACCGGAATGACTTTCATTTGACGCGAGTAAGGCGCGTCATTGGAATTGCATTAATAACCGGAACTTATGAGGCGAGAGGAGATTCAATTCGTCTCAGTGGTCGCAATTGCGTATGTTTGGAACGAGTTGCGCGACGGCTTCGCCGTTGTGCGCGATCTCTAATACGGGAGGAAAACCAATGTTGAACAATCCAATTATCCGGAACGCCGTACGTACGGTTGCTGTTTGCGGTGTCGCCGCGATGGTTGCAGCAACGCCAGCGCTTGCAGAAGCGCTGAAATTTGCACACTGGGTGCCGCCGCAGCACACGCTCACCGCATCGACCATTGAGCCGCTGAAAGCGGGTGTCGAAGCCGACACCAATGGCGAGCTGACAATCGATGTCTACCCTGGTGGTGAACTTGGCGCTGGGCCGCTCGAGCAATATGTGCGTGCCGTGCAGGGCGTTGCTGATATGACCTGGGGCCTGCAGGGCTACACGTCCTCGCAATTCCCCAAGACCATGATCTCCGAGCTGCCCGGTGTGCTGCCGGAAGGCAAGACCGGTTACGACATCCTCTGGGATGCCTATGATGCAGGCCTTCTGTCGGGCGAGTTCCCGGGCACGGTGCCGCTGGCACTGTGGCTGTCCGAGCCTAACGTCTTCATCATGAAAGACCATGATGTGCGTTCACCTGAGGATCTGGCGGGCCTGAAAATCCGCGTTTCCGGTTCGGCTGCTGCAGCCGCAATCGAAGCGCTGGGCGCAACACCCGTGCAGATGCCGGCAGGTGAAATCTACAATTCGCTGCAGACCGGTCTGATTGACGGTGTTGTGACAGGCGCAAGCGCCATCGGCGATTTCCGTCTTGACGAAGTCGCAAACAGCTACACCTTCGGCGCGCCGCTTGGACATATCTCGTTCTACGTCGTCTTGAACAAGGCGAAATATGACAGCCTGCCGGAAGATCAGCGTAAGGCGATTGACGACAATTCCGGTCGTGTCCTGTCGCAGAGTGCGGAAGAGGGCTGGTATGCCCGGGCCGCTCAGGTCACCGAGCAGATCAGCTCGTCAGGTGACAACACCATCATCAACCTGACGGATGAAGAAGCTGCCGCATTCGGTGAGTTCACACTTCCTGTTGCCGCAAATGTCGTTGGCGGCATCGATGGTGGACAAGAGGTCTACGACATCATGCACGGCAGCATGTAAGGCGCATTCACCATGCTCGCCAAACTCTGGCAAATTGCGGACAGGCTGATCAGCCTGTCCGCACTTTTTGGCACAATCTGCCTGATCCTCGAAGTTGCCGTTATCCTTGTGGATGTGGTCGGACGTTATTTCGGCTCACCACTCGATGGCGCGCGGGATATCAGCCAGATGGGCATGGTGATTGTTGTGTTCGGCGGCATGGCGCTGTGCGACCGTGTTGGCGGGCACATTAATGTCGATATCTTTGAAAGTGTCATGCCGCGTTGGCTCAACCGGCTAAGTGACGTTGTGGCGCCGCTCATTGGCGCGATCATGTTCCTCATTATCGCCTGGACGGTCTGGGAGTCCGCGAAACTCTCCATAATGCTCAATCTCGCAACGAATATTATCTACCTGCCAAAAGCGTGGTTTCAGTATGTGGTGGTGGTCATGTCGGTCATCACCGCCATTGGCATGTTCTTACGCGCGCTGCAGGCGGCGCTGACGGACACCGGTTCCGCGCCAAAGACGGAAGTGGTGGCATGAGTTCCTTCGCCATTGGCATTGTAGGGATGATTGTCCTTCTGGTGATGCTGGCACTGCGCATTCCGGTCGCCTTCGCTATGTTCGCCGTTGGATTTGTCGGGATTGCGGTGCTCAATGGCTTGCCGTCGGCGTTGAGCCTTGCCGCGTCCGAAAGCTTCACACTGGCATCGTCTGCCGAGTTGGTTGTGGTGCCGCTATTCATCCTGATGGGGAACGTTGCGACGGAAACCAGGATGAGCCGCTCGCTCTACGATGCCGCTTATGCGGTGATCGGATCCATTCGGGGTGGGCTGGCCTCCGCGACTGTCATCGGCTGTGGCGGTTTCGCCGCGCTGTCGGGGTCGTCCGTCGCCTCTGCCCTCACCATGGGCAAAGTGTCCCTCGCCGAAATGAATCGCTTCAACTACGACCCGAAGCTGTCGACAGGCGTTGTTGCGGCAGGTGGCACGCTTGGCATTCTCATTCCGCCCTCAACGGGGTTCGTGATCTACGCAATCCTCGCGCAGGAATCGATCGGGCGTCTGTTTCTGGCAGGTGTGTTGCCCGGCCTGTTGCTGCTGGCAATGTTCGTTGGCACGGTAACGCTGCTCACCTTCATCAACCCGGCATTGGGGCCAGCTGGACCAAAGACCTCACTGAACCAGAAAATGCGCGCCATCGCCGGGGCGGGGCCGATCCTTCTGGTCGTGCTGCTTACAATCGGCGGTATTTACGGGGGCATTTTCTCACCCGTGGAAGCCGCAGCCGTCGGCGCCGGTCTGGTGATTATCTTCGGCGCATTGATGCGGCAGCTGACATGGCGCGGGCTTTGGAAGGCCACCAAGGACTCCGTTGTCACAACAGCCGCCGTCATGTTGATCCTGATCGCAGCGCATATGCTCAACCCGTTTCTGGCGTTGAGCCATATTCCGCAAACCTTCGGCGCCTTCCTCGGCGGTCTCGATTTGCCGCCTTTGGCCATCCTTGGGTTGATCCTTTTGTCCTATCTGGTGCTGGGCTGCTTTCTGGAAGGCTTCGCCATGCTGGTGCTGTCGATGCCGATCTTTTTCCCGGTCATCACTGCACTTGGTCTCGACCCGATATGGTTCGGCGTCCTCGTTGTGCTGACCCTTGAGATGGGCCTCATTTCACCGCCTGTCGGACTAAACGTATTCATTGTGAAATCGGTGGCGCAGGACGTTCCGCTCGGACAGATCTTCCGTGGCGTTATGCCATTCTGGATTGCCATGATCATTACATTGATCATTCTGGTGCTGTTTCCGCAGATTTCGCTGATGCTACCGAACACGATGATCAACTGATCTGCCGGCCCTCGCGCCGGCCCGCCGCATATTACGGAGGACCGAATGACCGCTAATAGCTTCGATCTCGCACACCTCGGCCATGTCGAGGTCTTTACCGACAAGTTCGACGAGAGCCTCGACTTTTTCACTCGTGTTTACGGCCTGAAACTGTCCGCACGGGAAGGCGATAGTGCCTATTTGCGTGCCTGGGATGATTATGAGTTTCACTCGATGAAACTGACCAAAGCCGATACCACCGGTATCGGTCACGTGGCATACCGCGTGTCATCACCCGAGGCGCTGGAGCGGCGGGTGAAAGCCATCGAGGCGTCCGAATACAAAGTGCATGGCTGGAACGACGGCGACCTCGGTCATGGACGCGCGTTCCGTTTCGAGGATCCGTTCGGCCATGTGTTCGAGCTTTACTGGGACACGGTGAAATATAATGCGCCACCCGAGGATGCTTCGGCGCTCAAGAACCTCTCGAGTCGTTTTCATGCGCAGGGCATCAGCCCGCGCCGTATCGACCATGTGAACCTGCTCGGCGAAGATGTGAAGGAATTCAAACGGTTCGTCGACACCTGTCTCGGCATTCGCGTCACCGAATATATCCAGCTCGATAATGGGCGCATGGGTGGGTGCTGGTTCTCGTGCAACAACAAGACCTATGATCTTGTCTGCTCAGAAGAGCGGGGCGGCGGCATGGGGCGTTTGCACCATGTCACCTACGCCACCGACCAGCGCGAAGACATTTTGCGTGCCGCTGATATCTATCTTGAGAATGGCGTCCATATCGAAACCGGTCCGCACAAGCACGCCATCCAGGGTTCGTTTTTTCTTTATGCTTGGGAGCCGGCGGGCAACCGTATTGAACTCGCAAATGCAGGCGCGCGGCTGATGCTCGACCCGGATTGGGAGCCGGTTGCGTGGACCGAAGCTGACCGCAAAAAAGGTCAGGCCTGGGGGTTGAAGACCATCGAGACCTTCCACACCCACGGCACGCCGCCGGTGCAAAAGTAATCGCGTAATCGGGAGGTCTTGAAGATGTCCAACAAAACAGCATTGGTTGTCAGCGCCCACTCTGCCGACTTTGTCTGGCGCTGCGGCGGCGCAATCGCCCTGCATCAGGAAAAGGGATATGACGTCACCATCGTCTGCCTGAGCTATGGTGAGCGTGGCGAAAGTGCAAAGCTCTGGAAACAGGACGGCATGACGCTGGAAACGGTCAAAGCCGAACGCCGCAAAGAAGCAGAAAATGCGTCCAAGGCGCTGGATGCGCACGACATTCGCTTCTTTGATCTCGGCGACTATCCGCTTGATCTTGGACCAGAGGCACAAGAGCGGATGGTTGATGTCATCCGTGAGGTGCAGCCAAACTTCATGTTCAGCCATTCCATGTGGGACCCGTACAACACCGATCATATGAACACGACAAAGTTCGTGCTCGAATGCCGGATGATTGCGCAGGCCTGGGGGCATAATCCGGGCCAAAAAGTCCTCGGCGCGCCGCAGCTATATCTCTTTGAGCCGCACCAGACCGAACAAATGCAATGGAAGCCGGACGTCTTTTTGGATATCACCCCGGTCTGGGAGAAGAAGAAGGCCGCGATTGAGTGCATGCAGGGTCAGGAACATTTGTGGCACTTCTACACGAATGTCGCAGAAAACCGGGGTAATCATTTCCGCCGCAATTCCGGCGGGCAAGCAGGTGGCCGCGCAGCACAATATGCTGAAGGGTTCCAGTCAATGTTCCCACGCACGGTTGATGAGCTTTAAGGGTTAAACCTATGGCAGGCATTGTAAAAACCGCTATTTCACGCCCCGAACGCGTCATCGTTGACGAGCTTGGCGAGATGGGTACGGCGACCGTTCACGAAGCGATTGGCCGGACGGGACTGATGCAGAGCTTCATGCGCCCGATATGGCCCGGTGCGCGCGTTGCCGGAACGGCTGTCACGGTATCGATCCCGCCGGCGGACAACTGGATGATCCATGTTGCGGTTGAACAGTGCGAAGAGGGTGACATTCTGGTTGTTGCCCCCACATCCCCATGCGATGCGGGTTATTTCGGTGATCTGCTTGCAACCTCACTCAAGGCGCGTGGCGTGCGAGGTCTCGTAATCGAGGCCGGTGTGCGCGATGTCCGCGAGTTGCAGGACCTCGGTTTCCCGGTTTGGTCGCGTTACGTGTCGGCGCAAGGCACGGTCAAGGAAACGCTGGGCGACGTGAACGTGCCGATTGTTTGCGCCGGTGCACATGTGGAGCCGGGCGATGTCATCGTCGCCGATGATGATGGCGTTTGCGTTGTCCCGTCCTCAAAAGCCTGGGGCGCGTTGGAAGCCTCGAAAGCGCGTGTCGAAAAAGAAGCGAAAACCCGCGAACGGCTGAAGGCCGGGGAGCTTGGACTCGACATTTATGGCATGCGCGAAAAACTCGCCGCCAGGGGTTTGAAGTATGAGGAATAGTGACGCCGGTGTCCGTTGCATGTGGATGCGTGGCGGCACCTCGAAGGGCGGGTACTTTCTTAAAAGCGATCTGCCTGAAGATGTCGCGGCGCGCGATGCGCTATTGCTGCGCATCATGGGATCGCCGGATGAGCGGCAGATTGACGGCATGGGAGGCGCAAACCCGCTCACATCGAAGGTTGCAGTTGTCTCAAAGTCGGAGCGCAACGATGCCGATGTCGACTATCTCTTCCTGCAGGTCTTTGTCGATAAACCTGTCGTAACCGACTCACAGAACTGCGGAAATATCCTTGCCGGGGTCGGGCCATTCGCCATCGAACGGGGTCTCGTGGATGCGCGTGACGGCACGACGCCGGTCCGCATTTACATGGAGAATACCGGCCAACTTGCCATCGCAGACATCGCGACACCAGGCGGGCAAGTGTCATACGATGGCGAGGCGCATATCGATGGTGTGCCGGGCAGCGCTGCGGCAGTTCCCATCGTCTTTAGGGACACGGCAGGGTCGTCCTGCGGCGCACTGCTGCCGACCGGAAATGAAGCCGACATGATCGATGATGTCGAGGTAACGCTCATCGACAACGGCATGCCATGTGTCATTCTTGATGCGGCAAATTTTGGCCTGAGTGGACAGGAAAGCGTGGCTTCCCTTGAAGAGAACTTGGCGCTGAAAGAACGGCTGGAAAGCATCCGCCTGAAAGCCGGGCCGATGATGAATCTCGGCGATGTCTCAGATAAGTCAGTCCCCAAAATGGTGCTGGTCAGTCCGCCCATGAACGGCGGCGTCATTTCGACCCGCAGTTTCATTCCGCATCGCGTGCATGACGCGATTGGTGTATTGGGCGCAGTCAGCGTGGCAACAGCATGTTTACTCGGGCGAGGTCCTGCGGCGCGGACCGCGCGCACCCCCGACGGGGAAGAAAAATCAATGCCGGTGGAACACCCGACCGGTGAATTCACCGTAATCGCAACTTGTGATGCCAACGGGCAGGTTGAAAAGGCGGCGGTCTTGAGAACCGCGCGGAAACTGTTCGACGGCGTTGTATACTAAATCTGAAAGACCAAGAATGACCTGGATACTCAACGTAAAGTGCAAAAATCGCGGCGGGATCGTCGCAGCCGTGGCAACTGAGCTTGCCCGGCATGGTGGCGATATCACCGACGCGCAGCAGTTCGATGATCAGCAAACCGGCATGTTCTTCATGCGGATCGAGTTTGCTATTGAAGGCGAAATCAGCGCCTTTGAGACAGGCTTTGCCAAGCTGGTGGACCAGTTCGGTTTCGAATGGTCGCTGCGCCCGGCAGACACGAAGCGGAAAGTCCTGCTTATGGTGTCGAAGTTCGATCACTGCCTGGGCGATCTGCTCTATCGGATGCGCATTGGCGAACTGAACATGGAATGTGTCGGGATTGTCTCGAACCATCCAAGCGATGCTCTGCATCTCACCCTGCACAAGGGTTTGCCGTACCACCACCTGCCGATCACCAAGGACACCAAGCCGCAACAGGAAGCGCAGATCAAAAAGATTGTTGACGAGTCTGGCGCCGAACTGGTCGTTCTCGCCCGCTACATGCAAATCCTCAGTGACGATTTGTCCGCGTTCCTGTCGGGCCGCTGCATCAACATCCACCACTCGTTCCTGCCGGGGTTTAAGGGTGCCAAACCCTATCATCAGGCGCATGAGCGGGGTGTGAAGATGATCGGCGCCACGGCGCACTATGTGACCGCCGACCTCGATGAAGGGCCGATTATTGCGCAGGATGTCGAGCATGTGACCCATCGCGACACGCCTGAGGACATGGTGCGCAAGGGCCGCGATATTGAGCGGCGTGTGCTAGCCCGTGCCGTCACGCTGCACCTGCAGGACCGCGTGATGCTCAACGGCAGCAAAACCGTGGTGTTCGCCTAAAATGAAGATCGGGTTCCTCGGCTTTGGCGAGGCGGCGCAGGCCTTCCAGGAAAGCCTTTCCGCCGAGGATCCCGATCTGACTTTTTGTGCCTGGGACATAAAACTGTCCGTTCCAGAGACCGCTGAAGCCATGCGGGGCGCGATAGCGGCGCACAATGTCGCTGAGGCGACAGCGGAAGGATTGGCGGAAGCCGACTGGGTCGTCAGCGCGGTGACGGCGGATCAGAGCCTCATCGCACTGCAGTCGATCGCGCCCACTCTGCGGCAGGGACAGTTGATCGCCGACATCAATTCTGTCTCCCCCGAGCGCAAACGGCAAAGCGCGGCGCTGGTTGAAAACAGCCAATGCCATTATCTCGATATGGCAGTGATGGCGCCCGTGCATCCTAAAAAGCACCGCACGCCGGTCATCATTGCTGGTCGCTGCCTTGACCAGGCACGACCGACACTCGAACGCTATGGCTTTGCTTTCTCCGAAGCCGGAGACGAGCCGGGGCGGGCGACGGCGATCAAGATGGTGCGCTCACTGTTCGTCAAAGGACTTGAAGCGATCACTGTGGAGACGCTCTTGGCCGCCAAGGCTTCAGGCTGTTTCGACGAGATTGCCGCGTCACTTACCAAAAGTTACCCCGGCCTTGGTTGGCCCGATTTTGCCAATTACGAGTTCGAGCGCACCTTGCATCACGGCACCCGCCGCGCGGCCGAAATGCTCGAAAGCGCAGCCACGATTTCCGCACTCGGGCTCAACGGCAATCTGGCGAACGAAATCGCCAATGTGCAGGCTGAGATGGGAGCGGCGGGACGGGGCAACATGCCCGACAGCACTCTTGAGGATTTGATCGCAGAAGTTCTCAAGCGTAGAGCCGCGGCTGATTCCAGATAAAAGTCCTGAAACGCCTGCGTCAGTTTTGGCCGCTGGAATAGCCTAAAACCGGCATAAAATGACGACAATGTATTCATCAGTGACCGAATCTGGCAAAAAATATCGGAATCATCGGCAAAATTAGCTATTTTTCAGCGTCCGGCCTTCCCAATAGCACATCCAATGTATACATTGTGGGTGCGTTGTTCACGGGAGGACACGATGGAAGACGTAAAAGAACGTAGCCAGCTTCATTCGGCAGTTGTGCCAAGCCGCACAACCGTGGCGGATATGATCAATGGCTATTCCATCGAAGTCATGCCCCGTACGGCTGCCAAGATTGAAAGTTTCCGCGACCTCCTCCCCGTTGGTACGCGCGTTTACATCGCCAATGTCGATGTCGATTTCAAAGATATGCTGGCAGCCGCAAAGCGCATCAGCGATGAGGGTTTTTCGGTTATGCCGCATTTCCCTGCGCGGCAAATTCCCAACCGCGAAACACTCGAGACCTGGGTCCGCAGCATGCGCGAAGAGGCCGGGGTAACGCAGGCGCTGCTGCTGGGCGGCAACATGTCAAAGCCCTCCGGTGACTATCACAGTGCCATTCAACTGCTCGAAAGCGGCATGTTCGACCGGTATGGCTTTGAACGCCTGCATGTTGCCGGTCATCCAGAAGGCAACAAGGACATTGATCGCGACGGATCGCAACGGCTTGTTGATGAAGCGCTGATGTGGAAACAGGGCTTCTCCGAGCAGACCGACGCGGAGATGGCGATCACCACCCAGTTCTTTTTCGACACCACGCCGGTAACGGCCTGGGCGGAGAAGCTGGAGAACATGGGCGTGACTATGCCGATCCATATCGGTGTGTCCGGGCCGGCCAAATTGCAAACGCTCATCAAGTTTGCGCTTGCCTGCGGTGTCGGACCTTCGGTTAAAGTGCTCAAAAAGCGCGCGATGGATGTCACCAAGCTGCTGTTGCCTTATGAGCCGACCGATGTTTTGTCCCAACTTGCCGCCTACAAGGGTGAGCACCCTGAAAGCCGGATTGCACAAATCCATTTCTTCCCGTTGGGCGGTATCAAAACCTGTGTCGACTGGGCCAGCCTGCAAACAGCCGGCAAGTAATTCCGGTTCAACATCCTCCCTGCCGAAGGAAATGCCCGCATGCCGGTTCAGATGAACCTGCGGCATGCGCGCCTGTTCTGCGCCAGTCTCTCGTGTGACTCGATCACACAGGCCGCCGAAGCGGTCGGCATAACACAACCAGCCGCATCACAGGCGCTGGCGCGGCTTGATGCTGTCTTTGGCGCGACACTTCTGGATTTGACAGGTGGGCGTCCGGTTGCCACCGCCGCAGGACGCCTGGTTCAAAACCGGCTCAACCGCGCGTCCGATCTTATCCGATCGGGGTGCGCACGCCTGCGGCCTGCAGCAGTGCGCGCCGAGACGATCATAAGCACCTCGCAACTTAACGCCATATCAGCATTTGCCGAGGCGTCCGGCTTCAGCGCGGCAGCGCGGTTGTTGGGTCAGTCCCAACCGGCGGTCTACAAAATGGCGCGCAGCCTCGAAGACGTGCTGGGAACACGTCTCTTTGATGGCGCAGGCAAATCCGTCCGCCTGACAGACGCAGGTATGTCCGTCGCCCGCTGGGCGCGCCTCGCACTCAACGAGATTGAGAGCGCACTCAGTGAAGTCCGTGAGCTGCAAGGTGATCCAGCGGGCCGCATCACGCTTGGCACATTGCCGCTTCCCCGCACCAGCCTGGTACCTGAGGTGGTGGCGCGGGTGGTGGCGAAACGACCATCAGCCCGGATCAGTATTGTTGAAGGCCGCTATGGCGACCTGCTGAGTGATCTTGAGATGGGCCGCATCGACATGCTCATTGGCGCTTTGCGGCCTGATTTCGCATCCGCGACATTGCAGCAGCAGCCGCTCTTTTCCTATGCGCTGTCCGTTGTGGCTCGCGCGGGCCATCCGCTCTCCGGGACAAAAAACCTCTCCATCGCACAACTTGCCGACTTCCCCTGGATTGTCGCGCGCCCGGGCACGCCATCTCTTGCGAATTTCGAGCGGCTTGTGGTCCAGTTCCCGAAAGATCGTCCGGCCCAGCGCAGTGTCGAGGTCGGGTCGCTGGTGGCGATACGTGGTATTCTGATGAAGACAGACCACCTGGCCTTGTTGTCAGATCATCAGGTATCGCTCGAGTTGCAGACCGGCTTGCTGACCGAACTCGATTTCGATTTCGATGGGCAGACGCATATGGTTGGTGTGACAACGCGTAAGCACTGGCTGCCGACACGGCTCGATGCCGAGTTTCTCAACGTCCTGCAGGACTGCGCGGCCAACATAGAGGATGGTTAGTATGGATTTCAGCGAACAGGCCGCTTTCAGCCTCAACGTTTTACGCGAAAGCCAATTCTGGCAACGGATCAAAGAGTTGCGGGAAGATGTGGACGATGATCTTGCAGAAATGGTCATCAATACCGCCGCTGATTTTGCGTCCGATGTTCTGGCACCGCTGAACACCATCGGTGATCGCGAGGGGTGCAGGTTGGACAACGGACAGGTGCGTGTTCCCTCTGCTTATCATCCAGCTTGGGCTGAATTGGGCGCCAATGGCTGGATCGGGATCGATGTTCCCGAGACTATTGGTGGGCAGGGATTGCCGCTGGCGGTACAGGCGGCATGCGAGACATTGTTTGACCGGGCGGCGATGGCGTTCTGCATGCTCGCCGGGTCTACCCGCAGCGCCACATTCGTGCTCGATGCCTATGCCGAGCCGGCGGTCAAAGACCTTTGGGGTCCGAAACTCTCCAGTGGAGAGTGGGCCGCAACAATCTGCATTTCCGAGGCCGATGCCGGGTCTGATGTTGGCCGTATCCGTACGCAGGCGGTTGAAGCTGATGGTATTTGGCGCATATCCGGCCAGAAGAGCTGGATATCGTTCGGTGGCCACGATTTGACGCCTCGGACTGGCCACATGCTTCTGGCGCGCACCGGACCGGCGGAAACAGGCACGCGTGGCCTCAGCCTGTTTCTGGTGCCGGATACGAAAGATGACGGGAGCGCCAATGGCGTGTCCGTGGAACGGATCGAGGAAAAGCTCGGCCTGCATGGCTCCCCGACCTGCGTTTTGCGTTTCGATGACGCAGAAGCGACTCTGATCGGAGAGCTCAATCGCGGATTGCCGCAACTGTTCGTCATGATCGAGCGCATGCGTTTGTTGACGGCAGGCCAGGGTGCTGGGCAGGCCATGGCGGCATACGACATTGCCAGTCGCTATGCCGCCGAGCGTCGTCAGGGTGGACGCCCTGATGCGGCGCCCGTTTTTCTGACAGAACATGCAGATGTGCAGCGTCAGTTGGCGGAAATCGCCAGCCGGGCTTTGAGCGTTCAGGCGTTCGTCTTGGAACTGGCTGCCATTCTCGACTTGTCCGAAATAGAACCGGACGCGTCTTCGCGCGCGGATTACGCGGCCATGGCGGCATTTTTGTTGCCGCTGGCCAAGAATTTCGGTGGTGAGGCCGGTTTTGATGTCGCCAGTCGTGCGATCCAGGTGCTCGGCGGCGCAGGCTACACGCAGGAGTGGCCGGTGGAGCAGATGCTGCGGGATGCGCGTATCCTGACCATTTTCGAGGGCACGACGGGCATGCAGGCACTCGACCTGCTGCATCGGCGCGTGTGGAAAGACGAGGCGCGCGGCATTGCGGTATTTCTTGGCTACCTGCGCCAAGAGATTGAAAACACTAAGGAAAAGCACCCAGCGCTTTGCGATGTTGCATTGGATATAATTGGCCGGTTTGAAGTTCTGACCGGCCGGTTTTCGGCCCTGAGTACAGACAAGCAAACGGCTGAATATGGCGCCGACGCGTTCCTGAACGCGTCTTGGGCCGTCGTCTCGGCCTGGGTGGGCCTGAAACTCGCGCAATCAGGTGAGCCTCGGCAAAGTGCTGCCGGTGCGCTTCGCGTTCACGAAGCCAATGCTGCACTCACACAGTCGGAAGCTCGTGCCGAATGGCAGAGCGCGTTGTTCAAACCGTTCGGCGTGACAGAATGAGTGCTATTTCGGTGCCATCCGGATAGCACCATCGATGCGGATCGTCTCGCCATTGAGGAACTGGTTTTCAACGATATGACACGCTAGCGCCGCATATTCCTTGGGATCACCAAGGCGCGGCGGGAAGGGCATCTGCGCGCCCAGCGACGCCTGCGCTTCTTCGGAGAGTTCCGACAACATGGGCGTGTAGAAAATCCCCGGCGCAATCGTCATAACACGAATGCCTGCGCGGGAGAGATCGCGGGCCAGGGGCAGTGTCATTGAGGTGATGCCACCTTTCGACGCGGCATAAGCAGTCTGCCCGATCTGCCCCTCGAAGGCGGCAACTGACGCCGTGCTGATGATCACGCCACGCTCGCCGCCTTCCAACGGTTCGAGATCCTGTGCCTGTGCCGCGAACAGGCGGATCATGTTGAACGTGCCGATCAGATTGACCTCGATGGTTTTGCGGAAACTGTCGAGCGGGTGGGGGCCATTTTTGCCGACGACGCGTTGAGCACCGCCAATGCCGGCGCAATTAACGAGGATGCGTGCCGGACCCAGTTCGCGGCCAATCGCCGTTAGCGCGTCCGTAACCTGGCTCTCATTGGAGACATCGGCGGCATAGGCAGCCCCACCAAGTTCCGACGCCAGTTTCTGGGCTGCCGTGATATTGAGATCGATCAGTGCAACATGCGCACCCTTTGCAGCCAATGCGCGGGCGGTCGCCTCTCCGAGCCCGGAGCCGCCGCCTGTGACGATCGCCACTGCTTCGTTTATCTGCATTTCTCTGCCTCCCAGCTCTCCGTTTTGTACCTTATCAGAAAGGGTTGCGTCGAGCTTTCAACCTACCTGTTCAATTTTTTCGAGACGGAAAAGTCCCATCAAGTGACCTGTTCAAACTAAGCATCAACGCATTTCACGTCTCGCTGGTACCCGGGTTTTATCCTTGACGTTTCTGCGTCAAACCTGTTCAATATGCAATAGTTCAAAAATAAACAGTTTAGCCCAGACGACGAGGCAAACTGCCACGATCAGGAGGATTACACCGCATGGCGTTGGTGACTTATGAGCTTCGCGATGACATTGCGCTTCTCCATCTGAACAGGCCGGATAAACGCAATGCCTTGAACGACGCCATGCTCGATGAGTTGGCCGGGCTTGTGAGCAAAGCCGCCGATGAGGCCAAGGTTGCGGTGATCGCCGGGAATGGCAACCACTTCAGCGCCGGCCTCGATCTTGCCGAGCATTCCGAGAAATCTGTGATGGAAGGCGTGGCGGGGTCGCGCCACTGGCACGAAGTGTTCCAGCGCATTTTGCGTGGCAAAATTCCCTATATTTCCGCCCTGCACGGCGCGGTTGTCGGCGGTGGTTTCGAACTGGCAGCGAACACACATATTCGCGTTGCAGAAGACGACACGCATTTTGCCTTGCCGGAAGGGCGTCGTGGCATTTTTGTTGGCGGCAGCGGTTCGGTGAACATCACCCGCCTGCTGGGTGTGCCGCGCATGCTTGATATGATGCTGACCGGGCGCATCGTCAAAGTCGATGAAGCCGAGCGTTGGGGCGTGGTCAATTACCTGACCCCCAAAGGGGGTGCCGTGGACAAGGCACTTGAGATTGCAAAGATAATCACAGCAAACGCGCCACTCTCCAACTATGCCGCGATTAATGGTCTGCAGCGCATTCACGATAGTGGCTATGACGAGGGCCTGTTCTTTGAATCGATGATCGCGGCACTCACGCAGGGGACCCCCGAGGCGATCGCGCGTATGCGGGCGTTCGTCGAAAAGCGCGACGGCAAGCTCAACATCCCCTCGCGCGGGGACAGTGAATGAACATCAACGCTGCCAGCAGAGTTGATCCGGTGGTGAACGACGGAGCGGATACCCGCGCCGGCCTGCAGTTCGGCCCGCTGGAAAATTCTGCCGGTTTCGTGTTGCGTATTGCGCAGTTGACCGCCTTCGAGCGCATTTTCAGCATCATGCCGCCCGAAACGATCAAAATGAGTGAATTCACGATCCTGCTGGCAGTAGCCGAGAATCCGGGCGTTCGTCAGGGCGTGCTTGCCGATGTCCTCAAGATAAAATGGCCGAATATGACCAAGCTGGTGCGTGAACTTGAAGAACGCGGCTTGCTCACGCGTCGCGTGCCGCCCAATGACCGGCGATCTGTGGAATTGCATATTACGAAACCGGGACAGGCCGAAGTCGACAAGGCTTCAGCGCTCTTTTCCCGTCTCGATCGCACGACATTCGATGTCCTCGACGATGATGAACATGCGCAGTTCTTGTATCTGTTGCGCAAGATGCTGGGTTGGGCACCACCCGAGAACGGCAGAAGGGAGGCAAATGATGGACGTTGATAAACTCGACGCGATAGACATCCACACCCATGCGGAAGAGCCTTGCGGCACCCACGCAGACGATGGCTATGACGATTTCCAGCAATGGATGAAGAAATACTTCAAGATGCCGCACGATCCGCAGCCGACCGTCGATACGACCGCAGCCTATTATCGTGAGCGCAATATCGGCGCGGTCATCTTTCCCGTCGATGCAGAGCGTGAAACCGGGTTCCGCCGCTACAACAATGAGGAAATGGCGGAAGAAGCGGCCAAGCATACCGACATCCTCATCCCGTTCGCCTCGATCGATCCGGCCAAGGGCAAAGCCGGTGCGCGCGAAGCGCGGCGGCTTGTTGAGCATTACGGAATCAAGGGCTTCAAGTTCCACCCCACTATGCAGGGGTTTTACCCCAACGACCGCTCGGCCTATGTGCTTTATGAAGCGATTGTCGAGGCTGGGGTGCCGGCACTGTTCCACACCGGCCAAACCGGCGTTGGCGCCGGGATGCCGGGCGGCAACGGCATGAAGCAGAAATACTCCAATCCGATGTATCTCGATGATGTTTCGGCAGATTTTCCGGATATGAAAATCATTCTGGCGCACCCCTCTTTCCCCTGGCAGGAAGAAGCGCTGGCCGTCGCGACGCACAAGCCGAACGTCTATATCGACCTGTCGGGCTGGTCGCCGAAATATTTCCCGGACATCCTGATCCGGTACTGCAACAGTATTCTCAAAGACCGCATGCTGTTCGGGTCGGACTGGCCTGCGATCACGCCGGATCGCTGGCTCAATGACTTCGAGAAAATCGCTATCAAACCGGAGGTGCGTCCGAAAATATTGAAGGACAATGCCCGCTGGCTTTTGGGAATTTAATCAAGAAGACCGCGACAAGCGGCGTTGAAATTTAGCTCAAACAGATCAGCCGATGTCCGGCTGTGGGAGGATAGTATGAAAACAATGATCAAGGCTCTTGCCGTCGCATCGGCATTGGCAATTACCGCAGCAGGCGCGGCAGATGCCCGTGACCTGCGTCTGGCACCCGGCGCACCTCCGGTTCACCCGGCGGTCGACCCGCTCTACAACACCATGGTTGAAGAGCTGCCCAAGGAAACTGATGGCGCTCTGACCGGCACCATCATCGGCCCGGAAGTTGTGGGCATCACCAAGGTCAAGGAAGCGCTCCAGTCCAACCTGGCTGAAGTTGGCAACCTGTTGCCGCTCTTCGTTCCGGCCGATCTGCCTGACCTTGTGCTGGCAGCGGACCTCGCGTTCCTCGCCCCGAACCCGCATGCCATGGGTGCGGCGATGACCGAGTATGTCGCCACCTGTGCCGACTGTCAGGAACAGTTCAAGGCCATGGGCGCGGTTTATACCGGTTCCGGTTCGTCCGATGTCTATGTGCTGTTGACCACCAAGCCGGTTAATTCGCTCGACGATCTCAAGGGTCTGCGCCTGCGTTCAGGCGGTGCACCTTATGCGCGTTGGGCTGAAGCCCTGGGTGCAGCACCGGCACAGGTTGGTGTTGGCGATCAGTTCGAACAGATTTCGCAGGGCGTGCTTGACGGCACCATGGGTTCCGTCGGTGACCTTCTGTCCTATCGTCTGGTCGATGTGGTCAAATACATCATCGATCTGCCGCTCGGCACCTATCACACCACGTCCAACTTCACCGTTGCGTCGAGCGTGTGGGCCGAACTCTCAGCGGAAGAGCGTGCGGGCTTCGTACGTGCCGCGAACACGGCTGGCGTCGCCTTCACGCAGAACTGGGGCTATGAGCGCGCCGAAGGTGCGCGTCAGGCTGCTGTTGATGCAGGTATCGAAATCATCCCGGCATCCCAGGATCTGCTTGATGCAACAAATGAGTTCCGCGCAAACGATCTGGATACCGCCGTCGATATCGCGACGAACAATCTCGGTGTTGAGAACGCAGCGGAAAAGATTGCGCACTTCCAGGAGTTGGTGAGCAAGTGGGAAGCAATCGTTGATGAGCTTGGTGGCGACGAAGACGCAATCGCCGCACGGCTTCAGGAAGAAGTCTGGGACAAGATGGACTATTCGTCCTACGGCCTCTGATCGGCTGATATAAACAAGATCGCCGGGCGGTGCCATTTGCATCGCCCGGCTTGATACTCTGGGCAGAGATCAACGGCGCGGTAGGGGGAACCGATGGCAGACGTTCTCGATGCGATAACCAGGCGCACATCCGCCTTCTTCGCGCTCCTTGGCGCCATCGGCGTTTTTGCAATGCTTGTGCATATTTGCGCCTATGTGATTGGGCGGCACGTTGCATCGGCACCCGTTCCGGCAACGGTTGAGATTGTCTCCAACTACTACATGATCCTGATCGCTTTTTTGCCTTTGGCCTGGGCCGAGCGGCGGGGCGATATGGTATCGGTCGAAATCCTCGGCCAGATACTCAAAGGCCGTTTCAAAACCATCAATGCGGTGTTTGTGACGCTGGTCACCGCCGGTGCCTATGCGATCTTGACCTATACGACATGGATTGTGGCGATGAAGCAGTTTGCCACCAAGACCTATGTCATCTCGCTTTCCATGACGATTCCCATCTGGCCGGCCTATTTCGTTTTGCCGTTGTCCTTCGGCCTGGCAACGCTGGTGTGCCTGCTCAGATTACCGTCCATCCTGTCGGGCAAGGAGCATGATGGCGGTCACGCCCCCGAAGAGGAGTATCGGGAATGAACCTGACCGCCGGCCTGATGGGTCTCGTTGTCGTTCTGATATTGCTCGCGCTTCAGGTTCCGGTGGCGATATCGATGATTATCGTCGCCTTTGGTGGCATCTGGATTATGCTGGGACTGAACCCGGCCGTCGGCGTGCTCGCCACGACGCCATATGAATTCATCGCCAGTTGGACATTGTCCGCTGTACCCATGTTCCTGCTTATGGGGTTTGTTGCCTATTACTCAGGCCTGACATCGGGCCTGTTCGACGCCGCAAAGGTTGGGCTGCGAAAGGTGCCGGGCGGGCTTGGCATCGCGGCTATTCTCGCCTGTTCCGGCTTTGCGGCGGTGTGCGGTTCGAGCCTTGCAACCGCCGCCTCCATGGGCCGGATCGCCATTCCCGAGATGGTGCGGGCCGGATACAAACCAAGCTTTTCCACCGGTGCTTTGGCGGCCGGTGGTACGATCGGCGCGCTCATTCCGCCCTCCATCCTGATGATCATCTATGGCGTTTTTTCCGAGACCTCGATCACGAAGGTCTTCGTGGGCGGCATATCCATCGGGATTTTGACGGCGATCAGTTACATACTCGTCATTTTGTTCTTCGCCTGGTTCCGCAAGGACGTTGTGCCCGAACAGGCCGCCGGTGTCGAAGAGCTCAACGCCCGCAAGGTATTTTCGGCAGTCTGGCCGCTACTGGCATTGATTGCATTGGTGTTTGGCGGCCTGTTCTCAGGCAGCTTCACCGCGACGGAAGCTGGCGCGGCGGGTGCTGCCGGCGCCATTGTGCTTGCAATCGTAACCAAACGCATGTCGTGGGACATTATGCGCAAATCTCTGCTCGATACGCTGGGCACGTGTGCGTCCCTCTTCATCGTCGGTATCGGCGCGGTGATGTTCACCAAGTTTCTCGGATTGAGCGGCGTCGCGAATTTCGTCTCCAGCACGGTTCAGAACTCGGATCTTGGCTATTTCCAGCTGATCCTGATCGTTGTCATCGTTTATCTCATACTCGGCATGTTCATGGAGCCGTTTGGCGCCATGCTGGTAACACTGCCCGTCTTTCTGCCGGTATTTGCCGTGCAGAGTGTCGATCTGCCCTGGTTTAGTTCGCCAGAAATCAATCTGATCTGGTTCGGCGTGCTTTTGGTGAAATTGCTTGAGATCGGCATGATAACGCCACCACTGGGGATGAATGTCTTTGTCATCCGAAATGTGGCGTCTGAATATGTGTCGCTTACCGACGTTTTCAAAGGGATTGTCCCCTTCTTCATTGCCGATCTAATCCTGATCGGTATTCTTATCGTTTTCCCGCAAATCGTATTGTTCCTGCCGTCCTTCATGTGATCATCCGCCACAAACGCGTGGTAAGGTAAACGGCTTATTGCAGTGGTATCCGTTGGCATTGGCCATCGGTCAGGCGTCGGGAAACCTGACCGGAAACACCCGGAAATCGGTTGGTTTCAAAAGGCCGACCGTTGGCAGTGAGCAATCTTTGTTCCGTCTATTGGGTGATGACCCGATTTATTTGCAAGATCTGCAAACAAAGTACCGCCCGTATTTTTACTGAAACCTAATACACCTGCAGGAAGATTTACCTCTACTTTGAGGGACGCAGCAGGATCATCGAATTGTTCAATTCAATTTTGCCAAAAGTGCTGGGCTTTTTTTCCGTGCCGCGCGCCGATGAAAACCCCGACCTGCTGAAGGCGCAGTGCGAAGTATTTTCGCGCCAGATCCCTGTTATGTACTCGATATTGCTCATCAGTGCCTGGGCGGTCAGTTTCACCTATGTGCAGGTAGCGCCGACCTGGTTGTCGGTTTATGTCCCGATTGCGTTTTCAGCCGTCAGTATTCTGCGCGTCTTAAACTGGTGGCGTGCACGCGGCAGGGAAATGAACGCCGTCACTGCACGCGCCGCGCTTATCCGCACCAACTGGGTGGCTGCCATTATGGCGATCGGCATCTCTACATGGTCGGTAACACTGTCGCCTTATGGCGACACGGAAATGCAAGCGAGTGTTGCCTTCTTCATGGCAATTACGGGTGTATGCGTTGTCGTTTGCCTGCTGCATCTGCGGTCAGCCGCCACCATGGTGGCCTTGTCGATCCTGACTGCGTTCACATATCATTTCGGTCTGTCCGGCGTGCCATCGTTTGTCGCCATGTCGACGAACTTGTTCTTTGCGTTTACGGCGCTGCTGATGGTGGTTTTTGTTCAGTCTCGATACTTCGAGACATCCGTCGAGGCGCACACGTCGCTGGAGGCGGCAAGCGCGGAAAACTATCGCCTTGCGAACATGGACAGTCTCACCGGTCTGGCCAACCGGCGCCAATTCTTCAAATCGCTTAGAAAACAGCTCGATAGTGCGCGCGCTGAAGGCAAGCAGTTGGCCGTCGGTGTTCTCGATCTCGACGGGTTCAAGCCGGTCAACGATCTTTATGGCCACGCCGTCGGCGACCAGCTTCTCGTGGAAGTCGGCAAACGGCTGCAGGAGCTGAATAATGAGAATGTTCTCGTCTCACGGCTGGGCGGCGACGAGTTTGCGATCATTGTGTACGACTATATCTCCAACGAGAACCTGATCGCGGCAGGAGAAGATTTGTGCGTGTCGATGCGCGAACCGTTTGTTCTCGACGGCGCCACTGTTCAGATTTCGGTTTCAATCGGCGTGTGCGTGTTCCCTGAACTCGCAGCCGATCCGCGTGCGCTCTATGAGCGGGCAGACTATGCGCTCTACAAGGCAAAACAGGTAAACCGGGGACACACGGTTCTGTTCTCTGATATCCAGATTGCCGAGATCGAACGGAATGCCCGCCTGGAGCAGGTGTTGCGGACGGCTGATCTCGACAATGAACTTTCAGTTTCTTTTCAGCCTATTGTCGAAGCCTCTTCAGGCAACACGGTGGCATTTGAAGCCCTGGCTCGTTGGCACAGCGCCGAACTCGGCACGGTCTCGCCCGCTGCATTCATTCCTGTCATGGAGCGGGCAGGGATGATCGGCAGGGTCACTCGTATTCTGCTGGAGAAGGCTCTGGCCGAAGCGGCGAACTGGCCAAACGAAGTGCGACTTTCGTTCAATCTATCGACGCATGATGTCTGTTCATCCGAGGGTATTAATCGCATCGTGGGCATTGTTCATGCCAGCGGCATGGATCCTGCGCGGATCGATTTCGAGATCACTGAAACCGCGATGATGTATGACTTCATCGAGGCGTGTGCCGCCATTGAAACGCTTAAACGTCTGGGTTGCGGCATCGCGCTTGACGATTTCGGCACAGGCTACTCAAGCCTCAGTCAATTGCATTCTCTGCCGTTGACCAAAATCAAGATCGATAGAAGCTTTGTGTCCAACATCGATTCAAACCCGGCAAGCTACAAGATCGTCAAATCGCTGATTGCCCTCAGCCGCGATATGGAATTGAGTTGTGTTATCGAAGGTGTCGAAACTCAGGCAGAGTTGTCGACGGTCTCAAAGCTCGGCGGCGATTTGATTCAAGGGTATCTCTATTCAAAGCCCATGGATGCAGGCAGTGTGGCTGCATTTCTCAACGGCCGGAAAAAGGCCAAATCAGCCTGAATTTTCAATCGGGTGAACAGTCGTGTAGCCACGCTGATGCCAGATCAGCGGGCGCAGACGGGTGTTCGTGGCGACATCTGCGACGCCGCCGGCAAACAGTATATTGCTGTGCGTGTGCATCTCGCCGACGACAACGCAATCCATGACAACCGATGCGCCCTCAAGCCGCGGCTGGCCTGAAGGCCATGTGGACCACTTGCCGATGTCGAAGCGCTGAGAGGGATCTATTGTACCGGCGAATGCATCGGCAACTTTGCTCTGTGTCTCGGACAGGATCGCGAACGAAAAGCGGTTGGCTTGGCCGATCATTTTCGCGAGTTCGCTCTTGCTATCGATGGATACCAGAATTGATGGCGGATCGAGAGACAGCGAAAGCAGAGACGTTACCGTACGGCCAAGACGTAAACCGTTATGCTGCGCAGTTACGACACACGCGCTGACGCCGAACCCGGCGATGGTGTCCCTGTAGACCTGCGGGTCGATGAGCGGCCTGCCGGGATTTTCGAGGCGCAAAGTTCCGGGTGCCGCCAGCTTGTTGTCCATATCAATCATTCGCCTATTCGGGGCTTACGGGAAGTTGCGGCGCGCGTCGGCTAATCAGGTGGCGCTTGCACATTTGTGCCGATTTGGCTATTTTCCAACTAATCGCTTTGAAAACTAGTCGCCCTACTATGTCAAGTGACAGCTTGGAAAATGCCAGTTGGTCGCCGCGCAATCCTGCGGAGCGTACACTCATGGCGCTGAAAATGCATGGGCCGCTCACAGCAACCGCAATCGGCGAAAAACTTGGTATATCAGGCGAAGCCGCGCGCCAGCAGCTCATCCGGCTGGCGAAAGAAGATATGGTAGCATCAAGCAGTTCACCATCGGGCGTTGGGCGTCCCTCACTAAATTGGGAGCTGACGGTAGCCGGTCATGCACGCTTTCCGGATACCCATGCCATGCTGACGGTGCAAATTCTAGAATCGGTACGCACATTGCTTGGCGAGGCGGCGCTGGACACGATTATCGCCAATCGGGAACACGAAACGTGTACCCAGTACAAAGCGAAGGTGTCACAGCAAAAAGGATTGCGCGAACGTGTCGCGACACTCGCGGATTTGCGAACGGCTGAAGGCTATATGTCGGAAGTGCAGGAGACGGCTGACGGGAGCTTTCTGCTTGTTGAAAATCATTGTCCCATCTGCGCCGCTGCAACTGAGTGCCAGGGTTTTTGCCGCTCTGAGCTGAATATTTTCAAAGACGTGCTCGGAGCCGACGCGGACGTGGAGCGGTTGGAACATGTCGTCAATGGCGGCCAACGCTGTTCCTATCGCATCCGGAGTAATTCAAGATGAACAGCTCACGTTCGGCCCCGGTAGGGATCAATCGGGTATTACTTGAAGACCTTGATGAGGCACTTATCCGCCGGGTTGTGGACCATTTTTACGCCAAGTCCCGCGAGGATGATCTGATCGGTCCCATTTTCAAGCGTGTCGTCCCGGATGAAAAATGGCAGGCACACCTCGATAAAATCTCCGATTTCTGGACCGCCATGCTGCTTGGCACAAAACGTTATGACGGCAGGCCCATGCCCAAGCATATCGCCATCCCCGAACTGGAGGACCCGCATTTCAAGCGCTGGCTGGCGCTGTTTCGCGGTACTGTGGAGGAGGTCTGTCCACCAGCGGTCGCCGAGCTTTTTATCGACCGGTCGGAACGGATTGCCAATTCATTCCGCATCAACATCAAGATGCATCGTGGCGAAGACATAATTCATCTCAAACCGCTGGAGCGCGAAACGCTTCCGGAGTGACGCCGGACTTGCCATTCCGGTGCAGGGACGCGTACAGCAGACCCGCACACTATCATTGTGAAGCAGCACTAGGTCAGGCATCCGGGCATGCAGCTCATTGAGAATATGGATTTGTCGTCAAACAACACGCTCGGCTTGCCGGCGTTCGCACGATTTGGCGCCACCATTGCCCATGCCGATGACATTCCCGCACTCATCACCATCACCAAGGATAAAGACCTGAAAGTCCGCATTCTGGGGCGGGGGAGTAATTGCCTGATTCAGCCCGAAGTCGATGCGGTTGTCGGCGTTATGGCGATCAAAGGACGCGATGTGCAAGCGGACGGTCCATCCACCAGATTGGTTACTGCACAGGCAGGCGAAGACTGGCCAGAACTGGTCGAATGGACGGTTGCGGAGGGCCTGACAGGACTTGAAAACCTGGCTGGCATCCCCGGCACAGTCGGTGCTGCGCCGGTTCAGAATATCGGGGCCTACGGTCTGGAACTGGCGGACCGGCTGCATGCGCTCACGGCCTACGATACCATTGAGGGGCAGTTCAGAACCTTCACGCCTGAAGAATGTGATTTTGCCTACCGGACAAGCCTGTTCAAGCAGAATCCTGGCCGGTTTATCATTGCCGAGGTGACGCTGGCGTTATCGACAGACTGGCAGCCGGTGCTGGATTATCCCGGCCTGGCAGATGACGCCAGTCTTGATACGGCGGCGGCAGTCATGAACCGGGTCCTGGCTGTGCGTCAGTCCAAACTGCCTGATTGGCGGACCCTTGGAAACGCCGGTTCGTTCTTTCACAACCCCATTGTTTCCATTGATATTGCCAATCGGATTGAGGGCGCACCTGTGCATCCACTCGGAGACAATCAGGCCAAGCTGTCAGCTGCCTGGCTGATCGAACAATGCGGCTTCAAAGGCTGCCGGCGCGGCGCGGCAGGCGTCTACGACAAGCACGCCCTGATTATCGTCAATCATGGCGGTGCGACGTATGACGATATTGCCGGGCTTGCCGCCGAAATCTCAGCGGCTGTCAAAGATCGCTTCGGCATCACATTGGCGCAGGAACCGATCGGCATTTGATGCTGGAGGTAGAACCATGCCCGGGGAAAAACGCCGGGCGTGCTCCGATCTCGCGCGCTTGCCGCTAGAGCGCCTTTTCCAGTTCGTCCAGAACCTCGAACAGGTCGGCGACAAGACCATAGTCGGCAACCTGGAAAATCGGTGCTTCGGCATCCTTGTTGATCGCAACGATCACCCTGGAATCCATCATGCCGGCGAGATGCTGGATTGCACCCGAAATGCCCACGGCGATGTAAAGGTCGGGCGCAACGATCTTTCCAGTCTGGCCAACCTGCCAGTCATTCGGCGCATAGCCCGCGTCCACGGCAGCACGTGAGGCACCAACGGCCGCGCCCAGCTTGTCGGCGATCGGCAGAAGGAGTTCCTTGAACTTCTCCTCAGATCCCAATGCGCGACCACCTGAAATCACGATTTTAGCTGATGTCAGATCGGGCCGGTCGCCACCTGACAATTCACTCGAGACGTAGGAAGACAGGCCGGGATCGGCGGGGACATCGATTGTCTCAACGCTCGCAGCACCACCGCCGCCAGTAGCATCAAACGAGGACGTGCGCACAGTAATGACCCGTTTCGGATCGTTGGATTTCACGGTTTGAACGGCATTGCCGGCATAGATAGGGCGCTTGAATGTTGTCGCGTCGATCACTTCCATGATCTCGGAAATCTGCATGACATCCAGCAGTGCGGCGACACGCGGCAAGGTATTTTTGCCGTTGGCGGTCGCAGGGGCGACAATCGTATCGTAGCCATCCGCCAGCGAGACAATCAAAGCCGCCATTGGCTCTGCGAGTTGATGCTCCAGCGAAGCATCTTCGGCGAGAAGCACTTTTGCTACGCCATCAAGTGTAGCGGCCCCATCGGCCACGCTTTTTGCGCCGCTTCCGGCAACAAGAACATGCACATCGCTACCGATCTGCTTTGCAGCCGTCAGCGCTTTCGCGGTCTGATCGGACAGGGTGGCATTGTCGTGTTCAGCAACAAGAAGAATAGTCATGACATTTGCCTCCTCAGAGCACGCCGGCTTCGTTTTTCAGTTTGTCGACAAGCTCGGCGACCGAGCCGACAACCACACCGGCCTTGCGGCCTTCAGGTGCTTCGGTTTTGAGCACGTCGAGCCGGGGTGTCATGTCGACGCCATAGTCCGCCGGTGTTTTCTCATCGACAGGCTTTTTCTTCGCCTTCATGATGTTCGGCAAGGAGGCATAGCGCGGTTCGTTGAGGCGCAAATCCGTGGTGACGATGGCAGGCATCGACAATTCAACAGTCTGCAGACCCCCATCAATTTCCCGGGTCACTTTGGCCTTGCCGCAATCGATCTCGACTTTCGAGGCAAACGTACCCTGGCTCCAACCCAGAAGTGCGGCCAGCATTTGTCCGGTCTGGTTGGAATCATCGTCAATCGCCTGCTTGCCAAGAATGACAAGGTCGGGGCTTTCCTCGGCGATTACACCCTTTAGAATTTTCGCTACCGCCAGCGGCTCCACGGTCTCGTCATGTTTGACGAGAATGCCGCGATCCGCGCCCATGGCGAGCCCGGTGCGCAGCGTGTCTTGCGCCTGTGCCGGGCCGATGGAGACAACAACGACTTCTTCAGCCGTGCCCGCTTCCTTTAGGCGCAGGGCCTCTTCGACTGCAATCTCGTCGAACGGGTTCATCGACATTTTGACATTGTTCAGTTCGACGCCACTGCCATCCGATTTGACGCGGATTTTAACGTTGAAGTCGACTACCCGCTTCACGGGGACGAGAATTTTCATTTTGAGTCTCCAAAATGCTTTTCGCGTGGAACACTTTGCGGGCCGATAACTAATTCGGGCTGTGTCTTAACTCACAAGAAACGGCGGGTCCAGCGTGCGGTAACCCTATCAGAACCTGTATTTGTTTTGTATGCGTGGTTGATGCAATAGAGCCCGGTTCAATACTTGGCGTGCGTCGTGCGATTGTGAAATAGTCCCGGTAAAAGTGATACAACTCTCCCGAAACGGAGGAACTGCAGAGTGACAGATCCGATTGTTTCTTCAGTTTGGCTTGCGCAGAATCTTGCGGACGTTGTGGTGCTCGATGCCACCTATTTTCTACCACCAGATCCCGAGCGTACTCGATACGAGTTTGAGACGTCCCGCGTGCCCGGTGCGCGCCTGTTCGAGATTGACGAGGTCGCCGACCAAACGACTGATCTGCCGCATATGATGCCGGACGTGGGCACATTTTCAACCGCCATGGCGGCGTTGGGTATTGATGGCACGCGCCCGGTTGTCGTTTATGATCGCAGTTCCAATCACTTCAGCGCACCACGCGTCTGGTTCACGTTGCGCGTATTCGGCGTGCCTGAGGTTTACGTGCTCGACGGCGGGCTGGCGGCGTGGCGTGTTGCTGGCAATTCTGTTGAATCTGGGCCTGAGACAGCATCGCCGGTTGCGAGACGGGACTGGACCTATGACGCGCGGCAGGTTGTATCCGCGAACGACGTGCTGAGCATCTTGAATGCCAAATCCGCACCGGTGATCGATGTTCGGTCCGCGGGCCGTTTCACCGGCCATGCGGCGGAGCCGCGGCCTGGCTTGCGCCCAGGGCGAATGCCCGGCGCGCTCAACCTGCCATTTGACCGGCTTACTGAGGTCGATGGCCACTTTGCCAGCGTCGAAAAGCTACGCGAGATCATTCCACTCGGCACAGGTGAAGGGCAACCGGTGGTTACCTGTGGGTCCGGCATGACAGCGGCAACACTGGCATTAGGAATGGCGCGCATCGGTGTGGACGCGCGGCTCTACGATGGGTCGTGGTCCGAGTGGGGCCGCGATACGGGGCTGCCTGTCGAATCGGATGCCAACTGACACCTTGGACATTGTGTGCGCTAAAATTTCGGGGCGGTTGAAATGCGCTGAGGGCAGCGTTCAGGCAATCTGTTCCGCTTTGGGTACGCGCGAGGAGTTGACACGTTCTGCACTGGGCGTGTGGCCGAACTGGGTGCGGTAGCATCTGGCAAAATGCGATGCGGAAGAGAATCCGCAGGCAACGGCAACTTGCAACACGGTCATTGAGGTCTGTGTCAGCAACAGCCGCGCACGTTGCAGTCGCAATTCGAGATAGTAGCGCGAGGGCGGCTTGCCGAGCTTGTCGTGGAACAGGCGTTCGAGCTGACGATTGGACAACGACACTGAACTGGCAATCTCGTTCAGCGGCACCGGGCTTTCCACATAGGCTTCCATATGCGCGATTGCGGCGAGAAGTTTCGGGTGTGAAATGCCGGTGCGGTGCTGAAGGGGCATGCGTTGCATATCGTGCGGGTGCCGCACGGAATTGTGCAGCAACAATTCAGCCACCTGCACCGCTAGATCATCGCCGTGATCGTAGGCAATGGCATTGATCATCATGTCGAGTGGGGCGGTGCCGCCAGAGCATGTAAACCGGTCGCGGTCGATCTCGAACAGTGCCGCGGTGATGTCGAGGTGCGGATAGACTTCCGCGAAACTCTCGACATTTTCCCAGTGAATCGTGCAGCGGTATTTGTCTAGCAACCCGGCCCGGGCCAACGCCCAGCTGCCTGTACAAACCCCGCCGAGCGCAATACCGGCCCGGGTGAAATCGCGCAGGCGGTTGGTGATGAGCGGTTCGTCAAATTTTTCGGCGCCAAGCCCGGCACACACAAAAATGACACTCATCTTGTCAGCTTCGCTTATTGGCGCTTCTACCGCCACTTCAACGCCGTTGCTCGCCATAACAGGGTGGCCGTCAACGCTGAATGTATGCCATGAATAAAGCTCTTTACCGGATAGCTGGTTGGCGCCTCTCAGCGGCTCGATCGATGATGTGAAGGCCATCATTGACAGGTTCGGGATCAGCAGGAACCCGATCTTCTCGGGAAGCTGGCCGCGTGTGGAGCCATACATTGCAGTCTCTCCCAAAACCGGCGGCAAACCTGCAGTTACGGGCGCCTCCAGAACAACGGGCACAGCTCATACTGTTCGGGGATACGACCACGCAATGACCAAATGCCGAGCTTTGGACGTCCTCCAAACCGGATCAGCTGCCAGCTGCAAATAAACAACCTTCACGCGCTCGCTGCAATAGGTTGAAGTGCTTGTGGATTATGCTTGGCAGGGGGCGCTCAGGCCAAGTGAACTACCGCTTCGATGCGATAGCGGGCGTACACCCGAACATGTCCCAGCGCGGCGGCTTTCCGCCACCATCCACATCGGGAGCGCCGCGTCCGGCGGCGATGTCCTCGTCCCACACACTGCGCGTGTCGAGGCTGAAACGGGTCCGGCCCGATGCGTCGGTGACGCTGGCATGCAGATGAGCGGCGGAGAAGGCGAGGATTTCGCCCGGTGCGATCAACACCGGCAGGGGATCGCCGGGCGGCAGCGCGGTTGCTTCGGGGAGAAGCGGGTAGTCCGGTACTGTCCCGGACAGCAACGTGTCGTAGTCCCAGTCGGCGGTTGTGTTGGGGATCGGGGTGTCGAACCCATCGGGCCAGATGTGCATCGTCCGCGTCTCGGTCAGCGGGAACAGGGGTGCCCACCAGTTGATCTGACACGAAATGCCTGACCCCCAGCTATCGCGATGCAGCGGCAACGGGCGTGCGAACCGGCTCTGTGCTGCCCGGCTTGAAGGGGCGATCCGCAGGCGCATGCGATCGCTGTGCACCGCGTCAACATGGTAGCCGATCTCGGCGAGCGTTTTGTGCCAGTGTGTGAGTGCATCGGCGCTGTTCGCCACCTGTTTGCGGGTCTGCGCTGACAGCTTGCGGAAGAGGTCCGGTGCAAGGCGCTGCTCGGCGCTATCCGGTTCTTCTCCGAACGTGTCGATGACGATGGATCGCACCGTATCGACCAACGCCGCCATTGCCGGCAGACCCCGGTATACGACCAATTCACCGGCGAACAGCGCTTCGCTTAAAGCTGCAGGTCCATCAAGTGAAGCACCGTCCCGAAACGGTTCAGCGGCCTGAGCCATCACGATAGGCCTTGAATCTCACCATTGGTATCAAGCCCGATCTCGTACGCGGCCGGTTTCTTCGGGAGGCCGGGCATTGTCATGATGTCTCCACACACGGCGACGACGAAACCCGCACCTGCTGATAGTTTTGCTTCACGCACCGGGAGCGTGTGGTCCTTGGCTGCGCCGAGAAGCTTGGGATCGGCGGAGAAGCTGTACTGGGTCTTGGCGATACAAACCGGCAGATGCCCATATCCCATGGCCTCGAATTGCTCCAACTGTTTGCGGGCGACGTCGCTGATCTGGACGTCTGCGGCGCGATAAATCTTTGTCGCAACGGCCCGGATTTTCTCGGCCAGTGACATATCGTCGGGATACAGAAGTGCGATATCCGGACTGCTCTCACCAAGCTGGTCAAGAACAGCCTGCGCAAGATCAGCAGCACCCGATCCGCCTTCGGCCCAGTGTCGGGAAATTCGTGACTGCACACCAAGCTCGTCACAAAGCGTTTTGACGGCGGTGACTTCTTCGTCGGTGTCCTTGGTGAAATGGTTGATCGCGACAACCGGCGTAATGCCGAACTGTTTGAGATTTTCAATATGCCGGCGCAGATTGGCGCCACCTTTCGTAACCGCATCCGGGTTCGGTTCGTTGAGATCGGTTTTGGCGACGCCGCCTTGCATCTTAAGTGCCCTTATGGTGGCAACCAGAACCACAGCATCCGGCCTCAGACCCGATTGCCGGCACTTGATATCGAGAAACTTCTCCGCACCGAGATCAGCACCAAATCCGGCTTCGGTCACAACGATATCGTTGAGCGCGAGCGCGGCTTTTGTTGCAATCACCGAGTTGCAGCCATGGGCGATGTTGCCAAACGGGCCGCCATGGATAAAGGCAGGGCTATGTTCGATGCTCTGCACGAAATTGGGTTGCAGCGCGTCCCGCAGCAAGACCGCCATTGCGCCATCAGCACCAATGTCGCGCGCGGTGACCGGTTCCTTGTCGGCGGTATAGCCGACAATCATGTTGCCGAGACGGCGTTGCAGGTCGGCGAGATCTTCAGCGAGGCAGAAGATTGCCATGATTTCCGAGGCGACGGTGATGTCGAACCCGGCTTCACGGGGCACGCCATGCGCAGGACCACCCAAGCCGATGACGATATTGCGCAGCGCACGGTCATTCATATCGAGGACGCGTTTCCAGACCACGCGTCTGGGATCGATCTTAGGTTCATGACCCCACTGAATGTGATTATCGAGGAGTGCCGCACACAGATTGTGCGCTGACGTGATGGCGTGGAAATCGCCATTGAAGTGCAGATTGATGTCTTCCATCGGCAGAACCTGCGCCCGGCCGCCACCGGCCGCGCCGCCTTTCATGCCGAAACAGGGACCCAAAGATGGTTCGCGCAGGCAAACGGAGGATTTGGCGCCAAGAAAGTTCAGTCCATCGTTGAGGCCGACGCTTGTCGTTGTCTTGCCTTCACCGGCTGGGGTGGGGGTGATTGCGGTCACGAGCACGAGCTTGCCACGCGGACGTTCCCGCAATTCGGCCAGATAGTCATGGCTGATCTTCGCCTTGAAGTGCCCGAATGGAACCATGGCGTCCGCAGGGACACCAAGCCGTTCTTCCGCCAATGGCAGGATAGACCGCATCGTGGCGGCGCGCGCAATGTCGATGTCCGGTGCGCCGGGCGGCGGCAGAGTGGCTGAAGGACCGGTTGATTCATTGGCTTGAAAATTCATGATAGCTCTCCCCCGATACATCAGGTATTGGCAAATGAAGTCGCGGTTTCGTCAAGACCCCGCGGATTGTCCGGTGGCTGCGGACTGTCCGGCGATCCAGTCGAGGGTGCTCCCCAACCCCCCGAACGGATAGAGGTGAATGCCCTCGATCAGGCTTTCCGGCGTCTGCGTGAGATGATCGACGATGCCGCTGAAAACAGGTTCCGGAGACCAACGGCCCAGCAACCGGGCGGCGCTTGGCCGCTTCGTCAACATTCGGGCTGAATTTCCAACGCCGCACTTAAGGGCAAAACCGATCAGCGTGCTGAGTTTGGCCGGACCGGCGAAACCGGCATAAACCGGCAGCGCGATTCCGTTGTCGCGAAGGTCCTGTTCCCAGGCCACAAGGCTCTCTGCATCGAACAGGAACTGGGTGACGATCCGCAATTGCGTGCCGGTTTCTTGCCCATAGGCGATCTTGGTTTTGATGGCAGCGATCAGGTCGGATTGGTCGGCAACCGGATGCCCATCCGGATGACCGGCGATTCCAAGGCGCTTCACGCCGTTGTCGGCCAGCCACCCGCTATCGATGACATCGAGCGTATTTTGAAAGGGTCCGGCAGGATCGGACTGATCACCGGCAATCAGCATGAAACCGGCAGCACCGGCCTCCATATAATGCGACAGACCCTCCGCCAGTTCCTTCTTGCTATTGAGCGCCCGGGCGGCGATGTGCGGCATGGGGTTCAAACCCATGCCGGCAAGGCGTCGGCAATCATCGAGATTGTCGATGAAACGCGCCCCCGGCAGGAATGGGAGGAATATGTCGGTCCCTGCCGGAACGCGCGCTATCGGATCACTGGCAGCGGCCAGTGATTGTTTGGCAACTTCGATGGAGGCGCTGGCCAGCAGCGCCTCCACGATTTCGTTCCGGTCGCGATCATTGCGATTTTCCTCTGTGAGCGTTTCCGTATTCGTCATCACAGCGCTCCCGGTTACCGGTTGCCATCAGTCGGCGTAGTCACGCCCTTTATATTTGGCCACTTCACGGGCATTCGGATTGACCGAGGGCCGGAAGGGCACGTCGACGACTTCGGCGCTTACCGTGTTGCCCGGGTGACCAACCGCATACTCGTCCGGCAGCCACACTTCGAGCTGCGTGCCGATTTCACTGTCCGCCACCGGCACCCATGCCAGGGCGATGTTGATCTGCAACTCCGGCGAATACCAGGGCGACGAAATGTACCCGACCGGATCGCTATCGCCGGTGTGGGCGATCAGCCAGAAGTCGGAGGCATAGTCCGTTACCGGCAGGCCCCCGAATGTGATGCCGACCATTTTCATCTTGAATGGCGGATTTCCGGCTTCAATCTGCGCCCGGACTTCTTCGAGCTTTTTCTTGCCGATATAGTCTGCTTCCTTCTTGCGCGGCACCTGATAGGCCAGGTTGCACTGGAAGGGCAGGGTTTCCTGGTCGATGTCCTGACCCCATGACAGAATACCTGCAGCGATGCGGCGGTGGTGTGCGGGTGCGATCACCATCAACTCATGCTTCACACCGGCTTTGAGCACGGCGTTCCACATGTCGTCGGCATAAAGTGTCGCGTCGTAGAGGTAGATTTCATATCCCTTCTCGCCGGTGAATCCGGTTTGAGATATGATGACGTCCCGTCCGGCGACTTTTCCGGCCATCAGCCCGTAATAGGGAATGTCGCGCACGGCTTCGCCAAACAGGTCAACCATGAGCGCTTCGGACTTTGGGCCTTGAATCTGGACAGGTGCAACGTCGATTTCACCAATGGTGACATCGAAGCCTTTGCCGATGTTCACGCCGCGCAGCCAGAACTCGAGATCGCTGTCGGAAATGGAGAACCAGAACTCATCCTCGGAAATGCGCAGGAGGACCGGGTCATTGAGAATGCCGCCAGCCTCGTTACACAAAATCACATACTTCCCGTGCATCGGTTTGATGCGGGTCGCATCGCGGGTGATGACATAGTCCACGAACGCTTCTGCGTCTGGACCCTTGACGCAAATCTGACGCTCCACCGCCACGTTCCACATGGTGACATGATTGATCAGCGCATCATACTCGACCATGGCCCCGCCATCTTCGGGACGGACATAGCCACGCGGGTGGTACATGCGATTGTAAACGGTTGCACGCCAGCAACCGGCCTTGTGCGCCAGGTGCCAATAAGGCGATTTGCGTACGCGGGTCGAAATCAGCATCTCGACGGGCGTGCGGCCCGACTGACGGAGATTGATCGGCACACGGCGATCGGACTGATCGACGGTGGTTGCCTGTCCGGGATTTTCCCGGGCCAGCTCTGCGGTTGACGCCACCGGGTCGGAGGGCGGTACGGCATGTGCGGCGAAGCCGCTGGTATCCTGATCGTTCATCTCAATCACCCCTGGTCTGAGTATGTGCCACGATGAACCCAGCCTGTTCCCGGAATTTGAATCGCGTTGTACTGTTGCCGACGCGGACTGTTCTGATTTCGTCGCATCAATACTTTCTACAGGCGCTGCGATACATCGAACGGCCAAGACTGGCGCGTGAGGATGCTGTTAGGACCTCAAGAATAGCGGCAGTTAAGCCAAAACAGCTTCCGAGGAGAGGTCCGGTGTCCAAATCGCCGGGTTGAGGTGCATACGCCCGCAGAACAACACTGGAGAGTGCTGAGGCTTTGCTTGATTAAATCAGAAAGGCTGATATACAGCCCGGGTCTTGATGATGCGGGCATTGGGGAGTGTCTTGGCGCGTAATTTTCTTGTTGTAGATCCGGAAGATGGTCAGCATGTGCTCAAGGGCCTGGCCTCCCGCATCAGAGTCCGGATATTGAAGCTGCTGCACGAGCACGGCGCGATGAACATAAATGAGATCGCGGAGCGGCTCGGCCTGCCGCAATCTACAGTCTCGTCAAATACTGCCATCCTTGAAGAAGCGGAACTTATCCGCACCGAGACGCAAAAGGCCCGCAAGGGTAATCAGAAGATCTGTCATTCGACTTTCGATGAGGTTCTGGTCGCCTTCAAGGAAGACTTGCAACCACTTGCCGCTGAGGCCATCGAGGTTGCAATGCCCATCGGGCTCTACACCAGCTTCGAGGTGACGGCGCCGTGTGGCCTGTGCTCACCCGAGGGGATTGTGGGTCTGCTGGATGTGCCCGATGCCTTTCTCGATCCGGATCGGATGAAGGCCGGTCTGTTGTGGTTCACACGCGGCTATGTGGAATATCAGTTTCCCAACAATGCCAAGCTGACCAATACCGAGTTGGAAGCCATCGAGTTCGTCATGGAGCTGAGCTCCGAGGTTCCGGGCACCAGCGCCGACTGGCCGTCCGATATTACGCTTTCAGTAAATGGCAAGGATGTGGGCACCTGGACGTCCCCCGGCGATTTCGGAGACAAGCGCGGCGTCTTCACGCCCGATTGGTGGAAGCTCAAAGGCTCGCAATATGGCAAGCTGAAAAACTGGCGCATCGGGCAAAACGGCACATATGTCGATGGTATGAAGATTGCCGAGACATCGCTGCACGATCTCGACATTGCCGGGCACCACTCCATTCGCATGCGCGTTGGTGTGCACGGTGACGCCAAGCATCCCGGCGGTATCAATATATTCGGTCGTGGTTTTGGAAATTACGACCAGGATATCGTACTCAGGTTGCATACGCGGCGCTAAACGCAGCACCAGAAATTTTTCCTCCCAACCCGCTTGACGAAACCAGTCCGCTGGTTTCTATATATCCAAGCATACGATATAAATCAGAAATACTGATCCAAACGGGAGGGCATCATGAAGGCGACCGTAACGGCGCATAAGGATTATCGTATCTCCAAGATCGATGATCGTGTCTATGGCGCGTTTCTTGAGCATCTGGGCCGGGCGATCTATAGCGGCATCTATGAGCCGGACCACCCGACTGCCGACGCGAACGGCATGCGCAAGGACGTTATCGATCTGGTAAGTGATCTCGATATCCCGATGATCCGGTATCCGGGCGGCAACTTCGTTTCGGCTTACAACTGGGAAGATGGGATCGGACCAAAAGAGGATCGGCCTGTTCGGCTTGACCTCGCCTGGCACACCTCGGAATCCAACGAGGTTGGCATCCACGAATTTGCCGATTGGTGCGATTCTGTCGGCACCGAGATGATGCTTGCGGTCAATCTGGGGTCGCGCGGCCTCGATGATGCCCGTAATTTCGTTGAGTACGTCAATCATCCCGGCGGCAGCTACTGGTCAGACCTGCGTAAGAAGAACGGCCGGGCCGAACCCTGGAACGTCAAGCTGTGGTGCCTGGGCAATGAAATGGACGGCCCCTGGCAGGTTGGTCATAAGTCGGCCGAGGAATACGGGCATCTCGCCAATGAAACCGCAAAAGCCATCCGGGCTTTCGACAAGAACCTTGAGCTTGTTGTGTGCGGGTCCTCGCACGCGGACATGCCGACCTATCCCGATTGGGAAGCAACCGTTCTTGAGCATACATACGAGAATGTCGACTACATCTCGCTGCACATGTATTTCCGCAACCCGGAAAAGAACACGGCCAATTACCTCGCTCTCAACGAGAAGCTGGACAATTATATTGGCACGGTCGCGGGTGTTATCGACTATGTGAAAGCCAAAAAGCGCTCGAAGAAAAACGTCTACATTTCCTTTGATGAGTGGAACGTCTGGTATCACTCTAACCAGCAGGATCGCAAGATTCTGGAGGGGAATGAAGGTTGGCCGCATGCGCCGGCGCTGCTTGAGGACATCTACAACTTCGAGGATGTGCTGCAGGTCGGCTGTGTGCTGAATACGTTCATTCGCCGTTCCGATGTGGTCAAGATCGCGGCCATCGCGCAGCTCGTGAACGTGATCGCGCCGATCATGACCGAAAAGGGTGGTGGGGCCTGGAAGCAGACTACTTATTACCCCTACTACTATGCTTCGCGTTATGGCCGCGGTACGGCATTGCGGCTCAATGTCAATTCACCGGGTTACGACTGTATCCATGGTGACAATGTGCCATATGCCGATATTTCGGCTGTGCATGATGAGGATGCTGGTACGGTCACCTTCTTCGCCGTCAATCGCCACGAATCAGAAACCATCGATACTGAGGTTTCTCTGGCCGGATTCGGTGCCGCTGAGGTCATCGAGCACAAGCTGATGACACATCCAGATCTGGAAGCGGTCAACACGGCTGAAAACCCGAATGAAGTAGCGCCAGTCGAAGGCTCTGGCGCCAAGGTGGATGGCAGCACGCTCTCCCTCGCGCTGCCGCCATACTCATACCAGATGATCCGCCTTAAAGTGTAGCAGGATCACGCAAAATCCTCCTGACAGGCGCGGCTTCGGCTGCGCCTTTTTTTATATCTGAATTTATGATTTATATCATATAAGCCGTTGACAACGAACTGCCTTGCTGTAGCCTGTAGGGGTACTGGTGGCGACAATATGGAAGCCGCCGAAGGGAGGAAATTATGAGGACTTGGATTACGCTGGCGGTCTCTGCCGTCATGGCGGTCTCCGGTTTCACTTCTGCCACTGTTGCTCAGGAAGAAGCCGTAGCTCCGCCGATCACCGACTTTCCGCGTGAAGAAACGCTGATTGTCCACAACCCTGAAAACCCATCATCCAACCCACCCAATTTCAATATCTGGGTGGCCGGAAATGGTGCGGCCTGGTCAAACGGCCTGCACCAGTTGGCCTTGGACACTTTGTGGTTCATTGATCCTGATGCGGGTATCGATGGCGCGCTTTACAACCAGCTTGCCGCCGATGTTTGGGAATATAACGACGACTTCTCCGAAATGACTGTGCGTCTGCGCGAAGGTATTTACTGGAGCGATGGCGAGGAATTTACCGCCGATGACGTGGTGTTCACCGTCGAAACCCAGATGGAGACACCCGGTCTCGTGTGGAGCGCGGCTTTCTCTGAAAGCGTAGCTTCTGTTGAGGCTGTGGATGACTACACAGTTAAGTTCAATTTGAGCAAGCCGAACTCGCGTTTCCACGCGCTGTTCTCGGTGCGCTGGAATGCTGCCTGGATTATGCCTGAGCATATCTTCTCCGAAGTTGAAGATGTCACGGCATTCCAGTTCAACCCGCCTGTTGGCCTTGGCCCTTACACGCTGAATTCGTTCGATCCGAACGGCTATTGGTATGTTTGGGAAAAGCGTGACGATTGGGACCGTACGGCTCTGGCCGAATGGGGCGAGCCCGCTCCGAAATATATTATCTACCGGAGCATTCCCTCGACCGACAATCGTCTGATCGAAATGGTCAATGGCGATCTGGATATGATCCACGATCTGACGCCGGAAGGCATGTTCTCGATCGTTGAGCAGAAGGACACCGCTCGTGGCTGGTTCCCGGGCTTCCCCTATGCGCACCCCGATCCGACCCTGCCGATGGTGATCTTCAACACCCAGAACGAGATGTTCCAGGACAAGCGTGTCCGTTGGGCTCTTGCTCTGATGCTTGATGCACGTGCCATCTCGATGGCATCTTACCGTGGCGCTGCAACGCTTTCAGCGATCGCAATTCCGCCGACCGGTACGCATCCGGATGACTACCACATTCCGATGCAGGACTGGCTGCAGGGTTACGAACTCGATCTGGGCAATGGCGAGACCATCAAGCCATACGATCCCACGATCGGCACGCAGGTTGCAGACATGGTTCGTCCGCAGTTCGGCGATGAGGTTCCCACCGATGAAGCCCTGACCAAGCGTGCGTTTGGCTATGGCTGGTGGAAACAGGATCTCGATGCCGCCGCTGCACTGCTTGAATCCGCCGGGTTCACCAAGCAGGGCAACCAGTGGATGATGCCCAACGGCGAACCGTTTGAGTTCACGCTCAACACGTTCTCCGAAGGTGTGATCAACCGCATGGGCACCATGATTGCCCAGCAGTGGAGCCAGGCCGGTGTGCAAGTCACCGCTCAGGCTGATCCGCAGATCTTCTCGGACTCACTGCCGCTCGGTCAGTTTGAAGCCGCAACGGCTTGGTCGATTGAAACCTGGGGTGGTAATCCTGACCTCAGCTTCTTCCTCGACAGCTGGCATTCGGACTTTGTGGCCGAACCGGGTGAACGTCAGCCTGCACGTAACTGGCAGCGCTGGACTAACCCAGAGCTCGACGAGATCATCGAGGAAGTGCGTGTGACCGAATTCACCGATCCGCGTAACCTCGAGTTGGGCCAGGAGTTCGTCAAACTCATGGTCGAAGAGATGCCGGTCATTCCGGTCATGTCGTACAACGTGTTCTCGGTATATGACACGACTTACTGGACTGGTTTCCCGGCAGCGGAATCCAATCCGTACGCCAACATCGTTACCAACTGGTCCAATTCGAAGTATATCTTCACCCAGTTGAAGCCGACTGGCGGCATGTAAGATTACTCCCACGAACAACACAGACGCCCGGCTTAAGCTGGGCGTCTGCTCCGGCTGACAGGATTCCCTAATGAAAGCCTATCTGTTATTCGCACTCAAACGGCTGCTCCAACTGATAGCCGTTGTATATGCTGGGTGCTCCGCCGCTTTCTTTATTGCAAAGCTGTCACCAATCTCTGCCGTAGAATCGATCATCGGGCGCATCTCAGGCCGGTCGACCTTCAGCCCTGAGGCAGTCGAATCCCTACGTGCGACCTTGACGGAACTTTTTGGCCTCGATGTGCCGCTACATGAACAGTATTTCCTGTTTATCGGACGGCTTATCACTCTCGATTTTGGCCCATCTCTTCTCGCCTTTCCAACACCGGCTATGACCCTCATCGGGTGGGCGTTGCCGTGGACGGTCGGGCTCTTGACTGTCGCCATCGTGATGACCTGGATCTTGGGCAACATCCTTGGCGGTCTTGCTGGCTACTATCAAAATTCCCGCATTCTCAAGGCTATCGGCGTCGTGGCCATCGGCGTGCAGCCGATCCCATATTATATTGTCGCCTTTCTGATGGTGATCATCTTCGGCTTTCTGTGGCCGGTACTGCCGATCAGTGGCGGCTTTGCAATGAATGTCCGCCCGGGCCTGACCTGGGAATTCATCGGGTCCATTCTGGTGCACTCAATTCTGCCGGCGACATCGCTGGTGCTGGTGGGCATGGGAACATGGTTCCTCGGCATGCGCGCTCTGGTCTCGAACATCATTTCCGAGGACTATGTCACCTATGCTGAACTGGCCGGTGTGCAACGCCGCACCATCGTTTTCGGTTACGTCATTCGCAACGCCATCGTGCCGCAGCTGACAGCGCTCGCCATGGCGCTTGGCGGCATATTCTCGGGCACGATCATCACCGAGCAGGTGTTCTCCTATCCGGGACTTGGCACCTTGCTGATCCGCGCGGTCAATGCCGGCGACTCGACGACTGTGCTAGCCGTGTCATGTATCGCGGTCATGGCCGTTGCGACCGCCATTTTTATCATCGATCTGCTGCATCCGCTGCTCGATCCGCGCGTAAGGGTGGGCTAACCGATGTTTACCGTCTTCAAGGACCTGATCCGTTACAACATCGAGTTCACCATTGGCTGTGTGCTTTTGGCGACCGTCATCATCTTTGCGATGTTGAGTTTTATCTCACCATACGAACCGGAATTGATTTACACGGTCATTCCGGACCGGCCACCGAGCTGGGAGTTCCCCTTCGGGACCAACTCACGTGGCCAGGACCTCTTCTGGAACCTCACCTTCGCGTTCCGCAACACATTGACCTTCGGAATCATTGTTGCGGTTCTGAGCCGCATTATTTCGATCACCATCGGACTGACCGCCGGCTATATGGGTGGGTGGGTCGACCGTGTCCTGATGTTCGTCAACGATATCTTCGTGGCCATTCCGATCTTCCCGATCCTGATCCTGTTCTATTTCGTGCTGCGCAACGATCTGAACACCTACACGCTGGCCTTGATCATGGCGTGTCTGGGCTGGCCGTTCGACGCGCGCCTGATCCGCTCCATCGCGATCGGGCTCAGGCATCGTGAATTTACCCGTCAGGCGGTATTCGCCGGGATGTCTCCCGCAAAGATCATGTTTCAGGAGCATCTGCCTTACGTCATGCCGGTGGTTTTCTCGACAGCCATGGCCAACATGATCTGGTCAATCGGTTTCGAGGTGACGCTCGGCGTACTCGGATTCACCAACGTCAATGTGCCCACAGTCGGGACCACGATTTATTGGGCCAACAACCACTCCGCCATGGTGGTGGGCACCTGGTGGTGGATTATCATCCCGGTTGTGTTGATCGTCATGCTGTTCCTCGGCCTGTTCCTGCTTGCCGTTTCCATGAACGAATATATCGACCCGCGTAGCCGGCTTAGACGGATGGGGGCCTGACCAATGTCCAACATTTTGAACGTTGAAGGTCTCAAGGCCTACTATCTGATGAACTATTACGGCATCCGGCGCGAAGTGCGGGCTGTCGACGACATCACTATGTCGGTCAAGCGCAACGAGATTTACGGCATTGCCGGCGAAAGCTCGAGCGGCAAGACCTCGTTCATCAAGGTACTGGCGGCAGCAGTGCGGCCGCCGCTCGAGATTGTTGCCGGTAAGGCGGAGTTCAATTTCGGTGGCCGCACATACAATCCGGCCGAGATGAGCGAGCAGGACATGAAGGCGATCCGCTGGAAGCACCTCAGCTACATCATGCAGGGCTCGATGAGCGTGCTCAATCCGGTGCGCCGTATCCAGGAGAGTTTTGTTGATTTCGCCCAGGCGCCACTCGGGTTAACCGGCGATGCCTTCAACAAGCGCATTAAGGAACATCTGGAGAGCCTGAAACTCAACCCGGATATTTTGCGCGCTTACCCGCACGAATTGTCCGGTGGTATGCGGCAACGCGTGACCATCGGTCTGGCGACAGTCTGTCGTCCCGATTTCATGATCGCGGATGAGCCGACAACGGCACTGGACGTGGTGGTACAAAAGGATGTGCTGTCGCTTTTACGCAATGTGCAGCAGCAAATGGGGTCTTCGGTCGTGTTCGTGACCCACGACATGTCCGTCCACGCCAATATCGCCGACAGGATCGGCATTATCTATGCCGGGCGGCTGGTGGAAGAGGGGCGGACCCGTGACCTGTTCACAACGCCCAAACATCCTTACACCGCGCATCTGGTCGGCAGTTTGCCGCGCATTGGCGATACAACGCAGCGCCCGGGACTTGAAGGGCGACCGCCCAATCTCGCTGATCCGCCCAGTGGATGCCGGTTTCATCCGCGCTGTCCGCTTGCAATCGACAAATGCCGTCAGGAAGTGCCACCGCTCGAAAAGGTTGGAGAGGAGCATCGCTCTGCCTGCTGGCGCGCAAGCGAGGTCAAACCCGTGGTTGATACCGAAGCAATAATGGGTAAGAGCGAGGTTCCTGCATGACCACGCTATTGAACGTTGATCGCGTCTCCAAACGCTTTGCCATGGGGGGCATTCTGTCCCGCGACCATGTGGATGCGGTTGTGGACGCAAACTTCGCCCTGGAAAAAGGCACGCCCGAGATTTTCACAATTATCGGCGAGTCCGGCTCCGGAAAAACCACACTCGCCCGTATGATCCTGGGATTGGAGCAGCCGAGCGAAGGGTCCATTGAATTCGAAGGCCAACCGGTTCCTGCTGGCGGCAACAGCCGGGCACGCCAGGCATTCATGGCCAAGGTTCAACCGGTATTTCAAAATCCGTTTGAAGCCTTCAATCCTCTGAAGCGGGTGGATCGCTATCTGGAAGCGACTGCACGGGCGTTTCGCAAGCTCAGCAGTAGGGCTGAACTCGATAAAGCAATGGACGAGGCGCTGGTGAAAGTCGGCTTGAGCCTCGCCGAAATCAAGGGCCGGTATCCGCACGAACTGTCCGGCGGACAGTTGCAACGTTGCGCGATTGCGCGGGCACTTGTCTGCGAACCCGAAGTCCTGATCGCTGACGAGCCGGTCTCGATGGTTGATGCCTCATTGCGCATGGCGATCGTTAACCTGCTGAAATCCCTCCGCGATGATTTCGGCGTGCATGTCATCTACATCACGCATGATCTTGCGACCGCGTATTACATTTCCGACCGGATCATCATCATGCAAAAAGGGCGGGTTGTTGAAATGGGGCCTGCGCGTCCTGTGCTGGACGATCCGCAGCATGCCTATTCACAACTGCTCAAAGCCTCTGTCCTCTCGGCTGCCGATGCCGGGAAAGGCAAGCTGGAGCCGGCGACGGATCTGCTGGAGGCCAGCGATAAGAAACTGGCGCAAGCTGCGACCAGTCATCTGGTTGAGAAGCCGGATGGACGGTTCGTGCGCGAATAGGATGGACCGCAGACGCTGTTCGCCCGAAACCCGGCAGGCAGCGGTATTGCGTCCAAATTACTGACGTCGCGTAATGGCGGATAATTCGCTACCAGTTGGCGATGGTGCCGTCGGCTAAAACCGCTTCAGTTGCCGGAATCTGCTCAGGCGCAAACGGGTATTTGGCCGCGGCCTTCTCGTTTATTTCGAGGCCGAAACCCGGCGCCTCGGGGACCTGCCAATAGCCATCTTTTCTGACGATAGGTGAATCCACGACTTCGTCGAACCACGGCACGATCCCGGTTGCCTCCTCCTGGATGACAAAATTCGGCGTTGCCACGTCAAAGTGTAAGGCGACCGCGCCAGCCACAGGTCCCATCGGATTGTGTGGCGCGACACCCATGTGGCTGGCCTCCGCAATGGCGGCGATCTTCTGGCCACCCGTCAAGCCACCGCAGTGACACAGGTCAGGTTGAACATAAGCCACGGCGCGGGTCTCTGCGATGTCCGCAAATTCACGTGGCATGAACAGGCGTTCACCGGTTGCAAGCGGACAGTCGACGCGCCGGGCAAGATCGGCCATGGCGTGCGCATCGCCGGGCTGAATCGGCTCTTCCACAAACAGCGGTTTTATTGGAGCGATGACATCAATATAGGCCTTTGCGGCGTCGATGGTGTCGGGTCGACCGTGAAAGTCCGTCATGATGTCGACACTCGTGCCAACCCGTTCACGTACGGCGGCAGCCAGCTTCTCGGTATGCAGCACCTCTTCCAGTGGAGCGTCATATCCCGTGTAGGGTACGAAACCGAGTTTGATGGCATTGTAGCCGAGCGCGATGGTTTCCTCGACCATGTCGCAGAACGCCGGAATATCGCGGTTGGAGGCCGGTTTCTTCCGCTTGCCCATATGCGGGTGCGTGTAGACGCGCACCTTGTCGCGGACCTTGCCGCCGAGCAATTGCCAGACGGGGACGCCAAGGTCTTTTGCCTTGATGTCCCATAATGCTTGCTCAATCGCGGACGCAGCCGTCATGCCAATCGATCCGAGAGGCCAGAAGCTGAAGCGGCTCATACGTGCCAGAATATGGGATATGTTCCGGGGATCCTCGCCAACCACAAATGGTGACAGATCTTCGATCGTGCCCAGCACCGCCCTGGTCTTCCATTCCAGCGTTGCCTCACCCCAACCGTAAAGTCCCGGCTGATCGGTCAGAACCTTGACGAATATCCAGTTGCGATGGATGGCGTTGACCAGAACTGTTTCAATTGCGGTGATTTTCAAGGCGTTTGAACTCTCGGTAATTGGCAAATTGGCACCTGACTTTCAGAGCAGGCAGCCAGTTTACGAAGGTGAGACATTGAGTGCAGCGCAAGTGCGCATGCACTGCGATTCAGTAGACACCAATGCGGCTGGCATCGGCAACTCTTTGATTTTGCCTACGCGCATTTAAAAGCATGCGCTGCGCCCACAGGCACATTTCACGAGCCATCCAGTGATAGTGAAATAAATTTCACGATACGATTTTTCTGTCATTTTTGTTGACAGTGGTGAAATCATTCTTTAGCTCATGCTGTTGCGCAAAAAATTCTGTGCAGTGAAATATCTTGCATACTTGGTCGTGTCCTTTATCAATCGACCGGGAGGCAAGGCCCACCAGGAGGAGAACAATGAATAAGTTTGGATTAAAGGGTCTGATGGCCACTGTTGCGTTTGCGGCTATTGCCGGAACCGTCAACACCGCCGCAGCTGAGAGCAAGTTCCAGTGCGAGCCGGGCGAAACCTACATCATGAACGTGATGGTTTCGGCGCACCCCTATTGGGTGCCCGTCTATCAGGGTTTCAAGCAGGCAGCCGAGGCTATGGGCTGTGAAACCGTCTTTTCGGGAACGCCCGATTACGACATCACCAAGCAGATCGCTTCATTCGAGCAGGATCTTGTGAAACAGCCTGCCGGCATTCTGCTGCACCCGATGCAGGCTGATCCGTTTATCGAGCCGATCGACCGCGCCATTGATGGCGGCGTCGCAGTCACCACTTTTGCTGCGGATTCGCCAAAGTCAAAGCGCACCGCCTATGTCACATCCGACAATCTTGCCGAAGCCAAATTCGCAGCTGAGGAAATTGTCAGCCAGATTGGCGACAGCGCTGAATATGCCGTTCTGGAAAATCCGGGTCAGAGCAACCACGATCTACGCGTGACAGCGTTGATTGACTACATGGAAGCCAACTACCCGAACATGAAGCTGGTCGGTCGTCAGGCAACCAACCAGGATTCAAATGCCGCATACCGTGCAACCGCATCGATGCTGCAGGCGAACCCGAACCTCGGTGCCTTGTGGATTCCGGAAGCCGGTTCGGCTGAAGGCGCTGTTGCCGCCGTGTTGGAAGCAAATGCTGATGTTTTGATCATGCATGCCGACATTACGCCGACGACGCTTGAGCACATCAAGGAAGGCAACATCCACATGTCGCTCAACCCCAACCAGGGTGTTCAGGGCTTCATGGGCTTCATCAATACGTTCCTTGCAGCACATCCTGACATGTTCGATCCGTTCAACGACTACAAGGTCTCGGGCTACAATCCGATGCAGATCCCGTTCGTTGACAATGGTTTCGCCGTTATCACCAAAGAGAACGCCGATTCCTTCGATCTGAATACATATATGGAAGGACGGGACCCGAACTAGGCTCCCTGCTTCAAACACATCCGAGAACACCCGCACCGACCCGCAAGGGCCGGTGCGGGGTAACGGAAACGAATTGTAACGTCCAAGCGTGCGATGGTGCCCATGTCTTCCGAGACGATCCTTAAAATCTCCGATCTGAGCAAATCATTCGGCCCGATTAAGGCGCTGCGCAATGTTGATTTCGAACTGCGCCGTGGCGAAATCCATGCCATCGCTGGTGAGAATGGTGCGGGCAAATCCACGCTGATGAATGTCATTGATGGCATTCTCCAACCCGACAGCGGCGAAATTGTCTTTGATGGCAAGCCGGTTAAAATCGCATCACCGACGGAAGCCCAGAAGCTGGGCATCGGTTTCGTGCATCAGGAAATCGCACTTTGCCCGGATGTCACCGTGGCCGAAAACATCTTCATGGCAACGACGAATGTCAGCCGTTCGCCTTTGATGAACTATTCGAGCCTTGAAAAAAAAGCTCAGGACGTTTTGTCCAAACTCGCAAATATTGATGCCACCGCGCTGGTGCGCTCTCTGTCTATCTCCCAGCAGCAGCTGGTCGAGATCGCCAAAGCGCTAACGCTTGACTGCCGCATTCTCATTCTCGATGAGCCAACGGCGGCGCTCACGGACAAGGAAGCGCAAATCCTGTTCGAGATCATGCACAAGCTCGCCGAGCAGGGCATTTCGATCATCTACATCTCGCATCGCATGGCCGAGATTTTCGAGAACTGCGACCGGGTCACCGTATTCCGCGATGGTCAGTACATCGTCACCCACAATGTGGCTGAAACGAACCCGTCCGAGATCGTCAATGCGATGGTGGGGCGTGTCATCGACAATCTTTACCCCGACAAACAAAGCGCTGACGAAAAATCCGACACCGCAATTCTTCAGGTTGAGAACCTGACCGATAACAACCGGTTCTTCGATGTCTCCTTCGAACTGAAGAAAGGCGAAATTCTCGGTATTGGCGGACTAATCGGTGCAGGGCGCAGCGAGATCGTGCGCGGCATTTGCGGCCTGGAAGGCGACGTATCCGGAACGGTCAGCCTGAATGGCGAACCACTCGCTATCAAGCACTATCAGGACAGCATTGCGCAGGGCATCGTTTATCTCTCTGAGGACCGCAAGGGTGATGGCCTTTTCCTTGAAATGCCGATTGCGGCCAACGTTTCCGCGCTAGCGGTAGAGCAGGTTGCCTCACGCAGCGGGCTCATAGATAGCCGCCGCGAAGGTCAGCAGGCTGAAACGGTCGGCCGCCGGCTCAATCTTAAATGCGGGCATATCTGGCAGCCGGTCTCCGCTTTGTCCGGAGGTAATCAGCAGAAGGTGGCGATTGCCAAGATGCTGTCGGTCAACCCGCGCGTCATTTTTCTCGATGAACCGACACGCGGTGTTGATGTCGGTGCCAAAGCCGAAATCCATCGCATATTGCGCGATCTGGCCCGCAACGGTGTCGGGATCGTGGTGATCTCATCCGAATTGCCGGAACTGATCGGCGTGTGTGACCGCGTTCTGGTTATTCGCGAGGGCCGGATCAGCGGTGAGGTGTCGGGAGACGACATGACTGAGCGGAAAATTATGTATCTGGCATCGGTCGCTGCATGACGACTATCGGCCGAGCACGGGGGAGAAGATGACGAACGAACTATCGCAAACCGGACCGGACATGCCCGACGCGGCAGGCCCAATGGATGCCCTGAAACGCCTGTTGCGCATGCGCGAAACCGGGCTGGTGTTGATCATCCTCACCCTGTTCATCGTCATGTCCTTTGCGTCCCCATACTTCCTGACGTGGGAGAATATGCGCGCCATGGCCATGGCGTTCGCTCTTGAAGGCATCGTTGTGGTCGGCATGACGATCCTGCTGATTTCCGGCGGTATCGACCTTTCCGTTGGCTCGGTAACCGCATTGGCTATGGTGATCGCCGGATTATTGTTTCTCAACGGTGTCGATCCGTGGACGGCTTCGCTGATCTCTATCGCCTGCTGCACAGCTATTGGTGCGGTGATGGGCTTTTTCACCACTAAAGTGGGCCTGCATCACTTCATCGTTTCACTTGCGATCATGGTGATAGCGCGTGGTGCCTGTCTGCTCGGCACCGGTGGCCGTCCCCTTGGTCTCTTCACGCTACCGCCGGAGTTCAAATTCATCGGGCAGGGCTCAGTGGGTGTCATCCCGGTGGTGATCATCGTTTTTGTCGTAGTCGTCGTCGCCTTCGATTTCATGCTGCGGCGCACCACCATGTTCCGGAAGGTTTTCTACACCGGCAGCAACGAGAAGGCCGCCGCATACTCGGGCATCCGCACCAAGAAAGTAATCTTCCTGACGACGACGCTGTGCTCTGCGCTGTGCGGTGTGGCGGGCATCATCTACATGGCGCGCTTCGGCTCTGCCCAGCCGACCTTCGGCATCGGCATGGAACTGAATGTGATCGCAGCTGCCGTCATCGGCGGCGCCAGCCTCAACGGCGGAACGGGCACGATTTTCGGCGCCATTCTTGGCACGATCCTGCTCTCCGTGGTGTCGTCTTCACTCGCCCTGCTCGATGTATCTGTTTATTGGCAGGACATAATCCGTGGCTCAATCCTGCTCGCGGCGGTATCAATCGACCATTACATCAATAAGCGGCGCGCATAGGCTGCTTCTGGAAACGGCAAAACCGGACAAAAAAGATGGCGATTAGAAAAGACGATTTCGAGGCGATACGGCAGATCCACACGGTGCTGATCCTGCACTTTGTGGAGGGCATGAAGCAGTCCGATATCGCCGAGACGCTCAATCTGTCGACATCCAAGGTCAACCGCCTCATCACCCAGGGCCGGAGCCTGGGGATGATCAAGATCGCGATTGAAAGCCCGTTTCAAAGCCTGGTCGATCTTGAGAGCGGGTTGGTCAAATCAACCGCGCTCGATAATGCGGTGGTTACACCGACTATATCAGGCAATCCCGACACCACGTTGCAACAGGTAGGCAGGGCGGCGGCCAATCACCTGCTCGAGACGATCCGCGATGGCGACGTGATCGCGATTACTGGCGGTAAGGCCGTCAGCGCAGTTGCCGAGCATATTCAGCCTGAGCGTAAGTTTGACGTCACAGTCGTGCCGCTGACCGGCGGTGTGCAAGGCAAATTCTATACGGACGTCAATCACCTCGCGACGCGCATTGCCGAACGGCTTGGCGGCAAGGCGATGCTTGTGCACGCGCCGCTCTTTGCGGAAAGCCGCGAGCAGCGCGACATGCTTTTGCAAATGAACTCTATCCGCGAAGTCTTCGATCTGGCGCGCAGTGCTGCAGTTGCGCTGGTGGGTGTCGGATCGATCACGGTGCCGGGCTCCAGCTACTATGATCTGCATCCCATGCCCAATCCGGACAGGGAACTGCTGGTCAAGTCGGGTGTCATCGGCGAGTTTCTTGCCCATCTCATCGGGCGTGATGGATCGCTTGCAGACTATCCACTCAATTCGCGCCTTGTGGCGCTTAATCCGGCTGATCTCGATCGTTGCCCGCGCACAATCGGTGTGGCGGCAGGTTTGGAGAAGGTCGATCCCATTCAGGCCGTCCTCAATGGCGGCCTGCTCAATTCTCTTATTGTCGATGAGGAAACCGCAAATGCGGTGCTTCAGTCGATGGGAAAGGTTATCAATGTCGCATGAAATGCTCACCCGCCCGATAGGCACCACAAACATCACCGCATCAGCGGTGGGCCTGGGCACCTGGGCGATCGGCGGCTGGATGTGGGGCGGAACGGATGAGAGACAGTCCATAGAGGCCATCCACACTGCGATTGATGAAGGCATCACACTCATCGACACTGCTCCGGCATACGGTCAGGGCGTATCAGAAACAATCGTCGGCAAGGCCATCAAAGGCCGCCGTGACAAGATTGTGCTGGCCACCAAATGCGGGCTCGTGTGGCACACTCAGAAGGGCAATCACTTCTTCGATGTCGATGGCAAACCGGTACATCGCTATCTGGGCAAGGACTCTATTATCCACGAGGTGGAACAGAGCCTGAAGCGGCTGGGGACCGACTATATCGATCATTACATCACCCACTGGCAGGACCCAACGACACCCATCGCAGAGACGATGGAAACGTTGGAGCGCCTCAAGGCCGATGGCAAAATTCGCTCGATTGGTGCCAGTAATACCTCGCGCGAAGACCTTGATGCCTACCTTGCAGCCGGGCAGTTGGACGCCATTCAGGAAGAATACTCAATGGTTGTGCGCGACCTTGAAAAGTCGCTTCTTCCGACCTGTATCGAGAACAATGTTTCGGTACTGAGTTACTCCTCGCTAGCGCTGGGCTTGCTGTCGGGCAAGATTGGCCCGGACAGACAATTCAGCGGTGATGATTTGCGTAAGGATAATCCGCGCTTCTCGCAGTCAAATCGGGAAAAGGTCGAGCAGCTGATGCAACAGATCGATCCGATTGCTGACGCGCATGGGGCAACCCGCGCGCAGATCGTGATTGCCTGGACGCTACAACAGCCTGGCATCACCTTTTCACTTTGCGGCGCGCGCAATGCGGCGCAGGCCAGGGAAAATGCCAAGGCAGGGCGAATACGTCTTAGCGGCAGTGAAATCGTATTGATAGGGAAGGCGGCGCAGACGCATTTAAGCCAGCTCGACGCCTGAACCTGACAGACTTGTAAACATTCACCCAATGCCGCACCCGGGTGCGGCAAACGAGAAAGCCATGCCTGAACCACAGGACGACAGATTTGAAAGGATACGCCGGAACGGCGAATTCGATGCCGTCGTCATAGGTGGCGGGATCAACGGGATTGGCGTATTCCGCGATCTAGCCCTGCAGGGCTTGCGGGTTTTGCTGGTGGAGCGGAATGACTTCTGCTCAGGGTGCAGTTCCGCGCCCTCGCGCATGATTCACGGTGGCCTGCGATATCTCGAGAATGGCGAGTTTCATCTCGTGCGGGAGTCGTTGAACGAGCGGGATACGCTTTTGGCGGATGCGCCGCACATGGTGCGGCCACTGCCGACCACCATACCCATCACTCGAACGGTTTCGGGGATCGGCAATGCCGCGATGAGCTTTTTCGGTCTGCCCGGTCGGCCCCGGCCGCGCGGCGCGCTTCCGATCAAGATCGGGCTTTGGCTCTATGACCGGTTCAGCGGACGCAACCGGAAACTGCCCGCACACAGTTTTCATTCCGCCGGCGAAACTCGGCGGCGCTGGCCGGAACTACGGCAGGACCTTAGATACTCCGCCACATATCATGACGCCTGGATCAGCCATCCCGAACGGCTGTGCATCGAACTTATTGCCGACGCAACAGCGCACAATCCCGAAGCCATAGCGCTCAACTACGCGGAGCTTTCTATAGATGGTGAGGATTTCACACTCACCGATCAGGAAACCGGAGACAAGTTTTCCGTTGACGCCAAAGTGCTGGTCAACGCCACTGGTGCCTGGGTCGATGAAACCGAAGCGGAACTCGGGACCAGCTCAGAACGTATGGTCGAGGGGACCAAGGGGTCGCATTTGATCCTCGATAATGCGGACCTGCTTTCGGCGCTCGATGGGCACATGATCTATTTCGAGAATGGAGACGGCCGGGTCTGCATCGTTTTTCCCTATCTGGGGCGGGTGCTTGCAGGGGCAACGGACATACGCGTCAAGGAGGCGGGCCGGACAGCCTGCACCGAAGAGGAGCGCGACTACATTCTCAGTTCACTGAAATCGCTTTTCCCCAAACTGCCCATCGACCAGTCGCAGATCGTATACACCTACTCCGGCATCCGTCCCTTGCCGGTGAGCAAGGCCGACTTCACTGGACGAATATCGCGCGGCCACTTTGTGCGCCGGATTGATGGACGCATCCCGCATTTTTGTATGGTCGGCGGCAAGTGGACGACATTCCGGGCGTTCGCGGAGCAAACAACCGACATGGTGCTCAATGAGATTGGACGTGCACGGCAAAAATCGACCGCCGGTCAGGCTATTGGCGGGGCGAACGGATATTCAGGCAGGCTCGAAGACGATCTTGTCGCAAAACATGCCGTATCCCCAGCGCGCGCCCAGCATTTAGTCGACCTCTATGGCGGCAACGCAGGCCGGGTTCTTGCGTTTTGCGCAACTGTTCCGGACGCACAGCTTCCCGGGCTCGAAATGACCGAGGGCGAAGTTGCATATGCCGTGCGTTTCGAGTGGGCACTGCACATCGCCGATGTGCTGCAAAGGCGCAGTCCGGTCTCGATACGCGGCGATGTCAGCCGGGCCGTCATTGAAGCGGTGGCGGCTGTGATGGCGCGTGAACTGGGCTGGGACAGCGCCCGGACAGATCAGGAAATCGAACAGTTTACGAATGAGTTGGCGGCCTATCACGATGTGACGCCGGCCCGCCTTGAAAGGAGTACGACATGACCAAGATCAGCACCAAAGCCCGGATGAACCGGCTGTTCAAAAATGGAGGCTGCCTCGACGTAGCCATAGATCATGGCGTGTGCAACGAGCCGAGCTTCCTGTCCGGTCTCGAGGATATGGCAGGTGTGGTCGACACTCTGGTCAATGCCGGGCCTGATGCCATCCAAATGACCTATGGTCAGGCTGATCTTCTGCAATCGCGACCCGAGCGCGACAAGCCGGCCCTCGTGATGCGCATCGATATGGGCAATCCGTACAATGACCAGCGCCACAGGGTCATGTGGTCTCAGCTTCAGAACGCGGATGAGCCGATTGTCGGGGCTCTGGAGATGGATGCCGCTGCTGTGGTTGTGAACCTCTTCATGCTGCCCGACGAACCGGAATTGTTCCGTCAGTGTGTTGAGAATATCTCCCGCGTCAGAGCTGCTTGTCACACTTATGGTATGCCGCTGATGATCGAGCCGCTGGTGATGCTGCCCAACGATGTGCGCGGTGGTTATCAGGTTGATGGCAATGCCGAGAAAATCGTCACGCTCGTCCGGCTCGCAGCGGAAATGGGTGCGGACATTATCAAGGCGGACCCGACTGAAAACCCCGAAGATTTCCATCGGGTGATTGAGGCGGCACGCGTCCCTGTGCTGGTGCGCGGAGGCGGTAAGGAGGACCTCAAGAACGTTCTGATGAAGTCCGCCGCCCTGATGGGGCAGGGCGCCAAGGGCATGGTTTATGGCCGCAATATCTATCAGCACGATAACCCGCGTGCCGTCGTTGCTGCGCTGATGGCGCTTATCCACGATGGTGCCGATGGCGAGAAGGCCTGGGACGTCTACAACAATGGCTGATGGTCCGGGCTATCTACTGGGACTCGACGCCGGCAACACGGTCATCAAGGCGGTGTTGTTCGATACGGCCGGGCGTCAGGTTGCGGCGCATGGGATCGATGGTGCGACACACAAACCGGCCCCCGGCATGGTGGAGCGGTCGCTGCCCGAACTGTGGGAAAACGCCAAAACAGCAATATCCAAATGCCTCGCTGCGGCAAAGGTTGATGCCAATCAGATTCTGGCCATCGGCACAGCCGGTCACGGCAATGGGCTTTACCTGCTGGACAAAGAGGGGGAGTCGCTTCTCGGAATCCAGTCGCTCGACACACGAGGTGCGGCACTCGCCGAAGAGTTGGACGCGGTGTCCGGCGCTGAGATGCATGCGATCTGTCTGCAGCGGCCCTGGCCGTCACAGACGCCGGTTCTACTCGCCTGGCTGAAGCGTAACCAGCCGGACGTCTATGCACGTACCGGCACGGTTCTTTTCGCAAAGGATGTGATTACCTATCACCTGACCGGTGAGCGCGTCAGCGAGATTTCGGACATGTCCGGTGCCGGATTGTTGCGCCTGCCGGATGCCAAATATGACACCGACCTGCTGCGTCTCTACGATCTGGAAGACGCGGAACTGATGATGCCCGATTTGCGGGAGCCGACCGATGTCGTCGGACACGTCACCAAAGCCGCCGCTGAAGCGACGGGCCTTGCAGAGGGTACGCCGGTTGTTGGTGGCCTGTTCGACGTAGTGGCATCGGCGCTTGGATCGGGCGCTGCCGGGCCCGGTGCGGCGTCCATTGTCGCCGGAAGCTGGTCGATCAATCAGGTCTTTTCTGAAGCACCGGTTGTTGACGAAAGTGTTTTCATGATTTCGGCCTATGGGCCGGACCGTTACGTCAACATGGAAAACAGCGCGACCTCGGCCGCCAACCTCGAATGGTATGTGCGTACATTTGTCGAGCGCGGCGGGCATCACGATGATCCCTTCGGGTTCGTCAATCAGGAAGTGGGCAAAACTGCACCCGCTCACGATGATCCGTTGTTCCATCCCTTTCTTTACGGCGGACGGCTCGGCGCACATCAGCGCGGCGGCTTTTACGGCCTTGCCGGGTGGCACACTGAAGGGCATCTGCTCCGCGCCCTCTATGAGGGTGTAATGTTCGAGCACCGGCGGCACATCGATGTGCTGCGAAAGGCCGGGGTGCATTTTGAGACGGCAGCTTTATCGGGTGGTGGCGCGCGGTCGCCTCACTGGCCACAAATGTTTGCCGACGGTCTAGGCGTTGAGGTCACCGTCGCGGAGGCAGAGGAAACCGGAGCGTTGGGTGCCGCCATTGCTGCTGCGGTTGGCGCGGGTTTATATGCCGATGAAGTCTCGGCTGTTAGAGCGATGACGCGGGCGCGGCAAAAATATACGCCTAACCCGGACATGCGTGACCATTACACCCGGCGGTACGATCTGTTTCTCGAACTGGTGCAGGCGATGGACCCGGTCTGGCGGAAGCTGCAAGCAGGAAATGATTGATGCGGGACTTAGGGCAGGTCAAAAAGCTCGACGGCACATATGACTACATTATCGTCGGTGCAGGCACTGCCGGTTGTGTGCTGGCCAACCGTCTGACCGAGAACCCCAAAACCCGTGTCCTCCTGCTCGAAGCCGGGGGCAGTGACAATTATCACTGGGTGCATATTCCGGTGGGCTATCTTTATTGCATCGGCAACCCGCGCACCGACTGGATGATGAAAACGGCTGAGGAAGCCGGGCTCAATGGCCGGTCGCTCGTCTACCCGCGCGGCAAGGTTCTGGGTGGCTGCACCTCGGTCAACGGCATGATCTATATGCGCGGGCAGGCGGCCGACTATGATTTGTGGCGCCAGATGGGCAATGTCGGCTGGGGCTGGGACGATGTGCTGCCTTATTTCCTCAAATCCGAGGATCATCACGCCGGCCGAACCGACCTGCACGGCGCCGGCGGCGAATGGAAGGTGCAAAAGCAGCGCCTGAAGTGGAAAATTCTGGAGGCTTTCCAGCAGGCGGCAGCCGAGTTCGGGATCATGCCGCGCGACGATTTCAACGATGGCAATAACGAAGGCTCCGGCTTTTTCGAGGTTAATCAGAATGGCGGCGTGCGCTGGAACACGGCCAAGGGCTTTTTGCGTCCGGCAATGAACCGGCCAAATTTGCGGGTGATGACGCACGCGCATACAGACCGGCTGCTGATGGACGGAAAAAAAGTCACCGGGATCCGGTTCAGATCGAAAGGTGCAGTATACGAGGTGCAGGCGCAGGCGGAAGTGATCCTCTCTGCCGGTGCAATCAACTCACCCAAGATTCTGGAGTTTTCCGGCATTGGCCGTCCGGAGGTGCTGGGTGACCTCGGCGTTGAAGTCGCCCACGAGAGTTTGGGCGTCGGCGAGAACCTGCAGGATCACCTGCAAATCCGCACCGTTTACAAGGTGCACGGCGCAAAAACCCTCAACACGGCAGCAAACTCGCTTTTCGGCAAAGCCGGTATGGCGCTGCAATACGGCCTGTTCCAAAACGGCCCCATGTCGATGGCGCCAAGCCAGTTCGGCATGTTCACTAAGTCCGATCCGTCGCTGGAAACGCCCGATATCGAATATCACGTGCAGCCGCTCTCGACCGACCGGCTCGGCGATCCTTTGCATCGGTTCCCGGCGATCACCGTTTCGGTGTGCAATCTGAGGCCGCAAAGTCTGGGCAGCACACACGCGGTTGATGCTGATATCGACAAGCAGCCGAATATTCAGCTGAACTATCTTTCAGCCGACAATGACCGTCAGGTCGCGCTCAAAGCCGTCCGGCAGGCCCGCCAGATCATGACCGCCAAAACGCTGCAAAAATATGCGCCAGAGGAAATTTTGCCCGGCCCGGCAGTCGATACGGATGACGAGCTGTTGCGCGAGATCGGCAATATCGCAACCACCATTTTTCATCCGGTCGGCACCTGCAAAATGGGGCAGGACAAAGATGCTGTCGTCGGGACGGACCTCAAAGTGCATGGTGTCGACGGATTGCGGATTGTGGATGCGTCGATTATGCCGCGCATCGTTTCCGGCAATACGGCGTCGCCCGTCGTCATGATTGCAGAAAAGGCCGCCGATATGATCCGGTCGGCCTCGTAAAAATATAGAAACGCCGCTCAGTGCTGAGCGGCGTTCCCAATCTGTATTATCCTAAAGTCGGCATCGTGAACTGCGGGTCGGTGCGCTGTCCGTTGGGCCACCGGGTCGTTGTGGTTTTGATCCGCGTGTAGAAGCGCACGCCTTCCATGCCATGCATGGCGTGATCGCCGAACAATGAGTCCTTCCAGCCACCAAACGAATGGAACGCCATCGGGACGGGGATCGGCACGTTGACGCCCACCATCCCGACCTCGATATCCTGCGAGAAGGCCCGGGCCGTGTCGCCGTCACGTGTAAAGATCGCGGTGCCATTGGCGTAATTGTGGCCGTGAATGAGGTCGACTGCATCCTGATAGGAGTTGCGTCGCACCACTGAAAGCACCGGTCCGAAAATCTCGTCGCGATAGATCGACATGTCCGGTGAGACATGATCGAACAGCGTGCCACCGACATAATAGCCGTTTTCGAAGCCCTGCATTTTCTGTTCGAACGAGCGTCCGTCAACGACGAGTTTGGCGCCCTCTTTCTCGCCTGCATCGATATAGGCCTTGACCTTTTCCTGATGCTGCGCGGTCACGACCGGACCCATTTCCGAGGACCGGTCAGATGCCGGGCCGATCTTGAGGGCCTCGATTTTCGGCACCAGCTTGTCGATCAGTGCATCGGCGACTGCATCTGTTACCGGTACGGCGACGGATATGGCCATGCAGCGTTCACCGGCTGAGCCGTATGCTGCGCCCATCAGGGCATTGGCCGCCATATCGAGATCAGCGTCAGGCATGATGATCATGTGGTTCTTGGCGCCGCCAAGGGCCTGCACGCGTTTGCCGTTTGCCGTGCCGGTTTTGTGGATGTATTGCGCGATAGGTGTCGAGCCGACAAAACTGACGGCCTTCACGTCCGGGTGTTCCAGCAGCGCATCGACGGCTGGTTTGCCGCCCTGCACAACATTGAAAACACCGTCCGGCAGTCCGGCTTCGGTGAGCCATGCAGCGAGCAGGAGTGACGCGGAGGGGTCGCGCTCTGATGGCTTGAGAATGAAGCAGTTGCCTGTAGCAAGTGCCACAGGGAACATCCACATCGGCACCATAGCGGGAAAATTGAAGGGGGTGATGCCCGCAACGACACCCAGCGGTTGGCGTATCATGTGACTGTCGACACCCGTGCCAACATTTTGCGAGAATTCGCCTTTGAGGAGCGTTGGTGCGGCAATCGCAAATTCAACAACCTCAAGTCCGCGCGTTACTTCGCCAAGGGCATCATCGTGGGTCTTGCCGTGCTCAGATGAAATGGCTTTCGCAAGCTGGTCGGCACGCTCCCATAGGATCGTCTTGAACCTGTCAAGAATACGGGCGCGCTTGAGCGGGGCGCTCGCCGCCCAGTCCGGCCATGTGGCCTTGGCCGCCACCACCGCTTCAGCAACCTCGGATTCAGCGCCGAGAGCCACCTGTCCGCTGATCTCACCCGTTGCCGGGTTGAAGACCGGTTGTGTTTCGCCACCCTCGTGGGTTGTCTGCTGTCCGTTTATGAAGTGGCTGATCACGCCCATTTCATCCTCCGCTAATTGTGTAGCGGCTTTATTTCATATGCAAATTCGCATAACAATGGACGCCAAAGAATATTGGATATGCGAAAATGCAAAATAAAACGGCAATGAACTGGGACGATGGTCGGCTGTTTCTTGCTGTCGCGCGTACGGGTCAGCTTCTCGCCGCGGCAAAATCTCTGGGACTTAATCAGGCAACCCTCAGCCGGCGTATGACGGCGTTTGAAAAGCAGTTGGGCACGCGGCTCCTGATCCGGCGCACAACCGGATGTGAGCTCACCGATGCCGGGCGTGAGATGGCCGACGCTCTCGAACAAATGGAAACGGCATTTTTGAGCAGTCAGGCCAATATTGGTGATGAAAATGCCAGCCTGTCCGGAACTATCCGCATCGGTGCACCTGACGGATTTGGCGTGTCGTTCCTCGCCCCGCGTCTGAAGGATCTGGTAGAAGCGCATCCGGCCCTCAAGGTCGAATTGGTGCCGGTTCCGCGCACGTTCTCCTTGTCGCAGCGCGAAGCGGATATTGCCGTCATGATAGGGCGCCCGCAGCAGGGGCGGGTAGTTGCCCGGAAGCTGACCGATTATTCACTCAGCCTCTATGCCGCAGAGGCGTATCTGGAGCGTCACGGCGTGCCCGACACACCCGCATCACTCGCCGGTCATCGGCTGATCGGATATGTCGAGGATCAGCTTTATTCGCCTGATCTCAATTATACCGGCGAGTTCTGGCGCAACTGGCAAAGCCAGGTCGAAATCGCCAGCGCTACCGGCCAGCTCGAAGCGGCACGGGCCGGTTGCGGCATTGCCATCCTGCACGATTATCTCGCGGCTGACGTTCCGGAATTGCAACGTGTATTGCCGCACCAACAGGTTTCGCGCACCTATTGGATGGTTTATCACGAAAGCCTGCGTGACAATGCGCGCGTGCGGGCCTGTGCTGATTTTCTGTCGGGAGCGGTGACCGCGGCCAAAGATCAATTTTCGCGAGGCGACTAAGGAGAATTCAATGCTATTCGAAGCGCCGGTGCTCAAGCATGCGTTTGACCTGACGATCAAACTTGCACCGATCATGGATATGGGGCCGGGGCGTAGTGGCGCCCGCCGTATTATCCCCATCATCGGCGGCACGGCACGTGGTGAAAAGATCAACGGCGAAATCCTGAATCTGGGTGCGGATTGGCAGACAATTTTCGACGATGGATTGGCCGAGCTCGATGCGCGCCACGCCATAAAAACGGATGATGGCGCCATTATCGAAATCCTGAACTTCGGCTTCCGCCATGGTCCGGCGGAGGTAATGAAGCGCGTAGCGGCTGGGGAAGATGTCGATCCCTCCGAATACTATATGCGTACGCACTGCCGGCTGGAGACGGGCGATCCCCGGTACAATTGGGTCAATCGTAGCTTGTTTCTGGGCACGGGTGGCCGCCGGGCGGCAGGCGTCGAGATTGCGTTCTTCGAAGTAACCTAAAACAGATTTTCATGAACCCGCGGTTGGACTTAGCTTTCCCATTCCGTTAAGAAAACTTGAACTATCCCGAACAGGGCGAGGGGATCGCGTGACACAAAATCAGGTTTTGATTGCCGGCGGCGGCATTGGCGGGCTGGCATTGGCTCTAACGCTGCACCAGGTTGGTGTGCCGTTTGTCGTATTCGAGAGCGTGCGCCAGCTGGCACCGCTTGGTGTTGGCATCAACATTCAGCCGAATGCGGTTCGCGAGCTCTATGACCTCGATATCTCATCTGATGATCTTGATACGGTCGGTGTGCCCTCGAAAGAATGGGCGCTGGTGGGCCTCAACGGCAACGACGTCTATTCAGAACCGCGCGGCCTTCTGGCTGGTTACAACTGGCCGCAATATTCCGTGCATCGCGGCGAATTGCACATGATGCTCTACCGCAAACTGGTCGAGCGCGCCGGAGAAGACTGCATCCATTTCGGCCACAAGGTTGTTGGCTATCAGCATGATGGGGAAGGTGTCGAAGCGATTGTTCAACGCTCTGACGGTAGCACCACCCGGTTCACCGGTTCTGTACTCGTCGGTGCTGACGGCATCCATTCCGCTGTGCGCGCTGCCATGCATCCAGAACAGCCACCCATTCACTGGGGCGGCGCGATCATGTGGCGCGGGACCACCCAAGCCAAACCGATCCGCACGGGCTCTTCATTTGTGGGACTTGGAACGCATCGCCACCGGATCGTGTTCTATCCTATTTCTCCAACCGATCCGGAGACGGGCCTGGCGACGATCAACTGGATTGCCGAGCTGACCCTGGACGACAAGGACGCCCGGCAAAACACGGGCTGGTTCCGCAAAGTCGAAACGAGCGACTTCATCGATCACTTCATGGATTGGCGCTATGACTGGCTCGATGTGCCTGATCTGCTGCAAAATGCCGAAGTGGTCTACGAGAACCCGATGATCGACCGGGATCCGGTCTCGACCTGGCAGGATGGCCCGGTTGTCCTGTTGGGTGATGCGGCGCATGCGATGTATCCAACCGGCTCAAATGGCGCCAGTCAGGCCATTATCGATGCCCGCGTGATGGGCAAGCATTTTCTAACGCACGGGGTCGGGCAGGCAGCGCTCAAGGCCTATGATGATCAGCTGTGCGGGCCAACGTCCGAACTGATCCTGCGCAATCGCGGTGCTGGCCCGTTCGGACTGCTCAATATGCTTGATGAGCGCTGTGGCGGCGTCTTTGATGATATCGACGCGGTTATTCCCGCTGAAGAGCGCTCGGAGTTCATGGCGCGCTATAAGGCAGCGGCCGGCTTTGCTATCGAACAGTTGAACAATGCTGCGCCGACGATCGAGCCGGGTCAGCGCGTCGCCGGCACGGCTCCCGACGCGCCGCGCGCCAAGATGCCAGCGGAATGACGGCGGGCGACAACGCGAAGAACTTGCGATTGGGTCTGGTCGGTCGCGGCATCGGCTTATCGCGTACACCGCGCATGCATGAGGCCGAGGCTGCCGCTCAGGGTATGCACTGCTCTTATGAGCTGCTTGACACCGATGCCGGGATTGAAAGCGAACTTCCCGACATACTCCAATGGTGCGAAGCCGAGGGGTTTGCGGGGCTGAATGTCACCTACCCCTACAAGCAGGACGTCATCCCCTATCTGCACCAATTGTCGGACGATGCTGCGCGTGTCGGGGCAGTCAACACGGTTGTGTTCCGCGACGGCAAGCGGTCCGGACACAATACCGACTACTGGGGATTTCGTGAAAGCGCCCGACAAGGTTTGTCCGGCGTTGCGCTGGACAAGGTGCTGTTGATTGGCGCCGGCGGTGCCGGAGCTGCCGTGGCCCATGCGCTGGCGGACCTGAAGGTTGGACATATCTATATCGCCGATGCGCGTGAAGAGGCCGCCGCTACGCTAGCCGCCGCCGTTGGGCCAAGCGCCAGCACTGTAGCAGATACCGATGCCACTGCGGCGATAGTCGACGGTATTATCAACGCAACGCCGGTTGGCATGGCAAAACTGCCGGGCATGCCGATCAAAGCCGCATCCATAACGGCGCGCCACTGGGTCGCCGACGTGATCTATTTCCCGCTTGAAACCGAACTTCTAAAAACGGCGCGTGCGCGCGGATGCGTCACTCTGAGCGGAGAGAATATGGCTGTGTTTCAAGCCGTGCGCGCGTTCGAACTCTTCACCGGCAGACCGGCTGATGCGACGCGCATGCAGCAGACGTTTCGCAGCTTCGAGTCCGTTTAGCCGACATACCCGATTAGGTTTTCGTCCGGTTGGAGTGACTATCAACAGCACAGAACAATCGGTGTTTCTCCACGGGAGCTTCAGCCCCATCTGCATTTCGCACTACGGAACGGATGTGTTCGACCTTTCCCGGATTTCGCGAATGGATGTTTGATCAGGTGTCACTTGGTCACAATTAGAACAACAACAACCGGGTGAAAATCAGGATTATGCGCGCAATGCGCGGGAGGAATTTCATGAAAAAAGCACTGGCGGTCTTCGCCGCAGCTTCACTTCTGGCCGGTTCGGCGTTCGCTGAGAACGTGAACCTGCCCGATACAATTACATGGACCAGCTTCGATGTGGGCGGCACGGGCTATAATCAGTCCATCGCGGTGGGCAAGGCTTTGCAGGATGCCTATGGCACGGCGCTTCGCGTTATCGCGGTCAGTAACGATCAAGCCCGTCTGGCGCCTGTCCGTGAAGGACGTATCCCGTTCTCGCTGGCGGGAAGTGACGTCTTCTTCGCCTTCGAAGGTGTCCAGGCATACGCTTCACCTGAGTGGGGGCCGCAAGACCTGCGGGCGCTCAATCTGGCCGGTGCCGACAACTGCGTCAGTCTCGGCGTTGCAGCAGATGCCGGGATTGACACACCGGCTGATGTCAAAGGCAAACGCGTCGGCTGGGTCGTGAGCTCCGGTTCGCTGCAAGCCAATGTCCGCGCCTTCCTCGCATTTGCCGATCTGACGGTAGACGATGTCGAACTGGTTGAATTGCCCGGCTATGCCGAAGCCTGGACCGCAATGATCAACGATCAGATTGATGCCATGACTGGTGTCACCACATCCGGTGTGGTCGAACAGGCAGCAGCCAGTGCCCGCGGGCTCAAATGGCTGGCTTTCCCGTTCGACGACAAAGAGGGTTGGGAGCGCCTACGTGGGGTCAACCCGCACTTCTCCCAGCGGGTTGGCACCGTAGGCGCTGCCTTCACCGGACCGCTTGAGTGTGCCGGCGTGCCTTATCCCGATCTGATCACCTATAGTGCTGAGGAAGACTTGGTCTATAATCTCACCAAAGCGCTCGACGAGCAGGTCGGCGTCTATTCGCAGGCTGATGCCGGTACGGCAGGCTATGCCGCCGACAAGCAGATGTTCGGTTGGGTCGTGCCCTACCATGAAGGTGCTATCCGGTACTTTAAGGAAGCCGGTGTATGGACCGACGAAAACACGGCCCATACCGAGGCCCTGATCGAGCGCTCCAAAGTGCTGGCCGACGCCTGGAAGCAGATGGAAGGTAAGAGTGGTGACGGGTTCCAGGAGGAGTGGATGCAAGTTCGCGCCGAAGCTCTCGAAGCCGCTGGAATGCCGGTCTACTTTCGCTAGGATAAAATGAGCGGACAACACACACCCATTCCTGACGGGGAGACCGTCCCCGTCAGGGATATTGGCGCCGCAGCCCGCTGGGTTACACGGGTCGCCACAATCGCCTTGATCGTTCTGGGCACCAACCAGACCTTCAATCTCAGCTCCTATTTAAACTTCACAATGATCGGTAACCAGTATCTCTATGGGATATTGGGACTGGCCATTCCCATGGTGTTTTTGCTGTTTCCGCTCAACAGCAAAATGATTGGAGCAAAACCCACAATTCTGGATTGGGCGCTGTCAGCGACGGCCCTCATCTGCCTTGGCTATTTCGTTTACAACGCCTATCCGATCATCCTGTTGGGTTGGGAAATGTTGCCGCCGACCGAAGCGGTGATCATGGGCGCAATCCTCTGGGGCCTCATTCTCGAGGCTGGCCGTCGCACCGGTGGCATCATCCTCGCTTCAATCGTGGCTTTCTTCTCTTTCTATCCGCTGTTCGCGGACAAGATGCCGGGTCCGATATCGGCGTTTTCCTCATCCTTCGAATATGCCGCTGCCTATCACGCGATGAGCCTTGAAAGCATTCTCGGCATCCCGCTCAAAGCGTTCGCCAATCTGGTTTTCGGCTTTATTATTTTCGGCGCCGCCCTCGAACACACCGGTGCTGGACGGTTCTTTATCAATCTGGCTTTCGCGTTATTGGGGAAGGTTCGGGGCGGACCGGCAAAGGTCGCCATTCTCTCCAGTGGCCTGATGGGCTCGCTCAGCGGGTCAGTAGTCACCAATGTGATGACCACGGGTGTCATGACCATTCCCGCCATGCGCCGTAGTGGCATGAAGGGTGTCACCGCTGCCGGAATCGAAACCTGCGCCTCGACCGGTGGCGTGCTCATGCCCCCTGTCATGGGTGCCGCTGCTTTCGTTATGGCGCACTTTCTGCAGGTGCCTTACGCCACCATAGCTCTGGCTGCAGCGGTTCCGGCATTCCTCTATTTCTTCGGCCTGTTTATCCAGATCGACTCCCGCGCCGCCCGGGAGGGATTGAAGGGTCTACCCGAGGACGAACTGCCGGATTTGATGCAGACGCTCAAGGAAGGCTGGCACCATATCTTCGCAATCATCCTTTTGGTGTTCATGCTGTTGGTGCTGCGCCGGGAATCCCTTGCGCCATTCTATGCGACCGTCGTGCTGCTCGGCATCAATCAGGTACTTTCAAAAACCCACCGCTGGGGCAAGACGGAGCTATTGGCCTTCGTTGATAGTCTCGGGCGTCTGTTCGCGACTCTGGCGGCAACACTCGGTGCCGTGGGCATGATCGTTGGTGGCATGTCGATGACCGGATTGGCCGGCACACTGGTCAATGATTTGCTGTTCATCGCCGGCGGATCGCCTTACCTGCTGCTGATCATGGGCGCACTGACAAGCCTCATTCTCGGCGTCGGTATGACAGCGACTGCCTGCTACATATTCCTTGCCATTATGCTTGCCCCGGCGCTCATTCAGGTCGGTCTCAACCCGCTGGCCGTGCACCTGTTCATCTTCTACTGGGGAATGCTGAGCTTCATCACCCCACCGGTTGCACTTGGTGCTTTTGCGGCGGCTTCGGTTGCCAACACACCCCCCATGCGCACAGGCCTGGAATCCATGCGCATCGGTTCGGTGATCTATTTCATCCCGTTCTTCTTCGTGCTCGACCCGGGGCTGATACTAGTCGGTGAATGGCAGAACATCCTGTTCTCCATCGCGCTAGCGCTTTTCGGTGTGTTCGTATTCGCCAGTGCCATTCAGGGGTACATGGCAGGGATCGGCCCACTGTTCTCGCAGAACCGGCTTGGAACCCTTCTGCGCCTGCCCATTCTCGTGGGTGCAGTGCTTATTGCGCTACCAGGCGAGGCCATACCGCACTGGAGTGATGTACAGTTGCTGTTGCTGGGGCTAGCGCTGATTGTGCCGGTCATGGCGGCTGCCTATATCGCAAATCAACGGGCTGGCAGGCTGACCGCCGCCTGAGCGTCAGTCAGACGGCGTCAAACCCGTAGAGCCGGGCCGGGTTATCGACCAGTACCTTCTGCTGCACAGCCGGGTCGGGCACAAGCTCTGAAAGCAGGTCCACCAGATGTCCGTCATCGGGCATAGGCTGCCGCAAGACCGGGTGCGGCCAGTCGGTGCCCCAGAGGATCCGGTCCGGCGCAATGTCGACCAGTGCCCGCGCGATAGGGACCATGTCCGGCCACGGATCACCCTGTTCTGAACCGCGCTCAGCGCCGGAGATTTTCATCCAGCCGTTTTCGGGGCGCAGGATGTCGCACAGCCCCTCAAAGAAAGCATTCCCGTAATCGCTGCCGTTCAGCCGGCCCATATGGTCGATGACATAAGGCAGCTTCAACCCGGTAATCCAGTCCTTGAGTTCAGGTATCTGTTCGGGGTCGAAATGCAAAACAGTGTGCCAGCCGAAACCGGCGATTTTGTCCAGAACCTTGTCGATGGCTTCAAGCGGTGGCGCCTTGAGAATCCGGCTCATGAAGTTGAAGCGCGCGCCACGCACGCCAACCGCATCCAGCGCCGCGATCTGTTCTTCCGTGCAGTCGAGCGGCAGGTTGGCGACACCGCGCAAAGTGTCTGGCCACTTTTTCAGCGCATCGACCATTGCCCGGTTGTCGAGGCCGTGACAACTCGCCTGAACCACGACTGCGCGGGAAATGCCCAAATGAGCGTGCAGCGCGAACAGTGCCTCTTTTGGCGCGTCCGGCGGATCATAGGCTCGCGTCTCGGCGTATGGAAAAACCTCAGCCGGGCCGAGAATATGGCAGTGGCTGTCACATGCACCTTCGGGCAGCGCCAGTTTCGGTTTGTTCGGATTTGCCAATGGTGGCGGGCAGGGGATTTTGGACATAAGCGTGTTCCGTTTTTTGACCTAGATGCCGCATCCCGGCCCCTTGGCGTTAGGGTGCAGTGAAGGCGTTTTGACAGGCGAAATGTCGGCGTGGGCGGATTGATCCGATCTGCGGTAAGGTCTTTTGTGCTGTCGTCCCGGGAGGAACAGTTATGACACCAAAACAGGAAGATCGCCTGCTGGCCATGCTGGAACGTGAAGAGCTGTTTGATCTCGTTCGGCGGGAGCGTTTCGCGCGCGACCAGGAACATTGGGACATCATGGCGGACTGCTTCCATCCCGATGCGCATATCCGCACCAGCTGGTACGATGGCAACGGTGTCGACTATATTCCAGCAACCAAAAAGCTGATGGAGAAATCGCCCGGCGGCAAACACTGGATTTTCCCCGGTCTTGCCCGGATCAATAGCAGCCGCGCACTCGTCGAAAGCCCCGGCGTGATCATGAACCGCGTCACCATCGGTGGCGTCGAACTCGAATATCAGGCCTTCTGCCGCTATCAGAACCGGGCCGAGCGTCGTGACGATGTATGGCGGCTCTTGACCTTCGAAGTCATTTTCGAGCGTGACACTGTGCGGCCATGCGATCCGGGAAAAAGGCTCCCCTTTGCTTGGGAAGAATTGGAACGCTTCCGCCCCAGTTACCGGTTCCTCGCCTATCTACAGGAGAGCCGCGGGTTCACACCCAGCCATGAACTATTAGGCGACGACCGGCCGAACGAATTGAGAGCCTTTCACGAGACCGAACTGCGCTGGCTGCGCGAAGCGGCCTAGTACGCTAGAAAATATCCGGTTCGGGAAGCTTCGGGCCGAAATCGGTGCGCAGAAAATCAAAATCGCAGCCCTTGTCAGCCTGTTCGACGTGCTTGGCAAACATGTGCACATAACCGCGCTGGTATTTATCTTCGGGCGCTGCCCATTCGGCCTTACGCTGTGCCAGCTCAGCCTCGGACAGGCGCACGTTGAGTGTGCGCTCCGGCACGTTGAGTTCGACAATATCACCCGTACGGATCAGCCCTAGCGGGCCACCGATATGTGACTCCGGCGAAACGTGCAGAATGCAGGCGCCATAAGAAGTGCCCGACATCCGCGCATCGCTGATCCGCACCATGTCGCGCATCCCCAGTTTGAGCAGCGCTTTCGGCATCGGGATCATGCCCCATTCCGGCATGCCCGGTGCGCCTTGCGGCCCGGCATTGCGCAGCACCAGAACTGTGTCCGGCGTCATCGGGTAATCCGGATCGTCGATGATTTTTTTCATCTCCGGATAGGAATCCGCCACCAGGGCAGGTCCGGTGTGAACGTGAAATTTCGGGTCGCAGGCCGCCGGTTTGATCACCGCACCGTCCGGTGCAAGATTGCCCTTCAACACGGCCAGCGAACCTTCCTTGTAGACCGGGTTGCTCAAAGGCCGGATCACATCGTCATTATAGACCTCAGCGCCTGCAATGCCGTCTCCGAGGCTCTTTCCTGTCACTGTCAGCGCGTCGAGATCAAGCTTGTCGCCCAGCTGTGACATCAGAGCGCGCAGGCCGCCGGCATAGTAGAAATCCTCCATCAGATAGTCTTTGCCCGACGGTCTTATGTTGGCGATCACCGGCGTTGTGCGGCCAATGGCGTCTATCTCATCGAGCGTCAGCTCTACGCCTGCGCGCCGCGCCATGGCGATCAGATGAATAAGAGCGTTGGTCGACCCACCCGTTGCCATCGCAACGATCACTGCGTTGCGCACCGACTCGTCGGTGATGATCTTGGTTGGGGTCAGGTTCTCCCAAACCATATCAACGATGCGCCGCCCGCAGTCGGCGCTCATGCGCTGGTGGCTTGAATCCGGCGCCGGTATCGATGATGCCCCGGGCAGGCAGAGCCCCATCCCTTCCGCGACAGCCGTCATTGTGCTTGCCGTGCCGAGCGTCATGCAGTGGCCGCTTGAGCGCGCGATGCCTGTCTGGATGCCGAGCAGCATCTTGTCACTGACATTACCGGCGCGCCGCTCGTCCCAGTATTTGAACCCGTCCGTGCCCGAACCCAGTGTCTTTCCGGCATAGTTGCCGCGCAGCATTGGTCCGGCGGGCAGGAAGATGAACGGCAGGCCGGCCGAAATTGCACCCATGGTCAGTGCAGGGGTGGTTTTGTCACACCCGCCCATCAACACAGCGCCGTCGAAGGGCTGCGAGCGGAGGCTTTCCTCCACCTCCATGGCCGCGAGGTTGCGGTAGAGCATCGGCGACGGCTTTATAAAGACTTCAGATAGCGCCATCACCGGAATTTCGAGCGGCAATCCGCCCGCTTGAAGCACCCCGCGCTTCACCCATTCGACACGATCCTTGAAGTGCTGGTGGCACTGCTGCATGTCGGACCAGGTATTGAGGATGGCGATGATCGGCTTCCCCTCCCAGTCCTCCGGGCCATAGCCCATCTGCATCACGCGGGACCGGTGCATGAACGAACGGAACTCATCCCGGCCCAGCCAGCGGGCAGATCGCAGCTCGTCGTATGTCAATCGGTCGGTCATGGTCAGGCTTTCAAAATTTGAGGAATAGGGACATTCAGTATTTCGGCACGTGTCCTCAGCGCGAGAGCCGTCGCGGGCATCACCCGGATTGTGCCATTATTGCCAGCAAGCGCCTCTGCACTGCGCTCACCGGGTGTATATAGCCGCAGGACGCCCTCGGCTTTTTTCGAATTGCGGATGCGCTCCACGCCCTGGCGCGCTTCAAACATGAAGGCGTCGAGCGCGCGGAAGCTCTTGATGTCGAGCGTGATGAAAAGGCTGGACCCGTTGTAAGGTTTGTCGCTGCGCAATTCACCCATGGTTGGACCCCAACCCCCTCCTGATAATGCACCGGACAACATGTCGATCACAAACGCAAGCCCGAAGCCTTTCGCTCCGGCAGCTGGCAAAAGAAGTCCGGCCAAAGCCTCGGCAGGGTCGGTCGTTGCCTTGCCGTTATCGTCAGTTGCCCAGTTCTCCGGGATGGCCTCGCCAGCCGCAAGATATTGCCGGATTGTGCCCATCGCACCCGCTGTTGTTGCCATGTCGAAGACGACCGGTGTCTCACCTTCAACCGGAAAGGCGACTGCCAGGGGATTGGTGCCCAGCAACCGCTCCGCGCCACCGGGGGCTGCCATCAGTGGTTTGGTGTTGCACATGGCGATGGCTGCGCAGCCCTGTTCGGCTGCAATCCGCACATAACGACCCAGCACACCAAAATGAAACCCGCCCCGCATCGCTACCGCTGCGACGCCAAAATCCCGTGCCTTTGCAACCGCGATTTCAATCGCGCGCTGAGCCGAGAGGTGCCCTTCCATCTCGGCGGCATCCAACACGACACTGCCGCCGTTCTCACTGATGATCTGGGGGTTGGAGGCCGTAGACATTGTGCCGTTGCACAGGCGCTCGAGATAGAGATCAGCCAGTTGTACACCATGTGACCCGCGACCCGACAGGTCGGCCTCAAGGATCGCGTCGGCAACAGTTTCCGCATCTGTGGGTGCCAGCCCGGCGGCCGCAAATAGCGCAGCCAGAAATTCGCGCATTTCGCGCGCATCGGCAATCAGCGGCTCCGTCATTTCGTCCTCCCAGAGCAAAGCAGAGACCGGCAAGAGTATGGCTTCAACTTTGCCGGATGGCCATTCCGGCCAGCGAAACATAGGTGGGGCTGGTTTGCAGTGGCTCGGTGCGGCGCGTACTGCGATGATGAAGATCAGGGAGCAAGAAGTTCAGTGGCGATAACCTATGATGTCATTCGGCAGGCTGCGCGCGATCTTTATGGCTGGTCGCTGAAAAAGGTGCCGGATGATACGCTGGAAGCGCTTGTTGAGGCTCAGAACAATGAATCCAAACCGGCCTCGCGCCGAACGCTGGAGTTCATGATCGCCGCTGCCCACGCTGCTGAAAATGAAGACCGGCACGCCTGCTCGGATGCCGGGTTTCCAACCTATTTCGTCAAGATCGGCACCAACCTCACACTCGACGGCGATATCCGCCGCGCCTTTGTCGATGGCTTCGCCGATCTGGTTGAAACCATCGAACCGCCCATTCTGAAATTCATCACTCATCCGTTGACCCTTGAGCGCAGCTATACCGGCAAGGATATGCCGACAGTCTCCTTCGATGTGCTCGACGGTGCCGACTACATTGAGATCACCTGCTCGCCTAAAGCGCTGGGGTCCGGGCGCTGGGCTGATCTGAAGATCTTCAGTTACCCGAAGATGGCGGAGATTGAAGAATACTTCATGGAGTGCGTCCTGGCCGCCGGTTCGCAGCATTGTCCGCCTGTTATCATCGGTCTGGGGATTGGAGGGTCGTTCGACCATGCCGCCAAGATGGCCAAAATGGCGACGCTGCGAAAAATCGGCTCGAAGCATCCCGATCCCATGGTTGCCGACCTTGAGGAGCGTTTGCTCAAGGCCGTCAACAGAACCGGCTTTGGCCCGATGGGCACAGGCGGTGACACAACGGCGCTCGCCGTTCACGCGGACTACGCTCACGGCCACGGGTTTGTGCCGGTCGCTGTCTGTTTCAACTGTTGGATCAATCGCCGGACGGCGGTCCGCATCACCAATGACGGAACGGTGACCCGCCTTGAGTAGTTCTGACACCAGCGACATCATTCGCGTAAAACTGCCGCTCTCACCCGAAGACGCGCGCAACCTCAGGCTCGGCGATCTCGTCATGGCGGACGGCGAGGCCATCGTCTCCGCCGGGTTCATCACCCACGAGCGTATTATCGACGCGTTGAAAACCGGCGCCGAACTGCCGCTCGATATGCATGGCAAGGCCTTCTTTCACATGGGCGGCAGTTGCAGCGAGAAAGACGGAAAGTCGCTACCCAATTATGTGAACCCAACAACCTCTACCCGTTTCGACGCCTTCATGCCCACCATCATCCGTGAACTGGGCCTGACAACCGTTGGCGGGAAGGGCGGCATGGGTGCTGAATGTGTGGCGGCGCTGAAGGATGTGGGTGGGGTCTATTTCTCCATGCCCGGCGGCGCGTCACCGCTTTTGTCCCGCGGTGTTGTTGAACGGCTTGAAACCCAGTGGGATGATCTTATCGAGCAGTTCCGCTTGGCCCGCTATCTGCTAGACGGATTTGGGCCGGTCACTGTGGCTATCGATGCGCACGGTAACAGCATGTATGAAGACCTTCAGCGTCAGGCCGCCGAGCGCTTGCCCGGCATCCTGCAAGACTTGCAGAACAGCAGGTAGCGACGAAGTTGGAACAGAGGAGCATAATGTGCCGCGGTATCTAGAGGATTTCGAAATCGGTGAAACCTGGGTCTCCAAAACCGTTGAAATCACCGAGGACGAAATCATTGCCTATGCCAAGCAAAACGATCCCCAGCCCATGCACACCGACCCCGAAGCGGCGGCCAAGGACCGCTTCGGCACGGTCATTGCCAGCGGCTATCAAATAGCGGCCCTCTCCATGCGTCTATTTATTGAAAGCGGTGGCTATGGTGACACGCCGGTCATCGGCATGGGCGTGGATGAATTGCGCTGGCGTAAACCGGTTCGCCCCGGTGACAAATTGACGGTCACACGCGAGGTCATTTCAACCGAACGCTCAAAAAGCCGACCGGAGTTCGGTATGATCCGTACAAAGGTCACGGTCTCTAACCAGAATGACGAAGTGGTGATGACATCGATCGCGCTGGGGCAGGTGCCAGCACGGCCCGAAGACCAACAGTTATAGGTGCCGGCCCTCATCGACCGTGATGATCATGCCGGTGCTGCTGGTCAGGTCGACAATGGCAGCAACAATCGCTTTAGCCACATCATCGGGTGACGTGACCTTTTTCAATGGCATCGACTCTGCCATCGCCTCCAACCGCTCACGCGTGTTGGTTTTGACAAAGCCTGTATCGACACCGGCCGGTGATACCGAAATGACCCGGATATCCGGCGCTAACACTCGCGCCAGCCCAAATGTGAGCGTGTCGAGGCCGCCCTTAGCCGCGCAATAGGCGTGACTGCTACCGACACCACGCTGCGCCGCCAGCGAGGAGACATTGATGATCGCAGCGTTCGAGCCTTTGTCCAAGAGATGGCGCATGCCGCGGATCACCGCGAAGGGGCCACGCAGGTTGACGCTCAACACACGGTCAAAGATCTCGTCCGTCATCCTGTCGAGATCGTCCAACGGCACCGGATCGGTGCTGCCGCCATTGTTCACCAGTGCGTCAAGCTTGCCGTAGCGCATAGCAATTTCCTCTGCCGCCATGGTGATGCTGGCCGTGTCGTCGATGGCTATGCGCAGCGCCACATGCCCGTCACCATCCAACTCATCAATGAGTTGCTCCGCAGCACCACGATTGCTGTGATAGCCGACAACAACCACACTGCCGCCCGCCGCCAGTCGCAGTGCGGTTGCCCGGCCGATGCCGCTTGTTGCGCCCGTTACCAGGGCCACACCGGGAAAGCGGCGCGCGTTATCCTGCAGCATTGGCTGTCTCCCAATAGGGTTTGCGGAGTTCGGGTTTCAACACCTTGCCGAGGGCAGAGCGGGGCAGATTTGTCCGGATTTCAACCGCCGACACACGCTGGGTCTTGCCTAGCCGCTCGTTTACCCACCCCTTGATCGCTTCGGCATCGAGTTCCGCACCGGGCTTGGCGACGACGAATGCCAGCGGGGTCTCACCCCACCGGTCGCTTGGAATGCCGATTACAGCGGCCTCGGCGATCCCGTCATGGGCGCGTAGCAGGTCCTCAATGTCGGACGCGTAAATGTTGAAGCCGCCTGAAATAATGATGTCCTTTTTGCGGTCGACCAGTATCAGAAACCCATCTTCATCGAACATGCCGATATCACCCGTCCGGTGATAAAGAGTGCCGTCCCGATCACGCCAGTAAAACTCCGCATCGGCTTGCGGATTGCGGAAATAGCCAGTCATCATCATGGCCGATCGGCCAATCACTTCGCCGCGCGTACCTGTCGGCATGTCATTGCCGTTTTCATCGATGACTCTTATCTCGTTGCCCGGGGCCGGCTTGCCCACGGTGTGCGCTTTGTCCGGGTAAGCGCCTACATCCAGCATGCATGTGCAACCGCCCTCGGTCAGCCCGTAGACTTCAACAAAGCGGCCCGGCCATTCCGTTGCGATCCGGCGCTTGTCGTCCCGAGGGATCGGCGCGCCTGTGCTCTGTTTTACTTTGAAGCTGCCAAGATTGCGCCGCGAAAAACTCCCGGCATCGAGTATCCTTTGATACTGCACTGGTACCAGCATTGTGTGCGTGGCTTGATACTCCTCCGCAAGATCGAGATATTGCTCAGCATTGAACTTGCGCATCATCACGAGCTTCGCACCGTGATAAAGCGCCATCAATGTCGGCATCAGGGTAGTGTTGGAATAGAGCGGGGTCGCCAGCAGCATGGTGCTCTGCGGCCCGATCTCGAAAACGCTGCGTTCGGTCTGCCGCTGCCGCATGCCGTGGGAATGCACAATACCCTTGGCTTTGCCCGTCGTGCCGGAACTGTAGATGATGTTGAACGGCGTTTCGGGTGGCACATCCATTGCCGCGTTTAACGGCGCAGATCCGGCAATAAAACCTTCCAAAGAACTGGGGTCATCGAGTCTCACCAAAGAAACGCCGTCGGCGATGCGGGATGTGAGCGGGTCGAGATACTGGCGATCACCGAGGACGATCAGCGGTTCTGCATTTGCGATCATGCCAACCAGACTATCGGGATGAGCCGAGGTCTGCAGCGGCACCGCACACCGACCAGCAGCGATGACAGCGAGATAGGAAACAATCAGCTGTTCACTGACATCGCCAAGAAGAACCACGCGGTCGCCGGTTTCACCGAAGGGGGTAATCGCGCCTGCCATGGACAGCACAGCGTCTTGCAGCTGCCGCCATGTCAGCGCTTTCTCTTCACAGATGATCGCAATTTCGTCGGGCCTGGTATCGGCGTGCCTGAGCATCGACCCAATCAGCGGCGGATCGGATGGGACGTGTTCTGCGTTAGCGATCGTCATTGGTTTTCAATCAGGATGATGTTGCTCGCCACCATCGCTGGCTTGTCCTGACCTTCGACTTCGAAGATCACTTCGATTTCGAGGCGTGTGCCGATCTTGTGCGGCGATGCATCGATCAACTTCTGTCTCAGACGCACCCGGCTGCCTGTTTGAACCGGTGATACGAACCGTACCCGGTCGAAGCCGTAATTAAGACCGCGCCCGCGCTTCTCAATGCGATAGATTTGCCGCTGCAATACAGGAATGAGCGATAAGACGTATAGTCCATGCGCAATCGTCCGCCCGTCCGGCATCTCCTTTTCGGCGCGCGCCACATCGACGTGAATCCAGTGGTCGTCACCAGTCAGCGCGGCAAATCGGTTCACACCATCCTGGGTGATTTCGATCCACTCCGAAGCGCCCAGCTCCTCGCCCTTATAGGCATCGAGTTCCTGCGCATGTCCAACAATGATCATCTCAAGCCTGTCCCGGGCCGGCATCTGCCAGTTTTTCATCGACCACCATCACCACCTTGCCGATCTGCTCATTGCGGTCGAGAATTTCGTGGGCGTCCCGCACCTGCGCGAATGGCAGCACGGCGTGGATGCGATTGACGATTTTGCCAGCTTCGATCAGCGGCCAGACTTCAGCTTCGAGTGCGCGCGCGATCTTGCCCTTATACTCCGGTGGTTGCGGGCGGATGGTCGACCCCGAAAGGCTTAACCGCCGCCGCACGATATTGCGGATATTGATCTCCGCCGTCTCTCCAAGATGGCTGGCGATAAACACCAGCCGCCCATCAAATTTCAAAAGATCGAGTTGGCGCTGTGTGTAGGGACCGGCCTGCGCGTCGACGATAAGGTCCACACCCTCGCCACCCGTGGCTGCAAGGGTCTGCTTGTCCCAGTCACCGCGATAGTCGAACGCATCTGCCGCACCGATATCCCGGCAGATCTGGCGTTTTTCTTCGCTACCGGCGGTCGCGTATACTGTCGCATTGCGCAAAAGTCGGGCGATCTGAATGGCAGCCAGGCCCACGCCGCTGGTGCCGCCCTGTATGAGCAGGGTCTCACCTTCAGCCAGCCGTCCACCCCACATCACATTGTTCCATGCGGTGAAGAAGACCTCCGGAAGCGCCGCGGCTTCAACGAAACTGCACCCTTTGGGCACCGGCATGCACTGCACAGCGGGCACGGCGCAGTATTCCGCATAACCGCCGCCATTCACCAGCGCGCATACGGCGTCACCAACTTTCACCGAAGTCACATTGTCACCAACGGCATCGATGGCGCCTGACACATCCAATCCGGGGATGGGGGAGGCGTTCGGCGGGGGCGGATATAACCCCCGGCGCTGCTGGACGTCGGGCCGGTTCACGCTCGCCGCCACCACCCGTATGATCACCTCATCGGGCCCGGGTGCCGGTTTGGGATGCTCTGCAATATGCAGAACCTCCGGTCCACCGGCACCGCGAATTTCGACCAGTTGCATTGTGTTGCCGCTCATATGCGCGCTACCCGGTTCAATCTTTCCAAGCGTGGACAACGGGGTTGGACAGGCGCCCGAGGCCTTCCACCTCTATGTCCAGCGTGCCGCTCATCTCGTAGAGATTGACAGAGCGGTGTCCGTTTGGAAAGCGACCGACGCCCTTTGCCGAGGTGCCGAAGCAGAACACATCGCCTTCTTCAAGCGTGAAGTAACGGCTCGCCTCCGCAATCACTTCCTCGACCTTGAAGCGGTAACTTGCGGTGCTATCGACGGCAAAGGGCTCGCCGTCAAACCAACCCTTTACCTCAAGGTTGTTGGGGTCCGGCACTTCATCGGCGGTGGTGACCCATGGCCCCATCGGGCCGAACGTGTCGGTGGCCTTTGAACGGGTGTGATAGACGAAGTAGACATCGCGATCATCTTCCCCGTGCGGGCGGCGCCACGCCAGGTGATGTGGGCGCATAAGGTTCGGTTCGCGCGTCGTGGCAATGGAATCCATGCCGAACTTCATGCCGTGTGAGGTGATGTCGTTGATAATCGCATAGCCAAAAATCGCATCGCGCGCTTCGGCGACACTGATGTTCTTGCATCGCTTGCCGATCACCGCGGACAATTCGAGTTCGGGTATGGTCTCGCCATACTGCTCTTCCATGATGATCGGCTTGTGATGTCCGGTCAGGCACGAGGGCGCCTTGAGGAAAAAGTTGGGTACACCGGGATCGACATGCGCTGATTTGCGGATGCCCATATTGTTGAAGGCGACGCCAAGGATTTTCGATGGTTTCGGTTGTGGCGGCAGCCAGTCCAGTGACTCAGGGTCCATTGCCGTGCCGGTGCCCTCGGCCAATGCTTTTTCGGCCTTGGCGCGCTCCGCCGGGCCAGCCTCAATCAGGTCCTGCATGCTGCGTGGCGCTTCGCCAAGTCCCGCGCTCTCATAGAGATCGGACAGCAATACCGCATCGTCGTCTTTTTTTGCGACCAGCGTCGCCTGTCCATTCTGGCTGATTGTACCGAGTTTCATTTTTATTCCTTAAGTTGAAGTCCGGTGCAGCTCAGCGCCGGGTAAGTCTGCCGGGCGGGTTCAGTTGAGCCCGACCAGCCGTGCAGGATTGTCGCGCACCATCAGGCGCACATCGTCTTCAGAAAATCCGAGGGCCAGGCAAAGTTTGATGGCCTGCCGCAATCCTTCGACCGGGGAGGGGTTGTCGACCTGGCCGAGATCGGAGCCGATTGAGGAATTTGCCACACCTGCCGCCTCGATATGTTCCTTGAGCTCGGTCGGCGTGAAAACATTGAAACGGCAGTCGACATAGAGGCAGGCCGACTGTTCGACCACCGCACCCATTTCCGCCAACTCCCGGATGTCCTTGTATGTGAAATGCAGGCCGTACATGGGATGATTGATCAGCAACCGCTTCACACCGCGCTTTTTGGCTTCGGTAAACAGGGTCCAGATTTCCGAGATGTGCAGATGGCCGGACGACAGGATTGCATCGAACTCGGCGATGGAATCGAGGATTTCCTTCACCTCGTCCAGCAGATCGCCATAGGCGTCCACGACCGTGATGCCGGGTGGTCTTTTGAGCTGAACGTTCGAAGCAAGGCGCGTCTTGCCGTGCGAACTGCGAATATGATTTGCCGACTGTGCAGTTGGCATCCAGATCAGTTTTGCGCCCATCTTGAGTTGTGCGTCGACCACGAACGGGTTGAGGCCACCTGTCGTGTTGTTGAGCACCAGTCCGCCAAACATTTCCACGTTAAGATGTCCGAGTGTCCGGTCCATGATCGGAATGAACGGGGCGACGGAGTAGTGGTGATCCTTGAAGAGAATGCCACGCATGCCGGCCGCTGCAGCTTGTTCAACAGCCTCAAAATGATCGAGTTGCCGCGCCATGGTCGATGGGCCCGAATGCACATGCAGATCGACGGCTCCTATGAGAAGGTTGTCGACCTTCGCGTCATCAATATCAGCAATGAGCCTGCGAACTTCCGCCCGGTTTTCGTCGGACATGTGAATATCTCCCTCCTGGTTTGGAGCGAATTTAGGTCTTGACACTTGAGGGTCACAACGCCACTAGAACCGCATTTCGTCTGACGGAATAGCGATGTGAGGAGAGCATGGGCGTTAGAGCGGTTGAAAGAGCACTGACCATTCTGCAGGAGCTTAATCTGCAGCCATACACATCGATCGCGCGCCTGCATGCGCGCACCGGTCTGCCGAAGCCAACCCTTGTGCGATTGCTGCAAACGCTTGAAGAAGCGGGTTTCGTAGAGAACGATAAACGGCTCGGCGGTTACCAGGTCAGCGCGCTCGTCGGCTCGTTGAGTTCCGGCTTTCACAAAGAGCCAATGGTGGTCGAGGCGGGGCGTGCCTGGGCGATCGCACTGACCCGCAAACACCAATGGCCAACCTCGATATCGCTGCTGGATCGCGACGCGGTGGTTGTCCGATTCAGCACGGTGCCGGATAGCGCCATCTCGCCGTTTCACGCCACCGTCAATATGCGCCTGCCGCTGATCACGCGCGGTATGGGTCTCGCCTATCTGGCGTTTACGTCGGAGGAAGAATTCAAGATCATCGTTGATATGCTGCGGGCAACCAACGATCCGGAGAACGCCATGGCGCACCATCCCAAGGAGCTTATGCGCCTTGTCAATCACGTGCGCAACGTTGGCTATGCCACGCGCGCGGCCCATGTCGAACCAAAAAACTCCAACACCATTGCGGTGCCGATTTTTGGTGGAGATGGCCGGGTGAAAGCCAGCCTCGGGCTGACCTATTTTACCTCTGCATTCCAGACACGCGAAGAAGCCTATGAGCGCTATGCGCCCGAACTTAAAACCGCCTCGCGGGAAATTACGGAAGACCTTGCGCGTCTGACAAAGGCGTCCTGACTTTCAGCCCACACCCCGTACGATGGGACAACGAGATATGTATTCCGTCTAGCGAAACGTTTTTTGAGAACGGGTTCGGATCGTGCGGAGGATGCTGTTTGTTCAGGCGCGAAAGCTCAGACTGCCAGATGATCGACAAGCGGTCCTGAAGTATTGGGTTGATTACAGGGAGGAAAACTAATGAAAACCACCAGAACGATAATTGCATCCAGCCTCGCAGCCGCCGCACTTTCCGTGTCATCCGTTGCTGTGTTTGCCGCCGATTGCCCCGACGGCTATCCGAGCGGTCCGGTGACCATAAATGTCGGTTACGGCGCCGGCGGCGGCACGGATACCGCCACACGTACACTAGCTGCTGAAATCGAAAAATCCACCGGCTGGACGATTGTCGTCGACAACAAGCCCGGTGCCGGCGGCGGTGTCATGAGTGCCGCGCTGATGAATGCAGAGCCTGATGGCATGACTATCGGTGCCGCAGTTACAGGGTCCGTCGCACTTAATCCCTATACCTCGGATGACACACCTTACACATGGCAGGATTTCGACTATCTCGCGTCATCCCAGGATATCGGCTATGGCCTCTCGGCATTGTCGGACAAGCCCTATAGCACGCTTGAGGAGTTCGTTGCCTGGGCGAAAGAGAATGGTGGCGCGACGGTATCGATCACCGGCCTCAGCCAGGAAATCGCGGTCAAGCAAATCTCTGATCATTTCGATGTTGAACTAATCCCTGTCCCTGGAAAGGGCGCTGCCGACGCGATGCAAAAGGCGCTGGGCGGGCATGTCGATGCCACTACGCAGGGCACGCTGCAGGTTCAGCAGATCAAAGCCGGTGACATGAAGCTTTTGGCAGCTTTAACTGCCGAACGCGCACCCTATGCCCCCGACACCAAGACGCTGATCGAGAGTGGTCTTGAGGCGCAGATCGACGGACAGGTTATCTTCTTTGTGCCCAAGGGTGTCGACCCGGAAATCCGTTCCTGTTTGTCTGAGGTGCTGGACGATGCTGTTGCAACCCCCGCTTTTGCAGAACTGATGACAAAGGTCGAAAGCGAGCCTAAGAACTACGGACCTGAAGGCATCACTGCGATCATCGAAAAGGCAGCGACCTTCTACGCAGATTATCTCGGCAAGAACTGAGGTTAAGGCAAATGCGAACATCCTGGATGCATAGCGATCGCATCTTTGGCCTGTGCGTCATGGGCTTCGGGGTGTTCCTGCTTTTGTTTTTTATCCCGGCTGAAATCGCAGAGGGGCGGGGTCCGATCGATCCCGCCCGCTTCCCAAGTTTTGCAGCCTGGCTGTTTATCATTCTGGGCGGTTTGCACACCATTCTGTCGGCGCCCGGTATCTCCTGGCCTGCACCACGCGAAGCTGCGCGGGTTCTGGCGGTGTTTGCGATTACCGTTGCGGCTTGCCTGCTAATGCCGAAGCTTGGTTACATTGTCACCGCGATCGCAACGATGATCGCGCTGACGATTTTGATGTTCGAACGCCGCCCGCACTGGGTAGCTCTGACTGTTGCCGCCGTTCCACTGGGGCTTTACGCCTTCTTCGTGCTCCTGCTGCATCGGCCGTTGCCGAACGCTGCATGGTTTTGATGGATTTATCCTATGCCTGACCTTTCGACCATTCTCGCCGGTTTCGGCGATGTGTGGACGCTGTCCAATTTTATCTACATCATTGCCGGCGTTGCCATCGGACAGATCGTTGGCGCAACTCCCGGACTGTCGACTTCGATGGCCTTGGCTATTGCTGTGCCGCTCACCTATGGCATGGACACGCTGACAGCGATTGCCTTCCTGATTTCGGTGAACAAGGGCGGCACTGTGGGCGGTGCCGTACCGGCGATCCTGATCAACACACCGGGTACGCCTGAAGCCGCAGCCACTGCCCTCGATGGGCATCCAATGGCCAAGTCAGGCCGGCCATTGAAGGCAATGCGCTATTCGCTCTACTACTCGGTTTTTGGCGACATCTCCTCGGATATCGTCCTGATCACTGTGGCCGCGCCACTGGCACTCGTTGCCCTGAAAATGGGCCCGGTTGAGATCACTGCGCTGATGATCCTTGCCTTCACCGTCATTACAGCCCTTGTGGGCCAGTCGATGACCAAGGGGCTGATCGCCGCGGCGCTGGGCTTTTTGCTGGCATCCGTCGGGCTTGATCCCGGCCAGGGTACGCCGCGCTTCACCTTTGGTATGCTTGAGCTTTATGACGGCATACCGCTATCGGTAGTGTCTATCGGCATTCTCGCTGTCGGCGAGATCATCAACCAGATCGGGGCAACACGCGGTGGCGCGCCGTCTGAAGCGACGATCTCGATGAAGAATACAGGCGGCGCGGAAAACCGGGTGACCCTGTCCGATCTCTTGGCCAACAAGATTGTCGCCCTGCGCGCATTCGTCATCGGCACGATTGTCGGCGCCATCCCCGGCATCGGGTCCGCCACTGCCGGCATGCTGTCCTATTCGCTCAACAAGCGTGCGGCCAAGGATCCAGAAGCCTTCGGCACTGGCGATCCGCGCGGGATTGCTGCGTCGGAAGCGGCGAATTCTGCGGTGGTAGGCGCCAACCTGATCCCACTGCTGACCTTGGGTATACCCGGCAACATCGCAGCGGCGCTGCTGGTCTCCGCTTTCATTATCCATGGCGTTCAACCTGGTCCGTTATTGTTTGAGGAGCAGGGCCGGCTGATCTACGGCCTGTTCGGCGCCATGCTGGTTGCCAACGTTTGCAATCTCGGTGTCGGCCAGTTCGGTATGCGGCTGTGGGCTTTTGCTATCTCGGCACCACGCAGCGTCATTTTCCCGGCAGCGCTGCTGCTGTGCATCACCGGCACCTATGTCGCCACCGGTGGATTCTTTGGCGTGTTCCTGATGCTGATCTTTGCTGCGCTGGGCATCGTGATGCGGGCGCTCGGGTTATCGCTGATCGCATTCCTCATCGCCTTCGTGCTGACACCGACGCTGGAGAGTTCGCTCACGTCCGCGATGCTGATTACACGCGGTGACTTCACTCGTATTATCGAGCATCCGGTTGCGATCCTGCTGCTGATCATGACGGTGTTGGCGATTGTCTTTCTCAATCGCGGACCGCGCAAAGCACCCGCCGAACCTGACTCTCAGATTGAGTAGGTATGGATTAAGGGTGCGACAGTCTCAGACTGTCCGCATTCCCGTATCGAGGAACGTCGCCATTCTCGCCAGCAGGTCGTTGCGGCCCCGTTCGGGCCGGTCGAGCAGGATATATTGCGTGGTGTTCGGCGGTGCGTAGTGCACAATTTCCTTGGCGTGCACCAGATCGTCGATAAACACCTTCATGTCCGACTCTTGGCACAGATTATCGAACTCGGGCCGCACGATCTTCACCCGCGCATAGATCTGGCTGGCGTGCACCAGTTTTTGGGCCGTTGCCCCCATGGTGAACAGGTCTTCCAGCATGCCGTTGGGGCTGCGGTAGCTCGGTGGATCACGATCCATCGAAGTTGGGTCGCCGTCGAGCAGAGCTTGCCGGAATGCCGCCAACATTGCCGGATCGCGCCATGCATCCTTGTCCGCGATGGGGATCACATTGTCCCAGTGGGAATCCAGCACTTCAAGCGTATTGTAGCTGTAATTGCCGAATACCTTGCGGTTGAAATGGCCCGGATTGTCCGGATCATCGAACTTTGAACCGATGGAGAAGTTGGGTATCTCCGCCGTGCCGCCATAGACCATGCAATAGAGCACCAGATGGCTGATTTTCTCCGGCCAAAGCGCAGCCGACATGGCGCAACATGTGGCGCCCACGCCCCAGCCGAACAGGCCGACCTTGTCCCAGCCGGTTGCGTCTCGGAGATGATCGACTGCCGCCTCAACGTCGCGTGTCAATTCGATGGTTCGGCACAGCGCATCCGCACCAGGCACGGGTGGTTTGTCCATGGCTTTGGGGCGTTCTGACCGCCCATAGCCGCGTGCATCGACGATATAAACAACATGGCCTTCCGTCGCCAGATCGGCCGCCAGTGAGCCATTTGGCACATCAAGATCATACTCGCTGAGGCCCGGGATCCGCGTGCCATGCAGGAGTACCATCGGCACCCGCGTATTGCCGTCTTTGGTCCGCACTTCACGGATGGCAATCGAATAGCCATCCCGTGTCGTTATCAAAAAGTCGGTGCGGGTAACGTCTGGCATAAGTGAGATCCGTTCGAGGGTAGAAGGGCTGAGTAAAGGATGGCTCGCCAACCATTTCAACTGTGATGCACCATTCAAAGGCAACAGTCATACGAAAACTGCCCGATTCAACCGGGATCATACCACCAAGAAGAATTCTCCTAAATTACAATGTGTTGGCCGTTTCACCTTGTGAAATTTCTCCGGACTGGATGGCAAATTCCAAAAATTCTCCCGGGAAAACGGCGCTGAAAACTGATCGAGTTGCGTGATCCGGAATTGACTATTTCAACTTAGTTGATAACGTTATCAACTAGGCGGTCAGCAAATGGCCTGCCTCAATGAGGGAGGGAAACCTATGATCAATGGAATTAATCACGCTTGGCGTCGGCGTTCAGTACTCGCCGGCCTTGCGCTTGGACTAAGCATGTCGGTTGCGCCTGCTGCGTTCGCGCAGAGCGGCGAACTCGTCATTCTGCAGTGGCAGGGTGGTGTTGAAGCCGACTTGTGGGCTGATCTCGAAAACGCGTTCATGGAGAACTATCCTGACGTGACCGTTCGCGAGCTCGTTGTGACGGGTCAGGGCGATATGCGCGGCCCCATGCGGACGGCACTTCTTGGGGGTGAAACTGTCGACATCATCATCAATACCTGGCCGGCCTTCCGCGCTGAATTGAACAGCGCCGGACTGCTGCGCCCGATCGATGCTGAATGGGACGAAAACGGCTGGAGCGATCAGCTGTCCGACAGCTGGCGCAACCTTGGCGCGATCGGCGATGAAACCTACGGCCTGACCTATACTTATGGTGATCGTTCAGCGATCTGGTATGTCACCGAGACACTGGAGAACGCCGGTGTAACGCCGCCGGAGACTTGGGACGAATATCTCGCCAGTTTCGACAAGCTCAAGGCGTCTGGCGTTGAAGCGCCAGTTGCGATTCCCGGTAAGTATTGGGCCCATGCCGAGACATTTGAGACATTGCTGATCCGCACGTCCGGTGTGGAGACGGCCAGTGCGCTTGCTCAGCATGAAATCCCCTGGACCGATGACCGGGTCAAAGCCGCATTGATGAAATACGCCGAAATGCTCAATGCCGGCTGTTGCGGCGATACAGCTTCAATGCTCGCCAACGACTGGGACGGTGAAGCCGACCTGGTGTTCCAGGCAGGCACCAAGGCATATCTGCAAATGGGCATGTGGGTGAATGCCCGCGCCCGTTCTGACTATGGCATGGAAGAGGGTGTCGATTATTCGATCTTCCAGTTCCCTGCGCTCGGCATGGGGTATGACGACACGTCGATGGTCGACAGCAAGGAAGTCAATGCCACCACAAATGGTGCAAATCCTGAAGCGGCAAACGCTTTCATGGACTTCCTGACCACAAAGCAAGCTGCTGACATCATCCAGAGCTATGGCTTTGCTGCGCCGCACAAGGATGCCGATTCATCGTTGCTCGGTCCGGTGCAGCAGGTTGCAACCTCCATGGTCTCCAACTCCAAGGTACAGTTCGTGCTGGGTGATCTTCTGCCGGGCGACCTTGGTGACGAATACCGGGTCCAGTTGCAGAAGTTCCTGCAGGATCCGACTGAGTCCACGATAGACGCCGTCCTCGCGGCAATCGAAGCTAAAGCATCGAGCGGCGTCTACGAATGATCCGACCTGCCGCAACTTCTGCGGCAGGCTCCGGTGCCTCCCAAGGCAACGTGGCTGGCGAACAGGATTTCCTGCTCGCCAGTCGCGGGTGGCGACTGAGGGACACACCGGCGGCCTGGCTGCTCATTCTGCCGGTGATGGTTCTGTTTGCCGTTGCGGTTGTCTATCCGCTGGTCGAAACCATTCGTCTCAGTTTCTTTGACATCAGAGGATTGGCGCCACCGAAATATGTCGGCTTTGGCAACTATATTCAGTTGCTGTCCGACCCGGCATTTCGCAACACCATCTGGACCACCATTATCTTCACGCTCGGCGTGACGGCGGTATCGGTATCGATTGGCTGGCTGTTGGCGATGCTATGTGCGTTTGCCCCACGCCAGACGCTAGTGTTCCGGATGATGGTCTTTTCGGCTTTCGGCGTGTCCGAGGCGGTAAGCGGCTATATCTGGATTACAATTTTGCGGCCAGATCAGGCTGGACTGCTCAATTCTATTATCGGCAATTTTTCGCCCGGCTTCTCCTACGCCTGGTTGGGTGACGCGAACACTGCGCTGTGGGCGCTGATCATCGCCGCCAGCTGGAGTGCCGTGGGGCTGCCATTGCTCCTGTGCTTTGCCGCGGTGCAAACCATCCCGAAGAGCGTGCTCGAGGCGGCCTATATGGATGGCGCGAAGCCGTTCAAGATGATGCGGCACATCATGATGCCATTGTCATTGCCGGGCGTTCGTGTGGCCATTTTTATCAATCTTCTCAATGCACTGCGCGCGTTTGACATCATATTCATTCTGACCGGTGGCGGCCCTGTGCGGGCAACGGAAACGGTCGGCTACTTCATGTACCGTGAGTCCATGACCCAGTTTAAACTTGGCTATGGTGCAGCGGCGACAGTTGTGTTGCTCATCGCAGTGCTGATCATCTCAACCCCGGCGATTATCCAGCGCACGGCAGGTGCGAAATGATTGGGCGCGTACCACGTTGGACCATTTTCCTCATGGGCATCATCGCCACGATCTGGGTGATCCCGATCCTTGGCATTGTTCTCATGTCTATTCGTCCACTCAACCAGATCACGCTTGGCTGGTGGCGTATTGATGAAGTCAGCTTCACCCTCAGCGCCTGGCAACGGGTCTGGGACGAATACCCACTGGCCGATGCATTCTGGACAACGGCCTTTCTCGCGGGCGCTGCAACGTTCCTGACCATGGCGCTGACGCCGGCAGCAGCATACGCATTCCACTTCCTGAAATTCAGGTTCCGGCGCATGTTGCTGATCATCATCATTAACGCGTTCGTGCTGCCGCAGCAGGTTGTCATCATCCCGCTGTTCCGCCTGTGGCGTGACCTTGGACTGATCGACAGCTTTGCGTCGGTGATCATCCCCTATGTGGGCCTCAGTTTTGCGTGGTCGATTTTCCTCGTCAAAAACTTCCTTGAGGACTTCCCCAAAGAGTTGATCGAAGCGGCTCGGATCGATGGATGTGGCCCCATAGCAACGTTCCGGCATGTCGTTCTACCCAACAGCATGAGCCCGATATTCGCGGTCGGTATTTTGCAGTTCCTCTGGACCTGGAATGCCCTGCTGCTGCCCATGCTCTATCTCAGAAGTCATGTACCGCTACCCGTCGTTCTGGCGCGCGTTGCGGGCACTTACGATCTCAACTGGGATCTGCGCGCCGTTGCAGCGCTCATCACCACCAGCGTTCCGCTAATTATCTTCCTGGTTTTCCAGCGCCAATTCGCAACCGGTTCGCAAGCGACAACCGGCGGCAAGGAGTAAATATGACTACCCGTTCGAACAAGCCTCTCCGTTTCCGGCAAATACATCTCGACTTCCATACGTCCGAACATATTCCCGGCATCGGCTCGGCGTTCGACGCTGAAGATTTCGCGAACACTTTCAGCGAAGCGAACGTTGACTCCGTCACCTTGTTCGCCAAGTGCCACCATGGGTGGTCCTACTACCCGACCAAGGCAGGTGCGCCGCATCCGGAATTGTCTCGTCCCGATTTGCTCGGCGATATGATTACGGCACTCAAAGCGAAAGACATTGAGGCGCCGGTCTACATCTCCGTTCAATGGGATGAGCGCAACGCGCGCCTGCATCCTGAGTGGCGCGTGATGAGTGCAACCAACTATTTCCAGCACGCAAAACCGAACGACCCTTCCTCTGGCAAACAACTCAGCCCCGGCTGGCACACGCTGTGTCTCAACCACAAAGCCTACCGCGATGAACTGCTGGCACAGGCACGCGAAGTCGCAGCGAACTACGATACGCCCGGCATCTTCTTTGACATCATCCTGACCCCGGATTGTGTTTGTCCCAAATGCCAGGAACGCATGCTGGAGATGGGCCGCGATCCGGAGAATCCGGCCGACCGTCTGGACAATGATGAAGAGGTCAACGAGATTTTCCGCAGTGAGATGAGTGCGGCGCTGGAAGCCGAGTTTCCCGGCCTGCGCGTGTTTTACAATTGCGGCCACATTCACAAGCAGGGCGCAAAACGCTTTGCGCCTTACTCCCACCTCGAACTGGAAAGCCTGCCGACAGGTGGGTGGGGATATGACCATTTCCCCTCAAGCGCACGTTATGCCGCAACGCTGGGCCTCGATTTCGTCGCCCATACCGGCAAATTCCACACCTCGTGGGGCGAGTTTGGTGGTTTCAAACACCCGCACGCGCTTGAGTATGAATGCGCGCAAATGGTTGCGCTGGGGTCCAAATGCCTTGTGGGCGATCAGTTGCATCCCAACGGGGCGATCAACAAGGATACTTATCGGTCTATCGCGCCAGCCTACGCGCGGGTCGACAAGCTAGAGCCCTATCTCAAGAATGCCCGGCAGGTTTCTGAAATTGCTATCCTTTCCGCCGAGCATTTCCATCCTGAAACGGCGCGCAATCATCCCAGCGATGATGGTGCAGCGCAGATGCTTCAGGAGCTCAAATATCCTTTCGATGTGATCGATTCCGGGTCGCCAATTGACCGGTACAGGCTGATCATCGTTCCGGACGATATCGTCCTCACACCTGAAATGACTGAAAAGCTGAAAGCCTTTCACGCCGGGGGCGGCAAACTGATCCTGTCCGACAAATCCGGACTCGATGCCGGCGGTTCGCCGCTGCTGCCGATGGGTATCTCGGCTAAAGCGGAACGGCATGACTGCGACCCGTCCTATATTGTGGCGGACGCAGAGAAGCTGCCGGGTCTGCCCGAGGGCCCGTTTGTGATGTATGGCAGCCCGCGCAAGATTGCAGCGACAGATGCCGATGTGCTTGCCCAGGCGATCCCATCTTACTTCAACCGCTCTTTCCGGGCCTGGTGTTCGCATCAGCACACACCGGATAATCCCGATGCAGCGCCGCTTGGACCGGCTGTGACTGAGCACAACGGCATTGCCTACGTCGCCTATCCGATCTTCGACATCTATCACCGCATGGGCCAGCCGCTTTACAAGTACATTGTTCGCGACCTCATTCAGCGCCTGATGCCTGAAGCTGCGCTGGAAACGGACCTCCCATCCTCGGGGCGCGCCTCAGTGGCAGTGCAGGAAGAGCAGGGCCGGCACATTCTGCATTTGCTTTATGGTCCGCCGCAGGTGCGCGGGCAGGCGGTACCCACCGATACCGGCACCCGCATCATGGAAATGATTGAAGACATTCCGCCGATTGGCCCGGTCACCGCCGCAGTGCGCCTGAGACAGGTGCCGTCCCGGGTTTTCGATGCGCTGACGGGTGAGGAGGTGCCGTTCACCATGCGATCGGATGGCATGGCTGAAGTGACAGTCCCGCGGCTGCATATCCATTCAGCGATTGTCTTTGAGGGAAGTGTCTAGGGAGTGATGGATCGTGGATCACCAGAACAACAGCATCGTGTCTTGTTGCCCGTTTTCGGTGATCGTCGTACTGCATGTTCTGAAGCCTACAGCCGCGCCGCGGCTGTGCATTGCAGACAGCGGAAAGACCTTATGAACCAAACACAAACAGTGCGGGCGCGGACCGGTGCGCCAGTCCAGAGGAAAAAGAAACACGCGACAGTAGTCGACGTGGCGGCGGAGGCTGGCGTAGCGGTGGGCACAGTCTCGCGCTTTCTCAATGGGCAACCGATCCGCAAGGGCAATCGCGCCCAGATCGAAAAAGCAATCGATACGCTCGGCTACACGCGCAACGCGGTTGCAGCGTCCATGAAAACGGAAGCCAGGCATATTGTTGGCATTCTGGTGCCCAATATTTCCGAGTTTCATGCCGGGCTGCTCGAACAATTCAGCCGCAAAATACGTCGCACCGGCCGCGCCGTGATGGCTTACACGCACGACCTCGATAGTCGTTCGATTATGGATGGCATCAACTTTTTCCAGATGCACCGCGTCGATGCTGTTGTGTTGGATGGTGTGTTGAGTGTCGCAGACCAGCTTCAACAAGCCGTCGATGACGGTCTGGAAGTGGTGCTTTACGACAATGATATACCCGGGCTCGAAGCCGACAGGGTGTTTGTCAACCATCGTCAGGCGAGCCGGCGCGGCGTAGAACATCTGCTGGAGCTTGGCCACAAGCGCATCGGGATTATTTCCGGATCGGAGCGCGATAGCGCGGGCCGCCTCCGGTTGGCCGGTTACGCTGATGCCATAAACGATCATGGCATTGATCGTGACGACGAGTTGATCAAGTTCGGCGACTGGCAGGAATCGGGCGGACGCGACGCCATGCGTCGTCTCATGGCGCTACCCGATCGACCGACGGCGATTTTTTCGGCGAACTACAACATGACTATCGGCGCATTGATCTGGTGCCATGAACATGGCGTGCGCATACCTGACGATCTGTCCATTGTCAGTTTCGATGATGTGCCCGCGTTCCGCCTGCATCAACCCGGCATCACCTCCATCGGCCAACCCGCCGATGAACTGGCTGAAGCCATGACAACGCTTTTAATGGCACGCTTTGAAAAGCGCGATGTGCATCTGCATCGTGAGTTGACGGTTCACTGCAAGCTGACTTTGCGCGGCTCGACAGGTCCATATCGACCGCAAATCTAACGAGGGGAGTTCACACCGTGGCGACAGTAGAGATGAAGGGCGTAAACAAGGCCTATGGTGCGGTGGAGGTGATCGAAAACCTCAACCTGCTCATCGATGATGGCGCCTTCACGGTATTTGTTGGCCCCTCCGGCTGCGGAAAGTCGACACTGCTGCGGATGATTGCCGGACTTGAGCCGATCACCGGCGGCGAAGTGCAAATCTCGGGCCAGCGGGTCAATGACAAGGATCCCATTGAGCGCGGCGTGGCGATGGTGTTTCAAAATTATGCGCTTTATCCGCACATGACCGTTGAACAGAATATCGGATTCTCGCTGAAGATGGCGAAGGTCAAAAATTCCGAGATTTCCCAGCGTGTGCTGTCGGCCGCGCGGACACTGCAAATTGAAGAGCTGCTGGATCGCAAGCCAAGCCAGCTCTCCGGTGGTCAGCGGCAGCGTGTCGCCATTGGCCGCGCTATTGTGCGCAACCCCGAAGTTTTCCTGTTCGACGAACCATTGTCCAACCTTGATGCCGAGCTGCGCGTGTCGATGCGGGTCGAAATCGCCAAACTCCACAACACGCTCGGCTCAACCATGATCTATGTGACCCACGATCAGACCGAAGCCATGACCCTCGCCGACAAAATTGTCGTCATGCGCGGTGGTGAAATCGAACAGGCCGGTTCACCGGAAGAGCTTTACGATAATCCCGACAATCTGTTCGTGGCCGGTTTTATCGGGTCGCCACGCATGAACCTTGTTGATGCGGACGCCTATGCGGGCAACATCAGCTTGCCTGGTGGCACCCAAATCACCATGCCGGGCGCTAATGGCACGGTTAAAGTCGGTGTTCGCCCTGAGCATCTGCACCCCGGCGAGGGGCGGGATGGCAAGCTTGATCTCAATGTCGATGTCGTCGAAAACCTGGGGGGTGTGCATTATGTCTACGGCACGCTGTCATCCGGTGAGACGGTGATCGTTGAAGACCGCGAAAAACGCGGTGCCAAACCGGGTGAAACCGTCACAGTGAGCTTCAACACATCCGACGCCAGAATCTTTTCTGAAGATGGCAAGCGCTTGCGCCAGTCTCACTGAATCAAAGGGCGCTCCCATGAACAAAAACCTGTTGTGGTACGACCGCGCTGCGGTCGAGTGGACCGGGGCGTTGCCGTTGGGGAACGGCCGCCTCGGCGCCATGCAGTTCGGCGGTGCCGGGCTGGAAGAGTTTCAACTGAATGAGGATACGCTCTGGTCAGGCGGCCCCTATAATCCGGCTAACGACAAAGCGCGGGATGCCTGGCCTAAGGTTCAAGACCTCGTTTTTCAGGGCCGTTACAAAGATGCCGATAAGCTGATCAACGAAACCATGATGGCGCGTCCGATCAAGCAGATGAGCTATCAGCCTGCCGGCAACCTGTTCATCGCCACGGGTCACGATGGTGAAATTGCCGACTATCGGCGGGAGCTGGATATCAACCGGGCAGTTTCCAAGGTCTCCTACACGCACGATGGGGTGACCTATCAGCGCGAGAGCTTCATCTCGGCTGTTGATCAGGTGCTGGCCGTCAAATTCACCGCCGGTGATGATGTAAAGCTCGACCTTCGCCTTCGGCTTGAGAGCGAGCAGCCGGGTGAGGCCAGGTCTGATGCGAATGGTATCACGTTCACCGGCCGCAATCGGGACGCTGAAGGTATCGAAGCCAAACTCCGTTTCGCGATGCACGCCGATGTGCTCGGTGGCGACATCAGCCCGGACTCTGATGGTTCACTTCGCGTCTCAGGAACCGGTGAATTCATCATCCTGCTCGACATGGCCACGAGCTTTGTGCGGTTTGATGATGTTTCGGGAGACCCGGAAGCACTCCTTTCTGCGCGCCGGAAGAAGCGGCAAGGCAAAAGCTGGGATCAGCTGCGCGCCGATCATATCCAGGAATATCAATCCTGGTTCGACCGCCTCGATATTGATCTCGGCACCACCGAACAGGCGCAAAAGCCCACGGCGCAGCGTATCGCTGAATTCGCCCAGTCGGATGATCCGGCGCTGGCTGCGCTCTATCTTCAGTATGGCCGTTACCTGATGATTTCCAGTTCCCGGCCGGGAACCCAGCCCGCCAATCTTCAGGGTATCTGGAACAAGGAAACCAATCCGCCCTGGGGCAGCAAATATACGGTCAATATCAATCTGGAGATGAATTACTGGCTGCCGGATCCGGCCAATTTGGCTGAGTGTTTTTCGCCGCTTATCACGCTGTTGGAGGAAGTTGCCGAAACCGGGGCCGAATGGGCCAAAGCACATTATGGCGCGCGGGGATGGGTGCTGCATCACAATACCGATATCTGGCGTGCGGCAGGGCCGGTCGATGGCGCGGAATGGGGCATGTGGCCAATGGGCGGCGCATGGCTATGCGCCCAGCTCTGGGACCATGCGGCTTACGCTGGTTTCGAACCCGATCTGGTTCAGCGCATCTATCCGCTGATCAAGGGTTCGGCGCAGTTTCTGCTCGACTACATGACGATTGATCCAAACACAGGCGAGTTGGTGACCAACCCCTCCAATTCACCTGAAAACATTCACCCCTTCGGCACAACCATTGTCGCCGGTCCGGCGATGGATAACCAGATCACTCGCGACCTGTTTGCCGCTGTCATTGAGGCTTCTGAAATTCTGGGCAGCGACGCTGCGTTTGCAGAAGAGGTCAGGGTTGCGCGCGAAAAACTCGCCCCTGATCGGATCGGTGAAGAAGGTCAGCTGCAGGAATGGCGTGAAGATTGGGACATGGGTGCGCCTGAACGCGATCATCGCCATGTCTCGCATCTTTACGGGCTTTATCCCGGGTTCCAGATCAATCCCGATGAAACACCTGAACTCACAGCTGCCGCGCGCCGCTCGCTCGAAATCCGGGGCGACAACGCAACGGGTTGGGGTATTGGCTGGCGGATCAATCTTTGGGCCCGGCTCCGTGACGGAAACCATGCCCATGACGTGTTGACACTCCTGCTGTCACCGGAGCGCAGTTATGACAATTTGTTCGACGCGCATCCGCCCTTCCAGATCGACGGCAATTTTGGTGGCGCGGTCGGCATCATCGAAATGCTCGTGCAATCACGGCCAGGAGAAATCCGCTTGCTGCCGGCGTTGCCCGCCAATTGGCCGGATGGGCGACTGAAGGGTGTGCGAACCCGCTGCGGCGTAGAGCTCGATTTCAGCTGGCAAAATGGCCAGGTTGTCGATTGCAGGATGCGTGGCAGGAACGGTGAAATCCGGCTGCACGCCAATGGTTTGGAGCATCAGGTTACCGTTTCAGGCGGATCTGCGCAGATCAGCGCCAATCAACTCCATTGAGATGTGGAGCGGATAAGCGTTTCCCTTGCAGATGCCAAATGGGCGCGACAGGCCAGCTCAATCAGCGAGATGTTCCGGCTCTCCAGTGCATCGATATAGGTAAGGTGCTCACGTAGTGCGACTTCGTTGCGCTGGCGTTCGTCCTGCTTGTTCCACTGATAGTGGTAGTGAAAAATCAGATTTATGATGTCGTAAAAATCGTCGACGAACCGGTTTGGCGCTGCGGAATTGATGAACCGGTGGAACCGGTTGTCGAGGTCCGAAAAATCGTGAAAGCGCTTGTCGATGTCCTTGAGCAGAGCCTCATGCTCCTGACGCAAGGCCGTAAGTATTTTCCATTCCGGTGCGGATTCCGGAAGTTCGCCAAGCGCGCGTGCAGAGCGCAGCTCAAACATCTCGCGTATTTCGAACAGCTCCAGAGCAAAATCGGTGGTAAAGCCTTTGAACAGCCAGCCGGCATTGGGGCGCTTTTCAATCAGTCCATAGTGCTGGAAGCGGTTGAGAAATTCGCGAATAGCGCCGGTCGCGACGCCGAAATCGCGCGCCAGCTCGCGTTCGCTGATCAGGGTGCCCGGCTGGGCATCGTCGCGCAGCATCCACTCCATGAACTGGGTTTCAACCTGCTCTGACTGCGGGATCGTCTCCACCTCGGGATAGGGCGGTGCCGTTTTTCCGGTAGCGCTGAATGTCCGGCCGGTTTTGGCCGCTGCGACAACGTCTTGCTCCGCAAGTTCGGTCAGCACTTTACGGACGGTCGTCCGGCTCACACCCAGTTTCGTTGCGAGTGCGTTTTCCGAAGGCAATCCGTCGTCAGGATCGAGGCTGGCAACCATGTCCAGCATCTCGTTGAAAGCGCGTTTGAAGACGGCATCAGTTTTCATAGCTCGGCCACACCTGTACCTGCTCCATAAAGAGCAGATTGACTGGTTAATCGGAATTGTGTTTTATATATAAAAGACAACTAACAGGATTGATACTAGATTATGGGTGAAAGTACCCCGGACAGGGCCGATTTCCCAGTGGGGGGTGGCGCATCGGAAGCTCCGATGCTGCGCATTGGTCTACGACTACTCAGCATCGGACCGGTGCTTATTCTTGTCGCTCTGATCATTGTCATCAGTCTGCTGACTCCAAACTTTTTAAAACCGATCAATATCAGTAACATACTGGCGCAAACAGCCGTGATCGCCATTGTCGCGGTCGGGCAGCATCTGGTGATCCTGACGCGTGGCATCGATTTGTCGGTTGGTGCAAACCTCGCATTGGCGACTGTGATTGGCGGCCTTTTGTACAGGGTCGTTGATTCCGCAACGCTCGTCATTCTCGCGATGGTGCTCACAGGTGCGGCGGTGGGTGCCGTAAACGGACTTGTTTATGTCTTCGGCCGCCTGCCGCATGCGTTTATCATCACGCTGGCGACGCTCAGTATTTGCCGTGGTCTCGCGCTGGAGTTGTCCATCGGGCACACGACCATGCGCGGCATGCCGGAATTTATCGCCACAATCGGCGGCAGTTCGACATTCGGCATCCCCAATTCCTTCTTCGTCGTTTTTGGCGTGGTGGCGCTCGTCGTTATCATGGCCCGGTACTTGGTCTGGGGGCGCTGGCTCTATGCGGTCGGCGGCAAGCCGGAAGCGTCGGTGCAGATGGGTATCCCGGTCAATTGGGTGCTGGTCTCCGCTTACATCATTTCAGGTGCCTGTGCTGGCATCGGCGCCGTGGTGCTGGCCGGGCGTACCGAGGCAGCCTCACCCCTTTATGGCAACCTGCTCGAACTCGACACCATTGCTGCAGTGATCATTGGCGGCGCGAGTTTTCTCGGTGGTCGCGGTCATGTTGGCCATGCGCTCGTTGGCGCACTGATGATCGGTGTTATCCGCAACGCGCTTAACCTCAACAACGTCAACGTCTTTTTTCAAATGATCGCCATCGGGCTCATCATCGTTCTGGCTGTCGAGGCTGACGTGTTGCGCAACCATCTCGAAGGACGGGTGCGCACGCAACAGGCGGCGAGGGCGCAATGACCAGCGGAACCGACACACCGACACTGGCCGTCGTTGGCGCACACAAACGCTTCGGTGCCGTGCATGCACTGCAAAATGTGAGCCTCGAGGCCTATAGCGGAGAAGTGCTGGCGCTTCTTGGAGACAACGGCGCGGGCAAATCGACACTGGTCAAGTGCATCAGCGGCATTCACACCCTCGATGAGGGCGAGATCCGCATCGATGGGCAGCACGTCACGCTGAATTCCGCCGCAACAGCGCGTCAGGCGGGGATCGAGACCGTCTATCAGGACCTGGCGCTCTTCGACAATCTGACCCCGGCGGAAAACTTCTATTGCGGCCGGGAAATCTCCTTCCCCTCGTGGCTGCCGCGCGGCATGCGGATCATCAATTCACGTGCGATGGAGCGGGAGGCGGAGGAGGTCATCGACCGGCTGCGCGTTCGCATTCCGCACAAGAATGCGCCGGTTGCATTGATGTCTGGCGGCCAGCGACAGGCTATTGCCGTGGCGCGGGCAACGGTGTTCGCCCACAAGGTTGTCATCCTGGATGAGCCGACGGCCGCCCTTGGTCTGAGAGAATCCCGCAAGGTTCTCGATCTCATCCAGCAGCTTAAATCCGAAGGCAATGCGGTGATCCTGATCACCCACAATATGGAACATGTCATCGAACTTGCCGACCGGGCCGTTGTGCTCCGGCAGGGGCGCAAGGTTGGTGAACTCAAGCCCAACCGCGACAATCAGCACCACATGGTGGCGATGATCGTTGGCGCGGAAGGCTGAACGGAATCGCCCGGTCCGTTGGGAGCGGGTGATAGGAAGCCGCCTCGAAAGCGGGGCGGCAAATTGGGAGGTTGCTATGAAACTCAAACTGCTGCTGGCAGGTCTGGCGCTCGCTGCCACGACAACATTGCCGGCTATGGCACAGGATGCGGTGACGATCGGATTCATCACCAAATTTCCGGTGCCTTTCTTTGCCACTATGGAAGATGGTGCCCGGGCTGCGGCTGAAGAAGACGGCAATATTGAGCTGGTCTTTGGCGTTGGCGAATCCGCTACCGATATCGAAGGTCAGATCCGTTTGATCGAGTCGATGGTTGTGCAGGGCGTCGATGGTATCGCCATCACCCCGGTCGATCCGACTGTTGCTTCAACGCTTGACCGCGCGATCGAAGCAGGCGTGAAAGTTGTTCTGATGGACAACAACATTCCTGACTGGGATGGCCGCACGGCGCTTGCCACCACTGACAACTATGCTGCTGGCGTTATCGCAGGCGAATATCTGGCAAGTGTTCTTGGCTCGGGCGATACGCTGGGCATTCTCGAAGGCGTTCCCGGTGTTCCGGCACTCGATGACCGTGTGAACGGCATGCTTGAAGGCCTTGGTGACATTGGTGTCGAAATCGTCGGCCGTGGTGCGACCAACTGTACTGAAGAACTCGGTATCAGCGTCGCCGAAGATCTGCTGACAGCCAATCCTGAGCTAAAGGCTATCTATGCAGCATGTGGTCCTCCGGCCGCTGGTGCTGCCAAGGCGATTGAGAATGCCGGCATTTCCGGTGACGATATCGTTCTGGTTGGCTTCGACTTCTGCTGTGGTGAAGCCGAAGCACTGACCGCGGGTCTGGAAGACGCCACGGTTGCACAGTTCCCGTTCAATATGGCCAAGTATGGTGTTGAAGCACTTGCGACAGCCGTTCGCGGTGGTGAAGTAGAGTCCCTGATCGATTCGGGTGCGGCTCTTGTCACCCCGGAGAATATGGACGAGTTCTAAACCCTGTCCGGGGCCGGGATTCTCCCGGCTCCGGTTTTCTAACCATTTGTGGAGCGAATACTGTGGCGACTGCTGGCCAAATCGACGCGCTTGTGTGCGTCAATCCCGGTGAACTCAGAGTGGAATCCCGGCCCAGTCCCCAGCGCAAAGAGGGCGAGGTGCTCGTCCGTCCACGCCGTGTCGGCATCTGCGGCACGGATTTTCACATTTACGAAGGCAAACATCCCTTTCTCGAATATCCCCGCGTGATGGGGCACGAGCTCGCTGTCGAAGTGGTTGAAGCTCCCGAAGGGTCGCGCGCGCGCGTCGGCGAGGTTTATGTCGTCAATCCCTATCTTTCATGCGGGACATGTATTGCCTGCCGTTCCGGCAAGCCGAATTGTTGCGCAGCCATTTCCGTGCTTGGTGTGCATCAGGATGGCGGCATGACATCGCTGTTCACGATGCCGGAGAAAAATCTGGTGTCGGCCGAAGGCCTGAGCCCGGAGGAATGTGCAACAGTTGAATTTCTGGCCATTGGTGCCCACGCCGTGCGCCGTGGCGCCGTCTCTGAAGGGGAGCGGGTACTGGTTATCGGTGCTGGCCCGATTGGATTAGGCGCGGCGTTGTTTGCTGGACTGTCGGGTGGCGATGTCACCATGATGGATCTGGATGCAGACCGTCTCGAGACCGCGCAATCCATTCTGGGCGTAAAGACTGTCAAAGGCGGTGAGGGCGCGTTGGCCCGCGTTCAGGAACGCACGCAAGCTGAAGGCTACACCGTGGTGTTCGATGCAACGGGCAATGCCAGGTCGATTGAGGCCGGTTTCGACTTTGTGGCACCCGGTGGCCGCTATGTGCTGGTGAGCGTCGTCAAGGAAACCATCACCTTCAAAGACCCGCTCTTCCACGGGCGGGAGATGACCTTGTATGGGAGCCGTAATGCGACTTCCGAAGATTTTGAGCGTGTTATTGCAGCCATCCGGGAAGGCCGGGTGCCCGTTGAGAGCCTGGTTACACACCGTACAACTCTGGCGGGTGCCGCGACCGACATTCCCTTGTGGACAATACAGAAGGATGGACTAATCAAGGCGATGCTCGCGATCGACTAGTCACTGCCGAAAAATCGTTCGGGTGTAAGCCACGGCGTCGCACTTGAGGCCATCGCGGCGTGGGGCAGGCCTAAATTTATTGCGGGGATTATCGGGCTAAACCAGCGTCGTCACCGAACCGGGCTAGACATATGAATTCAGCGTGGCACGACATCCGTGTGTCCAAAGGCTTTCAAGCCAATGGTGAAACGCTTCTGTGAAAGTGTGATTCTCAGCCAGAGCATCATAAATGCGGACTTGGGCCAGCCATTGGGCGGGGTCGGAACGGGCGTGTAATGCGGCGGTCTGCAACACTGGCCAGTCAGGGTCGTTGGGTTCGATCTGCGAGCCGTCTTCACGCTCACCCGCGCACATACGCGCCCAAAGCGCTTCAGCCAACGCGAGGCCCTCGATCGGCCCGTCAGCCGCCAGGGCGGCGTTTAAACTGGGATGCAAGAATCCGGGATGACGTGAAGACCCGTCAAAGGCCACGCGACGGGTGGTATCCTTGATGCGCGGATTGGTGAACCGCCGTTCGATAAGCGCCAGATAGGCATTCGGCGATATCTCGGGGACCGGTTGTACATGGGGCAGCACTTCTTCGCGCTCGACCTTGCGAAAGAAAGCGGAAATGTCGGCATCTGCCATGCAGTCGGCAATGGTTGCCACTGATAGGATATCGCCTGCATTGGCCAGCAGTTGGTGGCCTCCGTTCAGAATCCGGATTTTCATCGTTTCGTAGGCGTGCACATCGTCGGTAAGTGTCGCGCCTACTTTTTCCCACGCCGGGCGGCCAGCACAGAATTTATCCTCGATCACCCACTGGCGGAACGGTTCGTGGCTGACAGGTGCTGCATCCTCGATACCCGCTTCGGCGGCAAGGGCAATGGTCGCCGCGTCGGTAGCAGGTACGATGCAATCGACCATGGAATTTGGGAAGGTCACGTTTTCACTGATCCAGCCGGCCAGCTCCGGATCGAAGAGTTTCGCGAGACCGACAAGGGATTGGCGGAGAATTTTGCCGTTGCCCTGCAGATTGTCGCAACTCATGGCGGTGAAGGGCGGGGCGCCTGCATCGCGGCGCTGTTTCAGAGCAGCAACCATGGCACCGAACGCGGTGCGCGGCCGGGTGGGGTTTTCGGCGTCGTGCCGGATGTCGGCGTGGCTCTCATCAAAACCACCCGCCGCATCGAGATAGTAACCGCCTTCGGTGACCGTGAGTGAAACAATACGGATTGCCGGGTCGGCCATCTTCTCGATCAATGGGCCATTGCCGTCTGCGATCGGCAAATAGTCGATCATCGACCCCGAAACCTCGAATGCGGTTTTTGCAGGGTCGAGCTCGATTAACGTCGTGAGACAATCCTGCGCCAGCAACTTCTCGCGCATCGCGGCATCATACGGGCGCACACCGGCGCCAATGATTGCCCAGTCATGGGCTTCATCCATTTGCATCAGGCGGTGCACATACCAGGCTTGATGGGCGCGGTGAAAGTTGCCCAATCCAATATGCACGATACCGGGGCGCAACGCTGTGCGATCATATTGTGGGCGTTTGACGTGGTCGGGAAGCGCGCCAAGAGTCGCGTTGTGCAGTTTCATTGAAACGCTTTCTTGCTAGTCTATTCTCAGTCCGTCAGCGCTAAATTTGTGAACGACATCCGAACGCGGTGTCAGGTGAATCCTGTCACCGCTTTTGAAACTCACTTCCCCATCGGCACGTACGGTGATCGTCTCGGCCAAGCCGGTGTTGTGAATATGGAAGAAGGTGTCTGATCCCAGATGTTCGGATACGCCGACCGTCCCGGACCATTCACCCGAGGTGTCCGATACAGCAATGTGTTCGGGGCGGATGCCAATCGTGTGAGCACCGTGTTTTGCGGCTTCATCGCCCTCGATGAAATTCATTTTTGGGGAGCCGATGAAGCCGGCGACGAATAGGTTGCGCGGTGTCCGATAAAGCTCCAGCGGGCTGCCGACCTGTTCGATATTGCCGGCCCGCAGCACCACGATCTTGTCGGCCATAGTCATGGCCTCCACCTGATCGTGGGTCACATAGATCATCGTGGTTTTGAGCCGTTCATGCAGCTCGCTGATTTCAAGGCGCATGCCCACGCGGAGGGCGGCATCGAGGTTGGAAAGCGGTTCATCGAACAGGAAGGCCGAAGGCTCGCGCACAATCGCCCGTCCGATGGCGACGCGTTGGCGTTGGCCACCCGACAACTGGCCGGGGCGGCGGTCGATATAGTCTTTGAGGTTCAGAACGTCCGCTGCCGCGTTGACGCGTTTGTCGATTTCCACCTGGTCCATCTTGGCCATGCGCAACGGGAACGCGATGTTCTTGCGCACGCTCATATGCGGGTAGAGCGCATAGGACTGGAAGACCATGGCAAGGCCACGTTTGGCGGGCGGAGTGGCTGTGGCATCCGCACCGTCAATGTTAATCATGCCGCTGGAGACATCCTCCAGTCCGGCAATCAGCCGCAGGAGCGTTGATTTTCCGCAGCCCGACGGACCGACAAAGACGGTGAACTCGCCATCCTCGATGGTAAGGTCCAGTGGCGGAATGACCTCCACATCGCCGAAACGCTTGGTGACTTTATCAAGCACAATACGTCCCATGATGGTTCTCCTTATTTCACAGCGCCGAAGGTCAGGCCGCGTACAAGTTGTTTCTGGCTGAACCAGCCCAGGATGAGGACTGGCGCAATGGCCATCGTCGAAGCCGCGCTCAGCTTGGCGTAAAACAGACCTTCCGGGCTGGAATAGCTGGCGATGAAGGCGGTCAACGGCGCGGCGTTGGCGGCGGTCAGGTTGAGCGTCCAGAAGGCTTCGTTCCAGGCCAGAATGATGTTGAGCAGGATGGTGGAGGCGATGCCGGGCACCGCCATCGGCGTCAGCACATAGAGGATTTCCTCTCTGAGCCCGGCGCCGTCCATCCGCGCCGCCTCAAGGATTTCACCCGGGATTTCCTTGAAATAGGTGTAGAGCATCCACACGATGATCGGCAGGTTGATCAGCATCAGCACGATCACCAGTCCGGTACGGGTGTCGAGCCAGCCCAGTTGAATGAACAGCAGGTAGATCGGGTAGAGGACGCCGACTGCCGGCAGCATTTTGGTGGAGAGCATCCACATCAAAATGTCCTTGGTCCTCTTGGACGGCACAAAGGCCATGGACCATGCGGCGGGAACGGCGACAATGATACCGAGCAGCGTCGAGCCACCGGCGATGATCACCGAGTTCCACAAAAAGCGCATATAATCGGAGCGCTCCTGCACGATGGCATAATTTTCCAGCGTCCAGTCGAAGTTGAAAAACAGCGGTGGGCTGGCAATGGCCTGCGCTTCGGTTTTGAAGCTGGTGAGGATGGTCCACAGGATCGGGAAGAAGATCAAAAGACCGACGGCCCAGGCGAGGAGTGTGTTGATCGCTCTGCGTTGCGTTGTCACTGCACGTGCCATGATCGTTCTCCCCTCACGCGTCCAGATTCTTGCCAACGATGCGCATCAGGAAGATCGCAACGATATTGGCGAGAATGATTGCGTAGATGCCACCGGCGGACCCAAGCCCCACATTCTGACTTTCCAGCACGCGCTGGAAAATCAGGTAGGTGAGGGTACGGGTGCCGAAGGAGCCCTGGGTGGTGACGAATATTTCCGCGAACACCGAAAGCAGGAAAATCGTCTGGATGAGCAGAACGACCGTTATCGCGCGGCTGAGATGCGGCAGGATGATGAACCAGAACCGTTTCAGTGTCGGCGCGCCATCCATCTCGGCGGCCTCAAGCTGTTCGCTGTCGAGCGACTGGATCGCGGTTAAAAGGATCAGCGTCGCAAAGGGCAACCACTGCCAGCTGACGATCATGATGATGGACGGCAATGAGGCTTGTGAGAGCCACTCGACCGGCGCCGCGCCGAAGAATTTCCAAAGATGGGCAAACAGGCCGTTGACCGGATCCATGAACATGTTCTTCCACACCAGCGCCGATACGGTCGGCATAACGAAGAACGGGGCAATGACCAGAATGCGCACAATGCCCTGGCCCCACATGGGCTGGTCGAGCAAAAGCGCCAGCAAAACGCCTAGGACGATGGTGATGACGAGCACACCGCCGACGATAATCAGCGTCGCCTGAACGGCGGGCCAGAAAGAGCTGGAGGATATGAAGCGGACATAGTTGTCGAAGCCGGCCCAGCCAAGGTCACCACCGCGCAGAGGCAGATATTGCCGGAAAGAAAACCACAATGTCATGGTCAGCGGGACCAGCATCCAGCCCAGAAGCAGTATGACTGCGGGTGCCATCATCAGCCGTGCGGCAGAGCGCGAGTGCTGCGTAGCCATCATCCACCTCCCTCAAGAAGACGGTGTCGCACCGTCCAGTTCCAACCCGTGTTCGACTATTATTGGTCTAAGCAAGTGTCCGGAGGGAGACCTGATATTCCCCCTCCGGCTTGGGAGGTTGTTTAGTAGCCTGCGGCTTCCATGGCGTCGGTCGTGAGCGCCTGAGCCTTGGACAGGGCTTCGTCAACGCTTTGCTGACCGGCAAGAGCGGCGGAGAATTCCTGCCCGACTTCGGTTGCAAAGCCTGCGAACTCGGGGATCGCAACGAACTGCACGCCGACATAAGGCACTTCATCCACGCTCGGATTGAGCGGGTCAGCTGACAGGATCGACTTCAGGGTCATCTGAGCGAACGGAATATCCTTGTAGTTCGGATTTTCGTAAAGCGAGGTGCGCGCGCCCGGAGGTACGTTGGCCCAGCCTTCGTTCTCGGCGACTAGCTCAATATATTCCTTCGAAGTTGCCCACTGGATGAACTCTTTGGCGGCGGCCTCATTGTCTGTACCGGCGGGGATGGCCAGAGCCCAGGCCCACAGCCAGTTGCCGCGTTTGCCAAGACCGGTGTCCGGCGCAAGCGCAAAGCCCACCTTGTCGGCAACCGTTGAGTCCTCAGGATTGGTCACGAAAGACGCTGCAACGGTGGCATCGATCCACATGCCGCATTTGCCCTGCTGGAACAGCGACAGGTTTTCGTTAAAGCCATTGCCCGATGCGCCTGGAGGGCCTGCGTCGTTCATCAGGTCGAGATAGAAGGAGAGTGTGTTCTTCCATGGCTCACTGTCGAACTGGGGACGCCAATCCATATCGAACCATTTGGCACCGAAGGAATTGGACATGGCGGTGAGGAACGCCATGTTCTCACCCCAGCCAGCCTTGCCACGCAGGCAGATGCCGTAAAGTTCATTGTCCTTGTCGGTGATCTTACGCGCGGCATCCGCAATGAAGTCCCAGGTGGGCGCTTCGGGCATTTCGATGCCGGCGTCAGCAAACAGATCGGTGCGGTACATGATCATCGAGCTCTCGCCATAGAAGGGGGCAGCATAAAGCGTGCCGTCATGGCTCAAGCCGCCGCGCATGGCCGGCAGGATGTCACCGACATCGTAGGAATCCGGCAGGTCGTCAAGCGGGACCAGCCAGCCGTTTGCACCCCAGATCGGTGTTTCGTACATGCCGATCGTCATGATGTCGAACTGGCCACCCTTGGTGGTGATGTCGGTCGTGACGCGTTGGCGCAGCACGTTTTCCTCGAGGGTAACCCACTCGACTTCATGGCCGGTTTTGGCCGTGAAATCATCGGTCAGACCCTGCATGCGGATCATGTCGCCATTGTTCACAGTTGCGATGGTGATGGTTTCAGCATGGGCGCTCGCTGTTGAAATCAGCGTAAGCGCAGTCGCCGCACAAAGTGCGTATCTCGTGTGCATCCTGCTCCTCCCTGGTTTGGATGTAACAGGGCGGACGCTAAACCTTAAGTAGTCGCGCAGTCAATAAAATATTTACGCGCGATAAATTTTCAATTGGCTCACGCTGACTCTCGCATCACCAATTTGCCTTCAAACAGAATGGTTTTATCGGGTTTAGACCCTTGCTCGATGGCGGTGAATAAAGTTTCCGCCGCGCGGTGCGAAATGGCTTCATAGTCCTGGGAGATGGTTGTGAGGGGTGGGCAGGTGAAACGTGAAAATGGATGATTGTCCATCCCGGCAATGCGAATCTGGCAATCCGGGCTGCGTCCGACCTTTATACCTTGCTCATAGCAAGCTGTTAGAAGGCCGATGGCCAGTCGGTCGTTGCTGCACAGCACTGTGTTTGTTGTAAAACGGCCCGCTTGAAGCGCTTCAACGCCACCGCGCCTGCCGATATCTTCGAAGTCCCACCCCGTGCCTTTGACCTTCACTACGCAAGCTTCAAGACCTTGGAGTTTCATAGCATCCAGATAGGCTTTTTGCCGTTTGCGGGCATTGGGGTTGGATGGTGTTTCCATTTCGAAGAAGCAGGGGGGCTCACCCGTGCGGCACAGATAGTCCACCATCAGGTGGACGAATTGCGGATTGTCCGACCCAACGTATGACAAATTCAGCGTTGGTATTTCGGCGTCAAATAGGACTGTTGGCACGTCTGCGCAGAAATCCTGAATAGCGCTTGCTTTCGAGTTACGTCCAATCGGCCCTAGCAGGACACCGGCTGGTTTGATTAGGCGCAAATCGTCCAGAATTTCGACCTCCATCGCCGGATCACCATAGGGGCTGTAAAGGGTAGGGCGATAACCTGCATCGACGCAGCGGCGTTCCAGATTGCGTGCAACCTCGGCGAAGAAAGGGTCACTCAAATTAGGGACCACAATGCCGACATTCTTGGTCAATTTGCGGTTCTGGTTGATGGCAAAAATGTTCGGCCGGTAATTGTGCGTCTTCAACGCGGCCTCAATTCGCTCCCGCGTGGAAGCGCGCACGCTGTTCGGGTCATGAAAGTATTTGGAGATCGTCGGGCGCGATACACCGCTGACAGCCGCAAACTCGTCCATATTGCGTATTTTTTGATCGTCCATATCGCGCGCTCACTAACTTTCTTTTCTTACATAAGGAAAGTTCTCTGTTTACCATTTCTTTCCGCGCGGTAAAAATCAATAAAAAACTCGAAACGAGCTGATTTCAAACCCTGAGTGCAAACAGGGCAAGCGAAGCTGCAGCGAGAAAGTGAAGCGTTGCGTCACTCCTTTGTTATATTGATCTGATCGTGGCGCGTACGGACCTCCTCGGGCCATTGCGCCTTGATGTAGGAAAGAACGGCGATGATTTGCTCATCGCTCAGAACTCCTTCATAAGCCGGCATTCTTGTTTTGTAGTCGGCGCCTGCGAATTTCTGAACACCATATTTGGTGAGGTCAAACAGGAGTTCGTCCTTGTGGTGCCAGGTGTGACCGGTTTCATCATGAGGTGGTGCCGGCAGATAACCTTCGGCGTCGCGGGTTTGCCAGTTCTGCTCTCCCTCCAGGCTTTCGCCATGACAGGATACGCAGGTTTCCAGGTAGACCCTTTGTCCAGTGGCAACGACGCTGGCATCGTTTGCCCTCAATAATCCCGTGGTCTGCGGATCGTCGGACGAACCTGAAAAGTACCAGGCCGCAACTGCAACAAAGAAGACCACGGCGGCAGCCGCCGTGGCTCTTTTCCAGTGAACAGGGCGCTCCATCAGAGCACCACGATCGGGGTGTTGTCGGGTACGCGGTTGTAAAGGTCGATTACATCCTGATGCAGCAGGCGGACGCAACCACTTGAAACGGCTTTGCCGATCGTCTCCGGCTGTCCGGTGCCGTGTAGCCGGTAGAGCGTGTCGCGCCCATCCTGGAAGATATACAAAGCCCGCGCCCCGAGCGGATTTTCAAGGCTTGGCGGCATACCGTTACGCCATTCCTCCAGCTCGGGCTCACGCTCAATCATCTCGGCAGGCGGTGTCCAGGTGGGCCAGGCCTTCTTGTGATGAATGATTGCGCGGCCGGACCAGGAAAATCCGTCCCGTCCAATGCCGACGCCGTAGCGAATGGCCTTGCCTTCGGGCAAAGTCAGAAAGAGAACGCGGTTAGCAGTGTTGACAATGACGGTGCCGGGCAGTTCATCGGTTTCATAATCACCGAATTTCCGCAGGAAAACCGGGTCGATCTTGCTCAGGTCAACCGCTGGTATCGGGAATTGCTCATTGGGCAGCGACCCATACATTTCGGCATAGGTTTCGAGTTCGGCAAGCCGCTCTTCGTGCGATTTTGCGAACGCGGTTGTGGTCGACATACCCAATAGGGCAGCACCTGCACCAAGGCAAAAGGCCCTTCTTGAGGGCAGAAAAGTTGAGTTCATCTTTTGATGTCCAAGTCGTTGCGAACCGGGCAAAGCCGGATCGGGTGTTCAGAAAGTTGCTGACTTATAAGACTTGGAGGATGCGTGGCGGATCGACAGGTGGCCCGCGCTCGACGCTCAGTATGGCATGACAATCCATCATCAGATTGTCACTTGTGACAGTGGGGGCAGCAATCTCCAACGCGGAGACAAGCGGCGCGATGTCGACTTGGCAGCGTTGTCCGCCGGGTTTCGTGTTTGCCATGTGGATGCAACGCATCTTATCGGCGGATACAGAGAAGGCAGCCTCTTTCCAGCACTTCATATGCATGTCCGACTGTTCAGTCGGAACAGATTGCATCTGCTGGTTTGCGCGCATAGCAGCGTGCGCATGAGAGCTGGCAATCATGCTGAAGCAAAAAACGAGACTGACGATCAATCGCAACATCGCGTGAATCTACCAAATAAGCCGAAGAAGTGTTCGTCTTTTTTCCTCACAATTGCGTTAAACCACATCAAACCAGGTCGTCATGCCCGCAGCGGCATGTTCAAGCATGTGGCAGTGAAACAGCCACTTGCCCGGATTATCAGCGACAAATGCGATCTGGGTCGTGCCGTTGGGTCCAACGAGAAATGTATCCCGCCAGGCTTGTTCGGAATCGGTCTCGCCGTTGCGCTTGAGTATTTTGAAGTGATGACCGTGGGTGTGCATCGCGTGCATAAAACTGGTGCGATTGATTACGTTGACGATGACGCTTTGGCCGCGCGAGACCTTGAAAAACGGATCATCTGCCAGATTGGCGACACCGTTAAAGCCCCAGACCTGCTTGTTGGACATGAAATCCATGCGTGACTGAACGCGGCCATTGTAGATGAGTTGCCCCATCTGGCCCATCGCACCGCCTTCCATAAGCAGTTCAAACTCTGCGGCAGCGTTCAGATCGGGTTCAGGCAGGGCGCTCGCCGGCAGAGCCGGTTCCCTGGAGGTGTTGCCGGTTGCGCTGTCAGTCACATTCAGGGTGGCGAATTCATACGGCGCTGATTGCGACATTTCCTCAAGCGCTATGGGGCCGGCAGTGTCGAACTGCACCAGCAGATCCGCGCGTTGCGCCGGACCGAGCAGGAGCGGTGCATAGCCAAGTTTGCGCGGTGCGCCAATAGATTGTCCGTCATAGGCCATCACGCGAGCGCCGATGCGGTTCGGATCGATCTCGAGTATTCGCGAATTGCAGGCATTGATGAGGCGGAGTCGCAACCAGGTATTGGAGGGGACTTCTATGATGGGGCGATTGTCGCCATTCACTGTCAGAAAATTACCCAACCGGCCGTTGTGGCTCCAATCCATCATATTGCCGAGCGAGGCGTCATCGAACCGCCCCGCTTGGTCAAGGCGCCAATCGTCGAGCATCAGAAGAATATCAGCTGTATCAGCAAAGGATGGATTGTCTTCGGTAACGATCAGCGGTCCGTAGAGACCGCGTTCGACCTCCAGCCAGCTTCGATTGTGAGCGTGATACCAGTAAGTGCCGGAATCGGGTGGGATGAAGCGGTAGGTGAAGTTTTCGCCCGGCTCCACAGCCTTCTGCGTCAGACCGGAGACGCCGTCCATTTCGTTGGCGATACGCAAGCCGTGCCAGTGGATCGAGGTTGGCGTGTCGAGTTCATTGCGGAAATTTACTTCGATTTCCTCACCAACACGGGCATTGAGCAATGGACCCGGCGTCTGCCCGTTGTAGCCCCAAAGCTCACTGTTGTTACCACCCGGTCCGGTGAGTGATTTCGCGTACTTGCGTGCGACCAGCTCATACTGGCGTGGACCGTTCGCGGCGATTGCCAATTCCGGACGCGCCGCCGTCAAGGCGGCAAACCCAAGAAGCCCCTGATGAAAGCGCCGTCGTGAGATCAAGTCGCTCATTGCTCATCTCCGAGAAGATAGGTAGCTATCGCATTTAGATGGTCCGTGAGATAGAGCGATGTATTGCCGCGGACGACCTCGGCCATCTCCCCACCAAAGACATCACCATCAGGCAACACACCCGTCCTTAGAGCGCTGACGAGATTTTTCCGGGTCCAGCCCTGTTCGAGCAAATAATCAGCCGTCAGCGGCGGTACGGAACCGGCTCCGGGCATATCCGGATTGCCGGCAAGGCTCTGAGAAGCCGCCAGGCCACCGGCAATATTCCGGGGCGTATGACAGGCGCCACAATGGGTTGGGCCCTCGACAAGATAGCGCCCCAAATTCCAGCTCGCTGACTTGTCGGCCTCCGGTTCGTACGCAACGGGTTGTTCAAATACCGGACGCCAGAGTTTCAGCCCGGCGCGAAAATTGAACGGAAAACCCACCTCGTGCTCAGGGGCCGGTTCGGCCACGTCCGGCACGGTCTGCAACGCGGCCCAGATGTCTGCGATATCCCTGTCGCTCAAGCTGGCGAAAAACTCATAAGGGAAGGCTGGATAATAGGGTTGTCCTTCGGGCGAGATACCCTTTCGGACGGCGATGGCGAATTCTTCCAGGGTCCAATCACCAATGCCTTCCGAATCATGAGGCGTAATATTGGGGGTGATGAAGTCGCCGAACGGCGATTGCAACGCGACCCCGCCAGCCAAAGGCGCGCCATCCTCCGCGGTGTGACATGAAACGCACCCAGACAGGCGCGCGAGATAGGCACCCCGTTTAATGTTCGTGTCTTGCTTTTCGATATCAGTCGCCGCCGACAAAGGGACAAAAAACAGCCATCCGGCACCGATCGCTGCAGCAAGGCCCACTATCGCAACAGAAAGAAATCCCCACCTCATTCGGACCTCCTGTAGCGCTCATGGCAGGCTGCGCATGTGGCCGCGATATCTCGTACGACCGCCGCGACAGGGCGCACTACCGGTTCGGTTCCATGCTCTTGTTCAACGGCGGGTTCGACTTCCGGTGTGGATCTGTCAGCAAGGCCAAGAAGTACGGCAGTCTCAAGCATTTCCCATTCAGAGCGTTCTTCAGGCGGGTCCGTTGGTGCGCTGGTCTCAACCGGTTCAGGTTGTGAAGCGAGAGCGCCAAGTTCTTGTGCAAGCACTTTCAGGTCGTTCGCATAGGACGAGAATCGATCCCAGTCTGTCCAGATGCGCGCGCGGGCTTCAGAGGCTGGCGGCAGGCTGTCCTCGGGGAAGAGATTGGTCATTGCGGCGCCGGACGAACCGGCGATGATTTCGGCGGCATCCGTCAGTTCCCTTGCAGTCAGCTCATCGCTGTTGTCCAGCATCGGTGCCAGCTTTCGCATCTGCTCCCTGAGGGTGACCATGCCATCCATACGCTCCTTAACGATGCCGGTTGCGCCGCCATGCGCAAGGACACCAACAGTACCGGCAAGAGTAACAATGCCGGCCAGCAGCCAGCCAGACTTAGTGTTGTTCATGTATAGGTTTCCAATTCCAAGATTCAGTAGGCCCGTAGGCACGTGTTGATCCGGAATCAGGCGCGAGGTGGTGGCGTATCGAACCCCAGACTGTCCGCAAGGGTTATTGGCAGGGGCAGCTGAGCATAAATGGGCAATTGCGCGACTTCAGAAATTGGGCACTCGCTGACAAGAGGCAGGAGGTGCGCTCCGCAATGCAGGCCACCCGCTTCCGCATGGACAGCATCAATGTCCTGATCATGCGTATCAACGCTATGAACATGAGCCCGGGACGGCTCCAAATTGAATTCATGTGCATGTGAGAATTGTGCGCCAGCAAGAACAAATGCCAGCGCAGCGATCCATTGTATCAGATATTTTGCCGACAACTGAAACGACATGTTCTGTCTTGTTACCCGCAATTGAGGCAGAAATTTCACCCGGAAAAGTCTAGTTGATTCCATTGGCCCTTTGTAGAGCCCGAATATATTCAACGATGTTTGCCACATCATCCTGATGAACGTTTTCAACCGGCGGCATGTCGCCAAATGGCCAGTGATGCGCGCGCACGCCGTTCTGGGCAGCGACAAAAAAAGCACCGTCGCCGTGATGGTTGGGCTCATAGATACGGTGCACGAATGGAGGCGCCACGCCTTCCTGTCCGGCTCCGTTGTCGCCGTGACAGGCAGCGCAATATTGATTGTAAGCGATTTCACCCTGTTTTTGGGCGGCGGTGAGTTCCGGCACCGTCACGTTGACGATGGGTGGACCGGACCCTTCTGTTGCAGGATCAGGCTGAGATAAATAGGCATAGCCTCCGAGGGCGACAAGCACGATCACAATGCCTGCCAGTAAAATATTCCGGTTCATTACGAAATACCCCCTTCTGCGAGGCTCTCGAGGATCGGGCAGTCCGGACGATTGTCGCCGTGGCAGTGCTCGACCAGATGGCCGAGGGTCTTTTTCAGCTCCCTCAATTCGCGCATCTTGCGGTCGATCTCGACAAGTTTCTGTTCCGCCAGTTCCTTGACGTCACCGCTGGCGCGGGATTTGTCTTCGTATAGTGCGAGGAGCTGCCGGCATTCCTCGATTGAAAAGCCGAGGCCGCGGGCGCGATGCAGGAAGGCGAGTTTGTGCAGATGGTTTTCGGAGTAGTCGCGATAACCGTTCGGCGCCCGGTCGGCTTTGATCAAGCCGATCTCTTCATAATAGCGGATGGTTTTCGGCGGCAATCCCGAATGGTCAGCAGCTGTTCCGATATTCATTGTTCTGTCTCCGCGTCACCGGTGCCGGTCGTATCAGGCTGTGAAAGGCCAATTTCAAGGGCCAGCGCCGGACCATAAATCAAATGCAAGTCCGCTATCTCGTCGGCGTTCCAACCAAGTTTGCGCGCCTTTTCGACAATCTCACTATCCGAGTTGGACCGGCACTTTGCGGGTTTCTGAGGAATTCTCGATAGATCATTCATAAGCCGCCTCATTCCGAGGTGATGAATCAGAATACTAAACCTTCCAGTTGGTGGAAGCTCAAGCGCTATTTCGTTTTTGTGAACTGAGGAACCAGTGCTCACCGCCGACGACAATCAGTAAGGTCACAGCCGCCAATGCCACTATCACGATATCTGTCGTCGCCTTAACCCAAAGGAATGCGCCAAGAACGAGTGCATCGAGGATGATGGCAAAGACCAGCACCCACGCTTTGGCCGATATTTCTTTGCGCAGGTATCGCAAAACGCCCCAGTGAACTGCAATGTCCATGATCAGATAGAGGATGGCCCCAAGCGATGCGATGCGCGAAAGGTCAAGAAAGACAGTCAGCACCGCGGCGATAACGACCGTATAGACCAGAAGATGAAAGCGCAGTGGACCGGTCATGCCAAAATGGCTGTGGGGGATCAGTTTCATTTCGGTGACCATGGTCAGCATGCGCGATACGGCAAAAATGCTGGCGACTAGTCCGGAGGCCGTGGCGATCATGGCAAGAATGACAGTCAGTAGAAGCCCGGTATCGCCGAGCGCGGGCCGCGCGGCTTCGGCGAGTGCAAAATCACGGGCGGCAATAATCTGGGACAGATCAAGATTGGCACTTACCCCCAGGGTGACAAGGAAATAGATCACCACTGAAATCGCAATTGAAATGATAATCGCCCGGGCAACATTGCGGTGCGGATCGACAATCTCGCCGCCGCTATTGGTGATGGTCGTAAACCCCTTATAGGCGAGGATGGCCGGTGCCAGCGCCGCAAGAAACCCGATGGCAGAATAGTTCTGCGGCACGGCAAGCCGTTGCGCAGCATCGCCAAACGAGTTCGCCACCCAAAGGCTGACAAGCGCGAACAGGGATATTCCTATGATCTTTGCTGTCGAAAGCGTGAGAGAAAACAGGCTGACAGTTTTATTGCCGGCAACGTTGATGAAAAAGGCCAATACGATCAGCCCAACGCCGAGGATGGGTGTCCACAATGCGCGATCCGCCTCACCGAAAAGCTGTAAGGTGTAGGTGGCAAATGTACGTGCTACGAGACTTTCGTTTATGACCATGGAGAGGGCCATCAGCACAGCGCACACCGCCGTGATCAGTCCGCGTCCATAGGCTTTCTCCAAAAACATGGCGATGCCGCCAGCTGATGGGTAGGCCTTGGACATTTGCACATAGGAATAGGCGCTAAAGCCGGTAATGATGGCAGCAACCACAAACACATAAGGAAACAAGCCGCCGGAAAGTTCGGCGACCTGTCCCGTGAGTGCAAATATTCCCGCACCGATCATGACGCCGAGGCCCATGGCCACGGCGCCCCAGAGTTTCAACGAGCCTTCGGACGACCCTGCATGCTCGTGCGATTTGGTCATAACTTCAGCGTTCGCAACCTTAGCGCATTACCAATCACCGAGACCGACGACAGGCTCATCGCCGCTGCGGCAATCATGGGCGAGAGCAACAACCCGAAAAACGGGAACAGAATTCCAGCGGCAACCGGCACACCTAGCGTGTTGTAGATGAACGCAAAGAACAGGTTCTGTTTGATGTTGCGCATGGTGGCCCGGGCAAGCTTGCGGGCGCGAACTATGCCGTTGAGGTCGCCCTTGACGAGGGTAATGCCTGCGCTTTCAACCGCCACGTCGGCACCAGTACCCATGGCGATGCCGACATCTGCAGCAGCGAGGGCAGGGGCGTCGTTCACCCCATCGCCGGCCATGGCAACACCGCCGCCTTTTGCCCGGATTTCCTCAACGAGCTTCTGCTTGTCTTCAGGCAGCACCTCGGCGCGCACCTCATCGATGCCGAGTTTTGTGGCGACTGCCCTGGCAGTACGTTCATTGTCGCCGGTGGCCATGATGATTTTCATGCCGCTTTGATGCAGGCGTTTGATGGCATCAGCTGTGGTCTGCTTGATCGGATCGGCGACAGCGACAAGCCCTGCTGCCTTTCCTTCAATGGCGATGAACATTGCCGTCTTGCCTTCCGACCGCAATTCGTCCGCACGTGACTTGAGCGCGTCGATATCGGCGGAGAGGTCGTTCATCATCGCGGTATTGCCAAGTGCAACCGATTTGCCGTTGACCGTTCCCTTAACGCCTTTGCCGGTAACGGCATCGAAATCCTTGGCATCCGAGAGTTTGATACCACGTTCATTCGCCCCCTCGACAATGGCTTCGGCAAGCGGATGTTCCGAACCGCGTTCGAGGCCTGCTGCAAGTGTGAGAATGTCATCTTCGGAGTGACCTTCGCCTGCTACAACATCCGTCAGCTTGGGTTTGCCTTCGGTGAGCGTGCCTGTCTTGTCGACGATCAACGTGTCGATCTTGGCAAAACGTTCCAGCGCCTCGGCGTCCTTGATCAGAACGCCCGCCTGCGCGCCACGACCGGTCGCGGTCATGATCGACATGGGTGTGGCAAGGCCAAGCGCACACGGACAGGCAATAATCAGCACGGATACTGCTGAGACGATGGCATAGGCCATAGCCGGATCAGGTCCCCAGATCGCCCAGATGACAAAGGATACAATGGCGGTGAGCACGACTGCGGGTACGAAATAGCTCGCAACAACATCAGCAAGGCCCTGGATCGGTGCGCGGGAGCGCTGCGCCTTGGCAACCATTTCCACGATCTGACTGAGGACCGTGTCGGCACCGACCTTTTCGGCTCGCATGATCATGCTGCCGTTCTTGTTGAGTGTGCCACCGGTCAGCGTGTCGTTTTCGGATTTCTCGACCGGAACGGGTTCGCCGGTGATCATCGATTCATCGACTGACGAGCGACCTTCGACGACGACGCCATCAACTGGCACGCTGTCACCGGGCCGCACGCGCAGACGATCACCCGATTGGACGTCGTCCAGAGGCACATCGGTTTCCGAGCCGTCATCATTGATCCGGCGCGCGGTCTTGGGTGCCAGATCCAGCAGCGCACGGATGGCGGAACCTGTGCGTTCACGCGCCCGCAGTTCCAGAACCTGACCAAGGAATACCAGGGTGACAATAACCGCTGCCGCTTCAAAATAGACAGCAACTGTCCCTTCATGTCCGCGAAATGCATCGGGGAAGATGCCGGGGAAAATCGTGGCGACGACACTATAGCCATAGGCGGCGCCAACACCGATCCCGATCAGTGTCCACATATTCGGGCTTCGGTTGAGAACAGAGCTCCACGCGCGTTTGAAAAACGGGGCCGCGGCCCAAAGGATAACCGGTGTTGCCAATGCCAGCTCCAGCCAAACCGAGACCGTTTCGCCAAGCCAGCTCCGCAACGGCAGTCCGACCACCATTCCCATGGTCAAGACCAGCAACGGAATCGAAAGGACGGCACTTACCCAGAACCGCCGCGTGAAATCGACAAGCTCCGGATTGGGGCCTTCATCCCCTGTTGGTACGCCCATGGGTTCCAGCGCCATACCGCATTTCGGGCAATCGCCCGGTTTGTCGCTGATGACTTCTGGGTGCATGGGGCAAGTATATTTGGTGCCCGCCGGCATTGCCTTCGGCTTGGGTCTGTCACCAAGATAGTCGTCTGGCGCGGCGACGAATTTATCGTGACAGCCTTTGGAGCAGAAATAGAACCGCTCACCTTCATGCTTGTGAAGGTGCTTTGCCGTCGAACGGTCAACATTCATGCCGCAGACCGGATCCTTGGCCGTCAGATAGGTTTCGGGATCGGCCTGAAATTTGGTGCGGCAACTTTCACTGCAAAAGTGATAGGTATGGCCACCAAATGTGGCCGTGGGTTTGCCGGCCTCGGGATCGACTGTCATACCGCAAACCGGATCGCGAACAATGTCGCCCGATTTTGGTGCGGCATGCGCATGGCCGCCATGCCCGTGATCGCTCGGAGCATGGACAAGCTGGTGATGCAAGTTGCAGGAATGCGTTTTCATTTCGGGCTCCAAATCGCTCGGAATCTTCATCTGAAACGATTCTTGCACCTTCCAGCAACTGGAAGGTCAAGCGGTAAATTTTGATGCCGGATCCAGGCACGAATTTGCCTTCGCACAACAAATCCCACCTACAACGGCACAAACGCCCATTGTAGCAGTGGACTCAAGCCGGTTCCAAATGGTGGCACCTTTGGCGTGAGGCCCGAATAAGCCCAGCGGTGCGTGGCCTCAGTGTAGATAAACTCCAGAGCCACGGTAATCACGAGGCTGGTCTGGCAATACACACCAAGTGTCGAAGGCCTTAGTAACCACATTCAATGTCGCGACTTTACCAAAAGGGTTGCCGTCCGGAGTGCTCGCCAGGTTCCAGATTGAAGCTTTTGAAACGCTGCCATTGTTGCTATCCAGCGTCTACCCTAGGTGTACACTGAGAGATCAAGAGGGGTCCAAACGTGTACAATTTCGTCCAACTTGGTACATGAACGTTCGCTTTAGTTCCCTGAATCAACAGAAAAAACATTGAAATATCAAGCACATAAGTTTTCCATCGCGCCCATGATGGATTGGACTGACCGGCATTGCCGGTATCTGCATCGTCTTTTGACGAGGCGGGCATTGCTGTTCACCGAGATGGTGACGAGCCCGGCGGTGGTGCATGGGGATCGGGAGCGGCTTTTGGGCTTCGATGTGGTTGAACATCCGGTTGCGGTGCAGCTTGGCGGCTCCGATCCCGAAGAGTTGGCTAAAGCTACGCAAATTTGTGACGACTACGGCTACAATGAAATCAATCTCAATGTCGGCTGCCCGTCGGATCGTGTGCAGTCGGGCCGGTTCGGCGCTTGCCTGATGGCGGAACCAGCGTTGGTCGCTGACTGCGTGCGGGCAATGAAGGATGCAACGGACAAACCTGTGACGGTTAAATGCCGTCTCGGCATTGATGACCAGAGCATTGAGGAACCGCTCGACCAGTTCGCCGATGCCATGGTCAGTGCAGGGGTGGATGCGCTTTACGTGCATGCGCGCAAAGCCTGGCTGCAGGGGCTGTCGCCGAAAGAGAATCGGGATATTCCGCCGCTCGACTATGATCGCGTTTACCGGTTGGCCCAGCGGCTCGCTCCTTTGCCGGTGATGATCAATGGCGGGATCGGATCACTTGATGAGGCCGAAGCACACCTGGCGCATGTCGATGGCGTGATGCTGGGCCGCGCCGCTTATCACACGCCGATGATTCTTGCGGATGTGGACCGGCGCTTTTTCGGCGCATCCGAACCAGCGATTGCTATTGAAGCCTTGTGCGATGGGATGATGCGTTATGCGGATGCGGAGATGAGCAAGGGTGCGCGCGTCAACCAGATCACCCGGCATATGTTGGGCCTCGCCAATGGTTTGCCGGGCGCGCGCAGGTTTCGACAAATTCTCAGCGTAGACGCCGTCAAAGAGGGCGCGGGTCCTGAGGTGATCGCCGCGGCATTCGACGCTGTCGACTTTTCAGAAGTCTCCAGCGCCGCCTGACCGTGCGTTTGAGCCGCTAAAGGCCTTCCACCACATGCATCAGCTTGCTGCGCACATCGTGTGCGATTTCGCCCAATGCCGGGTTGTTCACCGCCTGCATGGACGCCATCGGGTCAATGGCTGAAACCTCAACTTTGCCCGGTGCGATTTCCTGCACGATGACGTTGCACGGCAGCATGGTGCCGATTTTGTCTTCGGCTTCCAGCGCCTTGTGGGCGAAACCGGGGTTGCAGGCGCCCAAAATGCGATAGGGCCGAAAGTCGACATCAATCTTCTTTTTCAGGGTGGCCTTCACGTCTATTTCGGTCAGCACGCCGAAGCCCTCGGCTGCAAGAGCCGCTGTGACTTTCTCGATGGCGCTGTCCATATCCGTGTCGAGAACCTTGGAGAAATGATAGCTCATCATCTGCCTCTCTTTTAATATTAGGAATAACTAATATAAGAAGATTTTTGCGATTGCAACATCAGTCGCGAAATTCAAGCGAATCCTGGTTCACCGAATAACCGGACAGCGTTTCCAGAAATGTCATGCCAAGCAGGCTCATTTCCAGCGCGCCATCCTCGGCAACAAAGGCGCGAATGTTGCGGCGTTCGATATCGCCAACAACGATGCGGTCGAGCAAAACGCCGGCAGCGCGGCCAACGCCATTGGCGGTTTGCACGCGCACAGCATACCGCAAGCGGCTGGTGTCAAATCCGGCAGCTTCCGCATCTTCGGTTGTCAGCACCACTGCCGTTGCGCCGGTATCGAAGATCATCGGGATGCTACTACCGTTCACATCGGCATTGATGCGGAACGATCCGCCGAAGGAGCGCCGGAACGAGGCGCTGCCACCGTCCGGGGAGACGATTGCCGTTCCTGGCGCCAGTTCACCGGTGACGCGGCCAACAATAGTCGAGACTTCATCGCGATAGGTGTACCCAACGACGACGACGGCAAAGATGCCCACCCAGAGTCCGAGATTGGACAGAAGTTCGCCAAATCGCCGCCGTCGGCTGAACATGCCGCCGGCAATGATCACCAGAATGAGCAGAAGGGGGATGAGCTGCGCCGTCTGGTCCTGCGACATGCCGACAAGGCTTCCCGCATCGGAGGCGATAACCAGCGCAAGGCCTGCGGCAATGAGGAGGGCAATACCGATGAAGAACATAAAGGGCTTCCTCGTCTAAAACACTGCCCCCGCTCTCAACATAAGGGTACTCAATGCGGCAATTTCAAGTAGAGCCTGCAATGCGCCGATAAGATCGCCTGTTTGTCCCCCGACAAGCTGTTTGCAAAGGCGTGTCCAGCCATAGGTGATTGCTGCGAGCACGCACAGGGTAATGAGATAGGTCAAAAAGCTGGTGAACGGGCCGATAAGCAGCAGGCCGATCAACACGGCGAAACCCGCTCCCGCAGATAAATTCACCAGATTGATTTGACCCGCCGCTGCCGCCGCACCATCGGTGCGGGCCGGGCCAAGCCGGTACGGGAGCCACAAAGCACCGGAACGCGCCAGAAGGGTGATGCCCAGCCAAAACGCTCCAGCGGCATAGGCATTGCTTTCAGCAATCGCTCCGAACCCCGCCACCCTTAGAAGAATGAACAACACCAGTGCGGTTACGCCAAAAGTGCCGTGGCGGCTGTCTTTTAGAATCTCCAGTCGCCGCTCCGGTGTTCTTCCGCCAAAAAGCCCGTCCGCCGCATCGGCAATGGCGTCCTCCGCCATGGCGCCGGTCACAAGCGCAGAGGCCGCGATTGCGAGACCGGCGGCGAACAGGGGCGGCGCTCCAGCCAACGTGCATATGGAAAGAATGAGCGCCGGGACGAGTCCAATGATGACGCTGACAAAGGGCAGGGCGGGAGCCATGCGGTTGAGCGTGGGTGATTCATGCGGGCTGGACCCGGTTGGCAACCGCGAATAGAACCGTAATCCCATTAAAAGATCGGCCAAAAGGGTTCGACTGGGCGGCGGTGGCGCATTATCGTTGCGCGCCTTCCTGGAAGTCGACTGTTTCTCACCGGTCAATTCTGTGCGCCTCCGGAACGCTTATGCGGTCCAAGTCTATAACAGTAAAAAGAGAGCGGCCATGCCTCAGACGGATACGTCTCAAATCGCCGAAGTTTATGCCGATATCAACGAACTTATTGCCATCGTGCCGAAGGGTGACGAGGATGCTGTCACCGCTATTCGCACCCGCGACGCGGAACTGACCAAGCCCGCAGGGTCATTGGGCGAGCTGGAAAAGCTGGTGGAACATCTGGGCCGCTGGCAGCGCAAAGCGTCCCCCACACTCGACAATCCGATGGTGGCGATTTTTGCCGGCAACCATGGTGTGGTCAATCAGGGCGTGTCCGCTTTTCCTTCCGAAGTCACCCAGCAGATGGTGGCCAACTTCACCAATGGCGGCGCTGCCATTTCGCAAATCTGCGCGCTCCACGAACTGAATCTGCGCGTGTTTGAGCTGGCGCTGGAATTACCCACGGCGGATTTCACACAGGAACCCGCGATGGACGACCGCACCTGCGCGGCAACCATCGCCTATGGCATGGAAGCGATCGCTGGTACGCCGGACCTGTTGTGTGTCGGCGAGATGGGAATCGGCAACACCACAGTAGCCGCTGCGATTTACGCGGCCTTGTTCGGTGGAACAGGTGCTGATTGGGTCGGGCGCGGTGCCGGTGTCGATGATGCCGGTCTGGCGCGCAAGGCCGAAGCCGTGGACAAGGGCTTGGCCCTGCATATGAGCGAAGACCGGCATCCGCTGGAAGTACTCGCACGGCTCGGCGGTCGGGAAATCGCGGCGATGCTTGGAGCTATCATGGCGGCACGCCACCGCAACATTCCGGTTATTGTCGATGGCTTTGTAGCAACGTCCGCCGCAGCGATTGTGCATATGATCAATCCCGCCGCACTTGATCATTGCGTCTTTGCGCATACTTCGGCGGAATCGGCCCACAAGAACGCGCTCGACAATATGGGTAAAACCGGCTTGCTCAATCTTGGCATGCGGCTCGGCGAAGGCTCAGGCGCAGCGCTCGGTGCCGTGATGGCGAAAACGGCGCTGCACTTGCACAAGAACATGGCCACCTTTGCCGAAGCGGCGGTATCCAACAAGCCGAACTAAGTTCTAGGCGGGCTTTTGCAGGTCCTGGTGAATCGCCGCCATGGAGTCCATGACGCGCGCACGCGGGAATGTGGCGATCACTTCGGTGCCAAACCGTAGCTTTGAGAACAGGTCGAAACGGCCCTGATGCAAATCCATGATGTTCTGGACGATTGGCAGGCCAAGTCCTGCGCCCTGTTCGGCAGTCTTTTGCGCCAGTGATCCCTGGCCGAACGAGGACAGGACTGTGTCGATCTCGCTTTGCGGAATTCCGGGTCCGTTGTCCTTCACCGCGATCATCTGACCACCGTCCGGGCTGCGTCGGACAGTCAGTTCGATCCGCCCTGATTGCGGCGTGAATTTAATGGCATTCGACAGCAGGTTCAGCACGACCTGGCGCACGGCGCGTTCGTCGCCCCAGAGCTTGGCGATGGGTTCTTCATAGTGTGTGTCGAGAACGATGTTCTTGGCCTTGGCACGGATCTCGAGCATCCGGCGGCAATCCTCAGCTATATCCACCAGGGATATGGCTTCCTCGGTCAGCTCATATTTACCGGCCTCGATGCGGCTGAGGTCAAGCAGTTCGTTGATCAGGTTCAACAGATGCTGGCCGCTGGCGTGGATGTCGTTGGCGTATTCCTTGTACTGCGGCACCTGGTGTGGGCCCAACAGTTCGGATTTCAGCACCTCGGAGAATCCGATGATGGCATTGAGCGGCGTTCTAAGCTCATGGCTCATGGTCGCGAGGAAACGTGACTTGGCGATATTGGCCTGCTCGGCATGCCGGCGCGCTTCGTCCGACATGTTCTGCGCGGTCTTCAACTCAAAAATAAGCGCGTCCTTTTCCGCCCGGTGCTGCAGTGCATAAAGTTGCGATGCGTGCAGCTGGCGGGCGATATACAAAAAGAACACCTCACCCCCGAGCACGACGGCAGCAAGCGTGAAATTCAGCATGCCGCCGAGATAAACCAGGGTCGTTGCAACGGTTATCGTGGCGGGGAGCGTACTGGCGACGGTGGCGAGCGGGAGCGCACGGGTTGAGAAGGCGTTGGTTGCGATACCGATCAGCAGCAGGGCAAACACGACCACGGCAACGTTCTGGTTGGGGTCGAGCAGGCTGAACAAGGCGATCAGCGAGCAGGTGATGCCATACACCCCTTCCGCTGATACGAATATCGTTGTCCACCGGCGCACGGAATCCTTTGGATTGTCGCGCCGTTTAAAGTTCCGGCACAGCAACAGTACCACAAGATTGGTAATCAGAGCAGCCGAAGCCCAGCCCATGGCGAGCCACACCGGGACCCATAGCGTGGCGAACAGCGCCAGGATCAATTGGATCAGAGGGAGCGCCAACAAACCGGCGAGGCGGAAATCGGCGTATTCTATGAGAAGCTCGTAGTCGTAGGAGACTTTGGTTCCGGATGTGGAGGTCAATCTCTGACGGGCATCGAAAACCGCACGCTGTGCAGCCCTGCGTGGCGAACGCCGATCGCGAAAGGGGAGAGGATTTCCGGAAGAATCCGTGTGAGCCGGCATCTAGGGAACTCTGATACTCTAAAACAAGCGGCAGCATGCGCCGCCACAAAACGCGTTACCGGATCATGACCCGCCATGGTTAACATCATGTTGAAATGCCGGTTCCTGGCATAGAAACGCCGGTGAAAATCGGCGAAATATCTACGTTGATATATTAGAATGATATTGCGCAAAAATAGAATTGGTGCCAGTTTAACGCGATAGAAGCGGCATATTTTTGGTATTATTCGAAATCACATTTCAGGAGTGGTCATGGCGCTCGACAAGATAGACCGGAAAATACTTGCGCTTTTGCAGCGGGATGCAACCATGCCGGTTGCCGAAATCGGCCGGAAGGTCGGCCTTTCGACCACTCCATGCTGGCGCCGCATTCAAAAGATGGAAGAAGACGGCGTCATTCAACGCCGGGTTGCCATTCTCGATCCGCAAAAGGTCAACGCCGGGGTCACCGTATTCGTCGCCATCCGCACCAATGAACACACCGATGCGTGGATGCATAAATTCTCTGCGGTGGTTGAAGACTTCTCTGAGGTTGTCGAGTTTTACCGGATGAGTGGAGAGGTGGATTATCTGCTGCGTGTGGTCGTACCCGACATCGGTGCGTTCGATGCGTTCTATAAGCGGCTGATTTCGAAGATATCACTGTCGGACGTCAGTTCGTCATTTGCCATGGGGCAAATCAAATACACCACAGCGCTGCCATTGGATTATGTCCCGGTGGACGACGGCTAGCTTTAGCCCCCGGTCATCGACATATGGCGAGCAACTGCGGGTTCGGTCCGGGTGCGGCCAATCACAAAATCATGGCCTTCCGGTTTGAGGATCATCGCCTCGTCCATGGCAGCCTCCAGCCCGGGCAGGCCCTTGTCCCGCAACGCTGTACGCAGGTCGACCTTGTCTTCTTGGCCAAGGCACATGAACAACTCGCCTGTGCATGTCAGGCGAACCCGGTTGCAGCTTTCGCAGAAATTGTGGCTCATTGGCGTGATAAATCCGATCTCGCCCCCTGTTTCGGCCACCGAGAAGTAACGTGACGGTCCGCCGGTCGTCTTGTTGAGCCGCTCGAGTGTGAACGTCTCAGCCAGCTGGTCGCGCACCTCGCGGAGCGAGAGGTAGGTGTCCGTGCGGTCGAGCTCCACCTCGCCAAGCGGCATGGATTCAATCAGCGTCAAGCCGCAGCCGCGTTGGTGTGCCCAGCGCAACATGGATTCGATTTCAGTGTCGTTGACGCCACGCAGCGCCACCATGTTGATCTTGACCTTGAGCCCGGCTTCCTGTGCTGCGGCAATACCATCGAGCACGGTTTCCAACCGGCCGCGGCGCGTGATCGCGGCAAAGCGGGCCGCGTCGAGCGTATCGAGGGAAACATTCACACGTTTGACCCCATAGGAGACAAGGGTCTTTGCGTGTTGCGCAAGCTGGCTGCCATTGGTCGTCAGGGTCAACTCATCCAGCGCACCGGTTTTGAGATGGCGAGACAATGATTCAATGAGTTGCATGATGTCTCGCCTGACAAGCGGCTCACCACCTGTGAGGCGAATCTTGCGCACTCCACGCTCAACAAACGCGTTGGCGATAGTCTCGATTTCCTCGAAGCTGAGGACCTCGGATTTCGGCAGGAATTGCATGCGTTCCGACATGCAATAGGTGCAGCGGAAATCGCATCGGTCGGTCACCGATATCCTCAGATAGGTGACCTGACGGCCATAGCGGTCGATTAGAGGTGAAGTGTTTGCAGACATGCGGCCAGAATAATCAATGCAGAGGCGACTGCAAACAAATTAAATGAGAGAAGTAAGTGAGCGGCAATAAAAAAAGGCCGGTGTAAGCACCGGCCTTTTTGCAATTATTGTCAGCGTGTTAGTGCTTGACGACAACCAACGCACCAACCTTCACGCGATCGTAAAGATCGATCACATCATCGTTGGTCAACCGGATGCAGCCCGAAGAAACAGCCTGACCGATCGTCCAGGGCTCTGATGTGCCGTGGAGGCGATAAAGCGTCGAGCCGATATACATTGCGCGGGCGCCAAGCGGATTTTCCGGACCACCCGGCATATAAGCCGGCAGACCGGGAACGCGCTTGCGCATTGCCGGTGGCGGTGTCCAGCCCGGCCATTCTGCCTTGCGGCTGATGCGGTGCGTACCTGACCAGCGGAAGCCGTCGCGGCCAACGCCGATGCCGTATTTCACGGCCTTGCCGTCTTCAAGTACCAGATACAACCGGCGTTCGGACGTCTCTACGACAACCGTGCCCACTTTGTACTTGGTATCGTAATCAACAATCTGACGACGAATGCTGCTGGTGCTGCGGCCGCTTTTGCGAACGCTGTCGGCATCAACCCATCTGTTTTTGTCGAAGTCATAAACCCGTGCAGCCGTTACCGGCGACAAAGTTGTAAGCGAAACTAGAGCGGAAATCAGAACCGCTACTGCAAATCTAACCGTCTTCATGAGTCAAACTGTCCCCTGCCAATGGACCCTAATCTGAGCCACTAACCACCTCTTTAGTGATTCCAGTCTTTAGCGTGATTAACCATAACTGGAAAGAGGCGGATAGTGAATGATGGGGGCATAATGGGCCGTAATTCCTAATATGTTGCCAACACGCAATATTTAGTGTTCACCAGCGCGTGAACAGTTAATGTCCGGTGAAAATTGAGTGAGATCAGACGTGAGTGACACCCTCAAGAGACAGGCAGCCCAGGCCGCATTGGACGAAGTCGAATCGGGAATGCGTCTCGGCCTCGGCACGGGGTCCACGGCATGGCATTTTGTCGATCTGCTCGGCGAGAAGGTTGCCGACGGGTTTGAGTGCCTGTGTGTACCGACATCGGAACAGACGGCCCGTCAGGCTAAGAGCCTCAATATTCCACTCACAACCCTCGATGACACACCCAAACTCGACATCACTGTCGATGGGGCCGATGAAATCGATCCCGAACTCAGTCTTATCAAAGGCGCCGGTGGCGCGTTACTACGCGAGAAGATCGTTGCCGCAGCATCCAGCCGCATGATCGTGATCGCCGACGACTCCAAGCGGGTTGATGTGTTGGGCAAATGCCCGCTGCCCATTGAAATCAATCGCTTCGGTGCAAGAGTGACTTCAAATGCAATAGAGGCGCTGATGGCTGATGCCGGTGCAACTGGGCCAGCTACGCTTCGCCAAACGAATGATGGCACACCTTTTGTCACAGATGGCGGCCATTTGATTGTGGACGCTTGTTTTGGCCGCATTTCAGATGCAAAAGCGCTCTCGGGCGCACTACTCGCAATACCGGGAGTAGTGCAACACGGGCTCTTTATTGATATGTGTGACACGGTTTACCTTGCCACGGGGCAGGGCATTGAGCGGATCACCCGCCAAAACCGGTAGAACACTGTCAATCGACCAATTGAATCAATGAGTAAAAATATGACCAAGACCAAGACAATTCTCGGCAAACTGGCGGTGTTTGTGCTGACGGCGATCATGTCTGTCGCGCCGGTCGCCGCGCAGGAAATTGCACCGGAACACCTCGCGATGGCACGGCGCTATGTCGACCTTACGGACACAGCCAAAGTCTTCGAAGTCGCGCTGATCGAAGCAGGCGTGCGTACGAGCAATCTGTTGATTGTGCAGAATCCGGAAGTCGAAGAGGAACTGAACAAAGCGATCGCGGAGGCCATTGAATCCTATCTGCCGCGCAAGGATGAATTGCTCGACCAATTCGCGCGTGTTTACGCCATTCGGTTTTCGATGGAGGAGCTGCAACAGATCGTTGATTTCTATGAATCCGATGTCGGCAAGAAGTTGTCGCAAGCCAATCTCGAAGCCAATCGCGATCTGCAGGCCGTTATGGGCGTGTTTAACAACAACCTCAGGACGGAATTTCTGACTCGCGTACGCGCCGAGCTTAGGGAAATGGGTATCGAACTCTGAACACCTATGTTTCAGCAAAGCGTGAACGGAACCCCGCCTTGTGCGGGGTTTCTTTTTGTGCGAAGCCCTCCGCGCAACACGCGTGAAGGAGGCTCTTGTGTCGGACGAATACGATCTTGTTGTCATTGGAGCCGGTTCGGGCGGGGTACGCGCGGCACGCATGGCGTCTTCTCACGGCGCCCGCGTAGCCATCGTTGAGGAATACCGCGTCGGCGGTACCTGCGTCATCCGTGGATGCGTTCCCAAGAAACTCCTGGTGTATGCCAGCCGCTTCTCCGATATGTTCGAAATCGCCGGGAGTTTCGGCTGGCAGGTTGATGCCAGTTTCGACTGGGCGAAATTGATCGCCAATAAGGACAAGGAAATCGACCGGCTGGAAAACGCCTATGTCTCGACCCTTGAGAACTGGAACGTGGATATTATCCGCGACCGGGCAATCATTGCGGGCACCAATTCCGTGAAGCTGGTGAATTCAGGCCGCTCACTAGAGGCCAAGTACATACTCATCGCGACCGGCGGACACCCCTTTGTGCCCGAGATACCGGGTGCCGAGCTCGGGATCACATCGAATGAAGCCTTCCATCTGGAAACGCTTCCAAAGTCGATCCTGATTGAAGGTGGCGGCTATATCGCCATCGAATTTGCCGGAATATTTGCCGGCCTTGGCGTCGAGACGACACTCGTCTACCGGCGCGGCCGGATTCTGCGCGGGTTTGACGATGATGTCCGGCAGGGGCTTGAAGATGCCATGACGGCGCGCGGTGTCACGTTCAAGTACGAAACATTCGTCGACCGGTTGGAGAAAACGGATTCAGGTGTGCGCGCACAGTTCGCCGATGGTTCTCACGGCGAGTTTGGTACAGTCATGTTCGGCACTGGACGCAAACCCAATATTGATGGACTTGGACTTGAGATCGCCGGTGTTGAACTGGATGCGCATGGTGCAATCAAAGTTGATGCCTATTCGCAAACATCGGTGCCCAATATCTATGCGGTTGGCGATGTAAACGGCAGGGCAGCTCTGACGCCGATTGCCATTCGCGAAGGCGCGGCGTTTGCCGAAACCGTGTTCAACAACAATCCCACAGCGGTCGATCATTCGCTCATCCCCACTGCCGTGTTCTCGGAACCGGAAGTCGGCACCATAGGCCTCACTGAAGCGGACGCTGCCCGTGAAACCGATATAGATGTCTATGTCGCGCGTTTCCGACCGATGATGAACACCCTCAGCGACAAAACCGAGCGCATGATGCTTAAGCTCATCACTGAGAAGGGCGGGGGCAAGGTGCTCGGCTGCCACATCCTCGGGCCGGGCGCCGGGGAAATGATCCAGTTGGTGGCGATCCCGATGGCGATGGGCGCAACGAAAGCGGATTTTGACCGCGCAATTGCTGTGCATCCCACAGCTGCAGAAGAACTCGTTACCTTCAAGGCACCGAGCTACAGCTACGAAAACGGCGAAAAGCTGTCCTGAGAAGTCACCCGACTACACACCGGCAAGAGATCTGAGGCCGACGCCGACGGCGTAAGCAATGCCGGCTGCTGTCATGCCAATTGCAAACGTCTCCAGTGCGCTGACCCACCATTTCTGCGGCGACCAGCGCGATTTGGCTGCGCCGATTCCAAGAAAAACGATACCCGTCATGACGCTGGCAGTTGTCGCGCTCGCGGTGCTGCCGAGCACAAAGGGGATGAGTGGCACTGCACCGCAGATGATAAAGGCGGCAAAGGTCGCCAGGGCGGCTAGCATAGGTGAGCGTTGCACCTGCGTGATGCCGTATTCCTCGGACAACATGATCTCAAGCCAGATTTCCTCATTCTCGGTCACCAGTTTGACCATGTTCTCTAGCTCTTCACCCTGAAAGCCTTTGCGGGCATAAATCTGGCGCACCTCTTCGCGCTCACCCTCAGGATGGGCGTGAATGTGCCGCAATTCAATGTCGCGCATGCGTTTGTAATCGTCGCGCTCGGCCTTGGTGCCCGAATAGTTGGACGCTGCCATCGAAAAGCCGTCTGCAAAGAGGTTGGCCAGCCCCAGTACCAGCACAACTCCGGTCGACAGGTTCGCGCCGACGACGCCCGCGACAATTGCAAATGTCGTCACAGCGCCATCTATGCCGCCATAAATCCAGTCGCGCAGATAGTTGATCTGCGGGCCTTTATCGAGCCGTTCCGAGATGTCTTCAGGGGCGTGGGAATGATCCATGGAGATGCCGCCAAGATGAGTTGAGAGGTTGAGCTATTTGTAGTTACGGGAGCTAAACGTCCTATGAACGGAACCGGTGTGTGAACGCAAGTGCTCGCTGGTGTCACCTCTATTGTGTCTTGGCAAGCGTCCCACCGCTTGATAGACCGCCCGCAAACGCCCATTTGATGGGCAATGTGACAAGCGAGTGCCATAATGAGTAACTGGACACCCCAAAGCTGGCGGCAAAAACCCATTGCACAGGTTCCGGCCTATCCGAACCCCGATGCCCTTGCGGTTGCGGAACAGAGACTGGCAAGTTTTCCGCCACTTGTTTTCGCCGGTGAAGCGCGCGATCTGAAGGATTCATTGGCCGATGTTGCCGAGGGGCGGGCGTTCCTGTTGCAGGGTGGAGACTGCGCTGAAAGCTTTGCCGAGCATGGCGCTGATCACATTCGCGACTTCTTCCGTGTATTCCTGCAGATGGCGGTTGTTCTGACGCATGGTGCTGGCAAGCCGATCGTCAAGGTCGGGCGCGTTGCCGGTCAGTTCGCGAAGCCGCGCTCATCAGACAATGAGACGATTGGCGATGTGACGCTGCCAAGCTATCGCGGCGACATCATCAACGGCATCGAATTCGATCCCGCAGCGCGGCAACCGGACCCTGAGCGCCTGATCATGGCCTATCGTCAGTCGGCAGCGACCCTCAACCTTCTCCGTGCATTTGCGTCGGGTGGCTTCGCAAATCTTGAACGTGTTCACGAGTGGACCGTTGGCTTCCTCAGGGATTCCAATTGGTTTCCGGCTTACGAGGACGTGGCAGAAAAAATCGACGACGCAATCAGGTTCATGCGGGCGCTCGGTCTGACAGCTGACAACACGCCTGCATTGCGCGAGACAAAATTCTTCACCAGCCATGAGGCCCTGCTTCTTGGTTATGAAGAGGCTTTGACGCGGCGCGATTCCATTACCGGCGATTATTATGCGACTTCGGGGCATATGCTCTGGATCGGTGATCGAACCCGCCAACCCGATGGCGCACACGTTGAGTATTTCACCGGCATCAAGAACCCCGTTGGTATCAAATGTGGCCCGAGCCTGAGTACGGATGATCTCAAGAAGTTGCTAGACACGTTGAACCCGAGCAACGAGGCTGGTCGGATCACGCTGATCGGCCGGTTCGGAGCTGACAAGGTTGAAGAGCATTTGCCGCGCCTCATTGAGGCGGTCAAGGAAACGGGGCAGAAAGTTGTCTGGTGCACCGATCCGATGCATGGCAACACCATCAAGGCATCCAACGGGTACAAGACCCGTCCGTTCGATCAGGTTCTTTCCGAGGTGAAGTCTTTCTTCGCGGTTCATCGCGAAATGGGAACATACGCTGGTGGCGTGCATGTCGAGATGACCGGCAAGGATGTAACAGAATGTGTCGGCGGCGTGTCGGCTGTGACCGAGGCTGATCTGTCCAACCGCTATCACACCCACTGCGATCCGCGCCTCAACGCCAGCCAGGCTTTGGAACTGGCCTTCCTGGTCGCGCATGAAATCGCCCAGCAGCGGCCACCGAAACAGGGGCGTGCTGTCGCACAGTAACACCAAACGGGCGTTTCGGCGTGCGGATAAGGCCTTAGCGGAACATTAACCCTAATCGATCATAAACGATCCGGGATAGTCCAGTGATCCAACTGCTCCGGAGGTTCTATGTTTCGCTTGGTTCCGGCTCTTGCCACCGCTCTTGCAGCGCTTTGCACCACATCGGCAGCACTTGGCGCCGATTATGGCGACGGCGGCCTTCGCGGGTCATTGCCCTCAAATTGGGGGGATTTGAGCGACGCGGGTGATCCGCTCGAGTTCGAATTTGGTGTGCGTTACAATTATTCCATGGGCAACCGCTCCATGGTCGAAAATGGCAATTCCTATCAGATCAACGATAGCACCCACACGATTGAAGCCTATGGTCGCATCGATGATTTCTCGACCGGATCATACCTGAAGGGGCATGCCGGATATTCGGCCATCTATGAAGGCGATAACACCACACCGCTGACAGTCATCAGCCGTCCGGTCGATAGCGGCCGTCTCGTCTATGCCACGGCGGATTTTGGTTACCTTGCCTTCGGCGATGGCGATTTCAATTGGGGTCCGTTCATCGGCTATCATTATTCCGGCACGCAGTCGTCGGTCGGCATCGTAAATGAATCCGTCAATGTCGATATGCATGTGGCGCGTCTTGGCGTGGCCGCAAAAGGCGAGGTGGGCGACGGGGTCAACCTGGCAGCAGAGGTGGCGCTGGTGCCCTACAGCCTGCAGTCAGGCAGCGCCCAGAACGGTGACAACTTCAATGCCAATCTGTTCGGCGCACAGGGTGAGGTTTCATTGGATTTCCAGCCGTATGACAGCTTCGTCGTCAGCCTAGGTGCACGCGCCTCATATCTCACGGATGATTTCGGCGCAGCAGGTACCGACCATTCGACGGATTTCCGCGCCGGTGGCTTCCTCGGCGTCGGGTACAGATACTAAGCCCATCCCTGCGGACTGGTTTCAGCCATTGTAAGCTTGCCCATAAAAGGCAAGCGCGATAAGTCTTGCGCCGTTTTCAAGGCAGGAACTCCCCGGTGACCGATAAACTGACCATCGCACTGGCCCAGCTTAATCCCACGGTTGGTGCCATAGAGGGCAATCTCGCATTGGCGAAAGACGCGGTCGACAAGGCCGTGAACGCCAATGCCGATATCCTGATGTTCACCGAACTGTTTCTCACTGGCTATTTCCCGGATGACTTGTTCTTCAAACCACAGTTCGTAACCGATGCAATTGCAGCGCTCGATGCCCTGGTTGCTTATGGCCGGGAAACTGACGTTAGCCTGCTGATCCCGACGGTCTGGCGGGATGGTGAAATCCTCTACAACGCTGTCGTGCAGGCCGAGGGCGGCGAGATCAAGGGCGTGGGTTACAAGTACGAATTGCCCAACACTGATGTGTTTTACGAAAAGCGCTATTTCCAACCCGGGCCATTGCCCGAGCCCTTCACGATCAAGGGCGTCAAAATCGGGGTGCCGATTTGCGAGGATATCTGGTGGCAGCCGGTCTGCACCGAACTGAAAGCCAGGGGCGCGGAACTGCTGCTCTGCCCGAACGGTTCGCCCTATTGGCGCAACAAGCATCACATCCGTCGCGAACTTATTCGCGACCGGATCAAGGAAACCGGATTGCCGATCCTCTATCTCAATCAGGTTGGCGGGCAGGACGAGTTGGTGTTCGACGGTGCCTCGTTCGGCATGGATGCGTCAGGCAATCTGGCCTTCGAAGGTGAATCCTTTAAGGAAGACTTTGTCGTAAGTACTTGGACAAAAAAGGATAATACCTGGACCTGTGCAGACGGTCCGATGGTCAACCTTGTCTCGGTCGATGAAGCGCCCTGGCGTGCCTGTGTTCTTGGGCTGCGTGATTATCTCAAAAAGAACGGATTCAAACAGGTTGTGCTCGGGCTGTCCGGCGGCATCGATTCCGCCGTGGTGGCGGCAATCGCGGTGGATGCGATTGGGGCTGACAATGTGCATTGTGTCATGATGCCGTACCGCTACACGTCAAAGGACAGCCTCCAGGATGCCGAGGATTGCGCCAATAATCTCGGCGTGCGCTACGATGTGGTCGCGATTGGCGAACCTGTCGACAAGGCGCTGGAGGAGTTGCAACCCGTCTTCGGCAACCGGGCCGAAGACGTCACCGAAGAAAACATCCAGTCACGCATGCGTGGCACGATCTTGATGGCTATTTCCAACAAGCTCGGTTCAATGCTGCTGACAACCGGCAACAAGTCGGAGATGGCCGTTGGCTATGCCACAATCTATGGCGACATGAATGGCGGCTTCAACCCGATCAAGGATTTGCTGAAAATGCAGGTCTATCATCTGGCCGACTGGCGCAATGCGCATATGCCGGATGACTGTCTCGGGCCGGATGGTGTGGTGATTCCACCGTCGATCATATCCAAAGCCCCGAGCGCCGAATTGCGCCCCGACCAGACCGATCAGGACAGCTTGCCGCCTTATCCGGTGCTCGACGCCATTCTTGATGCGATGGTTGAGCAGGAGAAGTCGGTCGCAGAGATCGTCGACCTCGGTTTCGATTACGATCTCGTCAAGCGCATCGAAAAGCTGCTCAACATTGCCGAATACAAGCGCCGGCAGGCCGCGCCGGGCGTCAAGCTGACCCAAAAAGCCTTCGGGCAGGGCCGCAAGTACCCGATCACCAACGGCTATCGCGACAGGAGCGGCGCATGACTGTCGTACGCTTCGCACCGTCGCCCACCGGCCATATCCATATCGGCAACGCCCGTCCGGCGCTGTTCAACTGGCTTTATGCCAAACAGACAAACGGCACCTTCATCCTGCGGTTCGATGATACGGACGTTGAGCGGTCGAAACAGGAATATGCCGACGCCATCGAAGCGGATTTGCGCTGGCTGGGCATCGAGCCGGATCGCATCGAGCGGCAGTCGAGCCGGTTTGATCGCTACAATGCCGTGCGGGATCAGCTTATTGCCAGCGGACGGCTTTATCCCTGTTACGAAACCCCCGATGAACTCGACCGCCGCCGCAAACGCGCCCGGGCAATTGGGCGGCCACCGATCTATGATCGGGCAGCACTCGAGTTAACCGACGAAGATCGTGCAAAACTGGAAGCGGAGGGCCGCAAACCCCATTGGCGCTTCAAACTCGACGGTCGACCGGTGACCTTTTCGGACCTCGTGCGGGGCGAGCAAACCGTCAATACCTCATCCATGTCAGATCCTGTCCTGATCCGCGCAGATGGTTCGTATCTTTATACTTTGCCGTCGGTTGTGGATGACATCGATATGGGTGTCACCCACATCATCCGTGGCGAAGACCATATTTCCAATACCGGCGTGCAAATCGAGGTGTTCGAAGCCCTCGGGGCGACACCGCCAGCATTTGCACACCACAATCTTTTGACGGACGAAACCGGCAAGGGGCTTTCCAAGCGGTTGGGTTCTCTATCGATTTCCGATCTCAGAGCCAAGGGCTATGAACCGCTGGCGGTCGCGGTGATGGCCAGCCTCACCGGAACGAGTGCGGCAATCGAACCGGTAGCCTCGATTGATGAACTGGCCAGCCGCTTTGATATGACATCCAGCTCACACGGCGCGGCCCGCTATGATCCGGTGGAACTGGATAGTCTCAATGCCCGCATGCTGCACACCATGCCCTACGCGGAGGCCGCAGAGCGCCTCGCGGAGTATGGGCTGGACGATGAAGCGCTTTGGCTGGCGCTGCGCGAAAACCTGGTGCGGTTTCCCGACATTGTTGAATGGGCGAAGCTCATTTCAGGGCCGGTTACGCCTGTGATTGCCGATGAAGACAGGGCTTTCATCACCGAAGCAGCAACGCTGCTGCCTGAGGAGCCGTGGGACGAGATGACCTGGAGTGTCTGGACAAATGCCCTCAAGGAATCGTCCGGACGTAAGGGCAAGAGTCTCTTCCTGCCGCTACGGCTGGCGCTCACAGGACGCAGCGACGGGCCGGAGCTTAAGACCCTTCTGCCGCTGATTGGACGTAAGGCGTGTCTGGCCCGACTAGCCTGACTTTTTTGCCGCCGACATCAAATGTCTTGAGATCCGCTGATGCAATGGGTGCGCGGAAAGGCGCTACGGGCGCAGCTTCGCCGGGACGCACCGGACGCCGGCGGGGCAGGGGCACATGGATCACTTCAGCCACAACACGTTCGACCGGACGGCGCGGATCGCGTTGCGGCAAGGGGAAGTTGAGATCGTTGAATTCGATCATTGCCCGTGATTGTTCATCGGATGTTGAAGCTGAAATAACGACCGCGCCATAATCGATCTGCTGCTTGCAGGTGCAGGCCTGATCATACTCGGACCGATAGCGGAAGGCATTTTCCAGCGCGCGATAGGGCTCACCATTGAGGTTGACCATATCATCCGCGTCCTCGCCGGGATTGCGGTAGTAATAAAGTTCGACCTCAGACCCGGGACATTGCGAGACGCACTGGCTGGCATCCTGCTGCAAATATTCCCCCACAGTGGAAAAGCTCACCGGCCAGTAATAGCCATCACATTTGCGCACGCAGACGGTTCTGAGCGTCGACATGTTGCCGAATCCGTAGTCATAAAACGGGTCCTCGACGAAATCGTTGCCATTGCCAAACAAACGGTCGAACAGATTGCCAAATGAGCGCTGGTTGGGGTCCGTCTCGATCACGCGACCGCTCGATCCTATACCGCAGCCAAAACGGGCGATCTGTTGCAGCGTCAGTTCGCGCTGTTGCGCGACCGCCTGTCCGGTTTCGACCCGGGCGGCGAGATTGTTGTAGTCGTTGCGACCGCGATTGATGCCGCGCGCCAGGTTGCGGCATTCGCGTGACAGGCGCTGCTGAGCGCGAAGCGCCTCGGCGCACCCGCCGCGCACGAACCGGCTTTCAACATCCTGAAGCGCGGCTGCAACCTCGCGTAACTGTTGCGTGTTGCGCTGTAGGGAGCGGAAATCGCGGTTGCGGTTGAGCGAGTTGAGAGATGAGGCAAGCGTTGAGCAGTTCTGGGACTGCGCAAAGGCAATCCGGGTGTCAACAAGTCCGACCAGCAGAGCGAGCGCGACCAGTAACAAGCGAACCATATATGTTGCGCGTGCGTTCATGCCGCGGGCATTTCCCCCAATGGAATCGGGATTGAGAATACAGACCAGCCCGGATTATGAATAAACTTATGATAAACATTCGCTTAAATCGCGTCCGCCCGCGGCGTTCGACCGCAGCTAACAGCCAGGAACTGAGATTGATATGAAACTCGCAACCCTGAGAAACGGCAAGCCGGACGGTCAGCTCGTCGTTGTGACGCGGGATTTGACGCGCTTCGTGTCCGCCGGACGGTTTGCGCCAACGCTACAGGCCGCCCTGGATGATTGGGATGCGGTGGCGCCTAAACTGCAGGCACTCAGCGATGAATTGAATGCAGGCGGTGTCGCCAGCCAGCCGTTTGAACCGGCAAATGCGCTGGCACCGCTGCCGCGCGCATATCAGTGGATCGATGGCGCCGGATTTCTGGGGCATCTGGAGCGTGTGCGTTCGCTCAAGGGGTCGAAAGACGAAGAATTGCAGGACGATAGGCCGCTTCTCTATCAGGGTGGTTCTGACACTCTGAGCGCGCCGACTGACCCCATCCGCATCCCCGAGGAAAATCTTGCAACCGATTTTGAGGCCGAGGTTGCTGTCATCACCGGTCCGGTGCCGATGCGGGCTACGCGGGAGGAGGCGAGGGCCGCGATCCGGCTTGTGACCATATGCAACGATGTGTCCCTTCGCCGCCTGGTTCTGGACGATCTCAAGAACGGGTTCGGCTTTTTTCATGCCAAACCCTCCACATCCTTTGCCCCGATCGTCGCGACACCTGATGAGTTGGGGGACATATGGCGCAACAACCGTCTTCACGCCCGCGTTCGGGTGATGGTGAACGACACGCTCTATGGCCAGCCGAATGCCGGCATCGACATGCATTTCGATTTTGCCGACCTCATAGTCGCAGCGACCAACACGCGAGCACTGGGTGCGGGGACGATTGTCGGTTCGGGCACCATTGCCAACCGGCATGAGGAAGTGCTGCCCATCAAACGCGACGGTATCGGCTTTGCGTGTATCGCCGAAGCCAGAACGGTGGAGAAACTGCAATTCGGTGAAGTGCGGACAGGGTTCTTGAACCCCGGCGATTCAATCAACATTGCCGCTTTCGACAGCGAAGGCCGCACTTTGTTTGGCGAGATCCAGCAAAAGGTGGAACTGGCGACTGGCGCGGTGTCACCTTAAGCCACCCTCACGCATCTGTGATCATTTCCGTTCAAATTGTGTCCGGTCGTTTCAATATATAAGACAATTTGATCACTACTTATGGCCTTGCTCGTAAGCCGGGGACGCGGTTGCATGTGGCCTTCGGCGTATATTCTTTGGTGCACAGACCTCACCGGCTCGGTGGTGATTGGAGAGGAACAGGAATGAATTTGAAACGTATGACTACTTTCGCGGTTCTCGGTGTGGTGGCAGCTGGCCTGACCGCGCCTGTCATCGCGCAGGATATGCTGATGGGCGCAGACGCCATCGAACGGCGTCAGGAACTTATGAAGTCCAACGGCATGACGCTACGCGGCGCGCGCGGGGCCAGTGGAGACGAAGCCATTGCTGCGGCTGAGACCCTTGTCAGCAATTTCGCAGAGCTTGGCGATCTCTGGCCGGCGGATTCGATGGAAGGCGACACAAAGGCCCGCCCTGAAATCTGGAACGAAGACGGTTCGCTGAGTGAAGGTTTCCTGACGGCATACAACAATGCCTCGTCTGCTGCCGATGCTTTGCTTGCTGCCGCGCAAAGTGGCGACGCCGAAGCCTTTGGCGCGGCGTTTGGCGCGATGGGTGGTTCTTGCGGTGCCTGCCACCAGAGCTATCAGTTCGACTAACCCGATCTCTGTCCCTAACCTGAAGGCGGTCTCGGCGAGACCGCCTTTTTTTAATCCAATCGCACTAGGCTGCCGTACCATAAGCAACCAAACGCAAAATAGTGGGAAGCAGCAATGGATCGCACCGTCGTAGTCACTGGAGTTTCAACCGGCATCGGTTGGGGCATTACAAAGGTTTTGACGGAGAACGGCTTTCACGTTTTCGGCTCCGTGCGCAAAAAGGCGGATGCGGACCGGTTGTCCAAGGAATTCGGCGATGCCTACACGCCGTTGATCTTCGATGTCACCGACGCCGCAGCTGTCGGGAAAGCCGCCAAGCTTGTTGCGGACAAGCTGGATGGCCGCACCCTGACAGGTCTTGTGAACAATGCCGGTGTCAGTTTTGGCGGACCGTTGCAGCATCTGCCGCTTGAAAGTTTCGAAAAGCAGCTTGAGGTCAACCTGACAGGCGTTCTGACCACTACCCAGGCCTTCGCGCCGCTGCTTGGCACTGATCTTAAACGCAAAGGTGAGCCGGGACGCCTGTTCAATATCGGGTCCATTGGCGGCCGCAATGCGTTCCCCTTCACCGGGCCTTATCACACCACAAAATTCGGCCTCGAGGGCTTTACCGAATCCCTTCGGCGCGAACTGATGCTCTATCGTATCGATGTCGTGCTGATTGCCCCGGGGAGCATCGCAACACCAATATGGGACAAGGCTGAAAAGCAGGACACCTCGAAGTACAAGAAAACCGGCTATGCCGCTGCCATTGAAAGTGTATTCGCCGAGCGTGCGAAACTCGCGGACGCCGGTTTGCCGCCTGAAAGCGTCGGCGAGGTTATCCTGAAAGCGATGAATGCGCACAAGCCCAAGGTGCGTTATGTTGTTGCCAGAAACCCGTTCGAGATTTTTCTCGGCGAGCGGCTGCCGCGCCGCTGGGTGGACGCCATCATCGCCAAGCGGCTGGACATGAAACCTTTACGCTGACTCTCGCAGCGCGGAGAAAATGCTTGATTTTGGTGGATATCGCCGTCATTGTCCGCGCCCATGAGAACCGTTAACCCGATCTGCATTATCGGCTGCATCATTATCCGCTAACCTTTTCGGTGGCGGCACGGTTTTCTGTATTCTCTTTCAGAACGTAATCCGAGCCTGCCACCGGCAGACGATTTGCCATGGCTTGAGACAAGAAGATGACCTCGGACGCAGAAGTGACATTGAAGTTCTACGACACGCTATCGCGCGAAAAGCGGGTGTTTGAGCCGCTCGATCCCGACAATGTGCGCATGTATGTGTGCGGACCGACGGTCTATGACTATGCCCATATCGGCAATGCGCGCCCGGCCATCGTGTTCGATGTTCTGTTCCGGCTGCTGCGCCATGTCTATGGCGAAGACAAAGTCACCTATGTGCGCAACATCACCGATGTCGATGACAAGATCATCGACCGCGCGCGTCGCGATAATCCGGATATGGAGCTTAATGAAGCCATCCGCGCCGTCACCGAGCGGACCGCGGACCAGTATCAAAAGGATGTAACGGCCCTCGGGTGCCTTGAGCCCACCGTTCAGCCGCGCGCGACCGAAAATATTGCGGAGATGCAAGTGCTGATCGGGTCACTGATCCAGCGTGGCAATGCTTATGTGGCTAATGGCGAGGTGCTTTTCGATACCAAATCGATGCCGGACTATGGCGGCCTGTCGAAGCGTAATCTCGACGAGCAGCAGGCCGGTGCACGCATCGCCGTTGAGGCGCACAAGAAAAATCCGGCCGATTTCGTGCTCTGGAAGCAATCCGCCGACGATGAGCCGGGCTGGGATAGCCCGTGGGGCCGGGGACGGCCGGGCTGGCATATCGAGTGCTCCGCCATGAGCGAACGCTATCTCGGCCAGGAGTTTGACATACATGGCGGCGGCCTCGACCTCATCTTCCCGCACCACGAGAACGAGCTCGCCCAGTCGCGTTGCGCCCATGGCTCAGAAAAAATGGCCAACTTCTGGATGCACAACGGCTTTTTGCAGGTCGAAGGCAAGAAGATGTCCAAGTCCGAGGGTAACTTCATCACCATCAACGAGCTGCTGGAGACGGAGAAATTCGGCGGCCGTAAATGGCCGGGTGAAGTGCTGCGACTGGCGATGCTGATGACGCATTATCGGGAGCCGATTGATTTCAGTGTGCGTAAGCTCGAGGAAGCCTTGGCAGTTCTCGACCGCTGGGAACGTCAGGCGGGCGATGCCAAAGTAGACAAGCCCGATATAGAAAGTCTGATGCTGCTCAGCGATGATCTCAGCACACCGCAGACAATCATGCGTGTCCACGAGTTGATGGGCAATCCGGAGACAGTGCCAACCGGTTTGGCTGTGTTGTCGGTGCTTGGCGTAAACGCAGTTCGCACGCAAGCTCAGGGTGATACCGCCGTTGCCGAAGCCGTCGATGCTCGCCTAGAAGCTCTCAATGCAAAAGACTTCGCCAAAGCCGATGAAATCCGAGCCGAACTCTTGGAGCAGGGCATCCAACTTATGGATTACAAAGACCCTGATACCGGCGATCGCAAGACAAAGTGGGAGATCAAGCGATGAGTGAAACCCTCACCGGTGGCTGCCAGTGTGGCGCCGTGCGGTTTGCCACCAAGCTGATAGGCCGCCCCTCCATCTGCCATTGCCGCATGTGCCAGAAAGCGTTTGGCAGCTTCTTCGGCCCGTTGGTCACCAGCCATGACGGGCACTGGACGCGTGGCGAGCCGAAATGGTTCCAGAGCTCGGATCGCGCCCGCCGCGCCTTTTGCGGTGAGTGCGGCACGCCGCTCGCCTATGAGACGAAATACGGCCTCGAACTCGCAATCGGCGCGTTCGATCAGCCGACAAAGGTTGCGCCGGCGATCCAGGTCAACATGACCGACAAGCAGCCCTTCTTCGACACGCTGGCGAGCCTCCCCGTCAAGGATGATCCCAGTGACGAGTGGCTCGATTTCATGGCGGGCATACACTCCAATCAGCACCCGGATCATGACACCGAGGACTGGCCGTTGCAGGGAGGGGAAAATGGTTGAGACCTACTCCGGTGGCTGCCAGTGTGGCGCGGTGCGCTATCGCTTCACTGAAATGCCCGGCGGTGCCCATATCTGCCATTGCCGCATGTGCCAAAAGGCTTTCGGCGGATTCTATGCACCGCTTGCTGGCGGGCCGGGCAATACTTTTGAGGTGACACGCGGCGAGATCACAAAGTTCCGCTCATCTGATCACACGGACAGGGGCTTTTGCGCCAAATGCGGCACGCCGCTGACCTTCTCCGATGCGGATGGCGACTATGTCACGGTTTCGATCGGTTCCCTTGATCACCCCGAACTGTTTCCGCCCATAGATCAGCATGGCGTTGAAGGGCGCTACGCGTTCGTCAACGGTCTGGGTCAATTACCCGATCGGCCAACGACCGAAGAAGAACAACCGGAACTTGCGGCCTTTATTAAGTCGACAAATCATCAACACCCTGACCACGACACCCAAACCTGGCCGCCAAACGAGTAACGATCATGGCAAAAGACCGCTTATATCTATTCGACACTACCCTCCGAGACGGCGCACAAACCGCCGGGATCGAGTTCTCGCTGGAGGACAAGATTTCGATCGCGCGGCTGCTTGAGAAGCTGGGTGTCGACTATGTCGAAGGCGGCTATCCAGGCGCCAATGTGGTCGATACCGAGTTCTTCTCCAAAAAACGCACCGACAAGGCCGTTTTCACCGCGTTTGGTATGACCAAGCGTGCCGGTCGCTCGGTTGAGAACGATCCGGGTGTTCAGGATTTGCTGAATAGCTCTGCTGATGCTGTGTGCTATGTCGCCAAGGCCTGGGATCATCAGGTCAAGCTGGCGCTGGGCATCTCGCTCAAGGAGAACCTCAAATCCATCGCGGATTCTGTTGCGGCTTCGGTGAAGCGCGGCAAGGAGACTATGCTCGATTGCGAGCATTTCTTCGACGGCTACAAAGCCAACCCCGAATATGCGCTAGATGTTGTACGTACGGCCATGGAGGCTGGTGCGCGCTGGATTGTTCTTTGTGACACCAATGGCGGCACAATGCCGTATGAAGTTGAAGAGATTGTCGATGCGGTGATGCAGGTGTGCCCGGGCGACAAGCTCGGCATTCATGCCCATGATGATACCGGGCAGGCGGTCGCCAATTCACTGGCCGCTGTGCGCACTGGCGTGCGGCAGGTGCAAGGGACGCTCAACGGCATCGGCGAGCGTTGCGGCAATGCCAATTTGGTTACGCTGATCCCGACACTGATGCTGAAATCGGGTTTTGCGGACAAGTTCACCGTCGGCATTACCAAAAAGCAGTTGAGCGGCATCACCCAGGTTTCGCGGGCTTTTGACGATATCCTCAACCGCGCACCAGAGCGGCAAAGCCCTTATGTCGGCGCGTCGGCCTTTGCGACCAAAGCCGGCATTCACGCTTCCGCACTCGCCAAGGACCCGGCAAGCTATGAGCATGTCGCGCCGGACCTGGTGGGCAATGAGCGCGCGGTCATGGTCTCGCAGCAGGCAGGCAAGTCCAACCTGTTGACGGCGCTTGAGCGCCACAACATCAAGGTGGAAAAGGATGATCCTCGCCTGACGCAATTACTGCGTGAGGTGAAGGAGCGCGAGGCGCGTGGCTATTCCTATGATGGGGCCGACGCATCGTTCTTTGTGCTCGCGCACCGGATATTTGGTACGCTGCCGGACTTCTTTGAGGTCGAAAGCTACAAGACTTCAATCGAACGCCGTCACAACGCCAGAGGCGATCTGGTGACCGTCAGCGAAGCGGTTGTCAAAATCCGTATCGAAGGCGAATTGCTGATGTCCGTGGCCGAAGGCAACGGCCCGGTCAACGCGCTTGATCTTGCCATGCGCAAGGACCTCGGCAAATATTCTGCCCGAATCAGTGACCTCGAACTGGTCGATTTCAAGGTGAGAATCCTCAACGGCGGCACGGGCGCGGTCACCCGTGTACTGGTGGAAAGCCGTGATGGCACTGGAGAACGTTGGTATACTATTGGCGTTTCGCCAAACATCATTGATGCTAGTTTCGAGGCGCTATATGAGTCGCTGACCTACAAGCTGATGAAAAAAGGCGGCAAATCTGTAGGTCGGCGGTAAGTTTGGGGACAAGCGGGCAGTCACCGGTCCGGCACGGAGGCCACATTTGGCGGATACTGAAACTGCGTCCAAGCGACCCTTCTGGGTTACTTTGGTTGCGGCTATTGCAACAGTCATAGTTGTTCTGGCTCTGGCGGCCGGTCCGACCCTTTCAGGGTGCGCGACCAGTGCTGAAGGTTTTAACTCTTGCGTACGCAGCAAGCTGGCCGATATCGGTCTATTGCCTCGCGCACCGCTCCCTGTCGATGCGCCGGCAACGCAATCCGATGATACGGAGATGACGGTCGCCGATACCGATGCAGGCGCGCCACAGGCGCAATCGGTTATGGAAACTCCGGACGCACCGGAGAGTGAAGTATCCGAGCCAGAGGACGTTGACACTGCATCATCTGCAGAAGCAGCAACCCCTGAGGCAGAAGCCGGAACCGATATGCAGGTTGCCAATGTCGAGGAGACACCGGCCACCGACACGCCCGCAGTCGTGGCAGAAGAGGAAACGCCGCAGCCAGTGGAAACACCGGCTGTCGATACGCCTCTCCCTCCGCTTCTGGGGCTGGTACGCGTTGAACCTGATGGTTCGCTCGTTGTCGCGGGAAGTGCGGAACCGAATGCGGAAATCGAGATTTACGCCAATGGTGAACTGTTGGGCCGTACAACGGCGGAATCCAGTGGCGACTGGGTGTTTGTACCCGATACGCCATTGCCGCCAGGTGCAGCGGAAATCACTGTTGTAGCACCGGCACTTGGCCTCACGGCTGACCGGTCTGTCGTTGTGGTTGTGCAGGAAGACCGTACCACGGAACCGCTTGTTGTAGCGTCGCAACCGGGTGAGGCGAGCGAGGTTCTTCAGGGCATATCCGAGCCTGAGACAGTACCCGAGTCTGAAGCCGAGACGCCGATGGTTGTCGCCGAATCGACAACCGAAGAAGTCGCCGAGCATATGGATGAGCCTGCACAGGCACCCGCAAGCGAAGATGAGCCTGCACCTGAGGCGGAATCCGAGATGACGGCAGCACCGGCGTCCGAGTCGACAGAGGATGCCGCTGACGACACGATGGTGACTGAAGAAATGGATGTAGCCGCTGCTGGTCCGCAGGATGAACCAGCCGCACCGTCCGAGCCGGTTGTGGCCATCATCCCGCCGAGCATCGATGCCATTGAAATTGACGGCGACAAGAACTTCTTTGCCGGGAGCGGCGAAGAGGGGGCAACCATTCGCCTTTACATCAATGACGGGTTCATCGCCGACACGGTTGTGTCGGATGGCCGCTGGTTGATTGAGACGGCGCGCAATGTGCTCAACGATGTCAGCCAGCGCGTGCGCGTCGATATGCTTCAGCCCGGATCGGCTGACGTGATCGGGCGTGCGGAAGTCAATTTCGAGATCGTTCTGCCTGAGGCTCCGGCACAGGATACGCCCGAAGCGCCGACAGTTGTCGCCGACAACGCCGGTCAAGAAGCACCCGAACCGGAAACGACAACCGCTGCAGACGCAGTTTCAGATCCGGCGTCGGCCACAGAATCCGAGCCTGTCGATGCACCTGAATCCGCGCCCGCAGATGAAACAGAACCTGCGTCTGAGGCAGAAGAGCAACCTTTGGTTGTTGCTGACACATCGAGCGCGTCCGAACCGGCAGCGGATATGCAGTCCGAAGCGGATAGTGCGCCGATGGCTGAACCTGAAGCCGAAGCAATGCCGGCAACCGAAACCGAATCCGAGCAGCCTGCTGATACCTCTGCTCCAGCATCCGAACCACCAGCTACCGAGGCAGACGCCGAAGAGGTGCCAACGATCACGGCTGTGCAGATTGGTGAGGACGATCAGCGGTTTGCTGCGGGACGGGCGATTATTCGCCGGGGCGATAATCTCTGGACGATCGCGCGCCGGGTCTATGGCGAGGGTGTGCGCTACACAACGATCTATCAGGCCAACCGTGAGCAGATCCGCAATCCGGACCTGATCTATCCGGGGCAGGTGTTCGCGCTTCCCGGCGATGCCGAATAGCAAGGCGTGCGACAACGCTTGCAAGTCGCGTGGAAAACTTTTATCGTAAAACTACGATGAAAGAACCTGAAACCATGCACGACGATGATCTGGCTGTTGCGCTGCGCGCGCTGGGGCATCCCGTGCGGCTCAACATACTGCGCATTCTGGCTGAGAAATGTGACAGCAATTGCTGTTGTGCCGATGTGACAGACTGCCTGCCGTTGGCCCAATCAACCGTTTCGCAGCACATCAAGGTCTTGCTGGAGGCGGGTTTGATCAGCCGGCAATCCAACGGCACCCGTAATCGCTACACACTGAACGCGCCGCGTATTCAGGCGCTCCGGGCCGCCCATATGACATACCTGTCCAGCCTGGCGACGCCGAGTGGCGTGGGTGTATTGACTGAAAGCAACTAGACTACGTGACAGATACGACAAGTGAAAAACCGAGAGTGAGCGCCGACGAAGGCTCGATGCTCTCGACGATCAGGCATTTGTGGACCTATATGTGGCCCGCCAACCGGCCGGATTTGCGCCTGCGCGTGATCCTTGCGGTGGTTGCGCTTGTTCTGGCCAAGGTCGCAACAACAGCCGTTCCGTTTGCTTATAAGGCTATTGTTGATTCACTCAGCCAAACCGGCCCGGAAAGCGGCATGGTTCTCGGCATCGCGTTACCGATCATATTCGTGCTGGCCTATGGCCTCTCGAATATTCTCGATTCCGGCTTTCAGCAATTGCGCGATGTGCTGTTCGCCAGCGTGGGGCAACACGCGGTCCGGCGGTTAGCCAATGAAACGTTCACCCACCTGCATAACTTGTCGTTGCGCTATCATTTGCAGCGCCGCACCGGTGGTTTGAGCCGCATCATCGAGCGCGGTGTCAAAGGCATTGAAACCATTGTGCGTTTCACCATGCTCAACACAGCCCCTGTCATCCTCGAATTTATCGTGGTGGCGGCGGTGTTCATCTACATGTTCGGTATCTCGCTTCTGAGCATCTTGCTGGGCATGATCGCGCTCTATGTCTGGTTTACCGTGCGGGTCAGCAACTGGCGCATCAGCGTGCGGCGCGACATGAACGAGAGCGATACCGACGCCAATTCCAAGGCGGTTGATAGTCTCCTCAACTTCGAAACCGTCAAATATTTCGGCAACGAGCGGCTGGAGAGCCGTCGCTTCGACGAGTCCATGGCGCGCTATGAGAACTCGGCTGTGCGCATCTGGTCATCTCTTGGCCTGCTGAATTTCGGCCAGGGCGTGATCTTCTGGACCGGCGTCAGCATTATGGGTGTCATGGCCGCGCTCCGGGTCATGTCCGGCGAAATGACGGTCGGTGACTTTGTGCTCATTTTCACCTTCCTGATGCAGATCTACCGGCCTTTGAACATGATCGGCTTCGTCTATCGCGAAGTGCGTCAGGGGTTGGCCGACATCGAGGAAATGTTCCTGCTACTCGACCAGCCGCCTGAAATTCAGGATGCGCCGGATGCGCGGCCGCTGGCGGTCAAAGGACCGGTGTTGCAGTTCGACGATGTAAAATTCCACTACGATCCGGACAGGCCCATCCTCAAAGGGATCAGTTTTGAAGTGCCGGCTGGCAAAACTATCGCTGTGGTCGGGCCGTCAGGCGCCGGAAAGTCGACGATTTCGCGTCTGATCTACCGGTTTTATGATGTCATAGAGGGCCGCATTCTGATTGATGGTCAGGACGTGCGTGATGTGACGCAACCGTCCCTGCGCGGTGCGATCGGCATGGTGCCGCAGGACACGGTGCTGTTTAACGATACGATTGCCTACAACATTCGTTATGGTCGGCCGGATGCCACCGATGAGGAAGTGCGTCAGGCTGCCGAAATGGCGCAAATTGGCGAGTTCATCGCCGGGCTGCCACAAGGCTATAATACACCGGTCGGCGAACGCGGTTTGAAGCTCTCCGGCGGTGAAAAACAGCGTGTCGCTATTGCGCGGACCATTCTCAAGGCGCCACCGATCCTGATCCTTGATGAAGCGACCTCGGCACTCGATACGCAAACCGAGCGCGATATTCAGGCGGCGCTGGACACGGTCTCCAAAGGGCGCACGACCCTCGTCATCGCGCACCGGCTTTCGACTGTGGTCAATGCTGACGAGATTATTGTGCTGCGCGATGGCGAGATTGCGGAACGTGGTACGCACCCCGAACTATTGGCAATGGAAGGGCTTTACGCCCAGATGTGGAACCGCCAGCGCGAAGCAACCGAAGCCGAAGAGCTGCTCCGCAAGGCAACAGCAGACGATCAGGGCTATATCGGCCGCGGTGTACCAGCGGCGGAGTAGGACGCTAACCGAGCGGCGTCACGCGTTTGCGCAACCAGGCATCGAGAACATCTTTATTGAACGTGCCGGCTTCCAAGTTGGAGTAGATGAACGCAATCACGTTATCCTGCGTCTCAGCCAGTCGGTGTCCATTGAGCTCCAAAAAGATCAGCGTTGAAGCGAATGCGATACGTTTGTTGCCATCAACATACCCATGATTCATGGCGAGACTTTCCCAAAGCGCCGCCGCTTCTTCAATAAGGTCTGCGTAATATCCTGTTTGCGGTCGCAGGATAGCCGCTAAAATTAATCCCTCGTCGCGCACGCCGTCTCCACCGCCAAAAAGGCGTAGTTGTTCATCGTGTATGAAGTGCACGTCGTCGAGTGAAAGGTAGATTCTTTCAGACATGGCTATTTGGCCAGCGCTTTATAGACCTTACCCCAACGTTCAACACTCTCGGCGTGCAGTTTGCGGACCGCCGGGTTGACCTTATCCTCGTATTTGCCTTGGATGAGTGTTCGATATTCCTCCGGCGACAGCACTACGCCCACATCGCGCCCATTCTTCTGAATGCGCACTGGTTCGGTCCGCGCCATTTCCAGCATCTGTCCAAACTTGTTTTTGGCGTCCGTCGCGGTCATTGTCGCCATAATGGCCTCCTTGGCTAATTTAGCTAAAATAGCTGAAAAACATTCTCGAGACAAGTCCAACAAAAAAGGCCCGCATCTCTGCGGGCCTTTTTGATTTCTTGTGTGTCGTACCTATTCGGCCGCTTGCCGGGAGACGACGGTCACCCCGTTGCGTTCCGTTTCGACGAGCCCGGTACCATCAGCATTGATGTACTTCTTGGCACTATCAATATCGGCAGGAATTTCAACTTCCACACCCTCAGGTGTGACAGCCTTTCTGCGGCCGAACAGCCCGAACACGGCACGGAAGGGCAGGGCGATCATGTGACCGATCCAGCGCAGGACATTCCCAACCCAACTGTTCCAGATGACGGATGGTGCTGTCACCATCACCGGCACCATAACCAGCGTCAGGGCGGTGGAGAGGAACAGGCCGGAAACGAGTGCTGCAGACAGATTGATAAACCAGGCACCCGCGATACCACCGACGACGATCTCACGGCGGATGAAGTCGAATTCGACATTCAGCGCCATCGGGATCACGCCCAGGGCGGTCACGGTTGCTGTCAGCAGCACAGGGCGGATACGCTGAGATACGGTCAGCAGCATTGCCTTGATCGGCTCCACGCCATCATCGCGGTTGTAGTGGTTATAGGTGTCGATCAGAACGATACCGTTCTTCACCACGATACCCACGAGCGCCACGATGCCCAGACCCGTCATAATGGCGGAGAAGGGCATGCCGGTGACCAGCATGCCAAGCAGCACACCGGCGGTAGACATGATCACCGTCGAGAGCGTCACCGCCACCTGCCAGAAGCTGTTGTACTCCATCAGCAGGATCAGGAAGATCAGGAACATAGCCCCAGCAAACGCCTGGCCGATGAACGCATTGGTTTCGTTCGACTGCTCCTCGGCACCGCCATAGACGAGACTGACGGATTCCGGCCAATTCTGCTCAGCCTGCCAGGCTTTGATCTCGTCGACCTTGTCGGAAGCGAGGGTGCCTGGTTCCAGATTTGCCGCCACACCCATCACGTAAACGCCGTTGCGACGTGTGATGTTTGCGACTTTAGGTGCAGCCTCACGTGTGATGAAGTTGGAGACCGGCACGAGACCCTGGGAAGTGGCGATACGGATCGTATCAAGAGCAGACAGGCTGCGTTCTTCCTCGGGCAGACGCACACGGATATCGAGTTCATCGTTGGCGTCGTCAGGACGATAGCTGCCCACTTTCACGCCGGTGGTGACCAGCTGAATGTATGGGCTCAACTCGCGTACGCCGATGCCATAGGTAGACGCCTCCACACGATCGACCGAGATCTTCCAGTCGATACCCGGTGCCGGGCGGCCATCTTCAACGTCCAGGGTGTCGCCGAGGTCGTTTTCAACAAAGTTGCGCAAATCGGCAACGATCGGCAGAAGGTCATCATAATTGGTTGCCTCCACCCGAAGATTGATGGCCTTGCCCGAGGGCGGGCCTTCTTCCTGCGCGGCGATCTGCACCTCAAGTCCCGGAATATCGGCTGTTCGTTCGCGGATTTCCTGGAAAATCTCAGCAGCCGGCACACGATCCTTCCATGGCATAAGCTGCAGACGGATGGTGCCGATCGTGTCAGGCGGTGTTGAGCCGGTGTCAAAACCGTTGCCACCACCAAAGGTCAGAATGCTTTCCTCGATGCCCTGGACCTGCAACACCTCAGCTTCAATCTCGCGCAGATAGTCGCGAATCTCGGCTGGTGAATAATTGCCGCGGGCCACCACAGACACAGTGCCATATTCAGGCTCCGAAGGCGGGAAAAGCACTGAACCCGTCGGGTTGCTGCCGTAAGCCACAAAGATAATTCCAACTATGGCGAATCCAGCCGTCAGCGTCAGGATAGGGTGGCGAAGCAGGCGTGACATCATGCGGACATAACCACCGGTAATGCCCTTCACCTTGTTCTCATCGAACTTGTCGGCATACATGACGATTTCAGCGGCCTCGATTTCTTCCTGAGGCACGTTACGGCGCGCAATGATCGCACCGATAATCGGCATGAAAACCAGCGCTGAAAGCAACGAAGCTGACATCACCGCAATAACGGAGATGGGCAGCTGCGACATGAACTTGCCGATGATGCCCGGCCAGAACAGCAGCACAACGAATGCTGCAAGCGTGGTCGCTGTTGCGCCAACAACCGGCACAAACATCTTCTTGGCTGCATGGATAAACGCTTCGCGCCGCGACATGCCTTCCGCGAGTTTTCGCTCGGCATATTCCACGACCACAATCGGGTCATCGACCAGCACACCGACCGCGATAACAAGGCCGAACATCACCATCATGTTGATGGTCATGCCCAGCGCCTGGATCACGAGGAAGCAGATCATGAACGAGATCGGGATTGAGGTGCCGATCATCAGGGCAGGGCGTACACCCAGCGTGGCCACACACATGATCATCACAAGCGCCACCGCCGTCAGCACAGCGGCTTCGAGCGACCGGAACAGGTGGATTGTGTTCTCGGACTGATCAAGCAGGAATGAGTGTTCAATTCCCTCGGGCCATTCCGCGGTGACTTCTTCCGTTACCGCGCGGACCTGTTCGGCCACCTCAATAATATTGGTGCCGATCTTTTTGACAACACCGAGTGTAATAGCCGGAGATCCGTTTACATAAGCGTACTCGGTCGCGTCCTTGAACGTTCTGGTGATCGTGGCAACGTCACCGAAGGAAACGACCGTGTCGCCCTGGGTTTTCAACGGAAGGTTGTAAACATCCTGAGCCGTTGTAATGAGCCCCGGAACTTCAACGTTGAAGGACCCTTGTCCGGTATCGAGCGTGCCGCCGGCGACAACAAGGTTGTTACGCGCCAAAGCATCAAACAGCTGCGCTGCCGTCAGGCCGTAGGCATCGAGCCGATCAAGATCGATCCGGACTTCGAGAACCTCATCGCGCGTACCTGATGTGTTGACGCTCTGAACGTCAGCAATATCGGCAAGTGCGTCTTCAAGCTCCTTGGCATGCTTGACCATAGCCCGTTCCGGCACCGAGCCGTAAAGGGCGACCGAGATGATCGGGATGTCAGAGAAACTGATTTCGTTGATTGTCGGTTCGTTCGCGTCCGCAGGCAGTTCCGAACTGACGCCGTCGAGCTTGGCACGGATATCGTCGAGCGCCTTGTCCTTGTCGGCGTTAACGTCGAATTCAAGGAAGACCGAAACGTGGCCGGTTGTAGATGTCGAGTTTATCGAAACGAGATCCGTCAGGTCTTCAAGACGGTCTTCAATCGGCCTTGCCAGTAGCCGGTCGGCATCGCGTGGCGAGACGCCGGTCTGGCTGACAGACACGTAGAAGTAGGGAATATCAATTGCCGGAAAACTCTCTTTCGGCAGGTTCTGATATGCAAAAAAACCGGCGCCCAACAGCAGGAGCATGACGGTCATCACGACCCGCGGCATGCGCAGGACACGTTCGAGAAGATTGATCATCAGACGGCTCCCTCATCGGCCTTCTTGGCGTCCACTGTCTGCCCAGCGGCGACATATTCCTGACCGAGCGTGATAATATCGACGCTTGGCGGCAGACCGCCGAGCCAGACACCATCACGCGTATCGCGCAGAATTGTTGCGGCGTGGAAGACCACGACATTATCTTCAACGGCGCGGACACCCAGCGTACCTTCGCTGTTCAACGTCAGCGCCGATTGCGGAATAAGATGCGCCGGCACCGTGCCCATTTTAACAGTGGCGCTGGCCGTCAGACCGTCGCGCACTTCATTGTTCGGGTTCGGGATTTCGGCTTCAACGCGGAACGTGCGCGTGCTCGCATCGGCAACAGCCGAAATGAACGACACCTTGCCTTCAGCCTTATTGCCGGAGACGGTTTCGATTGCGACCGGCAACCCAAGTGATGCCAATCCAATCCGGGCTTCAGGAATATTGCCCACAAAGATGATCGGATCGAGTTCGACGACCGTTGCACAAGGCTGACCAGGATTGAGCAAGGTGCCGATATCGGCAACCGGGTCCTGAACAATGCCTGCAACCTTTGCGACGACCGTCGTGCGCTCCAGTTCCGCCTTGGCGTTGTCGAGGCGGGTGTTCGCGCTTTCGAGACCTGCAATCGCGGCTTCAAGGGCAGCTGCGGCCGGTTCAGCAGAATTTGGGCTAGCAACACCGCGTTCTCTGAGCGCGGCATTGGTCTCATAGGCCGTGCGGGCCTGCTTCAATCCGGCTTCAGCTTGCGTGACCGCGGCTTCCGCTTCGGCAACACTTGCGGCGCGAGTGCCTTGATCGAGGCGGCACATTGCGTCGCCAACGGCAACGCGATCACCTTTTTCGACCAGAACTTCCTCAACAATACCGCTTGTCTCAGCAGGAACCGCGACTTTTGCGCTGGCCTCAGTTTGACCGCGCAGTGGCACTTCGAGCGCCATCGGTTGCACGGTGAAGGTCTTGATGCGGACCGAACGAATATCAGTGCCGCCATTCGACTCGGCATTGCGCTCCGCAATCGTCAGGTGCGGATCGACTTCACCTTCTTCGACCTGATGTTCGGCTGTGTCGGATTCATCGGCCGGGATAATAGCGGTTTCACCATTACCCGGGCCTTTGCCGCCCTGAACGATGACACCCGTGGACATCCAAAAGCCCACGACCACGATAATGGCCAATGCGATGCCATAAGAAGCAATCTGTCTCATTAAAATTTTTCCCGCTTATTCCGCAGCTTTGGCGGATGGTTCATCAGGCTGTGCCAGTGCAATTAATTCGTGCATATGGGCTTCGATATGCGATCTCGCAACCTCCAGGCAATTGATCCCATAGCTGATCACCCATGCGTCTCCTGCATGGCAGCGCTTGCCATCCAGGTTTTTGAGGTTTTCAATCTCTTCGTTCAGAGCCGAGAGGCGTTCGTTTAGCCGAGCTTCGACAAGGCTTGCGGGCAGGATCCCGGCAAATCGCGCGAACAATAAAAATTCGCTGCGGAAGGTGTCCTTGTCCAAAGGATCGAATAGGGAACTCTGGAAAGCCGTCCGGCCCTCATCAGTGATTGAGTATATCTTTTTTGCAGGGCGACCGTCCTGGGCTTCCACCCGGCTGGTTACGAGCCCTTCGTCTTCGAGCTTGGCGAGCGCCGGATAGATCGAGCCGAAACTGGCCTCGAGAAAATATGCATATTCTCCCTCGGTCGACAGTTTGCGGATCTCGTAACCGGTCGCATCTTTCTCATGCAGGATGGCGAGGCACAGTGTCTTAACGTTCATTGATCAAACCCAATATATGTCGGTCGTGCATATATCGAATATACATATGCACGGCAAGGATATATAGGACCTATACGTTAATGCGGCTCTATCGGATCAGTTCTGCCATCAGATTTGCCGCTTTGGTGGCAATCTTCGGATCGTCGGATGCTACAAAATACTGATTTAAGAACTGTTTGTCGGTTTTACCGTAATTGAGCGGTTTGCCATCCAGTGTCAGTACAGTGCCGCCAGCGGCTTCGAGTACGGCTTGTCCCGCCGCGGTGTCCCACTCACATGTTGGTGTGAAACGCGGATAGAGCCGGGCTTTACCTTCGGCGAGCAGACAAAATTTCAGTGAAGAGCCGACTGACACGTTCTCGGAAATCTCAAGCGTGTCACACAGGCTTTCGAGCGCTTCGTGTCCGTGCGATCGGCTGGCGACAATTCGCAAGGGGCTGTTTCTGTCGACCGATATTCCGGTTTTCTGCCCGGCTTGTCCGTCAGAGATATCAAATTTGACAGCGCCCTCCGGACCTCCGGCATAGCCAAAGCCGAGCGCAGGTGCGGTTACCACACCCTGCACCGGGCGCCCATTTTCCACCAAAGCGATATTGACCGTGAACTCTCCATTGCGCTTGATGAATTCCTTGGTGCCGTCCAGCGGATCGACAACGAAGTAGCGCTCCCCAAGCGCAGGAACGCGCCCGGCTGCAACGCTCTCCTCGGCGAGGATCGGAAGACCAATTGGAGTCAGCATTTCAAGAATGATCGCCTCAGCCTGCTGGTCGGCAAATGTGACAGGCGAACCGTCCGCCTTCTCCGTCGCTTCGAAAGGTGCCTCATAGATGTCCATGATGGTTTCGCCTGCCGCGAGGGCGGCTGCAATCATCTGATCGAGCAGGGTGTCTGACACGAGGTCACTCCGGTTGGGTCAATCGATCTGAACGTCAAGTCCAAGGTCGAGCGGCACGGCGGCCATCGTGATGCGGCTTGTGGAAATGTAGTCGACGCCGGTTTCGGCGATCGACCGGACACGATCCAGTGTCACGCCGCCTGAGGCTTCAAGCCGGGCACGGCCCTTGTTCAGGTCGACGGCGCGCCTGAGTGTCTTGTTGTCCATGTTGTCGAGCAATACAGCATTGGCACCGGCCTCAAGAGCTTCAGCCAACTGATCGAGCGTATCCACTTCAACTTCAATCGCCACCAGATGCCCGGCAAAGTTCTGCGCTGCCTTCACCGCAGCCGAGACACCGCCAGCAACAGCGATGTGGTTGTCCTTGATCAGGATCGCATCATCGAGGCCGAAGCGGTGGTTTGCTCCACCGCCGCACCGCACGGCATATTTTTCAAAGGCTCTGAGGCCCGGTGTTGTTTTGCGCGTATCGCAGATTTGCGCGCTGGTACCCGAAACCTCCGCGACAAAGCGGGCCGTTAGCGTTGCGATGCCGCTAAGGTGGTTGAGAAAGTTGAGGGCGGTCCGCTCCGCCGACATGATCGCGCGGGCGTTGCCGGAAATGCGCGCCACATCCGTGGCCGCAGAAACAGTGTCACCATCCGAAACCAGTGCTTCGAAGGTCAGTTCCGGATCAATTTGGCGGAACGCTTCCTGCGCCAACGCCATGCCCGCAATCGTTCCGGCTTCACGCGCGTCGATCACGGCAGTGGCGGTTGCATCTGGCGCGAGCGTCGATTGTGTCGTCAGGTCACCAGCCAACCCGAGATCCTCCGCCAACGCCGCATAAACTGCGCGTTCGATCAGCGGGCGGGGTAGGCTAGGTGGATAAACGCCGTTTGCTTCAGACATGGCGACCTCGATTGAAAACCGCGGGTCTTTTAGGCGCGAAGCCGTGCGCTGGCAACAGTCAAGCGTGGAAGGATGGCTGGGGAACCTGGATTCGAACCAGGACTAACGGAGTCAGAGTCCGTGGGTCTACCGTTAACCTATTCCCCAATCCTGTGCGGCAACTGAGTTCACAAGCGTGACGCGCAAAGTTGTTACCGCCTCGGAGGCCCTTCCATACCCATACAGACACAGGAATGCAAGAGATCAGAAGAAGCTGAAATGCATTGCCGTTAACAGCCGCTGGCCCGGATGTGGGCGTTGCTGGATTGCACAATCCACAACTTTACACTACCTTTGTCGTGACACTGTAACAAACCATCCGGGCGCCCGCACATTGCGCTGCTTGAGCGACCGGCTGGAACGGAGAACTAGAACGTGACCGATCCCGATCGGTCCGCTGCCGTGCCCCCGGTTTCCGGTGATGCACGGCCCGAAGGGCAGACTGTGCCAGCCTCGTTTGGGGGAGGCGGCAGCGTATCGGGGGGCGCCACGGCACCACTCCCGATCCCGGAAAGGCGGACAAATAACGCCCGAGGTGGGTCTGCCGGCAAGTGGCGTGGGCCGCTTTACGCCGCACTTGACCTTGGTACCAACAATTGCCGATTGCTCATCGCGCGTCCGTTCGACAAGTCGTTCCGGGTGCTTGATGGCTATACGCGCATTGTGCGCTTGGGCGAGGGTGTGTCGCAAACCGGCGAACTTTCCGAAGCCGCCATGGAGCGCACGTTCGAGGCGCTCAAGCAGTGCCGCAACAAGCTCGATCATCATCAGCCCCGGCGCATGCGACTGATTGCAACAGAAGCCTGCCGCGCCGCGCGCAATTCGGGTGAGTTTCTCGACCGCGTCAAAAGCGAGCTCGGGCTCGATCTCGAAATTGTCGACCGGCGCACCGAGGCTGAACTTGCGGTGACCGGCTGCGGCAATCTGATTGAAAAAGAGACAGAGGGCGCGCTGATGTTTGACATCGGCGGCGGCTCCTCCGAGTTGGCGTGGCTCGATTTCCGGGGCGGGCGTCCGAGATCACAAAGCCGCATGCCCGCGTCCATCCGCTCATGGCAATCTTTGCCGGTCGGTGTGGTGTCCATTGCCGAGAAGTTTGGCGGTGTCGATGTCACCCCGGAGATTTTCGAGAACATGGTCCATCATGTCCGGGGCCATCTTGAGCAGTTCCGTGGACGGCACAAACTGCGCGAGATGATCAAGAATCACGATGTGCACCTGATCGGTACGTCAGGCACGGTGACGACGCTTGCCGGATTGCATCTTGGTCTGGAGCGTTATGAACGCTCCAAGGTCGATGGTTTGTGGATGCGCAATGAGGAACTGGTCGATACCATGCGCGTGCTGTTGTCCATGTCTTATGAAAAGCGCCGCAATCACCCTTGCATCGGCAAGGATCGTGCTGACTTGGTGATTCCGGGGTGCGCGATATTCGAGGCAATCCGCCGTGAATGGCAGACAGACCGCCTGCGGGTGGCAGACCGCGGTTTGCGTGAAGGCATTCTGATATCGCTGATGGAAGCGGACAATGCCTGGACGCGCCGCCGCCCGCGCCGGTTCAAACCGAAAGCCAAAGTCAATGGCGAAGCGAAATAAAGGCGGGGCGAGTAAGCCGGGCACCAACGCCCGCGCCGAAAAAGGCCTGAAAACCCGGGTGAAAACGGCCAAGGGCCGCAAACTCTCGTCGACGCTGTGGTTGCAACGGCAGTTGAATGACCCCTATGTCGCGCGTGCAAAGTCCGAGGGCTACCGTTCGCGGGCGGCGTACAAACTCATTGAGATCAACGAAAAGCACAGGCTACTTAAGCGCGGCATGCGGGTGGTTGACCTCGGGTGCGCTCCGGGTGGCTGGTTGCAGGTGGCGGTGAAGGAGGTCGGTTCGACAACCGATAATCCGCTGGTCATCGGCATCGATTATCTGGAAATGGATGCGGTGCCTGGCGCCATTATCCTGCAAAAGGATTTTACCGAGGATGATGCGCCGCAAATGCTCATCGATGCGCTTGGTGGGCACAAAGCGGATATCGTTCTCTCCGACATGGCGGCGCCGACAACCGGTCACAAAGCAACGGACCATCTGCGCATTATAGGGCTCGTCGAGATGGCGGCGGATTTCGCGACTGACATTCTCGCCCCCGGCGGCAGTTTCGTCGCCAAGGTGTTCCAGGGTGGCACCGAGCATCAGCTGCTCGCTGATCTCAAACGCAGCTTCGCCTCGACATTTCATGCCAAACCACCGGCAAGCCGCTCAGATTCGGCGGAGGCCTATCTGGTCGCCAAAGGCTTCAAAGACAAAGACTGAGCGCGATCCTAAATCGATGTATCGTGGGTGTGCCCGGTGATGTTGGCACCGGCGGATTTGGGCAGCGACAGGAACGGCACAAAGCCAAGCATTGATACTGCTGCCACGGCGTAGAAGGCCAACTGATAGTCGATGGCCGAGAGTTCACCTGTGCCGATAAAGGATAGAAATTCCAGCACACCGCCGGCCAAAGCGACCGCGGTCGCGAGCGAGAGGTGCTGCGCCACGGAGTTCAGGGCTGTGCCGTGCGCCATAAACTCGTCACTGATTTCCGAAAACGAGATCGCCTGAGCGCCCGTGAAGAATGTCGAGCGGAACACGCCCGTGATCAACAGTGTGGCCATCATGATCCAGGCGGCCGTATCGCTTTGAAACAGGGCGCACGCACCCAGCCCCACCGATGAAGCGATCGCCGCATAAATCATCACCTGCCGGAACCCGAACCGCGCATAGACCTGCTGGGCGAACAGTTTTACCGACATGGCGCCAATCGCTCCAAACAGCATAATCTGTCCGGTCTCGAAGGGCGTTTTGCCAAAGCCGAGCTGCAACATGAGCGGCAGCAAAAAGGGCGATGCCCCTACGCCAAGACGCAAAAATATGCTGCCGGCAATTGAAGCGCGGAATATGTGATTTTCGAACAGGCTCAGACTGAGGACGGGCGTGGGGTGGTGCCGCGCATGCCGGATATAGGCGATCAGCGCCGCCACGCCGACCAAAAAGGTCATAATGCCGAACAGTGGCGGCAGCGCCGGCAGGCTCACCACCGATATACCGAAGATAATTCCGGCAAAGGCTGTGCCGGTGAGCAGAAAACCCTTGAGATCAAGCGGGTATTTGATTGGCTGTCGCACGCGTGGGAGGTAAATCGCCGACATCACGATACCCAGCGCGCCGATGGGGAGGTTGATCAAAAAGATCCAGTGCCACGACCAGAACGTGGTCAGAAAGCCGCCAATCGGCGGTCCGAGGAGGGGCCCCGCCAGCGCCGGCACTGTCAACCAGGCCATGGCATTGACCAGTTCTGTTTTCGGCGTCGCGCGCAATAGTACCAGCCGGGCGAGCGGTGTCATCATCGCTCCACCCATACCCTGGAAAAACCGTGCTCCGACAAATGTGGGCAGAGAATACGCCATCGCACAGGCTACGGAGCCGAGCATGAACACAAAAATCGACAGCTGGAACACGTTGCGCACCCCGAACCGGTCACCCAGCCAGCCACTGATCGGGATAAATATCGCCAACGCAACGAGATAGCTCGTCATGGCCAGCTTGAGAGCAATCGGGTCTGTGCCGATGTCCGCGGCAATTGCGGGTAGCGAAGTGGCGATGACGGTCGCGTCCATCATCTCCATAAAGAGCGCGACCGCCAAAATCAGCGGTGTGATACGGTTCACGGGAAAAATCCGGTGGGAGCTATGACTAGATTCGAATGAAAACTAGCATGATCGTTTTCGCTTGTCTTGTGAATGGCTTTACTTGATGCGTTTCAGCACCCGGAATGGCAGTTTTGGACGATTACAGATCGGCGACGTGAAGCTCTAGCCAAATCCACACCCGGGTGATATTGACCCTCGCCAACCCGAAACCGGCGCGATTCTGTGGTGCGCGGTTCGATTCCGATATTTTGATGTCTTTTATGACGGGCAGGAGGGTCTGGCCTTGGCGAAGATTATTTCATCCATTACCGGCGATGCGGCGCTTACATTCGATGACGTGCTGCTGCAACCGGCGCGATCAGAGGTCCTGCCTGCGGATACCGACATCCGTACGCGGGTGACCAAGGACATCGCACTGAATTTACCGATCCTGTCATCGGCAATGGATACGGTGACGGAAAGCGCCATGGCGATTGCGCTAGCGCAGGCCGGTGGCATGGGCGTTATTCACCGAAACATGACGCCGGAAGAACAAGCCGATCAGGTTTTACGCGTCAAACATTTCGAAAGCGGTATGGTGGTCAACCCGATCACGATCGGTCCGGATGCATCGCTTGCCGATGCACTGGCGCTTATGGACAAGCACAAGATTTCCGGCATTCCGGTTGTAACGAATGGCGGGTCCGGCGGCCGGATTACCGGCAAACTCGTTGGTATTCTGACCAACCGTGACGTGCGCTTCGCCTCAGACCCGGCGCAAAAGATTTCTGAATTGATGACGCACGAAAACCTCATCACTGTTGGTGAGGGCGTCAGTCAGGATGATGCGAAGAGGCTGCTGCACTCCAACCGCATCGAAAAACTGCTGGTCGTGGATGCGGAGCGCAATTGCATCGGGCTGATCACCGTGAAGGATATCGAAAAGGCTGTCGCCAATCCCAATGCGATCAAGGATGCGAAGGGGCATTTGCGCGTCGCCGCGGCGACCACTGTCGGCGACAAGGGTCTGGATCGGTCACTGCAGCTTATCGATGCCGGGGTCGACCTGCTGGTTATCGATACGGCGCATGGGCATTCCGTGCATGTGGCATCGGCGGTGTCCGAGGTGAAAAAGCGCTCCAATGCTACGCGGATTGTTGCGGGCAACGTCGCCACAGCGGAAGCAACGCGGGCGTTGATCGATGCGGGTGCGGATGCAGTGAAGATCGGCATCGGACCGGGTTCTATCTGCACCACACGCATGGTGGCCGGTGTTGGCGTGCCACAGCTGGCCGCGATCATGGCGTCAGCGGAAGAGGCCGACAAGTCGGACGTTCCGGTGATTGCCGATGGTGGGATCAAATTTTCCGGCGATCTGGCCAAGGCGCTTGCCAGCGGTGCATCAGTCGCCATGATCGGCTCGCTGTTGGCCGGTACCGAAGAAAGCCCGGGCGAGGTGTATCTCTATCAGGGCCGCTCCTATAAATCCTATCGCGGCATGGGGTCTGTCGGCGCCATGGCGCGCGGGTCGGCGGATCGGTACTTCCAGCAGGAAGTCAACGACACGATGAAGCTGGTGCCCGAAGGCATCGAAGGACAGGTTCCATACAAAGGCATGGCATCCAACGTGCTGCATCAGCTGGCCGGAGGGCTGCGGGCCGCAATGGGGTACACCGGCGCGAGAACGCTCAAAGACTTCCGCGAAAATGCAACGTTTGTGCGCATTTCCGGTGCGGGTCTTAGTGAAAGCCACGTGCACGATGTCACCATTACCCGCGAGCCGCCTAACTACAATGTCGGCCGGTAACCAGGGATAAATCGTGCGGCTACCGGGACGCATTGCAGCGGCTATTGAGGTGCTGGAGGCGATGGCACAGACCCATCGCCCAGCCTCCGAGGCGCTGCGCGACTGGGGGCAGACACACCGTTTTGCCGGCTCGGGCGACCGGGCGGCCATCGGCAATCTGGTTTATGATGCTCTGCGCAAAAAAGCGTCTCATGCTTACGCCATGGGCGGGGATAGCCCCAGGGACCTCGTCCTTTCTGTTGCCGTGCGCGACTGGGGCGAGAACGCCGAAGCCTTGTCCACCGGTTTTGCGGACGACCGGCATGGTCCCGAGCCACTCACTTCAGATGAACTGACCCGATTGACAGCACCAAGCCCGCTGGCTGATGTGCCGGATTATGTACGCGCCGACGTGTCGGAATGGATCGCCCCGTCTCTAACCCGCGCCTTCGGAGGTCGCATGGTCGAAGAAGGGCAGGCGATGACAGGCCGTCCGCCACTGGATTTGCGGGTCAACACCCTCAAGTCCGATCGCGACAAAATTCTGAGGGCCCTCAAACGCGTGAACCCTCAACGCGCACCCATTGCGCCGCATGGTTTGCGGATTCCCGCTGGACCACGCGAAGCGCGGACACCGAACGTCCAGGCAGATGAAGCCTATCTCAAAGGCCGCTTTGAAGTGCAGGACGCGGGCAGTCAGATTGTTGCAATATTGGGCGGCGTGCAGCCAGGTGAGCAGGTGCTCGATCTTTGCGCTGGTGCCGGTGGTAAAACGCTCGCGATGGCAGCGGCGATGGAGAACAAAGGGCAGATATTCGCCTATGACGCTGACCGGTCGCGTCTCGCGCCAATCTATGATCGTTTGAAGCGCAATGGCGCCCGTAATGTTCAGGTTCGTGCGCCGGAAGAAGGAGCACTCGACGATCTCATTGGTAAAATGGACGCTGTCATCGTCGATGCGCCGTGCACCGGTACCGGCACCTGGCGGCGGCGCCCGGACACAAAGTGGAAACTGACGCCGGACCAACTTGCCTTGCGCACCGGCGAACAGGATGCGGTGCTTGATCAGGCCGCTAAATTTGTCCGGCCCGGTGGCCGGTTGGTCTACATCACGTGCTCAGTGCTGCCCGAGGAGAACGATGACAGGGTGTCGGCATTTCTTCAGAAATACCCCGCCTATTCTTGCCGGCCATCGCAGCAGGTTTGGGGTGATGTGTTTCCGGACAGTCAGGCCAAGCCAATCTTTACGCAGCATGGCGTGCTGTTGACACCGGCATCGACTGACACAGATGGTTTTTTCTCCGCGGTGTTAGCTCACGCCTAGACGCACGCGGATTTCTTGGTTTGCAGTGAACCAATCGCGGCCTCGCGCGTAATAGGATCATGACACACGTTCAAACGACATTGCATAAATCGCCGCAAAACTGGTTTGTACTCGCCGGTTTCCTCGTCCTCGTCATTGGCGCGGGTTCCCTGATCGGCATCGCGACGGCACCCGCCGAATGGTATGCAGGCCTCGCCAAGCCGCCATTCAATCCGCCCAACTGGATATTCGCGCCGGTATGGACGTTTTTGTATATCTGTATCGCTATCGCGGGCTGGCGGATCTGGAACAGATCCCCGGACAGCCGGGCGATGAAAATATGGATCGGCCAACTTGTCCTGAATTGGCTCTGGTCGCCTGTGTTCTTCACTTTACATCTACTCTGGCCAGCGGCAGTCGTCATCCTCACCATCGCGGCGCTCATTGTCTGGTTCATTGTTGAGGCGGGCAAAAAGGACCGCATAGCGGCAGTTTTGTTCGTGCCCTATCTGGCCTGGGTCAGCTTCGCATCGTTGCTGAATATTTCCATCGCCATTCTCAATTAGCCCGATTTGCCACGGAACTGCCGGTAAAACCGGCAGGGGACTTGCGGAATCTCGCGGCCCTCGCTAAAGCCCGTTCATGACGCAGCCCACCCATGAAACCATTCTCATTGTCGACTTCGGATCGCAGGTCACGCAGCTGATCGCGCGGCGTTTGCGCGAACTGAATGTCTATTGCGAAATCCACCCGTTTTCAGAAGCTGCGGCGCGGCTCGACATGATCAACCCCAAGGGCATCATTCTGTCCGGTGGTCCTGCGAGCGTGCTTGATGAAGGTGCGCCGCATCTTGATCAGGCGCTTGTCGACGTCGGTGTGCCGATCCTCGGCATCTGCTACGGGCAGCAGGCGCTGGTGCAGGCTCTGGGCGGCAAAGTGGAAGCGGGCCATCACCGCGAGTTCGGGCGGGCGATGGTCACGCCGCAGACCAATTGCAAGCTCTATGATGGCGTTTGGGCCCTCAGCACCCAGCATCAGGTATGGATGAGCCACGGCGACCGCGTGACAGCACTGCCTGATGGTTTTGAAGTTGTGGCGACGTCGCCGGGTGCGCCGTTCGCCGTCATCGCGAATGAAAAGCGCAAAATGTGGGCGGTGCAGTTCCACCCCGAAGTGCACCACACGCCTGACGGCAAGAAGCTCTACGAAAATTTCGTCAAGAAGATTTGCGGCTGTGTCGGCGACTGGACCATGGCCGCCTATCGCGATCAGGCCATTGCCGATATCCGCGAGAAGGTTGGCGACGGCAAGGTCATTTGTGCCCTGTCCGGCGGCGTTGATTCCTCGGTGGCCGCGTTATTGATCCACGAAGCAGTGGGCGATCAGCTCACCTGCATTCTCGTCGATCACGGGTTGATGCGCATGAACGAGGCCGAGCAGGTCGTCGCCATGTTCCGCGAGCACTACAATCTGCACCTGTTGCATGTGGATGCTGTGGACACGTTTGTCGGTGCGCTGGAAGGGGAGGCCGATCCCGAGACCAAGCGCAAGACGATTGGCCGTCTGTTCATCGAACTGTTCGAGGAAGAAGCCAAAAAGCTCGGCGGCGCAGATTTCCTGGCGCAGGGCACGCTCTATCCCGATGTGATTGAAAGCGTCTCGTTCAGCGGTGGTCCTTCGGTGACCATAAAGAGCCATCATAATGTCGGCGGCTTGCCGGAGCGCATGAATATGCAGCTCGTCGAGCCGCTGCGGGAACTGTTCAAGGACGAGGTCCGTGAACTTGGCCGCGAACTTGGCCTGCCCGAAACATTCATCGGGCGGCACCCGTTCCCGGGGCCGGGTCTGGCAATCCGTTGTCCGGGCGGCGTCACGCGCGAAAAGCTCGACATCCTGCGTCAGGCAGACGAAATCTATCTCGATGAAATTCGCAAGGCCGGCCTATACGATGAGATTTGGCAGGCCTTCGCCGTTTTGCTCCCGGTGCAAACGGTCGGCGTCATGGGTGATGGCCGCACTTATGAATTCGTTTGTGCGCTGCGCGCCGTCACCTCAGTCGATGGCATGACGGCGGACTTTTACCCCTACGAAATGGATTTCCTCGGCCGCGCCGCAACGCGCATCATCAACGAGGTCCGCGGCATCAACCGCGTTGTCTACGACGTGACCTCAAAGCCTCCCGGCACCATCGAGTGGGAATAGCGACTTTCCAACTGGGGCTGGCGCGAAGAAATTTCCGCCAGCCCTAATTTGTTGAAATCAATAAACTTTCCAGCCTGATCCAATTTTGGGCAGCTTTCGCCAATTTGGGCATGAAAAGCACTTTGACGGTATATCTGACGGGACGACGAGGGCTTGAACTTGGTCGCCCTGCCGCATACCGTCAGCGTGTTCGGTGGTTGTGACGGTATTTTTTCGCACCGAACCCACTGATTTCATTGAGAAAAGTCGTTCAAAACAGCCCGTTTTCGGGCTGACGGTATTTTGTTGCCGAACGGAGGGTCCGAATGCTGACGGATGCGGGACTTAAGCACCTGAAACCAAAAGGAAAACCGTTTAAGGTCTCGGATCGTGACGGCATGTATGCGCATGTCAGCGCGAGCGGTACCGTCACCTTCAGATACGACTACCGGTTGAACGGCCGGCGCGAGACAGTTGTACTGGGTCGCTTTGGGCCCAAAGGCATCACTTTGGCCATCGCTCGGGAGAAGTGCCTGGACGCCCGTAAAGCGGTATCGGAAGGCAACTCACCTGCTCTGGAAAAGCAAAGGTCAAAAAGACGACTGCAGGAGGCCCGCAGTTTTGGCGAATTTGGCAAGCGATGGTTAGGCGAGGCGCGCATGGCAGACAGCACAAGGGCCATGCGAAAAACGATCTTTGATCGTGACATTCTGCCAGTGTTCAAGAACCGCATAATGGGCGAGGTGAGGGCGGAGGACGTCAGGCAACTTTGCGGCAAAGTGAAAGATCGTGGTGCGCCGGCAACGGCAATCCATGTCCGCGACATCATCAAACAGATTTTCGCCTTCGCCATTCTCCACGGCGAGAAGGTTAAGAACCCGGCTGACGAAGTGGGGCCAGCTTCCATTGCGACATTCGAACCTAGGGACCGGGCGCTAACTCCAGCTGAGATCCGTATCATGCTGCTTCTTCTTGAGCAGGTGCCGACACTCCCAACCATTCGTCTTGGATTGCGGCTAATCCTTCTGACGATGGTGCGAAAGAGCGAATTGCAGGACGCCGTTTGGGCCGAGGTGGACTTCGAAAATGCAGTCTGGAGCATTCCCAAAGAGCGCATGAAGCGCTCCAAACCGCACAATGTTTATTTATCTCAGCAGGCGCTCGACATCATGATCGCTCTCAAGACATGTTCGGGAAATTCGCGTTATCTGCTTCCATCGCGCTATGACGCGGACGCGCCAATGTCACGTGCGACGTTCAATCGGATTACGAGCTCAATCATCAAGCGTGCGAGTGAGCAGGGGCTCCAGTTGGGCCATTTCACTGTCCACGATTTGCGCAGAACCGGTGCAACACTCCTCAACGAACTCGGCTTCAATCGAGACTGGATTGAGAAATCCCTCGCGCACGAGGAAGGCCGGTCTTCACGTGGCGTCTACAACAAAGCTGAATACGAAAAGCAGCGTCGCCACATGCTTCAGGAATGGGCTGATTTGATCGATGCCTGGGCGAAGGGGGAGACACGTATCCCAACCATCTTCCCGGCCGAAATGAAGCTGTTTGCAGCGGATCTTGTCTTGTAAGGTAGTTCGGAGACCCACTGTTTTGGTGGGGCTAACTAGTCCACAAAATTTAGAACCTGCAGGTTCAGATTCCCGCCCCGGCCCGTTTCGTATGTTAGTGCTGGATCCAAATTGGACTGTCGGGCCTTCAGCTCAATTCATCGCGAAATCAATATTTTTGCTAGAATGCACGAGTGCAACTCTGATTTGGCTGACCTCATAAATTGCTATATATTGGCGTCATATCTACAACCTGCGGGTTGCAGTAAGCGGAACCTGACCTTCGGGGTGCCGGCGGCAGGCACGATACGATTTTTGCTTGGAGCACTGAATTAGGGAAATGACCTCAGGGCCTTTTAGCGCTAATAGCTTCAGCGGCGATGTGCTTGCAACGCAACGCCGCCTGCGGTCCGCACTGCTTGACGGTCCTACCATTCGGCATGCACCTGCCCGCGATCTTGCCGCGCACATGCTGCTCTCGATTGATGACCTGACGGCCTGTTGGTCGATCGCCACGTCTTGGCTCCAGTCAGAACTCAAATGCCATCGGGTCGATGCCGGCTTTGGCGCAGCGCGTGAAAGGGACTATTTTCCCGGTCTTGCCGAGGCTAGGAACAGCGACTACGACGTGCCTTCATTCGGCGGCGGATCGGTCTTCAATCGTGACCCCGTCATGCAAGCCATGTGGTTCGGCTCCCGTCCCATCATTCTAGCTGATATCAAACAAGATCGCCGCGTTTCTCCATATCTTCGGCGGCGGATTTCCGGCGCTCGCACGAAATCAAAGTTCGGCTGGGCGCTTCGCAGCAGCGCAGGCAGCTACGGCTTGATATGCGCCGATTGGACCGAGCACTTTGCCCCGGAAGAATCCGGTCTTTATGATTGCTTCGAGCACACGGTCGCCGATGTATTAGGCCCGATCATTGCTGCTGCAAAACAGATTGATGGTCAGGACGCAGGCGTTAACTCGGCAGAGCCAGCCAGCCGTCAATCCGCCCCCGCAGTAGAAGAAGCGTCAACCACTTTAGATGGATTGACAGCGTCGGAACTGGATATTGCCAAACTCGTCGCGCAAGGCCTCAGTTACAAGGAAATTGCCAGAATACGCGACCGGTCATTCTCTACGATCGACCACCAGTTGCGCAGTATTCGTCAAAAAACCGGTGTTTCCAGCACAGCGGCGCTAATTAGTTTCCTGGCAAAAATAGAGTCACTGGCCGAATAACAGGCACGTTTTCAGTCCTATGGATTGAGCGCATTTGGAGCAGCGAAGCGCTCGCGTGTCCCTGATTTGACCCTTACTTTTGATCGTGGATCTCCCCGTTCTCAAGCCCTCCCGCCCCATCGCGAATGTTCGCGATGTTCGTGAAGCGATAGGGCTTGATACGTTCCTCTCGCAACTAAACCACGTCGCATAAGCGCACAAAGCGCGTTGCGAATAGCGGTCTAGAAATTATTCGGCGTCCGGGGGAGGTCGCCGGTATCGGGAGGAGAGATACATGATCAATAAATCACTTGCACTTGCATGTGTTGTAGCATTTGCGCCAACGCTTGCCTGGGCCGACAGCTTCCAAGGCAAGCCGGTGCTTTCGCACGAAGTGGCCCAAACGATGGTTGAGGCCTGCTTTGCAGACCAGAAAGCCAACGGGTATTCCAATGTTAACGTCTTTGTTGTCGATGATGGCGGGCATTTGCTTGCGGCCGCAAGGCAGGATGGAGCGTGCAAGGCTTGTGCGGACATCGCTCAGAACAAGGCAATCACGGCTGCGCTTTATGCAGCGCCAACCCGGGCATTTGCGGATCTATCCTTTGGAGAAAAACGCGACGGCGTGAATGCCGGCTTGCCAGGTGCGGCTTTTGTCCCCGGCCTTGTGGCCTTTGCCGGCGGTTTGCCGATCGTCACGTCAGCCGGTGACGTCATTGGTGGAATTGGTGTCAGCGGCGCCAGTGAGGATCAGGACGAAAGCTGCGCGCAAGCAGGCGTCGACGCAATTTCATCCAGCCTGAACTAGGGGCTGGGGATGATTGAGAATTCTTTCTACACCTCCGAAACGCAAGGTGAGTTCAAGCTCTTTGATCTAGGCGACTTTGTCCTTGAAAATGGAGAGACCTTGCGCGGAGCTCAGCTCGCTTACCGGACTTTCGGCGCGCTAAACTCGGACAAGTCAAACGCAGTTCTTGTCACGACCTGGTTTTCAGGAACCGGCAAGGTGATGGAAGACGTATATGTGGGGCGGGGCCATGCTTTGGACCCAGATAAGTATTTCATTGTGATCGCCGATCAGCTCGGCGGTGGGGTCTCCTCCTCCCCACAAAATTCTCCAGCGCCCCAAACCATGGGTAAATTTCCCAAGCTAAGCATCGGCGACGATGTGCGGGCGCAACACCAGCTGCTGACTGAGCTTTTTAGCATCGAAAAGTTGGCGCTGGTGGTTGGCGGCTCGATGGGCGGGCAGCAGGTCTATGAGTGGGCCGTTACTCGGTCAGAGATGATTGACCGGGCCGCGCCCATCGCAGCCACTGCTCAGATTTCGCTACATCAGAGGGTATTTATCGATACGCTCGTCGAGGCCATAACGTCCGATCCGGCGTGGAAGAATGGCTGGTACACCTCCGGCCTGGACGTACGCGATGGCATGGACCGGATGGCCAAGATTGTCGCTACGCTTGGATGGTCGCCGCAGTTTTATCAGCAAGAACGCTGGCGCAGCGTATTGGGCATGTCCTCGCTAGAGGATTTCATCAATGGCGTGATGAAAGCGTATTTCGAGCCGATGGATCCCAATGTTCTGCTTTGCGAAATGTACAAGTGGCAGCGTGGCGATGTCACGCGGCACACCAATAGCGATCTGGCCAGTGCTTTGGGCGGCATAAAGGCGCGCACATTCGTCATGCCAATCAGCCACGACCTCTTCTTTCCGCCACATGAGTGCGAGGCAGATTGTCAAATGATCCCCGGCGCAGAACTGCGCGTGATTGAATCACTTGAGGGTCATATGGGGCTCAACGGATTTGAGCCCGACTACATGGAACAGGTCGACCGATATTTGGGCGAGTTGCTCGCCACCTGAGACTTTGTGCATCGCAGTCAGCGTTCTCGTTCGGGTTGCCGGGCGGGTCGATGAAACTGTGCCCGCGCAACAAAAGAGATGAGGGAAATGAAAATGGGCATGACGCAACGCACGTCGCTGAAAATTCACTGGCGGAGCCGCAACAGCCGCTTCCAATCCGCCGCGAAATCAAACGGTTCACGCCGCGAAGGGGGTTCGCATGGCCGCCGCTAAGCTTGCCATCAAAAACGCGACGAAAGTCTATGGTGCTCAACCTGGCGGATTGCTCGCGCTCGACAAAATCAACCTCAATGTCGAGGACGGAGAGTTCATCTCTCTGGTTGGACCATCTGGTTGCGGCAAAACCACCCTACTGTGGTCGATTGCTGGATTGCACCACCTGACCGACGGAGCGATTGAGCTTGACGGCCGCCCGATCAGCGGACCGAGCCCTCAAATCGGCATGATGTTTCAGGAAGCCAATTTGCTGCCCTGGCGCACGGTGCAAAAAAACATCGAGTTTCCATTTGAAATCCGCGGCGTGCAGCCCAATCGCCAGAAAATCGGTGAATTGCTGGAGCGCGTGGGTCTGAGCGGGTTCGGCCAAAGAATGCCTCGTGAACTTTCTGGCGGCATGCAACAGCGCGCGTCCATTGTGCGGGCTCTGTCAACAGACCCTGATGTTCTTTTGATGGACGAGCCCTTTGGCGCTCTCGATGCCTTCACTCGCGATGAGATGAACCTGTTGATGGAAGAAATCTGGCTTGAGACGGGCAAGACCATTGTCCTGATTACCCACTCCATTCAGGAAGCGGTCTTTCTCTCCAACAAAGTCCACGTGATGAGCGCGCGTCCAGGCCGCATGTCCAAGACCTTTGAGGTGCCGTTTGCACGCAAGCGCTCTCTCGAACTCATGGAGACGCGCGAATTCTTCGATCTCGTCAACGAGATCAAATCAGAAATTCAGCACCAGCCGGGCGCAGGTTCAGCGCTGGCGGCGGCGGAATAGACAAATGAATGATAGCACAATGAGCAAATCCGAAATCGATTTTGGCAGTGAAACCAATACTTCCGGGATGGCGATGTCCGGGCTGGGCGGTGGACTGGGCATCAAAAGCTTCTCCGAGGTCGTCGCGATCATCGCCGTTGCCGTGGTCATCATTGGTGGTTCGGAATTCCTGCTGCGCTTTTTCGAGGTGCCTGAATATGTGATGCCAACCCCATCGGCGATCGTAAGTGCGCTTTTCACATATATGCCGGAGATTGCACCCCATCTTGGCTATACCCTGGTTGAACTGGGGGTGGGATACGCCATCGGGGCAACCATCGGGATGCTCCTTGCAGCCTTGATCACGCAGTTTCCCTTCGCCGAAAAAATCATCACGCCGTACATATTGCTACTGGTGACGACGCCCATGCTGGCGCTTGTGCCGCTGTTGATCCTGAATTTCGGGTTCGGCTACACACCGCGCATCATCGCGGTAGCACTGGCTTCCGGGCCAATGGTGATGATCAATTCGGCCACCGGCTTCAGGCGCGTCGATAGTGCCAAGATCGCACTGGCAAAGGTCTATGGCGCCTCAACGCTGCAAATTTTCACAAAGATACGCATTCCCATGGCAATGCCGATGATCATCGTCGGGCTGATGATGGGTGCCATTTTCGGGGTGATCACCGCGATCGGCGCGGAGATGTCCGGCGGCGGCTTTGGGCTGGGTAGCAAGCTGACGACGTTTTCATCGACTTTGCGCACTGCGGAGTTTTTCGCGGTCATCCTGATCCTCGCGATCATGGGCATCATGATTTACGTCTTCTTTTCCTGGCTTGGAAAGAAACTGGCCGGCTGGGAAAGCTGACGAAGCGAGTGGTCTGCAGAACCGCTCGGCAGGCCTCTTTGCATTCTTCGAGCGGAGTTTATTTGGAGGAGATGGAGATGAAGGATCTCTTGAATATGGGAGGCTTGTCGCGCCGGCGCTTTCTGCAAATCAGCGGCACCGGTCTGGTGACGGCAACGGCGCTTGGAAGTGGCATTCTTCCCGCCAGCGCCAAGCCTTATGACGGTAAATTCACTTGGATATCACCTCGCGGCACCATCGAAGTGATGGACGACTATGCCATCTGGGTCGCCAAGGCGATGGGATATTACGATGATCTGGAAGTTGAGGTTGAGTTGCAGCCGGGTCCGCCGGGTGGCACCGCTGTGGTTCAGTTCACTTCGGTGGGTCAGGCCGACATGGGCTTTCCAGCTCCCGGTATTCTGGGGAATTCAATCGAGTCCGACATGGGACTTGTCTCGGTGTTCGGCACCGGCGCGCTCGATCTGTTCAACATTGCTTTCCGCAAGGGCGAAGGCATGACAGATCTGCGTGGTCTTGAAGGCAAAACTGTTCTACTTGGCTCTGCGGCCTGGCAGTCAATTGCAGATCCAATGCTTGCGGCTGTCGGTGTTGACACTAGCAAGGTGAACTATGTTGAGGCGGGATTCCCGAACTGGACCAATGCACTTGCCGCGGGTCAGGGTGATGCCTGTCTTGCCTGGGAAGGTCTTCGCGCTGCACTTGAGGCCAACAATCTGAAGTTTGACTATTGGTTGGGTATGCGCGGTTCACCGTTGCCTTCCAACACGCAGGTCGTCCGCCGCTCCGACGTGGAAGATCCGGATCGCAAGGAATTTCTGGCTAAATTCCTCAAGGGCATGGCCATGGGCCATGAGTTTGCCGACCATAATCCGCGCGCAGCTACGGACATCGTGTTTAAAGCACTGCCCGCCACCAAAGAAGCCTTCGGTCCGCGTTACGGCACCGAGAGCCTGATGCAGATCCATCGCACCTTCAAGGGCAATATGGATGAGCGCTTCGGTTGGGGTTATCACGACGTTGGCGACTTTGACTTGTTCTTCCGCATTCAGAAGGATCTGGGTCTACTGTCGATCGACATCAACGCCGCCGAGTATGTCCTGAATGACTTCATCCCAGGGGCGAATGATTTCGACAAAGAGAAGGTTAAAGCTGACGCTGAAGGCTATCAGCTTCCGGATGATCTCGCGGCTGTGGACATGGCCGATGTGGAAGCGAACTTCTACAACGCTGCAATCAACTAAAAGAGCAGATGATGCGGGGTGGTGATTGCAATCGCTCCGCATCACAGCGGCTACAAGACTTCCGATAGATTAAGAGCTTGCCCTCTGCCCTGCGGTGCAACATCGGTTTGCTACTGCGCGATTTATTTTAACAACAGGGGCGGGCCGAGAAAGAGAAAGACCTTGTTCTATGGCTCATTTTTTCAACGCGAAAGAAGACATTGTTCAGGACGCGGTTGATGGACTGGTTGCTGCTTCTGGCGGGAGCTTGGTGCGCCTTGATGGCTTTCCTTTCATTCGTGTCGTCATGCGAGCTGACTGGGAAAAGTCAAAAGTCGCCATCATTTCGGGCGGAGGTTCGGGGCACGAGCCCGCGCATGCAGGTTTTGTGGGTGAGGGCATGCTGACCGCAGCAGTGTGCGGAGATGTTTTTGCCTCCCCGTCGGTGGACGCCGTGCTTGCGGCAATTCTCGCCGTGACGGGGCAGGCAGGTTGCTTGCTCATCGTGAAAAACTACACCGGCGACCGGTTGAACTTTGGCCTGGCTGCGGAACGTGCGCGCTCTTTAGGTTTGAAAGTGAACATGGTCATCGTTGAAGACGATATCGCCATTCCTGACTTGCCCAAGCCGCGCGGGGTTGCCGGCACACTTTATGTTCACAAGATCGCTGGAGCGGTTTCAGAAGCTGGCGGTTCATTTGACGATGTCACCAATGCAGCGCTTCGCGTGAAATCCAGTGTTGTCTCTATAGGTATGTCCCTGGACACATGCACTATCCCCGGAACGGAGAAAGAAAGTCGAATTGCGCCAGGAAAAATTGAACTGGGGCTGGGCATTCACGGAGAAGCCGGTGCCGAGAATATCGACTATGAGGGTGCCGTTCAGGCTGTTTCGGGTGCTGTGGCAAAACTCAAGCCGCATTTGAACGATGGCAAATACGCCATGCTGCTCAACAATCTGGGCGGGTCAACCGAAATCGAAATGTCGGTGCTGACGAAATGCATTCTCGAGTCGGAGATTGGCGATAAGCTTTCTCACATCATCGGCCCGGCACCGATGATGACGGCGCTCGATATGCATGGATTTTCAATTTCGCTCTATCCGCTCAATCTGGAGGACGAAATGCTTTTGGCTGAACCCGTAGCTGTGCGGTCGTGGCCGGAGATGAGGACATTATCCAAACCTGTCGTCATGGCATTGCCTGAGGGACTACAGTCGCCTCGCCCTGAGCCTTCGGCAAATGAACAATCTGCGGCATTGTTGAAGAAGAGTTGTGAAGCCCTGATCGCAGCTGAAGCCGACCTGAACACACTTGATGCGAAGGTCGGCGATGGCGATACCGGCACCACGTTGGCAACGGCGGCGCGGGCGCTCCTTGCTGGAGTTGATCGAATGCCGCTTGCCGATCATGCGCTTCTTTTTAAGGCTCTCGGGCAGGAACTCGGCCAGACCATAGGTGGTTCATCAGGAATTCTGCTGGGTATCTTTTTCTCCGCCGCCGGCACTGCTGCGGAGAATGGCCAAGACTTGAGTGGCGCCTTGTCATTGGGATTGTTGCGCATGCAAGAGGTTGGCGGCGCTCATCCCGGTGACCGGACTATGGTGGATGCTTTGGCACCTGCGGTTTCGGCCCTGCCGAACGGCTTAAGTGAAGCCGCTGAGGCGGCACGCGAAGGCGCTAACCAAACTTCCAAGATGCTCAAGGCTCATGCTGGCCGTGCTTCTTACGTCAACGCGGAGCAGCTCGAAGGGGTTGTTGACCCCGGCGCAGAAGCGGTAGCGCGGCTATTCGAAGCGCTTGCCACTTAAATCAAGGTAACGTCCTCTGCTCCTCCCTAGCAGGCGTGGGGACCGGTCATATAAAGGGCCGGTCCTCGCGTTGCTTTTTGTTTTAAAGTGAAAGTCCATGCCTACATTGCTGGCTGGACACTTAAGGATCGAGTTTTGAGTTTTGTAGAGTTCATTGATTGGCGGACGAAGGTGGCATGCAGCGGATCTATGAAGAATTCATAGAGTGTCTGTCTACGAGCGTTGACGAGACCGACCTTGAGCGGGCAATGACAACCCTGCTCGGAACCTTTGAGGTTAACCGGTTCGCTTATTTTCAACTACCGGTCAAAGTGTCGGCGAACACACGATTTATCTCGAACTATCCAGCGGCTTGGGCGACCCACTACTTGCAGGAAAAATATCAATCGATTGATCCCGTCATTGCATGTGCTGGGCGCAGTGATGAGCCGTTTACGTGGGGCAAACGGTTCCACCTCAGTGCTACCACAGCAGAGGAATCTAGGTTTTTCGACGAGGCAGCAGCATTCGGGATTTGTAGCGGCCTAACTATTCCAATTCACGACAAGCACGGAACAACTGCTGCACTTACGTTTGCAGCGAATGAAAAATGTCCGGCCTTAATCAAATTTGCTGACCGCTACACGCGTGCCTTTCAACTCGTTGCTACCAATTATCATATTCAAGTACGACGCATTTGCTCCGAGAAGGGCATCGTCGACGGCGTCAAACTAACCCGCCGCGAATGCGAGTGTCTGCAATGGGCGGCGAAGGGCAAGTCAGCCTGGGAAACCGGACAGATCCTCGGCATTACGCGCCGCACTGTTGCCTTTCATCTCGATAACACAAGAGCCAAGCTCGGGGTGCGCACTGTGGCGCAGGCTATTTCACGATTGGGTTCCGCGAACGGATTTCCTGGCTAGCAGGGTTGGAAACCTGTGCACCTGCACAGGCTGATTAGTGGCCGATCGTCACCTCCAATAGCCGCATTGATGCTGCAAGGAGGTTGCCGTGATCCAGTTGATTGCCCCTGAATTTCATAAGGTATTTTCTAGAGATATCGAGGCGATGCAACGTCTCAGATATCGCGTATTCAATGACCGCCTCGGCTGGGAGGTAACGACTGATCATGGTCGCGAAATCGACGTGTTCGATGATCTAAAGCCACATTATCTTCTGTTGCGCGGCGAGTACGGTAGCGTGGATGGTTGTGTCCGCCTGCTGCCGTCGACTGGTCCGAACATGCTGCGCGATGTGTTTCCCGGTTTACTCGATGGCAAGGTTGCGCCGAGCCAGCCGGATATCTGGGAAAGTAGCCGCTTTGCCCTGGATATTCGCGAGGGTTCGGCAGGCGGGCCAGGAGGGCTCGCCGAGGGTACCTATGAGCTCTTCGCCGGAGTGCTTGAATTTGGCCTGGCAAAGAACTTAAAGCGCATCGTGACTGTCACCGACGTGCGCTTGGAGCGCATTTTGCGCCGTGCCGGATGGCGTTTGGAGCGTCTGGGCGAACCCAAAGAGATCGGCTCGACACGCGCTGTCGCCGGTTATCTGGAAGTGTCGCAGGCAATGCTCGAAAGCGTTCGTAGCGCCGGTGGGCTGGGTGCGCCCGTACTGTGGGCGCCCCTAATGCCCACTGCGGCGTGACCCTGGCGACATCTGTTCTGAACGGCGTTGCGTTAGTTCCATGAACGTTCCTGATTTCATTGCTGATCGCCCGGATTGGCGGGATGAAAACGCGTATACCTACACCGCCCGGTTGACCCGCCGTGAATGGGCCTGGGAGTTTCTCAGGCGCAACAGTGATTTCCAGCGCGATCTCAAGGTCGCGCTGGAGCATGCTGATATTCAAAAGGAGGGGGCAGCCATCACTATCGTCAATTCACCGTTTGATCTGGCGAAGTGGGGTGTCATGTTTCGTGACATCGTTGAACGCTGACGCGGCCGTCTTTTGGTGCCCGTGGCATTGTTCGTCCGTGCTTCCGGTGAGGGCGGATAACGCATCTAGCGAAACCGCTCCGGGTTTCGACCTTGCCAGTCTGAAATGCGGTGTAGCGGTGTTGCAGCTCGAGGACGGCCAGCCGCAAGTTTTGCTGCAGGGCAGGGGTGGAAGTCTTCAACTCGCGGTCTCGAGCGGAGATATCCTGTCGCCATCTCTACTGTGCGTGAATGCGATTTCGTCTGCACAGAACCTGAAACATCGTTTGTGGGCGCTGGAATGCCTCAACAGGATTTGGGCGAATGAGAGTTTGCCCAAAAAATTGTTCCCGCCCGAATCCCGTGGGGACCGTTTGCGCTTTGTTCTCAGGGCGCTGGATGGCGCACTTGATCGAGCGTCTCATCAGGATATCGCATCGGCGTTGCTGGGTGAGCATCGGGTGAGTCTGGATTGGGGCGATCCCGGCAATCATTTGCGGGACCGTGTTCGCCGCGCCATCAAGCGCGGTTGCGCCCTGATGGGTGGTGATTATCTGGGACTTCTCGAATGAATTGTTCGTGCTCGGATCAGAACTAGTCTAGCCGGCGAACAGTTCCTTATAGCCAGTTTTCGCGATCCAGTTCGCCCGTTCAAGATGACTTTGAACGGACTTTCTGGCGCGATCCGGATCGCTCTGTGGGTCGATGCCAAGAATCACTGACGCCATTTCGTCCTCGCTGGCGGCATCGGCAGCAGCGTCCAGCAATCTCATATAGATCGTGAAATGTGCGTCGTCATAGTCGGTGAGTGTGTCCGACCACGGCACTTCCTCCGCAATGTGCGGATTTGTTTCGGCTAGTTGCATATGCCCCCACGGTGTTTCATGCTCTCGCATGTTCCATTGCTATTAAAACAAAACACACTGGTCTCAAAGCTTCTCGGATTCATTTGCCCGACTATAACGAATAGGAACGATCATTCCTAGAACGATCGTTCCGAAATCTGTCCTTCTTTCGTCATGGATCTCAAAGAGGTCATGGCGGTCAACATGCGTCGTTTGCGCCACGATCAAAACCTGACGCAGGAAGAGCTGGCAGCCCGGGCAGGTCTCAGCATGCGCTATCTGGGGTCGATTGAACGAGCTCGCGTTTCCGCAAGTGTCACGGTTCTGGGGCAGCTGGCGAAGGCTCTGAATGTCGAGCCTTGCGAACTGATCAAACAATCGAAGCGCTAGAATACGGCTTCTACACCCTTCAAAATTCGAGTTATTCGGCTTTACGGGGCGCCTGCCCGGCTTCGGCTGGGCACCGGGTGCTCGTGAACCGAGCCCGTTTGCTGCGCTGAACCGGTCTCGGCCATCCGGCTTCGCCCCCTGGCGCTAGCCCGAAGCTTTGGCTTCGGGAGAAGGCCGCCGGCTGATGCCGGCGCGGTTTGTTTTGTTGGCTTTCCCCTGGCCGGTGGGGGGCGGTCGGCCCTTATAGCCCCGAGCGGTCACGCCGCAACCGCTTCGGCCTACTGTCCGTTTAGCTCGCCTTAGTTCTCCTACCAAAGCCATTGCGCCGCGCCTTTAGGGCTCGGGGCTGCCGGGCCTCTTTCGCCGCCCCCCACCTCGGGGGAAAGCGGCGGAGGAACGGAGAGCGTGGCCATGACAGAGACCAATCAGCAGACCTTAAAGCAGGTGGCGGGCACCGGGCCACGCATCTATGTGGCGTGTCTGGCGGCCTACAATAACGGCTATCTGCACGGGCGCTGGATCGATGCCGACCAAGACGCCGACGGCATGCGCGCCGAGATTGCTGACATGCTCAAGGCCTCGCCCGTGCCCGGTGCCGAGGAATGGGCCATCCATGATTATGAAGGTTTCGAGGGCGCGGAACTCTCTGAATATACCGGTATCGATCGGGTGGCCGAACTGGCCGGGTTCGTTGCCGAGCATGGCGAATTGGGCGGCAAGCTGCTCAATCATTTCAGCGGCGATATCGATCAGGCCAGATCGGCTTTTGATGATTATGCGGGCCGTTTCGCATCGCTTGCCGACTACGCTCAGACCCTGACCGAAGACATCACCGACATTCCGCCGACGCTGGTTCATTACATCGATTACGAGGCGATGGCGCGTGACATGGAGATAGGTGGAGACGTCTTCACCATCGAACTCGGCTTTGAAGATGTGCATGTCTTCTGGTCGCGGTGAGAGCAGGGCGATGACCAAAACCCCGCCCACCGAACCCACCCCTTTGGGCGAACAGATGCTGATTGCCGGTGTCGCGCCGATCACTGCGCATGACCGGCTGATGCTGCGCGCCGCGTCTCCCATCCTGCCGAAACGCAATCCCGAAGCCGCGCAAAAGCCTTGCGGCTTCGGCCTGTTCGATCTCGACGCCCGCGACCAGTGCGACCTGATCGACTTTCTCCGCGCCGCAGAAACCGGCGCACCCACACCCGACCCTCAACAGGAGGACTAACCATGGAACTTGCTCATATCCCCTTTGATCAATTGAAGGTCTCACCCCTAAATATGCGCCATGCCCGCAAGGCCCCCGATATCTCCGATATCCTGCCATCCATCCGCGCCAAGGGTGTGCAACAGCCGCTCTTGGTCCGCAAGAACGGGAGCGGCTATGAGATCGTTGCCGGTCGGCGGCGGTTCTTCTCGCTTAAAACTATCGCCAAGGAAGGCGCACCAATCGAGCCGGTGCCCTGCGCTGTCATGGCCGAGGGCGATGACGCGGCGGCGCTGGAAGCCTCATTGATCGAGAATGTCGCCCGGCTCGATCCCGACGACATGGCCCGATACGAAACCTTTGCCCGGCTGGTGAAGGAGGGCCGCAGCGTCGAGAATATCGCCAACACATTCGGTGTCACCGAGATCATGGTCAAACGCGCTTTGGCCCTCGGCAATCTCCTGCCCGATATCCGTGAGGCCTATCGGAATGAAGACATTGACGACCAGACCATTCGGCAATTGACCCTCGCCAGCGAAGCGCAGCAGGCGGAATGGTGGGAATTGTTCACTGACCCGGAGCAGCGCGCGCCGCGTGGCTGGCAGCTGAAACAATGGCTGTTTGGCGGTGAGATCAAATCCGATGTCGCCTTGTTCCCGCTTGAGACCTATACAGGCGAGATCGTCACCGATCTGTTCGGGGAGGGCGGGTTATTTGCCGATACCGAGCAGTTTTGGGCATTGCAGAATGCCGCTATCGCAGAGAAGCGCGAAGTGCTGATCAAAGCCGCTTGGGATGATGTCATCGTTCTTGATGCCGGTGACATGTTCCACACTTGGGATCACGTCAAAACACCGAAGAAAGAGTGTGGGCGTGTCTATGTCGAAATCCGCACCAATGGTGAAGTCACCTTCCATGAAGGGTTCATCACCCGCAAGGAACATGACAAGCGCCTGCGCAAGCTGGCGGCGGGCGACAAGGCGGACGATGCCGAGCAGACTACCCGCCCAGAGCTAACTACCGCCGCACAGAACTACATCGAACTGCACCGCCACGCCGCCGTGCGCCATGCCCTGCTCAGTCAACCAAAACTGGCCTTGCGCCTCACCGTGGCGCATATGATTGGCGGGTCGGCCCTGTGGCGGACGCAGGCCGAACCGCAAAAGACCGACAAGGAGGCGACCGCCGAAAGCCTCGCCAAGTCGAAAGCGCAAGCTGCATTCGAGGCCGAACGCACTGAAATCCTCAAGCTGCTCGGCTTGGCGGAGCACGGCCATTCGGTCGTCCGGTCCAATGGTGATGACTATCGTGTCGGCACGCTTCTGGTGACCTTGCTCAAGCGCTCAGATGACGAGGTCATGCGCATCCTGACCTTCGTCATGGCCGAAATCCTGCAATCCGGCACCTGTGTGATCGAGCAGCTTGGCAGTCACCTCAATGTCGATATGGGTGAACTCTTGGAGCCGGATGACGCCTTCTTCGACCTTATCCGTGACAAGGCTGCGATCAATGCCATGCTCAAACATATCGGCGGCAAGGCCGTAGCCGATGGCAATGTCAGTGCCACGGCCAAACTGCAAAAGAAGATCATCAAGGACTTCCTGACCGGCGAAGGCCGCGAGAAGAAGGAGGGCTGGTTACCCAAATATATGACCTTCCCCTTCGCCGCCTACACCAAGGGGGGAGCTGGAAAGCTGACCGAGAACGCCCGCACCGCCAAACAAATCACCGGCTGACCGGGGAAGGCGGGGCGCGGACCTCTCACCCATGCGGGAGGTTTCGCGCCCCGTCGAGCGCTTCTGCTCCTATCCTATGTCAGTGTTCTGCGATTCCAAGGGTACTGGTTTGGCGTGTAGGCATTACGAATATACATCGTTACAGCGTTGTCGGTCTCTGCGGCGGTCCTGCATATCTGCGGCTTGTAGGTATCACGAAGTCTATTCATGTGAATGTTACCAGCGTCGCTGCCTCGGTGTGCCACGTCCCCTCGAGCTTCGACAAAGTCGTTTACAGCATTTGCGCCAAGCGACCAATTTGCTGAAATGTCCTCGATCCCGACCAATGCCCGATACATCTGATCGATGTTATGACGCTTCGGAGTGTTTAGCGCGACCACGGCTTCTCTGGCGATTTCGAGATATATGGTTTTCCACCCGTCGCCCGCCATATGCAGCGGCTTTAGCTGATGCTTGGAGCTTCGAACATAGTCTGCAATCGTCTTTTGTACGCTGTCAGGAAGGTCGTCTGGAGTGGCGCATCTTTCGGTGCTCTTCTCAACCGCTTCAATCACAAGCTCTTCGATATAAAGTTCCCAAGCAGCACATAGCAGCAATACACCGGCTCTGGTCAGGTGTCCCAGACCCATATTGCCCGGAACGCCGTTTTGAATGTCTGCATGGGTCTCAATAATGCGATTGACGTCTCGCATCATTGCTCCTTCAAATTTTCTAAGTGCAGCAGACGGCATAAAGTCCTCCCTACAAAGTCACTTCAGGGAACCTTTCAACAAAGTTCAACAGATGTCCAAGCATAACCTTCTTGCTGAACGGTAGGAGCAACTTTGGAGCCGGTGATCGATGCTTTGCCCACCTAAATTTCACGTTGCGGGAGGGCCTTTCCTGAGCCCCAAAGCGTCCCTTCGATTACGAAAAGTGGCCTATGAAACTAAAATTTTGCCACCCACGCGATCCTGTTGCACACCCGTTGTCGATTGATACAGCTGATCCTAGTTGGCTTCCTAGCTCCAGTATCTGAGCTCTTCTCTTGGCAATTTGGGGGGTGATCCTCCGATCAGGGGGCATCAGAAATTTGCCGTCGAAAGCCCGTCTTGTCCACATCACGCCGCGCACCTGAACCATTCCATCTCCTTGAAACCCGTAGCGCCTGGCACCCATCCCCAATGGCTTTGCTTGTCGGACCTATGGCGAACGGCGGTCAGCTAAAACTGCCGCCAACGCGGTTTTTTCCCCGTCCGCTCTAAAGAGCGGACTTCCTCGCGGACGCTGCGCTTTCAAAAAACCGCTTCGCGGCAGTCCTCCGCTCCGCTGCGGCCCTATCGGGTTCACCCGCCCGGCGCCCGCCATTGCCGGTCCCGCGTCAGCCAAAGGGGATGGTCCCCAAGGCCACAAACGACAAGGAGATAGTAAAATGGCACAGGCACTTGGATATGTGACGAAGAACCAGAACGGCGCTTTCGAAGGCACACTTTCGATGATGAGCCTTAGGAAAAAGATCAGCATCCAGCCCAACCGGGCCAAGGAAAGCGACGCCCAGCCCGACTTTCGGGTCTATACCGAGGACCGCGTGGAAATCGGTGGTGGCTGGAACCGGACCGGCAAAGTCAGCGGCAACGCATATGTCTCACTGACCTTCGCCGCCCCCGAATTCGGGCCACACAAGATCTACGCCAATCTCGGCCGCGCGGCCGGACAGGACGATGAAGACGTCATGGCGATCCTCTGGAACCCGAACTAAGGCCTCCAAAACAAGCCCTCGCGCCGGAAGGCGCGGGGGTTTTTGTTTCGTCTTCAGTTCTTCTGGCTTCAAGTCTGGCGAAAACTCAACCTTGAGTTTTCGCCAGTCCTTTTCTTGCTCCTGTTCTCCGATGCTGGCCGACATCGGAGCAGCTTTCCTTTGTCATCTCGAAAGAGTTGAGACCGTGGCGCGCTCCTGAAAACCCACAACAGGAGCGAACATGACCGAACTTGACCTACCCTGGGAGGACGATGCCCCGTTTCTAACTACCAAGGAAGCGGCCCGCTATCTGCGCCTCAAGCCCAACACTTTGGAGAAGCTCCGCGTCTATGGCGGCGGGCCGATCTATCGCAAACATGGCCGTCATGTGCGGTATCACATCGATGATCTGAATGACTGGTCGAACCTTAGAAAGAAGGATTCGACCGCAGATGACCGGTAACAGTTTTACGCGGGTCGAGCTCGCATTTTATCCCGAACACCTCAATTACTGGCTGCGCTTTGGCAAACCCGTTGACCGGATTGAACTCGACAACAGGCGCTCATTGGCCGTGTTCGAACCGGCCCAGGTCTTCGGTTATGTGCGCTGGTCGGCCAATGAATATGGTACGCAGGACTGGCGGCTAACCGTTCTTGAAGCCCAGGAGCCTCATATCATGCTGAGCCGCGTTCCCGGTGTTTCACCCGGCGTTGATGTGTTGCTTTTGGTGAAGGGAAAGGGACCGGTCAGACGCTGTCTAGAGGTGTTGGACAAACTGCAAGCCGAGGGTTTTGCGCTCAAAGATGTGTCTCCCTCATACTACCGGCATGTGCATGTCCGGTTGTCAGCTAACCGCAAAATTCGTTCCTATTCGCACGACCAGCACAGAGCGCATCTGGCGGCCAAACAGGTGCGGCCATGAGGACCGCAACGCTTGCTATCGCCGCGATTTCGGCAACAATTCTTGTGTCCGCGATACTGATCGAGCTGCCGAAAAAGCTCGTCTACAACGGGTCATCCAGCTCGCGCATCGGCTTCTATTGGATCGATGATGGGCCAATTGAATTGGGTGATTTCGTGCTGATGGATGCGCCGGAAAATGTGCATGATCTGATCGCAACGCGTCAATATCTGCCGTCAAATGTGCCCTTGATCAAACGTGTTGTCGGCGTTGGAGGAGACGAAATCTGTCGCAACGGACGCAATGTTTCGGTCAACGGGATCGGCATGGGCGTCGCCAAATCTGAAGACTTTTTCGGACGTCCATTGCCTGTTTGGCAGGGCTGCGAAACCGTCGCGGATGACCAGATTTTCGTCGTCAATTTCCATCCGGATTCCCTCGACAGCCGGTATTTTGGGTCGGTGGATAGGTCACTAATCATCGGCCGAGCAACCTGGCTTGTTCAAGCATGGCCATTGTGAATTCCAGCATGATCCAGCGAACAGAGCGGTTTGAAGCGGGGATGGGGGCTGAGGCGGCGGAGGGCAAGATAAAAGGGGATGGTGCAAACCATCCCGAAAGCCCTGTCTGCACATCGGGTTTCACCTGCACATGGGCCAAGACCCCATGTGCAGGTGAAAGAGGTCAAGTCTCTAATTTTGTTTGTGAAAACATGGTGCAAGCCAAACGACGGCTTGGAATTGCTCAGAATGTACCCATGTGCTGAGCCGCCATGACCAGAAACGATGATGATATCTTCAAGCCCAAGCTCGGACGCATGCGCAGCCGGGGCAACGCGAAAGCCAAGAGCTATCTTAACCGCGTTCTGCATCAGGTGTCTTCGGCAAGCGCCAGCGGCTTCGGACTGGCGCGATCAAACCACTTCACCGGAACTCGGATCGGACGCGGCAATGACATGCTGCGCCGTCGCCGCGCCGGTTTTCGCTTTGGCCCGGCATCCCGGCGTGTCGTTATCAAGTCGCGGATCGTCAAACTTGCGGGCAGGGGCGCGAGCACGGGACTTAGCGCAGCCCGCGCGCACCTTCGATACATTCAGCGTGATGGCGTCTCGAAAGAGCAGGAGCCTGGCCAGCTCTACGATGCCAGTGGAGATAACGCCGATGGCGGCGCGTTCCTGGATCGAAGCGATGGCGACCGGCATCAATTCCGTTTTATCGTTTCGCCCGAGGATGCAGTCGAGCTTGAGGATATTAAACCCTTCGTTCGCGATCTGATGAAGACGATGGAAAATGATCTCGGCACCAAACTCGATTGGGTCGCCGTCGATCATTTCAACACCGGCCATCCCCACACCCATATCGTGCTGCGCGGGCGGGACGATCAGGGCAAGGATCTGATCATTGCTCGCGATTACATCAGCCATGGCATGCGGCGGCGCGCCAGCGAGTTACTGACCCTGGAACTTGGGCCGCAGACCGAACAGGAAATTCGCCTCAAACTTGAGCGTCAAATTGATCAGGATCGCTTCACCGATCTGGACCGGCAATTGGTCCGGCAAGCTGAGGCCGGCGCGCTCGACATGCGCGACGGGCGGGGGGCAGGTGAGGGCCGGTTCCGACAGTCGATGCAATTGGGGCGGCTGCAGGTTTTGGAGCAGCGCGGCCTTGCGGATGAAATTGCGCCGGGCCGTTGGCGGTTGTCAGTTGACCTTGAGCGAACACTGCGCCGCGCAGGTGAGCGCGGCGACATCATCAAGACCATGCACCGAGGTTTGAAATCTGCGGGACTGGATGTCGGCTCTGCGGACTATGCGATTTTCGATCCAGCCGATCCACGAACTAAGCCAGTAATCGGAAAGGTCATCGATCGCGGACTACATGATGAACTCAGTGATGGCCATTACGTTATCGTCGATGCCGCCGACGGCCGTGCGCATTACGTCGCCCTCAACCCCCAACAAGATATGGAAGACCTGCCGCTCGGCGCGATCGTCGAGGTGCCGCCGGCTGAGAGAGGGCCGGGAAAGGCCGATCGCACGATTGGCGAGATTGCGCGGCAAAACGGTGGAATCTATTCGCCGGAATTGCATCAGGCGCAAGATGGCAAAGCATCCAACGAATACATCAAATCTCATGTGCGCCGGCTGGAAGCGTTGCGGCGGCAGAATGTGGCGCAGCGCTTTGCTGACGGTTCCTGGGAAATCCCGCACGACTTTGAAGATCGCTTAGCTGAGTTCTCAAGGAAGCAGGCGCGATATCCTGGGCGCGTGATGACTTTGTCATATTTTTCGCTCGACAATCAGGTGACGGCTGATGGCGCGACTTGGTTGGATCGTCAACTGGTTGGGCGCGATCCGGTTGAACTTCGAGGTGGGCGGTTTGGTGCGGAGGTTGGTGGGGCGCTGCACCGGCGTCAGGCGCATCTCGTTGAACAGGGTCTGGCAGAACAGAAGGATGACAGCGTCCGATACCGGCGCAATCTGCTCCAGTGTCTGCGGCAGCGCGAAATGTCGGCTGCTGGCGAGAGATTGGCCAAAGAGTCGGGGATGGCTTTCATGGAAACGCCAGACGGGACACCCGCAGAGGGCGTTTATCGCCGGTCAGTTCGGCTCGCGAGCGGCAAGTTCGCAGTTTTGGAGAAGTCTAAGGAATTCACGCTCGTACCCTGGCGGCCGATTTTGGAACGGCAACGCGGGAAGATGGTCAGCGGCGTGGTGCGGGGATCGTCGGTGACGTTTGATTTCTCACAAAAGCGGGGGCCGGGAATAAGCTAAACTCAACCATTCGAAATCGTTGGAGTTTCGATTGCTATAGATGCGCTAAAACGGCCATTTCAACTACATCGGCTTCATCAGGCATCATTTCACAGAAGCTACTCCAAGCAGAAGCGCCAAGTCTCCGAAATCGGAGACCCAGCGCTCACAAGGGCCTACTACTTAGTGTTTTGTTTAGAGCCTTGCCGGGCGTATGCATCTAGCATCATCTGCGTATATTCCAGAGTGCTGGATGTGTATTCCCCCAAACCGGGCCAAGCAAAAGGAACCGGCCTCCACATCATAGCTTGGTGTAGTTCAACGCCTAACAATTCCGCCACTGCGAGTGCCTGAACCGGTTCTTTGTCTGCAGGCCAAAGGTCTTCGTCAAAAGCGACTTCGGCGTCGTTGCCGTCATCGACGGTGATCTCCGCTAGTATTGCACCTAGACGCTCGCTGGCATTCGTCGCATCCTCGATCAAGGCACTGCGGATCAGCAACGATATATTGGCTTCGTTCAATTCCAGCTTGAGCGAGGTATCGACGGTTTTGACTTCTGGCTCCTTGATTTGGTCGATCTTGGAAACCGTAACCGGTCTTGGTCGCTCGTCATTCTCACCAAGCCAGAAAGCTGTATCAAAGATGTCTAGCGGTGAAGCTCCACATCCTGGGCAGTGCCAGAGGTTCTCGGCTATTTGCGGACCAGTGATTGCCCCATTGCAGTGCAAGCAGAACCATTGATTTGATAGCTCGTCACGCAAGGGGTGCCGAACGTTACCCTCTGCGTCGGGCTTTGTTGAGCGTCGAGGCCAATCGGTAGCGATCCGCGCCCGAATTTGCTGTGCTCGTTTGTTGGCAATGCGAAGCGCCTCCTGCAAGAACTTGGTGTTGTGTATTGGATTTGAGTCCGAGCTATTTTCCGCAATTTCGACAACGGGGACAGCATTTGGAGCTTCAGGAACGTGGATGTTCCATCCTTCGCCTGACATATAAACATCGTCGAGTGCTTCCATTAGCCGAAACGTGTGCCCTCCGATCTTCCCTTCCTCGTACTCCATATCTTCGAAGGGCAGGTTCATAGCATTGGGGTCAACTTCCCGAATTTGGTAGGTCGGAAACGAATTTCCAACGAGGCTTTCAATCTTGGCCAACTCCTCAGAGCTTGGTAGCCAGTTGGATTTGCTCGCACCCTTCAATGCCACCCAATGGGAAAAGCCCAATTGTTTGGCGACCAAGTCGAGTGCTTGATGTTGCGTAAGTCTGTTTGCCCTCGCATAGCGTTTTGCGAGTGTTTTCAATGTGTGGATTTGGTTTGAATTTGTCATGATCCATGTCCAGCCGGATCCGACTAGGTGCCCGCTGCTAATCAGACCCTGCCAATGGCATGGAGTTCTGTTTGCTCGATGAAAACGCTGCATAGCTTCGCGTGGCGGGCACACCGGCCTGCGTATAAGGCCGAATTCAATATCTGAGATTCACTGGCGGCCGTCAAGCACGGTCCAGAGTTGCCATCAAGTTCCCGACGCGGATGACAGTTGTGCTCAATTTCGCCCCAGCTATTCGCGCATTATTTTTTCAGCCATGTGTGTACAATACCCGCAGAGGCCGCTGCCTTCACCGTAGATAAGTTCGTCCATAGTGAGCGAATTCCCGCAACGAGCGCAATCTTCTGCCTCTACGTGGTGACCGCAGTTGGCGCATTGCTCTTCAAAATCCACATACGCCTCTTCTCCACACTCGGGGCACATAAAGATCGGGCCGTCCTCTCCCGCGTCCTTGGCGCGGAGAAATGCTTCGCCGGCGAGTTGTTCTTCGAGCACCTTTACTATCAACGCACTCGGGTCTGGGGTTGTGCGACACCCGAGACAGCGAAGCTCGATAGCGTCCTGGCTATCATTTTCAGGATCGGTCTGCTCTACGAGGTTTGATCCGCAGTCGGGACATCTGAGGTTGGCTTTAGAGATTGTCTCTGATCGCCAATCAACTTTTTCAAGAGTTGCTTTGCACCTTTTCAGCTCCGCTTCATAAAGGTGTCGCGTTTCGACCATCGCGTCCCAAATGTCACCCAACTCTGTGCTGGGGTCTTCGTCCGCTAGCCGGAAAAGTTCTGCGGCGACAGGGAAAGCCTTGGCTATTGCCTCACGGACGGACTCGTCGGTCTGTTCGGTGAACTTATGTTCAATATCGTTGCGGATCCGATTGAGATCGCGCAGCGGCACATCATCTATCTTCAACCCGAAATCACTGAACCGCTTGGATATGGTGTTAAAGTCAATCGTCTGATTGCCTTCCATTTCATAGACCACACCGCCATCACCATTGGGTACGGGTTTGTATTTCGCGCCAATGATCTCATCCATATCAGCTTCAGGTGCTTGTCGTGTCAGCACTTCTTTGGCCAGTAAAAGCAGCCCAGCGTAGAAGTTGCGTACTGCGGACATCGCCCTGTCCGGATCATTTCGCTGATAGTCTTCAACGCCCATTCGGATCGATGAGACAGCATTTTCGAAAAGTTCGCTCATAATAAAAAATTACTGGCTCATTTCTCTAATTGAGGATGGAGGATGCCTTTTTCCTTTTCGCTCCAAACACCAAGTGTAAAGCGCGGCTACAAGCGAATTCGCCTGTGTGACGCTGAATACTTCTGGCTCCCAGGTGGGTGCCCACGCTTTGGCATCATTGTGTGCTGGATGCTGTGGCCGTGTGATGTGCTGAACAAAATCGCTATACCGATAGATGCCGCCGCAGTCTTCAGGTGGGCATGCCCGAGCGCCAGCAATACAGCTCGGAAATGGGTCCGTGCGCGCTAAAGTGACCGACTTCGCTTCGATATTGTGATGCCATCTGTCACCAAAATCATATAGATAAATAAACTCGCCGCCCTCTCCAATCAGGTCTCCAAGTGTGTGTTGGCGTTCGTCAAGACAGTCAGCTTCCAAGCCTATCTCGTCACTTTCGGGGATTTCATATTGCTGGCCTGCAATCTCGAAAGAATGAAGATGTCGGTCCTCCCAACCCATCGCTCCTTGGATTACTGAGTGGAGTTCGTCGAGAGTTATTGAAGAGTCGACAACGACCCTGCGCCAAATGGTCGGTTCAATTCCAATTATTTGAATCTCTAGCTCAAACGTCATATCTGAATTTTTCTGCGAATCTGAATTAGTTTGTTTCTCCATTATAGCTGCCGTTTCCACAATTTGTGTCTTCTTGGCTCACTTGGATCATATTGGACGCTATCTCATTGAATAATCGATAGAATCCCGACGATCTTCTCGCCGACTTCAACGAGCCTTTTGGCTCACAAGCGGCGAGTGATCGATGACCCCCACCAAGCTTTTGATCGGCCAGATTGTGATCGTGTTCGCGATCGTGATCGGTGCGGTGTGGGGCGCGACCCAGTGGGCGGCAAGCGCTCTGCACTTCCAGCTGCGTCTCGGACCTGCCTGGTTCGACGTTCTTGGCTATCCGGTCTATCTGCCCTGGCGCCTGTTCGAATGGTGGTACGCCTATGAGGCCTATGCGCCAGAGGTGTTCAACCGGGCCGGCATCATCGCGGCGTCCGGAGGCGTTGTTGGTGTGGCGGTGGCGATTGCCGGTTCGCTGTGGCGGGCCCGGCAGAACCAGCTGGTCACGACCTATGGGTCATCGCGCTGGGCCAGTAAATCCGAGATCGCCAAGTCCGGCTTGCATGATGATCGGGGTGTTTTCCTCGGCAAGCTGAAAGACCGCTATCTGCGTCACGACGGCCCGGAGCATGTGATGTGCTTTGCGCCGACCCGCTCGGGCAAGGGCGTTGGCTTGGTTATTCCAACTTTGCTCAGCTGGCCGCATTCCGCCGTTATTCACGACATCAAGGGTGAGAACTGGCAGCTGACAGCTGGATGGCGCTCGCGGTTCTCGCATTGCCTTCTGTTCAATCCGACCGATCCGGCAAGCGCCAAATACAATCCGCTTCTGGAAGTCAGGAAAGGTCCGTTCGAGGTCCGCGACGTCCAGAATATCGCCGACATTCTGGTCGATCCCGAAGGGGCGCTGGAACGCCGCAATCACTGGGAAAAGACCAGCCATTCCCTGTTGGTCGGCGTGATCCTGCATGTCCTTTATGCCGAGCAGGAAAAGACCCTTTCTCGTGTCGCGACATTCCTGTCCGATCCGTCACGGTCGTTCGAGCGTTCCCTGCGCCTCATGATGAGCACCAATCATTTGGGCAGTGCGGACGCGCCGAAGGTTCATCCCGTTGTCGCCCAGGCCGCCCGTGAGCTTCTCAACAAGTCCGAGAATGAGCGATCTGGCGTTTTGTCGACGGCCATGTCGTTCCTCGGGCTCTATCGTGATCCGACCGTCGCTGAGACCACAAGCAAATGCGAGTGGCGGATCGCCGATCTGATGGATGCCGAACCCCCGGTCTCTCTGTACCTGGTCATTCCGCCTTCTGACATCTCGCGCACCAAACCGCTGGTGCGCCTGATCCTCAATCAGATCGGCCGCCGTCTGACTGAGCGGCTCGATGGCGAGCAGGGCAAGTCGCGCCGGCATCAGTTGATGATGATGCTCGATGAGTTTCCTGCTCTGGGTCGTCTGGATTTCTTCGAAAGCGCACTCGCCTTCATGGCCGGCTATGGCGTGCGCAGTTTTTTGATCGCGCAGTCCCTCAACCAGATCACCAAAGCCTATGGCGAGAACAACGCCATCCTCGACAATTGCCATGTGCGGATTGCATTCGCCACCAATGACGAGCGCACGGCCAAGCGTATCTCGGATTCCCTCGGCACCGCCACGGAACTGCGCGCCCAGCGCAACTATGCCGGGCACCGGCTCGCACCCTGGCTGGCTCATGTCATGGTTTCACGTCAGGAGACGGCGCGGCCGCTTTTGACACCCGGTGAGGTGATGCAGCTGCCGGCCGACGAGGAGATCGTCATGATCTCTGGCCAACCGCCGATCCGGGCCAAAAAACTGAGGTATTTCGAGGATGACAACTTTTCAGGCCGGGTCAGCTCCCCGCCCGGACTGAAGGCGGGCGGTCCCTACACTGACCGCCCGCCACACCGGCCTGACGATTGGTCATGGCAGGTGAGGGGCACCCATGCCGATCTCAACAGGTCCTGGTCGGATCTCGTGACCGGCGAGATTGAGGACGAGGGCGGTTTGCAGCGCCACCCGGCGTTGCCCGAAGCAGAAAGCCCCCAGCCTGCCACCGATCCATCTCCCGATGCCGGTCTGCTCGATGACGAGTTCGATCCCAATGAGGCCAAGCGCCTCGAACAGCTGAACCGCACCAACGCCACTGTCCGCCGCGCCCACGCGATGGACCAGTCCGACGATGACCTGCTGCCGAGCTTCTAAGGAACTTTTTTTTTACGATGAAACCCCGCCTCAACGTCCATATCACCCACGAGCTTGCCGAGCGGATCGAGATCGCGGCGAAGCGTCCTGGCGTGACCAAGGCTGCTGTGGTTGAGGCTGCGCTATTGGGATTCTTTTCCAAGGAATTTGACGATCAGCGTGATGGTGCGCTCATTCGCAGGCTCGATCGGTTGACCCGTCAATACGACCGGCTGGAACGCAATCTCTCGATCACCAGCGAGACCCTTGCGCTTTACATCCGCTTTTTCCTCACCGTGACACCGCCGCTGCCGAATGCCGATCAGGACGCAGCACGGGCGCTTGGCAAGGAACGGTTTGAGTATTTCATCACCCAGCTCGCCCGGCGTCTGGCGGGCGGCAAGAACATGATCCGCGATGTGCTTGAACAGGTGAGCGCGGACGAGAACGAGTTCTTCACCGAAGCCGAGATCGAGGCCCTGCGCGCCGTGCGCGAGGGCCAGACCGCTGACGATGTGACCGATGAAGATGCGGAGGCGGGCGATGAGTGACCGCCTTCAACCGACAACCCGCAATCGCCGCCGCACCATGCTCACGACGGCCATGGGTCCCGTCATCGCTGCAGCTTTGATCGACGAAGCCACGACGGAGGTGATGGTCAATCCCGATGGCAAGTTATGGCTCGACCGGCATGGCGAAGGACGGATTTCGACCGGCCAGGAGATCGGTGCCGCAGAAGCCGAACGCATCATCCGCCTGGTCGCGAGCCATATCGGGCAGGAATGTCATGCCGGTCAGCCTATCGTGTCAGCGGAACTGCCGGAAACCGGCGAGCGGTTCGAAGGCCTGTTGCCGCCTGTCGCGCCGGCGCCCTGCTTTTCGATCCGCAAACCGGCCAGGGTTCTCTACCGGCTTTCTGACTATATCGCTGCGCAAATCCTGACCGCCCCGCAGGCGGACGCACTGCGCGACGCGGTAGCAACGCGCCAGAATATCGTCGTGGTTGGCGGCACCAGCTCCGGCAAGACCACTTTGGTCAACGCGTTGTTGGCCGAAGTCGCGACCGGTGGCGACCGGGTCATCATCATTGAAGACACACGCGAGCTCCACTGCGCGGCCGAGGATAGCGTGACCTTGCGCACCAAGCCGGGCGTTGCGTCGCTGGCCGATCTGGTGCGGTCAACGCTGCGCCTCAGACCCGACCGCATCATTGTAGGTGAAGTGCGCGGGGCTGAGGCTCTCGACATGCTGAAAGCCTGGAACACAGGGCATCCGGGCGGCATCACCACCCTTCATGCCAATTCCGCCCATGCCGGTCTCTACCGGATTGAGCAGCTCACTCAGGAAGCCGTCATCACCGTGCCCCGGCGTCTGATCGCCGAGGCGATCGACGTTGTCGTTTTCATCAAGGGCAGGGGCGAGGGCCGCCGCGTCGAAACCGTCTCCGCCCTCGAAGGCCTCGATGCCAATCGCGACTACCGGCTCAAGCCGCTCGCGCCCGCACTTCCCGAACAATCCAGCTGATCAAAGGAGATATTTTATGCAGCTCATCAAACTCACCCGTTCCATGCGTGCGGCGTTCGCCGTTGCGGCCATCACCGCGATGACGGCTCCGGCCTATGCGGCAGGGTCCGGCATGCCCTGGGAAGCGCCGCTCACCCAGATTCTGGAATCCATTGAAGGACCGGTGGCGCGGATCGTCGCGGTCATCATCATCGTCATCACCGGCCTGTCTCTTGCCTTTGGCGAAACCTCCGGCGGGTTCCGGCGGCTGATCCAGATCGTCTTCGGCCTCTCCATCGCCTTTGCCGCGACCAGCTTCTTTCTGTCCTTCTTTTCCTTTGGCGGCGGAGCGCTCGCCTGATGGCCATAGAGGGGTTTGAGGTGCCGCTGCACCGCTCGCTGACCGAGCCGATCCTGATGGGCGGTGCCCCACGCACCGTTGCCATCGTCAACGGCACGCTTGCCGCCGCACTGGGGCTTGGGCTGCAGCTTTGGATCGCCGGTGTGGTCGTTTGGCTGATCGGGCATGCAGCGGCGGTGATCGCCGCCCGCAAGGATCCCGCCTTTATGGACGTCCTGGTCCGTCACGTCCGCCACAAGGGGTATTTGTCATGCTGAATCTCGCGGAATACCGCAAGCGCCCGGCACTGCTGGCCGACTATCTGCCCTGGGCATGCCTCATTGCGCCCGGCGTTGTGCTCAACAAGGATGGGTCGTTTCAGCGGTCGGCAAGGTTTCGTGGTCCAGACTTGGAAAGCGCCACCGCAGCCGAACTGGGTGCTACCTGTGCCCGGATCAACAATGTATTGCGCCGTTTCGGCTCCGGCTGGGCATTGTTCTTCGAAGCGGACCGGCATGCGGCGCGGGGCTATCCGCGCTCTGATTTCCCAGATCCAGTTTCGGCTCTGATCGATGAAGAACGGCGGGCGGGTTTTGAGAACTCGCAATCGCTTTTCGAGAGCAGCTATGTCCTAACCTTTTGCTGGCTGCCGCCGGCCGAAAATCTCAACCGAGCTTCTGGTCTTCTGGTCGAGAACCCGGACAAGCGTGAGCGGGTCGACTACCGGGAGCATCTCGACAGTTTTGTCCGCCGCACCGACCGCGCCCTCGATCTCCTGGGCCAGATCATGCCGGAGGTTGCGCTGCTCTCGGATATCGAGACCCTGACTTATCTGCATGACTGCATTTCGACGCGACGGCACAAGATCGCCGTCCCGGAAATCCCCGCCTATCTGGATGCGGTGTTGGTCGACACGCCCTTGACCGGCGGTCTGGCGCCCATGCTCGGCAACGAGCATCTGCGGGCATTGAGCATTCTCGGTTTCCCCGGCGCCACCACGCCCGGCATTCTCGATGATCTCAATCATCTCGGCTTTGCCTATCGCTGGGTGACGCGCTTCGTGCCGCTCGACAAAGCAATGGCCGAAAAGGTGATCCGCCGCACCCGGCGCCAATGGTTCGCCAAGCGAAAGTCCATCGCCGCCATCATCAAGGAGGTGATGACCAACGAACAATCGGTGCTGGTCGACACTGACGCCGACAACAAGGCCGTCGATGCCGATTTGGCATTGCAGGAACTCGGCGCCGATCTTGTCTCCTATGGCTACGTCACGGCGACATTCATCGTCACGGATAGCGATGCGGCGCGCGCCGACGAAATGCTCCGCGCGGCGCAGCGGGTCATGGATGGTCGCGGCTTCGCGACTATCGAGGAAAGCGCCAATGCGGTCGAGGCCTGGCTCTCCTCCTTGCCCGGGCACGTCTATGCCAATGTCCGCGCAGCGGCGGTCAACACGCTGAACCTCGCGCATATGATGCCGCTCTCCGCCAGCTGGGCCGGGCCGGAGTGCAATGAACACTTGGCCGGTCCGCCACTCCTGACTGTGCGGACCAATGGGACCACGCCGTTTCGGCTGGTCACTCATATCGGCGATGTCGGGCATACGATTGTCGTGGGTCCGACCGGCGCGGGCAAATCGGTGCTGCTATCCCTGATCGCACTGCAGTTCCGGCGTTATCATAATGCGCAGGTCACAATCTTTGATAAAGGCGGGTCGGCTCGCGCCGCGGTCCTTGGCATGGGCGGGGACTATTTCGATCTCGGTGCGGAGGGTGATCTGGCGTTTCAACCCCTCGCCAGCATCGATCTGACAGCAGAGCGGACCTTCGCGCAGGACTGGGTACTCGGACTACTCGTCCACGAAGGCGTTGCCGTCACCCCAGAGATCAAGGATGCGGTCTGGTCGGCCTTATCGAACCTTGCCGTCGCGCCACAACCGGAACGTACGCTCACTGGTCTCGCGACACTTCTCCAGCGCAACGATCTGCGCCAGGCCCTGCAACCCTACACGCTTGAAGGTCCGCATGGCCGCTTGCTCGATGCCGATGAGGACCGGCTGACGCTTGGGGCGGTGCAGTGTTTCGAGATGGAAGAGCTGATGCACAGCCAAGGCGCCGTGCTGCCAGTGCTGACTTATCTCTTTCATCGGCTGGACCAAAAATTCGACGGCAGGCCGGCGATTCTTATCCTCGATGAGGCCTGGCTCTTTCTCGACAATCCGGCCTTTGCCGCCCGTATTCGGGAGTGGCTAAAGACGCTTCGCAAGAAGAACGTCTCGGTGATTTTCGCGACCCAAGGCTTGTCGGATATTGCCAACTCGACAATCGCGCCGGCAATCATCGAAAGCTGCCCAAGCCGGATATTCCTGCCCAATGACCGGGCCATCGAGCCACAAGCCAAAGCGATCTATGAGGCCTTCGGTCTCAATGACCGGCAGATCGAAATCATCGCAAGGGCGGTCCCGAAGCGCGACTATTACTTCCAGTCGCGTCAGGGCAATCGCCTCTTCGAGCTCGATCTCGGCCCAGCCACGCTCGCTTTCGTCGCCGCCTCCACTCAGCAGAACCACGCCCAGATGGACGAGCTTCTCGCCGCCCATGGCGCGGAGGAATTTGCGGAATCCTGGCTGCGCGCGCGTGACCTCGACTGGGCCGCAGAGCTTGTCGGCCCAACCTCTTCCCTACCCCAATCAATGGAGATGTCTGATGAAGACTAGACTTTTGGCTGCCGCAACGGCGGTCGCCCTGATCCTAGCCCCGGTACAAAGCGCGCATGCGCTCTTTGGGTTCGGCGACACGGTCTATGACCCGCTCAACCATGCGGAGAACATCCTGACCGCGGCGCGGTCGCTGGAACAGATCAACAATCAGGTCGAGCAACTCGCCAATCAGGCGCAGATGCTGATCAATCAGGCCAAGAACCTCGCCAATCTGCCCACTTCAATTTCGAGCCAGCTGCAGGGGTCGCTGCATCGTGTCGATGGGCTGATCCGTGAGGCGCAGGGGCTGGCCTATAGCCTCGAAGAGATCGATGCCGCCTATCGCGATCTTTATCCCCACGAATACGACGCGGGCATTTCGACCTCTGACCTTTTGCAAAATGCGCGTGAGAGCTGGAACCTGGCGCGGGAAGGGTTTCGGCACGCCCTCGAAGTGCAGGCTGAAGTCGTCAGCGAAATCCGCATCGATGCCGGAACGCTCGATAGTCTGGTCAGTGAGAGCCAGGGTGCCGTCGGCAATCTGCAGGCTATTCAGGCCGGCAATCAGCTGACAGCGCTGGCCGCCAAACAATCCATGCAGTTGCAAAGCCTGCTGGCGGCTTCCGCCCGCGCCGAAGCCCTGGAACGCGCTGATGCGCTGCAAGCCCATGAACGCGGGCAGGAGCGCTTCGAGCAGTTCTTTGGCAGCGGTTCTGCCTATTCCGGTTACTGATCGAGGTCAGAGGCGATGGACGATCTCAACGTCATCGACAGGTTCACCGAGACCTTTGTCACCTATATCGATTCCGGCTTTGGCTTGCTGGCGCCGGACATCGCCTTCCTGACCACGATCCTGATCGGGATAGATATTACCCTTGCCGGTCTCTTTTGGGCCTTTTCCGAAGATCGCGCCTTACTGCCCTCACTGATCAAGAAGGTGCTCTATGTCGGTGCCTTCGCCTTCATCCTGAATAACTTCGCGTCCCTGGCGACGACCATCTTTGACAGCTTTGCAGGCCTTGGCTTGCGCGCCACCGGATCGCCGATCAGTGCTGCTGATCTCATGCGGCCTGGCTTTGTGGCAGCTGCGGGCTATGACGCCGCCGCGCCTTTGCTCGAAGAAGCCTCGCATCTGATGGGCCCAATCGCCTTCTTTGAGAACTTCGTCACCATCATCATTCTGCTCTTTGCCTGGGTGGTGGTGCTTGTTGCCTTCTTCATTCTGGCCATCCTGCTTTTCATCACCATCCTGGAATTCAAGCTAACGACCTTGGCCGGATTCGTCCTCGTGCCCTTCGCGCTTTGGAACAAGTCGTCCTTTCTGGCCGAGCGTGTCCTCGGCAATGTCATTGCGGCCGGCATCAAGCTGATGGTGCTGGCCGTTATCGTCGGCATCGGCTCAACCCTATTCGGTGAATTCGCCTCTTCGTTTGCGGGCGGCGACATCACCCTGGCCGAAGCCGCAGCGACGGTTCTCGGTGCCCTCAGCATCTTCATGCTTGGTATTTTCGGACCCGGCATTGCCTCGGGCCTTGTCTCCGGTGCGCCGCAATTGGGAGCGGGGGCCGTTGCCGGATCTGTCGCCGGACTTGCCCTCGGCACTGCCGCAGCCGGAGGCGCAGTGATGGGCGCCGGTCGCGTTCTTGGCGCAGGGGCAGGCGGCGCGACCAAGGCCGCAGCCTCAATGGCTGGTGGGGCCTCGGCGTCCTATCAGATGGCCCGCTCTACATCTGGAGCCTCGGGCCCGGCGGGCGTTGCGACCGGTGTTGCCGGTATCGCTCAAGCCGGGGCCGGTGCGGTCGGGCAGGGCGTGCGCAATGCCGCGTCCCGCGCCACGTCTGGGGTCCGGGAAGCCTTTTCTGAAGGTCAGCAATCTGCCTTCACCGCGACCGGCGGTTCAACCTCTGGCAGTGATCCGGTCCCATCTGCCTCCGCCTCCCAATCTGAAGTGCCTGACTGGGCCCATCGCATGCGCCGCGAACAGCGTCTGCGCGAAGGCGTGACCATTGCCGCCCACACCATTCGCGACGGCGACCGTCCGGCCTCCGGCGAAAACCCCAAACTCAACCCTGACAATTGAGAGATCACCTGATGTTTTTCAAACGCGCATCGACGGCCTATGGCCAGACACCCCACCCCGAGACCCCCTATCAAAAGGCCGCCCAGGCCTGGGACGAACGGATCGGTTCCGCCCGTGTGCAGGCCAACAATTGGCGATTGATGGCCTTTGGTTGTCTGCTCATGGCAACAGGCCTCTCCATCGGCGTGGTCTGGCAGGCCGGGCGCTCCACGATCACGCCTTATGTGGTCGAAGTCGATAGTTTCGGGGAGGCGCGCCGCGTCGGCCCGGCGACTGAAGCCTATTCCCCAACCGATGCGCAGATCGCCTGGCATCTGGCGCGCTTTGTCGAAAATGTCCGCTCCTTGTCGATCGATCCGATCGTCGTGCGCCAGAACTGGCTTGCCGCCTATGATTACGCGACCTCGGAAGCGGCCAACACGCTCAATGAATATGCCCGCGACACCGATCCCTTCGCATCGGTTGGCGAGCGCAGCATCACCGTTGAGATTACCAGCGTCATCCGCTCCTCGCCGGACAGTTTCGATGTCCGCTGGCGCGAGGAAGAGTTTGTCAACGGCACGCTGGTGGCGACCAGCCGCCATCGCGCAGTGCTAACCGTCATCATCAAACAACCAAGAACCGACGAGGAGCTGCGCAAGAACCCGCTCGGCATTTTCGTTCACGCCCTCAACTGGAGCCGCGAGCTCTCTCCGGGAGACAACCAATGAAACATCTACTTCTTATCTGTTCCTGCCTCAGCCTCGCGGCCTGCGCCCATCGGCCTTTGCCGCCTCAGATCGATTATGATGAAGCGAGCTTTCAGCCGGCCTCACTGATGGTCGAACCGCCCGCCCCGGTCGAGATCGTCGAACTGCCTGAAGTTCTGCCCATGCCGGGACAATTAAAGCCCGCGCCCGGCACCAACGAGAGTGTTCAGGATGATCGGCCACCTGAGGAGCGCATCGCATCCGCCAATGAAGCCGCCAAGATAGAGCCAACCGAAGGCGGCTATATCAATGCCATCCAGATCTATCCCTTTGTCGAAGGCGCGCTTTATCAGCTCTATACGGCCCCGGCCCAGGTCAGCGACATTGCTTTGCAGGCTGGCGAGCACATCACCGCCGTCTCAGCCGGCGACACCGTCCGTTGGATCATTGGCGACACGGTCAGCGGGTCGGGCGACGGCGCCCAGGCCCATGTTTTGGTCAAACCCATCGCCGAGGGGCTCAAAACCAATCTCGTCATCATCACCGACCGGCGCACCTACCATCTGGAACTGACCAGCGACACAGAAACCTATATGGCGTCTGTCTCCTGGACCTATCCCCGCGACGAATTGCTGGCCCTGCAACGCCGCAACTCTGAGGCCCAATCGGCGGCGGAGCAGGTGATCGACACTGGCTTGCGGCTCGATCAGCTGCAGTTCCGTTACGCCATCAGCGGCGACAATCCGCCTTGGCGCCCGGTCCGGGTCTTTGACGACACGCACAAGGTCTATATCCAGTTTCCCGTCCGTCTCGATCAGGGCGAAGCGCCGCCGCTTTTCGTCGTCGGCCCCAATGGTGAAAACCAGTTGGTCAATTACCGGGTCAACGGCACCTATTATATCGTCGACCGGCTGTTTGCCGCCGCCGAACTTCGCCTTGGTTCCGAGCCGCAGCAAATAGTGCGCATCACCCGCACCGATGGCCGTCCCGCCGAACGCCGCACCCTGATGGACCTGGTGTCCGCCAATCGTGGAGGGCAGTGATGAGCGAAGAACCCATCAGTCCTGCGCCAAAGCTTGATCCTGAAGACCTGGCCCTGCGCGCCAAACCCAAACCAGTGCGGCGGATCAATCGCCGGGTGCTGTTTGCGATTTCCGGAACAGGTCTGTTGCTGTTGTCCGGCGCGGTGATCGTCGCGCTCGATCCGCCCAATCTCTTCGATCGGGGAGAAACGGGCAGGGAGCTTTATCGCACCGACAACAACCCAACGCCGGAAGGGTTGGAGCAATTGCCAAGGCGTTATAGCGATATCAAACCGGGGATTGAGCTTGGCCCGCCACTGCCTGGCGATCTTGGTCCCGGCATTGTTAGCGCCGAACGTGATCTTGGGATCTCACCCTCAAACGAATTGCCGTTCCGCCCCGATCCCGAAGCCGATGCTCTGCGGGCAGCACGCATCCGGCAGGCACGGCTGGCGCAGCAGGGGCGGGAGGCAGGGGTGTTCTTCCAACTGACCTCCGGTCCGTCTGGCACGGTTGGTTTAGCCGATCTGCTCGGGCAGCAAGCCTCAATTCCCGACACGAACCCGGAATCTCAATCGCAGCCGTCGTCACCTCAGAACAGCCTTATCGCGTCAGGCGCTGATCTGTTGGGGCTTGGATTGAACGCGCCGCAAAGTGAGCAAGACCGTAAGCTCGCCTTTCTCAATGCCGAGGTCGATGATGACATCTACAGCAGCCACACATTGCAGGATCCTGTCTCACCCTATCAGCTCATGGCCGGCACCATCATCCCAGCCAGTCTGATCACCGGGTTAAACTCCGATCTGCCGGGGCAGGTCATCGCCCAGGTCACCGAGCATGTTTATGACACCGAGACCGGCCACTTCCTGTTGGTGCCGCAGGGTACCCGCGTGATCGGCACCTATGACAGCCAGGTGGATTTCGGGCAGGGGCGGGCGCTTGTCGTCTGGCAACGCCTCATCATGCCGGATGGTTCCTCCATCGTGATCGACAATCTGCCGGCGACTGATACGGCAGGCTATGCGGGTCTGACCGATCAGGTTGACTTCCATACCTGGCGGCTGTTGTCCGGTATTGCTCTATCCACCTTGCTGGGTGTCGGCACCGAATTGACCTTTGGCGATGATGAAAGCGATCTCATCAAAGCGCTCAGAAGCTCGTTGCAGGACAACGCCAATCAGGCCGGTCAGCAGCTCACCGAGCGCAATCTCAATATCCAGCCCACTCTGGCCATCCGGCCCGGCTGGCCGCTCCGTATCATCGTCAACAAGGATATTGTGCTGCGGCCCTATGGGCAGCGGGAGGCAGTGCAATGAATCTCAAGCTCGACAAGCTGCCAGACCGGGAAGCGGTCAAGATCAGTTTCACCGCCGATGCGGAACTCAAATCTGCCCTCAACGACTATGCCGAAATCTATCGGCGCTCCTACGGCCAAAAGGAAAGCGTCGCCGACCTCATCCCGTTCATACTGACCGCCTTCATGGAAGCCGATCCCGGCTTCAAACGGGCGCGTAAACAGCTGGCAGACAACCGCCCGCAATCCCCTTCCCCTCAAACCAAGGAGACTTGAACATGGCAACCATTGGCAGCTTCACCGCCGGCAAGGACGGCTACACCGGCACCATCCGAACGCTTACCGTCAACGTGAAGGCGAATATTGTTGCCAACGACAGGAAATCTTCAGAGGGCGCCCCAGACTTCCGGGTCTATGCCGGTCGGGCCGAACTCGGTGCCGCATGGAAAGCGAAAACCAGTGGCGGCGAACCCCGCGACTACCTCAGCGTCCTGCTCGACGATCCGAGTTTTCCTGAGCCGATCCGTGCTGCGCTGTTTGAGGAAGAAGGGGCAGCGTTCCTAGTGTGGAACAGGAGAGAGGGGTAGCTTCTTTGCACCACATGGAGGCATCTTTACTGGGATTGGATCTGGCCCAGCTGGAACGCGTACTCCTAGCGAAGTAGTTGATCATGGCGCGCTAAGCCCATCCTCCAAGCTCGGCAGCCACCCTGACGAAATAGCTCGGAATATGCGCGAGTACGGCGCGCACAACCTCCTCTTGCTGGCAAGCAGCACGGACGCCGTCCCGGTCTATGACATTTCCCCAGACGAGGCCGAGAAGACTCGCCACATGACGATCCGCGAACCCGGCCTCGTGAAACGCAATCGCTGCACGGTCGGTTAAGCCATATTTGATCTGCTTTTGCAGCAGGCTAGCGCCCGCGTGCAATGCTTCGTCCAGCTCCTCCGTTAGATCCGCTATCGACGCAACGATCATCGCCACATCGTAGCCAAAGCCGCTCTCACATAGCGCAACAGCATCTTCGACGGTGACATGGCCTCGCCCAACTCGAATTTTTGCTTCAGCCAAGGTATCGAAGATCACAGCATAGGACCTACCTGACACCCACTCCTCAAGAGCGCGCGGAACTACGTCCTGATCGCTGATTGCTTGAATCACCCGGGATGTGGTGAATCCGAGGGCAGAAGGAGAGATTACGGCAAATAGTCGGTTCTCTTGCACGGCGGCCTGCAGTGTATCAAGGTTCTCGATTAGCCAGGTTTTGAGTTCTGCAATTGCTGCCGGTGGCAGGGGAGACCGTCGAATGAGCGCACGCTGGTCGCCATCGGTGTTGGCTGCTATCGACTCTCTGATCGACCGAAACACTTCGACCAGACGAGCCTGAGTCTCCTCGTCAGCGAGGTGATAGGCCAAGGTATTAGCCGCAAGTTCAGTGATACGCGCTGCAGCGTCCTCCCCCTCAGCAAAGGTCATGTTGGCGACGAGGAAGGCGGCGATACTCTGGACAGCACGGGCGCGGCCTTCGATGAATCGGCGGAACTCCCGTTCGCTGATATTAGGTTGTGCTGCGAGCGCTGCGGCCACGATATCATCTATCCGGGCAGCATCGGCGAAAGCCAGATCGAGCCACTCGGGCGGAATCTCTTGGACGATCGGCGGTTGGCGCTGCTGATATGCATCGAACAAATCAAGGATCGAACTGCGAGAGGGTTCGGAGTTTCGAGCATCGAGCAGCTCGGTTGCGCGGTCCCACGTCCATCGGCCGCGAAATTGCTGCCGCTGATCGAAGATGGACGGGGTCGAGAAGATGACACTGCCTTCGGTGTGCATTCCTGCGCGACCGGCACGACCCATCAGATTATGGAAGTCGCGCACCAGGATCTGTTCGCCACCTTGGCGCGTCGATGTGACTATCAGATATTTGAGTGGAAAATTCACGCCTTGGGCTAGCGTCGAGGTACAAATAACGAACTTTGCCAGCCCCTCTTTCATAGCATGTTCGATCGCGAGCCGGATGCCGTGCGGCGTGTCGGCATGATGGGCAAATATCCCCAGTCCCGCTGAGCGGGTGGCCGACGCGCCAGCTCCGAGCTCAAGTTCGCAAAGCGCACGAATCTTTTCTACCTCTGCGGCGTCCGAGGTCTCGATCGGCCATTCAAGGGCGACCCCGCGATCGACGATCTCGACAGCACGCGAACAGATCTTCGTCACGCTGTCTTTTCGGCCGCAGAAGATCGCAACACTGCCGTTGCGCACGACGTGCAGCCCCAGGAACAGACCGACATCACCGCCGGTTTTTTCAGGAAATCTACGTTGGGCAGTTTCCCTGCCGCGGAGCGGTAGAGCGATGTCGCTGATAATGCGAGGCACGAAATATTCTCGCTCGGCTGGATCTTCTGGCTTCACGTATTCGAGTCGTCCGCGTTGGTCCTGCCAGCTCGCAAAGGCTATGCTTTTCGTCGTCGGCAGCAGGCCCTCGGCGCCGACAACCGCATCGGCATCGCCGATCAGCCATGTCGCGACATCAGATGCGTTGCCGATCACGGCAGAGATGAGAATGATCTGGGTTTCAGCAGGGAGCGACATGCGCAGCGAAGTGAGGAGGAGTTCATAGGTCGGCCCCCGGGTCATTCCGTCGAATTGATGTCCTTCGTCATAGATCACCAATCCAATCCTCTGGGCGAGGTCTGGAGCCCGGCGCAGCATATAGAGGAGCTTTTCGGGCGTCACGATGAGCACCGCGTCTTCGGCAAACAGCGCATCGAGTGCGAGGTCGAATTGATAGGCATCCGATGCTTCGTCCAGGCGCACATTCTCACCGGCAAAGGCAGTTACCAGGTCGCCTCGAATATCGTGGCAGAGCGAACGATAAGGGGCGACGATGACGGCAAGATGCGCTCGACCCGATAGAAAAGCCGATCGAATGATGATTTCGGTGGCACGGGTCTTGCCCGCGCTTGTTGGCATCTGGACGACCACGGAACGACCCGCGAACACGCCTGCATCAGCGATCCGTTGCTGGGCGGGCCAAAGCTCGATCGGAAAATGCGGCTTGGCGAGCGCCGGCCGCCAGACGTCCGGCTCCAAGCCTGATGCATCCGGCAGGATGGTCCGCGCAGAATTTCTGAGCTTGAGCGCACACAAGGCACCGGTTATGTCGGCGTAGAGCAATTCGCGCGGTGAGCCAGATCGGTGGAAATACTCACGGAGTCCGCGGCAAACCTCGGCAACGCCACCTGCTTCTGCCTCAAAGCTGAAATAGCCGCCTAACGCCAGCAGGAGCTCATTCGTCACCGCTTGATGAGCGTGAGGCGCGTCAATGGGGAGGAAGCTGTTCTGGAGGATGCGGTAGACGAGATGGCCGAGGCCGCCGGCGAGGTCGAGATCCGGCGCTGCCATTTGTCGTATGATCACGGTCGCGCTGCCGACATTCCCGCCGATGTAGTAAGCCGAGGCGCACAGCAGGGAAAACTCGGTGTCCAAGTCAGCGTCGAGCTTCGCGTTAAGGTAGGCATCGAAGTAAATAGAGGCGAAGCGCAGCACGTCATGTGGATCTTCGTCCAGCTCCCCCCAGCCGAGCGGCTGAGGAAGCGCGGCCGGTGCGAAAGCCGCACCTTCGAGTGTGTCGGCGACGGCGGCCGCAACATCTCCCAGAATGCCGATCGCCAACGAAAAGAGCATCGACGGGTCGCGCGGCAGGGCATTGAAGTCCGCCTGCGCGACGCGAAATTCGTGCATCTTTGCCCGTGCTCGCGCGGTGGACAAGATGGTGCGCGCGGTTGCCTCAGGCCTCATCGGCTGCCCTCTCGTAAAGCGCGTGCACGAGCTTCATCAGCGACGGTCCGCGGATCACTAGAAGGCGCAGATTTTCGTGGTTAAAATGAGCCGCACCGTCGGTTGCCGCGAGATCGGACGCGGCAAAGACGGCCTCATCGAGAATGGCGGCTGCGCCGTTGATCCGGCGGAAGGGTCGGTCGGCCTGGTTCTGAAAGCGCTCGACCTTGCGGGCATTACCCATTTCGCCCCGATCGAAGAAGCGCCGTTTGATGGCATTGAGGCTCATACCCTCGCGAAGTCTGTCTTTGATGCTGTCGTCGATCGCATCTTGGATCCGATTTGCGTCGGTCGCCGACATGCCGGACTTGGACTCGAAGATAAACAGCTCGTCGGCAGGGCCGGGATTGTTCTCATTAGCGAATTTGAACCCGATGATATCGCACCCCTTTGTCGAGTCATTTCGGTTCCAGCGATCCTGGTAGCGCAGCTCGCGGGGGCACCAATATCCCAGGAAGTATTCGATGAAGTCGGCGACTATGATCTCTCCAAAGTCTCCTGATCTGAGGCTCGGTCCGGGTGCAACTTTCGCATCAGGAAAGAGGATGGTCCTCAGGTAATCGGGATGGCCGAGTCCCGTTCCGCCAGCCATGAACGGTAAATCGGCATCGGCGATGTAATGGTTGCGGAAATGCCGAGCCCAGTCTGAAAGGACTTCAGCGTCATCTTGCGGATTTAGTTCCCATATTTCGATTTCACGGTCGCACGCCGTTGCCTGTCGCTCTCCGGTATCGACCAGCCAGCTCAGATAGCTCGGTGCCTTCACAAACGAAATCCCCTCAAAGCCAATGTACTTAAATGCCCCTAGTGCGATACTCATCTTTGCAGAATCTTACGGCCTCGATGCAATTTTAGGCAAACAACTTGCTCCCGAAAGCGAGTATATATTTTCATCCGACGTCAAGCGAACTTTCTACCAGTGTAGATATGATCGAATTGAGCATTTGACTTTCGATTTTTGGCAACGCATTCCAAATTCCACTTCTCTCCAAGTTCATGAGGGTCTGATTTCGCATCCTGTGTGAGGCAAGCTGCCAATCGGTAGATGGCGCCAAATCCCAGAGCTTTCACACTTTTCTTGAAGCAACTCTGCCTTAGTGCCGCCAGTTCCCTGCTGCACGGTAGTCGTTGCTCAATGCGGACCGTATTGTGGCTGCGAAGATCAGATCGAAAGTTGGATCATCTCGTTTGCCGCTGGTTGCCCTAAAATGCCGCCGGGGTTTGTTGCGGTTGCTGCATAGTTGAGACATTTGCAGCGCAGTTGAACGATTCGACCATCGCAGCAGCATGCGCTAGGTTGCGGATGTCACCAGGTGAAAGATTATGGCCTTCCTCCTTGAGTCGTTCACTCCAGGAAATGGCCTTCATCTCACCGACAGGCATTTGGTCAACGATTGGCCCAACCGCACCAACTTCCTCCAGCCGACACAGAATGACGCAATCCCAAGAGATTGAATTGGGTCGCTTGTGAAGCCCACCGCTACTGTCGCCATACATCGGCCAAATCCGGACTGGGCGGATTCTTGATGCGGCAAGTGCAGACGCAAGTGATTGCCAGCCTCGCCCATCAAGGTTTTGGTAAGTGAAAACGATCCTCGCGCTGGGCTTGCACGTTCGCCGAACCTCGAAAAGTGCCTCCGCTAGGCTGTCACCAAAAGTCTTGGCAGCGTCAAGCCCGGTGCCAGGTTTGGCGAGTTGCCCCGCAGGAAAGCCACCGAGGTACTCTGGGCCGATAATTCCGAATTTTACCATCCACGGCACAAAGAAATGGCCTAGTTCCGAGTATGCGATGTAGTTGAAGTAGGGAGGGTCGGTCAGAACAAGGTCGATTGACTCGTCGGCAATATGGGAAAGGTCGCGCGCGTCCTGACAACGAACGTCCCAGCTTTGGGGCTCAAACCATCTCACTTCCCGTGATCCGTTGACGATCGTGGGCTCTACTGCTTCGCGGATTGCCTTCGCGGCCCGCTGTACGGCTCTTACGGCATTGGGGAAGGTGCCTCTGCCGTTTTTCTCGAGCCAAGGATTTAGTTCTACCGGCCTTGCAATGTGACGGTATGCGCGGATCGAGAAGAGGCCCGTCAGTCGGCGCCAGCCGCCAGCATAGGCGCACAACATATTATTAGTTTTGAGGTGATCTGAAAACGCGACCTTCATGGCCTCACCGACAGCACCGTTGAGTTCGCCAATCGCTCGCGCTAGCAAACCTAAGTGCAACTTCTGTCTTGCACCGAATAGGTCACCGTAGTCCGAATAGCCGTACTGAACGAGGCGATTGTCGCTTCTCCCATCCTTCGGAATCGGGCCTGGTGCCAAGAAACCGGGGTCGTGCCGCAGTTCCTCCTGCAACCTGATCTTTGCCGCCTCGTGGACGGCAACATCCTTCGCGTTAGCTGCCCGAATTTGCCGATGGGTATTAGGGTACTTTTTCTCAACACCAGCGGGAATGGTCTCTACGGCAAAAAGACGGAACCGGGGAGACCCGCCGGTGAACTTGGCCGTATCTATTAGCCGATCCCGTTGGCCGCAACACGGGCAGATGGCGGTGCCGCGATCTAGCCGACCCGAGGTCGGCTCAGTCTTTTTCCCACAGGCACAAACAAACCCCTTTTGGATCATTGCGCGCTCTACAATCTCCCCGCAATCGTTGCAGATGATCCATTCGCGCTGGGTGTCATCATTCCAGGCAAGGCGAAAGCTTGGATGGGCATCAAAAGTGTAATTGCAACTAGAGCAGGTGTGTTGCTGGACCCAGAAGGCGTGCAAAAGCGTCTCTTCTTTTCCCTCTGCATTGGTCGCCGTGTAGTAAGGGGCGAGCTCTGATCCGACCTTTTCTTTAAGTGACTCAAGCGTCGAAGTGAGGTCTGGAAGCTTGCTGAGCTGTCCCTGAAAGTTCGATACTGCCGCCGCCACGGGCTCGATATCGGTGCCATATATATCAGCGCCCAATCGTGATGCTTCGAGAAGCATCACGCCGCCGCCCATGAACGGATCAAGGACTGAAAGTCCCTCGCAACTCCCCTCGTCGTAGTATGCTGACCAGAAGTTGCGATCTGAAGGTGTGGCCGCCGCAATAGCGAGTGACCTAGCCGTGGCTGCGAGTCGACGGGCAAACCACTTGTGAGACTGGTATGCCGGCCGCGGGCGGACGCCCTCCCGTTTCGCAATATGTGCGATCTCTCCCACCGGGAGGATACCGGCATCCAGCAACGACTGTTTTGGTAGCCTAGCCGTCATCGCACCCTCAACTCGCACTCACCGAGTTCCTCGAGTCCGGGCATCGTAAATGTCGATCCAGTACACAAGAAACCATATACTAGGTGCTTGAGGAGCCGCGAATCCCGTAGCGCGTTGATGTCCTTGGGAAGATAGTCCGCAAGGCGGCGACTAAGAACTACGACCATCTTGGTTTTGGCGCGGGAAACGATGACGTTGAAGCGGTTGATATTGTAGAGGAAGTCTTCCTCGCTAGCGATCTGATCGCTGTCGCCGAGACCAAAGGATGCGAACATCGCCACTTTTTCCTGCCCCTGAAAGCGCTCGACGGTGTCCACAGAGCGGAAAAGCTCCTCGGCCGTGTCGGCGTCAGGTTGCAGCGCCAACATAAGTGACTCTATGACCGCCGACTGCTGCGCTCGGTGAGGGGTGACGATGCCAACGCCCCTCTTGAAAAAAGCCGATCCCACAAAGGGTTGGCCCGTTTCGGGATCAATCAGTCGTCCATACAACCCGGCGACCAGGGAGGCCACTATTTTGGCTTCTCCGTCATTGCGCTGACTGCTGTATATGTCCGAGTGGATCACGGCTGCAAGCGGGTGGTTTGGATCGAGTATCGCGCGAATCTGATCCGACCAAGGAAGCTCCGCAGGAACTGAGGCCGGGCGTGCAATAGGGACAGGAGTTGACAGCAGCATCAGTTGATCGGGGAACTTCGATGTTAGGCCAGGATATCCGGTTATTGAGACGAACTCGATGATCTCCCTGTTTGACCGGTAGCTGACATCAAGCATTGTGGGCTCGATGAAGCGCGGGCTGCCGTCCGGAGTAGTCTGACCGTGCCGGTATTTGCGGAAGAAATCATAGATCGAGCCGACAACATGCTCAGCACCGGTTGGTGGATCAATCGGATGGATGGGCGCCATCTGTAAGTCGTCGCCAACCACAGTCATTTTAGCGCCATCGGCTAGGACACTGAACGCCACGCAAGCATGAGCGACGTCCATCTGTGACGCCTCGTCGATCAGTAAGTAATCAATGAAAGACTGAGGATTATCCTTGTCGCGCAGCCTGCTCAACCTGCTCAGCTGCTGCGCCGTCGCGCCGATTATAGTTGTTGCGCCATTTTCGAGCCTGGACAGGAGCTCCTGCGCGCTGATATCCTCGATCTTGGTCGCGACGACAAACTCGCGTAGAGCTGGATCGATGCCAGCCTCGGACGTGTCCGCTGACTTGAGTCGGGCAAACAGCACGTCCTGTCCTTTGAGACGCTTGGGCAACTTTCGCATCACGTTGTCGATGGCGACCCATGTTGGGCCGGTGATCGCAATTCGGATACTTCGCCCTTCGCTGTGGGCTTGAGCGATCAGCGCAACAAGCAATGCGGCCGAAGTCTCGCTTTTTCCAGTGCCAGGAGGACCCCAAAGCAAGCTTAGCCGTCGTTTCAGGCCATTTTTGATCGCAGTTACTTGAGCATCATTCTCTCTGACTTGTGCCGGGAGTGTGTCGAGACCAGCGCCTACGTCCTTGATGACGGGTCGCGCAAGAATATCCGCCTCCCAAATGAATGGCACCGCAGCACTGCCGGTTTCCTTGGTACGAGGCGTCGCGCCGCCAGATCGAATGACCCGCGGTGCATCGACGAGGGGGTCGTCAACGGAAATTTGGGGCACGCCGATCGAACTAAGAGCCGACCTCAATCGCGGCCCAACGAAATAATCGATGTGAAGCGGATCGATGATACCATATCGTGCCTTCTCTGCGCTCACCTCGAACGTCAGGTCGAAAATTCCGTATTGGACTAAGCGGTTCAGGATGTCATCGGCAGCGACAACTACAATTCGGCGAACGCGGTCGAACCTGACTAGCGAGACCTTGCAGGCTTTCCGTAACTTATGGCGGAGACGCCAGTCAGCGATATGCTGACCCATGCTCGGAAAATTGCTTGCCAGCTTGGCAAGCGTCCAATGCTGCATATGAAGGCAGTCCTCGGGCATTAGGGACAAGTTGAACTCATTCTCCTTGACCTTGGCCTCCGTGGACCGTTCCGACATCTCAAAAACCCACATGGCGTCATCCGGCACCAAGCTATCGAGGCCTTGTCGCTCCAACTCCTGTTTTCTGGCGTCATCCTTTAAGAGTTGAACAAGCCGGACGCTCTGGAAACGTGCTTCTCGCTCAAAAGGCGGCGTAGCCATCTGCAGGTCGACCTCTAGTGTCTGAGCCGCGTCCATCAACCGAGCGTGCTGGTAAATGACCTGTAGGTCTTGGGCGACTGCTGACAGCCTGTCACCGCCTCCAAAAACGCGGTCTATCGAAGGGGCTTCGGCGGTTAGTTTTGTATCGTCGGTCTTTTCGAGGTCGTATCGGAGCCGGTTCACCACCGACAAGGTCGCGCCGAGGCGCTGGCGCACAACACGACGGAGCTCTTCCTGGAAGTCGTCCGGCGTCTGGTCCCTGAATGGGCTCTTGTTCCCGGCCCATACCTCGTGACCGCGCTCAGAGGGAATTTGATCTGAAAGGGGATCGGCGAAGAAAGGATGCTGCCGGTAGTCGAAGACCTTTCGGTCAGCTGCAACGGGGATGCGGTAGGCGTTGGCGATGAAGCCTTGGCCGTAGTGGTATGGAATATCGGCGGCCAGCAACCGCACCATTTCGCTGACAATGGTAATTGGCGAGTTCCGCTCGACGTTCTCGGCCTCCTGCACCACCTCGTCGGGCGGAAATATCCACGCCATCGGTGAGAGGTCAGACCCCCGCTTCTTCTTGTCCACGGGAGCACTTCGGATCAACTCGAGATGGCGGCCCATCATCCGGCAGAACTGCTCGAAATTGAGCATGTCCCATATGTAAAATTGGATTGAGGGCTTGTAATTAGATTCGCCGGCGATCTCGTCCCGGGCCTTGGCTATCTGGTCGCGGAAGTCGAGTACCTTGTCGCGAAGGCGAGTGAGGAAATCGAGGAAGACCTCGCCTTCGGCGCGGAGGGTCTTGTCAGAAACCAGTCGCGCCTGGTCCCAGCGTTCAAACTGGCCATCTACCAGTACCTTGCCCCATGCCGTCCGCACAATTTCCCCGGTTTTCGGATCGCGCCTAACCGACTTCGGGATAAAAGCTTCGATCTGGCAACCCAATGCGAAGGTGATGCCCGTTGAGACATCAAAGTCTGCCGAAAGAGCAACGCGAAGATCGCTGAAGCGTGGCATGATCGCCGAGGTGCCTGTACGGTCCGGCAGCCGAGCTTCCCCACGATTTTGAAGAGTGCTAGCTCTCGCTTGAACGATATGCCGCGTCGCTCTTAGATTTTGGTGGGTTTCGAACACGCGGCTACCAGGCGATAGGTTTGCCAAGTCATCGATCTTCTTGACGTTGACGGATGTCAGTTTTCCGCTCGCGCCTTCTGAGAGGCCCGCAATACGGCTCAAGTGCTTCTCCCGCTCCGCCGTCGGCGAACAATACCTTTGATCGATGCTATCGAGCTCTTTGCCCGACCGAGTCCAGGGCAACCCGAGATAGTCGCAGCCAATGCAACGGCTGCTGATATGCAGCGGCAGATCTCGCCAGTCCTTCACGGAGATCACCTCGCGAAGGTCATGGGCCAAGAAGCGAACAACACGCCCCAGCACAACCTCAGCTGGCATTTCTTCGAGATCAATCTTGAATTGCTCATAGTATGCTGCCCTGTCCCGAACCAGTGAGCCGCGCCTAAGCTCTTCTGCTTCGAGTTGGCGAATGGCCGAACCCTCATGCGAGCCAGGCCAAATAGCAGCGTCGGCTAGCACCACAAAATGGTCTGTGCGCTTATTATCCACCAGCCATCCGGCAAGGGTCATGCCATAGTAGGCCAGCTCAGCGAAATGGGCAGGAGATGGCTGTTCGGAAAGCTTGATGTCGATGATCCGCAAACCAATCCGAAGGTCTTCTGGTCCTATTTCAACAACTCTGCCACCAGCATCGACAATTCGCCTGGAACTTCCTGTCGGCGCCATCGACAAAAGAATGTCGGGTCGGTTTGAGCCGAAACTCAGCGATACTTCCCGACCACCTGAAACTAGGTCCGTCAAGGTGTGCTCCCCAACGAAGCTATTCGTTACTTGATACAAGACTTCGAAGGCAAAATGTCCAGGCGTCCGAAGATGCTCCAGCGCTGCTTCCAGCGGAAGGTCCTCAAACGCTTGCTCCTCCTCTCGTACATAGGGTTTTGCAGCACCATGTCGGACAGCGTTAGTCCCAAAAATGTCGGTGATGGTGAAGTAGCACTCGCGCTCATAGGTTCGCCCCTGATCAGCAATGAGTTGCAAACCTGGACGACCCGTGTCCTTTTCTGGTGCATCCACCCGTCGGCGCGCATCGGCACTGGCATATAGATCGAGGCGAAGGCGGCGTCGACATTCTCCACGAATATACTTGGAGATTGCTCCCTTGGATAAGCGATACACTGGCAAAACTCCGTCAAACCACAATGCTAAAAAACCAAAAGTCGCTGCTAGTAGCTGGTAAGGCAACCCCAAGAAACAAAGAGCACCTATTTCTTCTTGTTTCCAACCCGAGCGCTGGTCAAGTGGGTCCAAGATTTGTGGGGTCTTTGTCCGCGAACGACACTAATGTTGGCGGCCGATGTGCGGCGATTCATCAATGATAAGAACATCGTGCTACGGCCTCAGGGCCGTGTAAATTGGCTGGATACTTAAGGGCTATCGATTCTAACTCTGCCTATTAGGTGCAGTTCCACGAATTCCGGCAAGGTTACCCGCAGTCAGGTCGGTGAGCAGCTCGGATTCTGAAAGCTAAGCCACCGATTAAACGTGTAAAACTCCCAACAGCGCTTCCTATACGAGACCGAACAGGAGATGAACTCGCGGCAATTAAGTCACGAGTTTTATTATGTATTCTGCCCATCCAAAGCTCTCTCCGCGTATGGTTCAGGACTATTGCCGCGTGCGTTTGGCTATGGCTTTCCCACCATTGGAGCTGGAAGCTCTTAGAACCTATTTCCTAGCGGCTTTAGCAGAGGAAAGCGTACCGCAGGCCAAAAACGGAAAGCACGATCTTTCCTTTCTGGCAGCGGCTACCGGAATCGAAATTGAGACCCTCGAAGAACGCCGTAAAGCCATCTCATCACTTCTTGACGCCTTGGTTCGTGGTCAGCGCCGCCGAGCTCCGCAGCCAACGAACATTAACCGATCCAAGCCGGCGAAAACAAAGCCGAAAGCCCGAACTCGGAAAGCACCTGAGCCAAGACCCGTCAAGAGAAAGAAATCTGGCTATGCCGCGAAGCCGGTTGTCGAACATCCGGATCCGCTATTCACCGAGTACGATGACCCCGATAAGTTTCGGGATGCCCTTAAGCTTCAGATGAAGCGCCATGGCGATACCACTTGGCATCTTTGCCGCGCCATGGATGTAGCCGGTCATATGCTCGATCGGCACGCACTGCGTAAATGGTGCCATGGTGAATCTGCGCCAACAACCGTTGACAGTTTCGCCATTCTCGCGGCCATCGAGCGCCGCTACTTGCTCCCTCGCGGATACTTCAAAACAAAGCTTCCGCACAAAAGTAGGGCGGCCCAGGGTAACGTGGTTAGCGGTGTTTCAGCATCAGAACGCCGTCGCCTTGCTTGGCATCTTCCCGATGACTTTTCTGACCGGTCACTTGAGGAACAGGAAAAGATCCTACAGTGGGTGCGGTCTGTCGTCATCAGCGGATCGACTGACTACAGGCGGTACCAAGCAGCAGCGGCCAAGCAGCGGTATGCGGTGCGATTCAGGTCGGCGCAGTTCCCACGGACTACCTCGGAGCAAAGCCGCAAAATCGTCGAGGATGACGAGGGCGATCCCGGCGCCGACGTCGATGTGGAACTGGTCTCAGCCGTGTTGGTCGCTCCACCTCATTTGGAGCGGGAAATGGCAGAGCTGCTGAGCTTCAAGACATCTACGCTTGCCGCTTTTGGTCTGCAACGGAACGGGGTTTGGGGCGCGCAAACTGCGTCACAAAAGGTGGAGCATTTGGGCTTGATGTTCGGTGCCTTAGCGGCTTCCCCAAGAAGCGGCGCCAGAGGCTTTGGCGCAAAATTGCAGCACCTTTGTTTCGCTCTTTTGGTTTTTCCGGCTGTCTGGGACTGGTATTTGCAGTGGCGCGAGCGTCGGCGCGGTTTTTACACGAAATGGGAAGTTGACATGCTCAGCGTCGTTTCGGCTCTTGTGCGTAAGGAGACGGGCTGGATGCGACAGTCTCCGCATTTGGCATCAGCGCTGAAACCAATCCCCGGGCTCGTTAGCGAACAAGATATCGTTCAGGCGAACCAAGATTGGGACGCAGCTTGTGACGAACTGCATAAACACGCCAGAAATCGTATCAAGGAAATTCAAAGGGTAGCTCGCGTTCACCGCGATCCGTTTGAGACTATATTGCCTGTTCTTGAGGCTTCGAGCCCGGTTGGTGAGTATCGAAAGATAACGGAGGAGATCGTACGTTTGATGCCGGAAGCGGATCGATATCCTCTCTCGGCGGCGGAAGCGGTGCGGTCATTCCTCATGCTACGCCTTGGCCTGCATCTTGGCCTGCGGCAGCGGAATCTGCGAGAGCTCCTGGTGTGTCCTCGCGGCCAATCGCCGCGCACGGAAAGGCAACTTGAAGAACTTCGGCGAGGTGAACTCAGGTGGAGTGATCGAGATCGTGGTTGGGAGGTCCTAATTCCGTCAGTTGCATTCAAGAATGCGAGCTCCTCGTTTTTCGGTTCGAAGCCATTTCGACTTGTTTTGCCCGATCTCGGCGGGCTCTATGAAATGATCCAAACTTACATCGAGCGGCATAGATCAAGGCTTTTGGGCGACGCTACGGATCCTGAGACGTTTTTCGTCAAAACCGTGAAGATTACCAGCGCCGACGCGGCCTACAACCAGACCACCTTCTACGAAGCGTGGCGCCTCACGATTCAACGCTATGGGATTCACAATCCCTATACAGGTCGCGGAGCTGTCGAGGGTTTGCTGCCGCATGGGCCGCACAACGTGCGCGATGTACTCGCAACCCACATCCTCAAGAAAACAGGCTCTTATGAACAGGCTTCATATGCCATCCAGGATACACCGGATATGGTGGCCAAGCACTACGGACGTTTCCTACCCCAGGACAAATCGGCCATAGCAGCCAATATCCTAAATCAGGTATGGGCGGAGTGAAGCCGTGCCATCAGTCTTCCCGGAGAGCGAAGTTGGATCAACTTCGATTATCATGCTGTTGTCTGGAAAAGCTCGTGCTGATATCGACGGTTGCGGGCCCTCGCAACCAACAAGCAATATGGTAGTGTAAGCAACGGTGGGTGCGCGGCCGAAAACTCTTCGCTGATCACGGAAACGTGAACGCTGAAAAATGATTTAAAATCAATGGCTTAAGTTTTGACGGTATTTCTGACGGTACGCAAATTTGCCTACCCAAAAACCACTTATGAAATCAAGTAGTTACGACTTCAGGATATGATGGAGTGGGAATAGGTCCCACAGTCAACGCGCTGCTTTACCAAGCGGGACCGTAAAACCGCTACATGCATCATTCGCCAGATTGCTCTTGCCGACAGGTGCAGGGTCGTTTTGTCATGCGCATCACCGCAGATATTGTATCCCAAAAGCAAAAATAAGGCTGACAGACCCCAATAAACAGGATTATGGTATCCCAAAAAGCAATGATAAGGAGGATATCAGATGGCGTCGTTCGAAGATGAAGTGCAATCGCATCCCAATTTGGTGGCATGGCTGCGCAACCAGAAGACGGGGCGGTATCAGTTTCCAGTGCCGCCGGAATTCACCAACTGGATGGAGGAGCAGCGGGCCTGGCGCGAGAGCGCGGCGTTGATGGATCAGTCCTTTCATATGACCGATCTCTATGTGAAGGGCCCCGACGTCATGCGGCTCCTGTCCGATATCGGGGTCAACAGTTTTGCCAATTTCGGACGCAACAAGGCCAAGCAGCTCGTGTGTTGCAATTATGATGGCTATGTCATCGGCGATGCGATCCTGTTCGGTCTGGAAGATGACGAAGTGAACGTGGTGGGGCGTCCGGTGGTGCCGAACTGGGTGCAGTTTCATGCCGAGACCGGGGGATATGACGTCACAGTCGAGCGCGATGAACGCAAACTCGACAATCCGGATGCGCCGCGGAAAACCTACCGCTACGAAGTGCAGGGGCCGAAGGCGCTAGAGATCCTGGAAAAGGTCAATGAAGGCGGGCCGTTGACCACCAAGTTCTTCAACATGGGTGAAATCACCATTGCCGGATGCAAGGCACGCACGCTGACCCATGGTATGGGTGGTGAAAAGGGGCTCGAATTGTTCGGCCCGGTTGAGGATGGTCCCAAGGTCAAGGCGGCTTTGATCGAAGCAGGAGCAGCGTTTGGGATGCGGCAGGTGGGTGCGCGGGCCTATTCCACGGCAGCACCGGAATCCGGTTGGGTGCCATCGCCGCTACCTGCCATTTACTCCGGCGAGAAAATGAAGCCCTATCGCGAGTGGCTGGCAGCCAATTGTTTTGAGGCCGTGTCGTCAATCGGCGGCAGTTTTGTCTCCGACAACATTGAGGACTATTACCTGACCCCGTGGGATCTCGATTATGGCCGGGTCATCAAGTTCGACCATGACTTCATCGGACGCGCGGCGCTTGAGAAGATGGCTGATGGGCCACACCGGCAGAAGGTCACGCTTGTCTGGGACAAGGAGGACGTTCTCAAGGTCTTTGGCGGCATGATGGATGATGAATTGCCCACCAAGTATCTGGAGATGCCCGCCGCACACTATGCAACGCATCCCTACGACCGGGTGCTGGTGAACGGCAAGGATGTTGGCTTCTCGATTTCGCCGGTGTTCTCGGCCAATGAGCGGGCCTGGATATCGCTTGCGATCCTGGAAGCGCCGCATGCCGAAACGGGAAGCGAAGTCACAGTCATCTGGGGTGAACCGGATGGCGGTTCGGAAAAACCAAATGTGGAGCGGCATCGCCAAGCCGAGGTCAAGGCCGTTGTGCATCCATGGCCGATCCATGAGGCATCGCGTTTGAGTTACCGCAAACAAAGCTGAGGACTGGAAACGCATGGCCGAACCAACTTCCACACTCGATCAAAACGATGGTGCGACCCGGCAAAGCCGAGTCGTCGACACGCTGCGTGATTGGGCGGCCAATGGTGAGCTGGCGCGGAATGAAAAACACTCCGAGGCGGCACTTGCCGCACGCCTCGGTGTTTCGCGCACACCTGTCCGACATGCACTGGCGATATTGGTCGAGGAGGGAGTACTGCAACGCGCGGGCGGGCGCGGCTATATCGTGCGCACCTATGATGCGTCAGACATTGTCGCCGCTATCGAAATGCGGGCGGCCATAGAAGGTCTGGCGGCACGCAAAGCCGCGATGGAGGGGGTGTCGGCGGAAACAGAGCGCCATTTGAGAGACTGCCTTGCAGAAGGCGACACCATCTTTACGGCGTCGGGGGAGCCGGTGGATGAACAGCGCTATGCCCGCATGAATGCGCGATTCCATGAACTGGTTATCGGCGCTGCCGAGACATCGCTGATGCAGGAAGTGCGGTCCATTCTCGACCGCGTGCCCTATGGCGAACCGGATGCAATCCGGTTCAGCAAAATGAATGCGAGAGATCGCGCCGCGCATCTTCATCAGGCACATCTGCAGCACCACTACATGGTGGCCGCCTTGCTGGCGCGGGATGGGGCGCGGGTGGAAAACCTGTTCCGTGAACACGGTGAGATGGTGAAGGTCAGCCTTGGACTCGCGCCGGGACCCTGGCAGCGCGGCAGCGGACCTGATCTGCCGATTGGCGATGACAGGCGCGAGAAACGCGATTTGTGAGTTTGAGGTTGGAAAGTGGTGCTTGTGGAACGTCAGCTGTCGTTCTTTGAGTCGGATTCTTTCGGCTCCGGTTCACGCGGATCGAATTTGATGAAGAGGCCATAAAAGCCCCACACGGCCAGTCCGATAAACATCATGCCCCAATAATTCTCACCATTGTAGAATTCGAAAAGTCCCCAGAGCGCTGGTCCGCATACGACCGCAATCCGAATCCAGAGCGGTTTAAAGAACGGGTCATTGAAATCTACAAATTTCATTGGGGTGCGTGCTCGCGGTTGGTTGGTATCGGGCCGGGAAGATATACATACATACCGGTTCAGGGTGAAGTCATCGACTGTCGCGCGGATAGATTTGACGTGACATTGTCAAATTGCGTCACGTTGCACTGTTTCAGCGCCCTGACGGGTTTCGGCGATGAGTTGATCGACAACGGCCTGAAACGCCGCTGTTTCGTTAGCGCCGGAACTGCGCGCGGTGGCGAATGTCGCGCGCTGCCGGTGTGCACTGGTGCCAGTTTCCAGAATGTGCCGCGCCGCTTCGACTTCCTTGACGCAACCGAAATGTTCGGCGTCCTCGCGGATGAGTTCGATCATCTCCGACAACAGATCGGCATAGGGCACGATTTCGCCGGTACCGAAATCCACCAGACCCTGATCAATGCCATATCGCTGCGCCCGCCAGCGGTTCTCTCCGATCAGGAAGCGTGAATAGGCGCGCCAGTTCTTGTTCTCCTTGCGCAGGCGCCACAACATGCGCAGCCAGCACCGAAACAGCGCGGCAATGGTCAGCCCGTCCTCAAGATGTGGGCAGACATCGGTGATCCGCATTTCGATGGTGGGGAAACGCCAGCTGGGCCGGCAATCCCACCAGATCATGCTGCCATCCTCGATGAGGCCGGCCTTGACCAGAACATCAACGGTGCGCCGGAACTCGGCAAAGCTGGTGAAACGCTCCGGCAATCCGGTGCGCGGCAGATCGTCAAACACGCTGAGGCGATAGGAGCAAAGGCCGGTATCCTGGCCGCGCCAATAGGGTGACGAGGTGCTAAGCGCTAGAAGATGCGGCAGAATGTAAGCGGCCTGACCAAGCAGGTCAGTGCGCAAATCCTCATCTTCAATGCCGATATGCACGTGCATGCCGCATGTCAGCAGGCGGCGGGCAACAGCCTGCATTTCTTCCGCGAGGTTGTTATAGCGATCCTTGTCTGTGTGCACCTGGCCTTCCCAGGCGGCAAATGGATGCGTTGAAGCGGCAATGGGCGCACATCCGTGCTTGTCGGCAACCGTAACAACTGCACCACGCAACCGGCGCAGCTCTTTGCGTGCCGTATCGATGCAATCACACACTGTGGTGCCGACTTCGATCTGCGACTGCATGAATTCCGACGTTGCCTGACCACCAAGACGATCCGTACACTCTTCAAGCAATTCATGCGGTGGTGTCGAGACAAGGTCGCGGGTCTCGCGATCGACCAGAAGATACTCTTCCTCGATGCCGATGGTGAAGGAGGGCTCTTTCATGCTCATTGCGCCCGCCGCGCATAGAGGCTGGAGTTTGCAAGAATGGGCGCCAGCGCATCGGCCAGCAGATCACCCATGGCAAAAGCATCTTCGGAAGAACTGATCAGGTCTTCACGCACCTCGATAAGCACACCGGGGCGTCCCGCAGCTTCGGCATGTTCCTCAATGGTGTAACCGAAGCGCGCCTTGCCCGAATAGGGCTCGTTCTCGCCGATTTCGAAGTCACCACGCTGTTTGAGCGTTTCAATGAGCGGCCGGGCGATGCGATCGTCCTCGTCCCACAATATGCCGATATGCCAGGGTCGGTTCTGCCCGGCGAGGTAGGGGGTGAAGGCGTGCATGGAGATGATCGCCGGCACCACGCCGCGCTGATCAAAGTTTTGCAAGTAGGCTTCGATTTGCCGGTGATACGGCCAGAAGCACGCTTCCTGCCGTTGTTGGATGTCATCTGGATCGAGCTGAGCGTTTGCAGGGATGATGGTTTCATCGCTGATTGTCGAAATGGAGCTTGGGTGATCAAGCTGCCGGTTGCAGTCGATCACCAGTCGCGAATAACCGGCGAGAACTGCCGGTGCATCGAACCGGTCCGCAAGCCGCTCACTCATTTGCGCTGCGCCAATGTCGAATGCGATGTGACGATGCAGGTCACGTTCCAGAAGACCAAGACCGTGCAATCGGGCGGGTACCGCATTGCTGGCGTGATCGCACATGACCAGAATGGGTGCCTGCCCATTAACATTGTAAACCCGAAACGGTGCCGGATCGTCAGGTGTCAGCAGGTCGGACGTGTTTGCGACTAGATCGTGCATGTGACGACTATACCCGGCTTGGCTGGCAAGTCATCAGGGCAATGCACAAGCCGGGTACGGTGAAAGGCTAGTTCAACACGCGTCGCAAACCTGCCTGCACGCGCAGCAGCTCCGGCAAGTAGCGCGCGATGACATCTTCTATTGGTTCTTGTGTGGCGGCCAAACCGATATTGAGCGCAGCAACTGTCTCGCCGCGCGTGTTGAACAATGGCACCGCCAGCGAACGTAACCCGGTTTCCACTTCCTGATCGATGGCTGCGAACCCGGTTTCACGCGCCTTGGCGATGCGCGCCATGATGGCATCAGGCTCCGTCAGGCTCGCCGGAGTGCGTGGCGTGAGATCGGACACCTCGATCCGCCGCCGCGCTTCAGCCTCGGGCAGGGCGGCAAGCAAAACCCGGCCCATAGATGTGCAATGCGCCGGCAATCGCGAACCGGGCATCAGCCCGATCGACATCACCCGCTTTTGCGCCGCGCGGGCGAGATAAACGATTTCCGTCTCATCCAGTATTGATACCGAACAGGACTGCCCGACCTGTTCGGTGAGCTGATCGAGCCAGGGTTGGACGATTTGGGGCAGGGGGAGCGCGGCGAGTGCACTCATCCCCAGGCGCAGAATCTGCGGCGTTAGCGTGAAATACTTGCCGTCATAATCGGCATATCCTTCAGCATTGAGCGTCAGCAGGCAGCGTCGCGCTGAAGCGCGGTCCAGCCCGGTCTGCGTCGCGACGTCCGAGATCGAAAGCCGCGGCGTGTCTGCGCCGAAGCAGGCGATAACCCGCAGGCCCTTGGCGAAGGAGGCCACATAATCTGTCTGTTTGTTCAACATGTGAACACAATGATGCATAAATTGAACAAATGTCAAACTATGCACAAACCGGCTGGCCTCAGAGTGAAGCGGGATGTATCCAGAAGGCACAGTTTCGAATGTCGATAGTCCAGAGGAGACAGCTGGATGGATAAAACCATAGCAACACGTGCCGATGCCGTGTCGCAGATCACTGACGGATGCGTGCTGATGATCGGCGGGTTTGGCGGGTCAGGGGCACCGATCGAACTGATTCACGCCCTGATCGACCGCTACAAAGCGACTGGCAGCCCCGGCAACCTGACGGTCATCAACAACAATGCCGGCAATGGCAGTATCGGCATCGCCGCGATGATTGATGCCGGCATGGTCAAGAAGATGATTTGCTCGTTCCCGCGCTCGTCCGATCCGCGCGCCTTCACCGAAAAATATATGGCTGGTGAAATCGAACTCGAACTTGTGCCACAAGGCACTCTGGCCGAACGCATCCGCGCGGCGGGGGCGGGCATCCCGGCATTTTACACGCCGACGAGCTATGGCACGGAACTGGCTGAAGGCAAGCCGGTCGAAGAGTTCGATGGCAAACACTATGTTCGAGAGCGCTGGCTCAAGGCGGATTTCGCCATCGTGAAAGCAGAGTTGGGTGACATTTACGGCAATCTCACCTACCGGTTGGCCGGACGCAACTTCAACCCGCTGATGTGTATGGCAGCGGACCACACTGTGGCTCAGGTGCATAAACTGGTGCAGCCGGGCGAAATCGATCCCGAGCAGGTGATCACGCCGGGCATTTTCGTGGATGGCGTGGTGGAAGTCGCAGACCCGCAACAGGAAGAAGCCCTGATCCGCGCCGGGGAGGTTTACGCATGACCATCGAAAAGCTCAGCAACGCCCAGATCGCCTGGCGTGCAGCGCAGGACATTGAAGATGGTGCTTACGTCAATCTCGGTATCGGCTTTCCCGAAATGGTTGCACGGTTCCAGCCTGAAGGCCGCGAGGCGGTGTTTCATACTGAAAACGGTGTGCTTGGCTTCGGCCCGGCCCCGGAGCCGGGCGAAGAGGATTGGGATCTCATCAATGCGGGTAAGAAGGCGATCACGCTCAAACCTGGCGCCAGCTTCTTCCACCATGCCGACAGCTTTTCCATGGTGCGCGGTGGCCACCTCGATGTGGCTATCCTCGGCGCCTATCAAATCGCGGAAAATGGCGATCTCGCCAACTGGCGTGTCGGCTCCAAGGGTATTCCGGCAGTCGGAGGCGCCATGGACCTGGTACACGGGGCCAAGCGCATCGCAGTGGTCACTGATCACGTCACCAAGGACGGGCAGCCAAAACTGGTTGAAAAATGCACCTTCCCGCTCACCGGGGTCGGGTGTGTGACGCGGGTCTACACATCCCTTGCGGTGGTGGATATTGAAGATGGACATTTCGTGTTGCGCGAAAAGTTGCCCACCATCTCACTTGAAGACCTGCAAGCGCTGACCGGTGCCAAACTGCATGTTGAAGGCGAGGTCGGCGATCTGAAGGTTCCGGAGGTGTCCTGATGCACGAAGCTTACATCTGCGCCTATGTGCGTACTCCCATCGGCCGCTTTGGCGGTGCGTTGAGTTCTGTTCGTGCCGATGATCTGGGCGCGGTCCCGATCATGGCGCTGATGGACCGGTATTCGGACATCGATTGGGCGGCGGTCGACGAAGTCATTTTCGGCTGCGCCAACCAGGCCGGCGAAGACAACCGCAATGTCGCGCGCATGAGCGCATTGCTGGCAGGGCTGCCAGACACTGTGCCGGGGACCACGGTCAACCGCCTCTGCGGTTCGGGCATGGATGCGATCATCACGGCCGCGCGCGCCATCAAAGCCGGTGAAGTTGACCTGGTGATTGCCGGTGGCGTGGAGAGCATGAGTCGGGCACCATTTGTAATGCCCAAAGCAGAAACGGCGTTTTCCCGCAAAGCAGAGATTTACGACACGACAATCGGCTGGCGGTTCATCAATCCGCTGATGAAAGAACAGTATGGCGTCGATTCCATGCCGGAGACCGGCGAAAACGTCGCGGACGATTTCAAGGTCAGCCGCGAGGATCAGGACAGGTTCGCGCTCGCCAGCCAGCAGAAGGCCGCTGCAGCGCAAAAGAATGGCCGCCTGGCGAAAGAGATCGTGCCTGTAACCATCCCGCAGCGCAAAGGTGACCCGATCATCGTCGACGCGGATGAGCACCCGCGCGAAACTTCATTGGACAAACTTGCCAAACTACCGACCCCGTTCCGCGATAGCGGCTCCGTGACGGCGGGCAACGCATCGGGCGTGAATGACGGCGCTGCCGCTCTACTCATCGCGTCGGAAGCTGCGGTTGAAAAACATGGGCTGACACCCATCGCCCGCATTCGTGGTGGTGCAACCGCCGGCGTGCCGCCGCGCATCATGGGTTACGGCCCGGCACCCGCAACCCGGAAACTGCTGGCGCGGCTTGGCCTGCAAATGGCGGAATTCGATGTCATCGAACTCAACGAAGCCTTTGCCAGCCAGGGCCTGGCCGTTTTGCGTGATCTTGGCGTTGACGATGCCGATGAACGTGTCAATCGCAATGGCGGGGCGATCGCGCTTGGTCATCCGCTTGGCATGTCTGGTGCACGCATCACGGGTACGGCAGCGCTTGAGCTGAAAGAGACCGGCGGAAAACTGGCACTCGCGACTATGTGCATTGGCGTTGGGCAGGGCATCTCCGTCGCGCTCGAGGCGGTGTAGCGGCGCTGTCATCACAATGAATTTTGTCCAGAGGACAAAATCTGTCGTGTGCAGGCTTGTCGGCGACCTTGGAGAGATAGTACCAGACCCAACAAAGCACTTATCTTTTCTTCGGAAACTGAGGTGGGGACGGTTCCATGGCTGAACGCGAGTCGATGCCGGTCGATGTTGTTATTGTCGGAGGCGGTCCGTCCGGGCTTTCTGCTGCCATTCGGCTAAAACAGCTCGCAGACGAAGCGGGCGCTGACTTGTCCATCGTGGTATTGGAAAAAGCATCCGAAATCGGCGCGCAGGTGCTGGCGGGTGCTGTTTTCGACCCCGTGGCGCTCAATGCCTTGATTCCTGACTGGAAGGACAAGGGCGCCCCGCTCGAAACTGAGGTTTCGTCGGATCAATTCTGGCTGCTTTCGGAAGGTGGCGGGTTTTCCATCCCGAACTTCCTGTTGCCGCCGCTGTTCAGCAATCACGGCAATTATGTCGCCAGTCTTGGCAATCTCAGCAAATGGCTGGGTGAGCAGGCCGAAGCGATGGGGATTGATATCTTTCCCGGATTTGCGGCAACGGAGCTGCTTTACGACGAAGCCGGCAAGGTGGCCGGTGTCGCCACTGGGGACATGGGTGTCGCCAGGGACGGGTCGGAAAAAGGCACTTACACGCCCGGCATGGAGCTGCATGCCCGCTACACGCTGATCGGCGAAGGTGCGCGTGGATCGTTGGCCAAACAGTTGATCACCAAATTCGGTCTCGATCGCGACAGTGGTCCGCAACATTACGGCATCGGCATCAAGGAGATCTGGGAGGTCGATCCGTCAAAGCACAAGCCGGGCCATGTGGAACATCATCTTGGCTGGCCGCTCTCCAACGATACGGGCGGCGGCGGGTTCGTTTACCATGCCGAGAACAACCTCGTTTATGCCGGGTTTGTCGTTCACCTGAATTACACCAACCCGCATCTGTCGCCTTTCGACGAGATGCAGCGCTGGAAAACCCACCCACGCATGAAAACCCTGCTTGAGGGTGGGAAACGCATTGGATACGGCGCACGCGCAATGACATCCGGTGGCTGGCAATCAATACCCGAGCTGGCTTTCCCGGGCGGCGCTTTGATCGGGTGTTCAGCGGGCTTCATGAACCTGCCGCGCATCAAGGGTGCGCACAACGCCATGTGGTCCGGCATGAAAACGGCGGAAGCCGCGTTCGCCGCGCTGCAAGCCGACCGCGGCAACGACACGCTTGAAGGCCTCAAGCAAACCGTTGTTGCCGGTCCGATCGAGAAGGATCTGAAGCCGGTACGCAACGCCAAGCCAATGCTGCCGACCTACGGCACCATGATGGGCACATTCTTTTCCGGTATCGATTTGTGGTGCAACACGCTTTTCAAGGCATCGCCGTTTGGCACCATGCGCCATGCCAAACCGGATCATGCCTATATGAAACCGGCCGCCGATTGTCCCAGGATCGATTATCCGAAACCGGATGGCGTGTTGACGTTTGATCGCAGCTCGTCGGTGTTCCTTGCCAATCTCGCGCATGACGAAGACCAGCCAGTCCATTTGCAATTGATCGACCCGTCCGTGCCGATTGAAAAGAATCTGCCGCTCTATGATGAGCCGGCACAGCGCTATTGTCCGGCTGGCGTGTACGAAGTTGTCAGGGAAGGCGATGGGGCTCCGCAGTTCCGCATCAACGCCGCAAACTGCGTGCACTGCAAAACCTGCGACATCAAGGACCCGGCACAAAACATCAATTGGGTGCCACCTGAAGGTGGCTCCGGTCCCAACTATCAGGGCATGTGAGTTCCCTTAGAGTCTTGCCTGTTGGCAATGATGAGCGATTGAGGCAAAAATACTCTCGCGGTTTCGGGAGGTCTCAATGCTTGTTCTCATACTCGGTCTTGTCCTTTTCCTCGGCATCCACTCGGTGCGCATGATTGCACCCGGCTTTCGCGATCAGCGCATGGAGGCCATGGGTGAAAATGGCTGGAAAGGTGTCTTTGCAGTCATATCACTTGTGGGATTGGCTCTCATTATCTGGGGCTGGTCGAAGTACCGGCTCGAGGCGCCCGAGATTTATCAACCGCCCGAATGGGGTCGTCACGCCAATTATCTGCTGACATTGCTGGCCTTCATTCTCATTGCGTCCGCGAATGTGAAAGCGGGCCGCATAAAAGCAGCTGTCGGCCACCCGATGCTGCTGGGAACCATTTTCTGGTCTTTAGGACACCTTCTCGCCAACGGCGACCTGGCCTCCATCCTGCTGTTCGGCGCATTTCTTGTCTACGCGATTGCAGACCGGATCGCAGTGGTTGGACGTGCGGACTCGCCACCGGTTTTCGTGAGCTATCGCGGTGACGTTATCGCGATTGTTGGTGGCGGTGTAGTTTATGCAGCGTTTCTGTTCTGGCTGCATGGTGCGTTAATCGGCATGCCGCTTTTCTAGCGCCCCGCGCACTTCACGCAGGTTGGTGTCGACGGATCGATCTCCAGCCGTCCCGGTGCGATTTCTTCGCCGCACTCGGTGCACCAGCCGAATTCGTCGTCCTCAATCCGCGTCAGAGCCTGTCCGATGCGGATTAGTTCGTGGCTGCGCTGGCGCTCCTGCGCCTGTGCCATTTGCTGCTGTTGCAACGCATCAATACGTGAAACACGCCCGACAGATTGCTGGTCGAGCGCAACCGCCTGGCGGCTATCGGCACTGCCGGCCCTCTGCGCCAACAGTTCCGCTTGCCGCTCCTCCAGTCTCTGGCGGTATTTCTCAAGCGTTTTGGTGTCCATGATCGGCAGAGTTTCTGCTTCACCAAGGCTTGTCAAACACGCGCACATCGTTCAATTGCAAAACCGCAAGCAGATCACTATTGTGCGCCGAAATTCAAAGGACCGGACGGGACATGTCGGAAGAAAATATTTTCAGCGAAGTCGATGAGGAACTGCGCAACGAACGGATGCGCAATCTCTGGCGTCAGTACGGGCCATATGTGATTGGCGCCGCGTTTGCGATTGTCCTTCTCGTTGCCGGAACCGAGGGCTGGAAGTGGTGGCAGCAGAGCAATGCAGCTCGCTCGTCCGATGCGTTCTATGCAGCCTCCGACCTTGCCGCGGAAGGAGACGTAGCCGGTGCGCAGGCCGCGTTGGAGCAGCTCGCCGCGGATGGCAGCGGTCAGTACCCGGTTCTGGCGCGATTCCGTCAGGCCGCATTGCTGGCGGAAGACGGCAAATCTACTGAGGCGGTTGCCGCCTATGATGCGCTTTCGACCTCGCTGTCGAACCAGCATTTGCGGGATCTTGCTCTGGTCATGGCGGCCTATGTGCTTGTCGATGACGGCGATCCCGAAGCCGTGCGCGCCCGTGTCGGCAGTCTCGTGGCACCAGATGATCCGATGCGTAACACGGCGCGTGAAGCGCTGGGTCTGGCCTATTATGCCGCTGGAGATGCGCAGACCGCCAAGTCCGTGTTCGAGGAGATTGCTGCCGATCCGGACGCCAGCCAGCAGGCGCAGGGCCGGGTGCAGCTTTACATCGGGCAGCTTATCGCCGAAGGCGCGGTTGAACCGGAGCCTGCGCAGGTTGACGATGCTGCGGCGGAAGAGGCAGCTGCTGAATAGCGCACAAGCCGTTCTTTGAAGGAGATGGGGCGCCGATGAGCGTGACCGTAGCCATTGTCGGCCGTCCCAATGTCGGCAAGTCGACGCTATTCAACCGCCTTGTAGGCCGCAAGATCGCGCTGGTGGACGACACACCCGGCGTGACCCGTGATCGCCGTGAGGCCGAGGGCCGTATCGCAGAATTGCGGTTCAAACTGCTCGACACCGCCGGGTTCGAAGATGCGACCGACGACAGTCTTGAAGCGCGCATGCGCAAGCAGACGGAAGCCGCAATTGCCGAGGCCGATATCATCTTGTTCATTGTCGATGCCCGTGCCGGTGTGACCCCTCTTGATGAGCGCTTCGCCCAGCTTCTGCGCAAGGCCAATAAGAAGGTCCATCTGATTGCTAACAAGGCCGAAGGCCGCGCGGCAGAACCCGGCATTGCCGAATGCTACAGCCTCGGATTTGGTGATCCCATTCCGCTGTCAGCTGAACACGGTGAGGGTATTGGCGATCTTTATGCCATCGTCGCCGATGAGATCGAGAAGAGCGATGCAGGCGAGAGCGATCCATTTGCCGCTTATCTCCCTGAAGTCGATGTTGATGTTTCTGAGGAAGTCGAGGGCGATCAGGAAAGCCTGCGCTGGAACCCGTCGCGCTATCTCAATGTCGCGATTGTGGGGCGGCCCAACGCGGGTAAATCGACCCTCATCAACCGGCTTGTCGGTGAGGAGCGGCTGCTGACAGGTCCGGAAGCCGGCATTACGCGCGATTCCATTATGGTGCCATGGGAGTGGAACGGCCGGGTGATCAATCTGGTTGATACCGCCGGCATCCGTCGCCGCGCCCGTGTGCAGCAGAAGCTCGAAAAGCTCGCCGTCTCCGATGCGTTGCGCACGATCCAGTATGCAGAAGTCGTCATATTGATGCTTGATGCAACCAAGCCGTTCGAAAAGCAGGATTTGCATTTGGCCGACCTTGTGCAGCGCGAGGGGCGGGCGCTGGTGATCGCAGTCAACAAGTGGGACCTTGTTGAGGATAAAAACAAGGTTTTGGCCGATCTGCGCGAGGCCTGTGAGCGCCTGTTGCCACAGTTGCGCGGCATCCCGCTCGTCACGCTGTCCGGCCTCAAAGGCACCAACATTCCGCGCTTGATGGACGCTGTCTTCAAGATCGAGGAAATGTGGAACGCCCGCATTTCAACATCGCGGCTCAACCGCTGGCTGACCGGTATGGTCGAATCGCACCCGCCACCCGCAGTTTCCGGCCGTCGTCTCAAACTGCGTTACATGACTCAGGCCAAGTCCCGTCCACCGAGTTTCGTACTGTTCTGTTCGCGACCGGATGCGCTGCCTATGGCCTATCAGCGCTACATCATCAACGGTATCCGTGAAACGTTTGGTATTCAGGGCACGCCGATCCGATTATGGGTGCGCGGTGGGGAAAATCCCTTTGCTGGTAAGGCGCGCAAACGCTAACCTCCGACCCGGAGGCGCGGCGTGCATAAGACCAAAGAACTGCTCAAATCCGTATTCGGCTATGAGACTTTCCGGCCGGGGCAGGAGGACATTGTGTCCGCCATCCTCGGCGGCGAGGATGTGCTGGCCATCCTGCCGACCGGAAGCGGCAAATCGCTTTGCTACCAGCTCCCCGCGCTGAGACGTGAGGGGCTGACGCTGGTCATCTCGCCTTTGATCGCACTCATGCGCGACCAAGTGGCCTACCTCAAGCAGAATGGCATCCAGGCCGGAGCGCTGACGTCCAACAGTTCGCCGGAAGAACGCGAAGAGATTTTCGATGCTATCGACGCGGGTACCCTCAAGCTGCTCTACCTCGCCCCGGAACGCCTTGAGGGCGCGCAGCCATTACTCGCCCGCGCCGGAGTGACAATGCTGGCGGTGGACGAGGCACACTGCGTCAGCCAGTGGGGGCACGACTTCCGGCCAGACTATCTGCGCATCGGCGACCTGCGCGATATGCTTGGCAATCCCCAGATCGCCGCCTTCACGGCGACCGCCGATACCGAGACGCGCAAGGATATCGTTGCGCGGCTGTTTGGCGCGCCACCCCGTACCTTCCTGCACGGGTTCGACCGGCCCAACCTTTTCCTTGCGTTTGCCCCCAAGGCCAATGCTCGTACGCAACTCGCCGATGCGCTTGAAAGCCATAAAGGGGAAGCAGGCATAATCTATTGTTCGTCGCGCAAGCGAACAGAAGAGTTTGCGGCGTTTCTTTCTGGCAAGGGCCATGCCGCTTTGCCCTATCACGCCGGTCTCGATGCTGAAACACGCCAGCGTAACCAGGAGCGGTTCACCCGCGAGGATGGGGTGGTGATGGTCGCGACGGTTGCGTTCGGCATGGGGATCGATAAACCGGACGTGCGGTTTGTGTTTCATGCCGATCTGCCAGCATCCGTCGAAAGCTATTATCAGGAAATCGGACGTGCGGGGCGCGACGGCCTGCCGGCAGACACGCTGACCCTGTTCGGCCTTGACGATATCCGGCTCAGGCGCCGCCAGATCGATGACAGTGATTCACCAGATGCCCGCAAGCGCGCCGATCATTTGCGGCTCAATGCGCTACTGGCCATAGCAGAAGCGCCGCAATGCCGCCGCCAAACGCTGCTGGCCTATTTCGGGGAAGAGGCTGCACCGTGCGGGCATTGCGATTTGTGCAAGAACCCGCCCGACGTCATCGACGGCACCATCGTCGCGCAAAAGGCACTCTCCGCCATTGTGCGCACGGGTGAACGTTTTGGCGTTGAGCATTTGATCGCTGTGCTTTTGGGCGAAGAAACAGACAGGGTTATTGAGTGTGGTCACAACGCCCTGCCGACTTACGGTGTCGGCACCGAATTCGGGCGCGGAGAGTGGCGGGGAGTGTACCGGCAGTTGCAGGTGACGGGACACGCGACAGTCGACACGGCATTCGGCGGCTGGAAGATGACCGAGACGGGTTGGCAGGTGCTACGTGGCAAGGCAGAATTCCGCCTTCGGCGCGACACACTGAAACCGGCCCGGCGCCGCCGGGAGAAAACGCCGGCTATCAGTCAGGTCGATGCAGCCGATGCGCCTCTGCTTGAGGCGCTTAAGGCGAAGCGGCGCGAGCTTGCCGGCGAGGCCAATGTGCCAGCCTATGTGATTTTCGCGGATCGCTCGCTCATCGATATGGCGAGCAAGCGCCCGCAATCGCTTGACGCCATGGCTGACGTTCATGGCGTCGGTTCGGCCAAGCTCAAAAAATTCGGATCTGTGTTTCTCGATGTGATCGCGGAGGCCAGTTGACGTTTCGCGTCAGCGCACGATGACCGGCGTGCCAACAGGCACGCGCCGGTAGAGATCGATAACATCCTGCTGCAACAGCCGCACGCAACCGCTTGAGACGGCGCGCCCGATTGAACTTTCATCGGGGTTGCCGTGGAGGCGATATAGCGTGTCGCGCCCGTTACGGTAGATGTACAGCGCCCGGGCGCCGAGTGGATTATTCGGACCCGGCGGCATGCCATTGGCCCATTTCGCCAGTTCCGGTTCGCGGGCGATCATTGGTTCGGGTGGTGTCCATGTCGGCCACGTGGCTTTGCGTCCGATGACGCCGCGCCCCGACCAGGCAAAACCATCACGTCCGATGCCGATGCCATAGCGCATGGCGGTGCCGTCCTCGCCAACCAGATAAAGATAGCGCGCACCCGTATCCACAACCAGTGTGCCGGGGCGTTCTCCGGTCGGGTCGCGAACTTCCGCGCGATAATAGGCAGGGTCCAGCCGCCGCAGGTTCACCGCAGGCACCGGATAGGGCTCATCCGGAATGGCGGCATACATCCGCACAACGCTGTCGTCGATGCGTACCGGACCGCTACCCGGACGCAGGGATGAGACGCGCGAAACACGGGACTGGCCGCAAGCCGATAACGCGGTTGCGCAACACAACCCGGCGCCGAGGCCAAGCACATTGCGACGGGTCAATGTGGACATTAAACGCACCATAGAACAATCGAACTTCAGACAGAGAGTGCCCAAAGACTTCTGAAATATGGTTAATGAATTGGAAGTTAGTGAGGCGTGCACCTATAGCGGTGTCAGCGAAGAATCCTTGGCATCAAACAGCATGCCGTTCTCGTTGAAGTCCGGACTGATCATGTCGATCAGCATGGGCGCCACCTCGGCGGGTGCCGGCAAGGTCATCGGATCTTCACCCGGCACGGCCTTGGCCCGCATCGCTGTGCGCACCTGACCGGGATAGAAAATGTTGGCATTGACAGATGTCACATTCATCTCACCGGCATAGGCTTTGACCATGGCATCAAGCGCGGCCTTGCTTGCAGCATAAAGCCCCCAATAGGGTTTGACACTTCTTGCTGCGCCCGAGGATACGAACACAGCGCGCCCGGCATCCGATTTGCGCAATGGCAGATCGAATGAACGCAACAGGCGATAGTTTGCCGTCACGTTGATGGCCATGGTTTTTTCGAATTCCTTGACGTCGATATGCGGCACAGGGCTGATGACGCCGAGCGCACCCGCATTGCCAACCAACCCGTCCAGCCGGCCCCAGCGTTCGAAAATGGCGGCCCCCATGCGGTCGATACCATCGAAGTCGGTGAGGTCGAGCGGCACGAGCGTTGCCGATCCGCCGAGTTTTTGAATTTCGTCGTCAAGCTCTTCCAGCGCACCCACGGTGCGGGCAACGGCGACGACATGGGCGCCGCGCTTGGCAGCCTCCACCGATGCGGCGTAGCCAATGCCCCGCGATGCCCCGGTGATCAGGACCACCCGGTCAGCCAGATCAGATTTTTTGGTCATTTATCCGGCCTCTTTGAGCAGCGATATTTTCTTGCGTTCCGGTCTGTCCGTGCCGGTCAGGTCGGTCAGTGGTGTTGGATAGTCGCCGGTAAAGCAATGGTCGGTGAATTGCGGTTGGCTATTATTGCGCGGCGTGCCGCCCACAGCATCATATAGCCCGTCAATGGACAGGAACTGGAGCGAATCCACGCCGATATACTGCCGCATGGCATCGAGATCGCGATACTGATTGGCGAGCAGTTTTTCAGGGTCCGGCGTGTCGATGCCGTAATAGTCGGAGTGGGTGATCATCGGGCTGGCAACCCGCATATGCACCTCTTTTGCACCGGCTTCGCGGATCATCTGCACGATCTTGAGCGAAGTAGTGCCGCGCACGATGGAATCATCCACCAGCACAACGCGTTTGCCGTTGATCTGTTCGCGGTTGGCCGAATGCTTCAGCCGTACGCCCAGGGCGCGGATGCTCTGGGTCGGTTCGATGAACGTCCGGCCCACATAATGGTTGCGGATAATGCCGTATTCAAATGGGATGCCGCTTTGTTGCGAGAAGCCAAGCGCTGCAGGCGTGCCGCCATCGGGAACCGGTACGATGACATCTGCCTCGATCGGTGATTCACTTGCGAGGTTGATGCCCATACGCTTGCGGGCTGTATAGACGCTGCGGCCGCCGACGATGGAATCCGGCCGGGCAAAATAGACATATTCGAACAGGCAAATCCGTTCCGGTTTCGCATCGAACGGTTTGACGGAATCAATGCTGATCGAGCCGTCCGGCTGGATTTCGCAGATCATCACTTCGCCATTCTCAACATCACGGATGAACTTCGCACCGATAATATCGAGGGCGCAGGTTTCCGAGGCGAAGATCGGCTTGCCGTCCAACTCACCATAAACGAGGGGGCGGATGCCGTTGGGATCGCGGGCGCCAATCAACTTGGTGCGGGTGACAGCGACCATAGAATAAGCACCCTCGAGCTGGGTGATCGCATCGACGAACCGGTCTGCTGAGTTTTTCTTTTTCGAACGGGCAATAAGGTGCAGCACGACTTCGGTATCGGATGTCGATTGGCAAATGGCCCCGTTCGCGATCAATTCGCGGCGCAGGTGCAGCCCGTTGGTGATATTGCCATTGTGGGCAATAGCAATGCCGCCGACTTCAAGTTCGGCAAACAGCGGCTGCACATTGCGGAGAATGGTCTCGCCGGTCGTTGAATATCGGACGTGACCCATCGCAGCTTTACCGGGCAATTTGTCGATAATGGCGCTATCGGTGAAGTGGTCACCCACCAGCCCGAGCTGGCGCTCTGAGTAGAACTGCTGGCCATCGAATGACACGATACCGGCGCTTTCCTGCCCGCGATGCTGCAGGGCGTGCAGCCCCAGCGCGGTCAGTGTCGCGGCGTCTTCATGGTCAAGAATGCCGAACACGCCGCACTCTTCGCGCAGCGTATCGCCATCCATGTCCAGCCACATCTGATTATCTTCGCGTTGCGCGGAAGGCGGCAGTTTATCGTTCACTTGGTCGTTTACCTCGCGATGCCGGATGCCAAGCCTCGTGGATCCGGGTAAAGTAAGCCGCAGATAAATTGACCGGACAAAGGCGCTTGGCCGCCGTCAGGTCTGTGTACTGTCCGTTTCGTCGGTCGCCGGTAATGTTTCCAGATCGTCATCAAGGAAACCGGTCACCGCTTCTTCCAGATCGTCCGGAAGCATCCGTACCAGCCCGTCACCCAGTGAAGCAAGAGGCGGCACAGTACGTGACCCATCAACGAACTGTCCGAAACCGCCCCAGTTCAACCACTGACCAAAGATCACGACAACAACGGCGATAAGAATGCCGCGCAGTCCGCCGAACACGAACCCGAGCGTTCTGTCGAGCGGACCGATGCGCGAATCAACGACGAAATCTGCAATGCGCATTGTGATCAGGTGCAGGACTATCAGGGACAAAATGAATGTCACGATGACCGTCGCGACGTCTGCGACAATCTCTTCGCGGATGTAACCGCGGGCGATTTCGGGGTGATATTCCCACATCCAGATGGCAATAGCCGCCGAACCGGCCCATGTGGCAAGGGAGAGGACTTCGCGGGTCAGGCCGCGCGAGGTCGCGAGAATGGCCGAAATCAGCACTAATATTCCGACCGCGACATCAAAAGCTGTAAGCATGAACCGATTGGTCCCCGACATGGCTCTTCAGCAATTCCGGAAAAGTGGTAACCGGTTTTCCGATTGGAATTGCGCGAAACAATCTAGACGCCCCGTTTAGCCCTTTCGCGCCGCGAATCCAAGAACCCGTCAAAGCTTTTGGTTAGTCTTCAACTACTGGCTGCTCTCCACCCGCCGCAATGCCGCTGACAAGGTCCGCCAGTGCGCTGAATTCGTTCAACGTGAGGTCCTGCTTCCGGTCGGTATCGGCAATCCGGCCCGTATAGGCGGTGGCAAAGCCTAGTTTTGCGGCTTCGCGCAGACGCAGGGACGCATGCACAACCGGGCGCACGCCACCCGACAGGCTGATTTCACCGAAATAAACCGCATCCGGGGGCAGGGGCGCATTGGTGAGTGAAGAAATCAATGCCGCTGCGACCGCAAGGTCTGCCGCCGGTTCATTGATTTTCAAACCACCCGCGACGTTGAGATAAATATCGTTCGCACCGATTCTCACCCCGCAGCGGGTCTCCAATACGGCCAGAATCATCGATAGGCGCGCCGAATCCCAGCCAACCACCGCTCGTCGCGGCGTACCAAGCGGTGAGGGGGCTACAAGAGCCTGAATTTCAATGAGGACCGGACGCGTGCCTTCAATGCCAGCAAACACAGCTGAACCGGTCGCGCCTTTGTCGCGCTGATCGAGAAACAGTGCCGATGGATTGGCGACTTCACCCAGACCGTTCTGGGTCATCTCAAAGACGCCGATCTCGTCGGTTGCGCCGTAGCGGTTTTTCACACCGCGCAGAATGCGGAAGGTATGGCTGGCATCGCCCTCGAAATACAAAACCGCATCCACCATGTGCTCTACCACGCGCGGCCCGGCGATCTGCCCGTCCTTGGTGACGTGTCCCACCAGCACAACGGCGGCGCCGGTCTTCTTTGCAAAACGCGTCAGGGCCTGGGCGCTTGTGCGCACCTGTGTGACGGTTCCCGGCGCGCTTTCCACCCTGTCTGTCCACAAGGTTTGGATAGAATCGATGATGACGAGGTGCGGAGTGTCAGCATTTTGTAGCGTTGCGAGAATAGTTTCGACATTTGTCTCACTCGCAAGCATCACCGGTGATTCCGCAAGGCCCAACCGCTGTGCTCTCAGCCGCACCTGCGCGATGGCTTCTTCGCCGGAGATATAGATCACGCGCTTGCCTTGGGTGGCTAGCGCTGCCGCGGCCTGCAGCAATAAGGTCGACTTGCCGATGCCGGGATCGCCGCCGACCAGCAGGGCTGACCCCATGACGAAGCCGCCGCCGGTCACCCGGTCCAGCTCGTTGATGCCGGTTGCAACGCGGGATGCGTCCTCGGTTTCACCCTTGAGATTGCTGAGCGCCACCGGCCGTCCGGAGGCAGTGGCAGCCTTCGGCCCACCGCCAACCCCGCCATCGACGACTTCCTCGACAATCGAGTTCCACTCGCCGCAGCTTTCGCAACGTCCAGCCCAACGCGGCGTGACCGCGCCACAGGACTGGCAGACATACTGGTTTTTGACACGTGCCATGAAGAATTTCCCGCAACCCGGCAACGGTAACCTTGCGGGGCAAGAATATCAAGAACAAAATAGGAACAAATAGAGCTTATTCAGCGGATTTGTTTTCAAGCTGCTGCACGGGATGCAGGTATTCACGATCGTAGCGGCCCTTGAGGCTGGTCAGGATTTCATAGCCAATGGTTCCTGCAAACTCGGCCTGATGATCGACGGTGATCGTTTTGCCGAGAACTTCGACCATATCGCCGGGATTAGGCATCGGGCCAGTCAGATCGCTAAGATCGACTGTGACGAGGTCCATTGAGACACGACCGATAACGGGCAAAATACAGTCATTGATCATCACGCGGCCGCCGGGACGGGTGTTGGTGCCTGAAAATGCACGGAAGAACCCATCTGCGTAACCAATGCCGATCACGGCGATCTTTGAATCCTTGTCGAGTGAGAAGGTAGCTCCATAGCCAACGCTTTCCGCCGTCCGGCCCTCACGGATCTGTAGGATGGGGACTTCCAGCTTGACCACCGGCGACATGGGATTGGGCCGTCCCGCCACCGCACGGCCGCCGAAGAGGGCGATACCAGGGCGGACCATCTGGAAATGATTGTCGCGGCTGATCATCATCCCGGCAGAATTGGCCATGGAGGCGGGCACGCCGGGGAACATGGAGAGAATGGATTGAAACAGCGCCAGTTGCGTGCGGTTTTTCTCATGAGCCGGCTGATCGGCGCAGGCAAAATGGCTCATGATCATTTGCGGCAGGTAGCCGAATTCGGCCATACGCTCGCGCACCGCATCGGCTTCCTGAATGCGCAGGCCAAGCCGGTTCATGCCGGTGTCGAAATGCAAGCCCGCCGGGAGTGCTTCGTTTTCACGCACGCATACGGTCAGCCACTCCTCAAGCATCTCCATGGAGCTGAGGATCGGCATCAACCGGTGTTCACGGTAATAGTCGGACGCACCGGGATAGAGCCCGTTGAGAATGAAAATATGTGCGTCACGCAGTTCCGCCCGCAGCGCAATGCCCTCGTCGATTGTGGCAACATAAAAGAACCGGGCGCCGGCATTATGCAGGGCAAGCCCGGACGGCAGCAGGCCGGTGCCATAGGCATCGGCTTTCAGCACCGCGCCAGTCAAAGCGCGCGGACTGATGGCATCGAGCGCCTGCCAGTTTTTGACAATTGCCCCCAGATCAATCGTAAGCCGGCCATTCAGGCCCGTCGCAGACGCTACTGCCATACTCTACCTATAAGACGTCCACCCCACCGACCCATAGTCGAACTCTACTCCATACGTTCAGGCAGATAATCGGTTTTTGCAAGATTTGTAAAACGCGTGAACTGTGCTTCAAACCCGAGTTGCACAGTTCCCGTCGGACCGTGGCGCTGTTTGCCGATAATCACATCGGCGCGCCCATGCACCCGTTCCATCTCCTCCTGCCAAGACAGATGTTCGGGCGTACCTTCTTTGGGTTCCTTGTTTTTTAGATAGTATTCTTCGCGATAAATAAACAGAACAACGTCCGCATCCTGCTCAATGGAGCCGGATTCACGCAAGTCTGCCAGTTGCGGACGTTTATCGTCGCGATTTTCCACCTGGCGGCTCAACTGGCTGAGGGCGATGACGGGGACATCGAGTTCCTTAGCCAGCGCCTTCAATGAGGTGGTAATTTCTGTCAGTTCCTGCACGCGGTTGTCGCTGCGTCCCGAGCCCGACAAAAGCTGCAAATAGTCGATGATCAGCAGGTCGAGACCCTTTTGCCGCTTCAGGCGCCGTGCCCGCGCAACCAGCTGGGAAATGGAAAGGCCGCCTGTGTCGTCGATATAGAGCGGCACCTCGTTCATCAGCTTGGAAGCGTCGACGAGTTGCGCAAATTGGCTCTCATGAATGTTGCCGCGCCGAATATCGGAGGAGGGCACGCCGGATTCCGCTGCCAGAACACGTGTGGCCAGCTGCTCTGAGCTCATTTCCAGTGAGAAGAAGCCAACTACGCCGCCATTGGTGGTCTTCATATTCCCGTCCGGCAGGGGTTCCTGCTGGAAATTGCGGGCGACATGAAACGCGATGTTCGTTGCCAGTGACGTCTTGGCCATGCCGGGTCGTCCAGCGATGATGATGAGGTCGGATTTCTGCAATCCGCCAGAGCGGAAATCGAGGTCCGTAAGCCCTGTCGCGATGCCCGACAGTGAACCGTCGCGGTGATAGGCTTCGCCCGCCATCTCAATGGCTTCACGTAATGCGAAATTGAAGCCTTGAAACCCGCCATCATAGCGGCCGCGTTCCGCCAGATCGAAAAGCTGCTTCTCAGCCGATTCGATCTGTTTTTCCGGCGTGTCCTCGACTTCCGCCGCGTAGGCGGTATCCACCATCGTTTCACCGACCTGTATCAGCGCCCGGCGGATCGCCAGATCATAGACAGCGCGGCCATAATCATAAGCATTGATGACCGTGGTCGCTTCCGCCGCGAGGCGCGCCAGATACTGTGCCATGGTGATATCGCCCACCGGATCGTCGGGCAGGTGGGTTTTGGCGGTGACCGGCGTCGCCGTCTTGCCGGCACGGATGATCTTCGCCGCGATCTCGAAGATCTCGCGATGAATGGGCTCGTAAAAGTGTTCGGGCTCCAGAAAATCCGAAACGCGATAGAAGGCCTCGTTGTTGACGAGGATTGCACCCAGCAGCGCTTGCTCCGCTTCGATATTCTGCGGTGCCAGCCGATATAGGTCTTCTTGCTGATCGTTTGGATGAAGCTGCCGTACTGCTTCGGCCATATGGTGCCCCTGTTAAACGCTCCGGGAGGTGAAACCTGCCCCGGGAACGCGGTTATTCTATGTAACGGGGACGTACCAGCGGTTTCTCGACACCGTTCGGCTTTGCCCCGTCAGCCGCCATTTGATTAATCACAAGCCGCGCAGGCGTGCGACTCATCAAAGATGAATCGGGCCCGAATCTTTATGCGTGTGAACAACTGCGGGGATAATCGCATACCGCTTTGGAATCAAAAAGGCCGGGATTGCTCCCGGCCTTGATTCTCATTCCGAATCGGGGGTCTGAAATCAAGCGTCTTCCTGCTTTTCAGCCTCTTCGGCATCCGCCACCGGCTCTTCAGCTTCAGCGGTTGCTTCAACTTCGTCGCCGTCAGTCGATTCTTCCTCGAAAGCAGCGGCAGCGGCTTCATCTTCGAAAACTTCGCTGGCTTCCGGTGCGGCGTCCTCATCTTCATAGGACACAACGGTAAGGTCTTCACCCTTGGCCTGACGTTCGCCTTCATCCTCGGAGCGCGCCACGTTGATATTGACCGAGACCTCGACTTCGGCGTGCAGGTTCAAGGCCACCGCGTGCAGACCGACTGTTTTGATCGGCGAGGCGAGGTCGACCTGGCTGCGCTGGACGTTGAAACCGTCTGCAGCCAGCGATTCTGCGATATCACGCGAAGAGACCGAGCCGTAAAGCTGGCCGGTTTCACCTGCCTGACGGATCATGAGGACGGTGTGTCCATTAAGACCGCTGGCGATACCGGCGGCCTGTTCACGACGTTCTTCATTGCGCTTTTCGATGGCTGCACGCTCGGCTTCGAATTTGGCGCGGTTGGCTTCGGTAGCGCGAAGGGCTTTGCCCTGCGGCAACAGGAAGTTGCGGGCGAAACCGTCTTTTACGTTGGCTTCGTCGCCGATGGTGCCGTAGCGCCCGACGCGTTCAAGAAGGATAACTTTCATTTGTTTTCTCCAATGCTGTCCCGGAAATCCCAAAAAAGCGGAATTTCGGTTAGAGAGGCCGGCCCATCCGGCCTCCCAACGTCCCGTTTGAGCGGGACTTAGCTGACGGCGTAGGCCAGCAGACCGAGGAAGCGGGCGCGCTTGATGGCACGAGCCAGTTCACGCTGCTTCTTGGCGGAAACCGCAGTGATGCGGCTCGGCACGATCTTGCCGCGCTCGGAAACGTAGCGCTGCAAAAGGCGCACGTCCTTGTAATCGATGGTCGGCGCGTCGGCACCCGAGAACGGGCAGGTCTTCCGGCGGCGCTGGAAGGGACGGCGGGTTTGAGCCGTTGTCAGATTCTTGATTGCCATTTTCTCAATTCCTCCGGTTTAACGGCGCGGGCCGCGGGGACCGCGATCACCGAACCGGCCACGGTCGGGACGGTCGTCGCGCTTCTGCATCATCACGGACGGACCCTCTTCAAGGGCATCGACGCGGATGGTCATGAAACGCAGAATGTCTTCGTTGATGCGCATGTGGCGCTCCATCTCGGCAACTGCTGCATGCGGTGCATCGATGTTGAGGAGCGTGTAGTGCGCCTTGCGGTTCTTCTTGATGCGGTAGGACAGGGACTTCAGGCCCCAATATTCCGTGTTGGCGACAGAACCGCCATTGCTGCTCAGAAGATCGGTATAGGTTTTGGTCAGTTCTTCCACTTGCGCCGTGGACACGTCCTGGCGCGCAAGAAAAATATGCTCATAGAGGGCCATTAAGACGCCTTTCTGATGTTCGAGTTCATTCCATATATCCACCGGCGCAAAGCCTCTTTGAAGCCTTCGAAAGGCGTCAAAGAATTCTTCGAAAGAGCGGGAACACGGGAGGCGGCACCGATATCCTGTTGCCAGATAGGCCATAAACCCATCCCTCCGTTCAGCCCCCGGCCGAGCGAATATGGGCGCGAGATACCGCCAAACGCGGCAAAGCGCAAGTAAAATCGGGCCTGAAAGGCCGAAAGCAGGGGCGATATTGTGGGCCGGCGTCCGCATTTGCATAAAAGCCGGTACGTTTACCATCAATCTTCATGGTGAACGCAGAATGAACGAGCGGTTCGGGGTCAATTCACGCTAGATGAACTAACCACTCCACGCGCCTTGCGCAAAAAACAAGACGTCGAAGGACCCTCTATCGTGAAAAAAGCCCTCCTTAGCATGACCGCAGCGATTGCGGTCGCAACCCTTTCCGTTTCCCCCGTCACTTCCGGTGAAGTGAGCCCGGTCGGCACCTGGCAGTCGTCAACAGGCGAGTCCCGTTATGAAGTGAGCCTTTGTGGCTCCGACAAGCTGTGTGCCCGCCTGACCTGGCTGCGCTCCGATGCCCGCACGGCAGAAAACATGGCCTATTTGAACAAGTATATCGTTCGTGGCGCCCGTCCGGTGTCCGAGAACAAATGGCGTGGCACGATTGACTATGCCGGTGAGAAAATTGGCGGCAGCGTGACACTGGTCAATGCAGATCGCATGCGCCTCAACGCCTGCATGCTGATTGCCTGCCAGTCGGTCGATTTCCACCGCATTTAACGCATCTCAAGCATGCCCCGATGGTGCAGATGCATCGTTGGGGCGCGCAGTCGCTATTTAACGACAGTTATGCGCTCTGCCGCCCGGGTGATACCCGTATAAAGCCAGCGCCGCGCTTCCTCCCGGAACACATAGCTTTCGTCAAACAGGTAGACGTGATCCCATTGGCTGCCCTGTGCCTTGTGCACTGTGAGGCAATAGCCGAAGGTAAACTCATCATATTGTCGGCGGATCGGCCAGGCCATCTGCTCTTCCGTGCCGGTAAAAAAGTCGCGATGGGTCGTGACTTTGGTCTCGGCGAGTTTGCCATCTGCGTCTTCTGCGGCGAGCATCAGCTGCATCCGGCCTGAATTTTTCCGCGTCACTTCCGTGACAATCCATATTTGCCCGTTCAGCAACCTCTTGCGCGGATTGTTTCTCAGGCACACAACCCGATCGCCAACGACAGGCTGGTTTGGCGTCAGGTTGAGCAATTCACGCATACGGTTGTTGTAGTGAAGTCGGGTTTTGTTACGCCCCACCAACACCTGATCTGCGGCCAAGACCTCGGATTGATCGACTTCCGACTTCGCGACGACCTTGGAATCGCCATAACGGCCATAGTCGAGCGTACGCCCTTCGCGAATATCCAAGGACAGTCGCACGATGGGGTTGTCTTCAGCCTGGCGGTGGATCTCGGTCAGCATGATGTCGGGTTTCGCATCGGTGAAGAAACCGGCACCCTGTACCGGTGGCAACTGAAACGGATCGCCAAGCACCAGCACCTTGGTTCCGAACGATAACAGATCCCGCCCCAGCGCTTCATCCACCATTGAGACTTCATCGATGACAATCAGGTCTGCGTCGACGGCGGGAGATTCCGGATCGAGCCGAAACTGCGGCTCGCCCTCCTTGTCGCTGACCATTGAATAGATGAGGCTGTGGATCGTCGTAGCGCCCTTGCAGCCGCGCCGGCGCATCACCAGTGCTGCCTTGCCGGTGAATGCGGCGTAGCGGACAGATTTGAGATCGCCAGCGAGGTGGCGCGCCAAAGTCGACTTGCCGGTGCCCGCCCAGCCGAACAGCCGGAACACCTGCGGTCCGTCCGGATCGGCCAGCCAATCAGCCACGACTGTGAGCGCTTCATCCTGTTGCGGCGACCATTTGACCATTCGCGGCGTGTTCCGGTTGCTTTTATGTTCCGTTGCTGCAATGACAGTGTTCGCCGCCGGGAACAAGGTTTCAAGGCGGATTGTGCGAACTTCCAACAAACTTGGCGTCAGACCAAGGGGGGCAGATGCAACCGTTCCTTCGAACAGGTGCAGTTTTGTTTTTTGCAGCGTCTGTGACGACCATCCCGGTTGCTGCGTTTGCGCAGTGCGCCGTCGATCCATACCTAGCCGCGCAACTCACCGAAGACGGTGAAAATGATATGGCCTTCGACGTCGATGGCGATGTGGCCTATCTCAACGGTACGATAACCGATGCGATCCTCTGCAAGCTAAAGCAGCTTCATAAGGAGCATCCGGAAGTCGAAGTTCTCGTTTTTGAAGATGTTGCTGGCTCAGTCGATGATGAAACCAACCTCAAGGCCGGGTTGCTTCTGCACAAGCTTGGCTACATCACCGAATTGGAGCCGGGGAGTGTCATTGCCTCTGGCGGTGTTGATCTGTTTCTGGCTGGCGTTGAACGCTATGGCGTCCCGCAGGTTGAGGTTGGCGTGCATTCCTGGTCGGACAGTGAAGGCAACAGCGCCCTGGATTTTCCCCGCGACCATGCCGAGCACAAGCCATATCTCGATTATTTCGAGGCGATTGGCATCGATCCGGAATTTTACTGGTTCACGCTCGAAGCTGCCGCGCCTGAGGATATCCATATCATGACGCTTGAGGAAATGGCCCGTTTCGGGGTTTTTACCGAAACCGTCGAATAAGCGCATCGGGATAACGCCGCATCAATCACGCAGCGTGCTTGCCTCGCTCGCACACCACATCGTATCGTTGACAGAACAAACAGGCCGTGACGAAGCGGCGCAATGAAGGGAGCGGCCACAACACATGGTCAAACGCGCATTCACATTTCCCGGTCAGGGCAGTCAGGCCGTGGGCATGGGCAAGGAACTCGCCGACACGTTTAAAGAGGCGAAGGCTGTTTTTGCCGAGGTTGATGACGCACTGGGGCAGGATCTCTCCAAAATCATGTTTGAAGGTCCCGAGGATACGTTGCGGCTAACCGAGAACGCCCAACCGGCGCTTATGGCCGTCTCAATGGCGGTTATCCGGGTGCTCGAAGCCAAGGGCGTTTCAGTCGCAGCGCATGCCGCTTATGTGGCGGGGCATTCTTTGGGTGAGTATTCCGCGCTCTGTGCCGCCGGAACCTTTTCGATCGCCGATGCGGCGCGGTTGCTCAAAACGCGCGGACGGGCCATGCAACAGGCCGTGCCTGTGGGCGAAGGTGCAATGGCCGCACTGCTCGGGCTCGATCTTGAAACTGCGGCAGAAGTGGCGGCTCAGGCGGGACAGGGAGCCGTATGCGATATCGCCAACGACAATGCCCCCGGACAGGTGGTCGTGTCGGGTCACGTTTCAGCTATCGAGCGTGCGGTGGAACTGGCAAAAGCGAAAGGTGCCAAGCGCGCCATGCTGTTGCCGGTCAGCGCGCCGTTTCATTGTTCATTGATGGGGCCGGCAGCGGAGAAAATGGAAGAGGCACTGGCCGTGGTTCATATGCGGGCCCCAAGTGTGCCGGTTGTAGCGAACGTTCTGGCCGAGCCGATCACCGATGTCGCTGAAATCCGCCGCCGTCTCGTCGAGCAGGTTACCGGCAAGGTGCGCTGGACGGAGACTGTCACATGGCTCACAACGACCGGCGGCGTGACCAATCTTTATGAACTCGGTACGGGAAAAGTGCTGACCGGCCTTGCCAAGCGCATTGCCTCTGACGCATCTGCAAGCGCCATCGGCGCGCCTGCGGATATCGACACGCTCGCAGCCGAAATCACTGGCTAAAAGGAATACAATGTTTGAACTGACCGGAAAAAGAGCTCTCGTCACCGGCGCCAGCGCCGGGATTGGCCGTGCCATCGCAACCGCGCTTGCTAATGCCGGTGCTGAGGTGGCTCTGAGCGGCACCCGCGTTGCAGCGCTTGAGGAAACGCAATCCGCGATATCCGGTACGACGCACCTTTTGCCGTGTAACCTGTCCGATATGGCGGCCGTCGATCAGCTCGTGCCGCAGGCAGAAGAAGCCATGGGTGGTCTCGATATTCTGGTCAACAATGCCGGGATTACCCGCGACAGTGTGTTCATGCGCATGAAGGATGAGGATTGGGATGCGGTTCTGGCGGTCAATCTGACCGCAGCGTTCCATCTCAGCCGGTCTGCCATCAAGGGCATGATGAAGCAGCGCTATGGCCGTATTATCGGCATCACATCAGTCGTCGGTGTTACTGGCAACCAGGGACAGGTGAATTACGCCGCGTCAAAAGCCGGGCTTATCGGCATGACCAAATCCCTGGCGCAGGAAGTCGCCTCGCGCAATATTACTGCAAATACAATTGCACCCGGATTTATTGCGTCGGCGATGACGGATGAACTTAACGACAAGCAACGCGATGCGATTATGGGGAAAATTCCGACCGGCAGGCTCGGCACCGCAGAAGAAGTTGCTGCTGGCGCAGTATTTCTCGCCAGCGATGCTGCGGCCTATATTACCGGTCAAACACTGCACGTGAATGGCGGAATGGCCATGATATAAGGATGAAGAACTAGGGAATCCCGGTTGAGAACCGTTAAAAACCGGGCTTTGCGAATATGGTCAATGCCGAAAAAGTATGATAGTGGCGCGCTCACAATGTGCGAAGCCGCATGATTGAAACCGCGCCGGATCTCCCGACATACGGTGAATATCCGGAGCCGCGGCATTGACATATCAGTAGGCCTCACGGCTAAACGAAGACCAAGCAACTGGTTTGTTAAAAAGGAAGTAGAATATGAGCGACATCGCAGATCGCGTCCGTAAGATCGTTGTCGAGCATCTCAATGTAGAAGCCGACAAAGTCACCGAAAAAGCTAGCTTCATCGACGATCTCGGCGCCGATTCGCTCGATCAGGTCGAGCTGGTGATGGCTTTCGAGGAAGAATTCTCGGTGGAGATTCCCGATGACGCGGCTGAAGGCATTCAGACCTTCGGCGACGCGGTGGCCTTCCTCACCAAAGCCACTTCCTAAGCCCATAAGCTGCTGAACCGATGCAACTAAGGCGGGTTGTCGTCACCGGTATTGGCATCGTCAGCCCATTGGGCTGCGGTATCGATGCTGTGTGGTCGGGGCTGCTTGCATCGAAGAGCGGCGCTGAAAAAATCGAAGATTTTGAAGTAGGCGATCTGGCTTGCCAGGTTGCCTGCCGCATACCCCTCGGATCAAAATCCGAGGGCAAGTTCGATCCCGATGAGTGGATGGAACCCAAAGAACAGCGCAAGGTTGACCCGTTCATCGTCTTTGCAATGGCAGCCGCCGATCAGGCAATCGCCGATAGCGGCATAGAACTCGAAAAAACTGAAGACCAGGAGCGATCCGGTGTCCTTATTGGTTCCGGTATCGGTGGGATTGGTGGCATCTATGATGCATCGGTCACTCTTTACGAAAAGGGTCCGCGCCGCGTCAGCCCGTTCTTCATTCCGGGCCGCCTGATCAACCTGGCATCCGGCCACGTCTCCATCCGGCATCAGCTCAAGGGGCCGAACCATTCGGTTGTAACCGCCTGTTCAACCGGGGCGCATGCCATTGGTGATGCGGCACGGCTGATCGCCCTTGGTGATGCTGACGTGATGGTGGCTGGTGGTACGGAATCGCCGGTGAACCGGTTGTCTGTTGCCGGGTTCTCCGCCTGCCGCGCACTGTCCACCGGCTTCAATGATCGCCCAACCGAAGCGTCACGCCCCTATGACAAGGATCGTGATGGCTTTGTGATGGGGGAGGGTGCCGGTATCGTTGTGCTCGAGGATTACGAGAAGGCCAAGGCGCGCGGTGCGAAAATTTATGGTGAAGTCATCGGCTATGGATTGTCGGGCGATGCTTATCACATCACTGCGCCTGCGGAGGATGGTGATGGTGGCTATCGCTCCATGAAAGCTGCGTTGAACCGCGCCGGGATCACGCCCAACGATATCGATTATATCAACGCCCACGGCACATCGACGCCGCTTGGTGACGAGATTGAGCTTGGCGCTGTCACGCGTCTGCTTGGCGATGCCGCGCCGAATGTGGTGATGTCGTCGACCAAATCGGCCATCGGTCACCTTCTGGGCGCAGCCGGAGCTGTTGAATCGATCTTTTGCCTGATGGCCATGCGCGACAATATCGCGCCACCGACCATCAACCTGCAAAATCCATCGGTCGAAACTAAGATCAATCTGGCCGCCAATAAGCCAGTCGAAAAAGAGATCAACGTCGCGCTCAGCAATTCCTTCGGCTTCGGCGGTACCAACGCGTCGGTCGTTTTCCGCAAAGTTTCCTAACCGGCCAAAAGAACTGTGGCCTAGGGTCAGTTCGGCTTGTTTTTGCCCCATTCCATGAAACAATCCGGCGTTTGTTTTTACCGGAAATCCGTCACGCATGCGTAACAAGAGACGGCGCCGCGAGCGCAATGGCTTTATCGAGATTTTGAACGGCGTCCTGTCACTATTCGTGCTGGCGCTGTTGGCGGTTGGTGGTGTGCTGCTTTATGGCGCATGGTCGTTTTATGCCGACAGCAACATCCCCGAGGGCCAGACCTTTCAGGTGCCGCGGGGTGCCGGGTTGCAGACCATTGCCGAGCGTCTGGAAGAAGAGGGGCTGGTGTCCAACCGCTGGATTTTTCAGCTCGGCACCCAGGCGCAGGAACGCCAGAGCGATATCAAGGCGGGTGAATTCAACATTCCTGCCGGTTCATCGATGGCCGATATCCTCAAAGAGCTGACAGAGGGCACCCCGATCACCTATTCGGTGACCATTCCCGAAGGCTTCACCTCCTGGCAGGTGGTTGAGCGGGTTCTGGCCAATGAGAGCCTGACCGGTGATATCACTGGCGTGCCGGCGGAAGGCACGCTGTTGCCGCAAACCTATGTGTTTGAGCGCGGCGATGCCCGTGAGGACATCATCGAGCAGATGAAAACGGCGCAGACCAATGCGTTGGCTGAAGTTTGGGAAAACCGCGATCCCGACATCCCTGTGGAGACGCCAGAGGAACTGGTGACGCTCGCCTCGATCGTTGAGAAAGAAACCGGTCTCGCATCCGAGCGTCCGGAAGTAGCCGGTGTGTTCGTCAATCGGCTCAATCGCGGCATGCGGCTGCAATCCGACCCAACGATTATTTATGGCATCACCCGCGGCGAGGGGCCGCTTGGCCGTAGCCTGACGCGCGCCGATATCGAAGCGGAAACGCCATACAACACCTACGTCATTGATCGCCTGCCGCCGGGGCCCATTGCCAACCCGGGTATTGAGGCCATGCGGGCCGTCGCCAACCCCGCCGAAACCGATGCGCTTTATTTCGTGGCGGCAGGGGCAAATCCGCGCGAAGGTCATCTTTTCGCCGCCACTTATGCCGAACATCGCCAGAATGTCGCCCTCTACAGGCAGGCCCTGCGCGATGCGGCGGCGCTGGAGGAGGCCGAGGCACAGGCCGCGCGCGAAGCGCTGCAGGAAGAGCAGGCCGAAGCTGCGGGTGACGAAACAGCTGCCGAGTAGCCGCCATCAGTCCGGCGCCGGGCAAAAGCAGGATTGACGGGGATGAGATCAATGAACAAACCGCTGGCGTCCATGACCGGCTATGCACGGGCCAGTGGCAACGCACAGGGCTGCAGCTTCCAGATTGAGTTGAAAACGGTCAATGCCCGCGGCCTCGACATCCGCATGCGGCTTGCACCGGGTCTTGATGCGCTGGAGCCGGAACTGCGCCGCCGCATCACCGACGCACTTGCCCGCGGCTCGGTTGCGCTGTCCATAACATTGCAGCGGGAGAGTTCGGGCACCGAAGTTGTCATCAACCAGCAGGCGCTGGGTGCCGTGCTCGATGCGCTCGACGCGCTGGCGGGTCGCATTGAAGCGGATCGGCCGCGTCTCGATGGCGTGCTGGCGCTCAAAGGCGTACTGGAAACCCGCGAAACGCCGCTCTCCGCCGGAGCGGAGGACGCGCTTGGCGATGCCATTCTTGAGAGTCTCGATACGTGCATCGATGATCTTGTGAACTCCCGGCGCACCGAGGGTGACCGGCTGACATCCGTTCTCATCGGCCATATCGAGCAGATCGAGGAGCTGACGCAAAAAGCTGAGGACCATCCCTCCCGCACCCGCGATGCCATTCTGGAGCGCCTGAAACAGCAGATCGACGATCTCAAGGAGGCCGGCAACGGCCTCTCCGAGGAACGGCTGCATCAGGAAGCCATGCTGCTGGCCACAAAGGCCGATATTCGCGAGGAACTCGACCGGCTGAAAGCCCACGTCACCACGGCGCGACAACTTGTCGGCAATGGCGGGCCTGTAGGCCGCAAGCTCGACTTTCTTTCACAAGAGTTTAACCGGGAAGCGAATACCCTGTGCTCCAAGTCGAACGCCGTCGATCTGACCACTATCGGTCTCGATCTCAAGGCGGTGATCGATCAGCTGCGCGAGCAGGTGCAAAACATCGAATAAACCTCGAGTCCGGCTCACCCGTCGGACATCGACGGAGGAATGGACATGGATTTCAAACGCCGCGGGATCATGCTGGTGGTTGCCTCGCCCTCGGGCGCGGGCAAGACCTCGATCACGCGCAATATCCTGGCCGCCGATAAAAACGTCTCGCTGTCCGTCTCCGTCACCACGCGCCCGCCGCGCAAGGGCGAAGTAGACGGCAAGGACTATTATTTCCGCTCAATCGATGAATTCAAAGCCATGCGTGAAGATGGCGAACTGCTCGAATGGGCCGAGGTGCACGGCAACTTCTACGCAACACCGCGCGCCACCGTCGACGACATGATCGGCAAGGGCCGCGATATCGTTTTCGATATTGATTATCAGGGCACCCAGCAGCTCTACGAAAAATGCCGCCCCGACATGGTGTCGGTCTTCATCCTGCCACCCTCGATAAAAGAGCTCCACGCACGTCTGAAATCCCGCGCCCTCGACAGCGACGAAACCATAGCCCGCCGCCTCCGCAACGCCCGCATCGAAATGGAACACTGGGCGGAATATGACTATGTGCTGGTCAACGAAGACCTGGATGTCTCAACGGCGCAGGTGACGAATATTCTGGAGACGGCGCGGATAGCGCGGATACGCCAGCGCGAACTCAGCGGCTTCGTGAAGGGGCTGCAGAAAGAGATCGACGGGCTTTAGGTCTCACCACAAGCCCAGTCGGCATCCCCGCGAACGCGGGGATCCAGTAACCACCGAATACTGCTATTTGCCGACGCAACCCCGCCCCGCACACCGCGTCATTCCCGCGAAAGCGGGAATCCAGCGCGAGGCGTCCGCCGAGCAATAGAGTCTGACGCGCGATAGACATCGCGCACTGGATTCCCGATCAGGTCGGGAATGACGATGCGCGAGCGGCAAGGATCATTGAACCTCGCCGCACTTCGGCGCCCCCGTGCTGTCATCCCGGCCGCAGCGCAGCGGAGAGCCGGGATCCATTGGAACCTGTAGCGGTCGTGGGTGCGCACCAACTCCTGCCGGACAAGCGGCCCGGCGTAATGGACCCCGGCTCAAGGCCGGGGTGACACAGAAAACTTATGCGAGAACCGGCCGCACCCTCCGCCGCCCCAGAGCCGCGACAACGCCGAGTCCGGACAGGATCAACACACCTCCCGCCGGGAGTGGCACCACGCTGAGGCCAGAAATCTCGTAGGTCCACAGGTTCCTGTTGAGACCGCCGGGGAGGTCTGCCGGGTCCGCCTGGCCAAAGATGAAGTAGACTGGCGCCGGCGGACTGAACGCCGCCAATCCGTCCTCGGCAGCGATGCCTGGAATGTCCGGGTTCGCCAGAAGCACCACAAAATCGGGGTAGCTGGTTAACCCGGAAAAAGAGGTCATTTCCGACTTAGAGAACAAACCGTCGGCATTCCCGTCCGTGAACTCAGCAAACCAGTCCGTGGAGCCATCGGCAACAAGTGTGGCCGTGAGCGTGGCGGCATTAGCCGTTGCGCAGGACAAAACAAAGGCGCAAACCGCCAGTGTGCGTTTCAACATTACAAAATCCCCTAGCAATCTTTCTAATATCAATAAGTAATTGTTAAGGGTGCTGTTCCTTCGTGTCAAATGAGGCCGGTGAGTTGATTTTGGGTCTTTCCGACATTATGCGCGTGGGCTTGGAAAAATTACTGTCAGTATTGCCGGAGGCCTTGGTTTTTTTGAGAATTTCCTGCTACTGCTAGCTATTTATATTAGAAGCACTGGATATATAGCATGTCCTTCCCTCGTCATCCTCGGGCTTGACCTGAGGATCCATGCAATGGTGAGGCGAAAAGGGCGGACGCGAAGTGGTCAGGACGTGCGGTTTACATTACGCCCTCTGTTCTCTATTGCGGGTCCCTCATGGACCCTTTCAAGCCCGAGGGTGACGATGGGGGGTGGGCTAGATCAAATCACAAAGCAATCTGAGATTGTCACCCTGAAGATTTGCCTAGAGACTAACAATCTGAAATTTAGCGTCTCCTGGTTTATGAACAGCTCTTTCAAAAAGTAGTCTACCCGCAAAACGACGAGTGATATCGTCAACGAGTTCCCGTCTTGTTTGAGGGCCGAAGATTACCTTTTTTAGTTTGAGTTTTGGCCACTGCGCATATCCCGAGGTGTCTCCAAAATCGACTACTCGAAACTCCTCTTGCCAACTCCAGCCAGCAGATTTGGTGAGAAAAAGTTTGCGCGCGGCGAAAACTCTAGGGTCACTATTGGACGAAATCGAGAAAATACCGGGCTCAATACTTTTAGCATATGCGAGATAAGCCAAAGTTTCCCAAATATCGTATCTATCCAGCGCTCGTTCATCAGCAGAATACTCAACTGGGTTCATCCCTGGCAGTTTAAATATGAACCTTCGGTCATGCACATACTCGTATTCGAGGCAAATACCTGTATTGCTGGAAGCATGATATGACCACATAGATTGTGACAGTGGATCAGTTGCAAAGCATGCAGATCGGAGCTTCGATCGAGCCTCCTCGATCAATTTCGGCAGCTCGGATTCGGGAGCAGAGAGCAATCTAATGCAAATGTCAGATCCGAATGACCGTTGAGCTTCGGCATTCATCCACTTCGTAATTTCCTCTTCTCCGACTTCTTGTCGTCTCTTAGCAACTGAGACCGAATTGCTAAAAAATTTCATAAATCGAATGCCTGCCTCGTAGGTCCTCTCCTCTTCTTTGGATTGTTCAACCGATCTGACTGCTACTGATGCTTCCGTAAGATCATTTTGGGTGGAAAGAGGTGTCATCCAAAGCGCTCGATCCCCAATCGCCTTATCAATGGTATCAAGCAAAAACTCGTCATCTGGCCGAAAACGATAGAAGAATTTGTGCAACGGGTTTGAGAAAGATATTGATTCGTTTGGGTCCATTAAATGCACCCCGTTGCGACGGAAATCCACAAAATTGGCTATTGTCAGAAAGGTATCAACCGACAGTTCTTCGGCCCGCTCTGTACCTTTTAAACGTGTAGTGTTTAGGAGGTTTTGAGTATGTCCGCCAATCCCTTTGAGGCTTTGTCGAACCATCTTTCGCCTTTGCCCAAAGGCAGCCTTTGTCACTTCTTCAAGAACCGGGACCGGCACGATTGCCGCATTCGCCTTCGGTTCCAGATGAACGATGGATGAGGTCACTTTCGGTGGTGGTGTAAACGCGCTTTTATCGACATTGAAGGCGATGTGGGCGTGGGTGCGCCAGCCGGCAAGGACGCCGAGGCGGCCATAGGCTTTGCTGCCGGGACCGGCGCAGATGCGCTCCGCCACTTCCTTTTGAAACATCAATGTCAGGCTGTCCCAGAAGGGTGGCCAGGGGTCGGCGGTGAGCCAGCCGGTCAGAAGCGGTGTCGCGATGTTGTAGGGTAGATTGGCGACGATCTTGGTTGGCCCGTCCGTCAGCGCCGCATAGTCGACCTCCAGAGCATCGGCAGAGATCACCTCCAGCTTGCCGGGATAGGCCGCCGCGATTTCCGCAAGGGCGGGCAGGGCGCGCTCGTCACGCTCGATGGCAATGACTTTCGACGCGCCTTCGGCCAGCAGCGCCCGGGTCAGTCCGCCGGGGCCGGGGCCAACCTCGATGATTGTATAGCCTTCCAACCGCCCGGCGGCACGGGCGATGCGCGATGTGAGGTTGAGGTCGAGCAGGAAATTTTGCCCCAGTTCCTTTTTTGCACGTAGGCCGTGAGCGGCGATCACCTCGCGCAGCGGGGGCAGGCTGTCGATGCTCATCCGCTCATCTCGTCCGCCATGCGGATCGCCGCCAGCATGCTGTTCGCCGAGGCCTTGCCGGTCCCCGCCAGACCGAAGGCGGTGCCATGGTCGGGCGAAGTGCGGACGATTGGCAGCCCCAGCGTGATGTTCACGCCCTTGTCGAAGGCTAGCGTCTTGATCGGGATCAGCGCCTGATCGTGATACATGGCGATCACGGCGTCATACTGTGCCCAGTGAGGCGGGTGGAAGATCGTGTCGCCGGGGTGGGGCCCATCGGCATTGATGCCTTCGGCTTTCAGTGCTGCAATCGCCGGTACAATCACATCGCGGTCCTCAATGCCGATGCTGCCATCCTCGCCCGCATGCGGGTTCAGTCCGGCAATTGCGATGCGTGGTTGCGCGATGCCAAACCGTGTACCAAGGTCATGAGCCACAATTCTGGTTGTATTGATGATCAGATTTTCGGTGACAAGGTTAGGCACGTCTTTCAACGGCACATGCACGGTCAGCGGCACGGCACGATATTTCTCGTGCGCCAGCATCATCACCGGTTGCGGTGCAGGGGCGCCGCTGGCGCATAAAGCCGCCAGATACTCGGTATGTCCCGGGTAGGTGAAGTCGGCCTTGTAGAGAGCTGCCTTGTGGATGGGCGCCGTCACGAGTGCGCGGCATTTTTCCGCCAACACGTCGTCTGCCGCAAGGGCGATGGCTTCAGTTACAGTTGTCGCTGACGCGGCGTCTCCGATTGTACCTGGTGTGTCGGCAATCGGCTCACCAATATCGACGACAGGAAGCGCACCAGTGAAAAGGCCGGTCGCTGCATGGGGTGTTGCGGGTGTAATCGGGATGTCCAGCCCGAGCCGCTTGGCGCGGTTATCTAGAAGGTCTGCGTTTCCATAAACGATGAACGGCGGCAGCTTTAGCACCCGCCGCTCAGCATAAAGCGCCAGAATGAGGTCCGGACCGATCCCGGCGGGTTCGCCCATGCTCAGGGCAAGGGGTGTATCGGTCCGGTTGCTCATCCTATTTGGTCGAAATAGCCGCGCGTTCCCTCAAGCGCTGAAGATAGGCCTCCGCCTCGTCCTGCAGCTTTTCGGTGCCCTGTTCCTGGCGCAGTTCGCTCTTGATGAAAGTCAGGTCGCGGGCCGAGGATTTGGCGCAAACTGCCAGCATGGAGACGCCATTATCGACCACGCGCGGCTTGGTGATCCCGCCGACTTCAAGGTCTGCGAGCTCGTTTGCCATGGCTTCGGGCAACTGGGTCGCATGGCGGCGCCCAACATCGATAACTGCGGCATCAGTGTAAGACAAAGACAGATCCACCGCGCTATCGCAGCCCTGGAAGCTCTTGCGATACTGGTTGGCTTCCGCCGTCCGGCGCGATGCAGAGACCTTCGATCCTTGCGGAATAATGAAGCGCACTTCCTTCAGAATGAAATCGTAGGACAGCGATTCCTCAACCTGATTGGCTGCCTGTTGATCGAGTTCCAGTTCGGAGAACTGCACGCGCGGCATAACGGCAGTCTGGGTCACAGCCTGCCAGGCCAATCCGGACCGCAGCCGCTGTTTCAACGTGTCTTTGTTGACGCCATTCTGTGCCAGAACCTGATCGAGCTTGTCAGAACTCAGTTTGAGGTTGCGTGCTACGTTCAAATAGGCGTCATCAACCTGCTGGTTGGAGATATTGATCCCAAGTCGTTGCGCTTCCTGCAGCATCAGGGCTTCATTGACGAGCTCCTGAAGCGCCATGTCGAGACGCTGGCTATTGGAGTTGCCCCGCCGCTCAAGACGCAAAAGCGATGCGCGCAACGAAATTTGCGTATCCGTGATCGGTGTGCTGTTCACCGTTACCCGAACCGATGCGGCCTGGGCCGGTAGGCCGCCAGCAATGGCTGCCATCAGAATGGTGGTCAGAAACAAAATGCGCGCGAAATTCATAGTCGGTCTCTAACTGTTGCTCATCGGGCGGTGTCTTGCACCCTGAATGCGGCCAAAATCTGCAATTTTGACTGTATCACGCTGGTTGTGATGTCAGGCGCGGGCTCTTGGCGGCGGCCCGTTGCTAATTCGTACCATAGCTGGAACCATCTGCGCCTTTCAAACTGAAAGAGAGCTTTGTCGTCCAGTTGTTCTTCTGAAACGGCAATCCCGTTCCCTTATAGCTGCCGGTAACTTCGAGATATCCATCGTCATAGGTCAATGATGCAGAATGATCGATCATGCGATTGGCATCGATGTCCCAGCCGGCGGCGAGGTTGGCGTACCAGTAGTCATCGATCGGAACCCGTACCGATCCGCCGGCATCGTGCGCGTCTGCGATGGAACCAAGTGCCGGATCGGCCGCGAGATAGGAATAATCCAGTGCCAAAGACCAGCCGCTCTTGCTGAAAGAGCCAGCCGCTGCCGCACGAGTAACTTTACCGGCCGCCGGATCGATTTGAACCTTGCCGCCAATCGCTGCCAGGTCGGCAACGCCTGCGCGTGCACCGATCACGACATGAGATTTTGTTGCCCCCAGCCCGGTGCTTGCGCCAACTTGCGCCGCATCGTTGACGCCGTAAGCGTTCCGGCCCGCGATCTGGAATGACTGTCCGGCAACGATATCGAAGTAAGACCCGTCACCAAACTCTGCCGTGTATTGCGCACCGACATTGGCCCGCAACCCGGTCTCCTGGCGGTCGGTGCCGGAGAAACGATTGTAGCTGAACAGATTGCTGTCATCGAAGACAAAGCTCTGGGCATTGTCATTGGTTATGCCAGTCTTAGTGGCGCCTGTGCCACGGTAGGCAAGCTGCGCAATTGGCTCAACCACATGGGTAGAGTCCCCATCCACCGCCATCAGCGGGTAACGCGCATCAATCGCGGCTATCGGTGTGAGGGCGAGCAGGCGCTGTTCGCCCGGCGTCATGGCGCTTGCGCCATTATAATAGGCAGCGTCCGCCCGCAAACCCAGATAAGGTGTCAGCAACACACCTTGTGGCGACGCCCATTGCTTTTCCCAGCCGGCTTCCACATTGCCATGTACTTTGGTTTCGGCATAGCCCAGAACATAAGGGACACCATTGGCCGTCGTCGTACTGTCGGCGGCACGATGAACACCAAGCAAGTCGCCGGACGCTTTGATGCGGCCATTACCTGCGCCGAGTTCCTGAACATGCACGAACCGCTTGCTCGGTATTGCGCTTGCCTGCTTGTTCTGGTCGGCCTGCCTGTAATTGCCAAGCTTTTCATAGTCCTGAACACGCACATCGACGAAGGTCTCAGGTGTCAGATAGGTCGCATAGACCTGGTTCGTTGTAGAGCTTGCCGTATTGATCTCATAATTTTTCAGATATGCGGCGTCGGTAAATGCCGTGTACGACCAACCAGCACGCCAGTTTTCAGCTGGTGTGAAGGCGCCGGTCGTCTGAATCGCGCCGCGCCAACGCCGATCACCAACCTGCCCCGAAAAAGCCCCTGGGTCGAGCTGATAAATGCCTGAGGCATATAAATCAGCTTTACCGGTTTCAAAATGCTGCGTGACCTCACCACCAAGAAGGACACCTTGGCGCGCGACGAGAGTCGGTGTGAGCAGAACATCGGTATTCTCGGCAGCGGCGTAGAAATAGGGGAATGTCAGCCACACACCGGTCTGGTCGGTATAGCCATAGCTCGGCAGCCGGAACCCGTTGGCGCGTGGGTTGGACGGGTCGGGCAACCGCATCCACGGCAACCACGCAACCGGGTAACCAAGGACCTCCACTACCGGCTGCTCTAGATCGACGAGATCATTCTCTTCATCGCGGATTATGCGCTGTGTGCGAACGCGCCAGCCGATCTTGCGCCCTTTTTCATCGATACATTCACCACAAGGCGAATAGGTGCCTTTTTCCAGGATGGTCAGAGCGTCGTCGTCATAGTCGGTGCGTTCAGAGGTGATCATCGCGCCGTCGGTGGTCACCAGCACCATCGAGTTGAGAACGGCTTTTTTGAACCCGCCCGTCACCTCGACACGATCAGCAGCATATTCGGTGCCATCCGGATCGCGCATCACGACATTGCCGACAAGTAGAATATCTTTGGTGCGCTGATTGAAGATGAGCTTATCGGCCATCGCGTAGTAGCCGAGGTAGGTCATATCCACCTGGCCACGGGCTGTGACAATCCCGTTGCCGTCCTGGCTAAGATAGTCGGCGGCAATAGCGGCCTGGCTGTTGCCGGGATTGGGGACGCGATCGAAAAAGCCGTCGGGTAGGAGAGACGCGGCGAAGGCAGGGCCGGTGCAGACTGCAATAGCCAAAGCACTCGCACAGGCCAGAGCCAGGCGAATTCCCCGCAGATTACTCTTCAAGCGGCGCCGACGCATTACGCTCGCCCATCCTCCTTATGCAGCAGCACCGTCAAACCGGTGACGATGGCCACTGTTGCAGGGCCCCAGGCTGCGAATGTGGGATCGAGTATGCCGGCGGCACCTGCCCGGTCCGCCATCTCGGTAATCACAAACACAACAAACCCCAGCACGATACCATAAATTACCGTGCCGCCATATGATTCTGCCCTTCGATAACCGGCGGTAAACGCAAATGCAATTAACAAAGAACCAACAAGCAGCGCAGGTAATGCCAATAATTTCGCATATCGCATCGCCGCCGCGTCCCGGGCCAGCGGATCAGTGAGTTCCGAGGCGAGGGCATCGCGCAACTCAAACAGAGTAAAATCCTGTGTGTCAGCCAATCGCAACTCCAGTTCCGCGCGGGTGCTGACCGTTTCAAGCCGGTAGTTCGCAACGCGTTGCGGTTCGCGATTCGATCCGAACAAAATCGCGTTCTCAAGTTGCCACTCCCCGGGATTTAACGTGCCGCGCTCGGCTTTGATGCGGCTGACACCTTCGGTAGCTGGCAGATAGAATGTAAGGTTGCTCAGAACATGGTTTTCCTGGCCTGCTCGCGTGCCATGAATGACATACCGGTATTCCCCGGCGTTCTGCCGCAGCCAGACCTGGCTCGAATCTCCGATAGCAGTGATGTTCGTGCGCGGAATAGGGATAATAATTCGGTTCAGCTCGGCCACTTTGGATTCCACAAAAAAGGAAATGACCAAAGCCAGTGCGATAATGAAAAAAAACGGGCCTCTGAGGAGGCGCCAGATTGATAATCCGCTGGCCTTGGCGATAACGAGTTCTCGATTGGCTGCAAGGTTGAGGAGGGCCAGAATTGCACCGAGAAGAACCGTGACAGGGAGCACGCGCATACTCCAGCGCGCCGCATTCACAACAATCGCCATGAACCCGAACAGCTGCCCCTGATTGTCGCTGAGATAGTTGAACCGGTAGCCGTCGAGTGATTCAACCAGCGCGATCAAACCAAAAAAGATCGCGATGACGATCGCGATATGACTGGCAATGCGTAAAGTAACGAGCCGATCAATGCGTGTCATGCCGGCCTCCGCACTTGAAGCACGTACAAGGCGAACCTGTACTGCCAGGCGATCAGCGTCAGACCAGCCATGCCATAAATGATTGCCACTGCATATGGGCCGAAGGGTAACCCTGCTGAAAAGCTGGTGCTGATCACACGGTCGGCAAGACACAGAATGACAGCTGCCAGCTCCAGTGGGAAATAAGTCCGGCCGCGCCGGGCGTTGGGAAAGCTGGCCAGCGCAGCAATCAATATGCAGACCCCGATCAGACGGCTGAGTTCAGAGAACCTGTCATCAAGAAATTTCTTGATCCTGGGCGTCATCCCGGAGGTCTCCGCCAACCGTAACAAGCTTGGCGTGTCCATAGCATTCAAACCACCCTCGCTGCTTTCTGCTGTCAGGCGCTGCAGACCGAGTTCGTAGCGGTTAAAGGCAATCTCAGTATATCCGCCCTCGACATCGAGATATTGGATCGACCCGTCGCGAAGGCTGAGTTCGTAACCTTCCTCTGTGAACAGTATCAATGCCGTGTCGGCTTGATACGTGCGAAGAGTGGTTGCCTTGCGCTGGTCGTGCGCAAAGAATTCCGTCACCGTGCCATCGGGACGGCGCCCGCCGATCGAGACAATCATGCCCGGCACCGCTTCAGTGAAACGGTTGGGGACAAGCGCGCGGCCGACGAGATCTGCGGCAACCTCCTCCGACCAGCGGTTATATGTCCGTTGCGCCGCCGGTTCGAGAAAATGCGCCAAAACGGAAACCATGATGCTGCCGCCGATGATGAATATGACCAGCGCCGCCCACAACGCACCTACACGCCGTCCCGCGTGAATGATGTGTAGTTCACGTGATGCCTGCAGCGCTTTGAGGGCGCGCGCCAATCCAACGGCGAAACAGAAAAACAGGATCGCCCGAGCGAGTGGTGGTGTGGTGAGAACAGACTGACCCAGCAGCGTAATCAGGTCTTGCCCCTTGGCGGTGACAAGATCGAACAGGCGCAACGTTTGGGTCACCCATACCAGAACAACGGCAACCGCCAGGAAGGACAGGGCCTGACCGTAAAACTGGACTGTAAGATAGCGCGTGAGCCGAAGCATGCACAAAGGTGTAAGCTATTAGCGCCACCGGTCAACGGCGCAAATTTGCCTATCTGCGTGTTCTCACCGGCCTGCGGGATTGACGTCACACCCAAACAGCCTATCTGATGAGACACTTATTCCCGCCACCCAGGAATTTCTTATCATGTCCAGCGACTTCAGTCTCAAAACCGCCACGCTTGCCGCCAAGCCGAGCAGCGCAATAATTGTGTATGCCGCGCAAGGGCCTGTGCTCGGAGGCGAGGCCGAGCGAATCTGGAATGAGACCGGCCTGGACTTTGCGGCGGTGAGCAAAGCAGCCGATTTTACCGGCAAGCAGGGGCAGGTGCTTGATGTAATCGCGCCGCCCAATCTTGGTGTGCCCAGACTGATGGTTGCCGGTGCGGGCAAAGCCGATGACGACGCTGCGGCGAGTCCAGCCGGTCTGCGTGATCGTGGCGGGTCGCTGATCGGCAAACTCAAGGCCGCGCGCATTGCAAAGGCGGACATTTATCTCGATCAGCTCGATGCCGATGCGATTGGTGAGGTCGCCGCGGGCATGCGCCTTCGTCACTATGTTTTTGACAAGTACAAGACGCGGACAAGCGAGGATGAACCGGCGGACAAAAACAAACTGGCGCTGGTGCTGCACGTCGACAACAAACCGTCTGTGGACAAAGCCATCGATAGCCGCTTCGCAACCGTAGCGGGCACGCTCCTGGCGCGTGATCTCGTGCATGAGCCACCCAACGCCTTAGGCCCTGAGGAGTTTGCCGAGGTCGCCCGATCGCTATCCAGCCTTGGTATCGACGTTGATATCTTGACGCCAACCGAGATGAAAAAGCTCGGCATGGGGGCGTTGCTGGGTGTGGGGCAGGGTTCAGCGCGTGAGCCACGACTGGTGGTCATGCAGTGGCATGGCGGCAAGAAAAAAGACGCTCCGCTGGCCTTTGTCGGCAAAGGTGTGGTGTTTGACACGGGCGGCATTTCTCTGAAGCCCGGTGCGGGCATGGAGGACATGAAGGGTGACATGGGCGGTGCCGCCGCTGTCACCGGCCTCATGAAGTCGCTTGCCACGCGCAAGGCCAAGATCAACGCCGTAGGTGTGATCGGCGTGGTGGAGAACATGCCGGATGGCAACGCCTACCGGCCGGGCGATATTCTCACCTCCATGTCAGGCCAGACCATTGAGGTCATCAACACCGATGCCGAAGGCCGCCTGGTGCTCGCCGATGCACTTTGGTACACGCGCGACCGGTTCAAACCTGCCTTCATGATCAATCTTGCCACGCTGACCGGCGCGATCATCGTCAGCCTTGGACAGGATCATGCCGGCTTGTTCTCCAACGATGATAATCTGGCTGAAAATCTGACAGCCGCCGGTCTGGCCTCGGGTGAAAAAGTCTGGCGGATGCCGATGGGTGATTATTACGACAAGCTCATCAATAGCCGTTTCGCCGACATGAAGAACACCGGCGGGCGTTATGGGGGCGCGATCACAGCCGCGCAGTTTCTCAAACGCTTCGTCAAGGATACGCCCTGGGCGCATCTCGATATTGCGAGCACCGCATTTGGAAGTCCCGGCACTGAAACCAACGCGGCATGGGCATCAGGTTATGGTGTCGCGCTGCTCGACCAGCTGGTCAGGGACAGCTACGAAAAATAGATGGAAATCTTCTTCTACCATCTCGAACAGGCACCGTTGGAACGGGTGTTGCCGCAGCTTTTGGAAAAAACCCTCGAGCGCGGCTGGCGCGCCGTTGTCGAGGTTGGCGATACGGAGCGCGCCGACGCACTCGACACCAGCCTTTGGACCTGGCGCGATGACAGTTTTCTGCCGCATGGGCGCGATGGCGGGACCCATGATGCGGATCAGCCGGTTCTGATCACCACGGGAGAGCATAACCCCAACGGGTCTGCAATCCGGTTCTTTGTCGGCGGTGCGGTTCCTCGGGCAGAAGGCGACTATCAACGCTTGATCTATCTGTTCGATGGTCACGATCCGGATGTGGTCGAAACCGCCCGCGCGGCGTGGAAGGCGTTGTCCAGTGGCAATGCGTGTACCTACTGGCAACAGGAACCGAACGGCCGCTGGGTCAAGAAGGGATAGTTATGGATTATCTTTGGTTTAAAGCGGTGCATGTATTCGCAGTTCTCCTCTGGGTCGGTGGCGTCATCGCGAATGGCGTTCTTCTCGCGGTTGTGGCGCGCACGCCTCAAGGGGTGCAGGACGAAGTTCTGACGCGGTTCCGGAAGTGGGATGTGCGGGTGAGCAATCCGGTTCAGGGGCTGGCCTGGATCGCCGGTATAACGCTCATCGTCATGGGCGGTTGGATCAGCGACGGGTGGCTGCACGTCAAATTAGCTGCGGTGATCGCCATTGCCGCCGTGCACGGCGTGCAATCCGCCACGCTGCGTAAGCTCGTCGATAGAAAGGATGTTTCGCGCCGTCTGGAAATCGCCCGTCACACGGCTTTGGTCACGATGATTGCGGTGGGCCTGATCGCCATCATGGTCATCGTCAAACCCTTCTGAGACCAAAATCAATCGCTAGCCTGGCGACCATTCTGGTGGAGCCATCTCAAACCCTTCAAACTGAAAACCAGGGGCAACCGTGCAGCCCACAAGCGTCCAGTCTCCGGTGCTTTCGGCGGCTTGCCAGCAATCCTTAGGCACAACAATTTGCGGCATTTCGCCGCCTATGACGTCGGGCCCAAGAATCAGCGTTTCGGTCCACTTCCCATCGGGTGACATGGAGAGTTCCAGTGGTGCACCGGCATAGTAGTGCCAGACCTCGACGGCATCGACCCTGTGCCAATGCGATTTGTCGCCAGCTTCGAGCAGGTAGTAGATGGCTGTAGAGACTGCACGTCCGTTCACCTCGGCGCTATCGCGAAACGTCTCGGCATACCACCCGCCTTCGGGGTGCTTTTGCATGTTGAGTTTGGCGATGATTTGCTCAGCGGTCATCGACGTCCGCCATCTGCATGGCCTCAGCCTCTTCGAGCGCGGCACTCTTTTCCAGCCAAAACTCTTCGATTTCTGCGATTTCATCCTCGAACCGCGCCTTGTCCTTGCCGAGCCGGATCGCTTGATCTGGTTCGCCAGAGTAGAGGTCCGGATCTGCAAGTTTCATCTCAACCTTCTCAAGCTCGGCCTTCAGGCGCTCGATTTTCTTTTCCGCCGACTGTATTTCCTTGCGCAGCGGCGCCAGTTCGGCACGGCGGGCGGCGGCTTCCTGCCGCTCTTTCTTGCGGTTGCCCGATCCTGCCGAAGCCTCAGCATTCGCGCGGCCTTGCGAGGCTTGTGCGCCGCCAACCAGCATTTTCTGATAGTCCTCAATGCTGCCGTCGAATTCCTTGATCGTGCCGTCCTCGGCAATCCAGATCTGATCGACGGTCGCTTCGATCAAGTGCCGGTCGTGCGAGATGATTAGCACCGCACCCTCATATTCGTTGAGGGCGGCGACAAGCGCATCACGGCTATCGATATCGAGATGGTTGGTCGGCTCATCGAGAATGAGCATGCCGGGCCCGTTGAAGGTGATCAGGCCGAGTAGCAGACGCGCCCGTTCGCCACCGGAGAGGTTCTCCGCCGGTGTGTCCATTTTCACGGTCGACAGACCCATTTGAGCCACCCGTGAGCGTCGCTGTGCATCTGTGGAGTCCCACATTAGTTCATCGACATGCTCGACAGCGGTTTTCCCAGGCTTGAGATGATCGAGCTGGTGCTGCGCGAAATAGGCGACCTCAAGCCCACGTCCGCGCCGCAACTGACCGCCCATAGATTTCAACTCACCGGCAATCAGCTTGGCGAACGTCGATTTGCCGTTGCCATTGACGCCGACAAGGGCGATCCGGTCATCCGGATCGATGCGCTGGGTGATTTTCGTGAGCACCGGCGTTTCATCATACCCAACTGACACATCCTCGAAATCAAGCATGGGCCGGGCCATGGCTTTTTTCGGGTTGGTGAAGGTGAAGGGCAGTGCCTCCTCATCGAAAAGGGCTTCGGGTGGCCGCAGCTTTTCAATCATCTTCACGCGGGCCTGCGCCTGCTTGGCCTTTGAGGCTTTATAGCGGAAACGATCGACGAACTTTTGCATATGCGCGACCTTGTCGAGCGCCTTTTCACGACTCTTGTTCTGCAGATCCATCTGCATGCGCCGTGTCGTCTCGAAGGTGTCGTAGTTGCCGCGATAGAAGTTGAGCTTTTTGTGCTCCAGGTGGATGATTGACCGCGCTACCTTGTTCAAAAGGTCGCGGTCATGGCTGATCATCAAAACGGTGTGGGGGTAGGTGGCCAGATAGCTTTCCAACCACAGCGTGCCTTCAAGATCGAGATAGTTCGTCGGCTCGTCGAGCAGCAACAGGTCCGGTTGTGAAAACAGCACACCCGCCAGCGCCACGCGCATGCGCCAGCCGCCTGACAGTTCCTTGCAGGCGACTGACTGTTGCTCGTGCGGAAACCCTAGTCCGCGCAGAATGCTGCTGGCCCGCGCTTCTGCCGCGTGCGCGTCAATGTCGGCGAGCCGGGTATGGATTTCCGCGATCCGGTGCCCGTCCGTCGCCGTCTCTGCTTCGCGCATCAGTGCAGCGCGCTCCTTGTCGGCGGAAAGGACCATGTCGAGTACGCTGTCGTCGGTCGCAGGCGCTTCCTGCGCCACCGTGCCGATTTTGGCTTTCGGGTGCACGTGGATGTCCCCATCATCAGGCATTAGCCGCCCGAGGATCAGGTTGAACAGCGTTGTCTTGCCGGTGCCGTTTTTGCCCACAAATCCGGCTTTAGATCCGGCAGGCAACACCACGCTTGCCTTGTCGAACAAGGCACGGTCGCCGATCTTGAATGTGAGGTCGGAGATGGTGAGCATAATCAGGTTCTCGGTAATTTTGCCCCTGATACGCCAAAGCGCCGATGCGCTGCAACCTCACAAGGTGAAAGACGCATGCGCTACCGCGTGAAAGCCAACTCTTGTCAGCGTCACCGGCTGAGGCTAAAAGGCGCGCCAACATCAACTTAGCAAAGCTAGTAGGAAATCAAATGGCTCTCGAGCGGACCTTCTCCATCATCAAACCCGACGCCACCAAACGGAACCTGACCGGCAAGATCATTGCCAAGTTCGAAGATGCCGGTTTGCGCATTGTCGCCTCCAAGCGCATCCACATGACGCGCGAACAGGCTGAGGGCTTCTATGCCGTGCACAAGGATCGTCCGTTCTTTGGCGAGCTTGTCGATTTCATGATTTCCGAACCGGTCGTGGTTCAGGTACTTGAAGGCGAGAATGCAATCGCCAAGAACCGTGAAGTGATGGGTGCCACCAACCCGGCGGAAGCTGCCGAAGGCACAATTCGCAAAGAATTTGCTCTCTCGATCGGTGAAAACTCGGTTCACGGTTCCGATGCACCGGAAACCGCAGCTGAAGAAATTAAGTATTTCTTCACCGAAGACGAGATTGTCGGCTAGTTTAAAAGAAATATCCGAACGGTTGATCTGCATCAATACTGTGTAGGTCAAGCTGATGCATGGTTAGAGTGCATGAACACTTAGTTCCAATCGTGCGTCCTCGGAACGTTCTTGCAGAAAAGGCCACCGCGAGGTGGCCTTTTTATTTTTGGCTGAATGCTGAACATCCGCCGGTTTCAACGACTTCACTTTTCTCCAGAATTGGGGCAGCTTGCGCCAAACACACGATGGGAGAGTCGAATGCCGTACGTAAATGTGCGTATTACCGATGATGGGGTTACTGCCGAGCAGAAACGCGCAGTTATCAAGGGGATTACCGATGTTCTGGTAAAAGAACTCGGCAAAAAACCCGAAACGACATTCGTCGTGATCGACGAAGTGAACACTGACAATTGGGGCCACAAGGGCACGTCTATTACTGAGCTGCGGAAAGGCTAGCTTTCTTACGCAGGTGATAGGTTAGCGCCATTGCAATCAGATGACGCGTCGCGTCCGGCAATGGCTGATCTGCGCGGAAGTGCACGCTGCGGTTTCCACCGTAGACAAGTTCCGGATACCGGTTCCGCCAGTCGTCTACCAGGGTCGTCTGGCAGTTCACATAAAGCGCGAAATCACCACCAAAGCTGTCATCAGAATCGATGCGGATCGTTGTGCCGGACTTTGTGTCCGGGGTCAGATAGCTTGGCTGTCCCCATTTCAGGGTTTCCTCGATCCGGCCCACGCCGTTCGTATTTTTCGCGACGTCAAGAACAAGTGCACGCAGATCAAGAAGGCGCCTGCGCAATGATGCAGGATAAGCCGCGAACTTGTAGGCTACGGCGGCACTTTCAAAATTCTCTTGGTCCATCCTGCCGGCCTGTCGCTTTGTTGATTGGCGCGTGCGCAACCTAAAGACTATCAACGAGGCTACTTACAGCAAAGGCAAGGCAGCATTGTTACTGTCAGAATCCGTCAGGGGAGGTCATATTGTGTTGAGTTGGCTGCGCAATAGCCCGTTACCCGTCTGGTTGGTTCTGGCGCTTCCGGCAATCACGCTTTTGACGCCGATTGTCGTCCAAGGGCAAATTCCTCGGAATTTTCTGGTTGAAACAGGCGAGTGGTCTGTTCGGCTAATGATCCTGACCCTGGCGATCACGCCGCTCTCGCTGATGTTCAAAGGGCAGGGGTGGGTGCTCTGGCTCCTGCGCCGCCGCCGCTGGTTCGGCGTTGCCAGCTTTGCCTATGCCGCATTGCATGTTGGATTTTACGTTTGGGACATCCGCTCCCTTGGGCGGATCCTGTTTGTTGCCGAACGGCTTTATGCATGGCCCGGCTGGGTAGCAATTGGCCTGATGATCCCCTTGGCGCTCACATCCAACAGCTGGAGCCAGCGCGCGCTTGCGGTGAACTGGAAGCGGCTGCAACGCCTCACATATATCGCCGCGCTTCTGACGGCTTTGCACTGGCTACTCTTGACCCGCGGTCCTTCCGCCTGGGTGCAAATTGGTTTGATCGCGGGACTTGAGATTATCCGGATCGGTTATCGGGTGGGGCAATGGCGAAGGCTAAGCCAGCAGGCCGCGCGCTGATTGTTGGAACGCCGCCTAGATAACCTTGCGCACCTCCACAAGGAAATTCTGAACCGCGCCGCGCATGCTCTCGCCGTTTTGCGTCAGGTTTTCTGATGCTGTCAGCACCTGCGCAGCAACGGTGTCGGTCTGTCCCACCGCCTGCGATATAAGCTGAATGTTCGAGCTGACCTCTGCCGTGCCGGCGGACGCCTGATCGATGTTGCCGGCGATCTCCTGTGTCGCAGCGCTTTGCTGTTCGACAGCGGCGGCGATGGTGGTGGAAACCTCATCCACCCGCGTCATGGTGTCTCCAATGCGGGCTATTGCTTCCACCGCGCGGTTGCTGGCGTCCTGAATATCGCCGATTTGGCGGCCGATATCCTCTGTGGCGGTTGCCGTCTGCGTAGCGAGTGATTTGACTTCGGAAGCGACGACGGCAAAGCCCTTACCAGCTTCACCGGCACGCGCCGCTTCGATGGAAGTGTTGAGCGCCAGAAGGTTTGTCTGATCGGCAATGTCGGCGATCAGTGCCACTACTTCACCGATCTTCTTTGAAGCGTCCGAGAGGCTTTGTACGTCCTGATTGGCCTGACGCACCTCTTCCACCGCGGCGCGCGTGATTTCGCTGGAGCGGTTCACCTGCGAAGAGATTTCGGAAACCGAGTTGGTCATTTGCTCAGTAGCAGCAGCGACCGACCCCACATTGGTGGAGGCCTGTTCGGCAGCGGCCGCCACGGACGTCGATTGCTCCGATGCGGAGGAGGTTGTTTCACCCATGGATTGCGCGGACTGTTGCAGTTCACCGGCAGCCGACGAAACGGATTCGACCGCGTTCCCCATTTCGGTTTCAAACACTTTCACCACGTCGGAAAACGCCGCAACCCGGCTTTCCATGGACTGCATGGCATTGTTGATTGTGCCCGCTGCCTCACCGAACGTGCCAGTCATGCCGCTTATGTTGATTTTTCGGAAGTATTTGTTCGCCGCAACATATTCTAGGCTGGCCCGGGTTTCACGCACATAGGCATCCGAGCGGTCGATCATCCGGTTGATCGCGTGCAAAAGCTCGGCGGCTTGGCCCGTTTCCGTGATGTTGATGACGCGGGCTTCGAAATCGCCATCGGCGACCGCGTTGCACACATCAAGCGCCTTCTTGATCGCCGAACTATTTCCCAGTGAAAACATGTCTTCTACCCCCGGTTACGCTGCCAGTTTCGCGATAAATTCGTCGTATTCCATTTCTTGCTCCGCTAGGAACGATTTGATCCGCTCAATAGAGTTCGCCAACCCTTCCTTGCGATTGCCTGCTGACAGCTCGATCCGCTGCAGCTCTTTGTAGAGCGGCATAATCTGTTGCTCGAGGATTGCGCGGTCGGGGACCCGCCGGTTGGAGTGATATCCAACGATCGCGCCCGAAGCATCGCGGCTTGGCGTTACGTGCGCCTGGACCCAGTAGTGATCGCCGTTCTTGCAGCGATTGACCACGTAGGCGAAGATTTCCCGCCCGTCCTGAATGGTCTCCCACAACAGGGCAAAGATCGCGCGCGGCATGTCCGGGTGCCGGATCATCGAATGCGGTTGCCCAAGGCACTCTTTCTCGGTGTATCCCGCGATGCGCAGGAACACGTCGTTGCAATAGGTCAGGTGACCCTGCAGGTTGGTTTTTGAAACAATGAGTTCGTTTTCGTCGAAATACTGTTCGACACCTGTCACAGTCAGATCGCGGGCCATGCATCCCTCCGCCGTTCAATCCATGCTGCCTTGTTTGGCGGGTAGAGCCGGTGAGCACCGGTTTGCCAGCCAGATGGCGCCTGACGACTCTAGAAGTGCGTTGCCTAACGAGTGGTGGCGGGCGGGATAGGGAAGTCTACACACTCAATTATCCGCATTGGTCTGTAGGTATCGTTTGTGCGTGGTAGTGCCTGCGTAACTAAACGCGTAGTGTGATGGACGTCAGCTGACGCGGATAGTTTGAGGAATAGGTGGGGCGACATGACCGGATTTCTTCTTCTTGCAAGCATTTTTCTCGTTGCCGGGGTCATTGCCGTTCCAATTGCATCGCGCCTTGGCCTTGGGTCTGTGCTTGGCTATCTCATCGCCGGTATCGCGATTGGCCCGCTACTTGCGTTGATTGGTGTCGACGTTATTGAAATTCAGCATTTCGCGGAATTCGGCGTCGTCATGATGCTGTTCCTCGTCGGTCTGGAACTGGAACCGCAACGCCTTTGGCAAATGCGCAACCGTCTCGTCGGTCTCGGTGGACTGCAGGTAGGGCTGACCGCCGCCGCCGTCACCGCCGTTGCAATGCTTTTTGGTCAGCCGCTCAGTGTCTCAATCGCCATCGGCCTTGTCCTCTCGCTTTCGTCGACGGCCATCGTTTTGCAGACGCTGGGCGAGAAGGGCCTGATGAAAAGCGACGGCGGGCAGGCGAGCTTTTCCGTGCTGCTGTTTCAGGACATTGCCGTCATCCCCATGCTGGCGCTCATCCCGCTTCTCGCGATGCCTGAACTGGTTGAGGCGATGAGCCATACTGCAGCCGATGCGGCGCATGGGGCTGAGGAGGCCGGACACGGAGCAGAAAGCTTCAGTCTTGTTGCCGGCATGGAAGGCTGGCAGGTCGCACTGGTCAATCTTGGAGCAATCGGCGCGGTTATTCTCGGCGGAAGTTTTCTCACACGCCCGATATTCCAGTTTGTCTCCCGTGCGCGCCTGCGGGAACTCTTCACTGCCACCGCGCTGATGATCGTCATCGTCATCGCGCTGTTAATGTCGCTCGTCGGCCTGTCACCGGCACTCGGCACCTTCCTTGCCGGTGTTGTCCTTGCCAATTCCGAATACCGGCATGAGCTGGAATCCGATATCGATCCATTCCGTGGCCTCTTGCTCGGTCTCTTCTTCATGACCGTTGGCGCGGGCATCGATTTCACTCTGCTGGCCGAAAATCTTCTGGCCATTCTCGGCATGACACTGGGGCTGATGCTGCTGAAAGCGGCGATTCTGATGATCCTCGCCTACGCCTTCAAGGTTAAGGGTGCCGACAAATATCTCTTCGCCCTTGGTCTTGCACAGGCCGGTGAATTCGGCTTTGTGCTCCTGAGTTTCACGGTCGCCAACGCCGTCATTCCGCAGGAGGTTGCCTCGCAACTCTTGTTGGTGGTTGCCACCTCGATGCTGCTGACGCCGGTGCTGTTTATCGTTTACGACCGGCTGATTGCGCCGCGCTTTTCCGCAGCTGTGGAACGCGAAGCCGATGAAATCGACAATGATAGCGAAATCATTATCGCCGGGGCCGGGCGCGTTGGCGGGATCGTCAACCGCATCCTGCGTGGCGCCGGCTACAATCCGACGGTTATCGACTACAATTCCGATCATCTCGATGCCATGCGCCGTTTTGGCTTCCGGCATTTTTACGGCGACGCGACGCGGCCCGATTTGCTGCATGCTGCCGGTATCGGCCGCGCGAAGCTGTTTGTGATCGCCATCGACAACCGCGATCAGATTACCGAACTGGTGCGCTACACTGCCGCCAACTATCCGGAGTTGCATGTGATCGCGCGGGCCGTCACACGCGACCATGTTTACGAACTGTGGGGTGCGGGCTGTCGCGATATTATCCGCGACACCTATGACGGGTCGTTGCGCGTGGGTCGCTCGGCTTTCGAGGCACTGGGCATCAGCCACGACAAGGCGGAACGCATGGTTGCCGAATTCGACAAGATGGACCGTCGCGCCATGCTCGAGGTTGCCAATCTGTATGACCCGAACATCCGCTCATCGCTCAACGAACCCTATGTCGCCAAGGTCAAGGAAATCACCAGCACCTGGGTCGTCGAGTTGCAGAAGACGATGGAAAAGATCAGGAGTGAGGGCGAAAAGCCGAAGGACTAGTTCCGATTCTTGAGATCGCGCGCCCCCGCGCCGATGAACGCCATCTGCATCAGAACCAGCACCGCAAGCAGCATAGTCCAGACCAGATAGAGCGTATTCTGGTCGCCGATTGTGGGTGCGGTGATGCCGAGGATCGATTCAGCCAGCGCCAGAACCCATAGAATTGCACCGGTTATGGCCAGGGGTTTCCAGATGACAGCAAGGCCGCCGCGCAGCCCGGCAGGCAGACGTGCCAGGCCGGAAAGGGGTTTGTCCATCCGCGTCGCCCATGCACACAGGATCAGGTAGAAGGGGATGTAACCCACACCACCACCTGCGAGTGTCTGCAGTACGAACAGTGCCAATAGAACGGGTACGGCGCGGTTTGTATCAAGGAATTTGATCGCCCAGACGATGATCACCAATCCCAGCAAGAAGGCGATTGCGCCAGTGATCAGATAGTTGGGGATGAGAGTGAAGGCAGGATCCTCACCCCAGAGGCCCAGTTCCGGCCCCACGGAATCGATGCCTATGGACGGTGTCGGTTTGAAACCCTGAAGCATTTCGAAAAAACCATGGCTGCACCCGGCGATTGCCAGTGCAACCGCGAATATCGTCACCGTGGATTCAATGGCCTTGTTGCGGAAGTTGGTCATGCTTTGCACCTCCCCAATGCATCAATAAAATCTAGATCACCGGATAGAAACGGCAATTGACCTAAGTCATGAACGGCTTTGACTGCATCCATCAGCAAAATCAATCAGCCCCCCGCTGACATGATCGGCGTTCATCGATAGTCTTGTGAAACCCTTTGAGTCCCGGAGCCATCCGATGAACAAGCCCGCCGATATCCGCATTGCTCGCTCGGTCTGTCCGCACGACTGCCCGTCCACTTGCGCGCTGGACGTGGAAATTATCGACGGTAAAACGGTTGGCCGGGTGCGCGGAGCGAAGGACGATCCCTATACGGCAGGGGTCATCTGCGAGAAGGTGGCGCGCTATGCGGAACGCATTCATCACCCGGACCGCCTGCAATATCCAATGCGGCGCGCGGGTGCTAAAGGTGCGGGGCAGTGGCAGCGCATTTCGTGGGATGAAGCGCTGGATGAAATTGCAGAGAAGTTTCAGGCCGCGGAAGACGCATTCGGAGCCGAAAGCATCTGGCCGTATTTTTATGCCGGCACTATGGGGCATGTGCAGCGCGACGGCATACATCGGCTGCGCCATGCCAAAGGCTATTCGCGCCAGTTGGAGACGATCTGCTCCTCGATTTCATGGGCCGGCTACGTCGCCGGTACGGGGTTCCTGGCCGGGGTGAATCCCGAGCAGATGGCAGAATCCGATTGCGTTGTCATTTGGGGCACAAATCCGGTGCACACCCAGGTCAATGTGATGACCCACGCCATCCGCGGCCGCAAGGAACGCGGCACCAAAATTATCGTTGTCGATATCTATCGCACCGCGACCATGGAACAGGCCGACCTTGGCCTTGTCATTCGCCCTGGAACTGATGGTGCGCTCGCTTGCGGTGTTATGCACCTGCTGTTGAAAAACGGTTGGGCCGACCGGCCCTATATGGAGAAGTACACTGACTTCTCCGAGGATTTCGAACGTCATCTTGAAAAATTCACACCGGAATGGGTCCGCGCGAAGACCGGTCTCGCAGAAGATGAGTTGCTGCAATTTGCAGAGCTGGTGGGCACCACGCCGCGCAGCTTCTTCCGGCTAGGCTATGGGTTCACCCGCCAGCGCAATGGCGCGACAAACATGCATGCGGCGCTCTGCATTCCCGTTATGACAGGCGCCTGGCAGCATCGTGGCGGCGGCGCTTTTCACTCCAATTCGGGGACGTGGGCGCTCGACAAGTCGCTCATCACTGGTGTGGGGCTGTCGCGCACGCAAACGCGCATTCTCGACATGTCGGAAATTGGGCCTGTGCTCACTGGAGATGAGGAAGCGCTGCGGCATGGGCCGCCGGTCAAGGCTATGTTGATCCAGAACACCAATCCGGTAAATGTTGCGCCGGATCAAGCGCTGGTGCGGAAAGGCTTTCAAAGAGACGATCTGTTTGTTGCCGTGCACGAACAGTTCATGACGGAAACGGCTGAATGGGCCGACATCGTGTTGCCCGCGACCATGTTCCTGGAACATGACGACTATTACACCAGAGGCGGGCACAACCGTATCCTTTATGGCCCAAAAACCATCGATGGCCCGGAAGAAGCACGATCCAACGCTTTTGTTATCAAGGCCTTAGCTGAACGGTTTGGCGTGGCGGATGCAGAGCATTTCGGCCTCACCGATAAAGAGATGGTGTTCCACACACTTAAGCGGTCCGGCATAGAAGACATTGATGCAATAGAGGAAAACGGCTTTGTCGAACGGTCTTTGCCGGAGGAAAAAACCCGTTTTGCCGATGGATTTGGTTGGCCAGATGGCAGATTCAGGTTTTCGCCCAACTGGCTGGAAACCAAAGCAAAAGCTGGCAGCGAGGCGCCACTGAGCCTCGACGATATGCCGCAATTTGCCGACTATTGGGAAATCAACGAAGCGACTGATGCCGTGCATCCCTTCAAGCTCGCCACCAGTCCGGCACGGGCCTATTTGAATTCCAGTTTCACAGAAACTCCCGGGAGCCAGAAACGCGAGAAACTCCCGTCACTCATGGTGCATCCAGATGACGCCGCAGCGCTTGGTTTACAGGATGGCGATGATGTTCTGGCGGGCAATTGGCGCGGAGAGGTGGTGCTTTCACTGCGTGTATTCGATGGCGTGCAGCGTGGCGTTGTCATCGCCGAAAGCATCCATCCCAACAAAACCCACAAGAACGGGAACGGCATCAACACACTGATTGGATCAGAGCCGGTGCGGCCGAACGGCGGCGCGGCGTTTCACGATGCCGCTGTTTGGTTGAAGCCTGCGGCTCAGGCGTAGGCCTGCCAGAAGAAGATCAAGGTCAGGATCAGGGCATAGATGATGATGCCGGTGCGTATGGCTTGCGCTGGTATCCGGTCGGCCATCCGCGCAGCAATGTAGCCGCCAATCAGCGTGCCGAGGAACGCAGCACCGCCTTCCAGCCATGCGATGGACCCTGACAGGCCAAATCGGGCGACGGCGATTGACGCGACGAAAACGGATAAAAGCAGCTTCAAGCCGTTCATGGCATGAATATCGGTCATCCCAGCCACGGCAAGCGCCGCGAGCAGCAAAATGCCATGACCGCCATTGAAGAAGCCGCCATAGAAATTGACGGCGATCAGCATGATGCCGATTGCCGCCATACCGGCGAATTGAGCACCCCTAAGATTCTGGCTTCGAGATGCAGCCCATTTGTTGAACCGGTTGCCAAAAGCAAATGCGATGACCGCAAGCCCCATCAGCCAGGGCACGATGAGCGCGAACTGCGCATCGCTGACCCGCAACAGCGTTTCGGCGCCCAGATATCCGCCAACGGCAGCCGTCACAGTATAGGGTATCAGTTTTCCGCGATGATCTTTGAGATGCCGCCAGTATCCGATGGCACCGCTGAGATAGCCGGGCAGCGCGGCAAACGTGTTGGTGGCGTTGGCTACGACGATCGGCACACCCGCCAGAATGAGCGCTGGAAAAACAATGAAGGAACCGCCGCCAGCCAATGCATTGACGCCACCAGCCAACAGACCGGCCAAAAACAACAGTATGAGTGAAAGCAGGGTCACGCGATAATTTTCCCGAAGATTTCGTCAGCGTTGCCAATATCCGCGCAAGCCGGCCGGTGCAAGCGGGCACAAAAAAGGCCGCAGGTGGGTGCGGCCTTTTTCAAAATCTGTTTTGAAAACTGTTAGCGCGGTGCGCGCGACCAGCTTTCAGTCCGGCAAACCAGGTCGAAGAAACCGCAGCCGGTCAGGCGAATCGTATCCTGATCGACGAGTTCCACGTATCCTGTATAGGTATTGCCGTCTTCCGGATTATAGACCTCACCGCGATAGCGGAAGTCGCTTTCCTGCTCCAAAAGCGTCAGAATCTGCAATCCCTTGATCGGGCGCTTCCTGAGGTCCGGGTCTTTGTTGTTCAAATCGTTGAGGTTGGCAGCGCCGACCCGATCGATTTCTTCTTTGTTTTTCCGGTAGATTTCGGGTGGCACCACAAACTTGCTGATATAGCCGCAGTGGCCTGAGGCGCAAGGTTTGATGGTGATAACGGATTGTAGCTCGGTGAGCCAGACACCTGAGATCGGTGCTGTGTCACCTTCAGCAATGGTCGTGGTGGCGAGAATAGGCAACGCAACAGCTGCCGCAACCGCATATGACAATAACTTGCTCATAAAGCAAAGCCCCCTTCCAACTAGCGTCATTTGCGCATTGGAAATGCTAGACCTTAGGTCGGCCAGTGTCTGTTGGAATGTCATGTTGTGGTTTCCGATAGCTTTAAACCCTCCAATCCTGGCAAGGATTTTTAAACAATCTCAAACGGTGCTTGATTTGAACTCCCATCTGAGGTTTAAGCGGCCCCGGAGAGGTGGCCGAGTGGTCGAAGGCGCGCCCCTGCTAAGGGCGTAGGCGGGGAACCGTCTCGAGGGTTCGAATCCCTTCCTCTCCGCCACACCACTTGATGGGCGTTGATATTTAGTCGGTTAGTCCTCCATCTACGCGTACACAACACGCATCAACTCGCAAATCATTCACGTAGCTTCGACTCAAATAGTACCGCGAAAATCAGATTTCAGAAAGACGACCCAACTGAACCGGGGCGGTATATTGTCCTGCCGTCCATGTTGATTGACCACCGGCGTCGTTGTGTTCTTCCTGCGGACTACTTCCTGCTCAGGATCGAAAAAGCCGGATAATCATCTGATCGAAGGCGTGTTTCAAACAGCGTGCAAAACCCGAGAATCGGCTATATTGCCAAGGACCCTTGTTGGATCGGAACGGCATGATGGCTTTAACAGTTGGTTAGCTGGCGCCGTCTAAAGTCGAGTCAGAAAGAGCGGTTTTCGAGGGAAATATGCCCACCTTCGCCGAATTGGAAGAATTGGCAAAGGCACCGTCGGAAGAAAACCGGCGCATGCTTTTGAATCATCTGACAGACATGTTTCTCGACGGCGATGAGCCGCAGAGTTCAGGCAATGCTGCGATGTATTCCGATATTGTCCTGCACGTGCTCGATAGCGTCGCTGAAGAGGCGCGCCGTGCGTATGCCGACCGGATTGCCGCGGTTGAGACTATGCCGAGAGACGTTATTACCAAGCTGAGTTGGGATTCCATCGAAGTCGCGGCTCCGGTGCTTGAGCAATCTCCGGTTTTGACGGATGACGATTTGCGCGCGCTTGCTGCAGAGCGCGCCGATCCGTTTCTTTTAGCAATTTCCCGCCGCGCGAGCGTGAGCGAGCGTGTAACCGATATCTTGCTGGATCGGGGCAGTGATGCGGTTGTGACCTCAGTTGCCGGCAATCTCGGTGCCAGCATTTCCACATCAGGTTATGAAACGCTTGCCAGCAAGGCTGAAAGCGACACGGCGCTGCAGGCCGCAATCGTCGACAGGGATGATCTCACCATCGAATTCGGTTCAAAAATCGAGCCGTTCCTCAGCGCCCAGCTCAAAAAGCGGCTCTCCAAAAAACTCAAACTCGATGAAAACGAAGTGTCCGGGCTTGTCGAGAAGGCCAAGAGCAAGATGGAAGAAATGCTTGCTGGCCGGAAAAACGATCAGGCGGATGCCAAGAAACTGATCAAGAAAGTGCGTGACGGCAAGGTGACGCTGAACAAAGCTGCCGAACAACTGGCAACGGAAACTCGCCCGAAGCCTTTGGCGTCGCTGATTTCGGCCATGTCGGATGTGCCTGAATCAATGGTGTCCAACGTGCTGCTGAAGGTGAACGGCATGCCGCTAGCAATCACCTGCAAGGCGCTTGATCTGTCCGAGGACGCATTCGCCACTATCGCGAAAATGCGCTGTGAAGTGCTGCGTATCCCCGCAAGCAGCGGCGACAGGCTGGTTATCCAGTATCGCGATCTTGATATTGCCGATGCCGGGCGCACGATGGATTTTCTCAAGTCCCGGTCGGAGGACGAAGCGGAATCAGCAGCCTGACGGTTCTATAAAAAGTGCCGATTTTTAGCTTAACTATATGTTATGTAAGAATTTATCTGCATTAAGTCCAAATATCAGAATCTTTCGCACGTACAATTCCTTATTAACCAGTCACTCATATCCTGCGAGGTGCTTTAAGGCCCGTTGGCAGGAGTTGAACGACTTTGGAAGACCAAAAGAATTCCAAAATGTTGACGTTGGAAGAGCTTGAGGATCTCGCGCGCAATCAATCGAGCGAGAGCCGCAGGGTGCTTTTGCACGGCCTCACGGACCACTTCCTCGCAAAAGCGGACGAATATACTGAGAAGTATGGAGACGTCTTTTCCGACATAATCCTGCATCTGCTCAAAGAGGTGACCGTGGATGCGCGACAGGAGCTGTCGAAAAAGGTTGCGCCACTCGAAGAGTTTCCGGCGCAAATCGTACATAAGCTCGCGCACGACGAATTCGAGGTGGCGTCACCGGTTCTTGAGCTGTCACCCAAGCTCAGTGACGATGACCTGATTTCAATCGCAAGCATCATGATGCACGAGCATCGGTTGGCGATAAGCCGACGCAAGCAGCTTGGCGCCAAGGTGACCGATACGCTTGCCCGCAGCAACGAAGCCGATGTGATGCGCGAAATGGCGGGCAATCCCGGCGCGACATTCTCTGATGCCACTTATCGCCTTGTCGCGGAACGGGCAAAAAAGGACACCGAACTTCAAGAGAAGCTGGTGGAACGCACGGACTTGCTTCCGACAATTGCTGTGCAACTGACACCGTTCCTGTCCGATGAGCTGAAAGAAAAGCTCAATCTGGGCAAAAAGGACGATGATGACGGCTCTTTCGCTGGTTTGCTGGACAGCCTTTCCGAATTCGAAGTCGACAAAAGCAAAAAGAAGCCGGTCGCGCCCAAGCAGTCCCAAGGCACGACACCGGAGATTGCTCAGGAGATCAAACGGATAAAGGCTGGCAAGGCTGACTTGAACGAGGTTGTCGCTCGCCTGGCGAAAGCTGATCGCTTTTCCGGTGTCTGCATGTTGCTGGCGGCTATTGCCGATTTGCCGGAAAAGGGCGTTTCGAGCACCATGCTCAATCAGAATGGTCAACCTGTGGCGATTGCGTGCAAAGCTATCGGGCTCAATGACGAGGCCTTTAAGGCAGTTGCACGTATGCGCGGCAAGCGATTGAAACTGCCTGACGACGAAGTCACCAGGCTTATTGCCAAGTACAGCAGTCTGAAGGATTTTGATTCCAAAAAGACGCTGATGGCCATGCGCGACCGGTTCAAAGGCTCGGCCGCCGCCTGACAGGTTTTTCTAGCCGCGCCCTATGTAGGGCATGTTTGTCGCCATCACTGTAATTGTCTGCACATTTGCCTCGAGCGGCAGGCCGGCCATATAAAGAATGGCATCCACCACATGTTTGACGTCAAAGGTTGGCTCGGGTTTCACAGAGCCATCGCCCTGCAGCATGCCGGCCCCCATCTTTTCAGTCATGGCGGATGCGGTGTTGCCGATATCAATCTGTCCGCAGGCTATATTATAGGGCCGTCCATCCAGTGACACCGATTTGGTCAATCCGGATATTGCGTGCTTTGTCGCGTTGTAGGCCACTGCGTGCGGGCGCGGTACATGGGCTGAAATGGATCCGTTATTGATAATGCGGCCGCCTTGCGGGTTTTGATCGCGCATGGCGCGGAACGCGGCACGGGCGACATAGAACGCGCCATCGAGATTGGTCGCAACAACATCACGCCACAGTTCAGGGTCCGTATCGCCAATTGTCGCTGCAGGGGCCGAACGGCCGGCATTGTTGAACACCAGATCGATGCGGCCGAGCCTGGCAACAGTGTCGGCAAACATCGCATCCACAGCACTGACATCAGACACGTCGCAGGCATGTGTGATGAGGTTTGCGCCGCCAGCGTCCGCAATGTCGTCCAACCGCTCTTTACGCCGGCCACACACGGCGACTTTATATCCGGCACCTGCAAGACCCAGTGCAACGGCTTTTCCAATTCCTGATGTAGCACCGGTTACGAGCGCGACCTTGTTGTCAGTCATGAACATCCTCCTGATTGTGCCGGCACTATTGATGAGGACGATTTCCGTATCAAGCTGGTCGATATCTGAATCACGATATGAAGCGTGTTCGCTGCACGATTGTCTGTCACATTATTGGATATAATGTGTTCCATAATGGGTTGGACCGTCGATGCAGGCATCTGAAAGCGAGTCGGGAACCGTTCAGCGAGTGGCCGGAAATGGTTAAAAAACGTAGAAAATCCAACACTTGTTTAGCTCATATTCAGAAACCTTAACAGTCTGTGACTATTTGTGTGCTGAATCTGCAACAATCGATCCACAACCAAACGCGAAGTCGGTGGATTCCCGCTTGTGCCAGTTGCGCCGGGGGCGGGGATGAATAGAGTGACATTTGCGAATCCATGCATGGGATCGTTTGTCGGTCGCGGCGCGACGGCAAAACACGACACTAACAAGTGTGGTCGCGCTTCGACAAACCGCTGGTTAGCGCCAGCATTCAAATGACTGACTTTGGAGGTCAACAATGAAAATCAAGAGCCTATTTCTTGGTTCTATCGCAGCGGCAGGTCTCTCGACCGGCGCGTATGCTGCGGACCTGAGCGTCCTTACGTCGCTCGACACATGTGACACGCTGGGCATTTCGGGCCTGAAGATCTCGTCCGAAACCAACTGTCTGACAATCTCGGGTGAAATCGAGTACGAATTCTCCTGGGGTGACTACAACGGTACAGCAATGTCCATCGGTACTGCCGCTGGTGCAACGACTGTCTCAAACAATGACCAGTACACCAACACATTCGGTTCGCTGGCCGTTACGCCGACAGGTGTTGGTACTTCGGTTGCTGTTGGTGCTGCTGCTGGTGCTGGTACGATTGAAATCGACGCTGCTGGCGCATTTACCGATAACGATGGTGACGGTATCCGCGACGCCAACGAAGGTGGCTTCAACGATCTCGACAACGACGGTGTTCAGGATGCAGGTGAAGCAACTCTTGCTTGGCTCGGTATCACTGAGGCTGCCGGTACAACCGATGCAACGGATACATACGATTGGGATTCCAAGGTTGATGCGTTCATCAAGTTTGTTGCAACGTCTGACTCCGACTTCGGCGACGCAAAAGCTGTCCTGAAAATCGGTTATGATGACGATCTGGACGTCAACAACGAACGCACAACAGCGCAGACCAGCAATGTGCTGACCATCGACGAAGCTTATGTTTCGGTTGGTGACAGCACGATCATTATGGCTGGTAAGAAGGGTTCGGTTTTTAACAAAGATCACGATGAATCCTACGGTTGGCTCGGCCTGTTCAACGAAAAGAAAGTTGACAACGGCGTAGACACTCCGGTTACCCGCGCTCTTGATGATGGCGGTCACGTCATTCAGGTCACTTCTGATCTTGGCAACGGTGTTACCATTTCCGGTGGTCTTGAAGAACTGAACCAGCTCGGTGCTGGGCCGAATGTTCTGGCTGGCAATCCGGTAATTGGTGCTCCCGGCTACAGCACTGCACCTTCCGGTGTCTTTGTTGGCGTCCTTGAGTATGCAGGCGACACCTTCTCCGGTCACGTCAGTGTCATCGGTGGTGGTTTCCTCGATGGTACTGTTGAGAATTGGGCAGTTCATGCCGGTCTCGAAGCAACAGTTGATATGTTCAAGTTCACCGGCGCTGTCGCCGCTGACAATGCGAACTACATCAATGTTCTTGCTGCAGTTGCTGCAACGTTCGACATGTTCACCCTCACAGGTGCTGTCGAATACGTTGATCCAAACACCACCGCTGCTGGTGGCGAGGACCTCGGCTTCGCAGCAACGGCTGAAGCTGCTGTAACTGACACCGTGTCGGTTAACGCTGGCTTCCGTTACTACGACTCCAACACGGCTGCTGCTGCAACCGAAACCTGGCAGGCTGCTTTGCAGTTGGTCGCCGAGGTTACCGAAAACGTTACTCTGACGGGTGAAGTTGGTGCTTATGTCACCTCTATGCCGGTTGCAGACGTGACTTACGGTTCGGTTGAAGTGGCTTGGGATCCGAGCGATGAGTTCTCGACCTCTGTTAAGGGTGAAATGAACTCTGCTGGTGCCTACAAGGTCACCTACAAAGCTAAGAAGACCTTCGAATAAGCTTCATAGCTTTCGAAATTTGGGAAGGCCCGGCATTCGCCGGGCCTTTTCTTTTGGCTGAGGGATTTTCGCGGAAAGCGCTCAAAATCCTCTGGAACTCAAGACGGCTATCGGACACCTTTCTGTTGGAAGATTCTGTGCGATCCACTGTCCGTTCGGGCAGGTCCGGATGTTCTGAATGGGATTGGTTGGTTTGTTGGCAGCAGACCAGAACCAATCGCCCCATTGGGTGTGCATTCAACTACTTATTGAGAGGTCTAAATGAAGTTCGGCGACACAAAGTTCCCCGGTATCTTGGGACAAACGGCAACTGCGTTGCTCCTTTATCTGGGAATGTCGTCTGCAGGACACGCTGATAGGGCGTTTCCTATCAACGATGATCCACGCTCTGTTGTATCATTCAAATTCGAGGAAGACGCTCGCGCGAATAACGGTCTTCAGGAAAATCATCGCTTTCATTCCGACACACTGCGGTCCGGGATTTTTGAGCTAGCGCAGGCGGAAGCGCCACTGATTTCGCCGTACACCTGGTCAGCGGTGCGCAACGAAAATGGGACCATTGTACTCAATGGTTACGTTCCGGACGCTGAGACACAGTCTTCCCTTCATGCACAGGCCGGGCGCCATGCGCTGGACTCGACATCGTTGGCGCGCGGAGCACCGGATTCGTTCAGCGACAATGCATCCAACGGATTAAGTGCGTTACTTAAGCTCACGCAGGGAAGTATAAAATTACATTCGGCAGGCTGGTCGCTCAGTGGGGTTGCGGCGTCGACGGAGGTGCGCGACGACGTTACCTCTGGGATCAACAGTAGAGGACAGTCCTGGGAAGTTACGATTTCCGTGTCTGATATTGAAGTTGTTGCTGAATCTGGATCCGATTCAGACGGGCAGGTATCCGCACCCGAATTGCCAGTCGCTGATCCCTATCTGTGGGCTGCTGAACGCGGCAAAGCGGGTGACTATGTGCTTTCAGGCAATGTGCCAACGCCACAGTTGCAGCGCTACCTGGCGGTTAGAGCGGGTGATGTCGTCAGCGACACAATGACGGTAGCGGATGGCGCGCCGAACGATTTTATCCAAACACTGTTGGCCGGTTTTACGGCGCTTTCTTCACTGGAAGAGGGTCGATTGGCTTATACGGGCTCAGGGTGGACTCTGATCGGCCGTTTATCCGGCGCTGGTTCAAAGGACGCGATAGTCGCCAGCCTCGGTGCAGCCATTGATATTTCGGATTGGCAGATTGTCATTGAAACGCCTCCGCCGCCGGTTGACCCGTATGTTTGGCAGGCAACCAAGAGTAGTGATGGACAGATTGCCATCACAGGACATGTTCCCACTCCGCAATTGCAGCGTTATCTGGCTGTTCGCGCCGGGGAAGGGGCAGATACCGATGTCCAGGTAAGCCCGGGTGCGCCGGATGGATTTGTTTCTGACGCCCTTGCCGCGTTGACTGCAGTGCAAACTCTTACCACTGGCAAGGCAGAATTTGACGGTCACACCTGGTCGATTACGGGCGAGGTTCCGACAAAACAGACCGCCGATAGTGTAGTCGGTTCCTTGGAGACCGCTGAAACGGATGTTGAGTTCTGGAAGACGTCCATTGAAGTGCCGGTGATCCCGGAGAAAACACCCGTTGAGGAAGCGGTAGAACCAACACCCAAATCAGTTGCCGAGGTGGAAGAGCCCAAGCCGCTTTATCCATTTGCGGCGCGCCTTACGGAGGATGGAATTGTTATGTCGGGTCAGGTGCCCGCTGCAGCAACACGCAGCTATCTCAGTGTTATTGCGGGTGGCGCGTCACCGAACGGTCTGCGTATTGCAGAAAACCCGCCGGAAAATTTCATTCTCGATGCTGTCGCAGGCTTGCGGGCGCTTCAAAACCTTGACGAAGGACGATTGCAGCATTCGGAGACAGGTTGGTCACTCGCCGGTTTGGCAAGGACTGAAGGAAATCGTTCCGGTGCGCTGGCTGCTATCGGATCAGATTGGGATACGGAAATCGCGCTGATGGCACCCGAAACTGTTTGCCAGGAAGATCTAGAAATCCTGTCGGAGGAAAACGGAATTCTGTTCGCACCGGCCAGTGCACGCATTACCGAGGATTCTCGTCAGACAATCGAACATGTCGTCGAAATTCTCTCTGATTGCCCGGAAACGGCCATCCATGTCGAAGGGCATACGGATTCGGATGGTGACGAACAGGCAAATCTCATCCTGTCGCTCGCGCGATCAGAGGCGGTTATTGCGGAACTCGTGAATCGGGGTATTTCCGACACGCGCCTTTATGCTGTGGCCTACGGCGAGTCGCTTCCCATCGCGCCGAACACGACAAGCGCAGGGAAAAGCCGCAACAGGCGAATTGTGTTCACCGTGGTTGCCGATGAAGAATAATTATTGAAAACAATCGCTTGTAACACCTAGTGCGGAATACGCTTCAATGCCTGTGAGATGGTGAGGCTCTCGTCGCCAAGGCGGGCGCGATAGACCATGTAATTGCCCATGACGCGTTGAACATATTTCCGGGTCTCGACGAAGGGAATGGCCTCGATCCAGTCGACCGGATCGATTGCACCGGTGCGCGGATCGCCAAACGCCTTGATCCACTTGTTGGCATTGCCTGCACCGGCATTATACCCGGCGGCCGCCAGTATAAGCGAGCCATCATAGCGGTCGAGTTGACCTTCAAGGTATGTCGAACCGATCAACGCATTGTAGGCGGGGTCACTCGTCAGCTTGCTGGGTGAATAGTTGAGCCCGATCTTCCGGGCTGTTTCCTTTGCGGTCGCCGGCATGAGCTGCATGAGGCCACGCGCACCGGCGTGCGATACTGCGTCGACATCAAAGCGGCTTTCCTGCCGCGCAATGGCATAAATGGCGGCTCTGTCGACGTTGGCGAGCTTTATGTTGTTGGGCAGGCCGTCTTTGGGGAAGCTGAACACATCAAGCGCCACACCGCGCTTGTCGGCAATATCGGCAATCAGTACAGCCAGATTGTGGGCGCCTATGGATTGACCCAATCGCGCCGAGAGCAACAGTTCTCCCGGGTCTTTCAGCGATTGCGCCAGCGTGCGCACCAGCGGTTCGGCCAGAGCGGCGCGATTGTTCTCCGCCAGCAACCGGACGGCGCGAACCAATTGACGCTGTTCAAATTGCGCCTCACTTTGCCGCCACTCGGGCAGGGCGCGCAACCCGATCCCCTTCATGCCCAACGCTTCGCGGGCCAATTGTCCATAATAAAGCGTGTGGTACTGCGCCGCAATTTGCAGCGCATCGTGCGCGGCGGCATCTTCACCAAGTGCCTTCAGGCTGCGGCCAAGCCAGTAATTGGACTGTGTGATCGATCCGGGCAGGGTCGATTGCGCACGCATGGCGGTGAAATGGGTCTTTGCAGTTGCCGGATCCTTGAGAAAGGACAGCGCGATCCAGCCGGCATGAAACCGCGCATCCACCACGCGGCCCTCGGGGCCATCCGTATACGCTGCTGCAGCCTTGTAGGCGAGGCGCGCGTTCCCGTCCGCCAGCGCACGCCGCGAGATCAACCGCAATTCATACCAGAATTCCGCTGAGTCAATCGCATTCCCACCTGCCTTGCCGAGATAGGAGATAGCCGTGTCGAGATCGCCGCGATGGCGCGCATCCTGCCCACGCGCAAACAGATAAAGCGAATGATCACGATAGGATGGGTCAACATTTTGAAGTAGCGTGAGAGCGCTTTTCTCATTGCGGGAAACCGCAGCGCGGGCCACTACCAGTGATTTTTGCGCAGGTGTGAAGAAGTCCATCAAACGCTCAGCACCACGAACCCGGTCGTGCATCAGCAGATGTATGGCGCGGTTCCAGTGATCATCGAGATCGAGCAGCTTGCCAAATTCACCACGGATCTTGGTTTCATATTCAGCATTGATGAAGTCATTGACCCAGATGCTTTTAATGATCCGTCCCGCGCGCTCAACCTGGCCATCAGCCACATAGGCGCGTGCCAGCATCAGCTGTGCATCGAGCGTCATCGGCATGCTGCCGCCCAGAAGCGCAATTGCATCGCTATGGGATGGGGTGGTTTTGGTGAGTGCTTGTTCCATCCGGCGCTTGTAGAGCGCAGCGCTGGCAAAATCCGGCGCATCCTCCTGGAAACGCAGCACACTATAGTGGTCAATGTCGCCACCACCATAATAGATCGCTGCCCACTGGATGACTCGTCGTTCGATAGGGTCAGAAAAACCACGCGCCATTTCGTAGACATCGGCATAGTTGCCGGAATCAATTTGATCGAGCGCAGCCTTGAACCCTTGTGTTGCAGGCGAAGGACGGTCGATCCGCGCGCGTGGCTGCACGGTCTGCGTGATGATGGCATCGATAGCGTCATTCGCGTGCGCAACAGGCGCGGTGAACAGCAGGGATGCAACGCAGGCGGCAGTGCCTGCGGCAACGGAAACCTGTCTGATGGGCAGTGATCGCGTTTTCATGGTCGATATCCGGAGATTCGGCACAAATTCAAAGTCACCAAATAGTAAGCGCGCAGCGTGAATATAGTGTTTCCAGGTGCCGGAAAGAACACTGGACACAGCACTTGTCGCGTCTCACAAGTGAAAGTATGGTGCGCAACTCTGTCCGGATCGTGGCGATATGTCTGTGCGATTCTTGCACACAGCCGGGCACGACAACAAAGAGCCGAAAAGGCGCAAAAGGAATTCAGTCATGTTCAAGGGATCGATCACCGCACTTATCACACCTTTCCGCGACGGCAAGGTGGACGAGAAAGCGTTCGCAGATTTCGTGGACTGGCAGATCAAACAGGGCTCGGATGGGCTGGTGCCTGTGGGCACCACAGGTGAATCGCCGACCCTGAGCCATGCCGAACATGAACGCGTTGTCGAGATCTGCGTCGAGGTGACCGCAGGCCGGGTGCCTGTTATCGCCGGTGCCGGATCGAACGCGACATCTGAAGCCGTTCGGCTGGCAAAGTTCGCCGAAAAGGTTGGTGCCGACGGCGTGCTCAGTGTCTCGCCTTACTACAACAAGCCCAATCAGGAAGGGCTGTTCCAGCATTTCGCGGCAATTGCCAACGCAATTTCGTTGCCGGTAATTCTGTACAATATTCCGGGCCGTTCCATTGTCGATATTTCGATTGATACCATGGCGCGGCTGCGCGAGGCCTGCAGCAACATTGCGGGCGTCAAGGATGCCACCGCAGATATGGCCAGGGTGTCGATGCAGCGCGACAAGCTGGGCACGGATTTTGTGCAGCTCTCCGGCGAAGACATCACAGCGCTTGGCTATAATGCCCATGGTGGGCATGGGTGCATCTCTGTCACTTCCAATGTCGCACCGGCATTATGCGCCGAATTCCAGGCGGCTAGCCTGGGTGGTGACTATGCCAAGGCACTGAATATTCAGGATAAGTTAGCGCCGCTGCATAAAGCGCTGTTTATCGAGCCCAATCCTGCCGGGGTGAAGCATGTTGCGCACCAATTGGGCCTGTGTTCCGGCGAATTGCGTTTGCCCATGGTCAATGTGAGCCCTGAAACAGCAGCGGTTATCGACGAGGCGGTTGCACACGCGGGACTGAGCTAAGGCCAAGCCAATGGCAGCCAAAAAGAAACAATCAAGCGTCGCCACAGGTCTCGTCGCGGATAATCGCCGTGCGCGTTATGACTATGAGATTCTCGATACGCTCGAAGCCGGCATTGTGCTGACGGGTACCGAGGTCAAGTCACTGCGCACCGGCAAGGCCCAGATTACCGAGTCCTATGCCAGTCCCGAGAACGGCGAGTTGTGGCTGATCAATGCACACATACCGGAGTATTTGCAGGCAAATCGGTTCAATCATTCAGAGAAGAGACCGCGCAAACTGCTTGTTTCAAAAAAACAACTGTCACAGCTGGCGCAGGCTGTGGAGCGGGCAGGGAACACCTTGGTACCGCTCAAGCTCTACTTTAACGAGCAGGGCCGCGCCAAGCTCCTGCTCGGCGTCGCGCGCGGCAAGAAGCAGCACGATAAGCGGGAAACAGAGCGCAAGCGTGACTGGAACCGCGAAAAATCGCGTTTGATGAAAACGCTATAATGGTACCGGGCGTCCTGTCGCTTCTGCGACGGCCTTGAACACCACATCCTCAAACATTTCTGTCGTCAGCCGGCCCGTGTTGGTGTTGTAGCGTGAGCAGTGGAAGCTGTCGTAGAGAACCTGTCCGTCAGGCAGATCATGGCGCGCGCCGTGTCCGAACGGAAACGCGCTGCGCTTGCATCCCAGTGTCGTGAGCAGGCTATCATGCGCTATGCGCCCGAGGGCGAGAAAGATTTTTGCACTCGAGTGCGCGGCAAGGTTGGCCAGCAAGAACGGCCGGCATGCCGCAATTTCCGCGCCAACCGGCTTGTTTTGAGGCGGAACGCACCGCACAGCGTTGACGATACTAACGTCGTGCAGTTGTAGCCCATCATCGGGTTTTGCGGCGTAAGTGCCGCTTGAACAGCCAGCCCGGGCAAGTGTCTGATAAAGCAGATCGCCCGCATAATCGCCCGTAAACGGGCGGCCTGTGCGATTCGCCCCTTTCAGCCCGGGCGCCAAGCCAACAATGATCAGTTTGGGATCTGCATCGCCCCACGCGGGTACGGCACCGTTATACCAGTCAGGGTAGGCCTGCCGGTTTTCGTCGCGAAATGCGCTCAAGCGCGGGCAAATCCGGCAGTCGGCCGGCGGATCGGCTGGAACAGCTTGCGAGTCAGCCGCCATCAGTCGTCGTCATCGTCCTCTTCGGCGATGTTTGACGGGCGTTCAGACTGTGGACGACCAACAATCTTGGCAAGTTCCGCGACATCGAGGAAATAATCCGCCTGCCGCCGGAGGTCATCAGCGATCATCGGCGTCTGGGTCACGAGGGTCGAGACGACCGTGACCTTCTTGCCGCGCCGCTGCAAGGCAGCCACAAGCGCCGTAAAATCACCATCGCCCGAGAACAGGAACAGGTGATCATAATGCGGCGACATTTCGAGCGCCTCGACGGTCAACTCAATGTCCATGTTGCCTTTCACCTTGCGCCGGCCATTTGAGTCCGTGAACTCTTTCGCCGGTTTGGTGACCACGCGATAGCCGTTGTAATCGAGCCAGTCGATTAACGGTCGGATTGAAGAATATTCCTGATCTTCAACCAGTGCAGTGTAGTAATAGGCGCGTATCAGATAGGCCTTGCTCTGAAATTCAGTGAGCAGGCGACGGTAGTCAATGTCCATGCCAATGGCTTTTGACGTCGCGTAGAGGTTTGCCCCGTCAATAAATATGGCAACCTTTTCACGCGGATCGAGCATCATCGATAAGAAACTCCAAACCCCAGTTTAGTTTCAAGCGTTAACCGCTTTTTATGTCGTAATCGCGCCCGACGCACTCATCGCACAGGCCAAACGCTGGGGCAATATTAGGTTCACCTTAAATAACACCAACGTAATCGAAAACCTTCTTAAGTTCACCGGTATTACCGATAACCACACAAAACCATAACGCAGATTATCCTAACAACATAATGTTAATTGCCCCTATCCAGTGATAGCCGCGTTTCGCAAAACACCTTGAAGAGGCGGCTGACAGGGTTTCAATACTCTTGTGTTCACCCAGTCGCTCGTGTATGAAGCGGGCAATTCCTGAAAGATTTGGAGCATAGCAAGTGGCACGCGTCACAGTTGAAGACTGCATTGAGAAGGTCGACAACCGGTTCGACCTCGTTCTGATGGCGGCCCATCGGGCCCGCATGATTTCGTCCGGCGCCCAGATCACGGTCAGCCGCGACAACGATAAAAATCCGGTCGTCTCCCTGCGCGAGATCGGTGATGGCACCATTTCGCCCGAGGATTTGCGCGAGGATTTGATCCATTCGCTGCAGAAATATGTTGAGGTTGACGAGCCCGAAGCCAGCGCCGCTCCGGTTATTGAAGGCAGCCATACTGGGGTCGATGATGATTCAGTCACATTCGACACTATGAGCGAAGATGAGTTGCTACGCGGCATTGAAAGCCTCGCGCCGCCTGAACGCCGGGACGATTGATCCCTTAAGGATTTGGGCTATATCATAATGGGCGCCGGTTTTCCGGCGCCCTTTTTGTTGCGGACCCTTTGGTTCGTTGAGTGTTTTCGGGAGTTCTCTTGCGGCAATTGATGCGTCAATTCGATCTGGTGGAGCGGGTTTTGTCCTACAACCCGAATGCCGACGAAGCTCTGCTCAACAAGGCCTATGTCTACGCCATGCAAAAGCATGGCTCGCAGGTGCGCGCATCCGGAGACCCGTTTTTCGCCCACCCGCTCGAAGTCGCCGCCATTCTGACGGATCTCAAGCTGGATGACGCAACAATCGCCGTAGCGCTGTTGCACGATACGATTGAGGATACGGACGCGACGCGGGCAGAAATAGACCAATTGTTCGGACCCGAAATCGGCACGATCGTTGAGGGACTCACCAAGATCGAACGCCTCAATCTTGTCACCCGGGAAGAGGCGCAAGCCGAGAACCTTAGAAAACTGCTGCTCGCAGTCTCCGAAGACGTGCGCGTCCTGTTGGTAAAGCTGGCGGACCGGCTGCACAATATGCGCACGCTCGAACATATGCCCGAAGCAAGCCGCCGGCGCATCGCGCAGGAAACCATGGATATCTATGCGCCGCTGGCCGGGCGCATGGGTATGCAGGATATGCGCTCCGAACTCGAGGATCTTTCGTTTCGTACACTGCAGCCCGACCACTACGCCGCCATCACCGATCGGCTGGCAGCGATGCAAAAGCGCAATCAGTCGATCATCGCCAAGGTTACTTCAGAGCTTGAACAGAAGTTCAAGGCTGAAAAAATCAAGGCATCGGTCAAAGGCCGGCTAAAATCGCCCTGGTCAATTTTCTCAAAGATTGAGCGCAAATCCATCGCACTGGAGCAGCTCTCCGACATCATCGGGTTCCGGGTCATCGTTGAGACGGAAGAAGATTGCTACCGTACGCTCGGCGTTGTTCACCGGACCTGGAAGGTCGTTCCGGGGCGGTTCAAGGATTATATTTCAGTCCCCAAATACAACGACTATCGCTCCATCCACACGACGGTGGTGGGGCCGGGACGGCAGCGTGTTGAGCTGCAAATCCGCACCAGGGAGATGCATCAGGTCGCCGAATACGGCATCGCGGCGCATGCGCTGTACAAAGATAATGTCGAAGATAATTTCCAGCGTCTGCAAAAGGAAAGCCGGGCCTATGCCTGGCTACGATCGACGATCAGCCATTTGACGACGTCAAATTCGACCGAGGAATTTCTCGAATATACCAAGCTGGAACTGTTTCAGGATCAGGTGTTCTGCTTCACGCCGCGCGGCCGCCTGATTGCGCTACCCCGTGGGGCGACACCCATTGATTTCGCCTATGCGGTGCATACCGAACTGGGCGACACCTGCGTCGGCGCCAAGGTCAACGGCACTGCGGTGCCCCTCGTGACCCAGCTCAGAAGCGGTGATGAGGTGGAAATTGTTGTTGATGCCGACCACTCGCCTCCGGCCAACTGGGAAAGCATCGCGGCAACCGGAAAAGCCCGCGCCGCCATTCGCCGCGCCGTCAGGGCATCGAGCCTGCAACGTGCCGCTGCACTGGGTGAACAGGTATTTTCAGCGCTTCTCAATCGCGAACAGGTTGAGCTCGACGACGCGCAGGTTGATCAATTGGTCACGAACCTTGGCTACGGCAACCGGCGTGAGTTGATACTGGAAATCGGAGAGGGCCGCGCGGATACGGATGCCATCGCCCGCGAAGCCGCCCGGGTCAAAGGGGTCAGGCGCCGCAGGCGGCGCAAGCTGGATTTGCTGGTCGCGGATCAGTCCGACGGCTGGTTTCCCTTGCGCGCCAGCGACATTTTCAGGTTTCGCATTCCCGGTGGGCAGAACCTTGGCCCGAAAGGGAAAAAGGCGCTGTCCGGAATCGATTTCAACACTGAAGTGCGGATTTCACCCGAGGGTGTCGTTCCGGGCGACCGTATGGTCGGTATTCTCATGCCCGATGGTGCGCTTGAAGTGTTCCCGATTCACTCCGGTGCGCTAGTCGAATTGCACGGACCGGATGTGGCGTGGCTCGATGTCCGCTGGGATATCACGGGCAAGGAGGACAGGACTTACCCGGTGGCGATCTCGGTACTGTCACAAAACAAGCCCGGCGCACTGGCGCAGATTTCTGCGTCTATCGCATCGTGTGAAACCAACATCCATGACCTGTTCATGCTGATGACCTCACCGGACTTTTACAAGATTCTCCTTCAGGTCGAGGTTCGGGACTTGCCCCAGCTCACAGAAGTGCTCAGAACACTGGTACACACTAGCGGCCTGTCACAGGTCCAGCGCGCGGACATAAACGATGCCCGCGCGATATCGAAATTCCAATGGGATCAACACTGACGGGAGAGACGGGCACATGAATCAGCAAGAGGTACTCGACATTTTTCGCGGATGCGATGCGATACTCGATGGTCACTTCATCCTCTCCTCAGGCATGCGATCTCCAGTATTTTTGCAAAAAGCACTGGTCTTCAGCCGGCCGGCCGAGGCGGAGAAATTGTGCAAGGCTCTGGCAGCAAAGATCAGGAATGCGGGTCTTGGTGACATCAGTCAGGTCGTCTCTCCGGCAGTGGGCGGTATCATTCCGGGATATGAGACGGCGCGCCATCTGGGGATACCGGCGATTTATACAGAGCGGGTTGATGGTGAGTTCGCACTGCGCCGCGGCTTTCATATCGCCCCGGGCGAAAAGGTGATTGTCGTCGAAGATATTGTTTCGACCGGACTTTCGATCCGCGAATGTATCGCTTGCCTGCAGGCGATGGGCGCGGATGTGGTCGCGGCGGCATGCCTGGTCGACCGGTCAGCGGGCGAGGCCGATGTCGGGGTGCCGTTGATCGCGCTGACAGAATATAAAGTGCCCGCCTTCGAACCCGACAATCTGCCGCCAGAACTGGCAGCGATCCCGGCCGTCAAGCCGGGTAGCCGGGGGCTACAATGACCGGAACCCCCGCGTGATTATCGGTCTGGGCAACGATTTGTGCGAGATTGCGCGTGTCGAGAATACACTGTCGCGATTTGGCGACCGGTTTACCTATCGCTGCTTTACCGAAATTGAACGCATAAAATCAGATCGCCGGGCGGCGCGTGCGGCGTCCTACGCCAAGCGGTTCGCCGCCAAGGAAGCCTGCGCCAAGGCACTGGGCACGGGAATGTCGCGTGGCGTGTTCTGGCGCGATATGGGCGTGGTCAATCTGCCGTCCGGCAAACCGACATTGCAGCTGACCAACGGCGCAGCGCGCATTCTGAAGGCCATTGTGCCCGAGGGCATGACGCCCCATATCCATCTGACCATCACGGATGACAACGGTATGGCGCAGGCCTTCGTAATCATCGAGGCGCTGCCACAGGCCTAGCGCCGCCTGACTTCAAGGAGTTTCCCGTTTGACCGATCAGCAGACCAAGAAGGATGCGGACACCCGCTCTCCGGTATCGGAGCTGTGGGAGACCGTTGTCATCATCGTGCAGGCGCTGGTGATTGCGCTCGTGATACGAACATTCCTGATCCAGAACGTTTTTATCCCCACTGCATCACTGCAACCGACTTTGCTGATCGGCGATTACGTTGCGGCTTCGAAATATAGCTGGGGTTACGGGCAACATTCTTTCCCGTTCGGACTGGTTCCGTTCGACGGACGGATATTTGGTCGTGAGCCCAACCGCGGCGATATCGCAGTCTTTTACAATGCACCTACGGGTGAGGACTATGTCAAACGGATCATCGGATTGCCGGGCGAGCGCATCCAGATGAAAGAGGGGCGGCTTTATATCAATGGTGAAATCGTGTCGCGCGAGGCACAGGGCATTGGCTTTGACTCCGATAGCCGCGGCAATTCGTCCGGCGTTGTCCTCTACACCGAAACGTTGCCCAATGGCGTCAGTCACACGATCCAGGAAGTCTCCGACAGTGGGTATCTGGACAATACCGAAGAGTATATGGTTCCCGAGGCACATTATTTCATGATGGGCGACAATCGCGATAATTCGTCTGACAGCCGGGTTTTGAGCCAGGTCGGATACGTGCCCGCGGATAATCTCATCGGCAAGGGTGAGTTCACTTTCTTTTCGCTAAAAGACAATGTCGCTCCGTGGAAGATCTGGCTCTGGCCAACGCATCTGCGCCTGGACCGGATGTTCACCTCGGTCTACGACCTGTGACAGGTCTTCGCTTGACCAACGGCGCTTGCTCTTCTAACCAGTCTCGACCCGCACCAGAAAAGCGATAGTCAACGCGATGTCCGATACGTCAAATAAAGCGCCCAAGGGCAAGTCCGGCAAATCGGAATTGCGCGAAACGATTGTTGTGATCATACAGGCGCTGCTTATCGCACTGGTTTTCCGTACGTTCCTTTATCAGCCCTTTTCCATTCCTACGGCGTCGATGCAATCGACCCTGCTGATCGGCGATTATGTGCTGGCTAACAAGTTTGCCTGGGGCTTTGGGCGCTATTCGTTCCCGCTTGGACTCATTCCATTCAATGGCCGCATTTTTGAGCGTGAGCCTAATCGCGGCGACATCGTTGTTTTCCGTCCTGTGCCGCAACGGGATCCTTACATCAAACGCCTGGTTGGCATGCCTGGCGACCGCATCCAGGTCACCGGCGGCGTGCTGCATATCAATGGCGAGCCGGTAAAGCGCGAGGAGATCGGCAAGGCAACCGACACCGATAGCTATGGCGTCTCGGTTCAGGTCACGGTCTACCGCGAAACCCTGCCGAACGGCGTCACCCACACCATCCAGGAAATTTCCGACGATATGCCGCTCGATAACACCTCTGAGTATGTGGTGCCGGCGGGGCACTATTTCATGATGGGAGATAATCGCGACCGCTCTGCCGACAGCCGGGTTTTGAGCCAGGTCGGCTATGTGCCGGCCGGTAATCTGATCGGCAAGGCCGAGGCGCGGTTCTTCTCCATCGCAGACAACATTCCGCCCTGGCAGCTCTGGCAGTGGCCGGCAAATGTGCGCTGGGACAGGATGTTCCAGTCCGTCTATCAATGAGCGCCAAGAGCCGGGATTTCAGCACGCTGGAAGACAAGCTCGGCTATCATTTTGCCGACCGCTCATTTTTGGAGCGTGCACTGACCCACTCGAGTGCAATCTCACCCGGCAAACGCATCGAACACTCCTATCAGCGCCTGGAATTTCTGGGTGATCGGGTTCTGGGTCTCGCGGTTGCCGACATGATCTATGCCCGTTTTCCGAAGGCGAACGAGGGCAAGCTGTCGCGTACGCTCAACACGCTTGTGCGCCGCGAAACCTGTGCCGAGGTTGCGCGGGCTTTACAGCTCGGCTCCTATTTGCGGCTCGGTGACAGCGAAGCCAAGTCCGGTGGCGCCGAGAAGGAAGCCATTCTCGCTGACGTGTGCGAGGCGGTCATCGGTGCGGTCTATTGCGATGGTGGTGGCGGCAAGGCCTATGATCTGGTTGAACGCCTGTTTGGTGACCGGATTGGCGAAGCCAATGCCGCAGGTGCGGACGCAAAGACCGCCTTGCAGGAATGGGCGCAGGGGCGCGGGCTTGAGCCACCGACCTATACCGAAATGGAGCGTTCGGGACCCGATCATGCACCGGTTTTTACAATATCCGTCGCCGTGAACGGCTTTGCCCCGGAAGTGGCTGAAGGGGCCTCGAAAAAAGTTGCGGAACATAAGGCAGCCGAAAAACTGCTGCGCCGCGAGATGGTTTGGACATCTGTCGATGAATGAAACTCAACCCGAAACGGTGTGCGGCTTTGTAGCGCTGGTTGGCGCGCCGAATGCGGGCAAGTCGACGCTTTTGAATGCGCTGGTGGGCACGAAGGTTTCCATTGTCACCCACAAGGCACAAACGACGCGGGCGCAAATCCGTGGCGTGGTCTCCGAAGACAACGCCCAGATCGTCTTCGTCGATACGCCGGGCATATTCGCACCCAAGCGCCGGCTGGATCGCGCCATGGTGCAATCCGCCTGGACAGGTGCCGGTGATGCTGATCTCGTGGCGTTGATTGTGGATTCCCAAAAGGGCCTGAACGCCGAAGTTGAAGCGCTCCTTGAAGGGTTGGAGGCTGTGCCGCATCGCAAGGTGCTGGTGCTCAACAAGATCGATACGGTGAAGCCCGAAAGCCTGCTCGAGCTGTCAGCCGCCATGAATGAGCGCGTCGAGTTCGAGAAGACATTCATGATCTCCGCACTCAATGGCAGCGGCGTCGGGGATTTCCTTGCATGGTGCAAGGCCAATGCGCCGCTGGGGCCGTGGCATTTCCCCGAGGATCAGCTAACCGACCTCACTCTGGCGCTCACCGCGGCCGAGGTCACGCGCGAAAAACTGTTCATGCGGATCCATGACGAAATCCCCTATAACGCTACGGTGGAAACCGAGAGCTTCAAGGTGCAGCCGGATGGCTCATACCGGATCGAGCAGGTGATCTATGTCACCCGCGACAGTCACAAGAAGATCGTGCTCGGCAAGGGTGGTCAGGCGATCAAGGCTGTTGGCGCGGAATCCCGCGCCGAACTGATGGACATTTTCGACACCAAGGTGCACCTGTTTCTGTTCGTCAAAGTCCGCCAGAACTGGGGCAACGACCCGGAGCGATATCGCGAGATGGGGCTTGAGTTTCCAAAGGAGTGAGGTCTGGCCCGCAGGGACAAATCGCTCCGGTGGAGCGATTTGAAGACCGAACGCCCGGAGCGCTATGCGCGAGGGCCCTGGCCGAAAGGTAGTTAGCCAATGCAATGGTCCGCACCCGGCCTGATCATCGGTGTCCGCAGACATGGCGAATCCAGCGTTATTGTCGAGGCCATGGTCAAGGGCAGGGGGCGCTGCCTTGGGCTGGTGCGTGGCGGACGTTCGTCACGCATGGCGGCCACGCTGCAGGCGGGCAATGATGTCGATCTGACATGGCGGGCGCGGCTGGAAGACCATCTCGGCACCTTCACGATTGAACTTTTACATGCCCGCGCCGCCGCACTGATTGCCGATCGCGGACGCCTCTATGCCAGCCAGCTCATCGCCGAGCACCTGCGCCTTCTACCGGAACGCGATCCGCACGACCTACTGTTAGGCCGAGCATTGGATATGCTCGATGGTGAGGCGGACTTTGTTCCGATGATGGCGGAGCTGGCGCGGTTCGAATTATTGTTGCTGGACGAGTTGGGGTTCGGCCTGGACTTGCATTCCTGCGCTGTCACCGGCGAGACGACGGGTCTGGACTATGTCTCTCCCAAAACAGGACGCGCCGTGACGGCCAAAGCTGCCGAGCCCTATATCGACAAGCTGTTAGCCCTTCCGGACTTCCTGAAAAATGGCGGTACACCGACCGCTGAGGAGGTCTTGGCCGGGTTTCGCCTGACTGGGCATTTCCTAGACCGGCACGTCTGGTCAGCTCGGCAGATTTCCCCGCCTGTTGCGCGCGATCAGTTGCTTTCAATGCTGGCAAAAACGGTATGATGCCGCAGTGATTCGAAGACTTTTCAGGACTATTTATGTCGGATTCTGACCTGTTGACCCCGGACGATGATGAACAGCGTATTGTTGATCTCAGGCGGGCGCTGGAAGAGCGTTATCTCTCCTATGCGCTGTCGACGATCACGCAGCGCGCGCTCCCCGACGCACGGGACGGGCTGAAGCCCGTTCATCGCCGCATTCTGCACGGGATGCGCTTGCTGCGGCTCGATCCGGACGGCGCCTATAAAAAATCGGCAAAGGTCGTCGGCGATGTGATGGGCTCTTTCCATCCGCATGGCGACCAATCGATCTATGATGCGCTGGTGCGCTTGGCGCAGGATTTCTCCCTACGTTACCCACTTGTCGACGGGCAGGGCAATTTCGGCAATATCGACGGCGATAGCCCCGCCGCGATGCGTTACACAGAAAGCCGGATGACTGACGTCGCCAAGCGGCTGATGGAAGGTATCGGCGAGAACGCGGTCGATTTTCGCGCCAACTATGACGGATCGGATGAAGAGCCGGTGGTATTACCGGCCAATTTCCCAAACCTGCTCGCCAATGGTGCCGCGGGGATCGCAGTCGGAATGGCGACCAATATTCCACCGCACAATGTTGCCGAGCTGTGCGATGCGGCTCTGCACCTCATCCATCACCCCAATGCACCCACTGCCGACCTGATGAAATTCGTGCCAGGGCCGGATTTTCCAACCGGCGGCATTATCGTCGAAGACGCGGACAGCATTCGACAGGCCTATGAAACCGGCAGGGGCGGGTTCCGCACCCGTTCGCGCTGGTCGACTGAGGATGGCGGGCGCGGCACATGGGTCGCGGTTGTGACCGAGATTCCCTACGGCGTGCAGAAATCCCGATTGATCGAAAAGATTGCCGAACTCCTGCTGGCGCGCAAACTGCCGCTGCTCAAAGACGTACGCGACGAAAGCGCCGAGGATGTCCGGATCGTTCTCGAACCGCGCAGCCGCACGGTGGACCCTGTTGTGCTGATGGAGAGCCTTTTCAAGCTGACGGAGCTTGAAAGCCGGTTCTCGCTCAATCTCAATGTGCTCGATAAGGGTACTGTACCCAAGGTGATGAGCCTGTCCGAGGCACTGGGCGCCTGGCTGCAGCATCGCAAGGTGGTGCTCGTGCGCCGCTCCAACTACCGGCTCGAACAGATTGCGCACCGGCTCGAGGTGCTTGGTGGCTACATCGTCGCTTACCTCAACCTCGATGAGGTGATCCGGATCATTCGCGAGGAAGATGATCCCAAAGCGGAGTTGATCAAGACATTCGAGCTGACCGATGTGCAGGCCGAAGCGATCCTCAACATGCGGTTGCGCTCTTTGCGCAAGCTTGAAGAGATGGAGCTGCGCCGCGAGCGGGATACCCTTTTGGAAGAACAAACCCATCTCAATGCATTGGTCGAGTCCGACAAGAAGCAATGGGGCGTCATTGCCACCGAAGTGACGGACCTCAAAAAGGCCTATGGCGCGGATCATCCACTCGGCCCGCGCCGGACGACTTTCGAAGGTGTGCCCGATGCGGCGGATGTCGATTTCGAAACCGCATTCATCGAGAAAGAGCCGATCACAGTCATCCTGTCGGAAAAGGGCTGGATCCGGGCCATGAAAGGGCACAATGCCGATGTTGAAGGACAAACGTTCAAAACCGGCGACAGTTTGAAACTGGCGCTCAAATGCGAGACCACCGACAAGCTGCTGATGCTCACCACTGGTGGCAAGGTCTATACGCTGGCAGCCGACAAGCTGCCCGGTGGGCGCGGGCATGGCGAGCCGGTGCGGATCATGGTCGATATCGAGGAAGGACACGATATCGTCGATCTGTTTGTCTTCAAGCCCGGCAGCAAACGGCTGCTCGCGTCCGATATCGGCAATGGCTTTGTCGTTGCTGAGGACGATCTTGTCGCCAACACACGCAAGGGCAAACAGGCGCTGAATGTGTCAGGCGCAACAGAGGCCAAACTCTGCGTACCTGTTACGGGTGATACTGTCGCTGTCGTCGGGCAGAACCGCAAACTGCTCATCTTCCCACTGGATCAGCTCCCCGAAATGGGACGCGGCAAGGGCGTGCGGCTGCAAAAATACAAAGATGGCGGCATATCAGATGCCAAGACCTTTACCGGCGCCGATGGCCTCAGTTGGACCGACAGTTCCGGCCGCACCTTTGTCAAACCGCTCGATGAAGTGGCTGATTGGGTCGGTGAACGCGCGCAGGCAGGCCGCCAGGCGCCAACAGGGTTCCCGCGCAACAACAGGTTCTCGGGTTAAAGCAAAATCCGATACGGCTTACCTGTATTCAGGGGTCTGTCTGTTCCGAAACCGAAAAGCGCCCGACCACGCCGAGATGGTCGCTACCGGCGGCTGGGGTGAGACCCACTTCGTGGAAGCTGACGCCACCGCGCGACAGGATTTGGTCAAGCGGCAGAAATGGAATAACCGGCCGCCAGCCACGGATATAGAGCAGCGTCGGGTAGGACAGCATACTGCGCGTATGCCGCGTCAATCCGCCGACGGCCTCCAGATCACTCAAAGCATACGACCATGACGTTGCGTTGAAGTCTCCTGCAACGACCAACGGGCCGGGTATTTTTGTCAGTGCCGCTTCAAGGTCGGCAAACTGGCCATGCTGGCGGGCAAAGGCTGCATCAATTCCCGCCGAGATTGACGGTGCTGTCCGCAATGGGCTGATCTGCACCGGCCAGTCCAGATGTGTGGTCAGCACGGAGAACTGATCGCCGGTTTCGCTTGTGAAGCGCGCGAGGATACGAGCGATCCGGCTATCATCGCCACGCGCGCATCCGAATTGCTCGGCTTCGAAAGGAATACGCGCATATATGGCAATGTTTTCGCGGCGTCCGCCAACGCAGATGGAGGCGAACGGGTAGGAGTCCCTGAGCAACGGATCGAGTGCAATCCGCATGTCGTAAAAATATTCCTGCAGGACAATGATGTCGGGCGCTTCCGCTTCGATCGCCGCGAAGACGCGGTCCGCATCGCGGTTTAGTCCAAACAGGTTATGGGTATAAAGCGTGTAGACGGCGCTCCCGTCAGATGGCTCCGGGGGCAGGGGATCGAATGCAGAAACCGCCTCCGGCACGATGGCCACAGCCGAAGCAGCCAGCCCGGTCGCTGCGACCGCCATATTGAAAGCGCGCCAACGTACCGACGCTAGAAACACCGGGGTCAATAAAAGCGCGGCCAATGTGCCGACAAGCAGAATGGGCTGCAAATGATTGAACAGGTCAAATGCGGGATGTACGGCGCCAAGAATGGCAGCAATCGCAAAACCCGCCAGGGCAAGCGTGCCGCATATGAATCCGAAGCGGACCGGCCACAAAAGGATATCGGTTAAGCGCCGCACGAAGTTCGCGCCTTTCAGGCGTTCGGGTCCAGCTTCTGCCAGCCCTCACCGCCGATTTGAACTTCAAGGGGTTGGAACTGTGCCTTGTAGGCCATCTTTGGAGACCCGGGCACCCAGTAGCCAAGATAGACATGGTGCATGCCATCGGACCGGGCGCGCTCAATATGGTCAAGGATCATGTAATTTCCGAGGCCACGGCTACCGAGGTCTGGATTGAAGAAGCTGTAGACCATGGACAAGCCATCGCTCAGAATATCGCTCAGCGCCACGCCGACCAGTTCGCCGGTGCTGCCATCGGGTTGAGTGAGCCGGTATTCAATAATGATCGAACTGACGGGCGTATCTTCGACCATATACTCGTAGTCGAGATAGCTCATCTGGGTCATGCCGCCACCTTCGTGCCGGGCTTCCAGATAGGTTTTGAACAGCTCATACTGCTCTTGCGTGGCGCGGGGCGGCAATTCAGTGCCGACCACATCGCTGTTCCGTTTCAGCGTACGGCGATGCCGGCTGGACGGTTTGAACTTGAGGGCCTGAATGCGGACGGACTGGCAGGCGTTACATCCCTCACACGCCGGTCGGTAAATAAGGTTCTGGCTGCGCCGGAACCCGTGGTCGGACAGCACATGATGCAACATGGATGCCCGCCGTCCGGTCAGGTGCGTGAACAGTTTCCGTTCCTGCTTGCCCTCGAGATAGGGGCAGGGCATGGCCGCAGTCAGAAAGAACTGCGTATTTTCCGGCGATTGATTTGTCATCTGCCCCCCGGCTGATGATTACGCGATACCTTGATGTCAGACCCCATAATACCACGGGCCAACGAAACAGAATACGATCCAGACCAGGATGACAAGGGGTGTCCCCACAACCACGAAATCCCTGAACCGGTAGTGACCCGCACCCATGACCAGCAGGTTGGTCTGATAGCCGATGGGCGAAGCGAACGAGGCATTGGCACCCAGAATAACGGCAACAATGAGGGGAAGCGGATCGATGCCGATGGATTCGGCCGTGGCAATGGCGATGGGTGTAAACAGCACCGCCGTGGCGTTGTTGGACAGGAAGCTGGTGAAAATCGCCACCAGCAGAAACAACCCGCCCATTAATGCGCCGGGTGAACTGTCGCCAATAAGGCTAATCGCATTGCTGGCAATGAACTGCGCGCCGCCCGTTGCATCCATCATAACCGCCATTGCGATTGACGAGCCGACCAACATGATGATCTTGCGGTCGATGGCGCGCGCCGCCTGTCGGATGTTGAGGCAGCCAAGGGCAATCATGCCAAATGCGCCGATGACGGCAGGCACAACCGTGGCCCAGAACCCGCTGGCGATGCTTGCCACGGTCAAAAGGAAAATCAATTGTGCCCGAAGCGCAAGTCCGTGTGGCCGGACTTCCGAGGCGCTCCACTCGTAAACGATCAGGTCGCGCAGGCCACGTAGTTGCTCAAGCGCGCGCGGTTGTGCAGCGATCAGCAGAACGTCGCCGGCTTCAAGGCGGATTTCACTCAACTGTTCCCGCGGCATACGGCTGCGCCGCTCGACCCCGAGTATGAGGACGTCGTGCTGGGCCATGAACCCGGCCTGGTCTACCCCATTGTTCACCAGGCGCGATCCCGGTGGCACCAGCGCCTCGCACAACACGATCCCCGAATCCTCTTCCTGATTGCCGCTGCTGATCGATCCGGCGTCATCGAACGCGCGCCAGCTCCGTAAGGCTTCGGTTAAAACCTCACGCGTTGCGGCAATGATCAATGTGTCACCGCTTTGCAGCGTGATGTCATCAAATGGGGGAAGGAAAGTGTGGCGGCCACGTTTGACGGCACGCACGGTCATGGTCGTGATCTTGGGGAACATCCCCGCGACTGTATGGTCACCGATCAACGGGTGTCCGTAGGTCAGCCGGATCTCGGTAATGAACTGCGTGTTGCGGTTCTTTGCACCGGTCAGTTCGGTGGCATTGTCGGGCACAATGCGCGGCATAACAAATAGCACATAAAGCGTACCAACCAGCGCCATCGCCAGCCCGGGAACGGCAAAGGAGAAGAACGTTACCGAAGTAATGCCATATTGCTCGGCAACCCCTGCAGCCAGCAGGTTGGTGGACGAACCCAGAACTGTCGTCATGCCGCCAAGGATGGTCACATAGCTCAACGACATCATGTAGCGGGAAGCGGGGAGTTTCCGGCGTGCAATCACGGTCGCGAGCACCGGCATGAATACCACAACAACAGGCGTATTGTTGACGACCGCGCTGGCAATGCCTGCGATCACAAGTGCCAAAAGCACCACGCGCGTCGGGCTTTTGGGCCACATATCGCCCAGCCGCTCCGCAAGCCCGGCCATGGCCTCAGTCTGGATCAGTCCCTGCCCAACCACGAGAAGGGCCAGAATGGTGATGAGTGCCGGGTTGGAAAAGCCGGACAGAAGGGCCTCATATGCAACGCCAACCTGCGGATTGGTGGCGCCGATGACCAGCAGGGCCGACAGGGCACCCAGCGACACCACTTCGATCGACGCCCATTCGGTTGCATAAAACAGCATCGAAAGGGCGATGACCCCAAAGGTCAGCCACATCGCAAGCATATCGTTTGAGAGCCCCAGCGCCTCCAGCATGGGCGCATCATGCTGTCTGACGCGCGGTGACCCAAGCGAAAATTATGCACCGGGCATAAATATTCCGCTTGCAATGCCGGTAATAGCATCGGCTACCGACGATCTGCGGAGACGTAAACGACTGTTTCTCAGTAACTTGCGCTGGCGCTGGACACGTCGGACCAATGCCGCTCCATCGGGGAGCGGCGTAGCATAAGCGTGCCCGAAATGATGTCGTGCAGCAATTGGCGGCGCGACGTGAACAGGCCGATGAACAGAAGCGGCCAGAAAATCCAGATCGATAGCCAGAACACAAACGGGTGGATCAGAACTTTCCAGCCGTCGAGCGGCGCAAAACGCGTCGGTGTCAACACGAGATCGAATATCCGCATACCCACGGTCGCCCGGAATGGCGAACCCAATGTCGCGGCATAGTAAAACAGAACCGCGAAAAACAGGAAAAACGGCATGAATATCCAAAGCAGGCCGAGCGTGAAAATTCCGACGATTGCCACCGCAATCGCCATCATCACGATAAGAACTGAAATGATGATCGTGTCGACAATCCACGCCATGACGCGGCGCGTCAGCACGCCTTCAAACAATTCCGGTGCAGAATGCGGATCAGGAAGTTCGCTCATCGCCCTCAATTCTCCCGAGGCCCCAACGCCTCGACAGAACTAGAGTGGGGACAGGCGCTGCAAAATTCAAGTTTGCCTGTCAGTTATTCAGCATGCGAGCGGCATCAAGGGCGAAATAGGTCAAAACGCCATCACAACCAGCGCGCTTGAATGCACAGAGGCTTTCCAGCATGGCAGCCTGTCCATCAAATGCCCCGGCATCGGCGGCGAACCGGATCATCGCATACTCACCGGACACCTGATAGGCGAACACAGGCACATTGAATGTGTCCTTCACCCGCTGGACGATATCGAGATAGGGCAGGCCGGGCTTGACCATAACCATGTCTGCGCCCTCATCAATATCTTCGGCGACTTCGCGCAACGACTCGTTGCTGTTGGCGAAATCGAGCTGATAGGTTTTCTTGTCCCCCAAAAGCCGGCTGCCGGACCCTACCGCTTCGCGGAACGGCCCGTAATAGCTCGAAGCGAATTTTGCCGAATAGGACATGATCGCCGTCTCATCGAAGCCTTCGGCATCGAGCGCGCGCCGGATAGCACCGACGCGGCCATCCATCATGTCTGACGGGGCGATTATGTCGGCGCCGGCTTTGGTTTGCACAAGTGCGGATTTGACCATCACCTCGATGGTTTCATCGTTTAGGATCTCGCCATCGCGCACAAGTCCGTCCTGGCCGTCACTCGAATACTCGTCCAGCGCAACATCCGCGATCAGTCCGATATCCGGAACAGCGGATTTGATTTCGCTAAGGGCACGGCACATGAGGTTATCCGGATTGTAGGCTTCGCGCCCATCCGCGGTGCGCAACGCGTCCGGTGTGTTCGGAAACAGGGCGAGCGCGGGGATTCCCTCGGACGCTGCCTGTTTGGCCGCAGCGACCGCGAGATCGATCGACAGACGTTCGACACCGGGCATTGTCTTGACTTCGGTGCGGGTATTGTTGCCCTCAATGACAAATAGCGGCCAGATCAGATCGGCAGGCGTCAGAACGGTTTCTTGCACGAGATCGCGCATCCAGCCCGTCCGGCGCAAACGTCGCGGCCGGCGGCCATTCAAAAAGTCCATATCGTGCTTGGGCCAATCGCCACTCATTGCAATCTCCAGCTGATCGCTTGTTTTTGCTGCGCTCATGTACCAGTTTGTGCGGCATCGTAAAAGCGTTGGTAGCACATGGTGGTGCGCACGCTCTATTGGGGAAGTGAATGGATATACCAAGCCTCGTCCGCGAAAATATTGTCCGCTTCTTGGCGCTGGTTTGTTTGGTGGTGGGCTTGGGTGACGCATCACGCTTGCTCGGCGTGCACACCGGCAATGCTAATCCCATTATTCTTATGGGCGGCGGCGTGTTCGTCAGCCTGGCCATATTTACCCTGGCGCGCCTGTTTGCTGCCGTTGGTTTGTGGATCAATGCGAGTTGGGGCGGTGCAATCCTGATCGGCGCGACGCTTGCGGAGCTTGTCCTTCTGGCATCGCCGGGCTTCGGTTACGTGATTCCGCTGTTTGATCTGCTGGTACGTCTGGCATTGCTGGTGAGCATCTCCGGGCTGCTCGCAAACCGCTTATACAAATATTACCGTCATATTCACGACTGATTCAGGTTACGGAATTCTTGCCTAAAGTAACGCTTTAGAAAGCCAAATTCTCGAAGTTTCTCAGTAACTTGGTATTAAGCGTTCTGATTAAGCCGATCTTATTGGCATCTGCATAGATTGTGATGCGAAGACGCATAAAAGTGCGCTTATTACAGAGAGGCAAAAATGAATTCGAAGACGAACACCGCTGAAGCGGTAGCGCCAGAAAAACAAGAAGGGCTCAAGACGTCCTATCTTGAAGCGGTGTCGCGCGTTGAACGCCTTCATCGCCGGCTGCTGGACCTGATCAAGGATGAATTCGACCGCATGGGGTGGGATGACATCAACCCGGTTCAGGCCCTGATGATGTTCAATATCGGTGATTCCGAGCTAACGGCAGGTGAACTGCGGTCGCGCGGCTATTACCTGGGCTCGAACGTCTCCTATAATCTCAAAAAGCTGGTCGATACCGGGTACATTTTCCAGGAACGCTCGCGTTCTGACCGCCGTTCGGTGCGGATCAAGCTGACGCCGAAAGGTGAAGAGGTAGCAGAGGTCATCGACGAGCTTTACGATCGCCATATGAAATCCATCGACAAGGTCGGCGGGCTTGGCGGCGACGAGTTTGAAGCGCTGAACCTGGCGCTGGGCCGCCTGGAGCGCTTCTGGGTCGATCAGATTCTCTACAAGCTCTGATCCGCAACGTTTGTTGCAAAACAGTCACTTACTTTCTGTGGAACACCGGCCGATTGGCCGGTGTTCTTATTTGTGCCGCAAATCGTCCTTAGCGCATCTTCAAAGACAAATGGAATCAGATCGAGAAAGCCGGTAATTCGCAGCCACCCGCCCAGTAACAGCTGGTTTACCGGCGTTGCTGACGTTTCGTGCTGGTGGTACATCGGCCAATGACCGATCTGATGGAATGTATGGAAGATTTTATGCGGCAGCTACCTAAGTCAAAACTTACGCGTCGCCAGGTGCTTGGCGGTATGGCAGCCATGGGTGCCGGTGCATTCGCACCGGCTGCTTTTGGGCAGGATTCAATCGCGGATACCTTCGCGCGCCGCAAGGTGCTGCGTAATACTGACCGCGAAGGCAACACAATTGCGGCTCTCGACGCAATTGATACCGTTGAACCCATCTTGTCGCTTGATACCGCATACAATCTCGAGCTGGCCATCCTTCAGCACGAGCGGATTGTAGCCAATGGTGGCTGGGGTGAACTGTCGAAATCGACCTACAATCTGGTTGCTGGCAACCAGCGGAGCGCAGTGCGTAGCTTGCGCGACCGGTTGAAGATGTCCGGTGATCTCACGCAGGACCGCGAACGCAATCGCGATATTTTTGACGAATATGTCGATGCTGCGGTGCGTCAGTTCCAGGCGCGCCATGGACTCGTCGTTTCGGGCAAAATCGACACTGTAACCTACTACACGCTCAACGTTCCGGCTGAGTTCCGCCTGGCGCAGTTGCGGTTGAACGCGATGCGCGTTGAGACGGTCGCCAAGGCGCTTACGGATCGATATGTCGTGGTGAATATCCCGGCTGCCGCCATCGAGGCAGTGCAATCAGCGCAGGTGGCCCGCCGCCACACTGCCGTTGTGGGCCGTATCGACCGGCAGACGCCGATCCTCGATTCCAAGATTCACCAGATCAACTTCAATCCGTACTGGCATGTGCCCAAGAGCATCATCCGCAAGGATTTGATCAAGTACATGAATGAAGACCCGAACTATCTGACCAATTACCGGATCAGGATCTACGACAGCGCGGGCAACGAACTGAACCCCACGGATATTGACTGGTCGACGGATGAGGCAGTGAACTACGCTTTCCGGCAGGATCCCGGCGCAGAAAACTCCATGGGTCACGTGAAGATCAACTTCCACAACCCGCACAACGTTTACCTCCACGACACGCCGACCAAGAGCCTGTTCGGTGAGAACCGGCGTTTCCATTCATCTGGCTGCGTCCGCGTTGAGGATGTTGATGCGATGGTGGCCTGGCTGTTGCAGGATGACGGATGGGATCGCAATGCGGTTCTGGCGACATTCAATTCGGGCGAACGCCTCGATGTCAGCATCAGCAACCCGGTCCCGATCCACACAACTTACATCACGGCCTGGGCCAACCGGCAGGGTGTTGTCAGTTTCCGTGATGACATTTACGAGTATGATGAGGCTGGACGAGTCGACTTCTCGTAAATGATCGGCAGGACAGGTTGAACCGGAACACTGAGCTTACAGGCGAAATTCTGTTCGAGTTCACACAGGTCGGCACGCAAATGCGTGTCGCCGCTATTCATGCCGCCTCTGGAACGGAAGTTGTGGTCGTCACTCCGCTCAACGCCACACGTCAGCAAATGCAGCAGCTTGCAACGGCGAAATTGAAGCGCCGGTTGCAGCAGCCTGAACAGCGCTGATAACCGCTTGGAGTCCGGACCTTTCCTGTGTTAAGCGGTGCGCCTGCAATCACGCCTCCGAATAACGATACAGGAACACCATGAGTGCCACCGCCCTTGAGGGTTTCTTTTCCGATTCCCTGTCAAAGACCGATCCCGAAATCGCCGATGCCATCTCCAAGGAACTTGGCCGGCAGCGCAACGAGATCGAGCTGATCGCCTCCGAGAACATCGTATCACGCGCCGTTTTGGAAGCGCAGGGTTCGGTGATGACCAACAAATATGCCGAGGGCTATCCGGGGCGGCGTTATTATGGCGGCTGCCAGTATGTCGATATCGCCGAAAGCCTTGCGATTGAACGTGCGACCAAGCTGTTCGGGTGCGCATTTGCCAATGTGCAGCCAAACTCCGGTTCGCAGGCGAACCAGGGCGTGTATCAGGCGCTCATCCAGCCCGGCGATACCATTCTCGGTATGAGCCTTGATGCGGGTGGGCACCTGACCCATGGTGCCAAGCCGAACCAGTCCGGCAAATGGTTCAATGCCATCCAATACGGCGTGCGCAAGCAGGATGGCCGTGTCGATATGGACGAGTTCCGGGCGCTGGCGCTGGAACACAAGCCCAAGCTCATCATTGCCGGTTTCTCCGCTTATTCGCGTGTGCTCGATTGGGCTGCGTTCCGCGCAGTCGCAGACGAGGTGGGCGCTTATCTGATGGCGGACATGGCGCATGTCGCTGGTCTGATTGCGGGTGGAGTCTACCCAAATCCGTTCCCGCACGTGCATGTCGCCACGACAACGACGCACAAGACTCTGCGCGGCCCGCGCGGTGGTATGATCCTGTCAAATGACGAGGCCATTGCCAAAAAAATCAATTCAGCCATCTTCCCAGGTATCCAGGGTGGGCCGTTGATGCATGTTATCGCCGCCAAGGCTGTGGCATTTGGCGAAGCACTAAGACCGGAATTCAGTGACTATGTCGCACAGGTCGTCGCCAATGCGCGCGTTTTGGCAGACACTTTGCTCAAGGGCGGTGTGGACATTGTGACCGGCGGCACGGACAATCATCTCATGCTTGTCGATTTGCGGCCAAAGGGCGTCACCGGCAAGGATGCGGAAACCGCGCTCGAGCGAGCTTACATCACCTGCAACAAGAACGCAGTGCCGTCTGACCCTGAAAAGCCAACCATCACATCAGGCGTGCGCATCGGCACCCCTGCAGCGACGTCGCGCGGCTTCAAGGAAGCGGAATTCCAGAAGGTTGGCGAATTGATGGTTGAGGTTCTCGATGGCCTCGCCAAAAACGGTATCGACAACAATGATGGCGTCGAAGCCGCGGTGCGCGAAAAAGTCATCGAACTGACCACCGCATTTCCGATCTACCGATAGGGGAAACCAAGGCCTATGCGCTGCCCGTACTGCGGAAACGACGACACACAGGTCAAGGATAGCCGGCCCACCGAGGATTCGGCGGCGATCCGGCGGCGGCGTGTGTGCAATGGCTGTGGTGGACGCTTCACCACCTTCGAGCGGGTGCAACTGCGCGACCTGATTGTGGTGAAGAAATCCGGCCGCAAAGTACCATTCGACCGCGAGAAGCTGGCGCGCTCGGTCCACACGGCCCTGCGCAAGCGCTCGGTGGATCCTGAACGCGCTGAACGTATGATCTCAGGCGTCGTGCGACAGCTTGAAAGCCTGGGTGACGTTGAAGTGACGTCCGACCAGATCGGTGAATTCGTCATGGAAGGTTTGCGCGGGCTCGATGATGTCGCGTTCGTCCGGTTTGCATCTGTGTACAAGAACTTTTCCGCTGCCGACGATTTCCGGTCGTTTCTCAGTCAATTGGGTGATGATGCAACACCCCCGGCGGACGAATAGCGATTATGGCTGACCCCAAAACACCCACCTCGAGCGAGATACGTACCGCAAACAAGCGCGGTGCGGCCCGGTTGTCTGCCGTGCAGGCGCTCTATCAGATGGATGTCGGTGAAATCTCGCTGGAAGACACCATGGCGCAATTCAATGCGCACCATGGCGGGCGGGAAGTTGAAGGCGATGAGTATCTGCCGGCTGATGCCGACTTTTTCCAGCAGATCCTCAAGGGCGTCGTCAAAGCGCAACGCGAGATTGATCCGCTCATTGATGGTGCACTCGTTGCGGGATGGCCTGTCACACGGATTGACCCAACGCTCCGTGCAATTTTGCGCGCTGCCGCATTCGAACTGTTGAAACGCACCGACATACCGGCCAAAGTCGTCATCAGCGAGTATGTCGACATTGCCAAAGCCTTTTTTGAAGGTGAAGAACCGGGCATGGTCAACGCGGTGCTCGACACGATTTCCAAAAAAGCAAGTTAGAGAGCCCTTTAACTGCTTTCGCTAAATTGTTGGATGAGGGCGTGTTATGGTGGAATCCGCCACAATCAGTGAGTCGCCGAACAAAACCATCGGGCTTTTGTCGGCCAGTCAGGCCATCGTGGGGTCACAGCAAGCGCTAATCATGTCGGTGAGTGCGCTTGTCGGCGTGACGATGGCGCCCGATCCCGCATTGGCAACTCTTCCGATTACCACGATGGTGTTCGGGCTGGCTTTGGCAGCTGGACCTGCGACCATGATTATACACCGTTTTGGACGCAAGCGCGCCTTCATCGGTGGCGCGATGCTGTCGATCCTGGGTGGGCTGCTTGCGGCGATGGCGATCATTTTTGGGGCGTTCGTCCTGTTTTGCATAGCGCTTTTCGTCGGCGGTTCTGCTGCGGCGTTTGGGCAGCAATACAGGTTCGCGGCTGCGGATTCTGTGCCAGCGGAAATGAAGGGTAAAGCTGTGTCATGGGTCATGGCTGGTGGCGTCGTGGCCGGATTTCTCGGGCCAGCTCTGTCCTATTGGGGGCGCCACTGGATCGAAGGTGCGGAATATGCCGGCTCGTTTATAGCGATGTCGGGTTTGGCATTGTTCGGCATCGTGCTCCTTACGCAGGCCAACCTTGCACGGGCAGAGAAACGGGACGATACCGAGGTCAAGCGCCCATTCCTGGAACTTCTGCGCGAACCCGATATTTTTGTTCCCATTGTTTCAGGAGTCGCAAGCTACGGCTTGATGACCCTGGTGATGGTGGCTGCACCTTTGGCAATGGTGGTCGTTTGCGGGCATCCCAATGAAGCCGCGACAACAGCCATCCAGTGGCACATTGTTTCAATGTTTGCACCGAGCTTTATCACCGGATCGATCATAACGCGCATAGGTGCCCGCGCCACAACGGGTATGGGTCTTGCACTCATTCTTGGCTGCGCACTCATTGCGTTGAACGGAATCGAAATCTGGCATTTCAACCTTGCGCTCATTTTACTCGGTGTTGGTTGGAATTTCGGCTTTATCGGCTCCACGACCTTATTGGCGCAGGGATACCGGCCGGAAGATGCGGCGCGTGTTCAGGCCATGAACGAACAGCTCGTGTTTGGCGTCATGGCCGTCGCGTCTGTCAGTTCCGGCGTCTTGCTGCAAACGATTGGCTGGCAATCGATCAACGTGCTGGCAATCCCCATCGCAACCGGCGCCATCGCATTGCTGGCATGGGGTGACTGGCGGGCCCGCAAACCGCAGGCCGCAACCTGACTAGAACGACGACAGGATCGAATCGATAAACGTCTTGTCTTCGCCAAAAGATGGCGTGCGCCGTGTGGCAAGCGTCACAACGCGCCCGTCTTCAAGACCATAGCGGGCCGTATCTTTCACCCGGCGATCTTCATCAAAATAGATGGCGAGAACAGTGCGCTCCTCAATGGAACGCAGGCCAAATGCGGTCTGATTCACTTTGGTCGAGATGTAATAGAATGCAGACTCATTTCCGAAATTGCCGCGCGTTTGCGGCGATCCCAGTACGGCGATCACCAAGTCTTCGCTTTGTCCCGGGCGGATTTGCTTAAGCGCGCTTTCCGACAGGACGTAGCCTTCGGTGCGTGTGGAGGAAAATCCGCCGACACATCCGGATACGGCAGCGCCCAAAGTGAGCGCGACGGCAAGCGGCAAAATACGTGCCCGGTTCATACGCGAAAACATTGAATTGACTTCTCCGCTGGGTCTCGACTATGGCTTTGCGCCGCTGGTGACCGACGATGTGTAGCCGCCAAAGAGGCTCTCTGGCAAGTTGGCATTCCGGTGCATTCACGATAGCTTGTAATCACGCAACCGTTTCCCGGCATTCATTCAGATGATCTGGCCTTTTCGCAAAAGCTCAAAACCCTCCGACGCAGTCTACGCCGCCTACAATGTCATTGTGGCGCAATCCCGGCAGCCTGTCTTTTATGCCGACTGGTCTATCGCAGACACTGTTACCGGACGCTTTAACATGATCTGTTTGCACATGAGCCTCGTTCTGAGGCGACTGCGCAAGCATGACGACAAGGCATTCGGGCAGGACCTGTTCGACCTGTTTTTCGCTGACATGGACCGCTCCATGCGCGAGATGGGGGTCGGGGATGTTTCGGTGCCAAAGCGCATTGAGAAGATGGGTGGCATTTTTTATGGCCTCCTCGAAAAACTGACTGAGGCGCTCGACAGTGGTGATCTCAAAGAGGTCGAAGCCGTCATTTCCCGCAATCTTTTGGATGAAGACAATCCGCAATTCGCAACTGCATTTGCAAACTATGCGATGGACTGCGCGGTCAGTCTGGAAAAACAGGATGCCGCGCGGATCCTGACTGGCGATTTCTCCTTCGTCGAGCCTGGACGCGTCAATGCCTGAGGATACGCCGTTACTGGACGCAGCCATCCGGCTGGACAATCTGCCGACTAACGGGCGTGTCCTTGAGGTGGCTGCGACACCTGAGCAGAGAGAACGCCTGGCCGAACGGCTGCATATTGAAGGCGTGGCGGCGCTGACCGCGAAGCTTGAAGCCCGGCCATTTCGCGATGGCATTCGCGTGCGCGGCAAATTGACGGCAACTGTTTCGCAGTCATGCGTCGTAACGTTCGAGCCGGTCACGGAAACGATCGATGAATCCATCGACCGGATATTCCTGCCCGGGCAGGAAGACCGTTACAGCGGACCTGCTGGTGCCGAAGTGTTTGTCGATCTGGAAGGCGACGATATGCCGGACTATTTCGAAGGTCCGGAGGTCGATTTCACCGAACTTTTGATCGAGACCCTGTCGCTGGCGCTAAATCCGTTTCCCCGGGCCGAGGGGGCCGAACCCGTCGAAATCGTCGAGGATTCAGGGGAAAACGATGCCTCGCCATTCGCACAGCTCAAGGATCTGAAAACCACAAGGGATTGAGACGAATCCGGTCCCGGTGTAGAGACAGCCGGGTGCCAATTGTGAGATGGGCAGTTGTGGGCCGGTTAAACGGTTCCGGAATTCTGGGCGGACATGAGTGAAACGATAAGAATTTCAGTCGACGCGATGGGAGGAGACAATGGCCCGCGTATTGTCTTCCACGGTGCCCAACTCGCCCTAAAGGAAAGACGAAACATTGCCTTTCTTTTCCATGGCCAAAAAGACGTTCTTGAACCATTGCTCGAAGAATTTCCGGACCTGAAGCCGGTATCTACCATCCATCATGCCGATGGCGTGATCAGCATGGACGACAAGCCCAGCCAGGCCTTGCGTAAGGGCAAAGGCACATCGTCCATGTGGATGGCGTTGCAGGCCGTCAAGGATGGTGAGGCGGATGTCGCTGTGTCGGGCGGCAATACCGGCGCGCTGATGGCGATGTCGACCTTTTGTCTGCGTCCGATGGAAGGTATATCGCGGCCAGCAATTGCTGCCATCTGGCCGACCTTGCGCACGGATATTATCGTCCTCGATGTCGGGGCGACAGTTGGCGGCGATGCGCAGCAGCTCGTAGATTTTTCGATTCTCGGTGCGGCTCTGGCCCGCGCACTTTTCGATCAGGACCGGCCGACAATCGGCCTGCTCAATGTCGGCGTTGAAGAGGTCAAAGGCCTGGAGCCGGTCAAGGACGCCGCAAAAATTCTCAGCGCCGCCAGTGGTAAAGGGTTCGATTACCATGGCTTCGTTGAAGGCGATGACATCGGCAAGGGGACCGTTGATGTCGTTGTGACCGAAGGGTTCACCGGCAATATAGCGCTCAAAACTGCCGAGGGCACCGCGCGGCAGGTGGGGACCTATCTGCGCAACGCGCTGAAGGCGAATTTCCTCTCAATGCTCGGCGCGTTGCTGGCATCGCAGGCGCTCAACGCCCTGCGGCGGAAAATGGATCCCAGAACCGTCAATGGTGGGGTTTTTCTGGGGTTGAACGGCATTGTTATTAAGAGTCATGGCGGTACAGATGAAATCGGCTTCAAGTCCGCCTTGGGGCTGGCCTACGAGATGGCGCGCAGCCGCCTGATCGACAAAATCAGCGAAGGTGTGCACAATTTCACGCCGGATCAAACACAGACCGCCGATACGGCCGAAGAAGCGGAGGTTAAACCCGCGTGACTGTTACCAGATCTCATGTGATTGGTGTTGGCAGCTACCTGCCGGCACGCGTTCTGACAAATAACGAACTTTCCGAAATGGTCGATACGTCGGACGAATGGATCGTGCAACGCACGGGCATTCGCGAGCGCCATATTGCGGCGGACGACGAGCTGACATCGGATCTCGCGGTGAAGGCGGCGCGCAATGCGCTTCATGCGGCGCACAAGAAGGCAGACGATATCGATCTGATTATCGTGGCCACGACAACGCCAGACATGACATTCCCCGCAACCGCCGTGTTCGTGCAGAACAAGCTCGGCATACATCACGGGCAGGCTTTCGATATTCAGGCAGTCTGCTCGGGCTTCGTCTACGCCGTCGCAACGGCGGACGCCTATATCAAGGCGGGTATGGCCAAGCGCGCCCTTGTGATCGGGGCTGAAACCTTTTCACGCATTCTCGACTGGACGGACCGGACGACATGCGTCCTTTTTGGTGATGGTGCCGGCGCCCTTATCATGGAGGCGGCGCCTGAAGGTGTCGAAGGGGTCCTTGCCTCGGTATTGCGGTCGGACGGCGAACATTGGGACAAGCTTTATGTCGATGGCGGCGTGTCAAAAACGCAATCAACCGGTTACGTCCGCATGGAAGGCCGGGAGGTTTTCAAGCACGCGGTTGGCATGGTGACGGATGTGGTCGAAGGCGTGTTGGCCCAATCGGGTCATGTTGCCAGTGACCTCGACTGGTTCGTGCCACACCAGGCGAACAAGCGCATTATCGACTCTGCCGGCAAAAAACTCGGTATTCCGCCCGAAAAGGTCATCGTTACAGTTGATCGGCATGCCAATACCTCAGCCGCCTCCATTCCGTTGGCTTTGAACGAGGCGATTGCCGATGGGCGTATCAAGAAGGGTGATCTGGTCATGCTTGAGGCAATGGGAGGCGGATTCACCTGGGGCGCGACGCTAATTCGCTGGTAACGCGTTGACCAGCAGCGATATACAGCGTTAATCTCATTCGGTGCTTTCAAAGCACTTCAGGGGAGCAGGGGGCCGGTTGGGCGCGCCGGTTAAATGTATGACACAAAAAACAATTACGCGTGCAGACTTGGCGGAAGCCGTTTATCAGGCTGTCGGGTTATCGCGCACGGAGTCGGCCGAACTAGTCGAACGGGTTCTCGACATAATCAGCGACTCTCTCGTCGCGGGCGAGAACGTCAAACTTTCGTCATTCGGATCATTTCAGGTGCGCTCGAAAAACGAGCGGATCGGACGCAACCCCAAGACGGGCGAGGAAGTACCTATTTTGCCGCGTCAGGTGCTTGTGTTTAAACCGAGCAATGTATTGAAATCCAAGATTAACAAATCTATGATTCGCCCTGTAAGTTAAGGGTTTCTTGGCCAAGGGGTACAGCGTGGAAAAGTCGCCGGACGCCTTCCGCACCATTTCAGAAGCTGCCGAAGAGCTAGACCTTCCACAGCATGTGTTGCGGTTCTGGGAAACGCGCTTTTCTGCGATCAAGCCGCTCAAGCGCGGCGGTGGCCGCCGGTATTACCGGCCGGACGATATTCTGCTCCTCAAAGGCATTCGCCATCTTCTTTATGATCGCGGGTTCACCATCAAGGGTGTGCAACGCATCCTGAAAGACCAGGGTGTGCGTCAGGTCGTGGCCATTGGTCAGACGGGCGCTATTGAACCGGTTTCCGTTGCCGATCCCGATTCGGAGCTGGCAGCACTGCCCTTCGGCGCCGGTGAGGGCACTGGATTGTCGCGCGAGGACTATGAAAGTCTCGCCGGCGTGATGCGCGAATTGCTGGAACTCAAGCGCCTGCTCGATCGCGCCCGCGAAGGCGGCTAGCTTCTTTTGCTTTTACCTGTTTGTCGAAAAAGGCTTGCGCAATTCGCAGGACTCGACAAGACTGGTCGTGTTTTCAACAAGCGAAAGGAGGTGATCCAATGTCTAATGAGATTTCCGTGAGGACCATAGGCCTTGGAGATTTGAGGGTTAAGGTGGAGCAGCCTTCGCGTTAAACCCACATCTCCTTCGGTCATCGCAGTGCTGATGTCCGGGTCTAGGGAGACTTCGCAATCTCATGGAGGGCTGCCGCAAGGCAGCCCTTTTTGATGTCCGGTTACAGGAGCGCTGCCGTTAGCTCTTTCGTGGGCCGAAATGGGTCGGGTCGGCTTTGCCGCCCAATCGTGTCGTCGCATATCGCGGCAGGTCGTCGTGCGTGTCGAACCAACCCAGTTTTTCACTTTCAAATACGTGACATGTCGGCGTTACCGTTTCGGGGTTTTCCAGACTTGCGGCGTAGATATGGATTTCGCCGGGCATCTTTTCGGTTTCAAAGCTCATTGGCGAACCGCAGTTGGGGCAGAATGTGCGCCTGACGCCCGGTGACGAGGCATATTCCGAGGGTGTACCGCTCACAAACCGGAAATTCTCATTCGGAACAGAAATCCAGGTCGTCATTGGCGACGACGTCGCGCGCCGGCAACTTTCGCAATGACAATTGAGCACCCAATTGGGTTCATCTTGATAGCTGAACTGAATCTCGCCACATAGGCAGTGACCATTGATGTCGCTCATGAAGAAAATCCATTTGGTATCGAATTGCTGAGGGGTGAACGCGCAATATGAATACTAGATGGTGGCATTCGGGTTGCACAAGCGCGGTGCAGGTGCAGCGACACCAAACAAACTCTAGTTTGAATATACCCTTGCCTTGCAAGCTCTGATTATGTACGGCTTTTCGCCAAGTCGGGGCGTAGCGCAGCCTGGTAGCGCATCTGTCTGGGGGACAGAGGGTCGTCGGTTCAAATCCGGCCGCTCCGACCAAATCCTTCCCGCTCGAAGATCATCGGAAAACTGCATGACACCCGATGCCGTGCAAGCCGCACTTCATCTTTGGCCTGGCCTTGAGGGCGGTTCAGCCACCCTGATCAATCTGTCCGAGAACCACACATTTCGTGTGGATACGCCCGACGGACACCATCACATTCTGCGCGTGCATCGGCCCGGTTACCATAACCGCGCAACAATTGAGAGTGAACTGGCCTGGCTTAAGGCGCTCGCCGAACAGACAGACCTGAAAACCGTGACACCGATCCCGGGCGTCGACGGGCAGCTTTTGCAACAGGTTATGGACCGGGAAAGTGGCGCGAGGCGCTTCGCCGTCCGTTTTGCATTCGAACCCGGTGTCGAGCCGAATGCGGACGAGCCGCTTGAGCCTTTGTTCGCTGAACTGGGACGGATGGCCGCAACTTGTCACACCCACGTGGAGACCTGGCAGCCGCCAGCCGGGTTCACACGGCCAAGCTGGACACCGGAAACCATGCTCTCGCCGGGTGGACTTTGGGGCGACTGGCGTGTTGCCCCGGGGGTAACGGCAGAAGTCGCTGCGTTACTAGAACGTGCATCCGCCAGGCTCCATGCGGATTTTGCAGCATATGGCGCAACGAGTGACAGGTTTGGCCTTATTCACGCCGACATGCGGCTGGCGAATGTGCTGGTGCATGACGGGCAGGCACGCCTGATCGATTTCGACGATTGCGGGTTCGGCTGGTTCATTTATGACTTCGGTGCCGCGGTATCATTTTTCGAAACCGATCCTCGGGTTGAAACACTCAAACAGGTTTGGGTGGACGCTTATCGGCGCATCCGGACCCTGACAGCAGCTGACGAGCAAATGCTTGATGCAGCGGTGCTGCTAAGGCGGATGGTGCTTCTTGCCTGGATCGGAAGCCATGCCGAGGTCGAACTCGCGCAATCCCTGGCGCCGCATTTCGCTACAGGTACTGTCGAACTTGCCGAGCGCTACTTGCGGAAATCTTCAACAGATTAGCTAGCGATTTGATTATCAGGCTGCCGGTGCAGCGGTTGTCCGCGCCATCTGCTGCGGAGAAGGGCGCGCGGGTTTTGCTGCTGACGCTTTGTTTGAGACAAAGTTCGACGCGTAAAATCCCCAGATAAGCCCGTAAAACAGCCAGGAGTGACGCCAGTGTTCACCCTCGTGCAGCGAAGAACACATGATGATTCCCAACAGAGAGATGAACAGAACGAGCGGTATTTCACTCTTCGTGCGCCGGTAGTTGAGGTACGTGGAAACGACGCTCCCGAAGGCAAGCGTAAGGTAGCTTAATCCACCTCCCCAACCATAGTTGACAAACGAACTCAGCCAGATGTTGTGGATGGGCTCGGGGAAGATTTTTTCGAGCTGAAGCACGCCGATGCCGATCGGGTTTTGCACGATCATCGGTAGCACCTTCAAATAGCGCTGGTATCGGCCTTCCTCACCGAGATCATAGGCCTTGGCAAAAGTGAGCCGGTCTAAAAGTTTCTCCGTGAACTCTGCCGAAGACAGGCTGGCGATCACGAAAAGAATGACGCCGATGAAGACAAGTCCGCCGGTGATCGCCAGTAGCCGGTTGGGGCTCCGGCGGTTCTGGATGAAGATGTAAACCAAGATACAAAACAACGCCGCCACCACCGCGATGCGCGAGAAGGACAGCAGGATTCCGAACAGGATGATCGCCATTGATCCAAGCAGCATCAGTTTGCCGCCCTTATGGCGGGTCAGGAAATAGACGCAAAAAACGACTGCGGGAATGAGAAACGACCCGTACATGTTGGGATCGTCGATTAGCCCTTTGGCGCGCCCATCCCAAGTCAGCAGCTCCATCTGGGTCAGGAACCCGATGGTGCCGAGGATCGATGCGATGGTGCACGAGACGATATAGACCTTCATGAAGGTCTCGAAATTGCGCTTCGTCCAGCTCATGGATACGAACGCGCCGATGATGCCGATTGAGATGGCAAAGGTTTTCGCCAATAGCTCGAAGGTCACATTGCTCTCGCCGACCTGCTCGCCAAGATTGTCCACCGAGGCGAGGAAATAGGACACTGCCCAGGTGCCCAAGATCAGCGAAAAGGCAACGAACTGCCGCGTCACAGCGAGCTTTTGCTGCGTGGTCATATAGACCAGGGTCAGCATGAAGGAGGTGATGTAGAGCAGATCAACAGGTGAGGGCCGCATCAGCGTATAATTCATGGCCAATACGGCCAAGAAGAAGATCAGATTCCGGGTTGAAAACGCGGCAAACTGCAATCCCTTGAGGCTGACACCTTTGGCCTGTGTCTGACCGTGAATGTTGCCCGAAACGCTCATGATGCCAGTCCGTATCCGAGCAGGGTTTCGACGTCGCCCAGGCCCTCGCAGTCCGGATCGTTCGAAGCGAAATGAGACTGCGATGCTGCGTTCAGGCAGTGGTAGACGGGCACGGAACCCGGCTGTTCAGTGGCGAACAGCCAGCCGGCAGTTCTCTCGCGTACAAATCCATCTTCGGGGCAACGCTCATCGACCATCAGCATGTGATCGAGCCGTCCGCCCGATACCCGGGCGCATTCGGCGTACTTGATGCTGTCCAACCCATCCGGTGCGCGCGTCAACATGTGTGCCACAACGGCATCTTGTTGAAACGAGTGCCGGTCGCCGGTCATCGGGCCGGTGCTGGTAACATAGGTGTCTTGTTTGGCATCGATCCAGCGCGTGAGCGCTATCCCGGCCTGTACCTGTTGCGGCGTCTCCTCGACCGATAGCGATACCTCATGGTGCACGAGATAGCGGCTCTTGAAACCCTTGTTGGGCGGAATGTAGATGTAGCTCAGCAAGAAGTCCTGCGCGATGGTGTTGCTGCCATCACTGGGGTTGAGTAGCGTTGCATAGGCGTGCAAGGCGGTGTCTGCCGGCCGCGCCCACTCAGAGCCATCGATTGCAATCAGTGGATCTCTCATATCGACGAACGAAATTTTGTCCGTAGACAGCGACATTCGCACACCTTCGAACCAGGGGTCTGGTGTCACGGTCGCGACCCAATCATGCACCGGGATGTAGGCGGCACCCGGCCCGAAAAAGCCGATGGCGGTGGCATTGCCACCCAAACCGGGTTCGCTCCACGCGCCTTGATAGTATTTTTGCCAGACTGTCGGCTCGGTCACTGATGCGCGGGCCGCAATCGTCTGCCAGTCAGAATTTCTCAGGCAATAGGCATAGAGATAACCATCTTGCCCGTTGATCATTGTGCAATCACCTTCGCCGGTGATCTGGCCTGGCTGCGGCGCATCCCGCCCTGTGATGACGGTATCAGGCGCGGACCAGGACAGGCCATCATCACTGGATGCGGCAATCGCCATCGACTTGTGCGTGCGCCCCTCACTGTAGTCGCAGTCACTTTCCTGATGCACGAACCCAAATATCTCATCGCCGGAACGCATCGCGGTATTGAGCCAATGCCCGCAATCGGCTGGCCCGCCAGTCTCGCCAACGCTTATCACCTCGCGGCGCGGTCCGTGCATGTCACTCAGGGATGTGCCATCAATAGCATATGTCGCCCCGTTCGCGCTGAAGCCGCGAAATGAGCCATCGGCAAGTTTTAAAGCGGTGAAGGTCGAATCCAGTTCATCCGGAAACGGTCCGCGCACCACAACTGGCGGCCCAACGCGTACACGCAAACAATCGATACACAGGTCGTTCTCTGCTTTTCCCGGGCCGGTTGTTGGAACCGTAACCAGAGTGGCCAGTATTAGAAGACCTGCGAATCTGAGCGCCCTGAGCATCATCATGCGCTCAGTACGCATTCTCGTTTTTGCTGAACAGCGACAGCGGCGTCATCAGAACGATGTAGACGTCGAGCAGGGGTGACCAATTCTCGATGTAGTAGAGATCGTGGTTCACGCGATGCATGATCTTGTCCACGGTGTCTGTTTCACCGCGCCAGCCGTGAATCTGTGCCCAGCCGGTCATGCCCGGTTTCACTTTGTGCCGGGCAAAATAACCATCAACGGCTTCGTTGTAGAGCTTGTTGGCCGCTTTCGCCTGAAGGGCGTGCGGGCGCGGACCAACGACTGAAATTTCGTTTTTGAGCACGTTGAACAGCTGCGGCAGTTCATCAATCGAGGTTTTGCGGATAAACCGGCCAACCCGGGTGACACGCGGATCGTCCTTGGTCACCAGCTTCGCCGCGGCCTCGTCCGACATGTCGGTGTACATGGACCGGAACTTGTAAATCTCGATCAGCTCGTTGTTGAAGCCGTGACGCTTCTGCCGGAAGAGGATCGGTCCCTTACTCTCGAGCTTGATGGCGATAGCGGTGACGATCATGATCGGCGACAACAGGATCAGCGCCGTCAGCGCAATCACCTTGTCGAACAGCCATTTGAACACAAGGTTCCAGTCGGAAATCGGCCGGTCTGCCATGTCGAGCACGGCAGCATCGCCGATATAGGAGTAAGCGCGCGACTTGAATTTGAGCTTGCTCATGTGCGCGCTGAGGCGAATATCGACCGGCAGCACCCAGAGCTTCTTGAGCATCTGCAGCACCCGCGCTTCAGCGGACAATGGCATCGAGACGATTACAAGATCGACGCGGGTTCGGCGCGCAAATTCCACCAGATCGTCGACATTGCCCAGCTTGGGGCAACCTGCGACCTGTTCCGGTGAGCGTTCGTCGATACGGTCATCAAACAGGCCGAAGAGCTCGATATCGCTGGAATCGTCATTCTGCAGCGCTTCGATCAATGCGGCAGCACTATCTCCGCCGCCAACGATAACAGTGCGCCTTTTAAGTCGGCCCTCTGCCGCCCATCGCAGCACCAGGGCGCGCAACCCGATACGGAACGCGATGAGCCACAAGGCACCGGAAAGGTACCAGCTCATAAGCCAGACGCGCGAAAGATCCTCGGATGCCTTGAGAAGAAACGCGCTGATGACAATCAGCACAAAAACGAATGACCAGGCCGCCAGCACACGCCCGGTTTGGTTGAGAAGCCGCCTGTAGGCGCCAATCCGGTGCGTTTGCGCGATGTTGAAAAAGACGTTTGCGACAATGGTCGCCGCGATCGTGACCAGCAGATAAAACCGTGTTTTCTCGTCGGCCACATAGAATGCGTAGATTGCCATGCCAATGACAGCGAGAACTGCCGCTTCGATCGCTTGCGCGACACCGGCCACAACTGTTCCAGACAATGTCTTTTCGACGGGCCGTGCGATAGCCGCCTCGGCCAGGTCCGACAGTTTGTTGTTACGACTTCTCCGCCGACGGGTTTTCAAATGATCCCGTACAGCTTCCTTTGGATCCACGCGAAGCATCTTTCGTACGCCCGGTTACTTCCCACACTTGCACTACTTGCCGCACAGTTTCGGCGGCAGGAATGAAAATGCAGTGAAATCGCAGGGTTAACGGTGTGCTAGCGCCGCGCGGTAGACCGATTCGATCTGATCGGTCATGTGGTCGAGCGAGAAGTGGCTGCGAATGTGCGACATGCGCTCCGCCACTTGTGCCTCGGCTGCTTTTTCGTCGGCCAGAAAGTCACGCAGAGCAGCCTGTAAAATATCCACATTGCCGCTTTCAATCAGTGCTGATTGGGTCGGGCCGAATATCTCTCCAATACCGCCAACAGCGGTCGCAATCACTGGGCGTCCAGCCGCCGCGGCCTCCAGAACCACATAGGGGAGCGATTCCGCCAATGAAGGCACGACAAGGCATCGGCCACGGGTTAGCGCCGTACGGGCAGGTTGCACGCCGAGGAAGGTGACGCGCTCCTGCAGGCCAAGTTTTGATACAATTCCATCGAGTTCATTGCGCATCGCACCGTCACCGGCAATTACCAGCGTTGCCGGGCGCCCTTTGAGCGTATGCACCTCCTTGAGTGCCGTAATCAGCAGGTCGATGCCTTTCAGCCCACGCAGTTCGCCGATGAACACGAAATCTGCCGCATCGTCAGCTACAGGTACGGGCAGAAATTCGGCCTCCGCGAGGCCGTTGTGTATGACGGGTGCGGGGCACGCGGGTTGGGCGATCTGCCGCACATAGGCATCGTGGGCAAACCGGCTTTCAAAAATAATCGTATCTGTGGCCCCGAGAAGGCGACGCTCCACCCAATGAAACAAACGGCCTTGCAGGGACTTAGCGTCGAAATGCAACACGCCGCCATGCGGTGTGTAGATTGCTGCAACGTCGCTTAGCCCCAGCCTTGCCAGACGCGCATGCATGCCGCCCTTGGCGCCATGCCCATGCAGTATGTCCACGTCTAGATCATGGACGAGTTTTCGGATTTTAAACGGTGTCGTTGCATCAGATGGTCCGGCCAGGCGCGGAATATCGAACCGGTGCAAACCCAGAGCGAGATGTTTCTCGAGCTTTTTGAGCCGCTGATCCGTCTGGACATCGCTGATAGTGCTGTCAATCACCAGTCCGACCTGATGACCGCGTTCGGCCAGAGTGCCGGTCAGATCGGCAACATGACGCCATAATCCGCCGACTGGAGCTCTTAAAATCTGCAGTATTTTCAGATTACTATCGGAACTGACTATAGCCATCTGTCAATGACTACGACCGTGTCACCGGGATAGATCGGGAAGTCCAGATCGACGGTGCCCTTGACCATCTGATTGTCCTGACGCCGGTATACGATAGCGCGGTTTCTGTCAGCAGTGTCTGTGAATCCGCCAGCGGTACTCACCGCAGCTCGTACTGTCATGCCGTAAACGTAGGGGAATTGTCCGGCATTCTCGACTTCACCCTGAATGAAGAAAGGCCGGTATTGATCCACCTCAACGGCGACATTCGGGTTGCGCATATAGCCGCGAGCGAGGGCTTCGGCGATATAGGCCGATAGTTCCTTGGTTGTGCGTCCACGTGCCGGAACAGGCCCGACCAGCGGCAAGGCGATCGCGCCGGAATCATCAACCTTGTAGGTCGTGCTCAATGTCGTGTCGCCATAAACGGCAACCCGCACGACGTCTCCTGTATCAAGCTGGTAGGGACCTTTGGTTTCAACCAGGTAAGTTGCGGGCCGCGTGTTGACGGCGCAGGCGGTCAACGGAACGAGTAATGCCAGCAATAGAAATACGCGCGAGAACAACATGACAGCCACACTTGATGAGTACGCGTTACTCCTCGCAGCCTATGGTTAACATTCCCCTTAAAATCGCATTCTGCGGCACCTTTTTGCCCCATCTTAACCGAATGTTGACCACGATCATCGGATAGCAGGGGCATGGGGATTCTCCCGTTCTGCACTGGCAGGGACTAATGGACGACATCAAAATGGACATGGGGGCAATGGTAGCCGCGGTTGCCTCGCGCTGGCTGCGTATATTGATTGTCGCGGCTGCGCTTTTGGCTGTGACTTTTGCTGTCCTGATGACGATCCCCAAAGTCTACGAATCGTCCGCATCCATTCTGGTTGAAGAGCGGCAGAATGCTTTCACGCGTGCGACGAATGAGACGGCTCAAAGCAGCATACCCGACGACACTGCCATCTCCAGTCAGATTGAGCTTGTCAAATCACGCGAAACGCTTCTTGAGCTCATCGAGTCGGTCGGGCTTCGCGACGTGGAAGAATTTTCCGGCCCGGACACCTCTATCGCAGCCCGTGTGATACGCCTCTTGGGGCGCGGAAGTGCAACGCCCATAAATGATGAAGTCATTCTGGAGCGTGTTGCCAAGCAACTCAAAGTCGGTCGCGCAAGCGACTCCCGCTTGATCTCAATTACCTTCCGCTCCACAGATCCGGACCTCGCTGCGCGCGTTGCGAACGCGATTGCTGCAATCCATGTGCGTCGGCAGGGTGAACTGGGCCTGTCCGACACCGCTGACGCGACGCGCTGGTTGGAAAACGAGATCGTGAAAATGCGCAGCCGGGTTGCCGAGGCTGAAACCAAGGTCGCAACCTACCGTATCGAAAACGATCTGTTCGTAGGTGACAACAATACCGGTCTGCTGGATCAGCAGCTTTCCGATCTGACCCAACAGATAGTATTTGCGCAGGAACGCAAGAACACGGCCCGATCTCGCGCCTCGGTGATCCGTGGCCTTCTGAAAGCCGGGCAGCCGATTGATGGTGCACCGGATGTGCGCGATTCAGTTATCGTTCAGCGCCTGTCAGAGTCCAAGGGAACATTGCAGGGCGAACGCGCGCAGAAACTGGCAACTTTGCTGCCAAACCATCCGGATATTCAGGCGCTAACGGCACAAATTCGGGAGATCGATAAGCAAATCGAAGCTGCCGGGCGACAGGTGGCCGATGCGCTTGAGGCCGAAGCAACCATTCAGGCCGAAACCGAAACAGCGTTGCGTGAAGAGCTGGCGCGCCTCAAAATTTCCGCGTCCGATGCGTCGCGCGATTCTGTTGAGCTTGCAGAACTTGAACGCGAGGCCAAGGCACAACGTGATCTTCTGGAGACCTATTTGTTGCGGTATCGCGACGCTGCGGCCCGTACTGACTCCAATGCAGCACTGCCTGATGTGCGCGTGGTCACCACTGCCGCAGCGGCCACTCAGGCGGCCTATCCCAGGACCGGCTTGACGCTGGCATCAGTCGGAATTGTTTCCGTGTTGTTGCAAGTGGGGCAGATATTGTTTGCGGAGTTGGTCTCCGGTCGTGCCCTTGTTGAGAGCAAGCGCGAAGAGCCGGTCTATGACGAGCACGTCGAGTACACTGAGACGTCCGATCCTGTTGAACCTTCAGCTTTAACTGCTCAGAACAAGCAACAAAGCAATGTCATGCAGCAGGACATGCTGGCAATGCTCAGGCAGGACGACGCTGACGAAAAGGCGGATGATCTGGACCTGGCTAGCGAACTGATCGCCATCAATGACGAGAAAACCGTACTTGTCGTGTCACTCAATGGCGCATCGGCGAGCGGCGTGGTGGAATCCATCTCCGCCGATCTGATCGCCAGAGGCCGTAGTGTCGTGGAAATTGATGCCGGCAGCCGGCAAACCACAGCTGAATTAGGGCTCTCGGATCTGTGTGCCGGCAAGGCCGATTTCGGTGACGTCGTGCATCGCGGACAGCGTTCGGATTTTGCGCTCGTTCCCTGGGGCCAGATGAGCAATATCGGATTTAACACAGAGCGTTGTGACACTTTAGTTAAAGCTCTGCTTGATGTATTCCAGACGGTCGTCGTCAACGCCGGAGGCGCCGGAATCGGCTCCAGCCTACCAGTGTTTGCCGGTTCAGATGCACTGATTGTTCTGGCAATACCTGGACAAACATCGATTGCAGAAACCGACCGAATCCGGCGAGATATAGAATCGTTGGGATTTGAAAAGTTTCATGTCGTAAAACAGCGCGACGGTGAACATATGGTCGCTTGACGGCAGCGCAGGTGAGATGAGTAAACGTAAGTATGCGATCATTCGAGCAGCGTTCGAAACGTTCTCCCTGCTAAAAATCCCCGGTATCATTCGGCGCTTTTCCGAGTGTCGCGGTGTGATTTTCACGTTGCATCGTGTTTTGCACGACCCGCCCGCCGAATTTTCACCCAACGCCATTCTGCAAATCACGCCCGAATTTCTCGAATCCGTCATCATCACGGCGCGCAAACGCGGTTTCGATATCGTGACGATGGATGAGGCGCTGATACGTATCAAATCGGACAATCCCGCGAAACCCTTCGTTGTCCTGACGTTCGATGATGCCTATCGCGACAATATTGAGCACGCTTTGCCGGTGCTTGAAGCGCATGACGCGCCATTTCTGCTCTATGTCCCGACAGCCTTTGTCGAGGGCAGGGGCGAGATATGGTGGCAGGCGCTTGAGGATATCATTCGCGACAATGATGTAGTGCACGTCGAAGACGATGAAATCGGCGGTGAGATGGCGGTCTCCGGACTTCCGGCGAAGCAAAGGGCCTATGACAAGCTCTATTGGCACATGCGACGGATACCCGAGCCAAAACGCGTTGACCTGATCCGCAAGCTCGCGCGCAAGCACGGATATGATCTGACGGCGCAATGTCACAAGCTGATCATGGATTGGGACGAGCTCTACCGCTTGTCATCCAATCCCTTGTGCTCGGTTGGCGCTCACACCCTTCACCACTACGAACTGGCGAAGCTACCAAAGGAGCAGGCACGGCGGGAGATAAAGGATTCTGCTGAGACGCTCAGGGATCGGCTCGGCATACTGCCACGCCATTTTTCCTATCCGATTGGTGGGCCTGAAAGCGCCGGAGAGCGAGAGTTTGATCTGGCCAAGGATTTGGGCTTTGCCTCCGCAGTGACAACGCGTCCGGGTGGGCTTTATGCCGAACATGCGCAGTCCCTCACGGCGTTACCACGCATTTCGCTCAACGGGCTTTATCAAAGCCCGCGTTTCGCCGATGTCTATCTGACTGGTGAGATTTTCACGCGATTGGGTGCGCGCGCCAAGTCGCTCTAAATGTGCAGGCAGGCTACTCAGCCGGGTCAGGACGCGACATCCATTTGATCACAATGCCGGCAGGCACCGCCCAGAGAAGCCCGGCAACAACGAAGTAAATCAGCAGAACCTGCCGTGGCAGACCCTGGATGAAGGTCTCATAAAGCGCCATTCCTGCCCACGGATAAGCGATGAGCAGAACCACAATCGCAATTGTGCCGAGCAATTTCCGCGTTCTAATGTTCAAAGCCAAAGTTCCATGGATGCGTCACTACAGCATGTTGCTTTTTGATGTTGGACCCGGTTACCACGCCGGACAGATTTGGCAAACAGGATAGCGCTTGAATGGTCGAGACAGCCAATAATGGCGTGACAGGCAAACCGGACGCGGCGGACAGATTACGTCCCGTGCGCATCTGGCTATATGTCATCGCCTTGCTTGTTTTGATTATGGTGGCTGTCGGTGGCGCAACGCGGCTGACCGATTCCGGCCTGTCGATCACATCGTGGAAGCCTATTTCAGGCATAATACCGCCATTGAGCGATGCGGATTGGGCCGCGGAATTCGAGGCTTACAAACAAATTCCTGAATATCAGGTCCAGAACCACTGGATGAGTGTCGAGGAGTTTCAGTTCATCTTCTGGTGGGAGTGGGGGCACCGTTTTCTCGGCCGTATCATCGGGCTGGCGTTCTTTGTCCCGTTCGTGGTTTTTCTTTTCCAGAAGCGTCTCGACCGCAAACTGGCGCCCGCGCTGGCAACGCTTTTCGTGCTTGGCGGCTTTCAAGGGTTTCTGGGCTGGTGGATGGTCTCGTCAGGGTTGAGTGCCCGTGTCGATGTCTCGCAATACCGGCTGGCAGCACATCTTGGCGCGGCCTGTATTCTGTTCGCTGCGCTGATCTGGGTGGCACGCTCGATTACGCCAACCACAGCGAACTTGGATATCAGCCGCCGCTGGTGGTGGGGCGTCGCAGGCCTTGGCATGCTTGTTTATCTACAGCTCATCGCTGGTGCGTTTGTTGCCGGTCTCGATGCCGGATACGCCTATAACACCTGGCCGCTGATGGACGGGGCGCTCGTGCCCAATGGACTTCTGGTGATCGATCCAGCCTGGCTGAATCTGTTCGAGAACGCTTTAACGGTTCAGTTTCAGCACCGCGTGCTGGCCTATCTCATTGCGATCTATGCCGTTATTTTGCTCTGGCGCGGATCAAAAACCGTTGGGTTTCAATCGGTTCACGGCTGGTTGCCGCGTATTACGCTGTTGATTGCACTGCAAATTGTTCTCGGCATTGTCACGCTTTTGCTCGTGGTACCCATTCATATTGCGCTTGGGCATCAAGTTCTGGCGTTCATGCTGGTTGGTGCCTTGGCGGCGTATTTAGTCGACATGCGCGGCGTCGCGGTAAAATAATACCACATTCGTAAGTTATTGAAAAATAACACAAAAAACTTTCCGCTTGACGGCTTGTGCGCGCCGCTATATCACCCGCCCGAAACCGGCCCCGGCCCGTCAATGGATCGGGGTCTGACTATTTGAATCTGGGATTTACGAACATGAAAACCTACTCGGCCAAACCGAGCGAGATCGAGAAAAAGTGGATCTTGATCGATGCGGACGGTCTGGTGGTTGGTCGCCTGGCGTCGATTATTGCGTCACGCCTGCGCGGCAAGCACCTACCGACTTTCACACCGCACATGGATACCGGCGACAATGTGATCGTGATCAACGCGGACAAGGTCAAGCTGACCGGCCGCAAGCTCGATCAGCGCCGCTTCTACTGGCACACCGGCTATCCCGGTGGCATCAAGGATCGCACCCAGCGCCAGATCATGGACGGTAGCCATCCCGAGCGCGTTCTGGAGAACGCCGTGCGCCGCATGATGCCGGGCGGACCTTTGTCCCGCCAGCAGCTCAAGAATTTGCGCGTTTATGCCGGGGCCGAGCATCCCCACGAGGCACAGCAGCCGGTGGCGCTGGACGTTGCATCCATGAACTCCAAGAATGTCCGGGTGAAGTAATATGGCTGAGACAATCAATTCACTTGAAGACCTCGGCGATGTTGCACCGGTCGAAACCGATGCCGCGCCGGTATATGAGCAAAAGCTCGACGAGCAGGGCCGTGCCTATGCCACCGGCAAGCGCAAGGACGCGGTTGCCCGCGTCTGGATCAAGCCGGGCAATGGCAAGGTCACTGTGAACGGCAAGGAATTCGAAAAGTATTTCGCCCGTCCGGTGCTCCAGCTCATCGTGCAGCAGCCGATCAATGCTGCCGAGCGCAAGGATCAGTACGACGTTGTCGCAACGGTTTCCGGCGGTGGTCTGTCCGGCCAGGCCGGTGCTGTACGTCACGGCATCTCCAAGGCGCTGACCCGCTATGAGCCGGAACTGCGCGGCGTTCTCAAGAAGGGTGGCTTCCTGACCCGCGATAGCCGTGTTGTTGAGCGTAAGAAGTACGGTAAGGCCAAGGCCCGCCGGTCCTTCCAGTTCTCCAAGCGCTAAACCACTTCGGTGCTTGTCTACGATTTGCGAAGGGCCGGGTAACCGGCCCTTTTTTTTGGAGGCCAGAGTGAGCAAAACAGCAAGTCTGTCGCAGTTCGCGTTTGTCGGCCACGCCATCGTTTCGTCAGACGGCAAGATCGCAGATGCCAACGGTGGAATGCCGCCGGAGATGTTTGTGGAGGCCGACTGGAAATCGTTTCAGGCGGCTTTGGACGACAGTGATCTTGTCGTTCTGGGGCGAAAAGGCCACGCGCGGCACCCAAACCCGGGGCGCAATCGGCTTGTCCTGACAAGTTCTGTTGACGGACTTGTTCCGGACACTGTCGACCAACTTGCACATTTGTGGAATCCCGCAACTCTGTCGCTCGAAACGATGCTGACGGACCTGTCGCTATCGTCCGGGAGCATAGCTATCACCGGTGGCCAAAGCGTCTTCGACTACTTCGCGCCATATCTGACGGCGTTCGATCTGGTGGAGTGTCCTGACGTTGAGCTACCCGGAGGGGTAGATTGTTTCTCGTCGGGAATGCCGAAGGCCGTCTTGTCTCGCTTGGGGCTAAAGCCGGAAATGTCGCGCACATACGATGCAGACCGCAATGTGACAGCTACACTTTGGCGGCGTCCCTGATCGGGATCGGTCGGGTTAAACCGTGCCCGCCCGCTTCTTGCCGATTGCAGGCACAAGTGTCGCGCCACTGACTTTTCGGTCGGGTACCGAAGACTTCCGCGCTTTGTAGTTCGCCAGAATACGCTCAATGTGTTTGATCGCACGGGCCGGGCCGTTTTCGGCCTTCAGGCTCTCTGCCATCACCCCGGCATTTTCAGTGAACTTCTGACGTGTCGACAGGTCGAACAGAGCCTCGGCCAGAATCTCCGGCGTCAGGTTGCGCAGGCGTACGGGGGAGGGGCCGCACCCCAACTCACGTATGCGGCGGCCCCAATAGGGCTGGTCGAATGTCTGCGGTACGATGAAAGTCGGCTTTCCGGCATAGAGGCCGGCTGCCGTGGTGCCCGCACCGCCATGATGCACAACACCGGCGACATGCTCAAAGAGCTTGTCATGCGGCGCCTTGGCAATGGCGTAGATAGTGTCGGGCAGGTGGTCCGGATTGATGCCACCCCAACCGCGCGCAACCACGGCGCGTCCACCCCATTTGGCAACGGCCTGCTTGAGGATTTCGGTATTGCGCTCGGCACCGAACGGCATGGAGCCGAACCCGATATAAATCGGTTTCGAGCCGGCGCTGAGGAAGTCCTTGAAGCGTTCCGAGGGTGTCCAACCGGAGTTGTCCTCAAGCTGCCAGTAGCCGGTGACCAGCGCCGTCTTGGGCCAGTCGCGCGGGCGTGGGGACACAAGTGTCGAGAATGCATACAGCGTCGGCAGGTTGTTACCGTTATTGTCCTTGAAAAACCCGCCCTTCTTGCGCGGTTTCAAACCCATCAGTTCCTTGCGCAGCCGGTTGCGCGGGAAATCGTAATAAGCCTGCTGGATGCTCATCGACAGATAGCTGAGCTGATTGAAGGCGGGTCCCAGATCCGGCCACTCATAGGCGCAGATGGGAAAATCGCGTGTCATATTGAGCGGCTGAAGCGCCGTCATGATTGCCGGAATATCGAGTGCCTCGGCAATATCGATGCCGAAACTGGTGTTCATGTTGAGAATGATCGCGTCGGCGCCTTGCGCCATTTTCCAGGCCTGCCGACCTGCTGTTTCCACGATTTTCTGGCCGTCGCGCAAAAGCGCGCCGACATTGGCGAGCATGTTCTGGCTCATCGCCTCTTCAAAACGCGATTGTTGAAGAAACGACTGGATATTGCTGCCCAGATTGAAAAAATCGATGCCGTAGCTGGTGATCAGGTCTTCAAAATCGGCGTTTGTGCCAAGTACAACGGAGTAGCCCGCCTCTTTAAGCGCAACAGCCAGGGCAAGGTAGGGTTGAACATCACCTTGCGTACCAACCGTGGCTATCGCAATGCGCTTTTGCATAAAACTCCCTCACCGACGCCGCTCGGCCCGGACACAGCAACACACATTCGCTCCACCCGACCTTGCGGTCTCAAGTGCACCTGGATGGAAGCCCCCGACGCTCCCACCTTTACATCTTCACTCATTGTTTGGGCAAGAGTGAGGTGGCGGACATCTGTGAATCTTCGGCGCCCTGGCGCATGCAACCGATGTCGTACTTTAAGGCATCGGGTTCAAGGGATCGAACATGTTCCGCGAGCGTTTTAATCGATTTCACACCACAATTTGGCGATAATCGGTGTAGTATAAATTTGTGTCTTAAGCGCAGATACCGTAAACCGCAGCGCTTCAGTCCAATTATCGCAACCCTCGAGGAAGAAATGAGCCAGGACTTTCACCGCATTAAGCGCCTTCCCCCTTACGTGTTTGAGCATATCAATCCGATCAAGGCAAAAGCGCGCGCGGCGGGCGTGGACATTATCGACCTCGGCATGGGCAATCCGGATTTGCCGACCCCGCAGCATATCGTCGAAAAGCTGCAGGAAACCGTCAAGGATCCGCGCACGCACCGCTATTCGGCCTCCAAGGGCATTCCCGGTCTGCGCAAGGCGCAGGCTTCCTATTATGGCCGCCGTTTCGGTGTGAAACTCAATCCGGACACACAGGTTGTCGCAACGCTCGGCTCCAAAGAGGGCTTCGCCAACATGGCGCAGGCCATCACGGCACCGGGTGATGTGGTTCTTGTGCCAAACCCGACCTATCCGATCCATTCGTTTGGTTTCATCATGTCTGGCGGCGTGGTGCGTTCCATGCCGGCGGAGCCGAATGAGGATTTCTTGCGGGCGCTGGATCGCGCCGTCCGGCATTCGATCCCGAAGCCAATCGCACTCATTCTCAACTATCCGTCCAATCCGACCGCCTATGTCGCGACCCTCGATTGGTACAAGGAAGTCGTCAAATACTGCAAAGACAATGAGATCTTCATTCTGTCCGATCTCGCCTATGCAGAGACCTATTTTGACATCGCGCCGCCGCCTTCTATTCTCGAGGTGCCTGACGCAATGGATATCGCCGTTGAGTTCACCTCTATGTCCAAAACTTACTCTATGCCTGGCTGGCGCATGGGCTTCGCGGTGGGCAATGAGCGGCTGATTTCCGCACTCGCCCGCGTCAAATCCTACCTCGATTATGGTGCCTTCACGCCGATCCAGGTCGCTGCGGCGGCCGCGCTCAACGGCTCGGACGATTGCATCGCCGAGGTGCGCGAAACTTACAAGAAACGCCGTGACGTGATGATCGAGAGTTTCGCACGTGCGGGCTGGAACCTGCCTGCACCGCAAGCCACCATGTTTGTCTGGGCCCCGATCCCCGATCAGTTCGCGCATCTGGGGTCGCTTGAGTTCGCCAAGCTGCTCATCGCCGAGACCGGCGTTGCCGTCGCACCCGGCGTCGGCTTTGGCGAATATGGCGACAATTATGTGCGTCTCGCTCTGGTCGAGAACGAACAGCGCATCCGTCAGGCGGCACGTGCCGTGAAAAAGTTCTTTGCCCGCGAAGCGAACGGGCAGGGCAATGTCGTCCCTCTGAAGGCCCGCTAAACACGAAAAGGCCGCACCTCACAAGGGCGCGGCCTTTTAGTTTAGGCTTCGGCGTATGCCGGACGGATCATCAGCAACCAATTGTCCCCGTCGCAAGACCAGCCCGGATACTCCACAATCGGGCGCGATGCGATTTGCTTGTAGCCGCACCGCTCGTAGAGCCGCCGTGCGCCCGTGTTTGCATCGGAAACGATAATGCTGGTTTGGCGACGTCCAGCGCGCTGGGCGGCCGCTTCCAAAAGTCTTGTGCCAAGCCCCAATCCGCGGAACGCCGGGTAGGCGGCCAGCACATTCACATAGTCGGTGCCGGGTGCCAGGTTCTCCAGTTCGATGAGCGGAACGAAGGCGGCCGGGATGTTGTCGTAATCGATGGGCTCGGGCGGATTTGCGATCGTGTAGCACACAATCGCAGCTGCGACCTCACCACCGGCTTCGTACACCAGCGCGTTCCGCCACGAAAACCCGCCTTCATCCCGCCTTGCACGCGCGATACCAACATCCCATGGATCCTGACCGGGTTCGGCCATGCCGCGCCAAAGGATCAACGGCAGGCCTTCGCCGGCATAGTTGATCAGTTTTGCAAGATGCGGCGCATCATCCTTATGGGCCTCGCGGACGGCGACGTCCGCAAAGCTGCTGGCTTCGAATTCAGGCTGCGTGTTCTTGATAGCATGCATGGCTGATTGCCTCGATATGTCTGTGGTCGGTGCCGCAGCAACCACCCATTACTGTGAGATTTGGGAGCAGGGCCATCAGTTCCTTGTACTGTGCGCCCAGTTCTGCAGGATTGCCGTCATCAAGCTCTTCGGCTTCATCGAGCTCGGCATGGCTCATGCGGGATGCGTTGGCGCGCAAGGCTCGGATCCGGTTGACCCATTCACCACCAGATGCAACAGCGTCGCGGAAATGATCCGGGTGCGCACAGTTGATCATGTAGTAGGCCGGAGCATTTCCGGTTTCGGCATCGACCTGATTAATCGCATCGCCAAGCGCCTGGCCGGTCGGCAGGTTGCCATCGGTCTCGGTTGTGAACGAGATCACCGAGGGAATGTCTGCCGCCTTGGCAGCCTTGGCGATCCCCAAACCCTCCTCAACGTAGTTGAGGGTCATCGCCGTTACGAGATCGGCTGCCGTGCCGGCAAAAAGCGCAATCTGGTCGGCATGATAGCGTTCAGCCTCAGCCGCCGACATCTTGTTCCCCGCCACATAACCATCGCCACGCGGACCGATGTTGCCACTAACGAGTATTGGCTGCGGCGAGGACGCGAATTCGTCCCGTATCTCAACCATCAGGTTGATGGCATCGATATTGAGGGCAGCAAGTTCATCCAGTGACAGGCCGAGCCTTTCTGCCCAGTCCGAGCTTGCGCGCCAGGTCGGCGATTCCAGAATGAAACCGTGCCCATGGTCGACACTCATCTGGGTATAGCGCCGGTAATAGGTCCGCAGGGTTTCGCGGCCTTCCGCGTTCCGCATCAGGTCGATTGCAGCGAAGTGCGGCAAGTCGATTCCTTCGTGGAAAACAAAGGTCGTCTCCATACCGCCGTCAGTGAGCATGGGTAAACCTGAGAGTTGCGGAAGTGATTTTCGATAGATCGAATTTGTCATGATAAATCTCCTTTGATGCCGTAAGGAGATGCCGGATGTCCGGTTTGAGTTCTAGTGAGATCGTGGTCCGGTTGAAGCTAAAAAAATATTGAAATATATCAGTGGCTTATGAGTAAGGGCTTTCTGGAGCGCCAGAACCGGCGTTAAAACTGTACTTGTGGTACACCTGAATCCGGAGAAACAGATGCGTAAGGGTGAGAATACGCGGAGCCGCATAATGGATATTGCGGAAGCATCCATTCTGGCGAAGGGCTTCACAGCAACGTCCATTGACGAATTGATTGCGGAAGCGGGCATCACCAAAAGCGGGTTTTTCTACCATTTTCCCGACAAGCGGGCGCTCGCGCTTGAGCTGCTCAAGCGCTACATCGCGCGCGAAGATGCACTGTTTGACGATCTTTTCGCGCGGGCACGCGAGCTCAATGACGACCCCCTGCACGGGTTCCTCATTGCGTTGAAGCTGTTGTCGGAACTTCTCGACGATTTGCCCAACGGCCATCCCGGTTGCCTGATCGCCACCTATTGCTACAACGACAATCTCTTTGACGGCGAGGTGCGCGCGCTGTCGGCGGAGGCCGCCGAAAACTGGCGCCGCCGCTTCCGGACTGCGCTCGATGAGATCGTCGCGGTTTATCCACCTCGCGACAATGTTGATCTCGACATGCTGGCCGACATGGTCAATTCAACGGTTGAGGGCGGTATCATCATGGCAAAAACCCTGGGCGAGCCACAGCTCGTTGCCCAACAGGTTCTGCTGTTCCGGTCTTACGTCAAACTGCTGTTTGAACCGGTCCGGCAGTAGGTGCCAAACTACTTCTCCGACAGCTCAATGATAATCCCGTCCGGATCGCGGCAGAATGCGACCTTGCGTAGAACCTCGGAATTGGCGGCAGGGCGGGGCGGTTCAATCATGTCCACACCAGCCGCTTCAAGTTTCGCGTAGGTATCGTCGACATTATCGAAGCGAAATGTCAGATGCCGCAGTCCCGAACGGCCGTTTGGCACATCAGCGGATCGGTTGGCGCCGCCTGCTGGCGCTGCCATCTCCAGCATGCCACCGCCCGCGTCAAGAAACGCAAGCTCGCCGCCGTCCTTGTTCTTTTTATGTAGAACCAGCTCCAATCCGAGCAGATCGACATAGAAGTCGAGGCTCCGGTCCATATCGCTGACCGTCATGCCCACATGTTCGAATGAAATCAGCAATTTATGGTCTCCGTTGCGTTTTGTGAGAGGTACTGCCCGATCATCCCGGCGTGCCATTGAGCGCTGCGGCGGCAAAAATTTTGAACCATATTCTTCAGTGCTGCGTCTGACGGGTAACAGCAAGGAGAACTACCATGAAAGCCCTTACCGCAGTTAGCCTTCTCATCGTTGCATTTACGTCCACAAGTGCTCTGGCTGAGAGCCGGAATGACAATCTCGGCAATTTCCGTATCCAGATCGCGACCAGCGATATACAGACTGCGCAAAATGTCGAAACCGGTGACCGGACAACCCGTCACTTTTTCACTGTCGAAATCATGAATGCCTATCTGGCGACGTCATCGGTGAAGCTCCAGAACATTGCATCCAATGGCGGCAACACCTCCCAGTATGACGAACCCGATTGCCCGCCCCTGCCGACCCAGACCTGTGCCGACAGCTGGAAAGTCAAAACAATCAACCCGTTCGTCCAGACCATCAATCCTTTCGAGTAACCCCAGCGTACCTTCGACCTCCCAACTTCGTACTATTTCCCCGGTCCCGCGCCGGGGAATTTTTTTGCGGACTGCACCGCCGACTGTTGATTTATAGGCAAAATCCTATAGATGCATAGGAATGAGCGACATCAAGACATTTCAGGCCGCTGTGGAGGCCTTCATCAACCAGCACGGATGGACCCCGACGCGCTTCGGACGCGAAATGGCGGGCGATCCGCTGTTCGTGTTCGATCTGCGCGAGGGTAGGGAACCGCGTTCGGATACGCGTGAGCGGATTCTCAAGTCTATGCGTGAATATACCGAGAGCGGCAGCTTGGCGCCACTGCGTATCGGCGTTGCCGGTCTGGGTACCGTAGGGGCGACGCTCGTCACCAATTTGCAGAAGCAGGCCCGCGATATCGGGCGCAAGCTTGGGCGTGATCTGACGGTGACTGCCGTTTCTGCGCGGTCGCGCGCCAAGGATCGCGGCATCGATATGACGGGGCTTGAATGGTTCGACGATCCGGTTGCGCTGGCAAAGTCGGATGGCATTGATCTGTTTGTCGAACTGATCGGTGGCGAAGATGGTCCGGCGCTGGCCGCAGTGCGCGCCGCGCTGGAAATGGGCCGTCCGGTTGTCACCGCAAACAAGGCGCTGTTGGCCCGTCATGGCATGGCGCTGGCCAAATATGCCGAGAATTCCGGTACGCAACTGGGCTTCGAAGCCGCTGTGGCTGGTGGCATTCCGGTCATCAAGACGCTGCGCGAAGGGCTGGGTGGCGCCAGCATCGAGCGCGTTTACGGCATTCTCAACGGCACCTGCAACTACATCCTGACCCGAATGGGTGAGGAGCTGATTTCATTCGAGGACTGCCTCGCCGATGCACAGGCGCTTGGTTATGCCGAGGCTGATCCAACTTTCGATATTGAAGGCTATGACTCTGCGCACAAGCTTGCGCTGATTTCGTCCTTGTGTTTCGAGTGCGAAATCGCCCCGGACGAAATTTTCGTTGAGGGCATCACCACCATCACCGAGGCGGATATCAAGGTTGCCGCCGATCTTGGCTACAAGATCAAACTGCTCGGCCTTGCCCGGCGTTCCGAAGGCGGGATCGAGCAGCGCGTGCACCCAACGCTGGTGCCGAAAAACAGCTCCATCGCCGGTGTCGATGGCGTGTTGAACGCCGTTGCGCTGGAAACCGATCATGTGGATGAACTGTTGCTCGCGGGACCGGGCGCCGGCGGGTCAGCAACGGCATCATCGGTGCTCTCCGACATTCTCGATATCGCCCGCGGCACCCATGTGCCACCGCTCGGCGTGCCGTCCAGTGAGTTGGAACCCTATAAGCGCGCCCCGATGCGCACGCATGAAGGGGGCTATTATGCCCGCTTCAACGCCAAGGACGTCCCCGGCGCACTGGCAACAATCGCCAGCCGCATGGCCGAGCAGGGCATCTCCATCGAAAGCATCATCCAGCGCCCCGACCTCAGCGTCGCCGACCCGGCTGCACAGGATGAAAAGACGCGCACCGTGGTTCTGGTTACTTATGAAACGCTGGAACAGAATGTGCGCGATGCGATGGCGAAGATTGCCGAGGATGGTATCGTAGTTGGCAAGCCGCAATTGATCCGGATTGAGAAGTTCTAGTTCAGGCTTAATATTCGCGCCAACCTCTGCCGCATGATCAGACTGACTATGCGGCACATGGGAAGTCGAGCGGGCACTATTTTATCCGGGGCACAAGCAGCCTCGCATTTTCTCTCTTCGTCATCCTCGGGCTTGAACCCGGGGATTCAGCGCGCGACGTCTGTCGCGCAGTAGAATCTTTCGCGGGCAGGACTGCCCGTACTGGATTCCCAATCGAGTTGGGAATGACGCAGTGCGTGTGGAAGGGAGTAGTATAGGCGGGTTCCCCTGACAGTTCACTACATGCACCAAACGTGCCCCACTCACCGGCGTCACCCTCGGGCTTGACCCGAGGGTCAATGAGGGGCAACCGCACAGAATAGACGGCGCTGAGCGTGCAATATCCCAACTGTCATCCCGGACTTGATCCGGGATCCATTGGTACCCGTGGCGAGCATAGGGTGATCACAACAGTCGGCAATGCGTGTAGTCCGGTATAATAGACCCCGGCTCGTTGCTTGAGTTCGCAACTCGGAGGCTTCATAATCTCGCAATGAGGTGGAGCAAGCTAAAGCAACGAATTGAAGAGTGTTTTGCGGACACCGCAAAAGGGCGCGTGGAAGTCTGGAGCACGCGATACCGGGGAAGTCGAGATCAACACGGCGAAGCTTGGATTACAATTGACAAGGTCCGTATTCACAGTATGGGGTCATTGACCCAATTGGTCGAACTCTTTGAAAGGAGCACCAGACTTCAGCAGGAGCGCGACTGTTTGGATTATAACGACAGTGAGAAGATAGAGGCTTACCGAAGCGCACAAGATGAGGTCTTACAAAGTCAAAGAAATGAAGGCATCATTCCTGTTTGGGAGTTTAACAACGCGCTTTTTGACTATTTGAACATGCCGTTCGATCAGATTCTGCGCTCCGACCATTCAATAGTGAGAGCCCTTGGCATGTTTGACAAGAGGCTCGGCAAAAGGCGTCTCAAAGAAATGGACGTATCTGCTGAACACGAGATTGTTCAGAAATTTTTCCGTATTCGTTGCGCATTTGAAGGCATTCATTTCGCTGCGCCCGAAAAGTAACCGCGATTACGCGATTTCGGTGACTGTATACTAAATGCACCAAACTCTCCCCACCCACCAGCGTCACCCTCGGGCTTGACCCGAGGGTCAATGAGGGGCAACCGCACAGAATAGACGGCACTGAGCGTGCAATATCCCAACTGTCATCCCGGACTTGATCCGGGATCCATTGGTACCCGTGGCGAGCATAGGGTGATCGCAACAGTCGGCGATGCGTGTAGCCCGGTATAATAGACCCCGGCTCGGAGGCCGGGGTGACACGGAGTGCTGGGATAAACTGTCCACCAAACTCCACATCCCGTCCGTTAGAACTACACTTCCTCATCGCCTGCACTGAGCGTGGTCGCGACGAACGGTCAGCAGGCGACAGACGGGTCCGCTTTGGGTCGCTGAAGCGGAGGCCGCCGAGACGTTTGACCTCGTGTCCTCGCCGGTAGCAACACCGGGTGTGCAGATTGGACCAGCTTCGACGCCCCGGCCAAAAACCTCGTCGCGTGAGACGAGATTGTCTCATACAAAAACAAAACGGATCGGGATGATCTTCGTCTCACGCCGCTCTCGCTTTTTGAAGTCACCCGAAGGCGTCAGCCAGAGGGCGCGTAGGCCTGCGCACTGGAAAGGGCCTCCAATTGTCTCGACCTGCGCACCGATTTACGATTATCTCATCCGCATGCACCCCGAACCGCACTATTTCCTCAACGTCGCCAGCTCCGTCAGCGGAAAGTCCTGGGTCGACAGGCTCGATCCGGCGGCTGTGCGCACGGCGGGGGCAATCAGCCAGCAGACCGGGCTGAGTGAAATTGTGGCGCGCATTCTCGCCGGGCGCGGGGTGGGTGTTGCGGACGCCGAGGTCTTTCTCAATCCGGCTATCCGCGACCTGATGCCCGATCCTTCGACTCTGATCGACATGGATGCCGCCGCTGGGCGGTTGGCCGATGCGATCATCAACAAGGAGCGAATTGCGCTTTTCGGTGACTATGATGTCGATGGCGCCTGTTCCTGCGCCCTGATGGTCCGGTTTCTGTCCGCGTTCGGTGTGCAGCCGGACGTGCATATTCCCGACCGCATTTTTGAAGGCTACGGGCCAAATGTGCAGGCCATGGATGCGCTGATCGACAATGGCGCATCACTCATTTTGACGCTTGATTGCGGCACAACCAGCAATGAGCCGATCGCGCATGCGGTGTCCCGCGGAGCCGATGTCCTCATCATCGATCACCATTTGTCGGATCATGATTTGCCACCGGCAAACGCCGTGGTGAACCCGAACCGCGCCGATGATGTGTCGGAGCTTGGTCATCTGGCGGCGGCCGGGGTGACATTCATGCTACTCGTGGCCACCAATCGCGAATTGCGCAATCGCGGCGTCACGGGGTTGCCCGATTTGATGGCGCTGGTGGACCTCGTGGCGCTGGCAACGATTTGTGATGTGGTGCCGCTCAAAGGTCTGAACCGGGCCTTTGTGCGGCGCGGGATCGAGATCATGCGCCAGGGCGCCAACCGGGGCATTTCGGCGCTGGGGCTGGCTGCACGTATCAATGGGCCGATCAGCACTTATCATCTGGGCTTTCTCATCGGGCCGCGGATCAATGCTGGCGGGCGCATTGGCGATGCGGCGCTCGGGACGCGTCTGTTGTCAACCAGTGACGAGCACGAGGCAATGACGATTGCCGGGCGGCTGGATGAGTTGAATGCGGAACGCCAGCGCATTGAAGTCGAGGCTGTTGAAGAAGCGGCGGCGACTGCGGAGGCAGAAATCGGGGCGGGCGAGGGGCCACCAGTTCTCGTTTTGGCCTCGGAGACTTGGCATCAGGGTGTGGTCGGCCTTGTCGCGGCGCGGTTGCGGGAGCGGTTCGATCGTCCGGCCTTTGCCATCGCGCTGGCGCGGAATGGCACGGGCACGGGATCAGGACGGTCGATGCCGGGGGTCAATCTCGGGCAATCTGTGATCAAGGCAGTGGATGCGGGCCTTTTGCAGAAAGGTGGTGGGCACGCCATGGCGGCGGGCATCACCCTTTCTTCCGATCAGATCGCAGCGTTCCGGGCTTTCATCGGCGAGGATCTTGCTGATGCGGTTGCTGAGGCGCGGGCGAAGACCGCGCTTTCGGTCGATGCGGCACTAACGGCGCGCGGTGCGACACCCGATTTCGTTCACCTTGTCGAACAGGCGGGGCCGTTCGGCATGGGCAGCCCGACACCGGTTTTCGCCTTCCCGGGTCACAAGATCAAATATGCCGATGTGGTGGGGAAGGGCGGGCACGTGCGGTTTACACTGATGTCCGGCGATGGTGCCCGGCTGAAGGCCATCGCATTTCGCGCGGCAGAGACCCCGGTGGGGCAACTGTTGCTCGAAAATCACGGTGAGCGGCCCGTTCATGTGTGCGGCACCCTGGGCATAAATCACTGGCAGGGCCGAGAACAGGTCCAGCTTCGCGTCATAGATGCTGCAGTTTCCGCTTAGTTTTCCTATATTTATCAAGGTCCAACATGCCGGGGCGGATGTGATGGGTCATCGTTCTGCCTGATTGCGCGGGTTTGACTGGTAATTACACAGCCTACTTGCATCTCGCGTCTTCGAGGCTAAATTAGCAGGGACGAGAATTTGGGAGGCCGTATTGCGTGCCTTTTAGGGGCGGGTTCTGGGTCAATCGCATCAGTGACCGATAGTGAACGCTCAGTGCCCAAGGCGCAGGCTTTGAAAGAGTATGAGTCAAACCGCGGTAGATAACAAAGTTCATCGTGCCACAGGGCCCGTTGCGCAAATCGGATCTGCGCTGATCGACTGGATCGGCCGGCGGCTGATTGGCGCACCGAAGCATGGCGCGCTAACGGTAACGTTTCCCAACGGCCGCAGCCGCACTGTCGGTGACGTCAAGACCGGCGAACATGCGACGCTGAAGCTCAACAACTTCAAGGTCATCATGGAGGCCATGCGCCGCGGCACGGTTGGCTTTGCCGCAGCCTATATTCGCGGCGATGTTGAAAGTGACGACCTGACGACGCTGTTCCGGTTCTTTTTGCAAAACCGCGACATGTTCGACGATGCCAATCCGGGCTTGTTCAAGCGTGCCGCGCACGACCTGGCCTGGCACCTGTCGCGCGCCAACACCAAGGAAGGTTCGAAAAAGAACATCTCCGATCACTATGATCTGGGCAATGACTTTTACGGCCAGTGGCTCGACCCGTCGATGACCTATTCATCGGCCGTATTCACGTCCGGCGACTTGTCGCTCGAACAGGCGCAGCATGAAAAATACAAGCATGTTGCCGACGCTGCAGGCGTAAAGAAGGGTGCATCCGTTCTCGAAATCGGTTGTGGCTGGGGCGGTTTTGCCGAAACGGTCACCAAGGATTACGGCGCCAAATTGCGTGGCATTACGCTGTCACGTGAACAATTGAAATACGCCACCGAGCGCATGAAAAAACAGGATCTGGACAAGCTGGCGACCCTTGTTTTTGAGGATTATCGCGATACCGAGGGCCAGTTCGATCATGTGTGTTCCATCGAGATGATCGAAGCGGTGGGTGAAGATCACTGGCCGACCTACTTTCAGACTGTGCATGACCGGCTGAAGTCAGGTGGCACCGCAGCGATTCAGGCCATCACTATCGATGAACGGGACTTTGACCACTATCGTTCAGGCCCGGATTTCATCCAACGCTACATCTTCCCCGGCGGCATGCTGCTGACAAAGCAGGTGATGAAGGAGCAGGGAGAACGGGTTGGTCTCGAACTCGAAAACACCGAACTGTTCGGTTTGTCCTATGCGCGCACGTTGAAGCTGTGGCGGGATCGTTTCCTGGAGCGCTGGCCGATGATCGCGCCACTCGGTTATGACGAGCAGTTCAAGCGCAAGTGGGTCTACTATCTGTGCTACTGCGAAGCCGGGTTCGCGGAAGGGCTGATTGACGTGGGGATTTATCAGTATCGGCGGGCGGATTAGGTCGGCTGGTTGAGCTACCAACTCAAGGGTCCTGCCATTCGAGAGCAGCTCTAATGGTCTTCTCACCTAAAATCGGTCTACTGGACTGATTTTACGGCTTTGCAGCCGGATCGAAGTGGTACGCCCAAGGGGAATCGAACCCCTGTTTGCGCCGTGAGAGGGCGCCGTCCTAACCGCTAGACGATGGGCGCTTGACCAGTTCGGGGGCACTATATCGCAATGCCACCCGCTGTCTATTGCCTTCGGTCTTGCCATTCAAGCATAGCTCTCATGGCCTTCTCACCTAAAATCTGTCCACCGGACTGATATTGCGGCATTGCCGCCGGCGAGAAGTGGTACACCCAACGGGACTCGAACCCGTGTTTCCGCCGTGAAAGGGCAGCGTCCTAGACCGCTAGACGATGGGTGCATAAGGCACGGGGGACCGTATAGGGTGCTTGTTCGTGAGTTTCAAGAGACTTTTGGGCAAACGCCGTCAAAAAGTTGCTTGGAATTGGCGGATGTCTCTAGCAGCCGCTGAATGTCACCGGGCCATTGTAACCGCGCGGACGGCTGCGCACATCGACATGGATGAATTTGCGGCCCGGATAACAGCCAAGACCACCCACACGGCCATTGCGCATCGCATAGGCGATGAGTTTTTGCTTGGACACGCCGGGTATGTGGAAATCGGCGGCCATGCACTTCATGTGATAGCTGTCGCGCGCGCCGTTGACGGCATCATTGTGCCAGGGCGTGCGATAGCCCGAGTTCATCACAACCTTTTTTCCAAAATAGCCCTCAAAATCCCAGATCAGCAGGCGCAGGCCCGGAGACAGGCATAGCGTGTTCACCTTGGAACTGGCGACATAGACACCGAGGTTGGATCGGTAGGGGTCGTATTCCGATCCCCAGCCATTGGCGAACAAGGCCATTGGCGCGCAAGCACTCAACAGCGCAACACAGATAAATATGGACAACAACGTGCGCATTGGCTTTGCCAAATCTGCAGGCGCTCTCCGGGCGCCTGAATGGACCAAGCCAATAAAATAGCGGGCAGCTTGCTAACTGCCCGCTAACCGAAACGGTGAATAAAAGTTTAACTAACCGGACTTGGCGAAGTTCTTACCAGGAACCGGTGTTTTCCATCGAAGCCCAGGGCTCCTGAGCTGGCAGGGCGTCGCCTTCCTGGAGCAGCTCAATGGAAATGCCGTCGGGAGAACGCACAAACGCCATGTGCCCATCACGCGGCGGCCGGTTGATTGTCACGCCCATATCCTGGAGATGCTGACACAGGGCATAAATGTCCTTCACGCGATAGGCGAGGTGGCCGAAATTGCGGCCGCCCGTATATTCCTCAGGATCCCAGTTGTAGGTGAGTTCCAGTTCGCCGCCTTCGTCGCCGGGCGCTTTCAGAAACGTGTTGGTGTAGCGGCCCTTTTCGTTCTCATGAACGGCGACTTTTTCAAGCCCCAGACCATCGCAGTAAAACTTCAAACTCTCTTCGACATTGGTGACGCGCACCATGGTGTGCAGGTATTTCACAGGGATCGTCCTTGCTATTGTGGATTTGTATGAACGTTAAAACTAACAGATGTGGCAATAAAACCGCAATGGCGCAGACAATTTGAAGTGGGGCGAGTTACCCACAAACATTTTTGAAACTACGCCTTAACTTTTTGTTTTGAATCGGCCAAAGTGCGTTAACTGTATGGCGTACCTCGCCCGCGGCGGGGCCGAGTACGAAGAGGCGTGGTGAATATGGGGGCCAAGTTTACACCTGAAGGCGAAGAGCCTGGAACGCGTGCTTCCGGTTCGGCTTCTGCGAAGTCGGAGACGAGTACGTCCAATGCGGATGCTGATCTCGATGTCATTGAGATCACCGGTTCCATCAAATGGTTCGATGCCGCCAAGGGGTTTGGGTTCATTGTCCCGGACAATGGCCTGCCCGACGTGTTGCTGCACGTCACCTGTTTGCGCCGCGATGGCCATCAGACAGCCTATGAAGGCGCACGCGTCGTATGCGAAGCGCTGTCCAGACCGGGTGGTCTACAAGCATTTCGCATCCTTTCCATGGACGAATCCACAGCGCGGCATCCCTCCCAGATGCCGGCGCCGCGAACGCATGTTGTCGTTGAGCCGACCAGCAAGCTGGAAACGCTCACCGTCAAATGGTTCAACCGCGTGCGCGGGTTCGGGTTCCTGTCCAAAGGGGAAGGGCACCCGGATATTTTTGTCCATATGGAAACTTTGCGGAGATTTGGGTTTACCGAATTGCGGCCGGGGCAGGTTGTTCTCGCCCGCTACGGCGAGGGTTCCAAAGGCTTGATGGTGGCTGAAATCCGCCCCGAAGGCTGGGGCGACGCACCGTCCTCTCACTAAATTCTCATTGAAACTGCTGTGTTCTTGACTGGCACATAGTGCGCTATTGCGCTATCGGTTTGCCGTTCGGGAGGAAGCTATGCCGCAGTTTTTGCGTTCATTTATTGTGGTGCTGTTTGTTGCTCTGCCGGTATCAGCTTGCAGCGATGAAAGCCGACTCGTCGTCCACACGCAAACGGGCGACTATCCTTTTACCGTTGAGATCGCGGACACCGATGAACTGAGAGCGCAGGGGCTGATGTATCGTCAGGAGTTGGCTGCTGATGCCGGGATGCTGTTTGATTTCCAGGAAGAACGGCACGTCTCGTTCTGGATGCGCAACACGTATATTCCGCTCGACATGATTTTCATCGCGGCGGATGGCACGGTACGGCGCGTACATGTAAACGCCAAACCGCACGACATTACATCCATTCCCTCGAATGCGCCGGTCCGTTTCGTGCTGGAAATCCCCGGCGGACGATCGGTCGAAATCGGCCTTGCAGAAGGCGATACGATTGATCATCCGCTTGTTGGGAACTGACCTTTCCACGCAAAACTTAGCGTGAAAGTTGTAACTAGATGCTGCCCCGCACGTGTGGCCGCACATCGTCCTGATAGAAGTCGGAAAGTTGCGCATGCAGTTCGGCGCTGAGCGGCGGCAGATCAGATGCTGCCGCGTTACCGGCCAACTGGTCTGGCCGGCTCACACCCGCAATGATGCTGGAAACGGCCTGCTGGTCCAGGATCCACCTTAGCGCCAGATCGACCATCGACATGCCCTCCGGCTTCATCGCTTCGAGTTGCTCCACCAGTTCGACACCTTTGTCGAAAGGCAGGCCGGAGAAGGTTTCGCCCACATTGAAGAATTCACCGTCACGGTTGAAGTTGCGATGGTCTTCCTTGGCAAATTGATGGCCCTTGCCGAACTTGCCCGACAGCAAACCGCTCGCCAGGGGCAGCCGGACGATGATGCCGACATCGGCAGCCTGCGCATCGGGGAAGAGCTTGGTGATCGCATCCTGCCGGAAGATATTGAAAATAATTTGCAGAGAGGCGCATCCGGGATGCCGGACACAAGCCAGGCCTTCATCGCTGTTTTCAACACTCGCACCCCAGTGCCGAATGAGACCGTCCCGCTTTAAATCCTCCATCCACTCGAAAACCTCTCCGTCTTCAAGCATTGCGGGAGGAATGCAGTGTAACTGCATCAAATCGATGATCTCCACGCCAAGCCGTTTGAGAGAGCCTTCGGTCTTTTCGCGCACACTGGTTTTGTTGATGCCGTCGGGATAAATACCGCCACCGCGCCCGAGTTTCGTGGCGACGAACGTGTTCGTGGCCTTGGGCAGATAGGCGCCAATACGGCTTTCGCTCATGCCGTCGCCATAGCCATCTGCGGTATCCCAAAAGTTCACACCCTGTTTCACGGCTTCATCGAGAATGGATGTTGCAGTTTCAACAGACATCCCGCCAAAGCCACCACCCATCTGCCAGCAGCCAAGACCGATCTCAGAAACCTCGTATCCGGTCTTACCCAATCGTCTGGTTTTCATCTCGTAACTCTCCTCATTATCTATCGCGCCGATTGATAATCACCGGCTGTTTCTGATTGATTTGAACTGATTTCAGGACGCGGCGGCCTGTTTGCCGGTGGCGTTGCCATAAGCCATTATCAGCGCTGCGAGGGCCGTTGCTTCATCCAGCGCATCAACTTTGGCGTTGGTCCATCCGCGTTTCCCCCAGCTCCCTTCAACAGGTGCGTAAATTTCGGGGTCACTCTTGAGCACCATGCCCTGTTGCTCGGGTGTCAGGTTTAAAACAAGTGTCTCGGGGGCGGAGAGGGTGGCAAAAATCCGGCTGCCGACGCGAAAATCCGGTGCGGACTCATGCGCAGACTGCTGCGCTTCCGGCAGCGAGAGGATCAATTTTATCAATGCCTCTTTCCGCATGCGTGTCCGAACCGTTCTGGTGACCCCGGCAGGATTCGAACCTGCGACCAATAGCTTAGAAGGCTACTGCTCTATCCAGCTGAGCTACGGGGCCTGAAGGCCTCAATCGAGAGGCTTGTTCATTGGTCGGCCCAGCCTGGCAGGACCGTTCGGGTTCACTTTTATCGCAAGAGTGACGACTTGTCAGGTCGCGCATTCCGCAAAATCAGGACTTATTTTACATCGATCTGGCGTGGTGACGCCGTACTGCCACGTATGATCAGTTCCGATTTCAGTACAACACGTTGCGGCCACTGTCCTGATGGATTGTGTTCGATGGTATCGAGCAGAATCTCGGCAGCGATGCGTCCCACATCGTAGTTGGGTTGCCGCAAAGTCGTCAGCGGCGGCGTCACGCGAGAGGCGACCGCAATATCGTCGAACCCGCACACCGACAGATCGGCGGGGCAGGCGACATCCATTTTATGCGCTTCGGATATGAGCCCGATGGCCATTTCGTCATTGTCGCAAAAAATTGCTGTCGGCGGCTCTGGCAGGCTGAGGAGTTTTTGCGCGCCTTGCGCCCCGGACTCCAGGCTGAAGCTGCCTTCAAACGTCAGTTCCGCTTGTATCGGAAGACCGGCGGCTTGCATGGCCTGTTCGTACCCGGCGCGCCGAAGTGAGAACAGCACATTGTTGCGTGGACTGCTGATATGCCCAATACGTCGATGTCCAAGGTCAATCAGGTGCTGCACGCCAAGCTGCGCCGCCCGTATGTTGTCGGTCACCACAGTCGGCGCCGGAAAACCCGGGTGTTCTTCACACGCAATGACCACAGGAATTTTGGTGGCACCGTCGTCCACCGCCGGAAAATCTGAAAGATCGAGTGAGCCGTCACAGACCAGCAATCCGTCGGCGCGGTTAGACAGAATGAATTCATGCACTTTACGTGAAGGGTCGCGACCTCCGATGCGATTGGTCACGAGCATGCCGTAACCGCGTGCGGCGGCCTCCCGCTCCACCGCGTTGACGATGTTGGAGAAAAAGGTGTTTCCGATGTCCGGCAGGATCACAAGAATGGTTTTGGAGGCACGTTTACGCAGTGTGCGTGCCGCCTGGTTGAGTGTGTATCCTGTCGAAAGAATGGCAGCGCTGACCTTGTCGCGCATCGCATCCGAGACGCGGTCAGGGGTGCTGAGTGCCCGGCTTACGGTTGCAGCCGAAACAGAGGCAACTCTCGCAACATCTTGAATCGTAGGTGCTTTTTTTTCATTTTTCATTGCCAGCCCCGCCTCCTCCCAGAGCGAGTTGTGTTTCTGTCTAAATCGATCTTGACACATCGGCAAGAAGTGTTCGAAAATTGTGAAATCGATTTCATCGATGCTGAAGGACATTCAGCTGTAATCGATTACACATCGCTGGTTCTGTCGGGTCCGAAAAAAAATATCCAATAGGACCGGTGATTCGCGGGAGCAATTGTTGCTCCAAGTGTAAGTTGGGAGGACTATTACTATGAAGAAGTCTCTTGTCGCCGCACTCGCGGTGACTTTCATGTCTGGCACCGCCGCGTCCGCCGTCGAACTCGAAGTTACCCATTGGTGGACTTCGGGTGGTGAAGCTGCCGCTGTGGCTGAATTCGCCAAGGCATTCAATGCGACCGGTAACACCTGGGTCGACGGCGCCATCGCCGGCGGCGGTGGCACCGCGCGTCCGATCATGATCTCGCGTATCACCGGTGGTGATCCGATGGCTGCAACCCAGTTCAACCACGGCCGTCAGGCTGAGGAGCTGGTTGAAGCCGGTCTTATGCGCGACCTCACCGAACTGGCTGAGGAAGAGAATTGGCGCGAAGTGATCGCTGATCCGAAGCTGCTCGATGCGTGTACCCTTGATGGCCGCGTCTACTGTGTGCCGGTCAACATCCACTCCTGGCAGTGGCTGTGGATCAACCGCCACGTTTATGAAGATAACGGCATGGAAGTCCCGACCACTTGGGACGAGTTCATCGCTGCCGCTCCTGCTCTGCAGGAAAAGGGCATCATCCCGCTCGCCATGGGTAACCAGCCCTGGCAGTCTTCGGGTGCCTTTGGTGTGATGGCTGCCGGTATCGCCGGTGTCGACAACTGGCTCGCTGTGAACCAGGACAAGAACGCTGAAGTTGCTGGTGGTCCTGAGTATGCAAAGGTCTTCGAGGCCGCTGCAAACGCTCGTGAGTACTCGCAGGGCTCCAACGTTCAGGACTGGAACCAGGCAACCAACCTCGTGATCACCGGTAAAGCTGCCGGCCAGATCATGGGCGACTGGGCGCAGGGTGAATTCCAGGTTGCCGAACAGGTTGCTGGTGAAGACTATGACTGTCTGCCGGGCCTCGGCATCAACCCGATCGTGTCCACCGATGGTGACGCATTCTACTTCCCGGTCCTCGACGACGAAGAAAAGTCTGCAGCGCAGCGTGAGCTCGCTTCGGTTCTCTTCAACGCCGAGACCCAGGTAGCATTCAACCTGAAGAAGGGTTCCATGCCGATCCGTCTGGACGTTGACCTGACCAAGGCAAACGCCTGCATGCAGAAGGGTCTCGCACTTCTCGAAGAAGGCAAGATTCTTCCGTCGGGTAACCAGCTCCTGAGCCCGGATACCCAGGGTCAGATCGAAGATCTGATGACTGAGTTCTGGTCCTCGACCGATCTTTCGGCTGAAGACGCTCAGGCACGCTACGCTGAAATCATCGCTAGCGCTGACTAAGCAATAAACGTGAACCGCCGGCCTCTTCAGGCCGGCGGTTTTCTGCATTACACTGCCAGCAAGTCTATAATTGCGGCAGGCTACTCGGCACGCGGGCAGCGCGCCGGTTCGGGGAGTTCAATTCATGGCAGAAACTGCTTCCACCAGCATCTCGCAAAGTGACGTGCCGGCGACGGGAGATCGCTCTGGCGCCGATGGCCTGATGCTCACTTCGCTGATGACCGCGATGGCCTTATGGCTGGCCTTGTCGCTTGGTCTTGGGGAACTGGTCGGCAGTTGGTTTGGTGACGCTGGCGATCTGATCGTGGCGCTCATTCCTTTTGTGCCTCTTGCCGTTGCGGCTTATGCACTGTGGCAAAGTATCTCCAGGTTGCAGAACGGGTTCCGGCTGTCCGGCAATCGCCTTTTGCCACACTTTGTAGGCTGGATGGTTGTTTCCGTGTTCTTTCTGGTCCTCGCTGTCGCGGGAGACATTGTTGGGCCGGCTTTCAACATCTTCGGAAAATCGGGAAAAATTCTGGTCAAATTCGGTTTGGCGCACGGGTACTTCTGGTCCGCGACAACCGCATTGATTGCTTTCGGGCTCGCTGCAATCGGCAGCGCCGGCATTTTGTTGACCGCACCCGGAAAGGTGGAAAAGACCTTCGTCATGAACCTGACCGCAAAGGTAGCGGCCATACCCATGGCGCTTGTTGCGATTGGCGTTTTCACCGGCGGTACGATCTGGACAGTTGTTTATTCGTTCACCGACTCCAAACTTCTGCCGCGCACACGATGGGTAGGGTTTGATCAATATGAACGCCTCTGGGGTGAAAGCCGGTGGTTGATCTCAATTCAGAACATTCTGATCTACGGAGTCTTGTCACTGATCTTCAGCCTCGTAATCGGCTTTATGCTGGCCGCATTGCTCGATCAGAAAATCCGTTTTGAGAATACGTTCCGCACGATCCTTTTGTATCCGTTTGCGCTGTCATTCATTGTGACCGGTCTTGTGTGGCAATGGATTCTCAATCCGGACTTCGGCATTCAAAGCGTCGTTCGGGCCATGGGATGGACCAACTTCACGTTCGATCCGCTCTACACACCTGAAATCGTGATCTTTGGTATCCTGATTGCCGGTGTCTGGCAGGGGACCGGGCTTATTATGTGTCTGATGCTGGCAGGCTTGCGCGGCATCGACGAAGACATCTGGAAAGCGGCGCGCGTTGACGGCATTCCGCCCTGGAAGACCTACGCCTTCATCGTGATCCCGATGATGCGTCCGGTTTTCATCACCACTCTGGTTCTGATCGCCTCCGGCATTGTGCGTCTCTATGACCTCGTCGTGGCGCAAACCAGCGGCGGGCCGGGCATCGCGTCCGAAGTTCCGGCCAAGTACGTCTATGACAAGATGTTCCTGGGCCAGAATCTGGGGCAGGGCTTCGCAGCATCGACCATGATGCTTCTCACAGTGCTTGTTGTGCTGATCCCATGGGCATATCTCGAATTTGGGGACAATAAAAAAGATGGCTAATACGGCTGTAGCAACCGAACCGACAGGCCCGAAGCCGCGGCCCCCGTTTTCGCGTCGCAACATTATGATTTACGGCACACTTATTATCGTGTCGCTGTACTATCTGTTGCCGCTCTATGTGATGATCGTCACGTCGCTCAAGGGCATGCCTGAAATCCGGTTGGGCAATATCTTTTCGCCCCCGCTGGAAATCACCTTCCAACCTTGGGTAAAGGCCTGGGCCGAGGCGTGTACGGGTCTGAACTGTGATGGCTTGAGCCGCGGGTTCTGGAACTCCGTCAAGATCACGATCCCATCGGTCATCGTCTCGATCGCCATCGCTTCGGTGAACGGCTACGCGTTGGCCAACTGGCGGTTCAAGGGCGCGAACATCTTCTTCACGATCCTGATTTTCGGCTCGTTCATTCCCTATCAGGTGATGCTCTATCCGATCGTGATCATGCTGCGTGACATCGGGCTTTATGGCTCACTCGGCGGGCTTGTGATTGTGCACTCCATCTTTGGCATGCCGATCCTGACCCTGTTGTTCCGCAACTACTTCACCTCCGTTCCCGAGGAACTGTTCAAGGCCGCGCGCGTCGATGGGGCAGGGTTCTGGGGCATCTATTTCAAGATCATGGTGCCGATGTCGTTGCCGATCTTCGTTGTGGCGCTGATCCTTCAGGTCACCGGTATCTGGAACGACTTCCTGTTCGGTGTCATCTACACCAAACCGGACACCTACCCGATGACCGTTCAGCTGAACAATATTGTGAACTCGGTCCAGGGCGTGAAGGAATATAACGTCAACATGGCAGCGACCATTTTGACCGGCCTCGTTCCTCTCGTGATCTACTTCATCTCCGGCAAACTTTTTGTCCGCGGTATTGCCGCCGGCGCAGTCAAGGGCTAACGACCATGAACACCAGCGTTTCCGTCAAAAATCTCGATCTGAACTTCGGATCCGTTGAGGTTCTCAAAAACCTCAATATCGATGTCCAGGAAGGCGAGTTTCTCGTTCTGCTCGGCCCCTCGGGTTGCGGTAAGTCGACCCTGTTGAACTGCATCGCCGGTTTGCTCGACGTGTCAGGCGGGCAGATTCATATCTCCGGCCAGAACGTCACTTGGAAAGAGCCGAAAGACCGGGCCATCGGAATGGTGTTCCAGTCCTACGCGCTTTACCCGCAAATGGACGTGACCGGGAACCTGTCCTTCGGTTTGAAGAACCAGCGGATGCCAAAGGACGAGATCGACAGCCGCGTGGCGCGCGCCGCCGAAATCTTGCAGATCGAACCTCTCCTGAAGCGTAAGCCCGGCCAGTTGTCGGGTGGTCAGCGTCAGCGTGTGGCGATCGGCCGGGCGCTGGTGCGCGATGTGGATGTGTTCCTGTTCGATGAACCGCTGTCCAACCTCGACGCCAAGCTGCGCTCCGATCTTCGCGTGGAGATCAAGCGGCTGCATCATCGCCTCAAGAACACAATGATCTATGTGACCCACGATCAGATCGAGGCGATGACACTGGCAGATCGGATCGCGATCATGAAGGGCGGTATCATTCAGCAGCTGGATACACCGCAGGTCATCTACAACAAGCCGGTCAACCTGTACGTGGCCGATTTCATCGGCTCTCCGTCCATGAACTTCTTTAATGGCACGCTTGAAGCGGGGTCTGCGCCGACCTTCGTCGTTAACAAGGAAAAAATCCCGGTCAAGACTTACGATTTCATCGAGAAGCCGACCGGATCCAGCAAGGTCATTCTGGGTGTGCGGCCCGAGCATATCGTCATCGGCGATGATGCCAAGAAGATGCCGTTCTCAACGACTGCCGAAATCGAGATTGTCGAGCCGACAGGCGCGGATACACTTGCATGGACAAAGATTGGCGATCAGCCCGTCACGTTCCGTTGCGACTCTGAAATCGACCTCAAGGTGGGGCAGAAACTGCCGGTCGGGTTTGATCCCGCACGCTCCTCGATGTTTGACGAGGCAAGCGGCGACCGCATCTAATTACCGGTCCGCACTTCGGTGCGCCTTGCATCACAGCAGCATTCCATCAAGCGGGACTCCGCTTGATTAACGTTAAACCTGCCGGAAACGGCTCAACAAACCATGGTTGGACACGATATGGACTTCTCCTTTCAGCTCTATTGCGCCCGCAATTTTCAGCCAATTCTCGACATCCTGCCGCGGCTCAAGGAGCTCGGTTACACGCAGGTTGAAGGGTTCGGCGGACTATATGCAAACGAGCCGGGCCTTGCCGACGCGGTGAAAGCCGCTGACCTCAGCATGCCGACCGGCCATTTCGGCCTCGATATGCTTGAGGACACCGAAAACACCATCAAGCTTTGCAAGGATTTGGGGACGGAGATCATTCTGTGTCCGGCGCCGCCGCCTGAACAGCGCGATATGGATGAAGACGGCTGGAGGGCACTGGCTGCAACTCTGGCGCGCCTTTGCGACATCTACACTGCAGCCGGTTTCCGCTTCGGTTGGCACAACCATCATTGGGAGTTCCAGCCCACTGCATCCGGTAAAGTGCCGATGGACATCCTTCTGGAGGGCGCTCCGAAGATGGTCTGGGAAGTCGATGTGGCCTGGGTCGTAAAAGGTAATGCCGATCCGCTCGAGTGGATCCGGCGCTATAAGGATCGCGTTGTTGCCATCCATGTGAAGGATATTGCACCCGAGGGTGAGTGCGTGGACGAAGACGGCTGGGCCGATGTCGGGCATGGCACCATGGACTGGCAGACCATTATGGATGCGGTGACCAGCGAGACCGATTGCGAATATTTCGTCATGGAGCATGACAACCCCAACGATGTTGACCGCTTTGCACGGCGGTCGATCGAATCCGCCCGCAAGCTCAGGAGCTGATAGGAAATGAGCAAAACCTATGGTGTAGGCATTCTCGGATGCGGCGTCATCTCGACGAGCTATTTGAAGTTCGCGCCGTTGTTCAAGGGTCTGGAAGTGCGGGCGGTGGCCGACATTGTGCCGGAAGCTGCGCAAGCGCGGGCTGAAGAGTTCAACACTGTCGCTCAGACACCTGATGAACTGCTCAAGAACAGTGAGATCGACATCATCGTCAATCTCACCATTCCCGAGGTTCACTATCAGATTTCCAAGGACATTGTGTCCGCCGGCAAGCATGCCTATTCCGAAAAGCCGCTGGTGCTTTCCGTGGAAGAGGGGCTGAACCTCAAGAAGACTGCTGATGCCAATGGCGTCATGGTTGGCTGTGCGCCCGACACCTTCCTGGGTGGCGCACATCAACAGGCGCGTTCGATTATCGACAGTGGCCAGATTGGCAAAATTACGTCCGGCACAAGCCACGTGATGAGCAAGGGCATGGAAGCCTGGCATCCGAACCCGGATTTCTTCTTCCGTCCCGGCGGCGGCCCGATCCTCGATCTTGGTCCGTACTATTTTGCCAACCTCATCAATCTCGTTGGCCCGGTCAAGCGCGTCACCGCATTTGCAAATGCGGCGAAATCCGAACGTATCATCGGCTCCGGTCCGCGTACGGGGGAGGCTGTGCCGGTCTCGACGCCCACGACCATTCATGCCGTGCTGGAATTCGCCAATGGTGCCGTCATCACCTTCGGCGGTTCGTGGGATGTTTATAGCCACAACCACAAGAATATGGAGCTTTACGGCACCGAAGGCGCGATTTTCGTACCCGATCCGAACTTCTTCGGCGGGGAAGTGACGGTCGCGGATACGGATGGCAATCGTGAGGTTGTTACACCGTGGGATCACCCACTCGGCATTCCGAACCAGGAACGTCCGAACGGCCAGCCACCTGTTGCAAACTACCGCACAGCCGGATTTGCCGACATGGTTCAGGCCATTGAAGCCGGCCGCCTGCCGCGTGCGTCCTTGGAGACGACACTGCACGGGGTCGATATCATGACTTCGATTTTGACATCGGCGGAAACCGGCAAAGTGATCGAACTTCAAACGACCTGCGAACGGCCATTGCCGCTGAACCCGGATGATGCCCGCGCCTTGTTGAAGTAGCTGTCATTGCAGTCGGATTTGTCTGATCCGCTGTTTCGGCATCTTGACTTCGAAAGGTGTTGATTGAAATATTTTGAAAACGTTTACGGCAAGTAGGCCGGGGTACACGTTGCCCCGGCTTGCTGTTAAGTTGATGAAGAGCAAGCCCGCAGTGTGACGGGTCAAGGGAGGTACGCATGAAGACCATCAAGGGTCCCGCCATTTTTCTGGCGCAGTTCGCCGGCGACGAAGCGCCGTTCAATTCATTCGATGCGATTTGTAAGTGGGCCGGTGGGCTCGGTTACAAAGGGGTGCAAATCCCAAGTTGGGATGGACGCCTGTTCGATCTGGAAAAGGCCGCATCGTCGAAAGACTATTGCGATGAGATCAAGGGTGTGGCGGCCAGCCACGGTCTTGAGGTGACAGAACTTTCAACTCATTTGCAGGGTCAGCTTGTAGCTGTGCATCCAGCCTACGATACCGCATTCGATGGCTTTGCCGCCGAAAGTGTCCGCGGCAACCCGAAGGCCCGTACCGAGTGGGCTATCGACCAGGTGCTGAAGGCCGGTCAGGCGTCAAAGCATATGGGTATCACCGAGCACGCAACTTTTTCGGGCGCACTTGCCTGGCCATATTTGTACCCGTGGCCGCAGCGTCCCGCCGGTCTGGTTGAGGAAGCCTTTGATGAGCTGGCGCGTCGCTGGACGCCGATCCTCAACAAGTTTGACGAATATGGCGTGGATGTCTGTTACGAAATCCACCCGGGTGAGGACCTTCATGACGGTGTTACTTACGAGATGTTCCTTGAGCGCGTGAACAATCACGCCCGCGCCAACCTTCTCTACGATCCGAGCCACTTCGTGCTGCAGTGCCTCGACTATCTTGATTACATCGACATCTACAAAGACCGGATCAAAATGTTCCACGTCAAGGATGCGGAGTTCAATCCGACCGGTCGTCAGGGCGTTTACAGCGGCTTCCAGTCATGGGTCGACCGGGCAGGGCGGTTCCGTTCTCTGGGCGACGGTCAGGTTGATTTTGCCAGCATCTTCTCGAAGATGGCTGCAAACGACTTCAACGGCTGGGCTGTGCTCGAATGGGAATGCTGCCTGAAGCACCCCGAAGACGGTGCGCGTGAAGGTGCCCAGTTCATTTCCGATCACATCATTCGCGTAACGGAAAAAGCGTTCGACGATTTCGCCGATGGCGGCACGGACAAGGAAGCCAATCGCAAGATGCTCGGCTTGTCCTAACAGCGACGCAAAAGGGAGATATATCATGGCAGAAGACGGTTCCCGGCGCATTCGCCTCGGCATGGTCGGTGGCGGCACCGGTAGTTTCATCGGTTATGTTCACCGGATCGCTTCGCGTATCGACGACGACTATGAACTGGTTGCCGGTGCGCTGTCGTCAAACCCTGAGACGGCGGCTGAGTCGGCCAAAAATCTCGGCATTGCCAACGACAGGTCCTACGCAAGCTTTGAGGAAATGGCGCAGGCGGAGGCCGCACGCGAGGATGGCATTGAAGCGGTTTCCATTGTGACGCCCAACCATGTGCACGTCGCACCGGCGAAGGCCTTTCTTGAAGCCGGCATTCATGTGATTTGCGACAAGCCGCTGTCGAACACGCTTGAAAGCGCACGTGAACTTGCATCGGTAAAGCCCAAGAATGGCGCCAAATTCCTGCTCACCCACAACTATACCGGCTATCCGCTGGTGCGGCAGGCGCGGCAGATGATTGCCGACGGCAAGCTGGGCAAGCTGCGGCTTGTGCAGGTTGAGTATCCGCAAGACTGGCTGACGGAAGAAGTGCACAACAAGCAGGCCGATTGGCGCACTGATCCGGCGCGTTCCGGCGTTGGCGGCTGTATTGGCGATATCGGCACCCATGCCTACAATCTGGCCCGGTTCATGACCGGTCTTGAGCTCGACAGCCTCAGCGCAGACCTCGATACATTCGTCCCGGGACGTCAGGTCGATGACAATGTGCATATCATGTTGCGGTTCAAGGGTGGCGCCAAGGGCATGCTCTGGGCGTCGCAGGTGGCTCCGGGCAACGAAAACGGTCCGTCTATCCGCATATATGGCGAAAAAGGCGGAATCGAATGGATGCAGATCGAGCCCAACAAGATGTGGTACTGCCCGTTTGGTGAACCGCGTCAGCTCATGACCCGCGGTGGCGCGACGCCAATTGGCGCTGATGCGCCTGTTGGCGCGGAAATCCGCGTGCCGCCCGGACATCCGGAAGGCTATCTCGAGGCATTTGCCAAGCTCTACACCGATTTCGCCGGTGTTATCCGGTCTGGCAACGACAATCCTCTGCTGCCAACTCTTGCGGACGGCGTCGAGGGAGTGCAGTTCATCGTGGCCGCTGTAACGTCGTCCAACAACAACAGTCTTTGGACGCGTTTGAGCGACGTATAGCGCTCCTCTCAACCACCATCCAAATTCAAAAACCGCAGTGCTCGCGCTGCGGTTTTTTTGGGGATCTATATACGTGTGTGCCCCACTCCATCTGTGGCCTGATTACCGACACGGATTGACCTGTGCGATAGGATGCGAAAAGGTTAATTTCGGTTAACGCTCAAAAATTCGAAACTAGATACAATATGTGTGATTCACACGCACTTCAGGGAGACTTATCATGAAAGAGCTGCGACCCGGAGCACTGATTGGAATACCATGCACTGTTACTGAAGGTGCATTCGACAACGAGCGGCTGGTAGACTTCGATACGATGGATGGCAAGGTCTCGGGGTTCACGTCACCCGAAAACGTGAAAGAAATAGACGGCCACATGTACATTCGTGCGGAGGTGCAGTCTGTAGAAAGAGATTGCCTTCTCGTCCGCGTTGAAGGCTCGTTCTTTTCGACAAATGGCTTGGCGCACGTGTCCTCTCATAACGCTTTACAAATGGCTGCTTGATCGATGGTTCTTTCCCAGCCGGACCTTCGAAAGGAAGTTGAGAACGGTGGGCTGGGATTCGATCCGCCTCTTGAAGATCGACAGTGGGGTGAAGCGTCTGTTGACCTCCGATTAGGTTTTGATTTTACAAAACTAAAAACAGCTGAGGGTGCTGCTTTTTCAGTTGCTTCAGGACTGGGGTTAATTGGCGCGTCGGGTCTTTATTCAAAGCGCAAACTCAAGCCTGACGACGGAATGGGGCACCCTGAGAAATTTGAACTCCACCCCGGCGAATTTGTTCTCGCACTCACGCACGAACGCATCACAATGCCAAACCATTTAATTGGGTTGGTTGAGGGTCGAAGTACCTATGCCCGCGTCGGTCTTTCAATGCACCAGACAGCGCCTTGGATTCAACCTGGTTGGAGCGGTCAAATCACACTAGAGATACGAAACAGCGGTCCGTTGACGATATCTCTTCAACCACTTCTGGATAAGCCTTGTCAGTTGACATTCTTCAAACTCTCCAGTGCGTTAGGTGTGGCACAAGCCTATGGTGCGCAGGACGGTGGAAAGTATCAAAATCAGACGGCTGTTTTGCCGGGGCAGGAGGCAAAATGACCTCTAGTCACCCTTCATCGACGCTTCATGGGCTATCGCTCGACGCTGCTCATTGAACAGTGCGTATTGTGCTTTCGCGTGCCTATCAGCGTCAACTTTTGAAACAGAACCTTTCCCCCTAAGGAGCGGGCGCTCATTGTTGCGGATAAAGGTATCTAGCTTTGTTTCAGCATCATTCATTGTCACAAGGCGACGTAGGTCGGTTTCCTGTTCGAAATAGTCGAGAAGCATTCCGGTAAATCGGTTGAGGTCTTGTATCTCTGTCTCGCCAAGGAAATTCTTGGCCGTAAGCACGTCCTTCTGAGTTGGGTGGTCACCAGACCAAGTTGTCAGGCCCATATTCGGTTCGGAAGCAATGGCCCGCTGCTTTCTAATTTCTGCGCCAGTCATAGTAGTGACAGCGTAGTGCAGTTTGTTCTGAATTGTAGCGAAGAAGGCATTTTTTTGCTGTTCTGTAAGGTCGTGATAATCGTTACAGAGTGAGCAAATGCGTCTGACTTCCTTATATACATTCGTCTCGGAAGCGCGAATATCACGGATAAGTTCGCGCAGTTCTTGGAAATGATCGAAGTTTTCTGGGTCTTTCAATCGGTCTGCGTCTACGACAAAGCCCTTGGTGGCAAACTGGACTAGTTTGTCAGTTGCCCATTTGCGGAACATGGTCGCCTGCTTGGATTCGACCCTATATCCGATAGAGATAATCATATCCAAACTGTACAGAGTGACGGGCTTTGTCGATGAAGCAATTTGCATTTTTTGCAAATTGCCCTTCTCATCGAGTTCGCCTTCGCCAAGAATGTTGGAAATATGGCGAGAAATGACAGACACGTCACGATAAAACAGCTCGGCAATTTGCGACTGTGTCATCCATAGGGTTTGGCCCTCGTAGTGAAGCTCGGCCTGAATACCATTCTCAGATGCGTAAATCAGAAAACGATCGCCGGTGGCCTCATCTTCTATTAGATGCACCGGGTCCGAAACATCGCCAGACATAGCAGCATCAAGTTCACCTTTGTCGGTCTGACCAAAGCGCCTCAATGCTTCGTTGAAATTCATATCGACTTTTAGTGGAGCATCGCGTTTCGTATCGTTCATGCGATCATTTCCTTGTAACGGAGACGGCCTTCAACGCTTGTGAAAAGGTTGTTCATGCGTTCGCCTTCAGCCATATCAGCCCGGTTCATACGCCGAGACATTTCGTCAACGTAGCGCGACAGGTGCTTAGGCGATACCCAGTGATGAATGCCTATGATCTGGCGTTTAAGCAAAGCCCACACGCTTTCAATGGAATTGGTGTGGATGGTGTAGTGCCGAACGTACTCGCCCTTGGAGTGATTGACCCGATGATGATTGTAGTCGCGCCATAGGCCGGTGAATGCCTTGTGTTCATCGGTCATGATGTTTGAACCCTTGGTGACGTTCTCATGGAAAATCGGCCGGATAACCCGCATGGTTTCGGAGTCGATCACCTGCATACGAAGCTCACCGTCACGGTTCTTGATACCGAGAACGACTTCCTTGTTTGCACCGCCTTGGGAACCGGGTTTGCGTTTGTCAGCGTGTTTGTTCTTTTCCTTGCCGCCAATAAATGTTGAGTCGATTTCGCTGGTGCCTTCCATCGGGGCATTGAAAGAACGAGTGCGGGCAGCGTGGCGAAGTCGATGCAGGACAAACCAAGCCGATTTCTGAGTGATCTTGATATCCTTGGCCAACTGAGTGCTGGCGATGCCCTTCTTGTGCGAAGTGATCATCCAGATCGCCATGAACCACTTACGAAGCGGGATTTTGCTATCTTCGAAGATCGTTCCAACCTTGATGCTGAAACGCTTCCGGCAATCGCCACACTTGTGATTTTTGCGGTCTTTGAAGTGGTTGACGCGGGTGGAGCCACAATGCGGGCAATAGGCGCGTTCATCGTTTTCGCCCCAGCGAATAGCGCGGAGATGGTCAATCGCGGACTGCTCGTCCGGGAAAGCTTCCATCAGGTCATAGAGGCTATCAAACTGCTGAGTCATGACTATCGCTCCGATTCGATAGCCTTAAGTTAGGTGTTTATGTGACCCATGTCAATGGGTCACATACGTATATAGGTCCCTTTTTTGTTCCGCGTGTCAGGCCTGTGTCTCAAAGTAGAATTGTGTAATCAAGTAATACTGATAGACAAAATAGATTTATTGTTTACCCAAAATCGCGAAGACCTGAGGTCATCTTGGTTGGTTACCCTTTGTTCAGTGCTTTTACATAGGGTGTGACCAGTAGAAATAGGCTGCGATTGCCAGGCGGATGGAAAATTCAGCGTTCGCACCGCTGAACAAGGGACGAACCGCCATTATAGGCAACGCGTGGCGAAACCAGAGTCAGCCCAAACCAAGTGGCTGAAAACGCTTCTCACTGATGGTCCGTGCTGTCGTGGGGAAAGACTGGAGTGAATTCTAATGGAAGCACAATTGGAAACAGTACTCGATCAGGATGCTGCGCAGGTTGTGGAAGGTCCCGTCGCCGGCCAGTACGTAAACTTCGTCTGCGATGGCCGTAGTTATGCAGTGGATATCATGCAGGTGCGCGAAATTCGCTCCTGGTCACCCGTAACCGCGCTGCCGGACCAGCCGCACGGTGCATGCGGTGTGCTCGATATCCGTGGCGAGGTTGTTCAGGTCTATGATCTCAGTCAGCTTATGGGCGGACCGGCGATCGAAATGAGCGATGGGCATGTGGTTCTGGTATTGGCTTTGCCGAACCAGACGATTGGTATTCTCGTCGATGGTGTTTCCGACATTATCGAGGTTGGCGAATCCGACATCCGCAAACCGCCTCCGGGTCGCACAAACGGCACGGGTATGGTCCAGGGCGTTGTCAAACGCGAAGAAGAACTCGTTGCAATTTTGGAGTTGCAACCGGTGTTTGACCGCATGGCTGCTTAATCACTGGCACACAAAAACAAACGGCGCTCCGGCGCCGTTTTTTTATGCCTGTTTTTCTGACTTGATTCAGTGTGTCCAGGGCGTCTTCCGGTCGTGCCGGAAGTTATCGGGGTAGGAGACCTTTTTCACACTCGGCTGATGATCCGACTGCACGGTGTAGGCGAGACCGGCTTTGCGGGCATAGGCCTCAGCTTCTTCGCGTGTCTCGAAACTCAGCTTGATCTGCGAATTCATATCCGTTGAGGATGTATAGCCCATCAGCGGCTCGACTTCCCGCGGCGCGGCGGGCTCATGAACGAGAATCCAGCTTTTCGTCTTGCCTTTGCCCGACTGCATTGCGTTGCGGGCCGGGCGGTAGATGCGAGCGGTCATCGATCATCCCTTGTTCGTCATATATGCGTGCAGTTTAGCAATGCTTCCGCATGAAGGAAACGCCGCAAAACGCAATTCACACCGCTGGTCGGGGCAGCAAGATTCGAACTTGCGACCCCTGGTTCCCAAAACCAGTGCTCTACCAGGCTGAGCTATACCCCGAACGGTAGCGGTCGTGAGCCGTCCGAATACACATTGTCCGGGCCAAGAGCAAGCGTCGCATGACACAAATGCGAACGGATATTGACCCTACGGTGTGAATACGCCAAGCATCGACCATGTCGATGTTTCAACGTAAATGGCCTGTCACACTCACACCTGCGACCGAACCCCTGTTTATCCGGGTGGTTCTAGGCATATTTCTGGTGCTCTTTATTCTGGATGCGCCGGTTACTGTCGCCGTAGATGGATTGCCTGATTGGGTGCGGGCGCCATTTTACTACATCACCCGCCTCGGCAAATCCGACTGGATCCTGATCCCGAGCTTTCTTGTCGCGGTCGGCGGTTTCATTCTCGGACGATTCCTTTGGCGGGATGAACGCGCCAAGTTGGCTTTGAAGACCGCATCAATCTCCGCCTTTGTGTTTTGCGGCACCGCCATCCCGGGCATACTCGCCAACCTGCTCAAACGCACATTCGGGCGGGCGCGGCCGGTCAGATTTGAAGAACTGGGCATCTGGCACTTCGAGCCGATCAACTTTCACTGGACGATGCAGTCTTTTCCATCTGGCGATGCGACGACGATATTCGCGTTTGCGGCGACGATCGCGTTCTTCTTCCCCCGATGGGCCGCTCTTGCAGTTTTAGGTGCGGCTCTGGTGGCGCTGTCACGCATCATGATCGGCGTGCATTATCCCACAGATGTGTTTGGCGGCATTCTGCTCGGTACCTATGGCGCTTATGCAGTGCGCAATTTCTGTTTGCAGCGCGGCTGGCTGTTTGCCGAGCGTGACAATGGGCAGATCGTTGCGAACTAGTTTGCAGCCACCGTATAGCGCTCCAGACCTGCCGCCAATTCAGCCTTGAGATCATCCAGGTCTTCGAGCCCGACGTGCACACGGAGCAGGTTGCCCTTTTCTGTCCAGGGTACTGCGGTGCGAATACGCGCAGGCCAAGTGGGTATCATCAGGCTTTCATAGCCACCCCAGGAATAACCCATCCCGAACAGCTCGAAATTGTCGAGCATCGCCGCAAGCGCCGAGTCGGGTGCCTCAGGCAAAAGGAACGCAAACAGGCTGCCCGAACCACTGAAGTCTCGTTTAAAGAGTTCATGGTCGGGATGCATGGGCAGGGCGGGGTGCAACACGCTCAGAACTTCGTCACGCTCTTCAAGCCAACTGGCCAGTTCCAGCGCCCGCGCCTGATGTTCCTTCATCCGCACCGACAATGTGCGCAAACCGCGCGCAGCCAGGAACGCATCGTCGGGCGATGCGCAGGTGCCCGAGAGCCGATGGGTTTCCTTGATTGATGGCAAGTGTTTCTCTTTTGCCGAAATCGTGCCGAACATGGCATCGGAATGTCCAATGAACATCTTGGTTCCGGCGTGAATGACGATATCGGCGCCTAGCTCCAGTGGTTGATAGAAGAGCGGCGTTGCCCAGCTATTGTCCGTCAGCACGGTAATGTCGCGCGCATGTGCGGCTTCGGCAATTGCCGGCAAATCCTGAACTTCAAAGGTCAGTGAGCCAGGGCTCTCTGTGAACACAGCCCGCGTTTTCTCACTGAAAAGCGCTGAGATACCGCCACCGATGCGCGGATCGTAATAGCGTATGGTGATGCCCATGCGCGCGAGTATGCCGTTGCAGAACTTGCGCGTCGGCTCATAAGCACTGTCGGTCATCAACAGTTCATCGCCAGAATTCAAACAGCTCATGAGCGCGGTCGCGATGGCGTTCAGGCCTGAGGGTGTCAGAACCGTGCCCGCCGCACCTTCGAGCTCGGTTACAACTTCTTCGACGGCACGCGTGCTGGGATTCCCGGTCCGGCCGTACCGGTAGCGTACACTGGGATCCCGCATCGCCTCCAAGGTTGGGAACAGCACGGTAGACCCGCGTGTGACCGGCGTGTTGACGAATCCGTGTTGTTCGGAGAGGTGCCTGCCACCATGCGTGAGGATTGTCTCCGCCTTCTTCTGCCCTTTTTTCATTAACGGGTTCCTTTGAACAACTCGAATTCTGCTCTTGGTCGCATGCTTTCACCAGCGCGACGCGCCAGGGTCTTTCACGCACTGTTACGGATGGCGTTAAAACAGATGTTTGCGTTCTCTTCAAAGGATTTGGAGGCGCTGGTGATGACAACGGTTCACAAATGCAAATGAACGCCTGATGCGACTGTTTTCCGCTGGAACGCGAAAAATTCATACAGAATAGGAGCAGCTTTGGACTGTCCACTTGACCTTTTGGTCAAATCTGTTTTCGATACCATCCAGCGTCATCGTCTAAAATCAAGACGATACAGCGAGATGGGCCAGCGCTTGCGCGGTCTGTCGTGAGTTAAAACAGGGTTAGGAAACAAATTATGCAGAAAAAGCTCGTAACGATTGCCCTTGCTGCTTCCATGGGCTTCGTGGCGTCGGCATCCTATGCCGACACGCTCGAAGACGTGAAGGCCAAAGGCTACGTTCAGTGCGGCGTGACCGGTGGTGTGCCGGGTTTCTCCGCGCCGGATGCCAATAATAACTGGTCGGGTCTGGAAGTTGATTATTGCCGCGCAATGGCCGCCGCAATCTTCAATGATCCCGACGCCGTACGTTACACTCCGCTGACATCGACCGAGCGCTTTGCTGCTCTGTCGTCCGGCGAAATCGACGTTCTGAGCCGTACCACCACCTGGACGATGACCCGCGACACCACGCTGGGTATCAACTTCTCCGGTACGATGTTCTATGACGGCCAGGGCTTCATGGTCCGCAAGGAAGACGGCATCTCTTCCGCACTTGAGCTGTCCGGCGCTGCGGTATGTATCGAATCCGGTACCACCACCGAGTTGAACGCCGCCGACTACTTCGCGGCTCAGGGTCTTGAATACAACCCGATCGTGTTTGTGGATCAGGACGAAGTTGTGAAGGCTTTCGAAGATGGCCGTTGCGACGTTTACACCACGGACTCCTCAGCTCTTGCCGCTGAACGTACCAAGCTGGCTGACCCGGATGCCTACGCGATTCTTCCGGAAATCATTTCGAAAGAGCCGCTTGGCCCGTCCGTCCGTCAGGGTGACGATACCTGGTTCAACATTTCGCGTTGGGTATACTTCGCGATCCTCAATGCTGAAGAACTTGGCGTGACCCAGGCGAATGTCGACGAAATGCTCGGTTCGGACAATCCCTCGATCAAGCGTCTGCTTGGTGTTGAAGGCGACTTCGGTACGCCGCTCGGCCTCGACAAGGATTGGGCCTATAACATCATCAAGTCGCTGGGCAACTATGGCGAAATGTATGCACGCCATGTCGGTCCGGAAACGCCGATTGGCCTTGAGCGCGGCGTGAACGCGCTTTGGACGCAGGGCGGCATTCAGTACGCTCCGCCGATCCGCTAAAATCTAAAAACCCCGGCGCTTGCTCGTAACAGGCGCCGGGGTTTTCCTTCGGTGCGAGGGTGGGGATCGCGCCAGGTGCTGAATTTCTTGCCACTGGACAATCGGGGGTTCCATGGCCACTCAGGATGTGCCGCGTTCGGCACCACAAACATCATTCTTCAACGATCCGGTTATCCGGGGCCGCATTTATCAGCTACTCGTTGCGGTTGGGCTCATCGGCTTTTTCATCTGGATCGGGCTGAACACAGCCGAAAATCTGCAACAGCAGAACAAATCAACGGGCTTCGACTTTTTCTGGTCGACATCCGGCTTCGATATCTTCTTCACACTCATTCCTTATAGCCGCGCGTCCTTTTACTGGGAGGCGTTTCTCGTTGGCCTTCTCAACACGTTCCTGGTCGCCGCTTTAGGCATCTTTTTTGCGACACTGCTCGGTTTCGTTATCGGCATCGCACGGCTATCACCGAACTGGATCATTGCGCGCCTCGCCACGATCTATATCGAGACGCTGCGCAATATTCCGCTGCTGCTGCAATTGTTCTTTTGGTACTTCTCGGTACTCAAGGCGATGCCGAATGTACGCAACAGCTTTGAGTGGGCCGGCGGGTTCGTTCTCAATCAGCGCGGTTTTTACACACCGGCCCCAATATTCGATGATCGCTTCCTGATTGTCGCTATCGCCATTCTGATAGCGATTGTAGGCGTGTTTTTCCTCAGGCGCTGGGCGATTGCACGGCTTGAGGCAACCGGTAACCGGTTTCCCACATTCTGGGCCGGACTCGGTGTGCTCATTGTCATACCCGCTATCGCCTGGTTTTTATCCGGCACCAATCTGACCTTCGACCTGCCATCGCGGCAGGGATTCAACTACAAGGGTGGCTGGGAACTGCCGCCTGAGCTGTTGGCGTTGTTGTTCGGATTGAGCCTCTACACAGCGGCGTTTATCGCCGAAATCGTGCGGGCCGGCATTCTGGCCGTCAACAAGGGGCAAACCGAAGCAGCGCAGTCACTCGGTCTCAAGGATGGCGACCGGCTGCGGCTGGTGATCATCCCGCAGTCCATGCGCGTGATCATTCCGCCCCTGACCAGCCAGTACCTCAACCTGACCAAGAACTCGTCACTCGCGGCGGCCATCGGCTACCCCGAACTGGTGTCGGTGTTCATGGGGACAACGCTCAATCAGACGGGGCGGGCCATCGAGGTGGTGTTCATTACCATGCTCGTCTACCTGACGCTGTCGCTGGCCACATCGGCCTTCATGAACTGGTATAACGCCCGTGTGGCGCTGGTGGAACGGTAGGAGCGCGCCATGACTGATATTAGTTACGTCCGCACCGAAATGGCGGAATCCCAACCGGCGCCAATCACCAGCGTAGGTGTTGTTGGGTGGATGCGGGAGAACCTGTTCTCCAGCGTCGGCAATACCATCATGACCATCATTGGTGTGCTGTTCCTGATCTGGGCAGTTCCGCCTTTGCTCAATTTCATGATTTTCGACGCCGTGTGGGTGGCTGAAAATGGTGAGCTTTGCCGTCTCGAAGAAGCAGGGGCCTGCTGGGCTTTCATCTGGGATCGCCTGGACTTCTTTATCTATGGCTTCTTTCCGGCTGATGGCCATTGGCGCATCAATACGTGCTTCGTCGTCGGGGCTGTGCTTCTTGTGCCGCTGCTCTGGCCGGACCTGCCATTCAAGATGTTGAATGCGATCCTCTTTTTCGTTGCGTTCCCTATCATGGTTTACATCCTGCTTAACGGTGGCATGTTTGGCCTTGAGGCGGTGCCGACTGAAAAGTGGGGCGGGTTGACTGTTACACTGATCATCGGCCTCGTCGGTATCGTGACATCGCTGCCGATCGGGATCGTGCTAGCACTCGGGCGGCAGTCAAAGCTGCCTGTGGTGAAAGCAGTATGTATCGCCTTTATCGAATTGTGGCGTGCTGTACCGCTGATTACCGTGCTGTTCATGGCTTCGGTCATGCTACCGCTGTTCGTGCCGTCCGGCGTGAGCGTCGACAAATTGCTCCGGGCTCTTGTAGGCGTGGCGCTGTTCTCGTCCGCCTATATGGCGGAGGTCGTACGCGGTGGACTTCAGGCGTTACCGCGCGGACAGTATGAAGCGGCTGATGCTCTGGGGCTGAGCTACTGGAAATCCATGTCGCTGATCATTCTGCCCCAGGCGCTCAAGCACGTTATTCCGGGCATCGTGAACAGCTTCATCGCTCTGTTCAAGGACACCTCGCTGGTGGCCATTGTGGGCATTTTCGACTTGCTGCACACGGTCAAGACCACGGCAGGATCCGATTTGAACTGGGCGTCGGACAAGACATCAACGACCGGCTACATCTTCGCGGCGATCGTGTTTTGGATATTCTGCTTCGGCATGTCCCGCTATTCTATATTCATGGAACGTCGGCTTGATACCGGCCACAAGTCCTAGAGGAGATTTCTCATGGCAACAGAAACCAAAACGGCGCCAAAAAAGAGCGCCAAGAAAATGGAAATCTCCGAAACCGAAGTGGCTGTCGATATTGTCGGCATGCACAAATGGTATGGTGATTTCCACGTTCTACGTGACATCAACCTCAGGGTGATGAAGGGCGAGCGTATCGTTATCGCTGGCCCGTCGGGTTCAGGTAAATCGACGCTCATCCGCTGCATTAACCGGCTTGAGGAGCATCAGCAGGGCGATATCATTGTCGATGGCATCGAACTGACAAACGATCTCAAAAAAATCGATGAGGTGCGGCGCGAAGTGGGTATGGTGTTCCAGCACTTCAATCTGTTTCCGCACCTCACCATCATGGAAAACTGCACACTTGCCCCGATCTGGGTGCGCGGTATCCCGAAGGCCGAGGCAGAGGAAACCGCTATGCACTTCCTGGAGCGCGTGAAGATTCCAGAGCAGGCCCAGAAGTATCCCGGGCAGCTGTCAGGCGGGCAGCAGCAGCGTGTCGCAATTGCCCGTTCGCTCTGCATGAACCCGCATGTCATGCTGTTCGACGAGCCGACGTCGGCGCTCGATCCCGAAATGATCAAGGAAGTGCTCGACGTTATGGTCAGCCTCGCCGAGGAGGGCATGACCATGCTGTGTGTGACGCATGAAATGGGTTTCGCCCGGCAGGTTGCGAACCGGGTGATCTTCATGGATCAGGGGCAGATTATCGAGCAGAATGAGCCCGAGGCCTTCTTCTCCAACCCGCAGCATGAGCGGACCAAACTGTTCCTTAGCCAGATTCTGCACTAACCACTTTTCAAGTGTAGACCTCCAAATTCGGCGCCGGATGTGGGCATACATCCGGCGCCGAGTTCATTTTTCAGCATCATCGCGCTTGACCCTTTGCGCTGTGATGCGACAATGCAGGTCAGTTTGTGAGGAGCGGCCCGGAGGGGCCGATTTTGCGTTGGTTTTCAAGTTTCTTGCGCGCATTGCTATGAGCGCCGCCCTGATTCTGGCCGGTGCCGGAGGCGTGCTTGCGCAAGGGCAGGGGCGTACACTCGATACCGTACTGGAGCGCGGGCATTTGATTTGCGCCGCAAGTCAGCCGCTCCCCGGATTTGCCCAGCAGAACGCAGAGGGCTTGTGGTCGGGGTTCGATGTGGATTTTTGCCGTGCGGTTGCAGCAGCGATTTTTGGTGATCCCAACAAGGTACGCTTCCGTCCGTTGCCGGGTGAGAGCCGTTTTGCGCAATTGCAGGTCGGTGATGTCGATCTCATTGTCCGCAACGCGCCCTGGACGTTGCAACGCGATATTGCCTATGGCGCCGATTATGTCGCGACCTCGTTTTATGACGGGCAGGCATTTATGGTTCCGCAAAGCCTGGGTGTCGTCTCGGCTTACGAGCTGACCGATATTTCGGTCTGCGTTGTGTCGAGTGGTGAAAATTTGCGGACGCTCGACGAATTCTTCTTCGAGAACCAGGCCGACTTTACGGAAGTTCTTTATGAGGACCTGGCCGATCTGGCGGTGGCCTATACCGCCGGACGCTGCAATGCCATTTCCGCGCCGGCCAGCCGCTTGTTTGCCATCCGGCGCGGTTTGCCCGATCCCACACAGCACCGCATTCTGCCGGAGCGTATATCCAAGGAGCCGTTGGGTCCTGTGGTGCGCGAGGGTGACGATGAGTGGTTCAACATCGTCAAATGGACATTGTTTGCCATGATCAACGCCGAGGAGCTCGGTGTGACTCAGCTCAATCTGGAGTCTATGCAGTCCGTGCGCACGGCACCGATCCGTCGTTTGATCGGGTTGGAAAATGATTTTGGTGCCGGTTTGCGTTTATCACCGGACTGGATGGCGAATGTGATCGCGGCGGCAGGCAATTATGGCGAGCTCTATACGCGCAATTTCGGCCCGCAAACGGGTGCTGCGCTTTTGCGTGGTCCCAATTCGCTCTGGACGGAAGGCGGCTTGTTGTACGCACCGCCTATCCGCTGATTGGACCGAGGCTGCTTAGTTCTCTTCCGGTTCCATAACCGTGCTGATATCGACACTTGCCGGGCGTTCCAGCCAGGCCGGTACAGGCAGGTCCTTGGAGCGAAGGAAATCAGGGTTGAAAAGCTTCTCCTGATAGCGATTGCCGTAATCGCACAGCACCGTAACGATGGTGTGTCCGGGCCCCATTTCCTTCGCCATACGTACCGCCCCGGCAATATTAATGCCGGTGGAGCCGCCCATGCACAGACCTTCATGTTCAATGAGGTCGTAAATATAGGGCAGAGCCTCACTGTCCGGGATCTGGTACGGGAAATCGACTTTCAGATCTTCGATATTGGCGGTGATACGCCCCTGGCCGATACCTTCGGTGATGGATGAGCCTGCGGATTTCAGTTCGCCATTGGCATAGTAGTTATATAGCGCTGCCCCTTCAGGATCGGCGATGCCGATCTTGATGTCTTTGTTGCGCTCCTGCAGTGCCATGGCGACACCGCCGAGCGTGCCACCCGACCCGACGGCGCAAATGAACCCGTCTACCTTGCCGTCGGTTTGGGCGAATATTTCCGGTCCAGTGCTCTCATAGTGTGCTTGCCGATTGACGGGATTGTTGAACTGGTTGGCCCAGATCGCGCCCTCCGGCAATTCAGCCGCCAGTTTATCCGCGAGGCGCTGCGACACCTTCTGATAATTGTTCGGGTTTTTGTACGGTTTGGCTGGCACTTCGATAAGTTCGGCACCCAAAAGCCTGATCGCGTTTTTCTTTTCCGCGCTCTGGGTTTCGGGGATGACGATGACGGTTCGAAACCCCATCGCATCGCCGACAAGTGCCAAACCGATACCGGTATTGCCTGCCGTCCCCTCGACGATCGTTCCACCTGGCCTCAGTTCCCCCTTGGCGATTGCGTCCCGGACAATCCATAGCGCTGCGCGATCCTTGACCGACTGGCCGGGATTGAGGAACTCAGCCTTGCCCCAAATTTCGCAACCCGTCATCTCCGACACGCGGTTCAGGCGGATGAGCGGGGTGTTACCAATGGCGGAAATTACGTCTTTATGGCGGGTCATTTGCGGTCCGTTCATCGTTATGTGCGGCAAACGTAGTAACCGATCCAGAATCCCACAAGTCATAACCATGCCGCACAGGGCGGCTTTTTCCCTCCCGGTTTGCAGGATGGAATTGAAGTCTGCAATTTGACGAAACTGCGCAACCCGGTTCCGCCGGATAGGTGTCCACGCAGTCGTATTGCGGTGATTTTGAACGCACGGAAAAAGTTTTGCCCTGCAACCCGCCGAATCTGCTTCGGTATCCTGTGTGTTCATCACCCGGCGAAAATCTGAGCCACAAAGGACGCTGGTTGCGCAACACGCTCGATTTTCTAACGATTTCAGCGTTGTGGCCAACTTGCGCCAAGTGCCTGTGCGGCGTATCTGAAGGCGAGAAAAACAGGAAAAGAATATGGCCGTCAGCGCGCAAACTTTGACGCATCTGCAATCGCTCGAAGCTGAAAGCATTGAGATCTTCCGCGAAGTTGCGGCGACGTTCGAACGGCCGGTGATGATGTATTCTATCGGCAAGGACTCCAGCGTCCTGTTGCACCTGGCCCGCAAAGCGTTCTTCCCATCACGCATTCCGTTCCCGATCCTGCATATCGATACGACCTGGAAGTTCAGAGAGATGATTGCCTTCCGCGACCGGATGGCGAGTGAACTCAATCTCGACCTGATTGTGCACAGCAATCCCGATGGCATCCGCGACGGCATCAATCCGTTCGATCAAGGCTCGGCGCGCTACACCGACATCATGAAAACAGCTGCACTGCGTCAGGCGCTGGATGCCGGACAGTATGACGCGGCCATTGGTGGTGCACGGCGTGACGAGGAAAAGTCCCGCGCGAAAGAGCGCGTGTTCTCGCATCGCAATACGCAGCATGCCTGGGACCCTAAGAACCAGCGTCCGGAACTTTGGCGCGTGTTCAATACGCGTCTCAATCCCGGCGAGAGCATGCGCGTTTTCCCGCTCTCCAATTGGACCGAGCTGGATATCTGGACCTACATCTACGCCGAGAACATCCCTATCGTGCCGCTCTATTATGCGGCCAAACGCCCGGTCGTCGAAAGATCGGGCACACTGATCATGGTCGACGATGAGCGGTTCCGCCTTGAGAAGGGCGAAAAGCCGCGTGAGGAAATGGTTCGGTTCCGGACCCTTGGTTGCTATCCGCTTACGGGCGCTATCAAGTCACCTGCCAGCGATCTGCCCTCCATTATTATGGAAATGCAGGCCAGCCGCACCTCCGAGCGCGAAGGCCGCCTGATCGACAGCGATCAGGCCGGGTCGATGGAGAAGAAGAAGCAGGAAGGGTATTTCTGAGGCCGATCATGCTGAAAACAGATAACACCGGCCCCGAAAGCCACGCCGCCCTTGCCGAATGGCTCGAACAGCAAACGCATAAAAGCCTGCTGCGCTTCCTCACTTGCGGGAGCGTGGACGATGGCAAGTCGACGCTGATCGGGCGACTGCTCTATGACAGCCAGCTCATTCTCGATGATCAGCTGGCGAGCCTGGAAAAGGAAAGCCGCAACCGCACGACCGGCGATGAGGGCATCGATTTCTCGCTGCTTGTTGACGGGCTGACCGCAGAGCGTGAGCAGGGCATCACCATCGATGTGGCCTACCGGTTCTTTTCAACCGAAAAGCGCAAATTCATCGTCGCCGACACGCCGGGACACGAACAGTATACCCGTAACATGGCCACCGGCGCCTCCAATGCCGAGCTTGGCATTGTGCTGGTGGATGCGCGCAAGGGCGTACTGACGCAGACGAAACGGCACAGTTTCATCCTGTCGCTGCTTGGCGTCCGGCATGTCGTATTGGTCGTGAACAAGATCGACCTGGTCGACTACAGCGAAGACACGTTCCGCGAAATCGAAGCGGCGTATCGCGCCTTTGCCGAGCCACTTGGTTTTGACACGCTGCATGCCATTCCGGTTTCGGCGCTCAAGGGCGACAATATTCTTAAAAACAGCGCGAACACGCCCTGGTTTACGGACGCGCCGCTGCTGCCGTACCTGGAAGAGGTCGATGTCAGCGAGGATTTGACACACCAGCCGATGCGGTTCCCAGTGCAGTGGGTGAACCGGGCAAGCCTCGATTTCCGCGGGTTCTCCGGCACCCTGATCTCCGGCGAGATCAAACCGGGTGACGAAGTGCTGGTTGCCGCATCGCGCAAGCCTGCAATCGTCAAACGCATTGTGACCCTCGACGGCGATCTGCCAAAGGCGGTGGCCGGACAAGCCGTTACGCTGACGCTGGATCGCGAGATCGACATTTCACGTGGTGACGTACTGACCCTTCCGGGCGAGACGCCGGATTATTCCAATCAGTTCCAGGCCAGAGTTGTCTGGATGCATGAAGATTTCGCGCATCCCGGGCGTTCCTATCTCATCAAGATCGGTAACCAGCAGGTGCCGGCAACGATCACCGGCCTCAAGCACCGCACGAACATCAATACGCTTGAAAAAAGCGCGGCCAAGCATCTCGAACTGAACGAGGTTGGCACTGTTACCATCGCGACGGACAAGCCCATCGCTTTTGACGCCTATAGCGGCAATCGTCGCAATGGCGGCTTTATCCTGATCGACCGCATTTCCAACGCCACCCTTGGTGCGGGTGTCATAGATTTCGGTCTGCGCCGGGCGCAGAACCTCTCTTATCAGAGCTTCGATGTGAACCGCGACGTGCGGGCGCAGATGAAGGGGCAGGAGCCGACGATTGTATGGTTCACCGGGCTTTCCGGATCTGGCAAATCCACGGTTGCGAACCTGCTTGAAAAACGCCTCACGGCTGAAGGCAAGCACGCCTACATTCTCGATGGTGACAATGTCCGGCATGGGCTCAACAAGGATCTGGGCTTTACCGAGACAGACCGTGTCGAGAATATCCGTCGTGTCAGTGAAGTTGCAAAACTGATGGCTGATGCGGGGCTTATCGTCATCGTGTCGTTCATCTCGCCTTTCCGTAATGAACGGCGGCTGGCGCGTGAAATTGCCGGCGATGTCCGTTTCCTTGAAGCCTATGTCGATACGCCTCTCGAGGTGTGTGAACAGCGCGACCCCAAGGGCCTGTACGCCCGGGCACGGGCTGGTGAGATCAAGAATTTCACTGGCATCGACTCGCCGTTCGAGCCGCCGGAACGGGCCGATATCGTGCTGCCCGGTGCCGACAAGGACCCGCAGGAACTGATGGAAGAACTCCACGACCATCTGTTCGGCGGCTCGAACGGCTAGACACCGGCTTTATCCTACCAAATCCACGTTCTGCGCTTGGATGGCATGCTCTTTGGTGACCGAACTCACCAAGGAGCGCCAACTATGGCCGACAGATTTGAAGGTATGGCGATCGGCTACGATGCGCCGGCCTTCCATGGATTTACAATTACGCCGAATGACTCCATCGACCTGAGTGAAATCACCCGGGCGGTCTGGGTTGGTGGCGCTGGCGATATCACACTTGTAATGATGAGCGGAGCAACGCTCACCCTGCCGTCGATCCCGGCCGGTACGCTCATGCCGGTGCGGGCAGTACGCATTCAGGCAACGGGTACGGATGCGACCGGTCTCGTGGGGCTGGTCTGAGATGGCGGCAACCGGAATAGGGTTGCGGTTGGGTTTGAACGCCGCCGCAACTGGCGGAGCCGGGGCGGCCATCCCGAGCATCAGCCTTTCGAACAACAGCGTTGCGGAAACCGCGGCAGTTGGCGCGGCGATTGGTTCCCTGTCTGTCACCAACGGAAGCGGCAGCTATACATTCTCAATAGCAGCCGATCCTGACGGGAAGTTTCAGCTTGATGCGGGTGATGACTCGCAACTCGAAGTCGGGGCTGGGCTCGATTTCGAGTCCTCGACAGCGCATCTCGTCACGATTGAGGCCGATAACGGTGTGGATACACCGCTCTCGCGCCAATTCGCCATCAGCGTCACCAATGTCGCCGAAGCGACCCTTGAATACGCGATGACCGGGGCTCTCACCGGTGAGGGCGCGACGATTGCGGTTGCCTGTTCGGGCGCGACGAGCGTCCGCATTGCCTATTCAGAAGATAGCGACATCGCATCCCCGGCCTATTCGGCGATTGTGGCCACCGAAGCCAACAGCGACGTTGCCAAATTCGCACTGACCGGCCTCGATGCTGATACCACCTACTACTACCGCTGCGAGATTGATGGCTTTCTCGATGCATCGATCTACTCGTTTACGACACAGACAGTCGGGGCAGAGCATGATTTCAGTTTTGCCTTCTCCGGCGACAGTGAACTCAATTCTGATGCCGGAACGGTCTTTGCGCGGATCGCGGCGCGGGACCCGGATATTTTCTTTGGCCTGGGTGACACTCCATATACGGACATCGGCTCGAACGACCAGGCTGCCTACCGGTCGGATTGGCAGGACTTTTACAGCAACGCCAAGACCCAGCAATTGCTAGGCTCGGTGCCCTACGTGCACATCTGGGACGATCACGACTTTGCCACCAACAACGCGGAAGCCTCGGCAACCGGTGCACCGGCTGCAAAGGCAGTTTACCGACAGTTGAACCCGCACTATCCGCTGCCGGACGCTGATGCGATCTATCAGTCCTTCGTTCTCGGCCGGGTGAAGTTCATCATGCTCGATGTGCGTTCCGAACGCATATCAGGCAGCAACCAGATGATTTCGGCCACGCAGATGGCCTGGCTCAAATCCGAGCTGGATACAATCGGCACGGGCACTATCCGCGCCGCGGTGATCTCGGTCGGTGTGCCCTGGATATCGTCATCGGATACCGACACCTGGCATGGCTACCAGGCGCAACGTACTGAAATCGCCGATTACATCATCGCCAATGAACTCGATCAGCGTGTCGTGATGATCGCCGCCGACATGCACGCCGTTGCCGCTGATGACGGCACCAACAATGTGTTCGGCACAGGCAGCCTTGGCGGCTGGCCGGTCTGGCATGCGGCGCCGCTCAACCGGTCGAACTCGACCAAGGGCGGGCCGTACACCTCTGGGCCCTTTGCTTCGAGCAATGGGCAATACGCCGTTGTCGATGTCACCGACGATGGCAGCGAGGTGACACTGACCTTCCGCGCCTATGACGGCACTGACACGTTGCTGACCACCGAAGTCTTCACCTCCGCCGAATCCGCCTATGATGTGCCGGACGCCTTTACAGCGGGGCAATGGTCCCTTGCCGATGCGGCGAGCGGCGGCACACTGACCGTGACCGTTTCCGCACTGCCAGCCGCAAACGGTGCCCCGATCACCGATATCGAGTTCAGCGTTAACGATGGCGCATGGACAAGCTCGGGCACCAGCACAACCGGCACCTTCAACATCGGGTCACTGACCGACGATGTGTCGGCAAACATTGAGCTGCGCGCCATGAACGCCATCGGACCCGGTGCCGATAGTGACGTGAAATCGGCGACGCCAACTGCAGGCGGCGGTACGCCGTTTGGCACCATTGTGCAGTCCAAACAATTTGCGACTGGAGCCGGGTCTCACACCAGCATCACCATCACACCGGACAGCACGCCGGGCCTTGGAAACCTGCTCATCCTGGTTGGTGGTCCGGACAAGGCGGCGGGTAGTGCCATTACGGTACCCAGCGGCTTCACAACCGAGATGAATGTTAATGGTGCTGGCGGCAGCTCTATCAGCGGGGCGATGGCGTGGAAAATTGTTGATGGCACTGAGGCGTCATCGTTCACATTCTCATGGAGCACCGGTCGGCTTGCGAGTTTGGTACTGGTCGAGGTTCAGGGGCCGTTTAACGCCAGCCCTGTCGATGTGACTGACATTATAACGGACGGTGCCAGTGCGGCGACGCTTGCGCTTGACGGCGGCACGACCACCGTAGCGGACGAGGTCCTCGTGGCGTTCTTTATGAACGACTCGATGCTCAATGTGGCTTCGACCGCGAGCGTCGATAATGGGTTCTCCATTCTCGAACTTATCGACGCGTCTCTGGCCAGCACGGCGAACGGTGGCAACGACACATGGGAAGGCGGTGAGCCGGGCATGGTCGTTGCGGTCAAGGTTTTGACCGCAACTGGCTCGTCGGCGGTAACTATCGACACCAACAGCAGCGCCGACCAGAGGATCGGCGGCATTGTCGGGTTTAAAAGTGCCTGATGCCGGGGTACTTAGCCTTCCAGCGGCCGCCCGACGCTGTGATAGACAAACCCGTGTTTGCTGACTTCTTCGTGCCGATAGATATTGCGCAGATCGACCATGACAGGCGATTTCATGATTGATTTCATCCGGTCGAGGTCGAGGGCGCGGAAGGCATCCCATTCGGTGACAATCACCACCGCATCCGCTTGCTCGGCAGCGGCATAGGCATCGTCAGCAAACCGGACATCCTGCATCATGCCGCGTGCAGCCTCGATACCTTCCGGATCGTAAGCGCGCACCTTGGCGCCGAAATCCTGCAGGCTTTGAATGATCGACAGGGACGGGGCTTCGCGCATGTCGTCGGTGTTGGGCTTGAAGGTCAGGCCCAGAATGGCGATTTCCTTGTCGCGGACATTGCCGTCCAACGCCGAGAGGACCTTGCGGGCCATGGCGCGCTTGCGCGTGTCGTTGACACTCACGGTCGTTTCGATGAGGCGAACGGGGCTGTCATAATCCTGTGCTGTCTTGACCAGCGCCATGGTGTCCTTGGGAAAGCACGAACCGCCATAGCCAGGGCCGGCGTTGAGAAACTTGCTGCCAATCCGGTTGTCAAGGCCAATCCCCCGCGCAACTTCCTGAACGTTTGCACCAACTGCTTCGCACAAATCCGCAATTTCATTGATGAAGGTAATCTTCATCGCCAGGAAGGCATTGCCGGCATATTTGGTCAGTTCCGATGTGCGGCGGCTGGTGAAGAGAATTGGTGCCTGGTTGAGGAAGAGGGGACGGTAAACCTCCGTCATCACTTCGCGCGCCCGTTCATCTTCAATGCCGACAACAATACGGTCCGGACGTTTGAAATCGGTGATCGCCGCGCCTTCGCGCAGGAATTCGGGGTTTGAGACAACGGCCACATCCGCAGTGGGGTTTGTTTCGCGGATGATTCGTTCCACTTCATCGCCGGTTCCGACCGGCACGGTGGATTTGGTCACAACAACTGTAAAGCCATCCACGGCTTCCGCGATGGATTTAGCAGCAGCGTGCACATAGCTGAGGTCCGCATGTCCATCGCCACGCCGTGACGGCGTGCCAACTGCGATGAACACGACATCGGCACCCGTTACGGCTGTGGCAAGGTCGGTCGAGAAAAACAGGCGCTTGGCTTGAACATTGCTCTCAATGATCTGATCGAGGCCTGGCTCGAAAATCGGCACTTCGCCGCGTTCGAGCGCATCGATCTTCGCTTTATCAAGATCCACACAGGTTACCGTGTGTCCAAAATCCGCGAAGCAGGCGCCACTCACAAGGCCCACATAGCCCGATCCGATAACTGCTATATGCATGAATTCCTCGACTTAAAATAACGGGTCAGCCACCGGGCTGCTCTATAGACTAAATCCTTTGCATAAAACAGGTCCGGCACAGGTTTGACGTCAATGTGGTAAAGCAGACGGTAAATTGTCATAAGTTGCCGACATGATGACGCTTTCTGACACTTGCGCCCTTGTGGGAATTGCAATAACAACCGTGCGGATCAGGCCACGTGGCGGAGTGGTTACGCAGCGGATTGCAAATCCGTGTACTCCGGTTCGATTCCGGACGTGGCCTCCACTTCCTTCTGTTTCGGGTTGCCGATTATGCCGGACGTGACGGGGGTCATTCTTGCCGGTGGCCGCGGATCGCGGCTTGGCGGTGTAATCAAGGCCAATCTGGAAATTGGTGGCGAGACTCTAACGTCCGTATTGCAGCGGCGGCTGGACGGGCAGGCGCAACGCGTTGTTTTGTCCACTGGCCGGTTTGCAGCGGAAAATCTAAAAACAAACGGTTTGCCATGGGTTGCCGATCCAGACGGCGTTGAGATGGGGCCGGTTAGCGGGCTTTCGGCCGCTATACAATGGTGCGCAGCAAATGCACCGGAAACCGAGTTTTTGCTGACGGTTGCAGTGGATACGCCGTTCTTTCCGACCGATTTCGCACAACGGGCACTTTCAGTGCTGAACGATGATGTTGACGTGGTCATGGCGCACGCAAACGGACAGCGGTTCCCAACAAACGCCCTTTGGCGCCTGAGTGCTTTGCGTGACTTGCCGGAACGGATTGCCGCGCAAAAATTCAACGGCGGATTGCGTGATATAATGGCCTTTGAGCGGACACAGGTGCTCGACTACCCATTGTCCGATGGTCATCACCCCTTTGAAAATATCAACACCCCAGAGGACTATCAGCGCCTTTAGCAGGTTGCAGCCGGGCGGTCAGATTAACTTCACCCGATTTCGGGGCTTGGCAAAGCAGAACAAACCGGCTAAACGGTCCGGCGATCCGGTTGCCCGGATCAAATTTGGTGATCCCCGGTAGCTCAGTTGGTAGAGCAAGCGGCTGTTAACCGCTGGGTCGCTGGTTCGAGTCCGGCCCGGGGAGCCATTCTCCTGATCTCCAGATTTTTGTCCCGCATATTTCGGTTGTCACCGGAATGTGGCGGCTATTTGCGCCGGCTGATCGGCCATTTCTCATCATGAAAATTTTCTCGCCCTTCGCGTCACGCGTTGCTTGTGAAAACTGGTATTAAAAACAGCGGAAAATAGCCATATTGGCTCTGTAAAAGGCTCTTTGTCGTTGAGGCTTGTGATCCCCTGATGGTAAGGAGGGCGCGATGTTTCGTCGGTGCGTTGTTTCCGCCGACGATCAGGCCGGAGACCCACAAGATGGAAAACTTTGAAAGTGCCCGCAAAATCATGGTCGACAACCAGTTGCGACCTGAGGGCATAACCGATCTGGACCTGCTTGCAGCTATGGGCCGGGTTCCACGGGAAGAATTCGTCCCCGAGAGCCGTCGCGGCATCGCTTACATTGATGACGAACACAAGTTGAGTGCGACCAGAACCATGTCCGCCGCCGCGCCGATGGCGAAGATGGTGCAGTTGGCCGAAATCGATCCTGAAGATGTCGTGCTCGATGTGGGCTGCGGTACGGGTTACTCCACCGCCGTTATTGCTGAACTCGCAAGCGCTGTTGTCGGCATTGAGGAGGATCAGGATCTGGTTGAGCGCGCCAACGAAACCTTGGTCAAACTTGATATTGGCAATGCGGCCATTCTCTCAGGAAAATTTGCCGACGGTGTTCCCTCTGAAGCACCTTTCGATGTGATCATAATTGAAGGCACGGTTGAGGCGGTTCCGGAGACCCTGTTTCAGCAGTTGAGGGACGGTGGCCGGTTGGTCGCCGCAATTCGGCGTGGCGGCGCGGCGAGCGCATCCGTTTTTGTGAATGTCGGTGGTAGGGTAGCTGAACGTTCGTCGTTCAATGTTAACTTGCCCGCGATAGAATCACTGCTCCGAACACCTGAATTTGCGTTGTAATGCTGCAAGGTGGCCCCATATTGATGACCAAGGGCGAAACACTGTTGCACAAGCACAACTCACGCGATGCATTTACTGTGCATCTTAATGTTAAATCGACTCAAATGTTGTCGGAACCAGATTTGCCGATATAGCTTGGCGCCGGGAGATAAATCATAATGAAGCCCATGCGATTCTTGAGTCTAGTTCTGGTCACGGCGTTGTCGGTGACGTTATCGGGTGCGAGCGTGCGTGCGGAGAGCCTCAAGGAGGCCCTCGCAAGCGCCTATGCGAATAATCCGCAAATGGCGCAGGCGCTGTTGAGCGTCAAATCATCTGCAGAGGCAATTGTTCAGGCGAAAGCTGGCGGCCGCCCGTCGGTAAGCGCGAGTGCGGGGCTGAGTCAGAGCTGGAACCTGGCCGGCGGTGGTGTGAACAGCTCCACCGGTGGTTCGGTTGGCCTGAATTTCAACCAGCTGCTCTACGATAATCTGAGAACCGAATCCGGTATTGAGCAGGCGCGGGCCATGTATGAAGTGGCTTTGCAGTCTTTGCGCAATGCGGAACAAAACGTTCTGATGTCGGCAGCGACCGCCTATCTGAATGTTTATCGCGATACGAGATTGATCGAATCGCGCGCAGAGAATGTGACGTTCCTTCAAAAGCAGGTCGAATCCTCTAACGATCGCTTACAGATCGGCGAGGGTACACGTATCGACGTGTCTCAGTCGGAAGCGCGGTTGGCGCAGGCCGTTGCCGCTTACAAGGCTGCGGTCAATACATTGCGGACCAGCCAGGCGAATTACGAGCTTGCGATCGGCCACAAGCCGCAGAATCTCAGCCTGAGCTTCGGGTTCGAAAACAAGTTGCCGAGTTCAATTGATGAGGCAATTGCGATTGCAGACCGAGATCACCCTGCTATCCAGACCGCAAAGGCGCAGTTGCGCGCTGCACAATCGGCATCTGATGCAGCCAAAGCGGCATTTGGGCCGACATTGTCGCTGATTGGCGGCATTAGTGGGACACAATCATTTAACACAGGTTCCACCGGCGTTTCCGGTTCCATTTCGCTGTCTTTGTCCATTCCGATTTACAGCGGTGGTTCGATGGGCGCATCTGTGCGTCAGGCCAATCTGAGCGAAATTCAGAGTGAAGTCGGGCTGCGCAGCACGCGCGATCAGATCAAGACATCTGTGATTTCAGCCTGGAGCGGCTTGCAAAACTCAATCGCCCAGATCGAGGCCGCACAGTCGGCGCTCAAGGCGAGCGAACTCGTTGTGGAAGGCCGGATCGAAGAACAGCGCGTCGGTCAGGCAACGACACTGGAAGTATTGAATGCGCAAACCGAACTTTCAGCGGTTGAAGAATCGCTGATTGGTGCGGAATCCAACCGGTATCTGGCTGCATTTTCGCTTCTGGCGTCAACAGGCCGCCTTTCAGCCAAGGATTTGAGCCTGCCGGTTCAGATCACCGATGGCAAGGATTACGCGCGCAGGGTTGAGGACGTCTGGGCAGAATTGCGCAGCCTCCCCGAGTAGCAGGCGGATCAATCAGCACCAGTTTTCCACAAGCGGGGGATGCAAATCTCCCGTTTTGCTGTTTTGCAGTCACAAGACGTGGAAGATAGTGATCAAGGTCTCCCTTTCGTCACGCGTATGTGCTTCTGATAGCTAAACTGACGCGTGACGAATCAAAGCTGACGAGCGGTGGTAACGTTGGGGACGTTGCGTTGGGGCATGTAGAGTGAGGCAGCAATGAACAAGCCGGCGGCAAAAGAGCCATCAATGGACGAAATTCTTTCGTCCATTCGGCAGATTATCGCCGATGATGACACGAGCAGCAGCGCGGAGAAGCCCAAGGCTGCCGAGCCGGGGGCAACGGCGCCTGAGGCCGATATTGCTGCGCTGGATGAAATGTCCTTCGACCTGCCGGAAGAGGCGGAGAGCGAGGACGATGGTGACGCAATGCCGCTATCATCGGAGCAGATTGTCGCTGACGAGGATGACAACGAAGACATCGCTGCCGAATTTGATATTCCGGATATTTCTGACCTGGAGGAAGCTGCCGCAACAGGAAGCGACGATGATGAGGACATAGCGCCGGTCGTCGCCGATGACATCACCTTCGATGAAGTCGCGGAGCTGGAAGCTGAGCCCGTCGCCGATCCTGATCCGGTCAACGTTTCCGATGCGGCGCCGATGCCGGACGCCGATCTATCGTCCGATATTGCCGACGAGTTGCTGCAGCCCGCGACGGAAGCCGCGGTTAAATCCGCATTCTCCAAGCTGGGGACGATGCCGGTTGGTGCGGATGGCCTGACGATCGAGGCCATGCTGCGCGAAATGCTCAAGCCGATGCTCAAGGAATGGCTTGACGAGAACTTGCCAGCAACTGTCGAGCGGCTGGTTGAAAAAGAAATCGAGCGTCTTTCAAGAGGGCGTTGATTTCGGCCTGAAAAGCGCCTTTCGGTTGACTCCTGCGCCATGCTTGGCTTTACAACCGCAATCGGAATAATTTCATCCGCCGCCCGGATCGTACGAACGGTTTGGGCGCGGCGTTTTTATGAGCAATGGAATGATTGACAAGACCTATGAGCCGCGGACCGTTGAGGACCGCATTTATCAGGATTGGCTGAAGGCTGATGCTTTCGCCGCCGGTGCCGGTGCGAAACCCGGTGCGGAAACCTTTTCCATTGTCATTCCGCCGCCAAATGTGACCGGCTCACTACATCTCGGACACGCACTAAACAACACCATTCAAGACATATTGGTCCGCTTCGAGCGCCTGCGCGGCAAGGACGTGTTGTGGCAACCGGGGACCGACCATGCCGGCATTGCAACGCAAATGGTTGTTGAACGTCAGCTGATGGAGACCCAGCAGCCATCACGCCGCGATTTGGGGCGCGAGGAGTTTGTGAAACGAGTCTGGGCCTGGAAAGAGGAAAGTGGCGGCACGATTCTCAATCAGCTCAAGCGCCTTGGCTCATCATGCGACTGGTCACGCGAACGCTTCACTATGGATGAAGGGTTGAGCCGGGCGGTCCTGAAGGTCTTCGTCGAGCTCTACAACAAGAAGCTGATTTATCGCGCCAAACGGCTGGTCAACTGGGACCCACAATTTGAAACCGCCATCTCCGACCTCGAAGTGGAAAACACCGAGGTGGACGGTCATATGTGGCACTTCAAATATCCGCTGGCCGGTGGTGAAACCTACACCTATGTCGAAAAGGACTCAGACGGTAATATCGTGCTCGAGGAAGAGCGCGACTACATCTCCATCGCCACAACGCGTCCCGAAACCATGCTTGGCGATGGTGCGGTTGCGGTGCACCCGGATGACGAGCGTTATGCGCCCATCGTCGGCAAACTGTGCGAGATTCCTGTCGGTCCGAAAGAGCATCGACGCCTGATCCCGATCATCACCGACGAATACCCGGATCCCGCATTCGGTTCGGGTGCAGTGAAAATCACCGGTGCACACGATTTCAACGACTATGAGGTCGCGCGCCGCGGCAATATTCCCATGTATTCCCTGATGGATACCAAGGGGTATATGCGTGCTGACGGCGCGCCCTACACTGAGCAGGCCGAGATCGCCCAGCGCATTGCCACCGGGCAGGAAGAGTTTGACGACGTCAAAACCTCAGCCATCAACATCGTTCCGGATGAGTATCGCGGGCTGGATCGCTTTGTCGCCCGCAAGCGCATTGTTGAAGACATAAACGCCGAGGGTCTCGCGGTGATGACCCGCGCTGACGACCCCCGCCTTGGTAAAGGTGCGCTGAAACCCGACGCAGAAGGCGCAGATCAGCTTGTGCCGCTCGTTGAAAGCCGCAAGATCATGCAGCCGTTCGGCGACCGGTCGAAGGTTGTCATCGAACCCTTCCTCACGGACCAGTGGTTCGTTCGCGCGGATATTCTGGCCAAGCCAGCCATTGCCTCGATTCGCGAGGGGCGCACAAACTTTGTACCCAAAAGCTGGGAGAACACATATTTCGCCTGGATGGAAAACATCCAGCCCTGGTGTATCTCACGCCAGCTGTGGTGGGGGCACCAGATTCCGGCCTGGTACGGGCCGGATGGTGAAGTGTTTGTGGCACTTTCTGAAGAGGACGCTGTCGCCAATGCTGAAAAGCATTACGGCAAGACGGTTGAACTTACGCGCGATGAGGATGTGCTCGACACCTGGTTCTCCTCCGCCTTGTGGCCATTTTCGACCCTCGGTTGGCCGGAGAAGACACCGGAACTTGAGAAGTACTACCCGACATCTGTTCTGGTGACCGGGTTTGACATCATCTTCTTCTGGGTCGCCCGGATGATGATGGCGGCACTTGAGTTCACTGAGGAAGAACCCTTCCATACGGTCTATGTGCACGCACTGGTACGCGACGCCAAGGGTCAGAAAATGTCGAAATCCAAGGGCAACGTCATGGACCCCCTTGAGTTGATCGACTCATACGGCGCTGACGCAACGCGCTTCACGCTGGCGGCCATGGCGGCGCAAGGACGCGACATCAAGCTGGCCACCCCGCGTCTTGAAGGCTATCGCAACTTCGTCACCAAGCTTTGGAACGCCGCGCGCTTTCTCGAGATGAACGAATGCGCCCGAGTTGAGGGTTTTGATCCGAAATCGGTGACCCAACCGCTGAACCAGTGGATCATTGGCGCTACCGCCCGCGCCGTTGCCGCTACAACGCGCGGCATCGAGGACATGAAATTCAACGAGGCCGCGAACAGTGCCTATGATTTCGTCTGGGGCACCTTCTGCGATTGGTACGTCGAGCTCGCAAAGCCGGTCATGACCGGTGAGGACGCGGACCTCAAGGCTGAGACGCGCGCTACGGCGGCATTTGTGCTCGACCAGATCCTGAAGCTGTTGCATCCCTTCATGCCCTTCGTCACCGAAGAGCTCTGGGCCGAAACCGGCAAAACCGGACCTGCACGCGAGACCCAATTGATTTTGTCCAGTTGGCCAGAGCTGGACGGGCTTGAGAATGAGACCGCCGATAGTGAGCTCAATTGGCTCGTTGATCTCATTTCCGGCATCCGCTCCGTACGCGCCGAAATGAACGTCCCGGCGGGAGCACGCGTGCGACTGGAGATCGTTGGGGCAGGGGATGTGTCCAAGACTCGTGTTGAAACCCATCGCGCGGCAATCGAACGGCTGGCGCGCATTGAAGAGCTGGGTTTCGCCGATATCGTACCCGGCTCTTCAGCGCAGCTGGTGCTGGGTGAGGCAACTTATGCGATGCCGTTGGGCGACGTTATCGACATCGATGCGGAAAAAGGCCGTCTCACCAAAGAGATCGCCAAGCTCGACGACGAAATCGGCAAGATCGCCAAGAAGCTCGGCAACGAGCAGTTCCTTTCAAAAGCACCAGATGATGTGGTTGCGGAGCAGCGCGCGCGTCAGGCTGAAGCCGAGGATCGCAAGGGGCGCATTGCCGAGGCACTCAGCCGACTGAGTTGACGGCGCATAAAAGCCGGTGAAGTTTCGGCATGTGTGCTGAAGCAGGAGGCGAGACATGGCGGGGGAAGGACAATCGTTTTCGTTCGATGGAAAAGGTGGGGTCCGGCAACTCGGCACTGCCGATGATTTCGGTCCACCGGCCAAGGGATTTGTACTGCATTTGCTACCCTCAGGGAGCCAGGTCGATTATGCCGGTTTGGAACAGACCGGACTGAACAGCTTTGCCGCTCTGACCGCTGGAGATGATAGGCCCCGGTGTGAACCTTATGATGATGGCGTGATGCTCGTTTTGCATACGCTAATCCCGGACGACCCGCCCACGTACAAATCCGCGATTTTGCGGTTGTGGCTTGAGAAATCGCAGATCATCGTAATTGCAGATATGACGCTGGATATTTTGCGTCCACTTCTGTCAACAAACGTCCGCCGGGCGCCTGCAACGCCGGGAGAGTTTGCTGCGCGACTTGCGTTGCGCGCCGCAAATCAAATCGAACCGTTGGTTGACCATCTCGATGAGCGCCTTGATGGCATCGAGAGTACGCTATCTGGCACGGACCGTGGCACGCCGCGCATCCGTCTCAGTGGCTTACGGCGCAGTGCCATATCCATCCGTCGACACGTTCTGCCGCAGCGCGACGCCCTCAACACCTTGTCGGTGGAGGATCAATCCTGGCTTCATGAGCGCGACCGGGTCCGGTTGCGGGAAGCAGTGTCCTGGATGTCGCGCATCCATGCAGAACTCGAGGCGATTTCAGAGCGGGCGAATCTGGTGCGCGAGCAACTCGTGGACCGGCGCGCCGAACAGATGAACCGCGCCATGCTTGTCCTCGCCGCAGTCGCAACGATCTTTATGCCGCTCACACTGGTCACCGGTATTCTCGGGATGAATGTCGAGGGAATACCCTTTGCAGATCGTCCTTGGGCATTTGTTGCGGTCGTGGCTGGATTGATAGTGATAGCGGTCCTTCTTCTGGCCTGGCTGCGCTCCAAGCGATGGCTTTGAATGATGCGTGGCATTTTCGCAACATTTGATTGAAAACCTGTACCGGTTGCTTGCCATTAAGGGCATGGCAGCCGGTCCTCGCCACAATCTTACCCAAAACCGAGCCGACTGATGGTCTGGGCGGGCATGAAGTGTTCGCGGGGTGCGAAAGTGCTCTGCGTACTGGACGGATTTGCCAGCAAAGACCTTGCACCCGGTTCGGGGATCGATACAACCGTTGCAAAATCAACGGACCCGTCGGTCTTCGAATTAGGGGGAAATGGAATATGACGAGCAACTACGTGGACAAATCGCGGCTGCCGAGCCGGCATGTGACTGAAGGACCGGAGCGCGCACCGCACCGTTCCTATCTCTATGCCATGGGCCTGACCAGCGAGCAGATCCACCAGCCACTGGTCGGCGTGGCAACGGCATGGAATGAAGCTGCGCCTTGCAACATTTCGCTGTCGCGCCAGGCGCAGGCGGTCAAGAAGGGCGTCGCGGCCAATCACGGCACGCCGCGCGAATTCACGACCATCACCGTGACCGATGGCATCGCCATGGGCCATGACGGCATGAAGTCGTCGCTGGCGTCGCGCGATATCATCGCCGACTCGGTCGAATTGACCATGCGCGGCCATTGCTATGACGCGATGGTGACCCTTGCGGGCTGCGACAAGTCGCTGCCGGGTATGATGATGTCGATGATCCGGCTGAACGTGCCGTCGATCTTCATCTATGGTGGCTCCATTCTTCCGGGCCGGTTCCGCGGCAAGGATGTTGTTGTGCAGGATCTGTTTGAGGCTGTCGGCCTGCACTCGGTTGGCAAGATGGACGATCTGACCCTCGACGAACTTGAGCGGGTTGCCTGTCCGTCTGCCGGATCGTGCGGCGGTCAGTTTACGGCCAATACCATGGCGATGGTTGGCGAGGCGATCGGCCTTGCGCTGCCTTATTCGTGTGGTGCTCCGGCACCGTATGAAATCCGTGATGCGCTGTGCGCCGCTGCCGGTGAGCAGGTGATGGAGCTTTTGAAGATCCAACTCCGCCCGCGTGACATCGTCACCCGTAAGGCATTTGAAAACGCTGCAATGGTTGTTGCTGCAACCGGTGGATCAACCAATGCCGCGCTGCACCTGCCGGCCATGGCGAACGAAGCGGGCATCGAATTCGATCTGTTCGATGTTGGCGAGATCTTCAAGAAGACCCCCTACATCGGCGACCTCAAGCCGGGCGGCAAATATGTCGCCAAGGATATGTTCGAAGCAGGCGGTATTCCGCAGGTGATGAAAGCACTGCTCGATGGCGGTTATCTGCACGGCGACTGCATGACAGTGACCGGCAAGACAATTGCCGAGAATCTCGAGGCGGTGAAGTTCAACGAGCATCAGGATGTCATCCGTCCGACCTCGAACCCGATCTCGCCGACCGGCGGTGTGGTATCGCTCAAGGGCAATCTGGCCCCAGATGGCGCAATCGTGAAAGTTGCAGGCCTCAAGAACCTGCGTTTCGTCGGCCCGGCCCGCGTGTTCGACAACGAAGAAGATTGCTTCAAGTGTGTCGACAAGCGTGAGTACAAGGAAGGCGAGGTTCTCGTCATCCGTTACGAAGGTCCCAAGGGTGGTCCCGGCATGCGCGAAATGCTGTCGACAACTGCCGCACTTTACGGGCAGGGGATGGGCGACAAGGTTGCGCTCATCACCGATGGCCGCTTCTCGGGCGCAACGCGCGGGTTCTGCATCGGTCATGTCGGGCCGGAAGCTGCCGTTGGCGGTCCGATTGGCCTGATCCGCGACGGCGACATCATCACCCTCGATGCGACTACCGGTGAGATTTCGGTGGATGTCTCGGATGAGGAATTCGAAAAACGTCGTGCCGATTGGCAACCGCGGGAGGTGCCTTATGGCTCCGGCGCGATCTGGAAGTACGCTCAACTTGTCGGGGCAGCGCGTTATGGCGCGCTTACCAATCCCGGCGCGTCGGGCGAAAAGGAGAGCTATGCGGATATTTAGCACCAATGCGCGGTTCACCTGTTCAAGCCTGGTGGTGGCATTTGTTCTTGCCACCGCCGGAACTGCGCACGCGCAGGAGTCCGTTGATGCATTAGTGCCACCCGCAAATCAGACGAACGCGGCGCTCGATGCTGCGTTCGGTCTGGCCAATCTTCTCGATAGCGCCAGCAACGGTGTGTCGCACGAGGCCCATATTTCTGCATTGAAGGCGGGCGCTGAGGCTGGGCAGCCTTTGGCGCTATGGGAACTGGCCCGCATGTATGAAACGGGCGAAGGTGTCGAAATCGACCTCGGTCAGGCCTACAGCTACTATTCCCGTATCGCAGACCAGAATGCCACCATCTCACCGCGCTCATTTGAGGCCGATATTGTTGCACAGTCTTTCGTCAAGCTTGGTGAGTTTTATCGGGACGGGTTAAATGACATTGGCCTGCAGCCGGACCCGCGTGAAGCGCATGCATTGTATATGCATGCCGCCAGCTATTTCGGGAATGCCGAAGCGCAGTACCGGATCGGTATGCTCTATCTTGATGAAAACGAGTTGGGTGTGAACCCGCTGCAAAGCGCGCGTTGGCTGTCGCTGTCAGCCCGCAAAGGGCATGTGTCTGCCCAGGCGGCACTTGGCAATCTGCTTTACAATGGCGAAGGCCTTCCGCGGCAAAAGAGCGAAGGCCTGATCTGGCTTTCTATCGCGCAAGCCCGCGCTGCCGGGGCGCCAGAGCAGGTCTGGATCAATGAGATGGCCAATGACGCTCTCGCGTCAGCCACACCTGAGCAACGCCTTCAGGCGGAAGAAGCGATTGAGCTTTATTTGCAATCGGGTAACGGCAGCTAGACAGCGATTTTCAGCTTTTTAAAACCGGAACGCACCCTCGACCGGCACATGGTCTGACGGCTTGTCCCAACCGCGTGTGTCGCGGTGAACGGTGACACCATCCAGCCGGTCTGCGGCCTGTGATGACAGCATAAGATGGTCGATGCGTATGCCGTTGTCCTTGCGCCAGGCGCCGCTTTGGAAGTCCCAGAAGGTGTAAGCCGGCGCATCCGAAACCGCGCGCAGCGCATCCGTCATCCCAAGATTTTGCAGCGTGCGGAATTTTTCGAGGCTCTCTTCGCGAAACAGCGCATCGCCCCACCAGGCCTTTGGGTCATGGCAGTCGTAGCCTGTTGGAATGAGATTGAAGTCGCCAAGCAAAATGAACGGCTCCTCGAGCATCAAACGGCTCTCCACGAACGCATTCAGGCGTTCCATCCACCCGAGTTTGTAGGGAAATTTCTCCGAGTCGACCGGGTTGCCGTTGGGCAGGTAGATATTGCACACGCGCACAGCGCCGCTTTCAACCGAGAACACGCCTTCGATCAGCCGCGCCTGCTCGTCGGCATCGTCGCCGGGCAAGCCGCGATTGACCTCGTCGAACGGGAGGCGCGACAGGATTGCGACGCCGTTCCAGCTCTTCTGGCCGTGGGTTTCGACGTTGTAGCCCATCGCCTCAAATGTCTCGCGCGGGAAATTCTCATCAATGGATTTGATTTCCTGCAGGCAGGCAATGTCCGGTTTGGCGCTCTGCAGCCATTGTTCGACAACGGGTAAACGCGCCTTGATTCCGTTGATATTCCACGTCGCGATCTTGAGCATATCGATTCACTTATCCACAGCTGTGATTCTCAAAGCATACCAAAATGGATTGTTAGCATAACCTCAAATGGTTGCGGTCGCGATTCCTGCGTGCCGGAGGGGCGACTAACCTTTGGGGGTCAATCATGACAGATACAACCGCGGATCTCTCCGAACTGCTTAAAGATCCAGACTACAAGCCGCCTTTGGCGCAAGCGATCCCGCTGGGATTGCAGCACGTGTTGGCCATGTTCGTGTCCAACTTTACACCGGCCATCATCGTGGGGTTGGCGGCCGGTTTTTCATTCGGTTCGCCAGATTTGGTGTTTCTCATTCAAATGTCGATGCTGTTTGCCGGCATCGCGACACTGTTTCAAACCATTGGTGCGGGACCTGTCGGCGCGCGCCTGCCGGTGATGCAGGGCACCAGTTTTGCGTTCATTCCCGTCATGATACCGGTTGTGGCAACCGCCGGTTTGCCGGCACTGTTCGGCGGTATCGTGATCGGCGGGTTATTCCACACGTTCCTGGGTACGATCATCGGGCGGATACGAAATTTCCTGCCACCGCTTGTTACCGGGCTTGTGGTGCTCTCTATCGGGCTTGCACTCATACCGACCGGCATCAAATATGCAGCTGGCGGCGTGCCCGCCTTTGACAATGGCGCGCCGGAATTTGGCGGCTTGAACCACTGGTTCCTTGCACTTGTCGTGATCGTTGTGGCGCTCGGGGTGAAATTCTTCACCAAGGGCATCCTATCGTCAGCCGGTGTCCTTATCGGCCTGATCGCCGGTTATATCGTGGCTATTCCCATGGGCATGGTCAATTTTGGTGGCATCGCGAGTGCGGGATGGTTTGCTGTGCCAACACCGTTCAAATATGGCTTTGAATTCAACATCGCGGCCGTGGTCGGCATGTGTCTGATGGCCATTGTCTCCGCCATTGAAACCGTTGGCGACGTTTCCGGTGTTACCAAGGGTGGTGCCGGGCGCGAAGCCACGGACAAGGAGCTGTCAGGCGCAACGTATGCCGATGGTCTGGGTACGGCGGTGGCGGGCATCTTCGGCGGCCTTCCCAATACGTCCTTCTCACAGAATGTCGGTCTGATCTCGATGACGGGCATCATGAGCCGGATGGTGGTGACACTCGGAGCCGTGTTCCTGATTATTTGTGGCCTCATTCCGAAAATCGGCGCGATCGTCTCGTCCATGCCAATCGCGGTTTTGGGTGGCGGCGTTATTGTCATGTTCGGAATGGTAGCATCGGCGGGCATCAACATGCTGTCCGATGTGAAGTGGAATCGCCGTAACATGATTATTCTGGCCGTCTCATTGTCGGTTGGCCTCGGACTGCAATCGGTGCCGCAGGCACTTCAGCATCTGCCGCAAACCCTGCAGGTTCTGCTCGGCTCCGGACTGCTGCCGGTCGCATTCCTTGCGGTCGCACTCAATATTGCACTGCCCGAGGAAGAGTGATCTCTGTGTCGAAATTAAAGAAAAAGCCCGCTTCGGCGGGCTTTTTTGTTAGCCGTACACAGCGCGGGTAAGGTCGGCTGGGTAAGCGCCTGTGCATCCTTCAATGGCGGTGTTCGACATGAACACGGCAACAATGTCATTCTGTGGATCTATGAACCACGAGTGACCATAAACACCGCCCCAACTGACAGTTCCAGCCGAGCAAGGGCTGTTGGCAAGCACGGGGTCATCCAGTACCGCGCCAAAGAACCCAAAACTGCGCCCGGCATCCTGCGGACGGCGTTCGAGCGAACCGATCTGGTTGCGCATGGCTTTTGCGGTGATATCGGCACTCAGAATCGGAATGCCGTCGCTGGCGATGGCATTGAGAAAGGCCAGAATGTCGGGTGCGGTTCCGGCCATGCCGGCGCCGCCTGACTGGAAGGCTTTGGGATTGAATATCCGGCCAGGCGAGAAATAGAGCTTTTCGGCCCCGTTCTCCACCACATGCGGGTCTTTCATAGCTTCAGGCGCAGGCGAGGCATCCGCATAAGGAATGGACAAACGCTCAGGATCGGTCACGTGGAACCGGGTGTCCACCATACCAAGTGGACCGGCGACATATTCCAAAACAGCCTCTTCCAGGCTGCATCCTGATACTTCGGCGATGATTGCGCCCAAGACATCGATGGCCATTGAGTACGCCCATTTCGTACCCGGCTCATAATCGAGTGGCACGGCTGCCAGCCGGGTGAAGTTCTCCTCAAACCCAAGGTCGGTGTTCAACAATCCTGTGCTGACGCGAACATCATCGGAGAAGGAACCAGGTGGCGTTGGATTGTAGCCAAGGCCGGACGTGTGGGTGAGCAAATGCTTTATCGTAATGCGCGGCTCTTTGCCGTCGCCCGTTTTGGGTCGGAAGTAGGGAAGGTATTCGGCAGCGGCATCGTCGAGATCGAGTTGCCCCTTATCGACAAGGACCAACGCAGTTGAAGCAACAATCGGCTTGGTCACGGATGCCAGCCGATAAATGGTATCAAGCGCCACCGGTTTCCCGGCCTCGCGATCCGCATACCCGGCAGCCCGCGCATAAACGGTTTCGCCCTTGCTGGCGATCATAACTGTCGTGCCGACGATGCGCTGATCCGCGATCGCCTTATCAATCACCGCATCAAGCCGTGCGCGCATGTCCATGGGTTGGCCTCCTTGTCACCAAACCTAGAGAGCGTAAACTCAGCGAAGAGGCAAGGTCTCGATGACGAATATTCTGCGGATGAGGCCGGTATGTTTTGATCTCAATTGCGCGCCCATTTATCAAGGCGCTTTCTGGAATGGGATTGATGACCACTCTGTTGATAGTTGAAAATTGGCCACCTCGATGAGGTAAGCTTTCTAACCATGCACAAGACCGCATTTTTGATCATCACGCATTACATCACGCCGCGCATTGAGCGATTGATCAACAGGGCTGAAAGCGAATTATCAGCGGACATCTACGTCATCGGATATTTCGATGCCTTAAACCAGATACCTGGTGAGCTTCAGGAGCTCGACAACTTCATCGCGTACACGGCCAAGGACATCGTCAACGAACATTACCCAAACAAGGGACGCTTGGAACCGTTCAAATTAATTCCAGGAAACGCGGATCTTCTAGTCCTGCGCTTTGCGCGAGACCATCCTGACTATGAACTTTTCTGGGGTTGGGAAGGTGACGCGGACTACACTGGCAATCTAGATGAATTCTGCGGTCATTTCGACGTCATCAATAGCGACTTACTGGCCGCACACATTGATTGGAGGCGCAAGGACTGGCCCAACTTTAAAATGTGCCATGTTCCGGAGGGCTGGCCGAAAGATTGGACGTGGCCGTTTTCCGGATTGGTGCCGGTGTTTCGTGCGAACAGGCAACTCCTGAATAAAATAGAGGAATTTTACGAATCTGGAGGCGACGGACACCATGAATGGAGCTGGCTCTATGTGGCGCGCGCTTGTGGCTTCACCTTCGAAGACTTCGGTGGAAGTGGTCCGTTTGTGCGGCCGGGGCATAGAAATCGATTCTATACGCAACCGCGTTTCATCGGGATACTGCCCGGCACTTTTAAATACTATCCTGAATTTGAGCGCCCGGGCCGCCGACCGGACACACTTTTCCATCCAGTAAAGGACAAGTCCCTTTCACCGCTGAGGAGGCTATACCGTTATCTCTGGGAGATTAGAATTGAGATGAACCGCTGGCGATCCGGAAAGTACCGGAGAGATCGAAGAGCGTTCTCCAAATACATCAATTTCGACAAATAGTTGCGCAGAACGAAGTCGCAGCGGAACCCATGTCCGATAGGTCAGGAACACCTAAACCGAAAAACTCGTCCCACACCCGCAGGATGCGACGGCGTTGGGGTTTTTGATCTGGAAGCTTTGGCCGATGAGGTCGTCAACAAAGTCGATCTCAGAGCCACCCATGAATTCAAGAGACAGGGTGTCGATGAGGACGGTGGCATCGTTTTTCTTGAGTACGGTGTCGTCGTCGGCCGGTTGTTCCTGCACCAGATTGTATTCATACTGAAACCCGGAGCAGCCGCCGCCGGCGATTGAAATGCGCAGCACGGTGCCCTCAGGCTCGTTGGCCAGAATTTTGGAAATACGCTTGGCAGCGCGGTCTGTCAAAACCACTTCATTTGGTGCTATGGCTGCTTCAACCATCTCGAACCCTCGTGTTCACGCCGTAAGGCGATGCAATTCACCCTAAGATAAGAGCCTGAAGCAATGATGAAAAGGGGGACGCGCTACTAATGGGTGATTGGGCGAAATATGCATCCGATCCCGGTCAGTCTCGTGGACGCCTGTTTGACGCCGATACCAGCCCGACGCGGTCGGAATTTCAGCGGGATCGCGACAGGATCATTCACTCCACTGCTTTCCGCCGTTTGCAGCACAAAACTCAGGTTTTCCTGCACCATGAAGGCCAGCATTTCCGCACGCGGCTGACGCACACGCTTGAGGTGTCGCAGATTGCCCGCTCGATAGCGCGTGCGCTCAAGCTCAATGAGGATTTAGCTGAGGCTATCGCCCTGGCGCACGATTTGGGTCACACACCCTTCGGTCATGCTGGCGAACGCGTGTTGGATGCAAAAATGGCCGCATGGGGTGGCTTCGATCATAATTTGCAGGCCTTGCGCACGGTCACAAAGCTGGAGAACCGGTATGCCGCGCATGATGGGCTCAACCTCACCTGGGAGACGCTTGAGGGCATACTCAAACACAATGGTCCACTGCCGGATGATGAGGCTTTGCTGGTGGCCACCTATGCCGGTAATGCGCTTCCAACCGATATTGCGCTGGATACGCACGCCGGCCTGGAGGCGCAGATCGCAGCGATTGCGGATGATATCGCTTATAACTCTCATGACATTGATGATGCGGTGCGGGCAGGGTTGTTGAGCCTGTCCGATCTTGTCGATGTGCCGCTGGTTGGTCCCATCGCCAGCAATGTTCTCGCGCGCTGGCCTGATGTCGAGCCGGCGCGGCAAACCCATGAGCTCCAGCGACGCCTGATCACAACAATGATCGAAGACGTCATCAGCATGTCTGGCGAGGCTGTGGATACACTCAACCCGAAATCGGTAGATGATGTCCGCGATGCCGGCCGCACACTTATTACCTTTTCCGCGCCACTTCTCGTGGATGAGAAGGCACTTAAGTCCTTCCTCTTCGAGCATGTTTACAGAGCTGAGCCCGTCTTTACGCATGTGCAGCGTGGTGAGCAGGTGGTAGCTGCAATATTCGATCATCTCATGGACACCGCTGACATGCCCGGACACTGGGGCGAGGCGGCGCAAAATGCGGAAAGCGAAGCGGAGCGTGCCCGCATCGTCTGCGACTTTGTGGCCGGGATGACCGACCCATACGCACTCGATCTCTATCAGCGTGTGTTTGACGACCGCCCGGATTTCCGTTAACCGCAGGCCATACTTTCCAAACGGACGAAAAAATGGACGTTTTTGCCATCTTTCTGGGGCGCGTCACCGATGCGCTAGCGAACCTCTTTCCCGGCGATGAGAGACTGACGCCATTACTCGACAAGGTCGTGGTCGAACCGCCGCGCGATGCAGGACATGGCGATTTGTCGTCAAACGCAGCGATGGTCGTGGCAAAGCCGTTGGGCAAGACCCCCCGCGAGATCGCTTCCGCGCTGGCAGAAGCCTTTTCAAATGATCCGGACGTGGCGTCCGTTGAGGTCGCAGGACCCGGATTTCTGAATTTCCGCCTTCAACCTTCAGTTTGGCAGGATGTGCTGAAATCCATCATCACCGAAGGTGAAGCGTTCGGTCGTGCCAATATCGGCAATGGCGAGAAGGTCAATGTCGAGTATGTTTCGGCCAATCCCACCGGCCCTATGCATGTTGGGCACACGCGTGGTGCTGTGTTTGGCGATGCGCTCGCATCCTTGATGGCATACTGCGGCTACGACGTGACTCGCGAATATTACATCAACGATGCCGGAGCGCAGGTCGATGTTCTCGCCCGTTCGGCATATTTGCGGTATCGCGAGGCGCTGGGTGAGGACATTGGCGAGATCCCCGCAGGTCTTTATCCGGGCGACTATCTGGTGCCGGTCGGGCAGGCCCTTGCCAAAGAGTTCGGTGACAGCCTTCTTGAAAAAGATGAGGCCGAGTGGCTTTCGCTGGTCAAAGAGCGCACGCTTGCGGCGATGCTCGAATTGATCAAGTCCGATCTGGCGAAGCTCAACATCCGTCACGAAGTCTTCTTTTCGGAAAAAACCCTTCATGGTTCCGATGGGCATATCGCCAAAACGCTCGATTGGCTGCGTGATGAGGGGCTAGTGTATCAGGGCACTCTGGAGCCGCCGAAGGGCAAAGTGCCGGAAGACTGGGAAGATCGGGAGCAGACGCTTTTCCGGGCGACGGATTTTGGTGACGACACGGATCGTGCGCTGGTCAAGTCCGATGGATCTTACACCTATTTTGCCTCAGACATCGCTTACCACCGCGACAAATATCTGCGCGGCTTCAACCATCAGGTGATAGTGCTCGGCGCCGATCATTCGGGCTACATCAAGCGGCTCAAGGCGGCTGTGAAGGCGATTTCGGGAGGCGAGGCGGATATTGACGTACGCATCTGCCAGTTGGTGCGGCTGCTGCGCAATGGCGAGCAAGTCAAAATGTCAAAGCGCAGCGGCGAATTGGTGACGCTTGCTGACGTGGCCGAGGAAGTTGGCCCCGATGCGACCCGCTTCATGCTGCTTTTCCGCCGCAACGATGCCCAGCTGGATTTCGATTTTGCGCTGGTCAAAGAACAGACGCGCGACAATCCCGTATTCTATGTGCAGTATGCGCACGCGCGGGCATGCTCTATTTTCCGGACAGCGATGCGGGATGTTGCAGCATTCGATACAGGGCCGATTGCATTTGAAGATGCAGACCTCAGCCTGATTAATACCCCCGATGAGCTGGAGTTAGTCCGGCTTGCAGGGCAGTGGCCGCGAATCGTTGCCGCCGCCGCAAAAGCACATGAACCGCACAGAGTCGCGTTCTATTTGTACGATTTGGCCGCCGCATTCCACGGTTTTTGGGCCAAGGGAAAAGAAAACGTTGATTTACGGTTCGTTATCAATGAAAATTTACCTCTGACCTTGGCCAGGCTCGCCCTGGTTGACGCAGTCCGTCAGGTACTCAGAAGCGGCCTGGCGATATTGGGGGTAAAAGCGCCGGACGAACTTTCATAATTCGAGCACATTGCTGTGACTTATCGATGTGTAACCTGCAAGGATTGGCAGGGAGAGTTTTGAGTTCAAAGGCGCCAGTGTATGGGTACTGCGAGAATGTCGCAAACTTCTGACCAAGCGGAGTCGGACGATCTGATTGCTGAATTGGCCCGGCTTATGGCCGAAGACGCCAAAGGCAGTTCGAATGCAAAACAGGGTTCATCGGATCAGGCAAAGCACGAGCAAGGCGGTGTCGATACGATCACGCGTCCAACCGGCCGTTCCCCAAGCGACCGTTTAAGTGCGACGCGTAAGACCGGTAGCCTTTATAATGACGGCGAGCACCCAGCGGGTGATGCCAAGCCGGCGCCGCGCGACGAGATTTCCGACAGACTTGCCGGGCATCTGCAGGACCGCGACAAAGCCTTCGAAGCTGACACACTTGGCGAGATCCACTCGATAACGACCGGAAAGAGCCGGGCAATTGAGTCTGACACTCCGGCCACTGGTCGCGGAGATGTGCCGCGCGATCCCATTGCGGAGCTGATTGCCGCGCAACTGGAACATGCCGCGCCGCCAGCCGAAGACCCTGAGCCGGAAACATCATTCAAAACCTCTTCGCAGTCATCCGACCGGTTTGGTGGCGAACCGCCGCATCCGGCTGAAGATGACACGTTTAATGAACCACCCGTTTTCGGGGTCAATACCGCGGGTCGCGACGAGAGCCGCTCCACAGCGAAGCGCTCAAGTGATCCGCTCGAAGAGATCGAAAGCCTGATCGGTGATGCGGTACGGGTCGGCAATCTGCCCGAAGAGCTCGTAGAACCGGAGGAGTCTGTAAAGAAAAAGCCGCGCACCGGTGAGGACCTCAACGATGCAGCAGCAGCAGCTGAGGCGGCTATTCTTGCAGCAACGGCAGAATCCAGCCGTGGCGTGACAACTGAAGAAACCGGATCAGCAGTAGACGAGCTCCAGGAAGCGATTGCACGTCAGCATGCGGCTCCTGAACCCGAGCTTGATGCTGATGAGGTTGTCGAACACAAGCGCAGCCTCGGTCAGCGATTGGTCGGACCGCTGGTAGCCGCTGGTCTGCTTGTCGCGATTGGCGGCGGCTTGTACTGGATGTTTGGTAACGGCGTGATCGATGATGGCGAAGCCCCCGTGCTGACAGCTGATTCCGCGCCTGTGAAAGAAGACCCGGAACCCGAGGTCGGCAACACAGCCGAACCGGCGCGCTCGATCGTTTTCGATGAGCTTTCCGGCGAAAATACCGGCGATGAACCGGCGCAACTCGTCTCCCGTGATCAGACTGACGGTGTTGCAGGAAACGATGTTGCCCGGGTGATTACCCCTGAAAATGTCGCTGAGACGATCGAAAACGGCGTTGCCGCGGCGGAGAATGTCGCTTCGGATGCAATCGACGATGGCATTGAAACCATCGAAAGCGGTCTTGCTAATCGCAAGGTGCGTACGGTGACCGTTCTGCCGGATGGTACGATTGTCAGCGGAGATGACGCTGTTGCCGGGGGTGAAGTGTTGCCTGTGGATCGGCCTAATGTGCCTGATCTGCCAGCAGAAGCTGAAACCGTTGCTTCCGAGCTTGCCGACACGCCGATTGTCAGCGAAACACCGAGCAGCGAACTGACAGCATCGAATGGCAATCTGCAGGCACTTCAGCCCGTTGATGAGGCCTTGCCGGCAGAAACTGTTCTGGAAACGCCTGCCGTTGGCGCAATCGATAATACAATCGACGCGCCGATCCCACGTCCGCGCCCGCTCAATCGGGCGGCGCTGGTGGGCGTTGAGAACCTTGTCACCAACAGTGTCAGCGCATCGCCTCAGCCGACCTCTAATGAGCAGGCAGTCGATCTGATCGCCAATATTGCCAATCAGGCCGTGTCGCAACCCGCCCAGCAGGTGCAAACCCAGCCGATACAGCCGCAGCCGACGCAGGTTGCGTCTGCAGCGCCGCTTGTCGATACGTCGAGTGCACCGGCATATGTGCAGTTGTCATCGCGCCGCTCGGAGGAAACGGCGCAATCGTCACTGCAGGAAATCCAGAGCCGTCATGGCAGCATCTTGAGCGGCGGCCCGCTGGAGATTCAGCGCGTCGATCTGGGTGAGAAGGGTATCTACTTCCGCGTCCGCATGCCGGCGAGCACGATTGAGCAGGCCAACTCCGTCTGCTCCAACGTCAAGCTCAATGGTGGCGACTGCTTTGTGAGAACCAACTAAGACACGCCGAACCATCGGATAGAGCCATATGGGCTGATGGCCGTGGGAATGTTTGTGCAAATCGCCGCAACACCCTACGCGCCCTTGACGCTGACGGGCTCTGTGGCAATGGTGAATCGAATAATTTGCACCCAATCGAGCAACTATGGTCAACGCCGACTCAGACTGGTTTGAGGACGACCGGCCGGATTCCGGCAATGGTGACGTTCTGTATGTCGATGTCGACGGCTATGAAGGTCCGCTCGACCTTCTGCTCGAAATGGCTCGGCGGCAAAAGGTCGATCTTGCCAGTGTCTCGGTCCTCGCATTGGCGGAGCAATATCTGGCCTTCATCGAACAGGTGCGTGAAAAACGCATAGAGATCGCCGCCGATTATCTCGTCATGGCGGCTTGGCTTGCCTATCTCAAAAGCCGATTGATGGTGCCGCAAACGCCGACGGATGAAGAGCCAAGCGGCGAGATGATGGCCGCAATGCTGCAATTCCGCCTCAAGCGGCTGGAAGCGATGCGCGCCGCCGCTGAAAAGCTGGTCAATCGGCCGCGTCTTGGGCGGGAAATTTTTGGACGGGGCGATCCTGAACCTATCGTCGTCACACGCAATCAGCTCTGGGAAGCGGACCTTTATGGTTTGCTCAAAGCCTATGCTACCCAACGTGAGCGCGGCGTCCCCAACGATTATGTGCTCAAACAGCGCAAGGTCTGGGGTCTCAAGGAAGCGCACGAGATTTTGCAGCGTCTGATCGGAGATTCAATGGACTGGGTGCCCATGGACACCTATCTGGCACAGTATCTGGAAAGCCCCGAAGAGCGGGCCACAGCGCTGGCGTCGTCATTCAGTGCCAGCCTTGAGCTTGTGCGGCAGGGCGAAATGGAATTGCGGCAAACGGTGGCGTTCGGGCCGCTTCTGATGCGCCGGCGTAAGGAAGATCGAGGCGGGCGTAATGAGTGAAGCTGCTGAAAACCATATCGAAGAGGAAACAACCGATCTTGCAGCGCGCAATCTGCGGGTGCTGGAAGCGTTGTTGTTTGCGGCGACCGAACCGCTCGCACCAGCTGATGTCGCGCCATATCTGAGCGATGAGGCGGACCTCGACGCACTTTTTGCTGAATTGAAGCAGATGTATACGGGCAGGGGGGTAAACCTCGTGGCGCGTGGCGATAAATGGGCTTTCCGTACGGCTGAAGATTTATCGTTCCTGCTGCGCCGGGAAGAAACCAATACGCGGCCCATGACCCGTGCCACGCTCGAAACACTGGCTATCATTGCCTATCACCAACCCACAACCCGGGCAGAAATCGAGGAAATTCGCGGCGTCGCTTCTGGCAAAGGAACGCTGGATATTTTGATGGAAGCGGGCTGGATTCGCATGCGTGGCCGCCGTCGGACACCGGGCCGTCCGGTCACCTACGGAACGACAGAGGCTTTCCTCGATCATTTCGGGCTTGAAGGGCTGACGGATTTGCCGGGCCTTGATGAACTCAAAGGGGCCGGATTGCTGTCCAACCGCTTGCCGCCCGACATGCAAATCCCCATTCCGTTCGAAGGGCCGCTGCGCGACGATGAAGACCCGCTCGATCCCGATGACCTGGGTGATAGCGACGAATGAACGCGCGCGAGGCGAAGAAAACCACGAAACCGGCGACCGATCCCGGATCGGCCTGGGGTGTGCGTGGTAGCACGGCGGTCAGCTTTGCCGCTGCGCTGTCATTTGATGCTGTTGAGGTGAGTCTTGGCGGTAACAAGATACTCGATGCGCTCGATCTGACGCTGACACCTGGCGAAATTGTCTGCTTGCTTGGCGAGTCCGGATCGGGCAAATCCACCCTGTTGCGCGTTGCAGCCGGAATTCAGCCGATCGAAGGCGGGGCCGTCAAAATCAATGACGAGATCGTCTCCAGCGCACAAAGAACAGTCCCGCCCGGTCAGCGGGGCGTCGGGCTGATGTTCCAGGATTTTGCGCTGTTTCCGCACCTGACCCTCATGGGAAACACGCTTTTTGGTCTTACAGGCCTGACACGGCGGGAAGCGGAAGTGCGGGCCCGCGCCGCGCTGGCGCGGGTTGGGCTCGCGGGGCGGGAGGATGATTACCCACATATGCTGTCTGGTGGTCAGCAACAGCGCTTGGCGCTGGCACGGACCATTGCGCCGCGACCGGGTATTATCATGCTCGATGAGCCGTTTTCGGGGCTCGATACACGCATGCGCGAAAGCGTGCGCGCCGAAACGCTGGCGGTATTGCGCGAAACGCATGCGACCAGCCTGATCGTTACCCACGACCCTGAAGAAGCCATGCTGCTGGGCGACCGTGTGGCGCTGCTGCGCGATGGACGTGTGGCACAAGTCGGCACCGCCGCGTCGATCTATCACACACCTGTTGACCTGGCGGCAGCCAGATTTCTGTCACCTTTGAGTGAAATTGAAGCGGTGGTTAAGGGTGGGCAAGCCGAGACGCCGCTCGGCATCGTGCCGACGCCCGATCGTGCCGATGGCAGCCGTGTGATTGTGGGCATCAGGCCGGTTAGCTCATTGCAATTGCTGCAAAAAGGTCCCGGTATACCGGGACGTATTGTCTCCCGCCGTGGCACGCTGGGTGTCGATATATGCGAAGTTCTGGTGGAAGGCGTCGAGCATCCGGTGCGCTTGCGGCAGCCGACAATGGACGGTTTGACGGTCGGTCAGGACATTTTCCTTCGCCTCAATACCGATCATGTCCTTGTTTTCGACGCGGAATAACAATATTTGTTGTTGTAGGAACTGACAGCAGTCAGATGAGAATTGGAGATTACATATGAATCCGGGACCGTGGGGTATCCTCATCATCGTTGTTGCCGTCCTGCTTCTTTTTGGCCGCGGCAAGATTGCCGGCATGATGGGTGAAGTTGCGTCTGGCATCAAAGCCTTCCAGTCCGGCATGAAGGACGAGGAAAAGCAGGCCCAGATCGACGAGAACAAAACCGTCGAAGCCGAGCCAACCAAGAAAAACACCGACGCCTGAACGCAAAAGGCTGCGATCTGCTGATCGACTGTCTGGCCATTCGGCCTGAGGACTTTTATCCATGCTGAGCATTGGCTGGCCCGAAATGATGATCGTTGCGGCTGCGGCGCTGATTATCGTCGGGCCGCGTGATCTGCCGGCTATGCTGCGTACAGTTGGCAAGCTGGCCGGACAGGCACGCCGCATGGGCAACGAATTCCGCCGCGAACTGAACAAGGTTGCGGCGGTTGATGATGTGACCAACATCAAAAAATCGATCACCCAACCGCTGAAAGATGTCCGTTCGGATATCGATAGCGAGTTCAACAAGATCACAGACAAGGGTGTGGAGCCCTCGGGCGTGCTCAAGCCCAAGGATCCGAACGCAGAGAGCGTTTACGACGAGATCAAGTCTGCCTCCGAGAAGAAGGAAACGTCTCTCGAAGCGGGCAAAAAATCCATGTCGGCTGCTTTTGCCGCCGCAGAGGAGCGGCGCAAGGCGCTTGCCGAAACGCAGCAGATAAAGGTGCCGCCAGAGCAGGCAGACGCCGAGGTGAAACCCGCCGAAAAGCCTGCTGCCAAGAAACCTGCCACCAAGAAACCTGCTACGCGAAAAGCGGCGACCAAGAAGCCCGCGGCCAAAAAAACCGCGACGCGAAAGCCCGCTGCGAAAAAAAACGCGACAAAATCGGCGGCAGCGAAACCGGCAACACGCAAAACGACCGCCGCCAAGAAGCCGGCACAACGCAAAACGGCGGCAAAGTCCACGGCATCGAAGCCCAAACCGTCTGCTTCGAATTCGGAAAAGGCGTGACGCTGAATGACCACGCCTGAAAAGATCGAAGACAAAACGACTAAGGATGAGGACGAGCTTGCAGGCACGGAAGCGCCGCTGCTTGAGCATTTGATTGAGCTGCGCAAGCGGCTGATCGTATCGCTGGCGGTGGTCGCTGTTCTATTTGTTGGCTGTTTCTTTATAGCCGATCAGCTGTTCTTCTTCCTGCTCGGACCGTTTGAGCGCGCGGCGGGTGGCATCGAGGCTGTGCGATTGATCTTCACCGCACCGCAGGAATTCTTCTTCACCAAGCTGTCGGTGGCGCTGTTTGCAGCCATATTTCTTGGTTTCCCGATTATCGCCGCGCAGATCTACGCCTTTGTCGCGCCGGGGCTCTATAAGAAAGAGCGGCACGCCTTTTTGCCATATCTGGTGGCCACACCGTTCCTGTTCCTGATCGGCGCTGCCGTGATGTATTACGGTGTTTTGCCGCTGGCGCTCGGGTTCTTCCTGTCGCAGGAAGTGGGCGGCGAGGGCTTGGCAACCATCGAGATGTTGCCGCGCGTCTCCGAATATCTGGGCCTGATCATGACGCTGCTGCTGGCGTTTGGTATCTGCTTCCAGCTGCCGATCGTCCTCACGCTTCTCGCCAGCATCGATATCGTCGATACCGCCAAGCTCAAAAGCTGGCGCAAATATGCGCTCGTCGCCATTCTGGTTGTGGCCGCTTTCCTGACGCCGCCCGATCCGATTTCCCAGCTCGGTCTTGCCCTGCCGCTGCTGCTGCTCTACGAGGTGTCAATCATCTCGGTGCGCATGGTCGAGCGCCGCAAGGCCCGCGCAGAAAAAGCCGAGCAGTCTGTTTAACGCCAAGGGCTGAACAATGTTCGATATCAAGTGGATTCGCGCCAACGCCGATGCCTTCGACCGTGCTTTGAAGAGCAGGGGGGCGTCCGCATTGTCCGCCGAACTGATCGCGCTCGATGACCAGCGCCGCAAAACCGTTCTGGCGATGAACGAGTTGCAGGAAAAGCGCAATGCGTCGTCCAAGCAGATCGGGCAGGCCAAGGCGCAAAAGGATGAGGAAAAGGCGCAGGCCCTGATGGCCGAGGTCGCCAACCTCAAATCCGAATTGCAGGCGCTTGAAGATAAAGAACGTCAGGAAACCGAAGCGCTCAACGCTGCGCTGTCGGGCATTCCCAACCTGCCGCTCGAGGGTGTGCCGGTCGGTGAGGATGAGGAGGCGAACGCGCCTTATTTCCGCCCGAACGAGTCTGAGGCGACACGTCCGAAGAAACCGTCACTGAGCTTTGCACCCAAGGAGCATTACGAAATTGGCGAAGCGCTGGGCGGCATGGATTTCGACACTGCCGCGAAGCTTTCGGGCAGCCGGTTTGTTGTGCTCAGAAGCGAAGTCGCGCGGCTGGAGCGGGCCATTGGCCAGTTTATGCTTGATCTTCATACCGAGGAGCACGGCTATATCGAAGTCCAGCCGCCTTTAATGGTTGAACCTGATGCGATGTACGGCACGGGGCAACTTCCAAAATTTGAAGATGACCTATTCCGAACCCAACGGCTCACATCTTCAGCATTTAAAGAAGTGATTGATAAGCTCGCCAAGGATTTGAAGACCGACACCTTGGCAGGGAATCGCAAATTTATAGCTAGGAACTTACCGAAGCTATCGTTTGCGGAGCTTAGTGATTCCGACATGCTGCGAAAAAAAGCAAAGGAATTGGTTGATCGAAGGTCAAAATTCGTCACCAAAAAACTGAGCAAAAAAATTAACTATCAAGCTGAGAAATTGCTCAGAGAGAACAGGCTTTATCTCATCCCAACCGCCGAAGTCCCGCTGACCAATATGGTCCGCGAGTCCATACTCAGCGAGGAAGAGCTGCCGCTGCGTATGACAGCGCTGACCCCGTGCTTCCGTTCCGAAGCCGGATCGGCTGGCCGCGATACGCGTGGCATGCTGCGCCAGCATCAGTTCAACAAGGTAGAGCTGGTGTCGATCACCACGCCGGAGACCTCCGGTGACGAGCATGAGCGCATGCTCACCTGTGCCGAGGAAGTTCTGAAGCGCCTTGGCATCCATTATCGCGTGATGATGTTGTCGACCGGCGATATGGGCTTTGGTGCGCAACGGACCTACGACATCGAGGCCTGGCTGCCGGGGCAGGATACCTACCGCGAGATTTCGTCCTGTTCGGTCTGCGGTGATTTTCAGGCGCGACGGATGAATGCGCGCTATCGCGATAGCGATGGCAAGCCGCAGTTCGTGCACACGCTGAATGGTTCGGGCGTGGCCGTTGGTCGCGCTCTGATCGCCGTTATGGAAAACTACCAGCAGGAAAATGGCAGCATCGCCATTCCGTCCGCCTTGCAGCCCTATATGGGCGGTAAAACCGTTATCGGCGGCAAGTAATGGCAGAACCGCTGCGCATCCTCATCACCAATGATGACGGCATCGATGCGCCGGGTCTCAAGATCATGCAGCAGATCGCTGCTGAATTGACCGATGACTGGTGGGTTCTGGCGCCGAAGAAAAACCAGAGCGGAGCCGGGCACCGGTTTTCACTCAGCCAGGAGCTGAAACTCCAGAAGCGTGCGAGCAATATCTATTTCATGGACGGTACACCTGCCGACTGCACTGTTATCGGCTGCACCTATCTTCTCTCCGACCGCAAGCCGGACATTGTGCTTTCCGGCGTTAATCACGGACAGAACCTTGGCGACATGATTCACTGCTCGGGCACCATGGCCGGTGCGCGCGAGGGCGTGCTGCAAGGTGCGCTGGGCATCGCCATGAGCCAGGCTGTCGATATGCATTTCAAGCGCGCCAACGAGATCGAGTGGAGCACATCCGCCAATTATGGCGCAGAAATCGTACGCGGCCTGCTGGCCGAAAATGTCGGCACCGACACCGTCTACAATGTGAATTTTCCCATGGCGGAAGAAGGCAAGACACCAACGTTGCGCGTTGTGCCGCATCAGCGCTATTCAACATCGCCGTTCCATTACTATCCAAGCCGGCGCAATGGGAAATTTTTCGTGGCAATCCCCGAGACGCCGCAGCCGCTGCATCCGGATCATGATTTTCATGTTCTGCACCACGAACATGCGATTACGATTACGCCGATTACGCTGAAACAGACCGACGACGCCGTTGCAAAACGGCTTGGTGAGCGCCTGTCGCTCACCCCGCGCGCCGCCCAGTAACCCGCGCTAATCGTTAACAATATCCTGCCGGCGCTTTAAACCCGTCTTTACCTTAACAAGTCTATGCTCTGCTCAAGTTGAGTACCGAGTATGAGTAAACTGATGAGTAACCTCGGATCCCGGAGATCGTTGAAAGCCGTTCTGGCCATTGTGCCGCTGACGCTTGCCACGGTCACGCTAGCAGGATGCACAAGCATGGGGAGCCGCATGTTCACTGACCCTGTTGTGACAGGGTCGGCACGAACGGCGGATACCGGAACAAGCCAGAACATGCCGCCCGTCTTGATCGCCCAGGCCAACACTTCAGCCAAATACTTGCCGCCCGCCGACATCGGTGGCGTACCCAACGCGTCTCTGTCTGCCGCACCCGCGCGGACAGGTGCTGTTGTTTCCCAGGATTTGCCAGACCTGGGGTCTTCATCTTCTTTGGGGAGCTCAAATCCAATGCCCGCATTACCTGACGTGTCACCAGTTGAGGTAGCCAGCAGCTCGAACGCGCAGCCGGCCGTCAAAACGCCGCCCAAGCTCAGCATCGTTCCGCAGAGCGCTTACACGCATATTATTGAATCGGGCGAGTCGCTTTATACGATCGCCCGCAAATACGGCACCACGACCGACGCTATCGTTCGCGCCAACGGTCTAGCGTCTGCTGACCGCATCTATGTGGGGCAAAAGCTGGAAATTCCAGGTGCAAATGGCCAGGTGCAGCAACCGAAAACCGACACGACGAAGGTCGCCAGCATTGCACCGGCTGAAAAGTCCGCACCGGTGACTGCGCCGCGCCAGAGCCTGCCGGTCAAGCAAGCGCCGATGACCAACAATGAAACGGCCAGCATCTCACAGGAAAAGCCGGCTGAAGTGACGACACCGGCCAGCAACGAGAATGCAGACAAGTTCCGTTGGCCGCTGAGTGGCAAGGTTGTCGCCGACTTTGCGGCCTCCAAGGGCACGGGTATCAATATCGAAGCCCCCGAAGGCTCCGCCGTCCGCGCTGCTGAAACTGGCACCGTGATTTATACGGGTAGTGCTGTCGAAGGCTATGGCAACCTGATCCTCGTCAAGCACGAGAATGGATATGTTTCAGCCTATGCTCACCTGTCGCAGATCTCGGTCGCCAAGGGCGATACGGTGAAGCGCGGTGACGCCATCGGCCTGACGGGCCGGACCGGCTCCGTGGCTACCCCGCAGTTGCACTTCGAGCTACGCAAAGGCGCAACACCGATTGATCCGGTACCGTTGCTGGCAAGCTAATAGAACGCAATTAAGGCCGGACGCTTAAACGCTCCGGCCTTTTTCTCCCGCAATATGGCGCACAAACTGAATGGCAACGCGGCCCGAGCGGGCGCCGCGGGTGGCAGACCACTCAATCGCGCGCGCCTTCAGTTCCTCTTCCCCGATATCGATGTTGTAGTGCGCGACATAGCGGCGGATCATTTCGAGGAATGTGTCCTGATCGCAATTGTGGAACCCGAGCCACAACCCGAACCTGTCGGATAGCGATATCTTTTCTTCCACTGCTTCGCTGGGGTTGATCGCTGTCGAGCGTTCATTCTCGATCATGTCACGCGGCATCAGATGGCGGCGATTGGATGTCGCGTAAAACAGCACATTCTGAGGCCGTCCGGACAGACCGCCATCGAGAATGGTTTTGAGCGATTTGTAGCTGCTTTCGTCCTTGTCGAAGCTCAGATCATCGCAAAACACCAGGAACTGTGCCTTCAAACCTGAAATCGCGCCCATCAGGACGGGAAGAGAGGTCAGGTCCTCGCGATTGATTTCCACCAGCACGAGCCGCTTGCCTTCTGGCAGTGCTTTGGCGACCTCCGCGTGCGCCGCTTTGACCAGCGAGCTTTTGCCCATGCCGCGCGCACCCCAGAGCAGGGCATTGTTGGCCCCGTGCCCATTGGCGAACTGCCTGGTGTTTTGCAAAAGCGTGTCGGCGGCGTGATCGATCCCGCGCAATAACTCAAGCGGTACGCGCGCGACCTCTGGCACTGGCACCAGCCGGGAACGAGTGCTGTCCCAGTGATAGGAATCGGCACCACCCAGCTCAACCGTATCGGCGCTTTGCAAGCCGGAGAGGGCAGACACGCCCTCCGCAATGCGCTCAACGGCAGATGCGATGCGTTCGAGTTGATCTTTTTCGGCCATGATGCGGCTCCCGTTCAGCTTTTCCACCACAATGTTGCACACTGCAATTTGCCGCGCACACTACAGAAAAGCCGCCCGCATGCGATAGGTCACTATCGCGCAATTGCGTTCGCTGGCGAAAAGGCGCACATAGCTTGGCAAATCGATGTCGCGCACATATAGTCCGCGCGATTTTGGGGCAGGTGTGCCCCTCGCAAAATCGTCAGCGTTTCCTATATAAGGCGTTTGGCGAAAACCGACTGAAGAGCCACAAGGAGCCCATTAATGTTTGTAACGCCCGCATATGCGCAGGCCGCCGGGGGAGCTGGCGCAGGCGACATTCTAACCAGCCTTGCACCGATCATCATTTTGATCGTCATCTTCTGGTTCCTTATTTTCCGCCCGCAGCAAAAGCGCGCCAAGGAACACCAGGCAATGCTGGCGGCCATTCGCCGCGGCGATACGATTGTCACCAGTGGCGGCATCGTTGGTAAAGTGACGAAGGTCACCGAAGGCGATGATCTCGAAGTCGAGATCGCCCAGGGCACCAAGGTTAAAGTCGTGCGCACCATGGTGACGGATGTGCGCTCCAAACCGGAACCGGTCAACGACAACAAGTAAGCCGGCCACGGGCAGCCGACGATCAGGATATAATTATGCTGCAATTCTCCCCAATCCGCACAGCGGTCATTTTCATTGTCGCCGTGCTGGGAATCCTGTTCATGTTGCCGAACCTTCTGCCGAAGGACGTCGTCAACAGCCTGCCCGACCCACTCCCAAAGCAGCAGATTGTGCTCGGCCTTGATCTTCAGGGCGGGTCGCACCTGTTGCTTCAGGTCAACCGCGAAGACATTATTTCCGAGCGGATCAGGGATGTACGCCGCGAGGCCCGCTCGGTGCTGGCCAATGAAAACGGCATCGGCAACATCATCACGACCGAGGGGACAACACTCGCAATCGAGTTGACAGATCCTGCCCGCACTGAGGAAGCGCGGGCGGCGATTGAGGGCTTGCAAACCGCGGTATCAAACACTGTTTTCGGCAATGGAACCGGCGTCAATGAGCTTGCCTTCGGAGAAACCGAGGATGGCCGCCTGACGATTACCCTGACGGATGAGGGCATTGCCCAGCGCATGTCTTCTCTTGTGACCCAGTCAATCGAAGTGATCCGTCGCCGTATCGACGAACTGGGTACGACCGAGCCAACGATCCAGCGTCAGGGACAGGATCGCGTGCTGGTTCAGGTGCCCGGGTTCGATGATTCCGCCCGTTTGAAAGACCTTATTTCCCGCACAGCGCGCCTTACGTTCCATCTGGTTTATCCCAGCATGTCTGCCGCACAGGCGCAGGCGCAGGGATTGCCGAGTGGAACAATGATTTTGCCGTCCAATGATGGCACCGGCGACGAGCTAATTTACGAGGAAGTGGCACTTGGTGGTGAGTCTTTGGTGGACTCACAACCCAGTTTTGATCCGCAAACCTCGCAGCCGATTGTCACCTTCCGGTTCGACACGCGTGGCGCCATCACTTTTGGTGAAATCACTTCGGAGAATGTAGGACGCCGATTTGCGATCGTGCTCGACAATGAAGTGATCACGGCGCCGGTCATCAACTCTGCCATCACCGGTGGATCAGGACAGATTCAGGGCAGCTTTACCGCTGAGAGCGCCAACGATCTCGCCGTGTTGTTGCGCGCGGGTGCATTGCCGGCAACTCTCGACATTATAGAAGAACGGTCCGTTGGGCCGAGCCTCGGCGCGGACAGTGTGTCGGCGGGTCTGCTGGCGGGTATCGTTGGTGCAATTGCTGTTATCACTTTCATGATAATCGCCTATGGCACCTTCGGCGTTTTCGCGAATATCGCGCTCATTTTGAATGTCACAATCATCCTCGGCGCGTTGTCCATGCTTGGGGCGACGCTGACCTTGCCGGGTATCGCCGGTATTGTGCTGACGGTTGGCATGGCCGTGGACGCCAATGTGCTGATCTACGAGCGTATCCGGGAGGAAATGACGGAAGGCCGGTCTGTTTATCAGGCTATCGAGGCCGGTTTCCAGCGGGCCATGGGCACCATTCTGGATGCTAACATCACCACGCTGATCGCGGCCGTTATTCTGTTTTTCCTCGGTTCCGGTCCCATCCAGGGCTTCTCCGTCACATTGGCGCTTGGTATCCTGACAACCCTGTTCACTGCTTATCTCGTGACCCTGTTCATCATTGGCCGCTGGTATGCCTGGAAGCGTCCAAAAACGCTGAAGCTGCAACTGTTTCGCTTCGTACCCGACAACACCAATATTCCGTTCCTTAACTGGCGCAAAATCGCCATCACCGGCTCGGTTATTGCCGGCCTGGCTTCAATTGGTCTGTTCGGTGTGCAGGGGCTTAATCTTGGCATCGACTTCAAGGGTGGCTCCGCCATCGAGGTGCAGGCCAAACAGGGCGAAGCCGATATTGGCGATATTCGCAGCCGCCTCAGCGGTCTCGATCTGGGCGATGTACAGGTGCAGGGCTTCGGTGCGCCTGAAGACGTGTTGATACGCATCGAAACGCAGCCGGGTGGCGACACCGCGCAAGTCGAAGCAGTGAACAAGGTCAGCGCAGCGCTGGATGAAAGCGGTTATGAGATCCGCCGGACGGAGTCCGTAGGACCCACGGTATCGGGTGAACTGGCGACCGCAGGCACTATTGCCGTGTTGGCAGCGCTTGGCGCAGTTTTGATCTACATCTGGTTCCGGTTCGAATGGCAGTTCGCCGTTGGCGCAATCATCGCAACCTTCCACGATGTGGTGCTGACGATCGGCCTCTATGCGCTTGTTGGACTGGAGTTCAATCTTTCGTCGATCGCTGCGATCCTGACGATAGTGGGTTACTCGCTCAACGACACCGTTGTTGTGTATGACCGTGTGCGTGAAACTTTACGGAAATTCCGCAAGCTGGAAGTCGTCGAGATTCTCAATCTGGCGATCAACGCGACCTTGTCGCGGACGACGCTGACATCAGTCACAACCATTCTGGCGTTGCTGGCGCTTGTGATATTCGGCGGCGAAGTCATTCGCGGTTTCACCATCTCCATGACCTGGGGTGTGATTGTCGGCACCTATTCGTCGATCTTCATCGCTGCACCACTTCTGTTGTTGTTCGGTCTCAAGACCCGGGAAGAAGCAGCCAAGCAGGAAGAGGAAAAGCGGGCCGACGGCGCCGCTGTATAGAATGGTTGAAGGCCAGGGACATTATCCCTATCAGGCGCCCATAGATGCTTATGGGAGCAGCGGCTTCCGATTTGCCGATATGTCGCACAAAGGCTCTGTGCTTTGCCTGCCAACAGGTATGCATGCCTGGGCACCTGTGAATCCGGAAGAGATATCGCTGAAGACACTGGCGTCTGTGCTTGAACTGGCCGACGATCTCGACGTGTTGTTCATCGGTCTTGGCAATGATATTCGCCCCATAAAGTCTGAGATACGCGATGCGTTTCGCGAGAAGGGGGTGATTGTCGAGGCGGTTGCCACTGGCAGCGCCATCAGTACCTACAACATCCTTCTAGGCGAACAACGCGCCGTCGCCGCGGCGTTGATCGCCGTCGAAGACGTGCGCCGCAGATGAGTGACGGCGACTATATTTCCGGCTTTCTCAAGGAACATGATCGGGATCGCTATCTTTCGAGCCTGGTTTTGCCGCATGAGAAACGCACCGAGATACAGGTGCTTTATGCCTTCGCCGCCGATGTTGCCGCCGTGCCGGCACGCGTTTCGGAACCGGGGCCGGGGGAGATCAGGCTGCAATGGTGGCGCGACATGCTGGAGGGTACGGAGCACGGCGCCGTGAGCGGTAACCCGCTCGCCGCTGCGATACGCGACATACTCGCCAAATACGAGATCCCAGCAACGCCACTTGTGCGCCTGGTTGCAGCGCGACGCTTCGACCTCTATCAGGACCCCATGCCGGATGTGGCAACCTTCGAAGGATATGCGGGCGAAACCGTTTCGGTTCTCTACCACTACGCCGCGTTGATTCTAGCCGATGGGCAGGAGCCGGAGACCGGTGATGCTGCCGGTCATCTCGGCGTGGCGCATGCGCTCATCGGGCATATGCGGGCCTTCAGCTACAATGCAGCGCATGGCCGCATTTACTTGCCGACGGATCGGTTTTCTGCCGAAGGTGTGTCCGAACAGCAGATTTTTGTCGGAAAACCCAGTCCGGAACTCGCGCGGACCTTTGAGACGTTCAGGCACTTAGCCACGGATCATCTTGATAAGGCGAGGGCGGCAATCTCGGACCTTCCCAAAGCTGTACGGCCTGCATTTGCACAGATTGCCATTTTGCAGCCGCAACTGAAGCGCATCAAAGCGCCATTCACCGACGCAGGCATCCCGGCCGATATTGCCGATTGGCAAAAGATCGCCCGATTGACATGGTGGACGCTGCGAAACGGGTGAACGACAGGGCGAGGGGAGCGTCGTGGATTATCTGACACCGGACTTTTCACAGACACTGCGGCGCTTTCCGCTAGCCATATTACTGTCCGCGCTTGCCGCCGCGGTTTTCGTGGCATTCAACGATGACCTGCTGACTACAGACAATGAGGCATGGGAGCGCGCCACCATTGGCCTGATGACGGCGGGAGCCTTTGCCGTTGCCGGACGATTGTTTGCCGAGAGCCGCGATGATCATCCATGGCTGGCGATTTTCCTGTCCTATGTGCTTCCGGTCCTGGTCGTTTTGCTGTTTCAGGTGCGCGACAGCTTTTACGCGGCACCGTTTCTCCTCTTCCCGGTGAGCGGGCTGTGGATGTCTATTGCGGCGTTCACGCGCTGGGGCGGGCGGGATGAACGCGATGACATTCAAAACCGGTTCTGGTGGCTCAATCATCGCGCCGTCATCACCGGTATTATTGCGCTGGCGGGTTTTTTGCTCATCGCCGGGGGCATGCTTGTTATCGACCGTTCTCTGGCATTGCTGTTCAACATCGATACCAGCGCATTGCTGATCGATACCGTTCTGCCGGTTTTCGGCTTGTTTTTCGCACCCGTTTACTGGCTGTCGACGATTCCGGCGCTCGATGATTTCGAGCAGAAAGATATGACGGAGCCGGACTTTCTGTCCCGTGCGATAGGGTTTCTCGGACAATTTGTCCTGACGCCGCTCTTGCTGATCTATGCGGCCATTCTGTTTGCCTACACGGTGCAAATTCTCATCCAGCAGCAATTGCCCGAAGGCACGCTTGGCTGGATGGTGCTGTTCTTCGTGGTGGCTGGAGCGGCCAACTGGCTGGTGCTCCATCCGCCCTTTATGCGGGCGCATAAACTGGTCCAGTTGTTTCGTGCCTACTGGTTCTGGCTGACGCTGTTGCCAATTGGTCTATACGCGCTCGCCGTCTGGACGCGGATCGGTGCCTATGGCCTGACCGATGAGCGCATGCTGCTGATCGCGGGCGGTCTGTGGGCGGCACTGGTCACACTCGCGTTTCTGTTGCGGCGGTTCGCTGATATCCGCCTCATTCCCGGGATTGCGGCATTGGTATTGCTCATTCTGAGCGTGGGACCTTGGAATATGCAGCAGGCGGCCATTTGGGATCAGAGCAGGCGGTTGGAAGCGGCGCTTGATGCAGCAGGTTGGCGTCCCGATACTGACGGCACGGAATGGAGCGCAGAGCTCGCCGCTCAAGCCCGCGGTGCGTTTTACTATCTCTCGCGCAGCGAAGGCGAAGATGAACTGCGGTCAATCCTCTCGGCGCGTGGACTTGAATTAGCCTCAACCGCTGACGTTTCCGGCCAGTTGGAGCGCCTCGATCTGCCCCCTGAACCAGCACAGACACGCCGGCTTTGGGCCTACACTCAGGCAGCAAGTCTTGCTGAACCGATCGATCTATCGGACACGCCGGTCTTGCTGGGCCAGGTAAACATTGGCGTCGAACGTACCGGACAAATCGGAGCCTGGCAGTTGAGCCTATCAAATGGTCAACTCATAGCGACAGATGCGCAAGGGCAGTCCGGATCTGCTGATTTATCGGTCTGGAGGACGCGTCAGGATAGGCTCAATGGACTGGTGACTGATCCGGTATTGCGCATCGACACGCCCGACCGTGCACTTGTGCTGATCGTCAACTACGCAAGCATGGGCGATGGGCCGGAGTCGGCTTACACCGATATCTCGGCACAGGTTTTCACCGACCGTGCGGACTAGGTCCAACCCGCCAGAGTTTCCAACGCCCGGCCGGTAATCGCCATTTTCTTCGCGCGCGCCTTGTCCTTGCCGCGCCAGCGCTTCACGCCTTCCGGTTTGGTGAGTGTCACCGGCGGGAACAGACCAAAATTGACATTCATCGGCTGGAAGCTGCGTAGCTTTGCGCCTTCGTCACCAATGTGGCCACCCGTGATGTGGCCGAGCAGGGCGCCGAGTGCGGTTTCTACCGGTGGCAGGTCCTGCGTGGTGCCAAGCGCATCCGCAGCGGCAAGCCGTCCGGCGATGAGACCTATGGCCGTGCTTTCCACATAGCCTTCAACCCCGGTCATTTGTCCGGCGAATCTGAGTCGTGGATCGGCCTTGAGACGCAGATCTTGGGTCAGCACCTTGGGCGAATTCAAAAATGTGTTGTGATGCAGGCCGCCGAGCCGTGCGAACTCCGCATTCTGCAGGCCCGGGATCATACGGAAGATTTCCGCCTGTTTGCGGTATTTGAGCTTGGTCTGGAAACCCACCAGGTTCCACAGCGAGCCCAACGCATTGTCCTGCCGCAGCTGAACGACCGCATAGGGTGGCGTGTCCGGATCGTTGGGATTGGTCAAGCCCACCGGTTTCATAGGCCCGTAGCGCAACGTCTCGCGCCCGCGTTCGGCCATGACTTCGATAGGCAAGCAGCCATCGAAATAGGGCACGTTTTCCCATTCATGGAACTGGTGCTTTTCCGCTGTCAGCAGCGTGTCGACGAAGGCGTTGTACTCGTCCGCGTTCATCGGGCAATTGAGATAATCCGCACCTGTGCCCGCCGGTCCGGGTTTGTCATAGCGCGATTGCGCCCAGACGATGGAGCGGTCGATGCTGTCATAGTGCACAATCGGTGCAATCGCGTCGAAGAACGACAATGCGTCCTCACCCGTCAGTTCCTGTATGGCTTTGGCCAGTGGATCTGAGGTCAGCGGGCCGGTGGCGACGATGACATTGTCCCAGTCTGCCGGGGGAAGCCCGGTGATTTCCTCGCGTTGTAGCGTGATGTTGGGATGTTGGGTCACAGCGTCAGTAATGGTTTGTGAAAATCCATCACGATCGACAGCGAGAGCGCCACCCGCGGGCAAGGCATGCTTGTCTGCTGCCTGCATGATCAGGGAGCCGCAACGCCGCAATTCCTCATGCAACAACCCCACTGCGTTCATCTCATGATCGTCGGAGCGGAAACTGTTCGAACAGACGAGTTCTGCAAGTCCCTCTGTCAGATGCGCATCGCTTTTTTTGTGGGGCCGCATTTCGTGCAGGATGACATGAACACCACGCTCGGCAGCTTGCCACGCAGCTTCTGATCCGGCGAGGCCGCCACCGATCACATGCAATACATTGGGGGAAGAATTTGTCATGGCGCGCTGAGTATCAGGGCATTCGACCCTGCGCAACGCGATAGTGCCGATTTGGAAAACTGGAAGGGCAGCAGGGTGTCGATTGCCTGAATGAAGCGCCTGCAATCAGGATTGGTGACGATATTCAGGTCACCAGAAACAAAAACACTCGCTGTCGGTTTAAACAGCGAGTGCTCGGAATTTTATGCGCGGTGCGCGCGGTGTCAGGCCAGCCTTACAGAGCGCTGGCATGATCACGGGCGATACGCTGAATGTCGGAACGGTTGATGCCGAGATCGTCGAGTGAACGGCTATCGAGCGAATTCAGTTCCCGTACAGTCTGCTGGTATGCAGCCCATTTCTGCAAAGTCTTACGTACGTTCATGATTGGTCTCCTTTGTTGAACACCCCCTATTTAGGGGAGTGAAGTGTAAATGAGCAGGGGTCTTTTTTACATTCCACCCATGCAGTTAGTGCATGGCGCTTGCCTAAATAGTTAAGAAGTAACTAACGCGACGCACGGCAGCCATGCGTGTCTTAAGTCCAGGTCGCGCACACTTGGGTATTACTTGTCGAACAGACCGCGGGTCATGTTTGTGAAGTCCGGGCCGCTTATACCCAGAGCATCGTTTTCACGATTTGACGGCACCTGCATTTCCCGCAGCGCTTGCCGGACATTCATGAGGCGCTTGGCGCGCCAGACGGCTCGAACAAACATTGTGTCATCCTTGAAGGTTCATTTGGGCGGACGCTACCTGAATCGCAAGGTGCCGCCCACGCCTCTTTCGGCAAGCCGGTCATGCGCAAAACGCATGGCAACGCCATCAAGCTGACATAATAGGAGAAGGGCGCCGTTATTCAGCCGCAGTGCCGATCCGTGCGCCGCGTTGGACCATGATTTCTTTGAGGAACCGGCCCGTATGTGAGGCCGGCGTATCAATAACGTCCTCCGGTGTGCCGACTGCAACGATTTCGCCGCCGCCATCACCACCTTCAGGTCCGAGATCGATCACCCAGTCAGCCGTTTTGATGACTTCCAGATTGTGCTCAATAACGATCACGGTATTCCCGGTCTCCACCAGCTCGTGCAGGACTTCGAGAAGCTTGGCGACATCGTGGAAATGCAGGCCGGTTGTCGGCTCGTCGAGCATATAGAGAGTGCGGCCCGTGGCGCGTTTGGAAAGCTCGCGGCTGAGTTTCACCCGCTGCGCTTCGCCACCGGACAGGGTGGTCGCCGGTTGTCCGATCTTGATGTAGCCGAGTCCCACCCTTTGCAGTGTGAGCAGCTTGTCGCGAATGGACGGCACGGCAGAGAAATACTCCACGCCCTCGTCGACAGTCATGTCGAGCACATCGGATATCGACTTGCCCTTGAACATGACTTCAAGCGTTTCGCGATTGTAGCGTTTACCCGCACACACATCGCAAGTGACATAGACATCGGGCAGGAAGTGCATCTCGATTTTGAGAACGCCGTCACCCTGGCACTTCTCACAGCGCCCGCCCTTGACGTTGAATGAGAACCGGCCCGGGCCATAGCCGCGCGTTTTCGCCTCGGGTAAGCCTGCGAACCACTCGCGGATTGGCGTGAATGCACCTGTGTAGGTCGCCGGGTTGGAGCGGGGTGTCCGCCCGATAGGGGACTGATCGATATCGATGACCTTGTCGAGAAACTCCAGGCCAGTCAGGCTTTCGTGCGGTGCCGGATTGAGACGCGCGCCATTCAGGCGACGGGCGATGGCCTGATACATGGTATCGATCATCAGGGTCGATTTGCCGCCGCCGGACACGCCAGTGATCGCGACAAACATGCCGAGCGGCACATCGACATCGACATTTTTGAGATTGTTGCCAGTCGCGCCCTTGAGGCTGAGCTTGCGTGTGTCGGATGGTGTACGGCGCTCGGCGGGTACTGAGATGCTCTTGCGACCTGACAAATATTGCCCGGTCAGGCTATCCGGATGATTGAGGATGTCCTGCGGGGAACCCTCAGCAATAACTTTACCGCCATGTACACCGGCACCAGGCCCGATATCGACCACATGGTCGGCTGTCAGGATGGCATCCTCATCGTGTTCGACGACGATCACTGTATTGCCGAGGTCGCGCAACCGGCGCAGTGTTTCGAGAAGCCGCGCATTATCGCGCTGATGCAAACCGATCGAGGGTTCGTCGAGCACATAGAGCACACCTGTCAAACCCGATCCGATCTGGCTGGCCAGACGAATACGCTGGCTTTCCCCACCCGACAGCGATCCCGAGTTTCGCGACAGCGTCAAATAGTCGAGACCCACATCGTTGAGGAAGTTCAGCCGCTCGCGGATTTCCTTGAGAATGCGCTCGCCGATCTGTTTCTGGGTGTCTGTGAGCTTGTCGGAAAGCGATTCAAACCAGCCCAGAGCGGCCTTGATCGACATCTCGGTGACCTGGCCGATATGCAATCCGGCAATCTTGACCGCCAGGGCCTCCGGCTTCAGCCGATAGCCGCCACAGGCCACACAGGGCGCTTGCGACATATATTTCTCGATTTCTTCGCGCATGCCTGCGCTTTCGGTTTCCCGGTAACGCCGTTCGAGATTTCCGATAACACCTTCGAAGGGCTTCTTGGTGCGGTAGGTGCGCAGGCCGTCATCATAAAGGAATTCGATGGGCGTCTTGCCGCTGCCATAAAGAATTGTCTCCTGAACGCCTGCCGACAGATCGGCAAAAGGCATGCCGAGCTTGGCACCGAAATGGTCACAGACCGCCCGTAGCGTCTGGATGTAGTAGGGTGCCGAGGTTTTTGACCAGGGGAGAATGGCTCCATCTTCAAGGCTGAGGCTGGCATCGGGGACGACCATATTCGGATCGATTTTCATCTCGGAACCAATGCCGTCACAGGTCGGGCAGGCTCCGTGAGGATTATTGAATGAGAATAGGCGAGGCTCGATTTCAGCAATCGTAAACCCGGAAACCGGGCAGGCAAACTTCTCGGAAAAAGTCAGCCGCTCATTTTCGCCATTCGAATCTTGTTTGTCGGCGAATTCAGCAATTGCAATGCCATCAGCGAGTTTGAGTGCAGTTTCAAAACTGTCGGCAAGACGGCCGGCGATTTCCGGTCCGACAACCAGCCGGTCCACAACCACCTCGATGTCATGTTTGAGCTTCTTGTCGAGCGCCGGCGCGTCTTCAATTTCATAGAAGGTGCCGTCGATCTTGACCCGCTGAAAGCCCTTCTTCATCAGCTCGGCCAGTTCTTTGCGGTATTCGCCTTTGCGGCCGCGTACCATCGGCGCGAGGAGATAGAGGCGTGTACCTTCGTCCAGCGCCATGATCTTGTCGACCATTTGCGACACGGTCTGGCTCTCGATAGGCAATCCGGTCGCGGGCGAGTAGGGGGTGCCGACACGGGCAAAGAGCAGACGCAGATAGTCATAAATCTCGGTGACGGTGCCCACAGTGGAGCGCGGGTTGCGCGAGGTTGTTTTCTGCTCGATTGAAATTGCTGGTGAGAGCCCCTCGATGCTCTCCACATCCGGCTTTTGCATCATTTCAAGGAACTGGCGCGCATAGGCGCTCAACGATTCCACATAGCGCCGTTGCCCCTCGGCATAGATAGTATCAAATGCCAGCGATGACTTGCCCGAACCGGACAGTCCGGTCATCACAATCAGCGAATCCCGCGGCAGCGTCAGATCGACTGATTTGAGGTTGTGTTCCTTGGCACCACGGATCGTGATTTCGCGGTTCTGGTTTGCCGGCATGTGTATTCCCGTAGGGCTGCGCCAGCGGCAACATCACACCGTCGGCAAATCAATGAGAACATAAATGGAACAAAGTGGAGTCTGTCAAGGGGCGCATCCACTGTGTAGGCCTGAGTATAGGTAGCGGCGTAGCGACTTCCAATAGGCTGCGCCAAAAGCACCCTGACATCCACTGACAGAATTCGTCAGGATGGTTTGAGAATTGTCTTTATCCCTGCCAACATCGGGTCCAGCAACCAGGCGCTAGATTGACATCAGTGCCCGATCATGTGAACATAAAGAGAACAAATAGTATTTGGCGTCTGCCTGTGTGAATCTGTGAACACTGCCATTTTGACCACATGGCGTGGTGCTTTCGCGTTATGGTGCCGCCAAATTCGGCTCCGGTGAACAGGGGCACACAATAAGAGAAACAGGGAAGTAAAGATGGCTGGCAGTGTCAATAAAGTCATTCTGGTAGGTAACCTCGGTGCGGATCCGGATGTGCGCAGCACGTCGGATGGGCGGCCGGTGGTCAACCTCAGCGTGGCGACATCCGAGAGCTGGCGCGACCGCAATTCGGGTGAGCGCCGCGAGAAAACCGAGTGGCATCGCGTCGTGATTTTTTCCGAAGGATTGTGCCGCGTCGCCGAGCAATATCTGCGCAAGGGCTCCAAGGTCTATATCGAAGGCCAGTTGCAAACACGCAAATGGCAGGACCAGAACGGGCAGGACAGATATTCCACCGAGGTTGTGCTTCAGGGCTTCAATTCAACTCTCACCATGCTTGACGGACGTGGGGAAGGTGGCGACACCGGATTCTCCGGATCGCGCGAGAGTGGACAGAGCCAGCGGCCACAGGCCGGTGCACCGGCCTTCGAGACCGGCGGTGCGGATGATGATATCCCGTTCTAGGCTGAGAATTGCGGCTGTTGTTACGACCGGCTTGTTGTCGATCGAAGCGATGGCCGGTGAAGCTGATGTGCTTGACGTGCAGGTCGCGCGCCAAACCGACGGCACTTACCGCTTCGATGTGACCGTTGCCCATGTTGATACTGGCTGGGATCACTACGCTGATGCGTTTGAAGTGGTTGCGCCCGATGGCGAAGTGCTGGGCGTCCGTGAGTTGCTACATCCTCACGTTGATGAACAGCCGTTCACGCGATCACTTGGCGGTGTGGAGATACCGGAAGGCGTCACCAAAGTAACCGTCAGGGCGCACGATAGTGTGCACGCATATGGCGGCGCAGTGCTCGAAGTGAATGTGCCAACTGCATCACAATAAAAAAAGCGGCCCGCAGGCCGCTTTTGTTCGGGAAAGCTGAGCGAAACAGCTATTTGGCAAACGGTACGTTTGCCGTGATCTTGTTGCCCGTCGAAATTTCAGTGATGGCAAAATCGATCTCGATATCGCCGCTTCTCAGTGCGATACCTGCATCGACCTTATATTCCTCGCCGTCTTCCGCATTGCGATTACGCAGTTGGAAGGCAACAGACTGTCCGCGGCGGCGGCCGATGGCGACACCGGAGAACGAGGTGTTGGATGACATCACAGCTTCGAAGCGGTTGTTCTCAGCGATGTACGCCATTGTGCCTTTGATGGCGAGATTGCCACCGGCAAGCGTACAGCGACCGTCATAGTTGACCTTTGTCGTATCTGCGCTCTTGATGGCGAGCTTGCACACAACGGTCTCGGTGCCTGCGGAATTGGTCGTTGTGCCGCGGCCACGCCAATCGCCGATATAGGATTTCAGCAAGTCAATATCTGCCTGGGCAGCGCTGGCGGTGGTGACCGCTGCGTCGGCACTCAGGAGCAGCGAAGCCGCCATAAGAGCCTTAAGCAATCGATTCTGACGGTTCATTTCTTGTCTTCTCCGATCGGTTGAAAGAATCGCCGCCCCGCGAGCAGCAAGGAAGGCAGAACAATAAGATCGCCTATCAATGCCAAAATGAATGTTAACACCGTTAGTGTTCCAAATAGGGCAACAGGCGGCAGTGATGAAAATACAACAATAAAGGTGCCGGCACACAGAATAAGCGTGGTCGCAACGATGGCGGGTCCGATACGTTCAAGTGTCAGTGTAACCGATTCTTCATGCGAAAGTCCGCGTCGTCGCGCACGCTGGTAGGTGGCAAGGAAGTGAATCGTGTCGTCCACGGCAATGCCAAATGCGATGGTCAACGCGATCACTGTTGTGAGCTGCAGCCCCGCGCCAGACAGATACAAGTAAAGCTCAGTGCCTAATATCGGCAGGAAGTTCGGTATGATCGACACCAGGGCGATACGCCAGGATCGAAACGCGAAGCCAATGATGAAAATATTGACGACAATCGCGATCGTCAGACCGTTTCTCAAACTCCCGATAATCTCTGTGCTGGCAAATGCGGTGAGAACATTGAACCCGGCAACCTGAGCGCCTTCGATACCAGCCGCTTCCAGCGCCGCATCGGTTTCATTTACGATCTTGCGCAGTTCTTCCGATTTCACCACGGTCGGCAGGAAACCGGTCACCAGGGCCTGCATGTTGTCGTCGGTGACAAACCGCCGCTTCAGGAAAGGGCCGACAGCATTGAAAATCTGCTCGCGCGTAAAACCACTGTCTGAATAGTGTGTGAAGCTTGCCGCCGAGATGACTTTCCCCGGTCCAGTCTGCTCTTCCAGAATCTCGTGCACGCGCTGGATGAGGGCAAAGTCGCCATCAGTCACGTTGTCAACGCCGTCTTTTAGTGGCACGCGGATGTAGATCGGCGCAACACCGCCAACACCCTCGTCAATACCTTCTGCTGTTTCCAGCGCCTTCGAGTCTGAGGGCAGGAAGTCATCAAAATCAAAGCGCGGCTGCATTGCGAAATGCGGATAGAACAGCCCAAGCATCACGATGACCGCAACGATGGACAGGATAACGTGGTACCGTTCTGTTAGGAATCGCGCCACTGGTATCGGCGCTTCCACAGCAATGCTCATGCGTTCGGGTGGCTTGTAACCCAGTCGCACCGCCAGCTTCAGCATTAGTGGCAGGAAGGTCACCAGCGTGACAAAGGTGATGCCGATAGCAACGATGCCGGAATATCCAAATTCCTCGATGCCTTGACCTTGCGTGATCGTCAGGCTGGCAAAAGACACCATCGTCGTGATTGTGGTGAGTGCCGCGGCTGGCGTCACGCGCAACACGGCTTCCTTGATCGCGTCGTTGGGGTCCATGCCGTCCCGCCATAGCCGCAGCCAGGTGAAACAGAAATATATACTCTCCGCGAAGGCAATCACCAGTACCAGTGTTGTCACAATGTTGGTGAGGAAGGTGAATGAGCCGAACATCATCGTGACGACGCCGACGACCCACAACACGGACAGGAATGGTGTCAGTGTCGCCAAAACTGCGCCCCAGAAGCTTCGCAGCGCCACCAGGCACATGACAGCTCCAACAATGAACCCGACAATGGAGAAAATGATCTGATCATTGATGCTCGCGTCGAGGATTTCTGTTTTCCAGACCGGTGGCCCGGTGAGTTCAACCGTGATCTGATCGTCAGTATAATATTCGGCAAGCTCGCGCAGTTCGGCCAGCATTTCGGCTTCGCCAGGGCCATGCGTAAGCTCCTGATCCGGGAACATAATCATGACCACACCGTCGAGATCGCCAACGATGAGGTTGCGCATCATGGGGTCGTTTTGGCGCAGGTCTCCCAGCGCCGCCGCGACTTCCTCGCGGGTCTGCATATTCTCAGGCACCGCAGGCACCGTCTGGTTGTCGGGTGCAGGTTTGCGGAGCGAGAAGGGAGATAGGGTGCCGACCGCATAAGAACTCAGCTCAAGATCGAATGCCAGTTCGCGCAATCGCTCGAGGACTTCGGGATCTGTCAGGTTTGGAGAGGTCGCCAGCAGGTAGGCGTCATTCTCGAATGTGCCGAATGTCTCCGACAATGCCTGATAGCGATCATACATCTCACCGGAATTGCGATAGACGCGCAGAATATCGCCATCGACCGAGACTCTGGGAAACTGTGCAATGCACAAGGCGGTGAAGGCCAAAACGGCCACAGCAAGCGCAATTGGGTACCGCAATGTCAGCAGTCCGAGGCGCTCTAACCCAAATCCAATTGACAAGAAACAACTCCAGTTCCGGCAAAATTGCCGGAATTTGTAGGGGTTTGCGCTGATTCCGTCCAGCACACCGGTTGCAATTGGAAACGATCGCATACGGAGAAACCGGCAGGGCCAGCAATTTTATGAAAGATAAGTTCAAATTCGTGAACAAATTGAATATGTTATGTAAAGACTTTCCCAACCTTGCAATCAACTGTGGATGTGTTCCGCCAGAACCCGGAAAACACGTGAAAAATTGGTGTTTTGTGCCGGAATCGCCTAAACTGCAGAACGACTAAATCAAAGAAGAATCAGTGCTGTGACAGACACGCCAGAGAATGAAGACGGTTCGCCGTCCGCCTCCGATATCGCCCCGGTCTCCATAACCGACGAAATGCGCAAATCGTACCTCGATTACGCGATGAGCGTGATCGTGTCGCGGGCTTTGCCCGACGTGCGGGATGGGTTGAAGCCGGTGCATCGCCGTATCCTTTACGGCATGCACGAAATGGGCATCGACTGGAACAAGAAGTATGTGAAATGCGCCCGCGTCACCGGTGACGTCATGGGTCGTTACCACCCGCACGGCAATGCCGCGATCTACGATGCGCTGGCACGCATGGCGCAGGACTGGTCGCTGCGGCTGCCACTGATCGACGGGCAGGGCAATTTCGGCTCCATCGACGGTGATCCGCCGGCGGCGGAACGTTATACAGAGTGCCGGCTGGAGAAAGTCGCGCATTCACTGCTCGACGATCTCGATAAGGAAACTGTCGATTTCCGCGACAACTATGACGGCAATCTAACCGAACCAACTGTTGTTCCAGCCAAGTTTCCCAACCTTCTGGTCAACGGTGCTGGCGGTATTGCTGTCGGCATGGCGACCAATATTCCGCCGCACAACCTCTCCGAAGTCATCAATGGCTGCATCGCGCTGATCGACAATCCTAACATCTCGCTACTGGAGATGATGGAGCATATTCCGGGTCCGGATTTCCCAACGGCTGCGTTTATCCTCGGGCGTGCGGGTATCCGCTCGGCTTATGAGACAGGCCGCGGTTCGGTGATCATGCGGGCGCGCGCGACCATCGAAGAAATGCGCAATGATCGCGAGATGATTGTCGTCACCGAGGTGCCTTATCAGGTGAATAAGGCGTCGATGATCGAAAAGATTGCTGAGCTTGTGCGCGATAAGCGCATCGAGGGCATATCCGATATTCGCGACGAGTCCGACCGTCAGGGCTATCGCGTGGTCATCGAGTTGAAGCGCGATGCCAATGCCGAGGTGATCCTCAACCAGCTCTATCGTTTCACGCCGATGCAGACATCGTTCGGCTGCAACATGGTTGCGCTTAACGGCGGCAAGCCGGAAGTGATGAACTTGCTCGACATGTTGCGGGCGTTTGTCGCTTTCCGTGAAGAAGTTGTCAGCCGGCGGACCAAATTTTTGCTGCGCAAGGTGCGCGACCGGGCCCATGTGCTTGTCGGGCTTGCCATCGCGGTGGCCAATATCGATGAAGTGGTCAATCTCATCCGGCGCGCACCCGATCCGCAGACGGCGCGGGAACAGTTGATGGAGCGGCGCTGGCCCGCTGCTGATGTTGAAGCCCTGATCCGTCTCATCGACGATCCGCGGCATCGCATCAATGAGGACATGACCTACAATCTGTCCGAAGAGCAGGCGCGCGCGATCCTCGAATTGCGTCTGGCACGGTTGACAGCGCTTGGCCGTGACGAGATCGGCGATGAGTTGAACACAATCGGAGAGGAAATTGCCGATTATCTGGATATCCTGGCATCGCGCCAACGCGTGCTCGATATCGTCAAAGACGAGCTCGCTGCCGCCCGTGATGAATTCGGCACACCGCGTCGCACCGAGATCACCGAGGGTGGTCCGGATATGGAGGATGAAGACCTTATTGCCCGTGAGGACATGGTCGTCACTGTTACCCATGCCGGTTATATCAAGCGCGTGCCGCTCTCGACCTACCGGGCGCAGCGCCGGGGCGGCAAGGGCCGATCGGGCATGGCAACGCGTGACGAGGATTTTGTGGCGCGGCTGTTTGTGGCCAACACCCACACGCCGGTGCTGTTCTTCTCGTCACGCGGGATTGCCTACAAGCTCAAGGTCTGGCGTTTGCCGGTTGCAGCGCCGCAGGCGCGCGGCAAGGCGCTGATCAACATCCTGCCTCTGCAGGAGGGCGAGCGGATTACATCGATCATGCCATTGCCCGAGGACGAAGAAAGCTGGGGCGATCTCGACATCATGTTCGCGACGACGCGCGGCACCGTGCGCCGGAACTCACTGGCCGATTTCACCGACATTCGCGCCAATGGCAAGATTGCCATGAAGCTCGAGGACGATGATGGCATTCTGAGTGTCGAGACCTGCTCGTCCAGCGATGATGTTCTGCTGACAACAGCACAAGGGCAGGCGATCCGGTTCCGCGTCGACGATGTGCGCGTCTTTGCCGGGCGCAACTCAGTAGGTGTGCGCGGTATCAATCTGGCGGACGGCGATGCCATCATCTCTATGACGATCCTGAGGCACTTCGATGCCACTCCGGAAGAGCGTACGGCCTATCTCAAAATGAGCCGGGCCATGCGTGGTGAAACCGAGGAGAACGGTGATCTCGAGGCCGAGGCCGAGCCCGGATCCTTGAGCCAGGAACGCTACGCCGAAATGAGCGCAGCCGAACAATTCGTGCTGGCGATTTCCGAACGCGGCTACGGCAAGCGCACCTCGAGCTATGAGTATCGGGTCACCGGCCGTGGCGGCAAAGGCATCACCGGCATGGCGATAACCGCCAAGAATGGCCTCATCGTTGCATCCTTCCCGGTCGAGAATGACGACCAGATCATGCTTGTGACCAATGCTGGCAAGCTGATCCGGGTGCCGATCGAAGGCATTCGCGTCGCTGGTCGCGCCACACAGGGCGTGATTGTCTTCCACACGGCGGATGAGGAGAAGGTGGTTTCTGTCGAACGCATCTCCGAACCCGAAGATGAGGAAGAGATAGAAGCGCTGGACGCAGGTGACGGAGAACCCGGTCGCCCGGATGCACCGCCCGCTGCGGATGAACCGCCTGGCGACGAACCGCCGTCAGACGAATAGGATATTATTGGCGGCGGCAGCTATGCCGCCGCACTTTTTTCTGCGATCAGGATCACCGGCTCTGTCTGGTGCGCTTTGTAGGCCGCAACTACGTTCTCAAACTTTTCCTTTGTCATTGCGCCTGTTAGCAGGTGCAGACCGACCGGTGGCGGACCGCCAGCTTCCGCAGCCGCTGCAAAGGCCTTTTCGTAGTAATCGTTGGCATAATCTCGCAGGTTCCGTTCGGCGACGACGGTCATGCCTGCATCTTGAAGATATTGCGCCGTGTCATCGCGCGTCCGGACGAAACTTGCCGCCTCATTTTCCGCCCATGGCATGGGGAATGGAATGCCGTCCGCCGGTCCTTTCATCACATCGAAAACGCAAAACCGCCCACCAGGCTTCAAAGTGCGCGCGACTTCTTGGTAGAAAGCCGCGCGGTCAGGAACGTTCATGCCAACGTGGCAGGTAACAGCGGCGTCAAAAGTGCTATCAGCAAAGGGCAAGGCGAGAACCGAACCGGTGACAAAGCTGCACTTACCTTCTAGTCCGATACGGTGTGTCAGGTCCTTTGCAATCTCTACATATTCCGGTGTCAGGTCGATACCCGTCACCTGGCAACCATGTTCGGTTGCCAGCGCACGCGCCGTTCCGCCGAGGCCGCACCCAGCGTCCAACACATGCCAATGCGACTTCGGTGCCAGCATCTCGAATAATTGCAGGGTCGCATCTCGTCCCGCAGTATGAAATTCGTCTACCGGCGCCAGATCCGCGATCGTTGGCTTCTCCGGGTTGCCGCCAGCGGCTTTTACACCGCCGAGAATAGTCTCCAGCAATCCGGCGTGTCCGTAGTGCCGGGCGACATCCTGTTCCAGTCTGGTTTGCATGGCTTCTCTCCCTTTGGTTCCCTGGAGTGAAGCCTAGCCAGGTGCTCGGCGTCTTAAATAGTACAAAAAGTGTAGTTTTAATCGCGAGGCAGCGGCGTTAGGCTTTGACAAATGTGAGAGGTGGACAATGAAAAGCTACGGTCAGTTTTGCCCGGTAGCAAAGGCTGCCGAACTATTCTGCGAACGCTGGACGCCACTGATTTTGCGCGATCTCGCAGCTGGGTCGACGCGATTTTCGCACTTGCAAAAAGGTGTGCCGCTCATGTCGCCGACCTTGTTGTCGCGCCGGTTGAAACAGCTCGAAGCGGAAGGCGTTATTGAACGACGCAAACCGGAAACGGGTAGGGGGTGGACTTACCATCTCACCGAATCTGGTCGGGAGTTTGTGCCGCTGGTCGAGAGATTAGGCGTTTGGGGGCAACGTTGGACCCGCCGGGAACTGGCGGAAAACGAGGTTGATCTTGGTCTGTTGCTCTGGGCGATGGAGCGCAGCGTTAAAGCGGACGCGTTCGGGAAGTCACCGGCGGTGGTGCATGTGACCTTCACGGACCAGCCACCGAACAAGCAGACCTGGTGGTTTCTCAATGAGGGCGACACCTGCGAACTGTGTGTCGAAGACCCTGGGTTTGAGGTCGATCTTTATCTCACTTCCACGCTACCGGACATGATTTACATCGTGCGGGGTGATTTACCGGTGTCGCGCGCACTCGGCACCGAACGTCTTGAAGCTATGGGGCCGACTGCGCTCAGGCGCAAACTCAATGCCTGGTTCAACCTCCAGCCGCTCTATAAGGTGCAGCCCGCACGGCCCGAACTGGCCGCCACCTAGTTTCCGTCAAGACAGGCGACACCTTCAGGTGTACCCAGCCAATGCGGCCTGTCCGGCCACCAGTGAATGTGTTCGGGTGCCGGGAAATCCGGGTCCGCGAAGTGACCCACATTCATGCCAACGCAGTCCGGCAGATAGGCTCCGGTCAGAAAATATCCGCCCCCGCCGCAACGTGCACAACGGTAGACTTCGGTACCGGGGCCACCGGTCTGCCACATCATCGTTTCACCGCTCACGTGTTGCATTTGGCTTTTGGGAAACCAGGCTGTGAAGGTCATTACACTGCCCGATGCGCGCTGGCATTTGGTGCAGGTGCAGGCGTGCAAATGTTCAGGATCGCCTGTGAATTCGATCGTTAATTGCCCGCACTCGCATTCAGCTATTCGCTTTTTCATATGCATATGCCTTCATGTTATTCGTGCTGACCAGTTTATGACGGTGCAAAAAGCTTCTTGCAATTTAGGCCAATCTGGGGATGGCTTTAAAGCTGCAAACGGAGAATTTTCATGTTCGAGCCGAGCCTGTTGATCACCTATATCGCCGCCTGTTTTATCTTCTCAATGGTGCCGGGCCCGTCGGTCACCGCCGTTCTCGCAAATTCACTGTCACGCGGTACGCGCGCCGGTTTCCTTGTCATTCTCGGCACCGAAATATCGATGCTCTCGATGGTATTCATCGTTGCCCTCGGGCTGGAAGCGGTGGTGCAAATGGTTGGCGGCGCCTTTTTCTGGATCAAGCTGGCCGGTGCGGCTTACCTGATCTGGATCGGGTGGCAGATGTTCAACGCCAAAGGCGGATTGAACATCGAAAAGAAATCGACGGTTAAATCGGATTTTAGCCTGATCATACAGGGTTTCATGATCAACTGGAGCAACCCGAAAACGCTTCTGTTTCTTGGTGCCTTCCTGCCGCAGTTCGTCAATGTCGCCGAACCGGCTTTTGGGCAGATCATGGTGCTCGGCCTGATCGTCATGGCGGTCGCGACACTAACGGACGCTGTTTATGCCATTCTCGCCGGCCGCGCCCGGCATGTGCTTAATGCCGCACGCGTGCGCATGCTCAGCCGCATTTCAGGGGTTATCCTGATGGCGGGTGGCGTCTGGCTTGCCTTACAGCGCAAGGCATGACAAAAACCCCGCCATGAGCAAGCTTGTCGGGTTTTATCCCGGTTCGTTCGACCCGGTTACAAACGGTCATCTCGATGTTATCGAGCGGGCGTGTAAGCTTGTCGACACGCTTTATGTCGGCGTCGGCGTCCATCATGGCAAACAACCCATGTTGCCGGACGCAGAGCGCATGGAATTGCTTGCGCAAACCTGTGGCCCGATAGGGGCACGGTCGGACACTGAAATCCACATCGCCGACTTCGACGGTTTGATGGTGCATGCGGCCCGCAATCTGGGCGCAACGCTCATCATTCGCGGTCTCCGCGACACCACTGACTATAACTACGAAATGCAGATGGTCGGCATGAATTCCCAAATGGCGCCGGACCTGCAGACTGTATTTGTTCCCTCCAGCCCACATGTGCGGCACATTTCCGCCACGCTTGTGCGTCAGATCGCGGAAATGGGTGGCGACATCGCTGCCTTTGTCCCCGCAATCGTACTCAAGGCACTCAACAAATAATGTTTTATTCTGCCACGCGCGTCGGCCGCTTTGCCGGAATTGTTCTGTTGGCGCTTGCCGCTGTTTTCTTTGCTGCACCCAATGCTCTCGTCAGCCAGGTTCAGGCGCAGGAGCATGACACCGTAAATCTGACACTTGAGCTGAAAGATGGCCCGGTCGAGCTTGAGCTTTGGCGCGATGTTGCACCGCAGCATGTCGAGCGCATTGAAACGCTCGCCGCTGAGGGTTTTTACGATGGCATCGTCTTTCACCGCGTGATCGAAGGCTTCATGGCCCAGACCGGCGACCCCACCGGCACGGGCGCAGGCGGTTCCGATCTGCCGGACCTGCCGGCTGAATTCTCCAATGAGCCGTTTGAGCGTGGGTCGCTCGGCATGGCGCGCTCCCGGAACCCGAATTCCGCCAATTCGCAGTTTTTCATCATGTTTGCCCCGGCACCGCACCTCAATGGCCAGTACACCAATTTCGGGCGCGTTGTGTCCGGCATGGAGTATGTCGACGCCATCAAGATGGGCGATGCTGCAGCAAACGGTCTGGTTGAGAACCCCGATAGCATTGTATCGCTGAAACCAGCAGACTGATCCAAGCACCTAAAAGGAAGACCAATGTCCGACGATCCCGAAAACACGATCCTGATGGAAACCAGCAAGGGCGATGTCACCATTCGCCTGCGCCCCGACCTTGCGCCTAGCCATGTTGCGCGGATAAAGGAACTGGCGCGGGAAGGGTTTTATGACAACATCGTCTTCCATCGCGTGATCGACGGGTTCATGGCCCAGGTGGGTTGCCCGAAAGGCAACGGCACCGGCGGGTCGGACAAGCCGGACCTCAAGCAGGAATTCAATGCCGAGCCGCATGTGCGCGGCACCTGCTCGATGGCCCGCACGGCCAACCCCGACTCGGCCAACTCCCAGTTCTTTATCTGCTTCGGCGACGCACCGTTCCTCAACCGGCAGTACACGGTCTGGGGTGAGGTGGTCTCGGGCATGGAAGCGGTCGATCAGCTTGAGCGCGGCGAACCCGTCCGTAACCCGGACAAGATCGTCTCGATGAAGGTTGCGGCAGACGCCGCATAAACCGGATATTCGCGATGCGTGTTGATGCGTTCGATTTCGAACTGCCGCCAGAGCGTATCGCGCTACACCCAGCAGAGCCGCGCGATAGTGCGCGGCTTTTGTGTGTCCAGCCGGGGCAGCCGCTTGAGGATCGCGTGGTCACCGATCTGGTGGACCTGCTTAATCCCGGCGATGTGCTTGTCGTCAACGATACCCGCGTTATCCCCGCCGAATTAAAGGGCGAGCGCCATCGCGGCGAATATGTCGCTTCGGTCGCGTTCAATCTGCACAAGCGATTAGATGATGAGAGCTGGGCCGCCTTTGCGCGCCCGGCCAAGCGGCTGAAGGCCGGGGATCGTCTCATATTCGGTGAGGCAGAAGATCGCGCCTGCGCGCTGCAAAAGCTTGAAGCAACTGTGGTGTCGGTGGAAGACGGCGGGCAGGTGCTCCTCAAGTTTGACCTCTCAGGCCCGTTTCTTGACGAGGCGATTAAGTCACACGGCGCCATGCCGCTGCCGCCCTATATCGGCGCCAAGCGCGCTCTCGAGGAACGGGACAAGTCCGACTATCAGACTGTCTATGCCGAACATGACGGGGCTGTTGCCGCGCCGACTGCTGGTTTGCATTTCACAGATGAGTTGCTGCAGCGTCTTGAGGCCAAAGGCATTGCTATCGAGCATGTGACCTTGCACGTGGGTGCAGGTACGTTCCTGCCGGTCAAGACCGAGGATACTGACGACCACCAGATGCACGCCGAGTGGGGCGAGGTTTCGCCCGAAGTCGTTGCGCGATTGAAGGAAGCCAAAGAGCAAGGCGGCCGCATCGTCGCTGTCGGCACCACCAGCCTGCGCCTGCTCGAAAGCGCTTGCCGTGCCACGGGCGACCTGCAGCCCTTCACGGGAGACACAGACATCTTCATCACGCCGGGATATGCGTTCAAAGCCGTCGACGTGTTGATGACCAATTTTCATTTGCCACGCTCGACGCTCTTCATGCTGGTTTCGGCCTTCTCCGGACTTGAGACCATGCAGGCAGCTTACAAGCACGCCATCGAGAACAACTATCGTTTCTATTCCTATGGCGATGCCAGTCTGCTATTCCGCGCCTGAGTTTTCGCGGGAGCATGTATGACAGCGTTCAAATTCGATCTGTTGCAGACTGACGGCACAACCCGCCACGGCGTGATCACAACATCGCGCGGCGACATCCGCACGCCCGCCTTTATGCCCGTAGGCACCGCAGCGACTGTTAAGGCGATGTATCCTGAACAGGTGCGCGATACCGGTGCCGATATTCTCCTCGGCAACACCTATCACCTGATGCTGCGCCCCGGTGCGGAGCGGGTTGACCGGCTGGGTGGGTTGCACACTTTCATGGATTGGGAGCGTCCCATTCTGACAGATAGCGGCGGCTTTCAGGTGATGTCGCTGGCCAAGCTGCGCAAGCTGACCGAGCACGGCGTCACCTTCAAGTCGCACATCGATGGCTCGTCACATGAGCTGACGCCGGAACGCTCCATCGAAATCCAGATCCTGCTGGATAGCGACATTATCATGCAGCTCGACGAGTGCATTCATCTGCCGGCAGAAACCGCGGAAATCGAACGGGCGACGGAATTGTCGCTGCGGTGGGCTGAGAGGTCGAAACAGGCTTTCGGGACGCAGGATAAGCGGGCGCTGTTTGGCATTGTGCAGGGTGGGGACGACGCTGCGTTGCGCGCGCGCTCGGCTGCGGGGCTCAAATCCATTGGGTTTGATGGCTATGCGGTAGGTGGTCTCGCGGTTGGTGAGCCGCAGGATGTGATGTTCCGCGTGCTGAATGAGGTGACGCCGGAGCTGCCACAGGATAAGCCGCGTTACCTGATGGGCGTCGGCAAACCGGACGATATTCTCGGCGCCATTGAGCGCGGCATCGACATGTTCGATTGCGTCCATCCCACCCGTGCCGGCCGGCATGGCCATGCCTACACGCGCTATGGGGTCATCAATCTCAAAAACGCCCGCCACAAGGACGATCCGCGTCCGCTAGATGAGACATCTGACAACCCGAATTGCCGCCGTTTCTCTCGCGCCTATCTTCATCATCTGGTAAAGACAGAAGAAATATTGGGTGCGATGATCCTTTCGCAGGTCAATCTGTTCTATTATCAAGAGCTTACCGCTGGCGCCCGAAGCGCCATTGCAGACCAGAGGTTCACCGATTTCGCGGCTGAAACCCGCGCCGGCTGGGCTGCGGGCGACTTGCCACCCATTGGGTAGAAAGAGCAATAAATGTCTGATTCAAAAAATAAATCACCATTTGCAGGCTTGAACAAACACCGCAAACGCCTGAGCGATACGCCGATGCGGCAGATGTTCGCGGAGGATCCGGGCCGTTTCCGTGCTTTTTCGGCCAGTTGCGGCGATATTCTGCTCGATTACTCGAAAAACCGCGTCGACGCCGATGCGATGAAAGCCTTGTTCGATCTTGCCCGTTCGGCTGAGGTCGAGAAACGGCGCGATGCGATGTGGGCGGGTAAACCCATCAATATCACCGAAAACCGGGCCGTTTTGCATATGGCGCTGCGCTACGGCGGCGATAAGCCGGTCGAGGTGGACGGCGAGGATGTGATGCCCGGCGTGCGCGAAGTGCTCGCACACATCAAGCAGTTCTCAGACAAGGTCCGCGACGGCGTTATCCGCGGCAAAGAGGGTGACCAATTCACCGATGTTGTCAACATCGGCATTGGCGGTTCGGACCTCGGTCCCGCGATGGTCACGCTAGCGTTAGAGCCCTACACCCGCAAGAATTTGCGGGCGCATTATGTGTCCAATGTCGATGGCGCGCATATGCATGACACGCTCAAGCGTCTCGACCCCAAAACAACGCTGTTCATCGTCGCGTCAAAGACGTTCACCACCGATGAGACCATGACCAACGCCCACACCGCCCGCAAATGGGTGGCTGAGGCGCTTGGCGATGCGGCGGTGACGGATCATTTCGCTGCGGTTTCCACCAATCTCGAAGCCTGTGCCGCATTCGGTATTGCTGAAGACCAGATCTTCGGGTTCTGGGACTGGGTCGGCGGACGTTATTCAGTCTGGTCCGCGATCGGACTGCCAATTGCCATTGCCGTCGGGTACGAGAATTTTGCCCTGTTCCTCAAAGGCGCCGCGACAATGGACAGTCATTTCCGCACGGCACCTTTGGAAGAAAACCTGCCGGTTATCATGGGCTTGCTCGGCGTCTGGTATCGCAATGTCTGGGGCTTCGCCACGCACGCCGTGTTGCCGTATGACCAGCGCCTGTCCCGTTTCGCGGCCTATTTGCAGCAGCAGGATATGGAATCAAACGGCAAATCCGTGACACTTAACGGCAAGCCTGTCGAGTATGAAACCGGTCCCATTGTCTGGGGTGAGCCGGGCACAAACGGGCAGCATGCGTTCTACCAATTGATTCATCAGGGCACCTCCGTGATTCCGTGTGATTTTCTGGTGGCCGCCGAGCCTCAGGAAGATATGCCGCCGCATCACGCCAAACTGGTCGCAAATTGCTTTGCGCAATCCGAAGCGCTGATGCTGGGCAAGACCAAGGAAGAGGTTGTCGCCGAACTCAAGGCCTCAGGCCTCGGCAAGTCCGAAATCAAGGAACTGGCGCCGCATAAGGTCTTTCCCGGTAACCGTCCCTCCAACACATTGCTTTATCGCAAGCTCGATCCAGCCACGCTGGGCCAGCTGATTGCGCTTTACGAGCACAAGGTGTTTGTGCAGGGCACGATCTGGAACATCAACTCATTCGACCAGTGGGGTGTGGAGCTCGGCAAGCAATTGGCCAAAGCATTGCTGCCGAAAGTCGAGGGCGACGTCGACGGCAATGGGCATGACAGCTCCACGCAAGGGCTGCTCGCTTACTACCATCGTATGCGCGGTTAGAGCAGGTCACTATCGCGCGGAATCGGTTGGCCTGCTCGCATTTTTGAGTGGTCGTGTTTCCGAACCGAATAAGTGGGATCCACTTTTCTGGAAACACTCTAAAACCTTTTTAAGGCTCAATGTGCAATAGCTGGTTGACAGCGGAGCATCCGTCACTATGTTCCGCCGCATTCCTCGGGCGCCCGTAGCTCAGTGGTAGAGCATCCGACTTTTAATCGGATGGTCGAAGGTTCGAATCCTTCCGGGCGTACCATCTTTCCAAAACTCTCAGATAATCGGCTCTCGGCCTATTCCGGCAAGGCACGTCCCACATAGGGCACGGTCAGGCAGGAAATGCCGACACGCTCCATACGTTGGCAAAGCTCTTCGGCATGGGCCTGGTCAGTGATCGGGCCAGCCACGAGGCGCTGTTGCTCTGCACCGGCATTGCCCGATAGCAGCGGGCCCAGCCCCAAAAGCAACGGCCCCACCTTGTTGGTGATATCTTTCCAGGCCAGATAAGCGTCTTTGACGGTCACCTGCGGTCCGATAGCAATGCCGTAGGATGCCTCATGTTTCAGCGTCGGCGGTGAAACGTCTTTTCCGGGCACAACCGGTAGTGGCTGTGGCGGGACACCGGCTGAATAGCTGGCGGCTTCCGGCTCCATCGGTTGGTCCTGGTTGAGCGGGGTTTGTTCGACGAGAACGGTTCCGCCCTCGGCAGGTACTTCCTCGCCATCAGGATTATCGATTGACGATGTGATAGCCGACAGGTCGATGCCGGTACCATCGGGATTGGCACTGATAAGATTGGGCAGGGTGCTTTCCAGGGCACCAACCCTGCGCGTGACAGCCCCCTGGTCTTGTTCGGCCAATGTCAGCTTGGTCATCAGGCGGTCATTTTCGGTGCGCATACGCGCGGTCTCGGCCTGCAATTCTGCAACCTGTGAACGCAAATGATTGAGGCTGCCGCCATCAACGCGGGTGGAATGGAGACCTGCAGTCAAGTTTTCGGGGAAAATTGCAGAAAGGTTGGCGCCAAGCACAGCAATTGCGCCGAAAAACAGCGCAACCACACCCCAGAATGTTACGTCCGACTGGCGGACAGGATCTTGGTAATCCGTCAATTTGGCCCCGATCATCGACGAATCATTGCTTTATTCGAATACATTAGCACTGTTTGCTCAGGTTATGACCTTGGCAACCTCCGCATGCCATAAAAAGGCAACAAACAACGCCGAAATGATCGGTTTGGAAAGACGACATGACACAATTGACGATAATTGTACTGGCTGCGGGCGACGGCACGCGTATGAAGTCCAGCCGCCCCAAGCTCCTGCATCCGGTTGCCGGCCTGCCGATTATCGGTCATGTGCTGCGCGCGGCCATGGGCAGTGGAGCGAGCGACATCGGTGTGGTCACCGCGCCAGAGCATGAAGCAGTCCACAATGTCGTCACCGCGATTGCCCCAAAGGCTCGCACATTTGAGCAGTCCGAACGGCGTGGCACGGCCCACGCTGCCATGGTGGCGGAGCCGCTCTGGAAGAAGGCAAAAGGCTATGTCGCCATCGTCTATGGCGATCATCCGCTGCTGACACCGGACACGTTCAAGCTCATCACAAAGCGCCTCGATGCTGGCATGGATGCGGCGATTCTGGGATTCGAACCCGAGGACCCGACCGGTTATGGCCGGTTTATTACCGAAGGCGACAGGCTTCTGGCGATTCGCGAGCATAAGGATGCGAAAGCGGCTGAACGGCGCATCGGGTTGTGCAATGCCTGCATTCTGGGTTTCAAAGCTGACGTTTTCCGCGATGTGATTGCCAAGGTCGGCGACGACAATGCACAGAATGAATTCTATCTCACCGATACGGTGGAGATAGCCAATACTGAAGGTTATGCCGTCGGCTACGCAGTCGCACCTTGGCAGGATGTTCTCGGCGTCAACTCTCAGGCGCAGCGGGCAGATGCTGAAGCACTTTATCAGGCGCGTTTGCGGCAAAAGATGATGGCGGGCGGCGTTATGCTGGTTGACCCGGCGACTGTCTATTTCTCGTACGATACCGTGGTCGCGCGCGATGTGGTCATAGAGCCGCATTGTTTCTTCGGTCCCGCGGTCGAAGTGCTCAATGGTGCGCACATCAAGGCGTTTTCCCACCTCGAAGGCGCGGTGATCGGGCCCGGTGCTGAGATTGGACCTTACGCGCGGCTACGCCCCGGTGCAGATATTGGCGAGGGGGCCAAGGTCGGCAATTTCGTCGAGGTCAAGAATGCCAATGTTGGCCCGGGCGCAAAGTTGAACCATTTGAGCTATATCGGCGATGCTGACGTTGGCACGAAGTCTAATGTCGGTGCTGGCACGATCACCTGCAACTATGATGGCATCAACAAGCACCGCACGAATATCGGTGAAGGCGTGTTTGTGGGGTCCAATTCCTCACTTGTCGCGCCCGTGACGCTGGGCGATAACGCCTATATCGCCTCGGGCAGCGTGATCACCAGTGATGTACCTGCAGGCGCGGTCGGTTTTGGCCGTGCGCGTCAGGAAAACAAGGACGGTTATGCCGCCCAATTGCAGAAGCGTGCCGAAGATTTCAAAGCCGGCAAGACCAAAAGAAAAACAAAAAAAGGGTAAGAGCGCATGTGCGGGATCGTTGGCATAATCGGCACAAAACCGGTTGCGGATCGCATTCTGGAGTCGCTGAAACGGCTTGAATATCGCGGCTATGACAGCGCGGGTATCGCCACGGTCACTGATGGTGAAATTTTGCGCCGCCGGGCCGAGGGCAAGTTGCAAAACCTTGCGCAGAAGCTGAACGACGATCCGCTGGATGGGCTGATCGGGATCGGTCACACCCGCTGGGCGACTCATGGCGCGCCAACCGAAAACAATGCCCATCCCCATGTCACGGAAAAGGTGGCAGTGGTGCATAACGGCATTATCGAAAATTTCCGCGAGCTGCTCACCGATCTGAAGAAAGATGGCTACACGCCAAAGACCGATACCGACACGGAATCGGTCGCGCTTCTGGCGACGCGTGAGCTCGATCGCGGCGCCGATCCTGAAACCGCCGTCGCCAACATCGTTGGCAAGTTGCAGGGTGCGTTTGGCCTGGTCTTTCTATTCAAGGGAGATGATCGGATGCTCATCGCGGCCCGGCAGGGATCGCCTCTGGCAATCGGTGCAGGCGATGGTGAAATGTATTTCGGTTCCGATGCCTATGCACTGGCACCACTCACAAATCGCATCACATATCTCGAAGAGGGTGACTGGGCAGTCATCACACCAGATGGTGTGACGATTCGCGATTTTAACGGCAAATCGGTGAAGCGGGAGGAAAGCATTTCCGCCGCTTCGGCTGTGCAGGTCGACAAGGGCAATCACCGCCATTTCATGGCCAAGGAAATCTACGAACAGCCCGTCACGATTTCGCAGACTTTGGCGCACTACACTGACATGACGACCGGTGATGTCGCGATCCGTGAAAAACTGCCGTTTGATTTCAAGACGATGAGCCGTCTTAATATCGTTGCTTGTGGCACGACTTATCTCGCCGGATATGTCGCCAAATACTGGTTTGAGAAGTACGCGCAGCTGCCAGTCGATCTCGATGTCGCTTCGGAATTCCGCTACCGCGAACCGCCGTTGGATGACAATGGCATTTCACTGTTTATCTCCCAGTCGGGCGAAACAGCGGACACTCTGGCAGCGCTGCGCTTGTGTGCTGAACGCAAGCAGACCATCGCCTGCCTGGTCAACGTACCGGAATCGACCATCGCTCGTGAGTCCGACGTGGTCTTTCCAACCCATTGCGGGCCGGAAATTGGCGTTGCATCCACCAAAGCATTCACCGCGCAATTAACGGCGCTGGCGTGCCTGGCGATTGCGGCGGGTCGGGCGCGTGGCGTGCTTTCTGCCGATGAAGAAGGGGCCATGGTCAAGGCGCTCGAACACGTGCCAAGCGCCGTGTCTGATGTGCTTCAACGCGAGAACCAGATCGAGGAGCTGGGTAAAAACCTCTCCCGCGCCAAGGATGTGCTCTATTTGGGGCGCGGCGTGATGTATCCGATAGCGCTTGAAGGCGCGTTGAAGCTCAAGGAGCTGTCATACATCCACGCCGAGGGCTATGCGGGTGGCGAACTCAAGCATGGCCCCATCGCGCTTGTGGATGAGGACATGCCGGTGATTGTCGTCGCGCCTTCCGATGCGCTGATGGACAAAACCTTGTCCAATATGCACGAGGTGGCGGCGCGGGGTGGTCAGATCATCCTGATCACCGATGCGGCAGGCGCGGAAGCGGTTGTCGACGACAATATTGAAACGATTGTCATGCCGACGGCCGACAGTTTTGTCGCGCCCATTGTCTCCGCAGTAGCTGTTCAGTTGCTGGCCTATCACACGGCGGTCTTCATGGGTACGGACGTCGATCAGCCCCGTAATCTCGCCAAATCCGTGACGGTCGAATAGGCAATTGGAGTCTTTGCCAATAAAATCAGCGAGAAATCGCTGATCTGGCCCTCGATCCGTTTGCGATTGAAAACGAACGTCCTATATTAACTCCAGTAACGGCGCGGATCCACGAGAGGTTCCGGCCGCGGAGTTGGAGCCCGCCGACGTGAAGAATCCGGAAAACGAGCCAAACGAACCTGGTCAACCAACCGGCCATCCCTTCGTGCGACGGATTACGAACTATTTTCTGACCGGCCTGGTGATTGCGGGGCCCATCGGCATCACACTTTACATCGCCTGGTGGATCATTCGCGTTGTCGACGATTTCGTCAAACCGCTGATTCCGCCGCAATACAATCCCGATACATATCTCAGCGTGCATGTGCCCGGATTCGGGCTGCTGGTGGCGGTGATTTCCATCATGCTGCTGGGCTTTCTGACTGCCAATCTGGTTGGGCGCAGCGTTTTCCAGATGGGCGAGAAGCTGCTGTCGCGGCTGCCGATGATTTCGTCGCTTTACAGCGCGCTAAAGCAGATTTTTGAGACCGTGGTTACGCAAAGCAACCAGAGCTTCAAACTAGTGGGGCTCATTGAATATCCGCGCAAAGGCATCTACGCGCTGGTGCTTATTTCAACCGAGGCAAAAGGAGAGGTGGCAGGGCATGTCACCGACGATGAAGCGGTCATGAGCTGCTTTTTGCCAACAACGCCCAATCCCACCTCAGGCTATCTGCTATTCGTGCCGAAGAGTGACGTCATCATTCTGGACATGACGACCGAGGAAGCGGCCAAAATGATCATCTCCGCCGGATTGGTCACGCCCGAATACCAGAAGAAAACCGCCAAACTGGCGGCGCAGGCAAAGGCCAAGGCCAAAGCCGAAGAAGAGACACAAAAGGCAGATACGCCGAAAACGGACGCCTAGCCCGCCCGAATGAGCGGGATCGCAAGATCTTTCCGAAACACATAAAGTAGCGTCCGCGCTGCGTCGCCGCGCGGGCCACTGAGCGTTGGATTTTCATCGAGCAGCTGTTTGGCGTCGTCATGCGCCCAATCCAGCAAATGGCGGTGAATGTCGGGCTCGACCAGCCGATAGCCAGGCATGCCAGATTGCCGCGTGCCCATGATGTCGCCTTGGCCGCGCAGTTCGAGATCACGCTCCGCGATGACAAAGCCATCCTCGGTGCTCTTGATGGTTTCCAGCCGTGCCTGCGCCGTTTCACTGAGCGGTTCCTTGTAGAGCAACAGGCAGGCGGAGCGCTTGTCACCACGGCCGACGCGTCCACGCAACTGATGTAACTGCGCCAATCCGAACCGCTCGGCGTGTTCGATGATCATGATGGTGGCGTTGGGGACATCGACCCCAACCTCTATGACCGTCGTAGCGACAAGGATCTGCGCTTCGCCGGATTGGAACCGCGCCATCGCGGCATCTTTTTCAGAAGCGCTCATGCGGCCATGGACGAGCGCGACTTTGTCGCCAAAGACCTTCCGCAATTCGGCAGCGCGATCCTCTGCGGACATTGCGTCCAGGTTCTCGCTTTCCTCCACCAGCGGGCAAACCCAGAAGGCTTGGGCGCCTTCGGTGACGCGTGCCTGCAGGCGCGCAATGACGCGGTCATATCCTGAAATCGGCAAGACCGCCGTTTCGATGGGCTGCCGCCCGGCTGGTTTCTCGCGGAGAATGGACACAGCCATATCGCCAAAGTGCGTTAGCACCAGTGTGCGCGGGATCGGCGTCGCCGTCATGACCAGCAGGTCCGTATGCTTACCCTTGTCGGACAGTGCCAGACGCTGATGCACGCCGAACCTGTGCTGCTCATCGACGACTGTCAACGCAAGGTCGCTGAACGCGACTTCTGCCTGAAACAGCGCGTGGGTGCCGACAACGATATTTATCGATCCATCCGCAATTCCACTGAGAAGCGGTTTGCGTTCCGATGCCTTCATTTTGCCAGTGAGCATGACGCAGTTTAGCCTGGCGGCATCGCACAAGGGTTTGAGCGTTTTGAAGTGCTGGGCAGCCAACAGTTCTGTCGGCGCCATGAGGGCAGACTGCCCGCCGCTTTCCGCAACGGCGGCCATCGCCATCAGCGCAACAACGGTTTTGCCGGCACCGACATCGCCCTGCAGCAGGCGAGACATACGGTTTTCCGAACCGAGATCGGCCATAACATCTGTAATGGCTGTAGTTTGTCCCGCTGTCAGCGCAAAGGGCAGGGCAGAGCGCACCGCATCGGTGAGATTGCCTGTAAATGTACGCGCGACACCGCGCCGCGACACGAACTGCGCCCGCACCAGCTGCAGGGCGAGCTGCCCGGCAAAATACTCATCATAGGCCAGGCGCATGCGCGCAGGCCCGGCAATGTCTGCCTCCTGCGGCGTCTTCGGTGTGTGCACACTGCGCATGGCGGTGTCGAATGCCGGCCACTTGAAACCCGCTCGCCGGTCCTCGGCGATCCACTCCGGTAGAGCTGGCAACGTCTCAATGACCTGATGCACCGCCTTTTGCAGCGCCTTGGAACTCAAACCATGGGTGAGAGGATAGACTGGTTCCACGAGCGGCAATGTGTCGAGCTTGTCCGGGGCGACAACATAGTCTGGATGGGTGATCTGCTTTTCGCCGTTGAAAAACCCGATCTCACCCGAAACATAGCGAACCTCACCCTCTGGCAAGGTCTTTTCCACCCAGCCCCCCTGCGCGCGAAAAAAGACAAGTTGAATCTCGCCAGTGTCATCATGCGCAAAGACCCGATGCGGCACGCTGGGCCGGCCTTTTGGCGGCGGCTGGTGCCGGTCGATATGTAGCTTCAGCGTCACGACCGAGCCAAACCAGGCCTCGGCAATACCCACCTGCCGCCGTCGGTCGATGGTGTCCGATGGCATGTGCATCAACAGATCGAGTGCAATCGCATCCTGCCCATCAGCAGCGCCGAAAAACCGGTTCAGCAGCGTGCCAAGGCGTGGCCCAACGCCCTTGAGTGAGCGCAGGGAACGAAACAGCGGATTGAGCACGGCCGGACGTGACAAGGCGGGCCTCTTCCTCACATTGGAAAAACTGATCTTACGCGCCAAACCGGCGCGGCAAAAGGCTGACAAGCCCGGTTTGAACGCGTAAACAGTCCAGCGACAGAATTGAGAGGCGGCCATGAGCCCCAGTAATACGAACGACGAGAATCTCGCCGCGCGGCGCAAGCGCGTGCGCTACCGTGCCTGGCACCGTGGCATCCGTGAGATGGATCTGGTGCTTGGCCACTATGTGGACGCGCATCTTGAGTGGCTGGATGATGCGGCGCTCGATAGGCTGGAAACACTGATGAACGAGCAGGATGCCGATTTGCTGAAATGGGTGCTTGGGCAGGAGCCGGCGCCCGCCGACGTCGACGGTGCGCTTGTCGATGAACTCTCCCGTTTCCAGCAACAAAGAGGCGAGACCTGATGACCGCGCGAAAACCCGATCGGATCATCGCCAATGTGCCGGACGGCATGCAGCCGTTCCAACTGGCTGCCTTTGTCGAGGACCGGTTGAAAGCTGCACCTGATGCGAAAGTGGCAGCCGTGTTTGTGGCGCGGGACGGGCGGCGATTGCTGCGCATGCAGGAAGCATTGACGACGCTGATGCCGGGGCGCGACATCGTTACGCTTCCGGCCTGGGATTGTCTGCCCTATGACCGTGTGTCGCCAAACGCGATCACCATCGCGGCGCGCATGACGGCGCTCTCCGCCCTAACTGCACCGCAAACCAAAGGTGCAGTGGTGCTGACGGCGGTCAACGCATTGATCCAGAAACTACCGCCGCGCGCGGTCGTCGGCCCTATGGCTTTTTCCGCAAAAGCGGGTGGCATGGTGGACAGCGACGCACTGGTGAAATGGGCGGCTGACAATGGCTATCTCCGCGTCCCGACCGTGCGCGAAGCTGGCGAATATGCCGTGCGCGGCGGATTGATTGATCTGTTTCCCGCCAGTGAGGAGGCACCGCTGCGGTTCGACTTCTTCGGATCGGTATTGGAGACAATCCGCACCTTTGATCCTGACAGTCAGCGCACAACCGGCAATCTGAGCGAATTTGCGCTCGCACCGATGAGCGAGGTGGTTCTCAACGAAGACACGATCCGCCGATTCCGCCGTAACTACACGGCGACGTTTGGCGGCAACACCGCCGACGATCCTTTGTACGCCGCCATCAGTGCCGGGCAGCGTTACCCCGGCATGGAGCATTGGCTGCCGTTCTTTTATGAAGAGTTGGAGCCGCTCTCCGCTTACACGCAGGAAGCACCCTACGTGTTCGACGATCAGGTCGATCAGGCATTTGTCGAGCGGCAAAATCAGGTAGCCGATTACTACGAAGCCCGCGAAAAGGTGCTGTCTGCTGAGCAGCAGGCTGGGGCAGGTGCACCCTATAAGGCGATCAAGCCTGAACTGCTTTATGCTGTTTCGGGCAAGCCAGAGGATCTGGTGGATGAGGGCGCGATCGCTCAGTTCTCACCATTTCTTGGTGCAGACAGCACAGTACCGGTAGAGGATGCCGGCGGGCGTCTCGCCCCGAATTTTGCTGCGGAACGGCAGGCAGCAGAGACCAACCTGTTTGAAAGCGTCATTGCGCTTTTGAAACGCGAGGCAAAGTCCGGCCGCAGGACCATCATCAGTTGCTGGAGTACTGGCACCCGTGATCGCATGGCGCAGGTGCTTGACGATCATGGGTTGAAGCAGGTTTTGCTTGCCGAAAACTGGAATGAAGCGCGCACTGCGCCAGTCGGCACGACTGTCCTGTATGTGCTGGGACTGGAATCGGGTTTTGCGACCGACGACATGCTGCTGCTTTCCGAACAGGACATTCTCGGCGAGCGCATCATCCGCACCCAACGCCGTAAAAAAGCTAGTGACGCCCTCACTGAAGCAACAAGTCTCGCGGCGGGCGATCTGGTCGTGCATGTCGATCACGGCATTGGACGCTTCATTGGTCTTAAGGCCATCGAGGCCGCCGGCGCGCCGCACGATTGCGTCGAAATCGAATATGCCCGCGGCGACAAACTCTATCTGCCGGTCGAGAACATCGAGCTGTTGAGCCGTTACGGCTCGGAGGACATGACGACCGAGCTGGACCGCCTTGGTGGCGTTGCCTGGCAGGCGAAGAAATCCAAGCTCAAGAAACGCATTCGCGATATGGCGGAGCAACTGATCAAGGTTGCAGCGGCGCGGGCGCTCGCCACCGCTGATCCGGTGGATATGCCGACCGGTCCATATGACGAGTTCATTACCCGCTTTCCCTACGAGGAAACGGAGGACCAACTTGTCGCCATCGACACGGTTGTTGATGATCTGACTTCCGGCAAGGTTATGGACCGGCTCGTGTGTGGCGATGTCGGGTTCGGCAAGACCGAGGTGGCCCTCCGTGCCGCATTTGTCATGGCATTGGCGGGACGGCAGGTTGCGGTGGTCGTACCGACAACTTTGCTGGCACGGCAGCACTACAAGACGTTCAAGGAGCGTTTTGCCGGGCTGCCGGTGACCATTGGCCAGGCCTCGCGCCTGGTTTCGGCGGCGGAGGCTAAGGCGACAAAAGATGGTATTGCGGATGGCTCGGTGGACATCGCCATCGGCACGCATGCCTTGCTCGCCAAATCGGTGACCTTCAAGGATCTCGGCTTGCTGATCATCGACGAGGAACAGCATTTCGGCGTGGCGCATAAAGAGCGGCTGAAAGAACTCAAGGGCACTACGCATGTGCTGACGCTGACGGCGACACCGATTCCGCGTACGCTGCAATTGGCGCTGACCGGTGTGCGTGATCTTTCCCTGCTGGCTACGCCGCCGATCGACCGGCTGGCGGTGCGCACATTCATCTCGCCATTCGATCCGGTGACCGTGCGCGAAGCACTGTTGCGCGAGAAATACCGGGGCGGGCAGGCGTTTTATGTTGTGCCGCGGATCAAGGATCAGGCGGAAGTCGCCGAGTTCCTGCGTGAGCATGTGCCGGAAGTGAGTTTCGTGGTCGCCAACGGCCAAATGCCGCCGGGTGAACTCGATGACATCATGAATGCCTTTTATGACGGCAAGTTCGACGTGCTGGTATCGACGACCATAGTGGAATCCGGGCTCGATATCCCTAATGCCAATACGCTGATTGTCCACCGGGCAGAGATGTTTGGCTTGGCACAGCTCTACCAGATACGCGGGCGGATCGGGCGGTCAAAGACCCGTGCCTATGCGCTGTTCACTGTGCCCGCCGACCGGCGGCTGACCGATACGGCGCAGCGGCGGCTGGAAGTACTGCAATCACTCGATACGCTTGGTGCCGGATTCCAGCTCGCCAGTCACGATCTCGATATTCGAGGAGCGGGTAATCTGCTGGGCGAGGAGCAATCTGGTCACATCAGGGAGGTGGGTTACGAGCTTTACCAGTCGATGCTCGAAGAGGCCGTTGCCTCTTTGAAATCCGGCGATCTTGAACTTGAAACCGCCAATGAATGGTCGCCGCAGATTTCGCTCGGTATGCCTGTCATGATCCCGGACAATTATGTGCCTGATCTGCAGGTACGCATGCAGCTCTATCGCCGTCTCGGCGAGTTGAGCGACACGACTGAGATTGACGGCTTCGGAGCCGAACTGATCGATAGGTTCGGGCCGCTGCCGGACGAGGTGGAGGCTTTGCTGAAGATCGTGCTGGTGAAGTCTTTGTGCCGACAAGCCAATGTTGAGAAGGTCGATGCCGGTCCGAAAGGCGCTGTCATTTCTCTGCGCAACAACACGTTCGCCAATCCGGCTGGTCTGGTTCAGTTCGTGTCTGATCCGACTCAGCGCGTGAATCTGCGGCCGGATCAGAAGCTGGTGTTTTCGCGCGAGTGGCCGAAGCCGGATGATCGGCTGAAGGGGACGGCAGCCCTGTTGTCCCGGCTCGTAAAACTGGCGAGCACTGGGGAAACGGCAGTCACAGAAGCAGGATAATTGTTTTGAAAGCCGAATCGGTCATGTTATTGCCCGATTTCACGCCTTGAACGGCGTAACTAAACAGGCTGGCGCGCTCCAGCCCAATTCACTATGGGAAGCTCAATGTCCGTCAAAAATAATCTGATCACAATCGTTGCAGCACTGGCACTTCTGCTGAACACGGGAACCGCGTTTGCCCAGGACGGGGGCAATGCCGATGCCGAAGCAGCGCCGGCCGCTGCCGATCAGGCCGCGGCCCAGCGTAGTCCCGAAGACAATTGGCTCAAGGTTTGCGATCCGCTGGAGAGTGGCGAAAAGGCCTGCATCATGCGTCAGGTGGTTTTGGCCCAGGGCCAGTTCCTCGGCTCCTTCCTGCTGCGCGATGATCCGGGTCAGGAAAGCCGGTTGCTTGCCGTTGCCGCCGTGCCGCTCGGTGTTTTGTTGCCGTTCGGTGTGACCTGGCAGATCGATGGCGGCAAGCCGGTGCGCGTACCCTATATGCTGTGTGATCCGCAATCCTGTGCCAGTCAGCTCGTCATCAACGAGGCCTATGTGAATAGCCTCAAAAAGGGCGCAACGTTGAAGCTCACCGCGAAAAACCGCCGCAACGAAGATGTTGTTGTGGAGATCAATCTGGCCGGGTTCACCTCTGTTTATGATTCCGAGGACTCATTGACCTTCGACGAATTCCAGCAGGAATCCACCGGTTCGAACGCGCTTGAACAGGTCCTGCAGGATCGCGCCGAGCAGATCCGCCGCGAGAAGGAAGCTGAACAGGGTGGTGGGCAGTAGTCCATCCGACTGATATCGCTATGAATGTGAAACGCGCTTCGGAATAATCCGGAGCGCGTTTTAGTTGCGAGCACCCATGCCGGTTTCAAACGCTTTGGCGCGCAAGCCCGGCAATAGCCGTAACGCCCAAAGACCACCGGCGCGCAGTGCTTGTACGGGCAGCATGTCGCTCAGAAGAGAGCGAAACAACGTGTCGACCATTTGGGTGGTTTGCCTGAGATCACTCTCACGCCGTTCTGCATAGCCTGTGCTCACCGCCTGCGCCCAGTCTGACGTGCTTGTGTCGGCAGATTTGAGAGCGGTAATAAAATCGCTCACGTCTCTCAATCCGAGGTTTAGCCCTTGTGCGCCGATAGGCGGGAAGGCGTGGGCGGATTCGCCGACCAGAACAACGCCGTCTCGCCCGGCAGTTTCCGCAGTCAGGGTGGAAAGCGGGAAGACAACGGCTTTGCTCTTGAGAGCAATATGCCCGAACAGATCGGCGCTTCGTTCTTCGCAAGCTGTGCGTAGAGCTTCTTCACCACCAGCCGATGTATCCTGAAGCACCTCTGCCTTGTCGATCCAGACAAGGTTAGCGACGTTGCCGCCGGCGGGGACCAGTGTGAACGGTCCGTTGGGATAGTGAAACTCGACTGAGGTGTCCGCGACAGGCCGCTGAAGCTCCAGGTCGCAAACCAGTGCGGACTGCTCAAATGCGTGATTGCGCACGCCGATGCCTGCAACCTTGCGCACGGTTGATTGCTTGCCATCCGCGCCAACCAAAAGATGCGCGGTTACCTGACTGGTTTTGCCGCTCTTTCGGTCGGCGATCTGGATTTCAAAGCCATCATCAGTGCGGGCAAAGGATTGCAGCAAAGCATCCCTTTGCCTGTAGCTGCCGCCCTCGGGCACCTGTTTGCTGAAGGCTTCCAGCAATGCCGCATTGGGAAAATTCCAGGCAAAAGCTTGCAGTCCCGCTTCCGCGCTATCGAAAAGTGTCTCAGGTGCCCGGATCAGCCGCGAGGTGGAATCGATGATGCGGATTTTGGTGAGGCGCGTCCCCAGCGCATCAGCATCATCAATCAGGCCGGATTGCAGCAGAAACTCGGTACTGGGACCCATGAGCGCCGATGTGCGCGGATCTGCGGTGCCGGAAGGCGACAAGTGCAGGGTTTTGAACCCTAGCCGCGCAACACAAATCGCAGCGGCGAGCCCTGTGAGCCCGCCGCCGGCGACAACAATATCAAAATGATCAGTGCCAGAATTGCCCATCAGGCCGTTGCGGGTTTTGGCTTCATTCCTTTGAGAATGTAAGACCCCGCGAACGATCCTGCAAATGTTGCTGCCAAAAAGATCAGTAGATTTTCCGGCATGAAGGCCAACAGGCTGATGCCAGGCCCCGGGCAGATGCCGGACATGCCCCAACCGATGCCGAAGAACACAGCGCCGAGCACCAGCGGCTTGTCGATTTCGGTCAGGTCCGGTTTGTGGAACTTGCCATTGAAAATCGGGCGTTTCTGCCGGTCACCGATCCTGAGGCCGATAAACATCACCACCAAAGCGGACGCCATGACCAGCGCGAGGCTTGGGTCCCAGCTGCCATCGGCAATACCGCCGACATTGAGAAAGTTCAGTACTTTGTACGGGTCGACCATCTGGGAGACGTACAAGCCCGCACCAAACAGCGCGCCGCTTGCACCCGCCGTGACCAGATAACCCGGTTTCACAGTATCGCTCATTATGCCACTCCCGTAATCGCAACCGTCAGGGCTGCCGTTGCCATGAACACGCCGACCGCGACGAATGAGCGGGGCGAAAGACGCGCCAGTCCGCACACACCGTGGCCGGAGGTGCAGCCATTGCCGATCTTGGTGCCGACACCTACGAACAGGCCGGCAATCGCGATCCAGAGCGGTGAGCCTTTAAGGCTCAACGCCGCGCCACCAGCGCCTTCAGGCCCAAGCCCGGGCAACAACAATGCAGCCGCACCGGCGCCACCGACCATCATCACAAGGAATACGATCCGCCAGATGACGGTATTGGCCGGCGGCAACAGCTGGCCGAATATGCCCGATATGCCGGCGATGCGGCCGTTGCCAATCCACAAAAGCGCCGAAGCCAACCCGATGAGGGCGCCACCGGCGAGTGCTGAAACAGGCGAAAAAGCGTCCATGACGATCTCCTTCAAAATCTGTTTCTAATATAAGCGATCCATCATATTGCCCCTATGCGTGCAAGCGGATCGCTATTCGAAACGCGTGGCGCAACGCAGAAATTCTTTGCTGAATTCCAATTGTTTGGGAAATGGACGCGTCTGTAGCTTCATTTCCGGTCCCGTGTCGATTAGCCTGACTAGCCAACAGATTTAACGTGCGGAGCGCGCCGACCATGTTCGAAATTCTATCCGATCCCGCAGTGTGGGCGAGCCTGGCCACGCTGACGCTGATGGAGATTGTCCTTGGTATCGACAATATCGTCTTCATCTCGGTGTTGGTTGAAAAGCTTCCAGCAAAAGCCGCCCGGCAGGCGCGGCAGCTTGGGCTGGCACTTGCATTGGTATTCCGCATACTATTGCTGCTCGTGCTCACCTGGATTATCGGACTGTCTCAACCCCTGTTCGAGGCGTTCGGGCACGCGTTCTCCTGGCGGGACATCATCCTGATCGTCGGCGGTCTGTTCCTGATCTACAAGGCGACCTACGAGCTACATCACACGATTGAGGAACCGCACGAGGAAGCGCTGCACAACAAGACTGAAGCCGCTTTCGGCGCCATTATCATGCAGATCATCTTCATTGATGCGGTTTTTTCGGTCGATTCCATCGTCACCGCCATCGGCATGGCCAACCATGTTGAGGTGATGATAACGGCTGTGATTATCGCCATGATCGTTATGTACATCGCCTCCGGCACTATCGCCGATTTCATCGCCCGCCACCCAACCACAAAATTGCTGGCTTTGGCCTTTTTGCTCCTGATTGGGGTGACACTGGTTGCAGATGGGCTCGGCTTCCATATACCCAAGGGGTACATTTATTCTGCGATGGCGTTTGCGGTACTCGTTGAGGCCATCAACATTCTGGCGCAATCGCGCCGGAAAGCCAGGAGGGCAGGGGAGTGACCAAGGCAATTGTTATCCGCAAGTTCGGCGGGCCAAAGGTTTTAAAGCTTGAGGACGTTGAGGTGGGCGATCCCGGATCGGGCGAAATCCGGGTTCGGCACGAAGCGATCGGGCTGAATTTCATCGACGTTTATCATCGCACCGGACTCTATCCGAATGAATTGCCATTCACACCCGGTAGCGAAGCCGCGGGTGTTGTCACCGCGGTTGGCAAGGGCGTGTCCGATTTCAAGGAAGGCGACCGGATCGCCTATTTCAACCCTATCGGCTCCTATGCCGAAGAACGGCTGATGCCGGCATCCAAGGCGGTGCCCATTCCCGACGATATCGAGGCCGACGTCGCGGCGGCCATTATCCTCAAGGGGATGACGGTCAACTATCTGCTGACGATGACCTGGGTGCTGCAAGCACATGACACGGCGCTGATCCATGCCGCTGCCGGCGGCGTCGGGTTGATCGCGGTGCAGTGGGCGCGCTCCATCGGCGCGCGGGTTATCGGCACGGTCGGTTCGGACGAGAAGGCAGAGCTCGCCCGTCAAGCTGGTGCAGACGAAGTGATCAATATCCGGACAGAGAATTTCACTGATCGTGTTCGCGCGCTCACCGGCGGGCGCGGCGTGGACGTCGTCTACGATTCCATCGGCAAGGACACGTTTGAAGACTCGTTGGACTGCCTCCGACCGCGCGGCCTTCTGGTCAGCTTCGGTAATTCTTCGGGGCCTGTGTCCGTGCCAAACCTTGGCATTCTCGCGGCCAAGGGCTCGCAATATGTGACCCGGCCGACACTGGCGCACTATTATCTCGATCGCGAGACAGAGCTGCGGTCGGCGGAAACCTTGTTCAACAAAGTGCGTGAAGGCGCGCTGAACATCACAATCGGTCAGCGCTTCGCTCTCGCCGATGCGGCAAAGGCGCACAAAGCGCTTGAGGGACGCAAAACACACGGCTCCACCATTCTGACGCCTTAGCGCGTTTCAGGGATTGAATGAATCGGCAGCACCTTCACCACTCCTCCAAAGGGAGAGTGAGAAAAGCGCTTGCCTCAACCTAAAAGTGAAAGTGTCCAAGACGCTTGTCACGGCTGACCTGGCAGGCTACATGATGCGCGTCCGGAGGGGTGGCAGAGTGGTCGAATGCGGCGGTCTTGAAAACCGTTGGGCTTCACGGTCCCGGGGGTTCGAATCCCTCCCCCTCCGCCACCGCCTAAAATTGGCATTGATTTCATTGATAAAAATATGCGTTTTTGGCTCACTACTTCTCACGTGAGCCATTTTTTTGTTCTTGGTCCGGTCTCCCGATATGGAGAACGGCGCGATCGGCACGGCGGCGTTGGTCGGCGGCGGCGGTGTATCTTGCCACTTCCTTGTCGGTGCGGTGGCCGGTGATCGATTTGATATCCTGATTGGAACTGCCGCCCTCGGCCAGGCGGCGGGCGGCAGCCTTGCGCAGGCCATGGGCCGTGCAATTGGGCAGGCCCGCCTGATCGCACCATTTGCGCATTCTGTTGCCGATGCCGGCACCGGAATAGGGCTTGCCATAGTCGGTCAGCAAAAAGCTGATCTGGCCTTCTGGCGTCCTGTCCAGTTCCTCGGCAAGATCCGGGTGCAACGGGATCTCGAGCATGGTGCTGGTCTTTTGCTGCCACACCCGGACATAGCCATTGGTGATGTGTTGCCGCCCCAGATTGATCACGTCCGACCGGCGCTGCCCCAGATAGAGCATGAGATACATCGCCCGCCGCGCTGTAGAACCGGCGGGGTGCCGCGCTTCATATTGGGCGATATCGGATTCCGACCAGGTGTGAAAGCCGGGTGACTTGATCCGGTAGGCCTTCACGCGGGCGCACGGGTTATCGTTACGCCACCCTTCATCAATCGCCAATTCCATCAAAACGCGCAGCCTGTCCAGCAGATTGTTCGCCGCCGCCGGCGTTTCCTTCATGCGGGCGAGGATGGTGCGCACATGTTCGCCACGCATCGCCCGCACATTCTGATGGCCATAGCGTTCACGGAACCGCTCGAGGATGCCGCGATAGGTGACCTGCGTGCTTTTGGCCAGGCTGAGAAAATCGGTGGTCTCATAATAGATGGCGATCAGCGCCGAGACGGTGCCCGGCTTGATCCTGTGCCGGCTTTTTGCGGGCTGCGCCAGCTTGCCGCTGCGGCAGGCCGCCAGTTCTTCCCGGAATGCGTCTGTGCCCGGCGTGGATTTGAAGTAATAGGTTGGCCGCCCGGCTGCCCGGAACCGCACCCGCCAGCGACCAAGCCGCTTGTCATAAAACTCAGTGACGCCTTTCGGCAGATTGCTCTTCCTCGGCAAGCTGCTGATCCCATCCGTTTGCGTTTGCGGCACCATCATCGCTGTGAACCGCGCCTTTGGCAATAATCGTCATATCTGATCGAATTTCGATCTCGATTGCGTTGAAACCGGCATCGCGCAGGCCCTTGGCCAACTTCTTGATATCTGTCGCTTTGAAATGGGCCAGATCGCTCATTCGGGCGTATCCTCATCCGGATGCGACAGCCATTCATGCTCGAGGCGGATGGCGATGACTTCCGGGGTGACCGGTTCGGCGGGCATCTTGCGCAGCCAGGCGATAATGTCCTCGGTGGTCATCACCGCGGCCCGGACTTCGCGGGTGGCGATTTCGCGGGCGAGGGAAGTGTGGGGCATCAGGGCATTTCCCCAAACAAAAGCTCGTCTGCTGTCACGTCCAGTGCATCGCAAAGCGCCCGTACAGCACCCATTGAGGGTTCACCGCGGCCAAGTTCTATATTCGCAACCTGTGGGCGTGTGATTGGCAGCTTCTCAGCTAGTTGCGCCTGCGTAAGCCCTTTCGCTTCGCGAAACGCTTTGATGCGGTCACCGATATGAATGTCGATTTCACCACTGCCGCGGCATGTCGGGCATGGCTTGGTTTGTTTTTGGCGCATCACCGCGTCTCCCGTGCCATGCGCGCCCGGCCTTCAGCAGTGATCATCCGGCGGCGGTTTTTGCCTTTGCCGGTTTCGGCCAGCAGGCCTTTGGCGACGAGTTGGGTTGTGGTCTGGCCGGGGTGATAATCGTGCGGCCGGTCCGGATCGATCCAGCCGCCGACGGTGTAGTGCAGCCCGCCGCGCGGATCGGCCATGTTGGCGGCGCAGAGGGCGCGCAGCTGCAGCTGGGTAAGGCTCATTCGCTCATTCCCCTTCATGCTCGATGATCTGCTTCTGCGGGTCTGTTGCGTCGCCTTCCAAAAACATCCATGCGTGGAAACTGACCGCATGCCGGATCACATCCGGCGTGCAATTGAACGCAAGCGCAGCCGCGGCAACGGATGTCTCGCCGTCCTGACACATCGCCCAAATCTGCAATGCATTGGCGAATGCGGCTGTGGCAATGCTTGTGCCGGTCTCTGCATGATCATCCTCATCGAGACCAAACGGGTCCTGAAAGTGCCAATCGTCTTTGAGGGTAAGCGCCATCACGCACCTCCCTGTGTGTCGAGTGCGGTGCGGTAGTCGGCAATAGCCTTGCGACCCAATCGTGTCAGGTGAAATGTTCCGCCTTTAGGATGCGAAACCATCGCCAGATATCCGATATCGGACAGGCGAAAGCCGAGTATCCAGCGCTCTTGGTCATTCTCGACAACTTGGTTGACGCCCTTCGCCTCATCTTCTTCGAGTGAGAACAAAAGCTGCCAGTCGTAAGGGTCCAGCGCCTTCACCTTTGGCTTCCACCCTTCACCAGCCTCTAGGGCGTTGGCTGTTCGGGTGTGAAGACCGTTGGACCCTTCGAGGTCTTCGTGAGCAAAATGACGATGTGCCCGCGCCAGATTCTGCGCTTCCTCCGATTCAGGCCCACCGGACTCTAGGGTGGCGCAGAGGCGGCAGCACACGCGGCGCTTGTGGCCGTGAAAAGTGGATTGGCAATGGACGCAGCGGCATTCATACTTGTTTTCGCCGCCCGCATAATCTGCGGGCCAGTCCCGCCCGGCCTCATAAGTGGCGAGGGCTTCGCGGGCCAACGGCACAACGTCATCGATCTTTTCCCGCTGATGCTGCCAATTGCGGTCGTAGCAATCGACAATCTTTTTCAACGCCTCCACCAACCCCGCCGCACTGGCGCTTTGCTGGGGGCGGGTGTCGATGAAGTCACACATGGCCTGAATAAACGGGACTTCGCTTGTTCCGTTTGCATAGGCATCTGCTTCGGCGTCCGAACAGCCCATAGCCTTCTTTGCGTTCACGCGGATCGTGTCTCGAACGTATTCAAGCCGCTGGTGCTCTGTGCGTAGACTGCTGAGTGCTTTGTCCAGTTCGTGAACTGCCGCAGCAACTGCCTCGAACGGCTTCAACTCCACATCACTCATGATTCCACCTCCAGTTCGGTCATCACGTCGGCGAAAATCTGGTCGATGGTGGCGAGGTCCCAGCCGTTAAGGCGGAGGACGACGAGGGCATCGGCAGAGGCAATGCCGGGGCTGAGCTGGGCGGCAGCCCGCTGGACAAGGCTGCGGTGCGCCTCGGCGCGGTCAGCCGCCATTTGCAACGCCATGCCAGCATTGCCGGACCACATGGCCTGAAGCTCGGTTTGGGCTTTGAGGGTACTCACCATGTCAGCACCAGTGCCAGAAGGAACAACAGTGCCACGGTGAGAGCCGGAGATGTGGTTTCGATGGTGCGTAGCCAGCGGGGCATCAGGCAGCCTCCAGTTCATTGACAGCGGGTAGGCCGCGCGTAATGCTGCCCGCATGGGGCAGGGAGGCGCGCATGGCCTTGGGCAACGTTTTCGAGCAGGTGAAAGAGTGGTGGTTGGTCTCGGTGGCCTCGGGCAGCGCGATTTGCGTGTCTGCGCTGCCGGCGGACAATCCGGACGGGTTTCTGTGCGGATTGGGACTTGCTCTTTTTGGCCTCGGCCATGGCATTTGCCGCAAGAAAGAGGTCTGGTTCCAGAGTGCGCCGGGTGGCGGACACGTAAAGGTTGAAAATCCCGTGTTCCGCGCAACGCCTGTGGGCATATTATTCATCGCGGCCGGCCTCGCGCTTCTCGTGTTCGGCCTTTGGCGCGTTTCCGGCGTCTATTTCGGGGCCGTTTTCGGGGCGGTGTGGGGTGGCTTTACCGGCACGGTTTCCGCTTTGTGGGGCTTTCTGCTGTGGGCCGTGTCCACCGTTCTTAACTTCGTGAAATGGTTGATCGTCGCGGCCTGGTGCAACGCTAGCGCATGGGTCGGCGGCGGAACCTGCGCCTGAATTGGGCAGCGGCGTGATCTTCATATCAGTGCCGCGGATTGAAATCGTGCCGTTGGCAATATCGACGACGTGTTCGAAGGCGCGATTGATGGTGCGCTGCTGCACCAAAATCCAAATTATCAGGCAAATGCCAATGACCATGCCCAGCACGAGGGCCAGTGCCATTACGCTCATCAAAGCCTGCGCGTCAGGTGAGAATGTTGTCGGATCGGATGACATCTGTCCCTCCAAATCGGGTGTGATTTGGTGGGAGAGTAATTACAACTGAGTTGTAAAGTCAACCTTGAAAATACAAATGAGTTGTAACAAGGTGCACACACTCTAGCTGCAATGGGATCATTTCCCTATGCCTGCCACAATTCGAGATGCAGCTAATATCACTATTTTAGTCAAGAAGAGGCCAGGACGCATGCAAAGCAAAGTAGAGCAGAGTGAAGTTGTATTACATAGGTTAGCGGCGGTCATTTGCGGGCAGTTGCCGCTGGACGAATCGGAAGCGGACAGGGTGTTGGAATATGTCGCGGCGATCCGCGCAGCAGCTCCACCTGGGCGCAAGGATGTAAAGCCTGCAAGTCTGTCGACTCAGTCAGCTTTCGGCGGATAAAGCAAATCAAACATATTTTTGGGCAGCGTGGTGCCCATATCACGGAACAACCAGTCCAGTGTGACCCCTGTTCTGTTGCAAATATTAAGCCCGCCAGAGACATCTGGCCGGGCGTTTCCGCTTTCCCAGTTCCATAGTTTTTGCGGCGATACGCCAAGATAGGCGGCGAACGCAGTGGCGCTTTCGTACCCGAGCGCTTTTCTCAACAATATGATTCTGCGCCCAATTGCCTCGGGCTTTGCGGCCTGATTATCCATGGGCGCAGTGTGCAAACTTTCGTCCACATATAAATAAAAATAAAACAGGGTTGTAAAAACTACAACTGAGTTGTAAAAGCGAGGCATGAATCAGCCCGCGATCATATCGACAGTTGCCGAGTTGCAGACTGCCTTGGGCGGCGGCACGCCCATGGCACGACTGTTCAACACCAAGCCGCAGAACGTTTGGCATTGGGTGAATGTCGATAAGATTCCGGCGGACTGTTACCTTGAGCACAAGGCCATCCTTGATGCGCGTGGCATCGTTGCCGCGCCGCGGCTGTGGTTCGGCGACAGGGTGCCGGCCACCTCCGAAACAGTGGAGGCGGCCGAATGATGCGTGTTGCCCTAGATCTTCTGGATCACGAACGTGCAGTTCTTTTCGGCGGCCACCTGTTCGATGGCATTCATGCGCCCGCGCAGGTTGGCAATGGTGGCCTCGCCGGCGCTGTCGCGGCTGAGGAACAGAAGGGCCGGCCAGGCGACAATGATGCCGACGCCGGTCAGCGCCGCGTCGCGGTCCGCCGTTTCCTGTTGCTGGCCAACAGCGGCATAGGCCTGGTTGGACAACACAACCGCCTCGGATTCCAGTTCGTCGCAGGTGCGATCGCGATAATAGCGCGGATCGACATAGTTTGCCGCGATCTGGCTGGGTGGCTTGGCACATCCGGACAAAGCCAGCGCCACAACGCCGGCGCACAACACAGTCTTTTTCATGGACCCCTCCGTTTTCTGGTGCGGCGTATTCAACATTCAAATCTCTCTCATGTCCAGAACCGGGGGTGCTGCTGATGCCTGAGGCGCTGCGGATGCTGGGGTTGTGGCTGTGTTTTGGTCTGTTTCTGTCCGGGTTGGCGGCAGCGCTGTTCTGGCTTGTCGGCGGCACACTCGACACAGAGGCGCGCAATCTGTGCCTTGTTATTGGATTTACGGTTGCAGGGTTCATGCAGCTGTCCGAGGAGCCGTGAGCGATGAGGTCGTTTCTGCTCAAGGCTATGCGCGGCGCTTCGCACACCATCTGCATTCTGGTGCTGATCGTTGCGGTGGCGAACCCCGCTTTGTTGCCGTACGTGCTCAAGCTGTTCGTTATTGCCTTTGCACTCAACGTGATTTTTCTGGCCGCGCCTGTCCTGATGCGCGGCAGGGGTGGGCGCTCATGAGGTCCCAATCCGCAATTTACGAAATCGGCGCGCTTAGTCCGCAAGCAACCCGCGCCGCCAGAATTGGTTTGGTGGCGGGGCGCCGAACCGAAAAACCGGGTGCCACTTTTTCTGGCGCCCCGCACCCCGGACATCCATCGACATCGCACGCCAGTCCGGGCTGCCGCTTTGTTTTTTCGCCCCCCACCCCGGTGCTGCGCACCGACCTTCCCCACGATGGGGGAGGGAGGGGGTGTTTCCCACTCCGGTCTTTCGCCTTCACGGTCTCCTCCCAAGGAGCGGTCGGCGGGCCGGGCCGTCCTCTGTCCCGGCATGCAGCCGCGTCTTACCATTATCGCGGGGTCCATGATTTTGGGAACGCCGGGCGCTTGCGCCGGCGTGGGGCAGGGGGCGGCTTTTTCTCCAAGGTTGATCATTTGGTCACCTTCACTGGCGGGGTGGTGGCAGCCAGGCTGCGCCCCGCTTTTTCTGCACCGGTTGTGCTGGGCAACGGGCGCTGTGGCCCGCGTCTGATTGTTGTTCATGCCGGTGAACCTACCCCCGGCCGGTTTGCCGGCGGGCAAAAACAAGTTGCGGCGTTGCAAGCCAAGGAGTGCAACGCGATGAACACGCTACGCGAGGGCGAACTGACGCCCCTGGCGATGGATATGGCCCGGCAGATGACCGAGGCCAGCTATCGCTGTTTTCATGAAAATCTGGAGGCGGTGGACGCCCGGCTGGCCCGGCGCTACCGGGTGCCGCAAGGCTGGTTCTGGGGTGCGCGCTACCGTGCCCCCAAAATCCTCACCGCCACCGGCTTTTACAATCTCACACTGGGCTATGGCCACATATTCGGCCCGCACCGTCTGCCGCCGGCGGCGGCGCGCTTTGCCGAGGCTGTGGACCGGGCCCGTGACAGGATGGAGGCGGACTGATGGCAACAGCTGATGCCCTCAAACCCAAGCACGGGATGCCGAGTGAAATTGTCTCGGTGAGCCGGGTGCAGCGGCCAAAATTCTATTGGGCCTGCATCAAGGAACTGGAGCACCAGACCGGCGAGAGCCAGGCGCATCTGCGCACGCTGAACAGTTGGAATTTTCCGCGCGCCGTGGTGGACGCGGCCCCGCGCCACTTGCGGCCGACGAAGCGGGGCAAAGCCAATGGCTGACCGGCCCATTCTCTTTTCCGGCCCGATGGTGCGGGCGCTGCTGGATGGCCGCAAGACGCAGACGCGGCGGGTGTTGAAGCCTCAGCCTGTAGGCGGCCCGCTTCGCCGGACATATGTGCGTGAGTTTCATGGGCCGGTATACGCGCTGTTCGGGGAACATTCGTCTGAAACGATCAAATTGCCATACGCCCCCGGTGACCGGCTTTGGGTGCGCGAAAGCCTGAAATGCGGCAGCAATGATCAAGGGGCCGAATGGATCACCTATGCCGCTGATGGCGAGGTGCCGCCCGGCCTTGGACACTATAAGTGGTTTTGGGAGCGGAACTTGCTTCCCTCGATCCACATGCCCCGCTGGGTCTCGCGCCTGACGCTGACCGTCACCGATGTACGGGTGCAGCGGGTGCAGGACATCAGCGAGGCCGGTGCGATTGCCGAGGGTGTTGAACGCGATTTCGAAACCCGTAGTTTCTGGGGCGTTGAAGGCGCCGGGGTCGGTGGCGCGACGCCACGCTATACCGAGGCGCGTTTGGCCTTCCATCGACTGTGGGACAGCCTCAACGCCAAGCGCGACGGCGGCGCCTACAGCTGGGACGCCAACCCCTGGGTCGTCGCCGTCACCTTCACGGTGGCACAGCACAATATTGATGCGGGGGTGGCATGACCCTGCGCGATATCGACACCGATCAACTGGATCTGCGCTCTGATGCACGCAACATTGATGCGGCCAAGGTGGAGGCGTTGGCCGAAAGCATTGCCGACACCGGGCTGATCAACCCCATTCGCGTGCGCGCCGGGGCCGATGGCCGGTTTGAGGTGATCGCCGGGGCGCACCGGCTGGCGGCGCACAAGATCCTCGGACTGGCCGAAGTGCCGGCCATTCTCGTCAATGATGATGATCTGCACGCCGAACTGGCCATGATCGACGAAAACCTGATCCGCGCCGAACTGACGCCGGTGGACCGCGCCCGGCAGACCGCGCGGCGCAAGGCGATTTATGAGGAACTGTTTCCTGAAACGGTGGCCGGCGTGGCCGGCGGCAAGGCGCGCCAGGGCACAGCGGGCGACAAGTTGTCGTTTGCTGAGGACACAGCCGCCAAAACCGGGCGCGATGCCCGCTCCATTCAGCGCGATGCCAGCCGGGGTGCGCGGGTGAGCGATGATGTGCTGGACATGATCCGGTCGACGCCGCTCAACACCGGCCTTTTTCTCGACCGGCTGAAGAATTTGACACCCGCTGACCAGAAGCGCGTGGTCAAAGATGAGCTGGCGCGGCTGAGCGCCGAGGCGGTGGAAAAGCGCCGCGCCAAGGCAGAAGCGAAGAAAGAGCGCCGGGCCGAGCGTGAACAGACCCTCGCCGCCAAACAGACGTCGCTGCCCGACAAGCGCTATGGCGTGATCTATGCCGACCCGGAGTGGCGCTTTGAACCCTATAGCCGCGAGAGCGGTATGGACCGGGCGGCGGACAATCATTATCCAACCTCGGCCCTTGACGCGATCACGTCTCGGCCTGTTGGCGACATTGCCGCCGATGATTGTGTACTTTTCCTCTGGGCCACTGCGCCCATGCTGCCCCAGGCGCTCGAGGTGTTGGCGGCCTGGGGCTTCACCTATAAATCGCAGGTGATCTGGCGCAAGGCTGATATTGAAAGCCGCGGCGCGGACCCGGCAAAGGTGGATCGCGGGCGCTATTCGACCAGTCTTGTCCTTGGCACCGGCTACTGGTTCCGCAATGCGCATGAGATCCTGCTGGTCGGAACGCGCGGCAACGTGCCGGCGCCGGCCATGGGTGACCAGTTCCCCTCGATCATCGATGCGGCGCCGCTCAAGCATTCGGAAAAGCCCGAACGCTTTGCCGAACTGATCGAAGCCTATTTCCCGAACCTGCCGAAGATTGAACTGAATGCGCGCACGCGGCGCGACGGCTGGGATTGTTGGGGGCTTGAGGCGCCGGACCTTGACGCGCACCCCACCCCCGCCGTGTCGGCGGACCCTCCCCATCGAGGGGACGCCCACCACCCTTCGAGTCCCGCGCTGCGCGCGCCTCAGGATGAGGGCGGTACGGACGGCCTCTCCCCCAGCCATGCCGCCGCGGCAGCATGGGATTTGGCGCGTACTTTCATGGCGGCAAATCCCCCGAACATTAATGGGGCGATAGCAGCGCTTTATGCAGTGAATGCGCCGCTTGACGACATTTGCGCCTTCACCGGTTTGCCCAACCCTAACAGCGTCAAGCAACGCGCCAAGCGTATGAAACTGGGCGACCGCGACCGGCAACGCAGGGCCGTGGCGGCGGCAAACAGGCGGCGGAAAAAAGAGGCAAATTAGGAGGCCACAATGAATTTGGATTCAGCGATCAAGAAGTTGCGGGACGATGCGAATGCCAGTGCGGCGGGCGCGGTTGCGCCCGAACACATGGTTGCGGACCCGTCGCGGGATCATCTCGATGAGACGCTGGCGGCTTTGAGCCGGGCGGCGGACCCCTCACCCCAACCCTCTCCCCAGAGGGGCGAGGGAGATAAGGCGGTGCCCGGCGCGGACACAGGCGGCTTCAAGCCGCTGCGGCCGATCGAGCAGGTGGGCAGCGCTACCCGCGCCAAGCTGGATGCGCTGCGCCCGCGGTTGCGGCGGTTGGATTCGGCGCATGCGGATACAATGAAACTGTTTGAACAGCATTGCTTTGCTGAAACCCAAATGTTGCGGCGGCATAGGGAGGAAATTGCGGACGTTGCTGCTGAAGGCAAGCAGATTTCCGGGGACCTGCAGCGGTTGCAAAGAGAACGGCAAGCAGTGTTTGCCGAGATCCAGCAGCTTGAAGCGGACGAGAAGTTCGGGGGTTTGGGTGAATAAGGCCTTCTTCGATATTTCCCCGGCAGAGCGGAAACTGAATACGGCGGCCGCCAATGGCCGGCTGGCGCATATTGAAAGCCCCGAAGGGCGGCGCGGCCGGGCTGGGCTGGATAGCGTGACTGCGCGCAAGGCCAAGACCGCCCGCACCAAATCCCTGCAGGCGTTCAACCCCAGTTTCGGCCAGGCGGCCGGGGAACAGACGCCGGACAGTTCTGTGGCCGATGGCCCGGCCTTCACCCGCGACAGCGCCGAAGGGCTGGTGCCGCTTCTGGAGACCGAAAACGGCATGTGCAAATGGCCGTTCACTGTCGAGGGTGTGCAGCTCTTCTGCGCCGCCCCGCGCCTCAAGGGCAAGCGCTATTGCCAGGCCTGTTATGACCAGGATCGCGGCCGGGCGCGCGCGAAGGCGGATTTCTGATGGCGTATCGCGACGCGGCCCGCGCGAAATCGATGGAGCCGGTGACAGTGCGCGGCACCATCACCGCCACCCGTGGCAAATCGCACACGTTCATTCCCGATGCGCAGCCGGAGCGCACGGTTTACCTGCCGATCTCCGAGATCGCGGTGAACGTGACGGCAACAGTGCCGCAAGGCGAATGCGCCGACATCACCATGCCGCGCTGGCTGGCCGAGGACCGGGGGCTGGAAGGCGATGACGATCTGACCGGGGATTTGTTCACGTGAGGTTCGCCAGGAAAAGTGGGAACCGGTTTTCCGGTTCGGCGAACTGAACAACTGAAGACACCGAAAGGAGAGGCCCATGGCCAATTCAGGGATCGCCAAAGATCAGTTGCGCGCCTTTGTTGAGCGTATCGAGCGGATGGAAGAGGAAAAGAAGGCCATCGCCGATGACATCAAGGAGATTTATGCCGAGGCCAAGGGTAACGGCTTTGACACCAGGGTGTTGCGGCAGATCATCCGCATCCGCAAGCAAGACGCTGCCGAACGGGCCGAGCAGGAAGCCATTCTCGACCTTTACATGCATGCCCTGGGCATGATCCCGGAGGACGCGGTGGCGGCAAGGGATTCCGAAACCGTCACCAAGCACAAAGCGCAAATGGCCAAGCGGCAGAAACGCAAATCGGGCGGTGCAGCACCCGGCATGCCTTTTGAGGTCGTTGGGAACGTTTGATGCCCCGCGCCACGCAAAAACACCCTGCTTTCACCGATGGGCCGATGCCGGTTCATGCGCCGCTGGTGCGCTGGGCGCTTTCGGTCACCTCGCCGCTGCAGCTGGAGATTTCGCCAGCCGAGGATCCGCGCGGGCAGGGTGAGCGGGTGTTGGCGGTCAACCCGGAAAGCCGGGCTTTGCTGGTGGGCCTGGCGCGGGCGGCCGCGCCGGGGGCGGACAGCGTGGTGACGGCTTTTGAGCCCTTGTGCCTGGCGATCCGGCTTTCGCCACAGCGGGCGCGGTTCTGGCTCAAGGCGCTGGCGGCGGCGGGCCTGATCCGCGTCGATGGGTTGCAGCGCGGGCATGAGGGCATGGTGGCGGTGCGGTTTTTGGGGGTGACCGATGGATAAGGAGATCGCCAAAGCGGTTTTGGTGCTCTGGGAAAGCAAGCACTTCGACAGCGCAACAATTGCGCGCCTGCTGGGCGAAAAGGAACACGCGGTGGCGCGGATTATTCAGGCCAGCCGCGATGTGCGGCGGGAGTTTGAACAAGAGCATGGGGGGGGCTGATGAATTTTGCGGCCTTACCATCTGGATTAATCGTGCCTGGACGTGTCGCTGAACAGCACAGACGGAATGCTATACGGCCTCGCGGTATGGATTTTTTCAGCGGGGCTGGGGGATTTTCTCTGGGATTGATGCAGGCCGGCTTCGAAATAGTGGCGGCGTTCGAACACGATTCTGATGCGGTGATTACCTACATGGTCAATTTGTGCAGGTGGGGCGAAGTTGAGATGCATTTCGCCGATGCCGCCATTCGGGCCAAGACGGAGAAAAAGCTCGAACAGCTCTTTAGCACAGCCACCCAGCGCGGATTGGACCTGGAATGTGTACTGCCCGGTACCGGATGGATCGCTGGCCAACCGCGCTCAATGCGGGGCGTCTCCCACATTTTCATCGGCGATGTGCGTAAATTCGAAAGCGATTATGTGCTGGAGGTTTGCGGGCTTGAGCGGGGCGAGTTGGACGTGATCGCCGGTGGTCCGCCATGTCAGGGGTTTTCTACTGCGGGAAAGCGCAACGTTGCCGATCCGCGCAATAATCTTGTTTTTGAGTTCGCTCGGTTCATTTGTGATCTCAATCCCAAAGCCATGGTGATGGAAGAGGTGCCGAACATTCTCAACATGGTGACACCGGAGGGACACAACGTCATCGATAAATTCACCCGCATTCTAGAAGACGGCGGGTTTGGCGGGTTTGAAGCGTTCCAGAAATCGATCGATGCACAGGCTGGTGCAATGGGGCTGATGCGTGGCGGTGGCACGCGCAAGGACCGTGCGACAAAAGAGCGAGGCTTTGCGCCTGATCAAGCTGAGGCCGACGCACACGAGGTCTCTCAAACCGATTTGTTTGAGGCCGCCGAATGACCAAGCCGATGACATGCCCCTGTTGCGGGCAGCAGATGCCGGGGCCAACGCCCAGTGTGCGCGAAGCGCTGCGGCGCGAGGCCGTTTTGATTGTGTGCCGCCACTACAGAGTGGGGCCGGGCGTGATTTTCCGCCAGACACGCGGCCTGGAGACCCATGCGTGGGCCCGGCAGGTGGTTATGTATCTGCTTGCGGTGGAATTGCAGGATTCGGCCACCGACGCGGGACTGTTTCTCGGGCGGGACCGCACCAGCGTCACCCATGGCGCGGCCAAGGTGGGTGAGGCGCTTGATGCCGCCGATGTAGATCCACGCCTCACCGCCGCTTTGGCCGATATGCGGGCAGCCATCGGCGGATGGGCGCGCCCACGGCTGGAGGTGGCGGGATGAGCCAGCATACCCTCGCAGAAATTAAGCGCGCAATTCGGGATATCCGGCATGATGGTGATCTGAATATTCTCCGGCGGGAGATGGATCAGCGATATCCCGGCGTTACCTTTGGCGAGTTGCAGCGCGCCGTTGCTGCCATAATCGATGACGAGGAACAGGCCCGCATTGAAGAAATGCAGGTCGACAAGGTGCTTGCCTACATCTTCGAGACTTTGGCGGACGGTTTTCCCGGGACTGCGACCGTTGAGGACATTCTGCGGCATCATGCGGCGCGGGGGCACAAACTCGCGCGCAAATGGCTTGCGGAGTTGTGCGACCCTGAAGCCGTGGCACGTGTAGCTGTGGAGTTTGCGGCGGCGCGGGCACACCCTGACTATGCTGTTCTGGACAATGCCGATGGCTACGGGCGGATCGACGGCGGTGACGTGGATGCCAGCACCGGGCGGCGGCTAGTCGACTGGTATGAACGCACATTCCCAGCAGAATCCAAGGCTGTTTTCGACTCGGCGTTGAGGGCTGCCAAGTGACAGATGTGCCCGCAACTCAAAACGCCATTTTGTCGATTGAAATCAACAGCGTGCAGTGTCCGGTGTGCGATCATACGCTGCATGATGCGATTGGGCTTGTCGAGGATATAGACGCCAGCTTTTCTGTTGAGCTGGAAAACCGGTTCCAAAAGTGTGCCGCCTGCGGCGCGTTGCTTGAGCTGGGTGCGGTATTTCGCGTCGAATATCCGGGGGCTGCCGAATGACAGACGGCCCAATCACCATCCTCGTCAAACATTTGCGCGCCGCCGGGGCTGAACCGGCGGCGATTGAAGCGGCTGTGCGGGAACTGGAAGCCGAATTGTCTCGAGATGCGACGGTTGTGGAACATGCGACGGTCGCGAAATCCGAAAATGCGACGGTTGTGGAAAACTCTGCGCCGGATGCGACTGTTGGCAAGCCGGACGGGCGGATGCGCGACTGGGCTGATCCGCAGGCTCTTGCGGGCAAGCGCGACCCGATGTTGCTGCGTTTCGTTTTTGCGCGCGATACGCGCCTGAGCCGCAGCGCCCGCGCCGTTGGCCAAGCGATGAGCGAAGGCGCTTTTGACCCGGTTTCCGGGCGTTTTGCGGTGGCGGCGGCCACGTTGGCACGCAAGGCCGGGTGCAACCGCGCCACCGTGTTCCGCGCGCTCAATGCGCTTGAGAATGCCGGGTTGATCCGCCGCTTTTCCTATGCCGGTGTGCGCCATGCCAACGCCTATCAGCCCGTATGGGACATGTTCGCCAGTGTTGCAAAAGTGCTGCGCGACCCGGTTGCACCGTCGCAAAATGCGACTGTTAAGTCCGAACCGGCGCACCAACCGTCGCAAAATGCGACCCAGATTCAGAGAGATATATATACCCCTGCACCAAGGGGAGAGACTGTTGGGCGCAGAGCGCCACCGCAACAGATCTTCATGCTACTGCCCATGTCCGGCGGTTTGAACGGCAAAACCCATGGCGATATTGCCACCACCAAGGCCACAGAACGGCTGTGGGTGGCGTTCAACGACCTGCACAAGGGCAGGGGCGAAACCTTTCTTCGCTCAATGCCTCAGGCGGCGTGGAAGGCGGGTGTTGACGCCGAAGTGCGCAACAGGGGCAAAGGGCTGGCGGCGCTTCTTGCGGCTCTGGAAAGGGACGGATTGCGGCCAACGGGGACCGGGCCGCCATAGATGGCCGGGTTTTGAGCAAGCGGCATTTTTTCCAGATCATCGAAGAGGCACCACCTGTGAGCACCTACCGGGACCGGACATCACTCAAACATGCCCTTGCCGGGCTGACACCGAAACAGAAACGCGCGGCATTGCGGCGGGGTGAAACCGAGATGGCGCGGCTGGCGGCGCTTCGGCGGACAGAGCGCACCCGCAAGCGGGCTTTAGGCGAGGTGCCGTTTCCCGGTGATCCGCTGCGGTACAACTGGTTTGTTCTCGTCACGGCGGCCAACCAGGAGCGCAAGAGCGCCGCGCGGCTCTATCAGGCCGGGTTTGCGGCCTATGTGCCTTATGCACAGGTTGAGGCGCGCCAGAGCCGGACCATGCACGGCAAGCGGCACATGACCAGGCGGCCCTTGCTGACCTCGATGGTGGTGGCCGGGTTTGATGCCGCCAACACGCCGCCCTGGCTCTATGTGCTGGACCGCGAACAGTTTCCCGAACTTTACGGCGTCATCGCGTTTAATGGCCAGCCCGCGCGGCTGCCGTTCGATGGATTGTTCAAGCTGAAGGCGCTGGACGGCATGCAGGACCGGACGCGGCATTATACGCCGCTGGTGGGTGACACGGTGCGCATTCTCGATGATGTGTTCCTGAAGCGGTTTGGCGACAATTTCGAGGGCGTGGTGACCGCTGTGGATGACGGCTTTGCCTCGGTGGAGATCAAAGGGCTTGAAGGCCTGTTCGGCGGCACGGCCCGCGCTGAGACCGCGGTGATGACGTTTAGTGAACTCGATCTCGAACAGGCTTGATCAATTTGCGAATCGCGCTTACGTTGCCTGCCGACCCTTTCTGTTCGATTTCGGCGACATGAAGCCCTTGGCCGAGGCCCCCCACGCAAAGCGCCAGCTGATCACGGGGAACAGATTGCGGACCCGGCGCCTGCGATCCCATGCAGGACTAGAGAAGGGTGCCGGGTGGTTTGTGTCTTTTTCAGTTTCAGCGCCCGCTGCCTTACCCTCGACCCGAGCAGGTAGAGGTGGAGCCATTGGTGACATTGGCTTAGGCGGGCGCTGAATTCATTCGCAGTCCGGTTGCGCCGTAGGAGGCCAGAGCATCTGGTCAGGATAGGGGCGGTATATGCCCGCTCTCGACGGGAACGGTTCCCGAAATGAAGGTGAAAGCGTTCGGCTGCAAGCCAGTTCAGACCCCGGTTATCCGGATCGGTCCCTGTGCTGGCAGGTCAAGCGGCTTGCGATGCGTAGGCATGCGGCAAACGGGTTGCCGACCGCCGGTGCTTTGGCATCGTAATGTACGACACAATGTGAGGATCGCGCCTCACCACCGGATAGCATCAGCCCCGCCGCTCAGCCGAGTGTGCGGGGCTTTTAGTAGCTGGCCATGATGTACACATGGCAAGTTTGGATGACTGAGCCGCCGAGGCGGTTGTGATTGTCTCTTATGGAAGGATTGACCAATGAAGTTTCTGACACTGTTCCGGGGCTGGCTCGCCTCACTGTTCGCACCGGTGCTGACCTATGTGGAGTTTGCGTTTGCCAGCGTGGCGACGCCAACATCCGACGATGTACTGACCCGAACCGACATCGCCCATGTCGGCATGACCGAATGGTCACCCTTAAACGGCAGTGCATTTGTTGCCTTCGAAAAGCGGGCTGGTTTGCATGATCTGTTCGTAGGTGGCCGCTTCACCCAGGGCGAAAGCCCGGCGGCGCTGTAGCGCGCAAACAGATCGACAAATGACTGAGCCCCGGCAGACGCAAGTCTCCGGGGCTTTTTTGTGAGGGTTTGCATGATCCTCAGTTGAACCGGGCTTTTTCCCTGTTTGACGCCTCCCTTTGATGACTCGCAACCCCGGCGCTGCTGGCTTACGCAGTGACCTGGGCTTTTTGTTGAGATGGTCAGCACACCCGCAATAGTCCCGGCGCAAAGCAATGCCGGGTTGCAAATCAATTTCCGCTCCAACGTCGAAGATGTGGCACAGGGCTTTCGCGACACGGATCGCTGGGCTGTTCCCTACATAACTGCCGGTGCGCTCAATGACACAGTGTTCCATGCCCGCAAGGTCGAACAGCGTGCCATGCCGCATTATCTGGACCGCCCGGTGGCTTACACGCAGCGCGGTGTCCTATATGACAAGGCAACCGCGAAGCATCTTGTGGCGCGAGTATACATCAATGACGATCCCACAGGTGGCACGCCACAGGCCAAGTATCTGGAGCCGAACATCGTTGGCGGTTTTCGTGGGCCGAAACCCTATGAACGCCGGCTGCGTCGCGCGGGCATTCTGCGCGCTGACGAATTTACGGTGCCAGGCGCAGGCATGCGGCTCAATGTCCACGGCAATATTCCCGGCGGCCGTATCGAGCGCATGCTGTCGCAGTTGCAGGCGGCGGAACAGTTCGCTGGGTACCAGGCTAACGAAACGCGCCGCTCACGTCGGCGCAATGTGCGTACAGGCAAAGAGCGCTATTTTGTGGCACAAGGGGATACAGCCCTGCCGCGCGGAATATGGGAACGGCGGGGAAAGCGTATTCGCCCTATGCTTTTGTTTGTCTCAGGCGCGCCAGCATATTCGCCGATCTATCCGTTCGGCCGGGCTGCCATTGAGCATGCCGAATTCAACTTCGCCCGATATTGGGTGCGCCGCTTCGATCGCATGTTGAAGTCTGGCCGCATCTTCAAAGGCGCCGGGCAACTGAGCCGCGGCGGTTCGTAGGTACTTCCAGCCCGTTCGCCCGCCCGCGAGAAATTCGGGCCCCGGAAAATTTTCGTAATTTGGGACAGCACTAGGTGATTGATGCCGTTGCTGTTGTTGTTGTGATGAGAGAGGCTCTGAACGAAAAGCAGATCGCACAGCTCGTAAAACAGTATCCGTTGCCGGACGATGTGCCGGATGCGGTGCTCAATCGCGACCAGCTGGCGAAGGCTTTTTCGACCTCGGTCAACACGATCACGGCGTGGATCGACAAGGGCATGCCGATGCTTGCTGCTGGCAAGAACGGTCAGGGCTACGAATTCCAGCTCAGCCAGTGCTGGGCCTGGCGGCAGGCTGATCTTGCTGATCAGCAGCGCCGGTCGGACGAAGCGGACGAAGCCGTCAAAGCGATGCAGCTGGCACTGATTGGTGGTGAGACCGGCAACGGTATTGACTCTCTTGCGCCGCGAGATAAGCGCGAAATACTCATGGCGCAGCTGGCAATGGAAGACTTTCAGCGTCAGCGGAATGAGCTGATCCGCCGCGAAGATGTGGTCGCGTTGCTTGAAGATGTGTTCTCGCTTTTCCGTGATGGCGTGGGGGCATTTCCTGACCAGCTGGAGCGCAAGGCGGGCATCTCGGGTAAAGCGATTGAGCTGGCGTTTGATGCCGGTGACGAATTGCTGATCGAGCTGAAGCAAAAGATCGAAGCATTCTTTGCAGCGCGGCCGTTGCGGACCGGGTCGGACAAGGCCAAGCGCGACCTGTTCGATGCCTGATCCGGATCTGAACCGGTTCCTTCCAGACTGGGAACCGCCACAGTTTGCGAGCGCCGCCGGCATTGTTGCCGATGCGCTGCGTTCACTGGAACCGCCACAGCGGATCGATGTGCCGACCTGGGCGGAACGGGACCGGCGGCTGTCGACGCCGAACTATACTGGGCCGTGGCGGAACGACTTTGCGCCGTATATGACCGAACCGGCCCGCATGTTGACGTCGCGGAAATATGGTGCGGTGGTGTTTGTTGCTCCGGCGCGGACGGCGAAAACCGAAAGCCTGATCCAGAATGCAATCGGGCATCGGGTTGTGTGCAATCCCCGAAATGTCTTGGTCGTATGTGCGACCCGAGACGCGGCGCGTGAGTTTTCGATCCAGAAGATCGGCGGCCTGATCCGGCATTCGCCAAATGTGCGCGAACGGATTGCCGGCAAGGACAACACATTCGACAAATCGTTTCGCGGCAATATGCGGTTGCGCATCGGCTGGCCGGTGATCAGTCAGCTGTCCATGCTGGATATTCCGGATGTCTTCCTGACCGACTATGACCGCATGGTTGACGATGTGGACGGGGAAGGATCAGCCTTCGACCTTGGGCGGAAGCGCACACAGTCTTTCCATTCGCTTGGAATGACTGTTGCGGAATCTTCGCCCGGCCGACCGGTGACAGATCCCGATTGGACGCCGGAAACGCCGCATGAGGCACCGCCGACGACAGGGATCCTGGCGCTCTACAATCGCGGTACACGCGGCCAGTTCTACTGGGTGTGTCCGCATTGCCATGAACCGTTCCGGCCTGTGATGGATCGGTTGCAATGGGACCAGGACAAACCGATGGGCGCTGCGGCCAAATCGGCCGAAATGATTTGCCTGCATTGCGGCGGTTGTATCGGTCCGGACCGCAAAGATGAATTGAACACTGCCGGCATGTGGCTGCACGAAACCGACGATGGAACACTGGTGCGTGTCGATGATGCGGCCATTCGCGACACGGATATCGTTTCGTACTGGTGCGAAGGGCCGGTTGCGGCGATGCAAAGCTGGGAACAGCTTGTGTTGCGTGAATTGCAGGCCCGGCACGAGTTTGAGACGACCGGTGATGAGACGACGCTAAAATCGACGGTTACGCTCGATCAAGGCCGGCCGTTCGTTTCATCGGCGCTGGATCTCGGTGACGGGTTGAACGCTGACATGCTCAAGGGCATGGCCAAGCCGATGCCGCTGGGCGTTGCGCCGGCGGAAACGCGGTTTGTGACGATCCAGGTGGACGTGCAAGGCAACCGGTTTGTGGTGCAGTGGGAAGCGCGCGGTGTTGGCCTCGAGACATGGTTGATCGGGCGGACAGAACTCTCAACACCACCGGAAGGCGCACCGGATCAGCAAACGTCACGCGCCATTGATCCGGGCCGGTATTCAGAGGATTGGGCGGCATTGTTTCCGCTGCTGGAGCAACCGATCCCAGTCGCAGAAACAGGCATGTCGCTTGTGCCGCGGGCCTTGTGTATCGATATGCACGGCTCGCCGGGCGTGACCTCGAATGCGTATCGTTTTTATCGCGAGGTCAAGCGCCGCGGGCTGGGCGGCCGGGTGTTTCTCTCGCGCGGTGTGGGCGGACAGCAACGGCGCGACCGTGCGGCGCTGCGTGAGCCGGAAAAGGAAAATCAGAAGCGCGGTTACCGCAACCGCCGTTCTGACATCCGTTACATCGAACTAAGTACGGATGATCTCAAAGACGAGGTGGCCCTGGCGGTCACCCGCAAGGTGCCGGGGCCGGGCGCCTATCACATCAGCGACGGCATGCCGGACCGGGTTTTCGCCGAGCTGGCCGCCGAGGTGCGGACCGACAAGGGCTGGGAACGGCGCAAGCCGGGCCTGCCGAACGAAGCGTTTGACCTTGCGGTTATGGGCCGTGGCCTGGCCATCGTGTTGAAGGCCGAAAGAGTCGATTGGGATGCGCCACCACCCTGGGCCGCGCCCGTTGAGCAGAATTCATTCGCGGTGACAGTTGACGCCGCGCCGGAACGCAAACCAGCACCGGTCGCACCTGTGCGCCGCCGCCGTGGCATCAGAGGACAAAGGATATCCAAGCGTTGAGCATCGATTTAACGACAGCCCAGACCAATCTGAACGCATGGATCGCTGCTGACGCCGCCTTGGCCACGTCGCAGAGCTATCGCATCGAGGTCGACGGCAGCACGCGCATGCTGACCCGTGCGGATGGCAAGGTGATTGCCGAGCGGATTGCTTACTGGCGTCGTGAAGTTCAGCGGCTCAGCGCACCCACCCGCCGCCGCATGCGGACCATCGTCAACTGATGAAACCCGCAAAACGTTCGTCCTGGCGCGGCAGGCTGGCGCTCGGTATTAACGGGCTCGCCAAGGGCATCAATTCGATGGCGCTGGCAGTGAGTGGTAATTCCGGCGGTTACGAATCCACCCGTGCGCGCAATCGCCGTTTGCGCGGTTTTCGCACGCAACAAGGTGACGCGGCCAGCGATATCCACCCAAGTCTGCCGGAGCTGCGGACGCAATCGCGGGAGTTGTCGCGCAACTCGCCGATCATCGCCGGCGCGCGTCATACAAAGGTTAACGGCGCCATCGGCACCGGGCTGCAGTTCAAGTCCGAATTGGATGCGGAAGCGCTCGGTATCGAACCAGACGTCGCGCAGGCACTCGAGGATACGATCGAAGCTGAATTCGAACTGTTCAGCCGGGAATGCGATTTTAACCGCGAACAGCACTTTCGCCGCCTGCAGCGTGTGCTGGCCCGCTCGACGGGTGAGAATGGTGACGCAGGCATTGCGCGGCGCTTCAAGCGCTATCCGGGCCAGACCTATGGCACCAAGCTGGTGCTGATCGAGGCCGACCGGATCAGCAACCCGCACCGGCGGGCTGACACTGACAAGATCAAAGGTGGCGTTCAGATCAAAGACGGTGTGGTGCAGGGATATTGGGTTACCGACCGTCACCCTGGCGACAGGATGACCGCTGCGCTGAACTGGAAATATGTGCCACGCTTTGGGCGGAACAGCGGCCAAGTGCAAATGGTTTTGCCATTCGAGCATTTGCGCGTCGGGCAATTGCGTGGCGTGCCAGATCTGGCGCCGGTGATTACCACCATTAAGCTGTTGAGCGATTACACAGAAGCCGAGGTGTCTGCCGCGCTCAATGACGCGGTGCTGTTTGCATTCCAGAAACTGACGCCCGACGACGAGGCGGCGGGTGCCGGCCTTTCGGATGAAAAAACGGGGCAGCCAACCAGTGGCGGTTCCAACGAGAGCGAAGTCGAAGTCGATGGGCGGTCGCTCAAGGTTTTCGATCTGGATACCGCTAGCGATATTATCGTGAAAAAGCCCGAACGCCCGAATACCCAGTTTGAGGCTTTTGTCGATGCGGTGCTGAAATATATCGGCGCCACGCTACAGATCCCGTTCGAATTGCTGCTGATGCATTTTTCGGCCAGCTATTCAGCCAGCCGTGCCGCCATGGAACTGGCGTGGAAGGCATGGGCGGCCGAGCGCGAAATGCTCATTCTCGGCGCATTCGATGTGGTGGTCGAATGGTTCTTTTATGAAGCAGTCGCACTTGGCCGTATCGATCTGCCTGGCTTCTTTGACGATCCGAAAAAGCGGCTCGCCTATATGAGCCATATCTGGGTGCCGCCGACACGGATCCAGATCGACCCGGTCAAGGAAGCGACAGCCGACGAAACCGACATTCGCAATTATGTCAAAACCCGCGAACAGGTGATCACAGAGCGCACCCGTGGTGACTGGCCGCGTAAGTTCCGCCAGGCCCGACAGGAACACAACGATCTTGACGATGCAGGCATGCTGAATACCGGCGATCAAACCCCGCAGCGGTCCGAGGCTGCGCGACAGGCAACAAACGGGAACTGAAGATGACGACCAGCTGGATTGCCCGTTTCGCAGATGAACCGGCGCTCATCGCCCCACATATGGCCGGCCGGTTCCACCACTGTCTAGCCGCGCTGGAATCCGGATCGAATGCGGAGCTATTGGCAACGGTCAGGGCAGAAGCAGGCCAAGGTGATGAGTACTGGACAGAGCTAGGGCCAAACCGCAGCAAGATGTTGCGCCCGTATGTCGTTGAGAACGGGATCCTGATGATCCCGGTAAAGGGCGTGCTTCTGCATGATTTTCCTTACCAGTTCTTTGGCTATGCCACTGGTTATGAATATCTCGCCAAGGCGCGTGAACGCGGACTTGCCGATGAGAATGTTCGCGCGATTGCTTATATTCACGACTCGCCAGGCGGCATGGTGGCGGGGTGTTTCGATGAAGCAGACCGCATTTTTGCAGCCCGCAGTGTGAAGCCAATCCGGGCCTACGCGGCGGAAAATTCCTATTCGGCTTCCTATGCGCTGAGTTCGGCGGCAGAAACTATCACAGTGGCCCGCACAGGCGGTGTCGGCTCAGTTGGCGTGGTGACGGCGCATCTGGATGCGTCCAAGGCCATGGACGAGGTCGGCTTCAAGATCACGTTTATTCATTACGGCGCACACAAGGTTGACGGCCATCCTTACGGTCCGTTGCCCGAAGATGTGCGCAATCGCATCCAGGCCCGCATAGACGGGTTGGGTGAGTTGTTCGTCGCGACCGTGGCGCGCAACCGCAACCTCGACGCGGCGGCGGTCCGCGCAACCGAGGCCCTGACTTTCACCGCCGTTGAAGCGCTTGAAAACGGGCTCGCCGACATGATTGGCGCGCCCGAGGAAGCGTTGGCCGAATTCGCGGCCGAACTCACTGAAACAGACGCAGGAGACGAAACCATGTCTGAGAACAAACCGGCCGTGACCGTGGCTTCGGTGAAAACCGATCATCCGGACGTGGCCAACGCCCTGATCCAAGAGGGGCGCGATGCGGCTGGAGCCGATGCTGAAAAGGCAACGGCCGCAAAAGTCGAATCCGCCCTTTCTGCTGACCGTGAACGCATTGCGACGATCCAGTCGCTGGCCGAGCCTGGCGTGTCGGCGATCGACACGATCATTTCAGCGGGCATCAAGGATGGTTCTTCGGCCGGCGATGTGGCGCTGAAAATCGCCCAGTCGGCCGAGGTCAAGGAAGACCGCAAGAAAGCGGATGTTCTGGCCGGACTTTCCGCCGATGATGCCGATGCCCCGGATCCGGCGGCCGATGCCGATCCGGATGCCAGCTCCAAACCCGGACCTGGCGCCACCAAGGAAGAACTCGTTGCGCATTGGAATGCGAGCCCCAAAGGCTCCGATTTGCGCAAGAATTATGTCAGCGCCGAGAGCTACGCGTCATCGGTGCTGTTTGATCGCAAGAAAGGAGCGGCATAATGACCACGCTTTCCGCCGTCGCATATCGCGACCTCATGCTGGGCGATGATGGCGAATATCCTGTCATCGGTTCGGACAAAATCTGGCAGGGCGCAGCTGTCGGTCTCGTTGCCGGCACCGGTCTTGCGCGGCCACTCGTTGGTGGCGACAAGTTCGGTGGTTGGGCAATTGCTAATGCCGACAACGCCAGCGGCAGCGCTTCGGCCATCAATGTGCATACACGCCGCAAGGGCGTTGTGCGTGATCTGCCGGTCAGTGGCGCGGTTGCCACCGATGTTGGCCAGCCCATTTATGCCCAGGATGACAACGCGTTTTCGTTCAACCCTGTGGGTGGCTCGTTTATCGGCCGCGTAATCCGTTTCTCGGCGGCCGGTCTTGTCGATGTTGCTTTCGATATCGACAACATGGTCGATCCGTATGGCGAATGGGCTGTGCGCGAAACGCTGACCGGAACGAAGACATTCGATGCCCAGGATTGCGGTAAGGCGTTTTTTGTAACGGCTGCCGGTGATGGTGACGCGCTAACGTTGCCGGCGATCGCGGACGGTCTTGATGACATCCTGATCGTTGCGATCGACGCTTATGGCACCACACAGGTCGCAATCGACCCGAATTCAGGTGACGGCATCCGTGCTGCTGATCTAACCGCGGTTGACGACAAGGATCTGTTGTTGACCAAGGCCACTCAGCGCCGAGGTGATTGCGCCCGGATTTTCCTCGGCGATGCCGACGGATATTCGGCGTCGCTCGGCAATCTTGCCCTCAATTCTCCGTCCGTCTGGACGAAGGAAGCCTAACAACCGATTTGAGAGGATAAGGACATGCGTCCCGACCAATTTAACTATTTGACGGACAGTGCCGTTCGTGCCCTGATGATCGGGGCGCTTGAGAGCGGCGACAATGGCTGGGTGAATAACCTGGCAATGCGGATGGATTCGGCGGACAAAACCGAGGACATTGGCTGGGTAGGTACGCCCCCGGCGCTGAGTGAGTTTGTTGCCGGTCGCACCATGAGCGAGTTGGCAGAATATGCGTTTTCCATCACACAGAAGGATCACGGCGCAGGAATACGGTTGCCTAAACGGTCATGGGTACACGACAAAACAGGTCAGTTGCAGATCCGGTTCAGCCAGCTGGCCGACCGGGTAAATGACAAGCCCGCGTCTATGCTCAGCCAACTGATCATGGATGGAGAATCGACGCCCTGCTTCGATGGGCAGTACTTCTTTCACACAGCCCATAGTTCTAAAAAATCTGGCACGCAGGACAATGATCTCGGTGCAAGTGCCGCATCAGCCACAGCGCCGACCGCCGCTGAAATGTCGATTGCCATCATGGCCGCCGTGCAGCAAATGTACGGCTTCAAAGACGATGAGGGCGAGCCAACAAACCAGATGGCAAAGAGGTTTGGCATTATGGTGCCAACACCGTTTATGGGCGCGGCACTCGAAGCCACGACATCCTTGCTCGGTACGGCGGGTATTACAAACCTGTTGCCCAGTCTGCAGTCAAAGGGTGTGATGCAGTTTGAGGTCATCGTCAATCCGCGTCTTACCTGGACAACCAAGTTTGCCACCTTCCGACTTGATGGAACCGGCAAGCCGTTTGTGCTGATGACTGACGAAATGATGAACGACGTTTTTGCCCTTGGCCCGCAGAGCGAATACTGCCGTGAACATGGCCACTGCCTTGTCGGCGTCGATTACAGCGGCAATGTGCAGTACGGTCTTTGGGACCAGGCGGTTCTGACCACGTTCTCGTAACGGTTCTCAACTTCGCAACAAATTTAAGGTCCGCGCCAAGGTGCGGGCCTTCGATGTGTTGCGCCCAAACCAAAGGACAGACAGATGAAAATCTATACATTTGAAACGCAAGGAGCGGTGCCAAGCGGTGTCGTGATGCATCTCACCTGTGATCAGGCCGAGGCTCGCCGGCATTTCCTGACACCGGAAGGCGACTGGCACCAAAAAGGTACCAAACCCGAGACGCGCTTGCCATTCACTGCGAACAAGGTGTCCGTGTTTATCAAGGGCGAAGAAATCGGACTGGACGCCGAGCCGGACGCGGCTTTGCGCACTTCGCTTGGTGTGCCGCCCGCCGGTCCCAGCGCTCCATCGGAGGCGAAACAGAAGTCGCAGCGATTGACCAAGGCGGAAAAGAAAAAGGTTGCAGAAGCTGAGGCGGCAAAAGCCGATGCCGAGGGCAAGCTTGACGCTCAGAAAGCCGAATTGTCCAAACTGGCAGATGCCGTTGTTGCTGCCGAAACGACGTTTTCCGAGGCGGAAGCGGCCAAGGCTGCGCTAAAGGACGACGCCAGTGATGATGACAAGGCAAAAGTAGAAGCGGCCTTGGAAGCGGCGGACAAAGCGCTGAACGAGGCTGAAAATGCTGTTCTCGGTTTCGTGAAGGCGTTTGCGACGCCGGTTGAGGGTGCCTGATGCGCGTTAAAGTCATCAGAAAAGACGGGGTGCTGCTCAATTCGGTGCCGCACTCAGAAGGGTCTGAGCTTAGCGTCGACGATGAGATCGGCCAGATCTGGATCGCGCGCAAATGGGCGGTTGCCGTTGAGCCGAAGTCCGGCGCCACTGCGTCCAAAGGCTGATCGGTGCCTATTGAGAGTGCTGCCGATCGCCAGGCGTTCATGGCTGATGATTCTGTCGAGGTGACTTTTGTAGACCAATACGGGGCAGAGACGGTATTTTCGGCGCTTTTCGATAATCCGGACCAATTGAGGTATGGCGATTTTGATACGCCATCCCAAATCAAAATGGCGCAGTTGCATTGCCCGGCAGAAGACGTGCCGGAAAACGCGGCGGTAGGTGACGAAATCACCGTTGCCAGTGTTGACTATAAAATCAAATCCATCCTGTCCGACGGCCAGGGCTGGATGATAATTGGTCTTGAGCGAACTGGCTGATGGCTAATCATCACCGAAAAGCCGTTCGCGATGCATTGGCAACGGCTGTTACAGGTCTGACCACCACCGAAACGCGGGTCTACTCAGGGCGGGTGGCGCCGCTGACCGCTACGGAAAAACCGGGCCTTGTGGTGGTGCCGGCCGAGGAAAGCGCCCAGTCGGACGGACGGCAATCGCTGGGGCCAAGTACGATGCGGTTTGGTGACTTCGACCTATTTGCCGAGGTCGAAGGTACAACCGGGCTTTTCGACACGCTGGATCTGATCGCTGCGGAAATCGAGACGGCGGTTTTTGCAGATGACACGCTGGGCGGGGTCTGCATTGCGATCGAGCCACCCCAGACCAGTTTCCGCGTTCACGATGCACAGGGCGACAGCGACCGACGCCAGGGACAAATGCGCATGCGATTCCGGGTCACATACCGGACGCTACAGGCCGATCCAACCACACAGGTTTAACGGAGCAGAACAATGACAACCTATCACGGGAAAAACGGCGTCGTAAAAATCGGCGCAAACACGGTGGCGGAAGTGACCGGATTTTCGTTAACCACGGCGATCGCGCTTGCGGGAGATAATGTTCAGGGTGACGATTGGGATACTCATCTGAACGGTCGTAAAAGTTGGAATGGTACCATCGATGCGCGGTACTTTCCCGGCGATACAAACGGGCAAGCCGCTCTGGAGGAGGGTGACAGCGTATCGCTCGAGCTTCAACCGATTGGTGGCACTTCTGGTCTGCAAAACTTCACAGGAACTGCAACAGTTGCCGGACTGACCGTCACCAGTGAAAACGAAGACGTTGTGACCGTCCAGTTCCAGTTTACCGGAAACGGGGCGCTGACGCGGGGGACCATCGGCTCATGAGCAAGGCGCTTGACGATCTTATTGCCGAGAGCTTCGATCCATCGGCGCGGCTTTATCTCGATGTGCCGGAATGGGTTGTCGACGGCAAACCCTACCGGTTCAGTTACACACCTGTCACTGTCGCTGATATTGCCGCGATTACCGAATTGGCGCAGGGCAACCCGGCGATGATGCCTGCGGCGACCCTGGCAATCAAACTCTGCGAAGCGGATGGCAGCAAATATTTCGATCGCCGTATCGACGGAAAGGATCGCATTTCCAAGCGCTGGCCGCCGGAGATCGTCGGGCGCCTTTATCAAAAAATCATGCCCGACGTTGCGGATATGAGCGGGGCCGAACTGGAAAAAAACTAGAAGCCGATCCGCTGGTCTTCAATGTGATGGCCATTGCGGATCGGTTGCACAAAACGCCCGCTGAAATCCGGGCAATGGCGCTGAGCGATTTCGCGCAGTTGATGGCTTTTTACCGTATTCAGGACAGAAAACACAAAACCGCACCATGAATCCCAAGCTTGAAACGATTATCTCGGCGCAATATCGCGCTGGGCCTGCGATGAAGCAGGCGGCCGCCGATGTGGAACGCATCGGCGATGCCTCGGAAGCTGCGATGATGAAGCATTCACGCGCTACGCGGCACTCGCTTGCTATGAGCCGCAACCTTATGTTTCAGTGGGTTGATATTGGCCAGGCGCTGGTGACGGCGCCGCAAATGGGCATTTACGCCCTGCAAAATCTCGGGTTTCAGGTCGCGCAGATCGGGCAGCTTTATGCGGGCAATGGCGGTTTGAACGCCGCCGTGCGCGACAGTGCCAAACTGCTGACCGGATTTGCCACAAAATTTGCGCCAATCGCTTTGGGCGCCGCCGCAGTGTCCGCTGCCTTTTTAGGCATGCAGCATGAGATCAACAAAAGTTCCAATACAGTCGTCAGCTTTGGGGACGTGACAAAGGCCACGTTCAAAGTGATCGGGTCTGGGCTTTATGACGCTTACATTGCGCCGTTTGCTGCTCAGTTAAATGCAGCGTTCACCGCAATGTGGGAGGGTGTCGTCTGGACCACAAAAACCTTCGTCAATTCGTTTGTGGTGACAATCGGTTCGGCCGGCCTCGCGGTTGAATACTTGGTGTTGACAACTGGAGCCGTGCTTAAAGACGGTGTTGCGCACATCCAAAATTTCTTTGTGTCCGCGTTACAAGCGTTAAACGATCTCATCTATGGCGGTATCAACGCAATTACTGGCGGGCTTAACGAGTTGGTGAAATTTTTTGGAGCCGACAAGGCAGCAGACTTGTTCGGATTGCCATCTCAGATTCCCCAAATTACTTCGCCGGACCTTTCCTATATGAAGGCCGGATATGGTGGTACATTTTCCGAAGACCTCGCTGGCATAAATAAGACTTATGGTGATGCATTCAATAATTTGTTTACCGAGGATCATGCCGGTAATTTTTTCGGAGCGGTGAAAAAGTCGGCGATCGAGATCGCAACGGCAAACAAACAAATCGAAACGAGCGGTGCCGGTGCCGGCAAGGTAATCGACCAGTTATCCGACAAGACCAAAACGCTTGCTGACGTTGCGACGGATGCGTTTTCCGGGATCGGGTCGAGTATCGCCCATGCTTTCCGGAAAGGTGGCGATGTCGCCACCAATGTTCTTGATGCGGTGTTAAGCCGTGTGCTGCGATTGGCGGACAGCCTGCTGGACAATGCGATCAACAGCTTGTTTGGAAACATATTCGGATCGTTGTTTGGCGGCATCAGGATCCCCGGCTTTGCCAACGGCACCAATAACGCACCGGGCGGCCTGGCCGTTGTCGGTGAGCGGGGTCCGGAACTGGTAAACCTGCCACGGGGCAGCCAGGTCATACCCAACAATATGGCATTCGGCACTGATCGCATTGCTGTGGATGTGTCCATCGGCGTCGAGAACGGCAATCTGATTCCGGTGATGGTGCAGGTGGCCGGTGAGGTGGCAGGCCGGGCTATTCAACCGGTGACTAAGCAAATGCGTGCTTTGGCGACGCAAGGCACGCGCGGCTGACATAGAGTGATGACGGTGTTCGTTGACCTGGATACGGCCGCATTTGGCTTGCGTGTCCACGACTGGCAGATCGATATCAGGGGACGGTCGGCTGGGGAGTCTCTTGCCGGTGGCGCGCAGGTTGTTATTGGTGCTGCACCGCGCTGGCGCGCCCAACTCTCGTTTCGTACTTTTGAGCGCATGCGTGCGCGGCGCTGGCGGGCCTTCATGGCGCGTGTGCGCGGGCGCACCAACTTGGTGCGACTGGATTGCGCAGATCCCTACAGGCTAAGCCTGGTAGAAATCGGTCTCACAGGCGGACATATTTCGACGCTGGCCAGTGCGGGCGTGACCCACTCTAATGGGGCAACTTTTTCCAACGGCGCGGGTTATGCGCTGCGGCCGCGGCTGCCAATTCTCGACAATACGGGCGCAGGCGTCTACGCCGCGCTGGCCGGGGCATCCAAAATCAAGGTCAATGGCAATGCCTGTTCTGATGCGCTTTTGCCTGGGCAGATGGTTTCGATCCGCGATTTTGCTTATGCGGTTAAGTCGGTAACCGGCACCGGCACCAGCATGTTGATCGGCCTCGAGCCACCGCTTCGCCAGAACATTCCGGCAGGATCGGAACTGGACCTTAATGCCAGAACCATATGTTTTCTGGCTGGTGATCTGGAAGGCGCGATGGCTGTTGATGAACAAAGCTTTGTTCAGACGAAGCTCGAGCTCATTGAATGGGTGGATCGGCCATGGTGATGACGGCAGAGCGGGCGAACAAGCTGGCGCAGCGGGTTGTCGGGTCTCTGCGCCTGATCGAAATAGACTCCACTGTCGGGTTTTTACGCCTGGTTGAGGGCAATGACGGGGCATTTACTGATGTGAACGGCGTGGTCTGGCACGGGCTGAAACTGATATCGACCGGTGATGTGGCCACCTCTGTTGGCGGTAGCGCGCCAGCTATTGAGCTAAGCCTGAGCTATGAAAACAACCTGGCGCTTGACGAGATCGTCGGTGCTGTCCGATCACTGGGTGTTGCCGCGATCCGTGGCAGGACCTGCAAGCTCTATTTTCAGTATATTGGCAAGTACGAAGACCGGTTTGCGCCCGTCGATGAGCCGCAGCTTTTTACAACACGTGAGATGCTGAACCTGACCTATGACTTTCAGGGTGCACAACAGCGGCGGCTTACGCTTTTGACAGACGGGCCGTTCGCCTTGCGCTCGCGCCCGGTGAATGGGCTGTACACCGATGCCGATCAGCGCCGGCGAACAGGCACCGACGATCCAAGCCTTGAATTCATGCCGAACAATTCCAACGACGAACAGGCCCTGTTCGGCGCAGCATGAGCAACGAAAAAGTGTTGCGCGACGAACTGGCGCGCTGGCGGCGGACACCTTTTCGCTGGGGCCATGATGATTGCATGCTGGCGATCGCGACCTATGTGGCCGCGCTGCGCGGTATTGATGGCGGCGCGCGCTGGCGCGGCCGTTACAGCACGCGACTGGGTTGTCTGAGGGTAACGGGGTTCCATCTTGACCCGGTCGGTGTTGCTGACCAGTGTGCAGCAGCAGCCGGACTACGGCGGACCACCTGTCCTGATGACGGCGATATCGGCGTTATTCGCGCAGTAACGGATGGTCAGCCTGTGACGGTTGGCGGGATCCTGATCGGTGGACTCTGGGCGGTGCGTGGCGCGCGCGGTGTGCAGTTGGTCCGATCACCTGAGGTGCTGGCGGCATGGGCCGTTTAAAGCGCGCTGTTGCCGTTGGCTTAGCAGCCTGCGGATTTGTTCTCAGCTGGTCGATACCTGCGCAGGCAGATCCCGTCAGCGGTCTTCTGGCCGGGTTGGGATTGGTCCCGCTGAACCTGTTGGCCAGTAGTCCGCTTTATCTGTTTGGTGTGAGTATTGGTGGTGCGGTTGCAGCCGCGTTGCCGTCGCTTTTGTTCAACGTTGCCGTCACGGCAGGTGTTGCGGTGTTGAACAATGCCTTTGCGCAAAAAAGCAAGGCCCTGCGGCCAAATGCCGTTGAACAGGCCAATCCCGGTTCCCGGCTGGTCAATTTGCGGCAGCCAACGCAGCCGCGCACGAGGAGCTATGGACTGGTGCGCATAGGCGGGCCGGTGGCGTTCTGGCAGCTGGCGGATGGCGCGCGTTATGTGATCGTGCTGCTGATGACAGGGCGCATTGACTTGTTCGTTGCGCATTTTCTCGATGACCGGGAAGTCACACTCGGATCCGGCGGTCTGGTGCAGGACGCCGCGTTTCAGTCCGGCGGCAACAGCATGGTGACGATCGAGGCCTTTGACGGGGCGCCAGGGCAGGTGTCCCCACCACTTATCAATAATGCGTTCAGCGAATGGACCGACGATCACACGCTGACCGGGATTGCCGGGGCGGCACTGCGGTTTGAAAACCCTATTCCGGACGACTTTGCAACGGTTTATCCGTCAGGCCGCGAGCCAAATTATTCCGCTCTGGTGCGGGCTGGTCGGTGCTTTGATCCGCGCAATGGCAGCACAGCCTATACAACGAATGCGGCGCTGATCATTGCGGACTGGATCGTTTCGCCCGACGGGCTGGGGCAGGACGTCGACTGGGACATTGTTGCCGAGGAAGCGGATGTGGCCGAGCAGACAGTCATCGATCGCAACGGCAACAGTTTTCCGCGCTGGCAGCTTTGCGGCACCTATGGGTTCAACGAAACCCGTGAAAGTGTGCGCTCCGCGCTCGGGATCGCCTGTGATGCTTTTTTCTTTGAAACCGAAGTCGGCAAGGTCGGTTTTCGGCTCGGGCGCGAAGCATTGCCCAATCCGGCTTTTACTGTCACAGCAGAGCATGTACTTTCGGCCACGATCACAGAGGGTACGGACGGCACCAGCCAGGTCAATGCGATCGAGGTTGTCTATACGGAACCGGCTGCCGGCTATCGCGAACATGCCGCACCTGCATATCACGTAGATGATGGCGCACCGTTTCAGGCAGAAACCGTCGCCGCCTATTTCGTGCCGAACGGCAACCAGGCCGTGCGCGTGGCAAAAACGGTTATGCGCAGCATTGTGGCGCAGTACCACGTTCAGTTGAAGCTGACCCTTTTCGGCCTGGCGCTGCGGACGGAGCGGTTTTTTGCGCTCGATCTCAGCGTCTATGGCGTCAGCGGTGTTTTTGAGATTGAGGACTGGCGCTGGGTTGACGACGGGCTTGCGGTGCAAGTGACAGCCTATTCAGTTAACGCCAACGCGTTGACATTCGACGCGGCTACCGAAGAACCGGCCGCGTCCCAGATCACATCGATCGAAAGCAGCGCTTCGGTTCCAGATCCGACCAACGTCACTGCCAGTTCACCAGGCGCCGGGCAGTTGCTTGCGGACTGGGACGATCCACCGCGGATCAGTCTTTTGAGCCGGGTGCGCTATCGCGTGAACCCGTCGGGCGACTGGTTCGCCGTTTCGGTGCCGAGCGGGCAAAGCTACCAGTTGATCACAGGTCTGGCCGCAGACGATTACGACGTTGAAGTGCAACTGCGCACAGCAACCGGCCAGGCGGGCAACTGGGTTGCGGCGTCGACCAATCCGGTCACGGTTTCATAAGGACATTTTCATGAGCCAAACAACCATAGCCGATGTCTTCCGCGATTATGCAACAGCCGGAGATCCCGGGTCGGGCGCGCATCAGCCGATTCTCGCCGATATTCGCGATACGCTTGGTGCGCGCCAGAACCTGCGAGTTTTGACACGCACAGCGCTGAAGGCAGTGGACACAACGGCGGACCTGATTGTGATCCTGTGCGAGTCCGGGCGTGAATCGCAATGGGTGTTTCAGGCCGGCGACTATTCCACCGAAGTTGCCGCGGATGCGACGGAGCGCAGCTATATTGCAGCGGATGCCGTTTCATCGTCCTCAGGTGCCTGGGTGAACCTTGCGACGGCGTTGCAACTGGCGGCCAGCGCGGTTTCGTTTGACAATGCGACCGCCAGTCTACCCGGCGCGCCGACAACTGTTCAGGCGGCGCTGGAAGAGATTGCTGACCTTTCCGATGATCAGGCCATTTCATTCAAGGCGTATCTGGGCACCGCCATGACCGGGCTTGCGGTTTCGACTGAGCACGTGATCACATTCGATTCCGAACAATGGGATGTGGGCAGCTACTACGATCACACAAATGGCCGTTGGACCCCGCCATCGGGCCGCAAAATCCGCCTGTTTGCCCGCGCGCTTGAAACAGCAGGCACCGAAGATGGGGCAACGCGAGAGCTGCGCATCCGAAAGAATGGAAGCCTTCTGGCTTCTGATGCCAAGACAAATGCCGGTACGGGCAACCAATCCACCAATGTGACGGTCAGCGATATCCCCAACGGCACCGACTATTACGATGTGGCCTATTTCGCCAGCGGTTCCTCGAACCGCTCGCTCGCCGGTGGTGCCAGCAATGTCTATACGGTGTTTGAAGGCGAGGTATTCTGATGGGCTTTGTGCTGTCGGTCACCAATGACGCCACGCAGGTCAACGGCATGCCGGCCTCTTTTGTGCCGTCGTCCACCTATCCGGCTTCAGTGGTCAGCAAGTCTTTCGGCGCACTCGGCTATACGGTCCACGAGCTCAGGGTTATCTGCCCAAAGCGCACGAAGCGTTGCTTTCTGCTGGCCCCTGCCGACCTGACGCGCGCGCATCCCAAACTCGGCGTGGCCTTTCCAAGTTCATACGGGCCGAGTGCCGGCGGGACCGGTGCATCTGACCTGTTCAACGAAAATTTTATCGGTCAGGACTATTGGCCGGTGCGTTTCTGCCTTGATCACAACGTCTTCATGCTGGCCATAGACCTGCCGAGCTTCGGGCACAACAGCTATTTTCCCACAAGCGCCAGCGATCCGCTGATCGAGTCGCTATTCTGTGTCAGCGGTGCCCGGCAATATATCGAGCAAACACTGCTGCCCGGTTCGGGTGCGCGGTTTGCCGCACTCGATGACGGAATGTTCGCCGGCGGGCATAGCTGGGGCGCGTGGCAAGCTATGTTTTTTGGCGCTGCCTGCACGCAGGTCACTGATGTGTGGGCGTGTGGTGTTCAGCTTTCTAAACTGTATGATTTGCGGCCGCCTTTCAATCCGGCCGAGTGGTCCACTAGTTATGACGTGTCCGACATGGTCGCGGAGGCCGACTGGTGCAGCTTCAGGTTTTTCTTTGGCGGAGACGGGAACGACTATCTTTATGAACCCTACCGGACCGGTGACCCCGAAGACGAAACCCTGGTGTTTGACGCCATAAACAACCCGCCTGGCCGCACAATACCCAATCTCGATTTTGTACTGGCGGAGCTGGTGGCGCTCGACAGCAGCCGTTTCAGCTTTGGCACCAATGCCGATATCGGCCATTTGGCGGACGTGCAGGATGCAATGGCCTGGTACCGGCCTGTAGCACCGCATTTTTACAAACGCTGGGCGTTCTAGCTCCAGAGCGTTCAAGCACAAGAAACCACAACCGGAGACTGACTGATGCGAATCCCTTCGGGAACGACTGACCAGTATATCTATTTCGTTGCCTTGGATGCGACGGATGGTGTGACCCGCGAGACCGGGTTGTCTTCATTCACGGTTTACCGGTCGCGCAATGGCGGTGCGGCAGATGATTCACTACAGCAGGAGATTTGAGAAATGGCAGCCATTGCCTCTGTTACGCTTGTCACGGTGCACAACCGCTCGATCCCGGGGCTTGTGATGCCCGTGGCACAATCCGAACCAGTGGCAGCGCCGGAGCGTTTCAACGCATTGACCAGTAGTCAGGCCACAACGGCGGTTGCCGAGAACGCCACCCAGTTCTGGGAAATTGTTGTGACCGACACCGTGGCCATTGCCTTTGGCGCCAACCCAACCGCCAATGCCACAAATGATCGCCTGATCACTGCGGGCAAACATTACTTCTCAGCCAATAGTGGTGACAAGGTTGCCCTGATTGACGCGGCGGCGAGCTAGGGCTGCTCGGATGGACTTGAATCTCGGCCTTGGCAATCTCGGAAACTCTGGGGGTATTCCGGCGGCACCCTCACCCCAAATCCAGTTATCCGGCGGCACGGTTGCAGAGAGTGCCAGTGTTGGTGATCTGTGGGGTACGCTCTCGGTTTCCAACCTGCCGGACGGTGTGACGGTTACAGGGTATTCTATCACAGTTGATGATGACAGCGTTGCCCAGCTTGATGCGGGCGATGACACGCTTCTCGAAGTTGGTGGGGCGTTGGATTGGGATGCGCTCCCGGTAGGTCAGAAATATCACCTTGTCACTGTTCAGGCCACGCTTTCTGCTGGCGATCCGCTGACACGGGAACTGACGCTGAATGTGACGAATGTCCTTGAGGTAACGTTAGCGACGAAAACCCTATCTGCTGCAACCTTTACCGATGAAGACGCGCCTGGCACGATCATTGGCGCGATCCAGAACCTGACTGCTGGCTCGACTGTTTCAATCACACCGAACGATGGCCGTGTAGCGATTGACGGCAGCAACAATCTTATTGTGGGCATGTCTGCCGCAAGTGTTGGTGCATTCAATATCACGATACGCGAGACGCATCCGGACGCTAATAATACGCCCAAGGATGATGTGTTTGAGATCACGGTTACCGATGTTGTCGAAACGGTCGAAACAATTTCGCAGACCTCAATCACAAAAGATGGGTTCACCTACTCATTTTATGCCGATGAGGACATGACAACGCCGCTTGCGGTGGACACGTTTGTCGATGTGAACGGTAAAATGCATGCGTACTCAAATCAGGACATCTACGTTGCTGACGGTGTGCCTTCTTCGCAGATAAACGGCGCTTGGGCGAATGGCTTGATGGTTGATCCGTTCACCAAAGATGGGCAAGCGTTTGACGAATTTATCGGTACTGGCACTGGTTCGCCGTCCAGTGCGAACACGCCTTATGTGCATGCCAGCAATGTTTCGGTCGGCGCAACCGGCGTAGCTTATTATGTGCCGTCCGGTTCTGATATTTCGCTTGTGAAGGCGTTGCGGCGTAGCGGTGTCACTGATGAAAATCAATGGCAAACCATTGAAGCAGATGGCTATGTGCCTATTCACTTCCTAAGCGAACTTCCGCCTGCCGACTTTTATGCGCCGTCCCCTTCGGCTGTTGGCGCGAACAAGGTTATCAAAACGCGTAGTCAGCTTCGTAAAAATGTTCTTGGCGGATATACAATGCCGGGCGCGTTCACATATGCTTACTCTGATGTGGCTGAAACCGTTCCATCCGATCTCGGCATGTACGGATCTACCGGACATACGTTGCGGCGCTTCCGTCTTCAAAATGAACTGGCTCAGGGTGGCACCTCTTCCAACTATTCAGGACACTTTGCGTTTCTGCACGCGCGGGCACTTTACCTTTTACAAAGCGATGCGTTGTCTACTGTTGAGCAGGATGCACTAATTGATCTGATTGCGCCGTTTGGTATTCAGATACAAGGTCTTTCAACGCGCGGCTCGAGTGTTGGTGATGGTATTGGTGGTGCAGGTATAGGCGCGGGCGCCGGACAGCAAGGTGCTTTCCACACGTACATCTATTATGGAGCGTTTTTGTTTGGTGACACCGACATGCTTGCAACTGCGCAGGCGCTCAACTCAAACATGAATGCAAACTGCAAGTATGTTGATTTCGCAGATGTCGGAACAGCGGCACCCGGAAAGGCGGGAGTAAACGCACAGACCTTCTTTGATGAGCATGTCGGCACACCACACATAATCCCGGATGAATGGGCGTCGAACATGGACAGCCGCTATGGCGGCACGGCGGCGCGCACGAGCGTTTTTGAAACAATGGCCGTCAAGATGCTGCGAAATGGTCCGGGCGGCATCACCGGGGCGCAAGCATTGCTCAAAGGCGGCGCGTTCTCAGCGGCGAACGACAATTCCGCTCACATCGCCTTTATGGATCGATACCGGACGTGGGAAGCGTATCCGACCGCGTTATCCTATGCCCCGGAAGCCGACTGGAAAGCGATTTACGATCAGGAACGCACCAATCTTCTTGCATCTGTGTGGACTGGACGCCCGGATCAAGTGCCAAATGATCTGGTTGGTGAAGGATATATCACCGCGATAGATGGAGGGTTTGAGTGGGATTTCACCGGGCTTAATTACTCGACCGAACCTGTCGTTCAGATCAATGTTTTATATTCCTACGACAATATTCAGTGGTTTGAAATCACCGATGCAGGCACGACCGGAAGCAAAACGGGGCTGATTATTGGTCATCCGTATTACGTTGGCGTACAGTTAGTTGGTGAGACATCAGGTGCAGGCCCGCGATCGTGGAACTATCCCCGTAATTCACCGATCACTTCCGGCACTTTCCGCAATCTCGTTACACCGACAGGGACAGGTTCGGCAACTGCTCCGTCATGGCCGGTTGGCGGAGAACCGGCTCTTTGCCATAAACCTCACCCAGCATGGGGCGGCATTTACTATGTTGTTACACCAGCAACAGCGCCAGTTATCGCAACAGAGTTAGTTTGTGGTGCGGGTGATCCGCAAGGCTGGCCCGCACCTTCAATTGGCTCATTCCAGCATGACAGAGACGCATCACCGATTTCGGGTGCGACCAGTGCAGCTTATGAGCTTGTGGTGGCAGACCTTGAAACCGATCATACCTGCGATGTGACGGCTTCCAATGCGTCTGGCACGCCGAGCACAACCACGGCGGCAGTGACCGTTTTTGCCGCGCCTGCTATTCCATCTGACACGATTATCGATACTGATTGCGGCTATGGCTCAACGCTGTTCTGGCCGAATGTATTTGCGTCAATCTCACCTCAACGCTGCAATCTGGTGCATCAGCCGGGCGTTTCGTTTATTGCCGACGGTGAGGTTGAGGGTGATCCTGATATTATTCTGGGATCAATCGGCGCTTGGGTAGGCGACAAAACCTCCAATTATCCGTATCTCGATGAAATGGATTTGGCGGCAGAAAAACCACTGACGCCCGGTCAGTCATATGACGTTGAAGTTGATGTAATTATTGGGTTCGATAAGGACGGCAATGAAATTTCTTTCAACGGCTCATTGCGTTATTCAATCGGTAACAATACAGATCAGTATCTGTATTCAGGTGGCGGAGCAAATATTGATGTTCCAACCCCAAACCAGCCATTCCTATACACAATCTCACAAACAATTAACGTCGATATTTCGGAAACTGATCCTTCACTCAGGGTTGACCTCGGCAACCAGACCGCCACTGGCGGCACATCCGGAGGTGATATCCCTGTGGTCGGGATTAGGGTAAGGGACGCAGCATGAGCAAGGCGACAATTGATCAGTCACGGTTGGCAACGATTACTGAGATAGAATCTGGCACACATACACATGCAAGCGAAGGCATGTCGGTGCTTGATGCTGTGAGTTACATCACGGGCAGTCAGTTTTCCGATGAGCCGGTAAATGTGTGTCCTGTTGCTTTCAACTTTGTGCGAACGTTAGGCAATTTGTTGCCTGATGAGCGCCGTACAGTGGTGTTTTTGCCGTTGCTTGAAAAAATTGCAGGAGCGCTACCAGACCCTGAGATTTCTCAGCAACGCGCGGTCTTGTGCGCCAACAGCGTACTGCGTGAGCTTGTTCCAGCGGCCTTGCGCAACTATGGATGCGAAGATGAAGCAGCGCCACTTGAAGCGTTACCGATACTTAACGTTGGCATGAGCAAGGATGAGCTTACCGCGATCGCAGAGATTGTTGCAGATGCGCTTGATCCTGATGAGTGCCACGAGACACATTTGTCACCATCAAAGGCTGGCGCAAATAAAAAGCATATTATCGCATCAACAGCCGCCCGGAACGCGATTACGTCTGTGCGCAGAATGCTAAATCCGCATGCGCTAGCGTCCGCTCGGCATGCGAATATGGTGTTTACTGGTGGCTGCGCTGCGCGGGCGGCAATGGCTGCTGAAGAAGACGTTGATCCGGAAATGGATGACGCAACCAAGCAAGATATAGTGCGTGAACAGGACGCAACGCTTAGAAAGACCGTCGAGCGACTTGTCGCCTAATTGCTAATCCTACCAGTGCCGTTAAAAGCAGGATTGGCGATGCTGGAATGGGAACCGGAACAACTGACCATGATCCAGGGCCATCTGATAAATAGTAGATGTCGCCATACCATAAGGCGTACCCGTCTCTGTTGTGGGTTATCGTGGAGCTGTGCGGGTCTCCCAGCGAGAATAGATCCCATTCGATAATATTTCGGTTGGCGTCGGTTTTGAACTGCACGGTGTTGCTAATTTCGCCCAGATAAAAAACATCAAATTCCAGAAGCCATTCCGGTAATCCTGGCCAAGAGTACACGACAAACGTGATAGTGTTGCTGACCATGGATTTCCCAAACAGCTCTTCATCGATAACCATGCGACCTGAAAAGCCGGGCAGTGTGGTTGAGTAATCCGGTCCGCCCTGAATGCGGTGCAGCGGCTGCCCCTGGTATTCGTAGCTGACAATAGCTGCCTTTGCAGGCAACGCGAAAAACACCGCCAAAACGGCGGCACAAAGTAACCGATTAAACATCGCAAAAACTCCCCGTCCAATGCAGCAATAATGAATTGTTGAGCGCAGGAGTCAATTAGGACGGCGTTTTGGCTTGTTCGCGCCCCGCCACGGGCGCTTTTTTCATGGAGAATTGATGATGGCGCGCGCTAACTATCCGGCCGTCCTGGCCGACACGCTGAAGCATGAGGGCGGGTTTCAGCCTGACCGGCATGACAAGGGCAACTGGACCGGCGGCAAGGTTGGTGTGGGTGAGCTGAAGGGCACCAACAAGGGTATTTCGGCGGCGGCGTTTCCCGACCTCGATATCCGCAACCTCTCTGACGCCGAGATTGCCCGCATCTATGAGGCCAAATACTGGAACCCGGTGCGCGGCGATCTGCTGCCCTATGGCGTGGATCTGGCGACGTTTGACGCCGGGGTGATGTCCGGGCCGGGCCGCGCTGTCAAATGGCTGCAAAAGTCCATCGGCACCAAGGTGGACGGGGCATTCGGCCCGAAAACGGCCGAGGCCATGGGCCATGCCGAGCTGATCGGCGACAAGATTGTGCATCGTGTGTGTGATGCGCGGCTGGGTTTTGTCAAAGGCCTGACGATTTTCAGCCGCTATGGCAAGGGCTGGAGCCGCCGCATTGCCGGTGTGCGCGCCAAGGGCGTGGCCATGTGGATGGACAACCGCAACTGGACGGCCGCACTGAAGCACGACCAGCTGGAACGCACCGCCGAGGCGGCCCGCAAGCGCGCCAGAGCACAGGACACCGCCGCCAAGGGCACCGCGGCAACAGGCGGCACAGGCGTGGCTGTCGATCGCGGAACGGACTTTATCGACCTGTTGGGCAACGGCCTGGTGCTGGCGGCTGCAATCGGCCTGTTCATTTTCGTGGCCTATCTCATTGCCACCCGCGCCCGCATCAACCGCGACACCGCCCAGGCAATGGATGCTGAAGCTGCGGCATAGCCCGCCAACGCCAATCGAAAGGATTGACCTGATGACCTATCTGCTCTGGATCGCCATGCTGGCGGTCATTTTTGCCGTCGCCTATCGTTTTGCCCCGAAGGGCTGGCGCACCGTCGCCATAAATCGCGCCATGGCGCTGTTAAATGCCGGGCTTGGTCTACTTTACTTTCTACCGGATCTGCTGCTTGTGGCATTGCCGCACCTGCAGTTGGTCGATTTCTCTGCCTTCCTGCCAAACTGGCAGGCCACGCTGACGGTGACGGCGATCAATATTCTCAATGAATATATGCGCAAGCGCACCACCACGCCCGTGGGCGAAAAGTACTGATGGGTGAGCAGATTGCCGACTGGCTGACCGATGCCGCGCTGACACTTCTGGCGCGCGGCATCGACCAGTTGCCAGAAACCTGGATCGCGCTCGGCACCGGTCTATTCATCGGCTATCTCTGGGGCCGGTTCAAACTGTTTGGACTGGTGCTCGGCGGGCTGGTGGCGCTGTTCGTGCAAAGTGAGTGGCGCAAGCGGCTGGTCAAGGGTGATCGCGGCGCACCGCAGCCTGTGGCGTCACCAAGAGATGAGACGCGCAAAAAGACGTTACTGGATCTGTTCAAGCGCAAGGGATAACCAGACCAATGGGGGCAACCAACCATGATCGATATGCAACAGACGGTTGCCGACACTTATCCGCTGATGCCGTTCGTGACGCGGGCGGTCTGGGACCAGATGGTTCTGCTGGGCATTTCCGGCGCCGCGGGTGCGTTTGCGCGTGCTGCCTGGTCACCTGAAATCAATGCCCGCCGCCGCGTGGCCCAGGGGCTTTCTGGCGCGTTGTCCGCCGTTTTTCTCGGTGGGCTGCTGGCCTCGCTGATATCGCGCCACGTCACTGAACCGGAAGCGCAGGCGTTCGTTATCCTGGCATCGGGTTTTCTGCTCGGTGTTTCGGGCGAACTCGGCGTGAAAAAACTGCAAGACAAGCTATGGGGAAAAACCAATGGCTGACTTTCTGCTCGTTTTGAACAACATCACATCAGGGGTGCTGGCGGTAACCTGCTGGTGGCTGGCCCACAACTATGCGGCCGCCGGGCGTCCCTTGGGGCGATGGATCTCTATATTGCTCGGCATTTTCAGCCTGTCGGTGCTGGCGACGGCCTTTGCCCGCAATGTCCACCTCGATCCTTCACCCTGGCTGATCGTCTCAAAAGTTGTGCTGACGGCGCTATTCGCCGCTGTGGCACGCCGTGTTGCCCTCAGGCGTGAACACACCAGCTTGCACTGACCTGATCACCGTTACCTGCGCCAAATGCCGCCGTTCGGTCGAACAATGGGACGTGGTGAAGATCCCCGGCCGGGAACTGGGGCAGGGGTGGGTGAAGATTGTCGCCTGGTGCCATGGGGAACGGGAGACGATTGCGCTGCACGGCGTTGGTGAACTGAAGGCGTTCTCAAAAGAGCAAGATGACAGATCCGATCACGCGTGATGTGACGATTGGCGATTGATATCACCTCGTATCGTCTGTAGTTTGGGCGGGAATTCTTGTCAGCCAATGCGTTCAGCCAGTCAGCTAGTTTTCTGGCCTGTGCGGCTGTAAGCTCCAATTGGCATGTGTAGCCGAAACCGGTTTCGGTACTGCCTGCCCACGGGTTTTCAACCGAAACTAAGATTTTACCTCCGTAGAACCATCCTTCAAGAGCGTCATCAAGATTTGATTCCGCGTCACCAATTTCAATTCGATCTTCCATCTTCCAATTCCTCTTTTTGGGTAACCAGGCCCACTGCAATCGCGGCATCCGTCCGAATATTCTCCTGATGCATCTGCGCCCGGTTTTCCCGAACCGAATTGACCGCGGCGGCAATCACCGCCTCCTGCCAGCCCAGTTCGCGCAGCACCGCCACCAGATCTGACAGGTCGGCGCCGTCGGCCACAGCCAGGTCGATCATTTCCTCGAGTTCGAGCTGCTGATCTTCGGTCGGCACATGCGCGCGCGGCGGCTGTAATTCCCTCATATTTTCATTCCCGGCGCCAAGCCACATCGTTGGCTGGTTGTTGCTGCGCTGCCAGTCGCGGTGTAAAGCCCGACTATGCAAACGCTCCAGAGCCTAATCGATCAAGAGATTACTGTCACGGTGCATTGTATCGCGCATCGCCGGCGCACCTATTGTGCCCGGCTCGATCTTGAAGCGCTGCGCGCCAGGTTCGGGCCGCAAACTGATATCCATGCGCTCAAACCGAAATTCAGATGCAGCATCTGCGGCGCTCACCATGTGGAGTTGATATTTACGCCTTATGCGGTGTCACCATTCCCCGGATCGCATGGTCGGCGGGGTTGATGAGCGTTCGGGCTTGCGAGGGGTAGATTTCGCCGGTGAGCCAACATTCTGAAAAGAATAATGATTTCAACGCGGGATCTTGGAGTGGTGAGCCACGCTAAGTTGTTGACAATAAACGGTATCATAAGTGCCTCCCCCTCCGCCACTTCGAACTGTCCGGCCAGAGGCCGGCAAATCCTTCCGGTGGAAGGACTTGAGGAGAGAAGGCCATGAGACCTATGGTCGAATGGCAGGAACAAGCAATAACCACACCACCGGTCGACGAAACGATCTCCTCGACCGACGCGTCCTTGGCGCGGCTGACCATCGACCAGATTTGGTCGGCGCGGGTGGTGCCCTTGGGCAGCGGCTTCGTGGTTCGGTTTTTCTTTGCTTTCGTCTTCATCGCTTGGTTTCCATCTCTTGATTGCAATGAGAACAACACGCTTGGTTTGCGCTGGAAGTCGAATGGAATCGGCGATTAATGGTTAGCATACTGTGCCCAACGTGCTTTGCTGGGTGGTCATTCTACCGATCCTTTGTGCCAACCCTTGTCGGCTGGTATTGCGCCTCCAATTCAAATAAGAGTCTGAACTCTGTCTGAGGAACTGTCGTGCCAATCGCTACCATTTATATCACGGGATATATCTGTTTTGGTCTCGCCGTCACGATGCTGATTCCGGCGGCGCTAGACTTTTTACTCGGTAATCCAGATTGGAAAGTGTTTGCCTCTACCGCCTGCATTGTCGGCGTCGTTTCCATTCTTGCTGTTTTTGCTGCGCGGCGAACAATGCCACCGTTCTCGCTACGGTTCGGTTTCATTCTGGTGAATTCTATTTGGATCATGGCCTCCATAGTTGCGGCTTTGCCAATGGCATTTTCCGGGCAAGGTATGTCGCTTACAGATGCCATATTCGAGTCTGTGTCAGGCATAACGACAACGGGATCTACAGTGCTCGTTGGGCTTGATGATATGCCCCCCGGATTTTTGCTCTGGCGCTCAATGATTCAATGGTTTGGTGGTCTCGGGATAATCGCGATGGGGCTGTTGTTGCTGCCATTCCTCAAAGTTGGAGGCATGCAAATCTACCGAATGGAATCTTCTCTTGAGTCGGAGAATCCATATACCCGATTTACTGCATTTTCCCGGGCATTATTGGGTCTCTACCTCCTAATCAGCTTGTTGTGCGCATTGGCCTATGGGTTGGCAGGCATGAGTCCATTCGATGCAATAAACCACGCTATGACTACGGTCTCGACTGGTGGCTATTCTACCCATGACGCATCGATGGGAGCCTTCCGCCGAGAAATCCTGCTTGTGAGTGTCATCTTCATGGGGCTTGGTGCGATGCCTTTTGTTGCACTATTGCGCGCTGCTCAGGCCCGCACCGCTGCTCAAGTGGGGGACCCGCAAATATTTGTCCTGTTTGCGATCTTTCTTGCCTTGGCATTGCCGGTAGCGTTTTCACTTGTTCTCGCTGATGAAATGATTTTGAGCGATGCCATGGTGCATTCGATATTCAACATCGTCTCGGTCGTGACAACGACTGGCTATGCATCAATGGACTACACTCTTTGGGGTCCGTTTGCTGTTTCGGTATTTATGCTAGCCATGTTTCTCGGAGGCGCAGCTGGTTCAACAAGCGGGGGCATCAAGACATACCGTCTAATCATCATGTATCAGAGCTTGCGAACAGCTTTATCGGAATTGATCTATCCCAACGGTATATTCATGGTGCGATATGGCGGAGTGAAAATCAGCGGGAACATGGTGAAATCTGTTGCTCTGTTTGTCGTGGCATTTCTTGCACTGTTGTTGCTAATGACCCTTGCACTTGGATCGACAGGTCTTGATTTGCTGACGGCATACTCAGGCGCTTTGACAGCCTTGACCAACGTTGGACCCGGCCTAGGTGACACAATTGGACCGGCGGGCAATTTCTCAACGCTACCCGACACCGCTAAGTGGATTCTGGTTGTCGGAATGTTGCTCGGTAGACTTGAGATCATGACGATGCTCGTTCTCGTGTCGCCGACATTTTGGAATCGCTAACATATCCCCAAATTGCGTTGGTGGCGTGAACTCTTAAGACCTTTGGTGAAACGTGGTCGGCTGGTGTAATAGTGTTACTTTCTAGGAGCGGAGTTCCCAGCCCAATTGCGTGCATCTGGCTTGTCCGCATAGCTAAAGTTGGTTCCCGCTACATTGGGAGTCTAGTGTGCGGTAAACGTCTGTCACACTGCAGGTCGTCAACAAACCCACCCCGCAAAGCCCCGGAAGCAGCCACTACTGTCCTGACTCCCCCTCCGCCACTTCGAACCGCACAACACCTTTTCCCTCAATCCACCCCCGCCAACAACGAGGCATTGCCACCAGAGGCTGTCGTGTCGATGCAGGTGTGGCGCTCGATGATGCAGCGCGGGGCCATGTCGGCGTCCGGGATCAGCGGGATGATGGGGCCGTCGCGGTGGGCGAGGGCAGTTCGGGCGGCGCTCTGGTCGGCGGGGTCACTCCAGAGCGCGACGGCGCTGAAACCTTGAAGGTTGGTGAGGTCGTCGCGGTTGAGAAAACCATCAATTGCATTTGCGCCGGTTGCACCGGGGCAGACGGCGAGGGCGGGACAGCCTTGTGCGCGGGCGATTTTGACTTGTGTTGCAGCATCTTCCGGCGTTGGGCCAAGGCAAAGGATGATACCGCGTGGATAGGTTTGCAGGCGATTGGATTCGCCTGTGGGGCCGGGCAGGTCTATGACCTGTAGCGGCGCTTGTGCCATGGGTGGCAGGGACATTAGCGTTGTCTGAACGGTATCAGCATCAACTTGTTCACCGGTGTCTGGTGCTGTTGGTGCTGCTTGCGATTTGGCGCGGCAGAAGCGGGGTACATAGTTTGGGCCACCCGCCTTCGGCCCGGTGCCCGAAAGGCCTTCGCCGCCGAAGGGTTGCGAGCCGACGATGGCGCCGATCTGATTGCGGTTCACATAGATGTTGCCGACATTGAGATTGGTGGTGACATGTTCGACGCGGTCATCGATGCGGGTATGGAGGCCGAAGGTCAGGCCGTAGCCACTGGCATTGACGTCGGAGATGATGCGGTCGATCTGGTGCGATTTGAAGGTTGCGATGTGGAGCACCGGCCCGAATATTTCGCGGTGCATGTCCTGCATGCCGCGGACCTTGATCGCCGTTGGCGCGACGAAGGTGCCGTCCTTTGGGACATCGACTTGCTTCAGCACCCGGCCCTCCGACCGTGCGGTGTCGATGTGTTCCGTGATTCCAGCCCGTGCGGCATCGTTGATGACCGGACCGACATCAGTGGCGTGGTCCCACGGATTGCCGATTTGCAGTTCATCCATGGCGCCAAACAGCATATCGAGAAAGGCCAGTGCAATGTCCTCTTGCAGGTAAAGAATGCGCAGGGCGGAGCAGCGTTGACCAGCCGATCGGAACGCGGAATCCACAATGTCACGGACGGCCTGTTCGGGCAGGGCAGTTGAATCGACAATCATGGCGTTGATGCCGCCGGTCTCTGCAATGAGCGGTGCGTCGGGCGCAACGTTTTCGGCCATCGCTGTGTTGATCGCCTGCGCTGTTGCCGTCGATCCGGTGAAGCAGACGCCTGCGACGCGGGGGTCTTCTGTGAGCTTGGCACCGACATGCGACCCTTGGCCGGGCAGGAACTGCAAGACTTCGCCTGGCACCCCCGCCTCGTGGAGCAGTTTGACAGCAGTTGCAGCGACAAGAGGCGTCGGTTCCGCAGGTTTGGCGAGAACACCGTTCCCGGCCGCCAGTGCCGCGGCGATCTGGCCGGTGAAAATTGCGAGTGGAAAGTTCCATGGGGAGATGCACACGAACAGACCGCGTGCCTGCCGGTCCGAGATGGCTTCGATTTGTGTGGCGTAGTAGCGCAGGAAATCAACAGCCTCGCGTAATTCGGCTATCGCATCGCGCGGCGTTTTGCCCGCTTCGCGGGTCAGGACGGCGAAAAGCTCACCGAAATTCTGCTCGTACAGGTCGGCGGCGCGGTTGAGAATCTCAGCCCGGGTGCTGCCGTCGCAGTTGCTCCAGTCAGTTGCCGCGGCGAAGGCGGTTTCAACGTCCTCCGGTTCCGCATCGATGACAGTGCCCACCTCGTCGCGGTGATCTGCCGGGTTGAAGATCGTTTGGGGTTTGCTGCCCGTATACGGGACCGCCAGCATTGGTTCTGCCTGCCATTGCGATCTGGCGAACGGGTTGCGCGCGGTATCGATCTCCGCCAGATCCGCCTGATTGTGCAAATCCCAGCCACGGGAATTCCGGCGTTCCGGCGCATAAAGGTCCGCCGGTCGCTTGATGTGGGGCGTGGGCCGGTTGAGATCGGTTTTGAGGGTGTCGAACGGGTCGGCTGCCACCTCAGCGGGTGGCACGTTCTCATCGACGATCAGATTGACGAACGAGGAATTGGCCCCGTTCTCCAGTAGGCGGCGGACAAGGTAGGCCAGCAGGTCACGATGCGCGCCGACCGGGGCGTAGATGCGGCAGCGCGTGCCTTCGCGCTCAAGAACCTTGCGGTGCAAGGCTTCACCCATGCCATGCAGGCGCTGAAACTCGAAATCCGATGTGTCGTTGGCAAGCTCGAGCACGGCGGAAACAGTGTGGGCGTTATGGGTGGCGAATTGTGGGTAGATTCGGTCAGTCATCCCCTGCAGCTTTTTGGCGCAACAGATGTAGCTGGCGTCCGTTGCCGACTTGCGGGTAAACACCGGGAAGTCCTCAAGCCCCTCGACCTGCGCCCGCTTGATTTCGCTATCCCAGTAAGCACCCTTGACCAGCCGGACCATGATCTTGCGATCCAGTTTTTGTGCAAGGCCATAAAGCCAATCGATGATCGGCGCGGCGCGTTTGCCATAGGCCTGGATCACGACACCAAACCCGTCCCATCCGGCAAGGCGCTCATCGCTGAGGACGGCTTCGATGACATCGAGAGACAGGTCGAGCCGATCAGCTTCCTCCGCATCGATATTGAGACCAATATTGGCGTTCTTGGCCATTAGCGTCAGAGACAGGGTGCGCTCGACCAACTCCGACATGACCCGGTCTTTCTGGCTGACCTCGTAGCGCGGGTGCAGTGCGGAGAGTTTGATGGAAATGCCCGGATTGTCGCGGATGTCTTCCGCTTTTGCTTGCGCACTGAGTGCGTCAATGGCGCGCGCATAGGCATCATAAAAGGCCTTGGCATCGGCAGCTGTGAGCGCAGCTTCGCCCAGCATATCGTAGGAATAGGTGTAGCCTTTGGCTTGCATCGCTGCGCCGCGGCTGAGGGCGGCGTCGACGGTCTCGCCAAGTACGAACTGATTACCCAGTTCCCGCATCGCCGTTTTGACGGCCACACGGATGACGGGTTCGCCCAGCCGCTTGACAGCACCGTGCAGCACATGGGCCACACCGCGTGATGCGTCGTCGTCAAGCACGCGTCCGGTGAGGAGTAAGGCCCAGGTTGAGGCATTGACCAGCGGTGACGAGGATTTACCCAGATGCCGGCCCCAGCTAGAGGGGGCAATCTTGTCGTCAATCAGATCGTCGATGGTTTCCGCATCCGGCACGCGCAACAGGGCCTCTGCCAGGCACATCAGAGCGATACCTTCATCCGTCGACAGGCCATATTCGACCAGAAATGCTTCCATCGTGCCTGGACGGTCATCAGCGCGGATGCTTTCGACCAGTTTCTTCGCCCGATTATGGATGACTTTGCGCTCTTCGGCAGACGGGGCATAGTCGTCTTGAAGGTCGGCCAACACGACTTGCTCATCAGAGAGATGCAGCGCCCGGATGTGTTCGCGCACTTTCGTCAGGTAGGGCATGCGGGCCTCCTTTATGTCTCAAACATAGTATTGCATCTTTGAACTGGGCGTGTTTCCTTAAATTCGAAGATTTGTGGACAAAAAGACCGGGAAATTAGCGATATGACGGGTAATAATATTTTGTCTGGCCCAGAGATCAGGCAATTAGACCGGCATGATCGCCAAATACTTGAAATTCTTGCGTCAGAAGGGCGATTGCCCGTGACGGACCTGGCGGCGCGGATCGGCTTGTCTAAAAGTCCCTGTCAGGTCCGGCTCCGGCGGTTGCAGGAAGAGGGATACATTCTCGGGTTTCGCGCCGTGTTGGATCCGAAGAAGTTGGGCAAGGAGCATGTGGCCTTCACTGAAGTCAAATTGTCCGACACGCAGGAATCCGCCCTCCGAGCGTTTAATGACGCTGTGCGGGACATTCCGGAGATTGAACAGTGCCACATGATTGCCGGGCCGTTTGACTATCTGCTCAAGATCCGGACCGCAGATATACAGTCTTACCGCAAGATACTGGGCGAGACAGTCTCGTCGCTGCCTTACGTCTCCAACACGTCAACCTATGTGACGATGGAGTCGGTCAAGGACAATGCGTTCTGAAGGGAATCGAACGCTGCTCAGGCAAGCAGCGCCTCCTCAAACGGAAATTGTGAGAGCAGCTCGATGCCGGTCTCGGTAATGAGAACCTGTTCTTCCAGTTTCACGCCCTCAGAGCCACCTTCGGCACCGATATAGCTCTCAACACAAATCGTCATATTGGGCTTGATGACGCCGTCATAGCCCGCATCCGGAAAGTCGCCGTGATGGTAGAGGTAGGGATACTCACCCGACATGCCCACACCGTGCGCCGACAGATAGTAGCGGTTGGCGTGATACTTTTCGGGTATGTCCCATGCGGCTTCCGCATAATCGCGGAACGACATGCCGGGGCGCAGTATGCTCATATTGTGCTGCACCTGCTCATGGGCGACTTTATAAAGTTCGCGTTGCGCGGCAGTTGGCTTGTCCGGGCCGGCGTGGAACGTGCGCGAGAAATCGGCATAGTATCCGTGACACCCGACCACATCAGTGTCGAGCGCGATCAGTTCATTCGCGCCGATTCGCTTTGACCCGGCTTCCTGGAACCAGGGATTGGTCCGTGCACCGGAATTGAGCAGCCGGGTTTCGATATAGTCGCCATTCTGCGCAATGATAGATTGGAACATCACCGACCAGAGTTCGTTTTCTGTCATGCCGGGTTTAATTGCCGCGCGAAGTTTGTCGACACCGCGCTCAGTGGCCCGCAAGGAGCTCTTCACACACTTCAACTCTTCGGTGGACTTGATGGAGCGCGCCATTTCTACAGGTTCCTGGGCATCGACGAGGCGTAAACCGTTGGCGGCGAGAGCTAATGCAACGCCCGCGTTCATGCGTTCAAGGCCTACTGTCGCGCCGGAGCCACCGGTTACTTCAGCGATCAGGCTAGCCATCTCGGCGGCCCAGGCCCGTTCCCGTTCAGCGATTTCGGGGCCAGCTGCGACAAAACTGGCCGTTTTGGCTGGGCGCACTTCATCGACGGTTTCATAGCCCTGACCCAGATGCATGGCCCCCGTGAATTCGAAAAGGATAGAGCGATTTGCCGTCAACAAAAGGTAACGGGACGGGGCGTTGCGCTGGGTGAAAACCTGCATGTTCCGCGTACCGGTGGCGTAACGGATATTGATGGCGTCGCTGAGGATGAGAGCATCGATATTTCGAGCGGCCATTTCGCTGCGCACGCGTGCCTGCCGATAGAGCCGGACCGCGGCAAGTTCGATTCCTTCGCTTTCCGGTGCGCGATCGAGCAGGGCGAGGTCGGAAAGGTCGCTGCGCTCCGCATGCCAGTCGAACGTTGCCATTTGTTTGCTGCCTTCAGATCAAAATATGTGTTCTATACATCAAATATACTTATCGTTCTTGTGTCAACTTAAGTAATTGATAGTTTTAGACTTGCGCAAATTCCAAGACATCCAGTTCGCAAAGTATGAAAGCGGAAATTGTGAATGGTTACTTCGGTAATAAATGAGAGCATGAAGTCGAGAAAGAATTGGCGCAAATATATAGGGTGCATAAATTTAACTGCGTGAAAAGTAAAATATACTACACAAAATCATCCAGACATATTGAAATTGGCAATATCTGGTAAAATTGTAATATTTCATTTTTACTGTCTTGTAATTCGATATACTTGCTGCAGATTTGATCCGGCATCTCGCCCGGATGTATTCGGTTGGGGGTGGAACAGGCGCGCAGTTTGTGTTTTGTTTATGGCCGTCACCCCCAAGAACATTCTATGCTTTTTTGGTTGGGCGGCAACGATATTGCCGGAAGTCTCACCAGTATCGGTGCGGCTTACGAAACGAAAGCAGGGAGAACTCATGCCAAACAAAAATTCACACCTGATGGACCGTATTGCTGAAGAAGCTCGTATGGGGCGAATTTCGCGCCGCGACTTCATGCAGTACTCGATGGCTGCCGGTCTTACAGCGACTGCAGCCTCCGGTCTTTGGACGACCAACGCTTTTGCTCAGGAAGCAAAAAGAGGTGGCACGTTCCGGTGGGGTATTCACGACGGTAACACCGGCGACACCCATGATCCGGGCACCTACGTGACGCGGACGATGATTTTCCTCGCCCACACCCACCGTTCATACCTCACCATGATTAATGGCGACGGCTCGCTTGGGCCCGATCTCGCCACTGATTGGGAAGCCAACGATGCGGCTTCCGAATGGACCTTCTCGATCAACCCGAACGCCAGCTTCCACAGCGGCCGTGCGGTTACCGCCAATGATGTGGTTGCATCGCTTAACCACCACCGTGGCGATGCGTCGACGTCAGCTGCGAAGGCGCTTCTGTCGGATGTCGTTGACATCAAGGCAGATGGCGACAGCACAGTTGTTATCACCCTGAGCGGCGGTAACGCCGACCTTCCGTGGCTGATGACGGACTACCACTTCGCGATCTGCCCGGGTAACGACGACGGCAGCATCGATTGGCAGTCCGGCGACGGTTCCGGTCCGTACAAGATCGACAGCGGCGAATTCGGCGTTCAGTTCTCGCTGACCCGCCATGATGGCTGGCACGGCGAAGGCGCCTGGTTCGACGCCGTCGAGGTGATCACGCTGAACGATCCGAATGCCCGTCAGACCGCGCTTGTCACTGGTGACGTGGACGCAGTGTCCCAGGTCGACGTTAAGACCATGGCGCTGCTGGAGCGTGACCCGAACATCAAGGTGTTCAACATTCCGTCCGCCGGTGCGTTGACCATGCCGATGTTCTGCGACACCGCGCCGTTCGACAATGTCGACGTGCGCAACGCGCTCAAACTGGCCATGAACCGCGACGAAGTGATTGAGAAGATCATGTTCGGTGCGGCCACCAAGGGCAACGACTTCCACCATTCGCCGGCCCAGCCTTACTGGCCCGACGATATTCCGCAGCGTGACTATGACCCTGATGAGGCCAAGTCGCTGCTCAAGAAGGCCGGTGCTGAGAACCTCACCGTCAGCCTCTCGACTGCAGACAGCGTGAGCGCCGGTGCTGTGGATATGTGCGTGCTCTATGCCGAGCATGCCAAGGCCGCAGGCATCAACGTCAACGTCGTGCGTGAACCGAACGATGGTTACTATTCCGACGTTTGGCTGAAGAAGCCGTTCTGCCTCGTCTCCTGGGGTGCCCGTCCGACACCGGACGTGATGTACACTCTGGCGTACAAGGCTGACGCTGCCTGGAACGAAAGCCGCTGGCAGAATGAGCGCTTCAATGAGCTGCTTCTGCAGGCCAAAGCCGAGCTTAATGACGAGTTGCGTGCGGAACAGTATCGCGAAATGGCGCTGCTGGCACGGAACGATGGCGGTACCATCATTCCGCTGTTCAACAACTTCGTCTACGGCGCCCGTGGCAATGTCGGCACGCCCGAGAATATCGCGGCGAGCTGGGAAAGCGACGGCGCGCGTGCAGCCAGCCGCTGGTGGTTCACCGACTAAGAGCTGCTTTCCAATCTGGCCCGGCGCGTATTCGCGCCGGGCTGTTTCCTGTTTCGCGGCAAATTTTCGAAAATGTGGAACAGGGCAGGGATCCGCTGGGTTGGGCGGATTGCGGATGGCCGGTCGCGGCGGAATAAAATTCGGGGGTACACATGGGCGATTTGCTCAAGCTAATTTTCAAACGATTGGGATTAGGGCTGCTCACCTTGCTGGTGGTCTCAATCCTGATCTTCTTTGCGGTTGAGCTCCTGCCGGGGGACACCGCTGAGGCCATTCTTGGTCAGGGTGCAACGCCGGAGACGGTTGCTGCTTTGCGTACGCAACTTGGTCTCGATCAACCTCCACCGATCCGATATTTCAACTGGTTGCTTGGCGCGGTCGTCGGCGACTTTGGTGTTTCTGCTGTATCAGGTGAGCAGGTGACGACAGTTATAGGCGGACGGTTCGTCAATACGCTCTTCCTCGCATCCTACGCCGCTGTAATCGCGGTCCCGATCGCCATCACACTGGGTGTGATCGTCGCACTGCTGCGCAACTCGATCTTTGACCGTGTTGCCAACGTGCTGACGCTGACATCGATCTCAAGCCCCGAATTCTTTCTGGGGTATATCCTCATCCTGTTCCTGGCGGTCAAAATCCCGGCATTCCCCGCAATTGCGAGTTTGTCCGGCGATCTGACGTTCCCGGAGCTGTTGAACCGGACTTTCCTGCCGGCACTTACGCTGGTTCTTGTGGTGACCGCCCACATGATGCGCATGACGCGGGCTGCGATCATCAATCTGCTGGCCTCGCCCTATATCGAGATGGCGCGGCTGAAAGGCGTGCCACCCTGGAAGGTTATTGTCGCACACGCGCTGCCCAATGCCTGGGCACCGATCATCAACGTGGTCGCGCTCAATCTGGCCTATCTGATTACCGGTGTTGTGCTTGTTGAGGTTGTGTTCGTTTATCCGGGCATCGGCCAGGCGCTTGTCGACGCGGTGTCCAAACGTGACTTCCCGGTCGTGCAGGCTGCCAGTCTCATCTTCGCTGCAACCTTCATTTTGCTGAATCTGACAGCAGATGTTGGCTCAATTCTAACAAATCCGCGTTTGCGGCATCCGAAGTGAGGGCAGTGAAATGAATGAGTTTGTCATTGGCTACTACGCGGCCCTTATTTTCGCTTCGTGCCTCGCCGCATACTACAAATACAACAACGCGTTTATGCTGTTGTTCTCGCTTACGCTGGTCTCTTTTGTGGTCGGCATTATCGGCGGAACTGGTGCGCTCCAGGCGATAACCATTTTCGCCGGCCTGCTGGCACTGGCTGCCGGTATTTCCTACGCATTCCGGGAATTCCTGGTACAGATATCCAAGCCGGGTTTGGCAAAGGAATTGCGTACTGCACCACTGACGGCATCCTTCGGCATGTTTGTGATTTTCACCTATGCGATTGCCGGCATATTCGCGCCGTGGATCGCGCCGCATGGTGAAGCCGAGGTGATTTCGGGGGCTTTCGCGCCGGCAGACGAGACCATGTTGCTCGGTGCGGATCAGCTGGGACGCGATATATTCAGCCGCCTTGTGTATGGCGCGCGTAACTCGGTGGGTCTGGCTCTCGTAGCGACGCTCGGAGCGTTCACTATCGGTGCATTTGCAGGTCTGTTCGCGGCGGTCAGAGGTGGCTGGTTCGATCAGTTCATGGGCCGGGCGGCTGATATCATCATGTCGGTGCCTTCGCTGGTGTTCGCGTTGCTCATGCTGTCGATCTTCGGCACCAACTTGGTCGTAATCGTGGTCGTCGTTGCGGTGATTTACTCACCGCGTGTCTTCCGTCTCACTCGAGCGGTTGCCGGTAATATTGTGGTGATGGACTATATCGAGGCCGCCAAGCTGAGAGGTGAGAAAGACTGGTATTTGATCCGAAGGGAAATCCTGCCCAACTGTACTGCGCCGCTGATTGCGGAGTTCGGGCTGGAATTCTGCTTTGTGTTCCTGCTCATCGCCGGCCTCAGCTTCCTGGGTCTGGGTATCCAGCCGCCAACCGCCGACTGGGGGTCGATGGTGCGTGAGAACGCAACTCTGATTTCGTTCGGTGATATCACGCCGCTGATCCCGGCTGCTGCGATTGCTTTGCTAACCGTGGCGATCAACTTCGTAGTCGACTGGATGCTGTTCCGGTCCTCCGGTCTGAAGGAGAGATAAGATGACCAAATTTTCTGACAAGGATGTCTTGCTCAAGATCAGGGATCTGAAAATCCAAGGCTACACTGACGAGACCTGGATCGATATTATCAAAGGTGTCGATCTGACGTTGCATCGTGGTGAAGTACTCGGGCTTATTGGTGAATCCGGCGCCGGGAAATCAACCATTGGCGCTGCTGCCATGGGCTACGCCCGGGACGGCACCCGGATTTCCGATGGTTCCATCGAATTTGACGGGATCGAGCTGACAACGGCTACCAAAGCCGAAAAACGTGCGTTGCGGGGCTCCCGCATCGCTTACGTGGCGCAGTCAGCGGCGGCCAGCTTCAACCCGGCGCACAAGATCATCGATCAGCACACTGAAGCACCAGTTCAATACCGGATTCAGAAGCGTCTCGAAGCGCAGGAAGACGCGATGGAGCTCTATGAGCGTCTGCGTCTGCCTAATCCTGAGGAGATCGGATTCAGATATCCGCACCAGGTGTCGGGTGGTCAGTTGCAACGTGCAATGACAGCGATGGCCATGGCCTGCCGGCCTGATCTGATCATCTTCGATGAGCCGACAACAGCGCTCGATGTGACAACGCAGATCGAGGTTCTGGCCGCGATCCGTGACATTGTCGATCAGTTCAACACGGCTGCCATATACATCACACACGACCTCGCCGTCGTGGCGCAAATGGCAGATACCATCAAGGTGTTGCTCAAGGGCGAGGAAGTCGAGGAAGCCTCCACCAAGGAGATGCTGGACAATCCAAAGGAAGAGTACACAAAAAGTCTCTGGGCCGTGCGCAGCTTCCAGCGTCCGCAGAAATCGCGTCCGACGGACGGCACGCCGCCGATTATCTCGGTCAAGAATGTGGATGCTGCCTACACCGGTGGCGTTAAGGTACTCGATGATGTGTCGTTCGACATCTATCCCGGCATGACCGTTGCCGTGGTGGGTGAATCGGGTTCAGGCAAGTCGACCACGGCCCGCTGCATCACGGGGCTTCTGCCACCGATGAGCGGGGAAATCCTGTTCAAGGGCGACCCGATGCCGGCGCGTTACCAGGACCGCAATCTGGATCAATTGCGTCAGGCGCAGATGATCTACCAGATGGCGGATACCGCGCTTAATCCCAAGGTGAAGATCAGCGAGATAATCGGACGCCCGGCGCAGTTTTATTCGGGTTTGAAGGGAACTGCGCTCAAGCAGCGCGTCGACGAACTTCTCGATCTGATTGAGCTGGAGCCGTCCAAATATTATGACCGCTATCCACCCGAGCTATCAGGCGGGCAAAAACAGCGTATCGGTATTGCGCGTGCGTTGGCCGCGGAGCCTGAATTCATCATCTGCGACGAGGTGACGTCCGCCCTCGATCAACTTGTGGCTGAGGGCATTCTCAAACTGCTCGACCGGCTCCAAAAGGATCTGGGCCTGGCCTACATGTTCATCACGCATGATCTGGCGACGGTTCGTTCGATCGCGGACGAGGTCGTGGTGATGCAATATGGTAAGGTGGTGGAGCAGGGGCCAAAGGACGAAATGTTCACCCCACCGCACCATCCCTACACCGACTTGTTGCTGTCATCGGTCCCTGAAATGGATCCGGAATGGCTCACCACCGTGCTTGAAGAGCGCGGCGTCGACAATATCGGTGATGCTGCTGACGTCTAGAGCCATGCACGTTTCGACGAAATCAAAACGTTGGCTCTAAATCTTTGCGTGGTCGCGCTTTCGAACCGAAAAAGTGGTTTCCACTTTTTCTGAAAACGCTCCGGTTGCGGCGATCGAACACAAAGAGTACGGCAACTCTGATCACATGATCAGGAATGCCGTGCTCACCATCGTTCCGATGATCGCCAGGTAGACGATCACAAACGTAGACAGATTACCGCTGCGGCCGCGCATTTCGCGAATAAGGTCGTCACGTCTAAGCATGCTCGCCTCCTTGCAGACGGTATGAAATCTTATGCTCTGTTGCGGGCCGTATTCTATTTGCAGGGCCGATGCAACCATGTACTTCAAAAAAAGTTCGACGATCACTAACCGTTGATGAACCAAGCGCAAATCAGCCTGATTCATGTGCGCATTTTGTGACAGGCCGCATGGGCCTACCGTACGCTGCAGATGCAAGCCGCCCCGGCACAACTGCGGGGCGGCTTTTGTGCGTTAGTCAGGCGCGGTTTTCGCGGGTCGCGATGTAAAGTGATGCACCCAGAATGAGCGCCGCACCCGGCCAGAACCAGATGCCCGGTACCTGACTAAGCAGGAGCCAGCCCATCAAAACATTGAGCGGCACTTTGATGTCATCAAATGGCTGCAGATAGGTGGCATCTGCGAGATTGTAGGCGCTCCACAACAGATATTGGGTCATGGCTGTAATCAGCCCCAAAAACACCATCCAATAAACAGCATCGCCGGACGGCAGACCGAAATCGATGCCCGTCGACAGGCCGGCCGGGAGTACGCCGGGCAGCGCGAGAGCCAGAACGCCGAGAACGATCCCGATGGCCGCATGATTCACGACAATGAGCAGCAGCAAATAGAGGGTAAGCGATTCCGGCGTTTCATCACGTGACAGATATTTGCTGATCACAGTGGTTGCACTCCACAAAGCCGCAGCGGCTACGGGCAGTAGCGAGGCAAAGGTGAAACCGCCGCCGCCGATGCCGACAATCATGAAAGCGCCGATAAATGCCACCACTGAGGCGAGCAGGCGTGTCGTTGTCAGCTTTTCGCCGAGGAACAGCACAGACCCTGCAATCACGAAGAACGGTCCGGTTAGCAACAGACCCACCATCTGCCAGACAGGCACACCGGAGGCGAAGCCGAAGACGAAAACCTGCGCGCCAAGTGCCGAGGCTAGGGCCCGCAATTCGTGCAGCCAGGGGTGCGTTGTTTTGAGATGGTGGAGGCCGATCCGCATGATGAGCGGAATGGCGAAAAGCGTGGCAATCAGATATTGCCAGAACACCGCAGAGGACGACGACATTTTGGCGTCGGCGAGCATAGGGTTCCACGGGTTGGTCAGAACGTCATATGTGAAGTTGACGATCGCGTAGATGACTTGTGCACCGACCATGTAGAGAGTCGCGGTCATGATGCCGTTGGCGGCGGTATTGGTTTGAGAGGCTGACTGGTTCACGGTTCCGATCCTTTCTCGTAAATCCCAGGCGCCTCAGGGTTTACGGGGATCGGACGGATGGCCGCCTGCACACGCACCTGGTGCGTGAACAACGACCAAACCATACGCGTTCCCGTTCTCTTCCATCCGGACTATGACCGTCGGCTTCGGATTTACACCGAATCTGCTGACCCAAAACCGGTGACCGGTTTTGGCGCTCGCGGGCTTCAGAATTTGCGTTCTGTTACCGCCGGTGGGGAATTTCACCCCGCCCTGAGAACGTATGCGCCAGTTTGGCGCAACAGCGAGCATTTAGAACATTTGCGGCGGCAAATCAATGCAATTGCGGTTGGCTACGTAACCCTGCGTTTATCAAGTTGGGCAGTATCCGCTTCAATATGTCTTTGATTTGGAGCTATCCCGTCCCCGACCACATTCGTGCCTTGTTTGCTTCCTAACGCGACCTTCTGGCGTGGGGGAGGCGTTGGACTGTGCGGAAATCGGGATGTTGAGATGAAGAAGATAGCTATAGCGGCATTGGTACTTTTATTGGGTGTTGGATCGGGAACAGCCACCCAATTCTCTCCAGCGGGCAACTGGGAAACCACGGCCGGGGACTCCCGGTTCAGGGTCACTCTGTGTGGTGACGGCACGGAACTGTGCGCCAAGCTGACCTGGCTGCGGGATGATCTGCGGACCGAAGAAAACCTCGCCTATCTCAACAAATATGTTGTACACCGCGCCAAACCCTCCGGCCCGGACAGTTGGCAGGGCACTGTCGATGTTTATGGCGAAAAGGCCAGCGGCAATATCAAAGCCGTCAGTGACAACAAGATGCGCCTGACAGGCTGTCGCGCCGTTTTGTGCCAGACACTGGATTTTGTGCGGATATAGCGTCTCGACGCCCCAGCCGTGACCCGCTAAAACCCCACCAAGCGCGTATGGCGGGGACTCATGGCCGATTTTACACCGACATTGCTGCCAATTGGCGATCAGGCGCTGCTTGTGCGCTTCGCGACGCGCATGGATGCGGATGCCAATGCGGCTGCGATTGATTTTGCGCGCCGCTTGCGTGCGGCGCCGCCGCTCGGCGGGCTTGAAATCGTCTCCAATCTCGTCTCGGTGCTGATCAGTTATGATCCGGCGCAAACCCGGTTCGCCGATCTGGCCGGACAGGTGCGGCTGGCGCTCGGGCGGCCAGAACCTTCAGAAATGCCGGAACCAGCGCAGCATACCATCAAGGTGACATTCGACGGCGAGGATGGCCCCGACCTAGAAGAGGTGGCAGCGCAACTGAAGTTGTCGGCGGAAGCGTTTATCGCGGCGCACAATGCCAAGCCGCTCAGAGTACTTACAACGGGTTTTGCGCCCGGGTTTGTCTATTGCGGCATGCATGGTGATGAACTGAACCTGCCGCGGCGCACACAGGTACGGGCTAAAGTGCCGGCTGGAACCATCCTGTTCGCTGCCGGACAGACGGCTATCACGGCAACACCTATCCCCACCGGATGGCACGTGATCGGCCGCACCGAGTTCCGGAATTTTGATCCGGAGGCGCCGCAACCGACAAAGCTCGCTGCGGGTGATGAGATTGTCTTTGAGGCAGTGTCGTGAGCGCCAGCATAACCATCACCCGCGCGGGACCCTTGGCAACCGTGCAGGATTACGGACGCCCTGGAGCGCTTGTGCACGGCATTTCTGCCTCCGGGCCGATGGACCGGGCTGCGTTTGTGCGCGGCACCGCGCTGGCGGAGACCAGCGCCACGTCTGGTATCGAGATTACGCAGGCAGGCCTTGCTTTCACCTATGCTGGCCCTGATATGGCAGCCGCTTTCACAGGTGGTGTTTTTGCCTTGTCCATCGACGGCCAGAAAACGGACTGGGAGGCTGTTCATATCCTCCATGATGGCGCCGAAGTCGATATCAAACCCGGCGCCGCTGGCAACTATGGCTACGTCCGCTTTGCCGCCGAAATTGGCGTGCCATTGGTCATGGGTAGCCGGTCAACGAACCTGATCGTGGGCGTAGGTGGGTCTGCGGGCCGAGCGCTCGCGGCCGGTGATAGGCTCGATCTGGTTTCTGCCGAACCTTATAAGGCGCCGATGTTGGCGGCTATGCCCCACACAGCCAATCAGCCGATACGGTTTGTCTGGGGCATTCATGCCGATAATTTCGATCCGCTGATACGAAACGCATTTTTGGAGGCGACTTTCAAAATCAGCACACGCCTCGATCGCATGGGTGTGCGGCTGGACGATGTGACCGGCGTATTTTCCCGTACGCAGATTTTGTCTTTGGTATCCGATGCCATCGTTCCGGGGGATATCCAGATACTTGGCGATGGCACCCCGATTGTCCTGATGCGCGATCACCAGCCGACAGGTGGTTATCCGCGCATCGGCACTGTTGTTACAGCAGATATCGACCGGTTCTCACAGTTGCGGCCGGGTGCGGAGGTGCGGTTCGCGACGGTCACGGTTGCTCATGCAGATGCCTTGCGCAGCGGGAGGGCGTTTTGAGAGCGATCGATCTGAATGCCGATCTGGGTGAGGGCGCGGGTACCGATGCTGAATTGCTCAAAATTGTTTCCAGTGCCAATATTGCCTGCGGTGGTCACGCGGGTGATACCCAGTCCATGCGCACCGCGATACGTGATGCCACGGCAAACGGTGTCGCTGTGGGCGCGCATCCGGGTTTTAAGGACAAGGCGAATTTCGGGCGTGTCCGGCTGCAGATGGAGCCAGGTGAACTTGCCGCGCAAATCACCTCCCAGCTTGTCGCATTCAAGCGCATTGCAGACGCTCAAGACGCAACAATCGCGCATATGAAATTGCATGGTGCGCTGGCAAATATGGCTGCTGAGGATGCTGACATCGCTACGACATGCTTTATCGCAACGAAAGATGTGCTGGGGCCGGTATCGATCCTTGCGATTGACAATTCGGCGCAGGTCACGGCAGCCGAAGCTCTTGGCTTGCCTTTCATACGGGAAGCCTATGCGGATCGCGCCTATATGGCCGATGGCTTGTTGGCGCCCCGGACCGAACCGGGCGCAGTGTTGATGGATCCGGAAAAGGTCGTGGCGCAATGCGTGCGACTGGCGACACGTGGTGAGATTATTGCGTTGGACGGTACAGTGATTGCCACAAAAACGCAGTCCATATGTATACATGGCGATACGCCGGACGCGGTGATGCTTGCGCACAAAGTGGCAGAAGAGTTGAAAAAATCTGGTGTCGTCATCACGTCGCCAAGGTGATATGTATACATTGATTGCAATGCCAATAGGCGGCAGGAACGGGAGAGCGAGTATATGACTGCGCAGATTATCGATGGCAAAGCCTTTGCGGAAACTTTGCGCGGACGCATAGCCGGTCATGTGGCGCGTCTCAAGAACGACTATGATGTGACGCCGGGGCTGGCGGTCATCATTGTCGGTGAGGACCCGGCCAGCCAGGTCTATGTGCGCAACAAGGCGAAGCAGACCGAAGAAGTCGGCATGAATTCGTACAAGTATGAGTTGCCCGCCGATGCGCCGGAAGCGGATGTGCTGGCGCTAATCGCAGAGCTGAACGTCAATAAGGATGTGCACGGCATTTTGTGTCAGATGCCGGTGCCTGAGCATATTGACGCGACCAAGATCATCAACGCGCTCGACCCGGCCAAGGATGTGGACATGTTCCACCCGGCGAGCGCCGGGAAGCTGATGACGGGGCAGATCGGCCCGGTCTCCTGCACGCCGCTCGGTTGCCTCATGCTGCTGCGCGATTTGCACGGCAGCCTCGAAGGCAAGGAGGCTGTCGTCATCGGGCGCTCAAATCTCGTCGGCAAGCCGATGGCGCAATTGCTGCTCGGGGATAATTGTACCGTGACCATGGCGCACTCGCGCACCAAGGATCTGGCAGAAGTCACGCGCCGCGCTGACATCGTCGTTGCGGCGGTCGGGCGGCCTAAAATGGTTCAGGGCGACTGGATCAAGCCGGGGGCGACTGTCATTGATGTGGGCATCAACCGCGTCCCCGCACCGGAAAAAGGTGAGGGCAAGACGCGGCTGGTTGGCGATGTGGATTTCGATGCGGCGAAAGAGGTTGCTGGTGCCATTACGCCGGTCCCAGGCGGTGTCGGGCCAATGACAATTGCCTGCCTTCTGGCGAACACGGTCACCACAGCGTGCCTGATCAACGGATTGACGCCACCGAGCGATCTGACGGCGTAGTTACTCTGCAGCGTCGACTTTGTAATCCGCAGGATTGTAGTTGAGGATGGGTGCCAACCAGCGCTCGACTTCGGCCACTGTCATGCCTTTGCGCTTCGCATAGTCCTCAACCTGATCGCGCTCGATCTTGGCTACACCGAAATAATGGCTTTCGGGGTGGGCGAAGTAGAGGCCGGAGACGGATGAGCCCGGCCACATTGCAAAGCTCTCTGTCAACTTGACGCCGATTTCTTTCTCGGAATCGAGCAGTTTGAAGAGGGTTGCCTTTTCGGTGTGATCCGGTTGCGCGGGGTAGCCGGGGGCAGGACGGATGCCACGATAGCCTTCGTTCAAAAGCTCGTCGTCGGGAATGTTTTCGTCTGCGGCGTAGCCCCAGAATTCGGTGCGCACCTTCTGGTGCATGCGTTCTGCCAAGGCTTCGGCAAACCGGTCGGCCAGTGCTTTGACGATGATCGATTTGTAGTCGTCGTTCTCGTGCGCAAAGCGCTTGGAAATTTCTTCTTCCTCTGCACCTGCAGTGACAGCGAACCCGCCGATATAGTCGGTCTTACCGCTCTCAGCCGGGGCGATGAAATCTGAAACGCAGGTGTTGGAGCGACCACCACGTTTCACCAGTTGCTGCCGCAATCCGTGCAGGGTTGCCAGCCGGTCCTTGCTGCCCCCGTCCTTATAGAGCGCAATATCATCGCCGACCGCATTTGCAGGCCAAAAGCCGATGACGGCCTTGGGATGGAACCACTTCTCCGCGATTATCTGCTCAAGCAGTTTCTGTGTGTCTTCCCAAAGGCCACGTGCAGCTTCGCCCTGCTTGTCATCCTGCAAAATGGCGGGATATCGACCCTTGAACTCCCAGGTCTGGAAGTAGGGTGTCCAATCGATGCAGGCGGCGATATCGGCCAGGTCCCACTCGGAGAACACTTTTGTTCCGGTGAACTGCGGCACTGGTGGTGTATAGGCATCCCAATCGGGCTTGAAGGCATTGTCACGCGCCCGTGCCAGGTTCAACCGTTCCTTGTCGGCTTCTGCCTGCCGGTGTTTGGTTGCGATCTGCGCATATTCGTCATTGACCGCCTGAATGAACCCTTCGCGCTGTTCCGCCGACAGCAGGTTCGAAACCACGCCGACAGCTCGGCTGGCATCGTTGACGTGCACCGTCGATCCGCGATGATAGGCGGGATGGATTTTTACAGCGGTATGGACGCGGCTGGTCGTTGCGCCGCCAATAAGTACCGGAAGATCCAGCCCCTCGCGCTCAAACGTGTCGGCGACATTGACCATCTCATCGAGCGACGGTGTGATCAGGCCGGAAAGGCCGACGATATCGGCGTTGTGCTCTTTCACCGCCTCGAGAATTTTCTCGACCGGCACCATCACACCGAGGTCGACGACTTCATAGTTGTTGCACTGCAAAACCACGCCGACGATATTTTTGCCGATATCGTGCACGTCGCCTTTGACGGTCGCCATGACGATCTTGCCGGCTGCTGACTTCTCAGTGATGCCGAGTTCTTTTTTCTCCGCCTCCATGTAGGGGAGGAGATAGGCCACCGCCTGCTTCATGACGCGGGCCGACTTCACCACCTGCGGCAGGAACATCTTGCCATCACCGAACAGGTCACCAACCACGTTCATACCGGCCATCAGCGGGCCTTCGATGACGTGCAGCGGGCGGTCGAAATGCTGGCGGGCTTCTTCTGTGTCGGCTTCGATATATTCGTTGATGCCGTTGACCAGGGCATATTCAAGCCGTTCGTCGATCGGCAGCTCGCGCCACTCGGTATTCTTCTGGGATTCCGATGCGCCGCCATCTCCCTTGAATTTGGGTGCGGCTTCCAAAAGCCGTTCGGTGGCATCGTCACGGCGGTTGAGGACAACGTCCTCGCACAACTCACGCAGTTCAGCGTCGAGATTTTCGTAGACCTTGAGTTGCGCGGCGTTGACGATGGCCATGTCCATACCGGCCTGAATGGCGTGATAGAGAAACACGGAATGCATGGCCTCGCGCACCGGATTGTTGCCCCGGAACGAGAAGGAGAGGTTGGAGACACCGCCGGACACGTGTGCGTGCGGCAGGTTCTCGCGTATCCAGCGCGTGGCCTCGATGAAGTCCTTGCCGTAGTTGTTGTGCTCTTCAATACCCGTGGCAACCGCGAAAATGTTCGGGTCGAAGATGATGTCTTCGGGCGGGAACCCAACGGTTTCGGTGAGGATCTTGTAGGCGCGGGCACAGATTTGCGTCTTGCGCTCAAAGGTGTCGGCCTGACCTTCTTCATCAAAGGCCATGACAACGACCGCAGCGCCATAGCGCAGCACCATTTTGGCTTGTTTGATAAAGGCCTCTTCGCCTTCCTTCAGGGAGATAGAGTTGACTACCGATTTGCCCTGGGCGCATTTGAGGCCCGCTTCGATGACGTTCCATTTGGAACTGTCGATCATAAGCGGCACGCGGGCAATATCCGGTTCGGCAGCGATCAGATTGAGAAACTTGATCATCGCCGCTTCGGAATCGAGCAGGCCTTCGTCCATGTTGACGTCGATAATGTTGGCGCCGGATTCCACCTGCTGCCGCGCAACGTCGAGCGCTGTGGTGTAATCGTTCGCCTCGATGAGTTTACGAAACTTGGCCGAACCGGTGACGTTGGTCCGCTCGCCAACATTGACGAAACGCACCTCTGGCGTCAGCGTGAACGGCTCGAGACCTGACAGGCGCAAATAGCGTTCGGAACTCATATACTTGCCTCGTTAGTGCGTGTGCGCGTTCATAGGGCGGGGCGCCTTGCCGGAAACTTCAGCAGCGATGGCACGGATATGGTCCGGCGTCGTGCCGCAGCATCCGCCGACGATATTGATCTGTCCTTGCGCTGCGATCTCGCCGAGCAACGCACCCGTTTGCTCCGGTTTTTCATCATACTCGCCAAAGGCGTTGGGCAGTCCGGCATTGGGGTAAAAGCAAAGCGGAACGTCAATTGTGCGGGCGAGTTCAGCAACATACGGCTTTAATTCGGTTGCGCCCAACCCGCAGTTAAACCCAAACGAAAAGGGCCGTACGTGACGCAATGAATTCCAAAAGGCTTCAGGTGTCTGACCTGACAACACGCGGCCGGACTTGTCGCTGATTGTACCGGAAATCATCACCGGGATTTTGAGGCCGAGTTCCTCTCCGATTTCATCGACCGCAAATGCCGCAGCCTTTGCGTTGAGTGTGTCGAAAATGGTTTCGATCAGAATAGTATCGACGCCACCTGCAATCAGGCCGCGGACTTGCTCACCATAGGCTGTTTTTAGCTGGTCAAAGGTAATTGCGCGAAAGCCCGGATCGTTCACGTCAGGCGATATGGATGCGGTGCGGTTGGTCGGGCCCAATGCACCGGCGACAAACCTGGGTTTGCCGTCCTGCTTTTCGGCCAGCTCCGCAGCTTCTTTCGCCAGCCGCGCGCCGGATTCGTTGAGCTCATGGACGAAGTCCTCCATCCCATAATCGGCTTGGGCAATCGTCGTACTGCTGAAGGTGTTCGTCTCAACGATGTCGGACCCGGCAAGGAAATAGGCCAGGTGCACATCGCGGATTGCCTCAGGCTGCGTGATGTTCAGCGCATCGTTGTTGCCTTGAATTTGCTTTGGCCATCCTTTGAACCGGTCACCGCGAAAGTCATCCTCGGTGAATTTGTAGGCCTGAAGCATGGTGCCCATGGCACCGTCGAGCAATACGATCCGGTCACGCATAGTGGCTTCGAGCAGCTTGATTCTGTCCTTGCGCATGTCGTCTCCAGCGGGCGGTGGATGGTCCTTGTGCGGCTCCTGGCGCAAAAGGATATAAAGATATCTTTATATTATTCGTTGAATCGGTGCAAGCACCCGATCCACGGTTCCACCTCAGTGGGGGCAGGATGCATTAACCATGTTCGTAAACCTCGCTCGAAGACCGATGGGATTTGGTTCAAATTGTATCGATCGAGAACGAGGTCACATGCGGCAGGCACCAGGCAGAAATCGCTTGAGCGCGGCAATGCGAGTAATCGCATGTGCCGCTATTTTTGCGCCATTATTGGCCGGTTGCGGGTTTTGGGATGGTGATCACATCAATACCAAATCCAAATTCTCGTCGTCTGAATATGGCGTGAAAGCCTCGCCGCGAGTCTTTAAAGGCAAGAACGTGCCAAAGGGCGGCGGGCGTTTTCAGGTCGGTAAGCCCTACAAGGTAGCCGGGCGCTGGTACACGCCAGAGGATGATCCGCATTACGACAATACCGGGCTTGCGTCCTGGTATGGCCCGAATTTCCACGGACGACAGACAGCCAACGGCGAATATTTTGATCAGTATGCGCTCACCGCGGCACATCCGACGCTGCCGTTACCTTCCTATGTCCGTGTGACCAATCTTGAAAATGGCCGCTCAGTCATGGTGCGCGTCAATGATCGTGGTCCGTTTGCGCATGGTCGCGAAATTGATCTGTCAAAGCGTACGGCTGAGCTTCTCGATTTCATCAACAAGGGCACAACCCGTGTCCGTGTAAAATATGTAGGGCGCGCACCGCTGGAAGGTGATGACACAAAGATGTTGATGGCCAGCCTCAACACACCAACCCGCATGGAAACCAGCCGGACGGACAATATCCGTATCGCTTTCAACGAAACGCCGACACCTGTTGCTGCTGTGCCGCGTCCGAGCGCGCGCGGGCCGATTTCGGTGTCGCCTGAAGGTTTCAACATTGTGGTGTCTTCTTCAGATGGCCTTGGTCCAATTTTCTATGCCTCACCGGCTTTCGATGCGGATGCGGCGGATGAGCGCGTTGAATCTGCCATTACCGCCGCCAACGCCATGGCAACACGGCCGGGGGCACTGGAAGCGTGGCGTCAGTCAATCGATGAGGATGCGCGTTCCATTCGTCTTGAGCTTGGTGTGTTTTCGCAGTCTGAGCGGGTAAGTGCTGTACTCGATAGCTTCACGATTCTCGGTGCGGTTGACGTGGAAGACGTTACGCTGCAGGGCCAATCGGCCACGCGTCTGACGCTGACGCATCTCAAGCCCGGTGTCACCCGGCAAGATATTGTGGAGCGTGTGGAAGCCCTTGGTCTGAATCGCGCCATTGTGTACTAGTATAGGTCGGGTCGTCAGGGCAGGGGGCGTCACACTAATACTGAGGACGCTCGACCAATGAGAGTTTCGGCTAGCAGATTTCTACCAGTCATCATTGCGATTATTACTGCGTGTTTGATTCTTGCCAGCCCTGCCAGGGCGCAACTGGAATTCGATACCAAAGCGCCATTCGCGCTGCTCATGGATTATGAATCCGGCACGGTTCTTTATCAAAAACAGGCAGATGAGCGCATGGAACCGGCCAGCATGGCCAAGTTGATGACCATCGCCGTCATCTTCGACATGCTGCAAAACGGCCGTCTGTCTATGGACGATGAGTTCTTCATTTCCGAACATGCCTGGCGCGATGGCGGGGCTGCTTCTGGTGGCTCAACAATGTTCGCGGAGCTCAATTCCAAGGTGCGGGTCGAGGATTTGCTGAAATCCGTCATCATTCAGTCGGGCAATGACGCTTCAATCGCACTTGCCGAAGGTGTTGGCGGTACGGAAGACACTTTCGCGCGCATCATGAACGAGATGGCCGACGATATCGGATTGACCAACTCCCATTTCACCAATTCAACCGGCCTGCCGGATGACGACATGTATGTCACGGCCCGGGATCTGGCCAATCTCGCGCGCTACATCATTCGCGAGTATCCGGAGTATTACGGCATCTTCTCTGAGCCGGAATTTGAATGGAACGGCATCAACCAGCGCAATCGCAACACGTTGCTCGACATGGGGATCGGCGTGGACGGCTTGAAAACCGGCCACACGGAAAGTGCGGGATATGGCGAAGTCGTTTCGACAACAGAGGGTGGACGGCGCCTGATTGCGGTTGTGCATGGTCTCGATTCCATCAATGCCCGCAGCGAGGAAGCCCGCAAGCTGGTGACCTGGGGCACGCGCAGCTTTGACCAGATCGATGCCTTCGGTGATGGCGAAATTGTCGGCTACGCCAATGTCTATGGCGGTGCCGAACCTGCTGTAGGGTTGGTCGGCGAGGGTTCGATTGTCCTCTATGTACCCAAGGGGTCACGCAAATGTCTGTCGGCCAGCATTTCCTATCGCGCGCCGATTTTGCCGCCTGTGGATCGCGGCACCAGACTTGCCGAACTGCAGGTCATGTGCGATGGGCAATTGATCCAGTCTGCGCCTCTCTATGCCGCCGAGTCGGTTGATGAGGGCGATCTGGTGCGTCGGGCAACTGATGCGCTCAAGGAGCTGGCCATCGGCTGGCTGTAATTGCTGATCCACCGGGAACCGTTTCCATGGCCAAAAGCCCATCCCAACGCAAGGCGCGTTTCATCACCTTCGAGGGGGGAGAGGGCGTTGGCAAATCGACTCAAGTCAAACGGCTGATTACCAATCTGCATCGCGCCGGTATTTCGGGTGTGCGTACGCGTGAGCCAGGCGGTACGCCGAAGGCTGAGGCTGTGCGCTCTTTCATCCTGCAGGGCAAGTCCGAGGAGTGGGGGCCGGAAGCGGAAGCGATCCTGTTTGCCGCTGCGCGGCTCGACCACGTCAATCAGCTGATCGCGCCCAATCTGGAAAATGGCCGCTGGGTCGTGTCCGACCGGTTTCACGATTCAACGCGTGCCTATCAGGGCCTGACCGGTGGCGTGGATGAAACGCTGATCAATGCGCTTGGCGAGTTGGCGCTCAACAGCCACTCACCAGACCTCACCATTATTCTCGATATGGATCCCAAACGTGCTTTTGAACGCGTCGCCCAGCGCGCCGAGGAAGATGGCGTGCCAGGATATGCCGACCGGTTCGAGAAGGAAGATATCGAATGGCACACACGGCTGCGCCAGAATTTTCTCGATATCGCGGCAGCGGAACCGGAGCGCTGTGTCGTGATTTCCGCCGATCAATCGGAAGACGAGCTGTCCAACGCCATATGGCAGGCGGTAACTGCGAAGTTTCCAGACCTTCAGGCTGAGACCACAGCATGAGCGAAGCAGGGCAATTGATGTTGCCCGATGCGCTGGATGGCGTGTCGCCGCCTGAACGGGCGCCATCGCTCGTCGGGCATAGTGCCGTGCACGATAGCTTGAAGGCCCAACTTGCTGCGAAAAGATTGCCGGGAGCATTCCTGCTGCACGGACCGCAAGGTATAGGAAAAGCAACCCTTGCTTTCACCTTCGCCGCCGACGTGCTGACCGCAACTGGGGATGAGCCTGAGGATCGTGTGAAGGCGCAGATTGAAGCCGGTGCGCACCCGAACGTGCTGACACTGCGAATTGCGCTGAATGACAGCGGTAAATTCTATACGGTCATCCGCGTCGAGGATGTTCGGCATTTGCGCGACTGGTTGCACCAGACGCGGGGCCGCGCCGGATACCGCGTGTGTATCATTGACAGCATCGACGACTGCAATCCCAGCGCAGCCAATGCGCTTCTCAAAATTCTTGAGGAGCCGCCAGCGGAAACGGTTTTTATTCTGGTCTCCCATCGCCCGGGTGCCTTGCTGCCGACAATCCGCTCGCGCTGTCAGGCGCAGGCCTTGCGGCCCTTGTCGCGGGCAGAGGTGCACCAGATCGTCTCGGCACAGATGATTGATGCCGATCCCGCGCAAATCGACCGCGCCGTTGATCTGAGTGCCGGAAATCCGCGGCGGGCGTTCGAGGCACTGGTGCTCGATGAGCTAGAGGCGCTGGAGACGCTCGAGCGCTGGCTTGCCGATCCTTTGGGACATGCGACCGGTACGCACCTTGATCTTGCCGAAAGCCTTGCGAAAACCGGTGGGCCGGAGCTGCAATTCGCCCGCGATCTAATCGTTGCCTGGATGGCCGAAGAGGCGCGGACGGCTGCGGCAGGTGGCGCTGCGACCCGTAATCGTCTTGCCTCGGCCACCGAGCTGTGGGACAAGGCCCACGATTTGTTTGCCGATGCCGATATTTATAATCTCGACATGCGGCAGACCTTGGTTTCGATATTCGATACGCTAAAGCAGCATGTGGAACGCCATGCGGTGATCGCGTCAGCCGGTTAGTCATGAGCAAAGACAAGTACTATATCACCACCCCGATCTTTTACCCGAACGGCGTGCCGCATATCGGTCACGCCTATACCGCGATGGCGACGGACGTTCTCGCGCGGTTTTACCGGCTCGACGGCAAGGATGTGTTTTTCCTGACCGGCACTGACGAGCACGGTCAAAAGATGCAGCAGACGGCGGAAAAAGAGGGCATCACACCGCTGGAGCTGGCGACCAAAAATTCAGAGGTTTTCAAGAACCTTTGGGGCGCACTCAACATCTCGTTCGACGACTACATCCGCACAACCGAAGATCGGCACCATCGCGCGTCCCAGGATATCTGGAAGCGGATGGCAGCGAATGGGGATATCTATCTCGATAAATATTCCGGCTGGTACTCGGTGCGTCAGGAAGGGTTTTTCGACGAGAAAGAGACGTCAGTCGGCGAGGATGGCGTGCGCCGTGAGCCATTGGGATCGCCCGTCGAATGGGTCGAAGAGGAAAGCTATTTCTTCAAGCTCTCGGCCTATGGCGACAAGCTTCTCGACTATTATGAAAAGCATCCCGACTTCATTGCGCCTCCAGAGCGCAAGAACGAGGTCATCAGCTTCGTCAAGTCCGGTCTGAAAGACTTGTCAGTCTCCCGCACGACCTTTGATTGGGGTGTGCCGGTGCCCGATGACGAAAAGCACGTCATGTATGTCTGGGTGGATGCACTCACCAACTACATCACCGCTGCCGGTTATCCGGACGAAAGCGATCCGAAGTGGCGCTTCTGGCCGGCCGATGTGCATCTGATCGGCAAGGATATCATCCGCTTCCACGCTGTTTACTGGCCCGCATTCCTGATGTCGGCGGGTATCGAGCTGCCCAAGCGCGTTTTTGCGCATGGATTCCTGTTCAATCGCGGCGAGAAAATGTCAAAATCGGTCGGCAATGTCGTCGATCCGTTTGCGCTGGCTAAGGAGTATGGCGTGGACGCCATGCGTTACTATTTCCTGCGCGAAGTCTCGTTCGGTCAGGATGGGTCCTATAGCCACGAAGCCATCGTCAATCGCATCAATGCCGATCTGGCGAATGATCTCGGCAATCTGGCGCAGCGCTCCTTGTCCATGGTTGGCAAGCACTGCGAGGCAAAAGTACCGCAGCCTGGCACTCTGACCGCGGAAGACAAGGAAATTCTTGCTGCGGCTGATGCGCTGCTTGCCCAATCACAGGAAGCGATGGGCGAGCAGGCAATCCATCAAATGCTTGCAGCCGTATGGCAGGTGGTAGCTGATGCCAACCGTTACTTCGCCAGCCAGGAACCCTGGGCGCTGCGCAAGACAGACCCGGACCGCATGGCGACTGTGCTCTATGTCACGGCTGAGGTTGTCCGTCAGGTTGCCATTCTGGCGCAACCGGTGATGCCGGACTCCGCGGGCAAGCTACTTGATTTGCTCGGCGTCGATGCTGATGCGCGTTCGTTTGAAAATCTGGGCGAAACAGGGCGCTTGTCACCGGGGAGTGGTCTGCCCACGCCCGAAGGCGTGTTTCCGCGTTACGTCGAAAAAGAGACCGGGGAATAGGTGGAGCACGGCGGACCATGTCCAAACGCGCAAAACTGACCCAGGTCTCACCGGTGCTTCCGGTGCGTGATGTGACCAAGGCCTGTGATTATTACACGGGCAAGCTTGGATTTTCACTGGCGTTCGTTGATCCCTCAAATGATCCTGCGGATCCGCGCTATGTCGGCGTGTCACGCGATGGTGTGGAGTTGCACTTACAGTGGCATCAGGACATTGACCGCGATCCGGTTAATCCATTGCTTCTGCGTCTGCATGTCGACGATCCCGACGCCTTGTTTGCCGAGTATGCGTCTGAGGCCGTCTTTCACGACCGCACGAAGTTGCGCAACACTGTCTGGGGCACGCGCGAATTCGGGTTCTATGATCTCGATGGCAATGGGCTGATTTTCTTCCGCGACCTGAAATCCGGCGAGGTGCCCGATGCTGATTGATAGCCACTGCCATCTCGATTTCGATTCCCTGTCGTCCGATCTCGATGGCGTATTGACCCGGATGCACGAAGCCGGTGTCGAAGGGTGCGTGACCATCTCCACCCGTGTCGAAAAGTTCGACGCGATCAAATCTATCGCCGAAGCGCATGACAATGTCTGGTGCTCGGTCGGCACACATCCGCACAATGCGCATGAGGAACTACACATTCAAACCGAGGATCTCGTTCGGCTCGCCGAGCATCCCAAATGCGTGGCGATTGGCGAGGCGGGACTGGACTATTTTTACGATAACTCCCCACGCGATGCGCAGGCGACCGGTTTTCGTCGTCACATCGCCGCAGCGCGTGAAACCGGCTTGCCACTTGTAATTCACAGCCGCGACGCAGATGACGACATGATCGCCATTCTGGAAGAAGAAACCGGGCAGGGGGCTTTCCCCTTTATTCTGCACTGTTTCTCCTCTGGTGAAGAGCTGGCCCGGCGCGGTCTGGCGCTTGGTGGCTACGTGTCCTTTTCGGGCATCCTGACTTTCAACAGCGCCGAGGAAATTCGCAAGGTTGCTGCCTTCGTGCCAGATGATCGCATTCTGGTTGAAACCGATGCGCCGTATCTGGCGCCGGTTCCGCATCGCGGCAAATCCAATGAGCCTGCATTTGTGCGTCACACAGCTGAGCGACTGGCTGAAGTGCGCGGGGTTGCGTTTGAAAAGCTTGCTGAAACGACCACGGCGAATTTTGCGCGCCTGTTTTCAAAAACGGGTATTTTGTGAGTATGGCGCAAGCAGAACGGATCACAGCGACAATTCTGGGCTGCGGCTCCTCGGGCGGCGTGCCACGCGTTGGCAACAACTGGGGTGTTTGCGATCCTAAAAATCCCAAAAATCGCCGACGGCGGTGTTCGCTGCTGATCACCGGTACGCGTACGGATAGCGACGGAAAAACGCAAATTCTCATCGATACGGGATGCGATCTGCGTGAGCAGCTTCTTGATGCCAATGTCGATCATCTTGATGCCGTGCTCTATACGCACGCGCACGCGGATCACACCCACGGCATTGATGATCTACGCGTACTGGCACTTAATGCACGGAAGAGGGTGGACGTCTATATGTCCGAGGATGCAGGTGAGCGGATACGCTCGGCATTCGGGTACTGTTTCACAGCACCACCGAATAGCGGTTATCCGCCCATCCTCAATGCCCATAATGTCGAAGCTGGCGACGATTTGGTGATCGACGGGGAAGGGGGGTCCATACCGGTTTCCGCTTTTGCCCAGGAGCACGGTGACATTATTTCATTGGGGTTCAGGGTAGGCGGGTTTGCCTATTCTTGTGACCTGTCAGGTATTCCAGATAATGCATTGAATTTTATACAAAATCTCGATGTGTGGATTTTGGATGCCTTGCGGCCAACACCACATCCAAGTCATTTGAGCTTACCCGAAGCGCTTGACTGGGTTGAACGCGTGCAACCGCGTGCGGCCGTGCTGACCAACCTGCATGTCGACATGGACTATGACAGCGTCATGGCTTCAACACCGGATTATATTCAGCCGGCGTTTGACGGCATGGTCATCGACATCACTGAAGGGCGCGTGATCAAAGGTTAACGGTCAATCGTTAACGCAGTCAGGATTGACTACCGTGTAGAAGGTTAACGCCACTCCGGTAACGAAGGTTAACATGCCAGACTCCACCCCTCTCTTCTGATTTGATCGACAATTCAAAAAGTTCCATAATATATCTTATGCGAATCATTTAAATTGACGAGCTGCTGTGCGTTGAAAACTATCGCATTTTATCTAATTCACCCGTTTGGATGATTGTTCGCTGACCCTGCGCCCTCCAATATCGATGTGTCTGGTATGAGGAATATAGTCATATGGCGCAAATCGATTGGAATACCGGTCGTGGCAAACTTGGCGTCTTTGCGCCGCTTCTTGGCAGCTGGTCAGCCAGCGCTGATACGGACCTTGGCCCAGTGATTTGCCACAGACGCTTCTCGTTCATTCTTGATCGCAAGTTCGTACAGCTGGACGCCGAATGGACCATCGGTGCTGACAAGCAATACGACGAGCGCTGCGTTTTTGGACCCGGCCCCGACAAGCAGCTGTGCTTCTGGTCTTTCACGTCCGACGGAAAACGCTCCAACGGATGGTTGTCTCAGGCACCCGAAATTCATCCCAAGGCGCTGTGCTTTGAAGCGGATATGGATGCGGGGCGTGCGCGACAGGTTTACTGGCCGCATGAGAGGCCCGGCTTCAACTGGGCGGTTGAAAGCAAAACAAAAAAGGGTTGGAATCGCTTCGTAATGCATCACTATGAAGCCGAGTAGAAGCCCCCTGCCCGGCGCTACGCCCGGCATTAAGAACTCGGTAATTTTTTATGCAGCCCTCCAAAGACCTTTCCCGTCTTGTCGAAATCATGGCCCGTTTGCGCGACCCAGAAACCGGTTGTCCGTGGGACCTCGAGCAGGACTTCGCTTCCATACGCCATTACACGATCGAAGAAGCCTATGAGGTTGCGGATGCGATTGAGCGCAAGGACTATGACGATCTGTGCGAGGAACTCGGTGATCTCATCCTGCAGCCCGTCTACCATGCGCAGCTTGCTGCTGAACAAGACTTGTTTGATATCGGCGACGTCATTTTCGCGATCACGCAAAAGCTTGTGCGCCGGCATCCCCATGTCTTCGGCGATCAGGCGGCGCGGGATGCCGGTATGGCCAAGGGGCGCTGGGATGATGTGAAAGCCGAGGAGCGTGCTGCCAAGGCGGCGCGCAAAGGCAGGACGGAAACCGCGTCTGTTCTCGATGATGTGCCGCTGCCGCTGCCAGCGCTGGTACGTGCAGAAAAGCTCGATAAGCGGGCGGCGAAGGTTGGATTCGATTGGCCCGACGCCAAAGCGGTGTTGGAAAAATGCCGCGAAGAGCTCAATGAGGTTGAGGAAGCGCTTTCAGAATCGGAACCTGCAGGAGCCGTTGCCGAAGAAGTCGGTGATCTTCTGTTCGCCATTGCCAGCCTGTCGCGCCATATCGGCGTTGATCCTGAAGCGGCACTGCGTGATGCCAATATCAAATTCACGCGACGATTTCACTACGTTGAAAAGCGCTGCGCCGAGGACGGTGTTGATATCACCGATGCTGGCATGGAGCGGCTCGATGGTTACTGGAATGAAATCCGCGTCCGTGACAAGTCAGACGGGGTCGACGGCACTTAGCCTGTCGGCGAAGCGGCGCTGAAACGCGGCATTGTGCCGGGGTTGCACGCGCACAACATAGCCTGTGCCGGTTTCATCTGGTTCCTCATGGCGGATCACTTCGCCATGAGAGTAAATCCAGCCAATGTCATCGCCATTCTCATGCGGTACATGAATGCGGAATGTGCGTGCGTTTTTCGACAGGCATTTTTCGATTGCTGCGAGCAGCGCCTCAATACCTTGTCCCGTCATTGCGGAGACCGCGACGCGTGCTTCCGTTGGTCCAGCTGGCACAATGCGGTTTAGCGTGGTGGCCACATTCTCAGGGTCACCCAGCAGGTCGATCTTGTTCCATACCTCAATTATTGGCGTGGTTTCGCCCTTCACACCTAGGTCGGCCAACACGCCGAGTACGTCATCGGCCTGTGCCGCATGATCGGGGTTCGACACATCGCGCACATGCAAAACGACATCGGCATCCACCACCTCTTCCAGCGTGGCGCGAAAAGCTGCAACAAGATCGGTTGGGAGATCGGCGACAAAGCCGACCGTGTCGGACAGCATGATATCGCGTCCGTGCGGTAGGGTTGCCTTGCGTACGGTTGTGTCCAGCGTTGCGAAGAGAAGATCCTTCGCCATGACTGTGGCGCCGGTCAGCGCGTTAAAGAGGCTCGACTTGCCGGCGTTGGTGTAACCAACAAGCGCGACAATCGGAAACGGCACGGCATCACGTGTCTTGCGTTGCAGCGTGCGTGTGCGGGCGACCTTATCGATACGCTTTTCAAGAAGTGAGATGCGTTCCTGCAATTGCCGGCGGTCGCTTTCGATCTGGGTTTCACCCGGACCACCGAGGAACCCGCCACCGCCGCGTTGGCGCTCGAGGTGGGTCCATGACCGGACCAAGCGGCCCTTTTGGTACTTAAGATGCGCCAGTTCAACCTGAAGAACACCTTCCCGGGTGGCTGCGCGTTCACCGAAAATTTCGAGAATGAGCGCGGTGCGGTCCAGAACCTTGGCATCGAGCGCACGCTCAAGGTTGCGCTGCTGGGTCGGGCTGAGCTGGGTGTCGAAAAGAACGAGTTCGACTTCCAGTTCATCGGCACGTTCGGCCAGTTCTTCCAGGTACCCTGCCCCGACAAATGTTGCAGGACGGATATCGCGCAGTTTGACGATGTCGGAAATGACAATATCAAGTCCAATCGCGCCAGCGAGTCCTTCAAACTCAGCCTGACGTGATTCAGCCACGCGCGCCTGTGGTGCAGATACAATGTCCGGACATACCAAAGCCGTGCGCACCTTTCGGTTTGCGCGATCCGCACCGGCGCCCGTTTCACGTTGAAACGCGACGCCAGGTTGAGAGGAACTGCCGGGCTTACGACTTTGCGTCGTCGCCGCCTCCATTTTGCTCGGGGTCGAACAGCTGGATCGGTGCCCCGGGCATAATCGTCGAGATCGCATGCTTGTAGACCAGCTGTGACTGGGAGTCACGGCGGAGCAACAGGCAGAAATTGTCAAACCAGGTGATGACACCCTGCAGTTTGACCCCGTTCACAAGAAAGATTGTGAGCGGGACTTTTTGCTTTCTGACGTGATTGAGAAATGAGTCTTGCAGATTTTGTGCCTTCTCGCTGGGCATTTCTTTGGCCTCTCACAAGGCTGGCTTATTGTGACCAATTTGCTCCGGATAAGACGCTAAAGTCCTTCGGAACGCCGGTCAATTTCCAACCCCAAGTTCTTGTTATTACCTTCAACAATGCAGACTATGGCATAAATCGGCATATATGCCTACTTCACATAAATGTGAGCGGTTTATCGGGTCCGCACAATTGCTGCAAGCAGGACGACAATTTCGATACGTGACACCACGCCAAGTATTGCGATTGAGAGCATGACGATACGCGAAGGATCCTGCTGTCCCGATGCCGCAAGCGACTGGGAGACGAGATTGCCGGTCGAGGAAAACGTACCGACCGCGATGCCCAGTCCCGCAGCAAGATCAATACCTTGCAGTGACAGGATAATGGTGGCGAGGACGATGGTCACGAGTGAAACATAGAACGCACCCCACACCGCGCTGGAATTGCGTTTTTCGACCGGATCGAGATCAACAGAATGCGCCAGAACAATGTGGGGGAAAACCAACCGGCGAATCTCGTTGGCCGAGTGGTGCAGCATGGCAACAAGCCGGAACATCTTGATCCCGCCCGCAGTGGAATATGAGCACCCGCCGACGAGCGCCAGAACCAGTATCAGCTCGAAAGGCAGTCCGATTCCGAAGCGCGGATCATGGGTAATGCCGGTGGTTGTCATGACGGAAACAAGGTCAAAGGCCACGCCGAGTACAGACTCCGTGCCTGATAGGTCCTCCTGTGGTGCGATGAGAGACACAAAAATGCCGATCAGGACGATAGCGGCGACGAAGCCCAAATAGGCAGACATTTCGCTCTGCTCTGCGGCCTGCCGCCACCGGCGGTTGGAGAGTGTCCGGTGCCAAATGATACTTGTTGCCGCCAGCAGCATGAACACCATCAGCACGATTTCACCGGCGGCGTTGTTGAGAACCGAAGCGCCGGTGTTTAGCGGCAAAAAGCCATTTGTCGACGTGATGTTGAGTGCCACATTGAGCGCATCCGCCGGGTTGGTGCGCGCGATAACAAGGGCCGCGGCGCACATCAGCGTAAGGGCCAGATACGGCACAAACACCTCGAAAAAGGTCTGCACAACTCTTGGGTCACCGCTTTGGAAGCTGTGAAGGATGTAGCGCAGGTGCCTGTTCGGTGTGCCGCCAATCTCGTATCGGCCGAGAACATACACAGCCAGCAAGAGTGTGAGCAAGCCGCCCTGCCAGGCCACCAGCCCACGATAGAGGATCATGGTCGAACTCATCTCCGCCACCGGGCGCAAAGTGGTGCCAAGTGTTGTCGCTGCAGAAACGGCTTCGAATATTGCTTCCACCGGACCTGCGTTCTCGATCAACATGAAGGCCGGGATCGCTGCAAACACAAGGCTGAACCACATGGTAACCGTTGCCGTGAATACACCTGCACGGCTCAATCGCCGCAGGCGTGGCGCAAGTGTCATGATGATGATCGTGGAAAGAAAGCCGTAGGATACCGATATGGCCGCAAAGCCCTCCACTGCCCGCCACTCGCCATATATCGTTCCTGCCGCCAGCGGGATAAGCATCGCGGTGGCAAAGAAGGCGAATATCGCGGCGGCCAGGGCTATGATGGATGGCATGTGCGTATCCCGCGCGGTCGCAGATCAGAAGAAATCGAGGCTCACCCGGAACATTTGCTCGACCTGTCGCACCTGCGCGGCAAGCGCCAGCACAACGACGAAATCACCAGCTTCAACCCGCACATTGCCTGTTGGCATGATCACGTCTCCGCCACGGATAATGGCGCCGATGCGAACGCCGGGTCCTGTATCGAATTCGCGTAGTGGTTTGCCCACCAGAGTTGAGGTTTCCAGCGCTTCAGCTTCGATGAGTTCGGCCGCACCATCGAACAATGAATAGACACCGCGAATGCGTCCGCGGCGCACATGGCGCAGGATTTTCGACACTGTCACCGTGCGCGGGTTGATGAAGGCATCGACCCCAAGCCGTCGCGCAAAACGCGGATATTGCGGCTGGTTGACCAGTGCGAAGTTTGCCTTGCAGCCCAACTCACTGGCGAGGACGCTGGAGAGAATGTTGGTCTCGTCGTCGTTGGTAAGGCCAAGATACATCTGCGCATCGCGGACATCGACTTCACGCAGAATGTCTTCCTGCAGCGCATCGCCGAAAACGACGATGGATTTGTTCATCGTCTCCGCCGCGACCTGGGCGATGTTGCGGTTGTTCTCAACCAGCCGCACGGTGACATCATCGCCGCTTTCCTCAAGCTTGCGTGCAACGTAACGGCCAATATTGCCGGCGCCGCCAATCACCACGCGTGAGGGTGGCTGGTCGTCACAGCCAAAAAGCGCCAGAAGACGGGACACCTGATCCTTCGAGACGGCAACGAGGGCCTGGTCACCCACCAGCAGACTTTCGCGCGTGTGCATGATCTGCATGCGGCCGTTGCGGCGGACGCCCATAACGGTCGCTTGCAGGTTCGGGAATAGCTCCGTCAAATGCCGGATCGGTGTGTCGACCACAGCACAGTCTTCACGCACGTCGACGGCGATCACCATCACCTTCTCATCTTCAAAGGCAATGATCTCGGACGCGCCGGGATAGGCCATGCGCTGCAAAATGAGGTCACCGACTTCCACTTCCGGGGAGATGATGACATCGATCGGCAAGTGATCTCGGGCGAACAGGTTGCGCCACTCCGGGCTCAGATAAGTCTGCGACCGGATGCGGGCGATACGCGTGGGCACCTCGAAAATAGAATGCGCGACCTGGCAGGCCGTCATGTTGACTTCATCGACCTGCGTTACCGCAATGAGCATGTCGGCGTCTTTGGCGCCTGCCTGCGCCAGCACATCGGGGTGTGAGCCATGGCCGTGCACCCCGCGTGCGTCGAGGGTGTCACGCACCCGCTGCACCAGATCGGCATTGCTATCGATGACGGTGACTTCGATGCCTTCGACCGACAGCTTTTCGGCAATGCCGTAGCCCACCTGCCCGGCGCCGCTGATAATTACTCGCATATGATGCCCTGCCCCGCGCTAGCGAATTCGAGTCGGTCGTCCGATCATAAACCCAGTGACTTGATTTTGCGATGCAGTGCACTTCTCTCCATGCCGACAAATTCCGCCGTCTTGGAAATATTGCCGCCGAACCGCTCAATCTGCGCCATCAGATATTGGCGTTCAAACACTTCCCGGGCATCGCGTAAAGGCAAACTCATCAAATGCGCCGATGTATCGGTGTCGCCAATTGTGGGCAGAACTTCGCCAATGTCCGGTGGGAGCATGGCTGCTGTTATGACCGCATCGGGCGGGATCTGATCCTTGATCAGAATAAGAAGGCGCTCGATGGAGTTGCGCAACTGCCGTGCATTGCCGGGCCAGTCCTGCGCCTGCAGAACCGCAAGAGCATCGTCGCCAATCATCACGCGTGGAATGTTGTGCATGCGGCAAATCTGATCCACGAACACCAGCACCAGTGGCGGCACGTCCTCGCGCCGTTCTTTTAATGAGGTAAGTTGTAACGGCACGACCGAGAGCCTGTGAAACAGGTCGGAACGGAACTCACCGTGTTCGATTAGAGCGGCAAGGTTCTGTGAGCTCGACGAGATGATACGCACATCGACAGGCACCGGGGTTTGGCCACCAACACGCGTGAACTTGTTTTCAACGAGGGTGCGCAGGAGCATCGCCTGTGCAGGTGGCGGCAGGGTTGCCACCTCTGACAGGTAAAGCGTGCCGCCATGCGCTTTTTCCAGCGCGCCGACCTCGGTGCGGATTTGGCCGTTCTTGTCGCGCGATTCCTGACCGAACAGGGCCACGGGAACTTCGTCCGGGCCATAGAGCGATGTGTTGATTTCAACGAACGGCCCGTTGGCCCGTTGGCTATTGGTGTGCAAGAGCCGCGCACACAGCCCCTTCCCCGTGCCGGATGGTCCGGAAACAAAAACACGCGAATTGGTTGGGGCTGACTTTTCGATCAGGGAACGCGCAGCAGATATGCACGAGGACATGCCCACCAGCTCACTGCTGGAACTGGCCGAACGCACACGCAGTTCTTCGTTTTCGCTCTTGAGCCGGCTAGCTTCCATGGCGCGCTGTGTGATCAGTAGCAACCGGTCGATCTTGAATGGTTTCTCGATGTAGTCGTAGGCACCGCGTTTGATGGACGAGACGGCCGTTTCGAGATTGCCGTGCCCGGAGATCATGACAACGGGCATGTCCGGATGCTGGTTTTGAAACTCGTCAAGCAATTGCAGGCCATCGAGTCGCGATCCCTGCATCCAAATATCCAGGAAGACCAGGCTGGGCCGGCGATGCCGGATCTGTTCCAGACCGGAATCGGCGTCATGCGCCTGGCGGGTCTCATACCCTTCATCATCGAGAATACCCGCAATCAAATCGCGGATATCGTCCTCGTCGTCGATAATCAGGATGTCGAATGCCATTTACTCTTCCACCACTGCCGCGAGTTGCGGTTTTCCATCGTTTACATTTTCGGGTTTTTCGCCCGATACCATTGGCAGCCAGAACCTGAAGCAGGCACCCACACGCCCCTGCGCATCCGGTTCGGCATCCGCGAGTTCAACCTGTCCGCCATGTTGCTCGATGATCTTTGCGACAATAGCGAGGCCAAGACCAGTCCCTTTGTCGCGCGTCGTCATATAAGGCTCAAGAAGTCGTTGACGATTGTCCTTCGGCCAGCCCTTCGCATTGTCCGATATGTCGATGCGCACGGAGTCGCCCTCAATCTGCGCTGAAACCACAATGGTCGGATTTACTATTTCGTTCCTATCTGTGTTTTCAAAGGCTTCCACTGCATTTTTGACAAGATTAGTTAAGGCTTGCGACAGCAGGCGATCATCGAAATCGGCGATAATTGTGTCGTCCGGCAGATCGGCACGGATCTCGATTTCGGGCTGTCGCACGCTTTCAAGGAACACGGCCTGACGAATTGTGTCTGATAAATCTCCCCGCACCAGCGCCGCACTCGGCATGCGCGCGAATGAGGAGAATTCATCCACCATGCGCCCGATATCGCTGACTTGCCGGACGATGGTGGAGATACATTTATCAAATATATCAAAGTCATCCTGCAATTTATTCGCGTAACGCCTCCGCAAACGCTCGGCGGAAAGCTGGATGGGGGTCAGCGGGTTTTTAATCTCGTGGGCGATACGGCGCGCGACATCTGCCCAGGCGCTCGTGCGCTGGGCCGTCATGAGATCGGTCATGTCGTCGAGCGTAATCACAAAGCCCTTGGACTCGGTCATTGTACCCTCGCGGGTCAGGCGCACCTGATAGGTGCGCCCTTCGGCTTCATTGCCGATCTGAACCTGATCCTGCATCTGTCCACGCCGTGAATTACGGGCGTTTGTGATAATCGCGTCGAGCACGGGGACAACCTTGGCCAGGTCTTCCCCGAGCAGTTCGACCTCTTTCTTGCCGAACATCTCACAGGCGGTTGTGTTGACCAGTGTGACCACGCCATGCGGGTCGAGGCCGACAATGCCGGAGGAAACACCTTCAAGCACCGCCTCGGTGAACTGCCGTCTTTTCTCGTTGGTGTCGCTTGCCTGGATCAGCGCGTGTTGCTGACTCTTGATTTGCTGTGCCATGCGGTTGAAGCGGATCGATAGATCATGCAGGTCGCCCTGCCGCTCCGAAACCGGGACCTGTACATTCAAGTCCCCTTCCGACATGCGATTGGATGCCACCATGAGGTTACGGATCGGGGCCACGAAGCGGTTTGCAAATGCAATCCCGATCCACAGCGCGGCTAGCAGCAGCACAAGCGCCAGGCCGACATACATGATGGTGAAAGTGATCTGGAACACCAGCCTGTTTGAAGCGTATTGCCGGTATTCGGTGATGTTCTGGTCTGTGAGGCGCATATATTCGAGCACCTCGGGATCAACCGGGCGGGCGACGAACAGATAGGTGTCGTCGTAGCCACGCAGCTTGACGACGGCGCCAACCAGGTTGGTTTTCTGTCCCGGGGCAATCAGCGTTGGGACGCCCTCCCCGACATCGAGCATCACATCAGGGGGCATTTGCGGTGGTGCGCCCTGAACGTTGATCTGCGCGCGCATCAAAGTGTCGGTGTCGCTTGAGATCAGCGATGTAAACGGCAGTGATCGTGTTACTGCGAGCGATGTCAGGATGCGCTGGAAACGGTCGCGGTCGGTCTCAAAAGTCTGCCGTGCTGCCTCCAACTCGCTCGCCACCCAGATGATGTCGTCGCGAAGAACCTGCGCGTGCTCCTGCATGTAAGAGCGGGCCACGAGGCGAGAGCTTTCCACCATCGAACGTGTGCGTTCCGAGAACCACTGGTCCAGCCCCTGATTGAGCGCAATCGTGGCCACAACGGCCACGATGAATGCCGGTACGGCCGCCAGGAATGCAAACATCGCCACCATGCGGACTTGAAGGCGCGCGCCCGCCTGACGCCGCCAGCGGGCCTGCAACAGCAGATAGACCTCCGTCAGTACCAGTGCGACGACGATCAGCACCAGAGTGCCATTGAGGATCCACAGAACGGTCCAGAGCTCCGGCGCAGGTTCAATGTCCGTCGCACCTGTCAGGATCAGGAACGAGCCTGACGCAACAAACACGGAGGCCAGGACGACGATGAACCCAAGGATACGGACGAGCCGGCTACCGCGCGGAGTATACCGGTTGGGCAGTTCACCCTGCCCGGTCCCCTTGTTTGCGTCCGCGCGTTGGGTTTCGGCGCTTTCTGGCGATGTGCTGTCCATGTCACACTTTCTAGCACTGCAAGAGCGCGTTGCCGCCCGAGAATTGCCCAAACTGCCGCACTTGGGACACTACATCAACATGAATGTTGCCAAAATGTGACTCTTCGAGCCGGCTGCGGAGCGGCAAAATCAGTCCGGTGGACTGATTTTAGGCGAGAAGGCCATGAGACCTATGGTCGAATGGCGACGGCGGCAGATACCAATCCGCCCCTACGAACGTCGTGATTGCTTCACGATTTCAATGCCATGCGCGCGAATCTTCTTGCGCAGTGTATTGCGGTTGAGGCCAAGAAGATCGGCAGCCTTGATCTGGTTGCCACCGCACGCATTCAGGGACATGGCGATCAGCGGCGCTTCTACCTTGTCGAGCACGCGCTGATAAAGTCCTTCGGGCGGCAGACCCGGCTCATGTTGCGCCAGAAGTTGCGCCACATGCGCCTCGATTGCGGTGGAAACATCGGCAGGTGCATTGCCGTTGGGAACGGCGGGACGTTCGGTCAGATGCAGCTCATTCTGCACCACCTCTGCGGTGATGGTCTCGTCGGCATAAAGAGCCGAAAGCCGCATGACGAGATTTTCAAGTTCGCGCACATTGCCCGGCCATTGGTAATTCTGCATCACCGCCAGCGCTTCAGGCGCAATGGCTTTTGGCGGATCGCCTTCTGTTTGCTTGTCGCGCAGGAAGTGGCTGATCAGATCGGGAATATCGTCGCGGCGTTCGCGCAAAGGCGGCAGCGAAATAGGTACGACGTTCAACCGGTAATAGAGGTCTTCGCGGAAAAGGCCCTGGCGGATCATCTGGCTCAAATCGCGGTGCGTCGCGGCAACGATGCGGACATTTGTCTTGATCGGCGTGCGTCCGCCGACCATGGTGTATTCACCCTCCTGCAACACGCGCAAAAGCCGGGTTTGCGCATCCATCGGCATGTCGCCGATTTCGTCGAGAAACAGCGTGCCACCCTCGGCCTGCTCGAACCGGCCTGATGACCGTGCCGTGGCGCCGGTGAAAGCGCCCTTTTCGTGCCCGAACAGCTCCGCTTCGATCAGGTCGCGCGGAATTGCGGCCATGTTGATGGCGACAAAGGGTCCGTTACGCCGCTTGCCGAAATTGTGCAGCGCGCGCGCTACGAGTTCCTTACCTGTACCGCTCTCACCCGTGACCATAACTGTCAGGTCTGTCTGCATGAGCCGCGCCAGCGCACGGTAGATATCCTGCATGGCCGCGGAACGGCCAACCAACGGCATGTTCTCCGCGCCGTCATCTTCCTTCCGCACTGCGGGTTCCGCCTTTTTGGCGTCAGACAAAGCGCGGGACACGACTGACAGCACTTCGGAGATATCGAAGGGTTTCGGCAAATATTCGTAGGCGCCGACTTCCGAAGCGCGAATGGCTGTCATGAAGGTGTTTTGTGCACTCATGACGATAACCGGCAGATTTGGCCGCAATTTTTTGATTTTGGGAAGTGTCTCGAAGGCGTTGCCATCTGGCATCGCGACATCCGAGATCAACAGATCGCCCTCGCCGCGGGTGACCCAGTTCCACATGGTCGACAGATTGCCTGTTGGGCGCACCTCATAGCCGGCACGGGTCAGTGCCTGGTTCAGCACCATGCGGATTGCGGCATCGTCATCGGCGAGAAGGATGGTTTGTCCGCTCATTGTGCGGCCTCCCGTTTCTTTTTCTTGCGCGGTTCCGGAGTGCCGGCAACCGGAAGCAATATGCGGAACCGCGTTTTGCCCGGCTGGCTGTCGGCATCGATCACCCCGCCATGGTCGCCAACGATTTTGGCAACGAGCGCGAGGCCGAGACCCGAGCCGTTGGTTTTGGTGGTGACAAATGGATCGAAGAGGAACGGCAGAATGTCCTGCGGCACGCCTGGGCCGTTGTCCTCGATAATGATTTCAAGCGGCAGCGAGATGCGTTCCTTCACTCCGGCGATGGATATACGAATGCCGGGTCGGAACGCTGTATGAATGCGGATTTCCGGATTCTTGGTTTTGCTCAACGCTTCGGCGGCGTTCTTGATGAGATTGAGGAAAACCTGAATCAGCTGGTCGCGGTTGCCAAGAACTGGTGGCAGCGATGGGTCGTACTCTTCAGCGAGCTTGATGCCGGACGCGACACCGCTCTGTGCCAACAACTTCACCCGGTCCAGCACCACGTGAATGTTGATCGGCTCGCGCTCCAATGGCCGGTCATCGCCGAAGATTTCCACCCGGTCAACCAGCTTCACGATGCGATCAGTCTCATCGCGGATGAGGCGCGCCAGCGGTAGTTCTTCTCCGGACACGGATTGCTCAAGCAGCTGCGCAGCGCCGCGAATGCCCGAAAGCGGGTTTTTGATCTCATGCGCCAGCATCGCCGCCAAGCCGCTGACCGAGCGCGCAGCGCCGCGCGATACCAATTGCCGGTCGATCTGATCGGCCATGGTGCGTTCCTGAAACAGCAAAGCCACCTGCCCGTCATGCTCGAGCACCGGGCTGGCATAGACGTCGACGGTCCGGTCAGCGCCAAAACGCGACGAGCCAACGCGCATCCGGTATTCGGTCATCGGTGCCTTGCGGAACGTTACCTGATCGACGAGGCTGAGAATGGGTGACCCGAAGGCGATCAGATCATCCAGCCGCTGCCGCGTCAGAACAGATGATGAGGAGCCGAAGAAGGCTTCGGCGGCATAGTTTACCAGTTCAATCTGGTTGCCCGCAGAGCAAACAAGGACAGGCTGCGGCAGCGATTGCAGGATGGATTGCGTCATCTGCGCGTTGGACGTCGTCATGCCGCCGCCTCCAGATTGTTGGAGAAAGCGCTTCTGATCAGCGTCAGCACTTCCTTTGGATCAGTGGATGTCTGTATCTCGCGCTTGAGGCTCTGGTCTGCGGTCTCACCGGCGTGATCGAAATACCAGCCAATATGTTTGCGCGCGGCGCGAATGCCGACGCGTTCGCCATATTCTTCGAGCATCGCCTCGTAGTGCTCACATACAAGGTCGGTGAGTGTTGCGCCCGCGGGAGCGGCAAGTGGCTTGGCGCCAGCCAGCTCTGCGCCGATCTGCCCGACCAGCCATGGGCGGCCCTGCGCGCCGCGCCCGATCATCACAGCATCGGCGCCGGATTGGGCCAATGCCTCGCGGGCATCCGCAGCGCTTGTGATGTCTCCGTTGACGATGACCGGTACATCAACCGCCTCGACCACCGGGCGCACCAGGTTCCAGCGGGCTGTGCCCTTGTAGAATTGTTGCCGGGTGCGGCCATGCACGGTGATCATCTGCACGCCGGCATCCACGGCGCGCCGGGCAATGTCGGGCGCGTTGAGGCTGTCGTCATCCCAGCCAAGCCGCATTTTGACGGTCACCGGCAAATCGGTGGCTTGTACGACCGTTTCGATCAGATGCAATGCCTGATCGGGTACGCGCATAAGCGCGGAACCGGCGAAACCGTTGGTCACGCGTTTTGAGGGGCAACCGAGATTGATGTCGATAACATCCGCGCCTGCGTCGGCAGCCATCTTTGCTCCGATTTCGAGCCAGTGAGCCTCGCATCCGGCGAGTTGCACTACGTGCGGCAAATGATGGGATTTGCCCAAGCGCCGGATCATATCAGCCTGGCCTGTGCCAAGCGACGCGGACGCAATCATTTCGGATACAACAAGTCCGGCATTAAAGCGCGCGGCCAGTGCCCGGAAGGCGCTGTCGGTGATCCCGGCCATCGGCGCCAAGAACGCGCGGTTGGAAAGTTGCAGCCGGCCAATGCTTAATTCGCAGGCAGACGCAGTCACTAGCATGCCCCGGATTTAGTCAGTTTCTAAAAGTTGCCCACACAATAGTCATTTTGTTGCTCAATGCAACGGCATAATGCGCAGACCCGTTTTCGTTTCCTTAACCCTTGTCGCGGTGTGTACGGGCGGTTAAATCGAAGCAATACACACCAAACGCAGCGGAGTGCCCTTGTCCGATACCAAGACAGTTGCCGTTATCATAGTTGCCGCCGGTCGCGGCACACGCGCGACTGCTACCGGCGAGGGTGAAATACCTAAGCAATACAAACTGTTGCGTGGCGTACCTCTCATAAAACATACGATAAACCGGTTCCTGAAAGTCGATGCCGTTACCTGGGTTCTACCGGTTATCCATCGCGCAGACACACATTTGTTCGAAGGTCTTGGTATCGATCATGAGCGATTGATCGCCCCGGTATCTGGCGGGGAGACCCGGCAACTGTCCGTACTTGCAGGGCTTGAGACTTTGTCGGAGAAGGCGCCAGACTATGTGCTCATTCATGATGCGGCGCGCCCATTCGTTTCTCCCAAGGTGATTGAGGGTGTCGTTGCCGGCCTTGGCACAGCCGAAGCTGTTTTGCCAGTCACGCTCGTCACTGACACGATCAAGCGCTCCGTTGATGGCCGTACCGTTGGTGGTACGGAAGACCGCACACAGCTGTTTGCGGCTCAAACCCCGCAAGGGTTTCATTACGATGCCATACTCAAAGCACATCGCCGCGCTGCTGAGATCAGCGATGGGTTTACAGATGACGCCGCCATTGCGGAGTGGGCGCATATTCCTGTGGCGCTGTCCGACGGCGATCCCGATAATATCAAAATCACCACGCCGGCGGATTTCGTGCGGGCGGAGACCATTCTCGATGGAGTTGAGCCGATGGAAACGCGGGTGGGCAGTGGCGTCGATACACACCAGTTCGAGCCGGGTGATGCTGTAATTCTTGGTGGTATTACTATTCCGCACTCCGCCAAGCTTAAGGGACATTCCGATGCGGATACGGCCTTGCATGTGCTCACGGATGCGTTGCTTGGTGCGCTTGCTGAAGGCGACATCGGCACCCATTTCCCGCCCTCCGAGCCGAAGTGGAAGGGAGAGCCCTCCTCTACCTTTATCCGGTTCGCGGCAGACCGTGTTGCACAGCGCGGCGGCCGGATTGTGCATCTCGATCTCACCATCATGTGCGAGGCACCGAAAATCGGCCCCCATGTCGCAAAAATGCGCCAATCCGTTGCCAGCCTCTGTGGCATTGATGAGGGACGCGTATCGGTGAAGGCAACAACTTCGGAAAAGATGGGTTTTGTCGGGCGCGGTGAAGGCCTGATGACCATGGCCACGGCAACCATTGAGTTGCCGAGATGACATTCTCACCACGCATTCTGGGGTTGGCGAGACGGGTCATCGCCGCTCTCGTTCAGCGTGGATTGACCATCGCTACTGCCGAGAGTTGTACAGGCGGTCTGATCGCGGGCGCGATGACGGCTGTCCCCGGCTCATCCGACGCCGTTTATGGCGGGTTCGTCACCTATGCCAACGCAGCCAAGATGGCGATGATCGGTGTCCCCGAAAAAGTTCTTGATCGGTACGGCGCGGTTTCCGAGAAGACGGTCCGGGCCATGGCTGAGGGTGCATTGGCAAAGAGCGGCTGTAACATTGCTGTGGCGGTGACCGGCATTGCCGGACCGGGCGGTGGGTCAGAGCAAAAACCTGTCGGCCTGGTCTTCATCGGCTGTGCCACGCGCCACGACACTTTCTATCGCGAATTGCGGCTGGGCGATCTCGACCGCAACACGATCCGCATGGAAACGGTTGCCGCCGCTCTGGAAATGATCCTCGACGTTATCGCTGCCGATCAGCCGTAGCGCCGTGCGGCCTCGGCCATAAACGCATCCATGATCTCTTCCTGCTTGGCCATGAACACTGGCTCGGCAACGGTTGCGATCAGCGGGTTGGAGAACCCGAATTCGATATCGAAATAGACATTGGTCCCCTCCCCGTCCGGCACGAAGCGCCAGATACTGTCGAGGTGGGTGAACGGGCCGTCGATGGCATGGGCGGAGACTGTGCCGCGCGTTTTATCCATCGTCACCCGGCTGGTGTAGGCCTGATTGATCGGGCCGAATTGAATGCCCATGCGCGCCAGGCGCTGGTCGGATTCGAACCCCTGCTGCACCTCCATACCGGAACAGTTCGGCACGAAATCGGGATAGGATTCCAGATCACCCACCAGACGCATCATCTGGTCCGGGCTATAGGGCACGCGCCGTTCGAAATTTAACTTTTTCATCAGGCCCCAAGTTTGGCCAGCCGCGCAGCACGCAGTTTGGCAAAGTCTTCGCCCGCATGGTGGGACGACCGGGTCAACGGACTGGACGAGACCATCAGGAAGCCTTTGGCGTAGGCGGTTTTTTCAAACCCTTGAAACTCCTCCGGCGTCACGAACCGCTCAATCTTGGCGTGCTTGCGCGTCGGTTGCAGATACTGGCCGATGGTGATGAAATCGACGTCGGCAGAGCGCAAATCGTCCATCAGTTGCAGCACTTCATTCCGCTCTTCACTGAGCCCGACCATGATGCCGGATTTGGTGAACATGGTGGGGTCGAGTTCCTTGACCCGTTGTAGTAGCCGGATGGAGTGGAAGTAACGCGCACCGGGGCGGATCGTCAGATAGTTGGAGGGGACCGTTTCCAGATTGTGGTTGAACACGTCCGGCTTGGCCGCGACCACGATTTCAAGCGCACCTTCTTTGCGCAGAAAGTCCGGTGTCAGAATTTCGATTGTCGTTTCCGGGCACCGCGCGCGGATGGCATGGATTACGTCGGCAAAATGCTGTGCACCGCCATCATCAAGATCATCGCGGTCAACTGACGTGATGACGACATGGTTGAGCTCGAGCTTCTCAACGGCACTGGCGACGTTCTCAGGTTCGTCCTGGTCGAGTGGCAGAGGCAGGCCGGTGCGGACGTTGCAGAAGGCGCAGGCGCGCGTGCATATCTCGCCCATGATCATCATGGTCGCATGTTTTTTGGACCAGCATTCGCCAATATTCGGGCAACCGGCCTCCTCGCACACGGTCACCAGATTGTTGTCGCGCACAATCTTTTTGGTTTCCGAATAGACCTTGGAGCCAGGTGCTTTCACCCGGATCCAGTCGGGCTTGCGCAGCACTTCGGTGTCAGGCCGATGCGCCTTTTCCGGGTGCCGTGGCTTTTGGGTGCTGTCGATCAGGGTGACCAAAATAATGTCCTATCTCGCGACGAACCGCGCAACGACGATGACGATAGCGGCACCGACAGCTGCGACCAGAATGTCGCGTATCCAGCGATTGTCTATGGGTAGGTTGATGCCAAGCGCAGCAAAGAGATAACCGCCAACAATCGAGCCGATCATGCCGATCACGATGTAGCGGACAATCCCCTTCCCACCGAGGAACAGGCTGGCCAGCCAACCGGCGGCCAGTCCTACGAGTGCCCAGACGATGAGGGTTTCCAAAACCATAAGCGGTTAGCTGTTCCTCTGCTGATACCGGTCCCAACCCCAGATCAGTGCACAGGCGCCGATGATTCCGGCCAAAAGCTGCCAAAGGATATTGCCGCCTGAAATGCCGAACAGGACCCAGAGGATCAGGTTGAACACGAATGCGCCTGCTACGCCAAGCGCGATGTTCACGACCAGGCTATGGTCGCGTTTCATAATGCGTTCGGCGATGTAACCGGCCACGCCACCGATGATCAACGCAAATATCAATCCCCACATGTTTCAGCCTCCAATGCTGTTTGCTAGAGGTCAGATATTGAGTGCCTTGCCGTAAGCGTCAAGGACCGACTCCTTCATTGTCTCCGAAAGTGTCGGGTGCGGGAAGACGGTGTGCATGAGTTCTTCCTCGGTCGTCTCGAGGTTCATGGCCACCACAAACCCTTGAATTAACTCGGTAACTTCGGCGCCAATCATGTGCGCTCCGAGCAGTTCACCGGTCTTGGCATCGAAAATTGTTTTCACCAGACCGTCCGGTTCGCCGAGGGCCACGGCCTTGCCGTTTCCTACAAACGGGAAGCGCCCGACCTTTATTTCATGACCGGCCTCTTTGGCCTTGGCTTCAGTCAGGCCGACACTGGCGACTTGCGGATCGCAATAAGTGCAGCCGGGCACTTTGCCCTTGTCGATCCCATGCACCTTCTCACCGGCGATGGTTTCTACGCAGATGACGCCCTCATGCTCGGCCTTGTGCGCCAGCATAGGCGGGCCGGCGACATCGCCGATGGCCCAGATGCCATTGACATTGGTGCGGCCGTGGCCGTCAACCACAATGCAGCCGCGGTCGGTTTTCACGCCGAGTTTCTCGAGCCCGAGATCCTCGATATTGCCCTGTACGCCGACGGCGGAAATCAGCTTCTCGGCGGAGATTTTTTCCGCCTTACCGGTTTTCGGCTCGACATGGGCGACAATGCCGTCCTTGGTCTTTTCGACCTTGGAGACTTTTGTATCTGTCAGGATGCGAATGCCGCGTTTTTCGAAGCGCTTTCGCGCCATAGCGGATATCTCGGCATCTTCCACCGGCATGATCTGCGGCAAGAGTTCGACAACTGTCACCTCGGCACCCATGGAGCGGTAGAATGAGGCAAATTCGATGCCGATGGCGCCCGAACCCATCACCACGAGTGATTTGGGCATTTCCGAAGGCTTCATGGCGTCGAAATAGGTCCAGATCTTATCGTTGTCCGGCTCGATACCGGGCAGGACGCGCGGGCGCGCACCTGTTGCCACGATGATGTTTTTGGCCTTGTACGTTCCCGTCGGCAGCGTGCCTTTCGGCGGTGTGTTTTGCGGCTCGACGATCTTCTTCTTGGTTTCGCTTACCTTGACCTCACCAGCTTTGGTAATGGTCGCCTCACCCCAGATGACATCGACCTTGTTTTTCTTCATCAGAAAACCAACGCCTGTAGCCATCTGCGCGGTCACACCACGTGAGCGTTTTACGACGGCACCAATGTCCGCGCTGAACTTCTCCGCGGTCAGGCCATAGTCCTTGGCGTGGTTCATGTGATCGAAGACTTCGGCAGAGCGCAGCAACGCCTTGGTGGGGATGCAACCCCAGTTCAGGCAGATGCCGCCCATATGCTCACGTTCGACAATCGCCGTTTTCAGCCCCAGCTGCGCTGCGCGAATAGCGGCAATGTAACCGCCGGGGCCGGAGCCGATAACGATGAGATCGTATGTGTCTGCCATTTAAGCGTGCTCCTGGGGTATTCAGCGCCGGGTTATCCGACCCGGTACGTTATGCGGACAGTTTGTTTTCGCGCCAAGTGGCCTGCCGCTCAGGCAGACTTCAGCATGGCGTAGAGTTGATCCTTCAACATCATGCGCTGCTTGCGCATTTCTTCGAGATGCTCATCGCTGGTGGGTTCCACATCGGTCTCCGCGCGGTGCACTGTGCGGTTGATCTCGTGATACTCCTCGAACAGCTTGGCAAAATGCGCATCACTGGTCTTGAGCTTGTGAATCTGCTCCGCAAATTCAGGCAAATCGTCGATCAATTCGTGCGGTGTGTTTTTCATAATCAGTCCTTTGGTTTTGTTCTGCCGCATACCGGCAGATCAAACTTCCTCCGTCCCGGGTGGCCGTTCCTTGACCTGTGTCAGTCGGTGCTGCCTAAAGCGCCAGTTGTTTTGCTACGATCGGGGCAACGCCCTCACCGATGGCCACCGTATTTTCTTCATCAAGATGCACACCATCCAGCGGGCTTGCCGTTGCGACTGATGCTGCATCAAAAAAGCCGCAGCCCACATCCTGCGCGACCCGTTCATAATGTCCGGCCAGCAAATGACTTTCCTTCATGCCGTGGCGGAACATGGGGCTGAGATCGGGGTGGTCGGTGGGTATGCAGTGCGGTGGTGCCATTAGAACAATTTTTGGCACAGACACCCCTTCATCATAGGGGTGCGTGCGGATGATCTCGACGAGCCGCTTCATACCCATCGCCGCGCCAAGTGCGCTTCCGCACAGGTAATCTTTCATGTCGTTTGTACCGAGCATGATGACCACACAATCAAGCGGGCTATGGCTGGCCAGTAGCGTTGGCAGCACTTTTGCGCCGTTGCGGTCGGCTGGGCTTGAAAAATCGTCAAAAACAGTGGTGCGACCGCCGAGGCCTTCGGCAATGATGCGGACTTTGTCTTCGCCCAGAGCTCTACCGAGTGCGGTTGGCCAACGGCTTTCATAAGGGTGCCGCGCTACACCTGCCGGATCGGCGCCGAAGGTCAGGCTGTCGCCATAACAAAGGATGGTTTTCATAAACGTAGTCCCTACGCCAGCATCATTACGGGCTGTTCGATCAGCTTCTTGAACACGCCGAGAACTTCTGCACCCAACGCGCCATCGACGGAGCGGTGGTCGCAGGACAAGGTCACTGACATGAAATTGCCGATCTTGATCTCACCCTTGTCAGGATAAACGCGCTCCTCCCCCGCCCCGACGGCCAGGATCGTGCTGTGCGGAGGGTTGATGACAGCGGCAAAATCCTTGATGCCGTACATGCCGAGATTGGAGACCGCGGTTGCGCCGCCGACATACTCATGCGGGGCCAGCTTTTTCGATTTGGCCCGGACAGCAAAGTCACGCACCTCTTCCGAAATCTGGCGCAGCGATTTGGTGTCGGCGGATTTGACCACTGGGGTAAACAGACCACCTGGCACTGCTACGGCAACCGCAACATCCGAGCGCTTGTGATAAAGGATCGAGTCCCCTGCCCACGTTGCATTCGCCGTTGGCACCTGCTGCAGAGCGATGGCCCAGGCTTTGACGATGAAATCGTTGACCGAGAGCTTGTAGGCGGGCTTGCCCTCCTTATCCTTCGGTGCTGCGGCGTTGATATCGGCGCGCGCTGCAAGCAGCTTGTCGATCTGGCAATCGAGCGTCAGATAGAAATGCGGAACCGTCTGCTTGGCTTCGGTGAGGCGCGCAGCAACAGTCTTGCGCATGCCGTCATTAGGCACGACGTCGTAGCTCCCCTCTTCATAGAGGGCTTTGACCTCAGCTGCGCCCATACCCTTGGCCATCGCGGCGCCTGCTGATGGAGCCGCAGTAGGCACACCGTCTTTCTTGGCTTTCTCGACATCAGCCTTGATCACGCGGCCTTTCGGGCCGGATCCGGAAAGTGCAGAGAGATCGATTCCCGCGTCCTTGGCGAGGCGGCGGGCGAGCGGAGAGGCGAATGTCCGGCCTCCGGTATCCGCGCCATTGGCTTTTTGCGCCGCCGGTTCTGGTGCCGGTTTTTTTGCCGGCTCAGATTTTGCTTCCGCAGTCTCAGACTTCGACTCTTCCTTTGACTCGGGTTTCGGCGCGGGCGCAGCAGCGACATCACCGATGTCGTCGGCGCTTTCGCCTTCTTCAAGCAACACAGCGATCACCGCGTTGACCTTAACGCCTTCACTGCCCTCATCGACCATAATTTTGCCGACCTTGCCTTCATCGACGGCTTCCACTTCCATGGTGGCCTTGTCCGTCTCGATCTCGGCAATAACGTCGCCCGGGGCGACGCTGTCGCCCTCCTTGACGTGCCATTTGGCGAGAGTGCCCTCTTCCATCGTGGGGCTGAGAGCCGGCATTGTGATGTTGATGCTCATGACCGCGACCCCTAGCTTCTGTATGTGACTTTGTTCACCGCGGCGATCACCTCATCGACATTCGGCAATGCCAGCTTTTCAAGGTTCGCGGCATAAGGCATCGGCACATCCTTGCCGGTGATGTTGAGCACCGGTGCATCGAGATAGTCGAAGGCATCCGACATCAGCCGCGCGGCGATGTAGTTGCCGATTGAACCCTGCGGCCAGCCTTCCTCCACTGTGATGCAGCGATTGGTCTTTTTGACCGATTCAATCACCGTATCCATATCGAGCGGGCGAATGGTGCGGAGGTCGATCAGTTCCACGTCAACGCCGTCGGCCACGAGTTTTTCGGTTGCCTCGGTTGCGTAACGCATGCCGATGGAATGGGCGACGATGGTCACATCAGCGCCCTCACGTGCGATGCGCGCCTTGCCGATGGGCAACACGAAATCGTCCATCTTCGGGACTTCGCCGCTCGAGCCGTAGAGAATTTCGTTCTCAAGGAAGATGACCGGATTGGGTGAGCGGATAGCCGCTTTCAAAAGGCCTTTGGCATCCGCCGCACTGAAGGGCGCGATGACGGTGAGACCGGGCACGTGGCTGTACCAGGCCGTATAGTCCTGGCTGTGCTGGGCGCCAACACGGGCCGCCGGGCCGTTCGGGCCACGGAACACGATAGGCGCATGCACCTGCCCGCCGGACATATAGAGCTGCTTGGCGGCCGAGTTGATGATCTGGTCAATCGCCTGCATGGCGAAGTTGAATGTCATGAACTCGACAATTGGCTTCAGACCCGCAAATGCGGCGCCAACGCCAATGCCGGCAAAGCCATGCTCGGTGATCGGTGTGTCGATGACGCGCCGTTCGCCAAACTCGTCCAGCAGACCTTGGGTAATTTTGTACGCGCCCTGATATTGCGCCACTTCTTCGCCCATGATGAAAACATCGTCGTCGCGGCGCATTTCTTCAGCCATGGCTTCGTTGAGCGCCTGACGAACGGTCATCTCGACCATTTCGACATCTACGGGCAAATCCGGATCGGATGCTGGCTTGAATTCCGGTGCGGCCGGCGTTGTGTCCGCTTTTTCCGTCACCTCCGGTTGTGAGGTGCCTTCGGAAGCGGCATCAGGTCCAGGCTTTTCGCTTTCCTTAGGCGCTTCCTCAGCGGGTGCCGACGCTTTGACGTCATCGGCGCTCTCGCCTTCGGCCAGCAGCGCGGCAATCGGCGTGTTGACCTTCACGCCTTCAGTGCCCTCGGCGACGAAAATCTTGCCGATGGTGCCTTCATCAACGGCCTCGACTTCCATCGTCGCCTTGTCTGTTTCAATCTCGGCGATCACATCGCCGGGGCCGACGCTATCGCCTTCTTTCACCAGCCATTTGGCGAGGGTGCCCTCTTCCATGGTCGGGGACAGGGCGGGCATCAAAATATCCGTGGGCATTTAGTGCGCCTCCTGGAAGGTGATATCCGTCCACAATTCTGACGGATCGGGTTCGGCATCATTGGTGGCGAAGTCGGCCGCCTCGGTCACGATGGCGCGGACGTCTTTTTCGATCTCTTTCAGATCGTCTTCGGAGGCGAATTTCTGTTCGAGGATGCGGGCTTTGACCTGTTCTATCGGATCATGTTCGCCACGCATGGTGCTCACTTCATCTTTGGAGCGATACTTTGCCGGATCGGACATGGAGTGACCGCGGTAGCGATAGGTCAGCATTTCAAGGATATACGGCCCCTTGCCGGAACGGGCATGTTCGATGGCGCGGGCTGCCGCTTCGCGCACAAAACGCACATCCATGCCATCCACCTGCTCGCCCGGAATATCGAAGCTGCGCCCACGCTGGCTGAGGTCGGTTGTTGACGAGGCGCGCTCAACCGAAGTGCCCATGCCGTATTTATTGTTCTCGATGATGTAGACGACCGGCAGGTTCCACAGCTTCGCCATGTTGAAGCTTTCGTAGACCTGGCCCTGGTTGGCAGCACCGTCTCCGAAATATACAAGGCTGACATTGTCATCGCCCCGGTACTTGTCGGCGAAAGCGAGACCGGTGCCGAGCGAAACCTGTGCGCCGACAATGCCGTTACCACCGTAAAATTTCTTGTCGGTGGAGAACATGTGCATCGAACCGCCCTTGCCCTTGGAAAGGCCGCCCTGGCGTCCGGTCAACTCGGCCATGATGCCGTTCGGATCCATACCAACAGCGAGCATGTGACCATGATCGCGATAGCCGGTAATTGAGGAGTCGTCTTCTCCTGCCGCCATCTGGATGCCGGTCACGACAGCTTCCTGACCGATATAGAGGTGACAGAACCCGCCGATCAGTCCCATGCCGTACATCTGCCCCGCCTTCTCTTCGAAACGGCGGATCAACAGCATCTCGCGATAAGCGTGAAGTTCCTCTTCCTTGGTGAATTTTGGAGCGTTCGTCTTTGAGGGGACTTTTTTAGCCGCCGCTTTGCGCGCCATGAGCATGCCTCCGTAAACCGGGAAATCCGCCGCATTCACGTCACCTTAGAACAAAGATGTGACGCGAGTGTGAGGCGTAAAGTGTAGCGGAAAGCGGGAATTTCGCAAATGCTAATCGATGCGCTGCAAACCCGGTAAAATCTCAGGAAATCAGCCAGAAATTGCGCATTAACATGATTTGAGTTAATTGCATGAATTAACTGGATAACGGCTAATTATCGCTTGGGAACAAAACAATGCGATCTTTGGTATGGGCCATGGACAAGAGCGCCCTTGCCCGCTCGGTCAAAATGTCCGGATCGAGCTTCTTTACATCGAACAAAGCGATGCGATGTTTGTAAGAATCAATTTCCGCCTGCAGCCGTGCGCTCTCGACTTTCAAATCCGAGATTTCACCCTGCATGCGCCAGCGTCCCTCAACGCCATACTGGCCGGAAATCGCGCTATAGCCCAGATAGGCTTGAAACCCGACCAACACCACTGTCAGGCTGAGCTGCTTGAATAAAGATGGCCGTTTGAGACGAGTAAGCATTCACACGCAATACGCTTCGATACCGATTCCGTAAAAATAAAGTGAATCCGTTAAGGTCTGGTTTCCAAAAGCAGAATCCTGTCAGATGCGATAGAAATCGACTGAATGAATTGGTGGTTAGCCGAGGCGTTTTCTCAGCGCATCCATGTCATTCACAAACAGGATGCGGCCACCCTTGTTCGCCTCGTAGACATAGTCCCGCAGCGCGTTGCTGGCCGCCACCCTTTCGGAGATGTCGCCAATGACGGCAAGTCGGACACCATAGTTGGCAAACTTTTGCGTCACCGCACCAAGCAGCCCTGACTTCAGGTCAAAGAACGATGCGTCGACCCTCGCCAACGGGAGCGCGATCAGGTCGGCATCCGAGCCGTAGATTTCCCCCAGAAGATCCAACGCATCAGCTTCGGATCTCACAATCGGTCCATCCGCATCCAACTCGGCAATTTGAGTGTCGCCGACCTTGATCAGGTTCATGGGCGAACTCTAGCCCTTCAGAATGCTCGATCCGGCATATTTGGCGGCATTGCCGAGCTGCTCCTCGATGCGGATGAGCTGGTTGTATTTGGCCAGACGTTCAGACCGCGACAGCGACCCGGTTTTGATCTGCCCGCAGTTCAACGCCACCGCTAAATCGGCAATCGTGGAATCCTCAGTTTCGCCTGAGCGGTGCGACATGACCGAGGTATAGGCAGCCCGGTGGGCCGTATCGACGGCTTCCATGGTCTCGGAGAGCGAACCGATCTGATTGACCTTGATGAGGATGGAATTGGCAACACCCATCTTGATGCCGGAGACGAGCCGCTCGGTGTTGGTGACGAACAGATCGTCACCCACAAGCTGGCACTTGCCACCGATGGCTTCGGTCAGCGCCTTCCAGCCGTCCCAGTCGTCCTCGTGCATGCCGTCTTCGATGGAGATGATCGGGTAGCGCGAGACGAGATCTTCCAGATATTTCACATGCTCGTCGGAGGTAAGAGACTTGCCCTCCCCTTCCATCTCGTACTTGCCGGCCTTGTAATATTCCGAAGAGGCGCAATCGAGGGCGATGTAGATGTCCTCGCCAGGCTTGTAGCCGGCCTTTTCGATCGAGGTCATGATGAATCCAAGCGCGGCATCACCTGACGACAGGTTCGGCGCAAAGCCGCCTTCATCACCGACATTGGTGTTGTGGCCTTCGGCGCTCAATCCCTTTTTAAGCGTCTGGAACACCTCTGCACCCATGCGCACGGCATCGGCGATGGAGTTCGCCCCAACCGGCATGATCATGAATTCCTGAATATCAATGGGGTTATCGCCATGCGCGCCACCATTGATGATGTTCATCATCGGCACTGGCAGCACATGCGCATACGGCCCACCGAGATATTTGTAGAGCGGAAGTTCCGAGGATTCCGCAGCTGCTTTGGCCACTGCGAGGGAAACGCCGAGAATGGCGTTGGCGCCGAGCTTGCCCTTGTTTGGTGTGCCATCCAGCTCAATCATCGCTTCATCGATAGAGAGTTGGTCCAGCGCATCCATGCCCTGAATTTCATTAAAGATATGGGTGTTCACATTGTCTACGGCCTGGGTCACGCCCTTGCCCAAATAGGCCTTGCCGCCATCGCGTAGCTCAATCGCCTCATGTGCGCCGGTCGACGCACCCGAGGGCACCGCGGCACGTCCGAAGCTGCCATCGTCCAGCACCACATCGACCTCGACGGTAGGATTGCCGCGGCTGTCAAAAATCTGCCGGCCGGTGACATCGATAATGCTGGACATATTTGGGTTCCTTTGTGAAATGCGTCAAACAGAGACTGTGCGCGCTTCTTAGCGCGCACTTATGACGATTGGAAGTGTGTGGCCGCGGCAAAACCGCGATGCAATCACTCGGCAGACGCCTCAATCGTGATCATGTCGGCGATTTGCGACGGATCATCTTCCATCGCCGCGAATTCCGGCACGCTGATACCGTTTGGATTGACCGAAGTGAACTTGGCGTTGATCGACTTGCCACCATTGAGGAAAGTACCAATTGCCGTCGCCAGATCGGCACCGTTCGGATTGGAGCCGAGGAAGCCGAGCACCAGCCCTTGCGCCATGCCGGACATCATGATGGGCACGGACTCAACATCCATACCCCGCTCCGCAGCGAACTGACGGACAGCAAACTGCATGATGCCTTCATCGGTGAAACTGATACCGAGCGACTTGGCCGTCACGCCCATGCCGGCGATCATCGCGGTTTGAGGGTCGGTGGCGAACAGGTCCCTGCCCGCATTGCCGATCAGCAAAGACAGATCGATGCTGCCCAGTTTGGCTGCTGAAAGAGCCAGCCGGTCGATGGTAATATTTTCACTATCGGAGTCCCAGTTTGCGCGCAGGGTCGCATCCAGGTCGATGGCGTCGATTCCGGCATCAATCAAACGCATGATATCGCGGTCTGTCGGGTCGTTTGGCAACTGGACGTGAAGATCGTCGATGGTTGCTGAAACGATAGTGGGGATACCATTCAGATAATCGGAAAGTCCAAGGTCAAATCCACCGACTGATGCAATGATGCGCCGGTCGGAATTGCTCTCGTCCGCGATATCCATGGCGAAGTCCGAGAAGGACAGCCCCTCAATCTCCGGCACGAGTTCGCGTGCGTGGGCTTCGAACCAGGCGTCGTTCAACTCCTCGGTGGCCTCCGAAATTGTTTCGAAGAAATTCGAATAGTCGATGGGTTTGAGCGTAACGTTGCCGAGCGTCATCTCACCGCCCTGCGCCTTGATCAGCCAGTCGTTCATCGATATGCGCGGATAGATAAGGTCGGCATAAGCACCGATCTCGACCGGACCAACGGTGATTTCGATGGGCTGCCCGTCATCATCGAGGCCGGCGCAACTCAGTCCGTCGAAGCGGGCCGGCATCATTTCATAAGCTGCGGCAATTTCCGTCAGGTTGCCGAACATTTGCGCCAGCAACGCTGAATCCGGCGTGTCGCCTTGTGCTTCAAGCTGCGTGGCAATGCTGATCAAATCGACGATGGAGACACTCGTTTCGCGTGCTCGCAATTCACTGAAGTCGAAGCGCCCAATCGTACAATTGACGTCCGGGGCCACAAGCGTGCCGCCTTCGATAACCGCATCCTTGTAGATGATCCGGTAGAGTTCGGAGTTGGTATTGTCGACCAGACCATAGAAAGCCAGCATCGCGCCGAAGTTTACCGATTTGGCGGAGACGGACTGGATATTGATCGTTCCGGCGTCCGGGTCGCTGTTTTCGAGCACGGAATTGCCGATCGATACGGAACCGGCGACACCATCGACCACGTTTTCAACCCGGATATCGGTGTAGGTAACTGTGAGAGTGGTTTGCGCACCCCCGTTTTCCGCCGAAGTGATTGTAAGTTTGATTTCGGGGACGACAATGCTGTCCGCATTCAGGCTTTGAATTTCTGAAGCGTAGGGTTCGATTTGTCCGGAAAATATATCGACAAGCGCGCCGGTGCCGAGGCTGGAGTTTTCGGTCTCGATCTCGGATATCGCAATAGAAAAGCTGGCCTCCGTTGCAGCCATCGTTTCGGAGGATACTGTCTCTTGGGCCTCCTGCGCAGAGGCGCCTATCGGTGCTGCACTCAAAAGTAGCGCGCTCATGGAAGCGGCGATAACGCCCTTCAATCCGTACATAACTCGTCCTCCGTTCAAATCGCGTGCGCGGTTTTCAAAAAGCTAGTGCGCTTTTTTGGAATTGTCACGCGAGCGGTTCATCACAAGCCGCGTTGCAGCGCTACATTCCGGTCTTATGCGTCCAAAAGCGGGTTGGGCTGCATGTGCATGCGCAGTGCATGTTTGCGGTTTTCGAACTTCACTTTGCGATGGGTCATCGGTTCGCCATCAAGATTGAGCTGGATCGCGGTCGTGCATTCAAGTGAAAACGAGGTGCTTTTGGCCCGCACCAGGAAGCCGCCCTGTTTCTCTTCCGGATCGGGAGTAAGCAACTCCTCCAATGTGGGGAACTGAATGCCGTCCTGAAAGTCGGTGACGATCATCAGATCGAGTTTGCCATCATCAATGAGTGCGTCGGAACACAATGGCAAACCACCGCCCGCCTGACGGCCATTGCCGACAGCCAAGGCCAGGAACCGCCCCTCCCATTCAAAGTCGTCACCGACGATACGCCCTTCCGAGCTTTCCAGTTCGCCCAGACGGGAGAGGCCGGAGAGTGCATAGGCAAAGCCGCCAAGATAACGTTTCAGTTCGGGATCGGTCTCCACCGTCACCTGCGCGCCGAACCCGCCGGTCACCATGTTGATAAAAGGTTGGTTTTCGACAAGGCCGATATCCATCGGAAGCGCATCTGAATCGATGACCATCCGGAGGGCTGCCAGGGGGTCGTTTTGCGGCACCCCTATCGCGCGCGCCAGATCGTTTGCCGTGCCCATCGGCAAAATGCCGAAGCTGCAGCGTTCGTGCAGCCCGCGCGTATAGGCGCCGCCAATGACGGCGTTGACCGTGCCGTCCCCACCACCGGCAACGAGCGTCAGATTGGATTGATCATCCATATTGGATGAGATCTTATCGAGTGCATCGTCAACACCATTCGTCTTGGTACTGACTGAGACATCGATCCGGAACCCCTCATCGCGGAGTTGAGAAACGGCATCCTGAAGCGCGTCATCGTTGGCCGCTTTGCCGTTTAGAATAAGGGATAAGGTGTTCATCTCCGGGGTCACCGCCATAACGGATACGTTCAGGCCGGTGTTCCGGCTGCCGCCATCAAGAGGATGCGTTGAGCAATACATTCACGCTTTCTGTGACAGCTTCAAGGCTGGTGTAGCGTGGCTGGTAGCCAAGCAGCTTTTGACCCTTGGCGATAGAGTGACAAGGCGAGCGCGCAATGTGTTCCCAGGTTGCGCCGGCATCCTCGGGATCGAGCGTTTCTTTCCAATCTTCGAACGGCAAGAAGCTTAGTTTCGGGGCGTGACCGAAATAGGCGAACATCGCCTCGGCATATCCGCGTAAGGTTACGGCTGCCGGAGAGACTGCGTTAAACGCTTCGCCTACCGAGGCGTTCCAATTGTTGATGGCGCGCATGACCATCTGCGCAACGTCATCGGCGTGCACATGATGGACGGTTTCCAGTCCGAAGTTCGGCAAGCACAGCTCCCTGCCGTCACGGATATCGAAATAGGTTTGCGGATTGAAGTGACCGGCGGGGTTGAGTGGCGTCCACCCCGGACCAACAATGTGACCGGGACGCACGACAGTGGCGGGAAAACCTGACGTGTGCGCCAAACCGAGTAAATAATCTTCAATCTGCGATTTCTGTACGCCATAGTCACCAAAAGGCGCACGCGGATCGCTTTCTGACGTTGGCGTTGTCAGTGAGTGCCCATGCACCCAGATCGTGCCGATGTGGATGAAATGGCGTACCTGCCCCTTCAGGGCTTCTGCCAGCTGTTGGGCGCTGGGCAGAGTGAAGCAGATCATGTCGATGACGATGTCCGGCTCCAGTGCCGCAATTGCAGCGCCAAACGAGCCCGTTTCGTCCTTCTGCGCGCGGTCCATCGCAATATGCTGCACCTGGTCCCATGCGGCATTCGGGAGATAAGGCGCAGCTTCGCCACGGCTGACATTGATCACGTCATGTCCGGCGGCAACAAGGCGCGGCACCAGGTAGGTGCCGACATGTCCGGATCCGCCGATGATGACAACTTTGGACATTTTGAATTCCTCCCTTAGCGCATATCAGTCGCTGCGTTTGTGGTCGTCGAGCCGTTTTGCGTCCAGCTTCCTGGCTGCAGCGTTCTTTTTCTTGTCGGCTTTGGTCTGCCCGAATTTGGCGCGATTTTCCTCGGCTTGCTGTTCCTTGTCGGCACGGGCCTTGCGTTTGCGCGCCTGACGCAGGTTGACGATCTCGGCCATCTCTAGAGCAGTGAAGCGATATCGTCGGCGATATCAGCCGGTTCAGTATCGGGACTGATCCGCCGGACGGGTTGCCCATCCTTGCCGATCAGGAATTTAGCAAAATTCCACTCGATGTCGGCATTCCCGGAATCAGGTGTCGCTGATTTCAGCCATTGATACAACGGGTCCGACTTTGGGCCGTTTACCTCGATCTTGGAGAACATTGGGAACTTTACGCCAAAGTTGGTCGTGCAGAAGTCCGCGATTTCCGCGTCGCTGCCGGGTTCCTGTTCTCCGAACTGATTGCAGGGGAAGCCGAGTACAACAAAGTTGTCCGGTCCATATCGCTCGTAGAGCGCTTCTAGTCCTTCATATTGCGGAGTCTTGCCGCATTGGCTGGCGACATTGACCACCAGAGCCACCTTTCCGGCATAATCGGACAGGGACACCTCGCCACCGGCAAGCCGGTTTGCTTTGAAATCGGATAGAGTGGGCATGATTCACGTCTCTTCGTTGCGCGAACGAACTCGCTTTGGATAAAATCTAGTGCCGGTATGTGCCGTATGCAAATGCGCTGACGATAAGTTCAAACCAGCCGGCTTTGCTCGACAGCAGCATGAATGAAACTTGCGAACAGCGGGTGCGGCTCGAACGGCTTGGATTTCAGTTCAGGATGGAATTGCACGCCGATGAACCAGGGATGGTCGGTGCGCTCGACGATTTCGGGCAGCAGGCCGTCAGGCGAAACACCAGAGAACAGCAGGCCGTTCGCCTCCAGCACCTTGCGGTAAGCCATATTGACTTCGTAGCGGTGGCGATGGCGTTCTGAAATCTTGTTGCTACCATAGATGTCCGCCACCCGGCTGCCGCGCGCAAGTTGTGCGGGATAGGCGCCGAGACGCATAGTACCGCCGAGGTCACCGTCTTCGGAACGTTCTTGCTTTTCGTTGCCCTTTACCCATTCGGTCATCAGGCCGACAATCGGCTCTTTGGTCGAGCCGAATTCCGTGGAGCTGGCATTCTTGATCCCGGCCGTATTGCGGGCCGCCTCAATACAGGCCATTTGCATGCCGAAGCAGATACCAAAGTACGGCACGCTCTTTTGCCGCGCGAACTGGGCCGCGCTGATCTTGCCTGCCGATCCGCGTTCGCCGAATCCGCCGGGCACCAGGATGCCATGTACGCCCTCAAGCCAGGGTGCCGGGTCATCGCGCTCGAAAATCTCGCTGTCGATCCACTTTATATTGACCTTCACCTTGTTGGCGATACCGCCATGGGCCAGAGCTTCGGATAGCGACTTATAGGCGTCCTTCAGGCCGGTATATTTACCGACGATGGCGATATTGACCTCGCCATCGGGCTCATGCACCCGGTTCGACACCTCTTCCCATGCTTCAAGCGCCGGCTCGGGAGCGTTGTTGATCCCGAAGGCGGCCAGCACTTCGCGATCGAGACCCTCATGGTGGTAGGCTATGGGCACATCATAAATGGACGCCACGTCCAGCGCCTGAATGACCGCGCCTTCGCGCACGTTACAGAACAGGCTGAGCTTTTTCTTCTCGCCCGCGGGGATGGGTCGGTCGCACCGCACCAGCAGCACGTCCGGGGCAATACCGATTGAGCGCAGTTCCTTGACCGAGTGCTGGGTCGGTTTGGTTTTGAGTTCCCCGGCGCTGGGGATGTACGGCATCAGGGTCAGGTGCACGTAAACGCAGTCCCCGCGCGGCAATTCATTGCCCAACTGGCGGATAGCCTCGAAGAACGGAAGTGCCTCGATATCGCCTACCGTGCCGCCGATTTCGCACAGGACGAAGTCGAAATCGTCATTGCCATCGAGGACGAAATTCTTGATCTCGTCGGTGACGTGCGGGATCACCTGCACGGTGGCGCCGAGATAATCTCCTCGCCGTTCCTTGGCGATGATGTTGGAATAGATGCGCCCGGTGGTGATGTTGTCGCCCTTATTGGCGGCACGCCCAGTAAAGCGCTCATAATGCCCGAGATCGAGATCGGTCTCCGCACCGTCATCGGTCACGAACACCTCGCCGTGTTGCGTCGGCGACATCGTACCTGGGTCCACATTGAGATAGGGATCCAGCTTTCTCAAGCGGACCTTATACCCACGCGCCTGCAACACCGCGCCGAGCGCCGCCGATGCAAGACCTTTTCCCAATGAGGAGACCACGCCTCCGGTGATGAATATGTACCGAGCCATGGGCCTTCACCTTACACATCGTCATCAGTGATTCGAAGCTGAAAACGTCAACCGCGAACCAAAAAAAGAAGGGGATGTCACCATCCCCTTCCCTGTTTCAATTTTTACCCGGCCTCAGTTGCCGTTTCCATCTGTGTCGGTCGACGGCAGAGCCAGATCAGGCGCATCTGCGTCGCTGCCAGTCGTATCCGCTGGTGCTGCCGGAGCTTCATCACCCTGCAATGCATTCAGAGCATCAAGAACGGTGCCCGGTTCTTCGCCATCCTGTGCCTGAACGGCACGTTCAAGGATAGAGTCTGAACCCCGGTCAACCTCGTTCAGGATTGTCAGCCCGATAGCGGTTGCAAAAAACAGCACGCCGAGAATTGCCGTCGTGCGCGTCAAGAGATTTGCGGACGAGCGCACCTGCATCTGGCCGTTATTGCCGCCGCCCATCCCAAGCGCGCCACCTTCGGAGCGCTGCAGGAGAATAACAGCAATCATCGCCAGCACGATGAGCAGATAAACTACGATAAGGACGTTAGCCATAAGTTGGTCCTAGTTTCCAAGTTGCGGCCTTCTACACCCAACATGCGGCGATTTCCAGTCCACAAAAGCGCATTTTTGTCAGGCGTTGGCTGCATGGATAATGGTGATGAAGTCGTCAGCTTTCAAACTGGCGCCACCAACTAGCCCGCCATTCACTTCAGCAACCGACAAAATGTCTTCTGCATTGTCCGGTTTCATTGAGCCACCGTAGAGAATTGGCATCTTCGCGCCGCGCCCTTCAACTCTCTTGATCAGGAACGCCCGGATCGCCGCATGAACCTCGGCAATGTCGTCCAGAGTTGGTGTCAATCCGGTGCCAATGGCCCAGACCGGCTCATAGGCAACGATGATGGGTGCCAGGTTCGCTTCGAAGGGCAGCGAACCCGCCAATTGTTTCTCGACAACTGCAAGCGCCTCGCCCGCCTGCCGTTCCTCGCGGGTTTCACCGACGCAGACGATCGAGGTCAATCCAGCCCGCAACGCTGCTTCCGCCTTGCCGCTGACATTGCGATCGGTCTCGTTATGATCGGTTCGTCGTTCGGAATGGCCGACGATCACATGCGAGGCACCTGCATCTGCCAGCATTTCGGCGCTGATATCGCCGGTATGCGCTCCGCTTTCCCATATATGGCAATCCTGGCCGCCAATCTTCACGTTGCTGCCAGCGGTGATTTTTGCAGCTTCTGAAATCAGTGTCGCGGGCACACAGACCAGTATATCTGCATCCGGTGCGGCATCGCCATGAGTTGCTGCAACCAGCTTCTCGATTTCGCCGAGCGCACTACGCAACCCGTTCATTTTCCAGTTGCCGGCGATAACCGGGCGGACCTGTTGCGACATGTCGGTTTCTCCTGTGCCCTTGCACCATCAGGCGTATTGGCTTACCCACCTCGCGTGGGTATCTGACGCCTTGCCGGAAGGGCTTGTCCTTGTCTAATATCCGCGACCCTGAAAAAGCAATGGGCAGATGCCCGGCGCGTGACACTGGATCGACTGTAAATGCTGAATAGCCTGAGTAAATTCGCCCGGACCTGGTTTGGTAAAGTCTTCTTCGCATTCCTGCTGGTCGGGCTTGCCGGATTCGGTATTTCCGGTGTCATCACCAACTTCGGATCCAACACTGTCGCCAGTGTCGGTGGCGAAGATATTTCCGTGCGCGAATTCCAGCGCGCCTACAACAATCAGATGAACACATTCTCATCCCAGCTTGGCACAGTGCCGACGGCGGACCAGGCGCTGGCCTTCGGTATTCCGCAGCAGGTGATCGGACGTTTGTCGGCCGAGGCGGCACTGAACGTTCTGACGCGCGATTTCGGTCTTGGCGTTTCCGATGACAGGCTGGCCGAGTATCTCAGGCAGGACCCGGCATTCGGTGATGTGTTGGGATCGTTCGACACAGCCAACTTCCAGCGGATTTTGCAGCTGAATGGGTTCACCGAGAACGAGTTTTTCAATACGCAACGCGATGCAGCCCGGCGGCAGCAATTGCAGTTGGCAGTCTTCGGCGGTGCCCCAATGCCGGAAACGGCGCAACGGCTGGCTTATCGCTATGGCGCTGACCGGCGGACAATCGAGTATTTCACCATCAGCAGCAACGCCTTGCTGCCGGTCGCGGAACCAACAGAAGAAGAAATGGCGGCCTATCTGACGGAAAATCAGGCAGACTTCCGTACCCGTCCAACACGCAGCGTCAAGCTGATGGTTCTGTCACCTGAAGAGATTGCTGAAACCCTGGAAGTCAGCGATGCGGAGATCGCAGCGGACTATGAGCGGACAAAAGCAAGCTATTTGCGCCGCGAAACGCGTGACGTGCGTCAGGTTGTTTTGAGCGCCGATGGACTGGTCAGCGTATTTGAGGCCGGTATCGAAGACGGCAAGTCGTTCGACGAACTTGTGGCCGAGACTGGCCTTCCGGTTACTGATTTCGGTACGGTCGGAGAAGGTGAACTGACGGACCCCAATCTGGCGGAAGCCGCTTTTTCGCTGGAAGAAGGTGGTGTGACACTCATCCCTGCCCCGCTCGGCATGCGCGCGGTAACAGTCTCGAATATTCAGCCGGGTGGCCAGGCCTCTCTTGATGAGGTGCGCGACGAGATCGCTGAGAAGCTGCGTACACGGGAAGCGCGCGACAGTTTTGTCGATGTGCTCGATCAGATCGAAGAATTGCGGGCTGCGTTCCGCCCGATTGAAGAAATTGCCTCGCGCTACCAGCTGGATCTGCATGAGATTGATGTCACTGCGGATGGCACGGTCCTGGCCGGGATTGAAGGAATCCCGGCAGATGGCCGCACAAAGGTTGCTGACGCGATCTTTGATGCGGAGATGGGCAGCCTCGCTCCCACCGTATCACTGGGCGCCAATCGCAATGTCTGGTTCGATCTCGTTGAAGAAAATCCGGCTCGCGACCAGGCACTTGATGAGGTGCGAGAACAGGTGCGCACAGCCATCATGAATGAGCGCGAGGATGCCGCCTTGCAGGAACAGGTCGATGAGGTTCTAGCGGCCCTCGATGCCGGGACGCCTTTCGCGGATGTTGCTGTGGCCCGTACGCAGTTTCCGCAGCTTAGCCAGCCATTCACCCGAAATGGTGACGGTACGCCCGTGATCAACGCCAATGTTGCCACGGCTGCGTTCAATGGCGGTGTTGGCTTTACAGGCGCTGCGCAGAATGGCGATGGCGACTATGTGGTTTTTGAGGTTACCGACATCACGCCTGCTGAGGGTGAGATTCAGCCGCAGACACGCGATGTCGTCGATAACGCGATCTCAGAGTCGATTTATGCCGCCTTCCTGACAGCACTGAGGGACGATGCCGGTGTCCGGATCAATCAGAACGTAGTCAACCAGGTCATCGGCCTCGACGGAACGCAGTAATCATGGCCGATGGCGACTTTTCAGAATTCAGCGCCAAGTATGACAGCGGCATAGCCCAGATATTGTGGCGGCGCGTCGTGGCCGATCTCGATACGCCTATCGGTTGTTATCTGAAGCTCGCTGAAGGCCGCAAGCATACCTTTCTGCTGGAATCGGTTGAGGATGGCACCACGCGTGGCCGCTACTCCATGATCGGTCTGGAACCAGACCTCATCATCCGGGCCAAACGCGACAAGGCCGAGATCAACCGCAATGCCCAGACCAAGCCTGACGCGTTTGAGCCGGTGACTGAAAAACCGCTGGATGCGCTCAGGACGCTCGTTGCCGAAAGTCAGGCTGAGGTACCTGAAGGTCTGCCGTCTACTGCTGCAGGCATCTACGGCTATCTAGGCTACGACATGGTGCGGCACATGGAAGTGCTGCCCGATGAAAACCCCGATGATATGGGGCTGCCGGATGCTTTCCTGATGCGGCCATCGCTTCTGGCGGTGTTCGATACGCTCAAAGATGAGCTTTACATCACCGCACCGGTCTATGTCCGCGATGGGGTGAGCGCAAAGCAGGCATGGGAATCGGCCCAGAGCCGGATCGATGATGCTGTGTCGCGGCTGAGCCGTCCCCTGCTCTACAGCGACGATCCGTTTGAAGTCGATTCAATCGAAGTCAAAAGCAACACCGACCGCAGCGAGTATCTTGCGATGGTCGATGCCGCAAAAGAGTATATCCGGGCCGGCGATATCTTTCAGGTTGTGCTCAGCCAGCGGTTCGAGGCCGAGTTCGATTTGCCAGCTACGGCGCTTTATCGCGCGCTTCGCCGCACCAATCCTTCACCCTATATGTATTTCCTTGATTTCGGCGACTTTGCCGTCGCCGGGTCCAGCCCGGAAATCCTGGTGCGTGTCGACAAGAACCGCGATGTCACCATCCGCCCGATTGCCGGCACCCGCCGGCGCGGTGCGACGCCCGAGCAGGACAAGGCGATGGCGGATGAATTGTTGAGCGATCCCAAGGAGCTTGCCGAGCACCTGATGTTGCTCGACCTTGGCCGCAACGATGTTGGCCGTGTCGCCAAGATCGGTACAGTGAAAGTCACCGACAAGTTCTTCCTCGAATACTATTCCCACGTCATGCACATCGTCTCCAACGTGGTGGGTGAACTCGATCCGAAATACGATTTTGTTGATGCGCTGAGTGGTGGCTTTCCTGCCGGTACAGTGTCCGGTGCGCCCAAGGTGCGGGCGATGGAAATCATCGACGAGTTGGAAAAAGCACGCCGCGGCATCTATGGCGGCTGTGTTGGCTATTTCGGTGCCGACGGCACCATGGACACCTGTATCGTTCTGCGCACCGCCATCATCAAGGACGGCAAGCTCTATGTTCAGGCTGGCGCCGGTATTGTGGCCGATAGCCAACCGAAACTTGAGCAGCTCGAATGCGAAAACAAGGCCCGCGCCCTTTTCAGCGCCGCCGAAGAGGCGTTACGCTATGCGGGTGAGGCCGGGATCGGGCAATAATGAACGTACTCGTCATCGATAATTATGACAGCTTCACCTACAATCTCGTCCACTTTCTGGGCGAGTTGGGTGCGGAGCTGACGGTGCACCGCAACGACAAGATTACCCTTGATGAGATTGCGGCGCTGGCGCCGGAAGCCATTGTGCTTTCCCCCGGCCCCTGTACGCCGAATGAAGCGGGCATCTGCCTGTCGCTGGTCGACCGGTTCAAGGCGGAGATCCCGATATTCGGCGTCTGCCTCGGCATGCAATCCATGGGTCAGGCTTTTGGTGGCGACATCGTCCGCGCGCCGACCCTTATGCATGGCAAGGTCTCCAGAATTCATCACACAAGCCAGGGCGTATTTCGCGGCATCAACAATGATTTCGAGGCCACGCGCTATCACTCGCTTGTCATCAAGCCGGAAACCTGCCCCGCAGAGCTGGAAGTGACCGCAACCGCACCGGATGGCGAGATTATGGGCGTACAGCACAAGACTTTTCCGGTGCACGGTGTGCAGTTTCACCCCGAGAGCATCGCCTCGGAAAACGGCCATGCGATTTTGAAAAACTTCCTCGACATCGCGCGCGATTTCAATCTCAACCGCGCGGCCTGAAGCCAGGAGACGGACTATGGATATCAAGGGCGCACTGAACAAGATTGGCGATGGCCACGATCTGACCGGCGAAGAAATGCGCACCGTCATGAACACGATCATGAGTGGCGATGCGACACCGGCACAGATTGGTGCCTTCCTGATGGGCATGCGTGTCAAAGGTGAAACGGTGGGTGAAATTGCCGCCGCCGTCTCGATCCTTCGCGAGAAAATGGTGCCTGTGGACGCGCCTGCCGATGCGATGGATATCGTCGGCACAGGTGGCGATGGCGGGGGCACGTTGAACATATCCACTGCGACGGCGCTTGTCGTCGCCTCGTCAGGCATCCCGGTCGCCAAGCATGGCAACCGCGCCCTGTCGTCAAAGTCCGGTGCGTCGCAGGCGCTGGAGGAGCTTGGCGTTAAACTCGATCTGGAGCCCGCAGGCATCTCCCGCTGCATCAAGGAAGCCGGTATCGGCTTTATGTTTGCACCCAATCATCACCCGGCAATGAAATATGTCGGTCCTATCCGCGCTGAGATGGGCACCCGTACCCTGTTCAACCTGCTGGGACCGCAGTCGAACCCGGCAAGCGTCAGCCGCTATCTGCTCGGCGTTTATGACGAGGAATGGGTGGAGCCGGTGGCCGCCGCCCTGCTCGCCAATCGCGCCAAATCCGCCTGGGTGGTGCACGGCAGTGACGGGATTGACGAAATCACAACCACCGGTCCGACCTTTGTCGCCTCGATCATAGATGGCAATCTACGCAGTTTCGAAATCTCCCCGGATGATGCCGGGCTGCCGATTGCCAAGTCCGAGGATCTGCTTGGGGGTGACCCCGCCTATAATGCAGCCGCGATCCGGCGGTTGCTGGATGGCGAGACCGGTCCCTACCGGGATATCGTGATGCTCAACGCAGCCGCATCGTTCATTGTCGCTGGCAAGGCAGACGACTTGAAAGCAGGTGTCGCCATGGCCGGCGAGTTGATCGACAGCGGCAAGACGAAGGAAACACTTGAGAAATTGGTCGCTGTTTCAAACAGCTAACCCGGTTGCTTCAGGCAAAGGCAGAAGAAGATGAGCGATATACTGAGCCGCATTGCCGAGTATAAGCGCGAAGAGATCGCCGCAGCCAAGCACGCTAAGCCATGGGATGAGGTTGTTGCGCAGGCACACGATTCAACGCCCGTGCGCGGGTTCGTGAAAGCACTGCGGGCGAAGCGTGACGCTGGCGACTATGCGCTGATCGCTGAGGTCAAAAAGGCCAGCCCGTCCAAAGGGCTGATCCGCCCGGATTTCGATCCGCCCGCCATCGCGCGTGCCTATGAGGCTGGTGGTGCCGCTTGTCTTTCTGTGCTCACGGACACGCCCTCATTTCAGGGCTCCGCGACCTTTCTCATCGAAGCGCGGGCGGCAACGTCCCTGCCCGTTCTGCGCAAGGATTTCATGTTCGAGACCTATCAGGTGGTCGAAGCGCGGGCCTGGGGTGCCGATTGCATTCTGATCATTCTCGCGGCAGTGGACGACCATGTCGCCCGCTTCCTGCTTGACGCAGCTGCGGAATGGCACATGGATGCGCTTGTTGAAGTGCATGACCAGATTGAAATGGATCGGGCACTGGCGTTGGGCGCCAAGTTCATTGGCGTCAACAACCGCAACCTCAGAACGTTTGAAACCCGGTTGGAGACCACAATCGACCTGGCGACCGGTGTGCCGGACGATGTACTGCTGGTGTCTGAAAGCGGTATTTTCACCCATGACGACATCAAGATGCTCGAAGACGAAGCGGGAATCGGCACATTCCTGATCGGCGAAAGCCTGATGCGGCAGGACGATGTGACGGCGGCAACCCGGCAACTACTCACAGGCAAGGTCTGATGTCGTCTGGTAGCAAACTGACGCATCTGAATGCCGATGGCGAAGCGCATATGGTGGATGTCGGCGGCAAGGCCGAAACAGCGCGTCGTGCCATCGCCTCAGCCAGCCTTGAGGCGCAACCCGATACTGTGACGGCAATATTTGGCGGCACGCTTGGCAAGGGCGATGCGCTGGCGGTGGCCCGCGTGGCCGGGATCATGGCTGCCAAGAAAACGTCCGAGCTGATCCCTCTCTGCCATCCCATTGCCTTGACCAAGGTCGAAGTCGACATCACCAAGGCAGCACCAGGCCGCATCGCTATATTGGCAACGGCGCAAACGACCGGCAAAACAGGCGTCGAGATGGAAGCACTGACTGCGGCCTCTGTCACCGCGCTGACGCTCTACGACATGGCCAAGGCCATCGACCGAGGCATGACAATTTCTGCGGTCCGGCTTGAAGAAAAAACGGGTGGCAAGTCCGGCACCTATCGGCGGGAGGACACATGATCGATCTCGACGAAGCTTTGGAACGGGTTCTGGCGCTTATCGATGAGCCGGAAGTCGAACATGTCGCGATAGAAAACGCGGTGAATCGGGTGCTGGCGGCGCGCGTTGTTGCTCATCTCAGCCAGCCACCCTTTAACGCCAGCGCCATGGATGGCTATGCCATGCGCGGCGCCGATGTTGTAGCCGGTGGCACACTGCAGATGGTGGGCGAGTCTCAGGCCGGCGCCGGTTATGATGCACCTGTCGAACAGGGGCAGTGCATCCGCATATACACCGGCGCGCCCCTGCCCTCCGGTGCTGACACTGTAATAATGCAGGAAAAAACCAAGGCCAAAGGCAAAACCATTACCTTTGAAGACGCGCCGACACCGGGCCAGAATGTCCGGGCGCTCGGCCAGGATTTTCTTGAAGGCAGTGAACTGCTGCAGCCCGGTGCGGTTATGACGTCCGGCATGGTTGCCCTTGCTGCTACCGCGGGGAATGACGAGGTGTCCGTCTACCAGAAACCGGACATCGCGATCCTGGCGACCGGCAATGAGCTCGTGCCGCCCGGCACGCCCGTGGCACCGGGGCAAATCGTTGCCTCCAACACGGCGGCGCTTTCGGCCCTCTTCACCCCATTTGCGGGCGCGATTGAGGATCTCGGCATAGCGGGTGACACCAAGGCGGATCTACGCGACCGGCTCGAACCAGCACTCAACGGATCAGCAAAGGTTGTGGTCACCACCGGCGGGGCCAGCGTCGGAGATCATGATCTGGTACAGCCCGTTCTCAAGTCGCTGGGCGTCGAGATCGATTTCTGGAAGGTCGCCATGCGCCCCGGCAAGCCGATCATGGTCGGCAAAAAAGGCGACACGCTTGTGTTCGGCCTGCCCGGAAATCCGGTCTCGGCACTCGTCTCGGCAACTGTTCTGGTTCTGCCGGCGCTCCGTGCGCTCAACGGTATGGCCGACACCAAAGGCAAGTGCATGCGCCTGCCCCTCGCCGCCAAGCTCCCCCCCAACGGCCCGCGCCGCCATTTCATCCGCGCCACCATTGAGGCGCGGGACAACGGCATCTCCGCCGTTTATCCCATCGGCCAAACCGACAGCGCGCACCTCTCGTCGTTTGCCAAGGCGGATGCGCTGATTGTGCATTCGGAGAATGCGGAGGAGCAGGGTGTGGGCGAGATCGTGGATGTGATCCAAATCTAGAAAAACAATATCAGTATCCAGAGCCCCACGATCAATAGCGCCAGCAGTGCCAGTACATACTTCTGCCTGATTCCAATCCATAGTATCGCGCCAAGCAACGCGTACAGAGCGATATTGGCGGCTGTCATCACCCCTAAGATGGTCAATTCATTGCTCGGGTTTGCCGCCAAGAAGCCTATCGACGAAGGCCAAAGCATTAGCCTTAATTGCACGAGCCAATTGTGCGAAATGTACCAGCTCTGTGAAACTGGCCACAACCAGAGCAGGTGAAAGACTAACGGCGCCGCCAATCCCGCTGTCGCAGACCAGCTTACAAATTTGAGTAATCGCATTTTTGTTTTCAGCCCTTGTCGGGTCAGGTGAGCGACCAAGGCTAACGCGGCATCACTGAAAAAGTCCTTTAACAAACAGCCAGAATGGCTTCGTACTCGACACATCCAGACAAACTAACGGAATATTTACCCGCGTCTTGCAGAACATAACTGGAACATGTATCAATGTTCCGAATATGTTCTGATTCTCCGGAGGGGAAGCGATGCTGACGCGCAAGCAACATGAACTGCTGATGTTCATCCATGAGCGGATGAAAGAGAGCGGCATTCCGCCCTCCTTTGATGAAATGAAAGAGGCGCTGGACCTCAAGTCCAAATCCGGTATTCACCGGCTGATTACGGCGCTTGAGGAGCGCGGCTTTATCCGCCGCCTGCCAAACCGGGCGCGGGCGCTGGAAGTGGTCAAACTGCCGGATTCGATGAACCCTTCACTTGGTGGGCGCAAGTCACGGTTTGAACCCAGCGTCATTGAAGGCAATCTTGGCAAAGTGGCCGCGCCGCCGCAGCGCGCCGGTAATGACGACGATAATATTGCACCCGTCTCCATTCCGGTCATGGGGCGTATCGCTGCTGGTGTGCCGATCGAGGCGATTGAAACCCAGTCCCACACCATCACCGTTCCTCCTGAAATGCTGGGCGGAGGCGAACACTATGCACTTGAGGTGCGTGGTGATTCGATGGTCGATGCCGGTATTTTCGATGGCGACACCGTGCTCATTCACAAACAACCGACCGCCAACAATGGCGAGATCGTTGTAGCTCTGGTCGACGAGGAAGAGGCAACGCTCAAACGCCTCCGCCGCAAGGGTGATACTGTCGCGCTTGAGGCTGCCAATCCGGCCTATGAAACCCGGATATTCGGACCGGACCGTGTTAAGGTCCAGGGTCGCTTGATCGGATTGATCCGGAAGTATTGAGGACTCCCTCAATGAAAAAAGCCCGCCAGTTTGGCGGGCTTTTTTGTGTCTAGTGATTGTCGCGCGGGAGGCCTTTTGTGGCCGCGATGCGCTGATAGTTCACCGCAGGTTTGAGCACAGCGCCCTCGCCCATCTGATCAACGATGCCACGCTGGATTTCCTGCCACGGCGTCTGGTGGTCGGGATATTTGAACCCTCCCGCCTCTGCGAGAGCGATCTTGCGTGCGGCCAGTTCGTCATCGGAGATGAGGATGTTGGCTTCACCCTTGTTCAGGTCAATGCGCACCTGATCACCTGTCTTCAGGATTGCCAGGCCACCGCCAGCTGCTGCTTCCGGCGACGCATTCAGAATGGAGGGTGATCCGGATGTGCCCGATTGCCGGCCATCACCGATGCATGCCAGCGAGCTAATGCCTTTTTTGATCAGGTACGCAGGTGGCCGCATGTTCACCACTTCCGCGGCGCCCGGGTAGCCAATCGGTCCGGCGCCACGGATAAACAGCAGAGTGTGCTCGTCAATCTCAAGCGATGGATCGTCAATGCGATGGTGGTAATCCTCCGGACCATCGAACACCACGGCCTTGCCTTCAAAAGCCTCCGGATCGTCGGGATTGGACAGATAGCGCTTCCGGAATTCGTCGGAAATGACGCTAGTCTTCATGATCGCGCTATCGAACAGATTACCCCGGAGCACGAGGAAACCGGCGGCCGGCACAAGCGGATTGTCATAAGGCCGGATAACGTCCTCATTCTTGATCTTCACGCCACGGCAATTGTCACCAATCGACTTGCCGTTGACGGTCGGCGCATCCTCATAGATCAGTCCCTGTTCCATGAGCTGATTGACCACCGCAGGTACACCCCCTGCCCGGTAATAGTCCTCGCCAAGATACTCACCAGCCGGCTGCAAATTCACCAGTAGCGGAATATCGTGCCCATATTCCTGCCACTCGTCGATCTTGAGGTCGACACCAATGTGACGCGCAATGGCGTTGATGTGGATCGGCGCGTTGGTCGAGCCGCCGATGGCCGAATTGACGCGAATGGTGTTGATGAAGTTTTCCTTGGTCAGAATGTCCGAAGGCTTCAAATCCTCAGCGACCATTTCGACAATGCGCTTGCCGGTGAGATAGGCGACTTCCTGACGGTCGCGGTACGGTGCCGGAATAGCGGCCGATCCCGGCAGCTGCATGCCCAACGCTTCGGCCAGCGAATTCATCGTGGTCGCCGTGCCCATGGTGTTGCAGTAGCCAGTCGATGGCGCGGACGATGCTACGAGTTCGATGAACTCCTGCGCATTGATTTCGCCAGCCGCCAGCATCTGTCGCGCTTTCCATACGATGGTGCCAGAGCCCGTCCGCTCGCCATCGTGCCAGCCATTGAGCATTGGACCGACCGACAAAGCGATTGCCGGAATATCGACGGTTGCTGCACCCATCAGCATGGCCGGTGTGGTCTTGTCACACCCGATTGTCAGCACCACGCCATCGAGCGGATAGCCGTAAAGCACCTCAACCAGACCGAGATAGGCAAGGTTGCGATCAAGTCCCGCCGTGGGGCGCTTGCCGGTTTCCTGGATAGGATGCACCGGAAATTCGAGGACGACACCCCCTGCTTCGCGGACACCTTCGCGTACGCGTTCGGCCAGCACCATGTGATGCCGGTTACACGGCGACAGATCGGAGCCGGTCTGCGCAATGCCGATAATCGGCTTGCCCGACTGCAGCTCTTCCAGTGTCAGGCCAAAATTCAGGTAGCGCTCAAGATAGAGCGCCGTCATATCGATATTGTCAGGATTGTCGAACCACGCGCGTGACCGCAACTTACCATTCTTAGTCATTGTATTTCCTCCGGCCGTAACTAAAATGTTAGGGCTCTCTGCAGACTGTTCTAGAGCATTTTGCGGTGTCTTGGGAACAGGCTTTCATGCAAAAAATACCATCGTCACACTATCCAGCGCGGCTGGTCATTTACACCCCGTCCGGTGTAAGTAGCGCGGGAATTGCGTAAGGGGAAATTTTAATGCGCGGAGTGCGGAATGACTGAACGTCCGGCCTGGATCGCCGTCGACTGGGGAACGTCAAATTTGCGGGCCTGGGGCATGCGCAACAATGACGAAGTTCTGTTCGAGCGGCAAAGTGCCGAGGGCATGAACACGCTGGCCCCTGCCGACTATACTTCTGTGTTGAAACGCCTATTGGCTGATACTCCGGCCGCCGATATGCAGGATCTGGATGTCGTAATATGCGGCATGGCCGGTGCGCGGCAGGGATGGCGTGAGGCGCCCTATCTGGAAACGCCGGCTCCGCTTGAAATGTTGGCGCAAGGCGCTGTCGTCCCGCCCACAGATGATGCGAGGTTCAAACCGCGCATTCTGCCCGGCGTCTGCCAAAAGCAGGCAGGCGCGGAAGACGTTATGCGGGGCGAGGAAACGCAAATCCTTGGTCTCACGGCGCTCAAGCCTGGTTTCTCGGGAACGGTCTGCATGCCGGGCACACATGCAAAGTGGGTTGCAGTGGACTCAGGTCATATCGCACGTTTCGAAACGGTCATGACCGGCGAGCTGTTTGACGTGTTGCGCCATCACTCTGTGCTGCGGCATTCAATGCCGGAAGATGCCTCGGGCGGCGATGTGTCAGCTGGCACAGCTGATGGCCTGGCTCTTGGTCTTGCAGAACCGGAACGGCTGACGGGCTTGCTGTTTCGCACCCGCGCGGCGGCGATTTTGTCGGGCAAATCTGCGGATTGGTGTGCCGGTTTCATGTCCGGCCTGCTTGTCGGCGCTGAGATTGGTGGGCATAAGTCCTGGCTTGATGGCACTGGCACCATTCCACTAATCGGTTCAGCGCGCCTGTGCGGGCTTTACGCGGATGCGCTGGAACGGGTCGGCGTAAAAACGGAAATTATAGATGCAGGTTCCGCCGTGCGTGCGGGACTGAGCGCGGCACGAAAGCAATTGGCATGAGTTCACACAGGCACATAATCGCAATTCTTAGAGGCATCACACCTGCAGAGATTACAGGTGTTTGCGATGCGTTGATCGACGCCGGAATTACCCGGATCGAGGTGCCGCTCAACTCACCTGACGCCATGGTGAGCATTGCCGATGCGGCCTCACGCTACCAGGGTAAAGCCTCTATCGGCGCAGGCACCGTTTTGTCGCCCGAGGATGTGGATGCAGTCGCCGACGCGGGTGGTGAATTCATCGTATCGCCCGACTGCAATGCCACGGTCATTGCACACACGCTGGCCCGGGGCCTCACCTCCTACCCCGGCGTGTTTACGCCCAGCGAAGCCTTTACCGCCATCCGCGCCGGTGCAACGGGGCTAAAATTTTTTCCAGCCGAGTTGATCGGTCCGAAAGGGATCAAGGCAATGAAGGCGGTGTTGCCGCCAGACATACCTGTTTATGCCGTTGGTGGTGCCAACCCGGATAATTTCTCCGAGTTCTTCGCCGTCGGATGCACCGGGTTTGGGCTTGGCACCTATCTCTATGCGCCGGGACGTGATGCCGAAGATGTCGCCGAACGCGCGCGCGCCGCAGTTGCAGCTTACGATAAAGGAAAAGCGTAATATGTCTGAAGTCACCGCACAGGTCTTTATCGACTGCCGCAACATGCTTGGCGAAGGCCCGATCTGGCACTCCGACCGTCAGCAATTGTTCTGGTTTGATATCTCCAATCACAAGCTCTATTGCGCCAACGCTACGGGCGATATTCTTGATAGCTGGGAATTCGACGAATATGCCGCCGCTGCTGCGGTTGTCGACGCCAATACATTACTGATTTTCACGGCAACCAAACTGGTCAAACTCGATCTCGAAACGGGTGAGAGGGAAACGGTTCTGCCGGTTGAAGCTGACAATGCCGCCACGCGCTCGAACGATAGCCGCGTCAATTTTGCCGGCGGATTCTGGCTTGGCACAATGGGCGTCGATGCAGCAGAAGGTGCCGGGTCAGTCTATCAGTTCCGCGACGGCACGCTGACAACAATCATGACAGATATCAGCATCCCCAATGCCACCTGCTTCACGCCCGATGGCAAAAGAGCCTATTGGGGCGACACAAAAACAAACAAAATCATCACCTGCACACTTGATCCGGACACTGGTCTGCCAAACGGTCCGTGGGAAACGCACATCGACACGAGCGGCCACAGAGGCAGCCCGGATGGCGCTGTTCTCGATAGCGAGGGTTACCTATGGTCCGCACGGTGGGGCGGCGGATGCGTGGTGCGTCACGCACCGGATGGCTCGGTTGACCGGATCGTTGAGGTGCCGGGGGCGACAAACATCACCTGTCCCTGCTTTGGAGGACCTGAATTGAAAACCCTCTATATCACCACTGCGCGCGAAGGGCTTTCCGAGGCGCAACTGGAAGCACAGCCGCACGCAGGCAGTATTTTCAGCATCGAACTCGATGTGGCCGGTTTGCCAGAAAACAGAGTGCGTCTTTAGCGCCACGAGCCGGGGCGCCACGGACGGCCGGTGTCTGTAATGGCTGGGCGAATCTCGAATTCACCCGCCTCAACATCCCATGCCGCCCAGTGCACGCCGCCGGTTTGAAGATCATATTGGTCGATAACCTGGGTCATCGTCCGGCAGGATGCGGTTGCCGGAATCCGTGCAATGACCAGATCCGCGATGCGGCAGTCGTCGTCAAAACCGCCAATATCTTTCACCAGAGCAACTGAAAATCCGCCGGGTGCTGTCACAAAACAGCCAATACTGTCACACTGTGCAGTGCTGTTGGTCGACACAATGGGTGCCATGTAGGTTTCGGACCAGGCATCAACGGCAAAACTCCCAGTTTGCCCGGATATCAGCCCAAATCCATCCGTATCGCGTACGGCTACCGCCTGCGTCGTATCGGCGATGAGAATGTCGGGTGGTCGATCCAGCCCGAACAGGATGACGAATGGAATGGTTGCGAGTGGCCCGGCATAACGCTCACGACCCGTGAAAAATGCAAACCAGGCCAGTCCGGTCAGGCCGACAATCAGGGCAATTGGTGACAGCAGCGGACTGCCGGATATGCCACCACTTGCACCGGCGACGAACTCCGCAATGCCGAGAATGATCGAAATACCCCACCCCATCAGAGACAGAAACGGCCATTCCAACCCCAGAGGCATCAGCATCACTGACACGAAGGCGCTCGGCAAAACCACGAACCCCACCAGCGGTAGCGCCAGCATGTTGCCGACGATGCCCAGCGGTGCGGTTTGCTGGAAGTGGTAGGCGGCGAATAAAAGCGTTGCCAGACCGGCAATGAGGCTGGTGGCAGCCAGCCCGCCAAAAAATCGCAGGATCGAACCAAACACACTGCGTTGGTGATCGGAGCGGTCCCGGCTGACTTCATACACCCCCACGAGCCCGACAACAGCAGCAAACGAAAGCTGGAATCCGGGGCGAAAGATGCTCGATGGATCGATGGCGATCAACACGAGCGCCGCAAGGGCAACATTGCGCATCGTCAGCGCTTGCCGCTCCGCCAGCACCGCGCCGAACACCAGGATCAACATCAGCGTGGCCCGGATAGCCGAAACGCTGGCACCGGACAGTGCGAGGTAAAACAACGCCGCCGCAATGCCGGCAACGGCGCCGATTTTCTTGAGTGGCCAGCGCAATGACAGGCTGTAGGAAAGCCCCAGTCCACGCCGAATGGCCAGAAACACACCGCCAGCGACCAGCGTCAGGTGCAGGCCGGATATCGCCAATACATGCGCCAACCCGGCGGTCGCCATAGTGTCCCGCACATCATCGGATATGCCGCTTTGGTCACCGATTGTCAGCGCACGCGCAATTGCGGCCTCCGGAGGCTCCAGCACCTGGTCGATGCGTTGTCCAACGGCCCGGCGTATCGTGTCGATGAACCGCAGGACGTCGAACGCGTTTTCGGCTTTGATCACTGTCGGCGCGCCAAGCGTGTTGCCGAAGGCACCAACGCCGTCGAAATAGCCATGGAACTGTGAATCATATCCGCCCGGCACTACCGGACTCGGTACCGGCGCCAGGCGCATGCGGCCCTGCACGACGTCGCCATGTGAGATATCCGGCCCAGAGCGTACGAAAAGTCTGGCGCGGCGTACGATTGGATCGCGACTGCCCTCAAGCGCCTGAAGTTCAGACAAGATGACACGCTGCGCCCCGCCGGAGGAATTGAGAACACGGGTGACGGTACCCGAATAGGTGCCATATGCCGGTGCGTAAAGCATTTCGGTGCCGAACAGTGCGCCATGCAAAGGCAAAAGCGAAAACCCTGACCAGAGGCTGAGCGCGATCACGACCAGCCGCAACGCCACAAGGTGTGCGCGAACCACAATACACGCTGCCACAAGAAACGCCCCGGCAACGCCGAGTGCCCACAATTGCGGTTCGGATGGCAATAGCCGGTAAATGAGCAATCCGCAGATCGCTCCGAATGGTATCAAAACGATAAGGCGGCGCGCGCTGAGAGCGTTGTCGATTGCTCCAGCGAACATGGCAAATTGAGGAAACGCCGTTGGCCAGCGCCAGTATGAGCGTCCCGAAGCTGTCATGCTGTCTCGACTGTCGGTCAACGCGCACTCCCGCCCTTGCGCTCATCCCCGCCTATGGTACACACGTGGCGCCCACAACACCAAGAACTGCCGAACAAAATGAGCAAATCTGTCGTTACCCGCTTCGCCCCCTCGCCGACCGGCTATTTACATATCGGTGGCGCGCGCACCGCCCTGTTCAATTGGGCTTATGCCCAGGGACATGGCGGCAAGATGCTGCTGCGTATTGAGGATACTGATCGCGAGCGCTCCACAGAGGCAGCGACTGCGGCATTGCTTGATGGTTTGAGCTGGCTCGGCGTGACATGGGATGGTGAACCCTACTCCCAATATGCGCGGGCGGAGCGTCATGTCGAGGTTGCCAATATGCTGCTTGAGAGCGGTAACGCCTATAAATGCTATTGCTCGCCGGAAGAGCTGACCAAGATGCGTGAGGAAGCGCGCGCTGCGGGCAAGCCGCCTCGATATGATGGTCGCTGGCGCGATCGCGACCCCTCGGAGGCACCCGAAGGCGTCAAGCCAGTGGTGCGCATCAAGTCACCACTCAATGGCGAGATTGTCATCGAAGACCACGTGCAGGGCCGTGTGGTTTTCAAGACCGAACATCTGGATGACTTCATTATCCTGCGTTCCGATGGGTCACCGACCTACATGCATGCGGTGGTTGTCGACGATCACGACATGGGCGTCACCCACATCATCCGTGGCGTGGACCATCTGACAAACGCCGCCCGGCAGATCATTATCTACAATGCACTTGGCTGGGATGTGCCGGAAATGGCACATATTCCGCTCATCCACGGTCCTGACGGCGCCAAACTATCCAAGCGCCACGGTGCTCTCGGTGTCGATGCCTATCGCAAGATGGGGTATTTGCCCGAAGCCATGCGCAACTATCTCGCCCGCCTTGGTTGGTCGCATGGAGATGAAGAAATCTTCTCCACCGAGCAGCTTGTTGAATGGTTTGATTTCGATGCTTTGAACAAGGGCGCGGCACGGTTCGATTTTGCCAAGCTGGAAAACCTGAATGGGCACTACATTCGCGAGGCGGATGTGGGTCGACTTTACGAAGTCATGTGTGCGACAGCCGCTGAAATCGGGCGCGATGAAGATGCAAAAGGGCTTGCGGGGTATAAGGATACCGTCCTGAAAGCCATCCCCGAGCTCCAGCCGCGCGCAAAAACCGTTCTGGAACTTATCGATCTGGCGCAGTTCGTTTATGCCGCCCGGCCGCTTGTACCAAATGAAGCTGCCGCAAAAATCCTCGATTCAGATACGCGGGCCCTCATTTCCCGCGCCTGCGACGATTTGCGCGAATTGAACGAATGGACGGTTGAAGCGATTGGCGAACAGGTGCGTAATTTCGCTGAACGCGAAGGCATGAAGCTGGGCAAGGTCGCCCAGCCCCTCAGGGCGGCGCTCACGGGAAGAACGGTGTCTCCAGGCGTGTTCGAGGTCATGGTTCTGATCGGCCGTGACGAGGCTCTGGCGCGTCTTTCCGATGTCACGAATCCGGCCTAAACTCCCGTAGCGCAAGGCATTCATCATCATCGTAGAGTTGCGCTGAAGCGTGAAATCGGGTAGTCAGACGGCACCGGAAAGGGTGCCTATTCGTCCCATCCCGGCAGACTGGCCCACCGCATACGGCAGTTCACAACATGGAGGCGAATGATGTCAGACAAGATGGCGAAACTCATTATTGATGGTGAGACCCATGAGTTCCCGATCATGGATGGAGAGGTCGGGCCTTCTGTCATCGACATCCGCAGCCTTTACGCGAAAACCGGCATGTTCACCTTTGACCCCGGGTTTACCTCTACAGCCGCTTGTGAAAGCGACATTACCTATATTGATGGTGACATAGGTGAGCTGCTCTATCGCGGTTACCCTATCGATCAGCTGGCTGAAAAGAGCCATTATCTGGAAGTCTGCTACCTGCTGCTCTACGGCGAACTGCCAACCAAATTCCAGCTGCACGATTTTGAAGAGCGCGTAACCCGCCACACCATGGTGCATGAACAAATGCACATGTTCTTCCGCGGTTTCCGTCGCGATGCGCACCCGATGGCGGTGATGACGGGTGTCGTTGGCGCAATGGCGGCCTTCTATCACGACAGCACCGATATTTCGGACCCGATGCAGCGCGAGATCGCGTCCATCCGCATGATTGCCAAAATGCCGACCATTGCGGCGATGGCCTACAAATACTCGATCGGCCAACCCTTCGTGTATCCGCGCAATGATCTCGATTACGCTTCCAACTTCCTGCACATGTGCTTCTCGGTTCCAGCAGAACCCTATGACGTCAATCCCGTTCTGGCGCAGGCCATGGACCGGATTTTCACACTGCATGCCGATCATGAGCAGAATGCGTCGACCTCGACGGTCCGTTTGTCTGGCTCGTCTGATGCCAATCCGTTCGCCTGTATCGCTGCCGGCGTGGCCTGTCTCTGGGGGCCGGCGCATGGCGGTGCCAATGAGGCGGCGCTCAATATGCTCAAGCAGATCGGCTCGGTCGAAAATATTCCAGAATATGTCGCCAAGGCCAAAGACAAGAACGATCCGTTCCGTCTCATGGGCTTCGGTCACCGGGTCTACAAAAACTACGATCCGCGCGCCAAGGTGATGCAACAGACCGCCAAGGAAGTGCTGGATCTGCTGGGCGTTGAGAACAATCCGACGCTGCAGGTTGCGCGTGAGCTTGAGCGCATCGCGCTTGAGGACGAATATTTCGTTGATCGCAAGCTCTACCCGAACGTTGATTTCTATTCGGGCATCATCCTTGAAGCGATGGGCTTCCCGACCTCCATGTTCACCGCCATCTTCGCCCTGTCCCGCACAGTTGGCTGGATTGCGCAGTGGAAGGAAATGATCGGCGATCCGCAGAAAAAGATTGGCCGCCCGCGTCAGCTTTACACCGGTTCAAAGAGCCGCAACTACACATCGATCGCCAAGCGCTAATACGCCGTAAGGTTAGTCAAGAGAAGCGAGAACGCGATCCGTCGCGTTCTCTTTTGGCGCGTCAGGTGTGCCCTTATCCATCATTTCGCGCAGACTTAGGAATGCGTCACGCTGCGCTTTGCGCTGCTGCGGGTCATTCAGCAAATCCAGTGTGGCGTTGTACAGCCGATCGGCGTGATCTGGTCCCGGCACGATCTCCGGAACGATGCGGTTGTTCATCAAGACATTCGGCAGCGCCACAAGCGGACGCCCGGCTTTTTCGTAATGCTTGAGCAACCGTTTGTCCGGCACATAGGTGCCAATCATTGGTACACCGGCCAGTGCCAACTCCAACGTTATTGTACCGGCTGTCACGATGGCCAAGTGCATTTGCGCAATTGCGGCGTCACGCTCCTGCTTTGAAACCACTATTTTGACCTCAGCCGGCCAGTCGCGCGTTTCGTTGCGCAGCCGGACTTCAAGATGTGGCAATGTTGGCATCACGAAGCCTGAAACGCTGGGATGTTTCGCCAGTTTGTCGACGGTGCTCCGCAACAGCGGCAAGTGGCGGTTCAATTCGCCGTCCCGGCTACCAGGTAGCAAACCCACAAGGCCTGGCGCTTTCTGCTCCGGCAACCAGGGTGTCGCCGCAAGTGCCGGATGGCCGACATAGTGCGTTTCTGGCCCGCCAAGCTTCTTCATTACGGCTGGTTCTATCGGCAGAACGGCCAGTATTTCATCGTACAGAGCCTTGAACGCCGGTGCGCGTTCGGGCTTCCAGGCCCAAACCGCCGGTGCGACATACAAAAGGATTGGCTTTTGATACCCGGCCTTACGCAGCCGCTTTGCCAATACCGCGCAAAAGACCTGGGAGTCGATGAGAACAACCGCATCGGGTTGGGCTTTCAGGATAGCGCGAGCAGTTTGTCTCAAGCGCCACAGCAACAGCGGTAGACGGCGAAAAACATCGCTGAAACCCATGACGGACAAGTCCTGCATGGGATAGAGCGAATTCAGCCCCTCCTCTGCCATGAAATGCCCCCCAACACCAGACAGTGCCAGTTCTGTCCGGTCTTTGAGATCGTGCAACAGCGCAGCACCGATACGGTCGCCTGAAGGCTCGCCCGCGAGAATGAACAGATGCTTTGGATCAGAGCGCATCGGGTTCAATGCCATAAACGCTTATGGCTTTCTCCTTGGCGCGGGCCGCAAGCTCGGATCGACCGATGACAATGGAATGTCCAGCCTCTACAAAAACCGCTGAGATACCGGCCGCAGCAGCAGAAGTGATCGTGTCCGGACCGATCGCAGGGAGATCGGCAAAAGTGGGTTGGCCGGGTTTGCGTGCTTTTGCCAGCACAAGCGGGTTCCCGGCATCGCCAACCAGGCCGCGTTCAACAAACGATCCCACGCGTTCAAGTAGAAGATCCGTTCCGCCGATATCCTCAAGCGCAACGACGCGCGGACCGGAGCATACCAATGCCTGGCCAAGATCAAGTGCACCGGCAGAAATGGCGCGTTCGATGGCGTGGCGGCCGTCAGCAACAAGAGACTTATTCACCTTCGGACCGGCGATGTGCCCTGCTCCGGCCAGCAGGTCCGGGGCGATTTCGTGTGCGCCGGCCAATTTCGCTCCGGCCAGGAGTTCAGCCGCCTTGCTGAATTTGGCCAGTCCGGAGTCACCGGTTGGCGCCTTGCTCTTCTTCTTGCCGATCGATGGCACCAGACTGAGAAGATTGCGCCGGTTCTTGTCCGTGAGGTCGATGCCGCCTGCCATACAGATATGCGTGCTGCTGAATTTTCGAATATCGAACGCGATATCGAGCGGCTTACCTATGCTGATGGACTTCTGTTTGAAGTTGCCCGCAGGCAGATCATCGCGGCGTTCAAAGCTGAGATACTGAACCTCCCAGCCGCTCGCGAGGGCAGCGCCGAGAACTTCAATCGGGAGTGCGCCCCTTCCGCCCAGGATCGTCAGGCGACCAGGTTGCATATCAGCTGTCGCTGCTGCCATTGCGCGGCAGGCACAGGGCGCGATCAGTATTCGAAGTTACGAAATCGACCAGTTCCTGCACCATGGGATGGGATTTGAACATCTCCGACGCATCGTCAACGCGCTCGCGCAGAGTGCCTTCACTGGAAAAAATCATCCGGTAGGCTGTCCGTAGCGTGTGGATATCCTCACGGTCGAACTTCCGCCGTTTCAATCCTACCAGGTTCAGTCCGGCAAGACGCGCCCGGTTGCCAATCGCGATACCGAATGGAATGACGTCCGCATCAACTGCGCTCTGTGCGCCAATGAAGGCGTGCGAGCCGATCCGGACGAACTGATGCACGCCGACCATGCCGCCGATTGTGACAAAATCACCGGTGACGCAATGGCCCGCGAGAGCGCTGAAATTGGCCATGATGACGTTGTTGCCCAGCCGGCAGTCGTGCGCGACATGGGTGCTGGCCATCAACAGGCAGTTATCGCCAACCTTGGTCAGCATCCCTCCGCCTTCAGTGCCCGGATTGACCGTGACGTTCTCACGGATCGTGCAACCGGCACCGATCTTCAGCTCACTGCGTTCGCCATGATATTTGAGATCCTGCGGCGGATGGCCGAGTGAGGTAAACGGAAACACTTTGGTTCCCGCACCGATTTCCGTGATTCCCGATACGCAGACATGAGAAATCAGTTCGACATTGTCGTGAAGTACGACTTCAGGACCGATAATCGAATACGGGCCGACAACAACGCCAGCGCCAAGCTCGGCGCCACGTTCCACAATTGCTGTGGGGTGTATTTGGGCAGAAGACAAAGAAATCACTCCCCGCGGATCATCGCGCCGACTTCAGCTTCGGCAACCACGGTTCCATTTACAATGGCCTTGGCCTCGTAACGGCCGACTTTGCCGCGCAAATGGATCTTGCGGATATGATATTCAAGTGTGTCACCCGGACCGGCGGGTTTGCGAAACTTGGCTTTGTCGATTGTCAGCATGTACACCACAAAACGCTCATTCTGGCTTTGCAATTGTGCTGTGACAATCGCGCCCGCAGTTTGCGCCATACCCTCGATAATCAGCACACCCGGGAAAATTGGTGTTCCTGGAAAATGGCCCTGAAAGATCGGTTCGTTGAAGGTCACATTCTTGATGCCAATGGCCGACTCGTTCCCGTCGATTTCGATGATCTTGTCGATCATCAGAAAGGGATAGCGATGCGGCAGGCATTTCATGACAGCTTCAATATCGAGACTGGTCAGTGTCGTTTTGTCCGACTGTGCCGGAGTTTCTTCACTCTCCTGCTGATCAAGACTCACCTTTGCCTCCTTTCACCAACCGTCTGAGCGCGGCATGTGTTTTCCAGAAGTCTCTTATATCCTGTGCTGGCGCACCAGCAAGATTTGACCCTGCAGGCCAACTTTTAGTCACAGCTGTGCGGCCCTGCAGGCCGGAACCCGAGCCAATGGACAAATGACCAGATGTACCGACATTGCCGCCCATTAGGACGCTGTCGCCAACAATTGTTGACCCGGACAAGCCCGCCATGGCAGCGATCAGGCAGTTTCGGCCGATGATGCAGTTATGGCCGATCTGAGACAGATTATCGATTTTCGAGTTTTCACCGATGATCGTATCGCCCAACGCGCCCCGATCAATGGTCGCATTGGCGCCAATTTCAACCTTGTCCTGTAGAATGACACGGCCAAGCTGTGGAATTTTGCGATTTGTCCGCGCCAGGTCGAGCCAGCCAAAACCCTCGGTGCCGATACGCGCCCCGGCATTGATGGTGACATTGTTGCCAATCAGAGCATATTCGATAGTCGCCCCTGCGGAGACCACACAATTTCGGCCGATTGTCACGCCCGCGCCAATGACGGCATTGGGGCCGATCATGGTTCCGGCACCGATCTCGGTGTCCGGGCCGATTGTGGCAGTTGGTGCAATCAGTACACCTTCTTCCAGAACCGGGTCAGCGCCATCTCCGGTCAGAAGTCTTTGAAGGGCGCCGGAATTATTCGCCGGGTAAAGGACGTCGAGAATGTCCGCGAAAACGTGATGCGGGTCGTCGGCGACTACCGCAACTGCGCCAGTCGGCACCTGATCGCGCAGGGCCTGGCTTACAATAACGGCTCCCGCACGGGTTTCCGTGAGCTGATCTGCGTACTTTTTGTCGGCAGCAAGCGCGATGTCCGCTGCAGTTGCCGCGGTGAGTTCATCAGCACCGGCGATCTCGATTTCTGGATTGTCTGTATCGACTGCGCCATGTCCGGCTGCATCAAGAAGGTGCCGCAATGTTTGCGGACCGGAACATTTGTGAAAGCGCGTATCAACCATTGCCGTAACTCAAAAAGAAACCGCGGCGCGTTTACGCACCGCGGCTGAAAAAAAAGTCTGTCATGTTGGACGCGCTAGAGCAAGCTCTTCAACGTCAACTGGAAGACCTGTGTGCGGTCGGCTGCATCTTTTTGCAGCACGTGGGCAAAATCGCCACGCAGAGGACCGAAGGGCGACTCCCAGATGACCGATGCACCGACCGATGTACGCAGCGGTTGGGTGACACCACCAACGGCAGCCGGACTTGCAATAGACGGTGTGCCGACATACCCGGCATCCGCCCAAATAGCGCCCCTCAGGCCGTAGGATTCCGGCACAACCGGCACTGGGAATTCGAGCTCTGCAGAGACGCCTGCGTAGTAGGTTGCGCCCAGACCCTCGCCGGTTCCGGCACGCGGACCCATGCCAGCAGCTTCGAAGCCACGCACGAGACTCGGTCCAAGCTGATAGCTTTCGGTCGTGTGGTTCCCGGCCCCGCTCAGGTCGTTGATGATACCGGCCTGACCCTTGACGCTGGCGACAATACCACTGTCTTCCATAAGAGGTACGAAGTAACGGCCGCGAGCTTCGGTCTTGATGTAGTTGTTGTTCAGGCCGACATATTGCTGCGTGAAGGTTGCATAAAGTCCGGTTGTTGGCGACTGAATATCATCGACGCCATTATAAACCAGCGTGTAGCCAACGAATGCCTTGTTCCGGACCTGACCGTTGGTCACAACCGCAGAGGTCGGTGCATTCGCATCCATGAACCGCTTGGACTCATAGCCTGCGAACAGATTGACATTGACCATGTCGGTGACCGGGACGCCGAACCGGACCTGACCGCCTGTAGCGTCGGTGCCATAAAAGTTCGATGCGTTTTCTTCGACGATCTGCTTGTTGAGATCGATGCCGGCAGAAACCTTCAGGCCCATAAAACGCGGCTCGGTGAATGAGAAGTCATAAGTCTGACCACTCTGTGATGCGCCTATCGAAACCTTCAGATACTGGCCACGGCCAAGGAAGTTGCGCTCCGTCAGTGAAACTTCACCAAGCACACCCTCGGTCGACGAATAGCCGACAGTCGCGCCATAGTCGCCTGTTGAGGTCTCAACCACAGCGATATTGATCACCACCTTGTCGGCAGCGCTGCCACGGTCGGTCGTGACGTTGACGGTCGAGAAGAACCCGAGATCTTCAATTGCTGACTTACCCCGGCTGACCATGCTGCGGTTGAACGGATCGCCTTCAGCGAAGTTCAATTCGCGCCGGATCACAAAGTCGCGTGTCTTTTCATTGCCGGTGATGTTAATGCGCTCAACATAAACCCGCGCACCTTCATCAACCAGATAGGTGATGTTGAATGTGCGGTTGGCTATGTCGCGATCAAGGCGCGGACGCACATCAGCGAAGGCATAGCCCTGCCCTGTGGCCCGGAATGCAATTTCTTCAGCCGATTTCTGCAATGTGGCTGCTGAGTAGCGGTTCCCACGATAGGTGGTGATCGCAGGTTTCAGCGCCTCTGTATCGATACCGGCGATACTGGTTTCAATGGCGATGTCACCGAATGTGTAACGCTCACCTTCGGAAATTGTGAAGTTGATGAAATACGCATTACGGCTCGCATCGAATTCCGCCACGGCGGAAAGCACCTGCGCATCCGGGAATCCATGGTTAGCGTAGTAGATACGGATGCGCTCGGCATCGACCGCCAGCATATCCTCATCATATTTGTCGTCCGAGAACAGCCAGCTGAGGAGATGAGATTCCCTGGTCTGGATCACGCCCTTGAGCTGGTCGGCGCGGAAACTGTTATTGCCGGTGAAATTAATTGCAGCGATACCAGCCCGCTCACCTTCGTTGATAACGAAGACGATGCGAATGCGATCGTTCTCAAGCACTTCGGTGCGGGCATCAACACCAATATTGGTGTAACCAGCCTGATCGTAGGCAAGCTTGATGCTCTGCTCGTCGGTTGCAAGGCGTTCTTCGGTAAAGATACCGCGCGATGCCATGTCGACCATGGCAAGCAGTTCGTCGTCCGAGAAGCGCTGGTTCCCCTCGAACAGAACCGAGGCGACGATCGGGTTTTCGGAAACGGTGATAGTAAGCGTGCCGCTGCCGAAGCGCACGTTGACGGTGCTGAACAGGCCGCTGGCCAGAAGTGAATCCGTTGAAGAATTGATCCGCGCTGTCGTTGCAACTTCCCCGACCCGGACGGTCAGATAAGAAACAACCGTAGAATCATCGACGCGGGTATTGCCGCTGACGCTGATCCGCTGAACCGTCTGGGCTTGCGCCGCCTCAACGCCCGAGAACAGCCCTACACCTGCAAGAGGTGAGGTAACTATAATCGCCAACGCGAGGAACAGACTGCGGACTAACATCTTATACTGCATAATTCTTCCAGTTTTGCCTTGCCTGTAACGACGCGCACGAGAATCACGCAACACAGGTCGCCCAGCTGAATCCATTGAAAGGTTTTACTGTTTTTTTAACCAAGGGCAAGGGTTAACCACCCGTTCGGTTACCAAAAGCTTCTTATCTGTGCATTAACCGCAACACATTGTTAAATCGTCGCTATCGTCAATCAAAACACGTCGTTGATAACCGTGAAAACCATCAGTGACATAACGATTAGTAAACCGAATCGAAACCCGATTTCCTGCACGCGGGTGCTCAAAGGCTTCCCGCGCACCACCTCGGCAATGTAGTAGAGCAGATACCCCCCATCGAGCATGGGAATCGGTAACAGGTTGAAAATCCCGATATTTAGCGACAAAAGCGCGGTCAGGTTGATCAGCGCCAGGAACCCGAGTGTCGCCACCTCCCCCGAAACCTGCGCGACCTTAACCGGCCCTCCAAGCTGTTCAAAATCACCGCGTCCAATGAAGAAATCCGCGAGAAACGCAGCGGTTCGGTCGATAATGAAGGTGATTTCTTCAAACGTCATGCCCACCGCCTCAACCGGTCCTGGCCGATAAAGCGTGTAGTCTTCAGCACTTGAGGTGCGGCTGACGCCGATGCGGCCGATCCGGTGCACGTTGCCAAATCTATCAGTTGTTTCAGCGGCTTCCGGCGTAAGCGTAAGTGTGAACTCATTGTCGTTGCGATCGACAAGAATAGTCACGGGCCGCTCGGGACTTGTGGAAACAAGTTTTTGAAAGTCCGAGAACCCGCGCACTTTGTACCCATCGACTGACAGGATCCGGTCCCCCGGCTCGAGACCCGCAGATTCGGCAACAGTATCCGGTAAGACCTCGTCAATGACGGCCGGCACGGTGTAGCGACCATACCCGAGCAACAGTGCGTATAGGACAAGGAACGTGAACAGGATGTTCGCCGCCGGCCCTGCTACGACAACGGCAATCCGCTGCCAAACGTTCTTGTTGATGAACAGTTTTTGCGCTTCTTCCGGCGGTGTGGCGTCAATGGCAGCTTGGTCGGGCATACTGGCGGCATTCATGTCACCCACAAAGCGGACATAACCGCCCAGTGGGATGGCAGAAATGCGCCAGCGCGTGCCGTTTTTGTCGTTGAAACCGGCGAGTTCCTTGCCGAAACCGATTGAGAAAGTCTGCACCGCGATGCCGTTCCACCGCGCGACCAGGTAGTGACCCATTTCGTGTACGAACACGATTATGGTCAGAACCACCAGAAACGGCAGCACATAGGACAGCAGCCAGAACAGAAAATCCATATTGATCACCTAGAGTTTGCGGCGTGCGCAAACAAGACCCTGATTGTGTTGAATTTAGGCCGTCTTAGACTGTCTGCTACCAGTAAAGTATACCGGCGGCTATATCGTCGATGCCGCTGTGAAAAAAGCCGATGGCGAAGCACACAAGAGATGCCGAGGCCAGGCTGTCCAGACGGTCCATGAAGCCCCCATGCCCGGGGATCATGTCGCTGGAATCCTTGACGCGAAATTTCCGTTTGATGGCGCTTTCTGCCAGGTCGCCTATCTGGCCGGAGATGCTCAACGCAGTCGCGATAAGCAGTCCAATCCACCAGGGTGAGCTTGTTGCAATCAGCCAGACAACCAGGCCACCGGCTGCGCCGAATGCCAGCCCACCCAATGCGCCTGACCAGGTTTTTGATGGCGAGATATCTGGAGAGAGCTTTGCTCCGCCGACCTGCCGGCCAGTGAAAAATGCTGCCGAGTCGGTCATCCAGACTGACGTTGCCAAAAACAACCCGGCCATGATTCCAGTTGTACTACCGGCTCTTAAAGACAGAACCGCATAAATAACCGCACACAGGTAGACGATCCCCCCTGCCCGCCACCAGCGCGAATCTCCGGGTGTGGTCAAGGCGACAACGACAGCGATCCCTGCGATTGCAGCGCTGCCGAGCAGTCCATAAAAGACATAACCCACGGCCGATAGTGCAACGAGCGCGATTAGTGTCATGCCAATCACATCTGTTTTCCGCCCGGCGGTCATAATGTCCCACTCGCGGTAGGCCGTTGCGAAGACAGCGCCAACAACCAGCGCGAACCAGATGCCGCCGAAATAGAGCGCTGTTGCAGTGATGACCAGCAATATGCCAGCCGAAATCAGCCGCGGGCCGAGGTCAGACCAGCTTCGGGATGCCGTATTTGAATCGGGCTTGGCGTCGCTCACAAGTCGCGTGCCTCGACTGCACCAAATCGCCGCTCGCGCCGGGTAAAATCTTCAAGAACCCGCACAAATGCCGGTTCGTCGAAGTCGGGCCAGTAGTCATCGATAAACACGAGTTCGGAGTAAGCGGACTGCCACAGTAGGAAGTTTGAGAAACGATGTTCGCCACTGGTGCGCAACACCAGATCGGGATCCGGCACGTCAGGCGCATATAGCGCGGACTGGATCGTGCTTTCGTCAATATCCGCAGGTGACAATTCACCTGATGCAGCCTGCTCCGCTAATTTTTGGACGGCCTGCACGAGTTCGGGCTTGCCGCCATAGTTGAACGCAACCAGCAACGTCAGCCCCGTATTGGCCTGTGTGTCAGCCTCGGCCTTGTCGATCAGTTTGAGGATTTGCCTGTCGAGGCCAGAGCGCTCTCCGATAACCCGGATGCGGACATTGTTGGCGATCAGCCGTTCGAGGTCGGAGGCGATGAACCGCCGCATCAGCCCGAAAATGAAGTCTATTTCCTCGCGTGGACGCGTCCAGTTTTCCGAGCTGAAGCTGAAAACTGTCAGATAATCAATGCCGTAACTGATAGAAAGCTCAACCAGTTTGCGCAGTGCGCCAATGCCGGCGCGATGTCCTTCCGTGCGTGCCTTGCCCCGCGCTTTCGCCCAGCGGCCATTCCCGTCCATCGTCACCGCGAGGTGACGGGGAATTTTCAGGTCCGCGCGCTGCGGAGCCAGATTGCCGGTTGCGCTGTCATTGGGCATGGCATCTCCAGGTCCTAGACCTGCATGATTTCCTGTTCTTTGGTGGCCAGCATGGTGTCGACTTCGGCGACCGCATCATCAGTGGCCTTTTGCACCTGATCGGCACGTGCGCGGCTGTCATCCTGGCCAATATCGCCGTCTTTTTCCAACTTCTTGAGTTGGTCCATGCCATCACGGCGGACGTGACGGATCGCGACGCGGGCCTGCTCGGCATAATTGTGCGCAACCTTGGTCAGATCACGGCGGCGCTCTTCATTCAGTTCGGGAATCGGGACGCGGATCACCGCGCCTTCAACCGCGGGATTGAGGCCCAACCCGCTTTCGCGAATGGCTTTTTCAACGGCAGTCGCCAAGGACGCGTCCCAGACCTGCACGCTCAACAGGCGCGGTTCGGGCACGGAGACGGTTGCCAGCTGGTTGATCGGCATGTTGGAGCCATAAGCATCCACCATCACAGGCTCAAGAAGGCTGGGTGTCGCGCGCCCGGTGCGCAACCCGGCGAAATCTTCCTTGAGCGAAGCCACGGATTTGGTCATTCGCGACTTCAGATCGTTGAGTGAAAACGTGTCTGCCATTTTTGGCTCCTCACCTTGTTCTCAGTGGCGGATTTGGCCCGCTCTAGCTTACGATAGTCCGCTTTGCCTGACCTTCAAGCACGCCGACAAGTCCGCCGGCAACGTCCAGCGCATAAACGATTATCGGTAACCTGTTGTCCCGGGCAAGCGCAAATGCTGCCGTGTCCATGACGCGTAAATTGCGCGAGATGACTTCATTGTACGAAATTTCGGTAAAGTGCTCGGCATCCGGCACCTTTTCAGGGTCGGCGGAGTAAACGCCGTCTACCTTGGTGCCTTTCAGCAATACGTCGCAACGTAACTCAATCGCTTTGAGTGCAGACGCCGTGTCTGTTGTGAAAAACGGATTGCCAGTGCCGCCGGCACAAATGACGATGGAGCCGCTTTCAATCGCGGCAATGGCGCCACGCTGCGTGAATGTGTCGGCGATGGATGGCATCGACACAGAGGTGAACACATGGCTGCGTCCACCTTGACGGCGTATGGCATCACCAAGGGCCAGAGCGTTGATGACGGTGCCCAGCATGCCCATATGGTCGCCGATGACGCGGTCGCCGCCCTTGGCAGCTACCGCCATGCCGCGGAAGATATTGCCGCCGCCGATCACAATACCGATCTCGATGCCGCTTTGGCTCAGCTCGACAATCTGCTGCGCAACGCCATCGATGAATTTGGGCTCGATTCCATAAGATTGATCTCCGGCGAGAGCTTCGCCGGAGACCTTAAGAAGTATCCGCTTATAAGGAGATTTCGCCATCAGGCACCTTCACTTGACCGGTGATGGCGTCGATTCCCTCGGCGCCCGCGGCAAGTTAGCTGGCGCCAGCGGTTGCTGCAACCTCGGCTGCGAAATCTGACTCTTCTTTTTCAATGCCTTCGCCGATTGCAAAGCGCTCGAACGCCGTCAACTTGATCGGCGCGCCGACATCTTTCTCGGCAGCCTTGATCGCGTCGGCGATTTTAGTCTCGCCGTCGATCACGAAGGTCTGGGACAAAAGGCAGACTTCTTCATAAAGTTTGCGCATGCGACCTTCGACCATTTTCTCGGCAATCTCGGCCGGCTTGCCGGACTCGATAGCCTGCTCCTTGAACACTTCGCGTTCCTTGGCAACAAAGTCGGCGTCGAGCTCGTCGGGCGTAATGGCCAGCGGGCTCGGGCTCGCGGCAGCCACATGCATGGCGAGCTGCTTACCCAGCGCAGAAAGCGCTGCCTTGTCACCGGTTGATTCAAGACCAACCAGAACACCAATACGGCCCAGGCCTTCTGCTGCGGCGGAGTGGACATAAGAACCAACCACGCCGTCGCTGACGCTGATCGCAGCTGTGCGGCGCAGGGTCATGTTCTCACCGATCTTGCCGATGGCTTCGACCAGTTCCTCAGAAACCGTGCGTCCGGTGCCCGGGAAATCCAGGCCGCCAAGCTTTTCGACATTGCCGTCAGCATCAAGCGACAAAGTTGCAATGGTTGAAACCAGGTTCTGGAAATCTTCGTTGCGGGCAACGAAGTCGGTTTCCGAGTTGACTTCGACAACAGCGGCACGAGCGCCGTCCGATGCAACGCCAACGAGACCTTCGGCGGCCACACGGCCAGCCTTTTTGGCCGCTTTGGCAAGGCCACGTGTCCGCAGCCAGTCTACTGCCGCATCAATGTCGCCATTGTTTTCGGTCAGCGCCTTCTTGCAATCCATCATGCCGACGCCGGTCATTTCGCGCAGTTGTTTCACGTCTGCTGCACTGATAGCCATGGGATATCCTTTCCTGGGGCTTTGCTCGCGCCCCGATACATCTGTCTTTGTGACGCCGTGATGACGGCGTTCGGAGTGTTTTCAGGAAAAGTGGACACCACTTTTCCGGTTCGAAAACGCGACCACTCAAAAACGAGAGCAGGTCAACCGGTTCAACTCAAACGCTATCTGCTCAGCCCTTGGCCAGTTCTGCAGCCTGGCTCTTCCAGTCATCACGCTCGATGCGGCCCTTGAAGCTGAGTGCATCGTCAACCTTGGCGATGTCCTCATCGGTGAAGGCAGCAATCTGCTGATAGGTTGTGATGCCGAGATCGTTCAGCTTCTTTTCGAGAACCGGACCAACACCACCGATCTTCTTAAGGTCGTCAGCGTCACCTGCCGGCGCCGTAAACAGCGGGGCACCTTCGGCAGCTGCGTCTTCCTTGGGCGCGGCAGGCGCTTCTTCTGCCGGTGCTTCGGCAGCAGGTGCTTCTGCAACGGCTTCTTCAGCGGGCGCCTCTGCAGGGGTCTCAGCAACAGCCGGTTCAGCCGGTGCCTCAACGGATGCACCGAGATCGATCCCCTGCGACGAGGAAGAACGCGAGATACCGTCAATCGCTGCGCGCGAAACCAACGAGCAGTAAAGCTCAAGGGCGCGTGCGGCGTCGTCGTTGCCCGGAATGGCAAAATCGACAATGTCCGGATCGCAGTTAGTATCCACAATAGCCACAACGGGAATGCCGAGGCGGCGTGCTTCTCGGATCGCGATGGCTTCCTTATTGGTGTCGACTACGAACAGAAGGCTGGGCAGGTTACCCATGTCCTTGATGCCGCCAAGGTCGCGCTCAAGCCGCTCCATTTCGCGGCTGAGGTTCAGGCGTTCCTTTTTGGTCAAACCATGCATGCCCTCGGCTTCAAGAGCCTCAAGTTCACGCAGGCGCGAAATCGAATTGGAAATAGTCTGCCAGTTGGTCAGCATGCCGCCGAGCCAGCGGGAATTGACGAAATACTGGGCGCATTCACGCGCAGCTTCAGCAACAACCGGCGCCGCCTGGCGCTTGGTGCCAACAAACAGAACGCGGCCACCTTCGGCCACTGTGTCGGAGACGAGCTGCAGCGCCCGATAGAGCATCGGGACGGTCTGGCTCAGATCAATGATGTGAATGTCGTTGCGCACGCCAAAGATGAACTTTTCCATCTTCGGATTCCAACGGTGCTTCTGGTGACCAAAATGAACGCCTGCTTCGAGCAATTGGCGCATAGAAAAATCGGGCAGTGCCATGGGGCTGCTTTCCTTTACCGGTTATGCCTCCGCAGATGTTTGTGTTCGGGAAATCCCGCCACCGGTTGGTCATTGCACCCTTGCAATGGCCACATCTGCGTGTGTGATGGCGCGCGCTATACCCCAGTTTTCCGGGTTGCGCAACTGGCAAAGAGCTATGTGCGAATAGCTTGTCAGCTCAATCGGACATCGACGACACCTTCAAGCGATTTTATGCCGCCGGCCAGCTCCGGGCTGAGTTGGTAGGTGTTTTCCAGCTCTAACTCATACTCAATGGCGCCAAAGTCCTTGTTGATGACGAAATAGACCTTACCAGAACCACCGGTTTTCAACTGTGACTTTATGGGTGAGAGGCATTTTGCATCAGACGCAAACACGCGAAGTGTCTTCGCCCTGGATTCGATATTTTCGTTGATTGGTTTCGCACTGCTCAACCTCAGGCTTATACCATCTGGCCGCTCATCCGCCTCGACAATGAGGATAACCGACATGCCAGGTTCGAGAAGGTCGCCATACTTTGCTATCGACTCGGAAAACGCGATGCATTCGTAAGAGCCGGTGGGGTCGGAAAGACGTAGTATCGACATCGGATTGCCTTTGCGCGTCTTGCGGTCTTGCCGTGAAGACACCGTGCCAGCGAGCCGCCCTGCTCCGTGACCTTGTCTTACAGCGCGCTCAAAGTCTGTCCATTTCTGAACGCGCTGTTCTTCCAAGAGGCTGGCATACTCATCCAATGGATGCCCCGACAGATGGAATCCGATGGCGGCGTATTCCCTTTCCAGCTTTTCAGCGGGTTTCCAGCGCTCATAGGTAGTCGGCAAGCGGATCGGTTCAGGGGTTTCGGCGGCGAACATATCGGTGATGCCGTCCGAACGGTCGGAGGCCGTGCGCTGTGCCGTGCCGATGATGGCGTCGGCCACGGCAAAAGCCTGCTCACGCTGCGGCACAAGTTGATCGAAAGCCCCGGCATTGATCAGCGTTTCGAGTGTCCGCTTGTTGATGATCTTCGGGTCTATGCGCCCGGCGAAGTCCGCCAGGTCGGCAAATGGTGTGTCACCCCGAACCGTAACAATATGTTCGGCTACATTCTTTCCCACGCCTTTAACAGCGCACAGCGAATAGCAGATGCGCTTGTCTTTCACCGAAAACGCGACTTCCGAGCGGTTGATGCAGGGGGGCACAACCTCGATCTTCAGTCGGTCGGCCTCCCGCTTGAAATCATAGAGCTTGTCCGTGTTGCCCATATCGAGGGTCATCGACGCAGCGAGGAACTCGCGCGGGTAATGCGCTTTCAAATAAGCTGTCTGATAGGACACGAGCGCATAGGCGGCCGCGTGCGACTTGTTGAAGCCGTAATTGGCGAACTTTGCCAGCAAGTCAAAGATCTGGACCGCAAGGCCCTTGCTGATATTATTTTTGACGGCACCATCAACAAAGCGGGACTGCTGCTTGTCCATCTCCGCCTTGATCTTTTTACCCATGGCGCGGCGCAACACATCGGCTTCGCCCAGTGAGTAGCCAGACAGGGTCTGCGCGATCTGCATCACCTGTTCCTGATAGACTATGATGCCGTAAGTCTCGGACAGGATGGCATCCATGTCCTTGTGCAGGGTCGAGGCGTCTTCCTTGCCGTGCTTGCGGTTGCAGAAGCTGCCGATATTGTCCATCGGACCAGGGCGATAGAGCGCCACAATAGCGATGACGTCTTCAAACCGGTCGGGCTTGAGCTCCACCAGCGCGCGCCGCATGCCCGGACTTTCCACCTGGAACACGCCCACCGTGTCGGCCCGCTGATAGAGGGCATAGGTTTCTTCGTCATCAATCGGGATGGATTCGATGGAAAAGTCGCCTTTGGCGCCGCCATTGATCATGCGGACCGCATTATCGATGACGGTCAGGGTCTTGAGGCCGAGAAAGTCGAACTTCACCAGTCCCGCAGGCTCAACCCATTTCAGGTTGTACTGGGTGACGGGCATGTCGGACCGCGGGTCCTTGTAAAGCGGCACCAGCTCTTGCAATGGCCGGTCACCGATGACGATGCCCGCTGCGTGAGTCGATGCGTGGCGATAAAGTCCTTCGAGGTTCTGCCCGATTTCAAGCAACTCCGAGACGGTTTCGTCTTCGTCGCGCATCGCTTGCAGCTTCGGCTCACCTTCAATGGCCTGCGCAATTGTCACCGGGTTGGCGGGATTGGCAGGGACGAGTTTGCAAATTCGGTCCACCTGCCCATAAGGCATTTGCAACACACGCCCCACATCGCGCAGCGCCGCGCGCGCTTGCAGTGTTCCGAAGGTGATGATTTGCGCCACCTGCCCGCGCCCATATTTTTCCTGAACGTAAGCGATAACCTCTTCGCGCCGATCCTGACAGAAATCGATATCGAAGTCGGGCATTGAAACGCGGTCAGGGTTCAAAAAGCGCTCGAACAGCAGGTCGTAACGTAGCGGGTCGAGGTTGGTGATTGTCAGCGCATAGGCGACAAGCGACCCGGCGCCCGAACCACGCCCCGGCCCTACCGGAATGTCATGTGCCTTCGCCCATTTGATGAAGTCGGCCACGATGAGAAAGTAGCCGGGAAACTTCATGTCCCGGATCACCTTCAGCTCAAACTCAAGCCGCTCCTCATACTCTTCAAGCGTGTGCCCCTCCGCGACGGGCGTCTCTGCCAGCCGGGCCTTGAGGCCCTCACGCGCCTGCCGGGCAAGTTCCTCCGCCTCGGCGGCATTGGCATCGTTTTCGTTCACATCAGGTGCGGCAGCGAATTTGGGAAGGATCGGGCCACGTTCGTGCAACCGGAAGCCAACCCGCTGCGCGATCTCGACAGTATTATCAAGCGCCTCCGGCAGATCGGAAAAGAGCGCCAGCATTTCGTCGCGTGTCTTGAAATAGTGTTGGTCGGTCAGTTTGCGCCGTTCGGTTTGCGCCAACACTGTGCCACCGGCTATCGCCAGCAAGGCGTCATGCGCTTCGAAATCGCTTTGTGCGGTAAAAAACGGCTCGTTGGTCGCGACCAGCGGCAGGCCGTGCGCATAGGCGTAATCAATGAGCTGTGGTTCCACCAGCGCTTCGCGCTGCCGCCCATGCCGCTGCAGCTCGATATAGAACCGGTCACCAAACAGCGCGGAAAGCCGCGCAAGGCGCTCCATGGCGTGTCCTTCGAGACCGTTGGCGAAGAGCGGATCGATTGCCCCTTCCGGGCCGCCACTCAAGCAGATAACGCCGGATACATTGTCCGCATCAAACCAGGAAAAATCGAGAACGCCGCGCGGCCCGCTTTCATCAAGATAGGCGCGGCTGACAAGATGGGAGAGATTGCGGAACCCGGTCTCGTCGATTGCCATAAGCACAACCGCATCCTTGCCGAAGCTGCGGCCATTGCCCGAGCCGACTTCATCGCTCGAATCAAAGCCGATGGCCATTTCGCAACCGATCAGAGGCTGGATGCCCTTCCCGGCTGCCTTCTCCGAGAACTCAAGCGCCCCGAACAGATTACCTGTGTCTGCTATGCCGATGGCCGGCTGCTTGTCTGCAAGTGCCAGCTCCAACAGCTTTGCAAGCGGTAGCGCGCCTTCCAGTAGCGAATAGGCCGAGTGGGCATGCAGATGGATAAAGCCGGGTCCGGTCATTGCGGTGCTCCTTCAGCCTTGGTGTGCCACGCAAACAAGGAGTCGGCCAACCGCCCTTGCAGCGTTTTTACACATGCAAGGCTCAGGACAGGTGGGAAATGATGTCCAGCCAGGTCACGGCCGCAATGCTGAATCCGCTGATGGAAACAAATGCCAGGATGTCTTTGATAAAACCGATCATGACGCCCTCCGTTCATGTTGTGTTCTCATTTATATGTTCTATATATGTTCTCGTCCAGCCCCATTTGTTCCTGGGTTGGACATCGGTTAACAAAACATGAATCAGCTAGAGTTTGGTCGGAATGATGCGGCCATTCTCGATGGTCACGATGCGGTCGGCGCGACGCGCGAGGTCGTGATTATGGGTGGCGATCAGCGCCGCCGTACCGCGATCCCGAATAAAGTGCGACAGCGCTTCGAAGACGCGATCACTCGTTGCAGGATCGAGGTTTCCGGTCGGTTCGTCAGCAAGGATCACATTCGGACGATTTGCAGCTGCGCGGGCAATAGCGACGCGTTGCTGCTCCCCTCCGGAAAGCTGTGAGGGGTAATGCGTGGCGCGGTCGGCAATGCCGAGGATATCGAGTAGTTCCATAGCGTTCTGGTCCGCCTTCCCCCGCCCTTCTCCCGCAATCATTTGCGGGATGGTCACGTTCTCCAGAGCAGTGAACTCCGGCAGCAGGTGGTGGAATTGGTACACATATCCAATGGAATGCCGCCGCATTTGCGTGCGGGCGCGTTCCGATAGCGTTGAGGTGCGTTGCCCGCAAATGTCGACTTCACCACTTTGCGGGCGCTCCAACAGACCACTCACATGTAACAAAGTCGATTTGCCGGCCCCCGATGGTGCCACCAGCGCCACCAGTTCGCCACTCTTGACCTCGAGGCTGGCCTTTTCGAGTACGCGGACCTCGGTTTCACCCGCGCCATAGTGACGGTGCACGTCGGTGAGCTTGAGATAGGTCTCACTCATTGCGCAACGCCTCCACCGGATCCTGCTGCGCCGCGCGCCAGGCTGGGTAGATTGTGGCGAGGAAGCTGAGGATTAACGACAGCGAAACGATGAAGATAACCTCGGACACGACGACCTTGGACGGCAGCGCCGACAGGAAGAAAACCTCGGGTGGGAAGATACGCACCCCGATAAGGTCAGAAATCCAGGCGCGGATCGGTTCGGCATTGGCAGCGAGTATGAGACCGAACACCAGTCCCACCAGTGTGCCGAGAAAGCCGATTGCCGTGCCGGTAATGCAGAACACGCGCATGATCGCGAAACGCGTTGCGCCCATCGTGCGCAAAATCGCGATGTCCCGGCCCTTATCCTTCACCAGCATCACAAGCGAGGAGATGATATTGAAGGCGGCCACCACCACGATCATTGACAAAATGACGAACATCACCACCCGCTCCACCTGCAATGCGGAGAAGAAGGTTTCGTTGCGTTGCCGCCAATCGGTGAGGATCAGTGGGCGATCAAGAGACGCCTGTAAGGGGTTTCGCAACTCATCGACGCTATCCGGATTTTCAAGGAATATCTCGACGCCGGTTGCATAGTTCCGGCGCTCATAGGCCGCATCGATTTCGGCATCGGTCGCATCCAGCGGCGGCGGTTCGACACCGGGTTTGAGCACCTCGTCGAACATCCGGAAATAGGTCTGTGCCGGCTCCATCGGCATGTAGATGAAGAAGCTGTCAAACTCGACCATGCCGAGATCGAAAACGACATTTACCGGATAGGTGCGGATTTGTGGCGTGCTGCCAAACGGCGTCATCGCCCCGTTGGGATTGATGATCGTCACTGTATCGCCGATGGTCACACCGAGCTTCTGCGCCAGGCGATAACCCAAAGCGACTCCCTCGCTATCGTCCCAACTGTCCCATCCGCCCAATTCCGCGCCGTCGCGCAGTAATGGCAGCTTTTCGATGGAGGCGTAGTCCATGCCACGCACACTAACACCGGTGGAATCGCCTACGCCTGAGGCCAGCGCCTGCCCTTCAACAAAGGCAATCGCGTGGGTGACGCCATCGACGGTTTCCAGCCTGACTACGGTGTCCTGATAATCGTCGAACTTTTCTTCAATTGGGTAGCCGCTGAAGTGGCCGTTTAACCCCAGGATCTTTGACAAAAGCTCCGCCCGGAACCCGTTCATGACCGAGGTCACGACAATCAGGGTCGCGACGCCGATGGCAATGCCCGTCAGCGTGAGCGCGGCAATAACGGAGATGAACGTGTCAGCCCGGCGCGCACGCAGATAGCGGCCAGCCACCATCCATTCGAATGGAGAGAAGGCCCGCGTACCTGTGTAGGCTGCGCTTTTGTCCTGTGCGCTCAAACTTCGGTGCGCCTTTGCGGTTCGACGAGTGCCTTGATACGTTCGACTGCACCTGAAAGCGGAACGGTCTCGCGTTCACCGGTCGCTCTGTGTTTGATTTCGGCTTCACCAGATTTCACGCCGCGTGGACCAATGACGATCTGATAGGGAATGCCGATCAGGTCGGCTGTCGCAAACTTGGCCCCTGCCCCCTGATCGCGCTCGTCATAGAGCATATCGATCCCGGCATTCTGCAGCTCAGTGTAAAGGCTCTCGCACGTGGCGTCGCAATCCGCGTCACCCGCTTTGAGATTGATCACAATAGCCTCGAAAGGCGCCACGCTGACCGGCCAGATAATGCCGCTGTCGTCATGATTGGCCTCGATCAGTGCCGGTACGACACGTGTGAGGCCAATGCCGTAGGAGCCGGAATGGACTGCGACTTCCTTGCCGTTCTCGTCGGTGACAGTCGCTTTCATGGGCGCGGAATATTTGTCTCCGAAATAGAAAGTCTGCCCCACCTCGATACCGCGGGCGGAGATGCGCTTGTCTTCAGGGACAACGCGCTCGAACTCAGCCATATCCACCAGATCGTCGGTCGCCGCGTAAAGCGACGTCCAGTCTTCAACGATAGGTGTCAGATCGCCACGATAGTCCGTGTCCCGCGCCGGGATGGGCTTGTTCAAAAGGTCAGCGTGACAATAGACAGCGCTCTCGCCGGTATCAGCTAATACGATAAATTCGTGGCTAAGATCGCCGCCGATAGGTCCGGTCTCGGCACGCATCGGGATCGCTGTCAGCCCCATACGGTGATAGGTGCGCAAGTAAGCCACAAACATGCGGTTATAGGCCTCAACCGCCCGCTCCCGGTCGAGATCGAACGAATAAGCGTCTTTCATCAAGAACTCGCGGCTGCGCATGGTGCCGAACCGGGGGCGCACTTCGTCGCGGAACTTCCACTGGATGTGATAAAGGTTCAATGGCAGATCCTTGTAGGACCGGATAGCAGAGCGGAAAATGTCCGTGATCATCTCTTCGTTTGTCGGCCCGTAAAGCATATCGCGTTCATGCCTGTCGGTGATGCGCAGCATCTCTTTACCATAGGCGTCATAGCGGCCACTCTCACGCCACAGGTCCGCAGGCTGCAGCGTCGGCATTAACAGCTCGATCGCGCCGGAGCGGTTCTGCTCCTCCTCGATGATCTGCTGCACCTTGCGCAAAACCTTGTAGCCGAGTGGCAACCAGGAATAGAGGCCCGCGGCCTGCTGGCGAATCATGCCGGCACGCAGCATCAGCCGGTGCGAAACGATTTCCGCTTCCTTGGGGTCTTCCCGGAGCACGGGAAGGAAATACTGGGACAGACGCATCGGAACTCCTGAAGCCTTTTCTTACGACTCAATTCCTGGGTGTGTGGATAACATTATTCGCGGCGAAAAGCCGATGTCTCACTTAAAGCAAACACGCTTTCCTGTTCAATCCATTCATCGCTTCGCCCTGAGCGCGTGATCCTGTGCAGAGCTTGTGGAACGGACTGTTGCAACTCTACATCAATCTCAAAAAATATCGTGACTCTGCTGTGACATATTGATAGGGTCGCGACCAATAAATAAGAGGCGGTTTAAACCGCTGGACGCCGACAACGTCAAGGGAGGAGCGTTGGCCGCCCTCGTGCGCATAAGACCAACGAATTGTCGCGAAACTTTCGCAGCAGGGCCTAAAGTGCCCTGCTTTTCTTTTGATGGAATGGCAGCTCTGTTCAGCGCCAGTAGTCCTGCAGCGCGGGAAACGAAATCAGCCACATCAGGATTGCCTGAACGATAGCGGCAACGATGGTCGTCGCCAGCAATTTGGGCCACAGCCGAAGCATTGCCGGTGCACCGGGTTCGGTGCCTTGTGTCACTTCACCTGCGTCCGACTGGCTGTGTGCGCCGATCGGCAGCACCGCAAACAGGCACAACCACCAGACCACAAAATAGATCGCTAGAAGACTGACCCAGCTCATCTCGTTCAAACCTTGTGTGCAAACACCATGACGTTCGGTTTACGCCCCCAATAGGACGAAAGTTCGGAGCGGACCGCGCGACGGATTGCCTCACCAAGCACATCGGGATCGCCCCGCCTTTTGGGCGGCATGGATTTGAGGACGCCTTTGATGGTTTTTTCTGCCAGATCGAAAGGCGTGTCTTCATCCCCGTCTTCGAGAATCGGCATGCCTTCAATGTCGATCGCTGGACCACTCAGTACCCTGCCCGTCTTGTCGATGACCAGGCTGACAACCACGGCACCGCCGAACATCAGCTTGCGCCGGCCGCGGACGCCGCTTTCTTCTGGGGTGCAGAGAATTTCACCATCAAGATAAAGCTGTCCGTAGGGGACTTCGCCGGGGAAGTGCATCGGATCGGGTGACAGGCGCACCATATCGCCATTGCGGATGCTGAAAACAGTCTTGATGCCTTCCGCCTTACCGAGTTTGGCATGCGCCTCAAGATGCGCAGCCTCGCCATGCACCGGCACCAGCACATCCGGCTGCACCCAGCTGTAAAGCTGACGCAACTCGTCACGTCGCGGGTGGCCGGTGACATGCACCAGAGCGTCGCCATTGGTGATGACTTCGATGCCACGGTCAATCAGCCGGTTCTGGATATCGATGACCTCGCGCTCATTGCCTGGAATGGCCCAGGAAGAAAAGATCATCGTGTCACCGGCATTGAGGTCAATCGCCGGATGCTCGCCCTTGGCGATACGGGCGACCGCGGCGCGGGACTCGCCCTGGCTACCGGTGCACAGCACCACAACCTTGTTACGCGGGAATTGGTCGAACATGTCCTGATCGAGGAATTCCGGAATGCCCTCCATCAGGCCCAGTTCACGGGCGATGGTGACGATCCGGTGCAGCGATCGGCCTGACAGGATGACCTGCCGCCCCGCCTTTTGCGCGGCGCGGGCAACCGAAATGACGCGCCCGACATTCGATGCAAATGTTGTGACTGCGACCCGGTGCTTGGCATTTGCAATGACCTCGGCGAGGTTAGCGCCGATCTCGGATTCCGATGGGCTTTCGCCATCCTTCATCGCGTTGGTACTGTCGCAGACCAGTGCCAGCGGCCCGGACTTCTCCGCCCCGATCCGCTTGAGACGCTCAACATCGGTACCAACCGTGGCAACCGGATCGGGATCGATTTTCCAGTCACCTGTGTGCAGCGCCTGCCCTGCCGGTGTGGATATGAGGAGTGCGTTACTCTCAGGTATCGAATGGGCCATGTTGATGGCCTCGATGGTGAACGGGCCGATATCGAAGGGCGTACCCGGCTGCATCAGCCGCACATCGACGTCGTCCTCATAGCCATTGCCGACCCGTTTAGCTTCTAGCATCGCAGCGGTAAACGCAGTGGCATAAACCGGCTTGTCGAAGCCCGGCCAGATATCGAGCACAGCACCGTAGTGATCTTCGTGGCTATGTGTCAGGACCAGCGCCAGAACCTCGTCAGCTTCCTCCTCAAGGAAACTCGGGTCAGCGACAATAAGCTCCACCCCAGCCAGTTCCGGTCCGCCAAAAGTCACACCGCAATCGACAACGATCCACTTGCGGTTGCCCTGCGGCCCGAAACCGTAGGCCGCCATGTTCATGCCGATTTCGCCGACACCGCCAAGCGGCGCAAAGACCAGTTCGTCTTCTTTTTGTTTTTTGGCCATCATGCCCCCAGTGGTTTTCAGTCTATCTCATAGATGCTGTTGTGCCGAAATGCACGTCCCCCGCCGCAATCGTTACCTGCCGTCCGTCCTGGGTGCGTACTATAAGCCGCCCGGCGGCATCAATGTTCTCAAATATGCCCCGCACAACTTCGCCATTGTTGGAGATGGCCACCTCCGCCCCTAATCCGGCAACATGCTGGCGCCACTCATCAAGAATTGCGGATTTGCCCCGGCCATTTTCCCAAACGGCTATGGCCTCACTCCAGGCATCACTTAGAGCCGTAAATATACTTTCGGCGGATGCGCCGCCGCCTAACGCCGCGACACTGGTCGCAGGATAGGGCAATCCCTCCGGCGCACTGACCACATTGACGCCGATGCCAATGATAACAGCCTGCCGGCCATCCGGCGCGGTACGGGATTCCAGAAGAATGCCCGCGAGCTTTGCGCCATCTGCCAGAACGTCGTTTGGCCATTTGAGCGCAATCCGGGTCATAGCAGTCGCATCGTCAGCGCCATCGATGCCGGTTTTCATTGTGGCTTCGGGAAGCGCTTTGGCAAGCGCACGGCCCATGGCCACGCCCGCCACAAAGCCGAGTGTTGCTATTTCTTCGCGTGAGGCATCTGGGAAAACGAGCAGGCTGGCGGCGAGATTGCCGGGCGGCGTTTCCCATTGTCGTCCGCGCCGCCCGCGCCCGGCGGTTTGCTGCAAAGCAGCAAACCAGACGTTGCCCGCATCGCCTACAGCCAGGGCCGCGCCGGCTTCATCCATTGTAGAGCCGACGCTATCGAATGCGTTGAGACGATACCCGGACGCCAGCGCCTGCGGTCCGAGCGCGAAAGTCGCGCTCACCTAAAACAGGCTTCCCGCAGCGGAAACCGCAACGTTTGTCAAAGCCGGGCCGACGGTCAGATAGTAGGTCACGACCAGAAAGCCGCTCACCAGCATCACGATGCGGAGTTCACCCGGCACCGCCGCAAACTGCAGCGTTGGCTCGTCGAAATACATCGTGCGCACAATTCTTAGGTAATAGAATGCGCTGATCGCACTCGCGAGTACACCTATGACCGCCAACACGAAGAGCTGCGATTCAATGGCGGCGAGGAACACATGCCATTTGGCAAAGAATCCGGCGAGCGGTGGCAGACCAATCAGTGAGAACATCAGGATCGCGATGATCGCCGCCACGAATGGACGCACCTGCGCTAGCCCGGCGAGTTCAGAAATGTCCTCGACAAAACCATTCTCGGTCTTGAGTGACAGAATACAGGCGAACAGCCCGATGGTCATGGTCATGTAGATGGCCATGTAAATCGCGACACCCTCGACACCCGGCTGGTTGTCAGCACTCAGCCCAACCAGAGCAAAGCCCACATGGCCGATGGATGAGTAGGCAATCAGGCGCTTGAGGTTGCGCTGGCCAATAGCCGCGAACGCCGCAAGCACCATGGACGCGATGGACAGGAAGATCACAACCTGTTGCCAATCATGCGAGATCGGCTCGAAGCTGTCGGTGACGATGCGGACGAACAGCGCCATGGCGGCCACCTTCGGTGCCGAGGCGAAGAACGCGGTAACTGGTGTCGGTGCGCCCTCATAAACGTCTGGCGTCCACATGTGGAACGGCACAGCGGAAATCTTGAACGCGATACCGGCCAGCAGGAACACCAGACCAAAGATCAGCCCTATGGAGCGATCGCCAAGCGCAATCACTTCGGCGATTTCGTTGAGCTGGGTGTGTCCGGTGAAGCCGTAAATCATCGATGCGCCATAGAGCAGCATGCCGGAACTCAGCGCGCCAAGAACGAAGTACTTCAGACCTGCCTCAGTCGCCTTGCCGCTTTCGCGCTTCATGGCGGCGATCACATAGAGGCTGAGGGATTGCAGTTCGATACCGATATAGAGCGACATCAGATCGTTGGCGGAGACCATGATCATCATGCCGAGCGTCGCCAGCATGACCAGCACGGAATACTCAAACTTGGACAGGCCGTTTTCCGCTGCCGAATTCATCGACAGGATGAGCGCCAGCGCCGAACCGGCGGCGACGAGCACCTTCATGTAACGGGCAAAACCGTCCTGAATGAACGCGCCATTAAAAACGGTGCCGTCCGGCGCCCAGAACATGACGATCACGCCGGAGAACAGCAAAATGCCGATCGCCAGCCCGAGGATCATCTCAGACGCACCTTTTTTCAGAAACACGCCGGCGAGCAGAAGCAATGTTGCCGTGATCGCCAGAAACAGCTCAGGTGCGAACGGAGCCAGCGAAGCGAAATCTACAAGATCAGAACTCATCGCCTATCTCCTAGTGAGCCGCAGCTTCAACGGCCGCGGGCGCCATATCGAGCGCCAGGGCATAATTATCGACAAGGGCTTGTACGGCCGGTCCGATCGTGTCGAGGATCGGCGCCGGGTAGAACCCGAAGAAAATGGTGAACGCGATTAGCGGATAAAGCACCAGCATCTCGCGCGGATGCAGATCGAGCATCGATTTGAGCGTCTCTTTTTCCAAAAGGCCGAAGATCACCCGGCGATAGAGCCAGAGTGCGTAGCAGGCTGAAAGGATCACGCCAAACGCCGCCCCGAAAGCCACCCATGTGTTGACCTGGAATACGGCTAGCAACGTCAGGAACTCGCCAACGAAACCCGACGTGCCCGGCAGGCCGACATTGGCCATGGTGAAGACCATGAACGCGACAGCGTATTTGGGCATGCGTTCGACAAGGCCGCCATAGGCCGCAATCTCACGCGTGTGCAGCCTGTCATAGACAACACCCACACAAAGGAACAACGCACCCGAAACAAAGCCGTGGCTGATCATCTGGAAGATTGCGCCGTCGATGCCGTAGCGGTTTGCAGCAAAAATGCCCATGGTCACAAAGCCCATATGCGCGACCGACGAATAGGCAATCAGCTTCTTGATATCGGTCTGCACCAGCGCCACCAGCGAGGTGATGATGATCGCAGCCACCGACAAGAAAAAGACGAAGTTGGCGAAATAGGCCGATGCATCCGGGAACATGGGCAGTGAGAATCGGAGGAAACCGTAGCCGCCCATTTTCAAAAGGATTGCTGCCAGGATCACTGAACCGGCCGTCGGCGCTTCAACGTGCGCTTCGGGCAACCAGCGATGGAACGGCCACATCGGCATCTTCACTGCAAACGAAGCAAAGAAGGCCAGCCAGAGCCAGAACTGCATGTCCTCCGGGAAGTCGGTTTTCAGTAGCTGTGCGATATCGAGCGTGTTGGCATGGGCGTACATCGCCATGATGGCCAACAGCATCAGAACCGAGCCGACGAACGTATAAAAGAAGAATTTGTACGCCGCCTGAATACGCCGCTTTCCACCCCAAATGCCGATGATCAGGAACATCGGGATCAGGCCGCCTTCGAAGAAGACATAGAACATCGCCAGATCGAGCGTGGCGAACACACCCATCATCAGCGTTTCGAGAACGAGAAACACGATCATGTATTCGCGGACGCGCGTCTTCACGCTGTCCCAGCTCGACAGCACAACCATCGGCATCAGAAGGCCGGTCAGCACGATGAACAGCACCGAGATGCCATCGACACCCATACGGTAGCCGATGACGCCACCGAGCCATTCATAGTTCTGAACGAACTGGAAACCGGTATTTTCCGGGTTGAAATTCGCCCAGAGCAGCAGGCTGGCGATGAAGGTTGCGACAGTCGCGGCCAGTGAGATCCAGCGCATATTGGTGACAGCAAGATCGTCGTCACCCGGCACCAACAGCACAAACAGTGCGCCGACCAGCGGCAGGAAGGTGATGATTGTGAGCAGGTTCGAATAAATCATCTAGAGGAGCCCCCCAGCCGCAATAGCCCAGGTCAGAAGGGCCGCGACGCCGATCAGCATCGCGAAGGCATAGTGATAAAGATAACCGGATTGCAGTTTGACGACTTGTGCAGTGATGTCTTTCACCCGGTTCCCCAGACCCTCGACAATGGTCTTGTCGATCAGCCAGTCGTCGAAACCTTTCCAAAGCGCGTTGCCGATCCATTTGGCCGGACGCACAAAAATGAAATCGTACAGTTCGTCGAAGTACCACTTGTTCAACAGGAACTGGTAGAGCCCCTTGTGCTGAGTAGCCAGCCGGTTCGGCAGCGACTTGTCGACCATGTACATGTACCAGGCGGCGCCAAAGCCGAGGATCATGGCGATGGTTGCAGACCATTTGACCCAGGTCGGCACATGATGTGCCTCATCGATAATGGCTTCATCCACCACTAGCGATCCGGCAAAGAAGTGCTGGATGTGCTCTGCATGCCCGAAGAAATAATCGTAGAACACGACACCCGACAGAACCGCACCTGCGCCCAGCACATAAAGCGGGATCAACATGACGTTCGGGCTTTCATGCGCATGATCATAGGTATGGTTGTCGGCCCGTGTTTCGCCGTGGAAGGTCAGATGCACCAGACGCCAGGAATAGAAGCTGGTGAACATCGCCGCGATAACCAGTGACCAGAAGGCGAACTGGCTACCTGCTGCATAGGCCGCTTCAATGATGGAATCCTTTGAGAAGAACCCGGCAAATCCAATGGATGTACCCGGGATGCCGACACCGGTGAGTGCCAGCGTGCCAATCATCATCATCCAGTAGGTCATCGGCACCTTGTTGCGAATACCGCCCATTTTGCGCATGTCCTGCTCATGGTGCATGGCGTGAATAACAGAACCGGCACCAAGGAACAGAAGCGCCTTGAAAAAGGCGTGCGTGAACAGGTGGAAGATGCCAGCGGAATAAGCCCCCGCCCCCAGCGCCACGAACATGTAGCCAAGCTGCGAACAGGTGGAATAGGCGATGACGCGCTTGATGTCGTTTTGCACCAGACCCACAGTCGCCGCGAAGAAGGCAGTGATGGCGCCGACGATCAGAACGACTGTCATAGCCACATCAGACGCTTCGAAAAGCGGGCTCAAGCGCGCCACCATGAACACACCGGCGGTGACCATGGTTGCGGCATGAATGAGCGCTGAGACCGGCGTTGGGCCTTCCATGGCGTCTGGAAGCCAGGTGTGCAGCAGGAACTGCGCCGACTTGCCCATCGCGCCCATGAAGAGCAGCAGGCAGATGACGGTCATCGCGTCCCAATCGGCCCAGAGGAAGTGGATCGTCTGCCCCTGCACCGATTCAACGGCATGGAAAGCGCCATCAAAGTCGATGTGCCCCAGCATCAGGAACGCGCCGAAAATACCCAGCGCAAAGCCGAAGTCGCCGACCCGGTTGACGATGAAGGCTTTCATTGCCGCCGCATTAGCAGAAGGCTTTTGGTACCAGAAGCCGATGAGAAGATAAGAGGCGAGGCCAACGCCTTCCCAGCCAAAGAACATCTGCACGAAGTTGTCCGCCGTCACTAGCATCAGCATCGCAAAGGTGAACAGCGACAGATAAGCAAAGAAGCGCGACCGATGCGGATCGTCGTGCATGTAGCCGATGGAATAGATGTGCACCAGCGAGGACACTGTCGTCACCACAACCAGCATCACAGCGGTGAGCGTATCGACGCGCAGGATCCAGCGAATATCGAGATCGCCGGAGGTAATCCAGCGCATGACTTCGACTTTCATCGCTGCTGCGTGCGCAGCCTCTTCACCGTGCCCGCCGGCATCTAGCGCCTCGCCACCGAAACCGGTTTGCAGGAACACAATCCAAGAGAACAGCGCCGCCACAACCAGCAAAGCCGAGGTGATATATTCCGACGCCTTGTGGCCGATCATGCGGCCAAACAGCCCGGCGATCAGCGCCCCGATGAGGGGGAAAAATACGATGGCCTGAATCATTTCGCCGCTCAGCCCTTCATCACGTTGACGTCGTCGACCGCGATGGAGCCGCGGTTTCTAAAGAAGATCACAAGGATCGCCAGCCCGATCGCCGCCTCCGCCGCTGCAACGGTCAAGATCAGGAGTGCGAACACCTGCCCAGCCAGATCGTTGAGATAGGCGGAAAAGGCCACGAAATTGATGTTAACGGCGAGAAGGATCAACTCGACCGACATCAGTATGACGATGATATTCTTGCGGTTCAGGAAAATGCCGAACACGCCAAGTGTGAAAAGTATAGCCGCGACGGTCAGGAAGTGACCGAGCCCGATTTCCGGTGTCATAGTTACCCCCTAAAGCCCTTGCCCGCTTTTCACTTTGACCACTTCGATGGCCGTTTCCGGTGTCCGCGCAACCTGTCTGGCTACATCCTGCCGCTTGACATTCGGCTTATGCTTCAGCGTCAGAACGATGGCCCCGATCATCGCGACCAGAAGCACCAGTCCGGCACCGAGGAACAAATAGACGTAGCGGGTGTAAAGCACCTGCCCCAGCGCCCGCGTATTCTCGATGCCGCCATCGATGGGCACCACGCTGCCCGCCGCCACTTCCGGCGCCACGACCCAACTGCCTGCAACCAGCAGCAATTCAAGCAGCAGGACCACGCCGATCACCACGCCAACCGGCATATATTGCAGATAGCCGCGCCGCAATTCGGCGAAATCGACGTCGAGCATCATCACGACGAACAGGAACAAAACCGCCACCGCGCCGACATAGACAACGATCAGGATCAGCGCCAGGAACTCGGCTCCCGCCAGCATGAACAGGCCTGATGCGTTGACGAATGTCAGGATCAGAAACAGGACCGAATGCACCGGATTGCGGGACGAAATCACCATGAACGCCGAAGCGATGGCGATGATCCCGAAAACGTAGAAGAAAAACAGTGGCAGCGTCATCGTCTGTCCTTACCGGTACGGCGCGTCGATCGCGAGATTGCGTGCGATTTCACGCTCCCAGCGATCGCCGTTTTCCAGGAGCTTGTGCTTGTCGAAGTACAGCTCCTCGCGGGTTTCGGTCGCAAATTCAAAATTGGGTCCCTCGACAATCGCATCCACCGGGCAGGCTTCCTGACAGAAGCCGCAATAGATGCATTTGACCATGTCGATGTCGTAACGGACTGTACGGCGGGTGCCATCGTTCTGGCGCGGCCCTGCCTCGATGGTGATCGCCTGTGCCGGGCAGATAGCCTCGCACAGCTTGCACGCGATGCAGCGCTCTTCGCCATTCGGGTAACGGCGCAGCGCATGTTCACCACGGAAACGCGGTGACACCGGACCCTTCTCGAACGGATAGGCGATGGTTTTCTTCGGCGCGAAGAAATAGCGCATCGACAAAAAGAACGCGCCAACGAACTCTTTGAGGAGCAGCGAATTGAGGAATTGAAAAGCTCTCATTTCTCTCTCCTTATGCCATGCCGCCATGCCAGCCCCAGCCGGTAAGCTGAAGGACGAAGGCAACGACGAAGACCATGACCAGCGAGATCGGCAGGAAGACTTTCCAGCCCAAGCGCATCAGCTGGTCATAGCGATAGCGGGGTACGAACGCCTTCACCATGGCGAACATGAAGAAGACGAAACTCAGTTTCAGAACGAACCAGACGGAGCCCGGGACCCAGGTGAACGGCGCGATGGCCAGTGGTGCATCCCAGCCGCCCATGAACAGCAGCGTGGTCATGGCGCACATCAGGATGATGGCGACATATTCGCCGAGCATGAACATCATGTAGGGCGTGGAGCCGTATTCCACCATGAACCCGGCAACCAGTTCCGATTCCGCTTCCGGCAGATCGAAGGGCGGGCGGTTCGTCTCGGCGAGGGCCGAGATGAAGAAGATGATGAACATCGGGAACAGCGGCAGCCAGAACCAGTTGAGGAAACTGATCCAGGGAACGCCAAGCATGTGTGCGAGGCCCATTTCCTGCTGTGCAACAACGATGTCCGTCAGATTCAACGAACCGACGCAGAGCAGTACTGTGATGATCACGAAGCCGATGGAAACTTCATAGGAGACCATCTGGGCTGCCGAACGCAGTGCGCCGAGGAACGGATATTTCGAGTTCGACGCCCAGCCGGCCATGATGATGCCGTAGACGCTGAGCGATGAAATCGCGAAGATGTAGAGAATACCGACATTAATGTTGGCCAACGCCCAGCCATTGTCGACAGGGACAACGGCCCATGCGGCCAGCGCCAGAAGTACCGTTACAAGCGGTGCAAGCAGGAAGACGACCTTGTCAGCGCCCGCCGGGATTACGGGTTCCTTGAAGACGAACTTCATCAAATCGGCAAAACTTTGCAACAAACCGAACGCACCAACCACGTTGGGACCGCGCCGGATTTGCACCGCTGCCCAAATCTTGCGGTCGGCCAGAAGGACGTAGGCCGTGAAGATCAGCAGTGTGACCAGCAGCAGCAGCGCTTTCCAGACGAAGCCAACCTGCGTGCCCAATCCCAGGATGGGGGCGCCGAGCAGATAATCAGCTGCAGTCGCTATGAATTCCATTGCCGCCCCCTACTCCGCCGCCTGCATCAGGCCTTCGACCAACTGGGCGCACTCACCCATGGTGGCCGATGCCCGCGCAATCGGGTTCGTCATATAAAAATCGGTGACAGCTGAAGTCAGCGTCACATTCTTTGGTCTTCCCGGCACTTTTGCCAGCTTCTTGATTGCCGCGAAGTCACCGGCCTCAACGACATCGAGCCGTGCCATATGCGGAAACTCTTCATAGAGTTTGGCCCGGAGCTGCGCGAGTGAATCGAAGGGCAAAGTCTGGCCGACCCGCGCGGACAACGCCCGGATAATCGCCCAGTCTTCCTTGGCTTCGCCCGGCGCGAATACAGCGCGTGCTGTTTGTTGTACGCGGCCTTCTGTGTTGACGTAAGTTGCTGATTTTTCGGTGTAAGTCGCTGCGGGTAGGATGACATCCGCCCGATGTGCACCTGCATCGCCATGGCTGCCGATGTAAACCACAAAGGCTTTGCCCATGGCGCTCATGTCGTACTCGTCTGCACCGAGCAGGAAGAGGACATCGAGGTCACCCTTTTCAGCAAGACCGATCTGATCTGCGGAGCAGACACCGCCATTGTGCGGCACAAAGCCGATATCGAGACCGCCCACGCGCCCCGCTGCATTGTGCAGCACGGCGTAGCCATTCCAGTCTTTGGTCAAGGCGCCCGCACTGTCTGCGATTTGCGCAGCCATGGCCATGACATCGCGACCGGGTGCTTTGCCCTGTCCCGCATGACCAAGCGCGGATTCACCAACGATGATGAGTGGCTTTTTCGCCTTCTTCAGCACTTTGGAGAATTTGTGGCTGCCGTCAGCAACACTCTTCAGCGCCGAGACATCAGTGCCGATATGCTCATAATCATATTTGAGGTCCGCAGCGTCGCCGATAACCGCAATCGGCAGACCGGTCGCCCGCCAGTTTTTGCGGATACGGGCGTTCAATACAGCCGCTTCGGTGCGCGGATTTGTGCCGATCAAAAGGATCGCATCTGCTTCATCGATGCCGGCAATGCCCGGATTGAAGATGTAAGCGCCACGCCTCACACCGGGGTCGATACCCGACATTGGCGGACGGCAATCGGTCATGCCGGAGCCGACGGAATCGAGTAGCATCTTGAGGGCGTACATTTCCTCGACGCCTGCCAGGTCGCCTGCGATCGCGCCGACTTTCTTTCCCGCCTTCTTCATCGCCTTGGCGACAGCATCCAGCGCTTCGTCCCAGCTTGCCGGGGTCAGCTTCTTGTTCTTGCGCACATAGGGTTTATCGAGGCGCTGAGACTTGAGACCATCCCAAATGAAGCGGGTCTTGTCGGAAATCCATTCCTCGTTGATGCCTTCGTGGATGCGCGGCAGAATGCGCATCACTTCGCGTCCGCGTGCATCGACACGGATGTTGGAGCCAAGCGCATCCATCACGTCGATGGATTCCGTCTTGGTCAGCTCCCACGGGCGGGCATTGAAGGCATAGGGTTTCGAGGTCAGCGCACCGACCGGGCAAAGGTCGATAACATTGCCTTGCAATTCGCTTGTGAGGGCACGCTCGAGATAAGGCGTGATCTCGGCATCTTCGCCACGGCCCACCAGACCGAGCTCGGAAATCCCGGCAACCTCGGTGGTGAATCTCACGCAACGCGTGCAGTGAATGCAGCGGTTCATGACCGTCTTGATCAGCGGGCCCATATATTTGTCTTCGACAGCGCGTTTGTTCTCATGGAACCGCGACTTGTCGACGCCATAGGCCATGGCCTGGTCCTGCAGATCGCACTCACCGCCCTGATCGCAGATCGGGCAATCAAGTGGATGGTTGACCAGCAGGAACTCCATTACGCCTTCGCGGGCCTTTTTGACCATTGGCGTGTTGGTGAACATTTCCGGTGCTTCGCCGTTTGGCCCGGGCCGCAGATCGCGCACTGACATGGCACAGCTCGCCTGCGGCTTCGGCGGTCCGCCCTTCACTTCGACAAGGCACATGCGGCAATTGCCGGCGACCGACAACCGCTCGTGATAGCAGAAACGGGGAATCTCGGCTCCCGCCGCTTCCGCTGCCTGCATCAGCGTGAAATGATCAGGAACTTCAATCAGTTCGCCGTCGACTTTAAGCTGCGCCATAATCTACCCGCACCTCTGGGTTTGCCAGAGCTTGATGTGTTCCAGATGCGACCATTCGAACGCATGGTCGGTATTGCCGTGTTCGTTGAGATGGTCGAGCCGCTCTTTTGCTTCCGCAAGAGAGGGAATGTGTCCGTCCTCAACCCACCACATGACAAAATGCTGAGAGCCAAGTGCTGCAAACCACTCATCCTTGCGGGCATAAACCCGCTTATGGATGGTTTTCCAGACAAAATCTTCCAAGTGTTCCGGCGTTTCCCAAACACTCATGTTGACGATCATCGTGCCGTCCTCGAACGGTCCGGACGAGCTTGGGTCTGCGGCATCCGCTTCGTCAAAACGCCAGACAAAACCCGGCATCCGCTCAGCCGCATTGTTCACCGTATCAAGCAAGGCAATGAATTTGAGTCCGGCCGGACTTGCCGGATCGACCTTCCATTGCGCGATGTTGAGTTGTGCCAGCTGCATCAGATCACTCCGCCGCCACCGAAGGCACTGCACCGTCCGGATCGGAGCGGTAGGTGTATTCGTCGATGCGCTTTTCCATCTCGGGACGGAAGTTACGGATCAGGCCCTGAATTGGCCATGCCGCCGCGTCGCCGAGGGCGCAGATAGTGTGGCCTTCGATCTGTTTGGTGACTTCAAACAGCATGTCGATTTCGCGCTTTTCGGCCCGGCCCTCAACCATGCGATCCATGACGCGCATCATCCAACCCGTGCCTTCACGGCATGGCGTGCACTGCCCGCAGCTTTCGTGTTTGTAGAACGCCGAGAGTCGCCAGATGGCTTTGACGATGTCAGTGGACTTGTCCATGACGATGACCGCGGCGGTGCCGAGTGACGAGCCGACTTCGCGCAATCCGTCAAAATCCATGATCGCGTCCGGCATCTTCGCGCCCGGCACACACGGTACCGACGAACCGCCGGGGATGACCGCCAACAGATTGTCCCATCCACCGCGAATGCCACCGCAGTGCTTTTCAATCATCTCGCGGAACGTGATGCCCATTTCTTCTTCGAAGGTCGCAGGCGTGTTCACATGTCCCGAGACACACATCAGCTTGGTGCCGGTGTTGTTTTCGCGGCCCAGGCCCGAGAACCAGCTTGCCCCGCGCCGCAAGATTTCCGGTACGACAGCGATGGATTCCACGTTGTTGACGGTGGTGGGGTTTCCATAGACACCCATACCAGCCGGGAACGGCGGCTTGAGGCGCGGCTGACCCTTTTTGCCTTCAAGCGATTCCATCAAAGCGGTTTCTTCGCCGCAGATATAGGCGCCAGCACCGTGATGGACGATGATATCCAGATCCCAGCCATGGACATTGTTCTTGCCGATCAGCTTGGCGTCATAGGCTTGCTGCACGGCCGCTTCGAGCCGTTGACGTTCGCGCATGAACTCGCCACGGACATAGATGAAGGCTAGATGCGCATCCATGCCCCGGCACGCCAACAGGCAGCCTTCGATGAGGTGATGCGGATCGTGGCGCAGAATTTCGCGGTCCTTACACGTGCCCGGCTCGGATTCATCCGCGTTCACAAGCAGATAGTGCGGGCGGCCATCTGAGACCTTGGGCATGAACGACCATTTGAGGCCGGTGGGGAACCCTGCCCCGCCACGACCGCGTAGGCCGGACGCCTTCACTTCTTCGGTGATCCAGTCACGGCCCTTGTCGATGAACCCTTTGGTGCCAGACCAGGAACCGCGCGATTTAGCGCCTTCCAGGCCCCAATCCTCGAAACCGTAGAGATTGGTGAATATGCGATCTTTATCCTGCAGCATCTCTCAATCTCCCTAGCGCGGATCCTTGCCGAAGACCTTGCGGTATTCTTCGGCGCCGCCCTTGGCGAGCGCTTTGGCCTGCTTCACCCATTCATCGCGGGTGATCCGGCCTTTGAAATTCAGGGCTTCATCGAGCTTGTCGATATCTGTCTTCTTGAAGGCGGCGACCTGTGCGAACTGGGTGACGCCGAAACCATTCAGTTTCTTCTCAAGCACCGGGCCAACACCTGAAATCAATTTCAGATCGTCCGCAGCGCCTTTTGGCGCCTCGAACAGCGCGCCGGATTTCACCGCTGCCTTTTTAGGCGCGGCCTTCTTCGCAGGCGCAGATTTTTTCGAAGCTGCCTTGGCTTTGGCTGCCGGTTTGGCTTTCGGCTTTGGCACGTCGGTCAAGGTCGTTGCACCAGTGATTGGTGCGGAATAGTGGCGACCATTCTGCGGTCCGGGGATGACAGTGTGCCCCTCTCCCGCTGCGAACAAGTCGATGATTTCCTCGAGACGCTCCGGCGTCAGGTCTTCATAAGTGTCCATGCCGATAGTGACCATCGGTGCATTGACGCAGGCCCCTGCGCACTCGACCTCTTCCCAGCTCAGCGTGCCGCTTTCATTGGTGTGATGCGCCTCGGCGTGAATCTTGCGCTGGCACACAGCGCGCAAATCTTCGGCGCCGCGCAACATGCAGGGCGTTGTGCCGCAAACCTGGACATGTGCCTTGGTGCCGACCGGTTGCAACTGGAACTGCGTATAGAAAGTCGCGACTTCGAGCACGCGGATATAGGCCATGCCCAGCATGTCGGCGATCTCTTCAATCGCGGCACGGCTGACCCAGCCCTCCTGCTCCTGCGCCCGCATCAAAAGCGGGATCACGGCGGATTGTTGCCGGCCCTTCGGATACAGACCGATCCGCTTCTTGGCCCAAGCCGTATTGTCCTTGTTGAACGCAAATGCGGCCGGTTGCACGGCTTCATCTGCAAGGCGACGCGTACTCATTAGCGATCAACCTCTCCGAACACGATATCGAGCGATCCAAGGATCGCGGAAACATCAGCCAGCATGTGGCCGCGGCACAAGAAGTCCATCGCGCTCAGATGCGCGAAGCCCGGTGCCTTGATTTTACAGCGATAGGGTTTGTTGGTGCCATCTGACACCAAATACACCCCGAATTCGCCCTTGGGCGCTTCCACCGCGGCGTAAACCTCGCCCTCAGGGACATGATAGCCTTCAGTGTAGAGCTTGAAGTGATGGATGAGCGCTTCCATCGACTGTTTCATCTCGCCGCGTTTCGGCGGCACGATTTTGTTGTCGATATTGGATACGGGCGTTTTGCCTTCCGGCGAATTCAGCAGGTCGATGCACTGGCGCATGAGCGAAACCGATTGGCGCATCTCCTCCATGCGGATGAGATAACGGTCGTAGCAGTCGCCGTTCTTGCCGATCGGGATATCAAACTCCAGCCGGTCATAGCACTCATAGGGTTGCGATTTACGCAAATCCCAGGCCGCGCCAGAGCCGCGTACCATGACGCCGGAGAATCCCCACTTCCATGCGTCTGCAAGATCGAGCACCGCAATATCGACATTCCGCTGTTTGAAAATGCGGTTGCCGGTCAAAAGCGTGTCGAGATCGTCAACCACTTTGAGGAACGGGTCGCAGAAGGCTTCGATGTCGTCGATGAGATCCTGCGGCAGATCCTGATGGACTCCGCCGGGGCGTACGAACGCGGCATGCATACGGCTGCCGGAGGCACGCTCATAGAACACCATCAACTTTTCGCGCTCCTCAAACCCCCAAAGCGGCGGCGTGAGTGCACCGACGTCGAGTGCTTGGGTGGTGATGTTCAGCAAGTGCGAAAGCAAACGGCCGATCTCGGAGTAAAGAACCCGGATCAGCTGCCCGCGCAACGGCACCTCGATCCCCATCAGTTTTTCGACCGCCAGGGCAAATGCATGCTCCTGGTTCATCGGCGCGACATAGTCGAGCCGGTCGAAATACGGCACGGCCTGCAAATAGGTCTTGTGCTCGATCAGCTTCTCGGTGCCGCGATGCAGCAGGCCGATATGCGGATCGACACGTTCCACGACTTCGCCATCAAGCTCAAGGACGAGGCGCAAAACACCATGCGCCGCAGGGTGTTGCGGGCCGAAGTTAATGTTGAAATTTCTGACGTCGACTTCACTCATTTTATCCGCCGAACACCCCTTTGATCATATCTAACGTCCAGTCCACCGCATCGATCCGGTAACGGCTGTTTTCACTCAGCATGAGGTTGTAGCCGACGGCTGCGACTGCCCCGACGCAAATGATGAAAACGATGCGGAACATCCAGATCATCAGGAATTGGCCTTCTCATCGCCTGGAAGCACATAGTCGGTGCCTTCCCATGGGCTCAAATAATCGAAGTTGCGGAATTCCTGCGCCAGTTTGACCGGCTCGTAGATCACGCGCTTGCGCTCTTCGTCGTAACGCACCTCGACAAACCCGGTCAGTGGGAAGTCCTTGCGTAGAGGATGCCCGTCGAACCCATAGTCTGTCAGAATGCGGCGCAGATCCGGGTGTCCGGAGAACAGGATGCCGTATAGGTCATACGCTTCGCGCTCATACCAGTCAGCACCGGGGAAAATCTCGGTCAGGCTGGGTACAAGAGTTTCGGTGTCAGTTGAAACCTTCACGCGAATACGCAGGTTCTGCGCCGGGCTCAACAGGTGATAGACGACCTCGAAACGCTCATCACGCCCGGGATAATCCACACCGCAGATGTCGGTGATATTGATGAACCGGCAGCGTGTGTCGTCATGGAGCACGCGCATCACCGCAACGATATCGTCGCGGCGCGCCGTCAGGGTCAGTTCACCGTAGGCAACCGAAATCCCTTCAATAGAGTCGCCGAGCTTGAGCGCGATATATTCACCCAGTTCGGTAAGCGTCTCGTCCATGACCTATCTTTCAATCGTGCCGGTCCGGCGGATTTTCTTTTGCAGCATCAGCACGCCATAGAGCAGTGCTTCGGCTGTCGGAGGGCATCCGGGTACGTAGATATCGACCGGAACAACCCGGTCGCATCCGCGCACCACCGAATAAGAGTAATGATAGTAGCCGCCGCCATTGGCGCACGAACCCATCGAGATAACATAGCGCGGTTCGGGCATCTGGTCGTAGACCTTGCGCAACGCCGGCGCCATCTTGTTGGTCAGCGTTCCTGCAACGATCATCACGTCAGACTGCCGTGGGGACGCGCGCGGTGCGAAACCGAGGCGCTCGCCGTCGTAGCGTGGCATCGACATCTGCATCATCTCAACGGCGCAACAGGCCAGACCGAATGTCATCCACATCAGGCTGCCGGTGCGGGCCCAGTTGATCAGTTCGTCTGTCGAGGTGACAAGAAAACCTTTGTCGGCCAACTCGTCATTCACATCGGTGAAAAACGGATCATTGGCGCCCATCGGCTTGCCGGTCTTGGGGTCGAGAACGCCTTTAGGCTGCGGTGCAACCAGTGTGTTCTGGTCGTTTAATCCCATTCCAGGGCCCCTTTCCGCCACTCGTAAACAAATCCGATCGTCAGGAGACCCAGAAAGATCATCATCGACCAGAAGCCGAACCAGCCGACATCCTGGAACGCAACCGCCCATGGGAACAGGAATGCGACTTCCAGATCAAAAATAATGAACAGAATCGCGACCAGATAGAAACGGACATCAAATTTCATGCGCGCGTCGTCAAATGCCTCAAACCCGCATTCATAGGCCGAAACCTTTTCCGGATCGGGGTTTTTAATGGCAATGATAAAGGGCGCGACCAGGAGTGCGAGACCGATAACCCCTGCCAAGCCAATAAAAATGACAACCGGCAGATAGTTGCTGAGCAGCTCGTTCATTGGGCAACCTTGAAGATGTAAGACGCCGGTTCAAGGCCGGCGGGCGATGCGTGCGAACCGGAATCTGTTCGAACACAACACCATTGTAGTTGGCTTGGGCTTAACCCACCAGTGGCGTGGTTTCAAGGGGAGAAGATCGCATAAGGATTGATCAGTTGATCAAATCACAGATTGCGCTTGATGCAATTTGAAGGAATGCCGGACGCAGACAAAAAAAGAGCTCCCGAAGGAGCTCTGAAGTTTGCCGATTTTTAGCCGCTCTATTGAACGTGCCAAACAATGCCGGCGGTGGCCTTGGCGGCACTCAGTCCACCACCCCAGGTGCCAGTGCCAAGGATTTCGCCGCGGACCCCCAACTGCTCAATGGCAATCGTTTCGGCGCCACCACCGACTGCATAGGAGCCGGCACCATTGGTGATGCCACCCCCCAACGCTCCGTAGACCAAGGTCTGGTTATCTATTTCGTACCCGACACGCCCGAGCATCAGCGCATCGAACTCCGTCTGCGAATCGAACGTCACGCCACCTTGCGCCTCGACACCGAATATAATGCCGTCTGTCAGCGCATAGTTGACGCCTGCCATGCCCCCAACGGTGCCGGCCGGCGACGGATCGAAGGCGCCGCCGCCATAGGCGCCGGCATAGAAACCTTCAAAAGGAGAAAGGCCGTACTGGCCATAGTCATAGGCGCTTTGCGCAAACGCGCCTGCGGAAGAGAATGAAATACAGGTTGCGGTCAACAACGCTTTGCATGGGAGTTTCATGTGGCCGCCTTACTCAAATACTGGTGATGCACACAGTAAGACTCTGGCGGGTGACGAATTCAATAAAAGCTTATCAATGTTGCTAACGAAGCGTTAACGGTCCGGATGTTGCAAGCCGGGACATAAAAAAGGCCCCGCCAAATGGCGAGGCCTAAATTTTTCAAACCGGCGCTGTTTAGAAATGCCAGAGCGCAGAAGCCGAAATCTCGGCTGAATCGTAGGCGTTGTTGCTCCAAGGATAATACACGCCTTCAATATCGAAGGTCATATTGTCCACGGCAACAAACTCCACACCGGCACCAAGGCCGATATATCTCGCGCCGCCCGAATATGCTTTGGCGGCCACGGCGCCATAGATAAGGGCTTCAGGTGCAGCGAGATAACCAGCGCGGAACTCACCTTTGGCGGACCACATCCAGCCATTTGTGAAGTCATTGACTCCGCTCAACTGTCCCTCGACACCGAACAATGCGGCACCTGAGGTCATGTTCACACCGGCAATGCCGTCGATTGATGCGTAGTTTGACGGCGCGGGGCCTGTCATGAACGCGCCACCCGTGATGCCGAGACCGGCGTAGAACCCGTCCCAATCGAAAGTGGCGGCTGAATAAGTGGAGTAATCTGCTGCCAGGGCACCCGTGGACAGCATTGCGCCGGCGGCGATACCGGCAATGATCGAACGAAGCTTCATGGTAGATTCTCCCGCAAGCAATTTAGCGAGAGTGTGGCAGACACATATTCAGCTTTCAATTCGAAAGCAGACAATCAATGCTTTTGCAGTATTGAAATGCGCAATCAGTTCGCCCTTGTGGAAAAATTATCACACAAATTGAGCAGTAATTGCGAAAAATCAAATAAATAGAGGGCCCGCCTAATTGAGCGGGCCCTGAATTCTGAATCAGATCAGAAGTGATAGTTCAAACCAAAGGTGATCTGATTTGTGTCGGTCGATGCTGCGGTGTTGGCAAAGCCATGCAGGTACTGACCACGGACACTGATCGCATCAGTTACAGCATACTCAAGGCCACCACCGGCGAGAATATGCCGATCACCTGCTGTGAAATCGACACCATAACCAGCGGCACCGTAAGCAACCATCTCGTCGGTGATGACGAGGCCGCCACGACCAAGGATCTGGCCGTATGCCCGGCTGTTGTTGCCATCGGTCAGACCGGAAATGGCGACTTCACCACCCAGCAGGTAGAAATCGAACTGGGCGTTCACACCGGCCAGAACACCGCCGCCGCCTTCCCAGGCTCCGGCATAGTCCTGGGCACTACCGAAAGCACCAATGTAAAACCGGCTCCAATCGAACTGATCGTCATCATAGTTCATCGCAGGTTCCGGCGCTGTCGTCACAACACCTTTGTTGACGAGATCGGCGGCCTGTGCCCCGCCGGCCAGGGCCATCAAAACCAGGCCGGATGCCGCAATTGCTGCGGTATGTTTGATTGAGAACATGGAACAACTCCTTACATGTGTCTTTTGCAAACGCCCCTCATGACGGAACGTTCCCTACCTGCTCCCCCTTCCACCAGCGCGTGCGAAAGCACACCCCGGTCCATGAACGGATTGGGGGCGAAACTGATCGCGCGATGCGGAGGAAGTTTGACCGACAGATGGCAGGAAAAAGGCAAGTTATTAATGTGACTTAATTGCCACGTGGCCTATTCCAGGAGTGCCCGATCAATCACGAGGCCGCCGTCGGTAATTGTATCGCTGGGATGCACGATCACCTGATCACCTGCGGCAAGGCCTTCCTCCACCACGGCAAATCCTGCGTCACGGGCACCAAGCTGCAAAATGTTCAGTTTTGCGACCTCACCATCGATTGTGTAAGCGGCCCAATCGTCGTCCTGGCGGAATAGTGCGGATGTTGGCACCAACAGGGAATCTTCATATCGACCAGTCTCGATCTGTACGAATACGCGGTAGAGATGACCAAGGGTCTGCCATAGTTCCGGGTCGCTTGTGATATCGAGATGCACGCGTACGCGTTGCTCCTCGATGCCGAGTGCAGAGACCTTGGTAAATCCGATAGGTTCGATACGCCGGACCACTGCCTCCAGTGGCGTCTCCTGCCCCCACCCAGTAATCGTTGCCGGGGCACCGGTGACGACCTTGACGGCGTCAGTGGAGACCAGATCGACCTCGATATAAAGATTTCCGGGGTCGCCAATGGTCAGAAGGTGAGCGCCAATTGGCAACGAGCGGGCGCTTTCATTATCGATTTCGAGTACCTGTCCGGTGGCGGGCGCACGAATATCGTACCGGATTGTCCGCCGGTCGAGATTGTCCGGTTCAAGCAAGCGCACTTCGGCCTGTTCAAGTTGCCGAAGACGCAGTTCAAGAGTCGCCTCGGCGTTGTCCAGCAGGGTTTGCCGGTTCTCGAGTTCGAATTTCACACGCTCTGCAGCTTGATCCGTCACGATCCCCCGCTCTCTCAGCGTGCTGGTGCGCTCCACTTCGTTCTGCTGATACTCCAATGCCGTTGTTGCACCAGCGACTTCAGCCCTGGCGGAGGCCACAGCCGCCTCAGCGGCGCGTACTGCGGCTTCGGCCTCTGCCCGGGCGCGTTCATCGAGGAATCCGCTGAGTTGCGGCAGGATGGTCGCGACGACATCACCTTCGGAAATCAGGTCACCCACCGTAAAGGGAATGCGCTGCACATCGCCGCCAATTGGTGTCGATACCTTGTAGGTGTCGCGGATCTTGGCCACGCCCTCATCGTCGACCGTAACCACCAGCGTGCCCGTTGCAATGGATGCCGCATCCACACCGATCGGTTGCGGGCGGAAGGCCCAGTAGAGGCCACCTGCGACAAGGGCAATGACAATCAGGGTCAAAATGATGTTGCGCAACTTCATGTTATCAATCCCTTGTTTTGAGCACGGCGATCATGTCGAGGCCGGCAACGCGGCGCTGTACGATGGCCGCTGAGACCGCCGCTGCGACCAGTGTGACAATTGCCGCAGTTGCGTAACTCGCCGTGCTGATGATCAGTGGAAAGGTGAACAGGTCGCTTTGCACGCCGGCTGTCACGCCCAGTGCGGCGCCAAATCCGATGTAAAGGCCAAGAGGAATGGACAGAAGCGTGAGCAACGCGACTTCGGTCAGAAGGATGATCGAGACTTCCATCCGCGAGAATCCGAGCACGCGCAGGCTGGCCAGCTCACGCGCGCGCTCTGAGAGTTGTATGCGCGCGACATTGTAGACAACGCCGAAGACGATGATGACGGCAAGCACGACGAATATGGCGCGATTGATGCCCATATTCTGACCGATCGTCTCCCGGAACTTCGCCAGCGAGACCCGTGCCAATGTGATCGCGGCGATACCGGGCGTCGATTTTACCGCGTCGTAAAGCGCGTCCGTCTGATTGGTGTCGATGATCATAAAGGCGCCATCGGCATGATCGGGCTGACCCATGACACGATTGAGAGCTTCAATATCCATATTGGCGCCGAGGCCGATGAATTGCTGCACGATGTCGGTCACCGGCAATCGTAAGACTTTTTCGCTTCCATCAAGAAGTTCCGCATAAACCTTGTCGCCGACTTTGACATTAAGGATGCGCGCCATCGCACTCGACAAGGCCAGTCCGCTTTCCGGCAGCGCCAGCGGGTTCAAATCGTCATCGATGACCCGGCTCAAATCCGCATTGGCCGGTTTGCCGCTGATTGAACCAAGCCGGGATCGGGTGCCATTGACGAACCGCACCGGTACAATCCGGTAGCGCTCAACCTCCATCACACCTGGCAGCCGCCCGGCCGCCTCTATGCCGCTTGAGGTCACCGGACGTATGAACGAGATATTCGCGTGTTCGCGCTGCGCATGAAAATATTGCGCATCGATGATGTATTCGATGGAATCTTCAATGAAGAGCCCGCTCACCAGCAGGCCTGTGGAGAGTGAAATCCCGAGCAGTGTGAGAAAGGCCCTTACCGGCCTGCGCATGATGTTGCGTAACGCCATGGTCAAACCTTGCGGCAGGACGCGGGTTATGCCGATCCGGTCGAGAATGAACTGCTTGTAGACTGTAGGCGATGGCGGAGCCATAGCTACCGCAGGTGACAGCCGGACCGTCGACAGAACCGCCTGAATACTGCCGAGCGCCGCTGCTGCCATAGCGGATGCGCCCGAAATCGCAAACACATCGGGACGATCCTGAAACAGCAGGAAGGGAAATTTGTAGAACTCCGCATAAACGATCGCTAACCCACGTGCCGACCACGCACCGGCAACCCACCCTATGAGCGTGCCAACCGCAGCAATCAGCAGGGAAAGCTTGACATAGTGCCAGGCAATTGCGCCCGAGCCATAGCCGATGGCTTTGAGCAAACCGATCTGCTCGCGCTCAAGTGTGACGAGACGCGCCAGTGTCATGTTCACGAGAAATGCGGCAACAGCCAGAAAAATCGGTGGCAGCGTCTTGCTTGTGCCTTCAAGCTGGGTCAGTTCGGCGTCAAGAAAAGCATGAGATATCTGCTCGGCACGGCCATGGGCACCGCGTCCGCCATAGGGCTTGAGCAATTCGTCGAGTGCATCGATAACACCAGCCTCAGTCGCGTCTCGTGTCAGCTTGACTGTTACGGAGTTGAAAGCGCCATTGAGATCGAAAACCGCAGCGGCCGCGCTATAGCGCATCCAGATCACCCCGAACCTGCGATCATCGGGGATCACATCCCCTGCCCCGATGGAATAGATAAACTCCGGTGACAGGACGATGGCCGATATGGTCAGCGCGCGCCGTACTCCGCCCATTGTGGCATAGAAGGTGTCGCCGGGTTCAAATCCATGGGCGTCGGCAAAAGCTTTAGAAATAGCGACTTCCCCTGCCCGGCCAGGCTCGGGAAGCTGTCCGGCTTCGATAACCAGCCGATTGAGCTGCGACTGACCCTGATCGGGAATGGTCAGGATCAGCCCGCTGGCTGGTTCCGCAAACTGCTCGATATCGAGCACCGCTGTGCGTTGAATACGTATATCGGCGCGGGCGACACCGGGGATGGTGAGTATCCGTTCCAGCAGCGCATTAGGCGCACGTGTCGCTGTGGCGAACACATCGGCGAAGGCATAGCGGTCGTAGTAAGCGGCGCGGGTTTCGCTCAGGGCGCGATGGGTGCTGATGCCAACAAGAAGCGTCATCACCCCGGCAGCGGCCACCAAGGCAATCGCAAGCCCCTGGGCCCAGAGACGGACAAAATCGCGCAGCAATTTGCGATCGAGCGGGTTCACCAGGACACCTCGCTCGGTTTGACCCGTTTTTTGTTCACCTTCTCATCGACGATCCGCCCATCAGCCATGAATAGAACGCGATGCGCGATCCGCTGAATCTCGGCATTATGGGTGATGATAACCGTCGTTGTGCCGAACTCGTCATTGATCTGCGTGAGCGCCTCCAGAACGGTGATGCCCGTCTTGCTGTCGAGAGCACCGGTCGGCTCATCGCACAAAAGAACCTCCGGCCTTTTTGCAATGGCACGGGCAATCGCGACGCGCTGCTGCTCACCACCGGACATTTGCGCCGGGAAATGGTTCATCCGCGAACTCAGATTGACCCGCGCCAACGCATCTTCGGGTTTCATGGGATTGCGGGCGATCTCCGTCACAAGAGCAACATTTTCCAGCGCCGTGAGGCTCGGTACGAGATTATAGAACTGAAAGACAAACCCCACATTGTTGCGTCGGTAACGGGTCAAGCCGTTGTCGCTGAGCGCCGTCAATTCCTGATCGTGGAAAAACGCCTTGCCGGATGTCGCTTTGTCGAGCCCGCCCAGAATGTTCAAAAGCGTGGACTTGCCGGACCCGGAATGCCCGAGCAGCACAGTCACCTCACCCACCGGCAGTTCCAGGCTGGCGCCGCGAAGGGCATGGACTGCGGTTTCCCCGGTTCCATAAACCTTGGTCAACTTGTCAATTGTGAACGCGATATCAGCCATCTGCTTCCCGGGTCTTGCCGCAGCGATACAAGCATGCGCCCGCGCGGTTCCGCTTGATATGCGTCAAGCGAGCGGAACTGTCAGCAGCATGCGCTGATGCGTGCAGCATAGCACAATTGTGAAGTGTCTGTTTTTTGGAAAGGTGGCGGGAGTGACGGGACTCGAACCCGCGACCTCCGGCGTGACAGGCCGGCGCTCTAACCAACTGAGCTACACCCCCTGATGCGGACGTTGTCCGCTAAGGTCGCGCCGGTTTAGCGGCGGGATAGAATCAAGTCAAGCGCATTCACGCGTTGGGTGTCAGGGTTTTTGCATTTGGGATGAGGGCTGTGCGGAAGCGCTAGTCTAAAGCCATCTGAATTGACGCTGTGATCTAATCGGTGACTGGTGCAATGGTGATCAGATTTTGGTCTTCATTGACCCAGATCGCCACGGCATTGACGATTTGCTCCTGTGAAAAATCTTCAGGCGTTTCTGGTGCTTCTGCTGGCATAATTTCTTCGTTTGTCCAAATCCATGCAGCGCATGGTTTGCGGTCGCCGCAAGCATCTGCTCCAGCATCGCGCCACTGTTCCTGGTTGAGATCAGCCGGGCACAGAACGATTGCCGTGAAATTCCTGAAATCACCGGTTTGGCACAGTGATTCCTGAGTATCATCAGAGGCCAAAACAGATTGGGGCGCGGATGCTCCCGCCCACAAGTATATGACAGAAATAATAATTCGGAGCAATTTTCTCATCATAAAAACCAAGTTATACAGCGAATTTCGGTTTGAATATCAAGTCCGCGAACGTTGAAAATATATTAAAAAATAGTTAATGTCATCTCAGGGCGAATGTCACCAGAGTGCAGTAATTTCTATTTTCGGTGGCAGATCAAAAAATATATTAGTTTACGAAGGGGATAGATATGAAAACATTGACATTGAATCTGAAGCGTCGGGTTGCGTACGTCGCTGTAACTGCGCTCTTTGCCGTTGGTGCCGGCGTTAGTGGTACACAGGCTGCAATTATCGACCTCGGCTTTTTGCTTGATGAGTCCGGCAGCGTTGGCAGTACAAACTACACGACAGCCAAAACCGCACTGGCGAATGCGCTGGCGTCCATTCCAACCACTGGAGCAAATCAATATCGCGTAGGTGTGGTCTCCTTTTCGGGGAGTGCGACTACGCTGGTAACACCTACTATTGTGACCGGCGACAACCTGGGTACAATCCAGTCGGCGATCACAGGTGACTCTCATTCTGGCGGAACGACGAACATGACAGCCGGTATCAATCAGCTTGTCGCCGATTTCGATGCAGTCGGTCTTGGCAGTACGAGCTTGATGAACATCACCACGGATGGCCAGCCAAATAGTGATTCCAATGCCTCATCGGCAGCGTCTGATGCTTTGGCAGCGGGGTGGGACAGCATCAGTGCTGAAGCCATTGGTAGCGCGGACACAGCGTTCCTGCTCTCAATCGCAAGCCCTACGCCCTCTGTTCTGGTCAATCCTGGTGACGATATTCCAAATCCGCTGACGAATGGTTTTGTGATTACCGTGGCAAACTTTGATGCTTACGGTGATGCTATTGAAGCCAAGGTTCAGCGTATCGTCGATTCTGCCGTAGTTCCTGTACCAGCCGCGCTTCCGTTGTTGCTGGGCGGACTCGGCGTACTTGGTTTTCTTGGGCACCGGCGTAAGACCGCTGCTGCATAGCTGAATCATCTAGGTATTCTGCCAACACGGCATTTCAGCCGGCGCTTACGAGCGCCGGTTTTTTGTTTCTATCCATCAATGCGCTGTTTCGCTTCGGGCTTCAGAGGGGCGATTTTTTCGCTGAGAGGGCGAAAAAATCGGCTGGAATACCTATCTATGATATCATCGTTAAAAGTGATGGGAGGGACGGTTTTGAAACTCGATCAAATCGCGCTCGCAATTGTAGCGCTTTATGCCATCATGTGGATCGGACTTGTTGTGACAGGGCTGCTGGTCGCGGTGCCGTTTGGCGCGATTGGGCTCATTCCACTGGCCGTGGTGCTGGGGTTGATCATAACGGTCATCGTCCAGCGCGTGCGCAACAAGGAAGATGACTATTACGACAAGAATGTCGACAAGTAGGAGCACTGCTTCATGATTGTGTCCAACACAGAAACTGTACCAGGTCACGAAATCGCAGAAGTTCTTGGGGTTGCGCGCGGTAACACCATCCGGGCGCGGCATGTGGGCACCGATATTATTGCCGGTTTGCGCAATCTTGTTGGTGGCGAAGTCAGCGAATACACCAAGTTGCTGGCGGAAGCACGGGAACAGGCCTATGACCGGATGGTCGCCAATGCAAAATCCATGGGCGCGGACGCGATCGTCGGCATGCGGTTTTCAACTTCAATGGTCACCCAGGGCGCCGCGGAAATACTGGCCTACGGCACAGCGGTCCGGTTCGCCTGATGATGCGCGGGTTGCTGACAACCCTTCTCCTGACCGGGTTTGCACTTGGACTTGCCTGTGTGCCAGCACGCTCTGCCGAGCCGGTCTTGCCCTTGGCCGCGATTGGTAAGGTCAACTATGCCGGCTACTCGTCGCGTAGCACCTGCACGGGCGTTCTGGTTGCACCCGATCGCGTCATTACCGCCGCACACTGTGTGTTGGCCGCCGGGAATACTCTACGCGAGCCTGAAGAAGTCCATTTTGTCGCTGGTTACGACCGGGGATCCTATACCGAGCATGCACTTGGTCGGAAGATTCTCATGGCGCCGGGCTATTTGGAAACACGCTCCAAATTCGCGCGTTTCGAACGCGATTATGCGGTGATCATTTTGGAGCGTGCACTCAATATTCCACCGGTACCGCTTACCAACATAACCGATACAACGGTTCTCAACGTCATACACGCCGGGTATCGCCACAATCGCCCAGAAGCCCTGACTATCACGAAGCCCTGCCTGATGTTGCCACGGGACGTGATTCCCTGGGCCAGCAGTTGCCCCACCGCCGGTGGCAGCTCGGGCGGACCTGTGTTCTCCATCGACAAGGACGGCACAGGTGTCAGCCTGGCCGGCATCATGATCGCCACCATGGGCAAAGCGGCTTCACTGGCGGTGCCGGTAACAGCGTGGCAGGAATTGGTCGAAAGTGTCGAGGCGGAATCGATTTCGGATCCTGATGGCGGCTAGCATCCAGAATTAACGGGAGACTGATTTAGGGGCGACCGGCGGCTGTGCGAGATCCCCTAGCTCCTGAATGAGCGGCTGCAGATGGTCTGCATATGCGTGCCACGCCTTTGAACTGCCGGTGTACATCTCGTGCCGGACCTGTGCTGCGCTTGCAGTTTTCACCGCACGTCCGGTTTTGTGGAATGCGAGACACTGATCCTCCCAATCCAGCTCACAATAGCCGAGTAGTTTACGAGTCTCGTCTTCCTGATTTTCGGTCAGTCGCTCATAGTTGATGTCGTAAATTCGGTTAGGAAACCGCGCGTGCCAGAAGTCCATCAAGTCTGAATAGTGTTTGTAGTACCGGGCTGTGTCGGTCAGATCGCAGGAAAATGCGTTGCCTTTAGCCGGAAAACATCGCTTGAAAGCAGACCAGCACACTGCCACCGGGTCGCGTTGCAGATGAACAATTTTCGCGTCCGGCATGGCGGCGAGGATGAAACCGATCCAGCGGAAGTTGGCTGGCATCTTGTCGACGACGATAGGTTCACCAACTTCAAGCATTTCTAGCCTTGCATAGTAGTGCTCGGCAATGGCCTTGATGGAGTCCGGTGCAAACTCAACGCTTCCTCCAGCGCGCAAAATATCGGCTGCCGGTGACATGATTTCCCCGAGCTTGTCGAGCTCTCCTGCGCCGTATACCTTGGAGTGAGATGCCAATATCTGCTCAACGAGCGTCGTGCCGGATCTTGGCATGCCGACGACAAATATTGGCTGTTTGAAGCTGTGCGGTCTTCCTTCTGGATTGACGCCAAATGGGATGCTTCCGGCTTCAAAAAGCGATTTTAAACCGGCGAACAATCGCTGGTCCGCGGCATAGTCATAAGGTGCGCTGAGGCGTTGAAGCCGATTGCCTTCTGCATAATGGGCGAATGCCGCATCCACTTCCTTGAGATCCTCGCGCATCTTCCCCAGTGCAAAGTTCAGGTACATACGCTCGTTCGCGGGTTTGTTGGTATCGCCTGCCAAACGATCGGTCTGCGCGATGAGTGGATCGTCCGGCTTGCACTTTTTGATCAAACCCAGATTGTAAATGCATTCTGCGTAGTCTGGCCGGATGCCCAGCGCTTTGGTGTAGGCTGCAATCGCTTCATCGCGGCGGCCGAGCGCGTTGAGAGTCTGCCCCAGGTTTTTATAGGCTTGGTGGAAATCCGGTTTGATTTTTGTGGCCTCGCGGAAACAACCCAAAGCCGTTTCCAAATTACCCAAGCCGTTATGTGAGTTGCCCAGATTGTTAAGTATCCCGGCATCGTCAGGCTTGAGTGCCAGCGCTCTTTCCAGTTCCGGCAGTGCGCGGACATATTGCCGATTATCGTTGAGAGTAGACCCCAGATTGTTGTGCGCATCGGCATTATCGGGATCAAGTTCTATTGCCGCCGAATAGTATTTTTCAGCCGCGTCGAACGCGCCCAAATAGGATTCGAAGGCGCCTGCGAGATTAGCGGCTGCCGAGGATTTGGGATATTGTTCAACCAGAACACGTGCAGCCGTTCGCGCTTTTTCTGCTTCTCCGCGCTGAAAGAGGGTTATTGCACCTGTAATGAGTTCGGCAGAGGGTTCAGTGGAACTGTGTTCAGAGCCGGGTTGGATACGGCGTATCCCTTCTTGCGCCCGCATATTTTGCGGAAAGCGTTCAAGCACCTGGCGATAACACTGTGCAGCTTCTTCGAGATTCCCTTTTTTCTCGGCGGCCTTTGCAGCGCGCAAAACCTTGTCGACTGAAATACTCTTGCTGCCGGCTGCCATGGTTCACACCGTGTTTCGATTCGCCGCAGAGGATAACATGTGGCGTACGTACACAGATGCAGTACAGCGGATAGGTATTAGAAATCTGGCAGAAAATGGTGGGCGATGACAGGCTCGAACTGCCGACATCCTCGGTGTAAACGAGGCGCTCTACCAACTGAGCTAATCGCCCGTCCGTGTGGACGTGGCACCTGATATGGCTTTGACCGCTTAAGGTCAACTGCAATTATGTGCACAATGCAAAAGGCCCCGGGGGAGAAATCCCGCCGGGGCCATTTGTGTACTGAGCCGATGCTTAGTTCAGCGCGTCTTTAAGCGCTTTGCCCGGCTTGAATTTTGCCTGGTTGGACGCCGGAATATCGATTTCCGCGCCAGTTGCAGGGTTACGTCCCTTACTTGCCTTACGCCGTGAGACGGCAAACGTGCCAAAACCGACAAGGCGAACGTCGTCACCACTCTTCAATGTGGCTGTAATCGCGTCGAAAACTGCATCGACGGCGCTGGCGGCATCAGCTTTTGAAATACCGGCTTTGTCCGCAACCACTCCGGTTAGATCGTTCTTGTTCATTGCGTTTCCTCAAAAGTTAGCGTCCGACCCCCAGGGACCGAACTGAGACGATGCACATTTTTGCGATTCTGATAAAAAGGCAAGGAAATCCGGGCTTTTCAGCCCGTTTGACCTCTGATTTCTGTTAACGAGCGGTAAATCTGCACAAGATTGTCCCCAATAGGCGCTCATTTCTCACCCAGAACATTGGGAAATTACCGCTAAGATCCTATGCCGCCTTGGAGTCTGCTGCACGAAGCCTTCCCGGCAGAAGCAGCAAAAGTGGCAAAGCGATGAGATAGAGCAGTACATTTGTGAACCACACGGTGCCATCCCACTGCATCTGGGTTGCGGCGTAGAGCAGCGCAAATCCGATTGGGCCGATGATCGCGGACAAGCCGGTTAAACCTGTCAGTACCCCCTGCACTTCCCCTTGTGCATCTGCGCCTGCAGATTCGGATGCGATTGATTGCAGGGCCGGAACCGCAATGCCAGCAGTGGCGAAAAGCGGTGCCAGAAAGTAGGAGAAGAAACCGACACTAAGCACCGAGAGAATGGTTAGCCCCACAATCTCAATCGCCATGCCGAATAACACCACCATTCTCACCCCGAAGCGTTTGCTGAGTGGACCCGGCAGGATTGTCAGAGCCAGCATCTGACAGGCTCCGAACAGGCTGATGGCAATGCCCGCCATGGCCGGTGTCCAACCGAACCTGTTTTCATGGAAGATGACCAGCACGGCGCCATAGGCCTGATTGACGATGCGTGTGGCAAAAAAGATCACCAGCACCGGCCACAATCCTTTGAGCGTGAAGATATGCTTCAGGGGTGCAAATGGATTGAACATGCGGGGTTCGAGTTTTTGAGTACCTTCGCGTCGTGTTTCGGGCAGGAAAATGATGGCCAGTATTGCGGCGATTAAGGCAAAGCCCATTGCACCCAGAAACGGCAGACGCACCCAGTGGGTCCCCAGCAGTCCGCCTGTTACCGGGCCGAACAGGAAACCGAGCCCAAATGCAGCCTGCGCAAATCCGAAGTTCCGGGTGCGAGTTTCGTCGGAGGAAACGTCGCCGACATAGGCCATGCACACGGTGATGCTTGCAGCCATGATGCCCGACACAACGCGTGCGGCAAACAAGAGCCAAAGCCAAGGCGTTAGCGCCATGATCAGATAGTCGATGGCGGCGATGAGCAAGGACACGACCAGTACCGGCTTGCGGCCGAACTTGTCGCTGAGAACGCCCATGAGCGGTCCGAAGATGAACTGCATGGCGGCAAACACCGCTATGAAGACGCCGAGCATCAAGGCCACGTTCTCGACGACTGAAAATTCGCGCATCAGTGCCGGCATCACCGGCATCATCAGCCCAACGCCGCCGGAATCGAATGCGATGATGAGCAACACGATAAGAATCGACCGATTCATCTTCGGCTCTCCCCTCAATGGCCGAAAAAAAGAGGCGGTGCTTATGGCACCGCCTCTTGGGCATAGCTTTGCTGAAACGATCCGACTAGTGCGGAAGTGTGGAATCCGTTCCCTCTTCGATATCAGATTTGACGCCGCCACTCTCCGGCACTGCATCAAAATCCCATTCGATGGGTTCGAGGTCCTTGACCAGTGCGTGTTTGAGCACCTGGTCCATTCGAGAAACCGGCACGATTTCCAGGCCCTCTTTCACGCTATCCGGCAGGTCCGGCAGATCCTTGACGTTCTCTTCAGGGATCAGAACCTTCTTGATGCCCCCTCTGAGCGCAGCCAGAAGTTTCTCTTTTAACCCGCCAATCGGCAGCACACGGCCACGCAGGGTGATTTCGCCTGTCATGGCGACATCGTGATGTACTGGTACGCCGGTCATGACTGAGACAATCGCTGTCGCCATGGCAATGCCGGCAGACGGGCCGTCCTTCGGCGTCGCACCTTCAGGCACGTGGACGTGAATGTCACGCTTGTCGAACAAAGGCGGTTTGATGCCGAAATCGATGGCGCGCGAGCGCACATAGGCGTTTGCGGCTGTAATCGATTCCTTCATCACCTCTTTGAGGTTGCCGGTGACCGACATGCGGCCTTTGCCCGGTGTGATGACGCCTTCAACAGTTAGAAGTTCACCACCGACCGAAGTCCATGCCAGACCCGTCACAACGCCGACCTGCGGATCGTCATCGATCTCGCCATGGCGGAACGGCGGCGGCCCGAGATATTCTTCGAGCAGCTTGTCATTGATCGTGATCGACTTCTTCTTCGAGGTCATCAGATCCTTGACGGCCTTGCGCATCAGTTTGGAAATCTCGCGCTTGAGGTTCCGGACGCCGGCCTCGCGGGTGTAGCGCTGGATGAGGAATGTCAGCGACTCCTTGGGGAGCTTGAATTCTTTCTCCGTCAGCCCGTTTTCCTTGAGGCTTTCGGGGATCAGGTGCCGGACGGCGATTTCAGCCTTCTCTTCCTCGGTGTAGCCGCTGATGCGTATGATCTCCATACGATCCATCAAGGGGCCAGGGATGTTGAGCGTGTTCGATGTCGTCACGAACATCACGTCGCTGAGATCATAATCGACCTCGAGATAGTGATCAGCGAACGTGTTGTTCTGCTCTGGATCAAGCACCTCAAGCAGCGCCGATGACGGATCGCCACGGAAATCCATACCCATCTTGTCGATTTCATCGAGCAGGAAGAGCGGATTGGATTTACCGGCCTTTTTCATCGACTGGATCACCTTACCGGGCATCGAGCCGATATAGGTGCGCCGGTGACCACGGATTTCGGCTTCATCGCGCACGCCACCCAGCGACATGCGAATGAATTCACGCCCGGTCGCCTTGGCTATCGACTTGCCAAGCGAGGTTTTACCAACGCCCGGAGGGCCAACCAGGCAGAGAATAGGTCCCTTGAGCTTGCCGGTGCGGCTTTGCACAGCAAGATATTCAAGGATGCGTTCCTTGACCTTCTCAAGCCCATAATGATCGGTGTCGAGAACCTTCTCAGCGGCGACGATATCCTTCTTCACCCGGGATTTTTTGCCCCAGGGCAGATTAAGCAGCCAATCGAGATAGTTGCGCACCACGGTGGCTTCCGCCGACATGGGGCTCATCTGTTTGAGCTTTTTCATTTCGGCGTCGGCTTTTTGCCGCGCTTCCTTTGAAAGCTTTGTTTTCTCGATCTTCTCTTCGAGCTCGGTCAACTCGTTGGAGCCGTCCTCGCCGTCGCCCAGCTCACGCTGGATCGCTTTCATCTGCTCGTTGAGATAGTACTCTCGCTGCGTCTTCTCCATCTGGCGCTTGACGCGGCTGCGGATACGCTTTTCGACCTGCAGCACGCCGATTTCGCTTTCCATCAGGCCGAGGATTTTCTCAAGCCGTTCGGCAATCGAAACCGTGGCGAGAAGGTCTTCTTTCTCCTGAATTTTGATCACGAGATGCGAAGCGATTGTGTCGGCAAGTTTGGAGTGATCGTCGATCTGGTTGACCGCCGAGACCACCTCAGCCGAAATCTTCTTGTTCAGCTTCACATAGTTCTCGAACTCACTCAGCGCCGAACGCGCGAGTGCTTCGATCTCAACAGGCTCATTGGCCGGTTCAGGCAGGGTCGAAGCTTCTGCCTCGAAATAGTCATCGGTTTGCAAGTAGCGGTCGATCTTGGCGCGGTTCAGGCCTTCGACGAGGACTTTGACAGTGCCATCCGGCAGTTTGAGCAGCTGCAAAACAGAGGCAATGGTGCCAACTTCAAAAATCTCATCAGGCGCGGGATCGTCGTCCTGCGCGTTTTTCTGCGTCACGACAAGAATATGCTTGTCGTCGCGCATAACTTCCTCGAGCGCCTTGACCGATTTCTCGCGCCCTACAAAAAGCGGCACGATCATTCCGGGAAAGACAACGATGTCGCGCAAAGGCAATACGGGATAAACCCGGTCCCTATCGAACTCTGCGCCGGCGATATTCGGGGTATCGGTCATAAATAGTCCTTTTCGTCGCCGCGATTGGGAGGCATGCGGCGCTGTTAGCCATCATCGTTGCGCTCACATTAAGCCGCCCCAATGATTCTGCTTTATAGATAGGGTGGCTTGGAAAGGTTACAAGTCAACCTCACAACAAGTGATTACGTTAACTGACTGCCGTTTGAACCCAATAAATGCTGCAGGTAACGCGCGTCAGATCGTGTCACCCCAATCGCGCTTGCGCGCTTGTTTAAAGGCCGGATCACGTTTGGTGATTTCAACGGCGCTCCGGTTGCCATCCGGTTGGCAGACCGGCAGCTCCACACCGTATTTCTTCAATGTTTTCGGCGCGATAACGCGGGCACGCGGTGCCGTTAAATTGATGTCCGGGCGTGCGATGGCCAGATAGCTGAACTTTTCATCTTCATAGCCCATATCCGCCCGTTTAAGCTGCCGGTGGCGGCGGGTGCGTGGTAAACGCTCCGTAAAGTGACACCAATCGTTCCCAACCAGCGGACAGAGCATCGCGTGCGGGCATGGGGCAACGATCACACCACCCGCTTCTATAAGCCAGTCACGTGCCTGCATCAGGCGGGCATACTCACGGGGACGACCGGGCTCGACCAGGAGCAATATGCCCTCAGTCTGCGCCCATGCGTGTTCGATGGCGCGTTGCATGGCGCTTTCACTGAGTTCAGTCAGTGCATACGCCATCATGACAAGATCGAATTTTTTGTCGTCGCCGGTCGTTGCGATGTCGGCATGCCCGATATCAGCAGTTGCCCCTGGGCCCTCATCCGCGTTTGCCAGCCTGCGTGCCAACGCAAGAAACGCGTCGTTGTGATCGCGGAGTGTGAAGTCCGTGTTCGGCCAGAGTGCTGATGCAGCCCAACTGGCAGTGCCCGGCCCTGCCCCAAGGTCCAGCGTAGTACGCGGTGCGAAATCCGGGGTGCGGTCGGAAACTTGCGCCAATGTGGCGGCGACAGCTGCATATGTCGCCGGCGCGCGTACCAAAGCATAGGCAAGGGCATCGAGATGCGATGTAATCACACCCGCTGAAGGTTGTGCGTCTCGATACTGCCTTGAAATCCGGTCAGCGCGATCCGCCAAATCCTTTTGCGGCTCGGCGTCCGCCAGTTGTTCCAGCGCGGATGTAAACGCAGTGAGTCCGTTGTGCATGTCAGCCTGCAAACGAAAACCGGGGCCACGTGAGCCCCGGTTTGAATTGATTGGTCATGCCGCGCGAAGATATTAGGCGCTGGCGCCGGTCGTCGGCTCTTCGGCCTGCCGTTCGGCGTAGATATAAAGCGGACGTGCATCCTTGCCTTCAACGACTTCGGCACTGATAACGACCTCTTCCACGCCCTCAAGGCTTGGCAGGTCGTACATGGTGTCGAGCAGAATGCCTTCCATGATCGAGCGCAGGCCACGTGCACCGGTCTTGCGTTCGATTGCCATCTTGGCGATAGCCAACAGCGCATCCTCGTGGAAAGTCAGTTCGACTTCTTCCATGTTGAACAGACGCTGATACTGACGCACGAGCGCGTTCTTGGGCTGGGTCAGGATCTGGATCAACGCATCCTCGTCGAGATCTTCGAGGGTTGCGATGACTGGCAGACGGCCGATGAATTCCGGGATCAGGCCGAACTTGACCAGATCTTCCGGTTCCACCTCAGCGAAGAGCTCACCAACGCGGCGATCTTCGGGGTCCTTGACCTCGGCGGAAAAGCCGATGGACTGACCTTCACCACGTGCGGCGATGATCTTCTCGAGGCCGGCAAATGCGCCGCCGACGATGAACAGGATATTCGTGGTGTCGACCTGCAGGAACTCCTGCTGTGGATGCTTGCGGCCACCCTGCGGCGGCACAGAGGCAACCGTGCCTTCCATGATCTTGAGCAAAGCCTGCTGCACACCCTCACCCGAAACGTCGCGGGTTATGGAGGGGTTGTCGGATTTGCGCGAAATCTTGTCGACTTCGTCGATATAAACGATGCCGCGCTGCGCCTTGTCGACATTGTAGTCGGCAGATTGCAGCAGCTTCAAAATGATGTTTTCGACGTCCTCACCCACATAACCGGCTTCGGTCAGTGTCGTGGCGTCGGCCATTGTGAACGGCACATCGATGATACGCGCCAGTGTTTGCGCGAGCAGCGTCTTACCAGTACCGGTCGGGCCGATCAGCAGAATGTTGGACTTCGAAAGTTCCACATCCTGGTTCTTGGCGGCGTGATGCAGGCGCTTGTAGTGGTTGTGCACCGCCACCGACAGAACGCGCTTGGCGCGGCCCTGCCCGATTACGTAATCATCGAGAACCTTGCAGATTTCCGCAGGTGTCGGCACGCCTTCAGACGATTTGATCGTAGAGGTTTTGTTTTCCTCGCGGATGATGTCCATGCACAGCTCGACACACTCATCGCAGATGAAGACGGTCGGGCCGGCAATCAGCTTGCGAACCTCGTGCTGGGACTTACCGCAGAACGAGCAGTAAAGGGTGTTTTTCGAGCTGTCGCCGTTTGTGGTGTCTTTGGACATATGTCACTCCCCGGAAGCCTCTTGCTCCCTTTGAACGCTATCCCTCAGGCTAGCGCCCACACATAAACAAACTGTAAGCCTTCATGAGCATAAAGCCCTGTTGGCATTGACGCAATTGTAACCGGTCCAACTTGCCGGATTGGCTGCAATTGCCGTTAACAGCTAAAATTTTAAAAAATCGGAGCGGTAGCGGGGTAAATCGTTGTCCGATCCACCCGCCACTGCGCCAATCTTATTCGCTTTCAGGTGCGGCACGCTTTTCGTGAATGACGTCAATAATGCCGAAATCCTTGGCTTCTTCGACGGACATGAAGTTGTCGCGTTCGAGCGCAGCTTCAACTGTGTCGTAGTCCTGACCGGTGTGTTTTTCGTAGATCTGGTTGAGCCGCCGCTTCAGTTTCTCTGTGTATTGGGCATGGATCATAATGTCTGTCGCCTGCCCCTGATAGCCGCCGGACGGCTGATGAACCATGATCGATGCGTTTGGCAGCGCGCCGCGCATGCCCTTTTCACCGGCGGTCAACAGCAGCGAGCCCATGGATGCCGCCTGCCCAACGCACAACGTTGCAACAGCAGGGCGGATAAACTGCATTGTGTCATACATCGCCAGCCCCGATGTCACCACGCCACCCGGCGAGTTGATGTACATCGAGATTTCCTTTTTCGGGTTTTCCGATTCAAGGAACAGGAGCTGTGCAACCACGAGAGAGGCGACGTTGTCTTCGACAGTCCCGTTGACGAAAATGATCCGCTCTTTGAGCAGGCGGGAATAAATGTCGTAAGAACGTTCGCCGCGGTTGGTCTGCTCAACCACCATCGGCACAAGCGTATTCATATAAATATCGTACGGGTCTTTCATGTGTCCTAGCCTCTGTGGGGAATACGAATCAGCGCGAGAATTTTGCCGATTGCAGACGATGCCGCCTTAACGGGCGGTAAAGGTACAGATAGGCGGGAATGTGGCAGCGGACAAGGGGGGCGAACGGATAGGATTTACAACTCCTCAAAGCGCCCCTCACTATTCCGGACCACCGTCAGTCAAATCGAATTCGTGCTCGGCGCATATTCGACAACAAGGTGTGACCTGCAAAAGGCATCGGAGGAAAAAGCATGACCGCCATTCAAGGAAGCCGCGACTGCGGGAACTCTCCCAAGAACAAATTCGTGCAGGATATGGCAATCGCTATTGAAACCAATGACATCCAACCGGGTTCAATGAGCGATGACATTGTCTGGCTTGGCATTGATGACGGACCTCTCACAGGCATGGCTGCAGTTGAAGCCGAATTGGCAGGCCGGGCCAAGCCTGAAGAACTGATAATTGATCATGCCATTTCTCACGGAAAGGCCGGTGTGGCCACTGGCGTCGCTACCGATGCAGATGGTCGCACCCGCCGGTTTTGCCATGTGTTGGAGTTCACGACAGCGAAAGCAAATTGCGTTGCTGTCATCAAAAGCTACTTCTAGTTGCGAACTCAGTCTCCGGACACGGGGCGTGCGGAGGTGACGTTACGGAAACGCTCTTGCGCTGGAGAAATGTCGGTCTATTCTCGGTCAAAACCAAAGAGCACCGATCTTGACGACCACCCTCTCCAAAATCTCCCGGAACCCGCGCGATCCGGGTTTCTTCCAGAACCCTTATGCGTTTTACGATGAGCTTCACGAAGCAGATCCGACCTTTTTCTGGGAGGACTATGGTCATTGGTGCTTTGGCGGTTGGGAAGACGTAAACGCGCTGTTCCGCGACAAGCGTTTCGGCCGTCAGATCCTGCACGTGGCGACACGCGAGGAACTTGGTTGGCCCGAGCCAAAGCCGCATACAAAGGACTTCGATGCGGCGGATGCGCATTCCCTGCTCTATCTGGAGCCGCCCGAGCACACCCGTTTGCGGACCTTGGTCAACCGGTCGTTTGTGTCGCGACAGGTTGAGCATTTGCGCCCGAAGATTGAGACGCTGGCACACGAACTCATCGACAAATTCGAAGACAGGAACGAAATCGACCTGATCGCTGAGTTTGCCGCACCCATTCCGGTGCTGATTATTGCCGAGATGCTGGGTGTGCCGACTGACATGGGCGACCAGTTACTCGACTGGTCGCACCGGATGGTGGCCATGTATATGTTTGGCCGTAACGAAGAGGTCGAGCGCGACGCCAATGCGGCGGCGCGGGATTTCTCGGCCTATCTGCGTGATCTGGCCGCCGAAAAACGCGCCAATCCCGGTGATGATCTGATTTCCTACATGATTACCACCGAGCACCGGGGTCAAAAGCTCACCGAGGCCGAGTTGATTTCCACCTCGATCCTGCTTTTGAACGCCGGGCATGAGGCAACTGTCCATCAGGTAGGCAACGGGATCAAAAGCATTTTGGAAAGCGGCTTGTCGCCCGGGCACCTTTTCGCAACGCCCGAGGAAACTGAAAAAACAGTCGAGGAATGCCTGCGCTTCGATGCGCCGTTGCATATGTTCACGCGCTACGCGCTGACCGACATGGAGCTTGACGGCGGTATCAGGCTTAAAAAAGGCGACGAGATCGGCCTGATGCTTGGCGCGGCCAATCGTGACCCGCGCCAGTTCAACAACCCCAATACCTTCGATCCGCATCGAACCGATCAGGGCAACGTGTCATTCGGCGCCGGGATACATTTCTGCATCGGTGCACCGCTCGCACGGATTGAGCTGCAGGAGTCCCTTAAAGTGCTGTTTGCGCGGCTACCGAATATCAGTCTCAGCGAGCCGCCGCGCTATGCGAATGTCTATCACTTTCACGGTCTGGAAAAACTGATGGCCAAACCTGCAGGTGCCAAATGACCGCAAGCGAAACCGGGAACATGACAGCCCACGACGCCGAAGAGGATATTCGCAACCGCGACATCAAGATCTACATCAATGGCGAGATCGTGCCGCGCGATGAGGCGAAGGTTTCCGTCTATGATTCAGGCTTCCTGCTCGGTGATGGCATGTGGGAAGGCATGCGCCTGTACAACGGCAAGTGGGCGTTCTTCGATGACCATATGGACCGTTTGTTCGATAGCTGCAAAGCCGTATCGCTCGATATCGGTCTGGACCGAGCAGGTATTGCTGATGCTTTGGCGCGAACCGCTGCCACAAACGGCATGACCACGGATGTGCATTGCCGTCTCATGGTCACGCGCGGCATCAAGTCCAAACCGTTTCAGCACCCCCGCCTCTCACAGTCCGGCCCGACTGTCGTTATCATAATGGAACATTCAAAACCGGCGGCAACGCTCCTGGATAAGGGCATCCGCCTTGCAACGGTTCCACAGGTGCGCGGACTGCCCATGTCGCAGGACCCTAAGTACAATTCTCATTCCAAACTCAATTGCGTCATCGCCTGCCTGCAGGCAGAACAGGCAGGTGCAGATGAAGCGCTGATGCTCGATCCGCATGGGTTTGTGAACACGACGAATTCATGCAATTTCTTCATTGTACGCCGCGGCGAAGTCTGGACCTCGACGGGCGACTACTGCATGAACGGCGTCACCCGCGCAAAGGTGATCGCCCTGTGCCGTGAAAACGGTATTCCGGTGTTTGAAAAGAACTTCTCGCTTTTCGAGACATATGGTGCTGACGAGGCGTTTTTGACCGGCTCGTTCGGTGCACAGACTCCTGTCGCGTCTATAGATGGCAAGGCAGTTGGCGATGGTGCCGCCGGACCTGTCACACAACGCATTCGCACGCTTTATCAGTCCCTCATCGAAAAGGAATGCGCCTGATGCGGATCGCCATGTGGTCCGGGCCGCGCAATCTATCGACAGCGATGATGTATGCCTTTGGCGCCCGTGATGATTGTGCGGTCTGGGATGAGCCGTTCTATGCGCCATTTCTCAAGGCGACCGGTAGAGACCACCCCATGCGCGATGAAATTCTCGCGCGGGAGGAAACTGACCCCGAAAAGGTCGCGCAACGCTGCGTCGGTCCGATTCCGGACGGGAAAACCGTATTTTATCAAAAACATATGCCGCATCATATGGTGCCGGGGTTGCCGCGGGACTGGGTGGCTGATGTCACCAATATATTCCTGATCCGGCACCCGGCGCGGGTTATCGCAAGCTACGCAAAGAAACGCGAGAACCCAACTATGGCTGACATCGGCTTTGCCATGCAGTCGGAGCTGTTTGAGGACATCGCATCGCGCACCGGTGCACCGCCGATAGTTATCGATTCTGGCGATATCCGGCAAAACCCGCGCAAGATGCTGGAAAAGCTTTGCATAGCGATCGGGTTGCCTTTCGATCCGTCAATGTTGCATTGGCCAGCTGGCGGGCACAAGGATGATGGTGCATGGGCCCCGCATTGGTATCCGGAAGTCTGGAAAAGCACCGGCTTTGCCCCTGCGGAGGGCGAACTTCCTGAGGTGCCGGTGAATTTGCGGTCTTTATGCGATGAAGCAATGCCGCACTATGTCCGCCTGACGGAACAAAGACTGACTTAGTTCTCAGTCGCAGCCGCAAGCAGAGCATCCGGGACAAGAGACGGTAGATCTTCTGCGATCAGTCCCGGTTTTCCGAACAGGTTTGCAGCTTCCCCGTGTATCCACACACCTGCCGCGGCGGCCTCTGGACCACTCATGCCTTGTGCAAGCAGGCCGCCGATAAGACCCGAAAGTACATCGCCAGAACCTGCCGTCGCCAGCGTTGCCGGCGCGTTGGTGTTGATGGCGACCCATCCGTCCGGTGCGGCGATGACCGTGTCGCTGCCCTTGAGTACGATTACAGCACCTGATTGCTCAGATGCGGCGCGGGCACGTTCAACTTTACCACCCTCCGCCAACCGAAAAATGCGTGAGAATTCACCCTCATGCGGCGTCATGACAACGGGTCGCGCAGGCTTCGCGCGGATGGCGGCAAATAACGCCGATTCATCTCCCTTGAATGAGCTGATCGCATCCGCATCGAGGACAGTTGCCGCGCCGGAATTCAGCACCGTCAGCACGTTCTGATGCGTTGCCAGGCCAATGCCCGCGGCGGGGCCGATAACAACGGCATTCTTGCGCGCGTCGCCCAAAAGAGTCTCAAGCGCAGCGGCGTCCGGGGCTTCCTGCAACATGATGGCGCTCATATGTGCCCCGTGGATGTTGAGTGCCTCAGCGCTACCTGCGATGGTGACCAGCCCTGCCCCGACTCTGAGTGCACCATAGGCGGCAAGCCGGGATGCGCCGGTTTGCAGAGGGGGACCGGAAACAACGACGCAGTGGCCTTTGGCATATTTGTGGTCGGCCGTACCTGGTGTGGGTAGCTGCCATAAGGCGGTTGTATTTTCGTAGGTTCGTGCCGCGATAGTATCGAGGACATGGTTAGGAATGCCGATATCGGCGAGCACCAGTTCGCCGCATAGCGCGCGAGCTGGCTGTAGAAGGTGCCCTGGCTTCTTGCGGAAAAAGGTGACCGTCACGTCAGCTTTGACTGCAGCGCCACGCGGCTGGCCGGTTGTGCCATCCAGGCCGCTTGGAACGTCGATACTCACAACCGGTGCATTGCTGGCGTTGATGGCTTCTACGATATCAGCCAATGGACCGCTGACATCGCGATCCAGACCGGCACCAAGAAGCGCATCTACAATAAGTTCGGCACCTTCGACCAAATGCGTCCCGGCGCCCTCAATCGGCCCGTCCCACCGCCCTGCGTTTTGCGCTGCGTCGCCTTTGAGTTTTTTTGCATCGCCAATAAGGCCAACACGAATTGACCAGCCCTGTTCACGCAGAAGCCGCGCCACCACAAAACCGTCGCCACCATTGTTGCCTGGTCCGCACAGGATCAGCGTTTTGCGAGGCGAAAAACACTCGATGATTGCATCCGCGACGACTTGTCCGGCGTTTTCCATGAGCGTTAAAGACGGCACGCCCGCTTTCACTGCGAGCGTATCTGACTTGCCCATCTGTTCCGGTGTCAAAACTGCGAACTGGTTGATGTCCATCTGCGTCTCCTCAACGGTGAGATTAGCACAAATCGTGGATACGCTTTGCCGCAAAACGCTGGAAAAAAAATAGGCCTCCCGAAGGAGGCCTGATTGAAGGTCATTAAACCAGCTTAGTGATCGTGTGCTTCGGGGATGTTGTCATCCGCCTCGTCGGCATCAATCATCTTTTGCAACTCTTCCTTGGTGACCTTTTTGTCTTTCTTGTCAGCCAGTTCAGAGACGAAATCGACGACTTTGTTTTCAAACACAGGCGCACGCAGTGCGGACACGGCCTGCGGGTTTTTACGATAGTAGTCGTAAACTTCCTGCTCCTGGCCGGGGAAGCGCTGTACTTCGGCGATCAGGGCCTGCTGCAGTTCCTGTTCGCTGACTTCGATCTCGTTCTTGTTGCCGATTTCAGCGACAACAAGGCCGAGGCGCACACGCCGGTCGGCGATCTTGCGATACTGTTCGCGTGCCTTCTCCTCGGTGGTGCCTTCGTCTTCAAATGACTTGCCGTGGTGCTCGATTTCGTGTGTCACGCGCTGCCAGATAGAATTGAATTCAGATTCAACCAGTTGTTCGGGCACTTCGATCTTGTGGCCTTCGTCCAGCGCGTCGAGAACCTGGCGCTTGACCCGCTGCTTACCGAGGCTGGCAAGTGCGTTTTCCATCTGGGTGCGGACAGCACCCTTCAGTGCGTCGAGGTTTTCCATGCCCATCATGGTCGCGAACTCGTCATTGAGCTCGGTGACCTTCGGGCCATCGACGTGCAGAATTTCAACGTCGAAGGTCGCCTTCTTACCGGCCAGTTCTTCGTTGCCATAGTCCTTCGGGAAGGTCACGGCAACTTCCTTCTTCTCGCCCTTCTTGGCGCCAATCAGCTGCTCTTCAAAGCCAGGAATGAAGTCGCCGGAACCGATGACAAGGTGCGCATGCTCGGAGCTGCCACCTTCAAATTCTTTGCCCTTGATCTTGCCAACGAAGCTGAGACCCAGCTTGTCGCCATCCGCAACCACGGCATCGTCGCCCTTGTCTTCATAAGGACGGTTGGAAAGGAATACACGCTTCAGTTCCTTGTCGACTTCTTCGTCGGCAACATCCACGACCGGATTTTCGATCTTGATTTTCTTGAGATCCATGATCTCGATGGCTGGCAGAACTTCATAGGTAACATCGAATTCGAGGTCAGCCTGACCATCGATGACCTTGTTAATGTCGGCCTGATCGTCCGACAGGTCGATCTGTGGCTGCGCTGCGGCGCGTTCGTCGCGCTCAGTCAGGCTTTCCTGCACCGTCGTGTTGATGGCGTCCTGCATGACTTCCGACATGGCGGAGCGGCCATAGACTTTCTTGAGATGCGAGACCGGTACCTTGCCAGGGCGAAAGCCCTTGATGTTGGCCTGACCTTTGATCTCCTCGAGCTTGGCATCCAGCCGCGAAGCCAGGTCGGTCGCGGGGATCGTGACACTGAGCTTGCGCTTCAAGCCTTCATTGAGGGTTTCTGTAACCTGCATGTCTTCGTGTTCCGTCGTTTCAATCTCGTTTGTGTCAGCCAGGACCTGCTGCGCCTCCGGTGTCAGAATGACCCCGATTTGTACACCCCACCCTGCAGCGACGAAAAGTGATGGTGCACTTCGTGCCGCCGAGAGCGAAGAGTGGTGCGGGTGGAGGGACTTGAACCCCCACGCCGTGCGGCACTAGAACCTAAATCTAGCGTGTCTACCAATTTCACCACACCCGCAAGAAATATGTCCCAGCCAGGTTGGCGCAGGGTCTATCCCAAGTTGCACGGGCAGTCAAAGGCAGAATAGCGCTGTGATGGCGGTTTGTGATGCAGCATTGAATGTCAGCGGTGATACATTTGCTTTGAACTTGGTATCCGGCACCGTTCCGATCAGTGTGACTAGCCGCCGACTGTGCGTGAACCTCTGTGCTGTGACCAATCTGCTGCGTGCCCGGCCCAGCAACTGTTTCATTTTGCGACAGTAATCACCCCGCCAGTCAACAGGCCCCATTACCGTTGACTTTGTGGATTAACCAAAATGCCCCGCAAACCGGGGGCTTTTGGGCCTAAATTCATTGACCTGCGAGCTGATTTCAGTTAATAATAGGTTTAAATTGCGGTTTATTCACAATTTATTTCGATTTTTTCGAAAGGGACGGTCATGAACATGAAATCAATCACCAAGGCTACGGCAGTCGCCGCCACAGCCTTGTTTATGGGGGTCTCGGGGTCAGCCCAGGCTGCCACAGTTACTTTGGAAGACGTTGTTGACCTGAACACCGTCAACGCAGCCGCCAGCACCACATTGGGGTCAAATGTCAACTTGGCCCTCTCCAACCTGGACGACAATAATATCGTTACTGGTTCATCTAGCGGAAACTGGCGTTCACCGTTTGACGGAAGCGGTGCTGGTGAAACAGCACACGTCAACGAGCCTCAGATCGACTTCTTTTCTGTTGGCCCATCTACTACGTCGCCAGGCGTGCTGGTGCTCAACTCGGCTGTGTCTGCCATCAAGTTTCTCATCGGTTCAGTAGACGACTACAACTCGATTGAGTTCTACTTGAACAATGTTCTGGTGGACACTGTCCTGGGTGCGGATATCATTCTCGAGGGCGCTGAAGAACAAGTGGGTGCGACGTGGATTACGATCTCCAACATTCTTGGGGGTTCGTTTGATCGCATTGACTTTGTCAGTGGACAGCAGAACGCGCTGGAATTCTCGAACTTCTCAGTCGTGCCTGTTCCGCCGGCCATCCTGCTTTTCGGTAGTGGTGTTCTCGGCCTTGGCTTCCTGGCACGCAACCGTAAGTCGAAGGCTTCGGTTTCCGCTTAAGGCAAACGCCGACAAAATCTAATCAGAGCCGCGCAGTGTACGCTGTGCGGCTCTTTTTTGTATCGAAGTAGCGGCGAATATGGTGATAGGTGAATGCGTGAGAGGCCATGTTCCCTTTATATGAAATCGGCTGATTGATCAGGGCCTTGCTGTAGACTGCCAACAACGACCCATCATAACTTGCACAAAAAATATGCGGAATGCACATATTTCACGCAAATCAACAGTGATGCGTGCCGATAGTCTGCGGGAGAAGATGCGTAACCTATTGTAATTATGTGTAAAAAAACTTCATCAGGGCTCTGGCATGCCCTGTGCATTGGGAGCATTAAACTCATAAATGAGTGATGGAGACGTCAAGTGAAGAAAATCGAAGCGATCGTAAAGCCGTTTAAACTGGACGAGGTCAAGGAAGCCCTGCAGGAAGTAGGATTGCAGGGTATCACGGTGACCGAGGCCAAAGGCTTTGGTCGTCAGAAAGGCCATACCGAGCTGTATCGGGGCGCCGAATATGTTGTCGACTTTCTGCCAAAGGTCAAAGTCGAGGTGGTTTGCCCCGACGATCTGGCAGAAAAGGCGATTGAAGCAATCCGCAATGCCGCCCAGACCGGGCGCATCGGTGATGGCAAGATCTTTGTCTACCCAATCGAACAAGCCATCCGCATCCGTACGGGCGAAAGCGGCGACGACGCGCTTTAAGCGCCAGGCGTTACCCCTGCCCCACACACAACCAACCGACTACGTAACCTGTTGAGGATCAAATAATGAGCTCTGCAAGCGATCTGCTTAAAAAGATCAAAGACGAAGACATCAAGTTCGTCGACCTGCGCTTCACCGACCCGCGCGGTAAGCTACAGCACGTGACGATGGACCAGTCCGCCATCGAAGAAGACACCTTTGAGGAAGGCGTCATGTTCGACGGCTCTTCCATTGCCGGCTGGAAGGCCATCAATGAATCCGACATGGTGCTGATGCCCGATCCTGCGTCGGCCTACACCGATCCGTTCTTCGGTCAGTCCACGCTGGCGGTCAATTGTGACATTCTCGATCCGATGACCTACCAGCCGTATAACCGCGACCCGCGCACAACGGCGAAAAAGGCTGAAGCCTATGTGTCTGAAAGCGGTATCGGCGACTCGGTTGTTTTCGGTCCGGAACCCGAATTCTTCCTGTTCGACGACGTGCGTTACGCTGCCGATCCATACAACACCGGCTTCAAGCTGGATCACTCCGAGTTCCCCACCAACTCCGATGCTGAATATGAAGCTGGCAACACCGGCCACCATGTCGGCACCAAGAAGGGCTACTTCCCCGTGCCGCCGCTCGACAGTGCGCAGGACATCCGCAGCGAAATGCTGTCTGTCATGGGTGAAATGGGCGTGATCATCGAAAAGCATCACCACGAAGTGGCGTCCGCTCAGCATGAGCTTGGCATCAAGTTCCAGCCGATCATCGCATCCGCCGATAGCGTACAGATTTACAAGTACGTCGTGCACCAGGTTGCCAATGCCTACGGCAAGACCGCGACGTTCATGCCGAAGCCGGTTTATGGCGATAACGGCACCGGCATGCATTGCCACCAGTCGATCTGGAAAGACGGCAAGCCGCTTTTTGCCGGTGACCTCTATGCCGGTCTGAGCCAGGAAGCTCTGTGGTACATTGGTGGTATCATCAAACACGCCAAGGCGATCAATGCCTTCACCAACCCGTCGACCAACTCCTACAAGCGTCTGGTTCCCGGGTTCGAAGCGCCGGTCCTTCTGGCCTACTCTGCCCGCAACCGTTCGGCATCCTGCCGTATTCCGTTCGGTCAGTCGCCGAAAGCCAAGCGCGTCGAAATCCGCTTCCCGGATCCGATGGCCAACCCCTACCTCGCCTTCACATCCATGCTTATGGCTGGTCTCGACGGCATCAAGAACAAGATCGATCCCGGCGAGCCGATGGACAAGGATCTATACGAACTGCCGCCCGAAGAGCTGCAGGACATCCCGACTGTGTCCGGTTCGCTGCGTGAAGCCATCGACTCGCTCAATGCCGACCGCGAATTCCTCAAGGCTGGCGGCGTAATGGATGACGATCAGATCGACGCTTACATCGAACTCAAGATGGAAGAAGTCATCCGGTTCGAGCACACCCCGCACCCAGTCGAGTTCGAGATGTATTACTCGGCCTAAGCGGCACGACCTATCGCAAAATTAAAGGGGCCTGGTTTCGGGCCCCTTTTTTGATTCCGTATACGCGGTGTCAGACGGCATCCTTAGCCGCCGGTTGTTTGCCGGTGTAATCTGGCGGCGGGCCGAAAACTTTAGTCAGCTCCGCCATTTCCATCGGTTCATCGAACTTTACGGCAAACCCGACATCGAGCGGGCGAACCACCGTACCAATCACCTTGCCTACGCCGACCCGCGTACCGTTTCTGGGTGTGACATCAGCAGAGAGTGCCAGGCCGCTTTGCGAAATGTTCATCACCAGGCAGGTTTCCGTTTTTCCACCGGGTAGTGTGATGACCGAGCGCGGGTCCTGCGGCACGAAACGCTTTTGTGCCCGTTTGTCCTTGGCTGATTGGAAGCGGTGTTTCTTGATCCAGTCGATTTTTAACGCAATGGCGCGTTGCTCATCTTCGTCAGCGAATATTTCGATGGCGAAGCCATCGTCAACAAGGTGGGATATCTTGCCGTCGATGATATCGAAATCATCGAGTTTGACGCTGACCAGCTCGCCCACCTGCCCTTTAACGGGCGCCGTGATGACCAGCTGTTGCGGTGAAATGCTTTGCAAACGGCACGCCAGCGTTTTGGGTCGCGCCGGGTCTGTGCCGGGGCGCCGCGCGAGAGAATACTCACCGCCGACCGGGCCGATAAAGCGAATGCTCTGCAGCCGCTTCTCCCGGGAAATGCCAAACATGTCGGAATAGAGGCTCACACTCATTCAAAAATGCCCTCACGCAATACTGCGGTGAGATTACGTAGCTGTTATGAAAAATGTGTTGCTGGAGCCGTGGTGTAATTCAGACCAGGTAGAAGGCCGCACTGAGCCAGACCAGAACCGCGGCCCGTATCCGGAAGAGATGGGCAAGCCGGTACGCAAAACTCTTAAACCCGGCCCGCGACCATCCCTTCCAAAACAGGGTGCCTGCGGTAACATCTTGAAAATACGCAATACTTCGATGCGTCACAGACGTCATACGGCAACTCCATACTCAAACCGTATGCGTAGATTTTTAGCAGCGGGCGCTTAAAAAAGTGCTGAAGAGTGGCAAACCAATCGTAAAGAATGCGATTTAGTTTCGGCCAAGGTGTCCGATTTTGAACCGTCCCTTTCCGGTCAGGTTAACAGCCGCTCACAAAAAAGCCCCGGCGTGATGCCGGGGCTTGCCGAATTCTGTGAGGGCGCGAATTCGATTTTAGAACTCAGCGGAAGTTAAACTCCAGGTGCAAGCCGCCGTGGCTGCCGCCCCATTTGTCGCGGTGGCCACCGCCCCACTTGTTGATCCGTTGGACGCGCTTCAGTCTGCTCACCTGCCCATCACAACGGTCGACCCACATTGTATGAACCCAGCGGCCGCGGGTGGCGCGTACAAAGACTTTGTCGCGGCGGTCCTGGCCAAAGTGGATGTCGGAAAATCCATTGCGGCGCAGTTCCCCGCGAATGCGGCGGTTGTCGAGGCAGGCCCGGCGCCATTTTTTATGTACATTGTGGAACTGCGGCCCACGTTCCCCGGCCTGTATCGAAAAGCCGATGCCGTTGCCGGAATTGAAACTGAAACCGAAATTGGTGCTGCCGGCCTGTGCAGGCATGGCGCTGATAGAAGCGGCGCTGATCACGATAGCGGCGATGGCGGCGCGAGTCGTTTTTGAGAGAGTGGTCATTCTGGTGCTCCTAAGCATTGGGGTTGTTGCAACGCCCTTCTCCAAGCGTGAGCCTATCATGCACCAGCCAGATTGAACCCATGTCGAACCACCTGTTCAGCTTAGGTTCATCTTGCTGAACAGGTTTTAGCATCCGAAGTGATGATCGGATCACAGATACATAAGTGTGCTTTTCTCTACCGGAACAATGGTTTGAAGGCGTCCGGTGCACCGGTCTATGAAGGCTGTGTATTTACCGTCGCCATAACGCACCATCAGGCTGACGCTATGGCTGCCGGTATTTTCACCCATCACCATCTGGAAAAAGCCCTGTTGGGCCAGGTTGGCGATCATTTCAGCTTCCGTCAGGCATATTTCAGAATCAACCCGGCGCAAATGGAGTTCTGGCACACCGCCGGCAATCGCGGGCGTATAGACCGGTTCCGGATTCAATCCCGCCTGAAGCGCTGCCGGTGTGGGGGCGACGGCCAGTCCCAATATAAAAGCGGCAATTGCGGTGCGTTTGAGATTGTGTGTCGCGAACATAGCGGCCTCACTTTGTGACCATTCTCACAGTGAGACGCGTGGGACCACGTACCGGTTCAATCCCATTTTAAAAGCGCTTTGTTGCGAATGGATTGGAGCACTGCAACCACCTTGTTAAAGGAGTATATGTTAGTCCTTATGTAGTGATTGATTCGCCTCGAATACCGGAGTTTTTATGCCTCAGAGCAACGATCTTTTTGCTGACGATTTCGAGCCGGTTCCGGCTCCGAAAACGCAAAAGGACAAATTGGCGCCAAAGGCCGAAGGGTCATATACAGCAGCCGATATTGAAGTGTTGGAGGGTCTGGAGCCCGTCCGCCGGCGGCCCGGCATGTATATCGGGGGCACCGACACAAACGCTCTGCACCATTTGTTTGCCGAGGTGATTGACAACTCCATGGATGAGGCAATTGCCGGTCATGCCTCTCGCATCGAGGTACATCTGGGTGAAGATGGCTATCTGACCGTCACTGACAACGGGCGCGGCATTCCGGTCGACCCTCATCCCAAATTTCCGAAAAAGTCGGCGCTTGAAGTCATCATGACCACCCTGCATGCTGGCGGCAAGTTCGATGGCAAAGCTTATGAGACCTCCGGTGGCCTGCACGGCGTCGGTGTTTCGGTCGTCAATGCGCTGACAGACGACCTAGTCGTCGAAGTTGCACTTGACCAGACCCTATACACGCAGCAGTTCAGCCGAGGTCAGCCAAAATCGACACTGGAAGTCAAAGGCAAGGTGCAGAACCGGCGGGGCACGACGATAAAGTTCCACCCCGACCCTGAAATTTTCGGTCCGAAGGCGGAATTCTCCCCTGCCCGCATCTTCAAGATGTCGCGCGCAAAGGCGTATCTGTTCGGCGGTGTGGAAATTCGCTGGTCGTGCGATGAAAGCCTTGCGACCGACGACATACCGGCACGCGAGACGTTTCATTATCCCGGCGGCCTCAAGGACTTTATGGAAGCCCGTATTGCGGGTGAGACGCGCATTGTCGACGACATATTCGCCGGGAGTGTCGGCAAACCGGGAAGCAACGGCGCGACCGAATGGGCCATTGCCTGGTATGTCGGCGACAGCTTTGTCTCATCCTACTGTAACACCGTGCCGACACAGGACGGTGGCACCCATGAAGCGGGTTTGCGTGTTGCATTGCTGCGCGGCCTTAAAAGCTATGCGGAACTGACCGGCAACAAGCGGGCCTCGATGCTGACCTCGGAAGATGTGCTGGGGCACTGCGGCGCGATGCTTTCTGTCTTCATCCGTGAGCCGGAATTTGTTGGTCAGACCAAGGACAAGTTGGCATCTGGCGAAGCGACACGCGTCGTCGACAATGCGGTACGCGATGCGTTCGATCACTGGCTGGCGGCTTCCCCCAATCAGGCAACCAAATTGCTGGAATGGGCCATCGAGCGGGCTGAAGAACGCGTCCGCCGCCGCAAGCAAAAAGAAATTGACCGCCAGAGCGCGACCCGTAAGCTCCGCCTGCCCGGCAAACTCGCCGATTGTACGCAAGGGGCGGCTCAGGGCGCCGAACTGTTCATTGTCGAAGGCGACAGTGCTGGCGGCAGCGCAAAACAGGCACGCAGCCGCGCGTCACAGGCGGTTCTACCGCTTCGGGGGAAGGTTCTGAACGTTGCCGGCGCCAGCCGCGACAAACTAGCGGCTAATCAGCAGATCGGTGACATTGTTCAGGCACTTGGATGCGGGACGCGCGAGCGCTATCGCGATGAGGACCTGCGATATGACAAGATCATCATCATGACAGACGCCGACGTCGATGGCGCCCATATCGCGTCACTGTTGATCACCTTCTTCCATCAGGAGATGCCGCAGCTCATCGACAATGGTCATCTCTATCTGGCCATGCCGCCGCTCTACCGCATCAGTCAGGGCCCGAAGACGCTTTATGCCCGCGACGACGAACATCGGGCCGAATTGCTGGAAACCGAGTTCACGGGCCGTGGAAAAGTCGATGTGACCCGCTTTAAGGGCTTAGGCGAAATGCCTTACGCTCACCTCAAAGAAACGACTATGGACCCCAAAAGCCGGTCCCTGCTTCAGGTGCGCATAATCGACGATCGCGATGCAACCAAATCTTCGATAGAAAGACTCATGGGCAATCGCCCAGAGGCACGGTTCGACTTCATTCAGGAGAATGCAGCTTTCGTGACCGACCTCGATATTTGACAACAATGGGGGCGTGACGCCCCATCCCGTTAATGTAACGGGAATTTGGCCGTTGACTTGGTGCATGTGATCGCTATGGTCCGCCCGGTTAGAGGCCACTCGCAACTGCGGACAACCGCAGTGATTTTTAACGCGGAATGAGTGGACAAATCATTTGAGCGATAATTTCTCCGGGCTTGGCCTGAGCGAAAAAGTAACCGAAGCGGTCACTGCCGCCGGATATACCACGCCGACCGAAATTCAGGCGCAGGCGATACCGCACGTCCTCGAAAAAAAGGATGTGATCGGCATTGCGCAGACCGGTACCGGCAAGACGGCATCCTTTGTGCTGCCCATGCTCACGCTGCTGGAAAAGGGCCGCGCGCGGGCACGCATGCCGCGCACCCTCATTCTTGAGCCGACACGCGAGTTGGCTGCGCAGGTCCACGAGAACTTTGAAAAATACGGCAAGAACCACAAGCTTACAGTCGCCTTGCTGATCGGTGGGGTATCGTTCGAAGAACAGAACAAGAAGCTCGATCGTGGCGCTGACGTGCTCATCGCAACGCCGGGGCGTATGCTCGATCATTTCGAGCGTGGCAAACTGTTGTTGACTGGCGTGGACATTCTTGTGATCGACGAGGCTGACCGTATGCTCGATATGGGATTCATTCCCGACATTGAGCGCATTTGCGGTCTTTTGCCGCCGCGCAGGCAGACATTGTTTTTCTCGGCCACCATGCCGCCGGAAATTCAGAAACTCACCAGCCGTTTCCTGCGGGATCCAGTCAAGGTTGAAGTGGCGCGGCAGAACTCCACTGCGGAGACTATCGATCAGAAGCTTCTCAAATGCGGCAGCAAACCGGCTGAGAAGCGGGCGGCACTTCGCGACACTATTCGGGGTGAGAGCGACCTGACCAACGCCATCATCTTCTGCAATCGGAAACGTGACGTGGCGACCCTTGCCCGCTCACTCGAACGGCACGGGTTCAACGCCGGAGCGTTGCATGGCGACATGGATCAAAAGAGCCGGATGGACACGCTCGATCGCTTTAAGGCAGGGACGCTTAAATTCCTGATTGCGTCCGATGTTGCCGCGCGCGGTTTGGATATTCCAGCGGTCAGTCATGTGTTCAACTTTGATGTGCCCACCCATGCTGAAGACTATGTTCACCGCATCGGCCGCACCGGTCGCGCAGGCCGCAGTGGCCACTCGATCACGCTGGTGACTTCGGCTGATAGCAAGCATATCGACGCTATTCTCAAGCTCATACAGCGCGACATAGAGTGGATTGAAACCGGAGATAAAAAGTCCGGAAAACCGGAAAAAACTGCAGATGCGACCGAATCCAAAAATGATTCGCGGCGCAAGCGTTCTCCGAAAAAAGGCAATCAGGAGGCCTCCGGCGACAAACAGGACCAACCGGCGGACAAACCCGCCAAAAATCGTCGAAAAAAGGCTGCCAAATCAGAGAAAAACGCGGATTCACCCTTTGGTGCTGATGGTCCAATTCCAGCCTTTCTGCTACGTTCCGTCGTCAAAGCTGACTAAAGGAAAGTCTTCCTTTCTCAATTTTACAAATTTGAAGAATTGGTTCTAAAGCCAGTCGGGAATGCCGGCGTTTTCCGCCGGTCGCTTGGACAAGGTAACCGAGAGAGAAATAGTGGCGGACGAAGAATTTCTGCGCGCCTGGCGTTATGGCGATACCGCAATCAAGATGCTCAAGAAGGGCGTCGTGCCGCCCTACCCGCAATTCTATGAGCTTCTTTATACCTATGCATCCGGTGTAAATCCGGCGCTTAATGCACGTATCAATGAGCGGTTTTCCAAAGGTGACGTTCCCGATACCGAGCTTGTCGATGTGCTTTGTGACGAGTTTTTGCGCCATAGCGGTGCCGAAGAGCGCCTGACCTCGGTCTCGGAAGAAATCGCTAATAGCGTTGAAGCCGTGCACGAAGCGATTGACAACGCGACGCTGAATGCCAGTCACTATTCCGGTCTGCTGCAGACCGCGACGGGTGACCTGGAACTTGAAATGAGCCGCGAAGAACTGAGCGCCCTCTCCGCGCGGTTGCTGTCCGAAACGCGCAAGATGCAAACCGCCAACAATGAGCTCGAGGAAAAACTCGACGCCTCCAGGGAAAATATTCTCACTCTGAAGAAAGAACTGGAAGAAGTGCGGCGCGAGTCGATGATTGACCCGCTCACAAAGATCTACAATCGAAAGCGTTTCGATACCGGGCTGACAGAGGCCGTTGAGGTCGCTGAGGAAAACGGAGAAGCCTTGACGCTTCTCCTTCTCGATATAGATCACTTCAAGAAATTCAACGACACTTATAGCCATCAGGTTGGTGATCAGGTGCTGCGCCTGGTCGCGATGACCATGAACAATTGTGTCCGCTCAGATGATCTGGCAGCCCGATATGGCGGCGAAGAGTTTGCAGTCATCATGCCGCAGACGGAAATGCGTCAGGCGTTGAAGGTGGCTGAAAATATGCGGCGGATGATTGAGGCCCGTGATCTTCTCAAACGTTCCACCAATGAGAAATTGGGCAATCTCACCGTGTCTATCGGCGCAGCATCTTATCGCGCAGGTGATTCAGAATCATCGCTCATCGAGCGGGCCGATAAGTGTCTCTATCAGGCCAAAAATCAGGGCCGGAACTGTGTGGTGGACGAAAGCCGTCTTTCCAAGGACGGGACCGAAGCCGCCTGATTTTGTGCGTTATGGCGATTAACCGCCAGCGCGTGCTTCCGAAAGGGCTTTCAGGTCGGCCGGTTTCAACTGCACGCTCTCACCACACCCGCATTCACCGGTCTGGTTCGGATTGACGAATGTGAACCCTGACGAGAGTTTGCTCTCTTCATAGTCCATCACCGTACCGAGCAGGAACAAAGACGCTTTCGGGTCGACATAAACATCGACATCATGTTCATGCACGTGGTCGTCACCATCTGGCGCCTCCGCGACATAATCCAGCGTATAGGCCATACCGGCGCACCCGGCGTTCTTGACGCCGACCCGGACACCGTTCACCGGATTATCCGCGTTTTCCATGATTTCCTTGATGCGGTCAGCCGCCGCTTCAGTCAGGCTGATCACCTTGAAGCTCATTCTCACCACCAATTCAGCGCAACCTGCGCTTCTTCACTCATACGGTCCGGTCCCCAGGGGGGATCGAACACCATGTTGACTTCAACTTCCTGCACACCCTCGACCATGCTGGCGGCATTTTCCACCCAGCCGGGCATTTCGCCTGCGACCGGACAGCCGGGCGCCGTCAGCGTCATGTCGACGCTCACCTTGCGGTTATCGTCGATCTCGACCTTGTAGATCAGGCCCAGTTCATAGATATCGACCGGGATTTCCGGGTCATAGACCGTCTTGAAGGCCCCGATCAGATCCTTGGTGATGCGTTCGATTTCTTCAGCCGGGAGCGTACTGTTTTCCGCTGTCGATACAACGGAACTGCGATCCGCAACCTCGCTTGACGTATCGGGCGTGGCTGCTTCGGCTTCGCGGGTCTCTGTGTCGTCGCTGGTCATGCGAAAAAACTCTTTGCTTTCTCGATACCCTCAATCAGGGCATCGACGTCGTCCTTACCATTATATAGGCCGAACGAGGCCCGACATGTAGAGGTTGCGCCAAATCTCTTTAAAAGCGGTTGCGCGCAATGGGTGCCCGCACGCACGGCAATGCCGTATCTATCGAGAATTGTTGACACATCATGGGCATGCGCACCGGCAATCTCAAATGAGAAAATGCCACCCTTTCCCGGCGCGTTTCCGATCAGGCGCAGGGAGTTGATTTTTTGCAATTCCGCTGCAGCGTAGGCGGCAATCTCGGCTTCGTGGGCCATGATCGCGGACCGGTCCAGGCTTGCGACATAATCCATCGCCGCGCCAAGCCCGATAGCCTGCACAATTGGCGGGGTGCCCGCTTCAAACCGGTGCGGCGGTTCATTGTAGGTCACCGCATCGAGGGCGACCTCTTCGATCATCTCGCCGCCGCCCTGATAGGGCATCATTTCCGCGAGCAAATCATAACGTCCATAAAGCACGCCGGTGCCTGAGGGGCCGTAGAGTTTGTGCCCGGTCAGGACATAAAAGTCGGCGCCAATATCCTGGACATCGACAATGTCATGCACCGCGCCCTGGCTGCCATCGATCAAGACAGGAATGTTGCGCGCATGGGCAATTTCAACCGCCTGTTTGATTGGCACAATTGTACCCAGCACATTCGACATGTGTGGCAGCGTGACCATTTTGGTTTTTGGCCCGAGCGCTGCTTCAAACGCGTCGAGATCGAACACACCATCATCGTCGACATCGACCCATTTCAGCACCGCGCCCTTTCGTTCGCGATGAAAATGCCAGGGTACTATGTTGGAATGGTGCTCCATGATCGTCAGGACGATCTCGTCACCCGCCTCGATCCGCGGCCCGGTGAAGCTCTGCGCCACAAGATTAATCGCCTCGGTGGCGCTTTTGGTGAAGATGATCTCTTCAGCACGCTTGGCGTTGAGAAATTTGCGCACACTTTCCCGCGCCGCTTCATAGGCATCAGTTGCCCGCATGGAGAGCGTGTGCAGCCCACGATGCACGTTGGCATATTCGTGGCTGTAGGCGTGCGCGATCCGATCGATCACGGCCTTTGGTTTTTGCGCCGACGCGCCATTGTCGAGATAGACCAGGCGGTGACCGTGGATCTTCTCATTCAGAATGGGAAAGTCGGCCCGGACCTTTTCAAGGTCAAAACTCATATGTCCGCCTCGGGGATAGCGCGCGCCAGCCAGCTATCAGACACACCCGAAAGTGCCTCGTGCAATTCCTCGTCCTCGATGAAATCGAAGAGTTCTTCAAGAAAGGCTCGCACCAGCATGGCTTCGGCATCCGCCCGGCTGATGCCGCGGCTCATGAGATAGAACAGGCTGTCATCATCAAGCGCACCACACGTCGCGCCGTGACCGCACACGACATCGTCAGCAAAAATCTCAAGTTCCGGCTTGGCAAGTATTTCAGCTTCCTCGGACAGCATAAGACCCTGCGCCATCATCTTGGCGTCGGTCTTTTGTGCGTTCGTAGAGACAACGATTTTGCCCTGAAACACCGCCCGCGACCGACCGCGTGCAACGGATTTGTAAGTTTCCGTCGAAGTCGTATTGGGAACGGCATGCGCGATATCGAGTGTGATATCAGCGTGTTGTCCGCCTTCCACCAGATTGAGGCCAGTGAAGTCGGCGTGTGCGCCCTCCCCGCTGAACTTTGCGAACAGCTGCGTACGCGACAGCGCGGAACCGGCATGGATCGTGAGCGTGCGCAGATTGGCATCCGCTGAAATATCATATTCTGCGTGGGCGAAATGCCGGGCCGTATTGCCGGACAGATCGACAGTGATATGCGTCGCTTTTGCGCCCTTGCCGAGCGCGATATAGGTCGCATGATTGCCAAGGTGATCGGCATCACTGCCAGAATAGGTCTCGACAATTGTTGCGCTGCCACCATCGGCAACAAAGATCTTGGCGCCGCCATTCACGTGCGCTGCATCGCCTTCGGTGCGCCGGTCGATGTGAATGATCGGGTCAACTTCGTTGGCGAGGTCGAGAGAAAGACTTTCACCCGTCAAGGCGCTGTTGAGCCGGACCATGATGTCATCACGGGTTGAGAGAACGGGTCCCTTGACCTTGCCGACGACGACACCGGCAGGTGCCGTGGTTGTGTCCTGCACCACGCCATTGACCATCAGAATGCGATAGGCGCCGGGAATGCGCAGAGCCGGTGCACTGGCCTCGTTGGCGGCAATGCCTGCGTCTGGGACCTCGCGCAAGAGCATTTTGAGGTCGGTATAGTGATAGCTCTCGATCTTGCGGGTCGGCAGGCCGCTGGTGCGGAAACGCGTCGCGGCATCGGCTGCGCCTGCAGCATCAAGCTGCGCCGCAAGAGTTTCCTCGCCCGGGCTGAGCTTCGGGGTCATTTGGGTAACATTGGACATGATCAGGCTGCGCTTTCTTCAAACGCGGCATAGCCGTTGGCTTCCAACTCGAGCGCAAGTTCCTTGCCGCCGGACTGGACGATCTTGCCGTTGGAGAACACGTGCACGACATCAGGCACAATGTGATTGAGCAACCGCTGATAGTGGGTGATGACGAGCATCGACCGCCCTTTGTCCCGCAGCGCGTTTACGCCCTCGGCTACTGTCTTGAGCGCATCGATATCAAGGCCGGAATCGGTCTCGTCAAGAATGCACATTTTCGGCTCCAACAGCGCCATCTGCAAAACTTCCGCCCGCTTCTTCTCGCCGCCTGAGAAACCGACATTGAGCGCGCGTTTGAGCATGTCGGCGTTCACCTTCAGCTTGCTCGACGCATCTTTTACGGCGCGCATGAAATCAGGCGTCGACAGCTCGTCCTGGCCGCGTGCCTTGCGTTGCGCGTTCAATGCCGTCTTGAGAAACGTCATGGTCGCGACGCCGGGAATTTCGATTGGATACTGAAACGCCAGGAACAGGCCGGCAGCGGCGCGCTCGTTCGGCTCCATTTCCAGGATGCTCTCGCCATTCAAAAGCACATCGCCGCTGGTGATCTCGTAGCCGTCACGGCCGGAAAGCGCATAGGAGAGCGTTGATTTACCGGAGCCGTTCGGCCCCATGATGGCGTGCACTTCGCCTGCGGGAACTGTCAGGTTTACACCCTTGAGGATTTCCTTGTCCTCATCCTCGATGCTGACGTGCAAATCGCGGATTTCAAGCATGGGCGTTGTCATTCTTCTTCTCCAATATCTTCGCCATCCCAGTAATCGATGGCGGTGTTTTTCCGTCCCACATAGAACAGCTCTGCGGCCTGCATACTGCCGCCTTCGGGAACGCCTGCGGCAAAGCCGAATTTGTTGCTGTCCGGGTATTCAAAAATGTCCGGATCATTCCGGGTCGAGATCGCCAGATATTTAATATCGGTCGATCCGGTATTGTTGATTTGATGCGCCGTCTCCGGCCCACCGGCCGGTGCCGCGATAATGTCGCCGGCTTTGATCGGCCAACTGTCCTTGCCGCGCCTGTAAAGGCCATTGCCTTCGAGGATGACAAACATCTCCTCATTGTTGCGATGATTGTGCAGCGGATAGGCGGACTTACCCGCCGGAACAGAAATGTACTGTGCGCCCAACGCTTTCGCCCCGATGGCACCTCCAAGGCGGGTGGCATAAGCTTCGAACTTGCTCCCCTTCATTCCGTGTTTGGCGGGAAGCTCGAACATGTTGGCGATTGGCTTATTGCTCATTCTTCGCCGTCCCAATAATCGAGGCTGTCTTTCTGGCGACCGATGAAGCGGATACCGCCTGAACTTGTTACCCGATCAAAGCGTGATGTGGCGGCGAATTTCCCCGAATCCGGGTATTCGACAATATCGGTATCCCCGAAATTGGCCGAGAAACTGAGATATTTCAGTTCGGTTTCACCGGTATTCCTGATCTGGTGCGCCGTTTCAGGGCCACCCGGCGGTGCGGCGATCACATCGCCGGTCTTTACCGGATAAGTGCCCGCGCCGACACGCAATTCGCCACTGCCTGCGACAATGAAAAACATCTCGGCCGTGACGTGATGGTTGTGCGCAGGAAAGGCTGCCTTGCCCGGCGCAACGACCGTCACGGACGCACCCATTGGCTTCGACCCGATGAGGTGACTCATGGAGCCGAACTGGCATGCGAACTTCTCGCCGTGGCTCCGGTTTGATAACGGAACATCCTCAATGTTGATGATGGGTGAAGTCTTCTCAGCCATCAGCCCACACTCCCCTCGAGTGAAATGTTGATCAGCTTTTGCGTTTCGACCATGAACTCCATCGGGAGGTGTTGCAGCACATCGCGCACGAACCCGTTGACGATAAGCGCTACTGCTTCTTCCTCGCTGAGGCCGCGCTGCAAGCAGTAGAACAGCTGATCATCTGAAATTTTGGAGGTGGTCGCCTCGTGCTCGAACTGCGCTGAACTGTTGCGGCTCTCTATATAAGGTACGGTATGCGCACCGCAGGTATCGCCGATCAACAGGCTGTCACACTGAGTGAAATTGCGCGCATTGGTTGCTTTGGCATGGGCGGATATCCGGCCACGATAGGTATTGTCGGAATGACCGGCGGCGATGCCCTTGGAGATCACGCGGCTGGACGTGTTCTTGCCCAGATGCATCATCTTGGTACCGCTGTCGATTTGTTGGTGCCCATTCGAAATCGCGATCGAATAAAACTCACCACGCGAATTGTCGCCGCGAAGGATGCATGAAGGGTACTTCCACGTAATCGCCGAACCCGTCTCAACCTGGGTCCATGAAATTTTGGAGTTTTTGCCCCGGCAATCGCCACGTTTGGTGACGAAGTTATAGACGCCGCCTTTGCCTTCCTTGTTTCCGGGATACCAGTTCTGGACCGTCGAGTACTTGATCTCCGCATCATCGAGCGCAATCAGCTCCACAACCGCTGCGTGCAGCTGGTTCTCGTCGCGCATTGGAGCCGTGCAGCCTTCAAGATAGCTCACATATGAGCCTTCGTCGGCGATGATCAGCGTCCGCTCGAACTGGCCAGTCTTTTTCTCGTTGATCCGGAAATAGGTGCTGAGCTCCATCGGGCAGCGCACGCCCTTGGGAATGTAAACGAATGACCCGTCGGTGAAGACGGCCGAGTTGAGCGTTGCATAGAAATTGTCGCTGACCGGTACAACCGAACCGAGATATTTGCGGACCAGTTCGGGATGCTCGCGCATCGCTTCTGAGATTGAACAGAAGATGATGCCATGCTTGGCCAGTTCTTCCCGGAAGGTGGTGACAACTGACACGGAGTCGAACACGGCATCGACTGCAATCTTTGCCCCTTCAACGCCAGCCAACACTTCCTGCTCACTGAGCGGGATACCCAGCTTCTCATATGTCGCCAAAAGCTCAGGATCGACTTCGTCGAGGCTCTTGGGTGCCGGGGCAGATTTCGGTGCCGCGTAATAATAAAGATCCTGGAAATCGATCTTGGGATAATGCACGCGCGCCCAGCTCGGCTCGACCATGGTTTGCCAGCGACGATAGGCATCCAGCCGCCACTCAAGCATCCAGTCCGGCTCGTTTTTCTTGGCAGAGATGAATGCTATCACCTCTTCGCTGAGACCCTTCGGCGCCTTGTCGGTTTCGATCAGGGTTTCGAAGCCATACTTGTACTTGTCGACATCAAGAGCCTGTACGCTCTCCACCGTCTCAAGGTCGATTTCTTCCTTGAGCGTCGGGATGGCTTCTCGTGCTGTCTTGGCGTCCAGTTGGGACATCGGTTTCTCCTGCTCGGCCGGTATTGCTGTTCCGGCTGCTTATCGTTTAGTTCAGGCGGCTTCGCCCTGTCTCTTTTTGTGCCGGTCTATAAGCGCTGCGAATGTCTGAAGGAAGACGTCTACATCCTCCTCGCGTGAAGACCAGCCGAAGCTGACACGCAGTGCGCACGCCATAAGATCGGGTGCGACGGACATGGCTTCAAGGACGTGGCTCTTACCCACTTTGCCCGAAGAACATGCCGACCCCGAGGAAACAGCGATCCCTTCCAGGTCCAGACCCATCATGGCAACGCTCGATTTATAGCCCGGAATCGCAAAATTCACAGTGTTACCGACCCGTTCCATGCCGCCGCCAAAAATGGCTACATCTTTGGATAATTTCTGCAGACCGTTTTCCAGCCGTGCCGACAGGTCCGCGACATGCGCCGTTTCATATGCCAGCGGAAAGCGCTCTGTCGCCGCGCCAAAGCCCGCGATTAATGCCACAGGTTCCGTGCCGCCACGCCGGCCCTGCTCCTGTCCGCCACCGGGGATCAGGCGAACCGTATCGCAATGCTCTTTCACCAGCAGCGCGCCGACGCCCGCCGGGCCACCGATCTTGTGCGCCGAAATCGCCATCATGTCCGTTGCTCGGGCCGCAAAATCCAGTGGCAGTTTTCCAAATGCCTGTACAGCGTCGACGAACAGAAAATGCGGCGTCGGGCCAACAAGCGCCTCGATTTCAGCAATAGGCTGTACGACACCCGTTTCGTTGTTGACCAGATGAATGGCAACGAGAGCACTGCGCCCGGTTTCCGCCAAAGTGCCAATGGCTGCGCGTAACCCGTCGGCATCAATCTGGCCGTCAGAGGTTAGTCCAATAATCCGGACCGGCTTGCCACTCGTTTCCGCGGCTTTAAGCGCCGCTGTGTGGTCTCCAGCCGATACGATAATCTCGTCCACGTTCAGCGTGGCGCTACCTGCGACGATGGCTTGTGTAATGGCCTCGGTTGCAGATCCCGTAAAAACGACCTGTTTAGCCTTGGCACCCGCCGCTTCGGCAACCTGTTCGCGCGCATCATCAACAAGCGCGCGCACCGCGCGTCCGGCCACGTGCACGGATGACGGATTCCCAATGAATTCAAGCGCACTAACGATCGCCGCCTGGGATTCAGGCAGCAATGGTGCCGACGCATTATGGTCGAGATAATGGGCTAATCTTGCGTTCATGGGTTCCTCCGGGGTTAAAGGCCCCGGCATCGCTCCTAAACAATCCTTGAAATCAAACGCCTACCTCAATTAAAAGGAGCGCTCGCACCAGTCGCCGCAAGGCGGCGGAACTAAATTCGAATAATTCTAAACTGGCTTTCTTTGTGCCAGTTGTAGGAGTCCCCGGTGCGTTCGTCAAGTCAGCCCGGCATGTTCGCCGGCAGTATGATAGATGTGTGTCCGGGGGCAGCAAACTGGGATCAAGATCACCATGCCAGAAGTGATTTTCAACGGACCTTCAGGGCGGCTCGAGGGACGCTATCAGCCGGGCAAAGAGCCTAACGCGCCGGTGGCCATCGTGCTGCATCCGCACCCCGAGTTCGGCGGCACAATGAACAACCAGGTGGTCTATCACCTGTTCTACATGTTCGCGGAACGCGGATTTGCCGTTTTGCGCTTTAATTCGCGCGGTGTGGGCCGGTCGCAGGGCCTGTTCGACCATGGTCTTGGAGAGCTTTCTGACGCTGCCGCCGCACTCGACTGGTTGCAGGCATTGAACCCTGAGAGCAAAGGGTGCTGGATCGCCGGATTCTCATTCGGTGCCTGGATCGGCATGCAGTTGCTCATGCGCCGTCCGGAAGTTGAGGGCTTCATTTCGGTCGCGCCGCAGGAAAATCTCTATGATTTCTCCTTCCTCGCCCCCTGCCCCTCCTCAGGTCTGATCATTCATGGTGAGGAAGACCGGGTGACCCCGCCATCTTCAGTACAGAAGCTGGTCGACAAGCTGCATCAGCAAAAAGGCATCACCATCGAGCAGCAGATCGTGCCTGGTGCGAACCATTTCTTCGAAAATCATGTCGAGGAACTGGTCGAACGGTGCGGCGAGTATCTCGACCGGCGCCGCGCAGATATTGCCGCAGGCGGTGGCCGGTAACTTTTCAATGTAGCGGCAAACAAGCCTTTACCTGAATCAGCGCATATTTGCCGCGCATTGAAAGACCAAATGACATGACCAAGTTCAAATCCGATTTTCTGCGCGTTCTCGATGAACGCGGCTTCATTCACCAGATTTCCGACCCCGAAGGCCTGGACAATAAGTGCCTGGAGGGACCGATCACGGCCTATATCGGTTTCGATGCGACCGCCAAATCGCTTCATGTCGGATCGCTTATCCAGATCATGATGCTGCATTGGTTGCAGGAAACCGGTCATCGGCCCATTGCCCTGATGGGTGGTGGTACAACCATGATCGGTGATCCGTCAGGCCGCGATGAGACACGCAAAATCCTGACGCACGAGGATATTGAAGAGAATATTGCGGGTATCAGAAAGAGTTTCGAACCCTTTCTCGATTTTGAGTCCGGCAAGTCCGTCATGGTCAATAATGCCGACTGGCTGTTGAAGCTCAACCTTGTCGATTTCCTGCGCACTGTTGGTCCGCATTTCTCCGTGAACCAGATGATCCAGCGGGATTCGGTGAAGCTGCGGCTCGAACGCGAGCAGCATCTTTCGTTCCTCGAGTTCAACTACATGGTCTTTCAGGCCTTCGATTTTCTTGAACTCAATCGCCGCTATGGCTGCACCATGCAGATGGGTGGTTCGGATCAGTGGGGCAACATTGTCTCCGGCGTTGATCTGGGCCGCCGCGTTGATGGGGCGGATTTGTTCGCGCTGACAACACCTCTGTTGACGACCGCATCTGGTGCGAAGATGGGGAAAACGGCAGCCGGTGCCGTATGGCTCGATGCCGATCTGGTGTCACCATACGATTACTGGCAGTTCTGGCGAAACTGTGAGGACGCGGATACGGAGCGTTTTCTCAAGCTCTTTACGACACTGCCGCTCGCAGAGGTTGCAAAAGTCGTCGCGGGCGATGTTAACGAGGCAAAGAAGGTGCTTGCCACTGAAGCCACGGCGTTGCTGCATGGCCGCGCCGCCGCAGAAGAAGCTGCGGAAACCGCACGCGCCACCTTTGAGGAAGGTGCAATTGATCTTAGTCTGCCGACGGTCGAGCTACCGTCTGCGAACCTCAAGGATGGGCTTGGGTTGCTTGCCGCGTATGTTGCGGCCGGATTGGCCAAGTCCAATGGTGAGGCTCGCCGGCACCTTCAGTCGGGCGCTCTTCGTGTCAACGATAAAGCGGTGAGTGATGAGCGTGGCACGCTGTCCGAAAGCGATCTGCTTCCTGAAGGCGTGATCAAGCTCTCCGTGGGCAAAAAGCGTCACGTGCTGATCAAGCCGGTCTAGATCTATTCCGTTCGCGGCTTTTCCCGTGAGCGGAACTCCATGATCGACCGGAAGGCGCCCGGTAGCAGGATCGATGCCGGATTTACGAGGAATTGCGGCTCGTCGAGATCACCGCGCACGGCAAACGTTACACCAACCAGCCCCTCACCATCGCGTCCACCAAGCAACGGTCCCAACAGTGGTAGTTTCTGGAATGCGGAATTGAGACCGAACAGGGGCACATAGGTGCCTGCAATGTCATATTCCCGCGCTTGCGTGTAGACAAACCCGCGCGCCGTGCCGCCGACTGTATCACCATCCAGAACCGCCTCTGTGATTTCGATCCGGTCAGGCCGACGGATAAAAGACGCTTCGGCAGCGTTGAAATTGATGCGGTTCTGCCGTTCCACCAGCGAGCGGGAATCGCGGTGATTGCCAAGGATTTCAGCGACCTTTTCTTCGTCGGCAATAGCAAAGTCCTTGATGGTGAATTGGCCGCGATCGGTCTTCTGCGCCACATTGTGCGTTAAGGTCAGGCCGCCCTGCCCGCCAAGAAGACGCGGATAAACATTCAAAAACCGCAACAGCGTTCCCGCATCGCTGAAGGCCACCGACATGGTGCGTCCGCCTTGCGTCGGGTTGGTGGCTATGGAAACGCCGTTGTTTTCAGCAAATTGCGCCTGCATGGAGACATGCCGCAGATCTTCGCCGACCAGACGCATATTCAGCCCCAGGCTGTATGCAACCACCTGGTAGAACCCAAGCGCCCGATTGAGTTGGACATCAAACTCCAGCGCCTGATCGAACTGCGTCGATTGCGGTCCGCCCGTCGAAATCTGATCGATGGCGAAGAACCGTTTGAGCATTGGTTTCAAATCCAATTGCTCGCCACGCAGGGCCACCGCGATCCCGTCGTCGCGCGGCTCCATGCTCAAGGATGCATCATCGCCCGGACTGAGTTTGAAAGTCGGGAACTCCGCACTCTGCAAACCTGACTCCGGATCCACGGTCATGCTGCCGCGTATGTCCACATCCCCGAATTGCAGCGTCAGATCCTCAATATTGATTGCGTCTTCGCCGGGGTCGACTAGCGCGGACAAGCCGCCGGGCACGCCCACGGATTTGGAGAGCCCCAAATCTGCGACATTTACCGATGCGTTCTCGATGTCCGCAGAAATCTGAATGGTGCCGTCGGCCAAGGGGCGTGCCGCAAATCGCACCGAACCACCCAGGAACGAGCGGGCATCGAAACCAAGTTCGGAGAGGTCGTCGATATTCACCTCGGCGCTGATGGTGACATCCGGCTCGTCTTCGATTTTGCCGGTCAGTCCCACCGACACCGGGATACCGGCTACAGCGGCATCGCCATTGATGCGATAGCCAGCGGGCGTAAGCGAGAAGTTCAGATCGCCATCGGCTATCGTATAGCCGTTAAGGGGTTCGCCACTACCAAACCCGGTCACCGTACCATTGGCCGCATAATCGAACGCCGGTACTTCATCGTTCTCAGTCATGACAATGGTGGCAACGATGGACCCGTCAAGTTGGCCCTGAAGCGCCTGGGGATCGATTGGGATGTCGGCATTTGAAAGTGCGCCGGGAGAACGCTCTTCAATCAATGCCATTAACGCCTGAATATCCCCATCGACGCTGCCGGAAATCTCAAAAACACTGGAGTCCATGGCCTCGGAATCGATGATGAACGCTGCGTTTTTGACGCCGACAGGGCCGGACGTGGTTTCAAGCGTCGCGCCATCCATATTGATCGTCGTCACATTGTCCGTGACGTTGAGCCGGACATTTCCGTTGACGGCAACCGGCTCCATGCCGTCAACCGGCACAAAGGACACGCCGGTGCCGGTCATGTTGATGGAGACGGCACCCGGCGGAATCGGTTGCCGATCATCCTTCATTGAGATCGTGCCGAGTGGGAATTTAAACGTCATGCTCGTGTCGACGACCTGACCCTCGGTCACATGCTCGACAAACCAGTCACGGCCTTCCGGTGAAATGAAATAGGGCCACAGCCGTTTCAAGTCGTCGGCAGTAATGCCGCTACCGCCCACTTCCATGTCGAAGCCAATGCCTGAGCGCAACATGTCTGCCCGGCCTTTGACCCTGAGCAGTGCATCCCCTTTCTTGGCAACCATCTGGTCAATGCCAACTGCGCCATAAAGAGGCGCTGACCAACCGGAAAACGCCATAATGTCAAATGCGTGTTCTGGTGCGTCCAAATCATTTGGATGAATGACGACACTTTCCATTTCGGTCGAAATTCTGATGACCGGACCATAGGTTTCATCCAGCCCCATTACAAAGGTGCCGGACATCACACTCGTGCTCTGTCCGACGCGCATTTGCGCGTTTTCCATATTAAACCGGGACGCCGCCGGGTCCCATTCAATGCGCATGTCTTCAGTCGTGATGGGAAACAGGTCTTCTTGCACCCTGAGGTTGGTGCCACTCAGATCAGCTTCGAAGATGCCGCCGCTAACCTCGCTGGTTTCTTCGTCAAATCTGACGTCGAAGGTAAGCCTGCCCGCACCACGCACCGCCATGACGCCATCGGGATCATCCATGAACGGGACAACGCTGGCGAAATCGAGGTTTCTGACATCCGCGTGGATCATCATCTCGCCTGTATCTGCCCGCTCACGGCGCATGGTCCCCTCAATGGTGCGACCGGCCAGATCGGCGCTGAACTTTGCCTGAATGGCATCACCGAGCGCCGTTGGCGCCATATTGAAATTGAGATTGGTCAACTGACGAAACAGTCCATAGACCGAATCATGCATATCCAACCGCCCCTCGCGAACACGCAGACGCGAGAAACGGCCCATACGGGCCTGTTTCTCGAACTGGCCGATGCTCTCTTCCATGGCGTTGAAATTGTAGATCAGCCAATCATTGTCGGAGCGGAAGGCCGGGCTGCCATCCGGCAGCGTTCCGCGTAGGTTCAGCCCCTCGGAAGAGATACGGACTGTCGGTTGGGGTGTTGCGCCTTCTAGAATGCGAACAGTTGGACTGCCGCCATTCTCATCGTCGACCAGCTCAAACCCTGCGAGCCGCGGTCCAATCAAATCCTGAATGACCTGAATATATGGCCGCACTAGCGTGACAGTTAGACCAGGCTGGCCGATGAGTGTGCGCAGGGGCGAAAAGCCCACATCCAGCGCATCCATCTCCACCTGCGCGTTGGAATTGCTATCAATCAGCTTCACCGGAGATATTTTGATCACCGGCCACAGGCCGTTTTCCAGCGCCAGCGCAGTGTCGCCCAGTTCTATCGAATAGTTGGGCGGCAGGGCGTCAGATGCCGCCGCAACGGCCTGATCCCGCAAAAAGGGGATCGGGATTGGCGTGATCAGCAGAATCGCCCACAACACCAGCACCAAAACGGACAAGCCACCACCGATCCACAACGCAACCCTGCCAATCCGGTGAAGAGGCAGGCTGCGGTTCATTGGTGGTGTAGTGGCGTTTTCGGCGGTCACGGGATTCTGGTTGGTTCTGGCGAGTGGATACCGGTATGGCTTACGACATCCGACAAGGCCCTATCTGATGCCCAAATTTGCGGGCCGGATTATGGCGTGAATTGAGATTGTGATTCTTCTCAAACTATCGGCGATAGAACGAAAAAAGAGGTTAATGAGATGTCAAAGCTGCGCATTGGTGACCCTGCACCCGACTTTAGTCTTGAGACAGATAGTGGTGCGACGTTTCAACTCTCAGCACAGCGTGGGCGCAAAGTTGTTCTTTTCTTTTATCCTCAGGACGATACCGAGGGCTGCACTGTCGAAAACCAGGAGTTCACGCATTTAGCGCCATCATTCGAAGATGCTGGGGCGATCCTGCTGGGAATTTCTCCCGATACTGTGGCCACGCATCAAAAATTCCGCGACAAATATGCGCTCGGTGTGTCCTTGGCTGCTGACCCCGACCACAAAGCGATCGATGCTTATGGTGTGTGGGGTGAAAAAACCAACTTCGGCAAGAAGTATATGGGGCTGATCCGCACGACATTCCTGATCGATGCGGACGGCTGTGTGGCGGAAATCTGGAAGGTTACCCGGATCAAGGGGCACGCCGCCTAGGTGCTGGAGCGGATTGGTGATTTAAGCTGAACTGCACGGCTTTTCCCGTTTATTAACCATAGTTTGCGAGGCTCATTCTCAGCAAGTGCGTGCTTGAGGGTGTGTGAAGTGAGCAACCAAAACCAGCGTAAACACTACGGTCTTGGGCAAAAGTCGAAAGTGAAATCCAAACCGTCCGGAACGATTCGGCCGGTTATGTTTTACGCCATGTTCGGTGCGTTGGCGGCGACGAACATTCTAACGCTTGTCGCGTTTTTGATGTCGCCCGACATTGCCCTGCTGGTCGATGGACAGAGCGAGCGGACCTACGCCGCTTATGAAGACCGGATTACGCGCCTCAGAATGGAGATCGACCGGCTTCATTCCCGCCAGTATGCCCAGGCAGGCAACCTCAACTTGCAACTGCAGGAATTGTCTCAACAGCAGCAGGTCCTGACCGAACAGCACGCCTATGTGAAAGCCCTCGCAGTGCGTGCCGAGGAACTCGGCATAGATACCGCTAGTTTGATCGCCGGCAATGACGACACCATCGTCACCGGTTCAATCAACCCTGATGTATCGCCCTATGACATGGAAGCGGTTACCAGGAACGTGTACCGCATGATGACCGAAAGCCGCATGGCGTTGGCCGCGCTTTCGGAAGCAGCCAACAGCTCCACGGATTTGATCGTTGAGAATCTTGGAGCGATTGGCATTACGCCTGAATTGCCCGAAATGGACGGCAACGCTGTAGGTGGGCCCTACCTGCCCGTCACATCAGAAATCGAACCTAGCAGCCTTGTAAACGACGCCAATGCAGTGTTGGCGGCCTTCGAGCGGTTTCGCGCTGCGCGGCTTGCGGCTGACAATGCGCCTATCCAACAGCCGGTGACGGGCGAGAAAGTGCGGATCAGTTCCAATTTCGGCAATCGGCGCGATCCTTTTCTGAAACGGTTGGCATTCCATGCTGGTATGGATTTCCCTGCCCCGCGCGGCACGACGGTGGTCAGCGCCGGTGCCGGTAAAGTGGCTTTCTCAGGCCGCCGTTCGGGATATGGCAATGTCGTTGAAATTGAACATGCAGACGGGTTTTTGACCCGCTATGCACATCTGTCAAAACGGCTGGTTGTTGAAGGCGATGTGATCGAGGTCGGGTCGGTGATTGGTGAGGTTGGTTCAACGGGCCGGAGCACTGGACCACATTTGCACTTCGAGGTGCGCAAGAACAACACGCCATTGAACCCCTCCGGCTTTCTCAAAGCCGGCAAGCAACTCTCGCGTCTTTACTAAATCTGGATCAGTCGTCCTTGCTGCCGACGCGCTGCGCGAGGGCCGCTTCCATGAACTCATCCAGTGCACCGTCCAGCACATCTGTGGGGGATGTGCTTTCAATCTCGGTGCGCAAATCTTTCACGAGCTGATAAGGCTGCAGCACATAGGAGCGGATCTGGTGTCCCCAGCCGATGTCAGTCTTGGACGTTTCTTCCTGCATGGCTTCAGCTTCACGCTTTTGAAGTTCAGCTTCGTAGAGGCGCGCGCGCAGCATGGACCAGGCCGTAGCCCGATTTTTGTGCTGTGAACGCTCGTTTTGACACTGAACGACAATGCCTGTGGGCACATGGGTGATGCGCACCGCACTGTCGGTCGTATTGACGTGTTGTCCACCAGCACCTGAGGCGCGATAGGTGTCGATACGGCAATCGCTTTCGTTGATTTCGATATCGATATTGTCGTCGACAACCGGATAGACCCAGACACTGCAAAAGCTGGTATGTCGCCGCGCCTGGCTGTCGAAAGGCGAAATGCGGACCAGGCGGTGCACACCGCTCTCGGTCTTCGCCCAGCCATAAGCGTTGTGACCTTTGATCTGGATAGTGGCTGACTTGATCCCGGCTTCTTCACCATCATGAATTTCAATGGTTTCAACCTTGAAATCACGACGTTCGGCCCAGCGCCGGTACATGCGCAACAGCATGGATGCCCAGTCCTGGCTCTCGGTGCCACCGGCGCCGGAGTGAACTTCGATAAAGCAATCGTTGGAATCGGCTTCGCCGGAGAGCAGCGTTTCGATCTGCATGCGCGCGGCGTCAGCACGCATCTTTGTCAGCGCCTTTTCGGCTTCAGCAACGATCTCACTGTCGCCTTCGGCCTCGCCGAGTTCGATCAGGTCCGTATTGTCGGTCACCCCCGCTTCCATATCGCGGACGGCTGCAATACGCGCTTCAAGGTCCTGGCGCTGGCGCATCGTTTCCTGCGCGGCCTGCGGATCGTTCCACAGGTCAGGGTCTTCGGCCTTGGCGTTCAGCTCATCGAGGCGTGACTGGGCTGTATCCCAGTCAAAGATGCCTCCTCAGCAGGCTGAGTGCCTGCTCGATTTCATCAACGATATTCTGTATTTCGGCGCGCATGGATAGGTCTTCTATGAATTGCTGCCACGCTGCATAACCGAGCGCCGTTTGGCGATCAAGTCACACGCGAACAATCGCTAGTTTATCAGAACAACCCACCGCGTCCGGCGTTGATATCGCCGCCCTCACCTTCCTCGATATTGAGGAAGGCTTCGGAATCGACACCAATCACGGAGGTGATCAGGTTCGGACCGGTGCCCGGCTTGAACGCTTCGAGAATGGCCTGCTCACCGGCAATGGCCTTGATGCCGGTCGCAGGGTCGATCCAGGTCTGGGTCATACCGCCTGGCATGGTGAAGGGCGTCGCTGGCTTACCCTCAAGTGCCTTTTCCATGAAGTGCGTGAAGATTGGTGCTGCGAATTCACCACCGGTTGCGGCGCGGCCCATGGAGCGCGGCGTGTCGTAGCCAAGATAAACACCGACAGCCATCTCGGGCGTGAATCCGACAAACCAGGCATCCTTGTAATCGCTGGATGTGCCGGTTTTACCCGCCACAGGCCGTCCGAGTTTATTGACATAAGTGCCTGTGCCACGCTGCACGACGCCCTGCATCATCGATGTGATCTGAAACGCGGTCATCGGGTCGAGCACCTGTTCGCGATTGTCGATGATCAGAGGCTCCGCCTGACCGTTCCATTCCTCAGCGTTACAGCCATCGCAAACACGCTCGTCATGTTTGAAGATTGTCTTGCCGTAACGATCCTGCACCCGGTCGATCAGTGTCGGGGTGATCTGACGCCCGCCATTGGCAATGGTCGCGTATGCCGCCGTCATCTTCATGTCGGTCGTTTCACCCGCGCCCAATGACATCGCCAGAACCGGCAGCATTTCATCGTAAAGGCCGAACAGACGCGCATATTCCGAGACCAGCGGCATGCCGATGTCCTTGGCCAGCCGTACTGTCATCACATTTCGCGACCGCTCGATGCCGCGCCGAAGGGTTTGTGGGCCATAAAACTGGTTCGAGTAGTTCTCCGGCCGCCAGACCGAGCCGTCCGCGTTGACGATTTCAAGCGGCGCATCCAGCACCACCGAGGCCGGTGTATAACCATTGTCGAGCGCTGCTGAGTAAACGATTGGCTTGAACGAGGATCCCGGCTGCCGAAGCGCTTGAGTTGCGCGGTTGAACTCGCTGAGGTCAAATGAAAAGCCGCCAACCATCGCCAGTACACGACCGGTACGCGGGTCCATCGCCACAAGCGCGCCTTCGATCTCAGGCACCTGCATCATCGTATAGATGCCTTCTTTGTCGGGCACCGGCTTCACATAGATGACATCGCCGACGTTCAGAAGTTCATTGAGTTTTGGCGCGACCCATTTAATCTCGGGTCCTGGCAATTGTCCGGTTACCCGGTCGCTTGCAATGCCGCCATCGACATCTGTTTCCGGACGCAGGCCGATCTTGGCTTCGTTTGTGTCCATCTCCAGCACGACTGCAAGCTGCCATTCGGGCACGTCCCGCAGCGGCGAGATTTCGTGGACCGCTTCACCCCAATCACCGGAAATATCAACAGTGGCCACAGGCCCGCGGAAACCCCGGCTTTGGTCATAGGCAACAAGCCCATCCATCAACGCCTTGCGAGCATAGGCCTGCAGTTTGGGCTCCAGTGTTGTGCGCACGCTGAGACCACCGCCATAAAGCTGATCCTCGCCGTAGATCTTGGCCAGTTCACGGCGTACTTCTTCAGTGAAATATTCTGCAGAGTAGAGCTGTGACCCCGATGTGCGCGGCACGACGTCCAGATTATCACGTTTGCTTTGCTCGCCGACATCAGGTTCGACATAACCATTCTCGACCATGCGGTCGATGACCCAGTTACGGCGGTCGATAGCGGCCTGAGGCCGCCGGAACGGATGATAATTGTTCGGTGCTTTCGGCAAGGCAGCGAGATAAGCCGCTTCGGAAAGGTCAAGCTCGTACAAGGCCTTGTCGAAATAGTTCAGAGCAGCTGCCGCAACACCGTATGAGTTGAGGCCAAGGAAAATCTCATTGAGATAAAGCTCGAGAATCTGATCCTTGGTGAAGGTGCTCTCGATCCGCATCGCAAGGATGGCTTCCTTGATCTTGCGGTCCCAGGTTTGCTCTGTCGTCAGAAGGAAGTTCTTGGCGACCTGTTGTGTGATCGTCGAACCACCACCCTGCACCGATGTGTCGCCGCTGGCACGCGCGAGAATATTATCACGTAGCGCACGGGCGATGCCGTCGAACGCCAACCCGCCATGGGAGTAGAAATTCTTGTCTTCAGCGGAAATGAAGGCCTGTACGACTACGGCCGGAATGGTCTCTATCGGCTGGAAAAGCCGCCGTTCACGCGCATATTCGGCCAAAAGTGTGCCATCTGCTGCGTGCACACGCGTCGTCACCGGCGGCTGATAGTCTTTCAGTACCGTGTAATCAGGCAAATCGGCCGTGAGCTGGCTCAGATAGAAAGCGGCAACGCCAACAACTCCGAGACCGATAAAGATGCCGAAGCCGAAGAGCCAGCCGAGTAGTCGCAGCATATGTGAACCCTTTTCGTCCCGAATCTAGATCGGGACATCACCATGATGTTCGCCCGCTTTGATATAAGAGCACGGCAGAATTGTGGACACCGGTTTCATCGCTATTGTGCAAAACCATCGAAATATTCGGTGATGCCTGTGGCAATGCCTTCGGCCACCTTGTTGCGCCAGGCGTCCGTTGTCAGGTTGGCGATATCTTCAGGATTGGACAAAAAGCCCAGTTCCACGAGGATCGACGGCACATCCGGCGATTGCAAAACGAGGAAATCTGCCTGACGGACCGGAAATTTTCGCATCGTCACACTGGACCCCAGTTCATCGACGATCGTCTCCGCCACCTGGAAGGATTGCCGCCGCATTTCCCGCTTCATCAGGTCTACCAGAATGTTGACCACCTGGTCGTCAGTGGCAGGCGTTGCAAACCCGGCTATCATATCGACCTTGTTTTCCCGGTCGGCCAGCATCCGATCCATCGCTGATGTCGCGAACGGACTGCGCGTGTAAATGCTCGTGCCTCGGACCTCGTCCTGCTGAAAATAGTCTGCGTGTACAGACACGAACAGATCGGCCCTGTTTTCCCGCGCAATCGCGATCCGGTCTTCCAATCGAATGAAAACATCGTCTTCACGTGTCAGAGCCACATCGAACTTGCCGGTTTCTGTCAAAAATTTCTGCAAAATCTTTGAAAAAGCGAGGACGATCTCTTTTTCCGACGTGCCGTCTGGCGAGGTCGCACCACCATCATCACCGCCATGCCCGGGATCGATGACAATTAATCGCCGTTGTGTCGATACTGGCGCCGGTGTGACGGGCGTGCTCGCACTCTGCTGTGTATCTGTAAGATCGCGTGCGGCCAGTTCGATGAACTCTTCCTCGGTCGCCGGAACGAAATCCACCACAAGGCGGGCTGGCTGGTCTTCAACAGCCTCAAGCACATAGGCCTGTTGGACCCGCGCCGGAGTTGCCAGCGCGATCCATGTCCGCGCCCGTCCTGTATCCGCCATTTCGAGGTTGATGCCGGATACAATGCCCGTTCCGGACGGTGCGTGCTCTCCATTTTGCTGTATCGCGGTGGCGCGAACATCCACAGCAATCTGCATTGGATCCGTCAGCGAGGCGATGGCGAACTGTGTTGTCCCTGTCAGATCAACGATTAGCCGTGCGCGTTCGGGCGTGGTCGACACGCGGGCATCAATCACCTCAGGCAGTGATCCGGTGATATCCTGCGCGGAGGCAGTCATGGAAATCATGACGCTGATCACAAAGACGATCGCACGCACGATAGAGTGTGTTTTGAACACGTTAGCTCCGAATTTCGCAGGTTTTGCCGACTGACATTTACGCGATTCGTCCATGGTACGGACGCCCAGACAGATAGGGAACACACATTTAAATATTTGCCCGAAACGTGATCACGTTGCGACAGTATCTATGACTTTATTCTTGCTAATTGCGTTGAACGCTTCTAAAGGCATGAGGTGAGGTGAACCCTCGTCTGTGTTTATTGGGCTTGAATGTGAATGTCTGAAACATCACATGCTCAATGGGAGAGAAACCGGCCTTAAGACGGTATTGAGCGTCCAGAATAGCCGGAACACGGACGATTTTCGCCCCAAACGAATTTCGGCTTGAGTTAGAGTCGGATGGTGACAGCCAGGATAAGTTGCGGCGCGTCACCCAAAGCCTGGATGGGATATGATGAGCGTGACAAGCAAAAAGCGCGATGTGGCAATGCCAATCCGCCTGCGCCGCCTCCCAGCCCATGGTTCACCGGCGTCCCGGACGCCTGCATTATCGCAAACATTCGCCTCGCATGGCGCCATGGCCGCTGCCTTCCTGTTTGGAAGCGCCACAGCCGGCGCGCGAAGGCGCGGAGTATATTTTTATGGCAACGAAAAGAATGCTGGTGGATGCCACCCACCCGGAAGAAACACGTGTCGTCGTTACGAGCGGCAACCGTTTAGAGGAATTTGATTTCGAATCTGCCACACGGCGGCAGCTGCGAGGAAACATATATCTGGCCAAGGTGACGCGGGTTGAACCCTCGCTGCAGGCCGCTTTTGTCGAGTATGGCGGAAATCGCCACGGCTTCCTCGCCTTTTCTGAAATCCATCCCGACTATTACCAGATCCCTGTCGCTGACCGCGAAGCACTGCTCGCTGAAGAAGAGCATGGCGATGATAGCGTCGAAGAACCCGTAGCCGACGCCGACAAGGAAAACGATGCCGATGTGGACGCTGCGGAAGCTGATTCCGAAGGTAATGTCGAACAGGCGCAGGCCGGTGATGAACCCGTTGAAGATGTCGGCAGCGACGATGCACTTGAAGAAATTCCCGAGCGCAAAAAGAATCTGGCCCGCAAATACAAGATCCAGGAAGTCATCAAGCGCCGTCAGGTCATGCTGGTGCAGGTGGTCAAGGAAGAGCGCGGCAACAAGGGCGCGGCTCTGACGACATATCTGTCGCTGGCCGGGCGCTATTCGGTGTTGATGCCCAATACGGCGCGTGGCGGAGGGATTTCCCGCAAGATCACCAGCGCTGCAGACCGCAAGCGCCTCAAGGAAATTGCAGGCGAACTCAAGGTTGCCGATGGCATGGGGGTTATCCTCCGGACCGCCGGCGCATCGCGCACCAAAGCCGAGGTCAAACGCGACTTCGAATATCTGCTCAGACTTTGGGAGAATGTGCGCAAGCTGACGCTGACATCGTCTGCACCCAGCCTCGTTTATGAGGAAGGCAGCTTGATCAAGCGCACCATCCGGGATCTTTACAACAAGGATATCAACGAGGTCTTTGTCGCGGGTGAGGATGCTTATCGCGAAGCAAAAGACTTTATGAAGATGATCATGCCGAGCCACGCCAAGAACGTGCAGCTCTACAAGGAAGATCAGCCGATATTCTCCAAATACAGCGTGGAATCGCAGCTCGATTCCATGTTCTCGCCGCAGGTCACCCTGCCCTCCGGCGGATATATCGTCATCAACCCGACTGAAGCGCTTGTATCAATCGACGTGAACTCGGGTCGCTCCACCAAGGAACACAATATCGAGGATACGGCATACCAGACCAACCTCGAAGCGGCAGACGAAGTGGCGCGCCAGCTCCGCTTGCGTGACCTTGCCGGCCTCATCGTGATCGATTTCATCGACATGATGGAGAAGCGCTCCATCCGTAATGTTGAGCGCCGGTTGAAGGACGCGCTGCGCAATGATCGCGCGCGCATTCAGGTTGGCCGCATTTCTCATTTCGGCCTGATGGAAATGAGCCGCCAACGCATGCGTTTCGGTGTCCTCGAAAGTTCGACCCACATCTGCCCGACCTGTCAGGGTGCGGGCATTGTGCGTTCAGTCGAAAGCCTGTCCTTGATGGTGCTGCGCGCAATCGAAGATCACGTATTGCGTCGTCCGGGTCAGTCCATCGACGTCAAAGTGCCGGTCGACGTTGCGCTGTACCTGCTCAACGCCAAGCGCGGAATGTTGACCGAGCTTGAAGCCAAGTACGAATTGTCGATCACGATTTCGGCGGATTCAAAACTGACAGGCAATCATTTCAATATCGAACGCGGTGAACAGCGGCCCACGCAGAGAAGTGGTGCGCGGGCGCCAATCAGCGTCGATAGTGCTGAAATGGCGGATGTTGAGAGCGAGGAAGAGACTGAGGATAATTCTCAGGACGAAAAACCCGCGCGTGGACGCCGTCGTCGCCGGGGTGGCCGCAACCGTAATCGCCGCGACCAGTCAGATGATCGTAACGATGAGAACACAGAAATTGCCGCAGATTCTGAAGAGAATGAGGATCAGACCGAAACCTCTGCTTCAGACGATAATGATGGTGACGATGGTGAGCCGCGCAAGCGTCGCCGTCGTGGGCGTCGGGGTGGCCGCCGCAATCGGCGCGGTAATCAGCCGAATGAAGACAATTCAGAATCAACGCCTGAGGATAGCCCGGAACCCGTGGCAGCGGACGCTTCAGTCGCTGCCGAGGCTGAACCCGAACCTGTGGTAGCCGAGGCGGTTGAAGCTGCTCCTGAAGAAGAAAAGCCCGCCAAAAAGCCACGCCGTACGCGGCGGAAGAAGGCTGATGATGCGGCTGAGAAACCGGCAGAAGACAAACCGGCCGCTCCGGAAATGGCCGCAGAGGCGCCCGCCGAACCTGCCGTGAAAGAAGAGGCCAAGCCGAGGACGCGCCGGAAGAAGAAAGAAAACATCCCCGACGAAGGCATCATTGTCACAACGTCCAGCACCGAAGAGGCCGCCGAAGAACCGGCACCGAAAAAAGGCGGTTGGTGGCAGCGGGGCTTCCTGGGTTAAACCAGCATAATGATCCAACAGATCAGGCGGTCCAAGTGACCGCCTTTCCTATGCGTTCACGAACGCATTTATGCGCGCAAGGGCGTCGTTGATCATCGCTTTGTCACCCGCATAGGAAAACCGCACAAACCGGTTACCGTTCTGCCGGTCAAAATCTATGCCCGGCGTTGCAGCCACACCGGCCTGGTTGAGCAGGCGTTTGCAGAAATCCATGGAATCGTTGCTGAACTTTGAAATATTGGCATAAGCGTAGAACGCACCATCAAGATCGCCAATGCCTTCAAAGCCCATCGATTTGAGCGCTTGCGTCAGGATGTCCCTGTTCTCGGCGTAAAGCGCCTTTTGCGCCTCGCAATAGTCCAGCGCCTGCAAGGCAGCGAGGCCTGCTGTCTGCGCGAGGCTTGATGCCGAGACAAAGAAATTCTGCTGCAGGATTTCAGCTTTGCGCACCAGATCTTCCGGCAGCACCATCCAGCCGATCCGCCACCCGGTCATGCAATAGTATTTGGAAAAGCTGTTCACCACGATCGCGTCATCCCCGAACTCAAGCGCACTGGCGCATGGTTCGGCATAGCTGAGGCCGTGATAGATTTCGTCTGATATGAACCGGATGTGACGTTCATTGCAGACATCAACAATGCGCTTCAACTCGTCCCGTCCAACAATCGCACCCGTTGGATTGGCGGGGCTTGCCAGCAGCAAACCGTCAAATGGCTGTTTGTCATGTGCCGCGATGACATCATCGGCAGTTAGCCGCCAGCCATTTTGGGCGGTGACGGGAATTTCGAGAGCCTGGTAGCCGAGCCCGATCATGGTGTTGAGATAGGCGGGGTAATTCGGGCGTGTCAGGGCAATAGTTGCCCCTTTCTCAAAGGCCGCGTGAAACCCGACAAGGAACCCTGACGACGACCCCATGGTGATGATGAAGCGGTGCGGGTCTACTGATACGCCATACCAATTGGCATAGGCATCGCTCAGTGCCCGCCGCAACTCCATGGTGCCCTTTGAATCCGTGTAGCGTTGCGGCTGGTCAACAACCGCCCTCACCGCCTCTATCACCGACGGTGCCGGTGGCGCTCCCGGCTCGCCGGCAAGGAGATAGCTTATATGCTTGCCTTTGGCCTCAAGCGCTTTGGCGTGCTTGAGAATTTCCATGGCGTGAAAGGGCTGAATGCCGGTCACAAAATTTTCAGCCATCAAATAGTCCAACTCGTGCGACAATCGGAATAACGGAACGGATTCCCGTTTGTTATCAGCATCGAAGTGAACATCCAATGCGGTTATTCGCGCGATATATGAGGCCTCTTGGAGTTTTGGTGGCGCTACTGTTCGTACTGGCGTCATCGAACCAGGCTGTCTTTGCACAAGGCCGTGCGATCAGCATCATTCGCGATGCGGAAACGGAATCCCTGATCAAGAGATTTGCCGAGCCGCTGATGAAGGCTGCCGGCTTGCAGCGCACGACACCGCGAATCTACATCGTCAACGACAGACGATTTAACGCTTTTGTCATTGAAGACGGGTCGATCTTCATCAATTACGGCACGATTATCGAATCGGAAACGCCGAACGCTCTCAAAGCAGTTCTCGCCCATGAAATCGGCCACCTCGCCGGTGGCCACATCGCTCGTATCCGCGAACAAGCAGAGATCAGCGGCCGGATGCAGATATTCGCCATGCTGCTGGGTGTTGGCGCAGCCGCGGCTGCCGCCGGCAGCGGCGCAAGTGGCGAAGTCAGCGAAATGGCATCTGCGTTTATTCTGGCAACTCAATCGGTCGGGCAAAACACCCTCGCCGCCTTCCGCCGGTCGGAGGAAAGTACGGCCGACGCTGCAGGGCTGCGTTACCTGCAGGCGACCGGCGAATCCGGCAAGGGGTTGGTGGATGTACTCGAAACGCTTGCTGCCGATCAGGTCCGGCGCGCGGGCGCCAATGATTATTTGCGCACGCATCCGTTGGCCGAAGACAGGCTGGATCAGGTGCGCAAGACGGCACGCGCCAATGCGAATTGGAACCGGGGAAGTTCAGCCGCCGACACCAAGGCACTGGAGCTGGTGAAAGCCAAACTTGTCGGTTTTCTTGAAAGCCAGGAAGTCGTGCTCAACCGCTATCCCAACGCCGACAAGTCACAAGCCGCTCGCTATGCCCGTTTGATCACCGCCTACAAGAGTGGTGCGGCGGTTGCGGCAGTGGCGCAAATGCCGCGGCTCGTTGCCGAGTCACCTTCAAATCCCTATTTCCAGGAACTGCTCGGGCAAATGTATTTTGAAACCGGCAACGCCACCCAGGCACTCGGGCCGCTCAAGAAAGCGGTCAGCATGGCACCGGAGCAAACGGAAATTCGTGTTCTTTACGGCCAAGCCCTCATCGATGCCGGTGGAGCTGAAAACCTCACTGAAGCGGCAGCACAGCTCAATCGTGTCACGCGGGAAGATCCAACCTCATTGCGTGGATTTGTTTTGCTCTCACGCGCCTATGCCGGGCTTGGTCAGCAGGGAGAAGCCAGCCTCGCGGCAGCCGAAGCTGCATTGGTCCGCGGCGACAAGGGAACAGCACTCGGCCTGGCGCGTCAGGCTCAACAAAATTTGAACCCGTCATCTCCCGCATGGCTGAGGGCAGACGATATATTAAGTTTGGGCTGATAAGGCTTTATCGGCAAATATGGAGTTCTTGATGCAACGCTTATACGTCGCTCTGGCCGCTTGTGCCGGTGTCATTGCGGGCGGTTTACTGGTCGCCTACACACCTTGGTCAGAGCCTGGCCTGTCCGAATCCGAGGTCCGTTCCGTGGTCTCGGAGATGATAGACGATGCACGCCCCCTGCCCGCACAAGGCAACATGTCGGTGGCGGCCGTCGATCCGGCGACTATTCATCCGATGATCGAGTCCTATCTGCTTGCGAATCCGCGCATTTTGCAGCGTGTTTCCGATGCGTTGCAGGTGGAATTGCGCAGCGAAGAACAGGAGCGCACACGCGTTGCACTGGCTGATTTGCAGGATGAAATCTACGACGATCCAGATCATGTCGTGCTGGGCAACCCGGACGGTGATGTGACCCTGGTGGAGTTGTTCGACTACAATTGCGGGTATTGCCGCTCCGCCATGCCGGACATGGCTACGCTTCTGGCGGACGATCCCAATCTCAAAATCATTCTCAAGGAATTCCCGATCCTTTCAAAGGAGTCCGTTGATGCCGCACGAATTGCCGTTGCCGTAAACAAATCGGAAGCGGATTACTGGCAATTCCACCAAAAACTGTTCACCAGTCACGGCAAAATCGACGAGGCGGCAGCGCTGAGTGTGGCAGAATCTCTCGGGTTGTCCCCGGTCAGCTTGAAACTCGATGCAGATTCCGCGGAAACGACTTCAATTCTTGACCGTTCCTATACGATCGCCCAAACGCTCGGTGTCAGTGGCACGCCCACATATATCATTGGAAATGATGTCATACCCGGCGCGATCGGCCTTGATGCCCTGAAAGAGCGCATTGCCAATATGCGCGAATGCGGCAGCACGGTCTGTGACGGATAAGCGGTGGGCGTACCACCGGGATTCAAGCGCAACGCACAGCCCTGCTTCTAACGTGTTGGAAAACGGCACAACCTTTGCCTTTTCCGTGCAATTCGTATAGTCCGGCTTGCACAGAACGCACCCCCGGGTGCATGAAGGCGGAACCATGGCAAAAAGCGTACTTGTACTCAACGGACCGAACCTTAATCTGCTCGGTTTACGCGAGCCGGAAACCTATGGCGCCGATACGCTCGGCGACATCAAAAAGGTGTGCGTAGCCGAGGGGAAAAAGGCCGGTTTGTCGGTTGATTTCCGCCAGTCAAATCATGAAGGCGAGCTGGTCACCTGGATTCAGGACGCACGGGGCAAGTTCGATGGTGTCATCATCAATCCCGCCGCCTACTCGCATACATCGGTCGCCATTCACGACGCGCTGCGTCTGTTGGATGTGCCGATTATCGAAGTGCACTTGACCAATATTCATACGCGCGAGCCTTTTCGCCATCATTCATACGTATCTTCGGTCGCAACAGGGGTTATTTGCGGATTGGGTGCCGCAGGTTACAAAATGGCCCTTAGCGCGCTCGCAGAACGGCTCTAGCCGTCAGCATGCCCCAGGGAGGCAAGACAATGACAAAGGCATCCCAGGTGGATCAGGATTTGATCCGCACCATTGCCGAACTTCTCAACGAAAAAGACCTTGCCGAGATCGAAATCGAGCGCGAGGATTTTCGAGTCCGCGTGACGCGGTCATTCGCCAAGGAAACCGTGCAGTTTGCCGCGCCGGCTGCTGTTGCGCCGCCGGCCGCTCCGGCACCCGCGCCCGCACAGCAAGGTAGCGCACCTGTTGCCGCCACCTCATCTGCGGACGATTTGTCATCCAATCCAGGTACGTTGACCTCACCTATGGTCGGCACCGCCTATCACTCGCCTGAACCTGGCGCCAAGCCATTCGTAGAGGTTGGGACTGCAGTGAGTGAGGGCCAGACAGTTCTCATCATCGAAGCGATGAAGACCATGAACCAGATCCCGGCGCATCGCTCGGGCACCATCACGCGTATTCTTGTCGAGGACGCGCAGCCTGTCGAGTATGGTGAACCTCTGGTTGTGATCGAATAGTGGGGCCAGGAAACGTGGGCACCGGTTTGAAGATCATATCCAAGGACATTCCGATCAGCGGAGGGCGCCGCTGATGTTCTCGAAAGTCCTGATCGCCAATCGCGGCGAAATCGCATTGCGCATCCTGCGCGCCTGCAAGGAGCTGGGCATTCAGACCGTCGCCGTTCACTCGACGGCAGACGCCAATGCGATGCATGTCCGCCTGGCGGACGAAAGCGTGTGTATTGGACCCAATGCGGCTAAAGACAGCTATCTCAATATTCCCAGCATTCTGGCAGCCTGTGAAATCACCGGCGCCGATGCGGTGCATCCCGGCTACGGGTTTTTGAGCGAGAACGCCCGGTTTGCCAACATTCTGGCCGAGCACAAGATCGCATTTATCGGCCCGTCTGCACAGCATATCGAGATCATGGGCGACAAGATCGCGGCCAAGCGCACAGCGCTCGAACTTGGTATTCCTTGTGTGCCTGGGTCGGATGGCGGCGTGACCTCTGAAGCGGAAGCCAAGAAAGTCGCCAAGGACATCGGTTATCCGGTGCTGATCAAGGCGGCCTCGGGTGGTGGCGGCAAGGGCATGAAAGTCGCCATGTCTGAAGGAGAAATCGGCGTCGCCTTTTCAACCGCGCGTCGCGAAGCCAAAGCAAATTTTGGCGACGATTCCGTCTATATCGAAAAATATCTCGGCCAGCCGCGCCATATCGAGGTTCAGGTGATCGGCGACGGCAAGGGTAACGCGGTCCATTTGGGGACACGCGACTGTTCATTGCAGCGCCGGCACCAGAAAGTCTGGGAAGAAGCAGCTGCACCAACTGTCCCGATGGACGAGCAGATCGAGATCGGCGAGATTTGCGCTGCTGCCATGCGCAAGTTGAAATATTCCGGTGCCGGCACTGTCGAGTTCCTCTACGAGAACGGTGAATTCTACTTCATTGAAATGAACACACGCGTTCAGGTGGAACATCCCGTCACCGAGCGCATCACCAATATCGATATCGTCTACGAGCAGATCCGCGTCGCCTCAGGCGAAAAGCTGTCGATCAAACAGGACGAGGTCAAATATTGGGGGCATGCCATTGAAGTGCGCATCAACGCCGAAGATCCGCAGACCTTTGCCCCCTCACCCGGTACCATCACCTATTACCACCCTGCTGGTGGTGTGGGTGTCCGTGTCGATGCGGCGGTGTATCAGGGCTACAAGATCCCGCCCTACTATGACAGTCTGATCGGCAAGCTCATCGTTCATGGCCGCACGCGGCCGGAATGCCTGCAGCGTCTCAAACGCGCGCTCGACGAATTCATTGTTGACGGGGTCAAAACCACATTGCCACTGTTTCGCCGGCTCATCGAGGAACCCGATATTATCGCCGGCGACTATGACATTCACTGGCTGGAAGAGTATCTGAAGGCCGAACCTGCGGAAACGCCATAGTTTGATGAAAAATGACGATCCTTTCGGACTGGAGTTGACCGCCGACCTGATCGTACGTGCTTACAAGGCGGGCATATTCCCCATGGCGGAAGACGCCAGCTCGCCGGACCTGTTCTGGGTGTCACCGGAGCAGCGCGGAATTATTCCCTTGGATGGCTTCAAGCTGTCACGCAGCATGCGCAAAGTCATGCGTACGCACCCCTACTCGATCCGTGTGGACACGGACTTCGCTGCAACCATTGAGGGCTGTGCAACGTCCGGTACGGATCGCGACTCCACATGGATCAATGCCACGATCCGCGAGCTCTATGGCGAGCTGTTTGAGCGCGGCATCTGCCACACTGTCGAAGTCTGGGATGGTCCGGAAATCGTAGGCGGACTTTATGGTCTCGCTATCGGTGGTGCATTTTTCGGCGAGTCCATGTTCCATCGCAAAACCAACGCCTCGAAAATAGCCCTGGCGCATCTGGTTGAGCGGCTGATTGCCGGTGGCTTCCTGCTGCTCGACACCCAGTTCCTGACCGATCACCTCAAATCGATGGGTGGTATCGAAATCCCGCGCGAGACCTACGAGCGTATGCTTGCGGAAGCGTTGACCGTCAGCAGTAAATTTCGTGCGCTGGACGGTGGCATCTGAAGTTCTAGTCCTTGAGCTTGAATGCCAGTTGCGTGACCCAGTTATTCATATCCGGAACGGTATCGGGATCGGACTCATATAGTTCCAGCCTGCAGGCGAAATGATCACCGTCGCTTTCCGCGTGCATATCAAAATCCTGACCGGTTAGCCGTGACCAGCCAATCAGAAGGCCGGTCACCGTGATCAATCCATCGGGATGACCATGCCAGCTTACCGAAAGGAACTTGCCACCAGGCAAGGTGCCGGTTTTCACGCTATCGCTGGCTTCTGCGGGTGATTGCAGCGCAATGCCTGCCTCCACATCAAGCGTGTTTTCCATGTCGATACGGCGATAGTTGTAAAATGGCGCGCCAACGGGCTTCAGACCATGTTTATCTATATGCTCGAAGAGCTTCGGGAAACCTTGCTCGGCCGGCCGTTGCATTTGCTGCATCGTTACCGTGAACGGTACGTAGATGTAGGGGTGCGCTGGACGTTCCAGCGTTTCGGGCAAGGTCATCATTGATCGTAATCCTGAGGCAAGAGGTCGAGTGCAGCTTTGAAGCTGCCATCCATGTAAAATGGAACGGATTCATGCTCATGGAAGATTTTCCATGCATCTATTTCACGCCTTAAACAAATCGTGGTGCGCATCCACCATGAAGCGTCCTCACCCTCTTGTGTGCGGGTGCGAACGTGTACGTGTCCAAAACAGACAGCAAGATCGCCGTCTATCGTTATACTGATGTCATCGCCCGTAACTTCCACCGGCCCGTCCCAAGAGGAAAGCCAGAGTGCGAGCCCCGCTTCATCGAATTTCCGGATAAGCGGCGGCGCCAGATCAGAAATCTTCGCATCGCCGGAATAGAGCTCAGCGACTGCAGCAGCATCGCGGTTGTAAAAACCCTGGCGTTGCTGCTCAAGCGCAGCGCGCACTTCGTTCCGCGCCTGTTCGTTGGTTTGGTGGCTTTCCGGCATTTCTACTGTGCCCCACCAGCCGCAACCAGGTCCTGAAGCCTGTCAAAGCTGCTGTTCCAGCCCTCGATGTGGCCGTCGCGGTTGCTCGCCGTGTCGAAGTCGGTTTGGGTGAACACCATGCGGGTTTTTGTGCCGTCTTCAAAAAGCTCAACTGTGCAAAGCCGTTCCGGGCCGTCGTCCCATTGGAAGGTGAAGACAATACGTTCCGGTGGAACGATTTCGAGATACTCTCCGCTTTGCCAGAGTTTGATGCCAGGTTCATAAGCGTCAGGTCCGCCCTGCAGGCAGCCGCGCCACTTCCCCCCAACGCGAAAATCTTGTTCGAATACAACCGCGGGGCAATCTTTCGGCCCCATCCAGCGGATCGTATGCGCAGGATCGCTCCACATTCGGAACACCAGTTCCCGTGGCGCATTGAAGTGCCGCACAATTTTCAAATCGAGAATGTCGCCTTCTTGTTCAGTTTGAGCGCTCATTGTCCCCTCCTTTTTGAAGTTCATTCAAATAGTCATCCATCCGGTCAAAACTGCCATCCCAGAAACGGCGATAATGTTCGAGCCAGACAGCTATGCTGCGCAGGGATGCAGATTCAATCCGGCATGGGCGCCATTGTGCGTCCCTACCCCTGCTGATTAGACCTGCACTCTCAAGAACTTTGAGGTGCCGTGAGATTGCCGGAAGGCTGATATCGAATGGTTCTGCCAGTTCATTGACGGTCGTCTCGCCTTCCGAAAGCCTTGCGAGAATTGCGCGCCGCGTTGGGTCTGCGAGCGCTGCAAAGGTCTGACTGAGGTGATCGCTTTGTTGCATATGTAATTAGCCGAGTTGTTAAATAACACATAGGTTAAATACATATGCGGCAAACACCTGTCAAGCGCAGTCACAATTTGAAAGATTAGGTGCGTTCGTCCGGCGGCGGCACATCGCTCGATTGTTTGCAGTCAACCAGCCAGACGTCATAGACGGCGTGATCGATAGCATTGAGCGCCGGGCTGTCGGCAAACATCCAGCCGGTAAATATCCGCGTCACCCCGCCCTGCAGGTTCACCTGATCAACTTCCAGAAACACCGACGTCCGCTGCGCTTCGCTCGGTGGGCGTGTGTAACAGGCGCGTGGTGTCAGCTGAAGTGCGCCGAACTGCACGGTCTCGTCGATATAGACATCGAATGAAATGAGACGGCCGGTGATTTTATCGAGGCCTGCAAATCCGGCGACCGGATTGGCAATTGCCTGCGCCATGGCCGATGCCGGCAGCAGTGCAGCTCCGCAAATGGTTGCGAGAACGGTAAAAGCGCGCAGCATGTTTTTCATTCGGCGCATCATGAGAGGCTGGATGGGCAAAACCGGTCCGGATCTACTCAGGCGACCAGGCGTCGTAATCACCGGTGACCTTGGGACGCTCACCAGCGTTCAGCAGGCTGCCCTCCGGACGGTAGGCGCCGGCGGTTCCGGTCAGGTTGGGCTGGTGCGGCTTTTGCCAGTTGCGCGGCTGATAATGTTCGTCTGCCGGCGGCACGTCGACGCGGTGATGCATCCAGCCGTGCCAGCCTGGCGGAATTGCCGAGGCTTCAGCCGGACCATTGTAGATTACCCAGCGGCGACCCTTTTTGTCCGTATAGTAGCGGTTACCGAACTCGTCATTGCCGACGAACTGGCCCTTGAGCCAGGTCCTGATTCTGAGGCTCAGCGTTTCCTTGTGCCACCAGATGAAAAGTTCTGCGATAAATTGCTTCATGCCGCCTGTCCGATAAGTGAGACACACGCCGTATCACGACGCATCCGCGTTTAGCATGATGTACCGTGTGCGCCTAGAGGAATGCCACGGGAAAGCGCAACAAATCGGGCATCAATGCCTAAAAGGCTGATTGCAGCAGTTCATCGACATCGTTCTGGATGGAAGTCATCTCGGCAAACTGGCTTTCCTGATAGGCGCGGGCACGCGACAATTGGTCATGCCGTTCCTGCTCGACCGTCAACCGCTCCTCAATGCCTTCGATCACATAGCGTTCGCCAACCAGTTTCAGTTTGAGCCCGCCACTCATCACCCACCTGATTCGTGCCAATAGTTGAATTGGTGAGATCGGTTTGGCGATGACCGCGTGTGCTCCAAGCTTGAGCGCCCGCTCCACCCGCTTTTTGCGCGGTTCGGAAAACATCATGATGACGGGGACCAGGCACAAGGGGAACATGTTCTGGTTTCGAATCAGCTTGAGGAATGAACTCCCATCATAGGGCTGGTTTTCCCATTCCATCAGAATCAGGTCCGGCGGATCGCTTAACATGGCGGTGCCGGCGCGCTCACTATCGCTGAAAATAGTGAGGTTTCTAAAGCCTGTTCCAGACAGCATGGCGCGCAAAAGCCGCTGCATCTCCCTGCTCGGCTCTATGACCTGGATCGAGATGTCCAGGGTGTTGGAACTGGCGGGCGAATAACTACTCACACTACTCACATTCGTTGCCGCTTATGGGCAAAATAATGCGCTTGACACCAGCGGGAAAAAAGATGGCACCGCCACGTATGGGATTCGCCGCGCCGTGGTGCCGTGTGAACGGGACGCGCTACGCCTTTGCGGCAACTCAAAGAATGCAATTATTGGTGTGGTTTATGGGGAATCGGGTGGCGCGTTGTGGGCCGGTTTAAAGGCTGGCAAGCCATGATTATATCAGCAGAATGGATGTTATCAGCTCTTGTGTGTTTTCCCCCGGGATTCACATATTATATACTAGATTTAGCTATGAGGAGGCTGTCGAGCACAAGAACTTGTCATTTTGATGAATGAATGCAGTTGACGAAAAATTTGAATCACGCCTAAGTTCGAGCCGTTGCGCGGATGTTTCTTCCTGTCCTGCGGCGGCACTCGAAGACCGGTTGTTAGCGGTTCGTGGTATGGCCATTGGTCGGTACCGCGTGGGGTGGTTTGCTGCGACATTTAGAGATTGGCAGTATGCGTATTTGTCCCTTTCGGACAATGCCGGCGCGACCTGGGGGCACGTTCAAACCGGCGCAAGTCCGGTCCATAACGATACTCCCGGTGAAGTAAGAGTCTTGGAGCCCGTACGCGGCTCCGCAATGGGGAAGCAGAAAACAAGGGTTGGAAGCCTGTTATTTGGGCTTATAGGCCAACTCGCGCCTAACTTAGAAATTTGGGGGTCACCAGAGCATGCGCATTGAGCGTCGTTTTACTAAACAGGATCAGCCCGCCTATGCCGGGATCGAGTTTCGCAAGGCCACAAGCGAAATCCGCAATCCTGATGGGTCGGTTGTATTCCGGCTGGCAGATATCGATGTCCCCTCAGCCTGGTCACAGGTTGCAGCCGATATCATTGCCCAGAAATATTTCCGCAAAGCCGGTGTCGCCAAGGCCCTGAAAAAGGTCGAAGAGAACGATGTCCCCTCCTGGTTGTGGCGGTCCGTGCCCGACGAGAAGGCGCTCGAGAAGCTTCCCGAAGACGAGCGCTACGGGTCTGAAATCGATTCGCGGCAGGTTTTTGACCGTCTGGCCGGCACCTGGACCTATTGGGGCTGGAAGGGCAAATATTTCGATAGTGAGGAAGATGCGCGCGCCTTTTATGATGAGCTGCGCTTCATGCTGGCGACGCAAAAAGTGGCGCCGAACTCACCGCAATGGTTCAACACCGGCCTGCACTGGGCCTATGGCATTGATGGTCCGGGCCAGGGGCACTTCTATGTCGACCCCTTCACCCAGAAGCTGGTGCAGTCGGAATCCGCCTACGAGCATCCGCAGCCGCATGCCTGCTTCATCCAGTCGATCGAGGATGATCTGGTCAATGATGGCGGCATCATGGATCTTTGGGTGCGTGAGGCGCGCCTGTTCAAATATGGCTCCGGCACCGGCTCGAACTTCTCTAAGCTGCGTGGCGAAGGCGAAAAGCTCTCCGGTGGCGGTAAATCGTCCGGCCTGATGTCGTTCCTCAAGATCGGCGACCGTGCCGCGGGCGCTATCAAATCCGGCGGCACCACCCGTCGTGCCGCGAAAATGGTTGTTGTCGACATCGATCACCCCGATATCGAGCATTATATCAACTGGAAGGTGAAGGAAGAGCAGAAGGTTGCAGCTCTCGTCACCGGCTCCAAGGTCGTCTCCAAGCACATGAAGGCGATCATGAAGGCCTGCGTGAACTGCGAAGCCGCAGATGGCGCCTGCTTTGATATCCAAAAAAACCCGGCATTGAAGCGCGAAGTCCGTGCGGCGAAAAAGGCTCTGGTGCCTGAGAACTATATTCAGCGCGTCATCCAGTTTGCGCGTCAGGGCTACACCGACCTCGAATTCCCCGTCTACAATACCGATTGGGACAGCGAAGCCTATCTGACAGTTTCGGGCCAGAACTCCAACAACTCCGTCCGCGTGACCGACGACTTCCTCAAATCCGTCGAGAGTGACGGCGATTGGGACCTGATCGGCCGCATCAAGGGTGACGTGGTCAAAACCGTCAAAGCCCGCGAGCTTTGGGAGAATATCGGCTACGCAGCCTGGGCCTGCGCCGATCCTGGCATCCAGTATCACTCGACGATCAATGACTGGCACACCTGTAAGGCGGCCGGCGACATCGTCGCGTCCAATCCGTGTTCGGAATATATGTTCCTCGACGACACGGCCTGTAACCTTGCCTCGATCAACCTCCTGCCCTACCGGCAGAAGGACGGCACGTTCGATACCGCAGCGTACGAGCATACGGTGCGCCTGTGGACCATCGTACTCGAAATCTCGGTGATGATGGCGCAGTTCCCGTCCAAGGCGATTGCCGAACGGTCATTCAAGTACCGCACCCTGGGTCTCGGCTTCGCCAATATCGGCGGATTGCTGATGACCTCCGGCATTCCTTATGACAGCGACGAAGGCCGCGCCATTGGCGGCGCCCTCTCCGCGATCATGACCGGTGTCGCCTACGCGACGTCAGCTGAAATGGCTGGTGAACTCGGTCCGTTTGAGGACTACAAGCGCAATTCCAAGCACATGCTGCGCGTCATTCGAAACCACCGCAATGCTGCCAATGGCAAGGCGGGTGGCTATGAGGATCTCGCCATTGCCCCTGTGCCGCTTGATCACAAGAACTGCCCGGATCAGAACCTGATCACCCGTGCCATGGCGGCTTGGGACAAGGCGCTCGATCTCGGCAAGAGCCACGGCTACCGCAACGCGCAGGTGTCCGTGATTGCGCCGACCGGTACGATTGGTCTCGTTATGGATTGTGACACCACTGGCATCGAGCCGGACTTTGCCCTGGTGAAGTTCAAAAAGCTCGCTGGTGGCGGCTATTTCAAGATCATCAACCGTGCCGTGCCCCCGGCTCTGCGCACCCTTGGCTATTCCGAGGATCAGATTGCCGAAATCGAGGCCTATGCCGTCGGTCATGGCAATCTCAATCAGGCACCGGGTATCAACCCCACCACGCTGAAAGCCAAAGGCTTCAGCGATGAGAAGGTTGCCGAGGTCAACAAGGCGCTTGAAAACGCCTTCGACATCAAGTTCGTCTTCAACAAGTTCACGCTCGGCGAAGAATTCTGCAAGGTGGCGCTTGGGTTCACCGATGAGCAGCTCGATGACTTTACCTTCGAAATGCTGCCCGCGCTCGGCTTCTCCAAGAAGGAAATCGACGCCGCCAACATTCACGTGTGTGGTGCGATGACCCTCGAGGGCGCCCCGCACCTCAAGGCAGAGCATCTGCCGGTGTTCGATTGCGCCTCGCCATGCGGCAAGATCGGCAAGCGCTATCTCTCGGTTGAAAGCCACATCCGCATGATGGCGGCTTCGCAGCCCTTCATTTCGGGTGCGATTTCCAAGACCATCAACATGCCGAACGATGCGACGGTCGAAGATGCCAAGGAAGCCTATCTGCTCTCATGGCAGCTCGCCCTCAAGGCCAATGCGCTCTATCGCGATGGCTCGAAGCTGTCGCAGCCACTCAATGCTTCGCTTCTCGCCGATGACGAGGACGAAGAGGATGCCGTTGAGGAAATGGTGGCCGCTCCGGCACAAGCCCGCGCTGCTGCCGTTGCCGAACGGATCGTCGAGCGTGTGGTCGAACGCGTCCGTGAGCAGGAAAAGCTCCCGGCCCGCCGCAAGGGCTACACCCAGAAGGCCAAGATCGGTGGTCACACGGTCTTCCTGCGCACTGGTGAATATGAAGATGGCCGCCTTGGCGAAATCTTCCTTGATATGAACAAGGAAGGCTCAACCCTGCGCGCCCTCATCAACAATTTCGCCATCGCCGTGTCGCTCGGTCTGCAATATGGCGTGCCGCTTGAGGAATATGTCGAGACGTTCACCTTCACCAAGTTCGAGCCCGCCGGGTTCGTCCAGGGCAACGACTACATCAAGAACGCCACATCGATCCTTGACTATGTGTTCCGCGAACTGGCGGTCAGCTATCTCGACCGGACGGATCTCGCCCATGTCAGCCCCGAGCAGACGGGTACGGCCACCGGCCTGTCGAGCGGCAAGGACGACAAGTCCGACCGTGACGCCAGCCATGCGCCGGCACCGGTCCCTGCCGGTCAGTTCGTTTCCCGCGGCATGACCCGTGGCCGCGTGCAGGACAAAAACCTGATGCTGGTCTCCTCAGAAGCCCGCGCCGCCTCCAACCCGGTGCAGGCCATGCAAGCCAGCACGGTGACAGCGCTGAAATCCGGCACGGCCCTCAAGACCGACCCGGACTCAAGCCCCCACCCGCTGGTAGAGCAAAACGCCGAACCAGCAGAAGCCGCCGCCCCCGCCGAAGGCCAACTCCGCGCCGAAGCGCAGATGAAGGGTTATGTCGGCGAGGCGTGTTCCGAGTGTCAGAACTTCACGCTGGTGCGGAATGGGACGTGTCTGAAGTGTGATACGTGTGGGTCTACGACAGGGTGTTCGTAGAAGTACGGACTGACGCTGTTGCAGCGATGAAATGAAATTGGCCCCGGTTCGGAAACGAGCCGGGGTATTTTACGCTGAATATTGCTTTTCCTATGCGTTTCTGACATCAGAGATGCTCCATTGAGGGCGCCATCATGCATCACAAGCGCGGACGCGCCCGGCGGCGGCGCGCGGGTTGTAAATTCTGTAAGCCCTGGAAAATGAACGGTGTGCGCACCGAGCGCAAAGACGGTGAACGCTTTAGCGATCACCGCCGTCGTTTTGTTGCGGAATGAGGTCGCACCTTCGATCAGGTCAGCCGCGCGTCATCCCCGCAAAGGCGGGGAACCAGCAACCACAGTTCCAAGCAGCACGGCATAATGGATGCCGGATCAAGTCCGGCATGACAATTTCTGGTTTAGCGCTTAACCCTGTGTTGTCACCCCGGCCTTGAGCCGGGGTCCATTGGCACCCGTGGGCGCTTTAGTGTTTCGCCAAAACCCACCAAACAAGCCGGGACGCATAATGGTTCCCGGGTCTTCGCCCGGGATGACACACTGGGGTATCGACACGCTGACGGTTTACGCGTGACGCCAGACCCGTGCTCTGCCAAATTGGCAACATGCCGCAGACAAAATTCTATTTCATCTACATCCTGGCCAACCGCATGCGCGGCACACTTTATACCGGAATTACAAACGATCTGATCCGACGTGTGGCGGAACATCGGCAAGAACTCTATCATAGTTTCTCAAGCCGCTATGGAACTTTCAAACTGGTCTGGTATGAAGCGCACAACGACATCGAAGAAGCGATAGCACGTGAAAAGCGGATCAAACGTTGGCGGCGGCAATGGAAATTCGGGCTGATCGAAGAAAACAACCCCGATTGGCATGACCTCTACCCCGGCCTGACCGCATAGTTCTCGATTTCGCTTCGAATCTCCCAAACATTCGATCTTGATCAAAACGCACACAGGGTTTAGTCTACACAAATGAGGTACGTACCTCAGTTTATCAGTGTTAGCAGCAGATTGGTGCTGCGCGACGACACACCGAACGGTCTGGAGGGGAAATTGGGCATGTTCGAACTGGAATCAGAGCACATAATCGCCGATGAAGCCGCGCTGCGCGCGCTTTATGAGCCGACGCACACACTCGCGACACTCAAAGAGCTGACATTGCTGGATAAACACGCCCGCGCCTTCATCGAACGCTCGCCATTCATCTGCCTCGGTACCCAGGATATGGATGGAAAAGCCGATGTCAGCCCGCGTGGCGATCCGGCCGGGTTTGTTAAGGTGCTGGATGAGAAAACGCTCGCAATACCTGATCGTCCTGGAAATAATCGTCTCGATAGTCTCACCAATATTCTGGCCAACTCAAGCGTTGGGTTGCTGTTCCTCATCCCGGGGTATGATGAAACCCTGCGCATCAACGGGGAAGCCAGTCTTGTAACCGACCCTGCCCTGCTCGAGAGCATGGTGGTCAACAACAAGACACCCAAGCTGGCTATCGTTGTGCGCGTGACCGAAGTGTTCCTGCATTGCGCCAAAGCCCTCAGACGGTCGAAATTGTGGGACCCGGATCAGTTTCAGGAGCGCAAGGAAATGCCCTCGCTATCAAAGATCATTCTGGATCAGACGACGGGCGCGCCGGATGACGACGAAATGCGCAAGATCGATGCCGATCTCGAAGACGAGTACAAGAAGACGATGTACTGACCGGACGGAAAACCGGGTTTGGGTTGGCTTAACTCAGTCTCACCCCGGTAACGTCCCTATCTGCCTTTAGTACGCCATCCTCGACCCACACCCGTGCCACATGCACAACCGTGCGTCGTTCGGCGCCGGTTTCGGGAATATCCTTTGCGGCCTCATCCCATTCCGGGTGCGTGAAGTAAAAAAGTGCCGCCTCATCGGCTTCGGCATAACCGCCCATTTCGGCAAGGTCGTCCATGCCTTGCCCCAAAACAACGACATCGGCATGGCGCGCAAAACAGCGGTCCATAGGGTCGTTGCCCGGCGTGTCGAGTATGAGCCCCTGCCGTGTCCAATTGCGCATGTCACTGGAACGGTAGACCGCCTGCCCGCGCCATTCGTCCGTTATCAACCAGTGGTGCCCGCCGAGCGTAAAAACGTTCGGCCCTTCGTGCGGCGGCGCGTCCGGCCGGCCGTGGAGAACGCGCTTGTCCAGCGTCCAGTTGTAAAGATCAGGGCTCGTTGCTGTCCACGTGCTCGCACCGTCATCTTCATCCTTATACCAGAGCCGGTACCCGCCTTCTGGCGCCCGCGCAACGCAGGCATCGATGACGTTTGGTTGGGTCAGCGGCAATACGGCGTGGCGCGTCCATGTCACAAGGTCTGGTGAGGTGAAGTGGGCAATATCGCGCTTAATGCCGTCAAAGCTATGCGGCGCACCTGCAAAATAGGTCAGATACATGTGATATTCGCCACCGGCGAAAATCACCTCAGGTGCCCATAAGGTGTTCAGCCCCGTGTCTTCGGGTCGATCAAGTCCCGATACGGTACCCTTATAGGACCAGGTCAGTCCATCAGGTGAGGTTGCGATACCGATTGGTGAACCGCAAATCCACTCCCACCCGGGCCCATCGTGATGCGCACGGCGATTGGTATAATACATCCACCATTCACCGGTCTCTCGATTGCGGATCACAGTGGGGTCGGCGGCACCATCAAGGATGTGATCAACAAATATAGGTGCAGACATTCAATTCATTCCTCTTTCCGCCGGTCTTGCCTACGGCGACGCCATTGCGTCCATGTGCGCTCCGCCCACACGATAAACCGGCCGACCGGACGGCGCAAAAACGGAATATCAACTGCAAGCAGAAAAAGACCGAACGGCAGCATCCAGAAGCCGAGCACCGGCAGAAAGCTGAAAACACCTCCCACGCAAAGCGCCAAACCCAGGGGAATGCGCACCAGCCGCGCATAGGGTTTGCGCAGGAACCGTACCAACCATTGCGCCGCGCGCGGACTGATATTCTCCAGCTTTTGAAACTGGCGTTCGAAGCGTTTGTTGTCCCGGTCCGTCAATCTGCCTTCCCTGTGTTGGTACGCACCGAATATGGGCACAATGCGCGCCCATTTCCAGCGGGCTTCTCCTTATGGCATTGCAGCGTGTTTCAGGATTGTGGGGCCATGAACGTCGAAACAGCTATGCTTGTTTTTCTCATGAACTTCAGGTGCACTGATGACAGCATGCATCAAAGGAGGCCCAGCTCAATGACGTTCTTTGCTCCGGGAAATAGAGATAGTTCTCAAGTCAACCGCAGACTCTATGCGTTTTACGAGATCATCTACACCCTAATCGATTTCGGTGCTGCCATCGCGTTTCTGATTGGTTCTGTGATGTTCTTCTATGAGACACTTCAATACACGGCGACTTGGTTCTTTGTGATCGGCTCAGTCCTGTTCGCCGCCAAACCCACAATACGCGTCGTGCGCGAGTTCGCCTTTCTTGCCGTTGGCGACATAGACGACGTGGCCAATCAGAGGCGTGACTAACCGGGTACACAGGAAAAGCCGCATTGCGCCCTTCCTTTTGCCAAGTATGAACGTTAATATCTTGGCTAGCGAACAATCGCGAAATCCAAAATGATGGGACTATAAAAATGCTTTACAGGCGTTTGGGAAAATCTGGCCTGAAGGTCAGCGAACTTTCATTCGGCGCGTGGGTCACGTTCGGCAAACAGGTCGATACTGGAGCCGCCGAAAAACTCATCGGTACGGCCTACGATGCTGGCGTCAACTTCTTCGACAATGCCGAGGGCTATGAATCAGGTAACGCCGAACAGGTCATGGGCGATGCCTTAAAGGCACTCAAGCTTCGGCGCGATACCTATGCCGTATCCACCAAGGTTTACTGGGGCGGTGAAGGTCCGATGAACCGCGGCCTCAACCGGAAGCACATCTTTGATGCCTGCCATGCAGGCCTGCGGCGTCTGCAGGTCGACTATCTTGACCTCTATTTTTGCCACCGCCCCGACATCGACACCCCCATAGAGGAAACCGTGCGGGCAATGCATGATCTCGTTGCGCAGGGTAAGGTGATGTATTGGGGGACTTCGGAATGGACAGCACAGCAGCTGACTGAAGCCTATGCGATTGCGCGCCAGTACAACCTGACACCGCCGACAATGGAGCAGCCGCAATATAATATGTTTGAGCGGCAAAAGGTTGAGGGCGATTATGCGCCGCTTTACGACCTGATGGGCCTGGGCACCACGATCTGGTCCCCCCTCGCCTCCGGCCTGCTCACCGGCAAGTACAACAACGGCATCCCAGATGACAGCCGCGCCAACCTGCCAGGTTATGAGTGGCTCAAAGACATGTTCGAAAGCGAGCGCGGCAAGGCGCGCATTGCAAAGGTACAGCAACTCGCCAAGATCGCCGATGAAGCCGGTCTGCCGATCCACCATATGGCTTTGCTTTGGTGCCTGAATAACCCGAACGTGTCGACAGTTATCCTTGGTGCGTCAAAGATCGATCAGCTCAAGGACAATTTGAGCGCCATCGACAGCCGCGACAAACTCACAGACGAGATTGTCGAGAAAGTCGAGGCCGTGCTGGGCAATAAGCCTGAAGGCCCGCAGCGGTACTAAAAAGAACTACGGCGCGGCCTGTTCAGGCCGCGTCGCTTTTGTCTATCAGGTCATCTTTTCCATCGCCGTCCGCGTCGCGAATAACTTCGATGCGGACCTTGGCTAAAAGCCCGGCCAATGCGCCGAGAATGGCCAGCCAAGGTGCTGCCAGCACCACCACCCCACCAACAACTGCACCAGCTGTCAGTGGCACTTCTAGCACCACGTCATCATTTCTTGAGCGCAGCCGCAGTTTGCGCACATTGCCCTCGGCAATCAGCCGCGTCACTTCCTCAACAAGCTGGCTACCTGCGACCTCGATTTCTTCGGTAAAGGTTTTCCAGCCGTCTTTCTTTTGCTCTTCGTTCATTGCTCGTCCTTTCCACAATACTGCAGACTGGCATATTTAAGCAGCCAAACACTTAGGCGCTTTGATCCAGAACAACCGGTTTGATGGAAAGGTGGGTAGGATCAATTGAAATGCAACGTCTGCTCTACATAGCGCCGCGTGCAATCGCTACTATCGGCATCCTGTTTCTGTCGCTCTTCGCATTTGATGTGGGCGCAGGCGGGATACCGCTTATACAGCGTCTGACCGGAGCGCTGATCCATCTCTTGCCAAGTTTCATGCTCCTTATTGTGTTGGGCATTGCCTGGCGGCACGAATTTGTCGGCGGCGTTCTGCTTATCCTGTGTGGACTGGTGCCACACCTGCTGCTCAGGAACCCGCTTTTGGTCAACGCGATCCTGGGAAGTCCGTTCCTGTTGGCGGGCCTACTGTTTTTGTTGCACGCCATAAACGAAAAAGCCGGCCACACGTGACCGGCTTGTTCTCTTTCATTGTCCGCGTCCGGACGCGAATACAGTCTTATGCCGCTTTGACGACCTCAACCAACTCAACGTCGAACACAAGGTCTTTGCCGGCGAGCGGATGATTGCCATCGACCGTCACTGTGGCATCTTCGATTTCTGTGACTGTGAATGTCACCTGCTGGCCGCTCTGTGTGCGCGCGCCGAGCTGCAAACCGACCTGGAGGTCGATGTCTTCGGGGATGGCGCTGCGTTCAATTTGCTGCACCTGCGCCGGATCATGTTCGCCATAGGCTTCACCAGAAGGAATGGTCACTGTCGAGGCGGAGCCGACTTCCATGCCTTCAATATGCTTTTCTAGACCAGCGATCACCTGTCCACCACCAAGCTGAAACTCCAACGGATCGCGGCCCTCGGAAGAATCGAAGGGTGTGCCGTCTGTCAGTTTGCCAGTGTAGTGAATACGTACGGTGTCGCCGGATTTGGCCTGTGTCATATGTCTTGCCTTTTGGAGATTGTGTCCGTGCCGCACCGGTGGACTTTTCGTCCGCAGCGGCACCTCGAAAAAGCGGATCATCCGCCGGATTTCTACCGGAAGCCTAAACGATTGAAGTCAGATGTAAACCCAAAGGCGGCAAATCGTTGATTCTATCGGTTATTTTTGTCGCCGGGACGGACATCTGTGTAGTCGTGGGTCACAGGTTTGCCACGAAATGTGACCCCGAAATAGTTGATCACATAGGTGCCGGCGGTTTTGAAAACGCCTTCATTCGCCAGCCGCCGGCCAGATGTGCGCATCGGCAGTTTGAACGTCCACTTTACCGGGCCCACCTTGCTCATGCGCACGGCGATATCGGTGTCCTCACCATAAAAGGAGATGGACGTATCGTAACCGCCGGCTTTGATCCAGGCCGAGCGGCGCAACACAAAATTGCCGCCCTGGATCATCGATCCAACCCGCAATACGAAGCGATTGAGAAGATAAATGGCATAGGAGACATAATAGAACAGGCGCACAAGGAACCGGTTCCAAAGCGATAAATCATAGTAGATATACGGTCCGCTCAACGCCACCAGCTCAGGCTGGCGCTCGAATGTGTCCATGACGGTTGTGATCCAGCCTTCCGGCACTTCGGTGTCCGCATCGATATTGGCGACAAGCTCGGCCGTAGAGGCTTCAAAACCCGCGTTGCGTGCGTGCACAAGACCCTTCTTCGTCTCCCGCACAACTGTGACACCGGGAAAGCTGGCAGCGATTTCGCCGGTCTTGTCGGTCGAGGCGTTGTCCACGACCACAATCTCGGTGTCGACGCCGCTGCGTTGCACTTCGCGCACGACAGACGACACGCATTGGCCGATCAATGCTTCTTCATTATAGGCGGGAATGACGAACGCTAGTTTTTTCAACTCGGGCCCCCAGACAGACGCTCCTATATAGTCACATCGTCTTTCGAGGCCAACAGCGATGTGAATGTTTGATAACAGTCCACACACCGGTCCGTGGACATAAGGTTCACAGAGTTTGCCACTCATGGCACATTTGCCTTGAAGAGCGAGGGCGTGAAATGAGTGAAAACAAAACAAAGCCGACAGCTATGTCCCCCGAAGACTATGTGGCTGCAGTCGAGCATGACGGCCGCCGGGCAGACTGCCAGGTACTGATGCAGTTGATGCGGCGCCTTACAGGCGAAGAGCCTAAAATGTGGGGGCCGAGCATGATCGGTTTCGGCAGTTATCACTATGTGTATGAAAGCGGTCGCGAGGGCGACATGTTCGTGGCCGGATTTGCGCCGCGGAAATCGGAGTTGGCGATCTACTTGATGGGACGCATCCCAGATCAGGCTGATCTGCTTGCAACGCTCGGTAAGCACAAAATGGGCAAATCCTGCCTTTATGTGAAGCGGCTTGATCAGATCGACATGGCTGTGCTCGAAGCGCTTATCGTCAAGTCGATTGCTGCGATAAAGGCGCAATACCCCGCACAATAGAAGAAGCCGTGGCGTCTTGCGGCACCACGGCTTCCCGGGATCAGCTGTCGCGCTGTTGAGGGCTTGGGGGTCTGCGACAACCTCCCTCCAAGTCTCACCCTTGCATGGGGTCGTTTGCAAAACTCGGTGAGACCCCCATTAGATGCGCTGTCTATGTGGCATTTGAAGGCCTCTTCACTGAAAGGTGATTGCAAATGAACTTTGTTGCCCAAATGCGCGGAATTTGTCATGGCTGAAACGTCAAAAAAGAAAAAGAGAAAGCCCGCGAAATGCGGAGAGGAAATATGAACGTAATCAGCCCGGAACCCCTCCCCTTTAAATCCTTCGAAGACCCTGAGAAGGCCTGGGAGTATGTCGCAGAGATTTACAGCAGAAATACCGGCTTTATCCGGGAACATCTTGTCGCCCTGTCCAAAGGCCGGGTTCCCGAAGGAACCGTACGCGCCACCTATCCCGAAGTCCGGGTAACTTCGACAAGCCACCAGAAAGTCGACTCGCGTCTGCCATTCGGATTTTTACATTCACCGGGTGTGCACCGGACGACATTGTCGGACCCCCAGCTGTATCGCAACTATCTGATCGAACAGTTCGGATTGCTGCTGAAAAATTACGGGATGCCGATTGAAGTCGGAGAATCGGAAACACCGATCCCCCTTCATTTTGCGGTCGGTCCTGAAGAGCGGGTAGATGGTGAGAAAATCAATGAGCTTGGCGTGCCGCTGCGGGATATCTTCGATGTGCCTGATCTGCAGCACACAGACGATGAAATTGCCAACGGCACTGCAATTCCCGGGCAAGGCGGCCCCTACCCGCTGTCAGCCTTCACAGCGCCGCGCATCGACTATTCCCTGCAACGCCTTGCACACTACACCGCGACCTCTCCTGCGCATTTCCAGAACTTCGTGATCTTCACGAACTACCAGTTCTATATCGAAGAGTTCTGCCGCGTAGCGCACCAGTATATGGCCGAGGGTCATCCTGACTATGACGCGTTTGTCGAACCGGGCAACGTTGTCACGCCAAATAGCCGATTGAATGAAAAAGTCGGCGGCATGGCGCCGCCGCGTGCGCCCCAAATGCCTGCATACCACCTCAAATCCAGCCGTCGTCGTGGCATCACGATGGTCAATATCGGGGTTGGTCCGTCAAATGCGAAGACAATCACAGATCATATTGCTGTGTTGCGACCGCATGCCTGGCTGATGCTGGGGCATTGTGCCGGCCTCAGGAATTCACAGGCGCTTGGTGACTATGTACTCGCACATGCCTATGTGCGGGAAGATCATGTGCTTGATGCGGATTTGCCGATTTCCGTGCCGATCCCTGCCCTTGCAGAAGTCCAGGTTGCGCTCGAGAGCGCCGTTGCCGAGATAACCAAACTCGAAGGCATGGAAATCAAGCGCATCATGCGTACCGGTACGGTCGCCACCTTCGACAATCGTAACTGGGAACTGCGCGACCAAAAGGAAATCACGCAGCGCTTGAGCCAGTCACGCGCGGTTGCACTCGATATGGAAAGCGCAACCATTGCAGCGAACGGGTTCCGGTTCCGCGTGCCTTACGGCACGCTCCTGTGCGTGTCGGACAAACCGCTGCATGGCGAGATCAAACTGCCCGGCATGGCGTCGGAGTTCTATCGCACCCAGGTCAATCAGCACCTGCTGATCGGGTTGCGGGCGATGGAAATCCTGCGCGATCAGCCGATAGAACGGCTGCATTCCCGCAAGTTGCGTAGTTTTGCCGAGACTGCGTTTCAGTAGGCGCTACGCGCCACTGAGCAGCGTGTAGTCGATTTCCAGAAAATCTGCCACTTCCGGAATCCAACGGTCCTTCACAAAGGCCGTATGGACCGGATGTTCGTTGTAGCCGTCATATTCAGCCTGGCTGGCAAACTCCATCGAGAAACCGAAGGTAAATTGGTTCTTCGGGCTGACCTGATTGAGCTGCTCGAATTTCTGAACACCCGGAATGTCCGCGAGGGCCAGTGCATCCTTGAGAAACTTTGCTTCCGCATCAGAGCCTGACGGGTGCTTAAGTCTGAACGCAACGGTGTGCCGTATCATCTCAAGCCCCCTTCGTTGTTTTAGACTCGGCAAGCGCCAGCGCCTCAGTTGCCGTGATCGCTGCCATATTCACAATACCCCGGCTCGTTGTGGAAGGTGCCAGAATGTGGGCCGGACTTTGTGTTCCCATCAGAATTGGGCCTACTGCCAGCGCGTTGTTCATTTCCTTGAGCAAAGTCATCGATAGGTTGGCTGATTCAAGGTTTGGGAACACCAACAGGTTGGCTTCACCCTGAAGTACCGAATCCGGGATGTAGCGCTCCCGCAGATCCTGATTAAGCGCCAGGTCGCCCTGCATCTCACCTTCAACAACAAGGTCCGGTGCTGTCTTCTTCAGAAGCTGGTAGGCCTCACGCATTTTGTATGCACTATCGCCATTGCGCGATCCGAAGTTCGAATAACTGAGCAGAGCAGCCTTTGCTTCGATGTTGAACCGCTTGAGGTGATCCCGGGCCTGCAGCGCGATTGAAACAACCTCTTCCGCGCTTGGGTCCATCGTCACATAGGTATCGGCGAGGAAAAACACGCCGCGCTGCATGATGAGCATGGAAAGCGCGGAAACGTCTTTGACGCCATCAGCGAGACCGATAACGGATTTGATGTCGCGTACATGCTTGATGTAGCGCCCCTGCAGACCACAGATCATGGCGTCGGCCTCACCACGTTTGACCGCAAGAGCTGCGATAATGGTGGTGTTCGTGCGCACCAACGTCCGCGCCGTATCGGGCGTTACACCCTTGCGCCCCACCAGCGAATGGAACAGGTCGACATAATCACGGTAACGCGGATCGTCTTCGGGGTTGATGATCTCGAAATCCTTACCGGGATTAAGCGTCAGACCGAACCGCTCGATCCGGTGCTCGATAACGGAAGGACGCCCGATCAATATCGGCCGCGCAATGCCTTCTTCCAGCAACACCTGGGTCGCGCGAAGCACGCGCTCGTCCTCGCCATCCGCAAAGGCGATCCTTTTCGCCTGCCCTTGCGCCCGTTCGATGATCGGTTTCATCACCAGGCCGGAGCGGAACACAAACCGGTTGAGGCGCTCTTTGTAGGCGTCGAAATCATCGATAGGCCTACGCGCAACGCCGCTTTCCATCGCCGCCTTGGCGACAGCCGGCGCGATCCGCAGAATAAGCCGCTGATCGAACGGGTTCGGAATCAGATACATCGGGCCAAACGTATTTGCGCCTTCCGATGTCGCCGCTTCCAACGCTGGTTCATGGGCGAGTTGTGCAATGGCCCGCACGGCGGCCAGCTTCATTTCCTCGTTGATAGTGGTCGCGCCGACGTCGAGTGCGCCGCGGAAGAGGAACGGGAAGCACAGAACGTTGTTCACCTGGTTGGGATAATCGGACCGCCCGGTACACACCATGGCATCCGGACGGGCTTCATACGCCAGTTCCGGCATGATTTCGGGGATCGGATTGCTCAACGCCAGGATAAGCGGGCTCTTGGCCATGTTCTTGAGCATTTCCGGTTTGAGTGCGCCTGCGGCGCTCAGGCCCAGATAGATATCAGCGCCATCCATGACTTCGGCCAATTCCGTGGCCTCGCTCTTTTGCGCAAACGCCATGCGCCAGCGATCGGAATTGTCAGAGCGGCTGGTGGTCACCAGCCCTTCACGGTCGGCAACCCAGATATTTTCCTTCTTGGCGCCAAGCGCCATCAGCACGTTCAGGCAGGCAATAGCAGCTGCCCCGGCGCCAGAGGTGCAAATCTTGACGTCTTCGATCTTCTTGCCAGTCAACCTGAGGCCGTTCAGCACGGCGGCACCGACGATAATCGCGGTGCCGTGCTGATCGTCGTGGAACACCGGAATGTTCATCCGGCTGCGCAGCGCCTCTTCAATCTCGAAACAGTCCGGCGCTTTGATATCTTCAAGGTTGATGCCGCCAAAACTGGGCTCAAGAGGCGCAACAACTTCGATGAACTTTTTGGGGTTGGTCTCATTGACCTCGATATCGATGGAATCGATGCCGGCGAACTTCTTGAACAGAACCGCCTTACCTTCCATCACAGGCTTGGAAGCAAGGGCACCGATATTTCCAAGACCAAGAACGGCGGTGCCGTTGGAAATCACGGCAACGAGATTGCCACGGGAAGTGTACTCTTCAGCAAGGTCCGGATTTACTGCAATCTCTTCACATGGTGCCGCAACACCTGGTGAATAAGCCAGTGCCAGATCACGCTGGTTGCCGAGTGGCTTAGACGGCGTAATCTCGATTTTGCCCGGCTTCGGGTATTTATGAAAATGCAGCGCCGCCTCACGCAATGCGTTCGGCGTTTCCTTCGGCTCTTGAGACATAGTCACTCCCTCATCTTACGCGATGTAGGTGCCACTATTTCGCGCGAAATGGAAGCCATCGGAAGCGAGTAAACTGATAATCAGGGATATTGAACGCAGTCGAAGACTGCTTATGCAGCTTGATCTTCAGACTTTTCGGTTTCGGAGTCCGGCGCATCCGTTTCGACAATCGCATCAGACTCTGCGGTTGCGTCGTCTTCCGTCTGCGGCTCTGGCTCACCGTTCAACGTCCGGGCAAGTTCGATGAATGAATTCGTCTTGAGTGCAGGTGCGAAGAGATATCCTTGCGCCTGATACACGCCGTGATTGCGCAGATAGATGGCCTGTGCGGGCGTTTCGACACCTTCTGCAACGATGCTCGTGCCCAGTTCAGACGCCATGTTGATCAGCCCATCGAGCACGGGAACAGGTGTGCTCCCATCACCGATCATATCTATGAATACTTTGTCGATCTTGATGATATCGACGCCCAGGGTCTGCATGTAGGCGAGGTTCGAGTGGCCGGTGCCGACATCATCCATGGCTAACCGGCAACCCAAAGCCTGCAGACCGCCGATGACCGTCGCCGCAGCCGTTTTGTTTTCCAACGGCCGCCGTTCGGTGATCTCGAAAACCAGTTGCCGGTACCGAACGCGCGATCCGCTGAAAATGGACTCCACGTCATTGACGATATCGGAGTTGACGAAATGCCCATCGAACAGATTGATGCCGATCTTCAGATTGGGAAAATCCTCACACAATTCGGCCAGATCGTTTCTGACCTGCTGCATCAGACTCAGTGTCATGGGAATGGCCATGCCCGTTGCCTCGGCGTACTCGATGAATACTGCCGGTGGGACCATTTTGCCGTCGCGTTTTTCCCAGCGCACCAGAACTTCGCACCCGGCCACCTTTCCGGTCGAGAGATCGACGATGGGCTGATAATAGGGTTTGAATTCCCGTTGGTTGATCGCCCGCTCCATGTCGATTGCCGGCAGGCTGAGTTGCCGGACATAGTTGACCGCCAACAACAAAAATGCCGCGCACAGCATCGCCGCTACAACAGTGATGGACACATCGAGATCGGCATATTGCGCTCTGACGACATAAAACGGGACGACCGCCTCAGTCATGACGGGCAACGCATCAGCGATACTGCTGGCAAAGATGTAGCCTTCATTGGCACTGGCTCTTTGCGCGACCGAGCTATCTCCAAAACTCACAATGTCGGTGCCATCGGTCAGTTTGAGCCGCAATAGGACTGCACTTCCCATCTCACCGCTCAAACCCTGCGCGATCCGGCTTCCCGGATGCACAAAGGCAGAAACCAGCCGATTTGATCCCAGGTCCTGGGTGATTTTGAGAACCGGAAGATCCCGGTCAGGCAACTGGACAATAGAAATCTGTTCCGCCTGCCCGGGAATGGAGAGTGTCGACGATAGACGCGAATAGGACACTGTCTGTCCAAAGCCATCGCAATATTGAACGCCGTCCCGGTTCTCCACCAGCATCTGGATCAGCCCGGTTTTGGCCTGCAATTGTTTCTGCACATTGGCAATGAAAGTCGGCGTGCACAGTGACGGGCTGTCGTTGACGACGGTCTGGATGGCACCAAGACCGTCATAAACTGTGGCCTGCGTCTCACTCGTCATTGCCTGTGTCAAACGCGTCAGGCTGCGTGTCTCGATTTTGCGGATGTAATTGTCCAGCACATAATCGACCGCGGCCAACGGCAGAAAGGCGACAATTGCACCTAACAGGGTGAGTATTTGTGGCAGCCGCGATTTCAACAGCCTCTCCCGGGAACAGGTGCGTTCGCGGACCAAGGCCTAGCATCGAGTGCTTAACGGGTTGCTAAGAATTAGCCGAACCCTGGCTCAAATTGTGCCAATTCAGGTGACCCTGATATTCTTGAACTGCCAGGGATCAGTTGTATCGATATCTTCTTCAAACAGGATGGACCGGTCCATCAGAGGCGACCAATCGGAGTATTTGCCGACGACGGGGCCAAGATAGGGCATGGCAATGTCCAAAACGCGTTCATGATCCATATCTTCTGGCTCGACGACGCCTCTATTGGGATTTTCCAAAGCCCAAACCATGCCACCGAGAACAGCTGCCGTTACCTGAAGACTGGTCGCATTGTTGTGCGGCACCAGATGGCGCGCCTCATCTATGGAAAGCTGGGAGCCGTACCAGTAAGTGTTCTTCGCGTGTCCGGCGAGCAGCACACCCAGTTCATCAATCCCCTCAGTGATTTCACCCATCATGATTCGCTGGTGCTTTTGCTGTTGCAGGTTTTTGCCGGCAAACTCATGAAGTGACAAAACGGCGTCATCACACGGATGATAGGCGTAGTGCACAGTGGGACGATAGGTAACGTTGTCGCCGTCCTTGACGGATAAGTAGTCCGAGATCGTGATGGATTCTCCATGGGTAATCAGAAAGCCATGGATTCGGCCTGCCATGGGTGTCCATGTGCGCACCCGAGTCGTCGCGCCGGGGCGGTTGAGATAAATCGCGGAATCACGACCATAAGTGTGTCGTGCGCCATCCGGCGGAAGATTCTTTTCGTGGCTCCCCCATCCCATTTCTGCAGGCTGCATGCCCTCGGAAATGAACCCGTCGACTGACCAGGTGTTGACGAATTCGTTCTGCTCCTTGGGGGTGCGCGCTACCTGCGTGTCACGTTCGGCAATATGGATAACCTTCACGCCAAGTGTTTTAGCCAACTCGGCCCATTCCGCCCGCGATGACGGAGGCGTCGTCTCCATGCCCGTATCGTTGGCGATATTGAGCAACGCCGCCTTGACGAAATGCGAGACCAGCCCCGGATTGGCGCCATGCATTGAGACCTGAGTTGGCGCGCCTTCCGGTTGTTCCTGCCTGAGCGCCAGAACATCTTCGCGCATTTTATAGTTGGACCGCTCCGACGGCGTAAGCGCCGTGTCGGTGTAGCCGCCCGGCCAGGGTTCAATACAGGTATCGAGGTAAAGCGCGCCGCGTTCAGCACAAAAGCGCATCAGATCGACGCTTGAAACATCGACAGAAACATTGAGTAGAAAATCACCGTCAGCCAGCAACGGCTCAAGCTCAGCCCGATAGTTTTCCTCAGTCAGTTGCAGCTCTTTGAAGTCGACCACATAACGTGCCGCGGGATCGCGATGATCCGGGCTGGCTGAAATGATGGTGATCTGGTTCGGCTTGATATCGAAGTGCCGCAAAATAAGCGGTAGCACCCCCTGCCCGATGCTCCCGAAACCAAGGATGACCAATCGCCCTTTGAATACGGCGTGGACTGGATGCGTGTCCGGCATATGACCGCCTCCCGTAATCTACGTATTGCCAAATACGATGCGCCCAGAGGACGCAACGCTACTCTTCGAGGTTGAGCCGGATATGCAATTCCCGGAGCTGGCGTGCCGACACAGTAGACGGTGCACTCATCAGCAAATCTTCCGCCTGCTGATTCATCGGGAACGCCGTCACTTCGCGGAGATTTTCCTCACCGCACAACAGCATGACAATCCGGTCGATGCCCGGCGCAATGCCACCGTGCGGCGGTGCGCCATATTCCATGGCCCGCAGCATGCCGCCGAATTTCTCATCGAGAACGGCTTGGTCATAGCCCGCGATTGCGAAGGCTTTGCGCATGATTTCCGGCTTGTGATTCCGGATGGCGCCCGAACTCAGTTCATAACCGTTACACACGATGTCGTACTGAAAGGCATTGATCGTCAGCGGATCTTCGTTTTCCAGCGCCTCAAGTCCACCTTGCGGCATGGAGAACGGGTTGTGAGAGAAGTCGACTTTCTTCTCTTCCTCGTCCCATTCGAACATAGGGAAATCGACAATCCAGCAGAACTTGAATTGATCGGTTTCGACCAGTTCCAGATCGGTACCTGCCTTTGTCCGTGCCAATCCCGCGAAGGACATGAATTTGGCCGGAACGCCACACACGAAAAACACGGCGTCGCCATCCTTCAGACCAAGCTGCTCGCGAATGGCGTCCGTGCGCTCTTCGCCGATATTCTTGGCAATCGGGCCGGCGCCCACTATAGGCCCGGTAGGCTTGCCCGCTTTCTCCCATTCCCGCACTCGAGCAGCAAATTGTTCGTTGGAATCAAATTCGTTGAATTCTTCGGCCGATATCTCGAGTGGGTGTGGCTCTTTGCGGAAAAAAATGTAGCCAAGACCCGGCTGTCCTTCGGACTGTGCCCAGCTGTTCATTCGGTCGCAAAAGGCACGGCTGCCACCGGTTGGTGCCGGGATGGCCCAGACCTCAACCTTCGGGTCGTTGGCAATCTGTCCTGCAAACACCTTGAAGCCGGATCCGGCAAAATGCTCGGTGACGTCCTGCATCTCAATCGGGTTGCGCAGGTCTGGCTTGTCCGACCCGTATTTGCGCATGGCCTCTGCGTAAGGAATGCGCGGGAATTCCTGTGTGACCGGCTTGCCGCCCCCGAATTCCTCGAACACGCCGCGTAAAACAGGCTCAATAGCCTGAAACACGTCTTCCTGTTCCACAAAGCTCATTTCCATATCGAGCTGGTAGAATTCGCCCGGAGAGCGGTCAGCGCGCGCATCCTCATCGCGGAAACAAGGCGCGATCTGAAAGTAACGATCGAACCCGGCCATCATCAACAGCTGCTTGAACTGCTGCGGGGCCTGCGGCAGCGCGTAGAACTTGCCCGGATGCATACGCGAGGGGACGAGAAAGTCCCGCGCACCTTCTGGGCTGGAGGCGGTCAGGATTGGGGTTTGGTACTCGTGGAAGCCCTGCTCGGTCATGCGCCGGCGCAGTGAGGAAATAATCTGGGAACGGGTCACAATGTTGTTGTGAATGCGCTCCCGGCGCAGATCAAGAAAACGATAGGTAAGGCGCGTATCCTCGGGATATTCCTGCTCACCGAATACGGGCATCGGCAGTTCTTTGGCGGCCCCGAGGACCTCAACTTCGCGCACGAAGATTTCGATGTCGCCTGTCGGCAGGTTCGGGTTTACAGCTTCAGCATCGCGAGCCTTAACCTCGCCATCGATACGCACAACCCATTCGGCGCGAAGCTTTTCAACCAGGCTGAAAGCCGGTGAATCCGGGTCGGCCACACACTGGGTGATGCCATAGTGATCACGCAAATCGATAAACAGCAGACCGCCATGGTCGCGCACACGATGAACCCATCCGCTGAGACGGACATTTTGGCCGACATCGCTGGAACGGAGCGCGGCACAAGTATGGGAACGGTAACGATGCATGATCTACTCGCAAAGCTGGCTGAATCTTGGGTGTTTCTGGTGGCGGAAAAGCGCACGCACGTGGCGGTTTGTCAAGCATTCGCCGACCTGAGTGCGGTTGTGGTTACCGGCTATCGCGCTAAAAGCCGGATTTGCATGCATTCTTGTTGTTCAAGACGGAGCCAATATGGTTTAGTCTGACCCTAAGTAAGAAAGAGTTGAGTACGCATGAACGTCATCACGGCAACCGCGGAGCTTGCCAATTTCTGCCGCGCCGCCGCCAACCACGACTTTGTCACCGTCGATACCGAATTTTTGCGCGAAAGCACCTACTGGCCGAAGCTTTGTCTGATTCAGGCCGCAACGGTTGACGAGGCTGTCATCATCGATCCGCTCGCAGACGGACTCGATATGGAACCCTTCCTCGACCTGTTGGCCGATGGATCTGTCACCAAGGTGTTCCATGCTGCGCGACAGGACATCGAAATCTTCGTCAAAATGACCGGCCGCGTGCCACAGAACGTGTTCGACACCCAGATTGCAGCCAGCGTCTGTGGCTATGGCGACAGCGTTTCCTATGACAATCTCGTACGCTCCGTTGTCGGCATTCAGATCGACAAGAGTTCCCGTTTCACGGATTGGTCGGCAAGGCCCTTGTCAGAAAAGCAACTGACTTATGCGCTTGCTGACGTGACCCACTTGCGCGATATCTATCGTGATCTGACCAATCGTATCAGCGAACTCGATCGCTGGACCTGGGTGGAAGATGAGAACGCCACGCTGACGAGTATCGATACCTACGTCGTCAAACCGGAAAATGCCTGGCAACGTCTCAAAAAGAAGGTCAATCGGCCGCGCGATCTTGCCGCGATCAAGGCATTGGCCGAATGGCGGGAAGCCCGCGCGCAAAAGATCGATCAACCACGCAATCGTGTCCTGAAAGATGACGCGATCTATGAGCTGGCGGTGCAGCGTCCGCTCAAGGCGGAGAAATTCGACAAGCTCCGTGCTGTGCCCAAAGGTTTTGGCCGTTCCTCTGCCGCAGGTGAAATCATGTCGGTTCTCAAAACAGTTGAAGAGTTGCCGAAAGAAGCCTTGCCCGACCTTCCGCGGAAAGTGAACGGCCCGTCACCAAAAGGTCCGGTTGGTGATCTCATCCGGGTGCTGCTCAAATCTGTCTCGGATAGCGAAGGCGTGGCTGCACGCATCATTGCGACCTCCGACGACATCGATGCGCTTGTGCTTGACGACAATGCCGATGTGCCGGCCCTCAGTGGGTGGCGGCGCAAGATTTTCGGCGACAAGGCGCTGGCGATCAAGCATGGCCGGATCGGGCTTGCAGCAACACGTAAGGGTATTACCGAAATACCGGTCAAACAGTCCTGACTTCGCAGGTATCAAAACCGGCGGCATTGGCAAGTTGTGACAGGCGGCTATTCAGGCGCTCACCATCCAGGAACGCAAAGTCCGTGGGCAGCTGCAATATGAGCGTGTCACCTTCTCTTTGAAACGATGCATGTGGCAGGACGCCCGACATTCCCGCTGACATGGGATAGGCCACGCGCAGCAAAGCGCCAAGTACGCGTGCCCTGGCATTGGCTGTGTCACCTGCCAGTTGCATCAGGGCGGAGCTGACACTTTTGTGCTTCAGCCCCATATAACGCACGGCCAACGCTTCGGACAAAAACGCCCGCCCTGGATGATCGATACCAACCAGAGCGCCGTAGGCGACCATGTCGACACTCTGCTCGCCGCGATAATCAGGGTGGCCACGCCAACCGATGTCAGACAAAAAGCAGGTTGCTTTGCGCAACCGCATATCCGCCGCGCTTTCCTCAAGACCTGACCCTGAAATAAAGCTACTGGTGAACTCGATCAGATCGTGTGCGTGTGAAGGCGATCGGGCCCGAAGGATCGACATCTCCTCGCAGACCTGGATCAAAGGATCGATCGTTTGTTCCCTGGAAGGCAGCTGGTCGAACAGATACCCTTCTCTGACGCCGAGCGCGGAGAAAACTACGCTGTCAAAACCGCCTGCCTTGAGCGTCTCGCTCATCACCACAGCACCGAATGGCACCAGCGAACGGCGTGAGGAACTCATACGTTCCGACAAGGGATAGGTCTCATCCTTGGCGTAGGCATCGATGATTTTTTTGCAAAGTTTCAGCACGCTGGCGGCGCTGACCTCATAGTGTTGCACCATGTGCAGCGGGTAGTCTTCTGTAAACTGGTGCAGTTTAGCCAGCGACCGCCAGGTGCCGCCGATCGCGCAAAAGGTTCCACCGCGTTTGCGAAGGCTTGAGAGCGCCAGACGCTCGGCAACAATCTCTGCCGCCTTCGAAATCGACCCCTCGCTGTCGTCCTGAACACGGATAACGCCAAGAGCCAATGTTTCGCCCGAAATGTCCTCACCATTGGTGACATCTGACAATTCCAGGCTGCCGCCACCCATGTCACCGACAACGCCGGTGAACATCGGAATGCCGGCGACCACGCCAAGCGCGGCGAAATGGGCTTCTTCTGCACCCGAGAGGGTGTTGACCGGTTCCTGCATGATCTCAGAGACCTGCGCCGAGAACGCGGCGCCATTGGCCGCGTCGCGCACTGCTGAGGTCGCCAGAATGTAGACTTTGGCCACACCCATAAGCCGCACAACAAGTGCGAAGCGTCGAACGGCGCGAATGGCGCGGTCGACATTCTCATCAGCCAGACGGCCTGTCGCGGCAACACCGCGTCCGAGTGCGCACGAGGCCTTTTCGTTATACAGCGGCGTCAGCGCGCGCGCATGCCGCTCGTACACGACAAGGCGCACGGAGTTCGATCCAATATCGAGAACGGCAACCGGTTTGGCGCCCCTGATCCGGCCTTGCGCGGAGGGTTCCGCGTCAACGCCCCATCGGCGTATCAATCCTCGTCCTCATCTCTTGGGTCCGTCAGAGCGGAGCCACGGCCCGAAAGGCTTGGGTTGGTCATAAAGTAGTCGTGGGCGTTGAATTCTTCATCGCCCTCTTCCGGCTGGAGCCTTTGTGAGCTGCCATCCGGTAGGACTTCCCAACTTTGCTGGTTGTCGCGCTGATAGGCAACCATGATCCGGTCGAGGATTTGCTTGTGCACAGTCTTGTTCTGGATCGGAACCAGCGCTTCAACCCGCCAATCGAGGTTCCGCTGCATGAGGTCGGCGGAGGAAATATAGACTACGGCCTTGCGCGACGGCATATCGTGCCCATTGCCAAAGCAATAGATGCGTGAATGTTCAAGGAAACGACCGACCACCGAGCGCACCTTGATATTGTCTGAAAAACCGGGGATGCCGGGGCGCAGGCAACAAATGCCGCGAACGACCAGCATGACCTTCACACCCGCCTGTCCGGCTTCATAGAGCTTATCGATGATCGCAGGATCGACCAGCGAGTTCATCTTGAACCAGATATTGGCCGGTTTGCCCTTCTGGGCCAGCTCGATCTCCCGATTGATGTGATCGACGAGAGTCTGGCGTAAGCTGACCGGAGACACGGCCATGCATTCAAGCGCCGTCGGTTTGGCGTAACCGGTGATGTAGTTGAACACGCGCGCCACATCTCTTGTGATCTTGCCGTCACAGGTGAAGTAGCTCAGATCGGTATAAATCTTCGCCGTTATCGGGTGGTAGTTGCCTGTGCCGATATGGCAGTAGCTCACCAGCTTACCCTTTTCGCGCCGCACCACCTGGCTCAGCTTGGCGTGGGTTTTCAGGTCGATGAACCCGAAGACGACCTGCGCGCCTGCACGTTCCAGATCGCGGGCCCAACGGATATTGGCTTCCTCGTCAAACCGCGCCTTGAGTTCAACAAGCGCCGTTACCGATTTGCCGGCTTCCGCTGCCGCAACCAGCGCCTTGATGATCGGTGAGTCCGCCGAAGTGCGATAGAGTGTCTGCTTGATGGCGACGACATCGGGATCGCGAGCGGCCTGCATGAGGAATTGCGCCACCACATCGAAGCTTTCGAATGGATGGTGCACCACGATATCTTTGGCCTTGATAGCGGCCAGGCAATCGCCATTGAAATCGCGAATACGCTCAGGGTAACGCGGCATATAAGGTGTAAATTTGAGATCGGGCCGGTCGATGTCGCAAATACGTGCAGCGTCTGCGAGCCCCATGAACCCTTCGAACTCGAATGTATCTTCGGGGCCGACACCAAGCTGTTCCGCAATATGACGACGCAAGATCGCCGGCATGCGCTTTTCGATTTCAAGTCGGATCACCATCCCGCGGCGGCGTTGACGCAATGCGCTTTCGAACTCCATAACGAGGTCTTCCGCCTCGTCATCGATTTCGATTTCGCTGTCCCGGATAATCCGGAACACGCCCGACCCGACGATATTGTAGCCGGGAAACATCTTGTGAAAGAACAGGTTGATCAGTGTCTCGACGGCAACCATCTCGATGCGCCGCTCACTGGTCAGGCTTTGCGGCAGAATGACAAACCTGTCGAGGTTGGATGGAATACGCACCAAAGCCAGCAACCGGTCGGCACCATCCGCCTGCTCAAGCTGGAAGGCCAGCGAAAAACCGAGATTGGGGATGAACGGAAACGGGTGCGCAGGATCAACGGCAATCGGGGTCAGTACCGGGAAGATCTCTTCGCGAAACAGCTCTTCCAGATAGGACACCTGTTCATCGCTCAAGTCGGACTCTTCGTGGATCACCACATTCTGCGTGAACAGTTCTTCGCGCAGACTCTGCCAGTAATCCTGCTGTTCCAGGTGAAGGTGCTGCGCCAGATTGGCAATGTCTTCCAATTGTTCGGTTGGCGACAGACCATCGGCACTCAGTTTCGACATGCCGGCGCGCATCTGCCCTTTAAGCCCGGCCACACGCACCATGAAAAATTCATCGAGGTTGTTGGCGGAAATCGATACGAACCGTAGACGTTCCAGAAGCGGATGACGTGTGTTACCGGCTTCTTCAAGAACCCGCATATTGAACTGCAGCCACGAAACCTCGCGATTGACGAACCGGGCTGGGCTGCTCTTGAGCGCCTCGATATCGGGGGCTACCGATTCAGTGTCCGTAATTTCACTGATCTCGTTCATGTCCATTCTTTCCGTTTGACCGGTTGCCTGCATCCGCCCGCGTCGCCAACGCTTCTGCGGCAACAGTGCGTGACACCGGCCCACGCCGTGTGAGTGCCAGTTTATCCATGACTTCGACCAAACGCACGGCTTCCTCGGTTGAGCGTTCCATGCGTGCGACAAGATAGGACACGACTTTCGGGTCTATGGCTATCTGCCTGTCGGCAAACAGTTTTACCAACATATGTGACAGCTGAATGTCATCGGGTGATTCAACGCTGAAATGCGCCGCAAGCCGTGCGCGCGACAACAAATCGTCTTTGGCGTAAGGCCACTGATCAACTGGCGTACGCGCGGTCATCAGCACGGGCCGGCTATCGCGCATGCTCTGGTTGAGCAGGTGAAACAAGGCCGCCTCTTCATATCCGGCGCTATCTGCATCCTCTATCAGAACCGGACGTGTTCCGCCTTCTCCTGCCAGTGTTTCAACATCGTCAGGCGCAACCACAGTTGCACCGGAACGTTCTACCCAGATTCGCGCCAGATGCGACTTGCCGGATTTGGCCGAGCCAGTGACAAGCGTCAGCGGCCCAGGCCAGTTGGGGAACGCGAGAATGTGCTCAAACGCCAGCGCATTGCCTGGATTGACGATAAAGTCATCCTCCGCATGCGAGGGTGTGTGTCCGAGATCGAAGGTCAGTTGTCCGGCGGCCTTTTCAGGCAATGTTGCGGCGGCGTTCTGATTATCGCCACCGGCAGCGTCATTCCGTTGATTTGGTCTTGCCGCCATTATTCTCCTCCGCTCCCTGATAGAGCGGACTTTCCTGATACTTACGCACCCCGAAGCGGATCATGACATTTGTGATGGCTACCAGGGGTACTGCAAGCAACAACCCTACTGTGCCAAAAATCAGGCCGAATGCAAAAAGCGCGAACATCAACCAGACCGGATGCACGCCAATGCTGGACCCGACCAGCTTGGGATAAAGTACATTACCTTCAAGGAATTGCCCAATAATGAAAATGGCAAAGATAACGGCGATCATGATCCAGTCGGGCCAGAACTGCACAATCGCAACGCCGATTGAGAGCAGGAAGCCGACCAGGAACCCTACATAGGGGATGAAGCTGAGAAAACCTGCCGTTAGCCCGATGGCGAGGCCAAAATTCAGACCGGCGACGGTCAGCGCGATGCCATAAAAGGCTGCGAGTGTAACCACGACCAGGAACTGACCACGGATAACGCCTGCCATGGCGAGATCCATTTCCTTGAATACGTCACGGATTTCATCAAGATGTTTGCGGGGCAGCAGCCTGTCGACGGCGGCGACCATATTGTCCCAGTCGAGCAACAGGTAGAACGCGACAACAGGGGTGATCACGAGCAGCCCCACCACGTTGACGATTGCGAGGCTGGATTGCATGAGCTGGCTGATGATGTTGCCCGCAATTCCGAGGCCGTTTTGCAGCATATCCGCCAGAGCATTTTGCACCTGCGAAGCACGTTCGGCGCCTATGAACTCATATATTGCGGGTGACCATTGATTTGCCAGGTCTTGTAACTCGCTGACATAGCCCGGCAACCTTTGTGCGAGACCGGCAAGCTGTTGAATAAGCAGCGGCACGACTAAAAAGAACGCCCCGACGAACAGAGTTACCGCCAGAATCATAATCACCGCCGTTGCCCAGAAACGGCTGAATTTCCAGCTTTCGAGTTTGTCTGCAATCGGATCGAGCAGGTACGCCAGCGCCATACCGACGACGAAGGGCAGCAGAATGCCCCTGAACACCCAGAGCGCAAGAACGGTGACGGCCAGAATGATCAGCCATGCTCTGACCTGGTTTTGTAGTGACATCAGTTCCCGAACCCTTGCGTGTCTTGGTCCAAGCCGTTATCAGCGCTTTGAAAAGCCCTGTAACGCCGTGTCGGCCATAATTCACCGATGCCCGTGACGGGCATGGCTTCAGATTTCAGCAAAGCGCCGCAAATCATGTCCGATCCCGAACAAGTGCCATCAAACGGCCTCTCTTACAAGCAGGCGGGCGTCGATATCGATGCCGGCAATGCGCTTGTTGAAGCCATCAAACCGGCCGTGCGGTCCACGCGGCGGCCCGGCGCTGACGGCGAGATCGGTGGATTTGGTGGTCTGTTTGATTTGAAATCTGCGGGATTCGAGGATCCGGTACTGGTCGCGGCCAATGATGGCGTCGGCACCAAGCTCCGCATCGCCATCGAAAGCGGCAAGCACGACACTATCGGCATTGATCTCGTTGCAATGTGCGTGAACGATCTCATCGTCCAGGGCGCCGAACCTCTGTTTTTCCTCGACTATTTCGCCACCGGCAAGCTTGATGTTGCGCAAGGCGCTGCAATCGTAGAGGGGATAGCCGAAGGCTGCCGTCAGGCCGGATGCGCGCTGATCGGCGGGGAAACCGCCGAAATGCCCGGCATGTATCAGGCGGGCGATTATGATCTCGCCGGATTTTCGGTCGGTGCGGCTGAGCGGAATGCGCTTTTGCCGCGCAAAGATATTGCGGAAGGTGACGTACTCGTTGCTATCGCCTCGTCCGGTCCCCATTCCAACGGGTATTCGCTGATCCGGAAAGTTGTTGAGCTTACAGGCGCAATATGGGACGCCCCCGCCCCGTTCGATGCCAGCCAATCGCTCGCAGACGCATTGCTCACACCCACCAAAATTTACGTCAAACCGCTTCTCGCCGCTCTTAAGGCGAATATCGGCATAAAGGCGCTTGCACACATAACCGGTGGCGGTTTCACGGAGAATATACCGCGCGTACTCCCTGAGGGTCTTGCCGCGCGAGTTGACCTGAACGCCGTCGCCGTTCCACCTGTCTTTGGTTGGCTGGCACGCAATGCCGGTCTTGATGAGCAGGAAATGCTGAGAACCTTCAATTGCGGTGTCGGCATGCTGGTTGCAGTCGAGCGAGATGAGGCAGATGCACTTGTCAGCCATCTGACTGATGCTGGTGAAACAGCATACCTTGTGGGGGAACTTGTTGCGCGTAAGGACAGGCCCGTTGCCTTTGATGGAGCCCTCGCCCTGTGAGTGCGCGCAAACGCGTCGCAGTTTTGATTTCGGGCCGCGGGTCCAACATGAAGGCGCTTATCGAGGCGGCAAGCGCGCCAGACTATCCTGCAGAAATCGTAGGTGTCATTTCCAATAGGGCCGGAGCTGAGGGACTTAGGACAGCGCAAGCCGCTGGAATTGCCACCAAGGTCGTTTCAATAAAAGATTATCCTGACAAGCAGGCTGCCGATCAGGCCATCGATGCGCAGCTGCGGCAGTGGAACACAGACATAGTGTGTCTGGCCGGGTTCATGCGCATTTTATCGGCTGATTTCTGCGAAAGCTGGCGGGGAAAGGTGCTAAACATTCATCCGTCCCTCCTCCCTGATTTCCCCGGTCTCGATACGCACGCCCGTGCAATCGCCGCCGGGGTGCCCGAACATGGCTGCACGGTTCATTTTGTCACCGCCGGTATGGATGAAGGGCCAATCATCGCCCAGGCACGCGTGCCGGTTTTGTCGGACGACACTCCTGACAGCCTCGCTTCGCGTGTTCTTGTTGAAGAGCACAAGCTCTATCCAATGGCGCTGGCGCAGGTAGCATCGGGCGCTGTTTCAATCGACACAGTTCACAAAGCCCACTAAGCCAGCATCACCACAATTGATGGGTGCGATTGCCAAAATCGGTTCGCCTAATCAGCGCAACGCGCATAAGGTTCGCTGGTTTGGAGACGTGTAATGGCTTTGCGCGACTGGTTTTGGGTAATTCTGCTTGGCGCGATCTGGGGATCGTCCTTCCTGTTCAATGCCGTTCTTCTGAGAGAAATCGGACCGTTGTGGGTGTCCGCTTTTCGCGTCGGCATCGGCGCACTCGGGTGTTGGGCGTTTTTCTTTGCCTTCAAGTCAAAGTTGCCGCCAAACCGCGGAATTTATGTGCACTTCTTCATCCTCGGGGTGCTAAGCTACGCCATTCCTTTTGCGCTGTTCCCGATCAGCCAGCAGCATCTGACCGCCGGCGTGACCGCGATCATCAACGCCATGACGCCGATCATGACCGTCATCATCTCGAACTATTGGCCGGGTGGCGAAAAAATCAGTCTCAATAAGGCGATGGGCGTGGTGGCCGGATTCATTGGCGTGGCCGTACTCGCATCCCCCGCCTTCATGGCCGGCGGCACATCGCAGCTCTGGGCGGTCGGCACAAGCCTGATGGCAACTGTTTGCTACGCCGTTGCGTTAAACTACACGCGGAATTTCAAGGAAGTCAGTCCATCCGCGCTCGCGGCCTGCGCACTCACAGGTGGTACGATTGCCATTGTGCCCGCAGCCTGGCTCACACATGGGACGCCGGTCCTCGTTTCGCTGGAAGGCTGGGGCGCCGCGTTGGGCATCGGCCTGATAGCAACTGCGTTCACGTTCCAGATCATGTATCGGATTCTGCCACGCATCGGTGCAACCAATTTCTCGGTCGTCACCTTCATTGCCCCGATTTCTGCAATTATTCTCGGCCTCACACTGCTCGGCGAAACGTTGCAGTTTGCCCATATCGTCGGAATGCTGTGCATCTTCGCCGGACTATTGCTGATCGATGGCCGCATTACACGGCGCATCCGGCGCACAGTCTAGGTTTTCGAGAAGGCGTACTCGTTACCCCGCTCTAACGCGCGCTGGTAAGCTGGCCGGCTTCGAATGGCATCAAGATAGGCAGCGATCGCCGGCGTATCCTTGCCGAAATCGATCCGGCTTGCGCCCGCTTCGACCGGGAAACTCATCAGAATATCGGCTGCGGAGAATTCCGACCCCGCAAACCAGCCGTCGCGGGAGAGTTCCTGTTCCCATAAGGCCACGTGATCGTTGATCTGCGGATCCAGAAGCTGCCTGCTCACGCCGTTGGAAATGGCCCGAGCAATCGGCTTGATAATGAAAGGCACCTGATCCGGGATAACCGTGAAAATCAGTTTTGTTTGTAACAACGGCATCGCCGAACCTTCTGCGTAGTGCAGCCAATAGGTGTACCGCAGGTGCTCAGGTGTACCGCGTGCAGGCGCCAACTTTGCATCAGGATGTCCAGCGACGAAATATTCAGTAATCGCCCCGCTCTCCGCGAGCACAAGGTCGCCGTCTGTCACAACAGGTGACTTGCCGAGCGGATGGATTGCCTTCAAGCTTTCTGGCGCGCGCATATCGGCGCCGCGTGTGTAGGTTTTGACGTCGTACGAAAGACCCAACTCCTCCAACAGCCACAGAATACGGTGGGCGCGTGAATTGTTGAGATAATGGACAGTGATCATGCGGCTCTCTTCTGAATCAAAAAGGCAGACCGTTTAGGCCTGCCTTCGATACGTTTCATGATCGCTTTTGGACCATTAAAGCCCAAGCTTGTCCTTGAGGATCTGATTCACAGCTTGCGGATTAGCTTTGCCCTGGCTCGCTTTCATCACCTGACCAACGAACCAGCCAAGCATGGAAGGCTTCTCTTTCACCTGCGCGACCTTGTCGGCATTTGCAGCGATGATCTCATCCACGATCTTTTCGATCGCGCCGGTATCGGTGACCTGCTTCATGCCCTTTGCTTCAACGATCTCTGCCGGGTCACCACCTTCAGTCCAGACAATTTCGAACAGATCCTTGGCGATCTTTCCCGAAATATCACCCTTGGAAATCAGGTCGATGATACCGCCCAACTGGCCGGCACTCATCGGGCTGTCTTCAATATCGTGATCTTCCTTGGCCAGACGCCCCAGCAGTTCGTTGATGACCCAGTTGGCGGCAAGTTTGCCGTCACGTCCCTTAGCCACCTCTTCGAAGAAGTTGGCGTAGGCCGGGTCGGACACCAGCACTGAGGCATCGTACTTGGTGACACCATATTCGGTCTCAAGACGCGCCTGCTTTTCATCAGGTAGCTCCGGAAGTCCTTCGGCCAAACTCTCCACGAATGCATCGTCAAATTCGAGCGGCAGGAGGTCAGGATCGGGGAAATAGCGATAGTCGTGCGCTTCTTCCTTGGAGCGCATGGAGCGGGTATGACCGGTTTTTACATCGTAGAGCCGGGTTTCCTGATCCACCTCGCCGCCATCTTCCAGAACATCGATCTGCCGCCGCGCTTCATATTCAATGGCCTGACCGATGAAACGGATCGAGTTCATGTTCTTGATCTCGCAGCGCGTGCCGAACTCGCCACCCGGCTTGCGCACGGAAACATTGACGTCTGCACGCAGCGAACCCTGCTCCATATTGCCGTCACAGGTGCCAAGATACCGAAGGATCGTCCGCAACTTGCCGACATAGGCCTTCGCCTCATCAGCCGAGCGGATATCCGGTTTTGAGACGATCTCCATCAACGCAACGCCGGACCGGTTGAGATCAACAAAGCTCATGTTCGGGTGCTGATCGTGAATGGATTTGCCGGCATCCTGCTCAAGGTGCAGACGTTCGATGCCGATTTCGATCTCGCCATCTTCACCCATATCGAGCTTGACCTTGCCCTCGCCGACAATCGGGTCGAGATACTGGGATATCTGATAGCCCTGCGGCAGATCGGGATAGAAATAGTTCTTGCGGTCGAAGATTGAGCGCTTGTTGATCTTGGCTTTGAGGCCAAGCCCCGTCCGCACGGCCTGACGAACGCACTCCTCGTTGATTACCGGCAGCATGCCGGGCATCGCTGCATCCACGAACGACACATTGTTGTTCGGCGGCTGGCCGAACTCGGTCGATGAACCGGAAAACAGTTTCGACTCGCTTGTTACCTGCGCATGGACTTCCATGCCAATGACCATTTCCCAGTCGCCGGTGGCGCCTTTGATGAACTGTTTTGGATTCGGGGTGCGGGTATCAACAATACTCATATTCGTCTCGTGCCTCGCTTATGCGGCGTTCATACCCGCCACACGGAGGAAATCCAACAGTTTTTGAAAGGCAATTTAGCCTGGAGTGTTATTCGATGTCGTCGATCAGACCATTGAACGGCTTCAGCTTCTTCTCAAGCCGCACGCTCATGAACGGTTTATGGGCGCCGGTGCCGTCCATTTTCATCGCTAGGATGTTGTAGCCATGGTTTTCGTAAAACCGGACGGCGTTCACGTGATCGGCCGGCGTTTCCAGATGGACCGCAGCATAGCCTTCCAACTCGAAGATCGATTCCATGCGCTTGAGCAACATGCCGCCAATGCCCCGGCCCTGCATGTGCGGTGCAACAAAAAGATACGGAATGTATGCCTTGCGGCGCAGTCGTGAACACCAGCCCACAACCTCACCATGCAGTTCGGCGACAACAATGTCGCCCAATCTATCCCGGCAGTAGATATTGAACTGATCGACAAGGGCCTCGCGGGAACTCCGGCGCTCCTTGTAGAGCGGCAGAATGCCCTGCTCCCAGGACACGAATGCCAGTGCCGCGAGGTCCATTTCGTCGCCATATTCCGCCTGGCGCAACCTCAATTCTTCCAGCATCGATCCCTCCTATTTTTGCCGCGCGGCGATGATGCCTTTTTCGTAATTTATGTTCCAGCCGATGAGCGTCCGCCAGATCAGCTCGGCCTGATCCTCGTCCAGTTTGAGTGATTCAGCCTGCTTGCGGACCTTGTTGATCACCTGCTCGATGCGTTCCGGCGCAAACGCCTCATGCGGATCGTTCTTGAGCTGCGCCATCCGGGTGACGTAACGATGGCGTTCGGCAAACAGCTCCACCAGCGCGTTGTCGATCCGGTCAAGTTCCCGGCGAACCTCTTCTTTCGACTCGCATTCAGCTGGCGGCTTTACTCCACTCACGTCCGGGCACTCCAATCGCTTCAAATCACCTTCACAAGCAGGTTCGCACCCGGTTCGATGGAATTCAACTGCCGAATGCTGACATCTGGTCAAATGCGCACAGAGTGATTAGATTGTCCCCAGACTTGAGGAGTCTTTATGTCTAGCAATCTGGATGTCCGCTAACGCCCTGTTCTGACGGGGACAGGGCGATCGTTGGAGCCGTGCCGCTGGGAAACCGGAGGCGCGTATTTTGGCGTGGCCATGCGCATACAGCGCGAAAAGTGGCCAGACGATCCGGACAATCTGGAAATGGATATCTCAAGAGACGAACAACGCATCCTGCACGTGCTCGCGCAAGGCGGCGAAATCAAACCCGTGAAAAACGAACGCGGCCGCATTGTCGACGTTCAATGCTTCAACCGCGAAGGCTGGTTGATGAACCAGTGCAACCTCACGCTTTTCAGAAAACTGAAAGCCAAGCGCGCGATTAAGTCGCAACGCTCCATGCCATATCGCATCACGCGGCGCGGACTGGAGCTTGTGCGGAGCGAGGTCGATAACAGGTAATTGGCGCGGTGGGCTTCCAAAAATCCATTCATCGTAATATAACGATGAAAGAAAGGGAGCCCGCCATGCACCTGCCCCATCAAGCTGCCAAGACATTTAACAGCTGCTGCGCCTGCCAGACGTTGGATGCGGATGCGCTGATCCGATCTGTGGAATCGCAGACTGTTGGCGGCATCGAACTGCCGCCCCTGCCTGCGCATATGTTTGCTGCCGAGCAGGTGTTCCTGTCACAGCGTGACTTTGCGGCAATCCAAGCGACTGTCGATGCCGTTGAGTCAGTCGTGCGGCAGGATGCGTGGGTAGAACTCGTGAAACCGGATGTTGCGCTGGAGCACTTTCCGTTTCCAAAAACGCAAAGCATTTTCACAAGTTATGACTTTCACATCGGGGACGCCGGACCGGGTCTGATCGAAATCAATACCAACGCGGGCGGCGCCTTGCTGGCAGCAGAGGCTGCGCTGGCGCACCGCACATGCTGCACCATATCCGGGAGCGGCAAAAATGCCGCGCAAACGCTTGGCGACCGGTTCGTTGAAATGATCGAGGCCGAGTGGCAAAGCACGCACAAAATGCGCCCGCTGCAGACAATCGCTATCGTCGATAACGCACCGGAGGCGCAGCACCTCTATCCCGAGTTTCTGATCGCCCAAAAGTTGCTGCGGGAAGCCGGCTATGAGGTGGTCATCGCCGATGCTTCGGAACTTACTTTCAGCGATGGCCGATTGCTGGCTGACGGTGTGGCTATTGATCTCGTCTATAACCGCTGCACCGATTTCGACCTCAGCGATGAAAAACATTCGGCGCTGCGTAGGGCGGCTATCAGCGAGTCCGCCGTCATCACACCGCACCCGTGGCATCACGCTCTACTGGCCGACAAACGCAATCTGGTGCGTCTGACCGATCCTGAAATGTTGGACAGCTTGCAAGTCGGACCTGTACGCCGAGGACTATTGGCGCAGATACCTCAATCCCGGTTGGTGACGCCAGAGAACGCCGACGCGCTTTGGGAGAAACGCAAAGACTTTTACTTCAAACCTTGGGGTGGGCATGCTGCGAAAGGCGTTTATCGCGGCGCCAAGCTCACCCGGCGCGTCTGGCAGGATATTGTGTCCGGTGGCTACATCGCCCAGCAAGCGGTAACGCCGTCTTCTCGCCGTGTGCGTGTAGACGGTGCAGATGAGTATCTTAAAATGGATATTCGCGCCTACACCTATGGTCGCGAGATACTATTCCTCGCCGCCCGTCTCTACAGCGGGCAGACCACGAACATGCGGACACCGGGTGGTGGATTTGCGCCTGTCGTTATCGTCTAAACGACGCTCAGGCACTCTCACTCAGTTCAGCAACGATATGTTCCCATTCCGCCGCAACGCTTGGCTTTGCCCGCTTTTCGCCAGCGCGCCGATACCAGTAGTCAGCATTGCCCATGTCGGCCTCAATCCAGTGCGCCAACGCATGCACCCAATCGAAGGCTTTGATGCCTTCGCCGGACTGGCAGATATTGTGCGCCATATCCCATTCGCCGCCCATCCGAAGATTACCCTTTTTGAGCCACCACAGCGCCTGAAGCGGTTTGGACAGCTCGGCGGGCGGCTTGGAGTGATCAAGCGTTGAGGTAACAGGATCGGTCATTGCTGAATTGCCATTTTTGATTAGGGTGCACACTACATAGTCATTTTGCGAGATGGATGCACCCCGTGGATCAAAAAGTCAAAGGCGAGCGCTTTTATGCGCTCCATCATCGTGATCACCCGTTTGTCATGCCCAACCCCTGGGATGCTGGCACGGCGAAGATAATGGCGGCGAGGGGCTTCGAGGCGTTGGCAACCACTTCTGCCGGTGTCGACCATATGAACGGCAAGTTGGAAGGCACAGCCGGACGCAACGATATGATCGCTAACACCAAATGGCTTGCGGAATCTGTCGATATCCCCGTCGCTGCCGATCTGGAAGATTGTTACGGCAAAGACGCCGAAGGGATCGCCGAGACGATCAATCTGGCGGCAGACGCCGGTGCCGTTGGCGGCTCCATTGAGGATGCAATCTACGTCCGCAAGGGCGAAATCTATCCAATCGAAGAGGCCATCACCCGTGTCAAAGCGGCGGTCGATGCGGCTGCTTCCCTACCCTTCAAATTCACGCTCTGCGCCCGGTGCGAACACTTGCTCTATGGCAAGACCGACATGGGCGAGATCATCGAACGCTTGCAAGCCTATGCCGAAGCCGGCGCGGATGTTCTCTATGCACCCGGTCTCAGAACCGCCGAACAGGTGCAGCAAATTGTCGAATCTGTCGACAAGCCGGTCAATGTCCTGCTCGGCATGGGCAACACAACGCTTTCAATGGCCGATATGCACCAATTGGGTGTTGCGCGTGTTTCGCTCGGCTCAGGAATACATCGCACCGCAATGGTCGCGACCATTCAGGCGCTGGATGAAATTCAAGATAATGGTACATTCGGGTTCACGAAAGGGTTGCGTGGGGCTGGGGCAATTGATGCGTTGCTCTCGCCGGAAACACAAAAATGAAACTCTATTTCAGCCGCAATCCAAACCCGCGCCTTGCCGTCGCGACCGCCAAATATCTCAACGCACCCATCACCTATGAATGGGCCTCGCCCTTCGCGCCGGACCAGCAGGCCCGGTTCCGCGAGCTCAATCCCAATCTCAGCATTCCCATTCTGGAAGACGAGACGGGTACACTTTGGGAAGCTGACGCTATTGCGTGCCGCCTGTCTCAACTTGTTGGGTCTGATTTCTGGCGTGCCGGTTCTGCCCAACCCGAAATGATCAAATGGCTGAGCTGGGCCATGTGGAATTTCGTCCGCGCCTGCGACCAGGTTCATTTCGAACGCGGAACGAAACAGCGTTACCATCTCGGGCCAATTGACGAGACCGCCGTCGCCAGCGGTTTGGAGGAATTTCACAGCACCGCGAAGATTCTAGATGCAGAGCTTTCAGGTCGCGATTGGCTTTTGGCGGACGGGCTGTCCTATGCCGACTTTCGCATGGCCAGTTTTCTGCCATTCAACGAGGCAGCGCGGTTGCCGCTCGAAGACTTTACCAACGTTCAGGCCTGGTATGACCGGCTTTGTGATATCCCGGCGTGGGCAAATCCGTTCGAGGGCATGGACGTACCTGAATTGCCGGCTATCGCGAGTTAGTGTTTCCCATACGCAGCGTGAAAACGCCGACGACAAACGCCCAGGTCACTCCGGTTAAGGCCGCGAACGGCCAGATGCTGCCAATGTTTTCCGGTAGAAACGGCAAATAAATGAACGATGCATTCGCGGCCGCGTGAAACAGAATGGCCGGCACAACGCTTTTGGTATGCGCGTAGATCCAGCTCATGATTACCGCGGCGCCTAGCACCCAGGCCGCGAATAACAAAAACGGCGTCTCCAGTGGCGTGCCCACGCCAATAAGCGATCCGGGGAAATGCCAAAGAGCCCAGACTGCTCCGACAATCAGTCCCGCCACCAAAGGTGAGTGGCGCTTCTGCAACTCATGCGTTGCATAACCGCGCCAACCGAATTCCTCACCAATTGCGATAACAAAAACCACGATTGCATAAGGAAGCAGACTGGTCGTGGCCAGCGCAAAAGGGACATCTGCTATGAGAGCGTAAGCCCAACTTGCAGCGCCAGCGAGCAACGGAACAAGACAGAGAGCGATGAGTAGCCATCGCCAGCCAAATCTTTGCACCAGCCGGTCAACAAAAAGCTCCCTCAGACCAGCCCGGCCAGACACGAGAGCGGTCATAACCAGGGCAGTGAGTGTCGGACTAAGCACAATGAGAATAGTAAAACTGTCATCGCCCAACAATGCTGCGAGAGCGGATATGACAGCACTAAAAATGATGGTCACGGCGAAGAAAATGCCGATCTGGTACTTGCCGACCAAAGACATGGAACCCCTCCCATGTAGAAAGCTACCAACTGGGGTTTTGATTTTGGCTTTTCAACTGCACGGCCGCAATTGGGCACCCACAGCGGTTCACAAGATGGTGTGGGCCTTTTCCGGCTCGAATAGTTTGCTTTGACCGGACGATCCTTGTGCGGTTTCCCGACCTACCACCAAACCTCCGGCGCGAACCCGCCGCCATTCGCCTTTTCGATCACTCGACCGGCTGCAAAAAGCGTTTCCTCGTCAAACGGCTTACCGATGAGCTGCAACCCGAGCGGCAAACCGGATGCGTCCTTACCCGCCGGAACAGCGATGCCCGGCAACCCGGCCATGTTGACCGTCACGGTGAAAATGTCATTGAGATACATTTTCACCGGATCGGCTGCCATGTCCTGATCAGCGATACCGAAGGCCGCTGACGGTGTAGCAGGCGTTAGGATGGCATCGACACCGGCGTTGAACGCATCCTCAAAATCCTTCTTGATCAGCGACCGCACCTTCTGCGCCTTGACGTAATAGGCGTCATAATAGCCCGCAGACAGCACATAGGTGCCGATCATCACGCGGCGCTTCACCTCGCGGCCGAAACCCTCTGCGCGGGTGAGTTCGTACATGTCGGTGATGTCTTTGCCCGAGACGCGCAAGCCGTATTTTACGCCGTCATAGCGTGCCAGGTTGGAAGAGGCTTCTGCCGGGGCCACGATGTAATAGGCCGGCAGCGCATATTTGGTGTGCGGCAGGGAGATGTCCTTGATCGTCGCACCCTCGGCCTTCATCCATTCGAGGCCCTGCTGCCAGAGCTTTTCAATCTCGTCGGGCATACCGTCCATACGGTATTCTTTGGGCACACCTATGGCGAGGCCTTTCACGCCCCGCTCAACCGCCGCCGCGAAATCGGGCACGGCGATGTCAGCGCTTGTGGAATCCTGCGGATCGAACCCAGACATGGAATTGAGCATCAGCGCCGCATCTTCGACAGTGCGGGTGATCGGCCCCGCCTGATCGAGCGATGACGCAAAAGCCACCACGCCCCAGCGTGAGCAACGCCCATAGGTCGGCTTGATGCCAACAGTGCCGGTGAATGCTGCCGGCTGGCGGATTGAACCGCCTGTGTCTGTTGCTGTCGCACCGGCACAGAGCCATGCCGCTGTTGCCGCGGCCGATCCGCCTGACGAACCACCTGGCACCAGATCCTTGTTGCCACCCTGGGCGCGCCAGGGATTGACCACCGGACCGTAATGCGATGTCTCGTTGGACGACCCCATGGCAAACTCATCCATGTTGAGCTTGCCGAGCATCACCGCGCCATCGCGCCAGAGATTGGCGGTGACAGTGGATTCATATTCGGGTTTGAACGCGTCGAGGATGTGGCTCGCCGCCTGCGTGTGCACGCCCTTGGTGGCAAACAAATCCTTGATCCCCAGCGGTACGCCTTCGAGCGGCCCACCAGTACCGGAATTGAGCTTGTGATCGCTGTCTTCAGCCATCTGCCGCGCCTGATGCGCCGTCACTTCGACATAGGCATTCAGCTTCTCGTTCGCCGCTTCAATGGCGCCAAGATAGGCTTCAGTCACTTCAAGCGACGTGAAATCGCGGTTTTTCAGGCCGTCGCGTGTGGCTTTCAGGCTGAGTTTGGTCAGGTCGGTCACGCGGATGTTCTTTCGCTTGCGAGTGATTTTTCAAAAAAGGCGGAATAGTCGCTTTCCGGGTAGTCGAGAAACGCGCCACAGCGCGTAAAACCGCCGCGTTCATAAAGCCGCCACGCCGCTGCAAACCCGTCACCATTTCCGGTCTCAAGTTTCAAGGTCGTGACGCCCTTCTCTTGCGCCAGCGCTTCGATAGCATCGAGCAGCAACCGGCCAACGCGCTGTCCGCGCACTTCTGGCAGCGTGTACATGCGTTTGATCTCTGCCAAATCATCCGAATGCACCTTTAGTGCTCCCATGCCCACAGCCTTGCCATCCGCATCCCGCGCAACAAACAAAGTCGAACTTGGCTCGGCCATTTGCTCAACCGTCATCTGGAACTGGAATTCGGGCGGCGACAGAGGGTTGAGATGCGCATTGAGTTCGGCAACGAACCGGCGCACATCGTCCTGCAAGGGTGTTTCAACAGCAATTGTGATGGACATTAGGCCCTACTCCACCACCTTCGACACCATGAAGAAATTATCTTCACTGAGAGGTGCGTTGGAGACGACCTGCTCAGCGTGTCCACCCGCAGTCACCTTGTCCTCGCGGCGGCGCAGCGCCATCGGGGTGACCGATGTCATCGCCTCGACACCTGATACGTCCACTTCGTTCAATTGCTCGACAAAACCGAGAATGGCATTCAGTTCGCCTTCGTAGGCAGCAACCTCATTGTCACCAATGCGAATACGCGCCAGGCGCGCAATGCGTTTCACGGTATCGGCATCAACGGACATGTTCGGCTCCAGAGGGATACAAATCGGTGTGTTGCGCAGCTTTTAGCAACGCCATAACGCCCCTGCAACACAGAAGCATTGAATAGCGCAAATTGATGTCTTGTAGGCCGCTTATCAGACCTCCAGCGACAGACCCGGCTCCATGATCTGGACGGCGCAGCCGTTGGCTACTGGAGAAATTTCCCCGATCAGCGCATCGGTCAGACCGTCAACCGCGACCATCAAAAGCTTCGGCCGCGCCGCGAGTATCAGATTGCTGATATCACCCGCAAGCTGATGCGCTGCGCCATAAAGAACAATCACACCGTTGTCCGCAAACCGGCCCCACGCCGTTTGGCCCGCTGGCGCAACGATAACCGGTCCCTCCTCCGGCTCGTCGATAAACAGCGCCTCACCCGAAATCGTATAAAGCTCGTAGAGTTGCTCGTCCGGCATATCCAGCGCCCGGCGTGGCCTGCGCGGTGTCCAGTTTTCGGCATCAAGATAGGGGAAATCGGCAATCCCGTCGCTGAGATCAATCCTGTGGTCCGCTGCCGCAGCAACCTCATGGGCATTGATCCCGTCCGGCGCTTTATCCGCATCCGTGACAAAGATTTTGCCGCCGACATAAAGCCGGAATGTGGATCCGCCGAACCAGGTGATTTTCATCAGGTGCCTCCCACAAAGACTTTCGGCTAAGCCTATGCGAAACCGTCATCAGTTTTAACAAAAATTCCCAAACATCTGGCGTCATTCCCGCGAAAGCGGGAATCCAGCGCGTTGCGTCGGCAGCGTACAAGACTCTCACGCGCGACCGACGTCGCGCACTGGATTCCCAATCAAGTTGGGAATGACGCAGAGGCACTGTGCACAATTCAGCGTGACCAACGCCCCCACCCCTGCTAATTCCAAAGCATGAGCGATGAAGAACCTGTGAACCCCCTCGCCGCGCTGCCCCCAACCGGCAAACTGTTGGGCCTTGACCTCGGCACCAAAACCATTGGCGTTGCCGTCTCCGACGGCCTGCGCATGGGCGCAACGCCGCTAGAGACTATCAAGCGCACCAAGTTCACAAAGGATGCAGAAGAACTCGACAGGATCATCGTCGAGACCGCAGCCACCGGCATCGTGCTCGGTCTGCCGCTGAATATGGACGGGTCCGAAGGGCCGCGCGTACAGTCTACCCGGGCCTTTGCCCGCAACCTGTCCGCGCGCATTTCACTTCCAATAGCCTTCTGGGACGAGCGCCTTTCAACGAGTGCTGTCACGCGGACGTTGATCGATGCTGACATGTCACGCGCCAAGCGGGCCGAGGTGGTGGATAAGCTGGCAGCGAGTTATATTTTGCAGGGGGCGCTGGAGCGGCTGCGGCGGGGCTAGGTGCTATAAACCCTTTTACCGCGACTTCAGTTCGCGATCAGCAAAATCACGAACCTTTTGCGCAACCTGCAACGCATGCGTGTAAAGCAGCATCTGCGCTTCGTTTTCGAAAACATCGACAGTGCACTTCGGGTTCTGAGAACAAAAACCCGCCACATTGGATGCGGGCATGAAGTCGTGCTTGTCGCCAAGAATGAAGTGCCACGGGGGCTGATCGCCGGATTGCTGAATCGGCTCGGACCAGTCCGAAATCCACTTCGCCACATCGTCGACGATCATATCGGGATTTTGAAAACAGTATTCGATGTTGTCGCGGATGATCGTCCAGAACGCCGGGTCCTCAATGACCGCCCTGTCCCGTGGGCTGTCCTTAAAGAAAAACTGCACGATCTGGTTTTGCCCGAGCCTGCCGGTCTGGAAGACGCGCCGCGCCGCGCGGTAACCGAGCCGCAGCGCGGAGGGCACGGTTTGGATGACATGCGAATTGCGCTTCATGTTCGGCGACAGCTTTTCCGGGTCTGGCACCCCGGTCGACAACAGCACAACGCCCAGCACCTTGTGACTACGCTTCAGTTTCGAAGCCACCTCCGCGGCCAGTATTCCGCCTTCGCGATGTCCGGCAATCAGAAGCGGTTGCAATGAATCCAGATCGAGGTAACTGGGACAGAAGTCGGCAAGGAACTCAGATGTGTCCATCCAACTGCCTGCCGCATCCGAACCCCCAAAGCCCGGCCGATGGATCGCGATGATGTGCAATCCAACCTCTGCGACAGCCCGCCGCCATTCCGGCGTTTCCTCAGGTTTGCTTGAGGTAGTGAAATAGAGGACGGGGAGACCATCGGTGACGCCGTAACGCGTCACGACCACCGCTTGACCCTGCGCCGTCACCACCTTCTGCCACCTGAAGTCAGACCGGCTGGCTGTCGTTTCCTCGGCGTGCTCCGAAACCGTCGCTGCCGCCACATAGTGCAGATGAGACACGAACTGCACGAACCCGGACCGGTTGCGCGTGCCGGTTTTCAGCAAGATCGATTTGACCTGACTACGCACCGTTTCTGTGCTGCGGTCACGATTGGCGGCAATTTCCTGCGTCGTCATGCCGGTGTAAACCAGCTGCGCCACATCGACCTCGGCCTTGGTGAGTTCATAGTGTTCCTGAAGCGCATTCGTGAGATGCTCGGTCCAGCCGGAGGCCGCGAAGCGAATAAGAATTCTCTTGTCGCCGTCCGGCAGCGAAACAGTTCGGCTCGAGGCAATCAGAAACTCGTCTTCGCTCTTCTCGAATTGAAAGTTCTGTTTGTCGCGATCATCAGCCGGCCGCCAGTTGCCTTTAAAACGTCCCGCGAGGGATGCGCCGAGCGCAAAGTCAGACAACAGGGCCTGCCCCTGCGCATTGCCCATGACATAGCGCCCTTTTGTGTCGGTCAAAATTGCGGGCGCCGCGATCAAATCGAGTATGGCAACCAGGTTGAATTGCTGCTCAAACGCCGTGTCTCTGGTCAGAGCAAGCGCCTGGTCAAAGTGCCGGGACAGAAGATTGAAATTCGGCGCATGGCCCGTCCGCTCGCAATAGTCATCCCAGGCTTCGACAAAATCACTGAATTGATCCGGCTCAACTGCCGCATGGTAGGCCGCCTCAATCATTGAATGCACGGCGTCCATAGTGTCGGCCTGGTCAATACTGGGATCGTGCGCTGTTTGCGTCTTCGTTTCGTCAGGTCCCATTACTCAAATCAATCTGGTTCAGGCCCCTTGGGAACAACTCAAAAATCGAATGTGGGATAGGCTGAAAAGTTCATCGAGATCGGCTGAAAAGAGAATTGCGGGTAATATGATCGACAATATCTAGCATCGGGAGCGTGGGGATTGAATACAAATGTGTCGGATATTGCTATGTTTTTGAGAACGCAGCGAGACTAGCCGAATACAGACCTGTCGCGCAATCAGCTCTTGAAATAACTACCCCATTGGGTTATATGAAAGTCATGCAAACGATAGTCGAGACAACACTCTTTACTCGGCAGGCATCGAAGCTCTTCGATGAGGATGAGAAAAAGGCCATTATCGACTATCTCGCGAGCAACCCGTTTGCCGGTGACGAAATACCCGGCACCGGCGGTGTACGTAAGGTACGCGTACCGGCAAGCGGCAAAGGCAAGAGAGGCGGCGCCCGCGTGATCTATTATGTGCTGGATGAGGGCGCGCCGCTCTATGCATTGCTCGTCTATGGCAAAGGTAAAAAGACCAATTTGACCGACAACGAGAAGGCAGCCGTTCGCGTAATCGCAAAAGCGATCAAGGACAGCTACAGGAGCGCAAAATGACCAAATTCGGTAACGACCTTTTGGAAGCCATGACGGAAGCCCTGGCGCACGCCGAGGGCCAGAAGTCCGGTGTGACCGTCCACAATATCGATATTGATGCGGTTGATGTGAAGGCCATTCGAAAGACGCTTGGCCTGACGCAGGAGCAAATGGCCCTCACCCTCGGAACCAGTGTTTCCGGATATCGCAAGTGGGAACAGGGCGAACGTCAGCCCAGCGGCGCAGCGCGCACATTGTTGCGCGTCATGGAAAAAGAACCTGAGGCGGTAGCGCGCGCATTGACCGCTGCTTGATTTGTGATTCTTGGTTCACGAGGCCTCTCCGCCAGCGCCGTTACCCACACGCTGATCGACGCAGACATGTCCCGCGCCAAACGGGCCGAGGTGGTGGATAGGCTGGCGTCGAGTTATATTTTGCAGGGCGCGTTAGAACGGCGGCGGCGGGGGTGATTTTTTGATTGAACTTTCCAAACAATCCTCTGAAAGTATTGCACGCCGGCGAAAGCTGGTTGGCAGGTTTGTTTTAGCATCAATCATCGTTGTCGGTCTTTATTCCTGCACAACAGACGAGTTCTCACACAAAGCATTTTTCAACAGTTCTGGCGCTCTGAAAGGGGGAAAGGCATTCCAAGTTCAAATCGGCATGTCTGAAAAAGAGGCTATTGATAAGTTGAGGTCTCAAAGTTGGCAACTTGTGGAAATTTTTGAGGGAAAGAGCTGTCAGCAGCTCAAGTACGACAAAGGAACCCAGTTTTACGTTTTTTACAAACAAACTTGGACTCAAGGTGCAATATGTCTAGTAACAAAGGATCAGAGCGTTTCAGCGATGGCTTGGAGCGTGAGTCTCATTGCAATTTAGACATATAGCAGTTTACGCAGACTGCAGTATCACCGCCCCAAATTAACTAATTCACCGAATTCGCCCACCCGGCACTTGCCCCCCACCCCGTCCTGCTCTAAACCGCAGCGACTTCTGAAGGACCCGGAGCACGATGGCGCGCGCAAAGCCGCAGAAATCGTCGAACAGCCCGGCTGGATCATCCAGCACACATACTCCGTTTTCCCATCGACATCTGCTTGGTATCGCCCAGCTCAATCCGGTTGAAATCACCGAATTGCTCGACCGTGCCGAGGCGATGATCCCGATATCACGCCAGCCGCGCAAAGTGCATCCCACGCTGACCGGCAAGACGCAGATCAATCTGTTTTTCGAAAACTCCACCCGCACGCAGGCGAGCTTCGAAATCGCCGGCAAGCGCCTCGGCGCACTTGTCGTCAACATGTCGGTCAAAACCTCGTCCGTGGCCAAGGGCGAGACACTGATCGATACTGCGGCCACACTGAATGCCATGCAGCCGGATGTGATCGTGGTCCGCCACTCCGCATCTGGCGCTGTGGAGTTGCTGTCGCAGAAGGTTGGCTGTTCGGTGGTGAATGCCGGTGATGGCGCGCATGAGCACCCGACGCAGGCGCTGCTCGACGCCCTGACTATTCGCAAGCACAAGAAACGCCTCAACGGGCTGACGGTTGCCATTTGCGGTGACATCGCCCATTCGCGCGTCGCCCGCTCCAACCTGATGCTGCTCAATGCGATGAACGTACGGACGCGCGTTGTTGCGCCGCGCACGCTTTTGCCCCTCGGAATTGAGAGCATCGCAGCCGAAGTTTTCACTGACATGCGCGAAGGCCTCGAGGGCGCGGACGTGGTCATGATGCTGCGCCTGCAGCGCGAACGCGCCGCCGGGCAGATGATCCCCTCAGAGCGCGAATACTACCGTTTCTATGGCCTTGATGCCGAGAAGCTGGCGTATGCCGCACCGGATGCTCTGGTCATGCATCCCGGCCCGATGAATCGCGGTGTCGAGATCGACCCGGCCATCGCCGATGGTGCGCAGTCGGTCATCAATGAGCAGGTGGAGATGGGCGTTGCCGTCCGCATGGCTGTGCTCGATGCGCTGCTCGCTGAAGGCAGTCAGGTGGCATCATGAGTGCGCTCGTTATCGAAAACGCCCGCATCATCGATCCGGCCTCGGGCCGCGACATCAAGGGGGCGCTTCTGGCAGATGAAGGCAAAATCCTCGATGTCGTCGAGGGCAAAGCGCCCGGCGCACCGGCGAACGTGTCGCGTGTCGATGCCAAGGGGTTGGTGCTCGCACCGGGCCTTATCGATATGCGCGTCTTCACCGGCGAGCCCGGACACGAATATCGCGAAACTCTTGAGAGCGCTTCGGAAGCCGCCGCTGCGGGTGGCGTCACCAGCTTTGTGACGATGCCCGACACCTCTCCGGTCATTGATGATGGTGCGTTGGTCGACTTCATTCTGCGCCGGGCGCAGGCGACGGCGAAGGTCAACATTCTGCCATCTGCAGCGATGACAAAGGGTACGCTTGGCAAGGAAATCACCGAATTTGGATTGCTGAAAGAGGCTGGTGCAGTCTGCTTCACAGATGGCCGCAAGTCGGTCGGTGACACCGCCCTGCTCCGCTCGGCTTTCACCTATTCCGCCAATTTCGACATGCCCATCGTCAATCACCTCAGCGATGCCGGTCTCACCGGCGATGGTGTGATGAACGAAGGGTTGATGGCCACGGGCCTCGGGCTCAAAGGCATCCCCGCCGCTGCAGAGATGATCCCGCTTGAACGCGACCTGAACCTCGTCGCGCTGACCGGTGTCCGCTATCACGCGGCACAGCTTTCTGCCGCAGCCTCGGTGGATATCATCGCGCGGCACAAGAAGACCCTTCAGAACATCTCTGCTGGTGTGTCGATCAACAATCTGTCGCTTAATGAGCACGATATCGGCGCCTACAAGACATTCTTTCGGCTCTCACCGCCATTGCGCAGCGAGGACGACCGGCAAGCGTTGGTCGCCGGGCTCAAGTCGGGCATCATCGACGTCATCCATTCCGGTCACGATCCGCAGGATGTGGAAACCAAGCGCCAACCGTTTGCCGAAGCCGTCGACGGGGCGATCGGTCTGGAAACACTCTTGTCCGCGGCCCTGCGGCTGCTACACTCCGGTGATATTGACCTGACAACGGTGCTGCGTGCCATGACCTCGCGTCCTGCCGAAATTCTGGGTCTCAATAGCGGCTGTCTGAAAAAAGGCGCTCCGGCAGACCTGGTGCTGATTGATCTCGATTATCCGTGGGTCGTTAAAGAGAATGAAATTCACTCAAAGTCGCGCAACACGACTTTTGAAGGCGCCCGCTTCTCCGGCAAAGTTATTGAGACGTTTGTTGCCGGGCAAAGCGTCTACAGGTTTTCGGAGGCGAAATGACGCCTGATCCCATGACCGTCGTCATCGCTGCTGTCTTCGGCTATTTGCTCGGGTCCATTCCTTTTGGATTGTTGCTGACGCGCATGGCCGGTCTTGGCGATATACGCTCCATCGGCTCCGGTAATATCGGGGCGACCAATGTCTTGCGGACCGGCAATCGCTGGCTGGCTGCTGCCACCCTGCTGCTCGATGCCGGTAAAGCGGCGGCGGCAGTGCTCATTGTGCGCTATTTCGTGCCCGAGCCACCACTCGCCTATTCCATCGCCGGCATGGCCGCCTTCATCGGTCACCTGTTCCCGGTGTGGCTGAAGTTTAAAGGCGGCAAGGGCGTTGCGACCTATATCGGGGCCATGCTGGCGATTAACTGGATCGTCGGGCTGATTTTCTGCGCCACTTGGCTGTTCATCGCCATCACGCAACGCATGTCATCCCTGTCGGCGCTCACCGCCGCCGCAACTGCACCGATGTTTGCCTATGCGTTCTCCGGCCTGCACCTTGCCGCAGGTGCCGCAGTGATGTCCCTGCTGTTGTTCTTCAAACACAGTGAGAATATTGGACGGTTGATCGCCGGTACTGAGCCGAAGATCGGCCAGGGCAAAGACAAAAGCTGACATGATGGCGCTGACGCCTCAGCAGCGCTTTGACTGGCTGCGGCTCATTCGCACAGAAAATGTCGGACCTGTCATGTTCCGCAAGTTGCTGAACCGGTTTGGCTCCGCATCGGAAGCATTGGCATTTCTCCCCGAGCTCAGCCGCAAGGGTGGCCGCGAAGCACCACTCAAAATCCCAAGCGCTGGGCAAATCGAGGCTGAACTGGCTGCCATCGAAAAATCAGGTGCGCGTCTCATTGCCGCCGGTGAGGCGAACTACCCGGCTCTGCTTGGACATGCTGCGGGGGCACCACCCCTCCTGATCGTACGCGGCGGTGAAAATCTCAACTGGTCCCGCACCGTTGCCATTGTCGGTGCCCGCAATGCATCCGCAGCCGGACAACGCATGACCAAGCTCGTCGGCGGTGATCTGGCGGATAGCGGCTATCTCATCATCTCGGGCCTAGCGCGCGGTATCGATGCCGCTGCGCATAAAGCCGCCCTGGCCAATGGCACGGTTGCTGTACTCGCCGGCGGATTGGACCGCATCTATCCCGATGAGAACAAACCGCTCGCCGAAGAGATCGTCGCACATGGCGGCGCTCTGGTGACCGAGATGCCCATGGGCTGGGAGCCACGCGCCCGCGACTTTCCGCGCCGCAACCGGATCGTCGCCGGGTTGTCTCTCGGTGTTATCGTCATTGAAGCCGCAAAACGATCCGGCTCACTTATCACCGCCCGATTGGCTCTTGAGCACAACCGCGAGGTCTTCGCCGTGCCGGGTTCACCCCTCGACCCGAGATCAGAAGGCGCCAATAGCCTCATTCGCCAAGGTGCAACGCTTGTAAATAATGCTGCGGAAGTTATCGAGAGCTTGTCGACCGCCAATCCCGCGCAGCACACTTTGTTTGAAGAGGCGGACGAACCGGAATTCCACACAGCCTCTCGCGGGGAAACAAACGACCCGCCAACGACAAATGATCGCACACGGCTGCTCGAGGCCCTGTCCATCACGCCGACACCCGTCGATGAGCTGGCCGAACAAACCGGGTTAGACGCCTCGGCGCTACAAATTCTGCTTATGGAATTTGATCTTGCCGGACGCATCGAATGGGCCAGCGGGCAGTTGGTTTCGTTAAGACAATAGCGGCATTTATACGCACACCAATTGACACCGGCACTGGTTGTCACCATTTTGCCGACGCATCGAATCTGCTTTCACTTCCCTTGAATCCGCGCGTTTTCAAGTTTTTGGAGTTACGTTTCCTATGAAGGTTGTCATCGTTGAAAGTCCGGCTAAAGCCAAGACAATCAACAAATATCTTGGGAAAGACTACGAAGTTCTGGCCAGCTTCGGCCACGTTCGGGACCTGCCGTCCAAAGACGGCTCCGTACGCCCAGATGAAGACTTTGCCATGTCCTGGGAAGTGGATACGGCTTCCAAAAAGCGCCTTTCGGATATCACCAAGGCCGTCAAGGACGCCGATGAACTGATCCTGGCAACTGACCCTGATCGTGAGGGCGAGGCCATTTCCTGGCACGTGCTCGATGTGCTCAACGCCAAAAAGGCGATCAAGGACAAACCGGTCAGCCGCGTGGTGTTCAACGCCATCACCAAGAACGCCGTTACCGAAGCGATGCAGCATCCGCGCGATATCGATATGCCGCTGGTCGATGCCTATCTGGCGCGCCGCGCGCTCGACTATCTTGTGGGTTTCACGCTGTCACCGATCCTCTGGCGCAAGCTGCCCGGCTCACGTTCGGCAGGTCGCGTCCAGTCCGTTGCATTGCGTTTGGTCAGCGATCGCGAAGCCGAGATTGAGCGCTTCAAGCCGCAGGAATATTGGAGTGTTCTGACGACACTGTCCGAGAAGGGAAAGTCTTTTCAGGCCCGCCTCTATGCTGTTGATGGCAAGAAGTCCGACAAACTCGATATCGGCACCGGCGACGATGCCGAAAAGCTGAAATCAGCCATTGAAGCCGGCAAGTTCCGCGTCTCTTCGGTTGAAAAGAAACCGACCAAACGCAACCCCTATGCGCCGTTCACCACCTCGACCCTGCAGCAGGAAGCGTCGAGCCGTCTCAGCCTGTCGCCATCACGCACAATGCAGATCGCGCAGCGGCTCTATGAGAGCGGGCTTATAACCTATATGCGGACCGACGCCGTGCAAATGGCACCGGAGGGCATTGCCCAAACCCGCGATGCAATTCTGGCGAACTTTGGCAATGACTATCTGCCGGAAAAACCACGCATCTATCAAAGCAAGGCCAAGAATGCGCAGGAAGCGCACGAAGCCATCCGCCCTACAGATCTGTCGGTGCATCCGGACAACCTCAAGATCGATCCCGATCAGCTCAAGCTCTACGGCCTGATCTGGCGCCGCACATTGGCCAGCCAGATGAAAGCGGCAGAGATTGAACGGACCACCGCCGATATAGCCGTCGAAACGGATCGCGACATCACGCTACGAGCCGTTGGCTCCGTCGTGACCTTCCCTGGCTTTCTGGCGCTCTACGGCATTCAGGCGAATGACGACAAGCGTGACGATGACGACGCGGACGATGATAGCCGCGAACTGCCACCTCTCGCCGAGGGCGATGCACCCACGCTTGAGAAGTGCGATATCGAGCAGCATTTCACCCAGCCGCCGCCGCGCTTCACTGAAGCCAGTCTGATCAAGAAGATGGAAGAGCTGGGCATTGGCCGTCCTTCGACCTACGCCGCCACCATTTCGGTGCTCAAGGATCGCGACTATGTGCGCCTCGACAAGCGCGCGCTGATCCCGGAAGACCGTGGCCGGTTGGTGACAGCATTCCTTGAAAGCTTCTTCACAAAATATGTCGAGTTCGATTTCACAGCGAGCCTCGAAGAGCAACTCGACGATATTTCTGCTGGTAAAGTCGATTACAAGGACGTGCTGCGCCAGTTCTGGAAGGACTTTTCCGGCCATACGACCGAGATCAAGGATCTGCGTGTCTCCGAGGTGCTGGACGCCCTCAACGAGATGCTGGGTGATCACATCTTCCCGGCCAAGGAAGATGGCAGCGATCCGCGCTTGTGCCCGACCTGCGGTAACGGTCAGCTTTCATTGAAACTCGGCAAATTCGGCGCATTTATCGGCTGTTCAAATTATCCGGAATGCCGTCACACAGCGCAATTGTCCGACAGCGCCACGGGACAAGCCGCTGAGATCACAGGCGACGGCGAACTCGGCCCGGATCCTGAAACCGGCGAAATGGTCTTTTTGAAGTCGGGGCGCTTCGGTCCGTATGTGCAGCTTGGTGATGGTGGTAAGGACGCCAAGCGCTCAAGCATTCCAAAAGGTTGGGAGGTTTCTTCCATCGATCTGGAAAAAGCGTTGAAACTATTGTCTCTGCCCCGCGAAGTCGGCGCACATCCTGAAACCGGTACACCGATCACCGCCGGTATTGGCCGCTACGGACCGTTCGTGCAGAACGATGGCAAATATGCCAATTTGCCGGATGTCGAAGAGGTCTTCACGGTCGGTCTCAACCGCGCCGTCGATCTTCTGGCGGCGAAAGCGGCAGGTGGCGGGCGGCGTAACGCGGCGGCAGTGCTCAAGACCCTCGGCGATCATCCCGATGGTGGCCCGGTGACAGTGCGGGACGGCAAGTATGGCCCTTATGTCAATCATGCCAAGGTCAACGCGACTTTGCCCAAGGATGCAAAACCGGAAGAGGTCACCCTGGAGCAGGCGCTTGAGCTGATCGCAGCCAAAGCCGGCAGCAAGGGCAAGAGCAAAGCCAAAAAACCCGCGAAGGCGAAAACCAAGAAGGCCACGGCCTGAGATGAGCAATGGCGCGCAAGCCAGCTAAGCCAAAAGGTCCGCCAACGCGTCGCCACACGGTCAAACGCCCGAAACAGCACCCTGCAGGCGAGCTGCCAAGCCGTGAAGACATTCTTGAAGCCCTGGCCAACGAACCGGGCTTGAAAGGCAAGCGCGACCTTGGCCGGGTATTTGGCATACGCGGCGACATGCGGGTGCCGTTCAAACTGCTTCTCAAGGACATGGAAAAAGAGGGCCTCATCTCCCGTTCGCGCAAGACCTTGCGCCGTGCCGCAGAGCTGCCCTCTGTAACCGTGCTCGACATTCCAACAGAAGCCGATCCGGAGCAATTGATCGCGTTTCCCGCGACATGGGATGAAGAAGAGGATGGTGAGCGCCCGCTGGTGATTGTCGAAACGCCACGCGGCGCACGTGTGGTCCCCGGCCCCGGCGATCGTATTCTGGCCCGCATCGAGCGCGATGATGCAACACCGCCCCGGTACACGGCACGGGCGATGAAAATCCTTGACAAGCCGCGCCGGGCTCAAATCGGCATTATCCGATTGGATGATGATGGCGCGCGGCTGGTTCCTGTGACCCGCAAGCAAAAAGAAATGCGCGTGCCCAAGGGCGATCTGGGTGACGCAAAGGATGGTGATCTCGTCGAGGTCGAGGTCAAGCTGTCAGGCAGACTTATGCTGCCGCGCGCAAGGGTCACCAATGTCATTGGCAATCCCGAAAGCGAAGGTGCTGTCTCTCTTATCGCCTTGCATAATCTCGAAATTCCGCACCAGTTTCCGTCGTCGGTCATTGCAGAATCCGAAGCCGTCGCTGAAGTCGATGCAAAGGGCCGCGAAGACTGGCGTCACATTCCATTCGTCACAATCGATCCGGCGACAGCCAAGGATCACGATGATGCGGTTTATGCCGAACCTGATACCGACAATGAGGGCGGACACATTGTTTATGTCGCCATAGCGGATGTGGCGGCTTATGTGCGGCCCAATTCGGCGCTCGACAAGGAAGCCTATCTGCGCGGTAACTCGGTCTATTTCCCGGACCGCGTCGTCCCGATGCTTCCCGAACGCATCTCGAACGACCTTTGCTCGTTGCGAGAGGGCGAGAACCGGCCATCCATAGCCGTGCGCATGGTGATTGCATCGGATGGACGGAAAACCGGACACAGTTTCCATCGCGTCACAATCCGGTCGACGGCCAAACTCGCCTATCAGCAGGCGCAGGCAGCCATTGACGGCAATCCGGACGATGCAACCAGTCCATTGCTGGAACCTGTCCTCAAGCCGCTGTGGGCGGCTTACAGCGCAATGACAAAAGCACGCGATAAGCGTGCGCCACTGGATCTTGATTTGCCGGAACGCAAGATCGAACTCAATCCCGATGGAACTGTAGCCGGTATTGTTGTTCCCGAACGGCTGGAAGCGCACCGGCTCATCGAAGAGATGATGATCGCGGCGAACGTCTGCGCGGCGGAAACGCTGGAAAAGGAGCGCACACCCCTGCTCTATCGCGTGCACGACGCGCCGGGGCGCGAAAAGCTTGAGGCCTTGCGGGAGTTCCTCCGCTCGCTCGATATGAGTTTTTCCAACTCCGATGCCGTGCGCACCAGTCACTTCAACCAGGTTCTGAAAAAGGCGCGCGACGGCGCCAAGGCCGATCAGGTCAGCGAAATGGTGCTGCGCTCGCAGGCGCAGGCCGAGTATAGTGCTGAGAACTTCGGCCATTTCGGCCTCAATCTGGATCGCTACGCGCATTTCACCTCACCGATTCGCCGTTATGCCGATCTTATCGTCCATCGGGCACTAATCCGGGCGCTCGGACTTGGAAAAGATGGCCTGCGTGTTGAGGATGAAGATCGCCTGCCCGGCATCGGACAACATATCTCTGCAACTGAACGCCGCGCCATGGCAGCAGAACGCGAAACCAGTGACCGGCTTTTGGCGCAGTTCATGTCCGGCCAGATCGGCGCGCGATTTGAAGGGCAAATTTCAGGTGTCACCCGTTCCGGGCTGTTTGTACGTCTGAATGAAACCGGCGCTGACGGATTTATTCCCGCATCAACACTCGGCGCCGACTATTATCGCTTTGTTGAAGAGCAACAGGCGATGATCGGTGAGCGGACAGGTGAGCGTTTTCGGCTCGGAGACAAGGTTTCGGTGCGTCTATTGGAAGCAGCGCCCATGGCTGGCGCTTTGCGCTTCGAGCTTCTATCTGAGGGGGAACGCGTGAAACCGCTTACACGCGGCGGCATACAACGCAAGAAAAAGCCGGTTCGCCGGTCCAAACGCAGGAGGGGCTGAATGCCCTATGATGTGAAGTCAGAAGTCCAGGAGCGCCCGCTGCTTGCCAGCATGGGCCGCGGCGCGCGCTGTACCTGCCCCAGCTGCGGTGAAGGCAAACTGTTTCGCGCCTATTTGAAAACCAATGACACCTGCGCTGCCTGCGGTGAAGAGCTCTTTCATCACCGGGCTGATGATCTACCGCCCTATTTGGCTATTTTCATTGTCGGCCATCTGCTCGTCGGTGTGATGTTGCATCTTGAAATGTCGTGGACAATCAGTCCCTTGGCTTATCTGTCTATCTTGATCCCACTGGCGATTGTCATGCCATTGGCCATGCTGCCATCGATCAAGGGCAGCGTGGTGGGGTTACAATGGGCCCTGCGCATGCATGGATTTGACCCGGAACATCGCGACGAAGACTGAGTTCAAGCTGTTTGCTTGACTTTTGGCGGCAAATCACTAGTTTGCCGCCAACCGGTTTGAGGCCGCGCGTCACCGCGCGGTTTATTGTTTCAGGAACACCAAAATGGCCAAAGCAAACACCGTCAAGATCAAGCTCGTATCCACTGCAGATACCGGCTATTTCTATGTGACGAAGAAAAACGCACGCACCATGACTGAAAAGATGGTCGCGAAAAAGTATGACCCGATTGCGCGTAAGCACGTCGAGTTCAAGGAAGCAAAGATTAAATAAATCAAAAGCTTCCGATCTAAATAGAAAAAACCCCGCTTCGTGTGAAGCGGGGTTTTTTAATTAGTGGCTGGTCCGGAACGGCATGTCGAAGAGGCCACTCTGTCCGTTACCGAACCAGCCGCCCTACGGACCCAGGAGTTGCGGCGGACCTGAGAAAAGCCGTAGGGATTCTGTGACGTGTCGCCTGTAGCAAGAGGCGGCTATTTGTTGAGGTCAAACTACTCGACTTCTGCGATAACGCAAGCAAATCTAAAGGCCACAACGCGCGAAACGCGATTAATAATAAACCGTTAAGCTTAATAGTTGCAAATTTTAATTAAGCACGCCGCGTAAACTGACAACAAAACGGGCTCATGCGGCGTCGAACACCACACGATTACGGCCCTGTTGCTTGGCTTGATACAACGCAATATCGGCCCTTTTCAGGATAGAATCCGGCGTATCTTTGTCAGCGTCATTCAGGGAAACACCCGCACTGACGGTCACTTTGATGGCGCGGCCGCCCCCGATATCGAAACCGTCGTCTGCAACGGCGCTACGTACCCGCTCTGCAATAGCATGTGCCTGTTCGAAGCCCGTATCAGGCATAATCACGACAAATTCTTCCCCGCCATAGCGGCAGGCCATGTCAACGCCGCGCACATTCCGGCGCAAACGGTTGGCAAATTCCCGGATCACAGCGTCACCCGCATCATGACCATAGTTGTCATTGACGCTTTTAAAGTGGTCAATATCGAAGATGACCAGAGCCATGTCGCGCTCCTGCGCGCCCGCTTTGCCCAGCATCAGATTGAGGTGCCGGTCAAAATAGCGGCGATTGTACAATCCGGTCATTTCATCAACCACAGCCAGTTGCATGGTGGAAGAGACACTTTCGCGCAATTCCATTGCATAGCGATGACGGCGCAACTGCGTGCGGATACGGGCGGAAAGCTCATTGCTTTCCAGCGGACGCATGATGAAATCATTGATACCGATATCGAGCGCACGCACGACTTGCGACCGGTCCGTCTCATCGGCCAGCAGCAATATCGGTGTGGCCCTGGTCAGTTCCACGGTGCGCAGCTGCGAACAGATCCGCAGTGGGTCGAACCCGTCTAGAGCCATACTGACAATAAACAACTCATAGTTGGATTCTGCTGTCGCCAGCGCAAGATCGGCAGGTGAGGTCAGCACATCAACGGAGTGCTTTTGACCCAGATTTTCTTTGAGCCGCAGACCCTCACGCGTATCGGTGCTGATGACGAGAATTCTGCCGCCCTCAGCATCAATTGTCGCCATGGCGTGCAGCGCATCTTCTGCCGCCAGTTCCTGGCTGGTCATTGCACGGGCGCGCAATTCGTCAGTTAAAACTTTCAGGCGCACAAGGCTCTTTACCCGCGCAATCAGCTGGATGTCATCTACAGGCTTGTTGAGAAAATCATCTGCGCCGCTTTCTAGTCCCTTTACCCGGTCTGAAAGCTGATCGAGGGCCGTTACCATGACGACAGGGATGTGGTGTGTCGCCTTGTCGGCCTTGAGCCGCCGGCAGACTTCAAACCCGTCCATCTCGGGCATCATGACATCGAGCAAAACGATATCGATATCGCCAGTGGCGCATTTCTCCAGCGCTTCAGCGCCTGATGTTGCTGTGACAACGTCGAAGTATTCTGCGGTCAGACGCGCTTCGAGCAATTTCAAATTCGTTGGAATATCATCAACGATCAGCACGCGGGCTGTCATCGGCCGGTCCCCTTACCTCTTTTACTCTGAGGCGCAAACGTCAGTTTGCGGGGCCAATATAATTTTCAATGGTTTCCAAAAAGTGAGGCACGGAGATCGGCTTGGAAATATACCCCTCGCAACCGCCCTCGAGGATACGCTCCTCGTCACCCTTCATGGCAAATGCAGTCACCGCAACGACCGGTATGGCGGCAAGTTCATCATCTTCCTTGAGCCATTTGGTCACTACGAGACCAGAAACTTCGGGAAGCTGAATATCCATCAGAATCAGATCGGGATGATGTGCCCGCGCCAGATCCAGCGCTTCCATGCCATTTCGGGTCTGGATCGTTTCATAGCCACGCGACTCCAGCAGATCATGAAAAAGCTTCATGTTCAGCTCGTTGTCTTCAACAATCATCACAGTCTTGGGCATTTTAATGCTTTCTCGGACAGGCGAACGGGACGTGAACACCTTGCTTCGTTTTTGCCTGCGATTGGGCTAACATCAATGTGTTACGAAAGCAGAAATGAGGCAAGCTGATGTTGGGCGGTCAAAGCGCAAACACCGAAATCAATGAGATTTCAGACGCCTGCCTTGCCTATCTGACCGCAGACCCTGAAGAACTGGCGCGGTTCATGCAGCACACCGGTCTCGATGCCGGCGACCTGCGTAGCGCGGTCGGAACTGAGTCGCTTGCGTATGGCATGATTGATTACTTTGCCCAGAATGAACCAGCCCTGCTCGCCATGTGCGCCAATGCCGGATTCAGCGCTGAACGCTTTATGCGTGTCTACTATCGCCTCAATGGCGACGGCGTTTGAAATGGATGCTGACCTGCCCTACCTGTGCCGTGACTGTGGGGCCTCTGGACATGCGCCGCTTGCGCGCTGCCCCCAGTGTGGTTCGCCCCGCATACTTTCGCATCCTGAGCTGTTCGACCTTTCAATCGCGCATGTGGATTGTGATGCGTTTTATGCCTCGATTGAAAAACGCGATAACCCGGACCTTGTCGACAAGCCGGTTATTGTTGGTGGCGGCGAACGCGGTGTCGTTTCGACCTGCTGTTACATCGCGCGGCAAAGCGGTGTCCGCTCGGCCATGCCTGCCGTTACGGCGAAACGATTGTGTCCCGATGCCGTTTTCGTGCGGCCGAACATGAAAAAATATGTCGAGGTCAGCAAGCAAATCCGCACCCTGATGGACGAGCTGACCCCACAGGTGCAACCGCTCTCAATCGATGAGGCGTTTCTCGATCTAAACGGCACACGCAACTTGCATAAAATGCCGCCGGCAGCCGTGCTCGCCCGTTTTGCCAAGCGTGTGGAGACCGAAATCGGCGTTACGATTTCTGTTGGTCTGAGCCACAACAAGTTTCTGGCAAAAGTCGCATCCGATATCGACAAGCCGCGCGGCTTTGCCATCATCGGCGCTGATGAAACGCTCTCCTTCCTCGCCCCGCGTCCGATCAACATTATTTATGGTGTCGGCAAGGTCTTTACCGAGAAACTGCGCAAGGACGGCTTTTTGACTATTGGGCAGTTGCAGGATCATGATCCAAATGACCTGACACGGCGCTATGGCGAAACCGGCGCCCGGCTCGCCAGGCTGGCGCGTGGCGAGGATGCCCGCACCGTGCGGCGCGATGAGTCCATGAAAAGTGTAAGTTCCGAGACAACCTTCTTCTCAGATATTACGGACTATGATGGGCTGGCGACAAAACTTCTCGCCCTGTGCGAACGCGTGTCCGACCGGTTGAAAGACAAGAATTTGGTCGGTGACACTGTTACCCTGAAATTGAAATCGGCAGGCTTCCAAATACGCACCCGCTCCCGCCAACTGATGATGCCCACGCAGCTCACCCAGACACTTTACGAGACTGGAACACGCCTTTTGGCGCGTGAAATAGACGGCACGGCATTTCGTCTGATCGGCATCGGTGTTTCAGGGCTGGGAACAGCGACACAAGGCGATCCCGTCGATCTGCTTGAACCAGCGATAGCACGCAAGGCTGCCGCTGAGCGCGCAATTGACAAAGTCCGCCAACGATTTGGCCGTGAAGCCGTGTTACGCGGCAAACTCTACAATCCTGAAGCGCATATGCGCCAAGACCAAGACCTGACAAAGGACAAGCAATGAGTGCTGAAAACAGACTGAACGACCTCGGATTCAACCTGACCGAGCCAAACGCGCCTGCAGCCAACTATATCCCGGTCAGCCGTACGGGGAATGTACTGTTCGTTTCCGGGCAGATTTCCATGGACGAACTCGGGGTCGTCACCGGCAAGCTTGGCGACAATCTTGAAGTTGCGGACGGTCAGCGCGCGGCAGCGCTTTCGGCAGTGAGCATTCTCAATCACATCGTTTTCAGTGCCGGTGTGCCGCTGGACGAGGTCAAAAGGGTGCTCAAACTCACGGTGCTGGTTGCCTCCGCTCCCGATTTCTATGAGCATCACCTGGTTGCCAATGGTGCCTCGGACCTGCTGGTCGAGGTTCTTGGTGAGAATGGCCGGCATGCACGCGCTGCGTTCGGCGTGGCCGCTCTGCCCTTGGGCGCAGCAGTTGAAATAGAGGCCATGGTGGAGGTCTGATGACATCACTCAGGGAGGTTATGTCCCGGCCTGTGGCCCATCGCGGCCTGCATGACCTGCCCAATGGTGTTGCCGAAAACAGCGCTACGGCCTTTCAGCGCGCTGCGGAAAGAAACCTCGCCATTGAATGCGATCTGCAACTTTCTGGCGATGGTGTGCCGATGGTCATTCACGATTCCACGCTGGATCGGGTGACTGAGCAGTCCGGTAAAGTGTCAGCGCTCAGTGCGGGGCAGATCGGACGCATCCCGCTTGCGGGCAGCGCCGAGAGAGACTGCACTCTGACCTTCTCACAACTGCTGGAGCTTGTTGATAGTCGCGTCGCGATTGCGGTTGAACTCAAGCCACAAGCGTCGGATCAAAAGGATGCCGAGATGGCTGAAGCAGCCGTTGCGGCGCTCAGGACCTATCACGGTCCGCTCGCTTTTATCTCGTTTAACCCCGGCCTTCTAAAGCTGGTTCGACGATATGGCTTTCGCGGACCTATTGGTATCATTGTTGAACGGTATGTCAGCGAATTAGCGCAGGAACATCTCAGCCCGTGGCAGCGATTTTCCATGCGGCATCTGCTACACTACCCGTTCACCCGTTTTGACTTTATAGATTGTGATCACAAAGCACTTGATCTGCCAACCGTACGGTTGTTCCATTTCCTTGGCTTCCCTCTTGCCGCCTGGACAATCACGAGCCAGGCTGAGGCTGACGAAGCTCTGAAACATTGCGACCAAATCGCGTTTGAAGGTTTTATTCCCAGAAGTGCCTGATCCGGCTTCCACTGACACGCTGACCGCGACGATCCACAACTCAACTGAGTCTATCCCGGCTGAAGTGTGGAACAGTCTTGTACCGTCTACCGATGGACGGCCCGATAACCCGTTTCATGAGCATGCATTCTTTCTGGCGCTTGAGCAGTCCGGCAGTGCTACAGCCGAGACCGGCTGGCTGCCGCAGCACATCATCATTGAGAAGAACGGCACACCGCTGGGGTTGATGCCGCTGTTTCTCAAGTCCCATTCCCAAGGCGAATATGTGTTCGATTATGGCTGGGCCGACGCCTTCGAGCGTGCGGGCGGCCGATATTATCCGAAACTGCAGAGCTCCGTGCCGTTCACACCGGCGACCGCAGAAAAGTTGCTCGTGCCCTCGGGAGATGAGGAGATTAAGCTGGCGCTGATGTCGACGGCGGAACAATTGGCCGTTCAGCGCGGCGCCTCGTCCGTCCATGCGACCTTCATTACCGAGCCAGAAGAGGATCTGGCACGCGCCGAGGGCTGGCTGACGCGGCACGACACCCAGTTTCATTGGTATAATCAGGGCTTTGATAGTTTTGATGATTTTCTCGAAACACTAGCGTCGCGCAAACGCAAAACCATCCGGCGCGAACGGCGCGAAGCGCTGAAGGATGGGCTAACCGTCAAATGGATCAGTGGTGATGACCTGACCGAGGCGCATTGGGATGCGTTCTTTGACTTCTACATGGACACCGGCAGCCGCAAATGGGGTCGCCCCTATCTCACCCGTGAGTTCTTCTCGCGCATTACAGAGACTATGGCGGATAGGACAGTGCTGATCTTCGCCTATGACGGGACGGAACCTATAGCCGGGGCACTTAATTTTGTCGGTAATGATACGATCTTCGGCCGAAATTGGGGGTGCGTACGCGATGTGCCCTTCCTGCATTTCGAAGTCTGTTACTATCAGGCCATCGATTATGCCATCGCCCATGGCCTCAAAACCGTAGAAGCCGGCGCACAGGGGCAACACAAGCTCGCGCGGGGGTATGTGCCCACAGTCACGCGCTCTATGCACTGGATCGCGCATGAGGGGCTTAGAAGCGCTGTAGCCGACTATCTGAGGTCAGAAAAAATGGCCGTCATGCAGGATCAACAGGTGCTGACGCGGTTTACGCCGTTCAAGCGTGGTGGGAACGAGACTAAAGACTGAAGTCGCGTTGACCCCTGCTGCCGCGCGTGGCAAGTCATGAAAAACACTGCGGAGCGCCAACATGTCTGATTACGACCCCGACAACATCTTCGCCAAGATTCTCGCCGGCGAGATCCCGAGCCACAAGGTCTATGAGGATGATGTCGTATTGAGCTTCATGGATGTGATGCCGCAATCAAAGGGGCACACACTTGTTGTGCCTAAAACCGGTTCGCGCAATCTGCTTGACGCCGACCCGGATGTGCTGGCGGAAACGATTAAACGGGTCCGCACAATTGCCAATGCGGTCAAGAAGGCACTCGGAGCCGATGGCATCCGCATCGCCCAGTTCAATGAAGCACCTGCCGGACAGACAGTGTTTCATTTGCACTTCCATATCATCCCGGTTTACGAGGGTGTGGCGCTCAAGCCGCATTCAGGCGATATGGCGGACAATTCGGAGCTGGCAGAGCTAGCCAGTCACATCGCTGCGGCGATTTGAAATCGTTGTCTAATTGCACAAAAAAGGGCCGGTTCTCACCGGCCCTTTTTGCTATTCGCTCTTTTGCTGCGATGTCTTGCTTGACTTCGCCTTTGTTGATTTCGTCGTCCGGCGCTTTTTCGCCGTCGACTTCGGCGCCGGGATCGCTTTCGGGCGCGCCGGGGTCGGTGGCACGGCCACCAGCTCAAGCTGGGAATCAGCCCCCTCACCTACAACGGCAACGGTCACGGTGCCGCCATCGACCAACTGTCCAAACAGCACTTCGTCTGCCAACGGCTTCTTGACGTGCTCCTGAATGACCCGGCCAAGCGGGCGCGCACCCAGGCGTTCGTCATACCCGCGTTCGGCGAGCCAGTCGGCGGCCTCTGGCGTCAGTGTGATGGTGACATTGCGTTCCGCCAGCTGGCTTTCAAGCTGCAGCACGAACTTCTCGACAACCTGGCGCACGACTTCGGTCGGCAACGGTGCGAACGAGATGATCGCATCGAGACGGTTGCGGAACTCCGGAGTGAACATCCGGTTGATCGCTTCCTCGTCGTCTCCCGCTTCGCGCTTGCGGCCAAAGCCGATCGGCGATTTTTGCAACTCCATGGCGCCGACATTGGACGTCATGATCAAAATGACATTTCGGAAATCCACCGACTTGCCGTTGTGATCAGTCAGCTTGCCGTGATCCATGACCTGCAAGAGGATGTTGAACAGGTCCGGATGCGCTTTCTCGATTTCGTCGAGCAGCACCACGCAATGCGGGTTCTGATCAACACCATCGGTGAGTAAGCCGCCTTGATCGAAACCGACATATCCCGGAGGCGCGCCGATCAACCGGGAAACGGTGTGGCGCTCCATATATTCGGACATGTCGAAGCGCAGAAGTTCTACACCCAGGGTGTCGGCCAACTGCTTCGCAACCTCGGTCTTACCCACACCAGTCGGGCCGGTGAAGAGGTAGGAGCCGATCGGCTTTTCAGGCTCACGCAGACCGGCGCGTGCCAGCTTGATCGCTGACGACAGCGCCGTAATGGCCTTGTCCTGCCCGAACACAACCCGCTTGAGGTTGGTTTCGAGACCCGACAGAAGTTCCGTATCGGACTTGGAGACCGATTTCGGCGGAATGCGGGCCATGGTGGCAACGGTAGCTTCAATATCTTCGGTGTCGATGACCTTTTTGCGCTTGTCTTCAGTCACCAGCATCTGGCTGGCGCCGGTCTCATCGATGACGTCGATGGCCTTGTCCGGCAGCTTGCGATCATTGATGTAACGGGCGCTCAGCTCAACCGCAGACTTCAAGGCGTCGTCGGTATAGGTGAGCTTATGATACTCCTCAAAATAAGGCTTGAGGCCCTTGAGAATTTCAATCGCATCCGGGATCGTCGGTTCATTGACATCGATCTTCTGGAAGCGGCGGACAAGCGCCCGGTCCTTTTCGAAGAACTGACGGTATTCCTTATAGGTTGTTGAACCGATGCAGCGGATCGCACCCGAAGCCAGTGCAGGCTTCAACAGGTTCGACGCATCGAGCGCACCGCCTGAGGTCGCACCCGCACCAATGACGGTGTGGATCTCGTCGATGAAGAGAACAACATTCTCCTGTTTCTCAAGCTCCTTCATCACGGCTTTCAGGCGTTCTTCAAAGTCACCACGATAGCGGGTGCCGGCCAGTAGCGCACCCATGTCGAGGGCATAGATGACGGTATCCTTGAGTACTTCAGGCACATCGCCTTCGGTTACCTTGCGGGCTAACCCCTCAGCGATGGCTGTTTTACCAACGCCGGCATCACCGACATAGATCGGGTTGTTTTTGGACCGGCGGCACAAGACCTGAATGGTCCGCCGCAATTCGGAGTCACGTCCGATCAGCGGATCGATCTTTCCGGCGAGTGCCTTTTCATTGAGATTGACGCAGAAATCCTTGAGTGCTGAACTCGGTTGCGCTGAACGTTCACCGTCTTCGCCACCAGCGTCATTGTCTCCGCCGCGCAGGCTGCGCTCTTCGTTGATGCCGCTTTTGGTTATGCCGTGTGAAATGAAGTTCACCGCATCGAGCCGGGTCATATCCTGCTGCTCAAGGAAATAGGCCGCATGGCTCTCGCGCTCGGCGAAAATGGCCACAAGCACATTGGCGCCGGTAACTTCCTCGCGTCCCGATGACTGGACATGGATCACGGCGCGCTGAATGACGCGCTGGAACGCGGCGGTTGGCCGCGCATCCTGCCCGCTGGGCACGACAAGGCCATCGAGTTCCTCATCGATGAATTCTTCCAGCTCGGCGCGCAGCGCTTCGATATCGACATCGCAACCGGTTAAGACCGAAACGGTGTCACGGTCTTCGGTCAGCGCCAGTAACAGATGCTCGAGGGTCGCGAATTCATGGCTGCGCTCCCGGGCCAAATTCATGGCCTGGTGGAGAGCTTTTTCCAATCCGCGTGAAAATGACGGCATAACGCTTCGTCCTTATTTCTTTTCCATTACACACTGCAAAGGATGCTGATGCTTGCGCGCAGCATCCATCACGCGCGTGACTTTGGTCTCTGCAACTTCATGCGGATACACACCGCACTCTCCAACGCCCTGCTTGTGCACATGCATCATGATCTGCCAGGCGTCGTCGCTATTCTTGTTGAACACTTCCTGCAAAATCAGCACCACAAACTCCATCGGGGTGTAGTCGTCATTGAGCAGAAGCACCCGGTACATGTTCGGCCGCTTGGTTTTTGGGCGGACCTTGGTGGCTACACCCGTATCGCGATCCGTGTCTCCGTCCTTGCGATCCGTATCGCGGTCGGACAGCTCAAACGGCGTCGGCAGCGTCAATTCGGCTTCGTACAGGCGGTGTTCGGGATTATTCGGCATCGATAGTCGCTCTAGAATCGTCTGGTTCAGGCCAGCTTCGCACTATTATGTAGGCAAAATTTGGCCGGTGTTAAGGGCATCTCATCATCAAACTGAAACCAGTTCCATACGCATTCGATAAAATTGAAGAGACTTTACCGAATTGTAACGGGCATCCACCTAACAATAACGCAAATAGGGGTGCGTCGAAACACGTGCGGGGGCATGATTTTCGAACGCTGGGGTGGCCGGGCCGCGTTTATGGCCCTTGAAGTTTGAGTTGGAGTTGCGGGTGTTTTCCCAACGAGTCCTGTCCCGGACACAGATAATTGCGCAGCGTCTCGCTGCAGTTCTCATATTTGGTGTTGTTGTTCTCGCGGTTGTCACCGCTCCTGCCGAAGCCGCTGTCAAAAGGGCATATGCCGGCATCGTGATTGATGCGAAAACCGGCAAGACGCTGTATTCCCGCTCTGCGGATGAATTGCGTTATCCCGCATCGGTAACAAAGGTCATGACGCTTTATGTGCTCTTTGAAGAGCTCGAAGCGGGTCGGCTGACACTGAACAGCAAATTGTCTGTGTCTAAACACGCTGCTGCCGCGGTTCCGACAAAACTCGGCCTCAAAGCCGGGTCTACCATCACGGTTGAAAACGCCATCAAGTCTTTGGTGACGCTCTCCGCGAACGATATCGCGCGCGTCATCGCCGAGAATATTTCCGGGACGGAAAGCGAGTTCGCCGTGCGTATGACGAGAACCGCAAAAGCGCTGGGTATGTCGAGTACAAAGTACCGGAATGCATCGGGGCTGCCCGATTCCGGTCAGGTGACCACAGTGCGCGATCAGGCGCGGCTTGGTGTCGCCATCTATCAGCACTTTCCCAAATATTACGAGTATTTCCAGACCACCAGCTTCAAATATGGGAGCCGCACCTATGGCAACCATAACCGGTTGCTGGGTAAAAGCGGCATTGATGGCATCAAGACCGGTTATATCCGCGCTTCGGGTTATAACTTGCTCACGGCAGCGCGGAAAAATGGCCGGCACATAGTGGTCGCCGCGTTCGGCTATGATTCCGGCGCAACCAGAAATGCCAAGGTTTATTCGCTGGTGCAATCTTATATGCCCAAAGCGCGCAGCGGCAGCCAGGTCGCTCAGGCGCGTATCGCCAAGCCCTCAGGCGTTTACGGCAATCCTTTCGCTGTGGCTTCTGCAACGCCAGTCACACCCATGCCCCGTCCTGCAGGACGTGGTAACTCGGTACTTGTACAGCCCGTTGAGCCACCGCCCACAATCATTGCAGCTTCGCTTGAGGAAGGCGTCCCGCAACCTGAGCCGCGTCCGCTGGATCTCGTGCCTGAGACAGCAGCAGATGCGACCGAAATCATCGCGACAGGCAGCACGCAGTCACCTGCCCCGCAACCGCGGCGCGGCAATATTGCCGGCGCATGGATCAGTGAAGCGCTGACCTTCGACATCGAGACTAATGCGCAAGGCATGCCATTGCCTCCCGTGGCGATCGGTGAAGGTGGCGCGGCAATCGATCTTTTAAACAGCAGCACCGTTCAGCAATCCCAAGAGCCGATTCCCAGCGGTTGGGTCGTGCAAGTAGGCGCCGCACCTGATCCCGACAGCGCCGAGGTCCTTTTGGCCACAGCCGCACAAAAAGTAGAGCCAATTACCAATTTCCGCCGTTTTGTTCAGCGTTTCGAAAAGAACGGTCAGACATTCTATCGCGCACGCATTGCTGGTTTCGGAGACCGCAACAAGGCAATCGACATGTGTAACGCATTGAGAAAGGCGCAGTTGAACTGCCTCGTCATGCAGAGCTGATCTCAGCCTGAAATTGAAATCTTCATTTGGCGCAGTTGTAAGGAGTAGCCCGGATGAGTGAAATCACAGCCCTTAAGGACCTGGCGAAGTTCGTCGCCAAATCCCCCCTTGCCTCAGAAGACGCAGAGATACGTCGCTCTGCGGTCAATTCGCTGGTCAAAAGCATTGCGCCGCGCACGGAACGCAAAAAGGTGACCGACCTTCTGTCGACCGTTATGGCGTTGTCGGCACGTACCCGGCGTCTGGTTCAGCCTCGTGTTGAGATCGAAATAGACGTTTTCACACCGGACAATGCCCGCGCCGTCCGCATCATTACAGGTGAGACACTCGCCTGATGCTATTCGGCCGCTGTTGAGGTTATCAGACGGTCATAGTCTTCTTCAGGCATCTCTTTGTCTTCCCAACCGACGCCGCCACTTTTTGCGATGGGCAGGTTGAGAGAATCCACGAGGTTGCGATATTCGAGCCGCGCAGACACGTGCGACATCGACCCCAACCCGCCGAAAATTTCCTCATCCAGAGGATCAAACACTGTCATGCCGATGGGGAACAATGAGCGGAAAACGACGCGTTCCGCGATTCCGTCCGCCAAACGCGCTCCAAGGCGCAGCCCCGTCCGCTCCATTGCCGCCTGAACCATTCGCATATTGCGCGATCCCAGCATCGAAATACGATTGCGCACCAGCACCCAGTCGATGGTGCGGCCATCAATTGCCAGCCGTTCCTTACGGGCCCGCTGCACCAGACGTGCATAGTGGCTCAACTCAACGGGTTCACCGGTATCGGCATTGACCTTTGCGACGACATCGAGATCGATAAGGCTGTCATTCATCGGCGTCACAAGCGTGTCAGCCAGAGAATGTGACAGGCGTGTCAGGTGCGTATCAAAGCCCGGCGTATCGATAATCATGAAATCGACTTGCCCTTCGATTTCCATGACGGCCTGCCGGAACAGGTCGAATTCGACTTTCTGATTCTCACGAATGGAATCACCACGGGTCAGCGGCAGGTGGTAGTGAGTCGCATGCGGGACTCGCAACCCGTTGGCTTCCGTCCACTTCCGGCGGTTCACCGCGTAATTGGTCAGCGTATGCTGACGGCTGTCAACATCAAGTGTGGCGACGCTAAATCCCTGATAAAGCAAATAAATCGCAAGGTGAAACGCAGTGGTGGATTTACCCGATCCACCCTTTTCGTTTCCCAATACGATGACATGTGCACTCGTACCGCCCATTCAGCCCTCCGGAATCCCCGACACCTGATTGTCTCGGCCACGTAAAGAAAATAGCAAACTGTATTTAGAAAGGATTAACGTAACTTTTCCGTTTAAATCAGCCCAAGGCGTGAAAGCTCCTCGGCAAGCTGACCGTCTTCGTCGGTATTATCGGCACTTAGGTCCGCCGGTGCATCTTCTGGACGAAGATAACGCCATCCCTGGAACGGTCTTTTGGGCTGTGGAACAGTGTAAACTATTTCCGGATCCATCAGAATTTCACAGCAGGAGCGGCCTTCATGGTCCGTTTCCGCCACCAGATCGACGATCTTCTGCCGGCATCGAATCGTTCCGGAGATAACCCAGTACAAAGACCCCTGCCCGATGATCTCGTCTCGCCGTTTTGGCATCATACGGGTTCGGTGCGAATTGAGGCCATCCGGACGGCCAAGACTCGCGGCACGACGTTGGGTGCGCCAGGCGATCAGGTCGTCGACAGACTGCACACCGACGCAAAGTTTAATCAGGTTCATCATGATAGTGGATACAATCCCATACCGTGCCGCGACACAAAAGGTGTGCTGCGTGTTTCCTACAATCTTGTCGGATGTGTCGCCTCGAAATGCCGAAGGGCGCCACGTTTCCGGGCGCCCTTCTCAAAACTTGTGCCGATTACCGGCCTGAATGTATCCCCGTTCAGGCGCCGGCCATGGCAGTGACGACGAGACCTACGAGAACTAGACCTACAAAGGTCCAACTTGCGGTCCGCCAGCATACGGCCTTGGATTGGCTGCGCATTCGCGCTCCTATAATTGGTATACTCACTACCCGGTCGGCACCCCCTGAGTGACTGCCTGCGACCGGTAACGGTTGATTAACCAATGAAGGGGCGCATTTCAAGCGATATCTGAGATGCGCTCTGAGCGAAGACGCCGCTGGTTAATGGCTCAGAGAAGTCCAAACCAGATTGCCGCAAATCCGAGAAATGCAAAGAATCCAACAACATCGGTGACTGTCGTCACAAAGGCGCTGGAGGCAACGGCTGGATCGATGCCCACTTTGTTGAGGCCAAGCGGAATGAGAATACCTGATATGCCAGCAGCGAACATGTTCACGACCATTGCGGCGGCGATCACACCACCCAACGCGATGTTGGCAAACCAGATGGCGGAAACGATGCCGGTGATCACCGCAAACACCAGTCCATTGACCAGACCGACCATGGTCTCTCTGTTGATCAGACGCCGCATATTGAACTGATCGAGTTCTCGCATCGACAAGGCACGCACCGTCACTGTCATGGTCTGTGTACCCGCGTTGCCGCCCATTGAGGCGACAATGGGCATGAGAACCGCCAATGCCACCATGCGCTCGATGGTGGCGTCAAACAGCCCGATCACCAGGGATGCCAGCACAGCTGTCGCCAGATTGACCAGAAGCCAGGTGATGCGACTTTTGACAGCTTCGAACACGCTGTCGGAGATTTCTTCGTCGCCAACACCGGCAAGAGCGCGGAAGTCCTCATCAGCTTCTTCATGAATGACGTCAACGATATCATCGACCGTCAAAACACCCACAAGGCGCGAGCTTTCATCGACCACGGCAACTTCGACAAGGTCGTAGCGTTGAAAAAGGTGCGCCGCTTCTTCCTGATCCTCAGTCGCTTCGATCTGGAACACGGTCGTGTTCATGATCGTTTCGATTTTGGTTGCGCGCTTGGCGCGCAGCATGCGGTCGAGCGGCAAGATGCCCAACAGATTATATCCGGGGTCTACCACATAAATCTGATAGAATTCGTCCGGCAGGTCTTCATCGGCGCGCATGTAGTCGATGGTCTGGCCCACCGACCAAAAAGGCGGAATGGCGATAAAATCGGTCTGCATCCGCCTCCCGGCGGATTCCTCGGGGAAATCCAGAGACCGTTTGAGCGACATGCGCTCGAAAGCCGGCATATGCGCCAGGATTTCATCCAGATCCGGCGCATTCAGATCCTCGAGAATGTAGACGGCGTCGTCACTATCGAGCTCCACCATGCCGCGTGCGATGTCGGCATTGGGCAGGAAGTCCATGAGCTCCATGCGCACGGACTCATCGACCTCGGTCAGTGCGGAATAATCAAAATTATCGCCAAGCGCAGCGACAAGTGCCTTGCGTTCATCGAATGTGATCGCTTCGAGGACGTCGCCGGTATCGGACGCATGCAAGTCGGCGAAAAGCTTTTTGATTTCGTCGCTTTCGCCATCAGCGATGTGCTGGCGTAGCTCTTCTATCCACTCGGCGGACAGACGCCCCTCTTCGTCTCGCAACAAAGGTGTGGTGCTTGCGTCTTCAATTTCCAATTCGATGACGTCTTGTTCAGCCATGACAAAACCCGGTCGCACTCATCTCCCACCCGGTTGTTCTGACACTGAGGGCAGAAGTTCACCTTACCGAACGGGAATTGCACTTATTTAACAGCCGAATATGCACAAAGGCATAACACGCTCCACAATGAATTGGAGCCACCTGGCCTGCAAGAAGGCCATGCAAATATATTTGATCTTTGAAGAAAGATGGTGCGGTCGAGAAGACTCGAACTTCCACGGGTTTTACCCCACAGCGACCTCAACGCTGCGCGTCTACCAATTCCGCCACGACCGCACTGTCATGGAAAACCCGAAGGCTCACCTTCGGGTTGCCAGCATGTAGCAAAACAAATCCGCTAGCTCAAGCGCTTAAATTGCCTGATTTCAATTGGCGTCAGCTGCTGATGACCTTTTCGGTCACTTCAACAGTCAGCTGACCCTCATCGACCTTGATTTCACCACGGGCAACCAGCTTTTTGTTGGCGTAGATGCGCATCGGATCACGCTCTGTGGTATCGAGCTCGATCACGGCGCCACGGCCCATGCGCAGCAAATGGTGGATCGGCATGCTTGTCGCGCCAAGCTCCACCGCTACATCCACTTCAATTTCGTCAAGGATATCCATATATATTCATCCATATACGCGACTCACGCTGCCCGTCCCAAGCGGACGCAGCCAATAAGGTGCAGCATTCCCAGACCATGGTTACCGAAGCGTTAACACAAGCCGGTGTCACCGGAAATCAAAGCATCCCGCCGATGATACGTGAAGATGGGCGTCCGGCGCGCTGGGTGCACGCCAAGGGCTACACGCCCTATCCGGATGCGTTGACGTTCATGAAAGAACGGGCGCGCGCCATTGCTGAGGGGACCACAGAGGAACTGGTCTGGCTGGTGGAGCACCCGCCCCTTTATACCGCCGGCACCTCTGCAAAGCCGAATGACCTCATTTTACCGGATCATTTGCCGGTTTATCCAGCCGGGCGCGGTGGCCAATATACCTATCATGGCCCAGGCCAGCGTGTTGCCTATGTGATGCTCGACCTCAGAGCCCGCAGCCGCGACATCCGCAAATATGTGTGTGAGCTGGAACAATGGGTTATCGACACGCTGTCGGCGTTCAACATCAAGGGTGAACGGCGGAACGGCCGTATCGGTGTCTGGGTGCCGAGGCCCGATCAAGGTGTCGGACGTGAAGACAAGATTGCGGCCATCGGAGTCCGCGTTTCACGCTGGGTGAGTTTTCACGGCATCTCGTTGAACATAAATCCCGACCTGGATCACTATGCCGGCATTGTACCGTGCGGGATCACAGATCAAGGTGTGACCAGCTTTGAGGATTTGGGACAACTCGTCTCCATTGAGGAAGTAGATACCGTATTGCGGCATACATTTGAGTCCCGCTTCGGAAATACGTTAGTCTCCGAGTCAACTGACTGACCTCCACCCTTCTCCGCGACAAACAAGAGGATGCCATGACCCTCGAAGACATCAAGAAACTCGCGACAGGCTCCCTTCTGTTCAGCCTCAACAGGATCATCGCGCCGCGCCTGATCAATATTCTCTATTTCCTCGGGCTCGCGACAATCGTGCTGTGGGCCATCAGCCACTTCTTCGCGACATTTTCATTTGGCTTTGGCAGCGGATTGTGGGGTCTGCTGGAAATCGCCGTCTTTGGCCTGCTTGGGTTCGTTGTATTGCGCATTGTGTGTGAAGCGATCATCGTGTTTTTCCGGGCGAATGAAAAATATGCTGACGCGGCAGCCCCAACCAAGGGCAGCAATACGCTGATTGACGAGGTCCGCGATGCCATTGAGGAGCTGGCCGACGAAGATGACGAGCCGGCGGCTTTGCAAGCGCCTAAGGCCAGTGTGAGCAGCAAGTCCACTGCCTCGAAAGCCTCGGCAGCGAAAACCACAACCACTAAATCCAAAACACCGCGCCGGACGGCCAAGCGCACACCGGCAACAAAGAAAAGCTGATTGCGCGCCAGTCGTTGACCTTTTCGCGCGTTCAGCTATGACAGCGGCTCATTTCACGCGATTGGAACAGGTTAATGGCTCAGGCGCCTAAAATCGGTCTCGTCAGCCTCGGCTGCCCAAAGGCACTAGTCGACAGCGAACGCATTCTCACGACATTGCGTGCGCAGGGCTATGCGTTCTCGCCGAGCTATAATGGCGCAGACGCCGTGATCGTCAACACCTGCGGCTTTATTGATAGCGCCAAGGCTGAAAGCCTCGAGGCGATTGGCGAAGCCTTGAGTGAGAACGGCAAGGTTATCGTCACAGGGTGCCTCGGCGTTGAGGAAGGCCTGATCCGAGAGACCCATCCGAAAGTGCTGTCTGTCACCGGTCCGCATCAATATGAAGCGGTTGTGGAAGCGGTGCATGGTGTCGTGCCGCCGGTGCATGATCCTTATACCGATCTTGTGCCGCCGCAGGGCCTGAAACTCACGCCGCGTCACTACGCCTATCTCAAGATTTCCGAGGGCTGCAACAATCGCTGCAGCTTCTGCATCATCCCTTCGATCCGAGGCGATCTGGTCTCACGCCCCATTGCAAGCGTTCTTTACGAAGCCGAGCGACTGGTGAATGCGGGCACGAAAGAGATCATGGTCATCTCGCAGGACACCAGCGCTTATGGCGTAGACTTGAAATATGCCGCTTCAAAATTCCATGGCCGCGATGTGGAGGCACGGTTCCTCAATCTCGCCGATGAACTGGGCAATCTCGATGCGTGGGTTCGGATGCATTACGTCTACCCCTACCCGCATGTAGATGCGGTCATACCGCTGATGGCGGAGGGCAAAATCCTGCCCTATCTCGATATCCCGTTCCAGCATGCGTCGCCCACGGTTCTTAAATCCATGCGCCGCCCGGCTAATCAGGAGAAAACGCTGGACCGCATCAAGGCCTGGCGGAAGATTTGTCCGGATCTGGCCATACGTTCGACCTTCATCGTCGGCTTCCCCGGCGAAACGGATGAAGATTTCGAAATGCTGCTCGACTGGATCGAGGAAGCCGAGATCGACCGCGCGGGATGCTTTGAATACGAGCCTGTTACCGGCGCCAAGGCGAATGAGATCGAGGGGGCGATCCCAGACGAGCTCAAGAAAGAGCGCTACGCGGCCCTTATGGAAGTTGCCCAGTCGGTCAGTGAAGAACGATTGGCCTCGAAAGTCGGACGCACAATTGAGGTATTGGTCGATGATGTGGTTCCTGATGCCGGTCAGGCTATTGCACGCTCAAAATGGGATGCGCCAGACATCGATGGCACGGTGATTGTCGAGAACGCGGATAACGTCAAACCGGGCGACCTGATCACAGTTACTGTGACTGGTTCCGGCGAATATGATCTGTTCGCGGTGCCTGAAGGCACCTCAATCCAGTAAATCGAGAACGGTGACAGCGGCGTCGAATTCTTCGCGCCGCTTTGCACGCCGTGCCTCTGCCTCGGGATCAGCACCCCACAAACGGATATTGTGATCCTCATCGACATGCGCAGCCTTCCAGGCATCTTCCGGATCAACCAGGTTGCGGCGAAGGGCGATTGCAAGCAGTCCCGACCCGGACAGTCCGGTGATCGACATCATCGCCGTTAGAGCGAAGTGATCCTCAGGCCCGACTAGTTCAGATAGCTTGTCAAGCGTATCCTTCGGCTGGGATTGATGAATGATCCCCACAGTCGGTTGAAACTTGACGCCAAACTCACGCGCAAGCGCAACCAGCATGGCGTCCCATGCGGCCTCTTGTGCCGCGACGAGTTCACGCGGCGTATCTGCGCGATAGAGCAACAGATCGTTGCCGGCATATTTGATGATCTCGTCCTGCAGCGCTGAGACGGATGCCGTGCCACCCTCGAGCGCGGAATTGAGCAGCCGCAAGGCAGGCATGGTCATGGGGTCAACAAACTCGGTCTGCGCGTCCCATTCAGCGGCAACCAGATCGGCGAGCGGACGTTTCGGCAACACAACCTGAAGCCGCCCTGGCGTCTTGATTGGTCGTCCGTCGAGCAGGACGGCATAACCGCCTTCGGCATCCTCAACCGATACTTTCTTGTAAAAGCGTTTGGGCAGCTCCCGCTTGGCGGATGCCTCAGCGCGCCCGGCACCACTATCCTGATGCTTGTGAGCGTCTTCAAGAAACTCGCGCATGCGCTAGGCCTCCAGCAAAGAATTTATGGCCGGCAACAGGTCATTATATGAGTGGATCACCACGTCCGCTCCGCTATCTAGAAGCAGGTTTTCCGGGTGAGACCCCCAGGACACGCCGATCGCGAAACAATCAGCAGCCTTGGCCATTTCCATATCGAATGTTGTGTCGCCTATCATGACCACCTGCTCAGGCGCAACGCCGGTCTCGTTCATGGCGCTGATCAGCATGCCAGGATGCGGCTTTGAGGGATTGGTGTCCGGCGTCTGCCGGGTTACGAAGTGTTCGCCAAGGTCGTGCATGTCCAGCATCCGCTCGACGCCACGCATGGCCTTGCCTGTTGCAATGCCGAGCAACGTTTCCGGTTCTGCCGCCAGCTGATTCAGCGCGTCCAATGCGCCAGTAAACAACAATTCCTGACCCTCATCGCCGACACGGGCATGAAAAATGTTACGATATCGCGCCACAAGCGCATCAAGCGCCGCACCGGACACCCCGCTCAATTTTTCAAGCGCCACCGGCAGGGAAAGTCCAATCACCCCGCGGCCCTCTTCCGGTGTAGGTGGTGACAGGCCTTCGGACACGAAGGTTTCCGTCATGACTGAGGTAATGAACGCGTGTGAATCTATCAGCGTTCCATCGAGATCGAAAACAACCAGCCTCATGTCTCGTCCACATCGGCTTCTTGCACATCGTACCGCCCGGCATCAAACCCAAGCAGATCGAACGTCTTTTCCATATGCGGTGGTAGAGGCGCTGTGATGTCGAGCCGCTTGCCGCCTGGCAACGGCAGTGCCAGCCGCCGCGCATGCAGGTGCAGACCCTCACCGAGATCATCCGGGCGCGTCCAGTTCCAGTTATCAAGATTGAAGTAGCGCGGATCGTCCAGAATGGGCGTGCCAAGTTCCATCATATGCACACGCAGCTGGTGGGTGCGCCCCGTTACGGGTTTGAGGGTCACCCAGGCAAAATCGCGCCCGGCGGTATCGGTCACGGAATAATGGCTGGTTGAGTGCTGCGCGCCTTCAACGCCCTGCTCGACAACGACCATCTGTTCGCCATCCCGCGTTGCCTGCTTGGCGAGAAAGCACGAAATCTGTCCCTGTTTCGGGTTGGGCACACCAACCGTCACTGCCCAATAAATCTTGCGAGCGGAGCGCGACTTGAAAACCTTGCCAAAGTGACTCGCGGCGGCGCGGGTTTTGGCCACCAGAAGACATCCGGATGTATCACGGTCGAGCCGGTGCACCAGCCTTGGCGCTTCGCCTTTTTTGTTGGGCAAGCTTTTGAGCATCCCATCTATATGGCGCTTGGTTCCGCTGCCGCCCTGCACTGCTAGTCCGTGCGGTTTATTGAGGACATAGATATCGTTGTCCTCGTAAAGGATCAGGTCGCGCAGAAATTGTGCATCATTCTCATTGATCTTTGGGCCCGCTGGTTTTGGCGGTGCGTCATCAATTGGTGGAATGCGTACGGTCTGCCCCGCAGACAAGCGTGTACTCGTCTTTGCGCGCCCCTTATCGACGCGCACCTGACCAGTGCGAAGCAGTTTCTGCAGCCGCCCGAATGGCACATTGGGGAAATGGATTGCAAACCAGCGGTCGAGACGCATGCCGTCTTCGGTCTGATCAATCATTTGCTGAGTAACACCGGCCATCAGGCAAAATTCCGCATGAACAGCAAACCGAATGCGAGCGCCAGAATGGATGCGACGACAGATATAAACAGATAGCCAACCGCACCGAACACCTGACCGCGCTCCACCAAAGTGACAACGTCGAGCGAGAATGTCGAAAAGGTCGTAAATGCACCCAAAATCCCAACGGCGACAAACAAACGTAACTCATTCTGATTGCCCGGCGTTGCGAGGGCCAGCCACCCTATGAGCAATCCCATCGCAAATGAGCCCGTGATGTTGGCGATCATCGTCGCCCACGGGTAACCGGAAAAACCCAGTCGCCCGACAAGAACGCCGGTGCCATAGCGCGCAACGGCGCCGATTGCGCCGCCCAGTCCTACTAACAGGAATGCCTGCATGTCGCCCCCGGCGTTGTGTCAGCCCTAAGACTGCGTGTTGGATTTGGCCTTGTTTGACCTCAGGCGGACAAAATAGTCTAGTCGCTTCTGGATTTCACGTTCAAAGCCGCGCTCAACCGGATGATAGAAGTGCTGTCGTCCAATCTTTTCCGGGAAATACTCCTGACCCGAAAATCCCTCGGGCGTGTCATGATCGTAGATATAGCCTTCGCCATAGCCTTGCTGATCCATGAGTTTGGTCGGCGCATTGAGGATCGACATTGGCGGCATAGGTGAACCACTGGTCTTCGCCACCTGTGTAGCAGCTTTGAACGCGGTGTAGACCGCGTTGGATTTGGGGGCCAGCGCCAGATAGACGACCGCCTGTGCCAGTGCCAACTCACCCTCAGGCGACCCCAGCATGTGAAACGCGTCTCGTGCCGCCACCGCTTGCGGCAAGGCCTGCGGATCGGCAAGACCGATATCCTCGACCGCCATGCGGATCAGCCGCCGTGCGAGGAACATCGGATCTTCGCCCGCATCAATCATTCGGGCGAAATAATAAAGCGCCGCATCGGGATCGGAGCCACGTATGGTCTTGTGAAGCGCCGAAATCAGATTGTAGTGCCCATCCTGCGCCTTGTCGTAAACAGGGGCGCGGCGCTGCACCAATGTCTGCAATGCAGTAGCATCGAGCACCTGGTCGGGAGCGGCGGCCAACACCTCCTCCACCAATCCCAGCAAGGCCCGCCCATCACCATCCGCGAGACTGATCAGCGTTTCACGCGCAGTCTCGTCCAAAGGCAGCTTTCGGTCCTCAATGCTCTCAGCGCGTTCGAGCAACAGGGTGAGGTCGTCATGACCGAGATTTTCGAACCGCAACACCTGAGCGCGGCTCAACAAGGCAGCGTTGAGCTCAAAAGACGGATTTTCGGTCGTCGCTCCGATAAGGATGATCGTGCCGTCTTCCATGACTGGCAGAAAACTGTCCTGCTGTGCGCGGTTGAAGCGATGTATCTCGTCTACGAACAACAGCGTTTGCTTGCCTGAGTGCCGTTCGTGGCGGGCGCGCTCAAAAACCTTCTTCAGCTCGGCGACGCCGGAGAAAATTGCTGAGATCTGCACAAACTGGTAGCCGGTTTCTGCAGCCAGCAAACGGGCGACAGTTGTCTTTCCCGTCCCCGGCGGGCCCCAGAGAATGAGCGACCCTAGCCGTCCCGATGCAATCATGCGTCTGAGTGAACCCGTTTCACCGAGTAGTTGGCTCTGCCCGATAACCTCATCCAGCGACTTTGGGCGTAATCTGTCCGCCAAAGGACGCCCGTTCTCGTCAACGGGTTGCAGTTCGTCCTCCGGATTGAACAGATCGTTCATGCTTCTACCCGCGTACGGTTGTACTGATAAGCTGGTCGCCGCGCCGCAACTCTATACGCCAGCTTTGCATGCGTTGCGACGCGAGACGACCGAACCGGTCCAGATCGTTCATCTCCTGCCCGTTCAGGGAAATGATCACATCATTCGGCTGCAGCCCAAGTGCTGCCGCAGGTGAATTAGGCGCAACCTCGACGATCGCAATCCCCTCAGAATCCAGCGGCAGCCCCAGTTCTTCAGCCAACACCGGCGTCATCACCTGCGCTGTGATGCCCGCGAAACGCGTATTGCCTGAAATATCGACCTGTTGGTCATACAGATCGTTCGGAAACGCTTCAAGCGCCACCATCAATGTGCGCTCCGCACCACCACGAATGAAAGAGACTTCTGACTCTCCGCCGACACGCTTGGTGGCAAGCCGGAAGTTGAAGGCGCGTGGATCGTCAATCTCAAAACCGTCGATTCCGAGTATAACATCACCGGACCGGAGTCCCGCCGCCGCAGCGGGGCTCTGTTCTGCAACCTCTGTCACGAGCGCGCCGCGTGGCGGGTCGATGCCCAGACCATCTGCCAGATCGGGTGTTACGTCCTGCAGGGCAACTCCGAACCATGGGCGCACCAGGTCAGTGCCTGCTTCCCCCGCCTCCGCGACAATTTTTGCCATGTTGGCGGGGATGGCGAATCCGATCCCCAGCGAACCGCCTGACCGGGTGAAGATGGACGAATTGATGCCAACCAGCCGGCCGTTCATATCAACGAGAGCACCGCCAGAGTTGCCGGGGTTGATTGCAGCATCGGTCTGAATGAAGAAGCCATAGTCGGTGGCTTGTACGCCCGTGCGCGCCAAACCAGATACGATCCCGCTTGTTACTGTCTGGCCGACGCCGAACGGATTACCGATGGCCAATACCAGGTCGCCGACTTCAAGGGCGTCAGAATCACCAAAGGTGACAGCCGGGAATTCCCTGTCCGCTTTACGGACTTTGAGGACGGCAAGATCGGTTTTGGGATCATCGAGAACCAGGTCCACGTCATATTCCCGGCCATCATTAGAGACGATGCGGATATCGGTGGCATTGGAGACAACATGGCTGTTGGTAAGCACGATGCCCGAAGAGGCAACTATCACACCGGAACCAAGGGACTGCGACTCGCGCGGCCGGGTGCGAAACAGCGGGCTGTTGTTGCCGAAGAAACGGCGAAAAAAGGGGTCATTTGCAAATGGTGAGACGGCCTGTTCGGTCACCGTGGTGACATAGACATTGACCACTGCCGGCGCGACAGCCTTGACGATTGGCGCGTAGGAAAGCTGCACCTCCGCCTGAGACTGCGGCACCTGCCGCTCTTGCGTCACCACCGGTGCACTGTGCAATACTGTTGTGAACGCAAATATGAATAACGCCAGACGCTTAAGCATGATCTACCTCTTGTTGCCGACAAGATGGGCCTTCCCCACCCGGGATTTCAACCTGTCCGGTACAAAGATCACAAAATCGGGCGATTTCCGGGTCATAAAATTATTTCCGGAATGGCGATAATTTCTATTGCTGTTGAGGCGCAATATCGATATTGCGCGGCTTCCTGAATTGCCATTTTCGAAAGGGTTTGGAAATGGAAATCGCATCCCCCAAAAAATACGCAGATGTTGCCGCGTTTATCCGTGCGGAATCGCCGGATTATGCCAGTTTCGTTTTTTCCGAGCCGCAGTTGCGGAAATCGTCCCGGGCGTTCCATCAAGGCTTTGATGGGCTGGTGACTTATGCGGTCAAGGCAAACCCTGCCCGTCATGTGCTCAAAATTCTGGTAGACGAAGGCATGAAGGCGTTCGATGTGGCTTCGGTGAACGAGATGGCGCTCGTCCGCGAAATCGCACCCGAGGCAGCGCTGCACTATAACAATCCCATTCGCTCACAGCGCGAAATCGAAACCGCCTGGAACACCTATCAGGTCCGTTCTTACTCGATTGACGGGTTTTCGCAGCTCGACCGGATTGCTGAAATTGTTCCGCCGAGCCGTGATGTTGAAATCACCGTGAGATTTAAAACGCGCAAAGCCAAAAAGTCCTGGGATTTCGGGACCAAGTTCGGTGCGGCGGAGGAAGACGCTGTCGAACTCGCGCGTTCTGCGGAAGAGCGCGGGTATTCAGCGAGCCTGTGCTTTCATGTCGGCTCACAATGTGAAGATGTGAAAGCCTATGCCCGCCACATCGCGACAGCCGGACGCATTGCTGAGGCTGCAGGCATCACCCTCAAGCGCCTTAATGTCGGTGGGGGCTTTCCCGCTGCATATCCCTCAAGCACAGCGCCCGAACTTGACGCGTATTTCGAGACGATCCGCAAAGCCGTCAAAAAGACGTTTGGCAAACAAGCGCCGGAACTGATCGTCGAACCCGGCCGGGCCATGGTCACGCCCTGTACGTCGCTGCTGTTACGCGTCAAGCATCGCCGACGGGCCGATGCGGTTTATCTCAATGACGGCACATATGGCGCGCTGATGGAAATTCAGTTTATGCCCATCGTCCCGCCGGTACGGGTCTGGCGTGGCGACAAGATTGTCACCGGAGAAACAGCACCGTTTGTGATCTTCGGGCCGACATGTGACAGCCATGACGCACTGCCCCAGCATATCCACCTGCCGGTCGATGTTGCAGAAGATGACTGGATCGAGTTCGGATTGATGGGTGCCTACACCCAGGCGTCCCTGACCGATTTCAACGGGTTTTCCAAACGCCTGCAGTTCTGGGCTGACGACATTCTGGTTTAGCTAAAGCCGGTTCTGTTCGTACATCGATGTGCCATCAGGCCTTCACGGCACCAACCTTGATCAGGCTTTCCACCGTATCAATGAGTGTGGTTCTTGTATCGTAGTAGTCGCGGCCAAGAAGCGCCCTGCCTTTGGACCCATCGAAATACTTCTCATTACCAACGTCATTGATGGCCTGGCTCACAGAGCGATTAAAATAGACGAGGATTTTCAACACCCAGTTGGGCACGATCTTCGTTGTCATAGGCGCATCGGGATACTTCGTGCGTAAAATTTCCGGGATATTCCTGAAGGGGAGAAGTTCAGCTGTTGCCAGGTAGCGCTCACCCGCAGATTCCGGGTTCTTCAAGGCCGCCACATGCATATCTGCGACGTCGCGTACATCGCTTATGCTCATAACGAGATCGGGTATGGCTTTCGTCTCGCCCGACAGAATGCCGCCAACAAGGCCAAGTGAGACGCTGTAATCGGCATCGGTGGCGGGGCCAAGGATCGCGCCGGGATGTATGGTGGTCAGATCGATGCCATTCGCCCTGGAGAAATCCCAAGCCTCTCGCTCGGCTTTGGTTTTGCCGATACAGTAGGCCCATTTCCAACGCATGCCATCAAGGTTGGTCCAGTCTTCCTCGGTATATGTGCGCCGGCCTTTGGTGTGGCCATGCCCATATCCCACGGTGGCAATCGAGCTTGTCATGATCACACGCGTGATACCAGCTTCCTTGGCCGCCTGCATGACACGCCGCGTGCCTTCTATCGCTGGGCCGATCACCACATTGGGATCCTTTGGTTCGAGACCCTGCACTTCTGTTGCGACATGCATAACCGCATCCGCGCCGGACATCGCCTCCGTCCATCCTGTATCTTTAAGAAGGTCCGCTTCGGCAAAAGTTACGCTGGCGGCCTTCGTCTTATTGGTGTGCGCTGCAATGGCCTGACGGACGGCGTCCGCTTTGGCCATATCCCGCAATGTACCTTTGACAGCAAAGCCCTCCCGCAAAAGCGCGATTGCAATCCACTTTCCGACGAACCCGCTTATGCCGGTAACAAGAATGGTCTTTTTCCTGGCCATTCACCCCTCCAAACAAAACGGCCGCGAATCTCTTCGCGGCCGTGTGCAAATTCATTTCGACAACGCAATTTATGCGGCGTCGACTGCCTCTTCATCCTGACGGGCCATGTCAGCCGTCGGACCTGAATCGGTGCCTTTAGCATTCGGATCGCGATCGAGAAACTCAATGACAGCGACCGGCGCATTATCGCCATAGCGATAGCCGGCCTTCATGATGCGGGTGTAACCGCCCATGCGATCCTTGTAACGGGGGCCGAGCGTATCGAACAGCTTCTTGACCATGTCCTCATCGCGGACTTTGGCAATCGCCTGACGACGGGCATGCAGGTCACCGCGCTTGGCCAAGGTGATCAGCTTTTCAACGATCGGACGCAGTTCCTTGGCTTTCGGCAAGGTGGTAACGATCTGCTCGTGCTTGATCAACGCAGCCGACATATTGGCGAACATCGCCTTACGATGGCTGGACGTCCGGTTCAGCTTCCGGTGTGCTTTTCCATGACGCATTTGAACTCTCCTAAACTCTCCCTGCCTGCGCTCAGTAGTGGTCTTCGTAGCGCTTGGCGAGGTCGTCGATGTTTTCAGGCGGCCAGTTGGCGACATCCATTCCAAGATGCAGCCCCATCTGGGCCAGGACTTCCTTGATCTCGTTCAGAGACTTGCGGCCGAAATTCGGAGTCCGCAGCATTTCTGCTTCGCTCTTTTGAATGAGATCGCCGATATAAACGATGTTGTCGTTCTTCAGGCAGTTTGCCGAACGGACACTGAGTTCCAGTTCGTCCACCTTCTTGAGCAGTGCCGGGTTGAAGGCAAGCTCCGGGATGGCGTCCTGCGTGGTTTCCTTCGAGGGCTCCTCGAAGTTGACGAACACAGTGAGCTGGTCCTGAAGGATGCGCGCAGCATAGGCGACCGCATCTTCGGGTGTGACAGCACCATTGGTCTCGATCTGCAGGGTCAGCTTGTCATAGTCGAGCACCTGACCCTCACGGGTGGCCTCAACCTTGTAGCTGACGCGACGGACCGGCGAAAACAGTGAGTCAACGGGAATGAACCCGATCGGCGCATCATCCGGGCGGTTGCGATCGGCGGGGACGTAACCCTTGCCGGAATTGACCGTGAACTCGATATTGAGCTCCGCACCATCATCAAGGTGGCACAGCACAAGTTCAGGGTTCAGAATTTCGATATCGCCAGTCAGGTTGATATCACCCGCAGTGACCGCACCCGGTCCCTGCTTAGACAGTGTCAGGCGCTTGGGGCCTTCGTCTTCCATCTTGATGGCGATTTCCTTGACGTTCAGCACAAGGTCGGTGATGTCCTCGCGAACACCGGCGACCGAGGAGAACTCATGCAATACGCCGTCAATCTGCATCGCGGTTACTGCCGCACCCTGCAGAGAAGACAAAAGAACGCGCCGCAGCGCATTACCCAGCGTCAGGCCGTAGCCGCGCTCCAGAGGCTCGGCGACGACCGAGGCAATGTGCGCTTCGCTACCTGTGACAATGTCCAGTTTGGTCGGCTTGATCAGTTCTTGCCAGTTCTTCTGGATCATCTTTTCAACATCCTTTCAAAATCGCGACCCTCGCACGGTCGCCTTGCCGCATTTCGAAGTCCCTCCCGGCCCCCAACAGGCCGGGACCAGTAACGCGTACTAGACGCGCCGGCGCTTGCGCGGCCGGCACCCGTTATGCGGAATCGAGGTGACATCGCGGATGCTTGTGACGTTGAACCCTGCTGCCTGCAGAGCTCTGAGTGCGGACTCGCGCCCCGAACCGGGACCGCGCACTTCTACTTCAAGGGTCTTCATGCCGTGTTCCTGCGCCTTCTTGGCGGCGTCTTCGGCAGCAACCTGTGCTGCGTACGGCGTGGATTTACGCGACCCTTTGAAACCCATCGTGCCGGCAGACGACCAGGAAATGGTGTTGCCCTGCACGTCAGTGATGGTAATCATAGTGTTGTTGAAAGAGGCGTTCACATGTGCAACGCCCGAGGAGATGTTTTTGCGCTCCTTGCGGCGGACACGCGTCGTTTCAGCTCTTGCCATTCATACTTTCCTTTGTCGATCTCAACGCCACCGTTGCATCATTGCCCGGTGGCTCCACCGAAGTTCCCTTAAACGGGAACCTTATTTCTTTTTGCCTGCAATCGGCTTAGCCGGGCCCTTACGGGTCCGTGCATTGGTGTGCGTCCGCTGGCCGCGCACCGGCAGTCCGCGACGGTGCCGCAGACCGCGATAATTACCCAGATCCATCAGGCGCTTGATATTCATCGCCACATTGCGGCGCAGATCGCCTTCGACGACATAATCGCGGTCGATGGCTTCACGCACCTGGATCACCTCGGCATCGGTCAACTCGTTGACGCGACGTTCGGCGGGGATCTTCACTTTTTCACAGATCTCGGCGGCTTTTTGCTGCCCGATGCCATGAATATACTGAAGCGCGATAACCACGCGCTTGTTCGTCGGAATATTGACGCCAGCAATACGAGCCACGTCCGCTCTCCTTTACCTACACCGTGTTCGGCACACCCGAAACGGCTCAACAACAATGGACCGGAATTCGGCCCCGCTTCTCCAGCAAACCGAATCCAGTCCAAAAAACATTAGAGACTGGCGCGGTTCGTAATCAGTTCCCGGCCCAGAGTCAATTCTGAACGGGATATTTTCTTGCATTCGTCTCTCAGCTAATCGCCTTTGCAATCGCAGATTTGACGTCTTCCACGGATGCCATGCCATCCACGCTTTTGAGGATGCCCTTGTCCCCATAAAAGCCAACAAGCGGTTCGGTCAGTTCACGATAGACTTCCAAGCGCTTGCGGATGACTTCTTCATTGTCATCGGCGCGTGCACCGCCTGTTTCTTTGGCACGGTTCAGAACACGCTGCACAAGCTCTTCCTCGTCAACACGCAGCTCAACAACCGCATCAAGCGCCATGTTCTTTTCGGACAACATGGTCTCAAGCGTTTCCGCCTGCGCAATGGTGCGCGGGAACCCGTCCAGAATAAAACCTGGACGACAATCGGGCTGATCCAGTCGCTCGGAAATGATGGCGTTGACCACATCGTCAGACACCAGATCGCCACGATCCATAATTGCCTTGGCTTCGAGGCCGAGCGGTGTGCGGGCCGCAATGGCAGCGCGCAGGATGTCGCCGGTGGATAATTGCGGAATGCCGTACTTTTCGATCAGGATTTTCGCCTGCGTACCCTTACCGGCACCCGGCGGTCCAAGAAGAATAAGTCTCATCGTCTCTTGCCCCCCAGTCGAGACTTCTTCACCAGGCCTTCATACTGCTGCGCAATCAGGTGGCTTTGAATCTGCGTAATTGTATCCAGCGTCACAGTCACCATGATGAGCAACGACGTGCCGCCAATGAACTGGCTGATATTGAGCTGGCTGAACAGCACTTCAGGAATGAGCGCAACAACCGTCAGGTAGATCGCACCGACAACCGTGATGCGTGTCAGCACATAATCGATATGTGCAGCCGTGCGTTCACCGGGACGAATACCCGGGATGAAACCACCAGAGCGCTTCAGATTGTCCGCAGTGTCCTGCGGATTGAAAACAATAGCGGTGTAAAAGAACGCGAAGAAAATAATGAACGACGCGAACAGGATCAGGTAAAGCGGCTGGCCGCGACCCAGCAATGCCGAGGTGACCTGGAGCCATTGCGGTGCATCACCCTGGCTCGCAAATGACGCCATGGTTGCGGGAAGCAGTAGCAGCGACGAACCGAAGATCACCGGGATAACGCCCGATGTATTCAGCTTCAGCGGCAGGTGCGACGTGTCGCCCTGGAACATCTTGTTGCCGACCTGGCGCTTTGGATACTGGATCAAAAGGCGCCGTTGCGCGCGTTCGAAGAACACGATGACGCCGATCACGACGACTGCCATGACAAGCATGCCGACAACGGCAATAGTTGGGAGTGCACCCGTACGGCTGAGTTCGAGCGTCTGCGCAATCGTGCTGGGCAGGTTCGCGACAATACCAGCGAAAATGATCAGCGAAATACCGTTTCCGACACCGCGCGCGGTGATTTGTTCACCAAGCCACATAAGGAACATGGTGCCGCCAACGAGCGAAATCACTGTCGTGATGCGGAAAATCCAGCCCGGATCGAGCACGACCCCCTGGCTGGCCTCAAGGCCAACGGCAATGCCATAGCCCTGCACGGCACAAAACACCACGGCGAGATACCGGGTGTATTGATTGATCTTCCTGCGGCCGGCTTCTCCGCCTTCCTTCTTCAGCGCTTCCAACTTCGGCGAAGCTGTCGTCATCACCTGAATGACGATGGAAGCGGTAATGTAAGGAATGAGGTTGAGAGCGAAAATCGCCATACGTTCCACGGCACCGCCGGAGAACATATTGAACAATCCGGCAATACCCTGCGATGCCTGCTCAAAGCTTGCGGCATAAGCCTGCGGATCGATACCGGGAATGGGGATATATGTGCCCACACGATACACAAGCAGCGCGCCCAGTGTGAACCAGATGCGCTGCTGAAGATCCTTCGCCTTCGAGAAGGTCGAAAAACTGAGATTGCGGGCCAGTTGTTCGGCTGCAGAGGCCATGTGGGCTCCTTAGGTGTGGTATCCGTGCCCGATTAGGCTTCGGCTTTTTCCTCGACCTTGGGCATATCGACCTTGCCACCGGCAGATTCAATAGCCGCAACCGCACCTGCAGAGGCATGGGAGACCTTGAACGTCACTTTGCTGGCCTTGAACTCACCACCGGCGATAAGACGGACACCGTCTTTGACGCGACGGATCACGCCGGCTTTGACCAGAGCTTCCGCATCGACAACCGCTTTGGCGTCGAGTTTGCCTGCATCGATGGCCCGCTGGACCCGATCCAGACGCACAGCATTGAACTTGCCCGGGCGCCAGGCATTGAAGCCGCGCTTTGGCATACGCATGTGCAGCGGCATCTGGCCGCCTTCAAATCCCTTGATCGCCACACCCGAACGCGAGGTCTGACCCTTTTGGCCGCGGCCACCGGTCTTGCCCTTGCCCGAGCCGATGCCGCGCCCAACACGGGTGCGCACCTTGCGGGAGCCGGGATTGTCGCTGATTGTGTTCAGACGCATTGTCAAAATCCTCTTGGCCTACTTCTCGTCGACGACGCGAACGAGATGCGAAACTTTGTTGATCATGCCGCGAACCTGCGGCGTGTCTTTCAGCGTACGCTGACGGTTCATCTTGTTGAGTCCCAGACCGATAAGGGTCTTGCGCTGCGAGGGCTCGCGGCGGATCGGGCTGCCAATCTGCTCAACGGTAACGGTTTTGTCGGCCATTATTCTAGTCCTTCGCCGTTAGAAGCCGCTTAGGCTTCTGCCGCGGTTTCGCCGCGGCGTGCCTGCAACTCGGAAACCTTGAGACCGCGCCGCGACGCAACTGCACGCGGGCTGTCAATGTTCTTGAGCGCGTCGAATGTCGCCCGTACCATGTTGTACGGATTCGCTGTGCCCTGAGACTTTGCAACGATGTCGTGCACGCCAAGTGTTTCGAACACGGCGCGCATCGGACCACCAGCAATGATACCGGTTCCCGGAGGGGCGGCCCGCAGAACGACCTTGCCGGCGCCGTGGCGGCCATGCACGTCATGGTGCAGTGTACGAGCTTCGCGCAGCGGCACACGGATCATCTGACGCTTGGCCTGCTCGGTTGCCTTGCGGATGGCCTCAGGCACTTCGCGTGCCTTGCCGTGACCAAAGCCAACCCGGCCCTTCTGATCGCCGATCACCACAAGTGCGGCAAAACCAAAGCGCTTACCACCCTTCACAACCTTCGCAACGCGATTGATGTGAACCAGGCGATCTACAAATTCGCTTTCGCGCTCGCCGCGATCTCGTTCCTGAGGATTTCTCATCGCTGTCTCGTTCTCTTTGTAACTCGTTTGGACCCGTTAGAAGCTCAGGCCGCCCTCACGGGCAGCATCTGCAAGAGCCTTCACCCGGCCATGAAATATGTAGCCGCCCCGGTCGAACACGACGTCGGACACTTTAGCCTTCTTCGCACGTTCCGCGATCAGCTTGCCAATCTCGGTTGCGGCGGCCTGGGTGGCGCCGTTTTTGATCTTGGCTTTAACGTCCTTGTCGAGTGTCGAAGCTGCAGCCAGCGTGCGGCCGGACGCATCGTCGATGATCTGGGCGTAGATGTTCTTTTCAGACCGGAACACGCTGAGACGCGGGCGGCCGTTTGCATACTTCTTGAGCGAACGGCGAACACGAGCCTTGCGGCGGTCGATTCCCTTGGTGGTAGCCATTGTCTCCGGTCCTTACTTCTTCTTGCCTTCCTTGCGGAAGATATATTCGTTCTCGTAACGCACGCCCTTGCCTTTGTAGGGCTCGGGGGGACGATATTCGCGGATGTTCGCAGCAACCTGACCAACAACCTGCTTGTCGATGCCCGTCACTACAACCTCTGTCGGCTGCGGTGCGGCCAGCGTGATGCCTTCGGGCGCCTTGAACACAACTTCGTGGCTGAAACCAAGCGACAGCTTGAGGTCCCGGCCCTGCATCGCAGCGCGATAACCAACACCCTGGATCGCCAGCTTCTTTTCAAAGCCGTCAGTCACACCGGTGACGATATTCTGCACCAGAGACCGGAACGTGCCCCAGGCCGCGCGTGCCTTCTTGGAGTCATCGACCGGGTCAACAACGATACCTTCATCGGTCTGCTTGGCGGTCACAACATCCATCAGCTCGACGGTCAATTCGCCCTTGGGGCCTTTTGCCGTAACGGTCTGACCGTCAATGGTGACGGTGGCGCCATTCAAAGCGACCGGTTTTTTGCCAGTACGGGACATTCTTCAAACCTTCCCGGTTCTCTCAATCTTCAACCTGCACCCGTCTTAGAAGACGCGGCACAAAACCTCACCACCGACATTCTGCGAGCGGGCTTCGTGATCTGCCATGACGCCCTTCGGGGTCGACAGAATCGAAACGCCAAGGCCATTCGCAACTGACGGTATATTCTTAACCGAAGCGTAAACGCGGCGGCCCGGACGCGAAACGCGCTGGACATCGCGGATAACCGGGGTGTTTTCCGAATACTTCAATTCGACATTCAGTTCGGACGAACCGTTTTCGAACTTGGTTTCGGAATAACCGCGGATAAAACCTTCGGACTGCAACACGTCAAGCACGCCCTTACGCAGGTTCGAAGCCGGTGTGACAACGCTCGACTTGTTACGCATCTGCGCATTGCGGATGCGGGTCAGCATATCACCGATAGGATCAGAAACAGACATTCACTTCTCTCCTTACCAGCTCGACTTCACGAGACCGGGAACCTGTCCAAGGCTACCAAGTTCACGCAATGCGATACGGCTCATTTTCAGCTTGCGGTAGTAACCACGCGGCCGGCCTGAAACTTCGCAGCGATTGCGGATACGCGTCGGTGACGCGTTGCGCGGCAGTTCAGCCAGCTTGATCGACGCTTTGAAGCGTTCTTCGAGCGGCAGATCCTGGTTCTTGATCACAGCCTTAAGCGCCGCACGCTTCGCAGCATAACGCTTCGACAGCTTGCGCCGGGTCTTGTTCTTTTCAATAGAGCTCGTCTTCGCCATCTATTGTTTCCTTAGCTCTTCCCTTGGCCCTTACTGGGTGAAGGGGAAGTTGAAAGCCTTGAGAAGCGCACGCGCTTCGTCATCCGATTTGGCCGTGGTGCAAACGATCACGTCCATGCCCCAGACCTGATCGATCTGGTCGTAGTTGATTTCCGGGAACACGATGTGCTCCTTGATGCCCATGGCGTAGTTGCCATTGCCATCGAAGCTCTTCGGGTTCAGACCGCGGAAGTCACGAACACGCGGCAGCGCGATGTTCACAAGGCGGTCAAGAAATTCATACATGCGCGCGCCACGCAGGGTCACCTTAACGCCGAGCGGCATGCCTTCGCGGACCTTGAAGCCAGCGATAGACTTGCGGGCGTGGGTAATCACCGGCTTCTGGCCCGAGATCTTTTCCAGATCGTCGGAAGCCGCCTTGACCTTCTTGCTATCGCCGACGGCTTCACCGACACCGATATTCAGAACGATCTTTTCCAGCTTGGGCACTTCCATGACGTTCTTGTAGCCAAAGTCTTTGACCAGACCGGCTTTGATGGAATCGTCGTACTGGGAGCGCAGACGCGGGATATAGGTCTCAGCCATCGATCTTCTCTCCGCTACGCTTGGCGACGCGGGTCTTCGCGCCATCCTTGCTGATTTCGAAACCGACGCGGGTCGGCTTTTTGTCCTTGGGGTCCACGATCGCAACGTTCGACAGGTGGATCGAGGCTTCCTTGGTGTAGATACCGGCCTCCTGCTCTGCCGTCTGGCGGGTGTGGCGGCGCACCAGGTTGATCCCCTGCACAACTGCGCGGGTCTGTTCAGGCAGAACTTGCAACACTGTGCCGGTTTTGCCCTTGTCCTTGCCGGTCAAAACCATGACCGTGTCGCCCTTTTTAATCTTGGCAGCCATTACAGCACCTCCGGAGCGAGCGAAATAATCTTCATGTGGTTCTTGGCACGCAGCTCACGCGGGACCGGGCCGAAAATACGTGTACCGACCGGTTCCTTGTTGTTGTTGACCAGAACCGCCGCATTGCGGTCGAAACGGATCACGGTGCCATCGGGACGGCGAATGTCGAACGCCGTACGTACGACGACGGCTTTCATCACCTGCCCTTTTTTCACGCGGCCGCGCGGGATCGCATCCTTGACCGACACAACGATGATGTCGCCAACGGATGCATATTTGCGATGCGAACCGCCCAGCACCTTGATGCACATGACACGACGGGCGCCGGAATTATCGGCGACATCGAGGTTTGTTTGCATCTGAATCATGACTGGATGCCTTCTTTATCTCCGGCCGTTCCTGTGTCAGGTGACCGATTAAACCTTGTTCTCGTTTGGCCTTACGCCGACTGGACCACAGCCCAGCGCTTGTTCTTCGAAACGGGTGCGCATTCCTCGATGTTCACCACATCCCCGACCTTGGCCGTGTTGGCTTCGTCATGGGCCTGGTACTTCTTGGTCCGGCGCACCGTCTTTTTCAAAAGCGGGTGGGTGAAGCGGCGTTCGACGCGCACCACAACCGTCTTTTCGTTCTTGTCGGAGACAACGGTCCCCTGCAAAATACGTTTCGGCATTTCTCGTTACCCGTCCTTACGCCTTGCTCTTCTCGGTCAGCGCTGTCTTGACCCGGGCAATATCCCGCCGGACCTGACGCACGCGCGCCGTGGATTCGAGCTGCTGGGTTGCCCGCTGGAAGCGCAGATTGAACTGCTCTTTCTTCAAGCTCTCCAATTCGTCTTTCAATTCGTCAGCCGTCTTGGCCCGTATATCTGCGATCTTCATCTCACCTGCCCCTTAGTCGGCAATGCGGGTAATGAAACGGGTCCGCACCGGCAGCTTCATCGCGGCGAGACGTAGGGCCTCACGTGCGACGGGCTCGCTGACGCCGTCAATTTCAAACATCACACGGCCAGGATGAACGCGTGCCGCCCAATATTCCGGCGCGCCTTTACCCTTACCCATACGAACTTCGGTCGGCTTCTTGGACACCGGCAGATCCGGAAAAATGCGGATCCACACACGGCCCTGACGCTTCATTTCGCGCGTCATCGCCCGACGAGCGGCTTCGATCTGGCGCGACGTGATGCGCTCAGGCTCAAGAGCCTTCAGGCCGAACTGGCCGAAGTTCAACGAATATCCGCCCTTGGCAGCGCCGTGAATACGACCCTTGTGCGCTTTGCGGAATTTTGTGCGTTTCGGTTGCAGCATTTGTTTACTGTCCCCTTAGTTCGCAGCCGGTTCACGGCGGCGCTGTCCGCCACCCTCACCGCCGCCAGCACCACCTTCGGTAGCGCGACGCTCGTGAGCGGTCGGATCGTGCTCCATGACTTCGCCCTTGAAGATCCAGACCTTGATGCCGATGACACCATAAGTCGTGGACGCTTCGGCAAAGCCGTAATCAATGTCGGCGCGCAGGGTGTGCAGCGGCACACGGCCTTCGCGATACCATTCGGTACGCGCAATGTCGGCACCGCCGAGACGGCCCGCAACGTTGACGCGGATACCACCGGCACCCATGCGGATCGCAGTCTGCACAGCGCGCTTCATGGCGCGGCGGAATGCAACACGGCGCTCAAGCTGCTGGGCAATGCCCTGTGCAACAAGGTTGGCGTCGGTTTCTGGCTTCCGGACTTCAACGATATTGATGTGAACTTCGCTGTCGGTGAACTTTTTCACCTTGTTGCGCAGCCGTTCAATATCAGCGCCCTTCTTGCCGATCACGATACCCGGACGGGCTGTGTGGATCGACACGCGGCATTTGCGGTGCGGACGCTCGATGACGATCTTGGACACCGCAGCCTGCTTCAGTTCTTTCTGCAGCATCTTGCGGATCTTCAGGTCTTCCTGAAGCAGATCGCCATATTCGTCCTTGCCGGCGAACCAGCGGCTATCCCAGGTGCGGTTGATACCGAGGCGCAGGCCGACCGGATTAATCTTCTGACCCATTATACGGCCTCCTCAATTTCACGCACCACGATGGTCAGGTGCGAAAAAGGTTTCTGAAGCCCGGCGGAACGGCCACGGCCACGTGCACGGAAGCGCTTCATGACCAGCGAGTTGCCCACATAGGCTTCCGCAACGACAAGTGCGTCCGGATCCAGATTGTGGTTGTTCTCGGCGTTGGCGATGGCGCTCTCGAGTGTCTTTTTCACCGAACCGGCAATCCGCTTGGGCGAAAAGCTCAAATCGGCCAGTGCCTTGTCAGCCTTCTTGCCGCGGATCATCTGTGCAACGAGGTTCAGCTTCTGCGGGCTGGTACGCACCATCCGCAAAACGGCCTTGGCTTCGTTGTCCTTGAGCGCGCGTGCAGTTTTCTGCTTGCCCATGATTACTTCCTCTTCGCCTTCTTGTCGGCGGCGTGGCCGTAATAGGTGCGGCTAGGTGAAAATTCACCGAACTTGTGACCGATCATTTCTTCGGTCACGTTCACCGGCACATGCTTCTGGCCGTTGTAGACACCAAAGGTCAGACCAACGAACTGCGGCAGGATCGTGGAACGGCGGCTCCAGATCTTGATCACTTCGTTGCGGCCGCCTTCGCGAACCTTCTCGGCCTTCTTCAACAGATACCCGTCGACAAACGGGCCTTTCCATACGGAACGGGACATCGCTTAACGGCCCTTCTTCTTGACGTGGCGCGAGCGAACGATGAACTTGTCCGTCGCCTTGTTCTTGCGAGTACGCTTGCCCTTGGTCGGCTTGCCCCAGGGCGTCACCGGATGACGGCCACCGGAGGTCCGGCCTTCACCACCACCATGGGGGTGGTCGATCGGGTTCATGGCAACACCACGGGTCACCGGTTTCTTACCAAGCCAGCGGCTGCGACCAGCCTTACCAAGATTGGTGTTGGAGTGATCCGGGTTCGAAACCGCGCCAACCGTTGCCAGGCAGGAACCGTGCACGAGGCGCTGCTCACCTGACTGCAGACGAAGGATCGCCCAGCCCTGATCTCGGCCAACATACTGAGCGTAGGTGCCGGCGGAGCGGGCCATCTGGCCACCCTTGCGCGGCTTCATCTCGATGTTGTGCACGATGGTGCCGACCGGCATACGCTCAAGCGGCATGGTATTACCCGGCTTCACATCGACGGCGCTCTCAGAGGCGACAACCTTGTCACCGGCAGCCAGACGCTGCGGCGCCAAAATGTAAGCCTGCTCACCATCGGTATAGGTAATCAGAGCAATGAACGCGGTCCGGTTGGGATCGTATTCGAGATGCTCGACAGTACCTTCCACGTCAAACTTCGTGCGCTTGAAGTCGATGATGCGATAGGTGCGCTTGTGCCCGCCACCACGATGGAACGCAGTGATACGACCCTTGTTGTTACGGCCACCCGACTTGGTCAGACCTTCGGTCAGTTTTTTGACCGGTGCGCCATTGTGCAGCTCGCTCCGGTCGATACCAACAAGCTGACGGCGTCCTGCTGAGGTCGGATTATATTGCTTCAAAGCCATTTTGTTTCCTTCCCTCTCTTAAAGACCAGTCGCGATGTCGATCGTCTGGCCATCAACGAGGGTGACAACTGCCTTTTTCACGTCCTTGCGCTCACCGAGCCGGCCGCGGAACCGCTTGACCTTGCCCTTACGCACTTGCGTGTTGACTGCCTTCACCTTGACCGAAAACAGTCCTTCGACTGCTTCTTTGATCTCAGGCTTGGAGGCATCGATTGCCACATCGAATACAACCTGGTTGTTCTCGGAAGCCATAGTCGACTTCTCGGTCACGACCGGATTGCGGATAATGTCGTAGTTCGAGATCTTGCTCATGCGAACCGCGCCTCCAGTGCTTCGACTGCAGCTTTCGTCAGAACCAGTTTCTGACGGCGCAGAATATCGTAAACGTTGATCCCCTGGATCGGCAGCACGTCGACCAGCGGAATGTTCCGCGCGGCCATCGTGAAGTTCTTGTCCAGTTCGGAACCGTCGATGATCAGCGCGTTGGACAATTCGAGCTTGCCGAATGCTTTACGCAGGTCAGCGGTCTTTCCGTCCTTGGACGCGGCCTTGTCGAGAACGATCAGGTCGCCTGCCTTGGCCTTGGCCGAAAGCGCATGCTTCAAACCAAGTGCGCGAACTTTCTTCGGCAGTTCGATTGCGTGGCTGCGCGGTGTCGGACCAAATGCCCGGCCACCGGACCGGAAGATACCCGGCTTACGCGAACCATGACGCGCACCGCCCGAGCCTTTCTGGCGTACGAACTTCTTCGTGGTGCCAGTGATTTCCGCGCGGTTCTTGACGTCGTGCGTACCAGCCTGGCGCTTGAGGAGCTGATAGCGCACAACGCGCTGAATCAGATCTTCACGCGGCTCGAGGCCGAATACGTCATCAGCAAGTTTGACCTTGCCCGATGCTTTGCCCTCAAGGGTCGTAACACTCAGTTCCATTACTCGTTACCCCCTTCAGCGGCAGCCTCGGCAGCCGGAGCTTCTTCAGCCGGCGCTGCAGCGGCAACTGCTGCACCTTCCGGTGCCTTGAACGATCCGGGATAGGACACGCCTTCCGGAGCCGGCTTCTTGACGGCGTCACGGATCTGGATCCAGCCGCCCTTTGCACCGGGTACAGCACCCTGGATCATGATCAGGCCGCGCTCGACATCGACTTTGGCCACTTTGACGTTCTGCGTGGTGACGCGCTCGTCACCCATGTGACCGGCCATCTTCTTGCCCTTGAACACCTTGCCGGGGTCCTGGCTGTTACCGGTCGAACCGTGCGAACGGTGGGAAATCGACACACCGTGCGAGGCACGCAAACCACCGAAATTGTGCCGCTTCATCGCACCGGCGAAACCCTTACCGATCGAAGTGCCGGTCACATCGACCAGCTGCCCTTCGATGAAGTGGTCAGCCAGCAAAGAGGCGCCCACTTCGATGAGGTTTTCCGGAGACACGCGGAATTCCGCGACATGCCGCTTGGGCTCAACTTTGGCCACAGCAAACTGGCCGCGCTGCGCCTTAGGTGTATTTTTCACCTTGGCAACGCCGGCACCGAGCTGAAGCGCGGTGTAACCGTCTTTTTCTGCCGTCCGCTGGCCTACCACCTGGCAGTTCTGCAAACCCAGCACCGTAACGGGCACGTGAGCGCCGTCTTCGGTGAATATGCGGGTCATGCCCAGCTTCTGTGCGATCAGTCCTGAACGCATCGGTCCAAACCTTTGTTTCTTAAGTCTTTAGAGCTTGATTTCGACGTCAACGCCGGCAGCAAGATCCAATTTCATCAGTGCATCAACCGTCTGAGGGGTCGGATCAACAATGTCCAAAAGACGCTTGTGGGTCCGGATCTCAAACTGCTCACGGCTCTTTTTGTCGATGTGCGGCGAGCGGTTGACGGTAAACTTGTCAAGTCGCGTCGGCAGCGGGATCGGGCCGCGAACCTGTGCACCCGTGCGCTTCGCCGTATTGACGATTTCGCGGGTGGACGTGTCGAGAACGCGGTGATCGAACGCCTTGAGCCGAATGCGAATATTCTGACCGTTCATGTTTCAAATCCTGGCTAGAGGAAGCGGCACCCCAATGGGCGCCGCCCTTAGTGCATTTACTCGACGATCTTTGCGACGACGCCTGAACCGACGGTGCGGCCGCCTTCACGGATAGCGAAGCGCAGCTTCTCTTCCATGGCGATCGGCACAATCAGCTCAACGTTGATCTCAACATTGTCGCCCGGCATGACCATCTCAACGCCTTCCTTCAGCGTCACAACACCCGTCACGTCCGTCGTACGGAAGTAAAACTGCGGACGGTAGTTGGTGAAGAACG